>ENA-OYCR01000001-OYCR01000001.1-human-gut-metagenome-genome-assembly--contig:-NODE-1-length-1000790-cov-16.390260_pt1 | contig 1000790 bp, 798 predicted proteins | sample MGYA00243457_ERZ652881 | MGnify/ENA primary metagenome ERZ652881 (study PRJEB26926, sample SAMN06164391) | human gut metagenome | biome: ENVO:00009003; feature: ENVO:2100002; material... | reverse complement strand
ACCCGGTTATCATCGACAAATTCTTTGCGCACAGCCGCCTTCAGCCACGGCTCAACTTCCATACCGTTCCCCAGACGCATGTTGTAACTCAGCGTTGCACCCAGTTCACGATATATACTGCGGGTATCGACTGATTTCGATTCCATGCCATTGGATAAATGATAGTAGCGTCTAAGTGACCTAAGCTCGGCTGCAACATCAGCCCGCAGGCACCAGACCAGGGGATTCATCCTGAAGAGACAGCGCAGGTGTATTGTGTTCGCCGCTCACCAAAGACATCATGATGAAATGATGATATCCCGCATAAGAAAGAGGCATTTTTTAAACGCAGTGCGCTGAAGTGTAGTTGGATAAAAAATCACTCTTTTCAGATAATACTGTCGTACGCTTATCTTTCGACAATGAGGCCGTCGGCAAAATAAAATGACTAATGTAATCGTTGCTGATGAATATCTTCTGCTCACATAAAAATCACACAATAATATTGATAAATCAGATTATCTTACCTTTACAACATTGCGTTAACAGTCAATGACACTTCTTGAATAAAAATATTGTCAATCAATGAGTTATTCCTCATTTAAGATTATTCTCATTCACGTAAAAAACATAATTCCTATCATCACAGCCACGCTCATTTTGAATTATCTGAATAATAGCGAGCGTTCTTTAGTTAAGCAGATCTTAATTGAAGACGAAATTATTGTGTGTGCAACTTACTTAATACCGGACATCTAAGTTGAAGAAAAAAATACTTGCCTTCGGGCTTATCTCAGCATTGTTCTGCTCCACGCCAGCGATGGCGGATATGAACCGCACCACGAAAGGTGCATTGCTAGGCGCAGGCGTTGGATTACTTACTGGCAATGGTGTTAATGGCGTACTGAAAGGTGCAGCTGTTGGCGCTGGTGTTGGTGCAGTAACAGAAAAAGGCCGCGACGGTAAAAATGCACGTAAAGGTGCAAAAGTGGGTGCCGCCGTTGGTGCTGTCACTGGCGTTCTGACCGGCAATGGCCTCGAAGGGGCGATTAAAGGTGCCGTGATTGGCGGTACGGGTGGTGCAATTCTGGGTAAAATGAAATAAGGAATGATGATGAAAAAATTTGCTTTACTGGCGGGTCTGTTTGTTTTCGCACCAATGACCTGGGCGCAGGACTACAATATTAAAAACGGTTTGCCGTCAGAAACCTATATTACTTGCGCAGAAGCCAACGAAATGGCAAAAACTGACAGCGCACAGGTTGCAGAAATTGTTGCGGTAATGGGTAATGCCAGCGTTGCCAGCCGTGATTTAAAAATTGAGCAATCTCCGGAACTGAGCGCCAAAGTGGTAGAAAAACTGAATCAGGTTTGCGCTAAAGACCCGCAAATGCTGTTGATCACGGCAATTGATGACACCATGCGTGCTATCGGCAAAAAATAATATTTAATATGTTACCGCGTCGATGAATTCGACGCGGTATTTTAGCTAACGGGGATCAGAACTTATATTTCAGGCCCACCATCACTGCGGTGTCATTGTAGCCATTATCACCCAGCTGCACGCCCACATTACCCCAAACACTGGCCGCCGGATTCAGATTGCCATTTACGCCAAGTTTAATTTCCCCCAGATTACGCGCCCCGTCTTGTTCGACTTTCACACCGTTCATTGAGACAGCAAAATCTTTACTGTTATGGATCCAGTTCATTTCAACAAAAGGTTCAAAGTCGTCACCGTGCGGACCGCTGTTTTTCTCCTGAGTACGAATAAAGGTGCGGAAACCAAGTCGGGTCTGGATGTTGTTATTTGCGTCATTCTCAATACGTGAGCCATTGGCTTCGGTGTGCGCATTATGATCGACGCCCATCCAGATAGCCTGTGCCTGTGGCTGGAAGATCCACGTATATTTCGCCGCTTCCAGACCAAAGGATTTATTCAGGGCAAAGCCGTAACCCGCTTCCAGCGAGACGGTTGCGCCTTTCGCGCTATAGGATTCATAGGCTAATTCATCCCCTTTCACCGAGTTTTTAAACCAGCTATATTGCGCCCAGGCGTCAATGTATGCGCCTTTTTTACTAATGTCATCGGCAAACCAGGTGGCATACAGCCCTGCGCTATAGCCTCTGACACTCCCTTTCGAACGATAATCCGACACGCTGGAATGAGTTGAGTTGTAGTCGCGGGCATAACCAGCCATCACTCCCAAACGCCAACTGTCACTGTCGGTAAAACCACCGGTTAACAGATCGGCCCCTAACTGCGAGACGTAGCGATGCGAGGTCGTTCTCAACTGTCCGTTGCTGTCACGCCAGGCATTATGCCCGCCAATTTGACGTAGCCAAAGTCGGCTTGAACGCTCCTGTTCAGTCACAGGCTCGATGTAGCGCGTTTCACCTGCACGATCGTTCAGACGCATAACAAAAAGAGTGTTAGCGGCTGCCAGGTTGGCAACGTAACTTCCAGCTTCGGGGCGCAGGACGGGGGTAGGCGTTTCTGTTGATTCTGAATTTCCCTCTGAGCTGTTATCCTCCTCATTCACTGACTGATAACTTGTCAAATACCAGTTTTTGCCTTGTTGTTTTAGTTGATATTCGAAAGCTCCAGCTGCAATCCTTGCATCACCTTGTCTGAAGGCATCTGCTGGAGATTCATCGCCATTCACAGTTATAAGTTCGATCCCGTTTAGCGTGGCCGCGCCGCTTCCTCCAGCATTTTTCACATAGACGGTAGTTGAACCCGAAGTATTACCCTCAACAATAAGTCTGTCCGTAGCCGATTTATCATCACCTAATACAGTGCGGATATTAAGCTGACCATTATTACCGACATAATTACCTTTTACGGTTAACGTTTTTCCCTGGGTAAATGTTTGACCATCATCATACGAAAGATTGATAATACTGTCTGAATTAGTCAGATGGGTAACAACGGAGTCATCTTTCATATTCCAGATTGTGTTTTCTGAAAGCTTCAGCGTGGTTGTGCCGCTAACGAGTTTAGTCGCTCCATTTAGAGTCGAGTTGGACGAAATTATGTTTAAGTCACCCCCAGTATTATTAACCAGAATATTATTACCAGGCGTGATAATACTTCGATTAAGGATGTTTAAATTCGTTGTAGTTTTGTTAACATCAATACTATCCAAAGCACTTGAAAGTTCAACACTTGATAGTGCTATTTTGGCATGAGAATCGATATTTGATGCATCAATTGATATTCCTTTATCTTGTACTGATACCGCGGTGACATTGGAAAAAAATAACTCTCCACCATTGTATATTTTTGCAATGGGAGATTTAGTGCCTGTTGTTGTAATAAAACTATTTTTTATATCAATGTTACCTTGTCGAATAGCAACCGCATAACTTCCTTCAGCCACAGTTTCAAGTGCCACATCATCTAAATTAATATATGCTTTTTTCCCATTAGCATAAGCACCATAGCTATTAATGTTATTAGTTGTTATGGAACCACCATTCATTTTTAAATCAGCACGGCTAATAACTTCGTAACTGTTAGAATCACTAAGTTCATCATCTACAGCATCGACACATGTTCGAGACTCTCCAGGACTTGAACATGCAAGAACACCTACTGCATTTTCCCCATAGGTAACAATGTTCGTTTTATCTGTGGTTTCAAGACGGGTGTTATTTACCATCTTTTCAGAATCATTAACCTGACTTAAAAGTCCCGCTGAATATGCCCCCCCCGTCTCGACTAAATTATCACCATTCATAACGATGGTGCCACCAAATTCACTGACTACTGCGCTGGCTGTTATCCCTCCATTAACATCTTGGTTATTTTCTTTGTTAGATACGCTTCCAGAGGTCTTAATATCGCTATCGCTTATATATAATACTTTGTTTTGACTATCAACAGAAATACCATAAGATCCATCACCACTAGTCATCACACTGGCATTTTTTATATATCCAGTTACACCGTCATCCACTTTCACAGCATGGCTTTCGTCTTCAGTGGTTAGATATTCTTCATTACTTTTCAAAGTATTATCTTTGATTTGAATCGGCGATTCTTCATCGGTTATATAGGAAATTATACTATAATCATCCAACAATTGTGTTGCATATGCATTACCCACCGCCAGAGCAATAAGTCCTAAACTAAACCCGGGGAGTTTTTTCAGTTTCATAGATTAACCATCCATTCATTGGATTAACAAACATTCCTGGTCAAATAACCTATGAGTTCAGATTACCAAAACGGAGGGTAAAGACAAAAACAAAAGCACAAAAAATGTAAATAGATAAACAGCGACAATATATAAATGATAAATAAGTCGGCATTATCATTTTTCACCTTATTTTCATGACATTGATCACTTTGAGGTGACGATTTTGTTTAACAAATAACTCTTCGACATCACAATCATTGTTAGTTACCATAGAAATTATTTCAATGATATATAAAAACAACTGTGATAACACCAGGGTTGACAACTATTTGCGCAATAATTCCTTTCCTTCAATGATCCAGGCGTTCACTGTCAGCACCCCATTCAGCCGCATACTGACAGTGAGAAACTGAAAGATTATTGCTGATCCCTGTGGCTGACGAGTCTTTCCCTTAATCGATTAACCAGATTGATCGCCAGCCAAACAAGGGCATTAAGCAAATTTATCGTCACAAGCACTTCTCCCAGCCCGGTACTGGGTTTTGCAATAAGAATGACCAGGAGGGTGATCAGCATAAATGCAATGGAAAAGATGATATAGAGAGTGAAATAATCCAGATTATTACTATTGTTCATGCTACTAATGGCAATCCTGTCAAAACTTTCAAACAATTATAGCAAACAAAATAATGAACAATAGTAACAAGAGGCAACGAGCTAATTAGCTGTCTATAATTACACCGCATCATGGCCTTAGTGATCGATTTTCACTCAACCACAACCTTCACCTTCGGTTTAGAAAGGATAATTTTGACCAGGTCGATGTATGTAACAGGTTTATAGAAATAATAACCCTGCTGAAATGTGATATTATTTTGGTTCAGATAGTCAAGTTGTTCTTTCGTTTCGACACCTTCAGCGACGATACTGATCGAAAGTTTACGCGCCAGATCCAATACACAATCCAGAATCCGAGTTGATTCTGGGTCTGCGTTTACGCGGCCAACGAAACTGTGATCAATTTTGATATAATCAATATGCAGGTCATGCAGATAAGAAAGCCCTGAGTAGCCAGTACCGAAATCATCCAGCGCGATGACAAAACCATTTTCATGCAGAATGTTCAACCGCTGAACCAGACTTTCATCAACATTTAATGGCTCACGCTCGGTAACTTCCAGAACGAGGTTTAAATCGCGGCGGGTAAAACTGTCACGGTAATTTAAGCACTCGTCGACAAACGTCGGCGAAATAATATGCGAGGCGCTAAAATTAATTCCAATATGAAAACCTTCCGGCAATTTACTCGCGATAGCGTTCATCTGTCTGGCAACCTGATTCATCAGGCTTTGCGTAAGCGGAACGATTAATCCGGATTTTTCAGCAAGTGGAATAAATGCCGCGGGTGAAATATATCCACCGTGAGGTTGTTTCCAGCGGGCTAACACCTCAACTCCCCGCAATGTCCCTTCCCGACCATTCACCACTGGTTGGTAAAAAGGGACGATCTCCCCATTATTTATAGCCCGCCGCAGGATCTCTTCAGGCGTTGCGCTTTTATTGAAATACCTATCTAGCAGGAAGGCAGCGGCGCAGGCGATTAACAGAATAAAGATCAAAATCCCAAAGCCTTTATCGATAAGTCTGTAGAAGCTAAAGAGTGGCGGCGAGTTAAAGATAATAGTGAAATGATATTTTGTGGAGTGAACCTTCTCGGTATAGGGATAATGTCCATTAAGCGTTATCACATCACCCGTAGGTCCAATAATGTCATCCGCCACGCGTAATACATACCTTACCCCTTTCAAGGGTACATTAAGCGCCCCGCGAATATGCTGATCACTTATCGTAACCAAAATGCGCGTATCTGCAAATTGGCTCTGATAGAGCAGGATAGGTAATCTATTAACGGTGTCGATTGCCGGAGCCAACAGTAAATTACTGTCCGGGAAAACAGGAATACGAGACAGCAGGACCCGATTCCCCGGTAAGGATGTACACCAGACCGTACCCTGTTTGAGAATGATGATTGTGCGCAGGTGAGGTTTCAGAGCTGCTTCAGTGCCAAGCTGATATTGCTCCTCGAGGTCGCATTCCTTCCCGGCAATGTTAACCGCTGTTTGAGTCGCCTGTGACGCTTCTTCAAGTATATGATTGATATTGTTGGCGGCATATCTTGCTCCCGCCAGGTACTCTGCTTTTGCGGAATACCAGAGCTGGATGTTCAAAATAGCGACACCGGTTATAAACAAGCATATCGCAACGAGGATGGGTATGAGTGTATTGCGCATTCGCTTGTCCCGAACAAAGGGTTTAATACATGAAAATGACGTTCATTCGCTCGCGCTGGCGTCTACAGAGAGCATGGTAGAGAGCATAAGAAATATCCACGCCGAAGATAAAATTTTCTCCATCTTCATCTAACCTATTAATTATTGAGCACAATGTAGGCAGAATTAAACAAATTAGGTGGGATATCAGGCGTCAAGAATGGAAAACGAGCGCTCTCCATTCCTGTTTGCCCCCTGATATTGCGGATATATTAAGAAAGCATAACGCCTGAAATGCTCACTTTGCACCAGCATGATGATACAGCTGATGTTTATTCTATAACCTTACTCAAGTTCTAAGAGAGCACGGATTCCCTGTCATTAATAATGATATCCGTTAGTGTAGTCTTATGCATTTCAATGTACTGCAAGATTTGCAGATAGAGATCAGAAAGAATCACACTGGTTTCATCTTTTAAACGCAAGCGTAAAGCCTGATCAATAATATGACTATCAACATACCCATGCGTCATGAATACCTCCCTCTCGAGATTTTTAAACAAAGCACATTGAAAAATAAATCTCTCTGGGATTGAATTATTCATGTCAGCCTCGTAGAAATATTAACCCAATAAAATTATGCTGTATATAGTCTAAAGCGACAGACAAAAATAAGATGAATGAGTTTTCTATAAACTTATACTTAATAATTAAAAGTTACATGTCATCCGCTGTGTATCGCAACACGATTTCCAGTGTTTTTCTGATCACGTCAGCTTTGAGAATATCACTTGTTGTTTCCAGGGAGTGTATCAGACTTAAGATAATATTTTTATTATTAACATTATCGCCTGAAAGCATTAAATTAGTCACAGCCTGCCCTAACACTGCTGACTCTTCTTCTAACAAATTACCCGAACTGCGAAAGTAACTTGATAACGCTTTATCAGTTATTGCATTATGAATTGTAGTATCTTCAAGCATGGTAACCTCTCATCTTACTTATGAAATTTTAATGTATTCTGTTTATTTTCTTACCATTGAACATACTTTTATTGTCAGCTATCGCTGTTCTTCGGTTTGGCCCTCCTGTATCACTGTTGCTAAAATCACGAATTATGCTGTCAATTAAATCTCGTCGGAAAGCATTTTCCTCAGCCGATTTCATTACGAGTAATTGCTTAATAAGAGTCTGCACCGAAAAATTTATCTTCATACGCAGTATCTGGAGCACCGCCTGGCCAGTAATTTCATATTTTATACTTTCATTATCAGATGTCTTCATAACGACTTCATAGCTAACCTGTTAAATAATCAGGCTGTTGCATTATTCAAAAAGCAACCCAATTAGTGCATTATAATGTTTCTGTTCCTCTTCCCCTGTCGCTTGTTCCAGTCGGCAAAGAAGTTTGGCACAAAGCGACTTTCGACTCAGATTACGTCCATCTTTCAAAATCTCAGTCACAATTTCCCCGAGAGTTTCCTGCTGAGTAGGCAAGTTAGCTTTTGCAAAGTAACGGGTGATTGCTCCCGCAGAATCTAAAGTCACTGAATTTTGATGCATGCTACGCCTCTGTTAAAAATGTTAATCAATGTTAAGTGAGGTAACAATAGCAAACTTGTACGAAATATGTGTACAGAATGATAAATTAATTTTTTGCAATTAGTGCTAATGCATATAAAACAATACGTTATGATAAAACATATTGCATCATTTAACTGACAAACTATACAAAAATTTTCGCCAACTCGTGTTCAACTTTTTCCATTTTTTATCAATGTAAAGAAACAGTTATGTTTTGGTATTAAAAGAAAGACACCGGAAGATATGTCTGTTACCGTCTTACTCTCGCCTCTCCCATTACCCTGGACAGTTAATGCTTACCACCCTTATTTATCGTAGCCATATACGTGACGACGAACCTGTCAAAAAAATCGAAGAAATGGTTTCGATAGCAAATCGCAGGAACATGCAGTCTGACGTAACAGGGATCTTACTGTTTAATGGTTCTCATTTTTTCCAGCTTCTGGAAGGTCCGGAAGAACAGGTTCAAATGATATATCGGGCTATATGCCAGGATCCTCGGCACTATAATATTGTTGAACTGTTGTGCGATTACGCGCCTGCTCGCCGTTTTGGCAAAGCAGGAATGGAATTATTTGATTTACGCCTGCACGAGCGAGATGACGTTTTACAGGCCGTATTCGACAAAGGCACATCAAAATTTCAGCTAACTTATGATGACAGAGCGCTACAATTTTTTCGTACTTTTGTCCTTGCAACCGAACAATCAACCTATTTCGAGATTCCTGCTGAAGACTCCTGGCTTTTTATCGCTGACAGATCTGATAAAGAACTTGATTCCTGTACCCTTTCACCAAATATAAACGACCACTTTGCCTTTCATCCTATTGTTGATCCCTTATCGCGGCGGATAATCGCTTTTGAAGCCATTGTGCAAAAAAATGAAGACAGCCCGTCAGCTATAGCGGTTGGGCAGCGTAAAGACGGGGAAATCTACACAGCGGATCTCAAAAGTAAGGCGCTTGTATTCGCGATGGCACACGCACTTGAGCTCGGTGATAAAATGATATCTATCAATCTATTACCTATGACCCTGGTTAACGAGCCTGACGCAGTCTCTTTTTTACTTGATGAAATAAAGGCCAATGGTCTGGTGCCTGAACAAATCATCGTTGAATTTACTGAAAGTGAAGTCATATCTCGGTTTGATGAGTTTGCCGAAGCGGTTAAATCGCTAAAGGCTGCCGGTATCAGTGTAGCAATTGATCATTTTGGCGCAGGTTTTGCTGGTTTGTTACTCCTGTCACGCTTCCAGCCTGACAGAATTAAAATCAGTCAGGAATTGATTACCAATGTTCATAAAAGCGGACCACGGCAGGCAATTATTCAGGCGATCATAAAATGCTGTACATCACTTGAAATTCAAGTCAGTGCTATGGGCGTGGCAACACCAGAAGAGTGGATGTGGCTTGAATCCGCAGGAATTGAGATGTTTCAGGGGGATCTGTTTGCTAAAGCTAAATTGAATGGTATCCCTTCAGTTGCGTGGCCGGAGAAAAAATAATTTTCAGCACATTATTTTGCATGTTTTCTGGAAATCATCGTGAAAATGAATACGTTATGTTTTAATTTAATCCACATTAAAAATAATGTTTCATCCAATTTAGCTGAAATCTTATTTATACTTTGTACAATTTTAGCGTATATTGTACAAAGTATTATTGGGTCGTGTACAGGCGACGGAGATTTATGACCGCAAGGAGGAATTGTGGCTTATTACAGCATTGGTGATGTTGCTGAACGTTGCGGGATTAATCCTGTCACTCTCCGGGCCTGGCAACGCCGCTACGGTTTGTTAAAACCACAACGCAGTGAAGGCGGACACCGACTCTTTGATGAAGAAGACATACAACGTATCGAAGAGATCAAGCGTTGGATAAGTAATGGCGTCCCTGTAGGCAAAGTTAAAGCATTACTGGAAACCACCAGCCAGGATACGGAAGATGACTGGAGCCGCCTGCAAGAAGAGATGATGTCAATTCTTCGTATGGCTAATCCTGCCAAACTACGCGCGAGAATTATTTCACTGGGTCGAGAGTACCCAGTAGATCAATTGATTAATCATGTTTACCTTCCTGTTCGCCAGCGTCTCGTGCTTGATCACAACACCTCCCGCATTATGAGCAGTATGTTTGACGGCGCATTAATTGAATACGCAGCAGCCTCGCTTTTCGAAATGCGCCGTAAGCCCGGTAAAGAAGCCATTCTGATGGCGTGGAATGTTGAAGAGAGAGCTCGATTGTGGCTGGAAGCATGGCGTTTATCATTGTCAGGATGGCATATTTCTGTTCTTGCTGATCCCATTGAATCACCGCGCCCGGAACTGTTCCCGACGCAAACATTGATTGTCTGGACAGGCATGGCACCAACGAGAAGGCAAAACGAACTTTTACAACACTGGGATGAGCAAGGTTATAAAGTCATCTTTCATGCCCCCTAATTTCACCTTTATCCCGCCCCTTAGACAGAATGTTATAATCTGAACCCACAACAGCGTTTGTACCGGAGCTGGTCCATTACAAAATGCTCACCGGGAGAATTCAGGTAATCCCCCTTTCACACTTTGTACATATCACAGCCAAAGGACAGACCAGATTGAAGTGGTAAAACCGATCGTGCACACTACGCAGTCTCACAACTAACAAGAGGTTATTATCCTGATGGATCAGGTCGTTGTTTTTCAAAAGATGTTTGAGCAAGTGAGAAAAGAGCAAAACTTCTCCTGGTTTTATTCAGAATTAAAACATCACCGTATTGCACATTACATTTATTATCTGGCTACGGATAACATCAGAATTATTACTCACGATGACACGGTTTTGTTATTAAGAGGAACCAGGAACCTGTTAAAAGTTAGTACGACCAAGAACCCTGCTAAAATAAAAGAGGCCGCATTGCTTCATATTTGCGGAAAATCTACATTTCGGGAATACTGTTCAACACTGGCAGACGCGGGCGTTTTCCGTTGGGTTACTGATGTTAATCATAACAAACGCAGTTACTACGCCATTGATAATACGCTTTTATATATTGAAGATGTAGAAAATAATAAACCATTAATCTAGCTAAAGTTGGATGCTTAAGAAATGCTTCATAATTCAGTAAGGCATTAGCATAATGGGAATAAAAGTACAGAGACTATCCCTATGGATGATAAATACTGTCCTTTTATTGCTACCCATAAATAATCACCAGGCCAATACTATCAAATTGATATTTGAAATGTGATCACTTGACTTTCTATACGTTATTTTATAACGGTTAATATATTTATAAAAACAACGGGCGTGCCATACGCCCGTTTCAATACTTAACGCACATGTGTTTTGGTTTAGTCATCATCCAGTTATATGTATTTTAGCCAGGAACAGGTTAAACCTTTCCTATATAACTCAAAAATTGAAACCTTATTCTCATGTCATGCTTATATTCATTATTATCGTTATATAAAAAGGCAACCATAATGTTTAGCAAATTGGCACAAAGTAGCATAAAGGCTATGTTTTAATTACAGGATGTTCAGTCATTTGAATGTATAACATTATAGCTAAACAAATCTAAAACGAAGTGAATAATTTATTGTTTTCACTAAATCTCATTTTGTTTAACATCCATTGAGATTCCTTGCTTTAAATTTTGTTTTATATAAGCAATCGTTTTAATTAATTTATTTTTTTGAAGGGTAATATACTCATATGCAAAATAAAGAAATGAACATCCAAATGAACTATATTAAATACCGTGGGATAAGACATAACAAATGAAGTGGGTAGTAATTGACACGGTAATTCAACCTACATGCGGCATATCTTTTTCAGCCATATGGGGTGATATGAAAATGATCATCTGGTATCAATCTACTATATTTCTTCCTCCTGGAAGTATATTTATACCTGTTAAGCCTGGTATTATCCTTAAGGATAAAGAATATCCTATTACTATTTATAACATTGCACCATTCAACAAGAATTTATGGAGTTTACTCAAAAGCAGTCAAGAGTGTCCTCCAGGAGAAAGCGAAATAACAAATAAATGTTTGCATAAGAGTTGTATTATAAAAATATGCCCGTATGGGCTCAAGTAATGGGTTTTATATAAATATGCTCGATATGCTATTAATAATATCTACATAAATAAAACAACGGGCGTGTTATACGCCCGTTTAAATATTTAACACATGTAGTGATTACATATTCTTGATGATCGCATCACCAAACTCTGAACATTTCAGCAGTTTAGCGCCTTCCATCAAACGTTCGAAGTCATAGGTTACGGTCTTCGCATTGATTGCGCCTTCCATACCTTTAACAATCAGGTCTGCGGCTTCGGTCCAACCCATGTGGCGCAACATCATCTCAGCAGAGAGTATAATAGAGCCTGGGTTTACTTTGTCCTGACCGGCATATTTCGGCGCAGTACCGTGGGTGGCTTCAAACAGGGCGCATTCGTCACCGATGTTTGCACCAGGGGCGATACCGATACCGCCAACCTGCGCTGCCAGGGCGTCAGAAATGTAGTCACCGTTCAGGTTCATACAGGCGATAACATCATATTCAGCCGGACGCAGCAGGATCTGTTGCAGGAATGCATCAGCAATCACGTCTTTAATGACGATCTCTTTGCCGGTATTCGGGTTTTTAACTTTCAGCCACGGGCCGCCGTCGATCAGTTCACCGCCAAATTCTTCACGCGCCAGCTGGTAGCCCCAGTCTTTAAACGCGCCTTCGGTGAACTTCATGATGTTGCCTTTGTGCACCAGGGTCACAGAGTCACGATCGTTAGCAATTGCGTATTCGATCGCTGCACGAACCAGACGTTTGGTGCCTTCTTCAGAACACGGCTTAATACCGATACCGCAATGTTCCGGGAAGCGAATTTTCTTCACGCCCATCTCTTCACGCAGGAATTTAATCACTTTCTCGGCGTCGGCAGAGTCAGCTTTCCATTCGATACCCGCATAAATGTCTTCCGAGTTTTCACGGAAGATAACCATATCGGTCAGTTCAGGGTGTTTAACCGGGCTTGGAGTGCCCTGATAGTAACGTACCGGACGCAGGCAGATGTAGAGATCCAGTTCCTGGCGCAGGGCAACGTTGAGAGAACGAATACCGCCACCAACCGGAGTGGTCAGCGGGCCTTTAATAGCAACGCGATATTCACGAATCAGATCAAGGGTTTCAGCAGGCAACCAGACGTCCTGACCATAAACCTGTGTGGATTTTTCACCGGTGTAAATTTCCATCCAGGAGATTTTACGCTCACCTTTATAGGCTTTCTCGACTGCAGCGTCGACCACTTTCAGCATGGCTGGGGTTACGTCTACACCGATTCCATCACCTTCAATGTAAGGGATAATCGGATTTTCAGGAACGTTGAGTTTGCCGTTTTGCAGGGTGATCTTCTTGCCTTGTGCCGGAACAACTACTTTACTTTCCATTCACCTCTCCTTCGAGCGCTACTGGTTTGCTCGTCTGCCACCACGTTGCATATGCGTTTGCGTCCTGCGATACGGATGCTTTAGAGCAATTTTTTTGTTAATGATTTGTAATTGGCTTGTCAATACTACCCTATTGTTTGCCGTCATGAAAGATGCGCGTTATTAGGCTATAATGCGGCAATTCATAATCTCTGAAAATACCATGCAAAAAACTTCTTTTAGAAATCACCAGGTTAAGCGATTCAGCTCGCAACGTTCTACCAGGCGTAAACCTGAAAACCAGCCCACGCGTGTGATCCTGTTCAATAAACCCTACGATGTTCTTCCGCAGTTCACCGATGAAGCCGGACGCAAAACATTAAAAGAATTCATCCCGGTTCAGGGCGTTTATGCAGCAGGTCGTCTTGACCGCGATAGCGAAGGGTTATTGGTGCTGACCAATAATGGTGCACTACAGGCGCGTTTAACCCAGCCAGGCAAACGCACCGGAAAAATCTATTATGTGCAGGTGGAAGGCATTCCCACACAAGACGCACTTGAAGCCTTGCGCAATGGCGTAACCTTAAATGATGGCCCTACCCTGCCCGCCGGCGCGGAGCTGGTTGACGAACCTGCGTGGTTATGGCCGCGGAATCCACCAATTCGTGAACGCAAAAGTATTCCCACCAGCTGGCTGAAGATCACCTTATATGAAGGACGTAATCGCCAGGTGCGCCGCATGACCGCCCATGTTGGTTTCCCCACGCTGCGACTGATTCGCTATGCGATGGGTGATTACTCTTTGGATAATCTTGCTAATGGCGAATGGCGAGAAGTGACAGATTAAGGATGCAAAATGTTTAAACCGCACGTTACCGTTGCTTGCGTGGTGCACGCAGAAGGCAAATTTTTAGTCGTTGAAGAGACGATTAATGGTAAAGCGTTATGGAACCAACCGGCGGGGCATCTGGAAGCGGATGAAACCTTAGTGGAAGCCGCCGCCCGTGAGCTGTGGGAAGAAACCGGCATCAGCGCGCAGCCGCAACACTTTATTCGTATGCATCAGTGGATTGCGCCAGATAAAACGCCGTTTTTGCGTTTCCTTTTTGCCATTGAGCTTGAGCAAATATGCCCGACCCAGCCTCATGACAGCGATATCGACTGCTGCCGTTGGGTTAGCGCCGAAGAAATTTTACAGGCGTCAAATCTTCGTTCGCCACTGGTGGCGGAAAGTATACGTTGTTATCAAAGCGGGCAACGCTATCCGCTGGAGATGATTGGCGATTTTAACTGGCCTTTTACAAAGGGTGTCATCTAAAAGGCTGCGTGATAGAATACGCCGCCTTGAAGTTCAATGTCGTGAGTGATCCAATGTCTGAAACCGCAAAAAAAGTAATCGTCGGCATGTCCGGCGGTGTTGATTCCTCCGTTTCTGCCTGGCTGTTGCAACAACAGGGATATCAGGTCGAAGGCCTGTTTATGAAGAACTGGGAAGAAGACGACGGTGAGGAATATTGCACAGCGGCAGCGGATCTGGCTGATGCCCAGGCTGTCTGCGACAAGCTCGGCATTGAACTGCACACCGTTAACTTTGCTGCCGAGTACTGGGACAACGTCTTCGAACTGTTCCTTGCCGAATATAAAGCCGGTCGCACGCCGAATCCGGATATTCTCTGCAACAAAGAGATCAAATTTAAAGCCTTCCTCGAATTTGCCGCCGAAGATTTAGGTGCCGATTATATCGCTACCGGTCATTACGTTCGTCGGGTCGATGTCGATGGCAAGAGCCGCCTGCTGCGTGGTCTGGACAGCAATAAAGACCAGAGCTACTTCCTTTATACGCTCAGCCATGAGCAGATTGCGCAAAGCCTGTTCCCGGTCGGCGAACTGGAAAAACCGCAGGTGCGTAAGATTGCTGAAGATCTTGGTCTGGTCACCGCGAAGAAAAAAGACTCTACCGGCATTTGCTTCATTGGCGAACGTAAATTCCGCGAGTTCCTGGGCCGTTATCTCCCGGCACAACCGGGCAAAATCATTACTGTTGACGGCGATGAAATTGGTGAGCACCAGGGGCTGATGTATCACACCCTCGGTCAGCGTAAAGGTCTGGGTATCGGTGGCACCAAAGAAGGCACCGAAGAACCGTGGTATGTGGTGGACAAAGACGTCGAAAACAACATTCTGATTGTTGCGCAGGGCCATGAACACCCGCGTCTGATGTCTGTCGGTCTGATTGCCCAGCAGCTGCACTGGGTCGATCGTGAACCATTCACCGGTACTATGCGTTGCACGGTAAAAACCCGCTATCGCCAGACCGATATCCCCTGCACCGTCAAGGCGCTGGACGATGATCGCATTGAAGTGATTTTCGATGAGCCCGTTGCCGCCGTGACGCCGGGCCAGTCTGCCGTCTTCTATAACGGTGAAGTGTGCCTCGGTGGCGGTATTATTGAGCAGCGTCTGCCGCTGCCGGTCTGATTATTATCTTTACTTAAAACAAGGAAGCAGTGAACGTGGCAAAGAATTACTATGACATCACCCTCGCCCTGGCCGGTATTTGTCAGTCGGCACGCCTGGTGCAACAACTCGCTCACCAGGGGCATTGTGATGCCGATGCGCTACACGTCTCACTCAACAGTATTATTGATATGAACCCCAGCTCGACGCTGGCGGTTTTTGGCGGTAGCGAAGCCAACCTGCGCGTCGGGCTGGAAACCCTGCTCGGCGTGCTCAATGCCAGCAGTCGCCAGGGCTTAAACGCCGAATTAACCCGCTACACACTCAGCCTGATGGTGCTTGAGCGCAAACTCTCCTCAGCGAAAGGTGCGCTCGACACTCTGGGCAACCGGATCAACGGCCTGCAACGCCAGCTCGAACACTTCGATTTACAGTCCGAAACGCTGATGAGCGCGATGGCTGCTATCTATGTTGATGTGATTAGCCCGCTTGGCCCGCGCATTCAGGTCACCGGCTCCCCTGCTGTACTGCAAAGCCCACAAGTGCAGGCGAAAGTTCGCGCAACCCTGCTGGCAGGCATTCGCGCCGCCGTGCTCTGGCACCAGGTCGGCGGCGGACGTCTGCAACTGATGTTTTCTCGTAATCGCCTGACCACTCAGGCAAAACAAATTCTTGCTCATTTAACCCCGGAGTTGTGATCTATGGAATTATCCTCACTGACCGCCGTTTCCCCTGTCGATGGACGCTACGGCGATAAAGTCAGCGCGCTGCGCGGGATTTTCAGCGAATATGGTTTGCTGAAATTCCGTGTACAAGTTGAAGTACGTTGGCTGCAAAAACTGGCCGCGCACGCAGCGATCAAGGAAGTTCCTGCTTTTGCTGCCGACGCAATCGGTTACCTTGATGCAATTGTCGCCAATTTCAGCGAAGAAGATGCCGCACGCATCAAAACCATCGAGCGTACTACTAACCACGACGTTAAAGCGGTTGAGTATTTCCTGAAAGAAAAAGTGGCGGAGATCCCGGAACTGCACGCGGTTTCTGAATTCATCCACTTTGCCTGTACTTCGGAAGATATCAATAACCTCTCCCACGCATTAATGCTGAAAACCGCGCGTGATGAAGTGATCCTGCCGTACTGGCGTCAACTAATTGATGGCATTAAAGATCTCGCCGTTCAGTACCGCGATATCCCGCTGCTGTCTCGTACCCACGGTCAGCCAGCCACGCCGTCAACCATCGGTAAAGAGATGGCAAACGTCGCCTACCGTATGGAGCGCCAGTACCGCCAGCTTAACCAGGTGGAGATCCTCGGCAAAATCAACGGCGCGGTCGGTAACTATAACGCCCACATCGCCGCTTACCCGGAAGTTGACTGGCATCAGTTCAGCGAAGAGTTCGTCACCTCGCTGGGTATTCAATGGAACCCGTACACTACCCAGATTGAACCGCACGACTACATTGCCGAACTGTTTGATTGCGTTGCGCGCTTCAACACCATTCTGATCGACTTTGACCGTGACGTCTGGGGTTATATCGCCCTTAACCACTTCAAACAGAAAACCATCGCCGGTGAGATTGGTTCTTCCACCATGCCGCATAAAGTTAACCCGATCGACTTCGAAAACTCCGAAGGGAATCTGGGCCTTTCCAACGCGGTATTACAGCATCTGGCAAGCAAACTGCCGGTTTCCCGCTGGCAGCGTGACCTGACCGACTCCACCGTGCTGCGTAACCTCGGCGTGGGTATCGGTTATGCGCTGATTGCGTATCAATCCACCCTGAAAGGCGTGAGCAAACTGGAAGTGAACCGTGACCATCTGCTGGATGAACTGGATCACAACTGGGAAGTGCTGGCTGAGCCAATCCAGACAGTTATGCGTCGCTATGGCATCGAAAAACCGTATGAGAAGCTGAAAGAGCTGACTCGCGGTAAGCGCGTTGACGCCGAAGGCATGAAGCAGTTTATCGACGGTCTGGCGTTGCCAGAAGAAGAGAAAGCCCGCCTGAAAGCGATGACGCCGGCAAACTACATTGGTCGCGCCATCACCATGGTTGATGAGCTGAAATAAACTCGTATCAGTGCCGGATGGCGATGCTGTCCGGCCTGCTTATTAAGATTATCCGCTTTTTATTTTTTCACTTTACCTCCCCTCCCCGCTGGTTTATTTAATGTTTACCCCCATAACCACATAATCGCGTTACACTATTTTAATAATTAAGACAGGGAGAAATAAAAATGCGCGTACTGGTTGTTGAAGACAATGCGTTGTTACGTCACCACCTTAAAGTTCAGATTCAGGATGCTGGTCATCAGGTCGATGACGCAGAAGATGCCAAAGAAGCCGATTATTATCTCAATGAACATTTACCGGATATTGCGATTGTCGATCTCGGATTGCCAGACGAGGACGGTCTGTCACTGATTCGCCGCTGGCGTAGCAATGATGTTTCACTGCCGATTCTGGTATTAACCGCCCGTGAAAGCTGGCAGGACAAAGTCGAAGTATTAAGTGCTGGTGCTGATGATTACGTGACTAAACCGTTTCATATTGAAGAGGTGATGGCGCGAATGCAGGCATTAATGCGGCGTAATAGCGGCCTGGCTTCACAGGTCATTTCGCTCCCCCCGTTTCAGGTTGATCTCTCTCGCCGTGAATTATCTATTAATGACGAAGTGATCAAACTGACCGCGTTCGAATACACCATTATGGAAACGTTGATACGCAATAATGGCAAAGTGGTGAGCAAAGATTCGTTAATGCTCCAACTCTATCCGGATGCGGAGCTGCGGGAAAGCCATACCATTGATGTACTGATGGGACGTCTGCGCAAAAAAATTCAGGCACAATATCCCCAAGAAGTGATTACCACCGTTCGCGGCCAGGGCTATCTGTTCGAATTGCGCTGATGAAAAAATTACTGCGTCTTTTTTTCCCGCTCTCGCTGCGGGTACGTTTTCTGTTGGCAACGGCAGCGGTAGTACTGGTGCTTTCGCTTGCCTACGGAATGGTCGCGCTGATCGGTTATAGCGTCAGTTTCGATAAAACTACGTTTCGGCTGTTACGTGGCGAGAGCAATCTGTTCTATACCCTTGCGAAGTGGGAAAACAATAAGTTGCATGTCGAGTTACCCGAAAATATCGACAAGCAAAGCCCCACCATGACGCTAATTTATGATGAGAACGGGCAGCTTTTATGGGCGCAACGTGACGTGCCCTGGCTGATGAAGATGATCCAGCCTGACTGGCTGAAATCGAATGGTTTTCATGAAATTGAAGCGGATGTTAACGATACCAGCCTCTTGCTGAGTGGAGATCATTCGATACAGCAACAGTTGCAGGAAGTGCGGGAAGATGATGACGACGCGGAGATGACCCACTCGGTGGCGGTAAACGTCTACCCGGCAACATCGCGGATGCCAAAGTTAACCATTGTGGTGGTGGATACCATTCCGGTGGAGCTAAAAAGTTCCTATATGGTCTGGAGCTGGTTTATCTATGTGCTCTCAGCCAATCTGCTGTTAGTGATCCCGCTGCTGTGGGTCGCCGCCTGGTGGAGTTTACGCCCCATCGAAGCCCTGGCAAAAGAAGTCCGCGAACTGGAAGAACATAACCGCGAATTGCTCAATCCAGCCACAACGCGAGAACTGACCAGTCTGGTACGAAACCTGAACCGATTGTTAAAAAGCGAACGCGAACGTTACGACAAATATCGTACAACGCTCACCGACCTGACCCATAGTCTGAAAACGCCACTGGCGGTGCTGCAAAGTACGCTGCGTTCTCTGCGTAGTGAAAAGATGAGCGTCAGTGATGCTGAACCGGTAATGCTGGAGCAAATCAGCCGCATTTCACAGCAAATTGGCTACTACCTGCATCGTGCCAGTATGCGCGGCGGGACATTGCTCAGCCGCGAGCTGCATCCGGTCGCCCCACTGCTGGACAATCTCACCTCGGCGCTGAACAAAGTGTATCAACGCAAAGGGGTCAATATCTCTCTCGATATTTCGCCAGAGATCAGCTTTGTCGGTGAGCAGAACGATTTTGTCGAGGTGATGGGCAATGTGCTGGATAATGCCTGTAAATATTGCCTCGAGTTTGTCGAAATTTCTGCAAGGCAAACCGACGAGCATCTCTATATTGTGGTCGAGGATGATGGACCCGGTATTCCATTAAGCAAGCGAGAGGTCATTTTCGACCGTGGTCAACGGGTTGATACTTTACGCCCTGGGCAAGGTGTGGGGCTGGCGGTAGCCCGCGAAATCACCGAGCAATATGAGGGTAAAATCGTCGCCGGAGAGAGCATGCTGGGCGGTGCGCGGATGGAGGTGATTTTTGGTCGCCAGCATTCTGCGCCGAAAGATGAATAAATATGTCCATACTTCACGCATTACGTTAAGCATCCGTTATAATCGGTTGCAGATACCAGCCTGTGGATGCTTAACATGGAATACCAACTCACTCTTAACTGGCCCGATTTTCTTGAACGTCACTGGCAGAAACGCCCGGTGGTGTTAAAACGCGGCTTTAATAATTTTATTGACCCGATCTCTCCAGACGAGTTGGCGGGTCTGGCGATGGAAAGCGAAGTCGACAGTCGACTGGTCAGTCACCAGGATGGAAAATGGCAGGTCAGCCACGGTCCGTTCGAAAGCTACGATCATCTCGGTGAAACTAACTGGTCATTGTTAGTGCAAGCAGTGAACCACTGGCATGAGCCGACCGCCGCGCTGATGCGACCGTTCCGTGAACTACCGGACTGGCGTATTGATGATCTGATGATCTCTTTTTCTGTACCTGGCGGCGGCGTCGGCCCGCATCTCGATCAGTACGACGTGTTTATCATTCAGGGTACCGGTCGTCGTCGCTGGCGAGTGGGCGAAAAGCTGCAAATGAAACAGCACTGTCCGCACCCGGATCTGTTACAGGTCGATCCGTTCGAAGCCATCATCGATGAAGAGCTGGAGCCTGGCGATATTCTTTATATTCCGCCAGGATTCCCGCATGAAGGCTACGCGCTGGAAAATGCGATGAACTATTCCGTGGGTTTTCGCGCGCCAAATACGCGGGAACTGATTAGTGGATTTGCCGATTATGTGCTGCAACGTGAACTGGGCGGCAACTACTACAGCGATCCTGATGTTCCACCTCGCGCTCATCCTGCGGACGTTCTGCCGCAAGAGATGGATAAACTGCGTGAGATGATGCTCGAATTGATCAACCAGCCGGAACACTTTAAGCAATGGTTTGGCGAGTTTATATCCCAGTCACGTCATGAACTGGATATCGCTCCGCCAGAGCCGCCTTATCAGCCGGATGAAATCTACGATGCGCTGAAACAAGGTGATGTGCTGGTGCGCCTGGGTGGTCTGCGCGTATTGCGCATTGGCGACGACGTGTATGCCAATGGTGAGAAGATCGATTCCCCGCACCGTCCGGCACTGGATGCACTCGCCAGCAACATTGCGCTGACCGCGGAGAATTTTGGCGATGCGCTGGAAGATCCGTCATTCCTCGCGATGCTCGCGGCGCTGGTAAATAGCGGGTATTGGTTCTTCGAAGGGTAAGTTTGGATTTAAGCCGGATGTGGCGCTGATTGCGCCTTATCGTGCCTACATGCACTGAACGCCTGTAGGCACGATAAGTATGTGGACCAGTGTCAATATAACGGTTTCATCCCGGTAATTGGCAGTCCACATACGCATCGGGCAATCACGACTTCCGTTGCGCCGTTAACTCGGCAATACGGACGATCACCTGCACCGCTTTTTCCATACCTTCCAGAGTCACAAACTCATGCTTACCATGATAGTTGTAACCGCCAGTGAACAGGTTCGGGCACGGTAATCCCATAAACGACAACTGCGCGCCGTCGGTACCACCGCGGATCGGTTTCAGTTCCGGTTCAATATCGCAGTCACGCATCGCCTGCTGGGCGATATCGAGAATATGCGGATGCTCAACCACTTTCTCGCGCATATTGTAGTAACTGTCTTCAATCACCAATTCAATGTAGCAATCAGGATGTAACCCTTTGCCCACTTTTTTGGCGATCTCCATCATTTTACGTTTACGCGCTTCAAACTGTTTACGGTCGAAATCACGGATGATGTAGTGCATATCGGCCCGTTCAACGGTGCCTTTCATGCTCGCAAGGTGATAGAAACCTTCATAGCCTTCTGTCATTTCCGGGCTTTCATCCGCCGGAACTTCCGCATGAATACGTGCCGCCAGCGACAGCGCATTTACCATCACTCCTTTCGCCGTACCCGGGTGAACATTGTTACCGACAATTTTGATATTGACCGACGCGGCGTTGAAGTTTTCAAACTCCAGTTCGCCTACGCCACCACCATCAACAGTGTAAGCCCAGCGGGCATCGAAGGCGTCAACATCAAAATGTTTCGCCCCTTTGCCCACTTCTTCATCCGGGGTAAAGGCGACGCGAATATCACCATGCGGAATGTTTTTCTGTTGCAATACCGCCAGCGCGGTCATGATTTCTGCAATACCTGCTTTGTCATCGGCACCTAACAAGGTTTTCCCATCGGTGGTAATCAGCGTCTGACCCAGTAGCTGATGCAGCACCGGGAACATAACCGGTGATAAAACTTCATCGCCGATACCCAGCGCAATATCGCCACCGCGATAGTTTTCAACAATTTGCGGATTCACATTTTTGCCGCTGCAATCCGGTGAGGTATCCACATGAGAAATAAAGCCAATCGCCGGGATATCGCCAGGGACGTTAGCCGGTAACGTCGCCATCAAAGTGCCCTTCTCACTTAAGGTCACATTGATAAGCCCCATCTCTTCGAGCTGCTCTTTCAGCAGATGCAATAACTTCCATTGGCCTTCCGTGCTGGGAACCTGTCTCACCCCTGCTTTTGATTGGGTGTCCAGAGACACGTAGTTCAAAAATCGCTCAAGTAGTTTATCCATGTAGTCACCCTCACTTTTTGTGACAACATTATTAAGAAGCAAGAAAAGACAAATATTGCGTCAGGTCACTTTTACCCCTGCAAGCGGGAATATTTATCAGCATTACCTTAATGAATATAAAGCTAAGCCAGTAATTCACAACAAAGATTGGCGATTCAAGCGGTTTGCCGTAGAATTACCGCCCTCATTAAGAGTCACCAAGGTGGTTAACCACAAACCCCGCATCGGTAAGCCATCCGTTGCGTTTACATGGGACAGAGTAAAAAATTGAATAAACAACCGAGTTCGCTTTCACCGCTGGTGCAATTGGCGGGAATTCGCAAATACTTTGATGGTAAAGAGGTCATTCCCCAGCTGGATCTGACTATCAACAATGGCGAGTTCCTCACGCTGCTTGGCCCTTCTGGCTGCGGTAAAACAACCGTTCTTCGCCTGATTGCAGGTCTGGAAACTGTTGATTCCGGACGCATCATGTTGGATAACGAGGACATCACCCACGTTCCGGCGGAAAACCGCTATGTGAACACTGTTTTCCAAAGCTACGCACTTTTCCCCCACATGACCGTGTTCGAAAATGTGGCCTTTGGGTTGCGCATGCAAAAAACCCCCGCTGCTGAAATTACGCCCCGCGTGATGGAAGCCCTGCGGATGGTGCAGCTGGAAACCTTCGCTCAACGTAAACCGCATCAGCTCTCTGGTGGTCAACAGCAACGCGTCGCCATTGCTCGCGCGGTGGTTAACAAGCCTCGTCTGTTGTTGCTGGATGAGTCGCTCTCAGCGCTGGATTACAAACTGCGCAAGCAAATGCAGAACGAGCTGAAAGCGTTACAGCGTAAGCTTGGCATTACATTCGTCTTCGTGACTCACGACCAGGAAGAAGCACTCACCATGTCGGACAGGATTGTGGTGATGCGCGATGGTCGCATTGAGCAAGACGGCACGCCGCGTGAAATCTACGAAGAGCCGAAAAACCTGTTTGTTGCCGGGTTCATTGGCGAAATCAATATGTTTAACGCCACTGTCATCGAACGTCTCGACGAGCAGCGCGTACGCGCCAACGTTGAAGGCCGCGAATGTAATATCTACGTTAACTTCGCCGTTGAACCGGGGCAAAAACTGCATGTTCTGCTGCGCCCGGAAGACTTACGTGTTGAAGAGATTAACGACGACAACCACGCTGAAGGGCTGATTGGTTACGTTCGCGAGCGTAACTACAAAGGCATGACGCTGGAGTCGGTTGTTGAACTGGAAAATGGCAAGATGGTGATGGTCAGCGAATTCTTCAATGAAGACGATCCTGACTTTGACCACTCTCTCGACCAAAAAATGGCCATTAATTGGGTAGAAAGCTGGGAGGTCGTACTGGCTGATGAAGAACACAAGTAAGTTCCAGAATGTAGTGATTGTCACTATTGTCGGTTGGCTTGTGTTGTTTGTCTTTCTGCCCAACCTGATGATCATTGGCACCAGCTTTTTGACCCGCGACGACGCCAGTTTCGTCAAAATGGTCTTTACGCTGGATAACTACACACGTCTGCTCGATCCGCTCTATTTTGAAGTGCTATTGCACTCGCTGAATATGGCGCTGATCGCCACCCTCGCCTGCCTGGTGCTGGGCTATCCGTTTGCCTGGTTTCTGGCGAAGCTGCCACACAAGGTGCGTCCGCTGCTGCTGTTTCTGCTGATTGTTCCCTTCTGGACCAACTCACTGATTCGCATCTACGGGCTGAAAATTTTCCTCAGCACCAAAGGCTACCTCAACGAGTTTTTGCTCTGGCTGGGCGTTATCGACACACCAATCCGTATCATGTTCACGCCCAGTGCGGTGATTATCGGTCTGGTTTACATTCTGCTGCCGTTTATGGTGATGCCGCTGTACTCCAGTATCGAAAAACTGGATAAGCCGTTGCTTGAGGCGGCGCGCGATCTCGGTGCCAGCAAGTTACAGACTTTTATCCGTATCATTATTCCACTGACGATGCCGGGGATTATTGCCGGATGTCTGCTGGTGATGCTGCCAGCGATGGGCCTGTTCTATGTGTCCGACCTGATGGGCGGTGCGAAAAACCTGCTGATCGGTAACGTCATCAAGGTCCAGTTCCTTAATATTCGTGACTGGCCGTTTGGTGCAGCCACCAGCATTACGCTGACTATCGTAATGGGCCTGATGTTGCTGGTTTACTGGCGCGCTTCTCGTCTGCTGAATAAGAAGGTGGAACTCGAATGATCGGTCGACTGCTTCGCGGCGGTTTTATGACCGCTATCTACGCGTACCTGTATATCCCAATCATTATTTTGATTGTGAACTCTTTCAACAGCTCGCGCTTTGGCATCAACTGGCAGGGTTTTACCACTAAATGGTATAGCCTGCTGATGAACAACGACAGTCTGTTGCAGGCAGCTCAGCATTCATTGACGATGGCGGTGTTTTCAGCGACGTTTGCTACGCTTATCGGTTCACTGACTGCAGTTGCGCTGTACCGTTATCGCTTTCGCGGTAAGCCGTTCGTTAGCGGAATGCTGTTTGTGGTGATGATGTCGCCAGATATTGTGATGGCGATTTCTCTGCTGGTGCTGTTTATGCTGCTGGGTATTCAGCTTGGCTTCTGGTCGCTGCTGTTCTCGCATATCACCTTCTGCCTGCCATTTGTGGTGGTGACGGTGTATTCGCGCCTGAAAGGTTTTGACGTGCGAATGCTGGAAGCGGCGAAAGATCTCGGTGCCAGTGAATTTACCATTCTGCGAAAAATCATTCTGCCACTGGCAATGCCTGCGGTGGCGGCGGGCTGGGTGTTAAGCTTTACCCTGTCGATGGACGATGTAGTAGTTTCTTCGTTCGTCACCGGACCAAGCTATGAAATTCTGCCGTTAAAAATTTATTCGATGGTCAAAGTCGGCGTATCGCCGGAAGTTAACGCGCTGGCAACCATATTACTGGTGCTGTCGCTGGTGATGGTAATTGCCAGCCAGCTTATTGCTCGTGATAAAACGAAAGGTAACACAGGGGACGTTAAATGAAAAAATGGTCACGCCACCTGCTCGCGGCGGGTGCTCTGGCACTGGGCATGAGCGCCGCTCACGCCGAAGACAACAACACGCTGTATTTCTACAACTGGACCGAGTACGTGCCGCCAGGACTGCTTGAACAGTTCACCAAAGAAACCGGTATTAAGGTTATCTATTCGACTTACGAGTCGAACGAAACCATGTATGCCAAGCTGAAAACGTACAAAGACGGTGCCTATGACCTGGTGGTTCCTTCAACCTATTACGTCGATAAAATGCGTAAAGAAGGGATGATCCAGAAGATCGACAAGTCGAAGTTAAGCAATTTCAGCAACCTCGATCCAGACATGCTCAACAAGCCGTTTGACCCGAATAACGACTACTCCATTCCGTATATCTGGGGGGCGACGGCGATTGGCGTTAACGGTGATGTGGTGGATCCGAAATCCGTTACCAGCTGGGCCGATCTGTGGAAGCCTGAGTACAAAGGCAGCCTGCTGCTGACCGACGATGCCCGTGAAGTGTTCCAGATGGCGCTACGTAAGCTGGGCTACTCCGGTAACACCACCGATCCGAAAGAGATTGAAGCTGCATATAACGAGCTGAAAAAACTGATGCCAAACGTCGCAGCGTTTAACTCCGATAACCCGGCTAACCCGTACATGGAAGGCGAAGTTAACCTCGGCATGATCTGGAACGGTTCTGCTTTCGTTGCACGCCAGGCGGGTACGCCTATTGACGTGGTGTGGCCGAAAGAAGGCGGCATATTCTGGATGGACAGCCTGGCGATCCCGGCAAATGCCAAAAACAAAGAAGGCGCGCTGAAATTGATCAACTTCCTGCTGCGCCCGGATGTGGCAAAACAGGTTGCTGAAACTATCGGTTATCCAACGCCAAACCTTGCGGCACGTAAGCTGTTAAGTCCAGAAGTGGCGAACGATAAGACGCTCTACCCGGATGCTGAAACCATTAAAAATGGCGAATGGCAGAATGACGTTGGCGCAGCCAGCAGCATTTATGAAGAGTATTATCAGAAGCTGAAAGCAGGACGTTAATTCAGCAAGCGGGCGGTGGTATTACCGCCCGTTTTTTAGTTAGCAAGGATGTGGCTAATGAGTCAGGACAGTAAAGTTTTATCCCGCTCTTTCGTCGGTATTGTGGTCCGCTTGTAGGCCTGATAAGCGTAGCGCATCAGGCAATGCTTCCTGCTTTATAATCCCTTCAGCAACTTTTCAACAAATTCTGGCACCACCTGGCTTGCCGGGCCGTAATATTTCTCGGCAAATTCATTACCGACCTGACTTGGTTCAAGATTCAGCTCCACGGTGTGCGCGCCATGCAGTTTCGCTTCGTGAACAAACCCAGCCGCCGGATAAACATGCCCGGAAGTACCAATGGCAATGAAAATATCGGCCATCGACAACGCCATATAAATTTCATCCATGCCGAGTGGCATTTCGCCAAACCATACTACGTGTGGGCGCAAGGGGGCCGGGAACTGGCAGCAATGGCATTTATCTTCTGGGGTAACGTCTCCGGTCCAGTCGAGAACCTGACCACTTTGAGAACAACGAACTTTCAGCAGTTCCCCATGCATATGAATCACATTGGTATTACCTGCGCGTTCATGCAGGTTGTCTATATTTTGCGTCACCAGCAAAAAGCGATCGCCGAGAGCATCTTGCAGTTTAGCCAGCGCAAGATGCGCGGCGTTAGGCTGAATTTCTGGCTGCTGCAGCTGTCGACGACGGGCGTTATAAAACGCTTGCACCAGTTCAGGATCGCGATCGAAACCTTCCGGCGTTGCCACATCTTCAACCCGATGTTCTTCCCACAGGCCATCTGCGGCGCGAAAGGTACGAATACCTGATTCCGCAGAAATTCCTGCCCCTGTCAGTACGAGTACTCTTGGTTTTTCCATTGCTTCCGGCACCACTTTATCTCTGAAAAAAATACGCTGACGCAAACGCTCGCGCAGGCGGCGTTTATTTTTACGAAAACGACTTAACCGATGACCCCGACGCGACAGCATAGCAACCTCTGTTGTTTAATCGGTTAGATGTAGGAAGGCCGCACCACGCATTCCTCCCGCATCACCGTGGCGCGCGCGTTCAATGCGCGGAACACGAGCTACAGGTAAGAGATGACGAGGCAGCCTGTCCGCCAGTTGCGTTGTGATTGCCGGGAAATTCGATAAGCCACCACCAATGACGACCAGGTCAGGGTCAACAATGGTCAGGATATTTCCCAGACAAACCGCTAATAAATCCAGATAACGCTCAACGTGCGCCCTTGCCTGCTCATCGCCTTGATCATAAAGCGCAATAATTTCGGGAGCCTGCAACGGTTGATGATAATAGTGTTGATACAGCCACGCAAAACCGCGACCAGACAGATAATTTTCAATGCAGCCATGCTGACCACAGCCGCAGCGGCGTAACGGGAAATCCAACCCCATCATGGTTAACGCATCAACCGGCAGACGCATATGGCCAAACTCGCCGGTAATGTAGCTTTTACCAGTAATCGGTTTGCCGTTGAAAATCAGCCCGCCGCCAACGCCGGTGCCGAGAATCAACCCCATCATCAACGGATATTGCGTAAATTCGTCATCCCAGGCTTCTGAAAGGGCAAAACAGTTGGCATCGTTATCAAGGCGTACATCGCGATCAAGACGTGCGCTCAGGTCGGCACGCAGCGGTTTGCCGCTGGCAGCGGGGACATTAGCGGCATACAGCGTACCATCTTCTGTTTCCGGCATTCCCGGAATACCGATGCCGACAGAACCTTTACAGCCAAAACGTTGGTCAGCTTCAGCTACCAGCTCACACACTGCATCTAAAAATGCGTCATAGCTGTCACGCGGTGTCGGCACCCGCTTTTCCCACTGCAACTGCCGACCGCTATCAAACACGCCAAGCGCAATTTTTGTTCCACCAATATCAAACCCGTAATACATTGCCACTCCTTGTTTTAATGTACTGCCTTTACTGGCCGCTAAGGACTCGCGCAGGGTCAATATTACTGGCGCGCCGCGCCGGATACCAACTTGCCAAAAGACTCAGCAACAATGCTGTGACCAGTACGTAGAAGACGTCCAGCCAGTGCAATTCCGATGGCAGGAAGTCAATAAAATAGATATCGCTGGAGAGGAACTGATGACCAATCAGCTTTTCAATCCGCTCAATAATCGGGGTAAGTTGCAGTGAAACAACTACGCCGATAATCACACCACACAGGCTACCGAATAGCCCTGTCAGCAATCCATACCAGACAAAGATGGCGCGAATTAAACCATCTTTCGCCCCCAGCGTTCTTAATACTGCGATATCGCCACTCTTGTCTTTCACCGCCATCACTAAGGTGGAGACGATGTTGAAACAGGCCACGCCAATCACCAGTACCATCGCCAGATACATAATGGCGCGGATCATCTGGATATCGCGATACATATAGCCGTAAGTACCAATCCAGCTTTTAATATAAACATAGCTGTTGGTCACTTCACCCGCATCGCGTACCAGCTTATTGGCGTTGAAAACATCCGTCATTTTAAGGGCAATACCTGACACGCTGGAACCCATATCAAGATATTGTTGGGCATCCGCCAGCGGGATCATGGCAAAACTGTGATCGAGTTGACCACTCAACTGCAAAATACCGGCAACGTGCAAACGCACACGTTTTGGCTGCATCAGTTTATGCTCAGGATTCGAGTTGGGGATCATGATCGACACCCAATCGCCCTGCTTCACTTTCAGCGCATCCGCCACGCCTTTGCCGATGATAATTTGCTGTTCGCCCGCTTTAAAATTGCGCCAGGCATCCCCCTGAACAAACGAGGGTAATGCGCTCAGACGCTGTTCCTGTTGCGGGTTAACGCCCTTCACCTGGATTGCGCGCAAATTGGCACCACTTTCTACCAGTCCGGTGAAATTGATATACGGCGCAGCGGCGGCAATACCTGGCACTTTTTGCACGTTATCCAGTGCTTCCTGCCAGTTAGTCCACGGTTGATCCACCGCCTCTATTTCGCCATGCGGCACCACCGCCAGAATGCGGTTATTCAGTTCGCGTTCAAAGCCGTTCATCGCGCTTAAGCCGACGATCAATACCGCCACGCCAAGGGCAATGCCAATGGTAGAAATGACGGAGATCAGCGACACCATGCCGCCGCGTCGCCGTCCGCGGCTAAAACGCAGGCCAATCAATAACGATAAAGGCATCGCCATTACTCCGCCCCCATCAGGCTCAGTTCCGCCGTCAGACGACCATCACGCATCTCCAGTTGGCGGCTCATACGTTTCGCCAGTTGCAGGTCGTGAGTAACCACCAGGAAGGCGGTGCCCTGCAAGCGATTCAATTCTCCAAGCAACTGGAAGATGCTGTCGGCGTTACGTGCGTCAAGGTTACCGGTTGGTTCATCCGCCAGTACCAGACGCGGGTTATTGACCAGCGCACGGGCAATCGCCACACGCTGGCGTTCGCCGCCAGAAAGCTCAGATGGGCGGTGATTCGCACGATGATCCAGCCCCACCGCTTTTAACATCTCAAGTGCACGGCTGTTGATTTCAGCGGGCTTTTTCTTGCCAATCAGCAGCGGCATAGCCACGTTTTCCAGGGCGGTAAAATCCGGCAGCAGGTGGTGAAACTGATAAATAAAGCCCAGCTTCTGGTTGCGCAGTTCTGCTTTCGCAGCCGACGACAGTTTGCTCATTGGCTGACCATTAAAAATCACATCGCCGGAGGTTGGCGTATCCAGCCCGCCCAGCAGGTGCAGCAAGGTACTTTTACCGGAACCAGAGCTACCGACGATCGCCATCATTTCACCTTCGCCGACGCTGAAACTGACATTGTGCAGCACATCGGTTTGCACACTGCCTTCCTGATAGCGTTTGCACAGGTTGTCGCATTGCAACAGGATCTTATTCATAACGTAAAGCCTCAGCGGGTTGAGTGGCGGCAGCGCGCCATGAAGGGTAAAGCGTAGACAGCAGCGCGATAGCCATCGCCACCAGCGCAATAACAATGACCTGTAAAGGTTCGATAGCGACCGGCAGCGCCGCGCCATCAAGCAGGACGCCGATTATCGGCATCAGATTATTTAACTGGCTGGCAAGCAGGGCGCCAAGCGCCGCTCCGAGGATCGCACCGATAATCCCGGCGCTGGCCCCTTGCACCATAAAGACCATCATGATTTGTCGCGGAGTTAAGCCTTGCGTTTGCAGGATCGCTACTTCGCCCTGCTTCTCCATTACCATCAGCCCTAGTGAGGTAATAATGTTAAACGCCGCAACGGCGACAATCAGGCTCAGCAGTAAACCCATCATATTTTTTTCCATGCGTACGGCCTGGAACAACTCGCCTTTACGATCACGCCAGTCCTGCCATTTGCTGCCTTCAGGCAGTTTTTGCTGACTTAATGAGTCGACTTTCAGCGGCTCATCCAGCCACAAACGCCAGCCGGTAATATTGCCTGCCGGATAACGCATCAGACGCGAGGCATCCTCAATATTCACCAGCATTTCATTGCCATCGACTTCACTGTTGGCGGCGAAAGTGCCAATCACATTGAACAGGCGCTGACTTGGAATACGCCCCATCGGCGTGAACTGGCTGGCAGATGGTACCATCATGCGGATTTGATCACCGCGATTGACGCCCAACTGTGAGGCAAGCTGTTCACCGAGGATGACATTATATTTCCCCGGCTCGAGGTCAGTTTGTTTCACATTGACCAGATACGGCGTTAGTGGATCTTTTTGCGCCGGATCGATACCCAGCATCACCCCGACCGCCACGCTGCGCGCGCTTTGCAGTACCACATCACCGGTAGTAATAGGTGCGACGCGATTAACGCCGTCCAGTTTGACTGCCGTTTCCGGGAGTTGCTGCGGGTTAAGAGAGCCATGCTCAGAAGAGAGAATTGCCTGTGGCATCAGGCCAAGGATGTTGTTTTGCAGCTCGCGCTCAAAGCCGTTCATCACTGACAATACTGTGACCAGCGCCATCACCCCGAGGGTAATGCCGATGGTAGAAAGCCAGGAGACGAAACGACCGAAGCGATCCGCTGCACGCCCACGCATGTAACGCAGGCCAATAAATAGAGCGACAGGTTGGTACATGAAATCCGTCTGGTTGCTGTAGCAAAGACACGAGTATATAAGCGAAAGCAAGATGGGTAAACGTCTGAACTGTAAGTGATCGTCAGGGCTAATCTGAAAAGTACCGGCAAATCAATCAGCTAAAGTGCCTCATTTCTCATCTGTCTTGTGGCCTGATCTTAATCTGAAAAATAACCAAATACAGACAGATACGCATTACACCACGCCACTCGCCCCGCAGGATCAACAGCATGTTAAATAAAAAGAGCGTGTTGTCCTGATGAAACAAAAAGAGCTATGGATCAACCAGATCAAAGGGTTATGCATTTGTCTGGTGGTGATTTATCACTCGGTAATTACCTTTTATCCACATCTGACCACTTTCCAGCATCCGTTATCAGAAGTCCTGAGCAAATGCTGGATCTATTTCAATCTTTACCTTGCGCCCTTTCGTATGCCGGTCTTTTTCTTTATATCCGGCTATTTGATTCGCCGCTATATCGACAGCGTACCGTGGGGAAATTGTCTCGATAAACGCATCTGGAGCATCTTCTGGGTGCTGGCGCTTTGGGGCATTGTCCAGTGGCTGGCGTTAAGTGCGCTGAATCAGTGGCTGGCACCTGAGCGCGATTTAAGCAATGCCTCCAATGCTGCTTATGCCGATTCCACCGGTGAGTTCCTGCACGGGATGCTCACCGCCAGCACCAGCTTGTGGTATCTGTATGCGTTAATTGTCTATTTCGTGGTATGTAAAATTTTTAGCCGTCTGGCGCTGCCACTATTCGCCTTGTTTGTACTGCTGAGTGTGGCGGTTAATTTTGTTCCCACGCCGTGGTGGGGAATGAACAGCGTGATCCGCAATTTGCCTTATTACAGTCTTGGCGCATGGTTTGGCGCAACATTAATGACCTACGTTAAAGAGGTGCCGTTGCGCCGCCATCTGCTGATGGCTTCTTTGCTGACCGTTCTGGCGGTCGGTGCCTGGCTGTTTAATATCTCGCTGCTGTTGTCGCTGGTGTCGATTGTGGTGATCATGAAGTTGTTTTATCAGTATGAACAGCGTGTTGGCATGCGTTCCACCAGTTTGCTAAATGTGATTGGTTCAAATACCATCGCCATCTACACCACCCATAGAATTCTGGTGGAGATATTCAGCTTAAGCCTGATTCCGCAAATGAACGCCGGGCGCTGGTCGCCGCAAGTGGAACTGGCGCTCCTGTTGGTTTATCCCTTTGTCAGTTTGTTGATTTGTACACTGGCTGGCTTGCTGGTACGAAAATTTTCACAACGCGCATTCAGCGACCTGTTGTTCTCCCCACCTTCTCTGCCCGCCACCAGTTACTCTCGTTAAGCCATCGCCCCTACCGGGGCGATTCGATTTGCTAAACCATGTCGATTACGGATAATGAACAGCATTGCTTATCAGAGATATGCCCCCATATGTTGAGGCATATCCTAACGAGAATCTGACAACCGTTATGCCTGAACAATATCGTTATACGCTGCCCGTCAAAGCGGGTGAGCAGCGTCTGCTGGGCGAGTTAACCGGCGCTGCCTGTGCGACGCTGGTAGCGGAAATTGCCGAACGTCACGCCGGTCCGGTGGTACTCATTGCACCAGATATGCAAAATGCTCTGCGTTTGCATGATGAAATCAGCCAGTTTACCGACCAGATGGTGATGAATCTGGCGGACTGGGAAACCCTTCCCTACGACAGTTTTTCGCCTCATCAGGACATTATCTCCTCACGCCTTTCCACCCTTTACCAGCTACCGACGATGCAGCGTGGTGTACTGATTGTTCCGGTGAATACGCTTATGCAGCGCGTTTGCCCGCACAGTTTTCTCCACGGTCATGCGCTGGTGATGAAAAAAGGTCAGCGCCTGTCACGAGATGCATTACGAACCCAACTGGACAGCGCCGGTTATCGCCATGTTGACCAGGTTATGGAACACGGCGAATACGCCACGCGCGGCGCGTTGCTGGATCTCTTCCCGATGGGTAGTGAGTTGCCTTATCGTCTTGATTTCTTTGATGATGAAATCGACAGTCTGCGGGTGTTTGACGTCGACAGCCAGCGCACGCTGGAGGAAGTAGAAGCGATCAATCTGTTGCCTGCGCACGAATTTCCGACCGATAAAGCGGCGATTGAACTGTTCCGCAGCCAGTGGCGCGATACCTTCGAAGTGAAGCGCGACCCGGAACATATTTATCAGCAAGTGAGTAAAGGCACATTACCTGCCGGGATCGAGTACTGGCAGCCGCTATTCTTCAGCGAACCACTGCCGCCACTGTTCAGTTATTTTCCTGCCAATACGCTGCTGGTGAATACTGGCGATCTGGAAACCAGTGCCGAACGTTTCCAGGCTGACACGCTGGCGCGTTTTGAGAATCGCGGCGTCGATCCGATGCGCCCACTGTTGCCACCACAATCGCTCTGGCTGCGGGTGGACGAGCTCTTCTCAGAGCTGAAAAACTGGCCGCGGGTGCAGCTAAAAACGGAACATTTACCGACAAAAGCCGCGAATGCCAATTTAGGTTTCCAGAAACTGCCAGACCTGGCCGTTCAGGCACAACAAAAAGCGCCGCTGGATGCGCTGCGTAAGTTCCTCGAGTCTTTCGACGGTCCGGTGGTGTTCTCGGTAGAAAGTGAAGGTCGCCGTGAAGCGCTGGGTGAACTGCTCGCGCGAATTAAAATTGCTCCGCAACGCATTATGCGTCTTGATGAAGCCAGCGACCGTGGGCGTTATTTGATGATTGGCGCTGCCGAACATGGTTTTGTCGATAAGGTGCGTAATCTGGCGCTGATTTGCGAAAGCGATCTGCTCGGTGAACGCGTTGCCCGCCGTCGTCAGGACTCTCGCCGCACCATCAACCCCGATACACTGATCCGCAACCTCGCGGAGCTGCATATTGGTCAGCCGGTGGTGCATCTGGAACACGGCGTCGGGCGCTATGCCGGAATGACCACGCTGGAAGCAGGCGGCATTACCGGCGAGTATTTGATGCTCACCTATGCCAACGACGCCAAACTGTATGTTCCGGTGTCGTCGCTGCATCTGATTAGCCGTTACGCGGGTGGTGCGGAAGAAAATGCCCCGCTGCATAAACTTGGCGGCGATGCGTGGTCCCGCGCGCGGCAGAAAGCGGCGGAAAAAGTGCGTGATGTGGCGGCGGAATTGCTGGATATCTACGCGCAACGCGCCGCCAAAGAGGGCTTCGCGTTTAAACACGATCGTGAGCAGTATCAGTTGTTCTGCGACAGCTTCCCGTTTGAAACCACGCCGGATCAGGCACAGGCCATTAATGCGGTGCTTAGCGACATGTGTCAGCCGCTGGCAATGGATCGTCTGGTGTGCGGCGATGTTGGCTTTGGGAAAACAGAAGTGGCAATGCGCGCCGCTTTCCTGGCGGTAGATAACCACAAGCAGGTGGCGGTGCTGGTGCCTACCACCCTTCTCGCGCAGCAGCATTACGACAACTTCCGCGACCGTTTCGCCAACTGGCCGGTACGCATCGAAATGATCTCCCGTTTCCGCAGCGCCAAAGAGCAGACGCAAATCCTTGCGGAAGTGGCGGAAGGAAAAATCGATATTCTGATCGGTACGCACAAACTGCTGCAAAGTGACGTCAAGTTTAAAGATTTAGGCCTGCTGATTGTCGATGAAGAACACCGCTTCGGGGTGCGTCATAAAGAGCGCATTAAAGCGATGCGTGCGAACGTGGATATTCTGACGCTTACCGCTACGCCGATCCCACGTACGCTGAATATGGCGATGAGCGGAATGCGTGACCTGTCGATTATCGCCACGCCGCCCGCCCGTCGTCTGGCGGTCAAAACGTTTGTCCGCGAGTATGACAGTCTGGTGGTCCGGGAGGCGATCCTGCGTGAAATTTTGCGCGGAGGACAGGTTTATTATCTCTACAATGATGTGGAAAACATTCAGAAAGCCGCCGAACGGCTGGCGGAACTGGTGCCAGAAGCGCGGATTGCTATCGGTCACGGGCAGATGCGTGAGCGCGAGCTGGAACGGGTGATGAATGATTTCCATCATCAACGTTTCAACGTGCTGGTTTGTACCACCATTATCGAAACCGGGATCGACATCCCGACAGCCAACACCATTATTATTGAACGCGCGGATCACTTCGGTCTGGCGCAGCTGCACCAGTTGCGCGGTCGCGTCGGGCGTTCGCACCACCAGGCGTATGCGTGGCTGTTAACGCCACATCCGAAAGCGATGACCACCGATGCCCAAAAACGTCTTGAAGCGATTGCCTCGCTGGAAGATCTCGGTGCAGGTTTTGCGCTGGCAACGCACGATCTGGAGATTCGCGGCGCGGGTGAACTGCTTGGCGAAGAACAAAGCGGCTCAATGGAAACTATCGGTTTCTCGCTGTATATGGAGTTGCTGGAAAACGCCGTCGATGCACTGAAAGCCGGACGCGAGCCGTCGCTGGAAGATCTCACCAGTCAGCAAACAGAAGTCGAGCTACGGATGCCGTCGCTATTGCCAGATGATTTCATCCCTGACGTGAATACGCGTTTGTCGTTCTATAAGCGTATTGCCAGTGCCAAAACGGAAAACGAACTGGAAGAGATCAAAGTCGAGCTTATCGATCGCTTCGGTCTCCTGCCGGATCCGGCGCGTACCCTGCTGGATATTGCCCGTTTGCGCCAGCAAGCGCAGAAGCTGGGGATCAGGAAGCTGGAAGGTAATGAGAAAGGCGGCGTGATCGAATTTGCCGAGAAGAATCACGTTAATCCGGCCTGGCTGATTGGTTTGCTGCAAAAACAGCCGCAGCATTACCGCCTTGATGGTCCGACGCGCCTGAAGTTTATTCAGGATTTGAGCGAGCGGAAAACGCGTATCGAATGGGTACGCCAGTTTATGCGTGAACTGGAAGAAAACGCGATCGCTTAATGGTAAATCGGGGGCGTTTCTGCGCCCCCATCTGCAACATTTACAAATTCTTTGCACTTCCCTGCACTATCCGACACTGTCACCATCCATAATTCAGGCTTATCTGTTTATTACAATAACCTTATATTTATTATGGATTTTTGGTGATGATCAAAACGCGTTTTTCTCGCTGGCTAACGTTTTTTACGTTCGCCGCTGCCGTGGCGCTGGCGCTACCGGCAAAAGCCAACACCTGGCCGCTGCCGCCAGCGGGCAGTCGTCTGGTTGGCGAAAACAAATTTCATGTGGTGGAAAATGACGGTGGTTCTCTTGAAGCCATCGCCAAAAAATATAACGTCGGCTTTCTCGCTCTGTTACAGGCTAACCCCGGCGTTGATCCTTACGTACCGCGCGCGGGCAGCGTGTTAACGATCCCGTTGCAAACCCTACTTCCAGACGCGCCGCGCGAAGGCATTGTGATCAACATTGCGGAGCTTCGTCTCTATTACTACCCGCCGGGTAAAAATTCGGTAACCGTGTATCCAATAGGTATTGGTCAGTTAGGTGGTGACACGCTGACACCGACAATGGTGACCACCGTTTCTGACAAGCGTGCAAACCCAACCTGGACGCCAACGGCAAACATTCGCGCGCGGTATAAGGCACAAGGAATTGAGTTGCCTGCGGTAGTGCCGGCTGGACCGGATAATCCAATGGGCCATCATGCGATTCGTCTGGCGGCCTATGGCGGCGTTTATTTGCTTCACGGTACGAACGCCGATTTCGGCATTGGCATGCGGGTAAGTTCTGGCTGTATTCGTCTGCGGGATGACGATATCAAAACACTCTTTAGCCAGGTCACCCCAGGCACCAAAGTGAATATCATCAACACTCCGATAAAAGTCTCTGCCGAACCAAACGGTGCGCGTCTGGTTGAAGTACATCAGCCGCTGTCAGAGAAGATTGATGACGATCCGCAGCTGCTGCCAATTACGCTGAATAGCGCAATGCAATCATTTAAAGATGCAGCACAAACTGACGCTGAAGTGATGCAACATGTGATGGATGTCCGTTCCGGGATGCCGGTGGATGTCCGCCGTCATCAAGTGAGCCCACAAACTCTGTAAATCCTGGATAAAAAAAATCCCCGCGACACGGCATGTCGCGGGGAAAAAATCAGCAGTAGCAGGCATTAATGAGGGTTAATGCTTATTTATAAATTACTGCTGTTCCATGGAGGGTATTCGGACCGGTTACAGAAGTAATACGGAAAGATTTTGCGCCCATCTCATCCGCTTTTTGCGCCAGCTGCTCTTCCAGCGATCCCAGATTTGTCCCCGCGTTAGCACTGATTGTACCGACTTTTTGTTGGCCTTCTGGCGTTGACTGAACTTCGACAGCCGCAAAGCTGGCAAATGACATGGAGCTTAAAATCGCCGCAGCGATGAGGGTTTTTACGTTTTTCATAATAGTGGCCTTATGCAGATGAATGACGTCGCAAGCAATTACTTAACGATCGATAACTAAATGATAGATGTGATCTGGATCACATACAAGATATTTTTTATAACAATCATTAATTAATTTAAAAATCTTTAAATTTCAGTTAAATAGAAAGCAATTATTTTTATGGGATCTGGACTGGTGAACGGAGGTGATTATTTTTATAATAACCTTTCATTCACAGTCACCAGGTACAACGGCATCATGGCAACTGACTCAACACAATGTGTAAAAAAAAGCCGTGGCCGCCCAAAAGTGTTCGACAGGGATGCCGCGCTTGATAAGGCCATGAAATTGTTCTGGCAACACGGTTATGAAGCGACTTCTCTTGCGGACCTCGTCGAAGCGACCGGAGCCAAAGCGCCCACGCTATACGCGGAATTTACCAACAAAGAGGGGTTATTTCGTGCCGTTCTCGACCGCTATATCGATCGTTTTGCCGCTAAGCATGAAGCACAGCTGTTTTGTGAAGAGAAAAGCGTGGAGTCTGCGCTGGCTGACTATTTTGCTGCCATCGCCAACTGCTTTACCAGCAAAGACACCCCGGCAGGCTGCTTCATGATCAACAACTGCACCACCCTCTCCCCAGATTCAGGAGATATCGCCAATACGTTGAAATCACGCCATGCGATGCAAGAGCGCACTTTGCAGCAGTTTTTATGTCAACGACAAGCGCGCGGGGAAATCCCGACCCACTGTGACGTGACACATCTGGCAGAATTCCTTAATTGTATTATTCAGGGGATGTCGATCAGCGCACGCGAAGGTGCATCGCTGGAAAAACTGATGCAGATTGCCGGAACGACTTTGCGTTTATGGCCCGAACTGGTGAAATAAGTCGCAAAAAAAGCCCCTCAGCCTGAGCGAATGAGGGGCCAAATTGCAGAGTACAGCCTTGTTATACTTTGTTATTCAAAATCAGTTGCCCGTTACTATCTAGCGGGATCTGCGTACCCGGATCGCGGTCCATGCGGATTTTGCCCTGCTGATCGCCAATCTTATAGGTCACATCATAACCGAGCATTTTTTCTGACTTGTCATACACCGTTTTACAACGCTGTTGCGTAGTCGTGTAAGTATCGCTTTCCTGGAGAGAGCCCTGGATCTGGTTACCGGCATATCCACCACCCAGCGCCCCCACAACAGTGGCGACATCTTTACCACGACCACCACCAAACTGATGCCCTATCACGCCGCCAGCAACAGCGCCGAGCACCGACCCGGTAATGCGATTTTCATCCTGCACCGGTCGACGATGGGTCACTGTGACGTTGCGACACTCCTGACGCGGTGTTTTAACCGTTTCCTTGATTGGGGTTGCAGAAACAACCTGAGCGTATTGCGGGCCACGTTCAAACACGTTCAGACTGGCCACTGCCGCTACGCCCAGCGCAGCTGCGACACCAATCCCGATACCCGCCAACATTGATTTATTCACGGGAACACCTCCTTCTTTGCAGTTATGCCAATCATGCAAGCGAAGGAGAAAAGCAGCTATCAGACAGAAGATGAAAAGCGCGGGAATGGCTGGAAATACTTAATGATTCGGAGGAGTCTGAAGGAATGCCTGATGCGACGCTTAACGCGTCTTATCAGGCCTACCGCTCGTACCATTTGTCCAGGGCGGATGAGGCGTTTATGCCACATCCGCCAGTGTACGTCGATTAATGCAACTTCAAACGCGGACGGATAACGCGGTTAATACTCCCCACCAGCATCATTAATCCGGTTTTAAAGTAACCATGCAGCGCAATCTGATGCATTCGGTATAGCGAGATATATACAAAGCGCGCAATTCGTCCTTCAATCATCATTGAGCCGCGCGTCAGGTTACCCATCAGGCTACCAACGGTGGAGAAGTTCGACAGCGATACCAGTGAACCATGATCTTTATACTGATAATTTTTCAGCGGCTTACCGTTCATCTGCGCCAGAATGTTGTTCATTGCGCAAGTCGCCATCTGGTGTGCAGCCTGAGCACGCGGCGGAACAAAGCCCCCTTCCGGACGCGGGCATGACGCGCAGTCGCCAATAGCGTAAATATCTGGATCGCGGGTGGTTTGCAGCGTCGGTTCCACCACCAGCTGGTTGATACGGTTAGTTTCAAGACCACCGATATCTTTCAGGAAGTCTGGCGCTTTGATCCCGGCTGCCCATACCATCAGATCAGCCTCAATATATTCACCATCTTTAGTGTGCAGGCCGCCTTCATCAGCACTGGTGACCATGGTTTGCGTCAGCACGCGAACGCCAAGTTTCGTTAGCTCGTTGTGGGCCGCAGCAGAGATACGTGGCGGTAATGCAGGCAAAATACGTTCACCCGCTTCTACCAGCGTTACGTTCAGGGCTTCGTTGGTCAGGCCTTTGTAACCGTAGCTGTGCAGTTGCTTGACCGCGTTGTGCAGTTCAGCGGAGAGTTCTACACCCGTCGCGCCGCCGCCGACAATCGCAATGTTCACTTTGCCATTCGCGCCCAGGTTGGCGGAGTATTTCAGGAACAAATTCAGCATCTCCTGGTGGAAGCGACGCGCCTGGTGCGGGTTATCGAGGAAAATGCAGTTCTCTTTGACACCTGGCGTATTGAAATCGTTAGAGGTGCTACCCAGCGCCATTACCAGGGTGTCATAGGCGATTTTACGTTCCGGAACCAGCAGTTCACCTTTCTCATCGCGCAGTTCTGCAATAGTGATTGTTTTCGCTTCACGATCAATATCAATGACGGAACCCAGCTGGAACTGGAAACCATGATTGCGCGCATGGGCCAGATAGCTCAACGCATCGACGCCTTCATCAAGCGAGCCAGTCGCCACTTCGTGCAGCAGCGGTTTCCACAGGTGGCTGTGGTTACGATCGACCAGCGTAATTTTGGCTTTTTTCTTGCGTCCCAGCTTATGCCCCAGCTGTGTTGCCATTTCCAGCCCACCAGCACCGCCGCCGACAATCACAATCTTTTTCAATGGCGTAGTCAACGTGACCCCCTTAAATTTATTAACCAATTGTTAATTAATGGTTATTAGCATAGCTCTTAATTAACAACAGGTTACAACAATGAAAATGTTCTTCGCTATTGAGAATAACATGAATGGTGCATTGGTCATACCAAAATTGATGTTAATCAAGTTTTGTTGCTGAAAAGATAGGCGACTTTACCGGGTGAGATCAAAAAACAGAGTGTATTGTTTATTATTTGAGCGAATTTGTGAGAGTGATATAGAGTGAGGGGTGTATGCAGGGCGTTCGGTAGGCCTGATAAGAGGCGCATCAGGTACCGGCAAGGTTACCTGATGCGACGAGGGCATTTACCCGAGGGTTTTGAACGCTTTAATGCGCTGCAAATGCGGGGAGATATTCTTGAATTTGTGCGTCTGCTCTTCGTCCCAGACAATCTCGTAATAATGATGCAACTCTTCAGATGTCCGCTGGCTGTTAAGCGCTTCATCATTACGCGACAAAATCACCAGGCAACGATCGCGATTCTTCTCACGGAAGTTGGTCACACACTTAGTGGCAATATCGGCATACTCTTCCGGGCGATCAATCTTGCCTTCCATGTTCTCATAAGGGAACAAATTAGGGTTGAAGATCACCTGGCGGATATCGCAAAGAAAACCAATCCGTTCCGCCCAGTATCCGCCCAGACCAACGCCGCAAATTAGCGGACGCTCGTCAACGTTCAGTTGCAACATTTTGTCCACTTCTTTAAGCAGATGCTGCATATCATGTTTCGGATGCCGCGTACTGTAGCTTATCAAGCGTACATCCGGGTCAATAAACTGCAATTGTAAGACTTTCTCGTGGTTACCCGGACTGTTAGAGTCAAAACCGTGTAAATAGATAATCATCGCTTCCTCACATAAGCCAGGGTTAGTGACCTGCTTTCTCTTCCTGCCAGCGTTCATGTAACTGATTCAGACGGGCGCTGATCGCTTTCCAGCGAGCCGAGTCCATCAGTTCCTGTCGCGAAAATGAACCTTTATGATACAAACGTGTAACACGTTCTGCCTTGATCGGTGACAGATTATCTAACACGCTGACGGCCCCTTTACGATTATTGCAGACCAGGATCATATCGCAACCCGCATCCAGTGATGCCTGCCCGCGTTCGGCATAACTGCCCATAATCGCGGCACCTTCCATCGATAAATCGTCAGAGAAAATCACGCCGTCAAAACCCAGTTCCTGACGCAAAACGGTTTTCAGCCAGTAGGAAGAACCGCTCGCCGGACGCGGATCAACATCACTGTAGATCACATGCGCAGGCATAATGGCGTCGAGTTTATTTTCGCGGATTAACGTGCTGAAAACCGACATATCTTTGGCACGAATTTCCGCTTGCGGGCGTGGGTCGCACGGCGTCTCTTTGTGTGAATCTGCAGTTACTGCACCGTGTCCTGGGAAGTGTTTCCCGGTCGTTTTCATTCCGGCTTCATGCATCCCATCAATAAACCGACTGGCGATTGCCAGGGCTTTTTCTGGGTCGGCATGATAAGAACGCTCGCCAATCGCCGCGCTGATATGTCCTACATCCAGCACTGGCGCAAAGCTGATATCAATATCCATAGCGATCATTTCGCTGGCCATCAGCCAACCCGCCTCTTGCGCCAGTTTGCCGCCCTCTTCCATTCCCAACAGCGCAGCAAAGGATTGTGCTGCCGGTAAGCGGGTAAAACCTTCGCGAAAACGCTGAACGCGTCCACCTTCCTGATCTACCGCCACCACCAGATGATTGCGCGATGCTGCGCGGATCTGGCGCACCAGTTCACGCAACTGGGCAGGATCATGATAGTTTCGCGTAAAGAGAATCAGCCCTCCCACCAGCGGATGCGCCAGTATTTCACGCTCTTCCGCGTCCAGTTCGTAACCTTCGACATCCAACATTACTGGACCCACACTGCTCTCCTTATTGTTTTATTAATAGCTGCCGCCAGGTGTCATCGGCCAGCCTGATAAATTGTTGATCGCCGGTTTGTCGCCAGCGGTACTCAAACCACCCTGCTTTGAGCATCAGCAGCCAGGGAAACCATCGCCTGACCTGACGCCATAATTGCGCCGGATAAATCTTCGCGCGAGTGGCATAGTCATTGACCAATTGCCGATGCTGTTCAATATTTTCCACCCACACCGCCGCCAGTTCCAGCGCGATATCACCATCTCCGGCATACTCCCAGTCGATGAGTTTTAACCCTGACGCGCTATGCACTAAATTTCCGGCGTGGACATCCATATGCAATGGACTTAAGCGTAAAGGCCGTGGTTCCCGCGCTTTGCGCAGACGTTTTAACATTCGCAGCCAACCCACTGTCCGCCGCGCCGGATCGCTTTGCTGCCAGTACAGTTCCAGTAACGGCAACAGCGTTATTCGCCAGCCAAAACGCGGTTGTTGATGTAGATAATACAGCAAGCCTGCCAGTTCGTTAGTATCCGGCAAATACGTTTTTACCTCGCCGGGCAGATAGTCGACTACCATCCAGTCACGGAGATATAAATGCGGCTTCGGTGCAATGCATGCGGGTAGTTGTGATAAAGCCCGATACTGGCGCAAGAACGCGGACTGCGGCGCATCAGGATCGTGCGGCTGACGCACAACAAAACGCTGGCCCTGATGTTCAATGAGAAAACTACCGCCACTAAGCCCACTATTAAACGTCGTGACGGGATGAAACTGCGGGAAAAAGCGCGACAGCAATTCGTCGCGCGTGATGGGATTATTGCTGCGAAACGGCACCTTTACCTGACCAGATAATTTCGCCCGTCTGCACCAGCATCAGCTGCATTTGTAGGGTCGGAGCGTTAACGTTGCCAGAGGCGCTGGAGTACAGCACGTAATGAGCGCCGACATTGCGGGCAATGCCTATGGCTTTACTACGGGTGCCTAAACTATCCTGCGGCGACAAACCTAACTGTTGCTTAGCCATCGACAGCTGCTGGGCGGAAACCAGGGTAAATTTCCCGTTATTAGCCAGCGCATTTCGCAGCGTTTCGGTCGCTTCTGCGGCATTCAGCGAACCGTTAGTACGGTTGTTAACGCTATCAACCAGCAGGACGCTACCCGCAGTCACCCCGTCAGCCCCAAGCATCTTACTGACCATCGGCTGCATTGCGCCATTCCAGTCATAATGGCGAATATGCGGCGCAGGCGGTGCAGTTTGATCTTCGTGCTCAATTGGGCCTGGCTGCTGCGGGATCGTCGGCACCGAGGGCACTGTGGGGACAGGCTGTTGTGGCTCGGCTGGTTGTTCCGGCGCTGGTTTCACTTCTTCTACCGGTGCAGGTTCACGTTGCCCCACACAACCGGCGAGAAACATCGCCAGCGCGGTAATCAAGGCGTAGCGACTCATTTTTGTCATCAAGATTCACCCCTTACAAATATAGATAAAGTCTGACTTTGTGCGCCCCCAGAAAATTGGCGCTGCCGTACAGCGTTACCGCCGAATGTGCGGGAATGGTAACGCTGCGTGGCCTTTCCAGAGGATGCATCTCCAGCCCTCTGGCGTCATACCAGTAAAAACGATAATGAACGGTAACGGGTTCTTGCCTTTCGTTATAAAGCGTTGAGGATGCTGAAGGTTGAATATCAGACGTCGAAAGGACGGGCTTTTCTGCACTGATGCCCGCAGCCAATAAAGATGACTCCATCACCAGCGATTGCTCATCATTCACCGGAATTTCCGGATGTGAACGACAGCCCACCAGCAGTAACAACGCCAGAGACACCAGCCCAAAGCATCCTTTTCTCATCGTTACAGACCTTTATGCGCCAGCATTGGTCCCAGCGGACGGCCACCCAACAAGTGCATATGGATGTGGTAAACCTCTTGTCCGCCATGGCGGTTGGTATTCATGATCAGACGATAACCATCTTCGGCAATACCTTCTTGCTCAGCAATTTTTGCCGCTACGGTGATCATGCGTCCCAGCGCCTGCTCATGCTCAGCTGACACGTCGTTCACAGTCGGAATGAGGATATTCGGAATGATCAGAATATGCGTTGGCGCTTGCGGCGAAATATCGCGAAACGCCGTTACCAGATCATCCTGGTAGACGATATCGGAGGGGATCTCACGACGAATAATTTTGCTGAATATAGTTTCTTCTGCCACGACATTTTCCTTTTTCAAATAGCCATGCGTTGCGCCATGCTACGCCGCGCCACACTGCGAGTATAGAGTATGGTCGAGTTAAACCTGCTCTTTCAACCTTAACTCACGATTTCTTAAGCAAAAAATCGTTTTGCTGCCGTATATATCGCCATTATTCCCATTTCTGCCTGCGAATGCGCTGAAAAGACATTCTCTGTTTGGTTTACACGTCAAATATGAATGCGTATATTTCTCATTTGCATTTACATACAAAATTATTCGCACACTAAATATAACCGCTCATCACCCTCCTCCGGCATGAGCCTGACGACAACATAAACCAAGAGATTTCAAATGCTTTCAACACAATTTAACAGGGATAATCAATATCAAGCCATCACCAAACCGTCACTCCTTGCCGGTTGCATAGCACTGGCACTATTACCTTCTGCCGCTTTTGCCGCTCCAGCCACTGAAGAAACGGTGATTGTTGAGGGTTCAGCCACTGCTCCAGCTGATAGCGAAAATGATTACAGCGTAACGTCTACCTCTGCGGGTACCAAAATGCAGATGACTCAACGTGATATTCCTCAGTCGGTCACTATTGTTAGCCAGCAGCGGATGGAAGATCAGCAGTTACAAACGCTGGGCGAAGTGATGGAAAACACGCTGGGGATCAGCAAAAGTCAGGCGGATTCCGATCGTGCTCTTTATTATTCCCGCGGATTCCAGATCGATAACTATATGGTTGATGGTATCCCCACCTATTTTGAATCGCGCTGGAATCTGGGCGACGCACTTTCTGATATGGCACTTTTTGAACGCGTAGAAGTAGTGCGTGGCGCGACAGGACTCATGACCGGGACGGGTAATCCATCTGCGGCAATTAATATGGTTCGAAAACACGCGACCAGTCGTGAATTTAAAGGCGATGTCTCGGCGGAATACGGTAGCTGGAACAAAGAACGGTATGTGGCGGATTTACAAAGCCCACTCACCGAAGACGGTAAAATCCGCGCGCGAATTGTCGGCGGCTACCAGAATAACGACTCATGGCTGGACCGCTACAATAGTGAAAAGACCTTCTTCTCCGGCATTGTCGATGCTGATTTAGGCGATCTTACGACGCTTTCAGCCGGTTACGAATATCAGCGCATTGATGTTAATAGCCCAACCTGGGGCGGTTTACCGCGCTGGAATACTGATGGCAGCAGCAACAGTTACGATCGCGCACGCAGTACCGCACCTGACTGGGCGTACAACGATAAAGAGATCAACAAGGTCTTTATGACCCTGAAGCAGCGGTTTGCTGATACCTGGCAAGCGACACTGAATGCCACCCACTCTGAAGTCGAATTTGACAGCAAAATGATGTATGTCGATGCCTATGTAAACAAAGCGGATGGTATGCTGGTTGGGCCATACAGTAATTATGGACCTGGCTTTGATTATGTCGGCGGCACCGGTTGGAACAGTGGCAAACGTAAAGTTGATGCGCTGGATTTGTTCGCTGACGGTAGTTATGAATTGTTTGGTCGTCAGCACAATCTAATGTTTGGTGGCAGTTACAGCAAACAAAACAATCGTTACTTCAGTTCATGGGCCAACATCTTCCCGGATGAAATTGGCAGTTTCTACAACTTTAATGGCAATTTCCCACAAACCGACTGGTCACCACAGAGCCTGGCGCAGGACGATACCACACATATGAAATCGTTATATGCTGCCACTCGTGTCACCCTTGCCGATCCGCTGCATCTGATCCTCGGCGCACGTTATACCAACTGGCGGGTTGATACGCTGACTTACAGCATGGAGAAAAACCACACCACGCCTTACGCTGGTCTGGTGTTTGACATCAATGACAACTGGTCGACCTACGCCAGCTATACCTCTATTTTCCAGCCGCAAAATGATCGTGACAGTTCAGGCAAATATCTGGCTCCAATCACCGGTAACAACTACGAGCTGGGTCTGAAATCGGACTGGATGAATAGCCGTCTGACCACCACGTTAGCCATCTTCCGTATTGAGCAGGATAATGTCGTTCAGTCCACCGGTACACCTATCCCCGGCAGCAACGGCGAAACCGCCTATAAAGCGGTGGATGGGACAGTCAGTAAAGGGGTGGAATTTGAACTCAACGGCGCAATTACCGACAACTGGCAGCTGACATTTGGCGCAACGCGCTATATTGCAGAGGATAACGAAGGAAACGCCGTTAATCCTAATCTGCCTCGCACCACGGTTAAAATGTTCACCAGCTACCGGTTGCCTGTCATGCCAGAGTTGACGGTCGGCGGTGGTGTTAACTGGCAAAATCGCGTGTATACCGACACCGTGACACCGTATGGCACCTTCCGCGCCGAGCAAGGTAGCTACGCGCTGGTGGATCTCTTCACCCGCTACCAGGTGACGAAAAACTTCTCGTTACAGGGGAACGTCAATAACCTGTTCGACAAAACCTACGATACCAACGTGGAAGGTTCTATCGTCTACGGCGCACCGCGTAATTTCAGCATTACCGGCACGTATCAATTCTGAATAACACCTGTAAAAAAGGCAGCCATCTGGCTGCCTTAGTCTCCCCAACGTCTTACGGATTAGTGGTTACGGATATACTCATCCATCTCGGTTTTCAGGTTATCGGATTTAGTACCGAAAATCGCCTGAACACCAGAACCAGCAACCACTACGCCCGCTGCGCCCAGTTTCTTCAGGCCGGCCTGATCCACTTTAGACACATCAGCAACGCTGACGCGCAGACGGGTAATACATGCGTCGAGGTTAGTAATGTTTTCTTTACCACCAAATGCAGCAACCAGAGCCGGTGCCATTTCGCTGGTACCTGTCGCTTTTGCATCTTCAGTCGCGTCTTCACGACCCGGCGTTTTCAGATCCAGTGCTTTAATCAGCACGCGGAAGATGGTGTAGTAAACAATTGCATAACCGATACCGACGATCGGGAACAGCCACAGTTTGCTGCTGTTACCAGACAGAACGATGAAGTCGATCAGACCGTGCGAGAACGACGTACCGTCACGCATCCCCAGAAGAATACAGATTGGGAATGCCAGGCCTGCCAGAATCGCGTGGATGATGTACAGGATCGGCGCAACGAACATGAAGGAGAACTCGATCGGCTCGGTGATACCGGTCAGGAACGAGGTCAGCGCCGCGGAGATCATAATACCGCCCACTTTCGCGCGGTTTTCTGGCTTAGCAGAGTGCCAGATAGCAATTGCGGCAGCTGGCAGACCGTACATTTTGAACAGGAAGCCACCAGACAGTTTACCCGCAGTCGGATCACCCGCCATATAACGCGGAATGTCGCCGTGGAAAACCTGACCTGCTGCGTTAGTGTATTCACCAATTTGCATCTGGAAAGGTACGTTCCAGATGTGGTGCAGACCAAACGGTACCAGGCAACGTTCGATGAAACCGTAAATGCCAAACGCAACTACCGGGTTCTGGTAAGCAGCCCACTGAGAGAAGGTCTGGATTGCAGAACCAATCGGCGGCCAAATGAAGGACAGCACAACGCCAGTAAAGATGGCAGCCAGGCCAGAAATGATCGGCACAAAGCGTTTACCGGCAAAGAAGCCAAGATACTCAGGCAGCTTAATACGGTAGAAACGGTTAAACATGTACGCTGCGATCGCACCGGAGATAATCCCTCCGAGTACGCCAGTATCCGCCAGGTGTTTAGAGGCGATTTCTTCAGCAGGTAAATGCAGTACCAGTGGCGCAACCACGGCCATGGTTTTAACCATGATGCCATAGGCAACAACTGCGGCCAGCGCGGATACGCCATCGTTATTGGTAAAGCCGAGGGCGACACCGATCGCAAAAATCAATGGCATGTTTGCAAAGACGGAACCGCCTGCTTCTGCCATAACATGCGATACAACGGCGGGCAGCCAGCTGAAATTCGCGGAACCGACGCCCAGCAGAATACCTGCGATAGGCAGTACGGATACCGGCAGCATCAGCGATTTACCGACCTTTTGCAGGTTAGCAAATGCATTCTTAAACATAATTGAGAGTGCTCCTGAGTATGGGTGCTTTTTTTACGTTCTCACGCGTGGCAAGGGGGGAGAGCCTCGCCGTGTACAGGGCATCTAAGCGCCCTTTATTTATTACACAGAGTAAAATAATTCAGTGCCAATTTGTTTGACGGCTATCACGTTTCAACTTCAGATCATTGGAGAAGTTGCACATTTTGACAAAACATATGTCACAATATTTCAAACGTGGTTATTCACCGCCCAATTTTCGGCGGTGAACTTTACTCGTTTTAGCCATTAATTACGAGCTTTAAAAAAACTCATTCAACGGATGGATTGAAGGCGGGAAGCGTCGATGTGAAACAGACGGGCGAAGTTATCGGTGGTTACCTGCGCCAGTTCTTCAACGGCAACACCTTTCAACACAGCCATGTATTCTGCAACGTCACGAACCATCGCAGGTTGATTCTCTTTTCCTCGATGCGGTACCGGCGCAAGGTAAGGTGAGTCAGTTTCCACCAGTAACCGATCCAGGGGGACATAACGCGCAGCATCGCGCAGTTGCTCCGCATTTCGGAAGGTCACAATGCCGGAAAAGGAGATGTAAAATCCGAGATCCAGTAATTTACCCGCCGTTTCTCTGTCCTCTGTAAAACAGTGTAGTACGCCACCGCAATCCGTCACTTTTTCTTCGCGCAGAATTGCCAGCGTATCGGCGCGGGCGTCACGGGTATGGACGATAACCGGCTTGTTCAGTTCACGACCAATCTGGATATGATGGATGAAGGATTCTTGCTGACGTACTTTAGTTTCCGGTGTGTAATAATAATCCAGCCCGGTTTCACCCAGCGCTACAACACCCTCTTCTGCCGCCAGACGGCGTAAATCATCTACATCGTAGGGATCATTCTGGTTGAGTGGATGCACGCCACAAGAAAATACGACGTTGTCACGTTCGCCTACCAGATCCCGCATATGTAAATAACCCGGTAATGTTGTGGCGACTGCCAGACAAAATTTCACATCGCGTGCGGCGGCTTTCGCCAGAACGTCATCCACGTCCTTATGCAAAGATTCATAATCCAGACCATCGAGATGGCAGTGTGAGTCGACTAAAAACATGATGTCTCTCTTAAAGATGAGGAACCGGTAGCACAACGCCCGGTTGCAGGTAATGCTCAATACGCAGTAAAAGATCGGTGATGAGAAGCTCGCGGTTGATGCCTGTAACAGACATTAACTGTTCACGAATGTGGCAAACATCCCCCAGTATAGCCTGCAGGCGCGAGGGAGAAAGATGGTTTGCCAGTTCAGCGACCAGGCCCGGCACATCAACATTGGTCACCTGCGCAGCACCATGATGGCGTTTTAGCGCATCCATCAGCAACGTTGCCAGCCAGTGTAAACGCGCCGGAGCTTGTTCATGATTAAGGGCCGCCAGCAGCGAATACCAGTCGCCCGATGGCACGCTATATGCCAACGCCTGACACAATGTTTCACGAGCCTGCCAGTTATCTACCTGAAACAACGCCAGTGCCGCGCCAGGCGAACCGGCGCTTAAGCGCAATGCGGCAAGTAATGCATCCTGTGACATTGTCACTTCGCGTGAAAGCCAGGTCACGGCGTACTGTTCCGGCGGCGGCGCAAGGTAATGTAACCGACAACGACTACGTAACGTTGCCAGTAAACGTTCAGGCTCGCGGGTAGCCAGGAAAAACCAGGTTTCTGCTGGTGGCTCTTCAAGCGTTTTCAGCAATGCGTTAGCCGCGGCGTCGGTCAGTAAGGCAGCATCGGTTACCCAGACAACTTTCGCACCACCTAAGCGTGCGTGCTCATTCAGCTTTTCGGTGACCTCACGTACCGCATCAATGCCCAGCGTATTTTTCCCTTTTTCGGGAGCCAGGGTGTAGTAATCGGGATGCGTGCCAGCCTGCATCAACTGACATCCACGACAGTGACCGCAACTTTTGTGGCCCTGCGGTTGTTGGCAGAGTAAATAACGGCTCAGGGCGTAGATTAAAGCATCATCGCCCATGCCCGGTAGCGCCTGAATGAGTAGCGCATGGTGACCTCTTCCGGCCTGATAGCTGGCTACCAGTTTTTCGAAATCAGGTCGTAACCATGGATACCATCTCATGCGTCCAACTCCTTCACCCAGTGGGTCACGGTAGTGCGGATTGCATCCATCACGGCCTCCAGCGGCTGGGTGGCATCAATGGTATGAATACTTTTATCTTGTGCAGCCAGTTCCAGATAGCGGGCGCGGGTGCGATTAAAGAAATCGAAAGACTCTTGCTCAATACGATCCAGCTCGCCGCGCGCACGCGCGCGTTTTAAGCCAACTTCCGGGGTAACATCGAGATAGAGCGTTAAGTCGGGGCGAAAATCCCCGAGAACAGCATCACGCAGTGTTGCCAGCATATGTTGGTCAATACCACGTCCTCCGCCCTGATACGCCTGAGTGGAGAGATCGTGGCGATCGCCAATCACCCAGGTGCCGTTAGCCAGCGCAGGTTTGATGACCGTTTCTACCAGTTGAACGCGCGCGGCATAAAACATCAGAACTTCGGCTTTATCGGTAATGACTTCATCGCCTACCGATTTGATATCCAGCACCAGGCTTCTTAACTTTTCGGCAAGTTGCGTACCGCCAGGTTCCCGAGTGAAAACCATGTCGCGGATACCCAGTTGCTCGAGCGTCTCAACCACCACGTTACGCGCGGTAGTTTTGCCTGCGCCTTCCAGCCCCTCAATGACGATATACTTACTGCGCATTTTTTTCCTTAAGCACTTTCAGATAATCCTGCACAGACTTGTTATGACTGGCAAGATTGGTATTAAACGTGTGACCACCTTTACCATCGGCCACAAAATAGAGATACGGCGTTTTTGCCGGATGCGCAGCAGCCTTCAGCGAATCCGCCCCCGGCGTCGCTATCGCACCTGGCGGCAGACCGGTAATGGTATAGGTGTTATACGCTGTCGGCGTTTCCAGGTCTGCACGAGAAAGTTTGCCATTATAACGCTCTCCCATCCCGTAAATCACGGTCGGGTCGGTCTGCAGGCGCATACCAATGCGTAAACGGTTGATAAATACTGAGGCAACCTGATCGCGTTCACTGGCAACGGCGGTTTCTTTTTCGATAATTGATGCCATCGTCACCAGCTGATTTTTATCTTTATAAGGCAGACCGTCCGCACGCCCTTCCCAGGCGCTATCGACCGCTTTCACCATTTTCTTGTGCGCTCGCTTGAGCAACGCGACATCGGTGGTATTGGCGGTATACATCCAGGTGTCTGGCCAGAACCAACCTTCAATCCACTCCGGGTTTTCCAGTTCAAGTGCCTGCGCTACGGTGGTGTACTTATCGTCGCTCAGCGTGTGCTTGATATACGGAGCCTCACGCAATTGCTTGAGGTAGTCGCTCAGACGCATCCCTTCTACCAGTCGCAGCGGGAACTGGGCTTCTTTACCGCTTTCCAACAATTTCAGCATCTCGCGCACGGTCATCTGCGGTGTAAAGCGGTAAGTCCCGGCTTTAAAGTGAGAAAGATCCGGTTCGATACGCAGCAACCATTGAAAAACCCGTGGGCGATTGATGATCTTATCGGTATAAAGCTGTTCACCTAGCGCCAGACGTCCGGTCCCTGGCTTCAGGGTAAATATCGTCTCTTCTTTGATAAGCAACTTGCTGTCGGCAAGATGGCGAACCTTCCAGATGCCCACACCAGCGGCGATACCCAGTACCACCAGCAATAACAAGATTATCAATAACACTTTTTTCATGACTAATTCGGGCGCTCACAAAGTGGGGCTAAATATTCATATAACGTTGCTGACGAAAAGGAGACATCGCCACAGGCACGTACGGGCATCACTGGCATTAACGCATTACAAATAACCATCTCATCTGCCTGCAACGCCTCTTCCAGAGAAGCTTGCACTTCGACAAGCTGATAAGAGGATTGTGCCAGCAAACGGATACAGAATTGTCGCATAATGCCGTTAACACCTGCCTGATCCAGTCGCGGCGTATAAACTACGTTGCCCTTCCGCCAGAACAAATTAGCCGCACAGCATTCCGTAACCCACCCTTCGCTGTCAAGGACCAGCGCCTCATCAGCGTTTGTCTGCTCAAGATGAGAGCGAATCAATACTTGCTCAAGCCGATTAAGATGTTTAATACCTGCAAGATGAGGATTGCGCCCCAGCCGCACCGGGCTTAGCGCCAACGTCATCCCCTCGTTACGCAAACGGTAGTAATGTGCAGGATAAGCCGTAACGGAGAGAATCCGCGTTGCCGGTCCACTGTTCAATGTGCTGTACCCTCGCCCGCCACTACCGCGACTGATCACGACTTTCAGTACACCATTTTGCTGTTTTGCTGCCAGCGTTTTCATCTCTTGTTCAAGCTGAGGCCAGAAGTCACAGGAAATCATCAACCGCTGACAAGCATCCTGTAGTCGCTGGATATGCGCCGATAACAAACTGACTTTACCGTCGATAACTCTGGCGGTGGTAAAACAACCATCACCAAACTGCGTTGCCCGATCGCTTACTGCCAGCGATTCCTGCTTATGACCGTTAATTAAGAACATACCGGCTCCTTATCAGAGAATTGTTAGTGTGGCAGCATGTTCACTACGGAACAAGTCGGAATAAAAGCTAAGAAAAAAGGCCCGCAAGCGGACCTTTTATAAGGGTGGAAAATGACAATTTAGATCTTTTTAAAGATCAAAGAACCATTAGTGCCACCGAAGCCGAAGGAGTTACACAGAGTGTATTCCATTCCGCTAACCTGACGCGCTTCGTGCGGTACGAAATCCAGATCGCAACCTTCATCCGGGTTATCCAGGTTGATGGTTGGCGGAACAGCCTGATCGCGCAGCGCCAGGATGGAGTAGATAGATTCTACTGCACCCGCCGCACCTAACAGGTGACCGGTCATAGATTTCGTGGAGCTTACCAACACACGGCTTGCAGCTTCACCGAAGATGGTTTTCACCGCCTGCGCTTCAGCTTTATCGCCAGCCGGCGTAGAAGTACCGTGCGCGTTAACGTAGCCAATCTGACTCGCTTCAATGCCTGCATCACGCAGAGCATTTGCCATTGCCAGAGCTGCGCCTGCGCCATTTTCTGGCGGTGACGTCATATGATAAGCATCGCTGCTCATACCAAAGCCGACGAGTTCAGCGTAAATTTTCGCACCGCGTTTTTTCGCGTGTTCGTACTCTTCAAGTACCAGCATACCGGCACCATCGCCCAGTACGAAGCCATCACGCTCTTTATCCCACGGGCGGCTCGCCGCTTGCGGGTTATCATTGCGGGTAGATAATGCACGTGCCGCGCCAAAACCACCAACACCCAGCGGCGTACTGGCTTTCTCTGCGCCACCTGCAACCATCACGTCAGCATCGCCATACGCGATAATACGCGCAGCATGGCCAATGTTGTGCACGCCGGAAGTACAGGCGGTCGCGATAGAGATGCTTGGGCCACGCAGGCCATACATGATAGTCAGATGACCTGCCACCATGTTCACAATCGTTGACGGAACGAAGAATGGGCTGATCTTACGTGGACCACCGTTCATCAGAGATGTGTGGTTTTCTTCGATCAGTCCGAGGCCGCCAATCCCGGAGCCAATTGCGGCACCAATGCGGGTTGCGTTCTCTTCCGTTATTTCAAGGCCAGAATCCTGCATGGCCTGAACGCCAGCGACAATTCCATATTGAATGAAGGCATCCATCTTGCGCTGTTCTTTGCGCGAGATAATGTCCTCACAGTTAAAATCCTTTACTAAGCCAGCAAATTTCGTTGCATAGGCGCTAGTATCGAAATGGTCGATTAGGCTGATGCCACTCTGACCGGCAAGCAGAGCTTTCCAGGTAGACTCTACGGTATTGCCGACAGGAGACAACATGCCCAGTCCGGTCACAACTACACGACGCTTAGACACGTTTGTCCTCCAGGGAGGGAAAAAATGATTCTAGTGGGACAAAAAGATAAAACTCAGGCGGTCGAACGACCGCCTGGAGATGTTCACTTACGCCTGGTGGCCGTTGATGTAATCAATGGCAGCCTGAACGGTGGTGATTTTCTCAGCTTCTTCGTCCGGAATCTCAGTATCAAACTCTTCTTCCAGAGCCATTACCAGCTCAACGGTGTCAAGAGAATCCGCGCCCAGGTCTTCAACGAAAGAAGCATTGTTGGTAACTTCTTCCTGCTTAACGCCCAGCTGTTCGCCGATAATTTTCTTAACGCGTTCTTCGATAGTGCTCATACTCTTAAATTTCCTATCAAAACTCGCTTTCGCGATGGTTTTCGTAGTGTATAAAATGTTGAAAAATTTGCAACTAAATCCCGGCAGGTCTTACCACGATTTTACGTTATTTTGAGGCCTTACCCCCCAATAACGCAAATCATTTTGCACTAATTATTACTCATAACCACGCAGACTGCGCGCAACATGAGCATTTTGTGCAAATCGCGGTCAGACCATGTACATCCCGCCGTTCACATGCAAAGTTTCACCCGTGATGTAAGCTGCTTCGTCGGATGCCAGGAATGCAACCGCGTTGGCGATTTCCTGTGCGCCGCCGAGGCGACCCGCAGGAACCTGCGCCAGGATACCCGCACGCTGGTCATCGCTCAGCGCACGTGTCATGTCCGTTTCAATAAAGCCCGGAGCAACAACGTTTACAGTAATACCGCGTGACGCAACTTCGCGCGCCAGTGATTTACTGAAGCCGATCAAGCCCGCTTTCGCCGCAGCGTAGTTGGCCTGACCGCCATTTCCCATGGTACCAACCACAGAACCGATAGTGATAATACGACCATGACGCTTTTTCATCATAGCGCGCATTACCGCTTTTGACAGACGGAAAACAGATGAAAGGTTGGTTTCGATAATATCGTTCCACTCTTCATCTTTCATTCGCATTAACAGGTTATCACGAGTGATACCGGCATTATTGACCAGGATATCCACTTCACCAAATTCTGCGCGAATTTTTTCCAGAACAGATTCGATAGATGCCGGGTCGGTCACATTCAACATCAGACCTTTGCCGTTAGCACCTAAATAATCACTGATCGCCTGAGCGCCATTTTCACTGGTCGCAGTGCCAATAACTTTCGCGCCACGGGCTGCGAGCGTTTCAGCAATTGCGCGGCCAATTCCGCGGCTTGCACCGGTTACCAGTGCGATTTTTCCTTCAAAATTCATGATTTTCCTCTTTTAAAGCTCGAGCGCCGCTGCCATCGCTGAAGGTTCGTTCAGCGCCGAGGCGGTCAGGGTGTCGACAATGCGTTTCGTCAGGCCAGTAAGCACTTTGCCCGGGCCGACTTCATAGAGATGTTCTACGCCTTGCGCTGCCATGTACTCAACAGACTTCGTCCACTGAACCGGGTTATACAACTGACGTACCAGTGCGTCACGAATGGCATCACCATTGGTTTCGCATTTCACATCAACGTTATTCACAACAGGAACTGTTGGTGCGTTAAAGGTGATTTTCGCTAATTCTACTGCCAGTTTGTCGGCTGCTGGTTTCATCAGCGCACAGTGAGACGGTACGCTCACTGGTAACGGCAGAGCGCGTTTTGCGCCCGCAGCTTTACAGGCAGCGCCAGCACGCTCAACCGCTTCTTTATGACCGGCAATAACCACCTGTCCCGGAGAGTTAAAGTTTACCGGAGAAACGACCTGACCTTCTGCAGCTTCTTCACACGCTTTCGCAATAGACGCATCATCCAGACCGATGATTGCCGCCATAGCGCCCGTACCTTCCGGTACGGCTTCTTGCATGAACTTGCCGCGCATCTCAACCAGACGCACCGCATCAGCGAAATCAATCACACCAGCGCAAACCAGCGCGGAGTATTCCCCCAGGCTGTGACCGGCCATCATTGCCGGTGCTTTACCGCCCTGCTGCTGCCATACACGGTACAGCGCAACAGAGGCAGTCAACAGCGCTGGCTGGGTTTGCCAGGTTTTATTCAGTTCTTCAGCTGGCCCCTGCTGGGTCAGCGCCCACAGGTCGTAGCCCAGCGCCGCAGAAGCTTCAGCAAACGTTTCTTCGACAATTGGATAGCTCGCCGCCATATCAGCCAGCATTCCAACGGTTTGAGAACCCTGTCCAGGGAACACAAATGCAAATTGCGTCATGTTTTAATCCTTATCCTAGAAACGAACCAGCGCGGAGCCCCAGGTGAATCCACCGCCAAAGGCTTCAAGCAAAACCAACTGTCCCGGCTTAATGCGCCCGTCGCGTACAGCTTCATCCAGCGCGCACGGGACAGAGGCCGCAGAGGTATTACCGTGGCGATCCAGCGTCACCACGACATTGTCCATCGACATACCGAGTTTTTTCGCCGTTGCACTGATAATACGCAAGTTAGCCTGATGCGGAACCAGCCAGTCCAGTTGAGAACGGTCAAGATTATTCGCCGCCAGCGTCTCATCAACGATGTGCGCCAGTTCCGTTACCGCAACCTTGAAGACTTCGTTGCCCGCCATCGTCAGATGAATTGAATTCTCTGGATTCACGCGGTCGGCGTTTGGCAGCGTCAGCAATTCACCATAACTACCGTCGGCATGCAGATGGGTGGAGATGATTCCCGGCTCTTCAGAGGCAGCCAGCACCGCAGCGCCCGCGCCATCGCCAAAAATAATAATAGTCCCACGATCTGTTGGATCGCAGGTGCGCGCCAGTACATCGGAACCGACGACCAGAGCATACTTCACCGCCCCAGATTTCACGTATTGATCGGCTACGCTTAATGCATAGGTGAAACCTGCGCAGGCTGCTGCAACGTCAAATGCCGGGCAACCTTTAATGCCCAACATGCTTTGAATCTGACAAGCTGCGCTCGGGAAAGCGTGCGTAGCAGAAGTCGTTGCCACAACGATCAGGCCAATCTGGTCTTTCTCAATGCCCGCCATCTCAATTGCGCGTGTCGCCGCTTCAAAGCCCATGGTTGAAACGGTTTCGTTTGGCGCGGCAATGTGGCGTTCGCGGATACCGGTACGAGTGACAATCCACTCGTCAGAGGTGTCCACCATTTTTTCCAAATCGGCGTTTGTCCGCACTTGTTCGGGCAGATAGCTGCCAGTACCAATAATCTTCGTATACATGTACGCTCAGTCACTTTTCGGTTATATACCGTCACTTGCAAACTGCGAGTTCGCTGGCAGCGTCCTGCTACCGCAGAGTTCCGCTTTTGCCACCGTCCAGCAGCTCAAAACCAGCTGGGTATACAGATTCCAGGCGAGCGGCAATTCGCTGAGGAACTTGTCGCTGCACCGCCTGCACTGCCTGTTCAATCGCGACCGCAAAAGCTCGCTGATTGGCTGCACCATGACTTTTTATCACCGTGCCGCGCAATCCTAACAGACAGGCGCCGTTATACTGGTCGGGGTTGAGGTGACTGAATCGCCTCGTCAGGCTCTTTTGTAGCCAACGCTTTAATAACAGTAGCCACCACGACCGTTTTTTCCCTTCACCCTGAGATTTCAGCAGAGAAAGGAACATCCTGACAACACCTTCCATCGTCTTTAATGTGACATTTCCTGTAAAGCCGTCACAAACCAGCACATCTGTCTTGCCAGTTAACAACTCATTGGCTTCAAGATAGCCGATATAATTGATAGAAGGGATTGTTTTAAGCACCGCTGAGGCATCCCGAATACTATCGAGACCCTTTACTTCTTCTTCACCAATATTGAGCAACGCCACGCGAGGATTGGGAATTTCCACCACCTCTTCAGCCAGGACTGAGCCCATAATGGCAAATTGCACCAACATTGTGCTGTCACAATCGACGTTGGCCCCTAAGTCAAGGACCACCGTTTTGCCCTTTTGCTGATGTGGTAATACCGTCACCAGCGCCGGACGCTCAATCCCCTCCAGGGGCTTGAGTAATAATTTTGCCAGCCCCATCAGTGCCCCGGTATTACCGGCACTGACACAGGCTTGCGCTCGACCTTCTTTCACCAGCTCCAGGGCCACGCGCATTGAACTCCCACGACTGGAGCGGATAGCTTGCGAAGGCCGGGCATCACTGGCGATAACTGACTGCGCAGGAATAATCTGCAGACGCGAACGTTGTTCAAAGTCAGCTTTAGCAAGTAATGGCGTGATGGCGTCGGGATTGCCGACTAAAAGAAGAGTGAGTTGCGAATTAGAATTCAGTGCCTGCAATGCTGCAGGCACTGTCACGGAAGGGCCAAAATCCCCTCCCATGACATCTAACGCCAGGGTTAGACGTGTCAAGGTATCGTCGCCGCCCGGTTTGGTCTTTCCCCAGTTGCCTGGGGAAAATCCTCACTAAGCTTCATCACGCAGACGCGTGATTACTTAGCGATGACCTTGCGGCCGCGGTAGTAACCGTCGGCAGTGATGTGGTGACGCAGGTGTTTTTCACCAGAAGTTTTGTCTACAGACAGGCTGGTGACTGCGGTCAGCGCGTCATGGGAACGACGCATGCCACGTTTGGAACGGGTTGGTTTATTCTGTTGTACGGCCATGGACCTTACTCCTCAATTACGGTTTATCCCCGATCCAACGGGGAGCACCAATTACTTACGCTTTAAGCTGGCTAATACGGCAAATGGGTTTGGCTTTTGCGCTTCTTCAGGCAGTTCACCAAAGACCATGTCCGCTTCGGACACTTCACAGTGTTCAGAATCATGCACCGGAACTACCGGCAAGGCGAGGATGATTTCATCTTCAACCATTGCAAGCAGATCGATTTCACCGAATTCGTTAACCTCAATCGGTTCATACGCTTCCGGCAGTGCTTCAGCCTGTTCGTCTGAACGCACAGGACTAAAACAATACGTTGTGTAGACCTGATGAGTAAACGGCTTCCCGCAACGCTGACACTCGAGCGTTACCGTCACCTTCGCATCGCCGTTTAACACTGCGAGACGTTGGTTATCGATAGCGAACGACATGGAGCATTCCACATCACTGTCCACACTGACTACGGATTCGGCGACGCGCTCAACCTGATCAGGGGTATAGATACCCTGGTAATCAAGGCGTTTTTGAGCCGTACGAACCGGATCGAGAGTCAGGGGTAATTTTACCTTTTGCATAGGGCGCGCATATTAACTTTGTAACGTCATAGAGTCAAAGAAAAAGGCAGTCTGTGGTTGCCTTTTGCCAATAATTCGCACACATTGCGGGTTACTGCTTTATTTTCGTTCAGTGCTGATAACGAACATCAACCTGCAAAACGAAGCGCATAGTTTAAAATGGCTATCATCAATACGCTATATCTGATGGAAAAAAATATGCCTAAACTTATTTTAGCCTCCACCTCGCCCTGGCGTCGCGCTCTTCTGGAAAAACTGCAAATCTCTTTTGAATGTGCAGCACCCGAGGTCGACGAAACTCCACACAGCGACGAATCACCGCGACAGTTGGTGCTTCGACTGGCACAAGAAAAAGCGCAATCTCTGGCGTCACGTTATCCGGATCATTTAATTATTGGTTCAGACCAGGTATGTGTTCTTGATGGCGAAATCACCGGTAAACCGTTAACGGAAGAAAATGCCCGTCTGCAATTACGCAAAGCCAGCGGCAATATCGTCACCTTCTATACTGGACTGGCGTTGTTTAATTCGGCGAATGGGCATCTACAAACAGAAGTGGAGCCTTTTGACGTCCATTTCCGTCACCTGAGCGAGGCGGAGATTGATAATTACGTGCGTAAAGAGCATCCCCTGCACTGCGCGGGTAGCTTTAAGAGTGAAGGATTTGGCATTACTCTGTTTGAGCGTTTAGAGGGGCGTGATCCTAACACGCTGGTTGGTTTACCGCTAATCGCGCTGTGTCAGATGTTACGTCGGGAAGGGAAAAACCCGCTGATGGGATAGTTTTTTGCGCCGGATGCGGTTACTTCGCATCCGGCAATCGGTGCTGGCGGCCTGATGCGGCGTAAACGCCTTATCAGGCCAACCGCCCATTATCAGGTTTATATGCTTGTATTAGCGCGCGTTACGCAGCTTTTGCAAACAACGCTTCAAACCTTCATCCATCGGCGCTTCGATACGCATCACCTCACCGGTCCCCGGATGAGTAAACTTCAACGCTGCAGCGTGCAGGAACAGGCGATTTAATCCCGTGCCTGCTTCAGTGAGCTGTCTGTCAAATTCACGGTCACCGTAGCGATCGTCAAAGGCAATCGGATGACCCGCATATTGTGTATGCACACGGATCTGATGAGTACGCCCTGTTACCGGGCTACAACGCACCAGGGTGGCAAATGCATAGCGTTCTTCCACTTTAAAGCGTGTTTCCGACGGTTTGCCTTCCTGACTCACACGCACGATACGTTCGCCGCTTTGCAGAATATTTTTCAGTAACGGTGCTTGAACGCTCTTCACATGCGACTGCCACTGACCGCGCACCAGCGCCAGGTAATCTTTTTGCATCCCTTTTTCACGTAATTGCTCATGCAGAGAACGCAACGCCGAGCGTTTTTTCGCTACCAGCAACACACCTGAGGTGTCCCGGTCAAGACGATGAACCAGTTCAAGGAACCGCGCTTCCGGGCGCAACGCCCGCAAACCTTCAATAACGCCGAAGCTTAAACCACTGCCGCCATGTACCGCCGTACCGGAAGGTTTATTCAGCACCAGGATGTGATCATCTTCATATAAGATGACGTCCGCCAGCGCCGCCACCTTTTGCAGATGTGGCGAAACCGCCTCTTCTTCCCGCTCAGCAACGCGAACCGGTGGAATACGCACCTCATCACCCGCTTCGAGTTTATATTCAGGCTTAATACGTTTTTTGTTCACCCGCACTTCGCCTTTACGCAAAATACGGTAAATCATACTTTTTGGTACGCCTTTCAATTGGGTACGCAAAAAGTTATCGATACGTTGCCCCGCTTCGTCAGCGGTGATAGCAACAATTTTTACGGATGGAGTCTCTGTTTTCATGGTTGGCGATTCTAATTAGCCAACAGGATTCGCGCCACTCATTTTTCTATGCTTATATTTACTTTTGCACCTTATTACTTCACTGCGTGATCACTTTATTGATGGTTATTAAACCAATCACCAGCAAGAAGTGAAAAAACTGTGAGTAAGCGGGTGATAAATGGTAAAAGTCATCTTGCTATAACAAGGCTTGCAGTGGAATAATGAGGCCGTTTCCGTGTCCATCCTTGTTAAAACAAGAAATTTTACGGAATAACCCATTTTGCCCGACCGATCATCCACGCAGCAATGGCGTAAGACGTATTGATCTTTCAGGCAGTTAGCGGGCTGCGGGTTGCAGTCCTTACCGGTAGATGGAAATATTTCTGGAGAGTAATACCCAGTCTGTTTCTTTGATAATTGCGCTGTTTTTCCGCATGAAAAACGGGCAACCGACACTCTGCGCCTCTTTGAGCTGACGATAACCGTGAGGTTGGCGACGCGACTAGACACGAGGCCATCGGTTCACACCCGGAAAGGCGTTACTTTGCCCGCAGCTTAGTCGTCAATGTAAGAATAATGAGTAAGTTACGATGAAAAGAATGTTAATCAACGCAACTCAGCAGGAAGAGTTGCGCGTTGCCCTTGTAGATGGGCAGCGTCTGTATGACCTGGATATCGAAAGTCCAGGGCACGAGCAGAAAAAGGCAAACATCTACAAAGGTAAAATCACCCGCATTGAACCGAGTCTGGAAGCTGCTTTTGTTGATTACGGCGCTGAACGTCACGGTTTCCTCCCACTAAAAGAAATTGCCCGCGAATATTTCCCTGCTAACTACAGTGCTCATGGTCGTCCCAACATTAAAGATGTGTTGCGTGAAGGTCAGGAGGTCATTGTTCAGATCGATAAAGAAGAGCGCGGCAACAAAGGCGCGGCATTAACCACCTTTATCAGTCTGGCGGGTAGCTATCTGGTTCTGATGCCGAACAACCCGCGCGCGGGTGGCATTTCTCGCCGTATCGAAGGCGACGACCGTACCGAATTAAAAGAAGCACTGGCAAGCCTTGAACTGCCGGAAGGCATGGGGCTTATCGTGCGCACCGCTGGCGTCGGCAAATCTGCTGAGGCGCTGCAATGGGATTTAAGCTTCCGTCTGAAACACTGGGAAGCCATCAAAAAAGCCGCTGAAAGCCGCCCGGCCCCGTTCCTGATTCATCAGGAGAGCAACGTAATCGTTCGCGCATTCCGCGATTACTTACGTCAGGACATCGGCGAAATCCTTATCGATAACCCGAAAGTGCTCGAACTGGCACGTCAGCATATCGCTGCATTAGGTCGCCCGGATTTCAGCAGCAAAATCAAACTGTACACCGGCGAGATCCCGCTGTTCAGCCACTACCAGATCGAGTCGCAGATCGAGTCCGCCTTCCAGCGTGAAGTCCGTCTGCCATCCGGTGGTTCGATTGTTATCGACAGCACCGAAGCGTTAACAGCCATCGACATCAACTCCGCACGCGCGACCCGCGGCGGCGATATCGAAGAAACTGCGTTTAACACCAACCTCGAAGCCGCCGATGAGATTGCTCGTCAGCTGCGCCTGCGTGACCTAGGCGGCCTGATTGTTATCGACTTCATCGACATGACGCCTGTACGCCACCAGCGTGCGGTAGAAAACCGTCTGCGTGAAGCGGTGCGTCAGGACCGTGCGCGTATTCAAATCAGCCATATTTCTCGCTTTGGCCTGCTGGAAATGTCCCGTCAGCGCCTGAGCCCATCACTGGGTGAATCCAGCCATCACGTCTGCCCGCGCTGCTCCGGTACCGGTACCGTGCGTGACAACGAATCGCTGTCGCTCTCTATTCTGCGTCTGATCGAAGAAGAAGCGCTGAAAGAGAACACCCAGGAAGTTCACGCCATTGTTCCTGTGCCAATCGCTTCTTATCTGCTGAATGAAAAACGTTCTGCAGTGAATGCGATTGAAACTCGTCAGGACGGCGTGCGCTGCGTGATTGTGCCAAACGATCAGATGGAAACCCCGCACTACCATGTGCTGCGCGTGCGCAAAGGGGAAGAAACCCCAACCTTAAGCTACATGCTGCCGAAGCTGCATGAAGAAGCGATGGCGCTGCCGTCTGAAGAAGAGTTCGCTGAACGTAAGCGTCCGGAACAACCTGCGCTGGCAACCTTTGCCATGCCGGATGTGCCGCCTGCGCCAACGCCAGCTGAACCTGCCGCACCTGTTGTAGCCCCAGCACCGAAAGCTGCACCGGCAACACCAGCAACTCCTGCACAACCTGGGCTGTTGAGCCGCTTCTTCGGCGCACTGAAAGCGCTGTTCAGCGGTGGTGAAGAAACCAAACCGACCGAGCAACCAGCACCGAAAGCAGAAGCGAAACCGGAACGTCAACAGGATCGTCGCAAGCCTCGTCAGAACAACCGCCGTGACCGTAATGAGCGCCGCGACACCCGTAGTGAACGTACTGAAGGCAGCGATAATCGCGAAGAAAACCGTCGTAATCGTCGCCAGGCACAGCAGCAGACTGCCGAGACGCGTGAGAGCCGTCAGCAGGCTGAGGTAACGGAAAAAGCACGTACCACCGACGAGCAACAAGCGCCGCGTCGTGAACGTAGCCGCCGCCGTAACGATGATAAACGTCAGACGCAACAAGAAGCGAAGGCGCTGAATGTTGAAGAGCAATCTGTTCAGGAAACCGAACAGGAAGAACGTGTACGTCCGGTTCAGCCGCGTCGTAAACAGCGTCAGCTCAATCAGAAAGTGCGTTACGAGCAAAGCGTAGCCGAAGAAGCGGTAGTCGCACCGGTGGTTGAAGAAACTGCCGCTGCCGAACCAATTGTTCAGGAAGCGCCAGCTCCACGCACAGAACTGGTGAAAGTCCCGCTACCAGTCGTAGCGCAAACTGCACCAGAACAGCAAGAAGAGAACAATGCTGATAACCGTGACAACGGTGGCATGCCACGTCGTTCTCGCCGCTCGCCTCGTCACCTGCGCGTGAGTGGTCAGCGTCGTCGTCGCTATCGTGACGAGCGTTATCCAACCCAATCGCCAATGCCGTTGACCGTAGCGTGCGCGTCTCCGGAACTGGCCTCTGGCAAAGTCTGGATCCGCTATCCGATTGTACGTCCACAAGATGTACAGGTTGAAGAGCAGCGCGAACAGGAAGAAGTGCAAGTGCAGCCGATGGTGACTGAGGTCCCTGTCGCCGCCGCTGTCGAACCGGTTGTTAGCGCGCCAGTTGTTGAAGAAGTGGCTGAAGTCGTAGAAGCCCCCGTTCAGATTGCCGAACCGCAACCGGAAGTGGTTGAAACGACACATCCTGAAGTAATTGCCGCCGCGGTAACTGAACAGCCGCAGGTGATTACCGAGTCTGATGTTGCCGTAGCCCAGGAAGTTGCAGAACACGCAGAACCGGTGGTTGAACCGCAGGAAGAGACGGCAGATATTGAAGAAGTTGCCGAAACTGCTGAGGTTGTAGTTGCTGAACCTGAAGTTGTTGCTCAACCTGCCGCGCCAGTCGTCGCTGAAGTCGCAGCAGAAGTTGAAACGGTAGCTGCGGTTGAACCTGAGGTCACCGTTGAGCATAACCACGCTACCGCGCCAATGACGCGCGCTCCAGCACCGGAATATGTTCCGGAGGCACCGCGTCACAGTGACTGGCAGCGCCCTACTTTTGCCTTCGAAGGTAAAGGTGCCGCAGGTGGTCATACGGCAACACATCATGCCTCTGCCGCTCCTGCGCGTCCGCAACCTGTTGAGTAATAATTAGCTCAAAGTAATCAAGCCCTGGTAACTGCCAGGGCTTTTTTATTTCATCTTTGAATCAACATATTAAAATTCATCGAATGGCATCCTTGCTAACCAACAATGCAAAATAGGCAAAAAAATGCCCGCCCCGGCGATCCCAGAGCAGGCAGACAAAACATACCCAGTTTCATGATATGTTTTAAAGCGAAATTATTTGTTGAGCTGGAAGAGCGACAATCCCTGCATATCGGTAAATGCTTTATACGATGCCTGCAATGCCGTTTGCTGCATGATGTAAGATGAAATAGTTGCATTCCAGTCCACATCAACCAGATCGCTCATCTGCTGCGTTTGCCCTAAAGCGCGATCGCTACCTAATGAATCCAGCGACTCCAGTTCGTTCAGCTGCGTGCCTAATTCCGCGCGAACAGTCAGCACATTGTTCAGCGAGTTTTTCAGTCCGCGGTTGGTTTTATCCAGTGCCGCAGCGGCGGTTTCTTTATCCGCTTCGCTATCCGCGACCGGCGTTTTCAGGGCTGCGATGGCACTATCCAGCATGGCAAAAAGATTGGTTTCAGAAGCGCTACCGTCTGGTTCCGCTACCGCGTTGCTGGTAATACTGTCGAAAATTTTGTCACCCGTGTGCCCTATCACCATCGAACGCGAAGCATCGACCTGTTGTTTAATACTTTCTGCTCCGCCAACATATTCGCCGTCTGCCTCACTAAACGGCGCAGTTTCTGTTTTATAACCGGCAAAAATGTAGCGCCCGTTACCGTCAGTGGTGTTCGCCAGATTCAGCAACTGGTCACGAAGCCCCTGAATATCCGTAGCCAGCGAGGCCCGGTCATCGTCACTCAAGGTGCCATTGCTGGCGTAGACAATTTTTTCCTGAGCATTCTGGATAGCGGTGGTGACCTGGCTAAGTACACTCTCTTCCAGTGACACTTTTTGAGTGGCGAAAGTACGTGCCAGCGTGTACTGGCTGTTTTGCGCCTGTGCCTGGGAGAGAACAACAGCTTGTGATGCAGCAATGGGATCATCTGAAGGGTTAACGACTCGCTTACCCGTCGACATCTGTTCGCCGTACTTCATCCATTCTGCCTGAGAATTGGTGATGCCACGCATGTTTTGCTGGTACATCATCTGGGTACTGAAACGCATCTTATCTCCCCTTAGCGAATGTTAATCAGCGCATCAAAAATCGCGTTTGCCGACTGCAGAACCTGCGCATTCGCCAGGTAATACTGCTGAAAACGTTGCAGATTTCCGTACTCCTCATCGAGATTGACACCGGAAATCGACTGCTGCTGATTGGAAAGCTGCGTCACCACATTACCTTGCGTGGTGCTACTGGTTTTCAACGTCGCGGTTTTATTACCGATATCACTCACTAACGAGGCATAAGCGTCGTTAAAGGATTTCGCACCGCCCACCGTTTTACTGTTGCTTTGCAGATCCAGCAGGGCCTGACCGTTGCGGTTGTCGCTATCACCCGCATCTTCTTCGCTCGCCATCGCGATTTTCGCTTCGTCGGTGATTAATACATCCATGTTGACGATGGCGTCACTTACTGGTTTCAGCGTGAAGCTGTCGTTAACGGCAGGCGTTCCTGTAAACGTCAACTCCAGACCATCAAATGCCACTTTACCGTTGGCATCCGGCGTCACCGTAAAAGTGGTATTGCTGGCAAGGCGGGTGACCTGCCACTGATTATTATCGAACGAGATTTTGTAATCTGTCGCCAGTACCGCGGAGGCATCAGTTACCGTGGCACCGATCGCAACGTTACCGTTGTTTTTCGTGTTTTGCAGAACCGCGGGCTTACCGATAGCAAAGAAATCTTCACCCGCATCGCCGTTGGCATCAAATCCGGCTTTGTGTTGGGTGTTGAAAGCCTCAGCAAATGCCAGCGCCAGTTGTCCAAGCGTATTACGCGTCTGGTCCAGATCCTGAGAACGGAATGTCAGAATGCCGCCCAGCGACCCGGTATTCAGCAATTTCTCCGGGATCTCAATATTGCCTGCCGTCCCATCAACGTAAGCGACAGTCGTACGAGAAGGGTCAGCGTTGGAAGGAACTGCCGCCAGTTGCCGAGCCGTACTTCCCTGAACCAGTGAGTAACCATTGGCCATCGTGATGTTATAAGTGCCGCCATCCTGAACGCTGACTTCTACACCAACAATCTGGTTTAATTCGCTCACCAGTTGATCGCGTTGATCCAGCAGATTGTTAGGTGACGCCCCTGCCCCCACGCCTGTCAGACGTGAGATTTGATCGTTCAGGCTGGCGATTTGTTTAGCGTAATTGTTGATCTGATCAACGCTGGCACCTATCGCGATATTGACCTGTTTGTCCTGGTCGCGAAGATACTGATCGGTGGTTTTAAACTGATTCACCAACCCTTCTGATTTCCCAATCAGCGCCTGGCGCGCTGCCGGGTCTTCCGCGTTACTCACCAGCGTTTGCAGGCTGGTGAAGAAATCCTGCATCTGTGTTGCCAGCGAAGAGGTACTGGTGGAAAGCATATTGTCGATTTTCGACATCTGCTCATAGCGGGCAGTCAGGCCGCTACTTTGCGTCTGCGCCGCACGTAACTGGTTGGTAATAAACGCATCATACTCACGCTGCACACCAGAAACGTAGACACCATTACCAACCCAGCCGCCAGCGCCCAACGTGCTATTGGCCTGCGCCATAATAGTGGTTTGGCGGGTATATCCGGCAACGTTATAGCTGGAGATATTATTACTTGCCGTATTTAACGCCGCCTGGGCCGCGTTCAGTCCGCTCATGGCGTTATTGATCAAGCTGGACATGGAGGTTCCTTATAAGCCTTCAATTACAGAGTATTATCGGCAGCGACCCGCCGGACTTGAGTTATTCAGAACAGATTATCAATGTTCATGCTGTAGGTTTTGCTCACCTTGTCGCTTATCGATTTCATCTGCTGAATCATGTTGGTGAGTTTACGGGCATAGTGAGGATCGGTGGCATAGCCCGCGTCCTGTAGGGCCTGCGCCCCCTGCTCCGCACTCGCGGCGGTCGTCACGGCGGCGTAGCGCGGGTTACGTGTTAACAGCCCAACGTAATCCGACAATGCTTCCAGATACGAGCTGTAGACCCGAAACTTCGCTTTTACTTTCTTCGCTTCGCCGTTTTCATATTCAGTCGTGGTAATTTCAGTGACTGGCCCTTTCCAGTTGCCAGAGGCTTTGACACCAAACAGGTTATAGCTCGGCTCGCCGTTTTCGCGGCGGATTTGTCGTTGCCCCCAGCCAGATTCCAGCGCCGCCTGAGCGAGGATCAAATGATGTGGCACACCGCTTTGCTGGCTTGCCAGTTGGGCGGGCAGCGAGAGTTGCGCGAGGAATGCTTTACTGTCACCCGGCAGCGAATCATCGTAGTTACGTGGCACGGCCTTTTGCACCAGCTGCGAAAGCGCCTGATTTTGATAACGCACCACGGTTTCGAGCGGGAATTTCATCGGTGCTGCTGGCGTGGACTCCTCTGGCAATGGTTGTTCTGGCGTCATCTGCTTAACCATCATCTCTGCAAGCCCCAGACCTTTGCCCGCCGTCATCTGTTGGGCAATCTGCTGGTCATACATACTGGTATACAGGCGAGTGTGCTCGCTGCTGAACAGGCCATCTTTTGGTAAAGCGTCGCGCATGCTTTTCAACATCATCTGCACGAACATCCCTTCCACCTGACGGGCCACCGGACGGATATTTGCCGCCGGATCTTCGTTCGCTTTCGCCTTTAGTTCGTTGAGTGATTGCGCATCCCAGGCCGCACTTGCCAGTAGTTTGCTGTCGCTGATCATCAGATGATTTCCAGTTTTGCCCGCAGACATCCCGCACTTTGCATTGATTGCAAAATAGACATCAGATCCATCGGCGTAGCGCCCAGCGCATTGAGCGCACGCACCACGTTATTGAGGCTGGCGCTGGAACGTACGCTTTGCAGCGAACCGCCGCTCTGGCGTAAATCGATCTGCGTTTGTGGAGTAACCACAGTCTGTCCACCACCAAACGGTGTATCTGGCTGGCTGACATTGGCCTGACGATTGACTGTAACTGAGAGATTCCCCTGCGCTACCGCGCAGCTGTCGAGGGTCACTTCGCGATTCATCACCACCGAACCGGTGCGCGAGTTAATCACTACTTTAGCGTCCTGCGGGGTGACATTAACCTGCATATTCTGGATATCGGCAAGGAAACGGACTTGGGAACTGTTGCCACTTGGTACGCGCACCTGAATAGTCCGCGCATCTAACGCGGTGGCGCTGCCATATCCACGCACGCGGTTGATGGTGTCAGCGATTTGCTGCGCCATGCTGAAATCTTCGTCGTTAAGTTGCAAATTAAGGGTATTCCCGACGCCAAACTGGCTGGGTAATTCACGTTCAATAACCGCACCATTGGTGATCCGTCCACCGTTCAGTTGGTTCACCTGAACACTGCTACCGCCAGCGGAGGCTCCTGCGCCGCCAACCAGAATATTGCCCTGCGCCAGCGCATACACCTGACTGTCAACGCCCTTAAGCGGAGTCATCAACAACGTACCTCCACGCAAGCTTTTGGCATTACCCATGGAAGAAACCACCACGTCGATGGTTTGCCCCTGACGTCCAAACGGAGGAAGTGACGCTGTCACCATTACCGCAGCGACGTTTTTTAGCTGCATATTGGTGCCCGTCGGAACGGTAATTCCCAGCTGTGAGAGCATGTTATTAAGCGTTTGTGTGGTAAACGGCGTCTGGGTTGTCTGGTCACCGGTGCCATCCAGCCCCACCACCAGACCATAGCCAATCAGTGAGTTTTGCCTTACCCCCTGAACACTGGTGAGATCGCGAATACGCTCAGCCTGAGCCGCCGTCGTAACCAGTAGAAGAATTAATGCAGAGAGAAATTTAATCACCACAGCCTCACTTACATTGGCGACAGGTTAAGGAAGAAACGCTGCAACCAGCCCATATTTTGCGCTTCGTTAATGTAGCCATTGCCTACGTATTCAATGCGCGCATCCGCCACCTGAGTAGACGGTACGGTATTGCTGCCGCTGATGGTGCGTGGATTAACCACGCCAGAGAAGCGAATAAATTCGGTACCCTGATTAATGGCAATCTGTTTTTCACCCACCACATGCAGGTTGCCGTTGACCAGTACCTGGTCAACCGTCACCGTCAACGTGCCGCTAAAGGTATTGCTGGCATTGGCCCCGCCCTTTCCGTTGAACGTGTTACCACCGGAGGCTTCGACATCGGCACGAGCGTTACCAAACAGCCCCTGCAAATAGCGCGGCACAGTATCAAAGCCAAAATTAGTTTTACCGTCACGGCTGGCATTCGCAGAGGAGCTTTTGCTGGCGCTGACGTTCTCCTGCAACACGATGGTCAGCGTATCGCCAATATTGCGTGGTCGACGATCTTCAAACAGCGGTTGATAGCCATAGTTAATCGGCTGAGCAGACTGGAAAATAGAACCGTTGGCGACGGGCGTCGGACCGGGAACCGGTTGTGCACTGGTCGCCCCCTGCACCAGCGGCGTGGAGGGTATCCAGGCGCAGCCGGTTAGTGAAAGCACCAACAAGCTGGAAATGGCATAAGTATGCGCAGCGTTTTTTTGCATGGCTATCATCTTCAAAAATCAATAAACCGGTGAACCTGCCACCGGTTATGCCTTAGAGTTGCGTCAGTTTTTGCAGCATCTGATCGGTGGTGGACACCGCTTTACTGTTGATTTCGTAAGCGCGTTGCACCTGAATCATATTGACCAGTTCTTCCGCCACGTTGACGTTAGACGTTTCAACATACCCTTGATACAGCAGTCCCGCGCCGTTCAGGCCCGGCGTGCTTTCGTTCGGTGCACCGGAGGATTGCGTTTCGGTGTAGAGGTTTTCGCCAATGCTCTCCAGCCCGGTGTCATTCATAAAGGTGGTGAGATTGAGCTGCCCAACCTGAACCGGAGCTGCCTGGCCTTGTTGGGTTACGCTGACCACGCCATCACGACCGATGGTGATACTTAACGCATTCGCCGGAATGGTGATCGCTGGCTGCACCTGAAAACCACCAGCCGTCACCAGCTGCCCGTTCTGATCCACCTGGAAAGAGCCGTCACGGGTATAGGCTGATGAGCCATCTGGCAACATCACCTGGAAAAAGCCCTGCCCTTTAATCGCGACATCTTTGCTGTTGTTGGTCTGCGACAGGTTGCCCTGGCTGTGTAAGCGTTCAGTGGCGACCGGGCGTACCCCCGTGCCGATTTGTAATCCGGAGGGTAAGGTGGTTTGTTCGGAAGACTGTGCCCCCGGCTGGCGAATGGTTTGATAAAGCAGATCTTCAAACACCGCGCGCTGACGCTTAAAACCGTTAGTACTGACGTTTGCCAGGTTGTTGGCAATGACGTCCATATTGGTTTGCTGGGCGTCAAGGCCCGTTTTGGCGATCCATAATGAACTGATCATAAAATGTCCTGTAGTGGATTAGTGACAAAGTGCATATGTTTTCTTGCCGGATGCGGCGTAAACGCCTTATCCGGCCTACAAGTGCTCGCAAAATCAATAAATTGCGATTGCCCCCATAGACCCGATAAGCTTGCGCATCGGGCAACTTATACTTGTCATGTATCCTTTCAATTAACTCATCGACAGCAGTTGGTTGGCACGGCCTGCGTTATCATCGACGCTGCTGATCACCTTCATCTGCATTTCAAAACGCCGCGCGCTGGCAATCATGTCGCTCATTGCCGCAACGGCATTGACGTTACTGCCTTCCAGAACACCCGACATCACACGCAAGGTTGGATCTGCCTGCAGTACCGGCCCTCGCGTGGCCTGGGTTTCTGCGCTTAAACGAAAAATGCCGTCGTAACCGCGTTGCACTTCGCTGCCCGTGGCTTTCACTAGTTTCAGACGCCCCACTGGCGCAACCGTATTTGCCGGATCGCCCGGATTCAGCGCCGAGATTGTGCCATCGGCAGCAATCGTGATTTCCGCCCCTTCCGGCACAGCAATTGGCCCCGCCTCGCCTATCACCGGATGCCCCTGAATTGTCAGTTGCCCGGTGGGATCAACCTGAATGCTGCCATTACGCGTATACCCTTCGCTGCCGTCAGCGGTCTGTACGGCCAGCCAGCCATCCTGCTGCAATGCAACGTCCAGCGGGCGCGAGGTGTAATCCATCTTGCCGGGCGTCATGTCTGCACCCGGTGTTGACGCCGTTACCAGCGTGCGCGTGGGCAGTGAAAGCCCTTCCACCGGCACTGCGCGCAAGGCGTTTAACTGCGCACGAAAACCGGGCGTAGAGGCATTGGCCAGATTACTGGCGGTTACCGCCTGTTGATTCAGCGTCTGGCTGGCTGCTCCCATCGCGGTATAAATTGCGTGATCCATTGAGCTATCCCGTCAGCGATTAGCGTAAGTTAACCAGCGTGTTGAGGATCTGGTCCTGGGTTTTAATGGTCTGGGCGTTAGACTGATAGTTACGCTGGGCAACGATCATATTGACCAGTTCTTTACTGAGATCGACGTTGGACGCTTCCAGCGCACCGTTGGTTAGGGTGCCAAAGTTGCCCGTCCCGGCTGTCCCCAACAGCGCCACGCCAGAAGATTGCGTCGCAGACCAGACGTTGTCGCCTTCGGATGCCAGACCTTCGTTGTTGGCAAAGTTCGCCAGTACAATCTGCCCCAACAGTTGGGTTTGTTCGTTGGAATAGTTGCCGACAACCGTACCGTCATCATTGATTTGATAACTCACCAGATCGCCCGGTTTGTAGCCATTCTGGGTGGTTGCCACAATGTTGTTAGCGCCGGTATTTTGCTGCATGGAGTTGAGGAAGCTCAGGCTAAACGTGGCGGGTTCTGCGCCGTTAATTGCGCCGGTTGCGATATTATTCGCCATCGCACCATCCACTAATGTGCCATTAGCATTAAATTTCAGTGTTGTCGCTGTCTTCGCAATGCTGTTTGGATCACTGCTATCCTGGGTGTAGACCTGCCAGTTATTATCCCCGGTCTTCACAAAGTAGACGCTCATGTCATGAGCATTACCCTGACTATCGAAAACAGTCACCGAACCTTTTTTGTTATAGCTATCCGCATTGCTGGCATCAAATGCGTTAACAGAGGGAAGCGGATCGCTGGAATTCAGGTTGATCTGCATCGACGCCGTGGTGGTAGTTTTCGCTGCCATCAGGGTATTCGGGATCGAAATGTTAGTCGGATTCGCCCCTTGCTGAATAGTCGGCGGCGTACCGGTTGCCGGGTAACCCGTCAGCTGTAAACCTTGCATATTCACCAGGTTACGATTTTCATCCAGCTTAAATTGTCCGTTACGGCTGTAGAACACCGAACCGTTGCTATCTACCAGACGGAAAAAACCGTTCTGGCTGATAGCAACGTCCAGACCACGCCCGGTGTTGGTGGTCGTGCCATCGGTAAAGTCCTGAGTGATACCGGCAACTTTTACCCCCAGTCCCACTTTCGAACCGGCAAACATATCGGCAAAAGAGGCCGTGCCTGATTTAAAGCCGTAGGTGGCGGAGTTGGCGATATTGTTGCCAATAACATCGAGGTTGGTGGCGGCAGCGTTTAATCCGCTAACCGCTTGAGAAAAGGCCATGACTGACTCCTGAAATGTGAAGGCTTAAATTATCTGCCGTACTTCGTCGAGGGTGGTGGTGCCGTAAGTGCCGAGATCCAGCGTATTACCGTTGTTGCCGCGGATCACACCCTGCACCAGAGCAAACTGCAGCGGCTGGGCAACCAGTTGTGTACCACCGTTACTGGCGCTAATCGCTACGTTGTAAGAACCGTTCGGCGCAGTGCTGCCGTCAGTCAACGTACCGTCCCAGGTGAAACTGTGAACTCCGGCGGTCAGTTCACCAATATCAATGGTGCGCACAACCGCGCCATTTTTATCGGTGATGGTGGCCGTAACTTTGTCTGCCGCCTGTTGCAGCTCAACACCAAACGGCGTGGTCGTGGTCACAGCCCCTTCTTCACTGCCGGTTCCCGCAAGAACAGTGGTGCCGGGGATCATCACGCCGTGACCGATCAGGTTACTGGCCTGTAACGACTGGCTGTTATCAATCTGTCCGGAAATAGATCCGAGCGTGGTATTGAGTTTTTCAATCCCGCTGACCGTGCTGATTTGTGCCAATTGCGACGTCAGCTCGTTGTTTTCCATTGGATTGGTCGGGTCCTGGTTTTTCAGCTGCGCCACCAACAAAGTCAGAAAACTGCTTTGTAAATCTGCGGCGTTGCTGCCCGTGAGCGAACTACTGCTGGTGGTACTGACGCCGGTATTTGTCGGATCGGTGGTGGTTACCGCAATGGACATAGCTTTCTCCTTTATTGACCGAGCGTAAGGGTTTTCAGCATCATGCTTTTCACCGTGTTGAGCACTTCAACATTGGCCTGATAGCTGCGTGACGCCGACATGGTGTTAACCATCTCTCCGACAACATCAACGTTCGGCATTTTTACGTAGCCCTTTGCATCCGCCAGCGGATTACCCGGTTCATAAACCAGTTTGTCCGGGGCCTGACTTTCTATAACATCGGCAACCTTTACGCCGCCTGTCGCAGCACCTGGTGCAGCGTTAACCTGAAATACCACCTGTTTTGCCCGATATGGCTGTCCATCGGGACCGGTCACGCTATCAGCATTCGCCAGATTACTGGCCGCCACGTTCAGGCGCTGGGACTGGGCAGTTAACGCCGATCCGGCGATATCAAAAATATTCAGCAGTGCCATCCGTTAATTTCCGCTCTGTAAAACGTTCATCATGCCTTTGATTTGCCCGCTCAACGCACTAAGGCTCATCTGGTATTGCAGGCTGTTATCGGCAAACTGGGTGCGTTCGCGATCCATATCGACGGTATTACCGTCAAGCGAAGGCTGGTCCGGAATACGGTATTGCAGTTCTGCGGTAGGAGGCGTCAGCGCCTGCGCCGGAATGTGTTGCGTTGAGGTCATCGTCAGAGCAACCACACTGGTTGCATCCCGTCCACGTTGCATGACTTTTTTAAGTTCACTGGCAAAATCGATATCGCGCGCCTGATAACCAGGGGTATCGGCATTGGCGATGTTTGCTGCCAGCACTTCCTGACGCTGGGCGCGCAGATTGAGCGCCTCTTGTTGAAAACGTAAGGCGGCGTCGAGCTTATCGAGCATATCTCCTCCGCAGGTATCAAAATTCTGCCATCAGCTTAAATGCCTTTACGCGCGCGTTATCGACGGAATAAACGCAAAATGGGTCGCTATTTATGCCGTTGATGGTCATTGCGGACAGGTACAATTCACGTTGTAGAAATGGCTGGGGGCGAAAATGCTGACAATAAAACGTAGCGTGGCGATCATCGCGATACTGTTCAGTCCGTTAAGTGCGGCGAGCAATCTCACATCGCAATTGCAAACCTTTTTTAGCTCCCAGCTCGCAGGGATAAGTGATGAGGTTCGTGTTTCTATTCGTACAGCGCCCAATCTACTACCGCCGTGCGAGCAGCCATTGCTTTCGATGAGCAATAATTCCCGCTTGTGGGGCAATGTGAATGTGTTGGCACGCTGCGGTAACGACAAACGATATTTACAGGTTAATGTGCAGGCCACAGGAAATTATGTGGTTGCCGCGATGCCCATTGTGCGAGGAGGAAAGCTGGGAGCTGGCAATGTCAAACTGAAACGCGGACGGCTGGATACCCTGCCGCCGCGTACGGTGCTGGATATCAATCAACTTGTTGATGCCGTTAGCCTGCGCGATCTATCACCCGATCAACCTATCCAGTTAACCCAGTTTCGCCAGGCATGGCGGGTAAAAGCGGGACAACGCGTCAACGTGATCGCCAGCGGTGATGGGTTTAGCGCCAACGCAGAAGGTCAGGCGCTGAACAATGCAGCCGTCGCACAGAATGCGCGGGTGCGCATGGTATCTGGACAGGTAGTCAGCGGCGTTGTTGATGCAGATGGGAATATTCTTATAAACCTGTAAGCTGTTAAAGATTACCCGTCCCTTGCCGATAAATAAGCAACACATGATAAAAGCGCCCTCAATGAGGAATAAACCATGAGTATTGATCGCACTTCGCCTCTGAAGCCCGTAAGCACCGTTCAACCGCGCGAAACCACTGACGCGCCGGTAACGAACACCCGGGCGGCAAAAACAACAGCATCCACCAGCACCAGTGTGACGTTAAGCGACGCGCAAGCAAAACTGATGCAACCCGGCAGCAGTGATATCAATCTTGAACGTGTCGAAGCGTTAAAACTGGCGATTCGTAACGGTGAACTAAAAATGGACACCGGCAAAATTGCCGATGCGCTGATCAACGAAGCGCAGCAAGACTTGCAGAGTAACTGATCGTATGACACGTCTTGCAGAGATCCTCGACCAGATGTCCGCTGTGCTTAACGATCTCAAAACGGTAATGGATCAAGAGCAGCAACATCTCTCTATGGGGCAGATCAACGGCAGCCAGTTGCAATGGATTACAGAACAAAAAAGCTCACTGCTGGCAACGTTGGATTACCTCGAACAGTTACGCAGGAAAGAACCCAATACAGCAAATAGCGTTGATATTAGTCAACGCTGGCAGGAAATTGCTGTGAAAACGCAGCAACTACGCCAAATGAATCAACATAACGGCTGGTTACTGGAAGGACAGATTGAGCGCAATCAACAGGCGCTGGAAATGTTGAAACCGCATCAGGAACCGACGCTATATGGGGCGAACGGTCAGACCTCAACAACCCATCGCGGCTGTAAAAAGATTTCGATCTGAAGATTATCTCCGGCCTGCACTGCAGGCCGGAATGCATTGTTACACCGTCCGGCGGGCAAATTCTTTAACTTTGAAGCCCAGTACCGCCAGTGCAGCGAAGTACGCGGCAATCCCCGCCAGCACGACCGCCATTAAACGCAGCAAGCGCCAGGGCATGGTACCCAATGACCACTCCGGCATGATATGTAACATACCTAAAAGCACGCCAGACATCACCAGTACCGCCACCACCAGACGCAACAGAAACGCCATCCAGCCAGGTTGCGGGGTAAAGATTTTCTGCTTACGCAACTGCCAGTAAAGCAGCGAAGCATTCAGACACGCCGCCAGACCAATAGAAAGTGACAGCCCGGCATGTTTCAACGGACCGATAAACGCCAGGTTCATCAATTGCGTTAAAATCAGCGTAACGATGGCAATTTTCACTGGCGTTTTAATGTCCTGGCGGGAATAAAAGCCAGGAGCCAACACTTTCACTACAATCAGGCCAATCAAACCCACCGAGTAGGCAATTAACGCCCGCTGGGTCATCAGCGCATCAAACGCGGTAAATTTACCGTACTGGAACAGCGAAACGGTCAACGGACCTGAAAGAATGCCCAACGCAACCGCACTCGGCAGCGCCAACAGGAAACAAAGACGCAGCCCCCAGTCCATCAAACGGTTGTATTCATCATGATTGCCACTGGCAAAACTTTTCGACAGCGACGGCAGCAAAATGGTGCCAAGCGCCACGCCCAGCACACCGGACGGAAACTCCATTAAGCGGTCGGCGTAATACATCCACGACACCGAACCGGAAGCAAGAAACGAGGCAAAAATGGTGTTGATGATTAAGGAGATCTGGCTCACAGAGACGCCAAGGATCGCCGGTCCCATCTGTTTCACTACGCGCATTGCTCCGGCATCGTGGAAGTTAATGCGTGGCAAAACCAGCATGCCGATCTTCTTCAGGTGCGGTAGCTGATACACCAGCTGCAGCATGCCGCCGACCGTAACAGCCCACGCCAGCGCCAGCACCGGTGGGTTAAAGTACGGTGCGGCAAACAGCGCGAAACCAATCATGCTGATGTTAAGCAGTGTTGGCGCAAACGCCGGAATCGAGAAGCGGTTCCACGTATTCAGAATCGCTCCCACCAGCGACGCCAGGGAGATCAGCAAGATATAGGGAAAGGTAATCTTTAGTAGCTGGCTGGTCAGGGCAAATTTGTCAGCTGTGTCAGCGAAGCCTGGCGCGGTCACCATGATCACCCACGGTGCGGCGAGCATGCCAGCAACCGTCACAACCGCCAGCGCAAGTGTCAGCAGGCCAGAAACATAAGAGACAAAGACCCGCGTGGCGTCTTCACCCTGCTTACTTTTATATTCCGCCAGAATCGGTACAAATGCCTGGGAAAATGCCCCTTCGGCAAAGATACGGCGTAACAAGTTAGGAAGTTTAAAAGCGACGAAAAAGGCGTCGGTTGCCATCCCTGCGCCAAAGATTCTGGCGACAATTGCGTCACGTGCGAAGCCAAGCACACGCGAAAACATGGTCATCGAGCTGACGGCGGCCAGCGATTTTAATAAATTCATCGGTGTTCTAATCCAGACCCACGGGCAAAACGCCTGCAAGGCAGGCGCTGAAAGAGGCGAATAGTCTACCTGGATTATGGTGAATTGCTACCGCCAGATGTTACAGGGTTTATTCACTCATCGCATCGCGCCAGATCTTGTCAACGATACGTTGCGCCAGCACGGCCTGTTCGCCGGCGGTTTGCGGAACTGTCTGATTTTGCACACATTCAATGAAGTGCCGCGCACAGCCGACAAATCCACGTTGCTCAAGCGTGCTCTGCCAACCAGGAATCGGTTTATTCACTACACCCTGCCCACGCTCCTCACGCCATTCGCGCATTTCCGTAATGTCGATGAGCGCACCGTCAGTCACGGCCTGCACGGTTTCACGCTGACTTCCGGCACGGCGATGCATACAGGTGGTGATCTGCAAAGGACCGGCCGAAAAATGGTGCTCGGCAAACAGCATTTCGCCAGCGTCGTTAGTCAGTAGCGTACCGCCATCCAGAGAGGCTTTGCCGCCCGACAACCACAGCGCGGTATCCACCACATGCAGATAATCATCCAGCAACGTGAAATAAAGATCGTGTGGCCCGACGCTATTGCTACGATGTTTATCCATTCTTAGCGAGGCTGCGGTGGCGAGTTGCGTTTTTAACTCACCGTAGAGTGGTGCGAAACGACGGTTAAAACCGACCATCAACGTCAGTTTTTTCCGCGCCGCCAGTTCCACCAGCCGTTCAGCATCGCGCAGATTTTCTGCCAGCGGTTTATCGACACAGACATGTACCCCCGCATTGAGTAACGTACTGACCACGTCAAAGTGACTGGCGGTGCTGGAATGTACAAAAACCGCATCGCAACTGGCGGCAAGGCTGGATAACGAATCGGCATAAGGAATGCGCCAGCTTTCACAAATTGGCAGGGCTTTCGCGCGCGTAGGCGACCAGGCTCCTTGTAACGTCCAGTCAGACGCTGCCGCCAGCACCGGTAACCACGCTTTTTGCGCAATGCCGCCTAATCCCACTACGCCGATACGTAATTTTTTCACTTTAATCTCCCAGGTGGGCCAGCAACGAATCAAGACGCTGTTTCAGTTCTGCCACTTCGATTTCCAGGGCTTCAACGCGGGCCTGTAAATCACCGTCAACCGCGCTCGACATATCCGTTACCGCCGGCTGATCCTCTACCTCACCACTGAAAAGATGCATGTAGCGGCTTTCGCGTTTACCCGGTTCGCGGGCCAGACGCACCACAAAAGGACCATCTTCGCGATTCGCCAGTTGTTCCAGCGTCAACTCCACTTCCGCCATATCGCTGAATTCATACATTCGCGCGGCGCGGCTGCGCAGTTCACCCGGCGTCTGGGCACCACGCAATAACAACGTGGTGATTAACGCCACTTCTGCGGCGCTCAGTTTCAGATCGCCAAATTCTGAATTACAAAAACGTTGCTCATATTTGGTGACCCGATTACCAAAACCGCTCACTGTGCGTAGATAATGACGTTTGACCAGATTATCCAGCTGTTCCTGCACTTCAGATTCACTCAGATTCATGACCGGTTCACGGTTCGTTTTCTGATTACAGGCCGTGACTACACCATTGACTGAGAGCGGGTATTGCTCCGGCGTGGTCACCTGCTTTTCCAGCAAGCAGCCAATCACGCGGGCTTCCAGAGCAGTAAGTTGATATTTCATGAGATTCTCCTTAGCGGCCGGGCGTCCAGTCTGGGGTTGTTAATGCCGTCAGTACGTGATCGCGCCATTGTCCATCAATCAACAGATAGTCTTTCGCATAGCCTTCTTTTTCAAAACCCAGTCGCGCCAGTAAATCACCGCTGCGTTTATTGTGCGGCATATAATTAGCCATAATGCGATGAATATGTTGGGTGCGCTGCATATAACGAATGGCTGCGGTCAGGGCTTCAAACATGAGTCCTTTGCCCTGCCATTTTTGCCCAATCGAATAACCGAGATAGCAGGCATGAAAAGAGCCGCGAACAACATTGGAAAAATTGGCAACGCCAATAATCTCTTTTTCGTCCGGGTCGAATAAGCCAAAGTAGAAAGCTGAACCTTGTTTATGAAATTCGTTAATCATCCCCAGCCTGGCCTGCCAGCCTGATGGATAGCAGTGGCTTTCGTCGCGCACTGGCTCCCAGGGCTTGAGGAAATGGCGATTCTCTGCGTAATAATCCGCAAGACGCCAGGCATCACGATCATGCACCAGACGCACGACCAGTCGGTCTGTGGTTAAGCGCACTTTTGGCACGTTACTGCGATAGCCAAACATTCTATACCTACTCCTTCCCGTAACGTCTTTAATACGCTGTAAGTATTACTATACCTGCGCAACCAGACCCTGTGAAAAGTCCAAAATGCCATTTTCTGCATTATTCACATATTTGATAAAAACTCTCTATCAAAGCGACGTTTTGATAAAAAAATATTGTCCCCGAAGTGATGGGAAAAGTCTTAGCGGCAATGCAGAATAGAAAGTGCTCATCTTTTATTTCCCGGGAGGGGAAATGTCCCGCGTGTCGCAGGCGAGGAACCTGGGTAAATATTTCCTGCTCATCGATAATATGCTGGTCGTGCTGGGGTTCTTTGTTGTCTTCCCGCTGATCTCTATCCGCTTCGTTGATCAAATGGGCTGGGCGGCCGTCATGGTCGGTATTGCCCTCGGTCTACGTCAATTTATTCAGCAAGGTCTGGGTATTTTCGGCGGTGCAATTGCCGACCGCTTTGGTGCCAAACCGATGATTGTTACCGGTATGCTGATGCGTGCCGCCGGATTCGCCACAATGGGTATCGCCCACGAACCGTGGCTATTATGGTTTTCATGCCTGCTTTCGGGACTCGGCGGCACGTTGTTTGATCCGCCACGTTCGGCGCTGGTGGTGAAACTAATCCGTCCACAACAGCGTGGTCGTTTTTTCTCGCTGTTGATGATGCAGGACAGTGCCGGTGCGGTCATTGGCGCATTGTTGGGGAGCTGGCTGTTGCAATACGACTTTCGCCTGGTCTGCGCCACAGGGGCAGTTTTGTTTGTGCTGTGTGCAGCGTTCAATGCGTGGTTGTTACCGGCATGGAAACTCTCCACCGTACGCACGCCCGTTCGCGAAGGCATGACCCGAGTGATGCGCGACAAGCGTTTTGTCACCTATGTCCTGACGCTGGCGGGTTACTACATGCTGGCTGTACAAGTGATGCTGATGCTGCCAATTATGGTCAACGACGTGGCTGGCGCGCCCTCTGCCGTTAAATGGATGTATGCCATTGAAGCGTGTCTCTCGTTAACGTTGCTCTATCCTATCGCCCGCTGGAGTGAAAAGCATTTTCGTCTGGAACACCGGTTGATGGCTGGGCTGTTGATAATGTCATTAAGCATGATGCCGGTGGGCATGGTCAGCGGCCTGCAACAACTTTTCACCCTGATTTGTCTGTTTTATATCGGGTCGATCATTGCCGAGCCTGCGCGTGAAACCTTAAGTGCTTCGCTGGCGGACGCAAGAGCTCGCGGCAGCTATATGGGGTTTAGCCGTCTGGGTCTGGCGATTGGCGGCGCTATTGGTTACATCGGTGGCGGCTGGCTGTTTGACCTGGGCAAATCGGCGCACCAGCCAGAGCTTCCGTGGATGCTGCTGGGCATTATTGGCATCTTCACTTTCCTTGCGCTGGGCTGGCAGTTTAGCCAGAAACGCGCCGCGCGTCGTTTGCTTGAACGCGACGCCTGATTTGATACTCCCCCCTGACTCCTCCATACTGAAAGTGAACTGACAGCCAAATGGAGGAGTCACGTGAAGCTATACATTTACGATCACTGCCCTTACTGCCTCAAAGCCCGCATGATTTTCGGCCTGAAAAATATCCCCGTCGAATTACATGTTCTGCTCAACGACGACGCAGAAACACCCACCCGGATGGTCGGTCAAAAACAGGTTCCCATTCTGCAAAAAGATGACAGCCGCTATATGCCAGAAAGCATGGATATCGTTCACTATGTCGATAAACTCGACGGCAAACCGTTACTGACCGGCAAACGTTCCCCTGCCATTGAAGAGTGGCTGCGCAAGGTCAATGGCTACGCCAACAAACTGCTGTTGCCGCGTTTTGCCAAATCGGCATTTGATGAGTATTCTACTCCCGCCGCGCGCAAATATTTCGTCGACAAGAAAGAGGCCAGCGCGGGTAATTTTGCCGACCTGCTGGCCCACTCTGACGGTCTGATTAAGAATATCAGCGATGATTTACGTGCGCTGGACAAACTGATCGTCAAACCGAACGCCGTGAATGGCGAACTTTCGGAAGATGATATTCAGCTATTTCCACTACTGCGTAATCTGACGCTGGTAGCCGGAATCAACTGGCCAAGCCGCGTTGCTGATTACCGCGATAATATGGCGAAACAGACACAAATCAATTTGTTATCATCAATGGCGATTTAATCCTGACCCGCCGCGGCAGCCTGTATTCGCGGGTTGCCGCCGTTTTCAGTTTTTTCTGCTGGCGAGTTTATCGCTGGTGACACATGCTGCGTTGTGTCAGGATATTGACGCAGATTTCATGTCGAGGACTACCATGAACAAGTTTTTATTTGCCGCTGCATTGATCGTCAGTGGCCTGCTCGTTGGCTGTAATCAACTCACCCAATACACCATCACCGAACAAGAAATTAACCAGTCGCTTGCGAAACATAATAATTTCTCAAAAGATATCGGTTTACCCGGCGTGGCTGACGCCCATATTGTTCTGACAAACCTGACCAGCCAAATTGGTCGCGAAGAGCCGAATAAGGTTACCCTAACCGGAGACGCCAATCTGGACATGAACTCCCTGTTCGGTAGTCAGAAAGCGACCATGAAACTGAAGCTGAAAGCGCTGCCCGTGTTTGATAAAGAAAAAGGTGCGATCTTCCTGAAAGAGATGGAAGTGGTCGATGCGACGGTACAACCGGAAAAAATGCAAACGGTGATGCAAACGTTGCTTCCCTATTTGAACCAGGCATTACGCAATTACTTTAACCAGCAACCTGCTTACGTCCTGCGCGAAGATGGCAGCCAGGGCGAAGCAATGGCGAAAAAACTGGCGAAAGGCATTGAAGTGAAGCCAGGCGAAATTGTCATTCCATTTACTGATTAATCACGAGGGCGCATTCGCGCCCTTTATTTTTCGTGCAAAGGAAAACGTTTCCGCTTATCCTTTGTGTCCGGCAAAAACATCCCTTCAGCCGGAGCATAGAGATTAATGACTGCACCATCCCAGGTATTAAAGATCCGCCGCCCAGACGACTGGCACCTTCACCTCCGCGATGGCGACATGTTAAAAACTGTCGTGCCGTATACCAGCGAAATTTATGGACGGGCTATCGTAATGCCCAATCTGGCTCCGCCCGTGACCACCGTTGAGGCTGCCGTGGCGTATCGCCAACGTATTCTTGACGCCGTACCTGCCGGGCACGATTTCACCCCATTGATGACCTGTTATTTAACAGATTCGCTGGATCCTAATGAGCTGGAGCGCGGATTTAACGAAGGCGTGTTCACCGCTGCAAAACTTTATCCGGCAAACGCAACCACTAACTCCAGCCACGGCGTGACGTCGATTGACGCCATCATGCCGGTACTTGAGCGCATGGAAAAAATCGGTATGCCGCTACTGGTGCATGGTGAAGTGACACATGCAGATATCGACATTTTTGATCGTGAAGCGCGCTTTATAGAAAGCGTGATGGAACCGCTGCGCCAGCGCCTGACTGCACTGAAAGTCGTTTTTGAACACATCACCACCAAAGACGCAGCCGACTATGTCCGTGACGGAAATGAACGGCTGGCTGCTACCATCACTCCGCAACATCTGATGTTTAACCGCAACCATATGCTGGTTGGTGGCGTGCGTCCGCACCTGTATTGTCTACCCATCCTCAAACGCAATATTCACCAACAGGCACTGCGTGAACTGGTCGCCAGCGGTTTTAATCGAGTATTCCTCGGTACGGATTCTGCGCCACATGCACGTCATCGCAAAGAGAGCACCTGCGGCTGCGCGGGCTGCTTCAACGCCCCAACCGCGCTGGGCAGTTACGCTACCGTCTTTGAAGAGATGAATGCTCTGCAGCACTTTGAAGCATTCTGTTCTGTAAATGGCCCGCAGTTCTATGGGTTGCCGGTCAACGACACATTCATCGAACTGGTACGTGAAGAGCATCAGGTTGCTGAAAGCATCGCACTGACAGATGACACGCTGGTGCCATTCCTCGCCGGGGAAACGGTACGCTGGTCCGTTAAACAATAAAAATCGTAGCTTCCTGTTGTCATTAGGTTATTTTACCTGTATAAATAACCAGTATATTCAACAGGGGGCTATTATGCGAATTGAAGTCACCATAGCGAAAACTTCTCCATTGCCAGCTGGGGCTATTGACGCCCTGGCTGGCGAACTTTCCCGCCGTATTCAGTATGCGTTTCCTGATAATGAAGGCCACGTATCGGTACGTTACGCCGCAGCGAATAATTTATCGGTTATTGGCGCGACAAAAGAAGATAAACAGCGCATTAGCGAAATTCTCCAGGAAACGTGGGAAAGCGCCGATGACTGGTTTGTCAGCGAATAATATGCAGTGATTTTTGTTTTTGCCGGGTCGCCCCGGCTTTTTTATTTTACTTACGAATTTTGAGTACAAAATTTCTACACTTCCTCAAAATAATTGCACAATATGCTAAAAAAATATGAATGACATGCTGTTTTATTGTTCATATAAATCTTAAAAGCAGAAATTTATCTGTTCCCCCCTTTAAAAATTCGGTGAATACCCTTATTTATTGGTATACTGAAGTTGCTTCAGATAAAAACGCATTGAACCTCGAATAACGTTGTCTAGTAACACGAATTAGGGGGCCATGATGGAAAAAAATAATGAAGTCATTCAGACTCATCCGCTCGTAGGGTGGGACATCAGCACCGTTGATAGCTATGATGCGCTGATGTTGCGTTTGCACTACCAGACCCCAAATAAGTCCGAGCAGGAAGGGACTGAAGTTGGTCAGACGCTCTGGTTAACCACTGATGTTGCCAGACAATTTATTTCGATATTAGAAGCAGGAATCGCCAAAATTGAATCCGGTGATTTCCCGGTAAACGAGTATCGGCGTCATTAACATGACATGACCATCCACCCAAAAGGCACCTCACCGGTGCCTTTACCATTTCTGGGTTGTATATCTGCATTCAGTTAATTACTCTGCTTAAACCATGAGAGCAGAGAGAAAAAAATGAAATACGATCTCATCATTATTGGCAGCGGTTCCGTAGGCGCTGCCGCCGGGTATTATGCAACCCGCGCCGGTTTAAACGTGCTTATGACCGACGCCCATATGCCACCACATCAACACGGCAGCCACCACGGCGATACGCGATTAATTCGCCATGCTTATGGTGAAGGCGAAAAGTATGTCCCGCTGGTCCTCCGCGCACAAACGCTGTGGGATGACCTCTCCCGCCACAACGAAGATGATCCCATTTTTGTACGCTCTGGTGTCATTAACCTTGGCCCGGCTGACTCCGCATTTCTCGCCAACGTCGCCCACAGCGCCGAACTGTGGCAACTCAACGTTGAAAAGCTCGATGCGCAAGGGATTATGGCCCGCTGGCCAGAAATACGCGTCCCGGACAACTACATCGGCTTATTTGAGACTGATTCCGGTTTTTTGCGCAGCGAACTGGCGATTAAAACCTGGATCCAACTGGCGAAGGAAGCGGGCTGTGCGCAACTGTTCAACTGCCCGGTCACCGCAATTCGTCATGACGATGATGGCGTAACTATTGAAACGGCTGACGGTGAGTATCAGGCGAAAAAAGCGATTGTCTGCGCGGGAACATGGGTAAAAGACCTGCTCCCGGAGCTGCCTGTCAAGCCCGTACGTAAAGTATTTGCCTGGTATCAGGCCGATGGCCGCTATAGCGTGAAGAATAAATTCCCGGCGTTTACCGGTGAACTGCCCAATGGCGATCAATATTATGGTTTTCCGGCAGAAAACGACGCGTTGAAGATTGGCAAACATAACGGAGGCCAGGTTATCCATTCAGCGGATGAACGTGTTCCGTTTGCGGAAGTGGTCAGCGATGGTTCGGAAGCCTTCCCGTTCTTGCGCAATGTATTGCCGGGTATCGGTTGCTGCCTGTACGGCGCTGCCTGCACCTATGATAATTCGCCTGACGAAGATTTTATTATCGATACCCTACCCGACCACGATAATACACTGCTCATTACCGGCCTGAGTGGGCACGGTTTTAAATTTGCGTCAGTTTTAGGGGAAATAGCTGCCGATTTTGCGCAAAACAAAAAAAGCGATTTTGATTTGACGCCATTCAGGCTTTCCCGCTTCCAATAATCATCATTACGGCCTCCAGAATGAGGCCGTTTTTACAGGAGTATTTAATGCGTCGGCTGTTGCACTATCTCATCAATAATATTCGCGAGCATCTGATGCTTTATCTTTTTCTCTGGGGATTGTTGGCAATTATGGATCTGATCTATGTGTTTTATTTTTAGTTTTCCGCACTGACATAAACTGACAAATATTTAATCTCCCTTTCATTTAGCGTGAAAAATTGAATGAGATTATTCCTGCTTCTACAGCACTCACCAGACATCTCTGATGCTGAACCCACTAAACTTATGAAGATTCTTTCATTATTAATTCAAAATTATTGAAATAAAAATAAATATCATTCAATTTGTTATTTTTGTGTTGCAATTCATTCTCCGACACGCCATTTTCTTTCTCTCGCAAATTCGTTTTGGATGCACTTATGTCATTCACAAATACCCCTGAACGCTATGGTGTTATATCTGCGGCCTTCCATTGGCTAAGCGCAATTATTGTCTACGGCATGTTTGCTTTAGGTCTGTGGATGGTCACGCTCAGTTATTACGATGGCTGGTATCACAAAGCACCCGAACTGCATAAAAGCATCGGTATTTTGTTAATGATGGGGCTGGTTATTCGCGTTCTGTGGCGCGTCATATCTCCACCGCCGGGTCCGCTGCCGAGTTATTCGCCCATGACTCGTCTTGCCGCAAAAGCTGGACATCTCGCATTGTACCTATTGCTGTTCGCCATCGGCATCAGCGGCTATCTGATCTCAACTGCCGATGGTAAACCGATCAGCGTTTTTGGCTGGTTTGACGTCCCCGCGACCCTTGCCGACGCTGGCGCACAGGCAGACTTTGCCGGTGCCCTGCATTTTTGGCTCGCGTGGAGCGTCGTAGTACTGTCCGTTATGCACGGATTTATGGCCCTGAAGCATCATTTCATCGATAAAGACGACACTCTGAAGCGCATGCTGGGAAAGTCGTCATCTGACTATGGAGTATAAAAAATGAAAAAAAGCCTGCTTGGTTTAACCTTCGCGTCCCTGATGTTCTCTGCCGGTTCAGCGGTTGCCGCCGATTACAAAATTGACAAAGAAGGTCAGCACGCCTTTGTTAACTTCCGCATCCAGCATCTTGGCTATAGCTGGTTATACGGCACCTTTAAAGATTTCGACGGTACTTTTACCTTTGATGAAAAAAATCCGGCTGCCGATAAAGTGAATGTGACAATTAACACCACCAGCGTCGATACTAACCACGCCGAACGCGATAAACATCTTCGCAGTGCGGATTTTCTCAATACCGCAAAATATCCACAGGCAACATTCACCTCCACCAGCGTGAAGAAAGACGGTGACGAACTGGATATTACCGGCGATCTGACGCTGAATGGTGTAACCAAACCCGTCACGCTGGAAGCGAAATTAATTGGTCAGGGCGACGACCCATGGGGTGGTAAACGTGCAGGCTTCGAGGCCGAAGGCAAAATTAAGCTCAAGGACTTCAATATCAAGACAGATTTAGGTCCAGCTTCTCAGGAAGTGGATCTGATTATTTCAGTGGAAGGCGTACAGCAGAAGTAAGAGTGAAATGTTGCCGGATGGCACGCATCCGGCAATGATATTTATTCTGTTGGATCAGGAATGCCCAGTGTTGTATTCAGACGTCCACGAGACTTATTAAAGATCTTATTGCCATTTTCACGTCCTGCCCGACGGCGTCTCTGTTCTTCTGGCGGTAACGCGCTTTCTTCGCAGCAAATTTCACTACAACAACCTTTGTATTTTTCCGCGCATACTGGACACTGAATAAACAGCAGGTGGCAGCCATCATTTTTACAGTTGGTATGGCTGTCGCACGGCGCACCGCACTGGTGGCAATGCGCGATAATCTCATCCGATATACGTTCGCCCATCCGCTCGTCAAAAACAAAATTTTTGCCAATAAAACGCACCGGCAAGCCCTGCTCGCGCGCCTTACGGGCGTATTCAATAATTCCGCCCTCGATATGCCAGACTTTGTTGAATCCGTTATGTTTCATCCAGGCACTGGCCTTTTCACAACGAATGCCGCCGGTGCAGTACATGACGATTTTTTTATCTTTATGTGCCTGCATCATCTCGACTGCTTTTGGCAGCTGCTCACGGAAGGTATCTGCCGGAATTTCGAGCGCGTTTTCAAAGTGCCCCACTTCATACTCATAGTGGTTACGCATGTCGATAAATAGTGCATCGGGATCGTCAAGCATGGCGTTCACTTCCGCCGCTTGCAGATACTCACCAACATTGCTGGCATCAAAGTGAGGATCGTCAATACCGTCGGCAACGATACGATCGCGGACCTTCATGCGCAGTACCCAGAAAGATTTCCCATCATCATCCAACGCGATATTCAGGCGTAAACCCTCTAAAGCCGGGTCGAAGGCATAGAGCTGCGCGCGAAATGTTTCAACATTGCTCGCTGGTACGCTGATTTGCGCGTTAATGCCCTCATGCGCCAGATACACTCGCCCAAAAACATTCAGCGCGGTAAACAGCTGATATAAAGCGTCACGGGTCGCCTTAGGATCGGCGATGTGGAAATACTTGTAAAACGAAATGGTGGTTCGCGGTTCGCTCTCAGCCAACATTTTGGCTTTTAACGCGTCGTTGGAAATGCGGTTGTGTAACACTGGCATGGTGTACGGTTCCTGCGAGATGGGAAAGTAAAAATCCGCGGCATGATATAGCAATTATCGATAATTAACATCCACACATTTTACGCTACATTTGCGCATTAAAAATTATTTGTTATTTACAAGCGCGGCAATTTCGCCCAGTCTTCAGCCACAAATTTTGGTTGCGGGCGAAAAAATGCGACAATACATACAATTGCCCGAATAGGTTGAAAAACAGGATTGATATGACGAATCTACCCAAGTTCTCCACCGCACTGCTTCATCCGCGTTATTGGTTAACCTGGTTGGGTATTGGCGTACTTTGGTTAGTCGTGCAATTGCCCTACCCGGTTATCTACCGCCTCGGTTGTGGATTAGGAAAACTGGCGTTACGTTTTATGAAACGACGCGCAAAAATTGTGCATCGCAACCTGGAACTGTGCTTCCCGGAAATGAGCGAACAAGAACGCCGTAAAATGGTGGTGAAGAATTTCGAATCCGTTGGCATGGGACTGATGGAAACTGGCATGGCGTGGTTCTGGCCGGACCGCCGAATCGCCCGCTGGACGGAAGTGATCGGCATGGAACACATTCGTGACGTGCAGGCGCAAAAACGCGGCATCCTGTTAGTTGGTATCCATTTTCTGACACTGGAGCTGGGTGCGCGGCAGTTTGGTATGCAGGAACCAGGGATTGGCGTTTACCGCCCGAACGATAATCCACTGATTGACTGGCTACAAACCTGGGGCCGTTTGCGCTCAAATAAATCGATGCTCGACCGCAAAGATTTAAAAGGCATGATTAAAGCCCTGAAAAAAGGCGAAGTGGTCTGGTACGCACCGGATCATGATTACGGCCCGCGCTCAAGCGTTTTCGTCCCGTTGTTTGCCGTTGAGCAGGCTGCGACCACGACCGGAACCTGGATGCTGGCACGGATGTCCGGCGCATGTCTGGTGCCCTTCGTTCCACGCCGTAAGCCAGATGGCAAAGGGTATCAATTGATTATGCTGCCGCCAGAGTGTTCTCCGCCACTGGATGATGCCGAAACTACCGCCGCGTGGATGAACAAAGTGGTCGAAAAATGCATCATGATGGCACCAGAGCAATATATGTGGTTACACCGTCGCTTTAAAACACGCCCGGAAGGCGTTCCTTCACGCTATTAAATCTTCCATGCCGGATGCTTCAGAATGGCATCCGGCATTACCACAGCAAATCCCCCTGATTTAGCGATAAAAGCTCTCTGGATTGCGCCCCCTGGAAGTCGGGCGCATAATTAGTGTGCTTATCTTTTCTTCTTATGTTCACCGCGCCTGGCGCACCAACAGCGGATTGCTATGTCACCCTGTGAAAATGACACCCCTATAAACTGGAAACGAAACCTGATCGTCGCCTGGCTAGGCTGTTTTCTTACCGGTGCCGCCTTCAGTCTGGTAATGCCCTTCTTACCCCTCTACGTTGAGCAGCTTGGCGTTACCGGTCACTCCGCCCTGAATATGTGGTCCGGTATTGTCTTCAGCATTACATTTTTATTTTCGGCCATCGCTTCACCGTTTTGGGGTGGGCTCGCCGACCGTAAAGGCCGAAAACTCATGCTATTACGCTCTGCTCTCGGCATGGGCATCGTGATGGTGTTGATGGGACTGGCACAAAATATCTGGCAGTTTTTGATCCTGCGGGCGCTTCTTGGTTTACTTGGCGGATTTGTCCCCAACGCTAATGCTCTTATCGCCACACAAGTACCGCGTAATAAAAGCGGCTGGGCGCTGGGTACGCTCTCCACAGGCGGCGTTAGCGGCGCGTTGCTCGGCCCAATGGCTGGCGGTTTGCTCGCCGATAGCTACGGCTTACGTCCGGTATTCTTTATTACCGCCAGTGTGCTCATACTCTGCTTTTTCGTCACCCTGTTCTGCATCAGAGAAAAATTCCAGCTGGTCAGCAAAAAAGAGATGCTGCACATGCGGGAAGTGGTGACATCACTTAAAAACCCGAAACTGGTACTCAGCCTGTTTGTCACTACGTTAATCATCCAAGTGGCGACGGGCTCAATTGCCCCCATTCTGACGCTGTATGTCCGCGAACTGGCGGGTAACGTCAGTAACGTCGCCTTTATCAGTGGCATGATCGCCTCGGTGCCAGGCGTGGCGGCTCTGCTGAGTGCACCACGACTCGGCAAACTTGGCGATCGAATCGGCCCCGAAAAGATCCTGATTACGGCGCTGACCTTTTCTGTACTGCTGTTGATCCCAATGTCTTACGTTCAGACGCCATTACAACTTGGGATTTTACGGTTTTTGCTCGGTGCCGCCGATGGTGCACTACTCCCCGCCGTACAGACACTGTTGGTTTACAACTCGAGCAACCAAATCGCCGGACGTATCTTCAGCTATAACCAATCGTTTCGTGATATTGGCAACGTTACCGGACCATTGATGGGAGCAGCGATTTCAGCGAACTACGGTTTCAGAGCGGTATTTCTCGTCACCGCTGGCGTAGTGTTATTCAACGCAGTCTATTCATGGAACAGTCTACGTCGTCGTCGAATACCCCAGGTATCGAACTGATTTTTCGCCTTTCATACTTGCAAAAGCGGAGAATCAGCTATCCTTTTCCCTGAAACCTCATCAACTCAAAGGGAGAATCGTGATGACCATGTACGCAACGCTTGAAGAAGCCATTGACGCTGCACGCGAAGAATTTCTTGCAGACAACCCCGGCATCGACGCCGAAGACGCGAATGTGCAACAGTTCAATGCCCAAAAATACGTTTTGCAGGACGGCGACATCATGTGGCAAGTTGAGTTTTTTGCCGACGAAGGGGAAGAAGGTGAATGTTTACCTATGCTTAGCGGTGAGGCCGCGCAAAGTGTTTTTGACGGCGACTATGATGAGATAGAGATCCGCCAGGAGTGGCAAGAAGAGAATACATTACATGAATGGGACGAGGGGGAATTTCAGCTTGAGCCACCGCTGGATACCGAGGAAGGACGCGCAGCAGCTGATGAGTGGGATGAACGTTAATCACTCATACGGGCCATGATGAATGTCGATCGGCAGCAGTAAAGTATCAAAAACCAGGGAGAATGGCAGATCAAGGATTGTGACATAACGCCAGGCGGAGTCACGCACATCCCATTGCACACCGGGATAATATTGGTTGCCATGCCCCTGCCCCGGTATAGTGCGGCTAATGATGCTGCCACAGCCACTCAGCAAGGTCACCATGATGCTCACCACAATTAAACGCATTTGATACCTCTTCCGTAAAAAAATACCGGCATAACGCCGGTATTTTTATTGGCTCGTTGTTTTTGCCAGATGCGACGTGAACGCCTTACCCAACCTACAAAATATTGCAAAATCAACACATTGCAGGAACGATGTAGGCCTGATAAGCGTAGCGCATCAGGCAACTACGTTTTTATTGCGAAGCCGCATCCGGTTTACGCAATGCCAGTGGATTGAGCTTTATCCCTTCGTAATAACTCACCCATGAAGAATATCTCTCCGGGGAATTCCAGACGCGGAAATGCAGACGGGCCATCGTCACCGGATCGCTTAGCAGCACCAGGCGACGATCGCGATTCAGCTTCTCTGGCGTCTCGTTCAGTGCCTGTTCAACGTGGCGGTCACGGGCGATTTCCAGCACCTTACTGGCGCGGTGACGCGCGGTCGCCATTGCGGTTGCCAGAGCGTTAAATGACGGATTAAACACTGCGTGCATAAAACCATCATCAAGGGAGCGTTGACGGTTCATCTCAAGGAACCGATCGGTATCAACCAGTACCTGCGGCGGTGAATACTCTTCCGGGATCAGGAACAGTTTCCAGCGTTTGGTGCGCAGACCAACGGTGGCACGGCTGGAAATCACCGAAACAAACGGTGACAGGATCAACGAGAAGACAATCGGTGCCAGCCAGAACAGGAAACGCAGATCCAACCACGCCATACCAACAGCCCACACTAACCCTAACAGCAGCTGTGAGCCGTGGCGTTTGAACGCTTCACCCCAGGAAGTGGAATCATCATCACGCTGCGGTGAATTCCACACCACTTCCCAGCCAAGGAACGCGCTGACGACGAAGACCGTATGGAACAGCATGCGTACCGGAGCCAGCAGCACGGAAAACAGCACTTCCAGCAGCAACGATAATGTAACGCGCCAGAAGCCGCCGTATTCTTTCGTTCCTTTGCACCAGATAAGCAAAATGCTCAATAACTTCGGCAGGAACAACAGCACCATAGTCGAAGCAAAAAGTGCAATCGCCAGCTCAGGACGCCACTGCGGCCACACCGGGAACAACTGCCGTGGTTGCAGGAAGTATTGCGGTTCGGTCAACGCATGTACTACCTGCAATGCAGTAGAGAGCGCGAGGAACATAAACCACAGCGGAGCGGAGAGATAAGACATCACGCCCGTCAGGAACACCGCACGGTGAACCGGGTGCATACCCTTAACCAGGAACAGACGGAAGTTCATCAGGTTACCGTGGCACCAGCGGCGGTCACGTTTTAGCTCATCAAGCAAGTTAGGCGGCAATTCTTCATAAGAACCCGGGAGATCGTAAGCAATCCAGACCCCCCAACCTGCACGGCGCATCAACGCCGCTTCTACGAAGTCATGTGACAGGATTGAACCGGCAAAGGAACCTTCGCCCGGCAGCGGAGCCAGTGCGCAGTGCTCGATAAACGGTTTCACGCGGATAATCGCGTTATGTCCCCAGTAGTGCGACTCGCCAAGTTGCCAGAAGTGCAAACCGGCAGTGAACAGTGGCCCATACACGCGGGTCGCGAACTGCTGACAGCGCGCATACAGCGTATCCATACCGGACGCTTTCGGCGACGACTGAATGATCCCGGCGTTCGGGTTGGCTTCCATCAGGCGCACCAGGCCGCACAAACAATCACCGGTCATTACCGAGTCAGCATCCAGCACCACCATATAGCTGTACTGGCTGCCCCAGCGACGGCAGAAGTCATCGATATTACCGCTTTTACGCTTCACGCGACGGCGGCGGCGGCGATAGAAAATCTGACCTTCGCCACCGACTTCAGCGATAAGCTCCATCCAGGCTTTTTGCTCTGCGACGCAGATATCCGGGTTGTAACTGTCACTCAGAATGTAGACATCAAAGTGTTTGGCATTCCCGGTGGCTTTTACTGATTCCCACGTTGCACGCAAGCCAGCAAAAACACGATTCACGTCTTCGTTACAGATAGGCATGATCAACGCCGTGCGATGCTCCGGGTTTAATGGCTCATCGCCAACTGTTGACGCAGATATACTGTATTTATCGCGACCAATAAGCAGTTGCAGGAAGCCCATCAACGCCGTCCAGAATCCGGCGGACACCCAACAGAACAGTACCGCAAAGAGGATCAGGATACCGGTTTGCAGCATATAAGGCAGAAGCTGCATGAAGGAAACCCACAAATCCTGACCAACCATATCCATAGGATTAATCAGCGCCCAACCCTGATAAGGAAGAATGGTCTTCATATACCAGGTCGCGACGACAGTTTGCGCGAGCGTCAGGATCAACAGAATGTAACGCCGGATGGTACCGACGGTACGCCACTTTTGCTCGCTCTCCTGCTCTTCTTTGGTCAAACGAGCCAGATAGCGCGGTGTTACATCGCGTCCACGCAGGCGATCCCAGAAACGGCCTACCGGGTTGGTACGCCACGGGTCGGGAAACATCGAGGAGCGTTTTGCTTCTGGCATCGCCTTAAGCTGATCGCGCCCTTCGTCGTCTTTAATTAACTGTCCATCAGCAAGTGAATCTGGCCAGGCTTGTTCCAGACGCGCCTTTACCGAGCCTTGCGGGGAGTCATCCTCCCGCGCCCAGGTGCGGTGTTCGGCATCCAGCGCCTGATGAACGGCGCGGATATCAGTCTTCGGCAATGCCGCTTTCTCGCTTGCGGCGATGGGCATTGCGTCAATGTACTCAGTTGTCTTATTCATTGGCAGGTAACTGGTAGCTCCAGGTTTCACTCAACGTCTGATCGGCATTCACCAGCGCAGCGCGCATTTCAGTGGTTTTCTTGGCATCTTTCACTTTCACACGCATCACCAGACGCCAGCCTTTGGTAACCGGGTTATAGCGCACCGTGCTTTCAACTATCTCACCATTATCACCAATGCTGGTTTGCGCTGTGACCGGGGTATCCTCTGGCAGTTTTTTCATCTCTGCGCCGGTAAAATCGACCACAAAGGCGATAGTACCGTCAGGCTGGCGGATCAGGTTCGACTGCTTCACATCCCCCGTTGAACGACGCGTTTGTTGCACCCATGCGTTATCTGGTGCATGCAGTTTGTCTTCATCACGGCTGAAGGTGATGGTGTATTTAAAGTTCATCTCTTTACCCGGCTCCGGCAGCTGATCCGGCGTCCAGTAAGCGACGATGTTATCGTTGGTTTCATCGTTGGTTGGAATTTCCACCAGCTCAACGCTGCCTTTGCCCCACTCCCCTTTCGGAGTCACCCATGCGCTTGGACGGAGATCGTAACGATCATCGAGATCTTCAAAGCGGGAGAAATCACGACCGCGCTGCAACAGACCAAAGCCTTGCGGGTTTTCCATGGAGAAGCTGCTGACCGCTAAATGTTTCGGGTTATTCAACGGACGCCAGATCCATTCGCCATTACCGGCATGGATAGAGAGACCGTTAGAGTCGTGCAACTCCGGACGATAGTTATTTGCAGGCGACGGTTGGTTCGGCCCAAACAGGAACATACTGGTTAACGGTGCAACCCCCAGTTTGCCGACTTTATCGCGCAGATAGATTTTCGACTGCACATCCACAACCGTGTCACGCCCTGGCATAACCACGAATTTGTAAGCACCTGTCGCGCGCGGCGAGTCAAGCAATGCATAAATGGTTAAACGTTTATCAGTCGGTTTTGGACGCTCGATCCAGAACTCTTTGAAGCGTGGAAATTCTTCACCCGATGGCAAGGCGGTATCAATTGCCAGGCCGCGGGCAGAAAGGCCATAAACCTGACCTGCACCAATCACGCGGAAATAGCTGGCCCCGAGCATGCTGACGATTTCATCGTTTTTATCTTTGCTGTTGATCGGGTAAAGCACTTTAAAACCGGCAAAACCAAGGTCTTTTACCGTGTCTTTGTCATGCTGAACATCGCCGAAAGTGAAATAATCCGGGCTGTATTTGATTCGTTTGACTGCGGTGGCAGTCACTTCATTTATTTTGACCGGGGTATCGAAGTACATACCCTGATGGTAGAACTCGAGTTTGAATGGGGTCTTCAGATTGTTCCAGTACGCTTTGTCATGATTAAACTGGATCTGCTGATAGTCCGCGTATTTCATATCGCGGAAAACGGAGGGCAAGTTGCTTTTGGGCGCCTCATAGCCTTTCCCGGCTAAGGATTGAGCTTGCTTTGCGACATCATCAATACTGAAAGCCCAGCTTGAAGATGTATACAGGGTTAACATTACTGCAGCACTCAACCAACGCATTTTCATCATTTGTAGTTTATGTTTCATAATTAGTAAGCACTTCCCCCTTTGTGTGCTTATATCGATCCGATCTATTTTAATGGATAACCAGCCATTCCGACAACAGAATCCCGGTATCGTTCAGCACGCTGGCTCATGGATTAAGCACCTGATTGCAACCGTTTTCACTTTCCGTGCTTCTCCTAAAGACAGAAGCATCGACTTCGTGTAGGGTTTGCCAGCAAATTTATTTATCAACCGTCTTACAGACGCTTCCATTCTGGTTAGTGGTAGCGATGATGCTATGCATAAAAACCTTGAAGCCTGCGCCTGGCGCGGTCAGGTCGGTGTCGCTATGGCAACAAGCCTAAAGGCATAACCCGACAGGGATAAGACGAAAAATCCGAGATTAGTTAACCATATATGAATCCAGTACCCGCGCAACGTGAATATTTCCTCGACTCCATCCGCGCCTGGCTGATGTTGTTAGGGATCCCTTTTCATATTTCTTTAATCTATTCGAGCCATACATGGCATGTGAATAGCGCCGAACCGTCATTGTGGCTGACCCTTTTTAATGACTTCATCCACTCGTTCCGCATGCAGGTATTTTTCGTTATATCCGGCTACTTTTCCTACATGCTTTTTTTACGCTATCCCTTGAAAAAATGGTGGAAAGTACGTGTCGAACGTGTAGGGATCCCGATGTTAACAGCCATCCCCCTACTGACATTGCCGCAATTTATTATGCTGCAATACGTCAAAGGGAAAGCGGAAAGTTGGCCTGGGCTGTCATTGTATGACAAATATAATACGTTAGCCTGGGAATTAATATCACACCTGTGGTTTTTACTGGTGTTAGTGGTCATGACGACGCTGTGCGTATGGATATTTAAACGCATCAGAAATAATTTAGAAAATTCTGATAAAACGAATAAAAAATTCTCGATGGTAAAACTATCGGTGATTTTTTTGTGCCTCGGCATCGGTTATGCGGTAATAAGAAGAACGATTTTTATTGTGTATCCGCCCATTCTGAGTAATGGCATGTTCAATTTTATTGTCATGCAAACGCTATTTTATTTACCGTTCTTTATCCTCGGCGCACTGGCTTTCATTTTCCCTCATCTTAAAGCCTTGTTTACCACGCCGTCTCGTGGCTGTACCCTCGCTGCAGCATTGGCGTTTGTCGCTTATTTACTCAACCAGCGCTATGGCAGTGGCGATGCCTGGATGTACGAAACCGAGTCGGTGATCACCATGATCCTCGGTCTGTGGATGGTGAATGTGGTCTTCTCCTTTGGCCACCGTTTGCTTAACTTCCAGTCAGCGCGGGTGACTTATTTTGTTAACGCATCGCTGTTTATCTATCTGGTTCACCACCCGTTAACGCTGTTTTTCGGCGCATACATTACACCGCACATCACCTCCAACTGGCTTGGTTTTCTCTGTGGCCTGATATTCGTAGTAGGGATTGCGATAATTCTGTATGAAATTCATTTGCGCATCCCGTTACTGAAGTTTTTGTTCTCTGGTAAACCGGTTGTTAAGCGTGAGAACGATAAAGCACCAGCCCGTTAAGCCACGCTTACAATAACCATTCCACGGGCAATATCGACGCCAGTCTGACCATAACCCGCTTCCAGAAACTGGTGGCGGGTTCTTTTTTGAGAATAATCTCTTTCTTTGCATGACGATCAACCCAGTTGATCCGTCCCCACCTGTCCAGACGGAGCTGCCAGGCCGCATCATACTGGCTCTGAATAAAGCGTTTATCAATTAACTGTGCCAGCGTTTCGCTCTCTATCACGAAGCCCATTTCAGTATTGAGCAATGTTGAACGCGGATCGAAATTGAAAGAGCCGATAAACACTGTTTTACCATCGATGCTAAAGGTTTTAGCATGCAGGCTGGCACCGGAATTACCGGTTATGCCGCGATCGTGTAACGTACTACTTTGTTCACGCGTCGGCTTGAGTTCATATAATTCCACGCCATAGCGGAGCAATTTTTTGCGCCAGCGCGCGTATCCGGCATGGACGACAGCAACATCGTTAGCGGCAAGAGAATTGGTTAGGATCGCAATCTTTACCCCTTTTCTCACCATCCGTAAGAGTTGCGCCACACCTGCGCGTGTCGGTACAAAATAGGAAGAGATAATATCGATGCGTTCACTGGGTGAGCCCATGATATCGAACAGGCGCTGCGGTAACAGTGAATGCCGTTTTGCCTTGCCCTCCCCTTTCGCCGGATCATCACTTAATAAACGTGTTTTCGCCCAGATAAGCGGCAACGTTCCATCAACCAGATGATTTATAAACGGACTGGATTCCATTTTGCGTAAGTAACGATGCGTCATAGCATCATTATGCCAGGAGGCGGGTAACTCGATGCGATCCGCCATTTCACCTTCCGGGACATCCAGCACCTGCTGTAAGGGTGAAACCGATTTGCAATACCAGTAGCGGGCGAAATCATCGGCAACGTCCTCTACTACGGGTCCTATTGCCATGACATCTAAATCCGAAAAAAGTGGCTCTTCCCCTGCCCCAAAATAGGCATCACCAATATTTCGCCCCCCTACCAGCGTCACCACGCCATCGACAGTGAAACTTTTATTGTGCATACGGCGATTGAGACGGGAAAAGTCGGTGATATAACCAAGCGGACGCAGCAAGCGAAACGAGAAAGGATTAAAAAGCCGGACTTCAATGCGGGGATGGCTGTCAAGCAAGCGTAAAATGTCGTCAAGTCCGGGCGTATTGTTGTCGTCCAGCAACAAACGGACGCGAACGCCACGCTTTGCTGCGGCTAACAGGGCGGAAAACAGTAACCGACCCGACATATCGTCCTGCCAGATGTAATACTGAACATCCAGCGTATGCTCTGCCATTTCGGCCAGACGATACCGGGCGGCAAACGCATCCAGACTTTTCTCCAGAGGGAAAAGACCACACTGACCGGGATGTTGCGAACACAGTGGCAGCACCGCGCTCGCCAGCCGGGGCAAATCATTCATCTCCTTGTTGGGTAAGGAGTCTTTCGTAGAGGTGGGCGTTTTCTTCATCATAACAGACAAAGTATACCTGTTCGGGTAAAGCGTGACGGGTAATAAATTCTGAAACGGTTTTTACTGCGATTTCAGCCGCTGCCGCACGAGGGTAACCATAAACCCCAGTACTGATTGCAGGAAAAGCCACTGACGTATAGCTGTTTGCCGCCACCAGTCGTAGGCTATTGAGATAGGCATCCTGCAAAAGCTGGTCTTCGTTTTGTTCACCACCACGCCAGACTGGCCCGACGGTGTGGACTACGGCTTTAGCGGGAAGATCGCCTGCAAGCGTAATAACGGCATGCCCCGTAGGGCAATCGCCCTGCTGTTGCCTGACTTTTAAACAAGCATCCAGCAGGGCCGGACCCGCTGCGCGATGAATGGCCCCATCGACGCCGCCGCCTCCCATTAATGACGGATTAGCCGCATTCACAATCACATCAACGGCCAGTTTGGTAATATCACCCTGCACAACATGAATACGCGTTTTCATAACGCCTCCTTACACCTTCTTGTTTCTTAAGTGTACAGCAGGCTTTTTGGTTAAATCGCATTTTTCTGCTCAGCAACGTGAGTTGTTCAGAAACTTAGTTATATTCGATGTTCATTACAGCCAGCTTTTTCTGTTTATCAAGATACTGCACTTTTACTGAGGCTACTTGCGAGTTTTTAACATTGCCGCTCATTAACGCTTTGCTGGAATAGGTTTTTCCCGGAACAGAACCATTCTGTGGGCAGTTCATTTCTACGGGTGATGACTGGGTGCTGACGTCACATGCCGGTTCCACAATTTGGCCATAAAAATGGATCACGCCCCCTTGCGCGGTGCTTCCTGCGATGGCAATAAAAGGAAAAAACAAACTGCCGAGCGTAAGAGAGTTTAAAAAAGGTCTGAACATTTATTCTATTTCCTCAATGATTAGTCATCCTTGAGGGTTGTGTTATCCATACTTTCAGGTTGGCTGATTCGCAGCAGACCATTCTCTCCAGATTCATCTTATGCTCGATATTTCAACAAATTAAGACTTTTCTGAAGAGGGCGGCCATTGTTGTGATAAATGAAGTGACTGTCCATCAGAAACAGTAACAACTATTTTCACCCGATCGTCCGGGGAAATATTTAAACTCATCTTCGTCAAAGCAATGGGTTGATTAGCAGGCAATGAAAGGGTCTTTTCTTGCTTCGTCTGACTTTGCCCTGAACTGCCTTCGCGCAGGGACAATATTTGTACTCTGCACAGACAAGATTGAGTAAGAGTGACTTCAGGAATAATGGTATACACATCCCCTTGCTGGGTCGTATTAAAGGTTATCTGACTGGAAAGTGCCGCAAGGAGTAATAACGCATTCATATTCTTCTCCCGAAAAAAAACAGGGCTTGCGCCCTGTTTCTTTAATACAGATGATGTATTAGTACTGATGAGCGGTCGCGTTGTTACCAAAGCCAACCTGAGTTACGTTGACGGTGGAATTCGATGCAGTCTGGTCAACCGCTGCACCGTTGCCGCCACCGAACTGTTTAACTGTCATATGAGAGTCTTTACCGTTCCACTGATCAAGAGTGGCGCTGTTACCAAAGCCACGTTGGGTCAGATCGATTGAGCTGTCATCTGAGCCCTGACCAACATCTGCACCGTTACCACCACCATGCTGGGTAATAGTAAGATCAGAGTTACGAGCATCAGCTTGCAGAGCAAGTGCAGAGTTACCACCACCGTACTGATAAATATTCAGCTCTGAATTCGGGCCGCTGTTATTACCACCACCACCGTGGTTACCGCCACCGCCGCCGTACTGAGGAACAACACCTGCCAGAGCGCTACCGGAGAATACGATTGCTGCAATTGCTGCTACTTTTAAAAGTTTCATGTAAAACCCCCATCGGATTGATTTAAAAGTCGAATGGAAATTAACGTTGTGTCACGCGAATAGCCATTTGCGACTGTCTCTGCACTACAATTGCCGTTTTTTGAGTACCATACTGTGTAATATTTGCTTTATTACCAGAACCTTTCTGGATAATCATCGCAGTATTACCATAAGCACCTTGCGAAATACTGGCATCGTTGGCACTGCCCGCCTGATCAATATATGCAAGGTTATAATCTCCTGTCTGGTCAATCTTTGCCCGGTTGCTACTACCTTCTTGCGCAACAACCGCCAAAAGTTTTGAGCCTCCCTGCCGTAACTGAGCACTATTATTAGTCCCAGCTTGACCAATTATGGCTGCCTGATTAAATGAAGACTTACTCAATTCATTTACCGCGAAGTTATATTCTGAATTAGCTAAATCATAACCTGCTGCGGCTGCAATCCCAGGCGCACCCAGTATTGTTAACATCATAAATAACAATTTGTTTTTCATGTTGTCACCCTGGACCTGGTCGTACATTTAAGAAATTAAATCATTTCAACTTGGTTGTTAACGCAACCTGTATTTTGTTAACGCTGCGTTACGATGGAAAGTATGTCTGCGGAAATATTTTTAATAACTCACCCGCGCGTTGTATTTTTCTTTTTTTGTTCATACCAAAGTATTAAAAGCCACGTAAATACGCTGTTATCTACGCAAAAAATATTTTGTTTTCTTTTAAATCTCCGTTTTCCGCTAGCAAAAAACACCAGACAGTCATTCTTCTTGCCCGTCGCTGATTGCTGCGATATGTCTTGCGCACAAGCCGTGACAAACCTCGTCTTTTTGCAGTAAAAAATTGTCCACGGTGGTGTGGAGAAAAAACAAGAACGTTTTACATGACGAAAGGACTACACCGAAATATTTTTTATATGCATTATTAGTAAGTTAGCACCATTTGTATGATTTTTTAAAATTGTGCAATAAAAACCAAATGTACAACTTTTCTATCATTCCTAAACTTAATAAAACCTTAAAGTTAACATTTTAATATAACGAGTTACATTTAGTTACATGTTTAACACTTGATTTAAGATTTGTAATGGCTAGATTGAAATCAGATGTAATCCATTAGTTTTATATTTTACCCATTTAGGGCTGATTTATTACTACACACAGCAGTGCAACATCTGTCAGTACTTCTGGTGCTTCTATTTTAGAGGCAGCTGTCAGGTGTGCGATCAATAAAAAAAGCGGGGTTTCATCATGTTTAATGAAGTCCATAGTATTCATGGTCATACATTATTGTTGATCACTAAACCTTCTTTGCAGGCGACAGCTCTCTTGCAGCACCTTAAACAATCGCTGGCAATTACAGGAAAATTACATAATATTCAACGTTCTCTGGACGATATCTCTTCAGGCTCTATTATTCTTCTGGATATGATGGAAGCGGATAAAAAGCTTATCCATTATTGGCAGGATACTTTGAGCAGGAAAAACAACAATATCAAAATATTGTTGCTAAATACGCCTGAAGATTACCCGTACCGCGACATTGAAAACTGGCCTCATATCAACGGCGTTTTTTATGCCATGGAGGATCAAGAACGTGTTGTCAATGGGTTGCAAGGCGTCCTGCGCGGCGAATGCTACTTTACGCAAAAGCTTGCCAGTTACCTGATTACACATTCTGGTAACTATCGTTATAACAGCACGGAATCAGCCCTCCTTACTCATCGGGAAAAAGAGATCCTGAATAAGCTGCGTATCGGCGCGTCTAATAACGAGATCGCTCGTTCGTTGTTCATCAGCGAAAATACGGTTAAAACGCATCTTTATAATCTTTTCAAGAAGATAGCCGTAAAAAACCGGACACAAGCGGTTTCCTGGGCAAACGATAACCTCAGGCGATAAAGCCATGAAACGTTATTTACGCTGGATTGTGGCGGCAGAATTTCTGTTCGCCGCAGGGAATCTTCACGCCGTTGAGGTAGAAGTCCCGGGATTGTTAACTGACCATACTGTTTCATCTATTGGCCATGATTTTTACCGAGCCTTTAGTGATAAATGGGAAAGTGACTATACGGGTAACTTAACGATTAATGAAAGGCCCAGTGCACGATGGGGAAGTTGGATCACTATAACGGTCAATCAGGACGTTATTTTCCAGACTTTTTTATTCCCGTTGAAAAGAGACTTCGAAAAAACTGTCGTCTTTGCACTGATTCAAACTGAAGAAGCACTAAATCGTCGCCAGATAAATCAGGCGTTATTAAGTACGGGCGATTTGGCGCATGATGAATTCTAAATAAAAAATTGTTCGGAGGCTGCAATGCGTGTCAAACATGCAGTAGTTCTACTCATGCTTATTTCGCCATTAAGTTGGGCTGGAACCATGACTTTCCAGTTCCGTAATCCAAACTTTGGTGGTAACCCAAATAATGGCGCTTTTTTATTAAATAGCGCTCAGGCCCAAAACTCTTATAAAGATCCGAGCTATAACGATGACTTTGGTATTGAAACACCCTCAGCGTTAGATAACTTTACTCAGGCCATCCAGTCACAAATTTTAGGTGGGCTACTGTCGAATATTAATACCGGTAAACCGGGCCGCATGGTGACCAACGATTATATTGTTGATATTGCTAACCGCGATGGTCAATTGCAGTTGAACGTGACAGATCGTAAAACCGGACAAACCTCGACCATCCAGGTTTCGGGTTTACAAAATAACTCAACCGATTTTTAAGCCCCAGCTTCATAAGGAAAATAATCATGCAGCGCTTATTTCTTTTGGTTGCCGTCATGTTACTGAGCGGATGCTTAACCGCCCCGCCTAAAGAAGCCGCCAGACCGACATTAATGCCTCGTGCTCAGAGCTACAAAGATTTGACCCATCTGCCAGCGCCGACGGGTAAGATCTTTGTTTCGGTATACAACATTCAGGACGAAACCGGGCAATTTAAACCCTACCCGGCAAGTAACTTCTCCACTGCTGTTCCGCAAAGCGCCACGGCGATGCTGGTCACGGCATTGAAAGATTCTCGCTGGTTTATACCGCTGGAGCGCCAGGGCTTACAAAACCTGCTTAACGAGCGCAAGATTATTCGTGCGGCACAAGAAAACGGCACGGTTGCCATTAATAACCGAATCCCGCTGCAATCTTTAACGGCGGCAAATATCATGGTTGAAGGTTCGATTATCGGTTATGAAAGCAACGTCAAATCGGGCGGGGTTGGGGCAAGATATTTTGGGATCGGTGCCGACACGCAATACCAGCTCGATCAGATTGCCGTGAACCTGCGCGTCGTCAATGTGAGTACCGGTGAGATCCTCTCCTCGGTGAACACCAGTAAGACGATACTTTCCTATGAAGTTCAGGCCGGGGTTTTCCGCTTTATTGACTACCAGCGCTTGCTGGAAGGGGAAGTGGGTTACACCTCAAACGAACCCGTTATGCTGTGTCTGATGTCGGCTATCGAAACAGGGGTCATTTTCCTGATTAATGATGGTATCGACCGTGGTCTGTGGGATTTGCAAAATAAAGCAGAACGGCAGAATGACATTCTGGTGAAATACCGCCATATGTCGGTTCCACCGGAATCCTGACAGATAAAAAAGCCGGAATTATCATCCGGCATTTTACTGTTTAAGCGAAAGCGTGAGTGCCCCTCACGCTTTATTTTTGATTTCCTGCTCACGGTGCGCCGTCTTTGCACTACGCGCCGCCAGCCACAGGCCGCTGTTTTTCATTGCGTAACCAAATATCAGCCCAAGCGCCAGCGAAGGTAACACCAGTTTCCAGTCACCCTGCCCGGCAAACGTCGCGCATGCGCCTATAAACGTCCCCGGAACAAATGAAAGCAGCAGCTGTTTGGCCTGAATACACATCAGAAACGCGACAATACCGGTTATGACATAACCGAGAATTTCCAGATGTGGTGCCAGTGCACTACCGTAAATAATGACCATCGCCCACACCACGCCACTAAGCAGGGTTGCAGCGGAGATCGCCAGCCCTTTCAGCCCACCTTGCGGGCAGGCAAAGTAGGCCGTACAGCCCAGGAAGCCCGCCCAGCTTAGTAAGCCCAGGGAAACAGCCACCCATCCCCAGATACCGGAGAGAATGCCTGTTGTGATTGCAATAGAGAGAAGTATGTTCATGCCGCGCATGATAGCAGAAAACGCGGCCATGAATGAGATCGAGCACACATTTTATGCAACAACAAATTATCTGTTGCAGTTATGAGTGACGTAGATCACATTTACTCTTCAGAATTTTCTTCCAGCTCGTCCCACATTGCACTAATGGCATCGCGGGTTAGCGGTGCCATGGTGCGCCAGAAAGGCGTGGTTGCATGGGCCTCCACTTTGCCAAGGAACGCACCACACCAGGGTAACAGATACTCACTGAACAATGTTTCCAGTGCTTCGCTCTCATCTTCCGTTGACTGATCTTCCAGCCAGGAAGCCGCGAGCAGCAATGTGCCGATGTGATCGGCTGGCGTATCCGCCAGTGGCATCCCTCGTTCAGAAAGAAAAGCGCGCACTTCCGCTTCCGTTGCGTCCTCAACCCATGCGCTACGATATGGCGGCACGGCACATTCATCGCCGATAAACAACGCATTGTAATCGGCAGAGACTTGCGTCATATCACAGCTTTTCTGCAAACGTGTCAGCAACTCATCCTGCTCCAGTGGCCAGTTCGCAGCCAGTTTCCCCTCACGAATCAGGGTAAACAGCGGCACCAGTAAAGGATCTTGTGGTTGGCGGTAATAGAGCGAACCCAGCACACGACAGAGGATAGAAAACTCGTTCATTAATATATTTCCATTACTAGTAATTAAAGGTCTGCAAATTCCGCAATCGGTGCCATACCGCGAGATTCAAGGAAGTTCAGTAAGCGGCGCGGAGAAACATTCAAAATGCGCTCTGGCGGAAAATCTACCGCGTCGAGGATTTTAAGACACTCTTCAAATTCCCCCATGGTAAACGCGGTGTGAGAATCCGAGCCTAATGCCACCCAACCTCCAGCATCACGTACCGCTGCGGCTACCGCACGACAGTTGTCTTCACTGCCCTTACGTGAGTGTAAAAATGAGGAATTATTGATTTCCAGCGCCACCTGATGTTTCGCGGCTGCTTCAGCAACGGCTTTAACATCTATTTCATATTTCGGATTTCCGGGATGGCTTATTATATGCACATTGCCGCTGGCGATAGTGGCGATCATCGCTTGTGTATTGGTCGCTTTATCATGTGGCGCAAAAACCGGCTCATGAAAACCGGCAATAATCAGATCCAGCGAATCAAACATTTTGCCGCTGCAATCAATTTCACCATCAACATTTTTAATGTTAGCTTCGATGCCGCGCAGGATCCCTACCCCATCAACCACTCGCGGCCAGATACGCATGTTAATGAAGTGCCAGTGATGCGGCGCATCTTCCATATCCGGGCCATGATCGGTGATCGCAAAAAGTTTAATGCCCTTTTGTTTGGCCTGGGCAATGTAATCACTCAATGTGCTATATGCATGTGTGCTGGCAACGGTATGCATATGAAGGTCGACGGGATACATAACTCTCTCCTGTATTCAATTCCCGCCAAGGATAGCAGGAATCCTGATGCTTTATTAGTAGCCGCGTGCGCGGTCGACTTGCCCGCAGACCCTCTCCCCTTTTTCGAGCTGGGCAATAGTGCGAGAAATGTACTCCACAGCTTCAGCGGGACGGGTAATCGCGGCGACATGTGGTGTTATCGTCACGCGTAGATGTTGCCAGAGCGGACTTTCAGGCGGTAAGGGTTCACGATTAAAAACATCCAGCATTGCGCCTTTAACTTTCCCGCTATCCAGCGCCGCGAGCAGGTCATCTTCCACAACATGAACACCACGCGCCAGGTTGAGGAGATACGCGCCATCCGGTAATTTTTCGAGTAATTGTTGATTAATAATGCCGACGGTTTCAGGGGTATTCGGTAACAAATTAATCAATACCCGACATTGGCTCAGAAATGCAGACAGTTCTTCCCGTCCGGCAAAGCTTTGCACGCCAGGCCACGATTTACGGGTTCGACTCCAGCAACGCAGCGGAAAGCGCCAGGTTTGCAGACTCTGAGCAACTTTACTGCCCAGTACGCCTGCGCCCAAAATGCCGATGGTAAAATCTTCCCGATGATATTCAGGCAGCGGTTGCCAATGCGAACTATTTTGCTGGATGCGATAATCGTCAAAACGTCGAAACCAATGCAGCACCTGACTGACAGCATATTCCTGCATTTGCTCGCCCATACCGGTATCTTCCAGGCGAAAAAGTGGAACAGAAGGGTTCAGCATTTCAGGGTGTGCCTGTAGCTTGCTCAAAATAGAATCAACACCGGCCCCGAGTGCGAACACCGCTTTAAGATCGCGCCCTGCCAGCATTTCAACAGGAGGATGCCAGACTAAAGCATAATCAGCAGAGTCATTATCTCCGCTTTTCCATGCTCTGACTCTTGCCTGAGGAATAGCTTTGCGCAGTGCCTCAATCCACCATTGGGTATCGAACGTTGGGTGATAAAAGATGATATCCATACTGACTCCCGAAAAGCATTGTGCGAAATTTATTCGCACTTATCGTTATGATCTACAAAGACCACCAGCATAACAAATCCGTGGTCGGTGGCAAAAAAAGCAGATTTCGCTTATTAAAACCACATATTGATTGAAGTTTGAATAAACGCGCGATTTTTTAAAAAAGTTTGTTGACCTCAGGTCATGATTTCCCTAAATTAGCGCCCGTTCCAGCAAGACAGGAACGACAATTTGGTGAGGTGTCCGAGTGGCTGAAGGAGCACGCCTGGAAAGTGTGTATACGGCAACGTATCGGGGGTTCGAATCCCCCCCTCACCGCCATATTTAAAGAAGAGCTCGTACGAAAGTACGGGCTTTTTTTTCGTATATTGCACACACCGGGTGCCCCCGCCCACGTCTGTTAGGGCGAGGGGAAATCGTGCACATCAACTGTCTGGTTGCTCAGTCAACAATCAAAATGCGCAAGAGAGTACAGAACATATATGTATTATCTGGTCACTTCCTATCACTTCCTCACTTATTAAAATGCCCCCAACGGAAATACATGTCACATGCCATCATAAAATCGTTATGCCAGAGGTATCGACAATAGAAAAAATAGTAAATTAAGCACGGTACATAGCAGAGTAAAAAATAGGCTTCAAACCAAATCCGCCATTCCACAAGCGTTGCCAATACCGACACCAGCGTAATCCACATCACTTCAATAACCAGCAATATGAATAACCGAAGCCAAAGCGGATTGGCAAAAAAGGTCGACAACGCATTTTCACTGGAGAAAAAGAGATCGATTTCCTGCAAAAAAAGCCTGCCCAAAAAAGCGTACCGCCTGGAGAAGCGCAGAAAAAACAGATTAATCGCCAACACTACGCCACAAAGAATGAGCAATGCAATTATCGATTTAAACGTTAACCACTGCCCCTCTATCACAAAAGAATCACTGTTACGCAACGGGCTGATAGTAAGCAAGTTAACAACCGTTGAGATGCACACCGAAAGCAGCACATAGCGAGTCAGACTTTTATATTTTACTTTTTTCGCCACTGAAATAGCGACCTGCTTGACATAACTGGTGCGGATCATCCGAAACAACAGAAAGATAACCAACGGCCCAAGTAACGAAATCAGGAACAGCGCATATAACGAGGGTAGACGCTGGTATAGCCCCCAACTCATTGCACTCAACATGATTAACGACAGAAATCCTGCCACCAGAGGTTGCGTAAGAAATAATTCTATTTTGTGGTTCTGCTTTTTCTTAAACCACGAAAAATCGATATTCTTCGTGACGCATTTATAAGCCCAGTACGCCTTGAGATCAAAAATAAAATTATACAGCACCAGGGCCAGAATCCCACTAACGACACCAATATCCTCTGATGGAAAAGTAAATCCTGCATTTTTCCAATAAAAGCCTATCAGAATAAGTCCAATAGCATAAATGTATATCAGACTTCGTTTATCCTGAAAGCGAATAAAAGTTAAATAATCAGGAATCATTTGAATACCTTCGCATCAGTAAATGCTTTACGACAATGCATAACTCGTTGCTGATCCACACCAGCAAAATCGTTTAACATATTCCCCAAATAGGGCTTATTACTTATTTCAAGGAAGGCTACCGAGGTTGGCATATTCAGAAATGTATCGAGAGATTCAGTCCATTTCACCGTATGAGTTAAGTGTAATGAGAGATTTTCTTTGATAATTGACGGAGCGACCTCGCTTTTTGCTGTTACGTTCATCAGAACCTGATGCTCTGGCGAAGCGATATCCAGTCCGGCAAGATAATCGCGCATTGCCTGAACGCCGTCTTCCATCAAACGCGTGTGCCAGGCACCGCTCACACCGAGTTTAACCGGTTCGTATCCAGCGGCCATCAGCAGCGTGGCAAATTCATTCAACGCAGCCTGCGTTCCCCCAATAACCTGCTGGCGCGGCGTGTTATCACAGCTAATATCCAGCGCAATGCCTGATTCCGTAATCATCGTCTGCAGTTGTTCGCGGTTGATGCCTTTAACCGCCAGCATTGCGCCTTTATTTCTCTGGCTTTCGTCATGCATCAGGCTGGCTCTGAAGTGAATCATGCCAAATAGCGTCTCAAGAGAAATAGCTCCGGCAGCGTAGAGCGCACTGTATTCACCAACGCTGTGTCCGCAGGACCCCACAACCGTTAAATTCTCAAGACGTTCACGGCACAGGGTATAGAGCGTTACATTAATTGCGGTCACCGCCAGTTGTTGTACCGTCGTTTGAATAAGGCGATTCATCGGCCCTTTCTGACACAGGCGACGCAGGTTCAGTCCGGAAATATCGCTGGCACAATCCCAGATATGTTTTGTACTGGCGTTGAGATCCCAAAGATCGCTGCCCATGCCAATAACCGGATTACCCTGACCGGCAAAAAGCAGTACTGTCGGTTGTGAAGCATTATTCATCATCTCTTTATCCTTATAGATAGTATTTAAAGCCCAAATAAAGGCCTAACGTGTCGCCAAAAAGCGAAAATTCAGAATACCGACTTCCCAGCGCGCTATAGCCACCGGCATAGGCTTCAAGCTGGTTACTGATAGCGCTGAGCGGCGTGGAATAATGCAGGCCCAGCAACGTGCTGCCATCAATGAGATTGACCACCAGCGAAGGCTGCAGCGTCGACTCTCCCGCCAGCGGTAGACTGGCCCAGGCGTTCAGATAGTGCTTACCCTGCAGCATCCCCTGATTGGCGGTATTGCTGATTTCTGAAGCCATCAGGTATTTGTAAGAATCAAATGCCTGATCCAGTGGCGCATAGCCGGTTGTGGTATTGAGGAAGTCAATTAACTCGCGCTGCTGACGCTGTTCAGCGCGCGAATAACCCTCGCTCTGAAAGTAATACTCAACGCCAAACACGCTGAAATTATCACTGGTGTACTGCCCACCCAGCGCCAGCTCCACGCCGCTTTCATCTTTCGTTTCATAGAGCGAATCCGGAAACTGATATTCCTCGACCTGCGCCGTCTCACGGTGGGAAAGATGTCGCCATTGCTGGGAGCGGTGGTAGGCTGCGTCGACATTCAGCGTAAGCTGCGGGGTGTAGTGATAACTGTCAGACAGCGCGAGTGACGGCGATGGTCCGAGCCGCACATTGACTGTCGGCGTGTGCTCACCAAAGCGATGGTCGCTGTAGCTCAGCAGATAGGCTTCATCGCTGTTTCCCTGCTGATTAGCAGACCAGTTGCCAGACGTCACATAGCGTTTGTCGATGGTGGCTAACTTCGGTATGACGCTCGCCGAAAACGCATAATCGCGTGTGTCCACGCTCATTTTTGCACCCCACGATGACGCCTGATACGCCGATGTCATTTTGGGATCGTGCAAACGCGTCGACTGGAAGCCGGTGTAATAATGCGTTTGCAAATCAGAAGGCGAACGCAAAAAGAACATTCCTGACGGCGCGGCAAATTTGCCTGCTTCAAATTGAACGCTGTCCGAGGCGCTATAGACCAAACTGAGGCGGTTAATTAACGCACGTGTGCGGCTATCATCCGTTTCGAATTTCCCTGCGGGTTTAAGCGCATATTCGTTTATTCCATACAGATTGAGCTTAAGGTCCAGCGTATTGTCGATTATCGAACAACCACTGTTGATGCCAATCCCCGCCTCCTGATAACCGTTGTGACGAGTGTAGGGATTTTTGCCTGCAATCTGCCAGGCCGAAGCCTGTTTATTGACATAAGACACCTGCTCGTAAAGCGTCACATCGCTGTTTTGTGCCACCTCGTCACCTGACAGGCAATCCGCCTGTAGCGTCAACGGCAGCGCAACACACAGCAACGAAGAGATCTTCAGCCTGCGTTTCATTTCGCACCTCGCTGAATATACTCTTTGGTGAAATGAAACTCCGGCAGCGATTCCAGACGAACATCGCTGTACTCCATCACTGAATAGTTATTGCCGTGACGAACATCGGTAACGGTTATTTTCATGGGTCGCGTTTTCCCCAGCACCGGCTGGAAATCCTGATACAACACTTCTTTTATTAACTGGTCATCCTGCGAGTAATAGGCTGCCTTCCACGGGCGATTATCACCGTCTTTTTCAACGTAATAGATGACCTTCGGCCAGGTGATATCCGCCGATTTACGCACCAGCGCCAGCTTGTAACACTGCTTTTCAGCACACGTGACTTCCCCCACCAGGGTCGAGTCATAGGCATATTCAAAGTTAGTGACAATGACATCGCCGTTAGAGATTTGCCCAATTAATCTTTGTTGCCGTGAAATAGGCATAGGACGTCGCAGTTCCGGCGTGTAAAACCATAAATCGTACCAGTCGGAAAGCATGATTTTTCCTTTATCTCGCGGCGGATAAATAAAACGCACCAGCGAGCGTGCATCCGCTTTTTCATTACCCTGCGGTTTCATAAAGCGCATGGAAATATCGAGGACCTGTTTATTCTCTGGCTGGGTTACGCCCGCTTTATATTCCGTTACCGTCAGCGTGTAACGAAACGGTTTATTCGGCGAACGAATTTCGTCAGCGCGACGAATTATCTCCAGCGCCTTATTATCTGTGCTCGCCGCCTGAACGCACGACGTAGCGAGCCACAGGCAAGCAAACCACTTGCCGTAAAAAGCCATATTCATAATTAGCCCTATGAGAATTTAAATGCGTCAGAAATATTCAGCCGGGAAGCACGTAAAGCCGGTAATACAGAGGCACCTGTTGCTGTCAAAATAGGTAATACCACCGTCACCCAAATCAATTCCGGGTTACTGGTTTTTATAAAGGCGGTATAGCCTATGGTTTGTCCCGGCGATGGCGGCATTGCAATACCATAAAGATTAATAATCCAGGCTAACACGCCCCCCACCAGCATGCTGCCGACTGCGCCAATCACACCAATAAAAATGCCTTCTGTCAGAAACAAGCGCGTGACGTGAAGCGGCTTCAGGCCTATGGCACGTAGAGTGGTAATTTCACGGGTGCGCTCAACAATGTTCATTGCCATCGAGTTGCCGATCATGAAGATGACAATCAGCGCAACAATCAGCTTGATGAAGAAATAGATCCCCGATAGCAACCCTTCAACCTGTTGATAAAAGAGTGAAACATCACGCCAGTCTTTGACCACCAGCGGCAAATGATTGCGTTCGATAAATTGACGCAGCTTTGCGCTAAACGCCGCGGTGTCATCCTCTTTAAGCAGAATAAGCACTTTGCTGACGCCATCCGTACCCATCATGCGCTGCGCGGTGTCCAGTGGGATCTTCATCGCGACATCGTCATAATCTTTAATGCCTGACTCAAAAATGCCACGCAGTTTTAGCGACAACGCGCCCTGCCCGCCCGCCGTGTTGACCACCATCACATCCAGCCAGTCGTCGTATTTCGCATTCAACGTTTTCGCCAGACCGCTGCCCAGGGTGATTTCATCACCTTTTACCCGAGAAAGATCGCTCCCCGCGATAATCTTATCGAACGAACCCAGCTTTAAAGCGGGTAACGGCTCCACCCCCAGCGCGGAGAAATAGCTGGAGGTTTCGCTCTCGTAATGTGAAATTACGCCAGTAAACTCCAGTTGCCCGGAGAGCGTGGAAATATCCGCCGCCAGCGTCGGGTCCGACAAAATAGCTTTCTTTAACGCCGCATAATCGGCAATCAGGCTCTTATTTTTATTCGACGTTTCAAAATAGTGCTGATTGTAAATTTGTACATGACCAATATTGGTACGAATCGTCTGCTCTTTCAGGATCCAGAAAGAGTAATCAATAAATCCGCCATATAAAAAAATTGCCACGCCACCCAATACAATGGCGGTTATAGTAGAAAAAGAGCGACGCTTGTGGCGAAAGAGATTCAAAAATGCAAATTTGACATCTCGTGAATAAAACAGAAGCTGATAAAACACAAAAAACAGAATCAGCAGCAGAACGCAATTAACAGCTAAAATTTCCCCGGACATTTACTCACCTTTCATCAGCGGCAGCAGTACCTGGGTTAACTCTTCACTATCCCATTCTGGTACAACATTAAAATCCTGCGTCAGCGACTGCGCAAGCGCGGCGTTTTGCCCTTTAATTTGCGCCAACAACGCATTCGCGCGGGTGGTGTCCTTGCAGTGACGTAATGCGCGATAACGCATCGCCAGAATATGGTCGCGGATCGTTGTCGTCCATATCGCCGGGTCAGCCAGCATGTGTTCGGTGTCTTTGACTGTCACCACGCAACGCCCTGAGTCTGCGGGTAAATAGGCATCTACGCGGGCGCGTAAATACCGTACGCGTTGATTTTTCTCCTGCAAATCCACCGCTTCATCCAGCCAGAAAAAGCCGCTTTTGGCGTATTCTGAGGCATGGATAAAATCGTTTGTTGCCGCATAACCGTCCGCTTGACGCAGTAAGCCATAGGCGTAAAAAACCAGCGCCACCACATTGTGCCTGGCTTCATACTCTTTCTTTAACGCCTCGGTCAGCGTCGCCAGCGCGGCAGGCTGCGCCGGGAGCCCCTGTTGCAGAACCTGTTTAACAGCGTCGGGGGTTGCCGCGTAAATCTTCGGAGCCACAAACGCCGCGTACAAAAAGACGCCGATGAGCAAAAATCCTTTATGCATCTGAGTCATGAATCAATACTCCATCCTGAATTTCAACCACTCGCTGTGCCCGCGCTTTTAATTCGCTGGAGTGCGTGGAAATAACAAATGTGGTGCCGGTCTGCTGATTAATCGTCAACAACAGGTCCAAAATAGCCTCGCCGGTTGCCAGGTCTAAATTTCCCGTCGGTTCATCGGCAATGACCACCATCGGTTCGTGGGCCAGTGCCCGGGCGATGGCGACACGCTGTTGTTGACCGCCCGATAGTTGCCCAGGTTTACGATCGCCAAAACCGCTTAATCCAACACTATCGAGATAATGCAGCGTCCGTTCAGTGGCTTCTTTTTTACTGAACTGGCCATTAAGCACCAGTGGGAAATAAACGTTATCGAAAACATTTAATACCGGCATAAGGTTAAAAAACTGAAAAATAAAACCCAAATGTTTTCCACGAATCACAGCCAACTGCTCTTCTGGCAGTTGGTTCAGTAATTTATTTAAAAATATCACCGTTCCGCTGGTCGGTTTATCAATACCCGAGAGAATATTCAACAGAGTACTTTTACCACTGCCTGACGGCCCACACAGTGCGAGAAATTCGCCTTTATTGATATCAAGATTAATGCTTTTAAGCGCATCAACCTTTCCTGCCCCAGCGCCATAACACTTATAAATATTGCTAAGCGAAATAGCGGGCAACGATTTAATAGTAGATTGCATACGACTGTCGTTATCCTTCAAGGTATTCAAGGTCAAAGTAGTGATAACCAAACTGTTTATCAGCAATGACCGTACGCATTTTTCCACCGGGCTGAATATGACGGGTTAAATAATCCATACTCAACGCGGGCGTCAGACAACCGCTTTCACCGTAATGGGCCACCAGGTCGATAACGCCAGCAGCAGGCCGGGACGGCATTTGTTGCCGTTCGCTGAAGGCCATGACATCAATATCCGTAGCATGCTGTGGCGCAGTGCCGGAATGATATTCCCCGCATTGCAGCCTGATGGCGCTCTCACGCTGGCTGAGAATAAAACAACCCACGCGTTCAACAGATAAATTCACCTCATCAGCGCGACGGGGGAATAAACGCTTAGGCGGTTTACCCACATCCTCTTCAGAGAATACCAGTACCGGAATTGCCCGATAGGCAGCGCAAATCACCACGTTATCGAATACATCCCAGGCGAGATAATCCTGCGCCATACGCAGCGCCTGAACGAATGCCTGTTTTTCGCCACGAATTTTGCAAGTCGGCTCCGTTATCGAAAACTTCTTAAGTAAATTCTTGGGAAGCGTATCAATAGTGGCGATATGCAGCGCACTGGAAATTTTTTCAAACGGACCGGATTCCCCCCAGGAATCGGCATAAATAAATGCCGTGCGCGATTTCATTAACTTCATGCGTTCTTTAGTCGGCATTTGTTGTAATGCAGAATCGGTTACCTGCTCCATCGCCTCAAGGTAAGGCATATATTGTGGATTACGGATCCGTTCTGGCGCATAAATATCGTTCTCCACGCCAAAGCGCTTCAGTCCCCAGCCATTAGCACGGGTGCCGTATAATCCCCTTTCGTACATATGTGCTTCCCAGGCGTTGAGCCAGGTCGGCTGATAAAAATAAAAAATGTCGTCCGGTTCCGTAAGCGCCCAGGAAGACAGGTAGATACTCTTTTCCGTCATTTCGCGCGCCCCGCTTGCATATTTGACATAACAACGCCAATAACCGAACCATCGACACCCACACCAACCTTCAGCAAATGGCGTTTGCTATGGTTTGTCACGCTGCCGTCCGTAAGTACCAGCGAAGCCATGCTGTCGATAATGACGTCGTTGCCAACAGGTGCGATCAGTTGATGATGCGTCAACGAATGGTGGCCAATGATCAAATCGACAACACCAGATCCGGTTGCGGTATAGCCGATCTGCCCTTTATAGGCGAGAACGGGGATCTGCCGCTCCCCTGCGAACATGGTGATGGCTTTGGCTTCCGCGTTATCGCTCACTGCCGAACCGTTGCCGTGTGGAAGAATGGCTGCAAGATCCTCCAGCGCAATTTCAGCCTGCTTCATCGCGGCCTGCATGACCTTGTGCACGTTAGTGCTAAGCCAGGAGGCATCGTTGCTGCGGCCCGCGCTGATTTGGGTGTAAGTCGTTTGCACCCTTACGCCCTCACTTTGTTGACGCGCCCGGCGGTGATGAACGCTTTCCAGTAGGAGCGCGCTAAAACCTTCTGCGAACGCCACACCTTTACTGTTTTCACCAAACGGCTGAACCTGTTCGCTGTCCAGCATCGATTGAGTTTCCAGGAACCAGATATCCTGGGTTTTAATTTTCGAACAGTTCAGCACAATCGCGAGATCAATCCCGCCCTGCTCAATGCCCTGCGTCGCCAGATGCACCGCAGTCAGTGACGAGTTACTGGTGCAGTTCATGTTAGGCGGCAAATACTGCAAGCGATATTTGCGCGCAAGATGGCTTGAAATCGTGTCCTGCGACATCTTCGCGGCATGCAGATTGGTGATGGATTGCGTTAAGTTGATATCTTCTACATCGTTGTAATTATAGAAAGATTTGTAATCCAGCCCGTCGATACGCGGCCCAATACCGGTCAGGTAAACGCGAACGTTGCGCCCGGCCAGGCAATGCTTATCCAGCATTGCCTGTTCCAGGGCTTCGTCGATCAACTGAGACAGCAGGTCCAATGCGCTATCGTCCACCTGTTTCAACGTCGCCACTGACGGATTACCCTTAAACCCGCATTTAATGGCTTCCTCGTTGGAGGTAAACCAGGGTGTACGCGCAACGCGTTTCCCCTGTTTCAGATTGTCAATTAACTGCGAACAGTCTTCGGCATACGGCATCCACACGCTGTAACCCGAAATAATAGCGGCATTGTCCACAGTCTTATCCCTTAATGACGAACGCGTAGTAGTTGCCGCCTTCCGTTGCGCCAACAAGCAGGACATGGTTCAGCGCAAGTTTCATCGACTGGCGTACAAAATTCACACGCTCATCAAAGAATTCCACCGTATTTGGAATCGCAGGTACTGCCTGCTTCTTAATGCAGTCAGTAATCACGGCGAGGTTAAGCAAACCAGCGGCAGAGGCGACAAAACCAAAGCAAGCGTTGTAGTTCACTACCGGCACCGCCGGGTTTTGCGCGGCGAAGGTGTTGTAAATGGCGTCAATTTCGATACGAGAATGGTCATCGCTGCCGTTGCTGGTACCACATACCAAATCAATATCGCCAGCAGAGATGCCCGCATGCGTAAGGGCGCGTTCAATGGCCAGCGCCATCGACGCGGATTTTTCTTCCAACAATGAGGCGTCGAAGTAGGTATTACTACATGACTTACCGTAGCCCACCACTTCCGCGAGAACCTCAGCGCCACGCGCCACAGCCAACTGTGGATCTTCCAGCAGCAGCATGCAGGCACCCTCGCCCGGAACATAACCCTGCGGATCTTTACCGTAAATTTGATAGTCGCTCGCCTCAGCCGTCATGTGGATCTTTTGTGTCACCGCATCCATATACAGCGACATCGACGGGAAGTACTCATCCGCGCCGCCAACCAATACCTGCGGTTGCAGGTTCTGACGGACGATTTCATAACCGTAGGTCAGCGCGCCCAGCGCCGAGTTTTCCCCTGTCGCAAGCGTAGTGGTATACCCTTTGATCCCTTCAGAGATCCCGCAGAACGTTGGGATCGCATTCATCAGTGAGCCAGGGAATTCCGACGTACGTACTTTGCGTGGATCGGGTTTCAGGCTTTGCAGATATTTGTAGGTGGTTTCCTGCGGGCCGCGGGACATCCCCATGATCATGCCCAGCTCATCGCCGTCGCGTTTGATTTTACGCTTCGCCTGTTCCAGCGCTTCGGTGAGTGCGATCAGGGCAAACGTGCCGCCACGGGTTGCTTTACGCTGATCGAAACGACGCAGGTGTTTACGTGGCTCCAGCCCGGAAACCTGGAACGTTTTGAAGTTGCTTGCCGTTTCCGGAAGCGTAGCGTCGCTGAAGCTGTACTCTTCATCAAACAGCTCGGCAAACTGGTTTGATTCATCCAGCACGGCCAGCAGCTCTTTGGCTTCTTCCAGTGTATCGTCCGGGAAGGTTACGCTACCCAGTTCAACGTGGTGGTCCTGCGCCCAGATGTTTTCCAGAACCTGGTTGAGCGTGTGGCCAATTGCGGATACTGCACCGACGCCCGAGATAGCCACACGCTTCGAATCATAGGTACTGACCGGAATGGACGCGGGCTCCATGCTCAGGATCATGCAGCAGTTGTTGCCGCCGAAGGCATAGTTATTCTTCATGAAGATGTTCACTTTGCGATCGCGAAATTCATTCGGCACATAGTCCAGATCGCAATTCGGTCGTGCCTGGCTGAAATTCAGCGTCGGCAGTACGCGGTTGTCCGGCAGTGTTGCCAGACAGGCAATCAGTTCCACAATCCCCGCTGCGCCAATGTTGTGGCCAAAGTAAGATTTGGTGGAGCTCACCAGCAGTTTATCGTGGTTAGCAAAGACCTTTTTCATTGCCAGCGTTTCGATACGGTCATTGGCTTCAGTACCCGTACCGTGCGCGTTGACGTAGTCGATTTGCTCCGGTGTGACGCCCGCATTTGCCATTGCCTTGTTCATGACCTGCACCGCACCGCTGGCACGCGGATCTGGCCCGGTCTCATGGAAAGCATCGCAGGAAGTGGCGTAAGAGAGGATCTCACCATAAATGGTCGCCCCACGGGCTACTGCATGCTCATACTCTTCCAGTACGATAGCGCCCGCACCTTCACCAATCGACATACCGGACTGACCCGAGAACGGCGTACAAGTGTCTGGATGCATGACATTCAGTGCGTAGAATCCGGCAAAGGTCGGCAGATAGATGGGCTCGGTACCTACTGCCAGCATGGTTTTGCTTTTACCATTCTGGATGTAGTCAAAGGCCATCCCCACGGCGTTCGGGCTGGCGGTACACGCGGTCGCGACCAGTTCAACCCCCCCCTGTAAGCCCAGCAGCGTTGAAACGCTGGAACAACAGGATGAGAATGCGCCGGAAAAGAGTGCTTTACGCAGCGAGAAATCTTCCATGCGCTGTTCGAACAGCGGTAAAAAGGCCTCTGTACCCGCGGAGGAAACACCGACGATCATGCCTGTTTCTTTGAGGGTGTCACGGCTATCCATCAGGCCGGCCTGACTCAGCGCATCTTTACCCACTTTGTAGGCCCAGAGCGCTGCGTTATCCAGTGAATCGATAACATCATCGTTCAGATCGGAGTATTCAATGTCATGCAACACTTCTGCCGCACGCGCATTTTCAAACCATTTTGCAAAGCGTTCGCTATCCGCAACGCCATTTTTTTTATTTAATAATGCTTCCCGGAAATCCTGAATATTTTCCGCCAGTGAGGACAAAATCCCCAGCCCGGTAATAACAACTCTTTTCCTGTTCGTTTTCATGAATAATACCTGGCAATCCCGCCAATTGGGGTTAATTTAAGCCGCGTAAGCTATAGTCACGCGGCGATATTCATTACGCTGCGCTTTTATTTTTTGACGCGTCGATATAACTGTGCTCAGTTGGGCTAACCAACATGCTCAGGTTATAAATAAACGGCATACATTTTGATTGCGCCGGAATAATTCCGTGGGCAGTTTGAATTTCGTAGCCGCTGATATCAGACCAGGCGTAATCCTTTTCCAGCAGGGTCAGGCCAATGAAACGCTGCAATGCTGGGGAAAATACCGCTTTCACGACATAGCCCACGTCTTGACCTTCCACCAGCACACGATCGCCAGCCTCAATGCCTTCGCATTCTTCCTGAGCGATCATGCCGATGAGTTTATTACCGGTATACTCCTGGGAGAGCTCTGTCACCGCGTCCTTGCCAATAAAATCATCTTTGTCGTACTGCACCGCCCACTGCATCTGCAACTGAACCGGATTCACTGCCTGACCTTCCCAGAGGCTGGCATCCCAGCATGGATTTTCGAGGCGTACGATTTTTTGATAATCCAGGCCGCCGGTCTGCATCAGGTATTTCTCGCCGACGGTTAACAGTTTTTCCCACTGCTCCGCCAGTTTCGCCTGCTCACCGATGGTCATGTACGCATACTCACCGTGTTTACCACAGCGGAAGATCAGCAGATCCTCATCGGTATTCATGTATTCGTAGTAAGGCAGGCCAATCACGTCAAAGCCATGAATTTCAGACATGATCTCCCAGGAGTATGGGCCTTCGAGCAGGATTGCCCTCCAGTTGTTTTCCCGCATATCCTGAATTTCAGGCATCGATTGAATATCCAGTTCTTCCGCTTTTTCGAGAATGGTATTCATGCTGGCGATCAGTTCGGTAGCCGAAATATCTTCAGACAGCAGGTAATAACCGTCGATGCTGCACAGCACATAGACGTCTCCGCGAATGGTGCCCTCTTCATTCAACACCAGTGAGTAGATTGCCTGCTCATCACGAATGATGGAGACATCTGCGGAAACCAGCTGGTTGATCAGCGCCCAGGCATCATCGCCCATGACGCTAACAATAGAGAGGTGAGAATAGTCCACCAGCAGCGCGTTTTCACGAACGGCTTTATATTCGGTCATAGCATCGTGATAAGAAGAAGGTAGGGTACGGTTGTTATATACCCCCATTACCGCATTATTTTTCAAGTGAAATTCAGCAAGAGATTTCATAAAAGTGTCCTGATAATTAATTTTTTAATAAGTAGTTAATCGTTTTTCTTTTGAATAACGAAGGTGGCCAGACTATTGATACTGCGCATATAGGACGGGTCGTCACTTTCGCTGATCTTGATATCAAAAACTTTATCCAGCAGGACGACAATTTCCGTGGCATCGACGGAGTCCAGTTTAAAACCATTACCAAACAGCGCAGTATCATCATCAATTTGCGCTTCATCGCGTTGAATATTCAGTCGCTGGATGATCTCAGTTTTAATGGTCATCAGAACTTCTTTACGCTGTTCAATAGCGTCATTCATGGTAGACATAATATTTACTCTCTTATTGGATTACTTGGTTTCACGAAAATTGATAATGGTGCCCTGACTAATCAGCTTTTTACCGACGTACGCGGTCACGGAATAGTGTTTAAAGCCACTGGCATCCGAAAAAGCCAATTTGCTGACAACATCAATAGAATCACCCGGATAGGCGATATCTTTAAATTTCAGGTTCTGAGCAGCCAGCACGCCGCGTACCTGGCTGCGCCGGGTACGGATAATCTCCAGCATTTCAGGGCGGTGAATGCGTGCGTGAATATCACGTAACGACTTCAGCTCTTCCTCAAAACGTTCGCGCCAGATATCGCAAATGTCGGTCAGGAAAGAGAGATACTCGCTGGCCTGGCCGAAGATTTCCGAAATAATCACCCCGGGCATAATCGGATCTTCCGGGAAATGCCCCAGTAGATACGGTTCGTTATAGGTGACGTGTTTCACGACACTGACAAAGCCATTTTCACCGTATTTATAATCTGCAATTTTATCGACCATCAGCAGCGGCTGACGCCAGCCGCCCATTTCGAGGAAGATTTTCGAAGGAATCGTGTATTTAGACATAAATCACCGCATGACCAGGCCGCCATCGATAACGATGGTCTGGCCGACAATGTAGCTGGAGGCAGAGGAACTTAAGAAGACGATGGTGTTCGCCACTTCTTCACATTTACCCAGACGGCGTAACGGGATGGTACTGGTTACCGCACGGACCACTGCGCGGGATACTTTTTTCACCATTTTCGATTCAATCATTCCCGGTGCGACCGCGTTGACGCGCACGCCCCAGGGTGCCATTTCTGCTGCCAGCGTGCGGGTGAAGCCTAGGATCGCCCCTTTTGACGCGCTGTAATTCGCCTGACCGACGCTGGGGATCAGCGCTGCAATAGAGGCAACGTTAATAATGGCGGGATTTTCTGCCGCACGAAGCAACATCAGCGCGTCTTTCGTCAGACGGAAAATGCTGAACATGTTGGTTTCGATAACCTGGGTGAAATCCTCATAGCTCATCGAGGCAAACAGGCTGTCTTTAACGATGCCCGCGTTATTCACCAGCACATCAATCTTGCCAGCTTCGCGCTCTATCTGTTCGCACAATGCGCTCACGCTCTGAGGGCTGGCGAGATCGCACTGCACAATATGCAGTTTATCGCCTGCAGGATGGCTTGCTTTCAGCGCCGTTAATTGCACGTCGTTGGATTTATAGAGCGCATAAACATCGCAGTTCTGCTCCAGATATTTTTCGCAAATACCCAGTCCAATATCACCACTGGCTCCTGTCACCAGTACGGTTTTTTCATTTAAATCATTATATTTGTACATATTCATCACATATGTTGAGTTAATAAACGATGACAGTCGCAATGGCGTGGGTACGGCAATGCGAAATACTCAGGGAGTTATTTTGCAACCCCTGCCCGATAAAAATTTCTTGTAGTCTTCCGGAAATAACGAAATAAGGTGCTTTGGCCGCATCATGCTTTATTTCAATATCCTGGAAACGTACGCCATCACGAAAACCACAACCAATCGCTTTAACTAACGCTTCTTTCGCCGCCCAGAATCCAGAGGCCCGTTCATAATCAGGTTCTGCAGGGTTAATGAGTAAGCGCTCATGAGCAGTATAAACACGCTCATAAAAAGCCATCTCTCCATTAATAATGGCTTTGGTTATTCTGGCAATTTCAACAATATCTGTCCCTATTCTCATTAGTCTCGTTATCCTTTACATTTGGTACGAAAAATTAAAATTTACATTCACCCGATCAATATCTAATGTCGCCGGGTACTTTAATGGGGTAGAAACGGAAAAGTTATACTCAAGACTTTTTATGTTTCCATCAATACCAACTGCCGCGCCCACCAGTGATTCATCGCCATAAGAAGCGTCCTGATACACTTGCCCAAAATCAAGACCGGCATAATAATTAGCTTTCATTCCAGGCAAAGGAAATGCCAGCGTGTTTTTTATATAAAAACCATCATTCCCTGACAAACCTACGCTATTTTCAAACCCGCGAATACTCCAACGATCGCCAACTGTAATTTGATCTTGCAAAGTCAGTTCACGCGGTGCGTACTGAACAAAAAAAGCGGTATTGTAATATCCATTCTCTATTTGTCGGGTATAGTTACCCTCAAAATTAAAGATATTGCTTACCGGGCTAACGTCGCCATATTGCATATCCGGCGTTTTTTCACCACCGAACCAGGTTAAAAAGCGTTGCCACGAGAGGGTTGAATCCCAGAACGCGCCGGGTAACTGTTGCTTATAATTTAGCCCCAGCTTGATATTTCCCATATCCCGCGCCTGTAATGTCAGCTCCTCACCATTAAGCGTGTAATTCGACTTTCGACGAATAAGTTCTGCACTACCGGCGAATTTTTTTGTTTTATCGCGATAAACGGTACGCGTCGCTTTTGCGCTCAAGTATTCGCTGGTGCCAACATAATCCAGCGAGATGTACGAAAGCGGAATCACCTGCTGCGATTTACTTTTGCTATAGAAAAAGCCGTACTCCCAGTACCCCACAGGAATGGAATAATAACTACTGACGTTTTCATACTGTCCGGTAGTACTACGCGTACCGGCGAGATAAAACAGATCCCCCATTTTCGCTGGATTAAACAGATAACCCACCGCGGTTGTCTGGTAACGGCCCGTTTCTTCATCGCCCCAATTGTTGTAACTTGCCCGAACGCTCCAGTTTTTTCCCCGGTGTGTATCAATATGAACGATGCTGTAACCATCCCGTGTTCCCGGTTCAATATTAATTTTCACATCAACGTCAGGTACTCGCTGAAGATTTTCCAGCCCCTGTTCAATATCACGAATATTGAGAATATCGTTACGCTGAAAAGGTAACATCCATTCACTGATATCATTACCTTCGACAATCGTTTTTTCTATCTTCCCGGCATTAACCTGGAAACGTAGCTTGCCTTTAGAAATATCCTGCGAAGGGATACTAATTCGCGTTGTGATATATCCGGCATTAATATAATAATCCTGCAAGGCAGCAGCAATTTTTTGCACACCAGCACTACCGACACAACGTCCGGCAATCGCTTTTTGCACTTCAGAAATCAACTGACCACCCAGAAAGTTATCTTCCAGTTCAATCCGATTAATGATAAAGCAATTCTTTTCCTGCGGCAGATCACCCAGAGTAAACGCATTACGTTGTGCATTTGAGTAAACATCTTTTTTTTCTAATTTATGCGCGCGCAACGTGCTTTCATCTGCATTTTTTTGCTGCTTGATCAAATTATCAAGACTGTCTTTCGCTGCAACCTGAAAACAACAAAGAATGAGCAGCAAACCAAAATTAAATCGTAATTGCATTATCTTCTCAAACTAAATAAAGACAGCAGCAACCCCTGCGTGACATGACGCATTAATATTAAAAGTCACTGCTGTCTTTGGTTACATCTTACATGCCGACAATAGTACCGGTGTTATCAGTTTCGTTTGCTTCTAACGCTAAACCGTAGAAGCCACCGAGAACAGCGTCTTTACCGCTGTTCGTAACCTTATTTGCCGATACGCCAGCGACACCATAACTCAGCATATTGAGGTAGTTATAAATATTACCGGTGGTTTTAACACCCAGAGAATAATCACCCACAATATTTCCACGGTTATTAATGTCATTCACGGCATTGATCGCGATGGTTTGTCCCAACATATTACTGTTGCTGTTGTTGGTAACATACTTCTGCGTATCAATAGTCAGCGCAGTACCCGCCACAATGTCTTTAAAGTTCTCAACACCGTTCAGGGCATTAATGGTCAGCGCGTTGTCCGCCGCGATGGCATTACGGTTATACAGCGTGCCTTTCAGAACATTGAAATGCACATCTCCTTTACCGCTGATCCAACCATAGTTAGTGACACTGTTATCAACGCTCAGATCCAGGTTTTTGTCAGACGCAATCACGCCCGTGGCGGTATTGTCTTCCAGGCGACCATCGCTGGCGTTGTTCAACGACGCCGCATAAACGTCGAGATTACCGGCGCTGTACGTGGTGGCATAGTTGTTGTAGAACGTCCCTGCCGCACGGATGATGGCATCAGCCCCACTGCTAAGAAGCGCGCGGGTATTATCCAGCGTTCCCCTGGACAGCAGATTAAGCGGACCATTTTCAGCGATGATGCTGCTGTTATTGTTGTAGACGTTCTGAGCAGAAAGCGTGACACCTTCTTTACCTACGATGCCGCCAACGTTGTCGGTGATCCCAAACAGCGCGCCGTTATTACGCAGGAAGTTATTCCCGTCGCGGTTTTCGAGGTTGCCGCCAGCGTTAATAACCAGCTTTTTATTCGCCGCGATCAGCGCAGTGTTGTTGTAAATCGTCGATTTAGCATCGACAGAAACATTCTCACCGGCAATCAAACCATAGGCGTTGTCTACGATGTTCGCCGTCAGAGTCACGTCACCCGTTTCAGAGGTCAGCGAACCCTTATAGCTGTCGTAGTTGCCCGTCAGTGCCAGCGTGACATCGCCATAACCACGAATTTCACCGTTATCGTTGTTCAGATTGTTGCCTTTAACAGACAACACGCCGTTCAACGCATGCAGATTACCGCGGTTGTTACCCACGTTACCCTTCGAATCGATAATCAGATCGCCTGTCGCTTCGATGGTCGCGTTATTGTTCGCCACGCTATTTGCCGACAATGCGATATCCCCATACCCTACCATATAGAGATAGTTATACAGGTTGCCTTTGGTCGTCACGTTCAAGTCAGCGTCACTGACAATGTTGCCACGGTTGTTGATATCGTTAACCGCGTTAATAACGATATCCTGCCCCACCATATTGCTGTTGGAGTTGTTGGTCACATGGCGATTGGTGTTCATCGTCAGGTCGCCGCCAGCAGAAATATCCTTCCAGTTTTCAATACCGTTCAGCGCTGCAATGTCCAGCCCCTTTTCAGCCGCAATAGTATTGCGGTTGTACAGGTTGCCGTTATTCACCGTGACATCAACATCACCTTTACCGCTAATCCAGCCATAGTTGGTAAGGGTATTCACCACTTCCAGTGACAGGTTTTTATCAGATGCTATGAACCCGGTCGCATTGTTATCGATCATCGTACCGCTACTGCTGTTTTGCAGTGTGGTCGCGTCGATATCCAGGTTACCCGCGCTCCAGGTGGTAGCGTAGTTGTTGTAATACGTTCCGCCAACCTGAATAGATGCATCCGCCCCGCTGGTGACCAGAGCACGCGTGTTGTCGAACGTATTCTGTGCCTGCAGAGTCAGAGGACCATCCTCAGCGATGAAACGACTGTTGTTGTTATAGATATTCTGCCCGGAAAGCTCGATGCCTTCCTTGCCGACCATTCCACCCGTTTGCTGAGGCATGCCGAAGTACAGACCATATGCATTACCGAAGCTATTGCCATCGCGGTTTTCAATATTACCGAACGCGTTTATCTTCAGTTTTTTGCTGGCCACGATCAGCGCGGTGTTGTTATTAACGCCAGACATCGACTCCATCGTGATGTTCTGCCCCATCATGAAGCCGCCGTGGTTGTCCACTGAGTTGGCTAACAGGGAGATATCACCCTCTTCAGAGCTGATCACGCCAATGTTATTGGTCAGGCTGCCGCCAACGGCGACTTCAATGCCCTGCTTACCGCTGATCCCCCCGGTATCGTTACGTAGTGAGCTTCCCTTGATAATCACTTTGCTGTTGGACAGAATTTTGCCCGCATAGTCGTCGATCGTGCTGTAACTTGACAGGGAGACGTTGCCATTAGACGCAATCTGTCCGCCGTTGTTATTGATGTTGTTCGCACCAATTTCTACGCCGGTATCTGCAATAATGCCCAGAGAGTCAGAACTGCCGGTATCGGCGGTTTTGGTTGAACCATTATTTACGCTACCTGCCGCGCCAATAACGATATGCCCGGTGGACGAACGGATCAGACCTTTGTTGTTATCCACATTACCGTTACTGATAATGGCGATATCGCCGGTGGTCTGGATATCACCGTTGTTGTTATTCAGCGCAGCGGATTCAAGACCCACATAGCCACCGCGAATCTGACCATTGCTGTTGTTGAGCGTTCCGGTTTTCAGCGCCACGAGCCCCGCTTCAATCCCGACAGAACTCCCTTTACCAGAGTTAATCAGCGTGGCGTTATTGGTATCAACCGCCAGCATTCCTGCAGCCGCAAGCTTGCCGTTAGTATTGTCAATCGTACCGCTGTTAACGTAGATATCGCCCATCGTAGAGATGTTACCCGCACGGGTATTCACGATAGTATTCTTGTTGGTATTAAGCGAGATAGTGCCTACAGATGTCACCGTACCGGTGGTGTTATCCAGAGTACCATTTGTTGTCAGGTTGATCGTGCTTGCAGACTGAATCTGGGCGTTACTGTTTAACAGGTTACCTTTGGAATCGATACTGACACCATTACCCCCCCCAGCAATAACGCCGAGGTTGCGAACCCCCACACCTTTCTCGGTGCTGACCAGACTGATTTTGTTCGCATACATTCCGCCCAGTTTGGCAACATCTACGCTGTAACCGTTACGGGAACCCGTGGCGGATACGCTACCGGTCACCTGGCCTGCGGCATTAACATAGTTATTGCCAGCAACAACGTTCAGCTCATCGGCAGACACTTTGCCGTTAACCACCACGTTACGGGACAGAATTTCTGTCGGGCTGGCGTTATCCAGTTTACCGAGCGTAATGGTACCGCCGTTCACGGAGTAACCGGCCAGCTTGTCATCCTGGATATCCGGCGTCCCGGTGGTTAAGGTCAGTTTACCTGTATTGATTGAACCGCCACCGTTTACAGTAATACCATTCGGGTTGGCAATAATCAGATCCGCTTTATCCCCTGCAACTTCCATCATCCCATTAATGGTTGAAGGATTTTTGGAAGTAACCTCATTCAGGATCACCTTCGCCGACCCGGAGGTCAGATTACTGTTTCCCTGAATATTTCCGGCAAGTGAAGTACTGGATTCATTAGCGCTGTTATTGAAAACGACACCATTTTTATCAACGTTTAGGTTATCCCAGATATTATGAGATAAACCGCTACCGTTAGGTTTGTTGATGTCAACGACTGGCACACCATTGGCGTTATATACCGTTCCATTTTTTATGACTAATCCCGCCGCTTGAGAAGCTACAGGAAAAGACAACATCATAAGTATAGCAATAGGGGTTAATGCTTTACCCACCGTTGCTTCCTTACTTAAATTTATCATCGCCACTAACGTTTTCCTTATTGATGCTATTCATTTTGGACATACAGATCACTTTTGATGATTTGCGGAATATCAACAAAAATGATTGCGGCAAATCCTATCACCTGGCGCAATAAAAAATCACGAAAAATAAGCTGAAATAAGGACTCAAAAAACAACTAAGAGTTATTGTTTTTTCTTCGAACGGAGACGTACCTAACTTACTAATACACAATAATTTAAAAGTCCCCACCCCTTCTCCCTGGGTGAGAAAAAATCCAATTCAGCGAATATCTGAAATGATATGTAGTTTTCTGTACAGAATCATTTCAGATATTCGAATAAAACAACAAGGTTGATAAGTTACGATTAATTTAAATCTTATTATTTGATTAACAAAACATCAGCATTACTGCATCTTATTCTCTATATCTTTTACGCCGGGATAGATTCTTTATGGTCATTACGGGCAGGCACCATTTCATTATATTACCATTTACATTCACTCTTGTAACCCTTAAGAGTTATATAAAAGGCAATAGTTCTTGCTCATGGTAATACTGAGATCGGATTAACCGTGAGGTTAGCTATATAGAGAGAGCTCTTTGGCTTTGCGACAATTAGCTTAAGCAGCCACATTATGTTTGGCTTACCGTTGAAAGGTAGAAAGAAGAGCAAAATGGTTCACAAGGTTTCATTCCCATCTAATAGCAATTACCCCTATACATCATCCCTTAACGTACTCTGGGCTTCATGAAAATGTTATTCAAAATTAAAGATTGTAATGATTTTCATAATGTTGTTATCATTCTGCAGCAAAACAACCTAACTCAATGATTATACTTTATTTTTTATTCGTTAAGAGTTGATGTTTTTTACAGAAAGCACTACATTCGCGCCCATTTCCCACCACAGGAAAAGCTGAAATAATCTTAAATGACTGTATTAACCCTTTTTCCCAATGTCAGCACTCTTAAATATCGTTGTTTTATTCTTATAAAAACGGCTTTTTTGACATAAAAAGTAATAGGTACAATCATTATGCAGCATTTACAACCTTAAATCATCGCAAAAACAAAATTACACAGAATAAAACCCTGCCCATCATCTTTCGGTAAGAATTAAATTACTATATTACCGATTAACACCAGTATGAATGTAAATTCAATTGTTATACATGTGATGAATGTCATATATTGTGCTCATCGATTGCAGGGCATCGCTATTCTTTTAGAGATACAGATATCACGCTGTTACTCTCTATATAAAGAACACATAAAGATTAGTTGTGTTACTGCAGTTGTTATGTCGCATATGGAAAGCCCATTGTTACATCTTTAGTAAGAAATTTTTTCACTTTCAAAATTTTTACTCCAAGAAGATGGGCTGTTTTGCTGCAAGCAATTGAGTTAGTGCAATGAACAAGAACTTACTAACAAGGGTAATTATCATTTCGGATGATCTATATTACCTTCAGGGATTAAGTGCAAAACTTGGTCACCATTATCGTTTTTTTATTGAGTGTTTTTTTTGTTCTCAAAATGCTTGTAATAATGACCTAAGTACACTTAGATTTGATAACCGCTTTACCAAAAACGTACTTCTTGTCGCAGTGGATGATGTAAGTATACTTGCAAAACTGCCAGATTTAGCCAGGTTTTTAATGATTGTTTCACTAAGAAAGATGAAAAACAGAAATATCTTCTTTTCGCTTTCAGAGCAAACATTCATTAGCCGATATATAAAATTGAATAAGCTCATTACTTTGATTAAAAGTACTGATAAAGACCAGCAAGTCAGGCAGGTAACTCTGACAAGGTATGAGTGGGATATCTATTACTTATATTTTAAGATAGATAACAAAAAAATATTGCACACCCTGCTAAAAAAGGATGTCAAATACATTAGTCACTATAAAATATCAGTTTTCAACAAGTTTGAAATTGCTTGTGATAGTGATGGCTTTTACATTTTCAAGGCACTTATACAGTTAAGGAGATTTACCGGTTTTAAAAACGTCAGATTGTATCAATTGCATTAATTATCTCGTTCTATATTAACTCTAAATTTCAAGGATATTAATATGTTTTCTACTTTCAAAAAAGCAGCTCTGCTGGCAGCTATCGCATTACCTTTTTCTACCATGGCTGCACCGACAGTCACTTTTCAGGGTGAAGTAACCGATCAGACCTGTTCCGTAAATATCAACGGTCAAACCAATTCAGTAGTATTGCTGCCGACCGTAGCCATGGCTGACTTCGGTGCAACTTTAGCTGATGGCCAGAGCGCAGGCCAGACGCCGTTTACGGTTTCTGTGTCTAACTGCCAGGCTCCGACTGGTGCAGATCAGGCAATCAACACCACTTTCCTGGGCTACGACGTTGACGCTAGCACGGGTGTTATGGGAAACCGTGATACCAGCAGCGACGCGGCGAAAGGCTTTGGCATTCAGTTAATGGATTCCAGCACTTCTGGTAACCCAGTAACTCTGGCTGGCGCGACTAACGTACCGGGTTTGACCCTGAAAGTTGGCGATACTGAAGCCAGCTACGACTTCGGTGCGCGTTACTTCGTTATCGATAGCGCAGCTGCCACTGCCGGTAAAATTACCGCTGTCGCAGAATACACCCTGAGCTACCTCTAATTAATCTACTGGCTGGCAGTAAATGTCAGCCAGTATTTCTTCGCACAATTAATAGTGATTTTTCATGGACATGGAAAAGATAAGAATGAACATTTTTGCATATTTACTGGTACTTGTATTTTCCATGAGCATGAGCAGCAGCGCGTTTGCCAGCGTGGTAATGACCGGAACCCGTATTATTTTCCCTGGTGACGCAAAGGAAAAAACCATCCAGTTGCGAAATACCAGCGATCAGCCCTATATCATTAATATCCATGTTGAGGATGAACGTGGTTCTGACAAGAATGTACCGTTTATGCCAACCCCGCAGACATTTCGCATGGAAGCTGCCGCAGGTCAGGCGTTACGCCTGCTCTACACTGGTAATAATTTACCGCAGGATCGCGAGTCTGTTTTCTGGTTTAGTTTCAGTCAACTACCTTATCTGAATAAGAATGATAAAAGTCAGAACCAGCTCATCCTGGCCCTGACTAATCGAGTCAAAATTTTCTATCGTCCCAGCTCGATTGTCGGTAAATCCAGTGACGCACCCAAAAACCTGACTTACCAGGTAAAACAGAACCGCATTGAAGTGACGAATCCCACGGGCTATTACGTCACAATTCGCGCCGCTGAACTGCTTAATAATGGTAAAAAAATACCCCTCGCGAATTCGGTAATGATTGATCCTCAAGGCAAAACTGAATGGACACTACCCTCTGGCATCAGTGTCGCTCCCGGTGCGCAGATCCATTTAGTGACCGTCAACGACTATGGCGTAAATGTTACGTCTGAGCATGCCTTATAACCTCTTTCTCCTTTTTTGAGCGGTATCCTTTTTCACGCACGAGTACGTCGAGATGAATAAATCCGTTGTGTCAATTTCTGCGGCAATGTTGGTTTTACTTTGCCAACCGGTCATGGGGAGCGAAATCTCACCCGCAACACCGTCAGATGAAGACAACTACACCTTTGACCCGCAACTCTTCCGCGGCAGCAGATTTAGTCAGTCGTCATTAGCAAAACTGACAACACGTGAGTCTGTTGCACCGGGCAATTATAAAATGGATATCTACACCAACAATAAGTTGTCAGGCAGTTGGAATGTCACGTTTAAAGAAGCCGCTGATGGTCGCGTTCTGCCCTGCCTGACGCCTGAAGTCGCGGACGCGATAGGCCTCAAAACAGGGGAAGATAAGGGGGAAAAAGATCCTGTCTGTACGTTTGCTAAGGAACTCGCTCCCGGCATCACCAGCCAGACACAGTTGTCACAATTGCGCCTGGACTTATCGGTGCCACAGAGTCAATTGATTAGTCGCCCTCGCGGCTATGTTCCCCCCAGCGAGCTGGATACCGGAGCATCGCTGGCGTTCATGAATTATATTGCCAACTATTACAACGTTGCCTATTCAGGGCAGAATGCTCATAGCCAGCGTTCGCTATGGGCATCATTTAATGGCGGCATCAACCTTGGTGCCTGGCAATATCGTCAGTTATCCAACATGACCTGGGATAACGACAAAGGGAATCAGTGGAACAATATTCGTAGCTATTTGCAACGCCCGCTGCCCGCCATAAATAGTCAATTAATGATGGGGCAACTTATCACCAGCGGAAGATTTTTCTCTGGACTCAGTTATCACGGCGTTAGTCTCGCGACCGATGAACGTATGCTGCCGGACTCCATGCGCGGCTATGCGCCGACTATTCGCGGGGTGGCAGCAACAAACGCCAGAGTCTCGGTAATGCAAAACGGTCATGAAATTTATCAGACTACCGTGGCTCCAGGCCCTTTCGAAATAAACGACCTATACCCCACCAGCTACAGCGGCGATCTGGATGTCACCGTTACGGAAGCTAATGGCGCAGTCAGTCGTTTCAGTGTCCCCTTTTCAGCCGTACCAGAATCGATGCGTCCAGGAACTTCCCGTTATAACGTTGAAGTAGGTAAAACGCAGGATAGCGGTGATGACTCGATGTTTGGTGACTTCACCTGGCAGCACGGGATGACTAATACGCTAACATTTAACAGTGGCTCGCGTATCGCTGATGGCTACCAGGCGCTGATGCTTGGCGGAGTCTATGGCAGTTCGCTGGGGGCATTTGGGGCAAACCTCACTTGGTCCCATGCGCGTGTTCCCGAAAGCGAAGCGCAGAGTGGTTGGATGTCGCAATTAACCTGGAGTAAAACTTTCCAGCCCACGTCTACCACCGTCTCCCTGGCAGGTTATCGATACTCTACCAGCGGCTATCGTGATCTGGCTGATGTGCTGGGAGAGCGTCAAGCTGCCAGTAATAAACAGTCATGGGACTCCAGCCAGTGGCGTCAACAGTCGCGCTTCGACCTTACGTTAAGTCAGAGCCTTGCGAATTACGGCAACCTGTTTGTGTCAGGTTCAACACAGAACTACCGTGGCGGCAAGAGCCGTGATACACAGCTTCAGTTAGGTTACAGCAATAGCTTTAGCCACGGCATCAGTATGAACCTTTCCGTCGGACGCCAAAGAATGGGCGGCTATAAAGACAATTCTGATGATATGCAGACGGTAACGTCCCTTTCATTCTCATTCCCACTTGGCGGCAATGGACCTCGTGTACCAAGTCTTAGCAACAGCTGGACCCATTCAACTGACGGTAGCTCGCAATTACAAAGCTCGCTAACCGGAATGCTTGATGAAGCACAGACCACCAACTACAGCCTGAACGTCATGCGCGATCAACAATATAAGCAGACGACGCTTAGCGGAAACATGCAAAAACGTTTTTCACAAACTACCGTCGGATTGAACGCATCGAAGGGCCAGGATTACTGGCAGGCGTCCGGAAACGTACAAGGCGCGATGGCCGTACATGGCGGCGGCGTCACTTTCGGACCTTATCTGGGTGAAACGTTCGCCCTGGTCGAAGCAAAAGGCGCAGAAGGTGCAAAAGTCTATAACTCCAGTCAGCTGGAAATTAATGACAGTGGTTATGCGCTTGTTCCGGCAGTAACGCCCTATCGCTACAACCGTATATCTCTCGATCCACAAGGAATGGATGGCGATGCCGAGCTGGTCGACAGTGAAAAACAGGTAGCACCGGTTGCGGGTGCGGCGGTGAAAGTAGTCTTCCGTACCCGTCCTGGTAAAGCGCTGCTGATTAAATCCCGCATGGCAGATGGTTCGGAACTGCCAATGGGAGCCGATGTGCTGGATGAGAATAATACGGTCGTCGGTATAGCCGGTCAGGGGGGGCAAATTTACCTCCGCACAGAACAGACAAAAGGCCATTTGTCAGTTCGCTGGGGTGAAGGCGCTAACGATAGCTGCCAGTTGCCCTTTGATATCAGCGGGAAAGACAGCAATAGCCCTATCATCCGCCTGAATGAAACCTGTCAGTCTTGATACAGAGAAAACCCGATGTCTAAATCGACTTTTTTACACATTCTGATTAGCTCCATCATATTGGTGGCACTAATACAATCATCCGCCTGGGCCACTTGTTCTAATACACGTGTCGGACAAACGGAGGACGGAAGATCGGCACTCATTGAGTTCGGAAAAATTAACTTGACCGACACCTATTTTGCGCCAGTAGGCTCACTACTCGCGACAACGGTCGTCCCTTCCACTAACTACACATCAGGTGGCGCGTCAGGAAGCTCCGTACTGTGGGAATGTGACGCAACAGATTTGCCAAACATCTATTTTCTGGTCGCAACCAATGGCGACGACCGCGTGGGTGGCTTTCACAATGCAGGCGGGCCTGATGGTCTGAGTGATGTCTATGCCACCTGGTTTGCTTTTGTCGGTCTCAAGCAGACTATGGCGGGCGTGACGATTGGTCGTTACTGGAAAAAAGTGCCCATCACTAGTTATGCCACTCAGGGAACTAAAATCCAGATCCGCTTACAGGATATCCCTCCTCTTCATGCTGAGCTTTACCGTATTAGTACGCTGCCTGATACCGCTGGCGCAACCAGTTACTGCGGTAATACCAATACTGATGGCGACGGTGTGGGGTATGCTAAACCCTCCGGCACACCTTATAACTGCACTCAGCCTAATGCCTATATTCAGCTTTCCGGTACCAGTGGTATTCCATTTGCTCATGATGAAGTGGGCGAGGACAGTGCGGATCACTATGATTTTTGGGGTGCTGATAATGGTTTTGGTTACGGAATGCGTTCGGCCAATCGACTCTACAACAATGCCACCTGCGTTGCCCGCAGCGCCACGCCGTTAGTATTGCTGCCGACAATTGCAGAAGCACAACTGAATGCGGGCATGGAAAGTACCGGTAATTTTAATGTCCGCGTCGAGTGTAGTAACTCGGTTCAATCAGGGATTAGCGATACTCAGACTGCATTAGGAATCCAGGTGTCTGAAGGTGCATATACAGCGGCGCAAAAACTGGGGATTATCAATAGCAACGGCGGCGTCAGCGCCCTGGTCTCTGATAATTATGACGCAGCAGAGATGGCAAAGGGCGTTGGGATCTACATCTCAAACAGTGCTTACCCCGATACGGCGATGACGCTGGTTGGTCAACCGGGCATCGCGAAGTTAACCCCCGGAGGAAATGCAGCGGGGTGGTATCCTGTATTTGAAGGGGCAACATTAGAAGGTGCGACTCACCCCGGATACTCCAGCTATAGTTACTCTTTTATCGCCCGGTTGAAGAAACTGCCAAATCAGACAGTCAGTGCGGGAAAAGTGCGGGCAACGGCGTATATATTGGTGAAAATGCAATGAAATCCGTTTTGCTGCTCTTAACCGTCTTGTTCGTACAGTCAGTGGAAGCCGGCATCATGCCGGCTTCTTCACGGATTATTTATCGCGATGGCGATCGGGAAAAGACGCTGATGTTGGTCAATACCAATGACTACCCGGTACTGGTGCAAAGTTGGGTAGATAATGGTGAAGGCTCCCCAGAAGCTGCTTCTCCTCCCTTTGTGGTGCTGCCACCGGTTTTCCGCCTGGTAGCGAAACGAACCCAGGGATTACGGATTATCTATAATCATGACCCACTTCCCCAGGATCGCGAATCTGCATTCTGGTTAAATCTTTATGAAATGCCGCCAGAAACTCCCCATCAAGATCCCACACATTTAACGCTGGCAATGAATACGCAACTTAAAATCTTTTACAGGCCTAAATCTGTAACTATGACACCTGAAGAAGCTATGCGTAAAATAAGTTGGCATCTGGGTAACGACGGCAGCAGCAGCTATATTGAGCTTAATAACCCAACACCACTGAATATCTCTTTCACCTCCATCAGCATTGGGGCTACGAAGGTTCAGCAAGAAAGCGATATGATGATAAAACCCTTCAGTCAACGACGGTACTGGTTAGCAAGTAAAAACGTTAGTGGGATCGTTACTGCGACATATCTCGATGATAATGGTGCACAGATAAAGCAACAATTAGCGCAATAATGCCCTGCGTGGATATGTAAACTCTTCGCGATAGTTCACCGCTAACAAATAACACCTATCCCCCTGTCCAGCCCCAAAAGTGGAGAAATAACAAAATCTCTCCACTCCATTTTCCAGTTAAAACACCTCAACGCAGCCAAAAATCGTTAACGAATTGAATATCCACCATCAATAACTAATAGTTGTCCATTGACATAATCTGAAGCGGCACTGGCGAGGAACACCATTGCGCCCATAAGATCCTGTGCCCTTCCCCAGCGTTGAGCCGGTATACGCCCTTTTATTAACTCTTTTATTTTAGGGTTATTATAAATAATCGCTGTCATTTCACTCACATAATATCCTGGGGCGATACCATTGATCTGAATATTATATTCCGCAAAATCATCGGCATACGCTTTGGTCAGCCCCGCTAAAGCATGTTTAGTCGCAGCATACCCTGGAGACCAACGTCCCCCATGAAATGACAATACGGAACACATATTAATAATTTTCCCTTTTCTTTGCGGGACAAATATATTCAATGCGGCCTGGCTCATATCGAATGCAGCATTCAGGTTGAGATTAATCATCGGATCCCAGTCGTTTCGATTGAAATCGATAGGACGATTGATGTTACACACACCCGCGTTATTGACCAGAATATCTAACTGACCGAAACGTTCCAGACACCTATTAATAATGGTGCTTGTTGCATCAGGTTTTGTTATGTCTATTGTCATAAACTCAACTTCAACGCCTTCATGAGTTAAATGCTTTAAATATTTATTATCAGGCTCTTTGATGTCTACCAACAACAGATTAGCTCCTGCTTTGGCCAGAGCAGAGCATAAGCCTCTCCCCAGTTCACCCGCGGCCCCAGTTACGATGGCCACCTTGTTATGTAAAGAAAAAAAATCCAATGAAAAATCTTCAATAGAAAAGCTCATATCACACATTGCTCCTTATGAGTAAGTAATATTTAAGGTGTAATTTAAGTAATTTTTAGATTTCAATAAAAAACTAAACGTATAAAACTCAGCATGAATAATAAACATCAAATCTTATATATTTTTAAGTAGTGATGCATCACGTAAAAAATATAGCCATCATAGATGTTATGCAGTACGCACAAAAAAAACAGGCTGGAATTGCTTGCTGATTTATAATCTTTATCTAAATTACTATTGGCGCTTTGGATAATAACATAAGCATATATTACCTCCTAGCAATAATAGAGATAACCTCATATCAAGGTGTCACTGGTAAATAATCGGATAAAAGACAGTATCGGTCGGCGCATAGAGCTTCTTCTATTTCACCAGAAGTGCACAGCAGGAACTACCAATCACACGGTTAGTGTCATGGGTGGAGGATGCGGCCCGTTCTTTCCCTATAACAGGGTTACGCAGTTTCAATCAGTACATGCAGAAAAACCCCTAATTCACATCACTGCAGAAAGCATTTAATAGAAATATACATCGTTTAAGAATTTCAATTAAATCAAGATTATTCTTAAAAATCAGATAATTCACATTTGCATTTTTAGGAAATTATACTATAGTGCACTTAATGTTCTTGCCTTTATTTTCTGAGTAATACTGGATTTGTAATACACAACTAAGGTATAAAATGTAATGATCTACATTATAAATGATGAAGTAAGATTCAACTCATCATCTAATAAGTTAACATCACTCCTTACATCAGAGGAAGTGATACTCACTTATCCTGCGGGAAAATGCTTAAAGTTACTTTTAGATAACGCTTATAGTGTCGTGTCACACAATCAATTCTTTGAAAAAGTCTGGAGCGATAGCAGTGCCGAAGTCGCAACCAACACTTTATATCAAAATATATCGATGATAAGACGTTCTTTTCGTGAAATCAGCTCAGCGACGATATTTAATGATGTTATCAGAACGGTGCCCCGTAAAGGCTTCAAAATCAATGAAGAAATCAGCATAACTGTTCTCGACAATAATCACAATGAGAATGAAAGTGTTGAGAGTGAAGAGAATGGTACCCACACTGAAAATATAAATAAAAATCACATTGCAAAAGGTATATTTACCACAAAGAATACATTGCTTATAGTTTGTTTTTTTGCAGCATGGGGGATAGTGTATATATCTTCTTATTTTTTCGATATGGCTTTTCAAAGCAAATCCCACACTATAAAAAAATAGATGCTTTCTCAAATTATGCTCAACACCCTACTCAGGAAGGATGCAGTTATTTCTATGATAATAAATACTTTAATTCCGTAGACATGTTATCACCGATTATTGAAAAATTGCAGAAGATGGAAATTAACTGCAAAATACATCCTTACATTTACATTGCAACAAATGATAGCATGAGCGGATTTTATGCTTTCACCTGTAGTCAGATGTTAAACTCTGAATCACCAAATAATTGCAACTCTCTCTATTATAAAGCGGAGTAATCATATGACTCAAAGATATTTTCTGTTTGCGGGAATAATTTTATGTGCTTTTATTGCAGCAATTCTGAGCCATATTGCGTTTCATCATGCCAATGAACCAGCAGAGCAAAACATATCATGTAATGCCCATGTTATTAATTTCACCGATCATACAAAAATGGATCAATATTTTTCGTTAAATATGATTTCTGAAAATAACACAGGAAACATGTATCTCACGGGCGCATACACGGTAGATGGAAAAAAGATGGGCTTCATCCGCCGATATGTGAGTTTTACATACAAGAAATTCCGTGATACCGTTTACTTCACCACTGTTAAAATACAAAAAATACAAAAAGATGATAACATTAGTGATGAAATCCTTGAAAATATCACTTCTGATTTTTTCATAAAAGTAGACACCTCAATTAATTTTTATGTTACACGTCAAAATGATTACAACTACGTATTCTCTACAGGCAGGACACCACGCTTCATATGTATTTCCCACTAACAGCATTGTTGCTTCTGGCGTTTGTCACCAGTTAATAACCTTCTGATGGCTTTGTTTATATTTTAAGGCAATAAAAAACCATTCCAATATTGGTTAATTATTTATCTGTTTACATACCATTGATAAAACTCTGTCGCTTTCATTGGTTTTGCATATAAGTATCCCTGAACTAATGTCACGTTATTATGAATAAGATATTCCGCCTGGTGAGGAGTACTGACACCTTCTGCAATCGTTATCAAATTGAGTCGATTACTCAGCTTAATAATAATATCTAAAACTGGCGTTTCGTCTTCCGCTGTAGTGAGTGTGTCTATAAAGCTTTTATCTATTTTAAGATAATCAACAGACAACTTTTGCAGAAGGCCAAGGGAACAATATCCCGTGCCAAAATCATCAACTGCAAATTCACAGCCATGGATCCTTAATTCATTTATTTTCTGTAATGCAAGATCAGTATCTTCAACCAGATTGCGTTCGGTAATCTCAAGAACAATGTTAAATTTATCAGATATTTCATTTTTAATATGTAAAACATCAGCAACAAAATCAGGATGTGCAAGATGCTCCGCGGCAATATTTATCCCAAGGTGAAACGGCTTTTTCACTTTCCAGCTTTGTACATCCTGAATAATCAGTTCAAAGAGATGCTTAGTTAACGGTATAATTAAATTTTCCTCTTCTGCAGCGCGGATAAAAACTACCGGAGATATATTTTTACCATCTTCGCGTTGCCAACGCATTAACGCCTCAACCCCCAGACACGCTTTGGTTGTCGTGTCACATACTGGTTGATAATGCACAGAAAATTCTCCGGATGACATTCCTTTCTTAATTTCTTCTGCCAGGGACATTTTCCGAGATATCCAGCGCTGCCATAAGAAGTACAGAATAAAAGAAAGAAGAATAGATAATGGAAGAATGTAAAATACATTACTAATGACATAGGGATATAATGAAATCATCGGCGTAGTAACTGTAAGACTAGCCTGACTGATCGCAGAATTAAAATCTTTTTTTAACATATATAACTTGTCATTATTATTTACACCACTAATAATTGCAGGCCCTTCAGTAAAGCTAAGAGAAAATGAATCATCATTCTCATCATCAAGAACATCCATCAGATCATAGATATATCGTGACTCTACAATACTAAAAGCTGTCATATCATTCCCTATTGGCATAAGGAACACTATGGCTGTTTTACCTGGTACAAAACTTGTACCGCTAATTGATACTATGCGTGATTCTTTATTTTTATTGTGAAAGCTCGTACCGTAAACATCGTTAACATTCATTTTTTTGAAACCGCTAACTGAAGAACATATTTGGAAATTATTTTCTATAAGACCCGTTGTTCGAACATAGGGGGTCAATGCTCCGTTAGCAATCAATTGTTCCAGGATATCTTTGCAGGGTTTCATCACCAGAATAGAAGTAAGCTTTGTCGTATGTTTGACAATTTGCGTAACATTATCAAGCTGTTTTAACAGAATACCGGCGGTAATTGTCGTATCTCGATTCATTTGAAATACTGACATAGCAAACGACAGTAACACCCCCAGAATGCCTGGTATTATAATGAGTACAAACATTTTTTTGTTGAATACCATACATGTTTCCCCACGCATCAGGGTGATGCAACCTAAGAAATTATAGTACAATTGCCAGTAAAAGCGGGTGATAGCAGACTGATCAATGATAAGCATTTAAGATCATATAGTACTATGATATTTCTGAAAATTGTTACGCAAGTCTGCGAATAGCTATTTAGCGCTTACCAAAATCACCCGCTTAAATGCCGCTTTATGGTGACTCACAAAAATTCACCACATCCCTCACAACCACCTTATTACGCCCGGTCTCTTTCGCCTCGTATAGTGCGTTATCAGCCAGTCGATAGATCTCATTCGGGTTTAACGCATTTCCCTGAGTCACAACAGCGCCAATACTAATCGTCACTTTTTGTGGTATGGCGTATTCAGGATTATCACCAGTTAAACGCTCAACATTTTCCCGAATCCTTTCCGCTAAAGCTTTCGCACGTTCAGTATCGATGTCCGTCAGCAAGACGCCAAACTCTTCGCCGCCGACGCGCGCAAAAAGGTCATCTGGCCGTATGCTTTTCCCAATGATATTCACCACTGTTTTTATCACCTGATCGCCAATCGGATGCCCCCAGGTGTCGTTGACTTTTTTGAAGTGGTCGATATCCATAAGCATGACGCAATAAGGCGTTTTTTTGGCCGATGCTGATTGAACCGTCAGTTCATTAAAAAAATAATTTCTGTTAAATATATTGGTTAAGGGATCGCGATGTGCAATGTCCTTTGTTACTCGTAGCGCACTGAATATATGGCACATAAATATTACCATAACGGTTAACTTACTGACTACTTCAATAGTGCGACTAATATACCAAATGGACACGCTATACCTGCTCATAAATAAAAGAGAGACATTGTACAGTACGGCACAAAAAGCAATCACCGTCACTCCATTCCAGATATCATAGCGTAAACCATTAAAGTATAGATTAACCGAAAGCAAGGTTAACCACATGAAAATCATTATGGTAACATATGAAGCTTTCCAAACCACTTGACCATTTTCATTGGTTAACTCGGCAATGTGTAAATCGTAGCTCTCATAATGGCTAGAAAGTATGTGAGCAACTATCGGCCCCCCAAGAACAAAAAACAAACTTATGCACAAAGTCATTTTTTTGGAAAATAAATTGCGCTGTTTTGTGTTTTCACTAACTTTATTCACCAATGCCAGAAATATTAATATGCACAAACTCATCTGACGGAACAAATAATAAATTGCAATGTCATTTTGAACAACACTGCTTGTCAAACGCCCCTCAATCATTTGCTGAATGATAATGACGGTTTTAACAAAGTAAATCAAACAACTCAGAAAAGCCAAACTAAGTATACAGTTTGAAAATTGCCTACGGTCATAAATGAAATACAACTGCATAAAAATAAATGCAACAGTATCGATAAAAAATAAAGCAATCATTACCATCAGATAGGTTGATCGTGGAACAACTTCCTCAACGCCTGGCTGATTAAACCAACTATTCACCAAAACCAAAGCAAGCCCAAACAATAAGCTCACTAAGACAGTACTACTAATTCTCAAATAGTCTTTTTCCATAAAGCTACACCAACCTGTAGGTTGTAGATCCCTTTCTATTATTAATAGATATAAGAACTGTACAGTTGTCAATATGAAAACCCACTCACAAACAATACCGATGATGATAGTTGCAGACCGCAATTATTATTACCTTAGTGCTTTATACATTCTTTGCGACAAGACAGGCTTGCAAATATTTATAAATGGTTATAAGGAAATCCTTATAAAACATTCATTCATAGATATATTAGGAATAACAATTGAATCCGTGAGTACAGTAACGCTGCATTTCATCAGGGCTTTCGAAAAATCCGAAATCATGCATCGGAATTTACTGATTTAATTATTTTACTCCTAACTTATTTTGAAAAAGGCATTGGGATTTATGCCGTATTCCTGAAGATCCTCATCATTGGAATGGATTTTCGGGCGAGAAAAGGATTTTATATGGACACTCTGCTCATCATTTCTTCTTCTCATCATCAACAATTCACGTCTCTCTTCCGCGTTTAATAACGGATTATGAGGTGCAAAAAATATCTTTCTTTTCAGTTACCTGTCATTAGATACAGAGAGAGATTTTGGCAATACATGGAGTAATACAGGATGTATTCAAGTAGCAGAAAAAGGTGCCCGCAAACCAAATGGGCTTTGAAAATTCTTACTGCCGCATTTTTAGCAGCGAGTCCCGCGGCGAAGAGTGCCGTTAATAACGCCTATGATGCATTGATTATTGAAGCTCGCAAGGGAAATACTCAGCCAGCTTTGTTATGGTTTGCACAAAAATCAGCACTCAGTAATAACCAAATTGCTGACTGGTTACAGATTGCCTTATGGGCCGGGCAAGATAAACAGGTTATTACCGTTTACAACCGCTACCGTTATCAGCAATTACCAGCGCGTGGTTATGCAGCTGTCGCAGTCGCTTATCGTAACCTGCAACAATGGCAAAACTCGCTTACACTGTGGCAAAAGGCGCTCTCTCTGGAGCCGCAAAATAAGGATTATCAACGGGGACAAATTTTAACCCTGGCAGATGCGGGTCACTATGATACTGCGCTGGTTAAACTTAAGCAGCTTAACTCTGGAGCACCGGACAAAGCCAATTTACTCGCAGAAGCCTATATCTATAAACTGGCAGGGCGTCATCAGGATGAATTACGGGCGATGACAGAGTCATTACCTGAAAATGCATCTACGCAACAATATCCCACAGAATACGTGCAGGCATTACGTAATAATCAACTTGCTGCCGCGATTGACGATGCCAATTTAACGCCAGATATTCGCGCTGATATTCATGCCGAACTGGTCAGACTGTCGTTTATGCCTACGCGCAGTGAAAGTGAACGTTATGCCATTGCCGATCGCGCCCTCGCCCAATACGCTGCATTAGAAATTCTGTGGCACGATAACCCAGACCGCACTGCCCAGTACCAGCGTATTCAGATTGATCATCTTGGCGCGTTATTAACTCGCGATCGTTATAAAGACGTTATTTCTCACTATCAGCGTTTAAAAAAGACGGGACAAATTATTCCGCCCTGGGCGCAATATTGGGTTGCGTCGGCTTATATCAAAGATCATCAGCCGAAAAAAGCACAGTCAATAATGACCGAGCTCTTTTATCACAAGGAGACCATTACCCCGGATTTATCCGATGAAGAACTTGCGGATCTCTTTTACAGCCACCTGGAGAGTGAAAATTATCCCGGCGCGCTAACTGTCACCCAACATACCATTAATACTTCGCCGCCTTTCCTTCGGCTAATGGGCACGCCTACGAGCATCCCGAATGATACCTGGTTACAGGGGCATTCTTTTCTCTCAACCGTAGCAAAATATAGTAATGATCTTCCTCAGGCTGAAATGACATCCAGAGAGCTTGCTTATAACGCACCAGGAAATCAGGGACTGCGCATTGATTACGCGAGTGTGTTACAAGCCCGCGGTTGGCCTCGTGCGGCAGAAAATGAATTAAAAAAAGCAGAAGTGATCGAGCCACGTAATATTAATCTGGAGGTTGAACAAGCCTGGACAGCATTAACGTTACAAGAATGGCAGCAGGCAGCTGTCTTAACGCACGATGTTGTCGAACGTGAACCGCAAGATCCCGGCGTTCTACGTTTAAAACGTGCGGTTGATGTACATAATCTTGCAGAGCTTCGTATCGCTGGCTCAACAGGAATTGATGCCGAAGGCCCGGATAGTGGTAAACATGATGTCGACTTAACCACCATCGTTTATTCACCACCGCTAAATGATAACTGGCGCGGTTTTGCTGGATTCGGTTATGCCGATGGACAATTTAGCGAAGGAAAAGGGATTGTTCGCGACTGGCTTGCGGGTGTTGAGTGGCGGTCACGTAATATCTGGCTCGAGGCGGAGTACGCTGAACGCTTTTTCAATCATGAGCATAAACCCGGCGCGCGCCTTTCTGGCTGGTATGATTTTAATGATAATTGGCGTATTGGTTCGCAACTGGAACGCCTCTCTCACCGCGTTCCATTACGGGCAATGAAAAATGGTGTTACAGGCAACAGTGCTCAGGCTTATGTTCGCTGGTATCAAAATGAGCGGCGTAAGTACGGTGTCTCCTGGGCTTTCACTGATTTTTCCGACAGTAACCAGCGTCATGAAGTCTCAATTGAGGGTCAGGAACGCATCTGGTCTTCACCATATTTGATTGTCGATTTCCTACCCAGTCTGTATTACGAACAAAATACAGAACACGATACCCCATACTACAACCCTATAAAAACGTTCGATATTGTTCCGGCATTTGAGGCAAGTCATTTGTTATGGCGAAGCTATGAAAATAGCTGGGAGCAAATCTTCAGCGCAGGTGTTGGTGCCTCCTGGCAAAAACATTATGGCACGGATGTCGTCACCCAACTCGGCTACGGGCAACGCATTAGCTGGAATGACGTGATTGATGCTGGCGCAACGCTACGCTGGGAAAAACGACCTTATGACGGTGACAGAGAACACAACTTATACGTTGAATTCGATATGACATTCAGATTTTAAGGATAAATATGTTACGTAATGGAAATAAATATCTCCTGATGCTGGTGAGTATAATTATGCTCACTGCGTGCATTAGCCAGTCAAAAACATCATTTATACCGCCACAGGATCGCGAGTCTTTACTCGCCGAGCAACCGTGGCCGCATAATGGTTTTGTGGCGATTTCATGGCATAACGTTGAAGACGAAGCTGCCGACCAGCGTTTTATGTCAGTGCGGACATCAGCACTGCGTGAACAATTTGCCTGGCTGCGCGAGAACGGTTATCAACCGGTCAGTATTGCTCAAATTCGTGAAGCACATCGAGGAGGAAAACCGCTACCGGAAAAAGCAGTAGTGCTGACTTTTGATGACGGCTACCAGAGTTTTTATACCCGCGTCTTCCCAATTCTTCAGGCCTTCCGGTGGCCAGCTGTATGGGCCCCCGTCGGCAGTTGGGTCGATACGCCAGCGGATGAACAAGTAAAATTTGGCGATGAGATGGTCGATCGAGAATATTTTGCCACGTGGCAACAAGTGCGAGAAGTTGCGCGTTCCCCGCTCATTGAGGTCGCTTCTCATACATGGAATTCTCACTACGGTATTCAGGCTAATGCCACCGGCAGCTTATTGCCTGTATATGTAAATCGTGCATATTTTACTGACCACGCACGGTATGAAACCGCAGCAGAATACCGGGAAAGAATTCGTCTGGATGCTGTAAAAATGACGGAATACCTGCGTACAAAGGCTAAGGTAAATCCACACGTTTTTGTTTGGCCTTATGGCGAAGCGAATGGCATAGCGATAGAGGAATTAAAAAAACTCGGTTATGACATGTTCTTCACCCTTGAATCAGGTTTGGCAAATGCGTCGCAATTGGATTCCATTCCGCGAGTATTAATCGCCAATAATCCCTCATTAAAAGAGTTTGCCCAGAAAATTATTACCGTACAGGAAAAATCACCACAACGGATAATGCATATCGATCTTGATTACGTTTATGACGAAAACCGCCAGCAAATGGATCGCAATATTGATGTGCTAATTCAGCGGGTGAAAGATATGCAAATATCAACCGTGTATTTGCAGGCATTTGCTGATCCCGATGGTGATGGGCTGGTCAAAGAGGTCTGGTTTCCAAATCGTTTGCTACCAATGAAAGCAGATATTTTTAGTCGGGTTGCCTGGCAATTACGTACCCGCGCAGGTGTAAACATCTATGCGTGGATGCCGGTATTAAGCTGGGATTTAGATCCCACATTAACGCGAGTAAAATACTTACCAACTGGGGAGAAAAAAGCACAAATTCATCCTGAACAATATCGCCGTCTCTCGCCTTTTGATGACAGGGTCAGAGCACAAGTTGGCATGTTATATGAAGATCTTGCCGGACATGCTGCTTTTGATGGCCTATTGTTCCACGATGATGCTTTGCTTTCAGATTATGAAGATGCCAGTGCACCGGCTATCGCGGCTTATCAGCAAGCAGGCTTTAGCGGGAGTCTGAGCGAAATTCGACAAAACCCGGAGCAATTTAAACAGTGGACCCGCTTTAAAAGTCGTGCGTTAACTGACTTCACTTTAGAACTTAGTGCGCGCGTAAAAGCCATTCGTGGTCCACATGTTAAAACTGCACGAAATATTTTCGCACTTCCGGTAACACAACCTGAAAGTGAAGCCTGGTTTGCACAGAATTATGCTGATTTCCTAAAAAGCTATGACTGGACTGCTATTATGGCTATGCCTTATATGGAAGGTGTCGCAGAAAAATCGGCTGATCAATGGTTAATACAACTGATCAATCAGATTAAAAGCATCCCTCAGGCTAAAGACAAATCTATTTTAGAATTACAGGCAAAAAACTGGCAGAAAAATGGTCAGCATCAGGCTATTTCTTCGCAACAACTCGCTCACTGGATGAGCCTATTACAACTGAATGGAGTGAAAAACTATGGTTATTATCCCGACAATTTTCTGCATAACCAACCTGAAATAGACGTTATTCGTCCTGAGTTTTCAACAGCCTGGTATCCGAAAAATGATTAACCGCATCGTATCGTTTTTTATATTATGTCTGGTGTTATGCATCCCCCTATGCGTAGCGTACTTTCACTCTGGTGAACTGATGATGAGGTTCGTTTTCTTCTGGCCGTTTTTTATGTCCATCATGTGGATTGTTGGCGGCGTCTATTTCTGGGTCTATCGTGAACGCCACTGGCCGTGGGGGGAAAACGCACCAGCTCCCCAGTTGAAAGATAATCCGTCTATCTCCATTATCATTCCCTGTTTTAATGAGGAGAAAAACGTTGAGGAAACCATACACGCCGCTTTAGCACAGCGTTATGAGAACATTGAAGTTATTGCCGTAAATGACGGTTCAACAGATAAAACCCGTGCCATCCTGGATCGCATGGCTGCACAAATTCCCCATTTGCGGGTCATTCATCTGGCGCAAAACCAGGGGAAAGCCATTGCGCTTAAAACCGGAGCTGCCGCGGCGAAAAGTGAATATCTGGTGTGCATTGATGGCGACGCGTTATTAGACCGCGATGCGGCGGCATATATTGTGGAACCGATGTTGTACAACCCGCGTGTGGGTGCCGTAACCGGTAATCCTCGTATTCGCACACGTTCTACCCTGGTGGGTAAAATTCAGGTTGGCGAGTATTCCTCAATTATTGGTTTGATCAAGCGAACCCAGCGTATCTATGGAAACGTATTTACCGTTTCCGGTGTTATTGCCGCATTTCGTCGCAGCGCCCTGGCAGAAGTGGGTTACTGGAGTGACGATATGATCACCGAAGATATTGATATTAGCTGGAAGCTGCAGTTGAATCAGTGGACGATTTTTTACGAGCCACGGGCGCTGTGCTGGATATTAATGCCTGAAACGTTAAAAGGGCTGTGGAAACAGCGCCTGCGCTGGGCTCAGGGCGGTGCAGAAGTATTCCTCAAAAATATGACAAGGTTGTGGCGCAAAGAAAACTTTCGAATGTGGCCACTGTTTTTTGAATACTGCCTGACGACAATATGGGCCTTTACCTGCCTGGTCGGTTTCATTATTTACGCAGTCCAACTTGCCGGTGTACCGTTAAATATTGAATTGACACATATCGCTGCGACACATACTGCCGGAATATTATTGTGTACGTTATGTTTACTGCAATTTATTGTCAGCCTGATGATTGAGAATCGCTATGAGCATAATCTGACTTCATCGCTTTTCTGGATTATTTGGTTCCCGGTTATTTTCTGGATGCTGAGCCTGGCAACGACATTGGTATCATTTACACGAGTCATGTTGATGCCTAAAAAGCAACGCGCCCGTTGGGTAAGTCCCGATCGCGGGATTCTGAGAGGTTAATATGAACAATTTAATTATTACGACCCGACAATCGCCAGTACGTTTACTGGTTGATTATGTTGCCACAACCATCTTGTGGACATTATTTGCTTTGTTCATATTCTTATTCGCCATGGATCTGCTGACGGGTTATTACTGGCAAAGCGAGGCCAGAAGCCGACTTCAGTTCTATTTTTTGCTGGCAGTGGCGAATGCCGTCGTGTTAATTGTCTGGGCGCTGTACAATAAGCTGCGTTTTCAAAAACAGCAGCATCATGCAGCCTACCAATATACGCCGCAAGAATATGCAGAGAGCTTAGCAATACCTGATGAGCTCTATCAGCAACTACAAAAAAGCCACAGGATGAGCGTACACTTCACCAGCCAGGGGCAAATAAAAATGGTGGTTTCAGAAAAAGCGCTAGTCCGGGCATAAACACCCAAAACAAAGCCCGGTTCGCCCGGGCTCTGCACCGATAATACACTTAACTGTATGCATGCAGCGTACGTTGGCAAAGTGCCGAACGTACGCAATCCTCTTTACCGAACCGGACGATCCCGACCATTTCATCTTCTTCGAAACGTTCCAGCGCGTCACTTAATCCGGAGCACACGCCGCGAGGCAAATCGCATTGCGTGATATCACCGTTGACGATAACCGTCACGTTCTCCCCGAGGCGGGTTAAAAACATTTTCATTTGCGCGGCAGTCACATTCTGCGCCTCGTCAAGAATGACGACTGCATTTTCAAAGGTACGTCCACGCATATAGGCGAACGGCGCAATTTCCACCTTCCCTATTTCCGGTCGCAGGCAGTACTGCATAAAGGAAGCCCCTAAGCGCCGGACCAGCACGTCGTAGACCGGGCGAAAATAGGGAGCAAACTTTTCTGCGATATCTCCAGGTAAGAAGCCAAGATCTTCATCGGCTTGCAGAACTGGACGGGTGACGATAATCCTGTCGACATCCTTATGTATCAGGGCCTCTGCCGCTTTTGCTGCGCTGATCCAGGTTTTTCCGCACCCGGCTTCGCCCGTGGCGAATATCAGCTGCTTACTCTCAATAGCCTTCAGATAGTGCAATTGCGCTTCATTTCGCGCGAGGATGGGCGAGGTATCGCGACTGTCGCGGGCCATACCAATGGCTTCTACGCCGCTCATCTGCACAAGCGAGGTGACCGATTCTTCTTCACGCTGCTTATGGCTGCGCGAATCCCGTCTCAGCACACGTTTTGCCTCGCGACGAGCTTTGATCACTGCTTTTTGTCTTCCCATGGAGAGCACCTTGAGTTGTTTGTATTCATCACACGCGCCGTTGGCAGCGCGATTATGCGCACGAACATCAGAGGGTTGGCTTCCTTGTAAGCCATAGTTTGCTTTTGGATAAAATGCCGAAAAACGGCTACGCGCACCGTTTACGGCGTCGGTAACACATGAAAAGAAAGGATGAGGTTGAAAATGCAAAGTGACGAGATGACTACCGGAGGAGAAAACTCCGCGAGTGGTGGCGCGTTGATTATCTAAAACATGTCCAGTACAGGACGTTACCATCCGCGATCTCCATAGTGACTGACTATCACTGCCGGGAACTTCCGCTGCTACTTAATAAGTACAACAGATCTCGCATTCATTGCAACAATATATTCACTTATATTTAACTATAAAACACCATTTTAGTGACATTAGTTTCTACTGGAAAGATGACAGAGTGATGACAGAGTGATGACAGAGATGAAAAAAGCTGTGTGCTTTCAGCAGGATTCACATCAGGCATCAGTGCACGAACGTCGGATGCGGCGTGAACGCCTTATCCTGCCTACCGAACCCGCACCGATTGTAGGCATGATAAGACGCGCAAGCATCGCATCAGGCATCAGCGCACGAACGCCTTATCCGCCTAAAAACATTAAACCTGCAATAACGCGCTTCCGAGATAATCGTTCGCGTCCTTCACTCCTGGCAGCGCAAAAAAATAACCGCCGCCGATAGGTTTAACGTATTCCTCCAGCGCTTCGCCATTGAGCCTTTTTTGTACTGTCAGGAAGCCTTTTACCAGATCGTGCTGGTAGCAGACAAACAGCAACCCCATATCCAGTTGTCCGGAGTTGGTGACGCCCAGTGAATAACTGTAGCCACGACGCAGCATCAGGCTGGACTCACTCTCCGCCGTGCGGGGATTCGCCAGCCGGATATGGCTGTCCAGCGCGATCACCTTCCCTTCCGGGTCGCTGGCGTAATCAGGCACATCATGCTCATGCTGCATTCCCAGCGGCGCACCGGTTTGCTTATCACGGCCAAAAATCGTCTGCTGTTCTTTCAGCGGCGTTCTGTCCCAAAATTCCACTCGAAACTGAATCAAGCGTACTGCCTGATAGCTGCCACCGATTGTCCACGCAGGCTCCTGCTGATCTGCCGTTACCCACACCACTTTTTGCATCAACTTATCATTCTGGCTATCGGGATTGGCAGTGCCGTCTTTGAAACCCAGCAAATTAATCGGCGTCTCTTTGCCTTTACTACGCGCCGCGTGATCGGAAATAAACCCTTCCCGCTTCCAGCGCACACTGAGCAAATCCGGCGTGTGTTTGATGATATCGCGCAGTGCATGGATCACCGTGTCCTGGGTGTTGGCGCAAATCTGTAGCAACACATCACCATGACATAACGCCGCATCCAGCGAGTCGTTGGGGAAACGCGTCATCTTCTGCAGCTTTTTTGGCATCTGTGGCGCAAGGCCAAAGCGCTCATCAAACAATGAGTGACCCACCGATAACGTGATGGTGAGATTATCGGGCGCAATGTAGCCGCCAAGAATGCCGGAATCGAGTGGTGGCAGGCGCGGATTTGGCGTTTCTGGTGCTGCTCCGCCCTGAGTCAGAAAAGCAAAACGCTGAGTCAACAAGCGAAACAACCGCTCAAGATCGGCTTTATCGCTGGCAAGCACATCAAACGCCACCAGCATCATTGCGGCCTGTTGTGGCGTCAGGATCCCTGCCTGATGCTCACCATAAAACGGCTGTTTCTCATTGCGTGCATCCGGTGAAAGCGTACCCGGTGCACTTTGCGTTTTTTGTGCATGAGCGACCGGACAACTTCCCGCCAGCGCCAGTGCACCAATCCCTTTCAGTAAACGTCGGCGTGACGGTTCATTCACGCCGTTTTCATCTTCATACTGCATAACGCTTAATCCAGTCCCAGCACACCGCGAAGTTGCGCCAGATCTTCCGCCAGCGCAGTAATCGGCCCTTTCAGCGCGTTCCGGTCGGCATCGGTCAATTTGTCGTAGGTTTCAAAACCGTCTTTAGTACGGTATTTCGCCAGAATGGTATCGACCTTTTTAAAGTTGGCATCGACTTTTGCCAACAGTTCCGGGTTGGCTTTTTGCAGTTGTGGACGCAGCAGATCGACAATTTTCTGCGAGCCTTCAACGTTAGCCTGGAAATCCCACAGATCGGTGTGGCTGTAGCGATCTTCTTCACCGCTGATTTTGCTGGCTGCCACTTCCTCAATCAGTCCGGCTGCACCGCCAACCACTTTTGAAGGTGGGAAAGCCAGTTCACTGATGCGTTTTTGTAAATCGACCACATCGGTATAAAGCTGCTCAGCGTACTGATCCATCCCTTTGGTGGTGTTGTCGCCAAACAATGCTTTTTCCAGACGGTGGAAACCAGTGAATTTTGGGTCGGCGGCTTTTTGCTCGTAATCATCTTCACGGGCGTCAATGCTGCCATCCAGATCGGAGAACAGTTCAGCAATCGGTTCAATGCGCTCATAGTGCTGGCGCGTCGGCGCATACAGTGCTTTCGCTTTTTCGATATCGCCTGCTTTAATCGCGTCGGTAAAGGCTTTGGTGTCGGTCACCAGCTGTGTGGTTTCCGCCATGACATACGCTTTATATGCAGTAATTGCACCACCAAGACTTAACAGCGCATCACTTTGCGCCGCATCCGCCGTTGCCTCACCTTTGACAATCAACTTCCCTTTCGGGTTAGTCAGCAGACCGCAGGTCATATCGTATTCGCCAGGCTGTAAATTCGCCGTCATTTTCTGGCTAAAACCAGGGGCGATATTTTCCCGCTCTTCCACCACCATCACGCCTTTGAGGATCTCCCACTCCAGCGCCTTCTGGCTATGGTTCTGAATAATGAACTGTGTTTTCCCGGCGTTAACCGTAATGGTCATCGGTTCGCACTGTTTATCCGTCACGGTCACTTTGACTTGCGGAATATCAGCGGCGTTAGCCATAAAAGCAGAAGAGAACAGTGCAGCCACGCTCAACTGCAATGCGTTACGGCGGAAGTTAATGGTCATGACGAGACTATCCCTTTAAAGTATGTTGTAACTAAGCAAGAGTTTGCGTCGTATTTGCTACGCGGAGCGAGACGCTGTCGCCCCTGCACGTGGTGGCAGAGCAAACGCCACCAGCGCCGGGATGAGATAAATAAACCAGACGGCGACTTCGCTGACGCTCGGCGCTTCCTGATAACCAAAAATACCTTCCATTAGCGTGCCGAACAGCGAGTGAGTTGAGAGCACCGCGCTCATATCAAAGGCGATTTCCTGAAAGTGGTTCCACAATCCGGCTTCATGAAATGCGCGAATGGCACCAGCTGCCAGCCCTGCGGCGACGAAGAGAATAAACAGGCTGGTCCATTTAAAAAATGCACCAAGATTGAGGCGAATACCGCCCCAGTAGAGCAGGAAGCCGAGCACCACGGCAGTAGCAAGACCGAGCATTGCACCCAGCGGCGGCCAGATCCCGACATCTTGTTGAAATGCCGCCAGCAGGAAAAATACCGACTCCAGCCCTTCCCTTGCAACGGCAAAAAAGACCATCATCACCAGCGCCCAGCCATGATGATTTCCACGCTGCAATGCGCTATCGACCGCCTGCTCCAGTTGCACTTTGACGTTGCGCGACACTTTGCGCATCCAGAAAACCATCCAGGTAAGGATCACCACGGCGATCACCGCCACGATACCTTCAAACAGTTCCTGTTCTTTTTGCGGAAATTCGCCGGTGGTTTCGTTAATGAAGATACCCAAGCCCAGGCACAACGCAGCGGCAAACAACACGCCAATCCACATCACACCAATCCATCGGCCTCGCTGGGTACGCTTAAGATAGCTGGCAATCAAACTGACAATCAGCGCGGCTTCAAGCCCTTCGCGCAACATAATGAGAAATGGAACAAACATGCCACCCACCCTTAAACGTTTTTCTGAGTCAATCTATGCAAAGAAAAGTAAATCGCAGTGATAGCGATTATCATTACGCTAAAGAAAAATACAAGCGGAATGTTTAAAAATGATGTTGGAATGTAAAAACGAGGACAACAAATCCGGAAACAAAAGCGATTATTTTAAGGTATTTAGCTGACTTTTCGCCCGGCAGATGAAGCTTGTACGAATGTTGGTGGCGACAAACTCGCTGCAGCGTGCCCCGAAGGGTTGAATTTTCAGTTAGTCGTTTCACAAAAGAACGTTGTTTTTTGCTTATTAATAGATAGTGATAAGGTTGTGAATGAAATTATACCTCATCTCCTCATCGAATTTTTTGCCCACAACCTAAACAGGAGAAAACGTGTATTTAAGTCTGGAATGAGCGATTTTTGATAGTGCCTAATTATCCCCCAAAATTATAATTCCCCTTATTATATGTCCAGTGATATCATTTTATGACTAAAGCTATATACAATTCTAAATCACGATAAAACGAAGCAGGATGCGCAATGAAAAACGTTAAATATAATAAAAATCTTAATCAAAGTAAGAGATTCTCGTGAAAATCAATCATCAAAAACACTAACACATAAAAATCAATAAGATAATAATTAATAAAGACTTTTTACTCATGATTTTTCTACTATGGCATTTTTACAACCCCACTAGTGTTGAATAAAGAAAGAGAAGTAATAAGATGAGACGCCACTGCTTTCAGATGAACCCTGTAATTAGGGTCGAGAATATAATTTACCCATTCCCCTAACGATAAATTAAAAAATTTGCGAGTTAATTTTTCTCTGGCTGAAGGCTAACGTCGAGTTATCGATAAAATTCACGAGTAATTGTAACTATATACTTTATGAAACACAGGAAGAAATTATTATTTAACGCGATGATACAAGGCGTAAAAAAAATAATAATCTTCATGAAACTCACCCCGATGGCAGCATTGTAAATTCGCCAATAACTGGCATTCCTCCTGCTTTTTACGGGTGTTTCCATTAACACCAGAATGAGCGGATTGTTTACTACATCAAGAACGCATCCGAAGTGTACATCCTGGTGCGCCGACTGAATCGCCCGGAGCCATGCGGATGGCTACGACTTAATACGAATCATTAACCCTGTAAGGATACGGAGAGCATGACATGAGACCAATATCCAACCTCAATACGAGCGCAGCAACCTATATTCCACCGCAACAACTCCCGAGTAGTTGTCTGGAAACTTTGACGCTTCTGGTGCAGATGAATAATTATATCAAAAGGGATGCGGACTACAGCACGGGCATGGCTGTTACTCCACTGGTTCCTGAAGAGGTTCACTTGCTGGCTGTTGCGATGACAACCGAACTACATCGACATCAGTTCCAACCGGTGGTAAGTGCAAATGATCTGCAACTTCCTGAACCGTTCACCTTCGATGTTGCCGGTTTCACCATCACCTTCACGAAGACGCAAGAGCATGACAACACGGGCAATCTCATGAAAATTGCAGTCAGCAAGAGCGGTGTGTGCACCAGTACAAATATTACTCTTGAGCTGTTTCACTCCATTGTCACAACCCTGATGTCACGCAGTCAATATGGAACCTTTGATCTCTGGTCCGTACGGCCAATACTCACGGATGAAAGTCAAAACAGGGTGCATGAAGCAGCTCGCTACTCCCCGGCCCAGCAATACGGAAGAGAAGAAACACACTTTACCAACAATGGCATGCGAGAATTTGGAAATATGTCTCCGCTGGCGTGGCGTAACGATGTGGAATTACAGCAATCGTGTAATACAAGCAACATCCCACCAAATGCTGCAAATGACGACATAAACAACACCAGGCAGACCATCGAGGACCAGCCAGAGGCGGACGAGCCACAGCAATATGTTAAATTGACTGTAGACGACATGCGAAAATGGGCGGCTATGGACCAGCAGGCGCGAAACGCTCTACAGGGAGTTTCAGGATGGTGTACGCGCAATCATTTTAATATCAAAAATGCCAGAAATTACCTGACCGATCACGGCCTGAACTACGCGGGACAGGTAAAGGTAAACAGGCCGCATGAATATGCCAAATTCACCCTTGAACATATCCGCCAGTGGGCAGCCTTAAACAAGCATGTGCGAAAACCGGTTGGTTATTTAGAAAAGTGGTGTAAGGAAAGAAACCTCGCGCCAACTACTGCCAGGAATTACCTGAAGAACGACGGGCTTACCGCCCTGGGTGAGTTGAAGCTGACAGGGCCGCAGAAATGGGTCACGTTCACCTTCGGAGACATCGTACAATGGGCGAATATGACCCAGGAGGAGCGTAACAGCGCAGGGGGAGCCGAAAAGTGGAGTAAAAAACGCGGCTTCCAGTGGTCTACTGCCAGATCCTACCTGAAATCGAGCGGAGTGACCAAGCAAGGTGCGAGAAAACTGGCGTGGTTAAAAAACAGCGGGAATATGTCGAATCCATTCTATCTCGCCCAACCAACCAGCCGCAGGACATAAGCTGAAGGTACCGATAGCGGCAATTTTGTTCATCAGTGCCGGGTGGGCAAATAGCAATTGCCCCCGAACACTCCCTGCCAGGCAACTTATACCGCATGGCAGGGAACATTCGGGTTAAAAAGCAAAAGATAAATAATTACTCTTCAGCTTAGCCTTCCTGCAACCGTGACGGCGGTGCCGAATGATAGTGCGCATCGGCCTCGGCAAAGCGTTTTTGCATCGCCGCTGACGGCGCTTTACCCAGCAAACTAAACACTACAATCCCAATACTGCCGAAGATAAAGCCCGGAATAATTTCGTACAGTCCCAGCCAGCCGAACTGTTTCCAGACGATAACCGTCAGCGCCCCGATGATCATCCCCGCCAGCGCACCGTTGCGCGTCATGCGTGACCACATCACCGAGAACAGCACCACCGGACCAAACGCCGCGCCAAAGCCTGCCCACGCGTAGCTCACTAAGCCCAGCACGCGGTTTTCCGGGTTTGCCGCCAGCGCAATGGCCACCAGCGCCACCACCAGCACCATCACACGCCCTACCCACACCAGCTCTTTCTGGCTGGCATGTTTACGCAGAAACGCTTTATATAGATCTTCGGTAATCGCACTGGAACATACCAGCAGCTGGCAACTTAAGGTTGACATTACCGCCGCCAGAATTGCCGACAGCAGAATCCCGGCAATCCACGGGTTAAACAGAATTTGCGCCAGTTCGATAAACACGCGTTCAGCGTTCTGGTTTACCGCACCTGCTACCGCCGGGTGCTCGTTAAAGTAAGCGATACCAAAGAAGCCGACAGCCACCGCCCCTGCCAGGCAGAGGATCATCCAGGTCATACTGATACGACGCGCATGGACGATGCTGTGGTGAGAATCCGCCGCCATAAAACGCGCCAGGATGTGCGGCTGCCCGAAGTAACCCAGCCCCCATCCCATCAGCGAGATAATGGCAACAAAGTTCAGCCCTTTGAGCATATCCACGTTTTCGATGCTCTTTTGTTTGATCACTTCCAGAGAGTCGCCAAAGCCACCGACACTGATAATGACGATAACCGGCGTCAGGATCAGGGCAAAAATCATCAGGCTGGCCTGTACAGTATCAGTCCAGCTCACCGCGAGGAAACCGCCAATAAAGGTGTAAAGGATCGTCGCCGCAGCTCCCGCCCACAGAGCCGTTTCGTAGCTCATGCCAAAGGTACTTTCAAACAGACGCGCGCCTGCCACAATGCCCGAAGCACAATAAATGGTGAAGAACAGCAAAATAACCAGCGCGGAGATAATGCGCAAAATGCGGCTTTTATCTTCAAAGCGTCCGGTGAAATAATCCGGCAATGTTAAGGCGTTATTGTTATATTCGGTATGCACACGCAACCGCCCGGCCACCAGCTTCCAGTTGATCCACGCGCCTAATGTCAGGCCAATGGCGATCCAACTTTCGGAAATCCCGGAAAGAAAAACCGCGCCCGGCAACCCCATTAACAGCCAGCCGCTCATATCCGATGCACCCGCCGATAATGCCGTCACGAATGGCCCAAGGCTACGTCCGCCCAGAATATAGTCGTCAAAGTTTTTCGTTGATCGCCAGGCGATAAACCCAATCAATATCATGCCAAAGATATAGACACAAAATGTCACCAACATCGGTGTGCTAATAGCCATCTAAAGTCTCCAAAAAATTATTATCGGCAATGTCGAAACTTGCCGTTATATCTGCCACCGGAACGGGGTAACAGAGTTTATGTTTTACCAGGGCGACCGTATCCTGCCGGAAGCGCTAGTTATTCACAATCGATTTAACACACCATTTACATTAAATTTTAGTGCTCAGCGACACTATTTTTCATCAGGTTGCACTCTCTCACATTTTTTGCGGTTGCACCTTTCAAAAATGTTAACTGCCGCAGAGAAAAAGTCTGAGTTATTTTTTTAATCCCTGTCATATCGATTTCTTTTATTAACATTTCATTCATTTTTAAGCTTGCTACGCAGGTCACATTTAACATGGTTGCACAAAGTTGCAACATCATGGATATTTCACGATAACGTTAAGTTGCACCTTTCAGAACAACAGGAGTAATGGCATGGGAACCACCACCATGGGGGTTAAGCTGGACGACGCGACGCGTGAGCGTATTAAGTCTGCCGCGACACGTATCGATCGCACGCCACACTGGTTAATTAAGCAGGCGATTTTTTCTTATCTCGAACAACTGGAAAACAGCGATACTCTGCCGGAGCTACCTGCGCTGCTTTCTGGCGCTGCCAATGAGAGCGATGAAGCACCGACTCCGGCAGAGGAACCACACCAGCCATTCCTCGACTTTGCCGAGCAAATTTTGCCCCAGTCGGTTTCCCGCGCCGCGATCACCGCGGCCTATCGCCGCCCGGAAACCGAAGCGGTTTCTATGCTGCTGGAACAAGCCCGCCTGCCGCAACCAGTTGCTGAACAGGCACACAAACTGGCGTATCAACTGGCCGATAAACTGCGTAATCAAAAAAATGCCAGTGGCCGCGCAGGTATGGTCCAGGGGTTATTGCAGGAGTTTTCGCTGTCATCGCAGGAAGGCGTGGCGCTGATGTGTCTGGCAGAAGCGTTGTTGCGTATTCCCGACAAAGCCACCCGTGATGCGTTAATTCGCGACAAAATCAGCAACGGTAACTGGCAGTCACACATTGGTCGTAGCCCGTCACTGTTTGTTAATGCCGCTACCTGGGGGCTGTTGTTTACTGGCAAACTGGTTTCCACCCATAACGAAGCCAGCCTCTCCCGCTCGCTGAACCGCATTATCGGTAAGAGCGGTGAACCGCTGATCCGCAAAGGTGTGGATATGGCGATGCGCCTGATGGGCGAGCAGTTCGTCACTGGCGAAACCATTGCGGAAGCGTTAGCCAATGCCCGCAAGCTGGAAGAGAAAGGTTTCCGTTACTCCTACGATATGCTTGGCGAAGCTGCACTAACTGCCGCAGATGCACAGGCGTATATGGTTTCCTATCAGCAGGCGATTCACGCCATTGGTAAAGCGTCTAACGGTCGTGGCATCTATGAAGGTCCGGGCATTTCAATCAAGCTGTCGGCGCTGCATCCGCGTTACAGCCGCGCCCAGTATGACCGGGTAATGGAAGAGCTTTACCCACGTCTGAAATCACTCACTATGCTGGCGCGTCAGTACGATATTGGTATCAACATTGACGCCGAAGAGGCCGATCGTCTGGAGATCTCCCTCGATCTGCTGGAAAAACTCTGTTTCGAGCCTGAACTGGCTGGCTGGAACGGCATCGGTTTTGTTATTCAGGCTTATCAAAAACGCTGCCCACTGGTGATTGATTACCTGATTGATCTCGCCACCCGCAGCCGTCGCCGTCTGATGATTCGCCTGGTGAAAGGCGCGTACTGGGATAGTGAAATCAAGCGTGCACAGATGGACGGCCTTGAAGGTTATCCGGTTTATACCCGTAAGGTGTATACCGACGTTTCTTATCTCGCCTGTGCGAAAAAGCTGCTGGCGGTACCGAATCTAATCTACCCGCAGTTCGCGACGCACAACGCCCATACGCTGGCGGCGATTTATCAACTGGCAGGTCAGAACTACTATCCGGGTCAGTACGAGTTCCAGTGCCTGCATGGTATGGGCGAGCCACTGTATGAGCAGGTCACCGGGAAAGTTGCCGAGGGTAAACTTAACCGTCCGTGTCGTATTTATGCCCCGGTTGGCACACATGAAACGCTGCTGGCGTATCTGGTGCGTCGCCTGCTGGAAAACGGTGCTAACACCTCGTTTGTTAACCGTATTGCCGACACCTCTTTGCCACTGGATGAACTGGTCGCCGATCCGGTCACTGCTGTAGAAAAACTGGCGCAACAGGAAGGGCAAACTGGATTACCGCATCCGAAAATTCCCCTGCCGCGCGATCTTTACGGTCACGGGCGCGACAACTCGGCAGGGCTGGATCTCGCTAACGAACACCGGCTGGCCTCGCTCTCTTCTGCCCTGCTCAATAGTGCACTGCAAAAATGGCAGGCCTTGCCCATGCTGGAACAACCTGTAGCGGCAGGTGAGATGTCGCCCGTTATTAACCCTGCGGAACCGAAAGATATTGTGGGCTTTGTGCGTGAAGCCACGCCGCGTGAAGTAGAACAGGCGCTGGAAAGTGCGGTTAATAATGCGCCAATCTGGTTTGCCACTCCTCCGGCTGAACGCGCGGCAATTTTACATCGCGCTGCCGTGCTAATGGAAAGCCAGATGCAGCAACTGATTGGTATTCTGGTGCGTGAAGCCGGAAAAACCTTCAGTAACGCCATTGCCGAAGTGCGCGAAGCGGTCGATTTTCTCCACTACTACGCCGGACAGGTGCGGGATGATTTCGCTAACGAAACCCACCGTCCATTAGGGCCTGTGGTGTGTATCAGCCCGTGGAACTTCCCGCTGGCGATTTTCACCGGGCAGATTGCTGCCGCACTGGCGGCAGGTAACAGCGTGCTGGCAAAACCGGCAGAACAAACGCCGCTGATTGCCGCGCAAGGGATCGCCATTTTGCTTGAAGCGGGTGTACCGCCAGGCGTGGTGCAGTTGCTGCCAGGTCAGGGGGAAACCGTGGGCGCGCAACTGACGGGTGATGATCGCGTACGCGGGGTGATGTTTACCGGTTCAACCGAAGTCGCTACGTTACTGCAGCGCAATATCGCCAGCCGCCTGGACGCTCAGGGTCGCCCTATTCCGCTCATCGCTGAAACCGGCGGCATGAACGCGATGATTGTCGATTCTTCAGCACTGACCGAACAAGTCGTAATAGATGTGCTGGCCTCGGCGTTCGACAGTGCGGGTCAGCGTTGTTCGGCACTGCGCGTGCTGTGCCTGCAAGATGAGATTGCCGACCATACGTTGAAAATGCTGCGCGGCGCAATGGCCGAATGTCGGATGGGTAATCCGGGTCGCCTGACCACTGATATCGGTCCGGTGATTGATAGCGAAGCGAAAGCCAATATCGAGCGTCATATTCAGACCATGCGTAGCAAAGGCCGTCCGGTGTTCCAGGCGGTACGGGAAAACAACGAAGATGCCCGTGAATGGCAAAGCGGCACCTTTGTCGCCCCGACGCTGATCGAACTGGATGACTTTGCCGAATTGCAAAAAGAGGTCTTTGGTCCGGTGCTGCATGTGGTGCGTTATAACCGTAATCAGCTGCCGGAGCTGATCGAGCAGATTAACGCTTCCGGCTATGGTCTGACGCTTGGCGTTCATACGCGTATTGATGAAACCATCGCCCAGGTCACTGGCTCAGCCCATGTTGGTAACCTGTATGTTAACCGTAATATGGTGGGCGCAGTGGTTGGGGTGCAGCCATTCGGCGGCGAAGGGTTGTCCGGTACCGGGCCGAAAGCAGGCGGTCCGCTCTATCTCTACCGTCTGCTGGCGAATCGCCCGGAAAGTGCGCTGGCGGTGACGCTCGCGCGTCAGGATGCAGAGTATCCGGTCGATGCGCAGTTGAAAGCCGCATTGACTCAGCCGCTAAATGCACTGCGGGAATGGGCAGCAAATCGTCCAGAATTGCAGGCGTTATGTACGCAATATGGCGAGCTGGCGCAGGCAGGAACACAACGATTGCTGCCAGGGCCGACGGGTGAGCGCAACACCTGGACGCTGCTGCCGCGTGAGCGCGTATTGTGTATCGCGGATGATGAACAGGATGCGCTGACTCAGCTCGCCGCCGTGCTGGCGGTGGGCAGCCAGGTGCTGTGGCCAGATGACGCGCTGCATCGTCAGTTAGTGAAGGCATTGCCATCGACTGTCAGCGAGCGTATTCAACTGGCGAAAGCGGAAAATATTACCGCTCAACCCTTTGATGCGGTGATCTTCCACGGTGATTCGGATCAGCTTCGCGCATTGTGTGAAGCAGTTGCCGCGCGGGATGGCGCAATTGTTTCGGTGCAGGGTTTTGCCCGTGGCGAAAGCAATATCCTTCTGGAACGGCTGTATATCGAGCGTTCGCTGAGTGTGAATACTGCTGCCGCTGGCGGTAACGCCAGTTTAATGACGATCGGTTAAACAGGTAGCCGGAGGATGTTACACCATCCTCCGGCATCATTAGCGTGGTCGAATCCCCTCAATAATAATCCGCTGCACGTTTTCAACCGTTTGATTGAAAAATACCTCATCGCGCAACGTTGCGCCTGTCACTGCCTCCACCTGAGGGGCAAAATCGGCGTAATGTTGAGTGGAAGCCCAAATCATAAAAATCAAATGCTGCGGATCAATTGGCGCGAGTTTGCCGCTTTTGACCCAACCGGCAATCAGCGCCGATTTCTCATCAATTAATGCCTTCAAATCGCCCGTCAGTTCATCCATTAACAGCGGCGCGCCTGCCAGCATCTCCATACAGAACAGGCGCGAAGCCTGCGGATAATCGCGTGAGACTTCCAGCTTCAGACGGATGTACTCTTTGATCGCCGCCAGCGGGGCGAAATCTTCACGAAACGCTTTTAACGGTGCCAGCCAGATATCGAGAATCTGCCGCAGCACGGCAATATACAGCGCCTCTTTTGACGGAAAGTAATACAGCAGATTGGTTTTTGAAACACCCGCCAACTCTGCGATCTGCTCCAGCCTTGTGCCGTGAAAACCGAATTGTGAAAAAGTGTCCAGTGCTGCGCTAAGAATCGCTTTTTTCTTCGCGCTTACTGCGCGCGAACGTTTACCCGTTGTTTTCACTGCGCCTTGCGTCATGCGCTCTCCCCTCTTGTAGATTGGCAACAGGATAGCAAAACCCCCGCCCGGCCTCGACCTTCTGCACTCTCATCGCGCACGGATGCATGTTTTATGTGCAACTGTTTTGACCGTTTAGTCCACTTTTTACCAGATATTTTAGATAACGCAATGTTAACACATTAATAACATTCACTTTTTAAAAACTGGCATCCGCTTTGCAAACAAGCCAATACGCGGCTGAAAAGGATATGCAGGATGCAGCGCCCCGTCTGACTTTCACTTTACGAGACGAAGAGAGGTTGATGATGAAAATTGGCGTATTCGTACCTATTGGCAACAACGGCTGGCTCATTTCGACCCACGCGCCGCAGTACATGCCGACCTTTGAACTGAATAAATCCATTGTGCAAAAAGCGGAGCACTACCATTTCGATTTCGCCCTGTCGATGATCAAACTGCGTGGCTTTGGCGGCAAAACTGAGTTCTGGGATCACAACCTTGAGTCGTTCACCTTGATGGCGGGGCTGGCGGCCGTGACCTCGCGCATTCAGATTTACGCCACTGCCGCCACCTTAACGTTACCTCCGGCAATCGTCGCCCGTATGGCCGCAACCATCGACTCAATCTCTGGCGGACGTTTTGGCGTCAACCTCGTGACTGGCTGGCAAAAGCCCGAGTATGAGCAGATGGGTATCTGGCCTGGCGATGACTATTTCTCCCGTCGTTACGACTATCTCACCGAATATGTTCAGGTGCTGCGCGACCTGTGGGGTTCGGGGAAAAGCGATTTTAAAGGCGATTTTTTCACCATGAATGATTGTCGCGTCAGTCCGCAACCGAGTGTCCCCATGAAAGTGATCTGCGCCGGGCAAAGCGACGCTGGCATGGCGTTCTCCGCTCAGTATGCCGATTTCAACTTCTGTTTCGGCAAAGGCGTAAATACACCTACGGCTTTCGCCCCGACCGCTGTGCGGATGAAACAGGCCGCAGAGCAAACCGGGCGCGACGTTGGCTCTTATGTGTTGTTTATGGTGATTGCCGATGAAACCGACGATGCCGCTCGTGCCAAATGGGAACACTACAAAGCGGGCGCGGATGAAGAGGCGTTAAGCTGGCTAACCGAACAAACTCAGAAAGATACCCGCTCCGGTACTGACACCAACGTCCGTCAGATGGCCGATCCCACTTCAGCGGTAAACATCAATATGGGGACGTTAGTCGGTTCTTACGCCAGTGTCGCGCGCATGTTAGATGAAGTCGCAAGCGTGCCTGGTGCCGAAGGCGTGCTGTTAACCTTCGACGATTTTCTGTCGGGAATCGAAACCTTCGGCGAGCGCATTCAACCACTGATGCAGTGCCGCGCCCATCTCCCTGTGCTGACTCAGGAGGTGGCATGATGACGACATTAACCGCTCGACCGGAAGCCATTACCTTCGATCCGCAGCAAAGTGCGCTGATCGTGGTGGATATGCAAAACGCCTATGCCACGCCAGGCGGCTACTTAGATCTCGCCGGGTTTGATGTCTCAACCACTCGCCCGGTCATTGCCAACATTCAAACCGCCGTGACCGCAGCGCGAGCGGCAGGGATGTTGATCATCTGGTTTCAAAATGGCTGGGATGAACAGTATGTCGAGGCTGGCGGCCCCGGCTCACCGAATTTTCATAAATCGAACGCCTTGAAAACCATGCGTAAGCAGCCGCAGCTACAGGGGAAATTGCTGGCGAAAGGCTCCTGGGATTATCAACTGGTGGATGAACTGGTGCCGCAGCCTGGCGATATTGTGCTGCCGAAGCCGCGCTACAGCGGTTTCTTCAATACGCCGCTGGACAGCATTTTGCGCAGCCGCGGAATACGCCATCTGGTTTTCACCGGCATCGCTACCAACGTCTGCGTCGAATCGACGCTACGCGACGGCTTTTTTCTGGAGTATTTCGGCGTGGTGCTGGAAGACGCAACTCACCAGGCGGGGCCGGAATTTGCGCAGAAAGCTGCGTTGTTCAATATCGAAACCTTTTTTGGCTGGGTCAGCGACGTCGAAACGTTCTGCGACGCGCTTTCTCCCACGTCCTTTGCTCGTATCGCTTAAGGAGTTTAACGATGCCAAAATCCGTAATTATTCCCGCTGGCAGCAGCGCACCGCTGGCCCCCTTCGTTCCCGGCACGCTGGCTGATGGCGTGGTGTATGTCTCCGGTACGCTGGCTTTTGATCAACATAATAACGTGCTGTTTGCCGATGACCCAAAGGCGCAAACCCGCCACGTTCTGGAAACCATCCGCAAGGTGATCGAGACGGCGGGTGGCACGATGGCGGATGTGACCTTCAACAGCATCTTTATTACCGACTGGAAAAATTACGCCGCGATTAACGAAATCTACGCCGAGTTTTTTCCAGGTGATAAACCGGCGCGATTCTGCATTCAGTGCGGACTGGTAAAACCTGACGCGCTGGTGGAAATCGCCACAATTGCGCATATCGCCAAGTGAGGCCGCGATGAAACTTTCACTCTCACCTCCCCCTTATGCTGATGCGCCCGTAGTGGTGTTGATTTCGGGTCTTGGCGGTAGCGGCAGTTACTGGTTACCGCAACTGGCGGTGCTGGAGCAGGAGTATCAGGTAGTCTGTTACGACCAGCGCGGCACCGGCAATAATCCCGACACGCTGGCAGAAGATTACAGTATCACCCAGATGGCAGCGGAACTGCATCAGGCGCTGGTAGCCGCAGGGATTGAGCATTACGCAGTGGTCGGCCATGCGCTCGGTGCGCTGGTGGGAATGCAGCTGGCGCTGGATTATCCCGCGTCGGTAACTGTGCTGGTCTGCGTTAACGGCTGGCTACGAATAAACGCCCATACGCGCCGCTGTTTTCAGGTTCGCGAACGATTACTGTATAGCGGTGGCGCGCAGGCATGGGTGGAAGCGCAGCCGTTGTTCCTCTATCCCGCCGACTGGATGGCGGCCCGCGCACCTCGCCTTGAGGCAGAAGACGCGCTGGCACTGGCGCATTTTCAGGGCAAAAATAATTTACTGCGTCGACTTAACGCCCTCAAACGCGCTGACTTTAGTCACCATGCGGATCGCATCCGCTGCCCGGTGCAAATCATCTGCGCCAGTGATGATCTGCTGGTGCCATCAGCATGTTCCAGTGAACTTCATGCCGCCCTGCCCGATAGCCAGAAAATGGTGATGCGCTATGGCGGACACGCCTGCAACGTGACCGATCCCGAAACGTTTAATGCTCTGTTACTCAACGGGCTTGCCAGCCTGTTACATCACCGTGAAGCCGCCCTGTAAGGAATTGCTATGAACGAAGCCGTTAGCCCAGGTGCGCTTAGCACCCTGTTCACCGATGCCCGCACTCACAATGGCTGGCGGGAGACACCCGTCAGCGATGAGACGTTACGGGAGCTTTATGCCCTGATGAAATGGGGGCCGACATCAGCTAACTGTTCTCCGGCACGGATCGTGTTTATCCGCACTGCAGAGGGAAAAGAACGTCTGCGCCCGGCGCTTTCCAGCGGCAATCTGCAAAAAACCCTGACCGCGCCCGTCACCGCTATCGTCGCATGGGACAGTGAATTTTATGAACGGTTACCGCAACTGTTTCCTCACGGCGATGCCCGCAGTTGGTTTACCTCCAGCCCACAACTTGCCGAAGAAACAGCGTTTCGCAACAGTTCCATGCAGGCGGCTTATCTGATCATCGCCTGCCGTGCGCTGGGGCTGGATACCGGCCCGATGTCGGGTTTTGATCGTCAACACGTAGACGACGCTTTTTTTGCAGGCAGCACGCTGAAGAGCAATCTGCTGATTAATATCGGCTATGGCGATAGAAGCAAACTTTTTGCGCGCCTGCCACGTCTGTCCTTTGAAGAAGCCTGCGGGCTGTTGTAAGGAGCAAACTATGAACATTGTCGATCAACAAACTTTTCGCGATGCGATGTCCTGCATGGGTGCGGCGGTCAATATCATCACCACGGACGGTCCAGCCGGGCGCGCCGGGTTCACCGCCAGCGCCGTCTGCAGCGTGACCGACACGCCTCCCACATTACTGGTGTGCCTGAATCGTGGGGCGTCCGTCTGGCCGGTATTCAATGAAAATCGAACGCTGTGTGTAAATACACTTAGCGCCGGGCAGGAGCCGCTTTCAAACCTTTTTGGCGGCAAAACGCCCATGGAACACCGCTTTGCCGCCGCCCGCTGGCAGACGGGTGTGACCGGATGCCCGCAACTGGAAGAGGCGCTGGTTTCGTTTGACTGCCGTATCAGCCAGGTGGTGAGCATCGGCACCCACGACATTCTGTTTTGCGCCATCGAGGCGATTCATCGTCATGCCACACCCTACGGGCTGGTGTGGTTCGATCGCAGTTATCACGCGCTGATGCGCCCTGCTTGTTAACCTCCTTAAGGAGACAGCTGATGGCAATGTTCGGTTTTCCTCACTGGCAGTTGAAATCGACCTCTACAGAGAGCGGCGTGGTCGCGCCGGATGAACGATTGCCGTTTGCTCAGACGGCAATAATGGGCGTTCAACACGCGGTGGCGATGTTTGGCGCGACGGTGTTAATGCCGATTCTGATGGGGCTGGATCCCAATCTTTCCATTTTAATGTCAGGGATCGGCACGTTACTGTTTTTCTTTATTACCGGCGGGCGCGTGCCCAGTTATCTCGGCTCCAGCGCGGCTTTTGTCGGCGTGGTGATCGCCGCAACGGGCTTTAACGGTCAGGGCATTAACCCGAATATCAGCATTGCGCTGGGCGGGATTATCGCCTGTGGGCTGGTTTATACCGTCATTGGCCTGGTGGTGGTGAAAATCGGCACGCGCTGGATTGAACGGCTAATGCCGCCGGTGGTGACGGGTGCGGTGGTGATGGCGATTGGCCTGAACTTAGCGCCTATCGCGGTAAAAAGTGTATCGGCTTCAGGCTTTGATAGCTGGATGGCGGTAATGACGGTGCTGTGTATTGGGCTGGTGGCGGTGTTTACCCGTGGCATGATCCAGCGGTTATTGATTCTTGTAGGATTAATTGTCGCCTGTCTGCTGTATGGCGTGATGACCAACGTTTTAGGGCTGGGAAAAGCCGTCGATTTTACTCTCGTCAGCCATGCTGCCTGGTTCGGTCTGCCACATTTTTCCACTCCTGCTTTTAATGGTCAGGCAATGATGCTGATTGCGCCCGTGGCGGTGATTCTGGTGGCGGAAAACTTAGGTCATCTCAAGGCGGTCGCCGGGATGACCGGACGCAATATGGACCCGTATATGGGGCGAGCATTCGTAGGCGATGGTCTGGCAACGATGCTTTCTGGTTCTGTCGGTGGCAGCGGCGTAACCACCTACGCCGAGAATATCGGTGTAATGGCCGTGACAAAAGTCTACTCGACGCTGGTGTTTGTCGCTGCTGCCGTCATCGCCATGCTGTTGGGCTTTTCACCGAAATTTGGCGCGCTGATTCATACCATTCCGGCCGCGGTGATTGGTGGTGCATCAATTGTTGTGTTCGGGCTGATTGCCGTCGCAGGCGCAAGGATCTGGGTACAAAACCGTGTCGATTTAAGCCAGAACGGTAATTTGATTATGGTCGCAGTAACCTTAGTGCTGGGCGCGGGTGATTTTGCTCTCACGCTGGGCGGTTTTACGTTGGGAGGAATCGGTACAGCAACCTTTGGCGCGATTTTACTCAATGCGTTATTAAGCAGAAGGTTGGTTGACGTTCCACCGCCAGAAGTTGTTCATCAGGAGCCATAAACAGAAAACCGCCGGGATTACCGGCGGTGATGACTTTTTGACGAGCTTAAGAAAAAAATGCATTCGTCATTGATTAGCCCGGCTAGTTGTCGCTTTTGCCGTGACTGCTCTTGCCACCTTTTTTACCTGCTTCAGATGCGCGCTGCGGATCATTCTTGAAATTACCCCCGCTGTGCTGTCCACCTTTTTTACCTGCTTCTGATGCTCTTTCGCGGTCTTCTGCAAAATTGCCGGAACCGCCTCGATGGTTTGCCATTACTGACCTCCGTCTGGGTATAGACATCATATTGCATAGAATTAACGCGGCGTATGGCGGCTGCCATATTTTCGCTACGTGGGACTAAGCTTAGTGAACTGACGTGTTTCTACCCGCGTTTGGTAATATCCTGCAACAGCTTCTTAGCGAGAATAGATATCATCTCCAATAATTATCCATAAGCCGCTCTTATGATTAAAAAAACGCGATGAGATAAAAATGTGTCATTTTGCGACAAAATTGCGTGCTTGTGAAAGTTGTTATAAATCAAATAAGTGGTTGTGAAATTTGCACTCTGAAAAGGACGTCTTATCTTTAAATAAATGGTAGCGAATCGCTACGGAATAGAGATAACACGAGGAGTGGTTAGAAATGGCTAAAGTTCTGGTGCTTTATTATTCCATGTACGGACATATTGAAACGATGGCACGCGCAGTCGCTGAGGGTGCAAGCAAAGTGGATGGCGCAGAAGTTGTCGTTAAGCGTGTACCGGAAACCATGCCGCCGCAATTATTTGAAAAAGCAGGCGGTAAAACGCAAACTGCACCGGTTGCAACCCCGCAAGAACTGGCCGATTACGACGCCATTATTTTTGGTACACCTACCCGCTTTGGCAACATGTCCGGTCAAATGCGTACCTTCCTCGACCAGACGGGCGGCCTGTGGGCTTCCGGCGCACTATACGGAAAACTGGCGAGCGTCTTTAGTTCCACCGGTACTGGCGGCGGTCAGGAACAAACCATCACATCCACCTGGACGACCCTTGCGCATCACGGCATGGTGATTGTCCCCATTGGCTACGCAGCGCAGGAATTATTTGACGTTTCACAGGTTCGCGGCGGTACGCCGTACGGCGCAACCACCATCGCAGGCGGTGACGGCTCACGCCAGCCAAGCCAGGAAGAACTGTCTATTGCTCGTTATCAAGGGGAATATGTCGCAGGTCTGGCAGTTAAACTTAACGGCTAATCTTCAACAGGAGGATACGCATGCCAACTCAAGAAGCGAAAGCTCATCACGTCGGTGAATGGGCATCTCTGCGCAATACGTCGCCGGAAATAGCCGAGGCCATTTTCGAAGTCGCCGGGTACGACGAAAAAATGGCGGAAAAGATTTGGGAAGAAGGTAGCGATGAAGTGTTAGTCAAAGCCTTTGCTAAGACCGATAAAGATTCGCTTTTTTGGGGCGAACAGACCATCGAACGTAAAAACGTTTAACCAGCGACTCCCCCGCTTCTCGCGGGGGAGTTTTCTGTTATTTCACCGCTTCATTCAACACGCTATCAAACTTATCCATCGGGCAGAAACCGTTGGCATCTATCGGGCAACCGCTTAATTCCAGCGTCACACGCTGCGCAGGTGCCTGCAGGGTTAACGCATCGGCATTACGTAACTGTTCCGCACTCTGGTACACATATTCAATTTTCATCAAATCGCGATTGGCTTTGCTGTCATGCCAACGCTGGAAAACGATTTTGCCGCCAATCGGCGTGCGTTCGTTCTGGTCATGCAACTGATACGGTTTGAAATCCAGCGCCGTTAACAGAGAGGCAATGTTGGAGTCATGCCCAACTAACACCGTGATTTTTGGTGCACTGGTGCGATCGGTGACCAGGGCTTTGTCGATATAACTGACCAGCGGTTTCGCAACATTGCGCGCCACTTCCGGTGAGGTAAACAGGCTGTCCTGGTAACCGTTTTTCAGCTTCGACAACACCTTCCATTGCTGGTCAGATTTGATTTCTCCCCAGGCCACCTGATCCATCGGAAAACCTTCGTAGTATTGCAAAGTAAACGCATCTACCAGCGAGTTGCCGACTTTCAGCGGCCCGGAAACACCTGGTTCTTGTTGATACTTCGCGCTAAAGGTATTTTTGCCATCCACCAGCGAACACTGTTGTTTCTCTTTACAGGCAGGGGAATCTTTATAGTTAACGATTTTTTCCAGTAGCTGGTAGCTGTCGGTAAGCTGGAGTTTGCTGAGCTCTTTCTCCATTGCCGCCACCGCCTGTTCACTGAATGCGGCGGAATCATCGGTGATCACCGGGTTAAAGGTTGGGTCCATGGTGCCCATTTTTTCCTGGTGATGCACAGGAATATCACACCCCGGGAATGCGCCGGTAATAAAGAACTGTGCGGTCGCGACAGTACGTTGCAGACTATTGGCATAGGCATAAACGGTGTCCGGCGGCGGGCATTCCCCCGATTTCACCATTCCCTGCTCTGCCAGCCATTCACGCATGTAATGGCCCATATACACTTCGAGCACGCCACCTTTGGTGGTGAGTTGCCCACCGGGGACGTCCCATTCGGGCCATTTATTCGGCGTCGACTGCTCCAGCACACTGCCATTGTTCGCCAGCGGCGCACGTAAGTTATGGCGGCTCATCATGAGCACTTGCTGTAGCTGATAGCCTTCCGGTACGGTTTGTGCCTGAGCATTTGAAGCGAGTAAAACTATCCCTGCCACAGTTGCGGCGATTAGCGTTTTGTTCATTCCTGGCACCTCTTTTGTTATCAATCACTAAAGAGTGTGACAGAAATATGACTTTTTTCCGGGAACAGGTTCGCAAAATGGCTTGTTGAACACCTGTTTTTCTATATACATCTTTAAAAACAGGCAAACTATGCCAGATTAGCCTCTGCCTCGCGTACGCCGCTGATGATTACACCTGTGGCTAAATAGAATATCAGCGGCGTTACTAATACAGAGGCAATAGTACCAATAATAAGAGAAGTGAGGCTAATAACAATGGTTTATAGCACATGCCTTTGTCATTAAATTGCATAACGATTTAAATAGTCAAGTTGCGCATTCATTTCCTTATTGTTTAACTTGTAAGCCTGAGCAAAAAGTTCAGGAGGGAGGTAAACGTCATAATGATTGCCAGTGTTTATTAAATAACCATACTCAAGATCTTCATCTGTTGAAAAGGATTCATTCCCTAAGGAGATTGATGCTACATTACTATTAACAATAAATAATGAGCAAATGCTATCTGAAAGAACAGAAAGAAAATTCTTCACCGCTTTAATCCTATCCGACGTGTCGGTATCTAAAGCAAGCAAATTCTTGTTATCATTAAATATAAACTCGGGTAAATGCAGGATACATTTTTCGTTATTCAAGCAACTATCAATGAATTGTTTTTTAAAAAAAAGAAAGCTCCATGACATGGGACTACCCACACCCTGAATTTTGTTGTCAGATTGCAGATCAACGCCAAATAATGTCTTAACATCTTCCCTGAGATCATAGAATGCCGCATCAACAAGAGCCTCGATCGTTTGTTTATCAACAATTTTAATAAACTCTTCGTATACTTCCTTTTGTGTCTTATGACTGCCCAGCGCCCATGAATAATCATGTTGTTTTAAAACCAGTATAGCTCTTAACAGACAATATCCATCGCCATCTACAGGAGCATATTTTAATCCTAATGCCTGGTTAGTTTCACTCTGAATAAAAGATATACCAGATAAATCAATACCAGTATCTAAATCAGATATTCCCGGCGTATTTATCCATTCTGGCTGAACACTAATATTTTCATCATCTAAACAATACTCAGAAAAAACATCATCACACAAACCTTCAATAAATTTTATAAAATTAAGCCAACAATAACCTTTAAAATCTGCGATAGTCTCTGAACTTCTGTCCGGCAATGATATAATAACAAGCTCTCTCTCTTGAGAATATTTTATAGTATATGTAAAACCTCCTGAAACTCCTGAATAAATTTGCGTATCTTTAGTATGCAATGTTTTCAAAAATGAAGATAAATCATTATCATTTTGCATTTCATATAATTGTTTTTCTAGCGATTCACATTCCAGACATGGAGTATCCTCTTCATTTACTTTACGTCTGAGTTCATTGTACAACCGCATAAAACACACCAGTGTGTTTTCAAAAAGCGTGATTGAATATGTTTGATTTTTTTCGTACTCATTTTTTATATCGTTCCAGGCCTGTTTCAAATAATTATTTGCAGTGCAACTAATTCCATGTAAATTACTACCCATATATAGCGCCTATAAAATTTAATAAATAATGACGCCCTAGTTAAACTTAAAGTGCCTGGTTCAACTATCAAAAATCGCTCACCCTTTTTCACCTGTTTAAAATATGTTCAGCAACCCATCTTGATGGCGACATCCTCTCCGCGATGATTTCAATAACATATTCTGTGTTGGCATATGAAATTTTGAGGATTACCCTACACTTATAGGAGTTACCTTACAGGGGTTCCTTCAATTTGTGTTGATTTACGCGAGATAACGCTATGGAATTAAAGGATTATTACGCCATCATGGGCGTGAAACCGACGGACGATCTCAAGACAATCAAGACCGCCTATCGTCGACTGGCCCGTAAATACCATCCTGATGTCAGCAAAGAACCGGATGCCGAAGCCCGCTTCAAAGAGGTCGCTGAAGCCTGGGAAGTGTTAAGTGATGAACAACGTCGCGCTGAGTATGATCAGATGTGGCAACATCGCAACGATCCGCAATTTAACCGTCAGTTCCACCATGGCAACGGTCAGAGTTTTAACGCCGAAGATTTTGACGATATCTTCTCGTCAATTTTCGGTCAGCATGCCCGCCAGAGCCGTCAACGCCCCGCCACACGCGGCCACGATATTGAAATCGAAGTGGCGGTATTCCTCGAAGAAACGCTTACTGAGCATAAGCGTACCATCAGCTATAACCTGCCGGTTTATAACGCCTTTGGCATGATCGAACAGGAAATCCCGAAAACGCTGAATGTGAAGATCCCGGCAGGCGTCGGCAATGGTCAACGCATCCGCCTGAAAGGCCAGGGGACGCCGGGCGAAAACGGCGGTCCAAATGGCGATTTGTGGCTGGTGATTCATATTGCGCCACATCCGCTGTTTGATATTGTCGGCCAGGATCTGGAAATTGTGGTGCCGGTTAGCCCGTGGGAAGCGGCGCTGGGTGCTAAAGTCACCGTTCCAACACTGAAAGAAAGCATTTTGCTGACTATCCCGCCTGGCAGCCAGGCCGGGCAACGATTGCGCGTTAAAGGCAAAGGTCTGGTGAGCAAAAAACAGACCGGCGATCTGTATGCGGTACTGAAAATCGTGATGCCGCCGAAACCGGATGAAAACACTGCCGCGTTGTGGCAGCAACTGGCAGACGCCCAGTCGTCTTTTGATCCACGTAAAGATTGGGGGAAAGCATAATGGCTAATGTTACGGTGACTTTTACTATTACCGAATTTTGCCTGCATACCGGCATCTCTGAAGAGGAACTGAATGAAATTGTCGGTTTGGGGGTGGTTGAACCGCGTGAGATCCAGGAAACAACCTGGGTATTTGACGACCATGCAGCCATCGTGGTGCAACGCGCGGTGCGCCTGCGTCATGAACTGGCTCTGGACTGGCCGGGGATCGCGGTGGCGCTGACGTTAATGGATGATATTGCGCACCTGAAGCAGGAAAACCGCCTGCTGCGCCAGCGGCTTTCCCGGTTTGTAGCTCATCCGTGATGTGTGTTTGCCGGATGTGATGACGCATCTTAGCCTGCCTGCAAAGAGTACTTTTCCTGTGGGCCGGATAAGGCGTTCACGCCGCATCCGGCGGCGGTGCCCTAATGCCTGATGCGACGCTAAACGCGTCTTATCAGGCCAACAAACGACGTTATCTGTTTTGGTGGTCGCCCTCAACTAACACCAGCAATAACTGGCTTAGTGCCGCGTAAAAACCAAAGCTGTCATACTGATGGCAACGCGCAACAAACTCTGGTAACCATTGCCGCAGCGCCGTGAGTGTTTTTTGCCGTAAACTGTCGATTCTTCGCGCAGGAACCGTCCCCTCTCCCAGCGAAAAATGCAGATGACTCAACAACTCGAGATAGATCGCCAGATGATCTGCCGGTTCGTTGAAATTGCCGCTGGTTTCCATCCCTGCCTCAACTAACAAGCGTTTAATCTCTTGCTCGTCCTGTTTGTAGGCCGATGCATACGGCAGCGCCGCTTGTTTGTCAGTCATCAGAAACAGGCCGCAAAAGTCAGCGGCCAGTTCCAGACGGGCATCGTCACGTACTGTCAGAGTGGCAACACGGTTTTCCAGCTCATCCACCGCCGCAGTGAGCGGCGGTTCGCTTTTCAGCAACGAAAACCATTCAGCCAACTGCGCACTGGCGATCTGCGTCAGTTGTTCATCGTCCAGTTCACGGGAGAACAACTGCGCCAGCCAGGCGTAAACACAGGCTATCTGTTGTGCTGTCAGCGTGGTCATGATTTCACCTGCGACGCGGGAACATATTCGCACTGCGCCACCATCTCCACGGGGCCGTTAAACGCCGTCACCTGATCCACTGTTCCGTTGTACTTCTCAATTTCCACCAGCGTAGTGTGCGCACTGGTCGCCTGCGCCAGTTGTGAAGTACCGATGTCGATGGTCAACACGTTGGGGTTACCGTATTTGCACAGCGCACCAGGCTCACCGCCTTTATCAGGATCGTACCATGCCCCTTCATGAATTCGCGCCACGCCGGGTGCATAGCGGTCAGAAACCACAGCCCCTGCCAACACCTGACCACGGGCGTTAAAGACACGTACCACATCACCGTGACGAATACCGCGCGCGCTGGCATCCTGCGGGTTAATGAACACTGGCTCTTTACCCGCTACCGTATATTGCTGACGCAGAGTTTCCGACTCACATAACTGCGAGTGAAGTCGGAAATCCGGATGCACAGATTGCAGATGCAACGGATACGTCTGCGAGCCAGGCCCACCGTGGGAGCGTTCGATTTTCTCAAACCACATCGGATGCCCCTGACAATCGTCGTAGTTCATATCGGCGATGGTTTTCGAATAGATCTCAATCAGGCCACTCGGCGTGCCCAGCGGTTCGAGATCCGGATCTTCGCGGAATGCCTGGTGGCGAACAAACATCTGCGGATGGTCAAACTCGACGTACTCTTTGTTATTCCAGAAGTCATCAAACGCTGGCAGATGAACGCCGCGTCCTTTGCCTTGCTGAACACCTTCCTGCCAGATGCGTTTCAGCCAGCCCATTTCGTCCAGCCCTTCGGTAAAGGCTTCTTCGCGATTAAAGCGGCGGCACAGCTCACGGAAAATATCAAAGTCGTTGCGCGCCTCGAACTGCGGCGGCACGACCTGTTTCATGGCGATAATGCCACGGTTGGAGTGGTTGCCGTACTGGTCGAGATCGTTACGCTCAAACTGCGTGGTCGCAGGCAGCACGATATCGGCAAAGCGGCAGGTTGAGGTCCACTGGTTATCTATGGCGATAACCGTTTCCAGCTTGCGCCAGCCTTCAATAATGCGGTTGATCTGCTGATGGCGATGGAATGGGTTAGTTCCGGCAAAAATACACATTTTCAGCGGCGGCAGTTTTACCGATTTACCGTTCCAGTTGATCACTTTCCCCGGTTCGAGGATCGCATCGATAAAACGGGCAATCGGAATGGTGCTGCTGTAGCCTTTGTAATCACTGTTGTCGTGAACAGGCGGAATCGACGTAGAGCCGGAGAAACCACTCAGAATAACGCCTTTACGCCCCGGCGTGCCTGCGCCGTTATAGTGCCAGCCAAAACCAAAGCCACCACCTGGCAGGCCAATTTGCCCCAGCATCGCCGCCAGAACCACAATCATCCACGCCCACTGTTCACCGTGCTGCATACGCTGTACGCACCAGCCAGCAATAATCTGCGTTCTGTTCGCCGCCATCTGCCGCGCCAGTCCACGAATGGTTTCGGCATCAATGCCGGTCAGTTTTTCAGCCCATGCGGCATCTTTCGGCTGACCGTCTTTCTCACCCAGCAGATACGGCAGGAACTGCTCAAAACCCACACAGTAGTTAGCGAGGAAGTTTTTGTCGTACAGGTTTTCACTGTACAGCGTATGCGCCAGCGCCAGTTGCAGCGGCACGTCAGTTTGCGGGTTAACCGCAATGTGCTTCACATGCTCGCGCCCCAGATACTCATGGGTGGATGTAACAACCGGATCGATGCTAATGACCTCAATTTCACCGGCGGCGACTTTCGCTTTCAACTGCGCGTAATATTCATAAACATCGTGATCCGGGCACCACCAGTTCGCTTGCTGGTTTTTCAGCAAATCGGAGCCCCACAGCACAATGGTTTTGCTATTCTTCAATACCAGCGGCCAGGAGGTTTGCTGTTCATACACTTCCATCGAACCGACTACGCGCGGCAGGATCACCTGCGCAGCACCAGTAGAGTAATCTCCGCCCGTACCAACGCTATTACCATGCAAGGCAATAGCTTTCGCCAGCATCCCCGAAGCGTTATGGAACATCCCCGTCGATTGCCAACCACTGGCGGTCAGCAAGGCACTCGGCCCGTGAGTTTTCTGTACGCGTTCCAGTTCTTCATAGAACATGTCGAGGGCTTCATCCCAGCTCACACGCACAAAACGGTTATCACCGCGCTGGGAGGTGTCGCTCAGATGGCGCTTACGCAGCCAGTCCACGCGTACCATCGGATAACGAATACGCGCCGCGTTGTGTACGTGGTCCGGCAATCCGGCGATCATTTTCGACGGATATTTATCCAGTTCGAACGGTTTTGCCGCCACAAAGCGACCATCCTTCACCGTCGCGCGGATAGCCCCCCAGTGCGACCCGGTAAGAATACCCTCTTTCGAGATGACAGCCTCAGTCGCCGCTTGCGCCGCAGTCGCACGGCGCGGCGTTAACAATGACGGCCCCAGCATCCCGGCGACGGTTAAGCCGCCGAGTTGTGCCAGAAAACGCCGACGTGATGCCTGAAAGAGATCGTTATTGTTCATTATTTTTCTTCCTTCTTATCGCCGTGAGCCTTACCTGCGGTGTCAGACGCATTCATTTGCAGATATTTCAACAAGGTGCGTTCTTCACGTTTATCGAGGCTGGTAAAGCCAATCATGCCGTTGAGCGTGCCGATCCAACCGTTAGCGTCAAAGTGGGAGATTTCCGGTGCGCCGTGGCACTGGTTACAGGTGCCGTTGTACAACGAATCAGCATAAGCCCAGATCGGTTTGATATCGTTCACCATGTCGCCTTTCTTCATCCACGCGGTGGCCTGCAACTTGCTCCACTCGGTATTGGTGTCGGCAACGGTGGTTTTCTCCAGCGTTTTCACCTGCTGCTGCACATCACCACGAATCGAGGCAACAAAGATGCGTTTACCTGGGAATTGGGTGAGTACACGCTGACGTCCGGCGCTTTCTGTCCAGCCGGTAATTTCAATTTGCAGCCAGTCGCCGTCACGTTTAAGGACTTTCACTTCCGAGGCAGGCAGCAGAGAACCTGAGGCTTCTTTATCGCCTTTCGTCGCATAAATCGGCTTAATATCAATAGAGTACAGCGTGTCACCACTGTCATTAGCACTGGCGCGCAGCTCATCGAACTGCTTACGGAAGCCGCTACTCATATCCGGTAACTGGTGGGCAATACCTTTATGACAGTCGATGCAGGATTGATTATCTTTCGCTGCCACCTTCATCTGACGTGCCGCTTCAGGATGCTGCTTCGCATGATCCATCGCGTCGTAGTTATGGCAGGAGCGGCAGGTTGCCGAGTTGTTTTCTTTCATTCGCGCCCATTCACGCTCGGCAAGTTCCGCGCGTTTGGCTTCGAATTTCTCAGGTGTATCAATGGAGTGGGCAATAAAGGTCTGGTAGATATCGTTGCTCGCTTCCAGTTTACGCTTCACCATGCCTGGAATATCCGGCGGGATATGACAGTCATGGCATTCAGCTCGCACGCCGGAGGCGTTCTGGAAATGCACCGACTGTTTATATTCTTCATACACCGGTTGCATACTGTGGCAACTGACACAAAATTCGGTTGTGCTGGTGACTTTGATCCCAACGTGTGGCAATACAATCAGCGCAATGCCAATCACAATCCCAATAGCGACCAGCGCCAGTACCGACCAACGAGCACTGGGTCGGCGTAGCGCGTTCCAGAGTTTCCGCATAATAGCCCCTGTAAAATTATGGTTTAGTGAAGCGATCTTAATGAGCAAATATGAACAGCGGCACTGGTCAGGATGAATGGCTTACGGCAGAATATGAACAGATATGAACAGAATGAGTAAAACCCTCTGATGCCACATCACATTGTTATTGTTGAAGATGAGCCGGTTACCCAGGCGCGATTACAATCCTACTTCACTCAGGAGGGGTATACCGTTTCCGTTACGGCGAGCGGTGCCGGGCTACGGGAAATTATGCAGAATCAGCCGGTGGATTTAATTCTGCTGGATATCAACTTGCCCGATGAAAATGGCCTGATGTTAACCCGCGCCCTGCGAGAACGCTCAACGGTGGGGATTATTCTGGTTACCGGACGCAGCGATCGGATTGACCGTATTGTTGGGCTGGAAATGGGCGCAGACGATTACGTCACCAAACCGCTGGAACTGCGCGAATTGGTAGTACGGGTAAAAAATCTGCTCTGGCGAATCGACCTCGCGCGACAAGCTCAACCGTACACTCAGGACAACTGCTATCGCTTTGCGGGTTATTGCCTGAATGTGTCGCGCCATACGCTGGAGCGGGATGGCGAGCCGATTAAACTGACCCGCGCAGAGTATGAAATGTTGGTGGCATTTGTGACCAATCCGGGAGAAATTCTCAGCCGTGAACGTCTGCTGCGTATGCTTTCTGCGCGTCGGGTGGAAAACCCTGACCTGCGCACCGTCGATGTGTTAATTCGTCGTTTACGCCATAAACTCAGCGCGGATTTACTGGTGACACAACATGGCGAAGGTTATTTCTTAGCCGCTGATGTGTGCTGATAAAAATAGACCGGACGAAATCCCCCTGGCGACAGCGAGCGGCGGATATGTTCGCGGTCGGCATTTTTCGGCGTCAGAACTAAAATCGGTGGGCTGACATTATCAGACACCGATTGACCCTGTAATTGCCTGATGGCCTGCTCAACCGCCAGTTCCCCCTGCCAGACCATTTGATCGCTGGCAGCCATAATCACTCTTCCCCGCTTCAGCCCGCGATACACCTGATGTGAAAGATAAAACGACACCACGGTAAGCGGCGTTTTCAGGTTACGCCCTTCCCCCATTGCCGCCTCTGCCGCAATGGCCGTTCCGGCAACGACGTCGATTTCTGGATGGCGTTCCAGCATCTCCTGCAACAGGTTACGCTGGATTTCAATATCGTTATCACCAAGCGCAATATCAACAATACGCACCGGGCTTCCGGCAATGGCTGCGCGAAAACCCTCGACCATCTCCTTACTGCCCCCGGCGTTATCGGGTCCGGGCATCAACAGCACGTTCAGTGGTTTACCGTGCGCCCATTGCACCAAATATCGCCCAGGTTGATAGCCCATCTGAAACCAGGGTACACCAACGCGGCTTTTCACCTGGGGAGCATCAATAGCATTTACCAGTTCGATCACCGGCAGACTTGCTACCTGCTTTTGCAGATCGGGAAATGACGTCGTGCTACTACCGAGCAAAATGGCCTCTGCGCCCCACTGTTTACACTGGTCGATTTGTGCTTGCTGGGTAGCCAACTGGCTGTAGCCGCCTGCCTCCAGCACTTTTAAATCCACACCGTAGCGGCGAGCAGCCTCCTGCATACCATAGTTCAACGATAACCAGTATGAATCTTTCAGGCTGGGATAAAGCGCGCACAGTTTCCAGGCGCGTTTGGCTTTAAGCGGCGTAGAGGATTGCACCGTGAAATGCTGCGCATCATGCCAGCGCAACAGGTTATCAGCCGAAAATGCCGGCAACATGAAAAGGGAAAGAAGTAAAAATAGCAGTACGCGCATGATAGCCTCATCAATAATAAGGCTTTATGCTAGATGCATTCCGCTTTGCGACTCAACATTTTTCACCTTAAGTGCACCGACCGTGAATTTAACCCTGACCCGAAGACTCTGGATGGGCTTTGCCCTGATGGCGCTGTTAACCCTGACCAGTACCCTGGTGGGATGGTACAACCTGCGCTTTATCAGCCAGGTGGAAAAAGACAACACTCAGGCATTGATTCCTACCATGAATATGGCGCGCCAGTTGAGCGAAGCCAGCGCCTGGGAACTTTTCGCCGCGCAGAACCTGACCAGTGCCGATAACGAAAAGATGTGGCAGGCGCAGGGGCGAATGCTCACCGCACAAAGCCTGAAGATTAATGCGTTGCTGCAAGCGTTACGGGAACAAGGTTTTGATACCACCGCTATTGAACAACAGGAGCAGGAGATCTCCCGTTCGTTACGTCAGCAAGGGGAACTGGTGGGGCGGCGTCTGCAACTACGCCAGCAACAACAGCAACTCAGTCAGCAGATAGTCGCTGCCGCCGATGAGATCGCACGCCTGGCGCAAGGTCAGGCGAATAATGCGGCAACCTCCGCTGGAGCGACCCAGGCCGGGATTTACGATTTGATCGAACAAGATCAGCGTCAGGCTGCTGAAAGTGCACTCGATCGGCTGATTGATATAGATCTTGAGTATGTTAACCAGATGAATGAACTGCGCCTTAGCGCTCTGCGGGTGCAGCAAATGGTGATGAATCTGGGGCTGGAGCAGATCCAGAAAAATGCACCAACGCTGGAAAAGCAGCTCAATAATGCGGTGAAAATTCTGCAACGTCGGCAAATACGCATTGAAGATCCGGGAGTTCGTGCGCAGGTCGCAACAACGTTAACTACCGTTAGCCAATATAGCGATCTGTTGGCGCTGTTCCAGCAGGACAGTGAAATCAGCAATCACCTGCAAACTCTCGCCCAAAATAATATCGCCCAGTTCGCGCTGTTTAGTAGCGAAGTCAGTCAGCTGGTCGACACCATTGAGCTGCGCAATCAGCATGGACTGGCGCATCTGGAAAAAGCCAGTGCACGCGGGCAATACAGCCTGTTATTGCTGGGGATGGTTTCACTTTGCGCACTGATTCTGATCCTCTGGCGCGTGGTTTATCGCTCAGTCACGCGTCCACTTGCCGAACAAACGCAGGCGCTGCAACGGCTGCTGGACGGTGATATTGACTCCCCTTTCCCGGAAACCGCTGGCGTACGGGAGCTGGATACCATCGGGCGGCTGATGGATGCGTTTCGCAGCAGTGTTCATGCACTGAATCGCCACCGCGAACAGCTGGCGGCGCAGGTCAAAGCACGTACAGCTGAATTGCAGGAACTGGTGATAGAACACCGACAGGCACGGGCGGAAGCAGAAAAAGCCAGCCAGGCAAAATCGGCGTTTCTGGCGGCGATGAGCCATGAGATCCGCACACCGCTGTACGGTATTCTCGGCACCGCACAGCTACTGGCAGATAACCCCGCACTTAACGCCCAGCGTGATGATTTGCGGGCAATTACCGACTCCGGCGAATCGTTGCTGACCATCCTCAACGATATTCTCGATTATTCGGCTATCGAAGCAGGTGGCAAGAATGTTTCGGTCAGCGATGAACCCTTTGAACCGCGCCCGCTGCTGGAAAGTACCCTGCAATTAATGAGCGGACGGGTGAAAGGTCGCCCGATTCGCCTGGCAACGGCAGTTGCCGATGATGTACCGAGCGCGTTAATGGGCGATCCGCGACGTATTCGTCAGGTTATAACCAACCTGTTGAGCAACGCCCTACGTTTTACTGACGAAGGGCAGATCGTTTTACGTAGCCGCACTGATGGCGAACAATGGCTGGTCGAAGTGGATGACAGCGGCTGCGGTATTGATCCCGCGAAACTGGCAGAAATCTTCCAGCCATTTGTGCAGGTAAGCGGCAAACGCGGCGGCACCGGGCTGGGGCTGACTATCAGTAGCCGTCTGGCCCAGGCGATGGGCGGCGAACTGAGCGCCACCAGCACGCTGGAGGTTGGAAGCTGTTTTTGTTTACGCTTGCCGTTACGTGTTGCCACGGCACCCGCGCCAAAAACAGCCAATCAGGCGGTGCGTCTGGACGGTTTACGTTTGCTGTTAATTGAAGATAACCCGCTAACCCAGCGAATTACCGTTGAGATGCTGAACACCAGTGGTGCGCAGGTTGTTGCTATTGGCAATGCCGCGCAGGCTTTAGAGACACTGCAAAATAGCGAACCGTTTGCTGCCGCACTGGTGGATTTTGATCTGCCGGATATCGACGGCATTACCCTTGCCCGGCAACTGGCACAGCAATATCCGTCGCTGGTTTTGATTGGCTTTAGCGCTCATGTCATTGACGAAACGCTGCGCCAGCGTACCAGTTCACTATTTCGCGGGATTATCCCTAAACCGGTGCCGCGTGAAGTGCTCGGTCAGTTACTGGAGCACTATCTCCAACTGCAAGTCAATAACGATATACCACTTGATGTATCGCAACTCAATGAAGATGCTCAATTAATGGGGACGGAGAAGATCCACGAATGGCTGGCATTATTTAAACAACATGCCCTGCCGCTTCTCGATGAAATCGACATTGCCCGCGCCAGCCAGGACAGCGAGAAAATAAAGCGTGCCGCGCATCAGCTAAAAAGCAGTTGCTCGAGTCTGGGAATGCGTAGCGCCAGCCAGCTATGCGCACAACTGGAGCAGCAGCCATTATCTGCCCCCCTTCCACACGAAGAAATTACACGCAGTGTTGCCGCTCTGGAAGCATGGTTGAATAAGAAAGACCTGAACGCGATTTGAATCAATATCAGCCAGTTAAGAATAACTAGAATAGTGGCATTTGGTATGCAACTTAACGGACTGGCAAAATCATGGCAGAGAAAAAAAGAACCCGCTGGCAGCGGCGGCCAGGCACGACGGGCGGCAAATTACCGTGGAATGACTGGCGCAATGCCACGACCTGGCGTAAAGCGACGCAATTCTTACTATTGGCAATGAATATTTATATTGCCATCACGTTCTGGTATTGGGTGCGCTATTACGAAACGGCAGGTAGTACGACATTTGTCGCCAGACCGGGAGGTATCGAAGGCTGGCTACCGATTGCCGGTCTGATGAATCTGAAATATAGCCTTGCAACAGGTCAGTTACCGTCCGTCCACGCCGCCGCAATGCTGTTATTGGTCGCTTTTATCGTCATCAGTCTATTACTCAAAAAGGCCTTTTGTTCATGGTTATGCCCGGTTGGTACGCTTTCTGAATTAATCGGCGCTCTCGGTAACAAACTTTTTGGTCGGCAATTTGTCCTTCCCCGCTGGCTGGATATTCCTCTGCGCGGTGTAAAGTATTTGCTGTTGAGTTTTTTTCTCTATATCGCGTTATTGATGCCCGCTCAGGCGATTCACTATTTTATGTTGTCGCCCTACAGCGTGGTGATGGACGTTAAAATGCTCGATTTCTTTCGTTATATGGGGACCGCGACATTAATCAGCGTGACCGTTTTGCTGATTGCCAGCCTGTTTATTCGCCATGCCTGGTGTCGTTATCTTTGCCCATATGGCGCGCTGATGGGCGTGGTTTCGCTATTGTCGCCGTTTAAGATTCGTCGCAATGCCGAAAGTTGTATCGACTGTGGCAAATGCGCAAAAAATTGCCCATCACGGATCCCGGTCGATAAATTAATTCAGGTACGAACAGTGGAATGTACCGGCTGTATGACTTGCGTAGAGTCATGTCCGGTAGCCTCAACATTGACCTTTTCACTGCAAAAACCTGCGGCAAATAAAAAAGCCTTTGCGTTGTCTGGCTGGTTAATGACGCTACTGGTTCTGGGGATTATGTTTGCGGTGATTGGTTACGCAATGTATGCGGGAGTATGGCAAAGCCCGGTGCCGGAGGAATTGTACCGACGCTTAATTCCGCAAGCGCCAATGATTGGTCACTAAATTAGCAACAAGCGGAACATCACCTCGCACGGGGTGATGTTCACAAAATCACATTATTTTGATTTTGACATCATAACTTTCAAGCCCGGTCATTTTTTCTCGCGCGGTGAAGCGAATTTCAGAGACTTCTTTCCCTGTATTCTTGTTCAGCTCGGCGATTTTTTGCGCGATAAAGTCGGCGATTTCCGTTTCGGCTTGTTTTTTTAACTCTTCAATATTCACTGTTAACCTCTTCTGGTCTTAAAAGACAGCAACACGCCAGTAAGGTGTTGGTTCCCGGTACCCTGGTCAGGTAAGAAATGTTATAAGCCATCTCCCCGAAAGATTCAATAATCAACAGGTTATCGCTTACTATACATACAGCGTTGAAAAAAAATAAGACAGATATAAAAAAGGCTCCACGAGGGAGCCTGATATTATTTTGTGAAATCCAGCGGTGCATGGTCAGTGCGTATTTGTAGAGCAACGTTATCAAAGGTGATCATCGTCGATTTACAAAAAATACACTTAGCGCCCAAAGGGTTTCGCTCCGTCACATCGAATGCCGATGTGCGGTACTGTGAACCATGACAACATGGACAGCGAAAATGGAGATGTTGAGTAATAACGGCAACCTTAGAGCGTAACAACGTTCGCTGCCGCGGGGCCACGTTGCCCCTGCTCAATAGAGAATTCAACTTTCTGATTTTCGTTCAGCGTGCGGAATTCATTGCTCTGGATGGCGGTGAAATGGACGAAAACGTCTTTGCTGCCATCATCAGGAGTGATAAAACCAAAACCTTTATCTGCGTTAAACCATTTTACTAAACCAGTCATTTTATTAGACATATTTTACTTCCTTCATTTTGGGCCTTTCGGCAAACAGGGCTTTAATACAGAAACTACTTAGTGTTCAGGAGAGAGACTCAAAAGAAGGGGATAATGCCTGATAATGAGAACTGCTTTAGTAAACTACTTTGTATGCTGTCTGTCTTTCAAACCGACGCAGCTATTAACGCATGATAATTGAGATTAAGCAAATTTTATTTTAGCCGTCCGGCGGTCTTAAATATCGCTGGCTTTATTTTATTAACCCCGTATAGTGCAGCGCAGTATTTTCAGTAAGGAATTTGTTTGTCCCGTAAAATGACAGGAATTGTCAAAACCTTTGATCGCAAAAGCGGCAAAGGATTCATTATCCCCTCCGACGGTCGTAAAGAAGTTCAGGTCCATATTTCCGCATTCACTCCCCGCGACGCAGAAGTGCTTATACCAGGATTACGCGTGGAATTTTGCCGCGTAAATGGCCTGCGAGGACCAACAGCGGCAAATGTTTATCTCTCTTAATATGACGCTGCTTGTTTAAAGCTGACTGGTTTTATTGGCATAGTTCAATAGTCAACACCATGCATTATAACATAAGTTACTTTTTCACCGGGAAACCAATCCATTTAACAGAATATCTCTACAACTAATAGTTATAAATGCCACTTAACAGCCAGTTATAGTACCACTTGAAACTATATTACCAACAATAGTTAATAGCTTTCTTAACAATTTTCTTATCTTTAATTTGTATTTTGCTAAGATTTATCTTATGCTCACAAGTCGTATTTCCAGAGGGAAATCGTTAACAATCTTATATTTCCCTCTGCGCGCCTTTCCCACCCGCTGTATATAGTGCAAGTGGTATGAGGAAAGGGAGATTTCACAAGGATGTTATACTCAAAGTAGACAATCCTGATCTCAAGCGTACGTATTGTCCATGCGATGAATAAAGGAAAAGTTATGAAACACAAGCTTTCTGCAATCCTTATGGCCTTCATGTTGACGACGCCAGCTGCGTTTGCTGCCCCTGAAGCAGCAAACGGGACCGAGGCAACGACGGGTACTACTGGCACCACAACGACCACTACCGGTGCAACTACGACTGCTGCTACCACTGGTGGCGTGGCTGCTGGCGCTGTCGGCACGGCGACGGTTGTCGGTGTGGCAACGGCTGTTGGTGTGGCGACGTTGGCAGTTGTTGCAGCAAATGACAGTGGCGATGGCGGTTCTCATAACACCTCAACCACCACGTCCACTACACGCTAATACTGCTTTAACGCGTCGAAATTAAAGTTAAATGATACCCGGTTGCGATATTCGTACCGGGCTTTAGAGATTTGCATTTTTTTAATTAACCTTTCAAGGATTAAAGGTGCGCCCTCTTATTTTATCGATTTTCGCACTATTTCTTGCGGGATGTACGCACAGCCAGCAAAGTATGGTCGATACATTTCGCGCCAGCCTTTTCGATAATCAGGATATCACCGTAGCGGATCAGCAGATCCAGGCGTTGCCTTATTCCACGATGTATTTACGCCTTAATGAAGGGCAACGAATCTTTGTGGTACTGGGATATATAGAACAAGAACAAAGCAAATGGTTATCCCAGGATAACGCCATGCTAGTTACCCACAATGGACGTCTTTTAAAGACCGTCAAACTTAATAATAATCTGCTGGAAGTGACAAATTCCGGGCAGGACCCTCTGCGTAACGCGCTGGCAATAAAAGACGGCAGCCGCTGGACGCGCGATATTCTCTGGAGTGAAGACAACCATTTTCGCTCTGCGACCCTGAGTTCCACTTTTTCCTTTGCTGGATTAGAGACGCTGCATATTGCGGGTCGCGATGTGCTGTGTAATGTCTGGCAGGAAGAGGTGACTTCCACGCTACCAGAAAAACAGTGGCAAAACACATTCTGGGTCGATTCGGCTACTGGCCAGGTTCGTCAAAGTCGGCAAATGTTAGGCGCAGGGGTTATTCCCGTAGAAATGACGTTTCTTAAACCCGCACCATGAATAAATTACAGTCGTATTTCATTGCCAGCGTACTTTACGTAATGACACCCCATGCCTTTGCGCAAGGAACGGTGACTATTTATCTGCCTGGCGAACAACAGACACTTTCCGTTGGCCCCGTGGAAAATGTTGTCCAGTTGGTGACACAACCGCAACTGCGCGATCGCCTCTGGTGGCCTGGTGCCTTGCTGACCGACTCTGCGGCGAAAGCTAAAGCGCTTAAAGACTACCAACATGTCATGGCACAACTTGCTTCCTGGGAAGCAGAAGCTGACGACGATGTGGCGGCAACGATTAAATCCGTGCGCCAGCAGTTACTCAATCTCAATATCACTGGTCGCTTACCGGTCAAACTGGACCCTGATTTTGTACGAGTGGATGAGAACAGCAATCCCCCGCTGGTCGGGGACTATACGCTCTATACCGTACAGCGTCCGGTGACTATTACTCTGCTGGGTGCGGTTTCTGGGGCTGGGCAATTGCCCTGGCAGGCAGGCCGTAGCGTTACCGATTATCTGCAAGATCACCCCCGCCTTGCAGGCGCGGACAAGAATAACGTTATGGTGATTACGCCTGAGGGTGAGACTGCCGTCGCCCCTGTTGCCCTGTGGAATAAAAGACATGTGGAACCACCGCCTGGCAGCCAGCTTTGGTTGGGCTTTTCTGCGCATGTACTGCCCGAAAAATATGCTGATTTAAATGACCAGATTGTGTCTGTTTTAACGCAACGTGTTCCTGACTGATGAAGAAGAATTCTTATCTTTTAAGCTGCCTGGCCATTGCCGTCTCCAGTGCCTGTCATGCTGAAGTATTAACCTATCCGGATCCGCTGGGTTCGTCGCAATCAGACTTTGGCGGCACAGGATTGTTGCAGATGCCAAATGCGCGCATCGCACCGGAAGGTGAATTCAGCGTCAACTACCGGGATAACGATCAATACCGTTTCTACTCCACCTCCGTGGCGCTGTTCCCATGGCTGGAAGGCACCATTCGTTATACGGATGTGCGCACACGTAAATATAGCCAGTGGGAAGATTTCAGCGGCGATCAGTCATACAAAGACAAATCATTCGATTTTAAACTTCGCCTGTGGGAAGAAGGTTACTGGCTACCGCAAGTGGCGTTTGGTAAACGTGATATTGCTGGTACGGGTCTGTTTGACGGTGAGTATCTGGTGGCCAGCAAGCAAGCGGGGCCATTTGATTTCACCCTCGGGATGGCATGGGGCTACGCCGGTAATGCGGGCAATATAACCAACCCGTTTTGCCGGGTGAGCGATAAATATTGTCATCGCGCAGAGTCTCACGATGCGGGCGATATCAGCTTTAGCGATATCCTTCGTGGCCCGGCCTCCATCTTTGGCGGCATTGAGTATCAAACGCCGTGGAATCCCCTGCGTCTGAAACTCGAATACGACGGCAACAATTACCAGAATGATTTCGCTGGCAAACTGCCTCAGGCAAGCCATTTCAACGTCGGTGCAGTTTATCGCGCTGCCAGCTGGGCAGACCTCAACCTGAGTTATGAACGCGGTAACACGTTGATGTTTGGTTTCACTTTACGGACCAATTTCAACGATCTGCGCCCTGCCCTGCGCGATACGCCAAAACCGGCATATCAACCTGCGCCTGAATCTGAAGGATTGCAGTACACCACGGTAGCAAACCAACTTACCGCCCTGAAGTATAACGCGGGCTTTGACGCGCCAGAAATTCAGCTACGCGATAAGACGCTGTATATGTCTGGTCAGCAATACAAATACCGTGACTCTCGTGAAGCGGTCGATCGTGCCAACCGGATTCTGGTGAATAACCTGCCGCAAGGCGTTGAGAAGATTAGCGTGACGCAAAAGCGCGAGCATATGGCGATGGTGACTACCGAAACCGACGTAACCAGCCTGCGCAAACAGCTGGCAGGTACAGCGCCTGGTCAATCAGAGCCACTGCAACAACAACGTGTTGAAGCTGAAGATCTTTCTGCCTTTGGTCGGGGCTACCGTATTCGTGAAGATCGCTTTAGCTACTCTTTCAACCCAACACTTTCACAGTCGCTGGGCGGCCCGGAAGATTTCTATATGTTCCAGCTGGGGCTGATGTCCAGCGCCCGCTACTGGTTTACTGACCACCTGCTGCTTGATGGCGGTATTTTCACCAATATTTACAATAACTACGACAAGTTTAAGTCTTCGCTATTACCCGCGGACTCTACCCTGCCCCGCGTGCGCACGCATATCCGTGATTACGTTCGCAATGACGTTTATCTCAACAACTTGCAGGCGAACTACTTTGCCGACTTAGGCAATGGTTTCTATGGCCAGGTGTATGGCGGTTATCTGGAAACGATGTACGCCGGTGTCGGTTCCGAGCTGCTTTATCGCCCGCTAGATGCCAGCTGGGCGCTGGGTGTGGACGTTAACTTCGTGAAGCAACGTGACTGGGACAACATGATGCGCTTCACCGATTATTCCACGCCAACTGGTTTCGTGACGGCTTACTGGAACCCGCCGACGCTCAACGGCGTACTGATGAAACTTAGCGTTGGGCAATATCTGGCAAAAGATAAAGGCGCAACGATCGACGTCGCCAAACGCTTTGACAGCGGCGTGGCGGTAGGGATATGGGCGGCAATCAGTAACGTATCTAAAGATGACTACGGCGAAGGCGGCTTTAGTAAAGGTTTTTATATCTCGATTCCGTTCGACTTGATGACCATTGGACCTAACCGCAACCGCGCGGTGGTTTCGTGGACACCATTGACGCGTGATGGTGGACAAATGCTGTCACGCAAATACCAGCTCTATCCAATGACGGCAGAGCGAGAAGTACCGGTTGGACAATAACCTGACGTAATTCATAACATTACATTGACTGATAAATATAAACCAATGAAAAAGAACATTTTTAAGTTTTCGGTACTGACATTGGCTGTTCTGTCTTTGACAGCATGTACCCTTGTTCCTGGTCAGAATTTATCGACCAGTAACAAGGATGTCATTGAACTACCTGACAATCAGTATGACCTGGACAAAATGGTCAATATCTATCCCGTCACGCCAGGATTGATTGATCAGTTGCGCGCCAAACCGATTATGTCGCAGGCTAACCCGGAGCTGGAGCAGCAAATCGCGAACTATGAATATCGTATCGGCATTGGTGATGTGTTGATGGTTACGGTCTGGGATCACCCGGAACTAACCACCCCCGCAGGGCAATACCGTAGCGCCAGTGATACCGGCAACTGGGTTAACGCCGATGGTGCGATTTTCTACCCCTATATTGGTCGCCTGAAAGTGGCCGGGAAAACACTTACCCAGGTACGCAACGAGATTACAGCGCGTCTGGATTCAGTCATTGAAAGCCCGCAGGTCGATGTCAGCGTCGCGGCGTTCCGCTCGCAAAAAGCGTACGTCACCGGCGAAGTCAGCAAATCGGGTCAGCAGCCGATTACCAATATTCCTCTGACCATCATGGATGCGATTAACGCCGCGGGCGGTCTGACCGCAGATGCAGACTGGCGCAATGTGGTGCTCACCCAGAATGGCGTAAAGACCAAAGTGAACCTCTATGCGCTGATGCAGCGTGGCGACTTGCGCCAGAACAAACTGCTGCACCCGGGCGATATTTTATTTATTCCGCGCAACGATGATCTGAAAGTCTTCGTGATGGGTGAAGTGGGTAAACAGAGCACGCTGAAAATGGACCGCAGCGGTATGACCCTGGCGGAAGCGCTGGGTAACGCTGAGGGTATGAATCAGGATGTCGCTGATGCGACGGGGATTTTTGTTATTCGTGCAACGCAAAACAAGCAGAATGGCAAAATCGCCAATATTTATCAGCTGAATGCGAAGGACGCATCGGCAATGATACTCGGAACGGAATTCCAGCTTGAACCTTACGACATTGTTTATGTCACTACCGCGCCGCTGGCTCGTTGGAACCGTGTGATTTCTCTGCTGGTACCGACGATTTCCGGGGTGCATGACCTGACAGAGACTTCACGGTGGATTCAAACATGGCCCAATTAAAATTTAACTCAATCCTGGTGGTTTGTACCGGCAACATTTGCCGTTCGCCCATTGGCGAGCGCTTGCTGCGTAAACGTCTGCCGGGCGTAAAAGTCAAATCGGCAGGTGTTCATGGTCTGGTAAAACACCCTGCAGATGCGACAGCGGCAGATGTTGCCGCTAATCATGGCGTATCTCTTGAAGGACATGCCGGACGTAAGCTCACTGCTGAGATGGCACGAAATTACGATCTGATTCTGGCAATGGAGTCGGAACATATTGCTCAGGTTACCGCAATCGCTCCCGAGGTCCGCGGGAAGACAATGCTGTTTGGGCAATGGCTGGAACAGAAAGAGATCCCGGATCCCTATCGTAAAAGTCAGGACGCATTTGAACATGTCTACGGTATGTTGGAGCGCGCCAGTCAGGAATGGGCGAAGCGCCTCAGCCGGTAATTTGAGTTTATAAAATACGATGACAACTAAAAATATGAATACGCCACCAGGCAGCACTCAGGAAAATGAGATCGATCTGCTTCGTCTGGTCGGCGAGTTATGGGATCACCGTAAGTTTATTATCAGCGTGACCGCGTTATTCACCCTGATCGCTGTCGCTTACTCGCTGTTAAGCACGCCAATTTATCAGGCAGATACTCTGGTCCAGGTTGAGCAGAAACAGGGCAACGCCATTCTCAGCGGCCTGAGCGATATGATCCCTAACTCATCGCCCGAGTCTGCACCGGAGATCCAACTGCTGCAATCGCGCATGATTCTCGGTAAAACCATTGCTGAACTGAATCTGCGCGACATGGTTGAGCAGAAGTATTTTCCGATTGTGGGTCGCGGCTGGGCGAGATTAACCAAAGAGAAACCAGGTGAGCTGGCGATCAGCTGGATGCATATTCCACAACTGAATGGTCAGGATCAGCAACTGACACTCACGGTTGGGGAAAACGGCCACTATACGCTGGAAGGTGAAGAGTTCACCGTCAATGGTATGGTCGGCCAGCGTCTGGAAAAAGATGGCGTTGCGCTGACTATCGCGGATATTAAAGCCAAACCAGGAACACAGTTTGTCCTGAGCCAACGTACCGAACTGGAAGCGATTAACGCGTTGCAGGAAACCTTTACCGTTAGCGAACGCAGTAAAGAAAGCGGGATGCTGGAACTTACCATGACCGGTGATGATCCCCAGTTGATTACCCGTATACTGAACAGCATCGCTAACAACTATTTGCAACAGAATATCGCTCGCCAGGCGGCGCAGGATTCACAAAGCCTTGAATTCTTACAGCGCCAGTTGCCTGAAGTGCGCAGCGAGCTGGACCAGGCGGAAGAAAAACTCAACGTTTATCGCCAGCAGCGCGATTCGGTTGACCTTAACCTGGAAGCCAAAGCCGTTCTTGAGCAGATTGTGAACGTTGATAATCAACTCAATGAGCTGACCTTCCGCGAGGCAGAGATCTCCCAGCTGTATAAGAAAGATCACCCAACTTATCGTGCGCTGCTGGAAAAACGCCAGACGCTGGAGCAAGAACGCAAACGCCTGAATAAGCGGGTATCGGCTATGCCTTCCACCCAACAGGAAGTGTTGCGTTTAAGTCGTGACGTAGAAGCGGGCCGTGCGGTATATCTGCAATTACTTAACCGCCAGCAGGAGTTGAGTATTTCGAAATCCAGTGCCATTGGTAACGTGCGGATTATCGACCCGGCAGTCACTCAGCCGCAGCCAGTGAAACCGAAAAAAGCGTTGAACGTGGTGCTTGGTTTTATTCTTGGCCTGTTTATTTCGGTGGGTGCCGTGCTGGCGCGTGCGATGTTGCGTCGTGGTGTAGAAGCACCGGAACAACTGGAAGAGCACGGCATCAGCGTTTATGCCACTATCCCAATGTCCGAGTGGCTGGATAAACGCCCCCGTCTGCGTAAGAAAAATTTATTTTCTAATCAGCAGCGCCATCGTACTAAAAATATCCCCTTCCTGGCGGTGGATAACCCGGCGGATTCTGCTGTGGAAGCCGTACGTGCGCTACGAACCAGTCTGCATTTCGCTATGATGGAGACTGAGAATAACATTCTGATGATCACCGGTGCGACGCCAGACAGTGGTAAAACATTTGTCAGTTCAACTCTGGCAGCGGTGATCGCCCAGTCCGATCAAAAAGTGTTATTTATTGATGCCGACTTACGCCGTGGTTATTCGCATAACCTGTTTACCGTGAGTAATGAACATGGCTTGTCGGAATATCTGGCAGGTAAAGATGAGCTCAACAAAGTGATCCAGCATTTTGGCAAAGGAGGCTTTGATGTGATTACTCGCGGTCAGGTGCCACCTAACCCGTCTGAACTGCTAATGCGCGATCGGATGCGTCAATTACTGGAATGGGCGAACGACCATTACGATCTGGTGATTGTTGATACGCCGCCGATGCTGGCGGTGAGCGATGCTGCGGTCGTGGGGCGCTCTGTCGGCACCAGCCTGCTGGTTGCGCGTTTTGGCCTGAACACCGCCAAAGAGGTGAGCTTGTCAATGCAGCGTCTGGAACAGGCAGGCGTCAATATTAAAGGCGCTATCCTCAATGGTGTGATTAAACGCGCCAGCACCGCTTACAGTTACGGCTATAACTATTACGGTTATAGTTACTCCGAGAAAGAGTAAAACTGAAGGTAAAGTGACCGGATGCGGCGTGAACGCCTTTTCCGGTCTACGCATTAGACAGTTCTTCGTTTGTCATCAGCCTCAGAGCATTCAGGTAGCTGAATGCTCTTTTTTATACATTACAAACTGCACGCCGGTATGCGTGCTTCATTCACGATTTGCGTAAAACCGGCCAACGAACACATGCCCTGCGCATTTCGCTCTTCACATCCTGCCAGGGTCAGTTTCACCTCTCCGGGCGGCGTATTTAATGACAGCGGCGTTTTATCACGCATCTGCTGTAAAGTCTGGAAGACCAGCGAAACCTGAATCCACTGGCTGTTATCGCTTAGCCGACGCCAGCGTTCAAACACCAGTTCACCACCTGGCGGCGTGTTATCCGGCTGACCTGGAAGCGTCCAGTTGAGCTCCAGTGCGCCGCCGAGATTTGCCAGATTAGTATCGTGTCCGGCGATAAACAGCACTGAAGTGGGTAATGTCACACCATACGCCTGTTTTTGCGGTGGATGGGGCGTCAACGCTGTCATGATCAAATCCAACAACGGGGTGGCGCGGCTGCGGGCAACCTCTGGCGTGCGTTGTAGTAAATAAAATTGCGCGTTATGCAAACTTAGCAACGTGTTCCACTGGTGTGAATCAGTGATCCTTCCCCACCCCGGCTCCGGCATTCCCTGTGCTTGTTGCAGGAGAAATATTTCCGTCAGCATTGATGCGAGGCTTACCGCACCGGTTAATGAGACATTGTCGGCGCTCACCTTGAGTTCCGATGGTAATGCCTGCGTTAATGAACAGCTTTCGTCCTGTTTCTCACGATTAAGGCACAAGTTTGATTGCGGGAAATTAAGCACCCGTTCCAGTTCGCGAAACGCCGTTTGCCGATGCCCGGTAAAGTCAGCAATTGACCCTCCTGCCCTGCTGAGGATCGCGTCAGTCACGTTCGCGTTATCCAGTTGGCAAACGCCAGTTTTTAGAGGATTAAATAACGGATCGGGACTGGACGTATCTGCCTGGGTATGTACGGTTATTGCACAGTCAGGTGCCAGCCCGGCGGCGAAGGCTTCGCCTGTTTTACGGGTACGCTCGTCGACATCAGCAATAATCGCGACCTGACCAGACTGCGGGCAGCCCTTTTTCGCCAGCAATCCGTCGGCTACCAGACGCTGGCGTTGGTAATGTCCGAGATAGGCGATTAGCTCACCACCGCGCGGTGTCAGCCAACCCAGTTTTACCGGCCAGGTTGGCCATGCGTCTGGGGTGACATCCTGCATCAGTTGCGTGGCCTTGGTTGGTGCACGCACACCATGACGACTGACAATCACCACACTTTCCAGCTTCAGTTCCGGCTCACTCTGAGCGAATGTAGATTGCGGGGTTAACGGAATCAGAAGAGATAAAAATGGGATCAAGATCGCTTTCATCGATATGTTTCCGCTTTTCAAATCCGACATTATTGATTGTCTGATACGACGCTAATGCGCCGCATCAGACTTACGTTCGTTAACTTTTCAATCGCGGGTCCAGCCATACCAACACAAGGGTGGAGAGCGAACACATCAACAAAATGCCGACGAACCAAAGTAAATACCACATTGTTCCTGCTCCTTAGTACAGCTCGTTTTCGTTACGGCGGAGAGTTTCTGTCGTCATGCGCCCCCACATTTTGTAGTAGCTCCAGAGAGTGTAGAGCAACACAATGGGCAAAAATATCAGCACGATTACCAACATAATACTCAGCGTCAGCTGACTGGAAGTGCTGTCCCACAACGTCAGGCTGGAGATTGGACTCACGCTTGACGGCATGACAAAGGGGAACAGCGTGATGCCTGCCGTGAAAATCACGCCAAATTGCATCAATGATGCCATCAAAAATCCCCAACCCGGGCGACCACGATAAATCGCCATCACCGTCAGCAATGGGCAGAAGAACCCCAGCAGCGGGAAGATCCACAAAACGGGCGACTCGACAAAATTATTCATCCAGGCACCAGGTAGCACTGCCACCAGTTTCATTAACGGATTGGAAGGACCATTAGCATCCTGGGCGAGCAGTACAAAGCCATCAATACCGACCCACAGCCAGTAACCCGCCAGCAAAAAGCACAGCATCACCAACAGTGCAGCGCGTTTAGTCGCCAGCTGTGAACGCAGATGAATCACACCAACAGTTTTCAGTTGTAACCAGACGCCACCTTGCAAAATCACCATCCCAAGGCTGAGCAATCCGCACAATAAAGGGAATGGCGTCAGCAGTTGCCAGAAGCTGCCGAGATACTCCACGCGTAATTGCGGTGTGAAGGCAAACGGCACGCCGAGCAACAAGTTGCCGAAGGCGATACCGAAGACTACCGGCGGCACCAGACTGCCGATGACCAGACCGGCATCCCACATTTTACGCCAGCGTGCATCGGCGATTTTTCCGCGATAATCAAAGGCCAGCGGGCGGAAGAACAGCGAGCACAGCACCAGGATCATCGCCACATAAAAGCCGGAAAACGCCGCTGCATACACTCTGGGCCAGGCGGCAAATAATGCCCCACCTGCGAGGATCAACCAGACCTGATTGCCTTCCCAGTGCGCACCAACGCTATTAATCACTATCCGGCGTTCATCATCATCACGCGCCACCAGCGGCAGCAAACAGCCAATCCCCATGTCAAATCCGTCGGAGATCATAAAGACCACCAGGATCACGCCAATCAGCAGCCACCAGATGAAGCGCAATGTTTCATAATCAAACATGATTTTCTCCTTTACCCCTGTTGCTGCGTCGGTTGTTCACTCTGCATCGCGCTCGGCCCCAGACGGGCATATTTCTGCATCAGGTAGACTTCGGCGATTAAGAACAGGGTGTAAAGGCCTACGATCATGATCAGTGAGAAAGCCAGTTGTCCTGTGGTTAAAGCGGAGTGCGCGGAGTATGTCGGTAAGATGTCCTGTATCGCCCACGGCTGCCGACCAAACTCGGTCATAAACCACCCGGCTTCAATCGCAATCCACGGCAGCGGCAAACTCCAGAGCGCCATTTTCAGCACCCAGCGATGCTGGTCGATTTTGCCACGCAGCGTCTGGACAAGCGCAATAAGCATCACCAGTAGCAGCAGGGAACCACAGCCCACCATGATGCGGAAACTCCAGAATACCGGCGCAACCTGAGGTATTGCACCACGCATCGCCGCCTGGTACTGTGCGGCTGTGACATGATTCATATCCGGCGCATAGCGGGAGAGCAACATGCCGTAGCCCAGGTCGCCTTCCAGCTCCCGGAATGACTGCAACACATGCGGCTCACGATTGCCTTGCGATATTTCCTGCATTAACAGCCAGGCCATACGTCCGCGTTGCAAGCGTGGGTAGGTTTCAGCCATCAAATTCTTCAGACCCGGCACGGGTTTATCTAATGAGTGAGTGGCGAGGATCCCTAGCAGCGCGGGAATTTTGATAGCAAAGGCGTTACGCTCTTGATCCTGTTCCGGCCAGGCAACCACATGGAACGGTGCAGGTGCAGGTTCCGTTTGCCACTCCCCTTCCATCGCCGCCAGTTTTACCGGCTGTACTTGCGCGACTTCGTACGCAGAACTGTCTCCAAGTTGCAGCGTACCGATAATCGCCAGAGTACCGAAGACGGAACCGATGGCAAACGAGCGTAATGCGACATCGCGCTCCCGTCCGCGCAGTAAATACCAGGCGCTGATCGCCATAATAAACATGGCCCCGGTTACGTAGCCCGCCATTACGGTGTGCACAAATTTCACCTGGCTGACCGGGTTAAAGACCAGCTCGCTGAAGCTGGTCATCTCCATACGCAGGGTGTCGATATCAAAATGCGCACCGGTCGGGTATTGCATCCAACCGTTGGCATTCAATATCCACAATGCAGAGAGATTTGAACCGAACGCCACCAGCCACGTCACCAGCAGGTGCTGGTATTTATTCAGCCGCTGCCAGCCGAAGAAGAAAAGCCCGACAAAGGTGGATTCGAGGAAGAAGGCCATTAATGCTTCCATCGCCAGCGGTGCGCCAAAAATATCGCCCACATAGTTGGAATAAAATGACCAGTTAGTACCAAACTGAAACTCCATGGTCAGGCCGGTAGCCACGCCAAGAGCAAAGTTGATACCGAAGAGCTTACCCCAGAAGCGCGTCATATCGCGGTAGATTGTTTTGCCGGTGACCACGTAAATGGTTTCCATGATAGCCAGCAAAAAAATCAGCCCCAGGGTAAGGGGTACAAATAAAAAGTGATACAGCGCGGTCAGAGCAAACTGCCAGCGCGATAAATCAATGACATCCCACATGCGCACTCCTGTAGGCGAAGAGAGAAAAATAACCCGATAATGGTAGATCTCCCTCTTTATCCTGAAACTCTACGACCAGAGGTATTCGCCGATTGCGATATTCATAAGACTGAAAGCGATACTTACCGTCTTTTTACGTCGGTGCAGCTTCCGCCAGCCACTGACATACCTCGCTAAGCCGCTGCGCAGAGTCGACCAAATCTTCTGGCGCTGCCAGCACCACTTCCGGTATTGGGCAGATTTCATAACTTTCCAGTAACGGGCCTTTTAAGGTGTCCGTACAGCGTAAATGCCAGACATGGCGTAACCCCGTGGCGTTGATATAGCTCTCGCCATAGCCAATGGTACGAATCTGAATATTTCCCGGCCCACAGAGACGTGAGAGAAAAAGCCGATCAGCCTCGCTGATGGGTAATTGCGTCAGATTAATGCTGTGCGGCTGCGCGTCGGGGTTACGTACATGCGCCAGTAACTCATGCGCCAACGGTAGGCCATTCATCAGGCCATCAATGGGCGGCGGTAACAGCGAATCTGTCGGCAAGAGATTTTGCGTGGCCGCCTGCCACAACGCCAGCGGCGCGCAGCCGGCCTCCAGTTTGTCCTCCAGCAACTTTTCGCCGCGACGTCTGCGCACCCGCCATAATCCGCAGAGGATCGCCTCCTGTATTTCACTTTCACTGTCGTCAGCCTGCTGAATGCGCACTGACACTTCCCCTTCCCCGAGAAGCGTATTGATAAAGTGACGATCGTCGGCGTTGAGATTTAACAGATCGACTGCCAGCACCTCGCCCAACGGCGGCTGGCGTTGACTTAGTTGATGTTGTAACTCGTTTAACAGCGCAATCACCTGCGGGCTGTGAGCACATTGCTCCAGGGCCGCCATACTCGGTTCATCATTCACCTGACAGGTGATCGGCAGTGGATTCATGCTGAAACTGTCATCGTTCGGTTGCGTTCCTGGCCCCAGCAGATGGAAAAAAGTTTCGCTCATGAGGCACGCTCCTGTTGTGGTTCGACAAGCCCACGCATCAGGTTTATCAGTTCCGCCCACGGGTGAATACCATTCAGCACGCCGCGATAGTTTCTGTCGGTAAACACTAATGTGGCGGGAAAGCGAAAGACGCCAAAGCGATCTCCGATGGCTTCGCTCTGTTCAAGGTCAGCAATCGCCACCTGCCATGTGTAGTCGGGAAACTCGCGCAGTAATTCGCCAATCATTACCGGATTATCGCTGACTTCCGGCGTGCGTTTCGGGTCACTGCTTAATAACACCACGCCGTCTGGCGCTTGCGTAAGCCAGTCGTCAAGACGGGATTCACTGACCGGCGTCCAGCCGCGCGCCAGCATTCGTTGCCACAACGCATCAAATGGCGTGTCGTTGCTCATCCCTGCTCCTCCAGTGTCATCCTGTACTGGCGCAAGCGAACGCCTTCGTAATTTTCCATCGACAGACAGTCAGAATTGAGACAGCGCGATTCATTAGCCGGTTGCGGCACAATTCCCCATGCAGCCAGCTGCGCCAGCGCCGCCTGTTCCGCTGCGGGCAGTTGCTCCCGTGCCAGTTCGCTCAGGCTGCCGCCGTAGTCGTCGAGCATTGCGGGTTGCAGACCGACGAGGGCAATATGTGCTGGCAGATGTCCGCGGATATCTGCCAGCGCCAGCACTTCGGAGAAACTGTTCTGGTGCAGGCTCATTTTCTTCGCGCTGAGATAAGCCGGAATACGTTCTCCGGCATAGGTTCGCAGCGTTCCAGGTTCCAGCCCGTAGTCAATGGCATCGAGAATCAACAGATGGCTGGCGCTTTCGACATACCCCAGCAAGTTCAGTCCCTGAGTACCGCCATCGACAATCTCCACATACTCGGGCCAGTGGTAATGGGCATACAACCGTTCCGCCACCCGAACGCCGAAACCTTCATCGGCCCACAGCAGGTTGCCCAGCCCCATTACCACCACGCGTTGCTCGCTCATGAACGCTCCTTGTTACTTATTTTGCCAAATTTGTGGCTACGGTAGCCGTTGACCATGGTGGAGATCACCGTGTCGTCGGACATGATGTCTTCACGCAGCGCCATATAGACATGACCGATCACAAACGCGCCAATCAGCCACATCCCCAGCCGATGCCAGCTGTGAATGTCCATTGAGTTGCCTCCCGTCCAGTAGAAAAATTCCACCACATAACGGAACGGCGCAAAAATAGCGTACTGGCTGTGTTCGCTGTACAGCGCAAAGCCGGTGATGATCATAAAGACCGACATCAGGAAATAGCCGAACATCGCCGCCTGGGCGATGGGGTTATGGCCTATATCGGCACTCGGACGTTTTGCCAGAAACAGATACCAGCGGATTTCATACCACACGCCCTGCCACCAGCTTTTACGCCATACCGGCACGATAAACAGCTCGCGGGAGTATCGATTGCCAACAAAAGCCCAGTAGATCCGCATCAGCAAGACCACGGTAAAAACCATCCCGGCGCTGAAGTGAATTAACCTGATGTAGCCCATATAGAACAGATACGTCGCCTCGCCGCTGACGGAAGGTAGCGGCTTGCCGATAAAGTATCCGGTGACCATCAATACCGCCATGCATAACACCGTCAGCCAGTGCCAGATGCGGACTGGCGCTTCAAAGACATAGTGGCTGACAACGTTGTCGCTTTTCTGTTGCATGATGATTCTCCTTCGCTGTTAACGCACCTGCACGGAGATCAGCTCGCTACCGTCGTCGCCCAGCACGTGTGTTGAACAGGCGAGGCACGGATCAAAGCTGTGCAGAGTACGCAGGATCTCCAGCGGTTGCTCGGGGATCGCCATTTTGGTATTCATCAGCGCCGCTTCATAAGCGCCAATCTGCCCTTTGGGATCGCGCGGGCTGGCGTTCCAGGTGGTCGGCACCACGCACTGGTAGAGATCAATCTTGCCATCGCGAATGGCGGCCCAGTGGCCTAACGCCCCGCGCGGCGCTTCGGTAAAGCCGACGCCACGGCACTCTGTCGGCCAGGTTGTGGGTTCCCATTTTTCCGTGGAGGCGGTGGCAAGATTGCCGTTTTTCAGGTTAGTCATCAGCTTGTTGAAGAAATACTGCAACTTACCTGCGGCCCACTGTGCTTCGTGCGCGCGGCACAAAATGCGGCCCAACGTTGACTGGATACCGGAAAGCGGCAGGTTCAGCGCCGACATCATGCGATCGACCGACTCAACGGTCGCAGCATCGCCTTTGTGATAAGCGATTAACGTGCGTGCCAGCGGCCCCACTTCCATCGCGTTACCGCGCCAGCGCGGCGCTTTGATCCACGAGTAGCGTTCCTGTTCATTCAGCTGCTGAATGTTGGTATCGCTGCCTTTGACATCGCCGGGGTTGTACCACGGGTCGGTAATGCCATCGAATGGATGACGCCCGACCTGATCGTTGGGATAACGATACCAGGCGTGATCGACAAACTCCTGCACCTGCTGCGGATCAACCAAATCCACTGGCAGCACATTGTTGAAGTCGCCGTTAATCACCGCGCCGCCAGGCATCAGCAGACTTTTCTCACCAAAGTCGTTGGCAATATCCGGGAATGCGCCGTAGCTGAGGACACATTTATCAGAAAGACCCGTGCCGATTTCACTCCACGGTTTGTTGAACTGACCGATGGCTAAGGCGTCGGGGATCATCACGTTGTTAATGAAATCCGCCGTGCGGGTGATAATCGACTGCACCAGGTTCAGGCGTTCCATATTGACCGCCCCGACCGCGCCGCTTTCGTCAATGTTAATGGCGCAAGGCATCCCGCCGACAATCCAGTTTGGATGCGGGTTTTTACCGCCAAAGACCGCGTGGATTTTGACAATTTCACGCTGGAAATCGAGAGCTTCGAGATAGTGGGCAAAGCCCATCAGGTTAGCTTCTGGCGGCAGTTTGTACTGCGGGTGCCCCCAGTAGCCATTGCGGAAGATCCCCAACTGCCCGCCTTCAACGAATTTCTTCAGGCGATTTTGTACGTCGAAGAAATAGCCAGGGGATGATTTCGGCCAAGAGGAGAGACTTTGCGCCAGTTCGGAGGTTTTCCGCGGGTCGGCTTTCAGCGCATCTAACACATCGATCCAGTCCATCCCGGCAAGCTGATAGAAGTGCACCAGATGATCGTGGCACCAGAGCGTTGCCAGCATAATGTTGCGGATGATATTGGCGTTGTCCGGCACTTTAATACCGATGGCATCTTCGATGGCGTAAACCGAAGCCAGGGCGTGTACGCCAGTACAGACGCCGCAGATACGTTCAACGAACGCCCACGCATCGCGCGGGTCGCGCCCTTGCAGGATGATCTCCAGCCCGCGAAACATCGTGCCGCAGGAGACGGCATTGGTGATCACATTCTGATCGTTAATATTCACTTCGCAGCGCATGTGGCCTTCAATGCGCGTAATCGGGTCGACCACCAGGCGGCGTCCGGCATTATTGATGGTGTATCCCTGAGTTTCGTACTGAGTGCTCATGCCTGTTTATCCTCATTGCCTGGCTGATGTTCGGTTTCTGTAGGTTGCTGGTTATGACGTCTGCGCTGGTCAACGGCGCTGGCGACTGCGTGCACACCAACAGCCGCTGCCACCACGCCAAGCGCGGTTAAACCGACGGTATCGGCGGTGGAATGAGTACCCATTTGCGGAATATCGACCACGCGGCTGTAGAACGAACCGCGATCCCAGAAACCATTTTCCGCACAGCCCAGGCAGCCGTGACCAGACTGGATTGGGAAAGAAACGCCATCATTCCAGCGTGTGGAGGAACAGGCGTTATAGGTGGTAGGCCCTTTGCAGCCCATTTTGTACAGGCAATAACCTTTGCGGGCAGCGTCATCATCCCAACTCTGGACGAACTCTCCGGCGTCGAAGTGAGCGCGGCGATAGCATTTATCGTGGATACGCTGACCATAAAACATCAGTGGACGACCCATTCTGTCGACATCTGGCAAGCGATCAAAGGTCACCATGTAAGTAATGATGGCGCTCATCACATCCGGGATCGGCGGGCAGCCAGGTACTTTGATAATGGGTTTGTCGGTGATGACTTTGTCGATAGGCGTTGCCTGTGTCGGATTGGGTCGCGCGGCCTGCACGCAGCCCCAGGACGCGCAGGTTCCCCAGGCGATAATCGCGCTGGCTCCGGCAGCGGCACGTTTGAGTTTCTCAATAAACGGTCGTCCGCTGCTGATACAGAACATCCCCTGCTCGCCCAGCGGCGGATTACCTTCTACTGCGAGGATATATTTGCCATTGTATTGCGTGATGATGTCTTCAAAGACTTCTTCCGCCTGGGTTCCGGCGGCAGCCATCAAAGTATCATCGTAATCGAGGGAAATCAGGGAAAGGATGACGTCCTTTGCCAGCGGGTGAGCGGAGCGGATAAAAGATTCGGTACAGCAGGTGCATTCCAGACCGTGGATCCATACCACTGGAATGCGGGGTTTATTCTCCAGCGCCCAGGCAATCTTTGGTGCCATTCCCGCGCCTAATCCCAGCGACGTGGCAGCCAGACTACAATATTTGAGAAAGCTGCGCCGGGTAACGCCCTGACGCCGCATGGCCTGGTAAAATGTTTCCTCGTTATTCATATCGCACGTCTCTCCTCCTTGCGACACCGGCAGGACACCGGGCGCACATGGTCGGCAAGCGACGTCCCTGTAGCAAGGCAAACCATCGCTTCACGTGAGATGCTGAAAACGAAAGCTCATCCTTCTGCACTGGCGCACGTCGCCAGAAAGTAATGTTAATAAAGCGTAGTGAAACTTTTGCACAAAACAATACAAACTGTGTGGATTTATCTTTTAGCGATAAAAATGGACCTATTTTTCTTTTTGCCGGGCGGTGGGATGTTTAGCCTGTTGCTAAACGAGTAAAAGAGAAGGAATTCATGGTGATGAAATGATCAATCTGCTGTTATTTCACGCTATCAATGCACTTTTGGCTGTTTTTCAGGCAAACAAACAAATTAGGGGTTTACACGCCGCATCGGGATGTTTATAGTGCGCGTCATTCCGGAAGTGTGGCCGAGCGGTTGAAGGCACCGGTCTTGAAAACCGGCGACCCGAAAGGGTTCCAGAGTTCGAATCTCTGCGCTTCCGCCAGATAAGATAAGGGGTTAGCTAAATGCTAACCCCTTTTTCTTTTGCCTGTCGAAATTCTCAGGGCGTTATATTTGCTTAATGACCTGATAATCCGCTGTTAAACCTGTTCCAGATCAAATGCGTAAAGATGGGTAAAACTTCTGGGTGCCCTTACGCATTATCATTATGCTGCTTAATTAATTACATCTGTCATAGAGAGTGACTCAATGGATCGTATTGTTAGTTCTTCACATGACCGTACATCACTGCTTAGCACCCATAAGGTGCTGCGTAATACCTATTTTCTGCTGAGCCTGACGCTGGCCTTTTCGGCGATTACCGCAACTGCCAGTACGGTGCTGATGCTGCCATCTCCGGGTCTGATTCTGACGCTGGTGGGTATGTATGGTTTGATGTTCCTGACCTATAAAACGGCGAATAAGCCGACCGGGATTATCTCCGCATTCGCCTTTACCGGTTTTCTGGGTTATATCCTCGGACCAATTCTGAACACCTATCTGTCTGCCGGAATGGGTGACGTAATCGCTATGGCACTGGGCGGAACGGCGTTAGTGTTCTTCTGCTGCTCTGCATATGTGCTGACCACCCGCAAAGATATGTCGTTCCTCGGCGGTATGCTGATGGCGGGTATTGTGGTGGTGCTGATTGGTATGGTTGCTAATATCTTCCTGCAACTGCCTGCTCTGCATCTGGCGATCAGCGCGGTCTTCATTTTGATCTCCTCTGGCGCTATTTTGTTTGAAACCAGCAACATCATTCATGGCGGTGAAACGAACTATATTCGTGCCACGGTTAGCCTGTATGTTTCGCTGTACAACATCTTCGTCAGCCTGCTGAGCATTCTGGGCTTCGCCAGCCGCGATTAATCTCACCCGCTAACACTTTCATAGCCTCGCTTTATGCGGGGCTTTGTTTTTTGTTACACTGCCGGCAGTCTGATTAAGGTAGTAATAATTATGCTGATCTTCGAAGGTAAAGAGATAGAAACGGATACCGAAGGCTATCTCAAAGAAAGCAGCCAGTGGAGTGAGCCGCTGGCAGTGGTGATTGCAGAGAACGAAGGGATTTCGCTGTCGCCAGAACACTGGGAAGTGGTGCGTTTTGTGCGTGATTTCTATCTGGAATTTAATACGTCTCCGGCGATTCGTATGCTGGTAAAAGCGATGGCGAATAAATTTGGCGAAGAAAAAGGTAACAGCCGCTATTTATACCGACTGTTTCCGAAAGGTCCGGCTAAGCAAGCCACCAAAATTGCTGGCCTGCCAAAACCGGTAAAATGTATTTAACGGATACGAAAATCGGTTAATTCACCCGAGGGATGATGCGGCTCGCTGAGCACCCGTTCTACACGCGCAGAACGCGGGCCGCCACTCTTTAACCACTGCATTAATTTTTCTACCTGCCCTTCTTCACCGCAAGCAACCACTTCCACGCTGCCATCGTCAAGATTTTTGGCGTACCCGCTTAACCCGAGTTTTTTCGCTTCGTACTGCGTGGTATAGCGAAATCCTACGCCCTGAACTCGCCCGTAAACCCAGGCAATTATGCAGACTTTCGACATTGCTGCTCTCCTTATCCTTAATGGACGCGTTGCAAATCCATGGAAAACTCCGGACAATGACGCCCATTTCTTTGCATCGACAGAAAAGTAAATTATGAGTGTACGTTTAGTGTTAGCCAAAGGGCGCGAAAAATCATTACTTCGTCGCCATCCGTGGGTCTTTTCCGGGGCCGTTGCCCGCATGGAAGGTAAAGCCAGCCTCGGTGAAACCATCGATATTGTTGATCATCAGGGAAAATGGTTAGCACGCGGCGCTTATTCGCCAGCTTCGCAAATCCGGGCGCGCGTCTGGACGTTTGACCCGTCTGAGTCTATCGACATTGCTTTTTTTTCCCGCCGTTTGCAACAAGCACAAAAATGGCGTGACTGGCTGGCGCAAAAAGATGGCCTCGACAGCTATCGTTTAATCGCCGGTGAATCTGATGGCCTGCCGGGTATTACTATCGATCGTTTCGGTAATTTTCTGGTGCTGCAACTGCTGAGTGCTGGGGCAGAGTATCAGCGCGCGGCATTAATTAGTGCCCTGCAAACGCTGTACCCGGAATGTGCGATTTACGATCGCAGCGATGTTGCGGTACGTAAAAAAGAAGGGATGGAGCTGACCCAGGGCCCCGTCACCGGCGAGTTGCCGCCTGCCCTGCTGCCGATTGAAGAACACGGCATGAAGCTGCTGGTGGATATTCAGCACGGACACAAAACGGGCTACTACCTGGACCAGCGTGATAGTCGCCTGGCTACCCGCCGCTACGTTGAAAATAAACGCGTACTGAACTGTTTCTCCTATACCGGTGGTTTCGCCGTATCGGCACTGATGGGCGGTTGCAGCCAGGTTGTCAGCGTTGATACCTCCCAGGAAGCGCTGGATATTGCACGGCAGAACGTTGAGCTGAACAAACTGGATCTGAGCAAGGCGGAGTTTGTCCGTGATGATGTCTTTAAATTGCTGCGTACTTATCGCGATCGCGGTGAAAAATTTGACGTTATCGTGATGGACCCGCCGAAGTTTGTTGAGAATAAAAGCCAGTTGATGGGCGCGTGTCGTGGCTATAAAGATATCAACATGCTGGCGATTCAGTTGCTGAATGAAGGCGGTATTCTCCTGACTTTCTCCTGTTCCGGTCTGATGACCAGCGATTTATTTCAGAAAATCATCGCGGATGCCGCAATTGATGCCGGCCGTGATGTACAATTTATAGAGCAGTTCCGTCAGGCAGCCGATCATCCGGTGATCGCTACCTACCCGGAAGGGCTATATCTGAAAGGGTTTGCCTGTCGCGTCATGTAACTTGAAATGTGGAATTTTACCCTTATATCAAAGGTAAAGATTTCCCGGGAGGTGACTATGATTGCCAGCAAATTCGGTATCGGCCAGCAGGTCCGCCATTCCCTGTTAGGTTATCTCGGAGTGGTCGTGGATATCGACCCGGTTTATTCGCTCTCTGAACCGTCGCCTGATGAGCTGGCGGTGAATGACGAGCTTCGCGCCGCTCCGTGGTATCACGTGGTGATGGAGGACGATAACGGCCTACCGGTTCATACCTACCTGGCTGAAGCCCAGCTAAGTAGCGAATTGCAGGATGAACATCCTGAACAGCCATCCATGGATGAGCTGGCGCAGACCATCCGCAAACAACTCCAGGCCCCGCGTCTGCGTAACTGATCCCTGAACGAATCCCCGGAAGGTTTTTGCCTTCCGGGGATTATTTATTTGGCCAGGCCCAGGCGAGGGATCTCAATAGCCGGGCAGCGATCCATCACCACATTCAACCCGGCATCCCGTGCCAGTACTGCCGCTTGCTCATTAATCACCCCCAATTGCATCCAGAGGGTTTTCGCGCCAATGGCGATAGCTTCCTGCGCCACGCCCCACGCCGCTTCTGAATTACGGAAAACATCGACCATATCGACCTTTTCCGGAACGTCTGCCAGCGTGCCATACCCCTGCTGGCCCAGCAGCGTTTTGCCGGCAACTTTTGGCGAAACCGGAATGACGTGATACCCCTGGTCGAGTAGATATTTCATCACGCGATAGCTGGGACGATCGGGTTTGTCGCTTGCCCCCACCAGCGCAATGGTGTGAGTGGACGTTAAAATGCCTGCAATATCGGTTTCTTTCATTATTTCCTCCAGACTGTTTAACAAAGTGTACGACAAAGCCGACATGCCAACCATGCAGCTAATACGAATGAATGAGAGCAAAAGCGGGAAATATGTCTATATGTTAGTAAGTATGATTAAAGAAAAATTTTGACACATTATTATTCGGGCGGTCTTTTGACAGGAGCTACCTATGAAAACCGGCATCGTGACCACCTTGATTGCATTATGTTTGCCGGTATCCGTTTTTGCCACCACGCTGCGGCTTTCAACCGATGTCGATCTTCTGGTACTCGACGGCAAGAAGGTTTCCAGCTCTCTGCTGCGCGGTGCGGACAGCATTGAACTGGATAATGGACCGCATCAGTTAGTGTTTCGCGTTGAGAAGACGATTCATCTTTCCAATAGTGAAGAACGGCTGTATATCTCACCACCGCTGGTGGTCAGTTTTAATACCCAGCTCATCAACCAGGTCAATTTTCGCCTGCCTCGCCTGGAGAATGAGCGGGAAGCTAACCATTTTGATGCCGCGCCGCGCCTTGAATTGTTGGATGGCGATGCGACGCCGATTCCGGTAAAGCTGGATATTCTCGCCATTACCTCAACGGCAAAAACGATTGATTATGAGGTCGAGGTTGAACGCTATAACAAATCCGAGAAACGCGCTTCACTACCGCAATTTGCCACGATGATGGCAGATGACAGTACGCTGCTTTCGGGTGTTTCCGAGCTGGATGCTATTCCACCGCAGTCTCAGGTGCTCACCGAACAACGGCTGAAGTATTGGTTTAAACTGGCTGACCCACAAACGCGAAATACTTTCCTGCAATGGGCGGAAAAACAACCATCTTCCTGAGATTTTTGTGCCTGTGCGCAGGCTTTTTCGGTCTTTAACTTGCAGCGATAAGTGCTTACAGTAATCTGTAGGAAAGTTAACTACGGATGTACATTATGGAACTGACGACTCGCACTTTACCTGCGCGGAAACATATTGCGCTGGTGGCACACGATCACTGCAAACAAATGCTGATGAGCTGGGTGGAACGACATCAACCGTTACTGGAACAACACGTACTGTATGCAACAGGCACTACCGGTAACTTGATTTCCCGCGCGACCGGCATGAACGTCAACGCGATGTTGAGTGGCCCAATGGGGGGTGACCAGCAGGTTGGCGCATTGATCTCAGAAGGGAAAATTGATGTATTGATTTTCTTCTGGGATCCACTAAATGCCGTGCCGCACGATCCTGACGTGAAAGCCTTGCTGCGTCTGGCGACGGTATGGAACATTCCGGTCGCCACCAACGTGGCAACGGCAGACTTCATTATCCAGTCGCCGCATTTCAACGACGCGGTCGATATTCTGATCCCCGATTATCAGCGTTATCTCGCGGACCGTCTGAAGTAATATTGCACAGGTGGCAAACGCCACCTGTTTCTTACGGTTTTCTCGCCACCGGCACATCCAGATTTTTCAGTATTTCCACAAAGGGAGAGGGATTCTCTTTGTTAAACAGTGCCCATACCCGATGGCGTGCCCGGGTCAGCGCCACGTACATTAACCGCCGTTCTTCAGCGTCCGGGAAATCCTCAACCGGTGGCAGTAGCGCCTCTTCCATAATCGACTCCCGCGCCGCAGCCGGAAAACCATCACTTCCCTCCTGCAAGCCAACGATGATGACGTAATCCGCCTGTTGCCCTTTGCTGGCATGAATGGTCATAAAGTCGATTTGCAACTTCGGCCAGCGTGTTGCCGCTTTTTCCAGGCTGGCAGGCCTCATGTGATGGTAACGCGCCAGGATCAGAATGCGCTCTTCCGGTTTGGCATAACCAGAGAGCTTATCCAGCAAAGCGTCAAGTTGACTCTCATCCAATAACGTGACGGCTTTTTTGTCTCCATTGGTTAAGCTGTTTAGCGGCTTTTTCAGCTGGCCTGGGTTCTGCTGAATAAACCGGTTTGCCACCTCACCGATACGACTGTTAAAACGGTAAGTCGTGTCTAAATCACAGCGATCGCCTTCACCAAAGTTTTCATGGAAAGCGGTGGTGAGCGACATTTGCGCACCGCTGAATCGGTAAATCGCCTGCCAGTCATCACCAACGGCGAACAACGTCGTCTGACTGTTTTGCTTGCGTAATGCCGCTAACAACGCTGCCCGCTGCGGCGAGATATCCTGAAATTCATCAACCAGAATATGCTTCCACGGGCTGATAAAGCGACCTTTCTCCAGAATCACAATCGCCTGATGAATAAGGCCCGAAAAATCGACAGCGTTTTCTGCCTTCAGCGCACCTTTCCAGGCTTTTAATAACGGGGCCATCAACTTGATACGTTTACTGAACAGATCGCGAATCTCTTCGGGTGCACTGGCAATCATTTCTGCCTGTGCACCACCGTGCATCCGCATCAGACTTACCCAACGATCGAGGCGTGAGGCAAGACGACGCTGTAATTTTTCATCATCCCAGAAGTTACCTTCTGGCACTGACCACTGCATTTCTTCCGTCAGCCATTGCCGCCAGCCCTTCGCCTGCGCTTTCTTTTCGCTGCATTGCTTGCGCCACTCAGCAATAAAGAGTTCATGACGGGCAGCGGTATCATTTTCCAGTTTGCTGACTATCGGAACTTTTTTGCTGCCCTGCTGAATAATATGCAGCGCCAGCGCATGAAACGTGCGTGCGGTAATGTCTTCGGTATGTAGCCGTTCGCGAATACGCTCGTCCATCTCTTCAGCGGCTTTGCGACCAAACGCCAGCAATAAAATTTGCTCAGGGGACGCTTCACCACGCGCCAGCAACCAGCCTGCACGGGCCACCAGCACCGACGTTTTTCCGCTTCCTGCACCTGCCAGCACTAACAGAGAATGCTCGCCATTAACGACTGCCCGGGCCTGCGCCGGATTCAGCGGTGAAGACTCGACCTGGCGGAAAAAATCCGCATACTCGGTAAGCATGGCTTCGGTATACGCCTGGTTATGCTGCAACCGAGCGCTTTCAATATCTTTCAACCAGGCCTGACATTTACGCCACGCCTCACGGCAGTTATCGAATTCTTCCAGTCGGTTAACCGGCAACGGCAACGCCGACAAAGCCTGGCGGATTTGTTGCTGAACGCCAGAGGTTTGCTCACGCGTCAGCCATTTATTTTCTCCAGTGCGCGTGGCAATCAAATCCAGTTGCTGGCGTAAAACACCAGACGCAATTTCGCTCATCTCGCCACTCCACCGCCGCCAGTGAGCATCAAGATGATGGTAAAAACGCTGCGTCTCGCCCCATTCGGTACCGTGCAGACGCACCACTTTTTCGTCCGGCAGTACAAATTCCAGCTCGCCCCATACCAGACCGCGCTTACAGTGAATCGCCAGTAATTGATTGAAAGGAATAAGGTATTCGTGGCGATCGCCGGAGACTTTAATCCCGGCATTGAGGATCACCGCCCGATCGTAAGGGTGCTGTGCCAGACGTTTTCCAAGCGTTGTCGCTTTCAGTTCCATGACTCTGTAGATCCACACGAAATTATTTCTTATCAGTGTAACCGTCAGAGAAAACGTGCTCCAGCCCAAAAAAACGTTACAATTGCCGCCCATTACTGAAAACCACAGTAAAGCGAGGTTTTATGCGTACCGTTTTGAACATTCTGAACTTTGTGCTTGGCGGATTTGCCACCACTCTGGGCTGGCTGTTGGCGACTCTGGTCAGTATTGTGCTGATTTTTACCTTACCGCTGACACGATCCTGCTGGGAGATCACTAAACTGTCTCTGGTGCCTTATGGCAATGAAGCTATTCATGTCGATGAACTGAACCCGGCTGGCAAAAATGTGCTGCTGAATACTGGCGGTACGGTATTGAATATTTTCTGGCTGATTTTCTTTGGCTGGTGGTTATGCCTGATGCACATTGCAACGGGCATCGCACAATGTATTTCCATCATTGGCATTCCTGTCGGTATTGCGAACTTTAAAATTGCCGCTATTGCACTATGGCCGGTTGGTCGTCGCGTGGTATCGGTAGAAACAGCGCAAGCTGCGCGTGAAGCCAATGCACGTCGTCGTTTTGAATAATCCACTAATATGGCCTATATGCTAAGTCCTTTGCTCAAACGCTATACCTGGAACAGCGCCTGGCTGTATTACGCGCGTATTTTTATTGCGCTTTGTGGAACCACAGCGTTTCCGTGGTGGCTGGGTGATGTAAAACTGACGATTCCGCTAACGCTGGGGATGGTGGCAGCGGCGCTGACCGATCTCGATGACCGACTGGCGGGACGTTTGCGTAACCTCATCATTACGCTGTTCTGCTTTTTTATCGCCTCGGCCTCAGTAGAATTGTTGTTTCCCTGGCCCTGGCTATTTGCGATTGGCTTAACGCTCTCTACCAGCGGCTTCATTTTGCTCGGCGGTCTGGGTCAACGCTATGCAACAATTGCCTTCGGTGCATTGCTGATCGCCATTTACACAATGTTGGGAACATCACTGTATGAGCACTGGTATCAGCAGCCGATGTATCTGCTGGCCGGTGCCGTCTGGTACAACGTCCTGACACTTATTGGTCATCTGCTGTTCCCGGTCCGCCCGCTGCAGGACAACCTGGCGCGTTGCTATGAACAACTGGCGCGTTATCTTGAGCTCAAGTCGCGCATGTTTGATCCTGATATTGAAGATGAAAGCCAGGCACCGCTGTACAATTTGGCTCTCGCCAACGGTCAGCTGATGGCGACATTGAATCAGACGAAACTCTCGCTGCTGACCCGCTTACGTGGCGATCGTGGTCAACGGGGAACGCGTCGCACGCTGCATTATTACTTTGTCGCACAGGATATTCACGAGCGTGCCAGCTCTTCTCATATTCAGTATCAAACATTGCGTGAACATTTTCGCCACAGCGACGTGCTGTTCCGTTTTCAGCGGCTGATGTCGATGCAGGGCCAGGCGTGCCAGCAACTGTCACGCTGTATTTTGCTGCGTCAGCCTTATCAACATGATCCGCATTTTGAGCGCGCTTTTACGCATATTGATGCTGCCCTGGAGCGGATGCGCGATAACGGCGCGCCTGCCGATTTACTCAAAACACTGGGATTTTTGCTGAACAATTTACGCGCCATTGATGCCCAACTGGCAACAATTGAATCAGAACAGGCCCAGGCACTGCCCCATAATAATGACGAAAATGAGCTCGCTGATGACAGCCCGCACGGATTGAGTGATATCTGGCTGCGTCTTAGCCGTCACTTCACGCCGGAATCCGCCCTCTTCCGTCATGCGGTAAGAATGTCGCTGGTGTTGTGCTTCGGCTACGCCATCATTCAAATAACCGGAATGCATCACGGGTATTGGATCTTGCTGACAAGTTTGTTTGTCTGCCAGCCAAACTATAACGCCACGCGCCACCGCCTGAAGTTAAGGATTATTGGTACGCTGGTAGGTATCGCCATTGGCATTCCTGTGCTGTGGTTTGTGCCATCACTGGAAGGGCAGCTGGTGCTGCTGGTTATTACCGGCGTGCTCTTTTTTGCCTTCCGTAACGTGCAATACGCTCATGCAACGATGTTCATCACACTTTTGGTGCTACTGTGTTTTAACTTACTGGGTGAAGGTTTTGAAGTAGCGTTACCTCGCGTAATCGATACGCTGATTGGTTGTGCCATTGCGTGGGCGGCAGTGAGCTACATCTGGCCTGACTGGCAGTTTCGCAATCTGCCGCGCATGCTCGAACGCGCCACAGAGGCCAACTGTCGCTATCTCGATGCCATACTGGAGCAATACCATCAGGGGCGTGATAACCGTCTGGCGTATCGTATTGCCCGCCGCGATGCACACAACCGTGATGCTGAACTGGCGTCGGTGGTATCAAATATGTCCAGCGAACCGAACGTTACCCCGCAAATTCGCGAAGCCGCGTTTCGGTTGCTGTGCCTTAACCATACGTTTACCAGCTATATCTCAGCCCTCGGTGCTCACCGGGAGCAGTTAACTAATCCTGAAATTCTGGCGTTTCTTGATGACGCAGTTTGCTATGTTGATGACGCGTTACATCATCAACCTGCTGATGAAGAACGCGTCAATCAGGCATTAGCTGGCCTGAAACAGCGGATGCAGCAACTTGAACCACGGGCAGACAGCAAAGAACCTCTGGTCGTACAACAAGTTGGGTTATTGATTGCATTACTGCCTGAGATTGGTCGTCTGCAACGCCAGATTACTCAAGTTCCGCAGGAAACTCCTGTTTCGGCGTAAGAGAGTCAGCCCATTCTGCAAGCTCCTGGCGGCGTGCCACCGGGAGCGCAGCTTCATGAATGCCGATAATGGCACCTTCAAGCATAAACAGAATCTTTTCTGTCACCAGACTGTTTTGCTGCCGCAGTCGCAACCAACACATTTTTGCCCCAAGTATACGTAACGCCCGTACATCCTTAATCCCCACCTCCCCGAGAATCGCTTCCAGATGAAAAGACATATTGGGCAAATCTTTCAGTCTTTCCCGGGTATTGCGCGTGCTTTTCTCTTTCAGCGCTGCATCGAGAGAATATTTCGACAGACGCACCAGCTTCAGTTGATTTCGCCATAGACTTTCATCAACCCGATAGTAATTGAGGGTAACGGATCGGCCACACTTTTTATATGTCAGCCAGACAGGCGGATGTTTTACACAGTACTGTGCACTTTGCTCACAAGCCCGAAGATATAACTCACCATCAGAAACCATCGCAAACACCGTGTCGTCAACGGTCAGGCTGTAACTACCAAACAATGATCGGTATTCAATTGTGCCCAACGTTGCCAGGTATTCTTGTGATTTATAGATCCGCTTATAGGAGAGGCTTTTCATAAAATTCCTTTTAAAATCATAACATAAAAGAATGATTCACATTAACGGATCCGTTAAATACGAAAATAGGCAACTTATTCTTTAGGGGCAAGATTAATTTATGTTTTCCCGTCACCAACGACAAAATTTGCGAGGCTCTTTCCGAAAATAGGGTTGATCTTTGTCGTCACTGGATGTACTGTACATCCATACAGTAACTCACAGGGGCTGGATTGATTATGTACACTTCAGGCTATGCACATCGTTCTTCGTCGTTCTCATCCGCAGCAAGTAAAATTGCGCGTGTCTCTACGGAAAACACTACAGCCGGGCTTATCAGTGAAGTTGTCTATCGCGAAGATCAGCCCATGATGACGCAACTTCTACTGTTGCCATTGTTACAGCAACTCGGTCAGCAATCGCGCTGGCAACTCTGGTTAACACCGCAACAAAAACTGAGTCGGGAATGGGTTCAGGCATCTGGGCTACCCTTAACGAAAGTAATGCAGATTAGCCAGCTCCCCCCTTGCCACACTGTGGAGTCAATGGTTCGCGCTTTACGCACGGGCAATTACAGTGTGGTGATCGGTTGGTTGGCAGATGATTTGACTGAAGAAGAGCATGCTGAACTTGTTGATGCGGCAAATGAAGGTAACGCTATGGGGTTTATTATGCGTCCGGTAAGCGCATCCTCTCACGCAACGAGACAACTTTCCGGGCTAAAAATTCACTCTAATTTGTATCATTAAGTAAATTTAGGATTAATCCTGGAACTTTTTTTGTCGCCCAGCCAATGCTTTCAGTCGTGACTAATTTTCCTTGCGGAGGCTTGTCTGAAGCGGTTTCCGCGATTTTCTTCTGTAAATTGTCGCTGACAAAAAAGATTAAACGTACCTTATACAAGACTTTTTTTTCATATGCCTGACGGAGTTCACACTTGTAAGTTTTCAACTACGTTGTAGACTTTACATCGCCAGGGGTGCTCGGCATAAGCCGAAGATATCGGTAGAGTTAATATTGAGCAGATCCCCCGGTGAAGGATTTAACCGTGTTATCTCGTTGGAGATATTCATGGCGTATTTTGGATGATAACGAGGCGCAAAAAATGAAAAAGACAGCTATCGCGATTGCAGTGGCACTGGCTGGTTTCGCTACCGTAGCGCAGGCCGCTCCGAAAGATAACACCTGGTACACTGGTGCTAAACTGGGCTGGTCCCAGTACCATGACACTGGTTTCATCGACAACAATGGCCCGACCCATGAAAACCAACTGGGCGCTGGTGCTTTTGGTGGTTACCAGGTTAACCCGTATGTTGGCTTTGAAATGGGTTACGACTGGTTAGGTCGTATGCCGTACAAAGGCAGCGTTGAAAACGGTGCATACAAAGCTCAGGGCGTTCAGTTGACCGCTAAACTGGGTTACCCAATCACTGACGACCTGGACGTGTACACTCGTCTGGGTGGTATGGTTTGGCGTGCAGACACCAAAGCTCACAACAATGTGACAGGTGAATCTGAGAAAAACCACGATACCGGCGTTTCTCCGGTATTCGCAGGTGGTGTTGAATGGGCCATCACTCCTGAAATCGCTACCCGTCTGGAATACCAGTGGACCAACAACATCGGTGACGCACACACCATCGGCACTCGTCCGGACAACGGCCTGCTGAGCCTGGGTGTTTCCTACCGTTTCGGTCAGGGCGAAGCAGCTCCAGTAGTTGCTCCGGCTCCAGCTCCAGCACCGGAAGTACAGACCAAGCACTTCACTCTGAAGTCTGACGTTCTGTTCAACTTCAACAAAGCAACCCTGAAACCGGAAGGTCAGGCTGCTCTGGATCAGCTGTACAGCCAGCTGAGCAACCTGGATCCGAAAGACGGTTCCGTAGTTGTTCTGGGTTACACCGACCGCATCGGTTCTGACGCTTACAACCAGGGTCTGTCCGAGCGCCGTGCTCAGTCTGTTGTTGATTACCTGATCTCCAAAGGTATCCCGGCAGACAAGATCTCCGCACGTGGTATGGGCGAATCCAACCCGGTTACTGGCAACACCTGTGACAACGTGAAACAGCGTGCTGCACTGATCGACTGCCTGGCTCCGGATCGTCGCGTAGAGATCGAAGTTAAAGGCATCAAAGACGTTGTAACTCAGCCGCAGGCTTAAGTTCTCGTCTGGTAGAAAAACCCCGCAGCTGCGGGGTTTTTTTTCGCCTTTAGTAAATTGAACTGACTTCGTCAGTTATTCCTTACCCAGCAATGCCTGCAGATCCTGCTTCAGAGAAGACATTTTATTCGCGTATTTCTCTTTGTTTTCCGCATCTTCAATCAGCTGAACAATCGTTTCAGAAAGCGTCTTACCGCGACGCTGCGCAAGACCAGCCAGACGTTGCCAGACAATAAATTCCAGATCGATCGATTTTTTGCGCGTATGCTGGTGTTCCGCATTAAAATGGCGCTTCCGTCTGGCCCGAATGGTCTGCTTCATGCGATTGACCAGTTCCGGATTCATATGCTTGTCAATCCAGCCATTTACCAGCACGGGTTCATTTTCCAGCGAGAGCAACACATCGACGGCTTCCTGGGCGGCACTGGCTTCTATGTAACGGGTGATTAACTCCCCTTCGCGATGCTTCTTCACCAGATACTTCCATTTCCAACCGCTTTCAAGATTTTCAAGTTGTTGATATTTCATAGCGATCTCAATGTTACCGTGTAACTCTTTACAGAATATCAGCTTTTTAGGCCAGTGAAGAAAAGAATCTCCATCCTGTGAGCTTTAACGCCCATGCCAGGAGTATTGTCGGTGCTTTCTACGTGTGCTGTAGTGCCGGTTACGGTATAATCGCAGCTTTGACAACAGACTAAAAAACATCAACTTTGACCATTACGAAACTTGCATGGCGTGACCTGGTTCCTGATACCGATAGCTATCAGGAAATATTTGCTCAGCCACATTTGATTGACGAAAACGATCCTTTATTCAGTGATACTCAACCGCGACTGCAATTTGCGCTGGAGCAGTTGCTGCATACGCGAGCATCCTCCTCTTTTATGCTGGCGAAGGCCCCGGAAGAGTCTGAGTATCTGAATCTTATTGCCGATGCGGCACGTGCGCTACAAAGTGATGCAGGCCAACTGGTGGGCGGTCACTATGAGGTTTCCGGCCACACCATCCGCTTACGTAACGCAGTGAGTGCAGATGATAATTTTGCGACTTTAACGCAAGTTGTCGCTGCCGACTGGGTAGAAGCGGAGCAACTCTTTGGCTGCCTGCGCCAGTTTAATGGCGACATTACCCTGCAGCCTGGTCTGGTGCATCAGGCAAATGGCGGTATTCTCATCATCTCTTTGCGTACACTGCTGGCGCAACCTCTGCTGTGGATGCGGCTGAAAAATATCGTTAACCGCGGGCGTTTTGACTGGGTTGCGTTTGATGAGTCGCGCCCTCTCCCCGTCTCTGTGCCTTCGATGCCATTGAAGCTGAAAGTCATTCTGGTAGGCGAACGCGAATCATTGGCTGATTTCCAGGAGATGGAGCCAGAGCTTTCAGAGCAGGCTATTTATAGCGAATTTGAAGATACTCTGCAGATTGTCGATGCGGAGTCAGTAAGCCAGTGGTGTCGCTGGGTGACATTTACCGCCAGACATAATCACTTACCTGCACCGGGAGCGGATGCCTGGCCGGTACTTATCCGCGAAGCAGCACGCTACACCGGTGAACAAGAAACACTTCCGCTTAGCCCGCAGTGGATCCTCCGCCAGTGTAAAGAAGTCGCCTCCCTGTGTGATGGCGACACCTTCTCCGGCGAGCAGCTAAACTTAATGCTACAGCAGCGTGAATGGCGCGAAGGTTTCCTCGCTGAACGCATGCAGGATGAGATCCTTCAGGAGCAAATCCTGATTGAAACCGAAGGCGAACGCATCGGGCAAATTAACGCCCTTTCGGTCATTGAATTTCCGGGTCATCCACGCGCTTTTGGCGAACCTTCTCGCATTAGCTGCGTTGTGCATATTGGCGATGGTGAATTCACCGACATCGAACGCAAAGCGGAGCTTGGCGGCAATATCCATGCGAAAGGGATGATGATCATGCAGGCGTTCCTGATGTCGGAACTACAGCTTGAGCAACAGATCCCCTTCTCAGCATCGCTGACATTTGAGCAGTCATACAGTGAAGTTGATGGAGATAGTGCCTCGATGGCTGAACTCTGCGCCCTGATAAGCGCCCTCGCCGATGTGCCGGTGAATCAGAGTATCGCTATCACAGGTTCAGTCGATCAGTTCGGTCGCGCCCAGCCGGTCGGTGGTTTAAATGAGAAAATCGAAGGCTTCTTTGCTATTTGCCAGCAACGTGAGTTAACCGGGAAACAAGGTGTCATTATCCCCACAGCTAACGTTCGCCATTTAAGTCTTCACAGTGAACTGGTGAAAGCGGTAGAAGAAGGCAAATTCACCATCTGGGCAGTAGACGATGTGACTGACGCACTGCCGTTATTATTAAATCTGGTGTGGGATGGCGAAGGCCAAACGACGCTGATGCAAACCATCCAGGAACGTATCGCGCAAGCATCGCAACAGGAAGGACGTCACCGTTTTCCATGGCCATTACGTTGGCTGAACTGGTTTATTCCGAACTGATCGGACTTGTTCAGCGTACACGTGTTAGCTATCCTGCGTGCTTCAATAAAATAAGGCTTACAGAGAACATGGTAGATAAACGCGAATCCTATACAAAAGAAGACCTTCTTGCCTCTGGTCGCGGTGAACTGTTTGGCGCTAAAGGTCCGCAATTGCCAGCACCGAACATGCTGATGATGGACCGTGTGGTCAAAATGACCGAAACGGGTGGTAACTTCGACAAAGGGTATGTTGAAGCAGAACTGGATATCAATCCGGATCTGTGGTTCTTCGGATGCCACTTTATTGGCGATCCGGTTATGCCGGGATGCCTGGGCCTGGACGCAATGTGGCAGCTGGTAGGGTTCTACCTCGGCTGGCTGGGCGGCGAAGGTAAAGGCCGCGCGCTGGGCGTTGGCGAAGTGAAATTCACTGGTCAGGTACTGCCGACAGCGAAAAAAGTGACCTACCGTATTCACTTTAAACGCATTGTTAACCGTCGTCTGATTATGGGCCTGGCGGATGGCGAAGTGCTGGTTGATGGTCGTCTGATCTATACCGCCAGCGACCTGAAAGTCGGTCTGTTCCAGGATACGTCTGCCTTCTGATTATAATCAGACAGAGTATCAAAAGGCGAAACCTCCGCAATGCGGAGGTTTCTTTTTAAAGAGACAGAATCAGGCCATTACTACCCTGTCCGCCATGGCTTCTCGCCAGCCTCCCAGCCATTGTGACCTTTGATTCAGCGTCTGATAGGGACACATTTCTTTTGAGCGTCCGGCGATGCCGGCCTGATAACCACGTTGATGTGCCCGTTCCAGGCGATCTCGTTTTTGTCTCTTCATGCCTCGTTTCCCTCATACTGGTTTCTGGTGGAAAAGAAAACAGTGATTACTAAATGTGCAATCACAGTTAAGCAATACCGCGAATCATAACTGCCGTCAATGCGCAAAATTCACGCCACTGTCATATTTGTGAGCTACACGGGCATGTCGATTGTACAAAAAATGTGAAGAGGAACAAATTTTTCCGTACGTTAGAAACAAAAAAACCGCCTCAGGCAACATACCGGAGACGGTTATATTTACAAATCTTTATAATTAAGGTAGACGCTTTATCTCTTGTGCAATAGAAGCGGCTTCCTGACTCCAGACACCGGCCAGCACTTTAACCATCTCATCGTAACCATCCTGAGTTTGCACTCCTTCCAGACGGAACGGACGTTTGATCAGTTGTCCCTGGTGGTTCAACAGCCACTCACCACTGACAATGACCTTGCCATCATAGCGACCGTTAAACTCCGTTACGGTAACATTGAGCGTGTCCTGGGCGCTTCCCAGAGGCTGGGAGGCAACCACCCAGCCGGGCAGTTGCGTGCTCAGGTTGGCTACCAGGGTGTTGCGCAACTGTTGATCCAACGGGCTGGCCCACAAGTTGTTGTTGGCAATCACATACTTCACATCACTGGTTTGATAAACCACACCATTCCCCGCCAGATAGTCAGGTACAGCGACCTGCTCTACCCATAACAGGCGATTGCCCTGGCTGGCGGTACTTTGTGTACCGCTCTGCACCACAGGTAACTGGTAATAGTTTTTATTAATTTCGCCGGAGCTGCATCCGGCCAGCCACAGTGCTGCAATCGTCACTAGCCACTTTTTCATTGTTTCGCCCTCTTCGGCTCTGGATCTTTTTTGTCCTTCGCTTCAAATACCAGCGCGTTACTCTTCTCATTGAGCGTTTTCAGCACCGGTTGCAGTTCTCGCAACACCTGATCAAGGCGCTGCATATCCGCCACCATCTTGTTGTAGGCTGCGGAGCCGGGCTGGAAGCCCTGCATGCTGCGATTCAATTCACGCAACGTTGACTGCATATCCGTCGGCAACTGCTGCATCGACTGGCTGGCGAGGATCTTGTTCATGCTATCCAGCGTCGTTTGCAGGTTTTTCATTGTGCGCTGACTTTCAGAAAGCGTACTGGTTGCCTGTTCAATCATCGGATTCAATGGCAGTTTGTTGATCTTATCCAACGCTTCCATCAGTCGTTGCTGGATTTGCGCCAGGCCGCCGCTAACGGTCGGGATAATCTGATAACCATTAAATTCACGAATACCGGTTATTGCAGGCGTATTTGGATAGAAATCGAGATCAACATACAGTGCGCCAGTGACCAGGTTTCCGGTTTTCAGCGATCCGCGTAAACCACGTTTCAACAATTCGCCAAGGTGCTCAACAACATCCGCATTTTCGCCAAGCTGCATTTTCAGCCGCTCTGGCTCGATACGAATCAGCACCGGAATACGGTAATCATCGTTAAATGTCTGACGCATATTCGGCGCAAAGAATGGCACTTTGCTTACGGTACCGAGGCGAATACCCCGGAATTCTACCGGAGCTCCCGGTTGCAGACCGCGTACCGAATCTTTAAAGAACATCAGATAATCAATGTGATCGGTGTACAACGAATCCTGAATGCTCTTCTGATCATCATACAAAACGAAAGCTGTTTTCGGTGCCACTGGCTGCCCTAAATCCAGACCTTCCGGCACATCAAAGCTGACACCGCCACTCAGCAGCGTTGTCAATGAGCCCATCTCCACACGCATTCCCGCTGACGTCAGATCAACCGCAATGCCACTATCTTTCCAGAAGCGAACATTGCTGGTCACCAGTCGGTCATAAGGTGCATTGATGAACAGTTGATAACTGATATTGCGTTTTTGCGTATCGAAGGTGCTGGTTTCAACCGAACCTACCCGATAGCCACGGAACAGCACCGGATCTCCTGGCGAGAGCTGCCCGGCTTTTTTGCTATCGAGAATCACACGGATACCTTTCGCATCAGGCGGGGCCAACGGTGGCGAGTCCAGCAAATCGTATTTATCCATTTTGCTGCCTTTCGCGCCTGGCTGCAGTTCGATATAAACCCCAGACAGCAGGGTTCCCAGACCGCTAATCCCTTCTCGACCAATCTGCGGTTTCACCACCCAAAAGACGGTATCTTTATGCAGCAATTTTTCCATACCGGAATTCAGCCGCGCTTTGATTTCAACGTGTGTCAAATCATCAGCGAGTGTGGCGCTTTCAACAACGCCGACGTCAACGCTACGGCTTTTAATGGTGGTTTTGCCACCTTCAATTCCTTCCGCATTCGCGGTGATCAGGGTCACTTCCGGTCCCTGATGGCTGTAATGATAAAAAAGAACCCAGGCCCCAATGAGCGCCGTGACGATAGGAAATATCCACACGGGAGACCAGTTCTTCACTTTCTGGATTTTGGCTTCCCCATTATTAGATTCCATACTGTCAGGACTCCTCATGCTCTGATTCAGGTTGACGATCCCACGACAAACGCGGGTCAAACGTCATAGCAGAAAACATTGTCATTATGACGACTAAAGCAAACATTAATGCACCCATTGCCGGATAAATACTCATTAAACCTCCCATACGCACCAGCGCCGAGAGCACCGCGATAACGAAAACGTCAATCATCGACCAGCGGCCTACAAACTCAACAACTTCATAAATCAAATGCATTCTTTCACTGTCGCGCTTGCCATGCCCTTTGGCATCCCAACACAGCCACGCGATGGCGATCATCTTTAACGTTGGCACCATAATACTGGCCAGAAAGATCACCGCAGCGACGGGATAAGAGCCTTCGCTCCATAACAGGATGACCCCAGCGAGAATCGTCGATGGCATCTTCGAGCCTAATAAATCCGTCACCATGATGGGCAAAATATTAGCCGGAAGATACAGCATGATGGACGTAACAAGCAGCGCGAGTGTCCATTGCAGGCTGTTTCTACGTCGAACGTACCCTTTAGTACCACAGCGCGGGCACACGGGTTCATCAGCAGGAAGGATTGCCGTACAACAGGAGCACGAACGCAGCCCCTGACGTATCCCCGTGACGCCTGGTTTTAGCGGCTGGCGCAGTTCTGGCATCGGGGCGATATCGTCCCATAACCAGCGACGATCAACGCACTGAAAAGCACGCAGTTGCAGGACACAAAATAAACACCAGGGGAGAAAGCTGCTGCCTACGCCAATGCTGCCGTAAGCCATCAGTTTAACGAAACTGACCAGCACACCCGCGAGGAAAATCTCCGCCATTCCCCAGGTTTTGAGTTGAAAAAGCACCCGTGCCAGTTGCTCTTTTAAACGAACCGGTAATTCCGCGCGATTCACCAGTAACAGAATGGTTATCAGACAAAACGCGGGAACCAGTTGCACAAACAACAGGAAAAAGGTGCCGAGGCTGGCGTAGTCCTCAGAAAAAAGCACGCCGGGAATTTCCAGTAATGTAATTTCACTGGTAACTCCTGCAACGTTCATATTCACAAAAGGAAACAAGTTGGACAGCAACAGCATGAACAGTGCAGCCAACGCATAGGCGGTAGGACGCTGCCGGGGGGCATCCCACGCCACGGTTAACGTTGTGCCACACCGGGGACATGCCGCTTTCTGACCATGCTCAAGGCGCGGTAACGCTACCAGCATGTCACACTGCGAGCACAGGATGTGCTTCGCGGCATGATGATGTTCGCACATTGGTACTCCTTAATGATGCGCTATTTTACAGATGACTAACAAAGTGTTGGTTTTCATGCCTGATAAACCCAGTGCATCAGGCAATTCTACCGTTGTCAGCTGTCTCTGTTTAAATCGACTATTTTGCGATCAGCCACCATTTTTTAACGCTTCAAGATACTCCCAGCGTTCAAAGGCTTGCTCCAGTTCCTGTTCTGCGGCAGCCATATCGGCGAGCACTTTTTGTGTCTGCTCATGCGGCTGACTGAAGAAGGAAGCATCCGCCACCTGCGTCTGTAGGGCTTCCAGCTTCGCCTCCAGATCTTCGAGCAATTGCGGTAGCTGCTCCAGTTCGCGCTGCAATTTATAGCTTAGTTTGCTACTGCTGCGTTTTACAGTTTCTGCTTTTGCCGCAGCGGCTTCTTCGTTTTTTTTCACCGCAGGTTGTTTAAGCGCCACATACTGTTCTTGCTGACCACGGGCGTCATGATAACCGCCGACATAACGACCAATTTTACCGCCGCCTTCGAAGATCCAGCATTCTGTAACGGTGTTATCAACAAACTGACGATCGTGGCTAACCAGCAATACCGTGCCCTGGTAGCTGTCGATCAGTTCTTCCAGCAGTTCCAGCGTTTCGACATCAAGATCGTTGGTCGGTTCGTCAAGAATCAATAAGTTGCTTGGTTTGAGGAACAAACGCGCCAGCAGCAAGCGGTTCCGCTCACCGCCAGAAAGCGCACGTACCGGCGTCATCGCCCGTTTCGGATGGAACAGAAAGTCCTGCAAATAGCCCAATACGTGGCGTGGCTTGCCGTTAACCATCACCTCTTGCTTACCTTCGGCAAGGTTATCCATCACCGTTTTATCGGGATCAAGTTCCGCTCGGTGCTGATCGAAATAAGCCACTTCCAGTTTGGTGCCAACGTGAATACGCCCGCTGTCCGCTTGAAGCTGACCGAGCATCAGTTTCAGCAGCGTGGTTTTGCCGCACCCATTCGGACCAATCAGGGCAATTTTGTCGCCACGTAGAACCTGGGCAGAAAAATCTTTTACCAGTTGCTTACCGTTAACCTGGTAGCAAACGTCTTCCATTTCGAAAACGATCTTACCGGAGCGGCTGGCCTCTTCCACCTGCATCTTTGCGGTACCCATCACTTCGCGACGTTCGCCACGCTCGCGACGCATCGCTTTCAGGGCGCGTACGCGGCCTTCATTACGGGTACGGCGTGCTTTGATCCCCTGGCGAATCCACACTTCTTCCTGCGCCAGTTTGCGATCGAACTCGGCATTTTGTAGTTCTTCCACGCGCAGGGCTTCTTCTTTTTCCAGCAGGTACTGATCGTAATTGCCCGGATAGGTCACCAGCTTGCCGCGATCGAGATCAACAATGCGCGTCGCCATATTGCGGATAAACGAACGGTCGTGGGAGATGAAAATAATCGTCCCATTGAAGGTTTTGAGGAACCCTTCCAGCCAGTCGATGGTTTCGATATCCAGGTGGTTAGTCGGTTCGTCCAGCAGCAATACGCGCGGATTGCTCACCAGCGCGCGTCCTAATGCCGCTTTACGCAACCAGCCGCCGGAAAGCGACGACAGCGCAACGTTAGGATCTAACCCCAGTTGCGCCAGCACTTCGTTGATGCGGTTTTCCAGCTGCCACAGGTTGTGGTGATCCAGCTGTTCCTGAACCTTTGCCAGTTCGTTGAGATTTTTCTCGCTCGGGTCGTTCATCACCAGGCGCGAAATATCGTGATAGCGTTTCAGGTATTCCGCTTGTTCTTCAATGCCTTCGGCAACGAAATCATAAACACTACCCTCAACGTTACGCGGCGGATCCTGTTGCAGACGAGCTACAATCAAATCTTGCTCGTAAATAATGCGACCGTCATCCAGCCCTTGTTCACGGTTGAGGATTTTCATTAACGTCGATTTGCCTGCGCCGTTGCGGCCCACCAGACAAACACGTTCGTTATCTTCGATATGCAGTTCTGCGTTATCGAGAAGCGGCGCGTCGCTGAACGACAGCCATGCGCCATGCATACTGATTAATGACATTACTATTCCTTTCAGGCTGCGGTAATCAGCCAGCAGTTGTGGATCTGGCGGTTACGGGCGAAATCCTGGGAGAGCGTTTTTTGCGTAATTTCTTGTGCTTTCAGTCCCAGTTTTGCCAGGCCGTCGAGATCCATACGGAAGCCACGTTTGTTGTTCGAGAACATGATCGTCCCACCTGCACGCAGCAGACGTTTCAAATCTTTCATCAGCGCCAGATGATCGCGCTGAACATCAAACGCATCTTCCATTCGTTTTGAGTTAGAGAAGGTTGGCGGATCGATAAAGATCAGATCGAACTGTTCATTTGCCTCACGCAGCCACGCCAGACAATCGGCCTGAATCAGGCGATGCGCACGCCCGGTCAGGCCATTCAGACGCAGGTTGCGTTCTGCCCACTCCAGATAAGTACGCGACATATCCACGGTGGTGGTGCTGCGTGCACCGCCTAATCCCGCATGCACGGTGGCGCTGCCGGTATAAGAAAACAGGTTGAGGAAATCTTTGCCTTTGCTCATCTGACCGAGCATACGGCGGGCGATACGGTGATCGAGGAACAGACCAGTATCGAGATAATCCGTCAGGTTCACCCACAAGTGAGCGTTATATTCGGTAACTTCAAGAAACTCGCCCTTCTCGCCCAGTTTCTGGTACTGGTTTTTGCCCTTCTGGCGTTCACGGGTTTTCAGCACCAGTTTGTTTGGCGCAATCCCCAGTACCGAAATGGTTGCAGCGATAATATCGAACAGACGCTGACGCGCTTTGTGAGCATCAATAGTTTTTGGCGGTGCATACTCCTGCACCACCACCCAGTCGGCATAACGGTCAACGGCAACGTTATATTCCGGCAGATCGGCGTCATACAGGCGGTAACATTCAATTCCTTCCTGGCGAGCCCACTTCTCGAATTTTTTGAGGTTCTTACGCAGGCGGTTGGCGTAGTCTTCCGCTACCATCGCCGGTTTGCTGTCTGGAGTGCTTTCGGCAACGTGGTAATTTTTCTGTACGCAGTCCAGCGGGCCGTTTTTCGCCTTGTACTGTTTGTCTGCACGCAGCTGCAAGCAGCTTAGCAGATCCGGCGAGGCACTAAACAAAGAGAGATTCCAGCCACCAAACTGGTTTTTCATGATCCGACCCAGCAGGCTATGCAGCGCAATCAGCGCCGGTTCGCTGTCCAGACGTTCCCCGTATGGCGGGTTGCTTAACACTGTGCCGTACGGCCCTTTCGGCAGCGGATTGGTCAGTTGCGCGACATCTTTCACCTCAAAGGTGATCAGTTCACCAATCCCCGCAAGACGGGCGTTAGTGCGTGCACGTTGAATCACCCGTGCGTCGCTGTCCGAACCGTAAAAATGAGAGCTATACTCAGCCAGGCCTTTACGGGCGCGAGTTTGCGCTTCCGCTTTCACTTCCTGCCAGATAGCTTCATCATGCTGCGCCCAGCCGCTAAAGCCCCAACGCCCACGGTGCAAGCCTGGTGCGCGATCGGTCGCCAGCATCGCCGCTTCAATCAGCAACGTACCGGAACCACACATCGGATCGAGCAGCGGTGTTCCTGGCTGCCAGCCGGATCGCATCACAATAGCGGCTGCCAGGGTTTCTTTGATCGGCGCAATACCAGCACGATCGCGATAGCCACGCAGATGTAAACCATCACCACTCAGATCAAGAGCGATACTGGCGGTTTCTTTATGCAGCCAGACGTTAACGCGGATATCCGGCGCATCGCGATCAACATTTGGACGCGGCAGATTTTTCCGCGTGAAAGCATCGACGATTGCGTCTTTCACTTTCATCGCGCCGTACTGACTGTTGCGGATAGTGTCATTCAAACCACTGAAGTGGACAGCGAAGGTCGCGCCAGGATTAAACATCTCTGTCCAGTTGATCGCCTGAACACCGAGATAGAGGTCTAAATCGCTGTAAACCTTACACTCGCCCAGCGGCAACATAATACGCGAGGCCAGGCGGCTCCACATCAGGCTCTGGTAAACAAGCCGTGTGTCGCCCTTGAAATGGACCCCACCCTGAACCACCTGGCATTCAACGGCCCCCAGGTTTTCCAGTTCAGTTTTTAACAGCTCTTCCAGCCCACGGGCCGTACTGGCAAACAGAGAATTCATATCGTCACTTTTACTCTAAGAGCCTACCGCAGTAGGCGTAATTGTTGCAGTCAGTCTGGACATGGACAGCGCGGAGAAACCGGAGCGTACACAAGTACGTGAGGATTTCGAGCACAACCCAGGGCCAAACTGACAAATAAAATAGCCTAATGGGACAGGCGCTAAGAAAATTGTTGCGCATTATAGCTAATAAGCGCGTCATGTCATAAAGTTGAGGGCTTATTTTCATTTGAGGACCACACCGTGGCGACATTAACCCGGCTTTTTATTCATCCTGTTAAATCGATGCGCGGCATTGGTCTTACACATGCTCTGGCTGATGTCAGTGGTCTGGCCTTCGATCGCATCTTTATGATCACGGAACCTGACGGTACGTTTATTACCGCTCGCCAGTTTCCCCAGATGGTACGGTTTACTCCTTCACCTGTGCATGATGGCTTGCATCTCACCGCACCAGATGGCAGTAGCGCATATGTTCGTTTTGCTGATTTCGCCACACAAGACGCACCAACCGAAGTTTGGGGCACACATTTTACCGCGCGAATTGCGCCAGACGCGATCAACAAATGGCTAAGTGGATTTTTCTCCCGCGAAGTGCAATTACGCTGGGTGGGGCCACAAATGACCCGGCGCGTGAAACGCCACAACACTGTACCTCTGTCATTTGCTGATGGCTATCCTTACCTTCTTGCTAACGAAGCCTCGTTACGTGATCTCCAACAACGTTGTCCGGCCAGTGTAAAAATGGAGCAATTCCGCCCCAATCTGGTGGTTTCCGGCGCGTCAGCCTGGGAAGAAGATCGCTGGAAAGTGATTCGCATTGGTGATGTGGTGTTTGATGTGGTTAAACCTTGTAGCCGCTGTATTTTCACCACCGTCAGCCCAGAAAAAGGGCAAAAACATCCGGCAGGCGAACCATTAAAAACATTGCAATCTTTCCGCACTGCCCAGGATAACGGCGATGTCGATTTTGGTCAGAATTTAATTGCCCGTAATAGCGGCGTGATTCGCGTTGGCGATGAGGTGGAAATTCTGGCAACGGCTCCGGCAAAAATTTACGGCGCAGCTGCCGCTGATGATACTGCCAACATCACGCAACAACCGGACGCCAATGTAGATATTGACTGGCAGGGACAGGCATTTCGTGGAAATAACCAACAGGTGTTGCTGGAGCAATTAGAAAATCAGGGAATTCGTATCCCTTATTCTTGCCGCGCGGGCATTTGTGGAAGTTGCCGTGTTCAGCTTTTAGAAGGCGAAGTCACGCCGCTGAAAAAATCAGCAATGGGCGATGATGGCACCATTCTTTGCTGTAGCTGTGTACCGAAGACTGCACTTAAGCTGACGCGTTAGACTGCCTGTTCGAGGCTGAAGCTGTCAACATTAACCTGCGGTTTCAGCCTGTCGTTCATGATTTTAATGGCGTCGCCCAACTGCATCGCGCGACCCGCAATAACAACGCAGGGTTGTGCCAGCAGGCATAGCGCGGCATTCTCGCCAGATTCAACGACCAGCAAATTGACTTGCTCGTGAGTGTCGCTCAACCAAACGCAGGCCGCATCGCCCGGCATGGGCACCCACATTTCGCCATGGGAAACAAAATGCCAGCTTTTCGGCATTTGCGGTTTGAGATAGCGAATTGCTACCAGTGCATTCAGCACCAGTTCGGCTTTTTGTTCTTTAGATAAATTAAAATCGCGGCACTTTTCTTCAAAAGAGAAATAGAGCGCGGCGTCGTCAACGCAAAAGCCTGCGGGAGAAAAGGCATCTGGAGTCAACATCTTGCGCGCAAAACGTGAGCGAAATAGCATACCATTGGCTAAATCGAGCATCATACGATCGTGCTCTTCATCGTAATACCAACGCCAGTTATCGTCTGGTTTAATTCGCATCTGCCTCTCCCCAACCTTATAAAACCGCAGCAACACAATCCATTGTCGCTTCGCTTAATAACCTCAACAATAAAAGTACAAAATGTCTAAATAAGCAACAGTGATGAATATAAAACAACCAGGGCTGAAAATAAAGCCCTGATTATCTTATAAAGAGGAATTCGAAGAAATAATTAGATATGGGTAACGATTTCTTTAATCAGCGGCGGACCTTTAAAAATAAAACCAGAATAAATTTGCACCAGTGAGGCACCCGCAGCAATCTTTTCACGCGCAGCGATAACCGAGTCGATGCCGCCAACACCGATGATCGGTAAGCGACCGTTTAATTCCAGTGACAAGCGGCGAATAATTTCGGTGCTTTTTAACTGAAGCGGACGACCACTTAAGCCACCGGTTTGATCGCAATTTTTCATTCCCTGAACCAGAGAACGATCGAGTGTGGTATTGGTTGCAATAACGCCATCAATATTATGGCGAACTAAACTATCGGCAACCTGGATCAATTCTTCTTCAGAAAGATCCGGCGCGATCTTCACTGCGATCGGCACATATTTATGGTGCATCGCTTGCAAATCATTTTGTTTATTTTTAATCGCAGTTAAGAGATCATCCAGCGCTTCACCATATTGCAGTGTGCGTAATCCTGGGGTATTTGGCGATGAAATATTGATGGCGATATATCCCGCATAGGCATAGATTTTTTCCATACAAATCAGATAGTCATCTTTGCCATGCTCCACTGGCGTATCTTTATTTTTGCCGATGTTAATACCCAGGACGCCGTCATAATGGGCCTTTTTTACGTTCTCTACGAGATTATCAACGCCAAGATTATTAAAGCCCATACGGTTGATCAAACCTTCGGCATCTACCAGACGAAAGAGACGCGGCTTGTCATTACCTGGCTGTGGACGTGGCGTGACGGTACCGATCTCTATCGATCCAAATCCCATCGCGCCTAACGCATCAATGCACTCCCCGTCTTTGTCAAGACCGGCTGCCAGACCAAGCGGATTTTTAAACGTCAGGCCCATGCAGTTAACAGGTTTTGCAGGCACTTTCTGCCGCACCAGTGCTTCAAACGGTGTTCCGGTAATGCGGCGTAATTGCTGAAAAGTAAACTCATGAGCGCGCTCTGGATCGAGCTGGAAAAGGGCTTTACGAACGAAGGGGTAGTACATGAACTCTCCTGGATTCCCGGTGTGCAAACCGGGGGCGTATTATGTGCGAGTTCGGACCAAAAGGGAATTGACCTGCGGCAAAAAAAACGCAAACGTTTTCCGAACCTGTTTCAGGGCAGATTTAGCTCCTTCTTTGCACTCAACCCGCCGTAATCATTTATCGCCCGCCAGGCGACATGACACGGTGCGATTGCCTGACACCAGCTTGTCTGACGCTGGCTTTTAGGCGGCACAACTCCCACATTACTTAACGCTTTACCATTTACGCTCACCTGAATCAGGTTAATGTAATAAGGCGTTGGGTTAGTGAGTTGTACACCCTGCGAATTCCGTGTCCAGCGTAATTGTTGATAAGCTTCCAGCGGGTCGCCCGGCAAACCTTCGGGTCGCCAGAACAGTTTAAATACCGAGCGCATCGCCACTTTTACGCTCTGATTTTCAACTTTGCCGGATGGCACGCTGGCAATGCTTAACTCAAATAGCGTTTCGCGATCCACAGGCAAGATGTCGCTTTCCGTTCTCAGCAAGCGCAACGTGCCTGTCGTACCGGGCTTCAGGAGAATAAGTGGCGGAGCGGCCAGTAATGGTGCTGGCACTGTCGACGCGTCACCCCCGGCCCAACGCGTTGGGCGGTTGATTTTACTGTTAATAAGCCAGGATTCCTGACTGGTATTAGTCAGTAAAATAGATATCGATTCTCTGTCTGCCGGAAAGATAAATCGCGTTCCGCCGACCACCACTCCTGCCTGCAATTCACCCGCCACCAGCAGCGATAAAACGGCGAAAATCAAGAGCGCCAATCTGTTCAACGTATTAGTCATAATGAAGTACAAATGTCGCGCTGGCATTCACTTTACCCGACTGCACATCGCTATTGACAGGTCGCAATTGTGCATAAAAAGTTAATGGCACCTTACCGCTATGTAGGGTGTAGTCTTTACTCGCCTGGTTAAGCGGAATCAATATCTTCGCATCATCCAGAATCGCAATTGCCAGCCCGCTGGCTGCATCCGTACCACTTTCAATGGACAACATTTCGCTCTGCACTCCGTCGGGGGTTCCTGAAAAGGTGACGTCAACCGTGCTGACATCTGTTCCGCAATCCTGCAAATTAATGATGAAAGATTTCTCCGGGCCATAATTCCCATGAGAAAAACGTGTCAGTGAGACATCGCCTAACTGCACATTGATTTGCTTGCTATCCTGTGCCAGCACGCATGTATTACGGCGAAACGATCCGCTAATGTTGAGCGTGCCATCATGGGCAAATAGCTCACAACCCCCCGTTAATCCCAGTAAGAACAGAATCCAGATTATCCGTTTCAACATCACTCCTTCACTGGTAAACCAGATCAAAATAGAGAACCGCCGTCGCATTACCGCCCGTTGCTCCCGCCTTTGTGGACTTATAACGAAGTTGATATTTGAGTGTGTTATCCCCGGCTTTTAAGGGCGTAAGAGGCTGGACCTGATTGAGCGGGATTTCTTGCTGACTTTGCGCATCAAGAATTTGCACGGCAATCCCCGTTGCCATACCACCGCTTCCGCCTGTGTCAGTTAGTTTGAGCAGTGTCGGCGCAAGGGTGTCAGCCTCGCCGCTAAAAAGGACGTCCGCGCCAGTAATACCAGCGGCACAACCGGTGATATCGATATTCAAATCAGCAGCAGTGCTTACGGTATTCGCGGCCTGAAAATCACTGATATTAAAATCACCAATATGAATATTTTGTAATGCACTTTTGGTGGCGACATCACAGCCCTGATCGACCACATTCCCATAAATATGCATACTAACTTGTTCAGGCCCAGCCATCCCGACATGGATGTTAAGAAGGCTAAAGAACAAGATAACGCACTGAAATATCGTTTTTTTCTTCATACGTTCACGCGTTAATCAAAATTTATTCTCACCGTTGCCGTGGCTTCAAATCGCCCGGTTTCTGGTGGTACACCTGTCGTGCTGACTGGATAGACATTCATTCGCGCGATACTGTCTGCATCATCAGGAATAGAGAGCGGTAGTGTTCCACCAGCAGGGGAAATAATGTTGTTCTGGCTATCGGTCACCACCACGCCCACGCCAGGACGTGACGTCTTAATCGCCTCGGGATAGCTGGGGTCTGTGGTTGCCGTCAGACTCAGGTTGACGTTAACTAACCCCGCGTTTCCCGTGTTACACCTGACCGGAATTGCAAGTTCTGCCGTTCTGGCCCCAAGAGGCTTATGCCCTACAACACGAAAGTTAGCCGCAAATACGTCGCCCAGATCGACCTCGATTGTTTCTCCGGCATTGACGGAACATGAGCCAAGTGAATTGATAGTACCAGACAGGTAATACACTAAAACCGGTGTACCTGTAGTCGTGCAGGAATCACCTGCGGGTATGTTGTAGCATTCAAATAATCGCGCCAGCGCCATAGGAGGAATGACGACCGAACCAACGAACGGCTGCAATATTTTCAGGGAAAAGCTACCGCTATTACCGCTTGCCCCCTGACCACCTAAACGTTGACCGCCAGGGTCGCAAATATGCCATCGGGTATCCCCCCCTGTGCCCACGTTTTCGAAAGGAACCGCTGTAGGAGAACTGCCTTTAACCTGCAATAAAACCTTGGCGGCAAGATAGTCATTAATTTTGTACCAGTTGTCGCCTAAATAGACTAACGGTGAATCTGCGGCGAATGCCCATCGACCATTTCTGACATTGTCTTTATCGCAATCACAGGAAACATAATAATCATTCGATTCGTTCCACTGATAAAATTTGTCTTTAACTACCCCTGCAGTATTTTCTTCTTCCTCCAGGGTTTTAACGCCAAAATTGACGCCAATATAGGGATTCCCCTGAGTGGTATGACACTGCCCGCTATACGCAGCGGTTTGAGCGCACCATAGCATTAAGACGGCGGCAAAAAATAGTCGTAGTAATGACACGCATTTTTCTCCAAAGATTATCTGCATATGGCATCCATTCGCGTAATCGCAGAGTTAATTTGTTGTTCGGTAAGCTCGTAACTGATATGACAAATTTGATCGGGTGCTTCGCCCCAGCGTACGGTTATTGTTCCCTTCGCCGGTAAACCCGCCATATAGAGCGAGCCATCATCATCAATTATGCCGCTATTAGCCTGTACCCCGTCCAGCGTCGCTATCGCGCCAAAACGCAGCGGTATACCCTGCTTTGTTGTTTTCATTAATACCCTTGCTCCCGCATGGGCATTGAACTCCGCCAGAACCAACGCCCCTTTGGTGGGAACCACGTTGACTACTGCATTTTCAAGATCCACGTTACGTTTTAACGACGCCGCATCAAGTGCGATTCGATTTTCACGATAAGAAGTGGCATAAGGAACAACGGTATATCCGCGCCAGTCAGTTTTCAGCCCGGTGCTGTTCGCCACACGAGTATTCTCTGCGCCAGGTGCTGCAATCAGAACGTTAGTTTCCCCCAGCGATTGCCCCAGGGTAATGCCCTGTGAATGGGCAACTAAACTGCCTGAAAGAGCGTAGTTCAGTTGTTGTTGACTGCCGTTATCGCTGTAGTTGTAGCCCACCCGGGCATCCGCAAACGCCCCTTTGTAGTCCATGCTGGCGCTACCATTAGCCGTTTTCCCCTCGCTGTTATATCCCTGTTGCACGCTGTAGCTCAGGTTACCGTCATCGAGTAGTGTCTCCGTTAAACCCAGGTTTTGTGTAGTGTGCCCTTCGTTATCGATACTGGTGTTAGAGGTCATCCAGGCGTAATTTTTTTTGCTGGTATAGCTATCATTACTTCTGGGGAGCAACAGATTGATCGGCAGGGAAAAATTAAGTGCAAACACCTGATCAGCATCAGGTTGACCACGGGACTTACTGTAATTCCAGGAAACCCCTAGCGAGAGATCTTTAATTTGCGTGTTGTAGCCAAACTGTAATAGCCGATCCTGTTGATCGGTATGCCAGTAAGTTTGCTGGCTACCACTTAAATAAAACGAACCGTACTCGCCTAATTGCTGGGAGATATTGACCTGCAGTTTGCCACGTTTGGTGTAAAACAAATTGTAATAACGCGACCACATCGGCGTATCTTCATCATCACCGTCATTAAATTCGTAGCCATCCATATGTTTATACATGGTGTCGGAAAGGGTGTAGAAACCCGACGTCGAATAGCGATAGCCCATCAATTGAAAGTTAGTACCCAATTGGTTGAGCGTTTTGGCATACAGAAAACGATATGACTGACCTTTATGTTCGCTTTGGTCTGCCAGCGTACTCTTCGCCTGGGTCGCATCGAACGAAATTGCTCCGAAATCGCCGAGGTTAAATCCCAGACCAAACATGGCGGCACGGTAATATTCAGCATATTGTCCACCACCATACCAGGTCGTTCCCCACGTTCCGCCCCACTGCAACGTGGCCTGGGCAAATTTGCTCTCCTGCTGTTCATTACTATTGGTTCTGTATTTCGCCAGTGTCACCGTGTATTTGATTCGCCCCTGACGCTGGAGTAATGGCACGCTGGAAAAGGGTACGCTGTAGCTATTGACGCTGCCGTCCGCTTCTTTGATTTCAACCAACAAATCACCGCTCGACGACGTGGAATAGAGATCACTAATTTCAAAAGCACCAGGCGATACATAAGTTTGGTAAATGGTGTAACCATTTTGCTTAATCGTTATCTGGGCATTGCTTTTGGCGATACCACGCACCACAGGCGCAAACCCTTTCAGGCTGTCTGGCAGCATGTTGTCATCTGACGCCAGCTGCACACCACGAAAGCTGACACTATCGAAAAAATCGCCTGCAGTATAATCATCACCTACAGTCAGTTCGCCTTTCAGAGGAATAACCGCCCGTTGCAAATAGCTGCTGAGATTCTTCCATTCTGCGGTTTGGCCACTACTACGACTCCATGTTGAATTGTTGCGCAATCTCCATGGGCCTAAATTAACGCCACTGTTTAAATTCAGAAAATAACTGTCGCCAGAATCACTGTCTGCGCTGCTATGAATACTGTTAGCCCCGCTAAATGAATATCCCAGTAATAGCGCGTTGATCCCTTCATCCCAACGTTCAGGGGGGACATAACCACGAGCATTACTTTTGATGGCAATTTGCGGTACTGAAATTTCCAGACGGAGTTTATTCACATTAAAAGTTACGCTGGCATCCGGAATAATCTCCGCCAATGGCGCACACGCTTGTTTGTCCAGTTGTTTAAAAGCCGGAAACGCATCAGTATTCACACCCATTGCATCCAGGCTTTCAGTCGTCAAACAGGCGGCAATCCCCTTCTCTGGCGTTAACTCAACAAAATTGACGTTGCGCGTATCTACAATTGTCTGATTCAGAACAATATCGACACGATAAACCCCTGGCGTTATTTTTTGTCCTTTTTCGAAACGAGACAAATCGGCCACCATTGAGGGATCATCTTTGAAAAAGGCAGGATCGAACCAGGTTTCAGCTTGTGCATTGAACGCTGCCGACACAAACACCACCAGCCCACCAATAAACGATGGCACTCCACCAGAGCTTAACAGGCTGTGTTGTCGGTGAGTTCTATACATCTCGCTCTCTTAACTGAAGACGAATTACGATTTACAGTTGAGTTGCGGCGTTTCCGCCCCGTAGTCATTGATGGTTCGATACGTTACGCTGCTATTTTTGGCACCCTTTGGCAGAGAGAATTGGTATTTATCAAAGGGGGAAATCATTTGATTTTTAACTACCTTTCCACCTATTTTCAGGTCTGTCAGGGTAATGAAATAAGGTGTTGGGTTACTGACCGTAACCATGTCAGCTGACGAAGTGCAACGCAGTTTCGCCGGAGCCTCGCCTAAGGGATACGCTAAACCTTTTGGTCGCCAGAAAAGTTTGATGACGCTTTGTGTGGCAATCTTCAGGGTATTTCCCTCTTCCCGCTTCGTTGTTGAAGGGACTGCCCGTACGCTAGTGAAGAAAAGGGTTTCTCTGTCTTTCGCCAACGGCGCACCAATGTACATAATGCGTAACAGATTCTCATTAGCCGGATTCAGCACAAATAGCGGTGGTGTAATAATAAAGTCTGCTGATTTTTTATTATCTGGGGTCATCACCCATGACTGAATAAGATAAGGAACATCCGGACTGGTGTTACGTACACCCAGTGAAATTTGCTCTTCACCTTCTGAATAAACAAGACGTGTTGCTGCAAGTCCAATCCCGCCTTTACCTGCCGCCCATGCGGATGAGCAGCTGAGTAATATTGCCGTTAAACTTACGGTCACAATTCCCTTTGTTATGCAAGTTTTCATAAACAGTCACTCTTAAAAAATATGAATATCCCCTCCAGAACACTGGAGGGGTACTAATTAATAAAACAATTAATGAGTTCTATTAATAATAGTTAATATGGAAATTTGTTACCGCATTCACATTACCAGAAGTCGCTTTCCCCGTAGCGATATAATCAACTTTAAAAGTCAACGTCTGATCTCCATCTTGCAACAAAATGTTCCCGGTTTCTGTGTCTGGCTTGATGGCCGTTGTACCATCATTCATATACATTTGCAGGGCCACGTTTGTAGCAGCATCAGATGAGGCCTGGTTAGCAAACGCTGTAATCTGAGTAGTATCCGCAGTGCCATTAAAGGTGAACGTTGCATTTTTTGTTACGGTAGTATCACAATCTTTTAATTCAATTGGCACATCAGTTTGCACGCCAGAAACCTGACCATTGGTTTGCAACTTCGTGGCACTAACATCTGGCAAAGTCACCACGGAATCTTTCGTCGCAGCGACCAGGGTACAAGCTGGAGCAATAACTTTACCATTAAATGTTACTGAGCCATCCGTGATAGCATTATCATCAGCAGCCATAACGCTGGACGTTGCACATACCACAGTTATAAACGCCGTCAATACACTTTTTTTCATCGTTATCATCCTGATCTCTTCGTAAATATGATAATGCCTTTAAATGACATCAGACTTAATAATAACAATAATTGTCCGCCATTTAAATCAAGCATACTAAATCCAATAAGTGACAAATCTTTAATTTATAGATTTCATGAATATTTAAATATTAATTGAACGAGTAATTCATTGATTCAACATCTAATGACTATCCAATAAATAAATATGCGTGATATATAAAGCCCTTTCTTTAGTTTATTTTCAGAAAAAGATACACAAAATTTATATTTGGCATTTTCTTGTCTCTCCGACAGACTGACCGAATTGTTATCAATGTTAACAAAACAAGAACAATTGGTTATAAGGAGAGAGTATGCGTGTCATCACCCTGGCGGGTAGTCCTCGCTTTCCTTCTCGCTCCAGCTCCTTGCTGGAATATGCGCGGGAAAAACTAAATGGCCTGGATGTAGAGGTTTATCACTGGAATCTGCAAAACTTCGCCGCGGAAGATCTGCTTTATGCTCGTTTCGATAGTCCGGCACTCAATACCTTCACCGAACAGTTGCAACAGGCTGACGGACTGATTGTCGCCACGCCTGTGTATAAAGCCGCTTATTCCGGTGCGCTGAAAACCCTGCTCGACCTGCTGCCAGAACGTGCGTTGCAAGGCAAAGTGGTGCTACCGCTGGCGACGGGCGGTACGGTGGCCCATCTGCTGGCGGTCGATTATGCCCTTAAGCCAGTTTTAAGTGCGCTGAAAGCCCAGGAGATCCTGCACGGCGTGTTTGCCGATGACTCACAAGTAATTGATTACCATCACAAACCCCAGTTCACGCCGAATTTACAAACCCGTCTTGATACCGCGCTAGAAACTTTCTGGCAGGCATTGCACCGCCGCGATGTTCAGGTTCCTGATCTTCATTCTCTGCGAGGTAATGCCCATGCGTAACATCATTAAACTGGCGCTGGTGGGATTGCTTAGCGTCTCTACGATTGTGGTTGCTGCAGAATCCTCGCCTGAAGCGTTACGTATAGGCTATCAGAAAGGCAGTATTGGTATGGTATTGGCAAAAAGCCACCAGTTACTGGAAAAACGCTATCCGCAATCAAAAATCTCCTGGGTGGAGTTCCCCGCGGGTCCGCAAATGTTGGAAGCGTTAAACGTTGGCAGTATTGATCTCGGCAGTACCGGGGATATTCCGCCAATCTTTGCCCAGGCTGCCGGGGCTGATTTGCTGTACGTGGGCGTCGAGCCGCCGAAGCCAAAAGCCGAGGTGATTCTGGTGGCAGAAAACAGCCCGATCAAAACCGTAGCCGATCTTAAAGGCCACAAAGTTGCGTTCCAGAAAGGTTCCAGTTCACACAATCTTTTACTGCGCGCACTACGCCAGGCCGGACTTAAGTTTACTGACATCCAGCCTACTTATCTGACGCCAGCTGATGCCCGCGCCGCGTTCCAGCAAGGTAACGTTGACGCCTGGGCTATCTGGGATCCCTACTACTCCGCTGCATTATTACAGGGCGGCGTGCGGGTGTTGAAAGACGGCACCGATCTCAATCAAACCGGATCGTTTTATCTGGCAGCTCGCCCCTATGCAGAAAAAAACGGCGCTTTTATTCAGGGTGTACTGGCAACCTTTAGTGAGGCCGATGCGTTAACCCGCAGCCAGCGCGAGCAAAGCATCGCTTTACTGGCAAAAACGATGGGCTTACCGGCACCGGTGATTGCCTCTTACTTAGATCATCGCCCTCCTACCACCATCAAACCGGTTAACGCCGAGGTTGCCGCCTTACAGCAGCAAACGGCAGATCTGTTTTATGAAAACCGTCTGGTGCCGAAAAAAGTCGATATTCGCCAACGCATCTGGCAGCCCACTCAACTGGAAGGAAAACAATTATGAGTCTGAATATGTTCTGGTTTTTACCGACCCATGGTGACGGGCATTATCTGGGAACGGAAGAAGGTTCACGCCCGGTTGATCACGGTTATCTGCAACAAATTGCGCAAGCGGCGGATCGTCTTGGCTATACCGGTGTGCTGATCCCAACGGGGCGCTCCTGCGAAGATGCGTGGCTGGTTGCCGCATCTATGATCCCGGTGACACAGCGGCTGAAGTTTCTTGTCGCCCTGCATCCCAGCGTAACCTCACCTACCGTTGCCGCCCGCCAGGCCGCCACGCTTGACCGTCTCTCAAATGGACGTGCGTTGTTTAACCTGGTCACAGGCAGCGATCCACAAGAACTGGCAGGCGACGGTGTGTTCCTTGATCATAGCGAGCGCTACGAAGCCTCGGCGGAATTTACCCAGGTCTGGCGGCGTTTATTGCTGGGAGAAACCGTCGATTTCAACGGTAAACATATTCATGTGCGCGGAGCAAAACTGCTCTTCCCGCCGATTCAACAGCCGTATCCTCCGCTTTACTTTGGCGGATCGTCAGATGTCGCCCAGGAGCTGGCGGCAGAACAAGTTGATCTCTACCTCACCTGGGGCGAACCGCCGGAACTGGTTAAAGAGAAAATCGAACAAGTGCGGGCGAAAGCTGCCGCGCATGGACGCAAAATTCGTTTCGGCATTCGTCTGCATGTGATTGTTCGTGAAACTAACGACGAAGCGTGGCAGGCCGCCGAGCGGTTAATCTCGCATCTTGATGATGAGACTATCGCCAAAGCACAAGCCGCATTCGCCCGCACGGATTCCGTGGGGCAACAGCGAATGGCAGCGCTACATAACGGCAAGCGCGACAATCTGGAGATCAGCCCCAATTTATGGGCGGGCGTTGGCTTAGTGCGCGGCGGTGCCGGGACGGCGCTGGTGGGCGATGGTCCTACGGTCGCTGCGCGAATCAACGAATATGCCGCGCTTGGCATCGACAGCTTTGTGCTTTCGGGCTATCCGCATCTGGAAGAAGCGTATCGGGTCGGCGAGTTGCTGTTCCCACATCTGGATGTCGCCATACCTGAAATTCCCCAGCCGCAGCCGCTGAATCCGCAAGGCGAAGCGGTGGCGAATGATTTTATCCCTCGCAGAGTCGCGCAAAGCTAAGGAACACGATGATGGCAACGCCAGTGAAGAAGTGGTTATTGCGCGTTGCCCCCTGGTTTTTACCGGTGGGCATCGTGGCGGTGTGGCAACTGGCCTCCTCGGTTGGCTGGCTGTCGACGCGTATTTTGCCTTCACCGGAAGGAGTGGTGACGGCGTTCTGGACGCTCTCCGCCAGCGGCGAACTGTGGCAGCATCTGGCGATCAGCTCCTGGCGGGCGCTGATTGGCTTTTCAATTGGCGGATCGCTGGGGTTGATTTTGGGACTGATTAGCGGGCTGTCACGCTGGGGTGAGCGACTGCTGGATACCTCAATTCAGATGTTGCGCAACCTGCCGCATCTGGCGCTGATCCCGCTGGTGATTTTGTGGTTTGGCATTGATGAATCCGCAAAAATCTTTCTGGTGGCGCTCGGTACGCTATTCCCCATTTATATCAACACCTGGCATGGCATCCGTAATATCGATCGCGGGTTGGTGGAGATGGCGCGTAGCTATGGATTATCCGGCATACCGCTGTTTATCCATGTGATCCTGCCTGGTGCCCTGCCCTCAATTATGGTCGGCGTGCGTTTTGCGTTGGGCCTGATGTGGCTGACGCTGATTGTTGCCGAAACCATTTCTTCCAATTCAGGCATTGGTTATCTGGCGATGAATGCGCGGGAGTTTTTGCAAACGGACGTGGTGGTGGTCGCCATTATTCTTTACGCCCTGCTCGGCAAACTGGCTGACGTCAGCGCGCAGCTGTTAGAGCGCCTCTGGTTGCGCTGGAACCCGGCTTATCATTTGAAGGAGGCCACGGTATGAATACTGCTCGTCTGAACCAGGGCACGCCATTGTTGCTCAATGCAGTAAGCAAACATTACGCGGAAAATATCGTCCTGAACCAACTGGATTTACATATTCCGGCAGGTCAGTTTGTGGCGGTGGTGGGCCGCAGCGGTGGTGGCAAAAGTACCCTGCTGCGCCTGCTGGCAGGTCTGGAAACGCCAACCGCTGGCGATGTGTTAGCGGGCACCACACCGCTGGCTGAAATTCAGGAAGACACGCGAATGATGTTTCAGGATGCGCGTCTGCTACCCTGGAAATCGGTGATTGATAACGTTGGGTTAGGCCTTAAAGGCCAGTGGCGCGATGCCGCGCGTCGGGCGTTGGCTGCGGTAGGACTGGAGAATCGCGCCGGGGAATGGCCTGCCGCACTTTCTGGCGGGCAGAAACAGCGAGTGGCGCTGGCAAGAGCGTTGATTCATCGACCGGGTTTATTGTTGCTTGATGAACCGCTCGGTGCGCTGGATGCCTTAACGCGACTCGAGATGCAGGATTTGATTGTGTCACTTTGGCAGGAGCACGGCTTTACCGTACTGTTGGTGACGCATGATGTGAGCGAAGCGGTAGCAATGGCTGATCGGGTGTTGTTAATTGAAGAGGGAAAAATTGGTCTGGATTTGACGGTGGATATTCCCCGTCCGCGCCGGTTAGGGTCGGTGCGATTAGCGGAGCTGGAAGCGGAAGTGTTGCAACGGGTAATGCAGCGTGGTGAGTCTGAAACTCGCCTGAGAAAACAGGGGTAAAATCCCCGAATGGCGGCGCTATTGCCGCCATTCGGGGATTTATCAAGCCAGTGCTTTGGTGATCTTCTCGTACAGATCGCCAGAGAGATTTTCCAGCCCTTTCAACTGTTCCAGCGCCGCACGCATTTTCTCCTGACGTTTGGCATCATAACGTTTCAGGCGAATCAGCGGTTCAATCAGGCGTGAAGCTACCTGCGGGTTACGGCTGTTCAGGTCGGTAAGCATTTCCACCAGGAACTGGTAACCGCTCCCATCTTCGGCATGGAACGCTGCCGGGTTGCTGCCCGCAAACGCACCAATCAACGAACGAATACGGTTCGGGTTGCTCATGGTAAATGAGCGATGCTGCAACAGGCCGCGCACCGTCTCCAGCACATTCGCCGCCGGGCTGGTGGCTTGCAGGATAAACCATTTATCCATCACCAGACCATCCTGATGCCACTTGTCGTCGTACTCCTGCATCAGCGCGTCACGGCAAGGCAGCTGTGCAGCAACCGCCGCAGAAAGCGCTGCCAGCGCATCGGTCATATTGTTTGCTTCATGGTATTGCTTGCTCACCAGCACGTCAGCCAGATGCGTTTCACCAAAAGCAAGGAAGCGCAGGCAGGCATTACGCAGAGTGCGTTTTGCAATATCTTCATGCTCAACGCGGTACTCGCTCTGGTAATTCGCGTTGTAAATAGCCAGCAGCTCATCCGCCAGTTCAGTCGCCAGAGTACGAGTGAGTGCTTCGCGTACTTCGGCAATAGCAATCGGGTCGATGATATCGAACAGTTCAGCCATTTCATTGACGGATGGCAGAGTCAGAATTTCTGCCGCCAATGCCGGGTCAATCTTCTCATCGAGCAGCACCGCGCGGAAAGCGTCAGCCACATGTACCGGCAGAGACAGCGGCTGCCCTTGCTGATGACGGGCGACGTTCAGCTTGATATAGGTTGCCAGCAAACTTTGCGCCGCATCCCAACGGGAGAAATCATTACGCGCATGACGCATCAGGAAGGTCAGTTGCTGATCGCTCCACTTATATTCCAGTTTAACTGGCGCAGAGAATTCGCACAGCAGCGCAGGCACCGGCTGGAAGTAGACATTATCAAAAACAAAGGTCTGTTCCGCCTGGGTGACGTTCAGCACGGAATTCACCGGATGACCGCCTTTCTGCAACGGGATCACTTTGCCTTGGTTGTCATACAATTCGATGGCAAACGGAATATGCAGCGGCTGTTTTTCTGCCTGATCCGGCGTGGCTGGCGTGCGCTGGCTGATGGTCAGGGTGTACTGCTCGGTTTCCGGATTGTAGTCGTCTTTGACGGTCACAACCGGCGTACCGGACTGGCTGTACCAACGGCGGAAATGGGAGAGATCGACATTCGACGCATCTTCCATCGCCTGCACAAAATCGTCACAGGTCGCTGCGCTACCATCATGACGCTCGAAATAGAGCTGCATCCCTTTCTGGAAATTTTCTTCGCCAAGCAGGGTGTGGATCATGCGAATCACCTCCGCGCCCTTCTCGTAAACGGTCAGGGTGTAGAAGTTGTTCATCTCAATGACCATATCCGGGCGGATTGGGTGCGCCATCGGGCTGGCGTCTTCCGCAAACTGCAATCCGCGCATGGTGCGCACATTATTGATACGGTTTACCGCGCGGGACCCGAGATCAGAGCTGAATTCCTGATCGCGGAAGACGGTTAAACCTTCTTTCAGGCTGAGCTGGAACCAGTCGCGGCAGGTCACTCGGTTACCGGTCCAGTTATGGAAATATTCATGGCCGATAACGCGTTCAATATCGAGGTAATCTTTGTCGGTGGCGGTGTCGGTGCGGGCCAGCACATATTTGGAGTTAAAGATATTCAGCCCCTTATTCTCCATTGCGCCCATATTGAAGAAATCCACCGCGACGATCATATAGATGTCGAGGTCATACTCCAGGCCGAAGCGTTCTTCATCCCATTTCATTGAGTTTTTCAGCGAGGTCATCGCCCACGGCGCGCGATCAAGGTTGCCGCGATCGACGTACAGCTCCAGTGCTACTTCGCGACCAGAACGCGTGGTAAAGGTGTCGCGCAGTACATCAAAGTCGCCTGCCACCAGCGCAAACAGGTAGCACGGTTTCGGGAAAGGGTCCTGCCACTGTACCCAATGGCGTCCGTTTTCCAGTTCGCCTTGCGCAACGCGGTTACCATTGGAAAGCAGGAACGGGTATTTAGTTTTATCGGCAATAATTTTGGTGGTAAAACGCGCCAGCACGTCCGGGCGGTCGAGATAATACGTAATATGGCGGAAACCTTCGGCTTCACACTGGGTGCAAAGCGCATCGCCTGACTGATAAAGCCCTTCCAGCGCCGTATTCGCCGCCGGGCTTATTTCATTAATGATCTTAAGCGTAAAACGCTCCGGCAAATTACTGATGACCAGTGCGCCCTCTTCTTCTTTCCAGGCGGTCCACGGCTCATCATTAATATGAACAGAAACCAGTTTGAGGTCTTCGCCGTTGAGACAAAGCGGAGCATCTGATGCACCATGACGGACAGCCTGGCTGACCGCGGTAACGACCGTCTTTTGCGCGTCGAGGTCAAAGGTCAAGTCAATATCAGTAATCTGGTAATCCGGCGCACGATAATCGTGACGGTATTTGGCTTGTGGCTGTTGAGTCATAAATAACCTTTAGCATCTTTTATAGAGTCTGGTGTTCAGTCTATTCCTGTTGCGTAAATCGCGCTATGCAGAATCTTCATCTTTTCAGGTACAAACGCCTTTATTGCTACATTTTTATAACATACACCGCGTAATGCCATCGACCAGAAAGGTGGCATATGGTGTGATCGGGGTTCAATAAATTGCGAAACAAGGTATACTCCAGCAGTTCCTGAAGATGTTTATTGTACTAAACGCTCCTGTACGAGGACGCTACTGCGCACCTATGACACAATTCGCTTCTCCTGTTCTGCACTCGTTGCTGGATACAGATGCTTATAAGTTGCATATGCAGCAAGCCGTGTTTCATCACTATTACGATGTGCATGTCGCGGCGGAGTTTCGTTGCCGAGGTGACGATCTGCTGGGTATTTATGCCGATGCTATTCGTGAACAGGTTCAGGCGATGCAGCACCTGCGCCTGCAGGATGATGAATATCAGTGGCTTTCTGCCCTGCCTTTCTTTAAGGCCGACTATCTTAACTGGCTACGCGAGTTCCGCTTTAACCCGGAACAAGTCACCGTGTCCAACGATAATGGCAAGCTGGATATTCGTTTAAGCGGCCCGTGGCGTGAAGTCATCCTCTGGGAAGTTCCTTTGCTGGCGGTTATCAGTGAAATGGTACATCGCTATCGCTCACCGCAGGCCGACGTTGCGCAAGCCCTCGACACGCTGGAAAGCAAATTAGTCGACTTCTCGGCGTTAACCGCCGGTCTTGATATGTCGCGCTTCCATCTGATGGATTTTGGCACCCGCCGCCGTTTTTCTCGCGAAGTACAAGAAACCATCGTTAAGCGTCTGCAACAGGAATCCTGGTTCGTGGGCACCAGCAACTACGATCTGGCGCGTCGGCTTTCCCTCACGCCGATGGGAACACAGGCACACGAATGGTTCCAGGCACATCAGCAAATCAGCCCGGATCTAGCCAACAGCCAGCGAGCTGCACTTGCTGCCTGGCTGGAAGAGTATCCCGACCAACTTGGCATTGCATTAACCGACTGCATCACTATGGATGCTTTCCTGCGTGATTTCGGTGTCGAGTTCGCTAGTCGGTATCAGGGCCTGCGTCATGACTCTGGCGACCCGGTTGAATGGGGTGAAAAAGCCATTGCACATTATGAAAAGCTGGGAATTGATCCACAGAGTAAAACGCTGGTTTTCTCTGACAATCTGGATTTACGCAAAGCGGTTGAGCTATACCGCCACTTCTCTTCCCGCGTGCAATTAAGTTTTGGTATTGGGACTCGCCTGACCTGCGATATCCCCCAGGTAAAACCCCTGAATATTGTGATTAAGTTGGTAGAGTGTAACGGTAAACCGGTGGCGAAACTTTCTGACAGCCCTGGCAAAACTATCTGCCACGATAAAGCGTTTGTTCGGGCGCTGCGCAAAGCGTTCGACCTTCCGCATATTAAAAAAGCCAGTTAATATCATCAGGGAGCTAATCGGCTCCCTTTTTTACCTTTAATTCCGAAATCTTTCGCTGCATTTGCGAATTCTGCTTGTCTGATTGCAGATGCCAGGTAACATAGGTATCCCCCCCATTTACGGGTGGACAAGTGTTTATTTTTTCCGACTATTAACAGAGAGAATATTATGAGCGTTGTGCCTGTAGCCGACGTACTCCAGGGCCGCGTAGCCGTTGACAGCGAAGTCACCGTACGCGGATGGGTACGTACCCGCCGAGATTCAAAAGCTGGCATCTCCTTCCTCGCCGTTTATGACGGTTCCTGCTTTGATCCTGTACAGGCTGTCATCAATAATTCTCTGCCCAATTACAATGAAGACGTCCTGCGTCTGACCACCGGTTGTTCGGTCATTGTGACGGGTAAAGTCGTGGCGTCGCCGGGCCAGGGGCAACAATTTGAAATTCAGGCCAGCAAGGTTGAAGTTGCTGGTTGGGTTGAAGATCCAGACACTTACCCGATGGCGGCAAAACGCCACAGCATTGAGTATCTGCGTGAAGTCGCTCACCTGCGTCCGCGCACAAACCTGATTGGTGCCGTCGCGCGCGTTCGTCATACGCTGGCGCAGGCGCTGCATCGCTTCTTTAACGAGCAGGGATTCTTCTGGGTTTCAACGCCACTGATTACCGCATCTGATACCGAAGGTGCAGGAGAAATGTTCCGCGTTTCTACGCTGGATCTGGAAAACCTGCCGCGTAACGATCAGGGCAAAGTGGATTTCGACAAAGACTTCTTTGGTAAAGAGTCTTTCCTGACCGTATCTGGCCAGTTGAACGGCGAAACCTACGCTTGCGCATTGTCCAAAATTTATACTTTCGGCCCGACTTTCCGTGCTGAAAACTCCAACACCAGCCGTCACCTGGCGGAATTCTGGATGCTGGAGCCGGAAGTGGCGTTTGCTAACCTGAACGATATCGCGGGTCTGGCTGAAGCCATGCTGAAATATGTCTTCAAAGCGGTTCTCGAAGAACGCGCAGACGACATGAAATTCTTCGCTGAACGCGTAGATAAAGATGCCGTTTCACGTCTGGAACGCTTCATTGAGGCCGATTTCGCGCAGGTGGATTACACCGACGCAGTGACCATTCTCGAAAACTGCGGCAGGAAGTTTGAAAACCCGGTTTACTGGGGCGTCGATCTCTCTTCTGAGCATGAGCGTTATCTGGCGGAAGAACACTTTAAAGCACCGGTAGTGGTTAAAAACTATCCGAAAGATATTAAAGCGTTCTATATGCGCCTCAACGAAGACGGTAAAACCGTTGCGGCTATGGACGTTCTGGCTCCGGGCATCGGTGAGATCATTGGTGGCTCCCAGCGTGAAGAACGTCTGGACGTGCTGGACGAGCGTATGCTGGAAATGGGCCTGAATAAAGAAGATTACTGGTGGTATCGCGATCTGCGTCGCTACGGTACTGTTCCGCATTCAGGTTTCGGTCTTGGTTTTGAACGCCTGATTGCTTACGTAACTGGTGTGCAAAACGTGCGTGATGTGATTCCGTTCCCACGTACTCCGCGTAACGCCAGCTTCTAATTTAGCGTCTACAAGAGCCAGCACCCGCTGGCTCTTTTTTATCCTTTCTGTCAAGTTATCTGTTTGTTAAGTCAAGCAATCTATTTGCAACCCCGCCATAACGATCATCCTGTTACGGAATATTACATTGCAACATTTACGCACAAAAAATAACCCGCATTCTTATTGCGGATTAGTTTTTTCTTAGCTGATAGCACAATTTTCATACTATTTTTTGGCATTCTGGATGTCTGAAAGAGGATTTTGTGCCAGGTCGATAAAGTTTCCATCAGAAACAAAATTTCCGTTTAGTTAATTTAAATATAAGGAAATCATATAAATAGATAAAAATTGCTGTAAATATCATCACGCCTCTATGGAAATATGACGGTGTTCACAAAGTTCCTTAATTTTTACTTTTGGTTACATATTTTTTCTTTTTGAAACTAAATCTTTATCTTTGTAGCACTTTCACGGTAGCGAAACGTTAGTTTGAATGGAAAGATGCCTGCAGACACATAAAGACACCAAACTCTCATCAATAGTTCCGTAAATTTTTATTGACAGAAATTATTGACGGCAGTGGCAGGTGTCATAAAAAAAACCATGAGGGTAATAAATAATGATGAAGCGCAATATTCTGGCAGTGATCGTCCCTGCTCTGTTAGTAGCAGGTACTGCAAACGCTGCAGAAATCTATAACAAAGATGGCAACAAAGTAGATCTGTACGGTAAAGCTGTCGGTCTGCATTATTTCTCCAAGGGTAACGGTGAAAACAGTTACGGTGGCAATGGCGACATGACCTATGCCCGTCTTGGTTTTAAAGGGGAAACTCAAATCAATTCCGATCTGACCGGTTATGGTCAGTGGGAATATAACTTCCAGGGTAACAACTCTGAAGGCGCTGACGCTCAAACTGGTAACAAAACGCGTCTGGCATTCGCGGGTCTTAAATACGCTGACGTTGGTTCTTTCGATTACGGCCGTAACTACGGTGTGGTTTATGATGCACTGGGTTACACCGATATGCTGCCAGAATTTGGTGGTGATACTGCATACAGCGATGACTTCTTCGTTGGTCGTGTTGGCGGCGTTGCTACCTATCGTAACTCCAACTTCTTCGGTCTGGTTGACGGCCTGAACTTCGCTGTTCAGTACCTGGGTAAAAACGAGCGTGACACTGCACGTCGCTCTAACGGCGACGGTGTTGGCGGTTCTATCAGCTATGAATACGAAGGCTTTGGTATCGTTGGTGCTTATGGTGCAGCTGACCGTACCAACCTGCAAGAAGCTCAACTTCTTGGCAACGGTAAAAAAGCTGAACAGTGGGCTACTGGTCTGAAGTATGACGCGAACAACATCTACCTGGCAGCGAACTACGGTGAAACCCGTAACGCTACGCCGATCACTAATAAATTTACAAACATCAGCGGCTTCGCCAACAAAACGCAAGACGTTCTGTTAGTTGCGCAATATCAGTTCGATTTCGGTCTGCGTCCGTCCATCGCTTACACCAAATCTAAAGCGAAAGACGTAGAAGGTATCGGTGATGTTGATCTGGTGAACTACTTTGAAGTGGGCGCAACCTACTACTTCAACAAAAACATGTCCACCTATGTTGACTACATCATCAACCAGATCGATTCTGACAACAAACTGGGCGTAGGTTCTGACGACACCGTTGCTGTGGGTATCGTTTACCAGTTCTAATAGCACACCTCTTTGTTAAATGCCGAAAAAACAGGACGTTGGTCCTGTTTTTTTTATGCCTTCCAGAGCAATCTCACGTCTTGCAAAAACAGCCTACGTTTTCATCAGTAATAGTTGGAATTTTGTAAATCTCCCGTTACCCTGATAGCGGACTTCCCTTCTGTAACCATAATGGAACCTCGTCATGTTTGAGAACATTACCGCCGCTCCTGCCGACCCGATTCTGGGCCTGGCCGATCTGTTTCGTGCCGATGAACGTCCCGGCAAAATTAACCTCGGGATTGGTGTCTATAAAGATGAGACGGGCAAAACCCCGGTACTGACCAGCGTGAAAAAGGCTGAACAGTATCTGCTCGAAAATGAAACCACCAAAAATTACCTCGGCATTGACGGCATCCCTGAATTTGGTCGCTGCACTCAGGAACTGCTATTTGGTAAAGGTAGCGCCCTGATCAATGACAAACGTGCTCGCACGGCACAGACTCCGGGGGGCACTGGCGCACTACGCGTAGCTGCCGATTTCCTGGCAAAAAATACCAGCGTTAAGCGTGTGTGGGTGAGCAACCCAAGCTGGCCGAACCATAAGAGCGTCTTTAACTCTGCAGGTCTGGAAGTTCGTGAATACGCTTATTATGACGCGGAAAATCACACCCTTGACTTCGATGCACTGATTAACAGTCTGAACGAAGCTCAGGCTGGCGATGTAGTGCTGTTCCATGGCTGCTGCCATAACCCAACCGGTATCGACCCTACGCTGGAACAATGGCAGACACTGGCACAACTCTCCGTTGAGAAAGGCTGGTTACCGCTGTTTGACTTCGCTTACCAGGGGTTTGCCCGTGGTCTGGAAGAAGATGCTGAAGGACTGCGCGCTTTCGCAGCTATGCATAAAGAGCTGATTGTTGCCAGTTCCTACTCTAAAAACTTTGGCCTGTACAACGAGCGTGTTGGCGCTTGTACTCTGGTTGCTGCCGACAGTGAAACCGTTGATCGCGCATTCAGCCAAATGAAAGCGGCGATTCGCGCTAACTACTCTAACCCACCAGCACACGGCGCTTCTGTTGTTGCCACCATCCTGAGCAACGATGCGTTACGTGCGATTTGGGAACAAGAGCTGACTGATATGCGCCAGCGTATTCAGCGTATGCGTCAGTTGTTCGTCAATACGCTGCAGGAAAAAGGCGCAAACCGCGACTTCAGCTTTATCATCAAACAGAACGGCATGTTCTCCTTCAGTGGCCTGACAAAAGAACAAGTGCTGCGTCTGCGCGAAGAGTTTGGCGTGTATGCTGTTGCTTCTGGTCGCGTAAACGTGGCCGGGATGACACCAGATAACATGGCTCCGCTGTGCGAAGCGATTGTGGCAGTGCTGTAAGCGTTAAAAACAATGAAGCCCGCTGAAAAGCGGGCTTTTTTATGTGTGCCTTACCAGACGGGCATTTCGTCTTGCAGGAAGGGATTATGCAGGCGTTCATAACCAAGTGTGGATAATGGTCCGTGACCCGGAATAAATGTCACGTCATCCCCCAGTGGCAGCAATTTATCTTTGATTGAAGAAATCAGTTGATTATGATCGCCACGCGGGAAGTCACTGCGCCCTACTCCGCCTTTGAAAATAACATCGCCAGAAATCAGCAGCTTTGCCCGATCATCAAAAAACACGACATGACCCGGCGTATGCCCAGGGCAATGTAACACCTGTAAAGTCACATTCCCTATGCTGATGGTATCGCCTTCGTTCAGCCAACGATCTGGCGTCAGCGGCTGGCACTCTTCCAGACCAAACATACGACTTTGCGCAGGCAAGCCTTGCAGCCAGAACTCATCTTCTTTTTCCGGACCAAAAACCGGCACGCCGTAATGTTGCGCCAGTTCCGCCGCTGCGCCAACGTGGTCCAGATGACCATGCGTCAGCAGGATCTGCATCAGTGTCAGGCCGCTGTCATCAACTTCCTGTTTGATTTTTTCCGCATCGCCGCCAGGATCGACCAGTGCGGCCAGGCGGGTTTGTTCACACCAGATCAATGAACAGTTCTGGGAGAATGCGGTGACCGGAATAATACGATAGTTCATACTGCCCCTGTTTCGTTAAGCAATTACTACCAGTGCCGTGCTGGCCCGGTATCAATATGCACAAAGTTACTACGTGGGTAATATCCTACACCACCTGCGCGCATAGATAACGCGGCTTTGCGAATATTGCTTAACGCGATACCTTCAATATGGAAATCCATCGCCTGGCCTTTAGTGTGATAGCTTTTCTTCGCTACTCCACGGCTGCGGGCGCGTAGTTCATTGTTGGTATCAATGGAACGATAACCGGAAATGAGTTGCACCGGTTTGCGCGTGCCTAACAACCCTTGCAGGCGATACAACTGGTCGAATAATCCTGGGTCGATGGACTTTATTTTGTTCGCGCGGTAATCGCGGAAAAAATGGTTAAGTTTTGCCAATTCTTCCTGAATATAGCCTCTGCCATCGAAAAACTCCGCTTTGATTGACTCTCCGGTATGAAGATTATTGAGTGTCAAAATGCGCGGGCGTGGGGTAGAGAGTGTTGCAAACGCAGGGGTCGGCAGGATGGCGGCACCGAGTGCAACGCCACCAAGCGCCAGCAATTTGCGGCGATTAGCGTCGAATTTGTCCATGATAATCAAGTCTACAGGTCAATGTTATCGTTTATATGCACTTCTGGCGCACAAGAGGCACCTTAACCGCCCGTAAAGCAGACGTCAAGATGACTCAACCCCAGCAGTGACGGGGGCTGCAGAGAATCACCCCCAATCATGCTAATTATTACGACAACTGATTTCCCCGAACTACTTCATTTACCTGATTAATTGTTCCGCTTTCGATACGATTTGCGAGCTGGATCGCGCAGGCAGATCATAATTGTAAATATCTGTACGATACTGGGTACGACCATCTGCACCAACAAAGGCCGTCAGGTAGTAGAGATTCACCGGAATCGACTGCCGAATATTGACGTAACGTGTATCACCCTGCTTCAGCGCATCAGAAATACGTTTGTCATTCCAGCCTGCATCCTGCAACAGCATATTCGCCAGATCGGAAGCTTTATTCACTCGTACACAGCCTGAGCTCAATGCGCGTGTATCACGCTTGAACAGATTGTGGTTCGGCGTGTCATGCAAATAAATGGCCTCTGAACTCGGCATATTGAATTTATAGCGCCCCAGCGAGTTCCGTGGGCCTGGAGCCTGCTGGAAGCGGAACGGTAAATTCGAGGCCGTGATTGTAGACCAGTCAACCTGCCATGGGTCAATCGCTTCTCTGCTGTTCCAGCCGCGCATCACCGTATAGCCATGGCTTTCGAGATATCCCGGATCGTTGCGCACTTTCGGCAGAATATCTTTGCGTGCCAGAGTTGGTGGTACGTTCCACGGCGGGTTTACCACTACGTTGTTAAGTGCACTGCTCATCATCGGCGTTTTACGATCGGGGCGACCGACAATGACTCGCGAATCCAGCACCTGATTGCCGTTCTGATAGTAGACCAGCGAATAGGCCGGAATGTTAACCATGATCCCGGTAGAAAGCTCTGTTGGCAGCAAGCGCAATCGCTGGATGTTGAGTGCCAACACGCCAGCACGCTGGGCGGGCGTTACGTTTAACCAGTCCCGCGTTGCCGGGCCAATAGCACCATCTGCCCCCAATCCTTGCCATGCCTGAAAACGTTTAACGGCTTCCACCAGTTCATTATCGTAGGCGGCACGAACGGCAGGCGCAGGTTTACTACGAGACGTCGTTTGCTTGTCCATCGGCTTAGTTTCTGCTGTTTCAACAGTAACAGCGGATGGGCTGACTACCGCGTCAGTTGGCGTGTCATCGCCAGGTAGCGTAATTTTCGGTCCCCCGTTCAACATGCCTGTGCGTTGCAATATTTCGCGCAACGCCGGTACGTCGTTACTCCACTGCCCTGGGCGCAACGTTGCTTTGCCGGTCAGTTGGGGCCACGGTTTGGTGTCACTGAGTAAGGCCAGTAACGATTCATGCATCGCCGCATATTGCGGATGCTGCGGTGCCAGTCCTGCAACAAACGTAGGCAATTGACCTTTATCCAGCGCTAGCTGCCATTGGTTAATCACCGAAAGCGGCGGCGTTGAAAGCGCATAAGGTTTACTGCTATATAGCCAGCGAGTGCCTTTGACCGGAATATTTGCAATGAAATGGAGATAGCCCATCATCGCATCAGAGAGCACCACGTCGCGTGCCATCCCGTTAACACCAGGATCGGTCAGTAACTCTACCCATTTATTAAACTGCGGCTGGAAACCGGCAATCGCCACCTCTGCCAGCTGTTGCTGGAAGGCTTTAACAGCATCACGGTTTTCCCACATGGGTTGCATATCGCGTGCGGCATACAACAGTTGAAGCTGGTTAAGATAAACCGGCTTGTAACCTGCGGGTAATTGAGATTCGATTTGCGTGCGGGCTTTTTCTGCCGCACCTTCAGGCAATGGCAGGATCCCCGCCATTATTGCCGTGGCTTGCGCCTGCGGCAGTGCCTCGCCCTGTTCACTGACAGCCACCGGGCTGTCGCCAGGGATTACTTCAGGCTCATCGGCCTGCGCATTGAACAGTGGAGCGAATGTTACGGCCAGGCACAAACTGATTGCCGACAGCCGACGACCACACATCATATTAAGCAACATCCCTTGCCCCCTGTTTTTATCATACTCTGAATAGCCAGGCTGTTATTTTACGACTTGCCTGTACAACGCCAATACTCACGAAAGTATGACGAGCAAGCCTGTTACTCATCAGGCTTATCTTCAGTATATAAACGCCGATACGTTTTTACATAACCTAATGTAAAGAAGTTTAAAGAAAAGCGCGCCGTAATGTGCCACTTTTTTAGTGCAGAAACGGAGTTTTCGGAAAAAGAAAAGGCGGCATTGCTGCCGCCTTCATTTTAACTCGCCTGGGAAGGCGCTTCGTCACTTCCTGGAAGCGTTTCAGGGAGTTGCGGCGCAAATCCTCGCAGGCCGACGACGTGAACGTGTTCGGTATTCTGGAAGACTTTACGCACCAGTTTATAGGTGGTGCCTTTTTCCGGACTGATATTTTCCGGCGCTGCGATGATGAGCTGCATTTGCAAACGTTCACACAATTCAAACAGCGTGGCGATAGAACGAGCATCCAGTCGCGCTGCTTCATCGAGGAACAGCAGGCGGCAAGGAGAGATATCTTTACCGCGCAGGCGGCGAGATTCATCTTCCCAGCTTTGTACCACCATCACCAGAATCGACATACCGGTACCAATCGCCTCACCGGTCGACAATGCACCAGACTCTGCGCGCAACCAGCCATCGGAACCACGGTTAACCTCAACTTCCATTTCCAGATAATTGCGGTAATCCAGCAGTTCTTCGCCAATGGTCTGCGGCGTGCGCTGCCCCATATCAATCTGCGGATTAAGACGCTGATACAATTTCGCCAGCGCTTCCGAGAAGGTCAGACGGTTGCTGTTAAACAGATCCTGATGCTGCTCATGCTGTTCAGAGAGCACATCCAGCAGCATGGCGTGTGTTTCACGCACGTTCACGTTGAGGCGCACGCTGTTCACCTGACCAAACGATACGTTCTGCAACCCCTGGTTGAGCATACGGATACGGTTCTGCTCGCGCTGAATGGTTTTGCGAATGATGTTCGCCACGCTGCGGGAACTGATCGCCAGTTTCTGTTCACGAGAGGTTAATTCTTCGGTCAGACGGCTAAGTTCGATCTCCATCTGTTCGATAGCTTCCACCGGATCATCGGTACGAATAATATCCTGACGAATACGTTCACGCAGATGCTGATAAACCGCCACGAAGAACTGAATTTTACGCTCCGGACGTTTCGGATCTTCCGACATGCGCAGCACGTCGCGCAGATGTTCGTTATCCGCCACCGCCAGACGCAGCGCACCTAACGCCTTATCCGACATGGAACGCAAATCATCAGCGGAAAGATAAGCCAGCTCACGACGGTGTAAGCGGCGCTCAACGCCGTTATCTTTCACCATGCGCATCACCGCACACCAGCCCGCTTTGGCGGTCACTACCTGCTCGCGCATCTCAAAGTAATCACGCTCCAGCTTGCGCAGTTTGCGGGTCAGGTTGTCCATCTCCGCTTCGCAGAAGGTAAGCGCTTTTTCCAGTTGATTGCGGCGTGAACGGTTATTGCTCAGTTGCGCATGCAGCTCGTCACGGCGAATACGCGCCCGCTCTTCTGCCCCGCTATCAGCACGCACGCCGATATCCTGCAATTCACGTTGCAGATCGTTAAGTAGCTCTTTTTTGGTGTCATACGAACTTTTCAGCGAAGCCAGCACCTGGTTGTACTGACTCAACTGCGCTGCGTGTCCGCGCAACGCTTCACGAGCGCGGGTACGCTCCGCTTCCGCCTGTTCCAGACGCTCACGCAGTTTTTCGTTGAGATCGCTGTTACCGCTAAGCATTTCTGCCGAGTCAGAGTAGCTAAAGTGCGCACGACGCTGCACCACTTCCGTCAGGGCAAACGCCTGCTGACGGGCATCGCGCTGCATCTGCTGAGAGTACGCGTAATCTTCTTTTAACTGTTCGAACTGTTCCGGGTCGCTCTGCAATACCGAAACGATCGGTTCCAGTTTCGCCAGTTGATTGCCAAACTGCTGAACAAAACGCGCGGCTTCCTGGGCTTCATCCAGACGTTCGCGGATTTCATCGACGCGATCCGCCAGGCAGTCATCAGCCAACAGGTTGAGACGCGGCAGAATGCGGTTCAGCGCCGTAACGCCCTCTTTCGCCTGCTCAAACTGAATACGCTGCTGCTGGTTATCATTTTCATGATTACTCAACGCCCGCTCCAGTTCGACGCGACGGCTGTTCAGTTGACGGATTTCTGCTTCCGGGTCAGACTCAAACGCCACCGCCAGATGACTGCCGATAAAGCGGCTGAACGCCTGATGCAGACGCTGGGTTTTCTGTACATCAAAGGAGAGCGTGGCGAAGCGTTCGGAAAGCACTTCACGCTCGGCATGGAGGCTTTCAATACGGCTTTCACGCGCAGCACGACCAAACAGCGGCACTTCCGGGAAACGTGAATAACGCCACTGACGATCGGCGATTTTCACCACTACCGCTTTTTCCAGCTCATCAACGCTGAACACGCTGTCATCGAATGACTGCGGATCCCCTTCGATCAAATAGAGATCTTCCGGGCAATCGGTCAAACCTTCCAGGTGTTCGGTTACCTGTGACAGATCTGGCACCACGATGGCGTGGCGTGACGGGCCATACAGCGCTGAGAAGTACGGCGCATCTTCCAGGCTAACGTCGTCATAAATTTCTGACAGCAGCACACCACCAAAACGCTCCGCTAGCGCGTTCAGACGCTGATCTTCAGAGCCGCCAGGCTGGCTTAAACGTTCGATCTCTTCATCGACGGCGTTTTTGCGCGCGCCTACTTCATCGCGTTCAACAATGGCCTCGCGCTCACGCTCCAGCAACTGTTGCAGATATTCAGTGACGTCCTGGCTGGAGGTGAACTCTTCGCCGCACTGTTCGCTCAACTGGTTGAGACTGTTTTGCGCTGCCAGCCAAACCGGTGCACGCTGCATCAAACTCTGAATGCGAGACTGCAGCTGTTCCTGCTCCTGGCGCAGTGCCATCCGCTCTTCACGGGCGTTAGACACGCTATCGGAAAGAGAGGCAATGCGTGCTTCCAGCTCCTGATGCAGGGCTTCCAGCTCGTCAATGTCAAAATTCTTGCCCTGACGTTTGCAGAAATCTGCCAGCAGACGCTCAGCTTCTTGCTGTTCGCGCAGACGCTGTTCCAGTTCGCTTAAGCGCATCCGCAACGGCTGAACCTGCTCTGCCAGGTGACGCTGATCGACCCCTTCGCGCAATAGTTCGCGAGCGACATCCCACGCCTCGTTACGCGCCAGCGGGCCGTTGATTGCCACCACCAGCTGATAAGCCTGCTCAAACTGGCTGTGCGCGGTTTGCGCCATGCTCATTTTCTGCTCAAGAGAGAGCATTTTTTCAGTCGCTTCCAGCTCTTTCGCCTGGAAGGTTTCCAGCCATTCGGCGGCGCTGTCGGCGGTTAAGTCCGGCAGATGGCACAGTTCTTTGGCACGATTAAGCGCAGCAATCGCCTGGTTGTACTGGATCGCGCGCGTTTGCTGGACGTCCAGCGCCTGCTGGTAGTCAGCAAGCTGGCTTTTCAGCTCGTCCACTTCCAGTTCGGCAGCTTCCGCGCGAGCCTCGTTCTCTTCCTGGCGTTCGATGGCTTCTGCCACCACTTCGTTTTGCTCTTCCAGACGGATCTGCAGCTCATCGAGATCCGCTTCGTAGCGTTCGATCTTCTCCTGCTGACGCAGTGCGGTTTGCACCAGGTTCAGGTGATCGCTGGCCGCCTGATAATCCGCTTCCAGATCGCCTTCGGCACCGTTGTGCTCTGCCAGCTCACGCGCCATATCGACGTGTTTGTACTGCTCAGCCGCCAGTTGCTGACGCGAAGTATGTAGCTCGCGACGAAACTCCAGCGCTTTGTCGAGATGGACACGGCGCTCGTTGGCGTGACGCATGTAGTCCGCCGCCACGTAGTTGGTAGCTTCGCTGATCAGATGCTTAAACAGGTCACGGTCCGACTGGGTGACACGAATCGCTTCCAGCGTCATGCGGTTTTCACGCAGCGCCGCTTCCATGTCCTGGAACGCTTTACGCACGCCGCTGTTTTCCGGCAACAGGTAGTCGCGCAGAGAACGGGTAATGGCACTGGAGATCCCGCCATACAGCGAAGCTTCGATCAGACGATAGAATTTGCTACGGTCAGATGCGGAGCGCAGACGACGCGCGATGATGCCCAGATCGAACATCAGCGAGTGGTAATCGGTAATGGAGTTGAACTGTTTAAACTGCACGCCTTCCATCGCCTCGAGCTTGTCTTTCAGCTCGTTAAGCGGCAGCACGCGCGCCTGGCGTTCGTTCAGAGTTTCGGTCACCAGCTGTGTCGGCTGCACCGACATCGGCAGTCCCTGAATGGCAAATGGTTTGATATCCACTTTACGATCGCGTCCGGCAACCTGTTGCAGACGCACACCGACCACCACGCGCTGGTGGCGCGAGTTAATGGTGTCGAGCATCGAATAACAGACACCCGCTTTCAGCTTACCGTGCAGACCTTTATCGCGCGAACCGCTGGTGGCCCCGGCTTCCGTAGTGTTACGGAAATGCAGCAGGGTCAGGTCGGGGATCAGCGCCGTAACGAACGCCGCCATGGTGGTGGATTTACCCGCCCCGTTACCGCCAGAAAGCGTCGTGACCAGCTCGTCAAGGTCAAAAGTTCGGGCAAAAAAGCCGTTCCAGTTAATCAGCGTCAGTGAGCGAAATTTACCGCGTTCAATCATTATTCTTCCTCTCCGCTATCTGGCTGATTCTCTTCGGTTTCATCGTTGAGTTGCAGATGATTTTCAATCGGCATTGCTTCGCCATCACGAATCAGGCGACGCTGTGCTTCACGGGGATCGTCGCCAGCACGCACATCGGCTCCGAAGCGGAACACCGATTCGGTAATGCGGAACTTGCTGCTGTCGTGGCCCATAAACCACACCATGCCTAAACGACGCAGACGGTTGAGCGAAGAACGTACTTTTTCCTGCAACTTCTGACGGTCAACGTCTGAACCGGTTGAACGGTTGTTCACCAGTTTCAGCAGTTTCGCTTCATCGGCCAAGGTGAGCAGTTCGTCGTACAGTTCCTGTTGAGTAAAAATCCCCTCATTCGCCAGCCGTTCCGGGCTGAGATAGAGATAGCAGAGGATTTTCCCGACCATCATATCCAGTTCCGACAAGACGGAACGAGGGATCAGCGTGGTGGAACGTGGACGTAAATAGAAGAACCCTTCCGGTGCACGAATAAGCTCAACGTTATAACGCGCGTAAAACTCTTCCAGATATTCCTGAAAATCCATCAGGAATGCATGATTATCCAGTTCGTCGAGGCCAATATGGCGGCCTGAACGTAAGGCGCTGTCCAGCGCCGGAAATAACGGATTCGCCAGCGCCTGCGCCAGCTTAACCGGCATCACTTGTTCAATATTTGTCGATGACATGCGCCTGTACCTTGGCTCCGTAATCATTAATCGGCTGCCATTTCGCTGGCAGTCCGGTGAAATCTGCTTGCGCTACGCCAAGACGTACCGCCTGATCAATAACAATGCGCGCAACGTCAAAGTGACGTGCACGCGGATACTGTGACAGATATTCGCGTACCACCAGACCAAGATCCAGCGGCACTTGTCTGGTTTTGTACACAGCAAGTTGTTCTTCGATGATCGCCGCCAGCTGTTCGCGGATCTCGTTAAACTCTTCGTATTCCAGATCCTCAGGAAGTTCCCCAGTCACTTCTTCATCGCGCAGTGCCATCTCTTCGTCACGCATATCCAGCAGACGATCGGCATTGGCATAAGTTAGCGCCCACGGCTCATCAAAATAGGTTTGTACCGACTGACGTAACCGCTGAGCAAAGACGCGGTTTTTATCCATATCGATCGCGGTACGAATAAATTTGTGTACGTGGCGGTCGTAGCCAATCCACAAGTCGATGGATTGCTGGCCCCAACTGATAATACGGTCGAGTTTGCTCTGCAGATCGAACACCAGACGATCGACAAAATGCAGATCGTCATGAGTCATCGTCGCATCCTGAATGCGCAACAGATTAGCCTGCAATTTGTCGCCTGCCGCTTCCAGTGTATCCTGCAATTCACGCAGCGTTCCGGAAGTTTCCGAAAGCAACAATTCACAGCTGGAAATCGCCGCCCGCCAGTCTTTGTTCAGCAACTGGGCGATATCGTCCTTCACCTGCTGCTGCTGTTCGTCCATCAGACGTTGCGTCAGGTCGATACTGTCGAAAATTTCTGCTACCGAATATTTCAGTGGCGCATAGACATTACGGTGCCAGTGAAATTCATCACCGCCCTCTTCGGCGGCATCTGCTGCGCGTTTGAGCTCACCCGCCACAATCGACAACTGCATAGAAAGGCGCAGCGTAGAAAACTCGCGCTGACGGATGTAATAGTCAGTAATGCCGATGCCGAGCGGCGTCAGACGGTAAATTGCGTTCCCTTCTGCCTGCTCGCTGGTAAAGCGGTTCAGCAGACGTTGACGCACCATGTCGTTGATCGCGTTATTGGCGCGCACGCCGATGGTTTCGCTGGTTTGCTCAAACGCATCACTCACATGGCGGAATGCATCCACCAGCTCGCCTTCACTCATCTCACCATCCAGACGCTCGCCGTTCAGCGTGGCAACCGCCAGCAGAAAAGAGAGTCGGTCTACCGGCAGCGAGATGGAGAAGTCATTTTTTCTGGCCCAGGCAACCAGTTCGGGGACTGTCTGGGAAAATTCACTCATACTTTATCCTTGCTCTGCGGTTTGCGCGCGGTGACATGAATATAACGCCCCAGGGTAATATACGGTTCCTGACGGCAATAACGCGTTTCTAATTCAAGTAATGCTTCATAGCAGTCGCGCTGCTGGTGCTTCTCGCGCAGATAATCATGAAACACGCGAACGCCTGTCTTACCCATAATTTGCCAACCAGCTTCTTCCAGCCACAGATAAACCTGCGCCGGGTCGCGTGGATAATCTGGCGAAAGCGTCCGTTTTTTCTTTTTCGGCATTCCCGCCTGCACGTAATCAAAATTCCCGGCGACCATGTTATGCATCAACAAACCATGCGCATTGTAGAACATTAACGACAACACGCCGCCTGGACGCAACACTGACCACAGGGTCTGCAATACGCTGCGGGGATCAGCCACCCACTCGAGCACCGCATGGAACAATATCAGATCAACGGGCGTTTCCAAATGCGAAGCAACATCCTGAGCGGCGCAATGTATAAATTGCATGTTGTCGCTCACACCTTTTGCTTCTGCCGCCTGTTTTGCGCGGTCGATCATCTGCGCAGAAAGATCGCATAAAATGACCTGATGCCCGCGCTCGGCCATTTTGATTGCGGTCTGCCCTTCTCCACCGCCCGCATCCAGCACACGCAGTTTTTGCGGACCCATTTCCGCCAGCACGCGATCGAGATCCTGCCACAGAATAGCCTGTCGAAGCTGCCCTTTGGTGGTGCCGTAAATGTTACGGGAAAACTTTTCCGCAATATCATCAAAATTGCGATCCTGCATTGCTTTCTCCACCGGTTGGCTAAGACGTTTTCTGATAAAGACGCTATTTTGTCACAGCCACGGCGAGAATGAACCCGTCTGGTGTAATATCGCTGGCGATCCCTTGCTATATGGTTAAAAAAGGAACCAGAAAGGATGCTTTTTACACTGAAAAAAGTGATTGGCAATATGTTGCTGCCACTTCCGCTGATGTTGTTAATTATTGGCGCTGGCCTGGCGCTGCTGTGGTTTAGCCGTTTTCAAAAAACCGGGAAGATTTTTATTAGCATTGGGTGGCTGTCACTCTTGTTATTGAGTTTGCAACCGGTAGCCGACCGCCTGCTGCGTCCCATCGAAAGCACCTATCCGACATGGAATAATTCGCAAAAAGTGGACTATATCGTGGTGCTCGGAGGTGGTTATACCTGGAACCCGCAGTGGGCACCGAGCTCTAATTTAATCAATAACAGTCTGCCACGCCTGAATGAGGGTATCCGTTTATGGCGCGATAATCCGGGTTCAAAACTGATCTTCACGGGAGGCGTAGCAAAAACCAATACGGTGAGTACAGCGGAAGTAGGTGCCAGAGTTGCGCAATCGCTGGGCGTACCGCGCGAGCAAATTATCACCCTGGATTTGCCAAAAGATACCGAAGAAGAAGCTGCGGCAGTGAAACAGGCGATTGGTGACGCCCCTTTCCTGCTGGTGACCTCCGCATCACATCTGCCGCGGGCGATGATCTTTTTTCAGCAGGAAGGGTTAAATCCGCTACCAGCCCCGGCGAATCAGTTGGCCATCGACTCGCCGCTTAATCCGTGGGAACGGGCAATCCCTTCTCCGGTCTGGCTGATGCATAGCGATCGTGTTGGCTATGAAACGCTTGGCCGCATCTGGCAGTGGCTGAAAGGTCCGTCAGGCGAGCCACGGCAAGAGTGATTTTGATGCCAGATCGAAGTTGCGCCGACTAAATCGTCCGGTATTAACCAGTTGCGCAACTTCATCCCATAACACATACAACCAACGCCGCCAGATGAACGACTCCGCCACTGGCGCGCGTTGCAGGTAACTCCAGAGCAAATCTTCCGCCAGAGAATTATCCATTAGTCGGAACAGTTCGTATTCTCGCGGTGCCCAAAGCATTAGTCCCGGCCCGACCATCGCCAGTAACTGATCGCTGCGCGAATCTTTCAGCATGCTGCGTAAACAGAAGTTACCGTGAATCAACACACAATTGTCGTTAAAGCCTTCAAATAATGCCGGGAGACATTCGCGAGTGCGAAACAGGATCCGCTTATCCTGCATCGTCAGACCGGTGTTATTGAACTGATTGAGCGTGGTCCATAGCACTTCAACATGTTGCCGGTACCATGAGGGCCAGAAATTTTCCTGAGTATTGTCGACCGCGCCGACGCAACCGCGACTGTCCTGACGGTGCCAGGCCAGTAAGGCTTCAACGATTTGGTCTTTGAGCTGTTCCCAGCGTTCTGGTGTTCGGGCTGGTGCCTCCACCGAAACACCACGCATCCGCTCCAGTAGCAGGACATCAGGGCCGGGGTGTTCTTCATGCGTCATCACACCATAAATAGTCGGCATACGGACAGTCCCACTTCTTGCCAGCATGGTGGTTTTCCATGCCAGTTGTCGGGCTTTTCCGGGCGTACTAAAGCTTCTTGCCATTAGCGGCATTGGGTTTCCCTGGCTGTCATACAAAGCCCACAACGCCGTATCCGCTTTTTCATTGACGCACTCAATACGACTGAGTTTTTCGCCCAGTAAATGGCTTAATTCGGCACGCAGCTGTTCCATTCAGATTACCCTCATAAAAGCTACTGCTTTCATAATGAGCGCCAATATAAAAGATGTCACCTGAATGAGATCAATTGTTGAAAAGAAAAATTGAGGAAAATCGTAACGGTACGACACTCCTCCCAAAATTGGCTGGAGTGTCGTGAAGTGAAATTAGCGCATTTCAGCGCGAACGCGCTCGAGATCTTCAGGGGTATCCACACCTGTGCCAGGAACTTCATGCGCGACAGCAACATGGATTTTTTCGCCGTACCACAGAACACGAAGCTGCTCTAACATTTCGATGTGTTCTAACGGGCTTGGCTGCCAGGTGACGTAACGACGGATAAAGCCTGCACGGTAGCCATAAATACCAAGATGACGCAGGAAGTTATCGCCAACGGTTTCAAGGCCTTTTGCAAAACGATCACGATCCCACGGAATGGTTGCGCGTGAGAAGTACAGTGCATACCCTTCAGCGTCGAGAACGACTTTCACCGCATTCGGGTTAAACGCTTCTTCCGCATTGTGGATTGGCACCGCCAGAGTCGCCATACCCACCTGACGCTGAGCGAGGTTATCAGCAACCTGACGAATGATTGTCGCAGGGATCATCGGTTCATCACCCTGCACATTAACGATCACCGTGTCGTCGCTGAACGCGCATTTTTCGACAACTTCCGCCAAGCGTTCTGTCCCTGACTGGTGATCGGCGCGCGTCATACATACTTCACCGCCAGCGGCTTCAACGGCGCGGGCGACATCCTCATGATCGGTTGCCACGATGATGCGCTCGGCACCTGATTCGCGAGCACGTTCAAGAACATGAACAATCATGGGTTTGCCATTAATATCAACCAATGGTTTACCGGGCAGACGCGTTGACGCGTAGCGCGCGGGAATAATGACCACAAAACTCATGATTTACTCTCATCAGCAGTCAGCACGCGGGCTTCCGTTTCCAGCAACACTGGAATGCCATCGCGCAGCGGGAAAGCCAGGTTGTCCAGTTTGCAAATAAGCTCTTGTTTTTCCTGGTTATACCAAAGTTTTCCGTTGCAAACCGGGCAGGCAATGATTTCAAGCAGACGATGATCCATAGTTCCTCCAGATGGATCGGGTTATGAATGCATAAATCTTATCATAATCATTTATGCGACGGGGTCTATTTCCCAGCCGGTGCGGCAATCCGTAAAGAGACCTTGCGGGCAGTGTCCTAATGTCACCCGCGTTGCCTGCTGCCAGTTAGCGAAATCAGTAATCGCCTGACGTAACCCTTTTTGCAGCGTTGTCGTTGGTTTAATACCTTCCTGTAACCACAGAGAGATAACTTCAAGGATGCCTGTCTGGCGATGCATTTTGGCATCCATTCGCCCAACTAATTGCCCACGATGTAATAACGGCAGAACAAAATAGCCATACTGGCGTTTCGGCGCTGGGGTATAGCACTCCAGCCGGTAGCTAAAATCAAAAAGCTGCTCTGCGCGTTTGCGATCCCAGACAACAGGATCAAAAGGCGAAAGTACCGCGCTGTGCGTTGCAGTGAGCTTTCCGGCCAGCGCTCGCTCGAGTAGCGGCAGCAAATCAGCATGCAGCCAAAGATTGCCCAATTTTTCAACATGCACAGCAATGATTTGCCGCTGTTCAGCCCTCGCTTCGCGCCACGCTGCCAGTGCCGGACGTTTCAGCCGATAGTAATCTGCCAGCCACTGTTCGCGGAATATTCCCAGGCTACGCGCACTGTTATCCAGCATGATGATTTCTGCTTCTGTTTGCGAAACGAGATCGCGCTCATCATCCCAGTCAGGCATGACACGGTGGGTTAAATCATAAACGCGCTGGAAGTTGCGCCGTTCAATCACCATCACCTTTCCAGCAGTAAATAAACCTTCCAGATGCCGTTTATGCGGCTTCCATTCCCACCAGCCGCTTGCACCTTTACGAGGATGCTCAAAATCGGCTGAACGTACCGGCCCCTTATCATGAATATGCTGAATTAACTGTGCAATTTCCGCCTCATGTTCCTGCATCCAGGCGTCTTTGTATTTCCAGCCCATTTTTTCAGGTGCCAGCATGCGGTGGCGAATAAGACGAAAGTCGCTGCGTGGCATAAAGCAGGCTTCATGCGCCCAGTATTCCATTAATTCGCCACGCGCCAGAGACTCATCCAGCCACTGGGCAGGATAATTTCCCAGACGACTGAAAAGCACCAGATATGGACTACGGGCAACAATATTAATGGTATCGATTTGCAGCAAGGACATGCGGGAGATCGTTGCCGGAATATCCTCCAACGACGCTCGACGGCGGGGTTTGTTTAACAGGCCTTGCGCGGCAAGGTGAAGATTACGCGCATCAGCAAGGGAGAGGTGCGGCAGCGACATTCATGACTCCATCAATCGAACGCTGCCGCGGCGTAACTAGTTGCCAGAAGCCAGCGAGGTTAGTTGCGCAAGCAGTTTCGCTGGTTCATCACCTGAAAGCTGTGCGTCAACGGGCAAATACCACCAATTTTCTTCTGCAAAGGCCCGACATTTCACCGCATCTTTTTCAGTCATTACCAGCGTTTGCCCGGTGCTTACCAACGCGCTGACATCCGCATGGTTCAAAGACTGATGATCGGCCAGCGGTACACATTTTTCCGGTTGTACGCCGCACATCTTCAGCGTGGCAAAAAAGCGCGGCGGATGCCCAATCCCTGCCATCGCCACCACATGTTCAAGCTGAGCAACGTCACAACGCGTACCGGTACGTAAATTCACCGCCTGACCCGGCAGCAGATGCATGGGGATTTCACCGCTGCGGGGGACACCGCCGTTGACGATTACCGCATCAACTGACTTTAAGCGCCCCGCTCGCTCACGCATTGGCCCCGCCGGCAACCACCAGCCATTGCCAAAGCGACGCACACCATCAATAACGACAATTTCCACATCACGCGCCAGACGGTAATGCTGTAAACCGTCGTCGGTTACGATGATCTGCACATCAGGGTGTTGCGCCAGAATGGCTTTTACCGCATCAGAACGAACGGGAGAAACCGCAACAGGCGCATCAGTGCGTTGATAAATCAACACAGGTTCATCACCCGCCTGTGCTGTGGTGGTATCTGCCGACAATAACAGCGGATAAGATTCAGCCTTACCACCATATCCCCGCGATACGACCCCCACGCGAATACCGCGCTGTTGCAACTGTTCCACCAGCCAGACAACGACCGGGGTTTTTCCGTTGCCGCCTGCGGTGAGATTACCAACCACGACAACCGGTACGGGGGCACGCCAGGCGCGCTTCAGTTTTAGTTTATAGCAAAGACGGATCGCGCCACTCACCAGGCCATACAACCAGGAGAGTGGCAGCAATAGCCGCCACAAAGGGGATTCACCAGACCAGATTTTTTCGATCATTGGCCAAACTGCATTTTGTGAAGTTGCGCGTAAACGCCGCGGTGCTCAAGCAAATCGTTATGCGTACCGCGTTCCACAATGACACCATCCTCGACGACCACGATTTCGTCTGCCTTTTCAATGGTAGACAAGCGGTGGGCAATCACCAGAGAGGTACGGTTTTTCTGCAACTCATCCAGTGCCGCCTGAATCGCACGTTCGGATTCAGTATCCAGAGCCGAGGTAGCTTCATCCAGAATCAGAATCGGGCTATCACGCAGCAAGGCTCGAGCGATAGCAATACGCTGACGCTGACCGCCAGAGAGCAGCACGCCGTTTTCACCAATCACTGTATCGAGACCGTTATCCATCTTATTGATGAAGTCCATGGCGTAGGCCATACGCGCCGCTTCTTCAATTTGCTCACGGCTGTACTGTTCAGTCCGTGCGTAAGCAATGTTGTTAGCAACCGTATCGTTAAACAGATGGACATTCTGCGACACCAGAGCAACCTGGTTACGTAACGACGCCAGGGTATACTCGCGCAGATCGTGACCATCCATCAGGATTTCGCCTTCATCAATATCGTAAAAACGCGTGATCAGGCTGGCGATGGTTGATTTACCTGAACCAGAGCGTCCAACCAGAGCAACCGTCTTCCCTGCCGGAATTTTCAGGTTGATGTTACGCAAGGCGGGTACGTCACGTCCCGGATAAGTAAAGGTGACATTGCGGAATTCCACGTCGCCAGTCGCACGCTCGATCACGCGCTTACCTTCGTCTTTCTCCTGCTCACTGTCCAGAATGGTAAACAGCGTCTGACAAGCCGCCATACCGCGCTGGAACTGGGCGTTAACGTTAGTCAGCGATTTCAGCGGACGCATCAGTGCAATCATTGAAGAGAAAACAACGGTAATCGTACCGGCAGTCAGGCTATCCATGACACTTGGGAAGCTCGCCGCATACAGAACAAACGCCAGCGCCAAAGAGGCGATCAGCTGAATGATCGGATCAGAGATGGAAGAGGCTGAAACCATTTTCATCCCCTGAAGACGCATTCGGTTGCTGACTTTATCGAAGCGTTTCGTTTCCACTTCCTGACCACCGAAAATCAATACTTCTTTATGGCCTTTCAGCATTTGTTCAGCGCTGGTGGTCACCTGCCCCATGGTGTTCTGCATGTTTTTACTGATGTTGCGAAAACGCTTCGATACTACGCGAATCGCAATCGAAACAATCGGTGCCAGCACAATCAAAATGATCGACAATTGCCAACTGTAATAGAACATCATGATGAACAGGCCGATGATCGACGCACCTTCACGCACAACAGTAATCAGTGCGCCGGAAGAGGAAGAAGCAACCTGTTCGGAATCGTAGGTGATACGTGACAACAGCGTACCCGTTGACTGTTTGTCAAAGAATGAAACCGGCATTCCCATCATGTGACCAAACAGGCGGCGACGCATGGTCATTACCACCTTTCCTGATACCCAGGAGATACAGTAGCTGGAGACATAGCTGGTGATACCACGCAAAATCATCAGCCCGATCACCACCAGCGGCATCCACACCAGCACGGAGCGATCTGTTTTACCAAAGCCATCATCAAGAAGTGGCTTAAGGAGCGATAACATGAAGGTATCGCTGGCTGCGTTGAGGATTAACGCTACGCCCGCCACGATCAGACCCGCTTTAAAAGGCGCAATGGTTGGCCACAGTCGGCGGAATGTCTGCCACGTAGAGAGATCTTTGTCGTTATGCATTCAAAAAACCAGCATTTGTTGAAATAGCCGCATATTCTACCCGTTATCCACTGGCACGCCAAACCACTGATGATACCAACGAGGTAAAATTTGCTCCCTGAGGCTGCTAATCCGCCAGCCTTGCGCTGAAAAATCGACCGTTACTTGCCCCTGATGAGGAGTATCAAGCCACGTATAACCTTGTTGTTGATAGCGATGCTTAACTTTGTTAGAGGGCAGTCGCCATGCGTTATAGCGCGATGCCGATGCGAGTGCCACTTTTCCATTCACTCGCTGAATTAATGGCAACGATGATGAGGTATTACTGCCATGGTGAGGTACCTGAAGCAATGTTGCCTGCACTTGCTGCCAGTAACGGCTTAGCATCTTTTGTTCAGCTGGGGCTTCAATATCACCGGTTAGAAGAATGCTATTCGTCCCGTCATCAACCTTAACCACACAGGAATGGTTATTTCCTTTATCGTTGCTACCTTGTAAAGGCCAGTGCGCGCTGAAACGCAATCCTTGCCATTGCCACGCTTCGCCACGCACACAGGGCTGATGATGTTCCCAGTTTAACGGACTTCTGATCCATAACATCGGCCATGTGTGCAATATTGAGTCCAGCCCTCCCCGGTGATCCAGATGTTCATGGCTCAGAATAACGCCTTCCGGTTCAAGATTATGCCAGTGGAGCCAGGGGATAATCAGTTGTTGCCCACTATCCCCTTCGGGCCAGGCCAGTCCCGTGTCATAGAGAATCGCTTTGCCGTTTCTGGCTATCACCATTGCCAGCCCTTGCCCGACATCAAGCATGTACACTTGCCACTCGTCAGGTCGAGGTTTTTGCCACAGCGGCCAGCACATCAGCAAGCCTACAGCCACACACATTGCTGGCAACGTTCGCCAGGCGTTTAATCGCCATACCACCAGTAAGAACCATGGGGAAAATGATAGCCATTGCCAACGTTCAGCAATGTTGATCCACCCTTCTGGCAAACTCTTTAACCCCCAGAAAAGTAAAGCCAAAGACCGGTCGGCAAGAAACCATAACCCTTGCTCCAGGATTAACGGCCCGCTTAAATGCACAACCATCGCGGCGAGGATCAACGGAACCGTGATAAATGTCACCAAGGGAATTGCTAATAGATTTGCAATAAACGAGGTCAGACTAATGCCATGAAATATGACGATTTGCACGGGCATAAGCAGAAGTGTGATTCCCAGTTGCAAATGAATGAGGGAAACAACTGCACGCAATACCGGCGGCAGTTGCCACTCAGGACAGGGAAACCACTGATACCAAAATATCAATGCCGCGACCGCAGCGGCAGAGAGCCATAAACTTTGCGAGAGAATGGCAACAGGATCCATCAGCAAAATTGCCGCCAGACAACATATCCATACATCCCAGCCACTCCACTGTCGCCCACTTAACTTAAGCATTCCCCACGTAGCAAGCGCCACAACGGTACGCAATGCAGGAGGTTGCATTCCCGTCAGCCAGGCATAAAAAGCAGCACAGCAGATTCCGCCAATTAATGGCATTTGCCAGTGGATCCAGCGCCCAGGCAGAAAAATTTGTCCACTGCGAATGAGTCCGGCAGCCAGCAACGCCGCAAAAGCGATGTGCAATCCCGATATCGCCATTAAATGCGCCGTTCCAGTATCACGCATGATATTTTTGATTTCTTTAGGGACGGATAACCGTTCCCCCATACCTAAACCAAGAATAACCGCATTCCACGGATAGGGTTGCAGCGTTGTTTGTAGTGACGCCAGATACTGTGCACGCAGGCTACAATTCGGTTCAATAACACTTGCCTGCAGAAAGCGGCCGGTGAGCGGCTGATGCTGGGCAATGGCATAACGCTGGCTATCAAAGCCGCCATCATTAAGTTGACCATGAACGGCACGAACTTTGAGTTTCATTGACCACAGTTGTCCGGCACAAACCGCTTGCGGAAGATATTCGCCATACAGCACAAGGCCTGGCGCAGGGAATATACGTCGACCTTGTAGATAAGTAATTTGACCGTAATGAGTGGTCATGCCGTCAGTAGCAGTGATCTCAACAATTGCATCCTGCGTCGCGCCAGTTAAGGTTTCTCCTGCCAACAAAATTTGCTTTGCTGATAATATGCCCCAAACGAAAAACAGCAACGTCAGCGCGATATAACGGACGGTTTTAACAGGGATAAATGCCAGTACGCAGGCGAAGAGAGTCAGAAACGCAAGGGTTAATGTCCCAGGCAATTGGGGCAAAATCAGCAACGGAAAAATTCCGCAAATTATGCATACGCCGACTGTCGTTATTTTCATGCACCCCTCCCTGTTTATGGAAAGTGTGCAACTTTGTTGAGCGGTTGTCTGGTGGGAATTTTGCGTTCCCCGAGGCACATTCAGAAGAATTTAACGAAAGGGTGAAAACTGCTCAAAACTCTGCGAGGCAGCTTCCAGTTCCTGATTAGAGAAATGAAAAAAGCACCCGACAGGTGCTTTTCTCGCGTTCAAGTTTGAGTAAAAACTTAACCGTAAATATTGGCGCGATCGCGCAGTTCTTTACCTGGTTTAAAGTGAGGAACGTATTTTCCTTCCAGTTCTACTTTATCGCCAGTCTTCGGATTACGTCCGGTACGTGGTGCGCGGTAGTGCAAAGAGAAACTGCCGAAACCGCGGATTTCAATACGCTCGCCCTGCGCAAGAGTCGAGGCCATATGCTCCAGCATCTCTTTTACTGCATCTTCAACCGTCTTGGCGGGAATGTGCGATTGCTGGGTGGCAAGTCTTTCTATCAATTCTGACTTGGTCATGATTCCTCCGGTTCCTTAAAGGCAAATTAAGCGGCTGCTGTTGCTGCATTGATTAAGGGCGGCCGTAGCCGCCCTTAGTGCTTGATTACAGGACGAAACCTGCAATCTGTCAAGTAAACTCAACAAACTTCGGAATAAAAATCCCGAAGAGTCAGAGAATTACTCGCCTTTAGCTGCTTTGAAAGCTTCAGCCATTGCGTTGTTGGAGAAGTTTGCATCTTCCTGTTTGTTAACAGTTGCGATTGCATCTTTCTCGTCAGCTTCGTCTTTCGCACGAACAGACAGGCTGATTGCACGGTTTTTACGATCAACGCCGGTGAATTTAGCTTCAACTTCGTCGCCAACGCTCAGAACCAGGGTAGCGTCTTCAACGCGGTCACGGGATGCTTCAGAAGCACGCAGGTAACCTTCAACGCCGTCAGCCAGTTCTACGGTTGCGCCTTTAGCGTCAACTGCAGTTACTTTACCGGTTACGATAGCGCCTTTCTTGTTCAGAGCAACCCAGTTGTTGAACGGATCTTCTGCGAGCTGTTTAACGCCCAGGGAGATACGTTCACGTTCTGCGTCAACCTGCAGAACAACTGCAGCGATTTCGTCGCCTTTTTTGTATTCACGAACTGCTTCTTCGCCTGCAACGTTCCAGGAGATGTCAGACAGGTGAACCAGGCCGTCGATGCCGCCGTCCAGGCCGATGAAGATACCGAAGTCAGTGATAGACTTGATTTTACCTTCAACACGGTCGCCCTTATTGTGGGTTTCCGCGAACTGCTGCCACGGGTTAGCTTTGCACTGTTTCAGACCCAGGGAGATACGACGACGTTCTTCGTCGATATCCAGAACCATAACTTCCACTACATCGCCAACGTTAACAACTTTGGACGGGTGGATGTTTTTGTTGGTCCAATCCATTTCGGAAACGTGTACCAGGCCTTCAACGCCTTCTTCGATTTCAACGAAGCAGCCGTAGTCGGTCAGGTTGGTCACGCGACCAGTCAGTTTGGTACCTTCCGGATAACGTTTAGCGATAGCTACCCACGGATCTTCGCCCAGCTGTTTCAGGCCCAGGGATACACGGGTACGTTCGCGGTCGAACTTCAGCACTTTAACAGTGATTTCGTCGCCCACGTTGACGATTTCGCTCGGATGCTTAACGCGTTTCCAGGCCATGTCAGTGATGTGCAGCAGGCCGTCAACGCCGCCCAGATCAACGAATGCACCGTAGTCAGTGAGGTTCTTAACGATACCTTTAACTTCCATGCCTTCCTGCAGGTTTTCCAGCAGCTGATCGCGCTCTGCGCTGTTTTCGGATTCGATAACGGCACGACGAGAAACAACAACGTTGTTGCGCTTCTGATCCAGCTTGATTACTTTAAATTCAAGCTCTTTGCCTTCCAGGTGCAGAGTGTCACGCACCGGACGAACGTCTACCAGAGAACCTGGCAGGAACGCACGAATACCGTTCAGCTCAACAGTGAAGCCGCCCTTAACTTTGCCGTTGATAACACCGGTAACAGTTTCAGCATCTTCGTAAGCTTTTTCCAGCGTGATCCAGGCTTCGTGACGTTTAGCTTTCTCACGGGACAGCAGAGTTTCACCGAAGCCGTCTTCTACTGCGTCCAGAGCAACGTCAACTTCGTCACCTACCTGGATTTCCAGCTCGCCCTGGGCGTTTTTGAACTGCTCAGCCGGGATGGCGGACTCAGATTTCAGACCAGCGTCAACCAGTACTACATCTTTGTCGATAGCAACAACAACGCCACGAACGATAGAACCCGGGCGGGTTTCGATTTCTTTTAAGGACTCTTCAAAGAGTTGAGCAAAAGATTCAGTCATGTTTAATCTTCAGGTTTATATTTAACGTCCACCTGGCTCCATGCCGGATGGGGTTGTTTAACATACCCGCTGTCATTCCATTGCAACGGGGGTACTGCAAATTCGGTCGCTTATGCGAGAGCCAATTTCTGGCGCGCGTATTGTAGCGCTTTTTCAATCACTTGCTCAATGCTTAAGGTGGTGGAATCCAACACTAAAGCATCGGCTGCCGGAACCAGTGGCGCTACCGCTCGGTTACGATCGCGGTCGTCGCGTTCTTTGATCTCGGCCAAAAGGCGCTCAAAGTTAACACTAAAGCCCTTCTCCTGCAACTGTAGCATGCGGCGATGCGCACGTTCTTCCGAGGAGGCGTCAAGGAAAATTTTCACTGGCGCATCAGGGAATACCACCGTTCCCATGTCGCGGCCATCGGCAATCAGGCCTGGTAATTCGCGAAACGCGCGTTGGCGACGCAATAATGCTTCACGAACGCGTGGGAATGCCGCGACTTGTGAAGCAGCATTCGCCACTTCCTGAGTACGAATTTCGCCGCTGACATCTTCCCCTTCGAGGATCACTTCCAGATTGCCATTGGTCGACACAAAACGTACATCCAGATGGGATGCCAGCGGCACCAGCGCATCTTCCGAAGCAACATCAACATGGTGATGTAATGCCGCTAGTGCCAGTACGCGATAAATTGCACCCGAGTCCAGCAGATGCCATTGCAACGCTTCCGCCATAGCCTTACACAAGGTGCCTTTCCCTGCACCGCTTGGGCCATCAATGGTAATAACCGGGGCAATTGCCGTCATCTTTATCTCCTTAAAACAGGCGTACCGTTAACATAACCGCGCGCATTATACGCGCCGAAGGCACAAATCGTTAACGTTGTGTGCAAAAACCAGTTTTGTCTGTATTCAGATGGGGATTTATTGCGCAATTATAGCGGGCTGGCAGAAGACCAGCCCGAAAGATGACAATGATTTACTTACCAGAGGCGATACGATCACGGATGTGTTGCGCACGCTCTGTTGATGGTGGGTGAGAGTCAAACATGGACTGGGTGCGACCGCCATCCAGGCTAGCCAGTTTTTCAAAGCTGCCAACCAGCCCCTGGGTGCTGATGCCACGTTTCTTCAACAGATCAAAGGAGAAATCATCTGCTTCGGACTCTTTATCACGGGAGTATTTCGCATTGATAGCGCCTTCTGCGATATCACCCAATTGTGAGCGGGAAAGCTGGGAAGCCACACCGCTGGTAGCTGAAATGGCATCGCGTGCGGCAACGATCGCATAAGAAGCTTTCATTTCAGCCAGCGAGTGACCCAACGCGACGTGGCCCAGTTCATGGCCCAGAACACCTTCAATTTCGTTGTCATTCATCATGTCCATCAGGCCACTGTAGACACGAACACAGCCGTTCGCCATCGCCCATGCGTTGACGTCGCTGGTCATATAAACCTTATAGTTGACCGGCGTGCCATTAATATTGTTACCCAATGCTTTGGCGATTTTTGCCAGACGTTTACCGTACTTGCTGGATTTACTTGCGACTTGATTGCCGCTGTCCATTTCGGCACAGCCCTGATTGGCAATCGCTTTTGCATCGGCATCACTTAATGTTGCTGCTTTATAGGCATTTAAACCGGAGCTGATAGCCATATTGGTATCAATACCGTGGGTATTTTGACACCCTGTCAGTAATGCTGCAGAGGTCGCAATCGCCAGCAGTAATTTAGTATTCTTCATGTGAATCATCCGTTGATTAATCATATATAAATATTATGTATCAACAACTTACATTGACAAGCGACGCTACCATTAATCAAAATGACTCACAAGGTCCGAAAAAAAACGCCGGCAATGTGTCGACGTTTTGATAAAGAAAGTTTTGGCTATTTATTGGACGTTATTCATTCAGGCTGCCTGGCTAATCCGCGCCAGCTGCTCGAAATAATCCGGAAATGTTTTGGCCGTGCATTTGGGATCAAGAATCGTCACTGGTGTATCTGACAACGCCACCAGCGAGAAACACATCGCCATCCGGTGATCATTGTATGTCGCGATCTCGGCAAAGTTCAGTTTTTCCGGTGGAGTGATACGAATGTAATCGTGCCCCTCTTCTACTTCCGCACCGACTTTACGCAGTTCTGTTGCCATCGCAAACAGGCGATCGGTCTCTTTAACACGCCAGTTATAGATATTGCGCAGCGTTGTGGTGCCTTTTGCAAATAACGCCGCGGTGGCAATGGTCATCGCCGCATCGGGAATATGGTTCATATCCATATCAATAGCGTTCAGTTCACCACGTGTGCAGGAAATATAATCATCGCCCCAGCAAATGGTCGCGCCCATTTTTTCCAGCACATCAGCAAAGCGAATATCACCCTGCATACTGCTGCGTCCAATACCGGTCACTTTTACAGTGCCGCCTTTGATTGCTGCTGCTGCCAGAAAGTAAGAAGCCGAAGATGCATCGCCTTCGACCAAATAAGTACCCGGAGACTGATAAGACTGCCCGCCTTTTACGACAAATTGTTGATAGTGCTGATTTTCAATTTCAACACCAAACGTCTTCATCAGATTGAGTGTGATGTCGATATAAGGTTTAGAAACCAGATCGCCTTTAATACGAATCACCGTATCTTCCGGCGCAAGAGGCGCAGTCATTAACAGTGCGGTGAGGAATTGGCTGGAAACGGAGCCATCAACGTCAACGTTGCCGCCAGTAAAGCCGCCCTGTAAACGCAACGGCGGATAATTTTCTTGTTCCAGGTAAGTGATCTTCGCCCCGCCCAGGCGCAGCGCATCCACCAGATGACCAATCGGGCGCTCTTTCATACGCGGCTCACCGGTCAGCACAATATCATTGCTACCCAGACAAAGAGCTGCCGCCAGCGGACGCATTGCCGTTCCGGCGTTACCGAGGAACAACTCCAGGGCACCTTCTGCGTGTAATGGACCGCCGTTACCGATAATTTCGCAACGTGTACGATCGGCTGAAAGCGTATAGCTTACCCCTAACGCTGTTAATGCATTCAGCATATGGCGCACGTCATCGCTATCCAGCAGATTGGTTAATACTGTTTTGCCGTGTGCTAATGCCGCCAGCAATAAAGCGCGGTTAGAAACGCTCTTGGAACCGGGCAGATTAATAGTGCCATCGACACGAGCGATGGGTTGTAACGTCAGGGATTCCATGAACTCAACTCTCTACAACAGAAATAAAAACCCCACAGGCTGGCTGTGGGGATTAAGCAAAATTTCGGCATTAACCGTGACGGCGTTCGAACTCAACCATGAAGTCTGTCAGCGCTTTAACGCCTTCCAGCGGCATGGCATTATAAATAGACGCGCGCATTCCGCCGACCACACGGTGACCTTTCAGTGCATGAAGGCCTGCAGCAAAAGACTCTTCAAGGAACAATTTGTCAAGCGCACTGTCCGCCAACTGGAACGGCACGTTCATCCGCGAACGGTTAGCTTTCGCCACGTCATTGCGGTAGAAATCGCTGTTATCAATCACCCCATATAGCAGTTCTGCTTTTTGCTGATTGATTTTATCCATTTCAGCTACACCGCCGTTCGCTTTCAGCCATTTAAAGACCAGACCAGACAGATACCAGGCAAATGTCGGCGGCGTGTTAAACATGGAGCCATTATCGTTGAGGATGGAATAATCCAGAATCGACGGACACGCGACATTCGCTTTGCCCAGCAAATCTTCACGGACGATGACGATTGTCAGGCCTGCCGGGCCGATATTTTTCTGCGCGCCAGCGTAAATCACGCCATAACGGCTGACGTCAATCGGACGGGAAAGAATGGTTGAAGAGAAGTCGGCGGCAACCACCACATCTTTGCCGAAGTCTGGCGTTTCGTCGATGGCGATACCGTCGATGGTTTCATTCGGGCAGTAATGCATATAAGCAGCATTATCAGAGAGTTGCCATTCACGCATTGGCTTAACCGCGCGCAGACCATCAACAGTCACTTTGGCGTCAAAGACATTAGGCGTGCAGTATTTTTTCGCTTCTTTAATGGCACTTGCCGCCCAGTAACCGGCATCAACATAATCTGCGGTGGTTTTATCACCGAGAATATTCAGCGGTACCGCAGCAAACTGACCGCGACCACCGCCATGGCAGAATAATACCTTGTAGTTGGAGGGGACATTAAGAAGATCGCGAAAATCCTTCTCGGCTTCCTCTGCAACCTGAATGAACTCTTTGCCACGGTGACTCACTTCCATCACCGACGTACCAAGACCGTTCCAGTCGCGCAGTTCCTGTTGAGCCTGTTTAAGCACCTCTGCCGGTAGCATTGCCGGACCAGAACTAAAATTGAAGATTTGAGCCATTTCCCCTCACCACGTTGCGTTGCTATTAACCCGCGGTCAATCGATTGCGACCACAGGTAATACATTATTCCTGTGGCTATCGGTTTTATCATTCAGTGACACACATCGCAATGAGTAAAACCGTTGAGGGCAAAAATGTGGCTTGCATCACACAAAAGAATCTCTCGGATTATTAGCAAAAAGCCGATGTTTTTACTGTCAGGTCACCCGTTTTGCCCGACTTGCCTTCGTCCATTCTGGATTTGCACAGCGCGGACATAATTGTTTTTCCCCCGCTTTCATATGAATGATTTCACTACAACGAATACAGGCATAGTCCGCCGACTCCGGCACCACTTTGTAACGCTGCGTACAATCACTGGGTAAAATAAGTAAACCCGGTTTCACCTTGTCATCTTCAAAGAAATAGACACTGATTTGCCCGTTGGTTTCGAGAATCGCCAGACGTACTTGCCCCAACTGCTCTACACCGCGCAATCGTAGCTCCATAAAGAACTCAAATTCCGTCATGTTGGAGTTATTGAGTTTCGACCAGGCCAGCTCGCCATCTTCAATAATGACAACCGGCTTACCTTCCAGAAGATCTTCCAGTTTTTCACTGTGTGCCATCAACCACATTACCAGGCGGTATAACAACGCCAGAGTAATAAAGACGATAAGTACCGGGACCATCGGCACATCATCATAAAACGCCACATCTCCCGCCGCTGACCCCAGCGTCAGAATGATTAACACTTCAAACAGCGACATCTGCCGCACTCCGCGTCTTCCGGTCATTTTGAGGAACAAAAAAACCAGTACAAAGGTATACAGACTACGTAGTGCAACTTCGCCAAGGAAATCAAAAGGCACTTTATCAAATGCCATACGGTGGAGATCGAACGCCTTCATTTTTATGCTCTTAACGTGGTTTATCCGCTAAAAGCATAGTCAACAGTTCATCGGCATGGCGGCGGTGATAGCGCCTTTGAGATAAAACCCGTATTATTGCGCGCTTTCCGTACGACTAAAGTGATTTTCATGACGCAAACATTTATCCCCGGCAAAGATGCCGCACTGGAAGATTCCATCGCTCGCTTCCAGCAAAAACTTTCAGACCTCGGCTTTCAGATTGAAGAGGCCTCCTGGCTGAATCCCGTGCCTAACGTCTGGTCTGTACATATTCGCGACAAAGAGTGCGCACTGTGTTTTACCAACGGTAAAGGCGCAACCAAGAAAGCGGCGCTGGCTTCTGCACTCGGTGAATATTTCGAGCGTCTCTCAACCAACTACTTTTTTGCTGATTTCTGGCTGGGCGAAACCATCGCCAACGGTCCATTTGTGCATTATCCCAACGAAAAATGGTTCCCACTGACCGAAAATGACGATGTGCCAGAAGGGCTGCTCGATGACCGTCTGCGCGCATTTTACGATCCGGAGAATGAATTGACCGGCAGTATGCTGATTGACCTACAATCCGGTAACGAAGATCGTGGTATTTGCGGTCTGCCGTTTACGCGCCAGTCCGACAATCAGACCGTTTATATTCCGATGAATATCATTGGTAACCTGTACGTTTCTAACGGTATGTCTGCTGGCAATACCCGTAACGAAGCACGCGTTCAGGGGTTGTCCGAAGTTTTCGAACGCTACGTGAAAAACCGCATTATTGCTGAAAGCATCAGCTTGCCGGAAATCCCGGCAGACGTGCTGGCGCGTTACCCAGCGGTGGTTGAAGCGATCGAAACACTGGAAGCAGAAGGTTTCCCGATCTTCGCATATGATGGTTCCCTTGGCGGCCAGTATCCGGTGATTTGCGTGGTACTGTTTAATCCTGCTAACGGCACCTGCTTTGCCTCTTTCGGTGCGCATCCTGATTTTGGCGTAGCACTGGAACGTACAGTGACCGAGCTGCTGCAAGGTCGTGGCCTGAAAGATTTGGATGTGTTTACTCCGCCAACCTTCGATGATGAAGAAGTCGCTGAACATACCAACCTCGAAACGCACTTTATCGATTCCAGCGGTTTAATCTCCTGGGACCTGTTCAAGCAGGATGCCGATTATCCGTTTGTGGACTGGAATTTCTCCGGCACCACGGAAGAAGAGTTTGCTACGCTGATGGCTATCTTCAACAAAGAAGATAAAGAAGTTTATATTGCCGATTACGAGCATCTGGGCGTTTATGCTTGCCGTATTATCGTGCCTGGCATGTCCGATATTTATCCGGCTGAAGATCTGTGGCTCGCGAATAACAGTATGGGCAGCCATTTACGTGAAACGATTCTTTCGCTACCAGGCAGCGAGTGGGAAAAAGAAGATTACCTGAACCTCATCGAGCAACTGGATGAAGAAGGTTTTGATGACTTTACCCGCGTGCGTGAGCTGTTGGGTCTGGCGACCGGGTCGGATAACGGTTGGTACACCCTGCGTATCGGTGAATTAAAAGCCATGCTGGCGCTGGCTGGTGGCGATCTGGAACAGGCTCTGGTCTGGACCGAATGGACGATGGAGTTTAACTCATCGGTATTCAGCCCGGAACGCGCCAACTATTATCGCTGCCTGCAAACGTTGTTATTACTGGCACAGGAAGAAGATCGCCAGCCGCTGCAATATCTGAATGCGTTTGTTCGCATGTACGGCGCAGATGCCGTGGAAGCCGCCAGTGCGGCAATGAGCGGCGAAGCGGCGTTTTATGGCTTGCAACCAGTAGATAGCGATCTGCACGCGTTTGCTGCACATCAGTCGCTGTTGAAGGCCTACGAAAAGCTGCAGCGCGCCAAAGCAGCATTCTGGGCAAAATAAAATCAAATAGCCTACGCAATGTAGGCTTAATGATTCGTCTGAGTTATATTACGGGGCGTTTTTTTAATGCCCCGCTTTACATATATTTGCATTAATAAAATAATTGTAATTATAAGGTTAAATATCGGTAATTTGTATTTAATAAATACGATCGATATTGTTACTTTATTCGCCTGGTGCTCCCTTTTAATTAACTGTTTTAGCGGAGGATGCGGAAAAAATTCAACTCATTTGTTAATTTTTAAAATTTATTTTTATTTGGATAATCAAATATTTACTCCGTATTTGCATAAAAACCATGCGAGTTACGGGCCTATAAGCCAGGCGAGATATGATCTATATCAATTTCTCATCTATAATGCTTTGTTAGTATCTCGTCGCCGACTTAATAAAGAGAGAGTTAGTGTGAAAGCTGACAACCCTTTTGATCTTTTACTTCCTGCTGCAATGGCCAAAGTGGCCGAAGAGGCGGGTGTCTATAAAGCAACGAAACATCCGCTTAAGACTTTCTATCTGGCGATTACCGCCGGTGTTTTCATCTCAATCGCATTCGTCTTCTATATCACAGCAACCACTGGCACAGGCACAATGCCCTTCGGCATGGCAAAACTGGTTGGCGGCATTTGCTTCTCTCTGGGGCTGATTCTTTGTGTTGTCTGCGGAGCCGATCTCTTTACTTCCACAGTGTTGATTGTTGTTGCTAAGGCGAGTGGGCGCATCACCTGGGGTCAGTTGGCTAAAAACTGGCTAAATGTCTATTTTGGCAACCTGGTCGGCGCACTGCTGTTTGTACTTTTAATGTGGCTTTCCGGCGAGTATATGACCGCAAATGGTCAATGGGGACTAAACGTCCTACAAACCGCCGACCACAAAGTGCACCATACTTTTATTGAGGCCGTCTGCCTTGGTATCCTGGCAAACCTGATGGTATGTCTGGCAGTATGGATGAGTTATTCTGGCCGCAGCCTGATGGACAAAGCGTTTATCATGGTGCTGCCGGTCGCGATGTTTGTTGCCAGCGGTTTTGAGCACAGTATCGCAAACATGTTTATGATCCCGATGGGTATTGTAATCCGCGACTTCGCATCTCCGGAATTCTGGACCGCTGTCGGTTCTGCACCGGAAAATTTTTCTCACCTGACCGTGATGAACTTCATCACTGATAACCTGATTCCGGTTACGATCGGTAATATTATCGGCGGTGGTTTGTTGGTTGGGTTGACATACTGGGTCATTTACCTGCGTGAAAACGATCACCATTAATGGTTGTCGAAGTACGCAGTAAATAAAAAATCCACTTAAGAAGGTAGGTGTTACATGTCCGAGCTTAATGAAAAGTTAGCCACAGCCTGGGAAGGTTTTACCAAAGGTGACTGGCAGAATGAAGTAAACGTCCGTGACTTCATTCAGAAAAACTACACTCCGTACGAGGGTGACGAGTCCTTCCTGGCTGGCGCTACTGAAGCGACCACCACCCTGTGGGACAAAGTAATGGAAGGCGTTAAACTGGAAAACCGCACTCACGCGCCAGTTGACTTTGACACCGCTGTTGCTTCCACCATCACCTCTCACGACGCTGGCTACATCAACAAAGCGTTGGAAAAAGTTGTTGGTCTGCAGACTGAAGCTCCGCTGAAACGTGCTCTTATCCCGTTCGGTGGTATCAAAATGATCGAAGGTTCCTGCAAAGCGTACAACCGCGAACTGGACCCGATGATCAAAAAAATCTTCACTGAATACCGTAAAACTCACAACCAGGGCGTGTTCGACGTTTACACTCCGGACATCCTGCGTTGCCGTAAATCCGGTGTTCTGACCGGTCTGCCAGATGCTTATGGCCGTGGCCGTATCATCGGTGACTACCGTCGCGTTGCGCTGTACGGTATCGACTACCTGATGAAAGACAAATACGCTCAGTTCACCTCTCTGCAGGCTGATCTGGAAAACGGCGTAAACCTGGAACAGACTATCCGTCTGCGCGAAGAAATCGCTGAACAGCACCGCGCTCTGGGTCAGATGAAAGAAATGGCTGCGAAATACGGCTACGACATCTCTGGTCCGGCAACCAACGCTCAGGAAGCTATCCAGTGGACTTACTTCGGCTACCTGGCTGCTGTTAAGTCTCAGAACGGTGCTGCAATGTCCTTCGGTCGTACCTCCACCTTCCTGGATGTGTACATCGAACGTGACCTGAAAGCTGGCAAGATCACCGAACAAGAAGCGCAGGAAATGGTTGACCACCTGGTCATGAAACTGCGTATGGTTCGCTTCCTGCGTACTCCGGAATACGATGAACTGTTCTCTGGCGACCCGATCTGGGCAACCGAATCTATCGGTGGTATGGGCCTCGACGGTCGTACCCTGGTTACCAAAAACAGCTTCCGTTTCCTGAACACCCTGTACACCATGGGTCCGTCTCCGGAACCGAACATGACCATTCTGTGGTCTGAAAAACTGCCGCTGAACTTCAAGAAATTCGCCGCTAAAGTGTCCATCGACACATCTTCTCTGCAGTATGAGAACGATGACCTGATGCGTCCGGACTTCAACAACGATGACTACGCTATCGCTTGCTGCGTAAGCCCGATGATCGTTGGTAAACAAATGCAGTTCTTCGGTGCGCGTGCAAACCTGGCGAAAACCATGCTGTACGCAATCAACGGCGGCGTTGACGAAAAACTGAAAATGCAGGTTGGTCCGAAGTCTGAACCGATCAAAGGCGATCTCCTGAACTACGATGAAGTGATGGAGCGCATGGATCACTTCATGGACTGGCTGGCTAAACAGTACATCACTGCACTGAACATCATTCACTACATGCACGACAAGTACAGCTACGAAGCCTCTCTGATGGCGCTGCACGACCGTGACGTTATCCGCACCATGGCGTGTGGTATCGCTGGTCTGTCCGTTGCTGCTGACTCCCTGTCTGCAATCAAATATGCGAAAGTTAAACCGATTCGTGACGAAGACGGTCTGGCTATCGACTTCGAAATCGAAGGCGAATACCCGCAGTTTGGTAACAACGATCCGCGTGTAGATGACCTGGCTGTTGACCTGGTAGAACGTTTCATGAAGAAAATTCAGAAACTGCACACCTACCGTGACGCTATCCCGACTCAGTCTGTTCTGACCATCACTTCTAACGTTGTGTATGGTAAGAAAACTGGTAACACCCCAGACGGTCGTCGTGCTGGCGCGCCGTTCGGACCGGGTGCTAACCCGATGCACGGTCGTGACCAGAAAGGTGCTGTAGCGTCTCTGACTTCCGTTGCTAAACTGCCGTTTGCTTACGCTAAAGATGGTATCTCCTACACCTTCTCTATCGTTCCGAACGCACTGGGTAAAGACGACGAAGTTCGTAAGACCAACCTGGCAGGTCTGATGGATGGTTACTTCCACCACGAAGCATCCATCGAAGGTGGTCAGCACCTGAACGTTAACGTGATGAACCGTGAAATGCTGCTTGACGCGATGGAAAACCCGGAAAAATATCCGCAGCTGACCATCCGTGTATCTGGCTACGCAGTACGTTTCAACTCGCTGACTAAAGAACAGCAGCAGGACGTTATTACTCGTACCTTCACTCAATCTATGTAATTAGATTTGACTGAAATCGTACAGTAAAAAGCGTACAATAAAGGCTCCACGAAAGTGGGGCCTTTTTTAGCACGAGAGCCTTTTTTGTCAGCTATCTATACTTTAAGGTGACTGCCAAAACAGACTCGACGTAGCCTTCGAGCTGCGCACCAACACGGCCTCAGATGGGCCACATCTGGAGAAACACCGCAATGTCAGTTATTGGTCGCATTCACTCCTTTGAATCCTGTGGAACCGTAGACGGCCCAGGTATTCGCTTTATCACCTTTTTCCAGGGCTGCCTGATGCGCTGCCTGTATTGTCATAACCGCGACACCTGGGACACGCATGGCGGTAAAGAAGTTACCGTTGAAGATTTGATGAAGGAAGTGGTGACCTATCGCCACTTTATGAACGCTTCCGGCGGCGGCGTTACCGCATCCGGCGGTGAAGCAATCCTGCAAGCTGAGTTTGTTCGTGACTGGTTCCGCGCCTGTAAAAAAGAAGGCATTCATACCTGTCTGGATACCAACGGTTTTGTTCGTCGTTACGATCCGGTGATTGATGAACTGCTGGAAGTAACCGACCTGGTAATGCTCGATCTCAAACAGATGAACGACGAGATCCACCAAAATCTGGTTGGAGTTTCCAACCACCGCACGCTGGAGTTCGCTAAATATCTGGCGAACAAAAATGTGAAGGTGTGGATCCGCTACGTTGTTGTCCCAGGCTGGTCTGACGATGACGATTCAGCGCATCGCCTCGGTGAATTTACCCGTGATATGGGTAACGTTGAGAAAATCGAACTTCTCCCCTACCACGAACTGGGCAAACACAAATGGGTGGCGATGGGTGAAGAATACAAACTCGATGGTGTTAAACCACCGAAGAAAGAAACCATGGAACGCGTGAAAGGCATTCTTGAGCAGTACGGTCATAAGGTAATGTTCTAATTTCCCCGTAAAGCGGCAACTTTATTGAGTTGCCGCTTTTTTATTCCGCGCTGCATAAATAATTCAGAGCTCTATTTCTCACGCCCTTACAGCACAGCTTCCAAATGTATTACCCAAACCGCCAGTATATGTCCTGCGGCTTGCGCGCATTTCTCGATTATGTAAAAACGGGTCAGATCTGCCAGAGTCAGCATCACCGACCACAATAATTATTTACTATTCGCTTTACGCGCCAGCAGCGGGAATATCAGTCCTAATCCTACCAGCACAAACGGCGTTGCAACATTCAGCGCCAACTGGAAGGTCCACTCTGCAGTGAAGGCTTCCATTTTCGGGAAGATCCCCGTCAAACAGGCAAAGGCGGTAAAGGCAAAACACCAAATCCCGACGGTCATTGCCAGAGGCTTATTACGAATAAAGACATATTCTGGTTTATATTTCTGCGCCAGGCGAACGACTGCAATAAATGCAACAAATACCCATAAATAACGCAGCGGCATCACTACCGAGTTAAGATTCAACAGCCATTTATAGAGATTGTTCATATCACCGATGCCGAGAGTCGGCAGCATAATCAGAATTGCCACCAGCACCAGGGTCAGAAAATAGCCATTAACGGGCGTACCAGAAGCGTTGGTACGACATAAACTGGCTGGAATATATTTGCTGTCAGCATCACCTAATAGCACTTTAAGCGGGGCATCAATCGAGAATACCAGCGCAGCTACTTGTCCCAGGGTATTCGCAATGGCGTAAATCACCATTAAAGTATTACCCATGTTGTAATACTCGCCCAGCTTCTGAAAGGCGTAATACTGACCGTTAGTCATTAAGTCATCCGGGATATTACGCGAGTCAAACATCATCCCCATCGCCAGTGAGCCCAGAATGGCACAAACCGCAACCATCACCGCCAGGCATAGCATCCCTTTTGGAAATTCTTTTCCTGGGTTGCGCGTTTGATTAACGTAAGGAGAAATCTTCTCTGCTCCGCCAACCGCGAAAACCAGCATTGAAATAGTGGTAATGTAGGTAAAGTCGATATGAGGAATGAACGTTTCCCAGGTAATGTTTGTGGTCGCAATATGCACTTCAGTAATCGCAGGCGCGGTTACCGCCATCGCCACATACAGGAGCGACATAACAAACATCGCAATCCCTGCCACAGAACCGACGATTTTCAGCGATTTCATACCGCGTGAAGCAACCCACATAAAGAAGATAAACAGCACCAGCGTTAACCCCTGTAACGCTACGACTGAATATTCTTTGATTAGCGAACCGTCGCCTTTCATCGCCCAACCGAGCGCAATCAGTATTGCCTGGGGTTTTTGTGCCAGATAGGGAATATGCACCACCCAGTAGGTCCACGCGGCGAGGTAAGCCAGTCCGGGTCCCATCGTGTGTTTAATCCAGGTACTGACCCCGCCCTTCCCATCTTTGAAGGTCGAGCCTAACTGACCAACAATTAGCGCATAAGGTGTGAAATAGAGCGCAAAGATAAACACCCATGAAAAAACAACCACCAGCCCCTGGTTGGCATAGTTATTAACAACGTTGCCAAAACCCCAGACAGTGATAAAAGACATCAGCGCAATGTTGTACCATCGCAGCTGTTTTTCCTGAACATTCCCAGCCATAGACAAATCCTTCGCCAAAATTAAAGGGGCATCTGTAAAACGAGGGATTATGCGCGGCAAATAAGAAGTGCGGAAATAGCGAAATGCAAAATTATAACCTGCTGCACATTTTATTTTTAAACGAATAAAATTTGGAAAAAAGCACGTCAGATAGAAGAAACAAAAAAGCAGAGTGTGAAACAGTAAGTTCACACTCTGCTTGAATTCATTTACACGTGAGCAACGGGTTTCGGCGTATGACCGGCGTTGCGAAGCAGCATCAGCAAATAGATAAACGATACGCTGGCGATCATGATAAACAATAAATTATCGGAGAAATTCTGCATTAGCATAGCGGTAAATGACGGGCCAAGCAGACTTCCCACGGTATAGCTCAACAGTAAGGCCTGGTTCATCGCCACCAGTTGATGATGTGCAACTTTCTCGCAAGCCCAGGCCATCGCCACCGGATATAGCGTAAAGCCAGCGGCACCGAGGATGAATAACGCTGGGGCCATCGCCGCCTGGCTAAGCATCGCGATACTGCCGAGAATGACGACAAAAACCTGAACACGCAACACCAGCAGTCGACCAAACTTATCCGCCAGACGTCCGATCGGCCATTGTCCGAGGATACCCGCACTGACCAGTACCGCCATCCAGAAACCAATGCTGGCATTGCTCACCCCTTTGTGATTGAGGTACAACGGCATCAGGCCATATAGAGATCCCAGAACGATTCCTGAGATAATGCAGCCATTCACGCCAAGCCGCGCCTGACGGAGTTTTAGCATTGACGTAATTGACGTCGAATCATGGTTTTCAGCCTGCTGATTCAGGACACGCGTAAACAACAGCGGTAAGATCCCTGCCAACGTCAAACCTGTAACCCACGGCAATACGCTCATCAGCTCGGTTGAGACTTTGCTGACCAGTAACTGGCCTAAAAACGTTCCCACGTAATAAACCATCATATACGCAGCAAGCAAACGTCCACGGTTACGTGACGTCCCACTGCACATCAGCGCGCTCTCAACGACTACCCAAATCATGGCACAGCCGACGCCCGCGACAAAACGCCACGCCAACCAGCTCCAGAAACCAATCATCAGGCCAAGGCCGGCACAGCCAGCGGCAAAAATGAAGGAGGCCAGATAATAGCTGCGGTTAAAGCCAATGCGTTTAATGACATACCCTGTCAGCAATGTACCGACAAGGTTGCCGGTAAAATAGGATGAGCTGACAACGCCTACCTGCCATGTGGACATGTGTTCCTGGGCGAGCCAAAGCGGCACGAGTGTATTTAACACCGCGATCGCCAGAGTCAACAAAAGCAGGCCAGACAGCAAAAGCATGACAGGCCGGGTATACGTGGACATGAATTAAAACCGTGAGGAAGTTCAAATTTCATGCGCATCATGCCACCGCCAAAAACATTGTCAATGGGTGAAAATACGCGCATATCGCAGCGGCGGTATTATCGATTTATATTACTCATTCATAACGCTAATGCTGAAGAGATGATTAATCTCATCTGATTGTTTTTATTGATCTAACACAAATTTCATACGCTTCGTTCAGTCGAAAAATTTCATGGTCACAGCAAACTCATATTTCCCGTCTATGCTTTCAGAGCAATGCATCGCGTCTGACCGATTTCAGACGTACCACTGACTCTCGAAAGGAGAAGAGGATGACCAAACCGTATGTTCGTCTTGATAAAAATGATGCTGCCGTTTTGCTTGTTGATCACCAGGCTGGTTTACTTTCCCTTGTACGGGATATCGAACCCGATAAGTTTAAAAATAACGTGCTGGCGCTGGGTGACCTGGCTAAGTATTTCAACTTACCAACTATTCTTACCACCAGTTTTGAAACCGGTCCTAACGGCCCATTAGTTCCAGAACTGAAAGCACAATTCCCCGATGCACCTTACATTGCTCGCCCGGGAAATATTAACGCCTGGGATAACGAAGATTTTGTAAAAGCAGTCAAAGCGACAGGTAAAAAACAGTTAATTATTGCCGGTGTGGTAACCGAAGTTTGCGTGGCATTCCCGGCGCTTTCAGCCATTGAAGAGGGGTTTGATGTGTTTGTCGTGACTGACGCATCAGGGACCTTTAATGAAATTACCCGGCATTCGGCGTGGGATCGCATGTCGCAAGCTGGTGCGCAATTGATGACATGGTTCGGCGTGGCTTGCGAGCTACACCGTGACTGGCGTAATGATATTGAAGGACTGGCGACGTTGTTCTCTAACCACATTCCTGATTATCGTAATTTGATGACCAGTTATGACACGTTAACGAAGCAGAAATAAAAGAGAACCGGGGCCGAAACCCCGGTTGTTACTGATTAGCTTGCGACGGCCATCCCCACGGTCATATGCAAACCATAGAATACGCCGCGACCGATTAATTCCCCTGCCAGAAGCAGAATGAATGAGACAGATAGTAGCGGAACCGCAGGCTGATAACCTTTTAGCTGTGGTGCAATCCACAAGCACAGGGCAACAGCCAAAAGCACGATCCGCCAGGACATCAGCGCACCATAGTCCGGCACCAGCGCTGCGGCCTGCTGCACAGAACTATGAATAGTCGCCAGCTCTGCGCCCTGCATCACTGACATCACGCCACTCACTACCAGTGCAAGTACAGAAATGGCTGGCAGCAGACGCATCGCCCAGCCATCGACGCCAGCCAGACTCAGCAACAGGTAACCCAGTAACGGGCCGCCCATAAACATTGTCAGGAAGAAGCCCATCGGCGTCCAGATGCTGTACCAGGTCGGAACGGTATCAATGCTGTTATAGACACGCACCATCATCCAGACAAAGACTACGCCAAGAACCATCGTCACTACCAGCCACAGCGTACGCAATGCCGGTGACAGCTTTTTCAGCATTGCCAGCAACCAGCCGATGCCGCCTACAGCAAAAAAGATCGAACCGCTGGCGATTTCGTTACTGAGTGCTGAAGCCCCTACCCGGTTGAGCGAGTTAAAGGCGCGCATCGGTGAACCAAGATGGAGCATAGAGGCGATAAAGCCAATGCCCATCAGCACCCATAAGCCAAACATGCAGGCGATAACACGCTGCTGGGTTTCTGCTCGCAGGTCGCCTTTGAGCAGCGCCAAAGCCAGAACGATAAAACCACCCGCCACACATTGCCCGAAGACCGTGAAGATCATCAGCGGCCATTCATGCCATCCACTTCCCATCTCACACCTCCTTCGGGTTTGCCAGATAGCCAGTGGTATCCCCGGTCGGGCGGCTATTGGCATTGGGTTTGATCACAATATTCGGTTTGGTAAAGTGAGCTCGCGGCAACGGCGCAACGGCCGCCAGATCGCCATGTTTTTTACGCAGCTCGTCGATAGGGCCGAAATCCAGCGCCCGCAGCGGACAAGATTCAACACAGATCGGCTTTTTACCCTCCGCAACACGGTCATAACAACCATCGCATTTGGTCATATGGCCTTTCGTTTCGTTATATTGCGGTGCGCCATACGGGCAAGCCATATGGCAGTAGCGGCAGCCAATGCACACATCTTCATCGACCACAACAAAACCATCTTCACGTTTATGCATCGCACCGCTCGGGCAGACTTTAGTACAAGCCGGATCTTCGCAGTGGTTGCACGAAATCGACAGATAGTAGGCAAACACGTTCTGGTGCCAGACACCGTTATCTTCCTGCCAGTCGCCACCAGCATATTCATAAATGCGGCGGAAGCTGACTTCTGGCGTCAAATCTTTGTAGTCTTTACAAGCCAGCTCGCAGGTTTTGCAACCGGTGCAACGGCTGGAATCAATAAAAAATCCATACTGGGTTGTCATCGGTTACTCCTTACACCTTTTCAACCTGAACAAGGTTTGTATGTGACGGATTCCCCTTAGCGAGAGGAGACGGACGTTGAGTGGTCAGTACGTTAATACAACCACCCTTATCGACACGTTTTGCATCCGGGTCATACCAGGCACCTTCACCCAGTGCGACCACACCCGGCATCATTCGTGGCGTCACTTTCGCCTCAATATGAACCTCACCACGATCGTTAAAGATCCTGACTTTATCGCCGTTGTGGATACCGCGTTTTTGGGCATCAAGCGGGTTGATCCACATTTCCTGACGGCAAGCCGCTTTCAGCACATCAACGTTGCCGTAAGTTGAGTGAACGCGAGATTTATAGTGGAAACCTGTAAGCTGCAGCGGATACTGTTTGTTCAGCGGATCCTGATAACTTTCAAAGCCCGGCGTGTAGATCGGCAGTGGATCGATCACATCGCCTTCTGGCAATTCCCAGGTAGCGGCAATGTCAGCCAGCGCCTGCGAATAAATCTCAATTTTACCCGATGGCGTGGTCAGTGGATTTGCCTGCGGATCTTCACGGAAGGCTTTATAAGCAACGTGATGCCCTTGTGGGTCGCGCTTTTTAAAGATCCCCTGCTTGCGGAACTCTTCAAACGTTGGCAGTTCAGGAATCGCTTCCCGCGACTGGGCATACAGATGCCGCATCCACTCTTCCTGGGTACGGCCTTCAGTAAACTGTTGCTCAACGCCAAGACGTTTTGCCAGTTCGCTGGTCATTTCATAGATGGTCTTACATTCAAAGCGCGGTTTAATCACCTGATCGTTGAAAATCACGTAAGACATATTCCCGCAGGATGCATCCAGTGCAAAGTCCATCTGTTCGGAAGCGGTGCAGTCAGGCAGCAGGATGTCAGCATATTTCGCCGATGAGGTCATGTGGCAGTCGATAACCACAATCAGCTCGCACTTCTTATCATCCTGGAGGATTTCATGGGTACGGTTGATTTCAGAATGCTGGTTAATCAGGCAGTTACCGGCATAGTTCCAGATCATTTTGATCGGCACATCCAGCTTATCTTTCCCGCGCACACCATCACGCAGCGCCGTCATTTCCGGGCCACGTTCAATGGCATCGGTCCACATAAACATCGAAATGCTGGTCTGGATCGGGTTTTCCAAGGTCGGCATACGGACAAACGGTAAGCTGTATGAACCTTCACGCGCGCCGCTGTTCCCTCCATTAATACCAACGTTACCGGTCAGAATCGCCAGCATCGAGATAGCACGGGTTGCGATTTCACCGTTAGCGTGACGCTGCGGGCCCCATCCCTGGCTGATAAACGCCGGTTTGGTACTGCCGATTTCACGAGCCAGTTTGATGATTTTGTCTGCCGGAACACCGGTGATTTGCGAGGCCCATTCCGGTGTTTTAGCCACGCCATCTGGCCCTTCACCCAGAATATAAGCTTTATAGTGGCCATTTTTCGGCGCACTGGCTGGCAGGGTTTTCTCATCGTAGCCAACGCAATATTTATCGAGGAATGCCTGATCCAACAGGTTTTCAGTGATCATGACGTACGCCAGACCGTTAACCAGTGCGGCATCTGTTCCCGGACGAATAGGGATCCACTCATCTTCGCGCCCGGCACCGGTGTCGGTATAGCGCGGATCGATGATGATCATGCGGGCATTAGATTTCTGGCGTGCCTGTTCAAGATAGTAAGTCACCCCACCGCCACTCATTCGCGTTTCGCCAGGGTTATTACCAAACAGCACTACCAGCTTACTGTTTTCGATATCCGACGGGCTGTTGCCATCTGCCCAGCCGCCGTAGGTATAGTTCAGACCTTCCGCAATTTGCGCGGAGGAGTAGTCACCGTAATGGTTCAGATAACCGCCGCAGCAGTTCATCAGGCGCGCGACCAGGGTATTTCCCGGCGGCCAGGAGCGGGTCATGGTGCCGCCCAGCGTACCGGTGCCATAGTTCAGATAGATAGACTCGTTGCCGTACTCTTTGATCAGGCGCTGCATATTGGTCGCGATGATGTCGTAGGCCTCTTCCCAGCTAATGCGCTCGAATTTGCCTTCACCGCGCGCCCCGACTCGTTTCATCGGATATTTCAGGCGGTCCGGATTGTAGACACGGCGACGCATGGAACGCCCACGCAAACAGGCGCGAACCTGGTGCAGGCCGTCGTAATTGTCATCGCCGGTATTGTCCGTTTCGACATATTTGATTTCACCGTCCACGACGTGCATACGTAGCGGGCAGCGACTACCACAGTTAACTGTACAGGCGCTCCAGATAACCTTTTCGTCTGATTTTGTTGGAATGGCGCTATCGACAGCGTGCGCAATCCGACTAAAAGGTAATGTTAATGCGCTGCTGGCCATTGCCAGGCCGCCGATCGCTGTCGTTTTTACCAAACCACGGCGACTCACCTCAGCAGCCAATACCACATCAGGGATTTTCGTTTTCATAATGGCTCACTCAAGCTTGCTCACGATTGATTCCAGTAACAAACCGTATTGTGTAATTATTTCTATAGCAGATCGCTATATAGGCTTGTATACATCGAATAATTTGAAAATCAAAGAGATAGGTAGATTTTCACTCGAAAGTAGTATTACGTGTAAGTGAGGAGTAATTATTGTTCGGTATCAAAGGGAGACAAAAAAAGCGCCCGCAGGCGCTTTTTAGATTCAGAAAAATTAGGTATTAGCCAATATATTCCAGTCCGTTCATATACGGACGCAGAACTTCTGGTACTTCAATACGACCATCAGCCTGCTGATAGTTTTCCATAACCGCAACCAGCGTACGACCAACAGCCAGACCAGAACCGTTCAGGGTATGAACCAGACGGGTTTTCTTGTCCGACTTGCTGCGACAACGTGCCTGCATACGACGTGCCTGGAAATCCCAAACGTTGGAGCAGGAAGAGATCTCGCGGTAGGTGTTCTGTGCCGGGATCCATACTTCCAGGTCGTAAGTTTTGCAAGCGCCAAAGCCCATGTCGCCAGTGCAAAGGATGATTTTACGGTACGGCAGGCCCAGCAACTGCAGGACTTTTTCTGCATGACCAGTCATCTCTTCCAGCGCCGCCATTGAGTCTTCCGGGCGCACGATCTGCACCATTTCAACTTTGTCGAACTGGTGCATACGGATCAGACCACGGGTGTCACGACCATATGAACCGGCTTCAGAACGGAAGCATGGGGTGTGGGCGGTCATCTTAATTGGCAGATCATCTTCATCGATGATTTCACCGCGCACCAGGTTAGTCAGCGGAACTTCTGCCGTTGGGATCAGCGCATAGTTACTGGTGTCTGCTTCTTCTTCCAGCGGACGAGTATGGAACAGATCGCCAGCAAATTTCGGCAGCTGACCCGTACCGTACAGCGTGTCCTGGTTAACCAGGTACGGAACATAGTTCTCACTGTAGCCATGCTGTTCGGTATGCAGATCCAGCATAAACTGCGACAGTGCGCGGTGCATGCGAGCAATCTGCCCTTTCATTACCACAAAGCGGGAACCAGTCAGCTTAACTGCAGCTGCAAAGTCGAGGCCAGAGTGCATTTCACCCAGCGTCACGTGGTCACGAACTTCAAAGTCAAACTCACGCGGGGTACCCCAGCGGCTGACTTCAACGTTGTCATTTTCGTCTTTACCTACCGGCACTTCATCTGCAGGCAGGTTAGGGATGGTCAGCGCGATATCGCGAATTTCAGCCTGTAAAGCATCCAGCTCGGCTTTTGCTGCATCCAGCTCTTCGCCCAGTTTGTTCACTTCCAGACGTAAAGGCTCGATATCTTCCCCGCGCGCTTTCGCCTGGCCAATGGATTTCGATCGGGAGTTACGCTCCGCTTGCAGGTTTTCCGTTTTGACCTGCAATACTTTACGACGCTCTTCAAGAGCGCCCAGCTTATCTACATCCAGCTTAAAGCCCCGGCGTGCCAGTTTTTCAGCGACTGCGTCTGGCTCATTACGCAGCAGATTGGGATCGAGCATGCTTATCCTGTGCTTATCGAATTAAATGGGAGATGTGGCCACAGCCTGCGACCACAGGGATACAGTAACAACATTACCGCAACGATAACATTAACGGTAGCGTTTTATGGGGCTATTTTGATCCTGTTCAGCCAGCCAGGCGAGCTTTTCGCCAATCTTGCCTTCAAGGCCCCGGTTTGTCGGGAAATAATAGCGTGTTTGTGCTATTTCCGGCGGGAAGTAAACCTCACCGGCAGCATAAGCGTTTGCTTCATCATGAGCGTAACGATATTCCTGCCCGTAGCCCATTTCCTTCATTAATTTCGTCGGCGCATTACGCAAATGAACCGGCACGTCATAATCCGGGCGTTCGCGAGCATCGGCCAGCGCGGCTTTAAACGCAGTGTAGACAGCGTTGCTTTTTGGCGCGCAGGCCAGGTAAACAATCGCCTGAGCAATGGCGCGTTCACCTTCCGCCGGGCCAACGCGAGTAAAGCAATCCCAGGCCGCAATTGCCACCTGCATCGCTCGTGGATCGGCATTACCGACGTCTTCAGACGCAATCGCCAGACAGCGACGCGCGACATATAACGGATCGCCACCAGCGGTAATAATTCGCGCATACCAGTACAGCGCCGCATCGGGTGCGCTACCACGTACCGACTTATGCAGTGCAGAAATCAGATCGTAAAAGCGATCGCCTTTGTTATCAAAGCGGGCGCTACGTTCACCGGCGATTTCGGTCAGTAATTCAGGCTTCAGGACCCGCTTACCGCTATCATCGACTTCGGCCATATCCGCCATCATTTCCAGCGTATTTAACGCCCGGCGCGCGTCGCCATTCACCAGTTCTGCAATGGCACGTCGTGTTTCATCTGGCAGAACAATATCCTGACCACCATAGCCACGGGTTTTGTCTTCCATCGCCTGAGTTAGTACTTGCTCAATATCCTCTGTACTCAGGGATTTCAACAGATAAACACGGGCACGGGAAAGCAGTGCCGAATTAAGCTCAAACGACGGGTTTTCAGTGGTTGCGCCAATAAAAGTGATGGTGCCGTCTTCAATATGTGGCAGAAATGCATCCTGCTGGCTTTTGTTGAAACGGTGAACTTCGTCAACAAAAAGAATAGTGCGGCGACCTGCATTGCGGTTTTGCCGGGCGCGCTCGATCGCCTCGCGAATCTCTTTCACGCCAGAGGTGACGGCAGAAATACGTTCCACATCAGCGTTCGCATAGCGGGCAATCACTTCAGCGAGGGTTGTTTTGCCGGTACCCGGTGGCCCCCAGAGGATCATAGAATGCAAATGCCCGGCTTCGATAGCGCGCGGCAGCGGCTTCCCCGCAGCCAGCAAATGTTGCTGGCCGATATACTGTGCTAAATTTTCTGGCCGCATACGCGCGGCCAGAGGTTGAAAAGTATTATCCGAAAAATCGAGCGACAGATTGCTCACTCAGGTGCCTCTACTTACGTTGATCATCTACCGTGACGCCTTGCGGCGGGGTGAAGGTAAATTTCGCTGCATCCACAGCCCCATTTTGCTGGGATTTCAGCTGATAACTGCTGCGCTGATCGTCCTGCTCCACCGCGCTAAACTGATGGATTGTGCCATCACGTCCCACGTTAATGGTGAACTGCTTCAGATTGCCATTGCTGGCTTTCGGCGTCAGGACAAAGTCATCGCCATTCTGTTTGATATTGTACTGCTGCCAGTCGCTGGACTGGTTGCGGGCAATCAGCATAAACGGCGTATTACCGGTGGCATCTTTCAGCCAGGTTGCCGTAGCTTGCTCAACGAACGGGTTATAGAACCACAGTGTTTTACCGTCAGAAACCAGAATGCTTTCATCAGGTTGTGTCATATGCCAGTTGAATAAGTTTGGACGTTTCACCCACAGATCGCCCTGACCTTCCTGCACCGCCGCGCCGCTACCGTCAGTCACTTTTTGTGTGAAGCTGGCGTGGAAGCTGCTGACTTTATCCAGGCGACTTTTCAGATCGCTTGCGGCATCAGCCCAAACGCTGCTTGCTACTAAGCTTGAGAGTAATGCACAGGTGATGGCAATTTTTTTCATCATTATTCCTCAAATTACGTCACTCCCGACCGGGAGTTCCCTCTACTCTCTATTCCAGGCTAATAATCAGCTTGAGGAAAGAAGAAAATACTGAATTTTCAGTTGATAGAGTGCCGGATGCGACGCTACCGCGCCTTATCCGGCAATGCATTAATTAGTCAAACGGCGGTGGGGCCAGCACTTCACGATTACCGTTGTGCCCCTGTTCGCTGACAATCCCCTGCGCTTCCATCTGTTCGATAATACGCGCTGCACGGTTATAACCAATGCGGAACTGACGCTGTACGCCTGAAATTGACGCTTTGCGTTTTTCAGTGACAAACTGCACCGCCTGATCGAACAACGGATCCAGTTCTTCAGCGCCATCGAAACCACCCGCACCACCTTCGCTTTCGCTGTCGGAGGTGATGCCATCAACATACTGTGGGCGACCACGCGCTTTCCAGTCCTGCACCACGGCATGAACTTCCTGATCGCGAACAAAAGCACCATGGACACGTACCGGCAACGTGGAGTTCGGTCCAGAGTAGAGCATATCCCCCATACCCAGCAGTGATTCCGCGCCAGCCTGATCAAGAATGGTACGTGAGTCAATCTTACTGGATACGGTAAAGGCGATACGGGTCGGAATATTCGCTTTAATCAGACCAGTAATAACATCAACCGATGGACGCTGAGTTGCCAGTACGAGGTGGATACCCGCGGCACGGGCTTTTTGCGCCAGACGTGCTATCAGCTCTTCCACTTTTTTACCTACCGTCATCATCAGGTCGGCAAATTCGTCAACCAACACGACAATGTATGGTTCTTTTTTCAGCACCGGATGCTGGGCATCCATACTGTCACCCGGCTTCCAGTACGGGTCTGGAATCGGACGCATCATGCGATCGGCTTCAGCAATTTTTTCGTTATAACCCGCCAGATTACGCACACCCAGCGCAGACATCAGTTTATACCGACGCTCCATCTCGTTAACACACCAGCGCAGCGCGTTGGCGGCATCTTTCATATCAGTAACGACTTCCGTTAACAGGTGCGGAATGCCTTCATACACCGAAAGCTCCAGCATTTTCGGGTCGATCATGATGAAACGCACATCTTCTGGCTGTGCTTTATAAAGCATGCTCAGGATCATCGCGTTCACACCGACAGATTTACCGGAACCGGTAGTCCCCGCAACCAACAAGTGCGGCATTTTCGCCAGATCGGCAACCACCGGCTCACCGGCGATATCTTTACCCAGCACCACGGTTAATGGCGATGGATTATCGCGGAATTTGGCGTTATCCAATACTTCGCGCAGATAAACGGTTTGTCGTTTTTTATTCGGTAACTCCAGACCTACATAGGGTTTGCCAGGAATAACTTCAACGACACGCACCGCCACCGTCGAAAGTGAACGGGCAAGGTCCCGTGACAAGTTAGAAATGCGCGCCGCTTTTACGCCCGGTGCCAGGTTAAGTTCAAAGCGAGTGATAACCGGCCCCGGAGAGTAATTGACGACATCGGCTTTAATACGGAAATCAGCCAGACGCGCTTCCACCAGGCGAGCCATTTGTTCAAGCGCAAAGGTATCTACCGGCTCCACTTCGCTCGGCGGCGGTGTCAGCAAATCCAGAGAAGGCAGCGGCGTCGTCGGTTTATGCAACGGACGGCTGTCGCCATTACGCATCAACAGCGGATGAAGCAGGGTATCCTGCGGCTGTGGCGCAACTGGCTGTTGTGGCTGCTGATATTGCTGCTGTGGTGCAGCCGATTGTTGTGGCTGCTGATATTGCGGCTGCGGCGCAACTGGCTGTTGCGGCTGCTGATATTGCGGCTGCGGTGCAACCGGTTGTTGCGGCTGCTGATATTGCTGCTGCGGTGCAACCGGTTGTTGCGGCTGCTGATATTGCTGCTGTGGCGCAACCGGCTGTTGTGGCTGCTGATACTGCTGCTGCGGTGCAACCGGTTGTTGCGGCTGCTGTACAGGTTCAACAATTGGCGTAAACAGCGGTTCGTGTGGACCATCATCCAGCAACGCTTTCATTGGCGAAAATTCAAAATCATCCAGCGAGAACGGATTCGCCCCAGCCGGTTGTTCGCCGGAATAACGTTGTTGTTGAGTTTGCGCAAACTGACGAGCCAGTTCAGCCTCTGCCGCAGCATCTGCATCTTCTGCGTTTACGGGCACATCATGTTGATACTGTTCGCCATAGCGTTGCTGCTGTGTCTGGGCGAACTGACGTGCCAGTTCATCCTGCTGCATCGCATCGATTTCATCATCGTTGTACTGATCGCCAGAATCGTACTGATTGCGCTGGGCTTCACGGGCTTTTTCTTCCGCCGCACGCTGTGAGGGCAGCTTAATACCGTAAGACGCCAATTCACGACGAGTTGGCACGCGGATACGTTTCGGTCGTGGCAACTGCGGGCCAATCCCCTCTTTGACCTGCGGACGCGGTCCACCGCTATTTGCCAGACTGAAGACTGGCGCGGCAACGGTTGCGGCAGCCCCCGTCGCCAGTGTCGCTTTTTTCACGCCAGATGCCAGCGGAGAAACAGCGGCAGCGGCCTCTACTGGAGGTACTGCTGCAACAGAAGGTGCTTTCAGCGAAGATTTGATCGGTTCTGGTTCTTTAACCGGTTCTGGAATCGGTTGATACCAGGCCGCAAGTTGTTCACGTTCACGGGCTCGCTTCTCTTCCACTTCTTCAAAGTAGTAAAGCGGCGGACGCGCGGGTTTTGTCTCTTCTACAACGGGTTCAGGCTCCACAACAGGCTGCTGTTCAACAGGTTGCGGCTGTTGGTACAACGGCTCCTGAGCGGCTGGCTGCTGATAAGTTTGCTCAGTCTGGTATGTAGACTGTGGAGCAAAAGTGGATTGCTGCTCTTCGGCTTGCCAGGCGTTACCTGCCACCGGTTGTTCTGGCGCAGGGGCATAATACGGCTGTTGCGCAGGCTGTTCCGGCGCAGTTGCGTAATACGGTTGCTGAACAGGTTGTTCCGCCGCAGGAGCGTAGTAAGGTTGTTGCGCAGGTTGTTCAGCTGCAGGTGCATAATACGGCTGCTGCGGCTGTACTGGTTGTTGCAGCGGCTCATTATATTGCACTGCAGGCTGCGCATATTGTGACTGCTGTGGGTAACCTTCCGGTGCAGGAGCAATAACCGGCTCTCCCGTTTGTGGACCCGGTACAGGCTGCCAGGCTACTGTAGGTTGCGCAGGTGGAACATCAACAGAGGCAACAGGTGGCGTCTGAGTCACAGGTTCAACCGGTGCAGCCCAGCTTTGCGTCGCCGTGGTAGCAGCAGCTGCTACAGCGACAGGTTCGGTAATTGGCGCACCGTTTAATAATGGATCGTATTCGTCATATTCTGGCTGCGTTGCACGATTGCCCGAAAATAGGACGTCGTCCGGGTCGGCAGCCACACCGCGTGCAGTGTAGGTAATCTCTTCGTCATCATCCATCCGCTTACCGGAGAACAACGCAGCGTCTGTTTGCCGCCCCATCGGATTAATGAATTTTTCCGCCAACCGTTTACGACGCGCTAGCGCGCCGCGAAGAATACGGGCACGGCGTGATTCATGCTGTTTGCCGTGATTTTCATCTTCATACTCTTCGTCGTCTTCATACTCATCTTCATCGACCCAGGTATCATCGCGACGGGTACGATTACTGGCGAAGGTGAGAATGTTTAAAATCCAGCCGCCGAGTTTTTCAGCAATGGTCACCCATGACCAACCGGTGAACAACGTCAGGCCCGCTGCCCAAACGCAGAGCAGCGCAATAGTTCCCCCGCTACTGTGTAGCAGTGGTTGTAGCGTAGTGCTTAGTAAGCTGCCAATGACGCCACCGGAGGCAAAATACCAGATATCGTCAGCGTTGATTGCCGCCAGACCACAGGAGGTAAGGATGAGCGCCAAAACGCCAATGATGCGTAGCGAAACGGCAAAATAATCAATGTATTCGTCGCTGGACTGATGACGCCAGGCAAACCAACAACCGCCGACAATAATGACGGGAATGGTGTAAGCCATCACGCCAAAAATAAAGAACAGCGTATCTGCCAACCACGCACCGGGCATCCCACCTAAATTATGGATAGGTTCATGCCAGGCCGTTTGCGACCAGCTGGGGTCCGAAGGGTTAAAGCTTAGTAAGGCAGCCATCAACCAGACGGCAAACAGGACAATAAGGATCAGCAACGCCTCCAGAAGGCGGCGGCCGCTACTTAACTTTGTCAATGTGACTTCTTTGTCTTCAGTGTATTCCTGGCTCAAGAAAGGCTCTCCAGGTTACAGGCTTTTCCTGCCCGATGCTAAAACGGACAACAGTACCAGGTTACCCCAGTACTGTTGCTGTATGGATTAACAGGAGTGTAATCAAAATACGCCGATTTTGCACCTGTTCCGTGTTAGCGCGTCTTAATAACCAGACGATTACTCTGCTTGACTTCTTCCATAACAACGTATGTCCGTGTGTCATTGACGCCAGGCAGACGCAGCAGGGTTTCCCCCAGCAACTTACGGTAAGCTGACATATCCGGCACGCGTGTTTTCAACAGGTAGTCGAAATCACCGGATACTAAATGACACTCCTGAATTTCTTCAAGTTTTTGTACAGCGGTATTGAATTGTTCAAACACATCCGGTGCGCCACGATTCAGAGTAATCTCAACGAATACCAGAAGTGATGCATCCAGATAATGGGGGTTCAGCAGCGCCGTATAGCCCTGAATAAACCCTTGTCTTTCCAGCCGACGCACACGCTCAAGGCACGGCGTTGGGGAAAGTCCCACACGTTTAGAAAGCTCGACGTTAGAAATACGCCCATCCTTTTGCAACTCATTAAGAATGTTACGATCGATACGGTCGAGATCTTTGCCAGGGCGCTTCTTGCTATCTACCATTATTATTGTCTCTCTGTATTCCTTCCCTACTCCTGTCTGACCCTGAAACATCACTGTTCAGAGTCGCTACCCGTCACGATAGACCGAAATCATGAAGATTCACGGCGCGCAATGCCTGGGTCTACGGTGAGAAGACCGTTGCCTTGTGGCAGCTATCGACATCACGAATGGCGTCTGTCCACGCCATACGTAGATTTCACTAGCACGGTAAACATGGTATTTACATGCATGGTTATGCGCATATAAGAATACTGTTTTTTTTCTTCCTCGAATGTTTTCGCAAAACACCAGGGGATTGTCAAAGCAAAACATCGATTTTTAGTACAACATGCCAGATATTCATTAACAGGGGCGTTTATTCATCATTTAATCTGCTTATAAAGCGGGAAATTTAAGTAGCAGAGGTGATAATGACGGGAGAATTTGACCTGCTTATCGATGCTGCCGATTGCACAAATTGTTAACAAAATCGTCATACTCTTTTTTTACGTCTGTAAATTCCCTACAATCCTGCCCATTGTCTGCCAACAACTATGGGGATCTCATGGGCACGACCAAACACAGTAAACTGCTTATCCTGGGTTCAGGCCCGGCGGGATACACCGCTGCTGTCTACGCGGCGCGCGCCAACCTGCAACCTGTGCTGATTACCGGCATGGAAAAAGGCGGCCAACTGACCACCACCACGGAAGTGGAAAACTGGCCTGGCGATCCAAACGATCTGACCGGTCCGTTATTAATGGAGCGCATGCACGAACATGCCACCAAATTTGAAACTGAGATCATTTTTGATCATATCAACAAGGTGGATCTGCAAAACCGTCCGTTCCGTCTGAATGGCGATAACGGCGAATACACTTGCGACGCGCTGATTATTGCCACCGGAGCTTCTGCACGCTATCTCGGCCTGCCCTCTGAAGAAGCCTTTAAAGGCCGTGGGGTTTCTGCTTGTGCAACCTGCGACGGTTTCTTCTATCGCAACCAGAAAGTTGCGGTCATCGGCGGCGGCAATACCGCGGTTGAAGAGGCGCTGTATCTGTCTAACATCGCTTCGGAAGTGCATCTGATTCACCGCCGTGACGGTTTCCGCGCGGAAAAAATCCTCATTAAGCGTCTGATGGATAAAGTGGAGAACGGCAACATCATTCTGCACACCAACCGTACGCTGGAAGAAGTGACCGGCGATCAAATGGGTGTCACTGGCGTTCGTCTGCGCGATACGCAAAACAGCGATAACATCGAGTCACTCGACGTTGCCGGTCTGTTTGTTGCTATCGGTCACAGCCCGAATACTGCCATTTTCGAAGGGCAGCTGGAACTGGAAAACGGCTACATCAAAGTGCAGTCGGGTATTCATGGTAATGCCACCCAGACCAGCATTCCTGGCGTCTTTGCCGCAGGCGACGTGATGGATCACATTTATCGCCAGGCCATTACATCTGCTGGTACAGGCTGCATGGCAGCACTTGATGCGGAACGCTACCTCGATGGTTTAGCTGACGCAAAATAATTTTACAAATCAGTAACAAAAGTAAAGAAGGCGACACCATGCGACTATGGGTCGCCTTTATTTTTTCCCCGTTGTAACATTGCTCTGCAAATAATTCTGATAACTCACCTGCTAAGCGTGCAATGAATAAATCTCGTCAAAAAGAGTTAACCCGCTGGTTAAAACAGCAAAGCGTCATCTCCCAACGTTGGCTGAATATTTCTCGTCTGCTGGGCTTTGTGAGCGGCATATTGATCATTGCCCAGGCATGGTTCATGGCGCGAATTCTGCAACATATGATTATGGAGAATATTCCCCGTGAAGCCCTGCTGCTTCCCTTTACGTTACTGGTTCTGACCTTTGTACTGCGCGCATGGGTGGTCTGGTTACGCGAACGGGTGGGTTATCACGCCGGGCAGCATATCCGCTTTGCCATCCGCCGTCAGGTTCTCGACCGTCTGCAACAAGCAGGGCCAGCGTGGATTCAGGGTAAACCTGCGGGGAGCTGGGCGACGCTGGTACTCGAGCAAATTGACGATATGCATGATTACTATGCACGCTATCTGCCGCAAATGGCGCTGGCAGTGTCGGTGCCGTTGCTGATTGTGGTGGCGATCTTCCCCTCTAACTGGGCTGCGGCGCTCATTCTGCTGGGCACAGCACCGCTAATTCCGTTGTTTATGGCGCTGGTTGGAATGGGGGCTGCCGATGCTAACCGACGTAACTTTCTCGCTCTTGCTCGCTTAAGTGGGCATTTCCTCGATCGCCTGCGCGGCATGGAAACACTGCGTATTTTTGGTCGTGGTGAAGCTGAAATTGAAAGTATTCGTTCTGCTTCGGAAGATTTCCGCCAACGGACAATGGAAGTGCTACGACTGGCGTTTTTATCCTCCGGCATTCTCGAATTTTTTACCTCGCTGTCAATTGCTCTGGTGGCAGTCTACTTTGGTTTTTCCTATCTCGGCGAGCTGGATTTTGGTCACTACGATACTGGCGTGACGCTGGCTGCGGGTTTTCTGGCCCTGATCCTTGCGCCAGAGTTTTTCCAGCCATTACGCGATCTCGGTACGTTTTATCATGCTAAAGCCCAGGCTGTTGGTGCAGCTGACAGTCTGAAAACGTTTATGGAAACCCCGCTCGCCCATCCGCAGCGCGGTGAGGCGGAATTAGCATTGACCGATCCGCTGACCATTGAGGCCGAGGATCTGTTTATCACGTCCCCGGAAGGTAAAACGCTGGCCGGACCGCTGAACTTTACTTTGCCAGCAGGCCAACGTGCAGTGTTGGTTGGTCGCAGCGGTTCAGGTAAAAGCTCACTGCTGAACGCGCTTTCTGGTTTTCTCTCATATCAGGGATCATTACGAATCAACGGGATAGAATTACGCGATTTATCACCAGAATCATGGCGTAAACATCTCTCCTGGGTTGGGCAAAACCCACAATTACCGGCAGCAACATTACGGGATAACGTACTACTGGCGCGACCTGATGCCAGCGAACAAGAATTACAAGCAGCGCTGGATAATGCCTGGGTCAGCGAGTTTCTACCGCTCCTGCCACAAGGCGTTGATACGCCTGTTGGCGACCAGGCTGCCCGCCTTTCCGTGGGGCAGGCGCAGCGCGTGGCGGTGGCCCGTGCGTTACTAAATCCCTGTTCGCTATTACTGTTGGATGAACCCGCTGCCAGCCTTGATGCTCACAGTGAACAGCGCGTAATGGAGGCGCTGAATGCCGCCTCTCTGCGCCAGACAACGTTAATGGTCACCCACCAGTTAGAAGATCTTGCTGACTGGGATGTCATTTGGGTTATGCAGGATGGCCGGATTATTGAGCAAGGACGTTACGCGGAATTAAGTGTGGCTGGTGGCCCATTCGCCACATTACTTGCCCATCGTCAGGAGGAGATTTAAATGCGCGCTTTGCTACCCTATCTGGCACTGTATAAACGTCATAAATGGATGTTAAGTCTTGGTATTGTGCTGGCAATTGTGACGCTGCTCGCCAGTATCGGTCTGTTGACACTTTCCGGCTGGTTCCTCTCGGCCTCAGCGGTTGCGGGGGTTGCCGGACTGTACAGCTTCAACTATATGCTACCCGCTGCGGGCGTGCGTGGTGCAGCAATCACCCGTACTGCCGGGCGTTATTTTGAACGTCTGGTAAGTCACGACGCGACTTTCCGCGTGTTGCAGCATCTGCGCATTTACACCTTCAGCAAATTGTTGCCCCTCTCCCCTGCCGGACTGGCGCGCTATCGTCAGGGCGAATTGCTCAACCGCGTGGTGGCGGATGTTGATACGCTCGATCATCTTTACCTGCGCGTTATCTCGCCGCTGGTGGGCGCTTTTGTGGTGATTATGGTGGTGACAATCGGGTTAAGTTTCCTTGATTTCACCCTCGCCTTTACGCTGGGCGGCATTATGTTACTGACGCTTTTCCTGATGCCACCGCTGTTTTATCGTGCGGGAAAAAGCACCGGGCAAAATCTGACTCATCTTCGCGGACAGTATCGCCAACAACTGACGGCCTGGCTGCAAGGGCAAGCTGAGCTGACCATTTTTGGTGCCAGCGATCGTTATCGCACGCAACTAGAGAATACAGAAATTCAATGGCTGGAAGCGCAACGCCGTCAATCTGAACTGACCGCATTGTCGCAAGCGATAATGCTGCTCATTGGCGCGTTAGCGGTGATCCTGATGCTGTGGATGGCGTCTGGCGGCGTTGGCGGCAATGCTCAACCCGGCGCGTTAATTGCCCTGTTTGTCTTCTGCGCGTTAGCCGCGTTTGAAGCACTGGCACCAGTAACGGGTGCATTTCAGCATCTGGGGCAAGTCATTGCCTCTGCCGTTCGGATCACTGATTTAACGGATCAAAAACCGGAGGTCACCTTCCCTGATACCCAAACTCGTGTTGCCGATCGCGTTTCGCTGACGTTACGGGATGTTCAGTTCACTTATCCGGAGCAATCTCAACAGGCACTTAAAGGGATTTCTCTTCAGGTAAACGCCGGGGAACATATTGCGATTCTCGGGCGAACCGGATGCGGCAAATCAACATTGTTACAACTACTGACCCGCGCTTGGGACCCGCAACAGGGCGAGATTTTGCTTAACGATAGCCCCATAGCCAGCCTGAATGAAGCGGCTCTACGACAGACCATCAGCGTTGTTCCTCAGCGAGTGCATCTGTTTAGCGCCACGCTGCGTGATAATCTGTTACTCGCCTCGCCTGGCAGTAGTGATGAGGCTCTGGCGGTGATCTTGCGTCGCGTTGGTCTGGAGAAGCTGCTCGAGGATGCAGGTCTCAACAGTTGGTTAGGTGAAGGCGGACGCCAGCTCTCCGGTGGTGAACTGCGCCGTCTGGCTATCGCCCGTGCGCTGTTACATGATGCGCCACTGGTGTTGCTGGATGAACCTACAGAAGGCTTAGATGCCACAACCGAAAGTCAGATCCTTGAATTGCTTGCAGAAATGATGCATGAGAAAACGGTGTTAATGGTCACCCATCGACTTCGCGGACTCTCTCGTTTCCAGCAAATAATAGTGATGGACAACGGGCAAATTATTGAGCAAGGTACTCACGCAGAACTGCTTGCCAGACAGGGGCGTTATTACCAGTTCAAGCAGGGTTTGTAAGCTATTATTGAACGATCCGACTTGCGTGGAGTTTTGCGGTCATGCGCCTGGTTCAGCTTTCTCGCCATTCAATAGCCTTCCCTTCCCCGGAAGGCGCATTACGTGAGCCTAACGGCCTGCTGGCACTTGGGGGCGATCTTAGCCCTGCGCGCCTGTTAATGGCTTACCAGCGTGGTATTTTTCCGTGGTTTTCTCCAGGCGACCCCATCCTCTGGTGGTCGCCAGATCCCCGCGCGGTGCTATGGCCAGAATCACTGCATATCAGCCGTAGTATGAAGCGATTTCATAAACGCTCGCCCTATCGTGTCACGATGAATTACGCTTTTGGTCAGGTCATTGAAGGCTGTGCCAGCGATCGCGAAGAAGGAACCTGGATCACGCGTGGCGTGGTCGAAGCCTACCATCGCCTTCACGAACTCGGTCATGCCCACTCCATTGAAGTCTGGCGTGAAGATGAGCTTGTCGGCGGTATGTACGGCGTGGCCCAGGGAACGCTATTTTGTGGCGAGTCCATGTTCAGCCGGATGGAAAATGCGTCTAAAACGGCGCTTCTGGTATTCTGTGAGGAATTTATCGGTCATGGCGGTAAGCTTATCGACTGCCAGGTCCTTAACGATCACACAGCATCGCTTGGTGCCTGCGAAATTCCCCGTCGGGATTATCTGAATTATCTCAATCAAATGCGCCTCGGACGATTGCCGAATAATTTCTGGGTACCACGATGCTTGTTTTCACCACAAGAATGAATGTTTTCGGCACATTTCTCCCCAGAGTGTTATAATTGCGGTCGCAGAGTTGGTTACGCTCATTACCCCGCTGCCGATAAGGAATTTTTCGCGTCAGGTAACGCCCATCGTTTATCTCACCGCTCCCTTATACGTTGCGCTTTTGGTGCGGCTTAGCCGTGTGTTTTCGGGGTAATGTGCCGAACCTGTTTGTTGCGATTTAGCGCGCAAATCTTTACTTATTTACAGAACTTCGGCATTATCTTGCCGGTTCAAATTACGGTAGTGATACCCCAGAGGATTAGATGGCCAAAGAAGACAATATTGAAATGCAAGGTACCGTTCTTGAAACGTTGCCTAATACCATGTTCCGCGTAGAGTTAGAAAACGGTCACGTGGTTACTGCACACATCTCCGGTAAAATGCGCAAAAACTACATCCGCATCCTGACGGGCGACAAAGTGACTGTTGAACTGACCCCGTACGACCTGAGCAAAGGCCGCATTGTCTTCCGTAGTCGCTGATTGTTTTACCGCCTGATGGGCGAAGAGAAAGAACGAGTAAAAGGTCGGTTTAACCGGCCTTTTTATTTTGTGATATGTAGGAAGTACTTTGGAAGTATAAGTCCATAACTTGTCTCGATGTAGATATACTGCACAACTTGTTTACAGTATGAGCAAACAATAATTATCATTAAAATTCTTCTTGACCGTTTTACTCCAACTCCCTATAGTAGCGCCCCGTTGCCCCCCATGAGGTCAGGCAACAAAACAATTTGGTGAGGTGTCCGAGTGGCTGAAGGAGCACGCCTGGAAAGTGTGTATACGGCAACGTATCGGGGGTTCGAATCCCCCCCTCACCGCCATATTTAAAGAAGAGCTCGTACGAAAGTGCGAGCTTTTTTTTTCGCATTTTATCTGCCTGTACGGCAGTGAACATGGTGGGCGGGTGGAGTATGTTACCAGTGAATTTCTAAGCTGCCTGTACGGCAGTGAACGTTCGCTGCAACCGCTAGCCAAGACGGTAGGTTTTTCTAAGCTGCCTGTACGGCAGTGAACTCAAATACTACACGTTTAGCCCGTTGTTAATAAAGCAAAACCATCCCATTCTCCTGCAGCACCCTTTTTTATCCTTACCTTCCAGCAGCACTAATTATCAACAACTTACCTTCACCTCCAAAAATAGGGTTTTCACCGTTCCACCCCATAAATAAAAAGTCCGTAACCCCTGACGAGATTACGGACTTCACCAACCTACCTGACAATCAGATTAATGCGCTGCTTCCGCCTTGTGCTTTTGTGCACTCTGGAATCCGTAAGTCAGCTCATTTTTCTCTTTATCCAGCGCGACGGTGACCTGACCGCCGTCCACCAGCGAACCAAACAGCAGTTCGTTGGCAAGCGGTTTTTTCAGGTTGTCCTGGATGACACGCGCCATCGGACGTGCGCCCATTGCCCGGTCGTAACCTTTCTCGGCCAGCCAGTTACGCGCTTCCTGGCTCACTTCCAGCGAAACACCTTTCTGATCCAGCTGAACCTGCAACTCGACGATGAATTTATCCACCACCTGATGGATCACGTCAGTTGACAGATGATCGAACCAGATAATGTTGTCGAGACGGTTACGGAATTCCGGTGTAAAGATCTTCTTGATCTCTTCCATCGCATCGGTGCTGTTATCCTGGTGGATAAGACCAATGGATTTACGCTCAGTTTCCCGTACCCCGGCGTTGGTGGTCATCACCAGCACCACGTTACGGAAGTCCGCTTTGCGTCCGTTGTTATCGGTCAGCGTACCGTTGTCCATCACCTGCAACAGAATATTGAACACGTCCGGGTGCGCTTTCTCGATTTCGTCCAGCAGCAGCACCGCATGTGGATGCTTGATGACCGCATCAGTCAGCAAACCGCCCTGATCAAAACCAACGTATCCCGGAGGCGCACCAATAAGACGGCTGACGGTATGGTGTTCCATATACTCGGACATATCAAAGCGCAGAAGCTCAATGCCCAAAGCTTTCGAAAGCTGTACCGTCACCTCTGTTTTCCCGACCCCGGTAGGGCCGGCAAACAGGAACGAACCGACCGGTTTATGTTCGTGACCTAAACCTGCACGCGCCATCTTAATGGCTTCAGTCAGCGCCTCAATAGCTTTATCCTGACCGAAGACCAGCATTTTCAGGCGATCGCCGAGGTTTTTCAGGGTATCACGATCACTCTGAGAAACACTCTTCTCTGGAATGCGTGCAATACGGGCCACCACGGACTCAATATCCGCCACATTTACGGTTTTCTTGCGTTTGCTTACCGGCATCAGGCGTGCGCGAGCGCCCGCTTCGTCGATAACATCAATCGCTTTATCCGGCAGATGACGATCGTTAATGTATTTCACCGCCAGCTCTACCGCCGCACGCACCGCTTTTGCGGTATAACGCACGTCGTGGTGCGCTTCATACTTCGGTTTCAGGCCATTGATGATTTGAACAGTTTCTTCGATCGACGGTTCAGTAATATCAATTTTCTGGAAGCGACGCGCCAGAGCACGGTCTTTCTCGAAAATGTTGCTGAACTCCTGATAGGTTGTCGAACCAATTACGCGAATTTTACCGCTGGAGAGCAACGGTTTGATTAGGTTAGCCGCATCGACCTGACCACCAGACGCTGCACCCGCACCGATAATGGTGTGGATCTCATCAATAAACAGGATGCTGTTAGTGTCCTGCTCCAGCTGCTTGAGCAACGCTTTAAAACGTTTTTCAAAGTCGCCGCGATATTTTGTGCCCGCTAACAGAGAACCGATATCGAGAGAGTAAATCGTACAGTCAGCCATCACTTCCGGCACATCGCCCTGAACAATTCGCCAGGCAAGACCTTCTGCAATCGCGGTTTTACCGACACCAGATTCCCCCACCAGCAGCGGGTTGTTTTTACGGCGACGGCAGAGAACCTGAATAGCACGCTCCAGCTCCTTCTCACGACCAATCAGTGGGTCGATTCCGCCCACGCGCGCAAGCTGATTCAGGTTCGTCGTGAAATTCTCCATACGTTCCTCCCCACCAGCTTGTTCTTCGCTGTTTGGCTGGCTGCCAGGATCAGAAGACTGTGTCGGCTCGTCTTTACGCGTGCCATGAGAGATAAAGTTCACCACATCGAGACGGCTGACTTCATGTTTACGCAACAGATATGCCGCCTGCGACTCCTGTTCGCTAAAGATAGCGACCAGAACGTTTGCACCGGTAACCTCATTGCGACCGGAGGACTGGACATGGAAGACCGCACGTTGCAGTACACGCTGAAAACTCAGCGTCGGCTGTGTGTCGCGCTCCTCTTCACTGGCAGGCAGAACGGGTGTGGTTTGTTCAATAAAGGCTTCCAGTTCCTGACGGAGCGCAACCAAATCCACAGAACACGCTTCCAGCGCCTCCCGGGCAGATGGGTTACTGAGCAGCGCCAGTAACAAGTGCTCGACGGTCATAAACTCATGACGGTGCTCGCGCGCTCTGGCGAAAGCCATATTTAAACTGAGTTCCAGTTCTTGATTGAGCATAGGCACCTCCCCCAATTTTTATGCCTGCATTCAGGCTTTTTCTAGCGTACACAGCAATGGATGCTCATTCTCCCTCGCGTACTTGTTCACCATCGCCACTTTGGTTTCTGCAACCTCGGCGGTAAAGACTCCGCAAATGGCCTTCCCCTGGTAGTGAACAGCGAGCATCAATTGCGTTGCACGTTCTACATCATAAGAAAAGAATTTTTGTAACACGTCAATAACAAACTCCATCGGAGTGTAATCATCATTGACTAATATCACTTTATACATAGATGGCGGTTTTAGCGCGTCGCGAACTTTTTCTTCCGCCAGTTGATCAAAGTCCAGCCAGTCGTTCGTTTTACCCATTGTCAGTTATCATCTTCGGTTACGGTTATCGGCAGAACGCCCTGCCGCTGACAAGAGCTTATTTGCCTGACCAATCTACTCCACATGATAGATAACTATCATCTATCGTTGGCATCAGCGACATCTGTCACATTCCTGTCAATAGCGTTAACTGCTTCAAATTTTTGATTCATACCTGCCCCCTGGCCCCTGTCAAATGCTTGACGGCTCGCCCTAATTCTCTAAATTGTATTTCTAGAGTTGGCGAGGTTTTGAACAGCCCCCTCTCTGACCCCGGTTTATTCCATCTTACTTGTATAAGATTTGCGAAGGATGTCGAAGCATGGAAAAGGGTACTGTTAAGTGGTTCAACAATGCCAAAGGGTTTGGTTTCATCTGCCCTGAAGGCGGCGGCGAAGATATTTTCGCTCATTATTCCACCATTCAGATGGATGGTTACAGAACGCTAAAAGCTGGACAATCCGTTCAGTTTGATGTCCACCAGGGGCCAAAAGGCAATCACGCCAGTGTTATTGTGCCCGTCGAAGTAGAAGCGGCAGTCGCATAGCTCTTCTGTCTCATTGTGTACATCCTAAAGGCAAAATGCCAGCCCGATCGGCTGGCATTTTTATCTCAAAAATTACTCTCGTGCCAGAGCATCTACTGGATCCAGTCGTGCCGCATTTCGTGCGGGTAACCAGCCAAATAAAATCCCGGTGACCGTCGAGCAGAGAAACGCCAGCAGCAGTGCCAACGGTGAAAAACCAATCTCCCAGCCGGGTAAGAAAAGCTGCAAGGTGAAAGCAATTAACAGTGACAGTGTTATTCCCAACGCGCCACCGACCAGGCAAACCAGTACGGCTTCGATCAGGAACTGTTGCAAAACATCGCTTGCTCGCGCACCTACAGCCATGCGAATGCCAATTTCCCGCGTCCGCTCGGTCACTGACACCAGCATAATATTCATTACACCAATACCGCCCACTACCAGCGAAATCACCGCCACCAGCGTCAGAAACAGTTGTAAAGTACGTGTGGTCTTTTCAACGGTTTTCAAGACGCCGTCCATGTTCCAGGTAAAGAAATCCTTCTTACCGTGGCGCAGTGAAAGTAAACGCGTGAGTTGCTGTTCCGCCTCGGAACTGTCAAATCCTTCTTTCACCCTGACAGTAATGGAGTTCAGCCACGACTGGCCCATAACTCGCCCGGACATCGTGCTGTAAGGTAGCCAGACACGCAGCACTTTACTGCTACCAAACATCGACTGTTTTTCTTCCGCCACACCAATGACTCTGGCGGGCATATTGCCGACCAGAATCACCTCGCCAACCACATCTGCTTTATGGGGGAAAAGCTGGCGGCGAGTATTACTGTCGAGAACCACGACCTGCGCACGACCGTTCAGCTGTTCCTGGTTAAAGGTGTTTCCTTCACTGAAGGTCATGCCATAGACATTAAAATAATCGCCGCTCACGCCATTGGCACTGGCAGCAACATCAATATTGTTATAACGCAGGCGCAGGTTTTGCGAGACGGCAGGTGTGGCTGAAGCGACCCACGGTTGTTTTTGGATGGCGATTAAGTCATCGTACTTCAGCGCCTGCTGATATTGCGGATCGTCATCGCCAAAATCTTTCCCGGGATAGACATCAATAGTATTCGTACCAATAGAACGAATATCCGCCAACACCATTTGTTTGGCGGCGTCGCCCACCACGACAATGGAAACCACCGACGCAATACCGATTATAATCCCCAGCATGGTCAGTAAAGTACGCATTTTATTCGCTGCCAGCGCCCGCCATGCCATCGTCAGCGCCTCGTTAAAACCGCTGACAAACTGCCGCCAGCCAGACACCGTGTTGACAACAGGTTCCGTCCCGCCAGCAACATTCACTTTTTCAATGGCGGGAGGATTGCGCACAATTTCGCCGTCGCGAATTTCGATCACCCGCTCGGCCTGAGCAGCGACCTGCGGATCGTGGGTGACGATAATCACCGTATGTCCGCGATCGCGCAGCTGATGCAGGATCGCCATCACCTCTTCGCCAGAATGGCTGTCCAGTGCGCCGGTTGGTTCATCGGCAAGAATTACCTGACCGCCGTTCATCAATGCCCGCGCGATGCTGACGCGCTGTTGCTGACCGCCCGAAAGCTGTGCCGGATAATACTCTGTACGGTCTTCCAGCCCCAGCCGTTGCAGCAACTCCTGGGCGCGAAGCAGCCGCTGTTTCCGCTCAAGACCGGCATAGACGGCGGGTACTTCAACGTTCTGCTCGGCGGTTAAATGCGAAAGCAAATGGTAACGCTGGAAAATAAAGCCGAAATGCTCGCGGCGCAGTTGCGCCAGCGCATCGGCGTCCAGCGTGGCAACATCCTGACCGGCGACGCGATAGGTGCCGCTGGTGGCCTTATCCAGACAGCCGAGAATATTCATCAGGGTCGATTTACCGGAACCCGAAGCGCCAACAATCGCCACCATCTCACCAGCATAAATATCGAGGGTGATGCCCTTCAGCACCTCAACCTGCTCATCACCGGCAGGATAGCTGCGACGAATATCCTTTAATTCGAGCAAAGGCGTCATTGTGCAGCTCCTGGTTTGGCCTCACCAATCACCACTTCATCGCCCGCTTCCAGCCCTTTGACAATCTCAACATCGGTATCGTTACGTGCGCCAATCGTCACTTCACGCTCGCGTGTTTCACCATTACGCAACAATTTGACTTTATAACGATTATCGCCAACCGGATCGCCTAACGCCGACAGAGGGATCGTCAGCACATTTTTCACATCGGTGAGCTGAATATGCACTTGCGCAGTCATATCCAGCCGCAGCAAACCATTGGGGTTGGGGACTTCAAAACGGGCGTAATAGAAAATAGCGTCGTTAACCTTTTCCGGCGTCGGTAGTACATCCTTGATTTGCCCCTCGTAGCGCGTCAGTGGATCGCCAAGTACCGTAAACCAGGCTTTTTGCCCCGGCTTCAGGTGGATTACATCCGCTTCAGAAACCTGCGCTTTTACCAGCATGGTGCTCATATCTGCCAGCGTCAGAATGTTCGGTGCTTGTTGTGCGGCAATCACCGTCTGGCCTTGCAGAGTGGTGATTTGCGTGACTTCCCCGGCCATCGGGGCAACGATGCGAGTGTAATCGAGATTGGTTTTAGCCGTATCGAGAGAAGCCTGATTGCGCTTGATTTGCGCGTCAATGGTGCCAATTTGCGCCTGTTTCACAGCCATCTCCGTCGCGGCGGTGTCGAGATCCTGCTGTGAAACCGCCTGCGTTTGTGCCAGACGTTGCTGACGGGAATACGTCACCCGCGCCAGTTTCAGCTCCGCTTCCGCCTGCTGCCGCTGCGCGCGTAGCTCCATCAGCGTTGCTTCGACCTCCTTGATCTGGTTTTCAGCCTGTTCAGGATCAATGACCCCTAAAAGCTGGTCTTTTTTTACTTTATCGCCAATCGCCACCGACAGTGTTTTCAACTGACCGCTGACCTGCGCGCCCACATCAACCTTACGCAGCGCGTCCAGCTTTCCGGTCGCCAGCACGCTTTGCTGTAAATCACCGGGGCGCACAATCAGTGTCTGATAAGTCGGCACGGGTGCGTTAAGAATTCTCCATAACGTAATCAGTCCGGCGATGGCTATCACCAGCGCAATAAGGTAACGCTTCTTCACGGTTTTCCGCTTTTTCATAAATATTCTGAATACTCCATATGCCAATCCGGGTCATTAACTTCAACGAAATATCAACAAAACCCTAAAATTTACGTTAGTAATCACACTATTGATGTTTGGTTAAGATACGCAATGGTGAAATCGACGTCATGTATAACCATTGATTTCATGAATATGTCGCAGCTAACTGAACGGACCTTTACGCCATCTGAATCTCTCAGCAGCCTGTCACTTTTTCTTAGTCTGGCACGTGGACAGTGTCGGCCGGGTAAATTCTGGCATCGCCGTAGTTTTCGCCAGAAATTTTTGCTGCGCTCGTTGATTATGCCGCGTTTAAGCGTTGAGTGGATGAACGAACTTTCCCACTGGCCTAATCTCAATGTATTGTTAACGCGCCAGCCGCGACTGCCTGTACGTCTGCATCGCCCTTACCTTGCGGCGAATCTTAGCCGTAAGCAATTGCTGGAGGCGTTACGTTACCATTATGCGTTACTCCGCGGGTGTATGTCGGCGGAAGAATTCAGCTTATATTTGAATACCCCCGGGCTGCAACTGGCGAAGCTGGAAGGCAAAAACGGCGAGCAGTTCACGCTTGAGCTGACCATGATGATCTCAATGGATAAAGAAGGTGACAGCACAATCCTGTTTCGCAACAGCGAAGGTATTCCTCTGGCAGAAATCACGTTTACCCTGTGTGAATATCAGGGGAAAAGAACGATGTTTATTGGTGGACTGCAAGGCGCAAAATGGGAAATTCCACATCAGGAAATCCAGAATGCGACGAAAGCCTGCCACGGGCTATTTCCCAAACGCCTCGTGATGGAAGCGGCCTGTCTGTTTGCCCAACGTTTGCAGGTAGAGCAGATTATTGCCGTCAGCAATGAAACGCATATTTACCGCAGCCTGCGTTATCGCGATAAAGAAGGCAAGATCCATGCCGATTACAACGCTTTCTGGGAATCGGTTGGCGGCGTATGTGATGCTGAACGCCATTACCGCCTTCCAGCACAGATAGCACGAAAAGAGATTGCCGAAATCGCCAGTAAAAAACGGGCTGAATACCGTCGGCGCTATGAGATGCTCGACGCTATTCAGCCACAAATGGCCACGATGTTTCGCGGTTAATCCGCGCGACCGCGCGCCAGCCACAGCACGCGTGAGAACATTTTTTTCAGCAGCGTCGGTACGGAGTCCACACCACGACGTCCGGCCTCCATTGCCACTTCAATGGCAAGATCGGGTTTGGAAGAGCGATGGATCGCTTTCGAGATAATTTTGCGCAGATTCATCGGTACATTTTCCGGGATTTGCGCCACGCGGTGGAACACATCGGAAAATCCCTGGCGATACATAAAATGTTCCATATCCAGCGCCGGTAACGCCGTTAAATGTTCTCGTTCGGCTTCCCGATCATTATTCAACAGGCTGCGTACCGTAGCAGCATATTTCTTCCCTGCTTCATCGCCATCGACCAGTACATGCCATTCAATCCCCATTCGGCGGGCAAATTTAACCAGTGGCTTTAGCCCGGACTGGGCAAACTCAATGACCTTGATTCCTTCGGCATCAAAATGATGTCCGCACTGACGCGCCAGTTCATTGATAACCCAGGTTTCCGTTTCCCCTTCCACCAGCAGCCAGCAGCGAGCAAACAGCGATGACGGACGGTTAAAACGAATGTGAAAGGATATGCGTCGGCTATCTTCGGTACTCAAGCCACTCGGCCCCAGACGCCAGGCGGCAACACGAGAAGATTCACGCACCAGGCGGCAAACATGTTCCACTGGAGTTAACGAAAGCAGCTCGCCAGAGTTGGTGGTAGCAATACGTTGTAAAGGCAAAAGATTCAACAGATGCCAGGCAACTGAAAGCATAATGGGGTGTAAACGCGTTTCTGGATCTTCGATCAGCAACAATGGACGGGCGTCTTTATCCAGTCGCAATGTGCCTTTTGCCTGCAATAAAGTAGCAAACAGGCCGAGCAAAATAACCCGATACGAGCGCCCTCCAGGTCGGTCAATCATCCGGTTGATGATGTCCAGATAGCGCCAGCTTCGTTGCTCATTGCTGGCCCGCCGCCGCATTAAACGATATCGCGCCTGTCCAGCCCCCTGCTCAGAGAAATAATGCTCAAGCAACTGCACCATTGCGGAAAGTCCCTGACGAATCTGTCCATCAGAGAGATTTTGCGGATGTGAGGACAACTCACGGGCGAGGAAATCGAGCTGGCGCGCGGTGACTTCCACATTGGGGACATTTGGCACCGTGCCGTTACGAATACGGCGCATAAAACGGGCATCACGCAAGCGCAGCACCGGCATTAAACGCACCAGATGGCGTGCCTGATCGTTAATATCCTCAATATCAATCGGATGTCCGTCTTTATCGAGAAAACTGCGCAGTGTCATCACGCTGCCGTCTTCCGCACTCTCCCCTTCCAGACGATAAAAAATACGGTGATAGCCATCGGTGCATGGCGTCCAGCACGCTTCCAGCGGCCGATAACGGCGAACCCGATGTCGGCCTGGCAGCGATTCGCGGAAGGTCAAAATAATATGCAGATGATGTTCTCGCCCGTTGATATCTCCCGGCGGGAACCAGAAATCGTCGCGCTCAAAATGGTAGAGATCTGATTCTGGCGATAGCAGCAGGGTTAAGGCGTCCAGCAAGCTGGATTTACCCCACGCGTTCTCCCCAATCAGGACGTTGTTTTGTTCCAGCATCAACGACAAACGGTTGATACCGCGAAAACCCACAATTTCAACGCGCTCAAGAATCATATCCCCTCCAGAAATATGTGACTTATCCTTTACGCTGGCAGTATAACGGGAAAGGCCTTGCTAATACGTGATGACATCACATTTAAGCATGGCAAATGTCTGAAAAATGAGCGAATAATCGCGTTATACTCCCTCTTGCTGATAAGTCTGCAAAAACAACAAAATCAAATAATTAGCATGATAAATTATTTTTTATTACGCCTAAAGGATTAAATCTTTTGCTTGCACTACACTGTCAATCAGACAAATGACTATATGGGGCAACCCGCTGTTGCCCTAAATCAAATTTACTGGATTTATTTATCTGGTGAATGACTCGCCTTCGTTTTTAAAATAGCCGCGCATTATTTGCGTCGTCACTTTTTTACGACGACCCTATAAAACGACCATATTTTTCACAGGGTCAATTTTTAATTGAGGTGGATATGTTCAGAAAATTAGCAGCTGAATGTTTTGGTACTTTCTGGCTTGTTTTTGGTGGCTGTGGTAGTGCTGTACTGGCCGCAGGCTTCCCGGAATTAGGCATTGGTTTTGCCGGCGTGGCGCTGGCATTCGGTTTGACCGTTCTGACGATGGCCTTCGCTGTTGGTCATATTTCTGGTGGTCATTTTAACCCGGCGGTCACTATTGGTTTATGGGCTGGCGGACGTTTTCCGGCAAAAGAAGTCGTTGGCTACGTAATTGCCCAGGTTGTCGGCGGTATTGTTGCGGCAGCGCTGCTGTATTTAATTGCCAGTGGTAAAACGGGTTTTGACGCGGCAGCCAGCGGTTTTGCTTCTAACGGTTATGGCGAGCATTCACCAGGCGGTTATTCCATGCTTTCCGCGCTGGTAGTTGAACTGGTATTGAGTGCAGGCTTCCTGTTGGTGATCCACGGCGCAACCGACAAATTCGCTCCGGCAGGTTTTGCGCCGATCGCTATTGGTCTGGCCTTAACCCTGATTCACTTAATCAGTATTCCGGTGACTAACACTTCTGTTAACCCGGCGCGCAGCACCGCGGTTGCTATCTTCCAGGGCGGCTGGGCATTAGAACAACTGTGGTTCTTCTGGGTGGTGCCAATTGTCGGCGGTATTATTGGTGGTCTGATTTACCGGACCCTGCTGGAAAAGCGTAATTAATTAACGCAGAAGGCCTGGCGCAATGTCAGGCCTTTTTTAAATATATTGATTCATCTTCCTGTTGCGCTCCTTGATGTGTTAAGCCACATATAGTCACTGGCGCAGGGAGCGCGCAGGGGGCGGCCAATCGCCGCCGCCCCCTGCCCCCCCGGGCTCTGGCGAACAAAATCGCCGCTGCGCGGTACCCTCAGCTTATCCCTTGCGGCTACCGGGTCGGGCGCGAGGTAACATCCCTGTAAAACGCGCCCTCAGCCCACATCCATGTGGGCTGCCCCGGCCTTCAGGGAACGCCTCGGCGATTTTGACGCCACCAACACCGGTGCGGTTTGTAATTAAAGAGCAAGAATATCTTTAAATGAAAATGAATACCCTACCGATCCTTATGCATAACATTTCCTTTTAATTGCAACTTTACTCGTCCTTCCGCTTTCAGTAGTGTGTCATCGCGCATTTCGACTTCTTTCTTTGCAAGGGCTGGGTTTTCATGTTTTCTGGGTTGTTAATCATTCTGGTTCCCCTGATTGTGGGTTACCTCATTCCGCTTCGCCAACAAGCTGCGTTAAAAGTTATTAATCAGCTACTAAGCTGGATGGTTTACCTTATTCTCTTTTTTATGGGTATCAGTCTGGCGTTTCTCGATAACCTCGCCAGTAACCTGTTGGCGATTCTGCATTATTCTGCCGTCAGTATTACCGTTATTTTACTGTGTAATATTGCCGCCCTTATGTGGCTGGAGCGCGGTCTGCCGTGGCGCAACCACCATCAGCAAGAAAAACTCCCGTCGCGTATTGCGATGGCGCTTGAGTCGCTAAAACTGTGCGGCGTAGTAGTGATTGGTTTTGCCATTGGCCTGAGTGGACTGGCTTTCTTACAACACGCGACCGAAGCCAGTGAATACACCTTAATTCTGCTACTTTTCCTCGTCGGTATTCAGTTGCGCAATAATGGCATGACCTTAAAGCAGATTGTCCTTAATCGCCGGGGAATGATTGTCGCCGTGGTGGTGGTTGCCAGTTCATTAATTGGTGGTTTAATTAACGCCTTTATTCTTGATCTACCCATCAATACCGCGCTGGCAATGGCCTCTGGTTTCGGCTGGTATTCTCTTTCCGGTATTTTATTGACCGAATCTTTTGGTCCGGTAATCGGGAGCGCGGCGTTTTTTAATGATCTGGCCCGTGAGCTGATTGCAATTATGTTGATCCCTGGGCTGATTCGCCGCAGCCGCTCTACCGCACTGGGCTTATGCGGTGCGACGTCGATGGATTTCACCCTGCCCGTTCTTCAACGTACTGGCGGGCTGGATATGGTCCCGGCGGCAATTGTTCACGGTTTTATTCTTAGCCTGTTAGTGCCGATCCTCATCGCCTTTTTCTCTGCGTAATACCTCTCTGGCGGTAGATCCCTGCCGCCAAAATTGCGCTAAATCAATCTCCCTTAAAGTTGCATGAAAAATCCCTTTTATCCCCGCGTTAAGCGTCTTAACCTTAAACATGTATATTAAATATAACTTTAAAAGGTGTGATCATGTTTTGTGTGCAATGTGAACAAACTATCCGTACTCCGGCAGGAAACGGCTGCTCATACGCGCAGGGGATGTGTGGTAAAACGGCGGAAACCTCTGACCTTCAGGATTTACTCATCGCGGCGCTGCAAGGGCTTTCTGCCTGGGCGGTAAAAGCGCGTGAATACGGCATCATCAACCACGATGTCGACAGCTTCGCGCCACGTGCCTTTTTCTCAACCCTGACCAACGTTAACTTCGATTCTCCGCGTATTGTCGGCTACGCTCGTGAAGCGATTGCCTTGCGCGAGGCGCTGAAAGCACAATGCCTGACTGTAGATGCCAACGCCCGCGTCGATAACCCGATGGCTGACCTGCAACTGGTGAGCGACGATCTCGGCGAACTGCAACGTCAGGCAGCAGAATTTACCCCTAACAAAGATAAAGCGGCGATTGGCGAAAACATTCTCGGCCTGCGTCTGCTGTGCCTGTATGGCCTGAAAGGTGCGGCGGCCTATATGGAACACGCACACGTTCTCGGTCAATACGACAATGATATTTATGACCAGTACCATAAAATCATGGCGTGGCTGGGGACCTGGCCTGCCGATATGAACGCGCTTCTTGAGTGTTCAATGGAAATCGGCCAGATGAACTTCAAAGTGATGAGCATTCTGGATGCAGGCGAAACCGGTAAATACGGTCACCCGACGCCAACCCAGGTCAACGTCAAAGCGACGGCGGGTAAATGCATTCTGATTTCCGGTCACGATCTCAAAGATCTCTACAACCTTCTGGAACAGACCGAAGGCACGGGTGTTAATGTCTACACCCACGGCGAAATGCTGCCTGCGCATGGCTACCCGGAGCTGCGTAAATTCAAGCATCTGGTCGGTAACTACGGCAGCGGCTGGCAGAATCAGCAAGTGGAGTTCGCTCGTTTCCCTGGCCCCATCGTGATGACCTCGAACTGCATCATCGACCCAACCGTAGGCGCTTATGACGATCGTATCTGGACCCGCAGCATCGTTGGCTGGCCGGGTGTGCGTCATCTGGATGGCGAAGATTTTTCTGCGGTCATCGCCCAGGCGCAACAAATGGCAGGCTTCCCATACAGCGAAATTCCGCACCTGATCACCGTGGGCTTTGGCCGCCAGACGCTGCTTGGCGCAGCGGATACGCTGATTGATCTGGTGAGCCGTGAAAAACTGCGTCATATCTTCCTGCTTGGTGGCTGTGACGGCGCACGCGGCGAACGTCACTACTTCACCGATTTCGCCACCAGCGTGCCGGATGACTGCCTGATCCTGACTCTCGCCTGTGGTAAATATCGCTTTAACAAACTTGAGTTTGGCGATATCGAAGGTCTGCCTCGTCTGGTAGATGCCGGTCAGTGTAACGATGCTTACTCAGCAATTATTCTGGCTGTCACTCTGGCAGAGAAACTGGGCTGTGGCGTGAACGATCTGCCGCTGTCGCTGGTGCTCTCCTGGTTTGAACAGAAAGCGATTGTCATTCTGCTGACGCTGCTTTCTCTGGGCGTGAAAAATATCGTCACCGGCCCGACTGCACCTGGTTTCCTGACACCAGACCTGCTGGCGGTGCTGAACGAGAAATTCGGCCTGCGTTCTATCACCACTGTTGAAGAAGACATGAAGCAACTGTTGAGCGCGTAAGGAGTTTGTCGATGACGATGCCAACGAATCAATGCCCGTGGCGGATGCAGGTTCATCACATTAAGCAAGAAACGCCGGATGTGTGGACGATTTCCCTGATTTGCCACGATTACTACCCATATCGCGCCGGGCAATATGCACTGGTCAGCGTGCGAAACTCAGCGGAAACGCTGCGTGCTTACACTATTTCCTCCACGCCAGGCGTGAGTGAATATATCACCCTGACCGTGCGGCGGATTGATGACGGTGTCGGCTCCCAGTGGCTGACGCGCGATGTAAAACGCGGTGATTATCTCTGGCTTTCGGACGCGATGGGGGAATTTACCTGCGACGATAAAGCAGAAGATAAATTCCTGTTGCTGGCGGCAGGCTGCGGCGTCACGCCGATTATGTCGATGCGTCGCTGGCTGGCGAAGAATCGTCCACAGGCCGATGTGCGGGTGATCTACAACGTGCGTACGCCGCAGGATGTTATTTTCGCCGATGAGTGGCGTAACTATCCGGTAACGCTGGTGGCGGAAAATAACGTTACCGAAGGCTTTATCGCTGGTCGTCTCACTCGCGAACTGCTGACTCGCGTTCCTGACTTAGCTTCACGTACCGTGATGACTTGTGGTCCAGCACCGTATATGGATTGGGTAGAGCAGGAAGTGAAAGCGCTCGGCGTGACGCGTTTCTTTAAAGAGAAATTCTTCACCCCAGTAGCGGAAGCGGCGACCAGCGGTCTGAAATTCACCAAACTGCAACCGGCACGAGAATTTTACGCCCCGGTTGGCACTACGCTACTGGAGGCGCTGGAAAGCAATAACGTTCCGGTTGTCGCTGCCTGCCGTGCGGGTGTTTGCGGCTGCTGTAAGACAAAAGTGGTTTCCGGTGAATATACGGTGAGCAGCACAATGACGCTGACCGACGCCGAAATCGCTGAAGGTTACGTACTGGCCTGCTCCTGCCATCCGCAGGGGGATTTGGTTCTCGCATAATCGCCTTATGCCCGATGATATTCATTTCATCGGGCTATTTAACCGTTAGTGCCTCCTTTTTCTCCCATCCCTTCCCCCTCCGTCAGATGAACTAAACTTGTTACCGTTATCACATTCAGGAGATGGAGAACCATGAAACAAACGGTTGCAGCTTATATCGCCAAAACACTCGAATCGGCAGGCGTGAAACGCATCTGGGGAGTCACGGGCGACTCTCTGAACGGTCTTAGCGACAGTCTTAATCGCATGGGCACCATCGAGTGGATGTCCACCCGCCATGAAGAAGTGGCGGCGTTTGCCGCTGGCGCTGAAGCACAACTTTCAGGAGAACTGGCGGTCTGTGCCGGATCGTGCGGCCCCGGCAACCTGCACTTAATCAACGGCCTGTTCGATTGCCACCGCAATCACGTTCCGGTACTGGCGATTGCCGCTCATATTCCCTCCAGCGAAATAGGCAGCGGCTATTTCCAGGAAACTCACCCACAAGAGCTATTCCGCGAATGTAGTCACTATTGCGAGCTGGTTTCCAGCCCGGAGCAGATCCCACAAGTGCTGGCAATTGCTATGCGCAAAGCGGTGCTTAACCGTGGCGTTTCCGTTGTCGTGTTACCGGGTGACGTGGCGTTAAAACCTGCGCCAGAAGGGGCAACCACGCACTGGTATCATGCGCCACAGCCAGTTGTGACGCCGGAAGAAGAAGAGTTACGCAAACTGGCGCAACTGCTGCGTTATTCCAGCAATATCGCTCTGATGTGTGGCAGCGGCTGCGCGGGGGCGCATAAAGAGTTAGTTGAGTTTGCCGGGAAAATTAAAGCACCTATTGTTCATGCCCTACGCGGTAAAGAGCATGTCGAATACGATAATCCGTATGATGTTGGAATGACCGGGTTAATCGGATTCTCGTCAGGTTTCCATACCATGATGAACGCCGACACGTTAGTGCTACTCGGTACTCAGTTCCCCTACCGTGCGTTCTACCCGACCGATGCCAAAATTATTCAGATTGATATCAATCCAGCCAGCATCGGCGCTCACAGCAAGGTGGATATGGCACTGGTCGGCGATATCAAATCAACCCTGCGTGCATTGCTGCCACTGGTGGAAGAAAAAGCCGATCGCAAATTTCTGGATAAAGCGCTGGAAGATTACCGCGATGCCCGCAAAGGGCTGGACGATTTAGCTAAACCGAGCGAGAAAGCCATTCACCCGCAATATCTGGCGCAGCAAATTAGTCATTTTGCCGCCGATGACGCCATTTTCACCTGTGACGTTGGTACGCCAACGGTGTGGGCAGCGCGTTATCTGAAAATGAACGGCAAGCGTCGCCTGTTAGGTTCGTTTAACCACGGTTCGATGGCTAACGCCATGCCGCAGGCGCTGGGCGCGCAGGCAACCGAGCCGGAACGTCAGGTGGTCGCCATGTGCGGCGATGGCGGTTTTAGCATGTTGATGGGCGATTTCCTCTCGGTAGTGCAGATGAAACTGCCGGTGAAAATTATCGTCTTTAATAACAGCGTGCTGGGCTTTGTGGCGATGGAGATGAAAGCCGGAGGCTACCTGACAGACGGTACTGAGCTGCACGACACCAACTTTGCCCGCATTGCCGAAGCATGCGGCATTACGGGTATCCGTGTAGAAAAAGCGTCTGAAGTTGATGAAGCCCTGCAACGCGCCTTCTCCATCGACGGTCCGGTATTGGTGGATGTGGTGGTCGCCAAAGAAGAGTTAGCCATTCCACCGCAGATCAAACTCGAACAGGCCAAAGGTTTCAGCCTGTATATGCTGCGCGCAATCATCAGCGGACGCGGCGATGAAGTGATCGAACTGGCGAAAACGAACTGGCTAAGGTAAAAAGGGTGGCATTTCCCGTCATAATAAGGACATGCCATGATTGATTTACGCAGTGATACCGTAACCCGACCGAGCCGCGCCATGCTCGAAGCGATGATGGCCGCCCCGGTTGGGGACGACGTTTACGGAGACGACCCTACCGTTAATGCTCTGCAGGACTATGCAGCAGAGCTTTCCGGTAAAGAAGCCGCCATTTTTCTGCCTACCGGCACTCAGGCCAACCTGGTCGCTCTGCTCAGTCACTGCGAACGCGGCGAAGAGTATATTGTCGGTCAGGCCGCGCATAACTATCTGTTTGAAGCCGGTGGCGCAGCGGTGCTGGGCAGTATTCAGCCGCAACCCATCGACGCGGCTGCCGACGGCACGCTACCGCTGAATAAAGTGGCGATGAAAATCAAACCCGACGATATCCATTTCGCCCGCACCAAATTACTCAGTCTGGAAAACACCCACAACGGCAAAGTGTTGCCGCGTGAATACCTTAAAGATGCATGGGAATTTACCCGCGAGCGCAATCTGGCGCTGCATGTTGACGGTGCGCGCATCTTTAATGCCGTGGTGGCTTACGGCTGCGAACTGAAAGAGATCACGCAATATTGTGATTCGTTCACCATTTGCCTGTCGAAAGGTCTTGGGACGCCAGTCGGTTCATTACTCGTCGGTAATCGTGATTACATTAAACGTGCCATTCGCTGGCGGAAAATGACAGGTGGCGGGATGCGCCAGTCCGGCATTCTGGCTGCCGCCGGGATATATGCCCTGAAAAATAATGTTGCGCGCTTGCAGGAAGACCACGACAACGCTGCCTGGATGGCGGAGCAGCTGCGTGAAGCAGGCGCGGATGTGATGCGTCAGGACACTAATATGCTGTTTGTTCGCGTCGGGGAAGAAAATGCTGCCGCGTTAGGCGAATACATGAAAGCGAGAAACGTGCTGATTAACGCCTCGCCGATTGTCCGCCTGGTGACGCATCTTGACGTCTCGCGCGAACAGCTGGCGGAAGTCGCCGCCCACTGGCGCGCATTCCTGGCGCGTTAAGGAGAGAAACGTGCCGCAACGCATTTTAGTTCTCGGTGCCAGTGGCTACATTGGTCAGCATCTGGTGCGCACACTCAGCCAGCAAGGGCATCAGATCCTGGCGGCGGCACGTCATGTCGACAGGCTTGCAAAGCTGCAACTGGCAAACGTCAGTTGCCATAAAGTCGATCTCAGCTGGCCGGATAACCTTCCGGCCCTGTTACAGGATATCGATACCGTCTATTTTCTGGTGCACAGCATGGGCGAAAGCGGCGATTTTATCGCTCAGGAGCGCCAGGTGGCTCTCAACGTCCGCGATGCGCTACGTGAAGTACCAGTTAAGCAATTAATCTTTCTCAGTTCGTTACAGGCCCCGCCACATGAGCAGTCGGATCATCTGCGTGCTCGTCAGGCTACGGCGGATATTCTTCGTGAAGCAGGTGTCCCGGTGACCGAACTGCGGGCCGGAATTATCGTTGGCGCAGGTTCAGCGGCGTTCGAAGTCATGCGCGATATGGTCTACAATCTGCCAGTGTTAACGCCGCCACGCTGGGTTCGTTCACGTACCACGCCCATCGCGCTGGAAAACTTGCTGCACTATCTGGTGGCGCTGTTAGATCATCCGCCCAGCGAACACCGCATCTTCGAAGCCGCCGGACCAGAGGTGCTCAGTTATCAGCAACAGTTTGAACATTTTATGGCGGTGAGCGGTAAGCGCCGCTGGTTGATCCCCATCCCCCTCCCCACTCGCTGGATTTCGGTGTGGTTTCTTAATGTGATTACTTCCGTACCGCCCACCACCGCCAGGGCGTTGATTCAGGGGCTGAAACACGATCTGCTGGCGGATGACACCGCGCTACGTGCGCTCATCCCACAACGGCTGATCGCTTTCGATGACGCGGTACGTCGCACCCTGAAAGAGGAAGAAAAGCTGGTCAACTCCAGCGATTGGGGATACGACACTCAGGCCTTTGCCCGCTGGCGACCAGAGTATGGTTATTTTGCCAAACAGGCGGGATTTACCGTTAAAACGTCCGCCAGCCTTCCGGCTTTATGGCAGGTGGTGAACCAAATCGGCGGTAAAGAGCGTTATTTCTTTGGCAATATTTTGTGGCAGACACGGGCGTTGATGGACCGTGCGATCGGTCATAAATTAGCGAAAGGCCGTCCGGAGCGCGAATATTTGCAAACTGGCGATACGGTGGATAGCTGGAAAGTCATTGTCGTTGAACCGAAAAAGCAACTTTCGTTGTTATTTGGCATGAAAGCACCGGGGCTGGGACGACTGTGTTTTACCCTGGAAGATAAAGGCGACTATCGTACTATCGATGTCCGCGCTTTCTGGCATCCGCACGGTATGCCGGGGCTGTTTTACTGGTTATTGATGATCCCCGCGCATCTGTTTATTTTTCGCGGAATGGCAAAACAAATCGCCAGACTGGCAGAACAAAGCACAGATTAATCGACAAAACCTGCGTTATTCTTTCATGTTTCCCATTGCATCATGGGGGAAATCACGGAAGAATGCGCACGTCATTTTCTCAACAACAGTGGATTGATATGAAGGTACTGGTTACCGGCGCCACCAGCGGCTTAGGTCGAAACGCGGTAGAGTTTTTATGCCAGAAAGGCATCAGCGTGCGAGCGACCGGTCGCAACGAGGCAATGGGTAAATTGCTGGAAAAAATGGGCGCAGAGTTTGTTCCGGCGGATCTGACCGAGCTGGTCTCATCACAAGCTAAAGTGATGCTCGCGGGCATTGATACGCTGTGGCACTGCTCCAGCTTTACCTCTCCCTGGGGGACACAACAGGCTTTCGATCTGGCTAACGTTCGCGCCACTCGCCGCCTGGGTGAATGGGCTGTCGCCTGGGGTGTGCGTAACTTTATTCATATCTCTTCCCCCTCCCTGTACTTCGATTATCACCACCATCGCGATATTAAAGAAGATTTTCGCCCTCACCGCTTCGCCAACGAGTTTGCCCGCAGCAAAGCAGCCAGCGAAGAAGTGATCAATATGCTTTCGCAGGCGAATCCACAAACGCGCTTTACTATTCTGCGCCCACAAAGTCTGTTCGGACCGCACGATAAAGTCTTTATCCCCCGTCTGGCGCATATGATGCACCACTACGGCAGCATTCTGTTACCGCACGGCGGAAGTGCGCTGGTCGATATGACGTACTATGAAAATGCAGTGCACGCCATGTGGCTGGCAAGCCAGGAAGCCTGCGATAAGCTACCTTCCGGGCGTGTGTACAACATCACCAACGGCGAGCATCGCACACTGCGCAGCATCGTGCAGAAGCTGATCGACGAGTTGAATATTGACTGTCGTATTCGTTCGGTTCCTTACCCGATGCTGGATATGATCGCCCGCAGCATGGAGCGTTTAGGCCGCAAGTCAGCAAAAGAGCCGCCGCTGACCCACTACGGCGTCTCGAAGCTTAATTTTGACTTTACGCTGGATATTACGCGGGCGCAGGAAGAGTTAGGTTATCAGCCAGTCATCACCCTGGATGAAGGTATCGAGAAAACTGCCGCCTGGCTACGCGACCATGGAAAACTGCCGCGCTAATCCTGCCCGTATTTCTCCAGCAACGCTTCGGCAATTGCCTGAGTTTCTGCATCCGCTTCGCCGTTGTATAACGTCGGGCGGAAATGCATCTGGAACGCCATAATCACGCGCCGCTGCTCGCGCGGTGTCATATCAGGTTTAACGTCATAACCGTAGCGCGCCAAAAGCTCCAGCAATGACGCGGTATCTACCGGTGTGTGCGGCGCGCGCCCGGCAAGGTAAAAGTTCACCCGCTGCGCATCCGGCCAGGCACCAATCCCCTGCTGCGCCAGTTGCTGCCAGGGAAATAATGGCCCCGGATCGTCTTTGCGCTGCGGCGCAATATCCGCATGTGCCACTACGTTTTCCGGCTTGATGTGATAACGGGCAATAATATCTTTCGCCAGCGGAATAAGCGCCTGAATCTGTGCCGGTTCAAACGGGGCAAAATATTTCACTCCCGCCGATTTCTGCCAGCCACGGTTTTCCAGCTCAATGCCAATAGAGGTGTCGTTAAGGCGAGTTGCCCCGCGCCAGGCGCTAATCCCCGCATGCCAGGCCAGTTCTTGTTCCGGCACCAGTTGCCAGATGCGCGGTTTACCGTTGTATCGCGGTGGTACCGCAGGGACCAGATAATGCGAGCTGACCTGCTTATCGGTCAGTGTCGCCAGCGAGCTATCAAAATCATCTGCGGTGTAGTGGATCACCAGCACTTTAATGCGCGGATACGCCGCCTGCGCCTGGCGTCGGGTATCAAGCTGGTATCCCTCTTTCTCGACAATGCCTTTTTCGCCTGCACACCCTGCCAGTAACAGAGCGGCAGCGACCAGCCAGAAGACTCTTCTCATCGACGCGTTTTCACCGCCGTACCGCTGACGCTAACCATCAGCATACTGCCGTTTTGCCCGACCGTTTCGTAGTCGATATCAATACCAACTACGGCATCGGCCCCCAGCGCCCGCGCCTGGGAGCCTAATTCCTCAAAGGCGATCTCCCGTGCTTTACGCAGTTCTTTTTCATACGCACCGGAACGTCCGCCAACGATATCGCGGATACCGGCAAAGAAATCACGGAAAATATTGGCACCTAAAATCGCTTCGCCGGTCACCACACCGCAATATTCAACGATGGTCTGGCCTTCCAGAGTAGGGGTTGTAGAAAATTGCATGATCGATCTCCTTGTTTGTTAAGCCTTCGATCTCTAAAGCATTATCGGACTGATATGCCATGTTGGAAAGAAGGTTTTGATCAGTTTAGGAAATCATCTCATTGTGTCAAAAGCAGCTACATAAGCCTGTACAATTATCTGTTTCGTAACCGGATATTGGTTTCATTATGGAGCACCGCTTACCTGTCCTATTATGTTGTGCCGGCAACATTAATGAGTGGGAAGAGTCAACTTATATTGTAAATGATTCCTAAAGTCTTCCCCATCTTGCGCCTGAGGTATATACCGCTGGATTGCTTTTTGGTCCGCCGCCGCAAAACAAGAAAGTAATAAGATCTCAATGCTTTTGTCATTAATATAAGCGAAGATCATTCTTGCAAATTCGTATATAAACGCCCGATCCTGAGCGCTTAATAGTTTAATACAATATTTATTTTTAAGAGAATAAAGTATTTCAAGAAAAGCATCCGCAGCAACCTTCACGTTATTCCCGGCGTTCATATTATATATATCTCTTGCACAGATAGAGTACAGAGAGAGTAAACAGCCATACAAATAATCATTTATTAACTCTTTTGTCCATTTTACTGGCAACCATGGTTTTATCTTGACACCATGCATACTACAGTCATGAAAAAGACATTTGCTGAAATTAACTCTTATCATATCAACATTAAAAAAATGACAGTTAATAAATTTTAAAGAATGAGTATTTACGTTGTTAATTTTAACAGATCTAAACGAAATATTTTTGAATACATTATTTACTATATTGCTATTTGTTATTTTAACATCACCTAAACTGCCGTTTTCAAAACAACATTTTTTCAATATGCTTTCATTCACAACAGTGTGTGATAAATAGAGATTACTTATGTTTTGCTTTATTAATGCCACGTCATTAAAATGACTATATTTAATAAAGCAACCATCATTGAGTAGTGTTTTAAGATTGATTAAATTAGTTGCATCTTCACGTACCATCGTGGCAACAGGAACAGGCAATGACATGAAAACTTCTTCATTCACCATCAAGTGAATCATGCATTGCGTTCCCTTTGTCATATCCACACTTACGCTACAAATATCGTTGTAATGCGAAGAGTGCATTTCAGGAAACAGATTAAACACGGTATCTTGAAAGGCACTAAATCGTGTTAATAAATCCTGATAATGAACAGGTTTTGTTTCAAAATTATCATCAGCAAATCCAAGCACTATTGCATGCTCTACATCTAACGCAGTTTCAAATGACTCTTCTTCTGTAAAATCATTATTTAAAACCTCACCTGACGTATTATCACTGTCATAAAAAGTGCTCATCAATGCGATATTGTTTGTTACAGCGTCTTTTGCAATATTCTCATTAATTGCATATCGCCTGCTATAATCATAAAAATGAATAAACGCATCCTTTATAAAGGATATATATTGCTCTTTGTTAAAGTCAATACGACTGTATAATTTTTCAAAAATCACATTCGCAATCTTACTACCCATAGTATGCCTGTATAATAATGGGTGCGATTCAATCGTAAAATGCTTGTCTAATTGATGTTGTAATTTATTCTCATAGTCCAGTGGGAAAAGAAACTGTTGTCTTTCAAGTTTTCCATTCGATACATTACGTATTCCAATAGAGATTATTTCATTACCCGCTTTTATTTCAACTTCGTTATCTTCTGATTTACCCAGATATTTTTTAACATCAGTCTCGAAAGCATTGCTAAAAAATGTATTAAATTGATAATTCGCTGATGGAATATTTTCCGCGAGCAACACATCATTTTTTATGAGATCACTGTCAGCATTTATTGCTAATATCAGATGCAAGTAGATGGTATCCCATGTAGACAACTCACCCTTACGACTGGAATTTAATATCGCGAAAAATTCCCTCAGTGAATCGAGGAAATTATCACTTTGATTCAATTGTGTGCATGGAAATGATGACGCTTGATCAGATATATTGTTTATCATATTAAAAATCACCCAAGAAAAACGATAATCCACCGAACTCCTCGCGCTTTATTATTGTAAAAGCACAACACCTTTTATACTCATATTAATTAACGAAACACTGAAACAACTTGATTTATTCTTCGCTCAAATTCACTTGTTCAAAAAGATTATATTTTATACCCACAACTGTAGCATAAATAATATTATCAAAAGTCAAAGCTGGGACTATCAAATTTCGCTCATTTTCAAAAATACAACGTAATTTTGGCAATCATCTTAATAGCAGGATCTCTTATCGCATGTGAAAAATTTGTAATGATTAGACAATAACCGCGTTCATTTATCACGCGTTATAAATGTGAAACTGGCTTCTTGCAGATGCTCTTAACCTCTACAGGAGGATTTATACCACCATTTCAGAACTATCATATTTACCTTAAATGATCATTTCAGCCATATAACACGCTCAACCTCACAAATGGTTTACACTGTCTATTGTTTGGGTAATTTAAGTAAGTCAGCTACGAGCAACCTTGAGTGGGTAGCCAGCAATGGACTCAAACCCAATCAGGTGTTCAGATTGTTTCAGAATTGTATTAAAAACAATGTATTAAATAATCTGATAGCGTTTGGTCGTAGTGTGACGCAGACAGCAAGCTAATAAGGAAATGATTATGCGCTACCGTTCACTATCTCTACTTATTCCATGTGCACTGCTGCTGAGTGCCTGTACCACCGTCACGCCAGCTTATAAAGATAACGGTCCCCGCACCGGTTCCTGTGTCCAGGGGGGGCCTGACAGCGTGGCCCAACAATTCTATGACTACCGCATTCAACATCGCAGCAATGACATTACCGCCCTGCGCCCCTATTTGAGTGACAAACTGGCAACCCTACTTAGCGATGCCAGCCGCGATAATAGTCATCGTGAATTGTTAAGCAGTGATCCTTTCTCCAGTCGAACCACCTTGCCAGACAGCGCCCACGTTGCCAGTGCATCGACTATCCCGAATCGTGATGCCCGTAACATTCCATTGCGCGTGGATCTCAAGCAGGGTGACCAGGGCTGGCAGGATGAAGTGTTAATGATTCAGGAAGGCCAGTGTTGGGTGATCGACGATGTGCGCTACTTAGGCGGTAGCGTTCATGCCACGGCGGGTACGCTCCGTCAGTCCATCGAGAATCGCTAACGCCTTGATCAACCAATAAACCCCGTAAATTGTCCGGCATTTCGTGAGGAATGCCGACATTTATGCTCGCCGACCACCGCCCCCGTTATTTTGTGCTATGTTTATTGAATAATGCGCTTTGCTTTTAACTTTTAAAGCAGAAATATTGCATAATTATTCTGTCAAAGGTACTATCTTCGACCTCAATAGCTATCAGACTGCCAGTATACGAGTGTCAATGAGTATTCAATTAAACGGCATTAATTGCTTCTACGGCGCGCATCAGGCGCTGTTCGATATCACGCTGGATTGCCCACAGGGCGAAACGCTGGTGTTACTTGGCCCCAGCGGCGCGGGTAAAAGCTCGCTGCTGCGTGTACTCAATCTGCTTGAGATGCCGCGCTCCGGTACGCTCAACATTGCAGGCAACCATTTCGATTTCACCAAAACACCCTCAGACAAAGCGATTCGCGATTTGCGTCGTAACGTTGGCATGGTGTTTCAGCAATACAACCTGTGGCCGCATCTGACCGTGCAGCAAAACCTGATTGAAGCGCCCTGCCGTGTACTGGGGTTGAGTAAAGATCAGGCGCTGGCCCGTGCAGAAAAACTGCTGGAACGTCTGCGTCTCAAACCTTATAGCGATCGTTACCCGCTGCATCTTTCTGGTGGTCAGCAGCAGCGTGTTGCTATTGCCCGTGCGTTAATGATGGAACCGCAGGTACTGCTGTTTGATGAACCGACCGCCGCACTGGACCCGGAAATTACCGCACAAATCGTCAGCATCATTCGTGAGCTGGCAGAAACGAATATTACCCAGGTGATCGTCACCCACGAAGTTGAAGTGGCGCGTAAAACCGCCAGCCGAGTGGTGTATATGGAAAATGGTCATATCGTAGAACAAGGCGACGCGAGCTGCTTTACCGAGCCGCAAACCGAAGCATTTAAAAACTATCTCTCTCACTAAGATTCGGGATAACAACAATGAAAAAAGTTCTGATTGCCGCGTTAATTGCAGGTTTTAGTCTTTCCGCCACAGCTGCCGAAACCATTCGTTTTGCTACCGAAGCCTCCTATCCTCCGTTTGAATCGATTGATGCAAACAACCAGATCGTTGGTTTTGACGTCGACCTGGCACAGGCACTGTGTAAAGAGATTGATGCAACCTGTACTTTCTCTAACCAGGCGTTTGACAGCCTGATCCCAAGCCTGAAATTCCGTCGCGTAGAAGCCGTGATGGCGGGCATGGATATCACTCCGGAGCGTGAAAAGCAGGTGCTGTTTACCACCCCGTACTATGACAACTCTGCCCTGTTTGTGGGTCAGCAAGGCAAATACACCAGTGTTGATCAGCTGAAAGGCAAAAAAGTCGGCGTTCAGAACGGGACGACACACCAGAAGTTCATTATGGATAAGCACCCGGAAATCACCACCGTTCCGTATGACAGCTACCAGAACGCAAAACTGGATCTGCAAAATGGTCGTATCGACAGCGTATTTGGTGACACCGCAGTGGTAACCGAATGGCTGAAAGATAACCCGAAACTGGCGGCAGTGGGCGATAAAGTGACCGATAAAGATTACTTCGGTACTGGCCTCGGCATCGCGGTACGTCAGGGCAACACTGAACTGCAGCAGAAACTCAACACTGCGCTGGAAAAAGTGAAGAAAGATGGCACTTACGAAACCATCTACAACAAATGGTTCCAGAAGTAATTCCTGATGAATGAATTTTTTCCTTTAGCAAGCGCCGCCGGGATGACCGTCGGCCTTGCCGTTTGTGCATTGATTGTCGGACTGGCGCTGGCGATGTTCTTTGCGGTGTGGGAGTCGGCAAAATGGCGTCCTGTCGCGTGGGCAGGTTCAGCGCTGGTAACCATTCTACGTGGCCTGCCAGAAATTCTGGTGGTGCTGTTTATCTATTTTGGCTCCTCACAGCTGCTGCTGACGCTTTCGGATGGCTTCACCATCAATCTTGGGATCGTACAGATCCCGGTGCAGATGGACATCGAGAACTTCGACGTTAGCCCGTTCCTTTGTGGTGTCATCGCTCTGTCGCTGCTGTATGCCGCCTATGCCTCGCAAACGCTGCGCGGCGCGCTGAAAGCGGTGCCGGTGGGCCAGTGGGAATCTGGTCAGGCGCTGGGGCTGTCGAAATCGGCTATCTTTTTCCGTCTGGTGATGCCGCAGATGTGGCGTCATGCGTTGCCTGGCCTCGGTAACCAGTGGCTGGTGCTGCTGAAAGATACCGCGCTGGTCAGTTTGATTAGTGTGAATGATTTAATGCTACAAACCAAAAGCATCGCTACCCGTACCCAGGAACCATTTACCTGGTACATTGTGGCGGCGGCGATTTACCTGGTGATCACCCTGTTGAGTCAGTACATTCTCAAACGCATTGACCTGCGCGCGACACGTTTTGAGCGGAGGCCCAGCTAATGTTTGAGTATTTACCCGAACTGATGAAAGGGCTGCACACCAGCCTGACGCTGACGGTTGCCTCGCTGATTGTGGCGCTGATTCTGGCATTGATTTTTACCATCATCCTGACGCTGAAAACGCCGGTGCTGGTGTGGCTGGTGCGGGGTTATATCACGCTGTTTACCGGTACGCCGCTGCTGGTGCAGATCTTCCTGATTTATTACGGGCCGGGCCAGTTTCCGACGTTGCAGGAGTATCCGGCACTGTGGCATTTGTTGTCAGAACCGTGGTTATGTGCGCTGATTGCGTTATCGCTGAACAGTGCGGCGTATACCACGCAGCTGTTTTACGGTGCAATTCGTGCGATCCCAGAAGGTCAGTGGCAGTCCTGTAGCGCCCTGGGAATGAGCAAAAAAGATACGCTGGCGATCCTGCTGCCGTATGCCTTTAAACGCTCGCTCTCTTCTTATTCCAACGAAGTGGTGCTGGTGTTCAAAAGTACCTCTCTGGCTTACACCATTACGCTGATGGAAGTGATGGGATACAGCCAGTTGTTGTACGGACGCACCTACGATGTAATGGTGTTCGGTGCGGCAGGGATTATTTACCTGGTCGTTAACGGCCTGCTGACGCTGATGATGCGTCTGATCGAGCGCAAAGCACTGGCATTCGAACGGCGGAATTAATGTAGCTGCGTACATTCGCCGGGGGGTTTGTAGGTCTGATAAGACGCGCCAGCGTCGCATCAGACATCAGCACGGTGCCTGTGCCGGATGCGGCGTGGACGCCTTATCCGGCCTACATAGTGCATAAATTCTTATAATAAAGACGGACAACTTAGTGAGTTGTCCGTCTTTTTTTATTTCATGCAAATTATTTAATCATATTTATTGCATATAAATTCACTTGGTGGCATTGTTATCCCATGCCGCAGACACGGCCAATAATCATAAGATTGACAGACGGGAGTTCCATCATGAAAAAGTTAGTTCTTGCCGCTTTACTTGCTTCCTTTACTTTCGGTGCTTCTGCCGCAGAGAAAATCAATTTTGGCGTTTCAGCCACCTATCCACCCTTTGAATCTATAGGTGCTAATAATGAGATTGTCGGCTTTGATATCGATCTGGCAAAAGCCTTGTGCAAACAAATGCAGGCAGAATGTACTTTTACTAATCACGCGTTCGACAGCCTGATCCCGTCACTGAAATTCAGAAAATATGACGCCGTAATCTCCGGTATGGATATCACCCCGGAGCGTAGCAAACAGGTATCGTTTACCACGCCCTACTATGAAAACTCAGCCGTCGTGATTGCCAAAAAAGATACCTACAAAACGTTTGCCGATCTGAAAGGCAAACGTATTGGGATGGAAAACGGTACTACGCACCAGAAATATATTCAGGATCAGCACCCGGAAGTGAAAACTGTCTCCTATGACAGTTATCAGAATGCCTTTATCGATCTGAAAAATGGCCGTATTGATGGGGTATTTGGTGACACAGCGGTGGTTAATGAATGGCTGAAAACCAACCCGCAACTGGGCGTTGCGACTGAAAAAGTGACCGATCCGCAATACTTCGGCACCGGCCTGGGTATCGCTGTACGTCCGGATAACAAAGCTCTGCTGGAAAAACTGAATAACGCGCTGGCAGCAATTAAAGCTGACGGTACATATCAACAAATCAGCGATCAGTGGTTCCCGCAATAATTATTCATTTGCCGGAGTGGGCGAACACCCACTCCGGCAAAATCACTTCTCTACGCTAATCCCAGGCGCTGAAACTGCTCTGGCGGCGCATCATTATCTTTCATCAATTGAATCAGCAACGCGATCATCCGGGATTCGATCACATCATCATGAATCGGATGTAGCTGCTGCGGATCGTTTTGCAGATCAAACAGCAAATGACCAAACTGATTCAACCCCTTATATTTTTCCTGTGCCGGGATGCGTAATACCTGTAACCCTTTGGTAAAACGAAACGGTGGGGCCAGCGATAAAGCCCGCATCTCATCCACCGGATAGCGGCTGTTCATTTTGCAGGACATCAACGTGTAGTTGGCAATATCATCCTCACGCCCCGGCAGCGCTGCACGCATATACACATAACGCCCATCAGTTACGTTAGCATGACCACTGAAAACACCAAACATCGCCGAGCTGCGTACTGGTTCATCGTGACTGACCGTTTTCGCCAGCGGTTGCCCCTGCACATCGGGCGGCACTGGCTGTTGAAAAAAGTCATACAACGTTGGCGCCCAGTCGATCATTTGTACCAGTGCCTGTCGCCGCTCTCCTTTTACACCACTGCGCGGGTCCCAGATAAACAACGGATTATTGGCAACTTCGTTGTAATAAGGCATCTGGTTTTTCGCCCACCAGCCATGCTCACCGAGTAAAAAGCCGTGGTCAGTGCCGACAATCAGCATGGTATCTCGCCACAGATCGTGCTCATCCATCAGGTCGAGAATGCGCCCCAGGTTGCGATCGCACATCGACACCAGCGAACGATACCGGCAACGGATGTGCTCCACGGCCTCGTCGCTTTCCTGCACCCGGCCACGCGGCCAGTCATAATGCGGTCCATCCCAGTTATCTTCATACAAGGAAAGATACTCTTCCGTTGTGTGAAACGGCTCGTGCGGATCAAACGTTTCGACCTGCAATAACCAGTTATCTTCCGCGTGATTTTTGTGGATAAAGGCACAGCCTGCATCAAACACTTTAGTTTGTGGAAAATCCGCTTCCTGCTGAATATATTCCCGGTTTGCCCAGTCATGGCGCCACAGACCAGAAACACCGCCACCGGTCTGCTTTTGCGGCACCCGTAGCACCTCGGGAATAGGCGGTTGCGCAACGCTTGCATGCCAGTGATCGCCTTCCTGTCCGCGCACAATCTCCCACGAACTGTAGCGATTATGATAATTCCCGCCGCCATCTTCCCAGTAATGCAAATGATCGCTTATCAGGTGGGTATAGATCCCCGCCTTTTTAAGCAGCTCCGGCATGGAATCGTCAAACGGTTCTAACGGCCCCCACTCCCGATGCAGGAAGTTACATCGCCCGGTATGCAACTCCCGCCGGGCAGGCATACACGGCATACTGCCGACGTAACTGTTTTCAAAGGTGGCGGCATGAGCCGCCAGACGTTGGAAATTAGGCGCTTTGGTTAACGCATCGCCATAAGGTGGCAGATAACGTTTATTCAGACTATCGAACAGCAGAATAATCGCTCTCATTACGCCCTACCTTATTGATTAATTAAATGCGGATAATGTTGCTGAACCACTTCATAAATTTGCTGACCAATAGTTTCACCGTCCATAATATTCTCTATCGGGATCAGATATTGCCCTTGTTTCGGGTCAAGACTAACCACATCGAGTAATTTTTTGGAAATAGCAAAAATATCCGCCCAGTCGGTAAATCCGCCGACTTCACCTGCGGCGGTATGTTCCATTTCAACTTTGAAATCATATTTGGTCAGCGCTTTTTTAACGACCGTTTGTAACATAACGCTACTGCCTACACCGTAACCACAGACAAACAGAATATTAATTGTATCTTTCATTTTTAAACCCTTAATATTTAATTAACCCGCGTAAGGACCAAGATGGAATGTTGCAGCGATAAATTTCAGAACTTCACAAATAGCAGGCCATACGGTTGCCCAGTCAAATATTCCTGTCCAGCCGACGCCATTTTCAGCAAGCCCGGTTAACGGAATAGCCCACACCGTACCGAAGGTCTGAATAATACCCAGCAAGAACGTACAGATAATTACGGAACGGTATCCGCCCATGCGGTTTGCTAATACGCCAATTGGACCGCCAGAGAAAAACAGAGGTACAAAGCCAGGCAATACCATAATTGGGCTGTGAACCAGTAATAAGATCCCCATCGAAAAAATGGTGCCAAAAGTACAGAAGACGAAGCCTAACGTTGCGGCATTGGGTGAAAAAGGTAACAGCGCTGCAACATCGACAGCAGGAATAGCGTTAGGAATAAAGCGATCTTGCCAGCCTTTAAACGAACCGTTAATTTCGCCCACCATCATGCGCACACCCTGCAGCAGAATGACCATATACATGGAGAACTGTAAGCCAAGGTTGATGATATAGATATACCAGGGCTTGCCTTTCGCCATTAACTGGACATTATCGATACCCGTTGATAGCAAGAAACCACCGACAAACAGCGTCATCACAATGGCGATAGCCGTTACGTTATGGTTAAAAATCGCCAGCCACCCGGGGAGTTTCAGGTTTTCAGCATCGTGCTTTTCGGGGTCACCAAATTTATGGGCGAATTTGGAGAAAAACCACAATCCCAACATCTGGTTATGAGCAATGGTAAAACCGGCATCTTTGGTAACTTTGGCAATGGGCTTAACAATGAGCGTGGTGGAGAACGCCCAGAATACACCCGTTAATATTCCGGCAATAATAATGGATGTAGTCCAGCTAAAACCCAGCCAAAAGACAATCAACCATAATACCGCCTGAGAATGTGAAACACCGGTATTCCCTGTCAAAAATATCCCTTTGGCACCAGTATACCGACCAAATAATACCAGCAGCAGGTTGGTAAAAAACGCCAGTACAAATACATACCCGACATAACCAAAATTATCCCCCAGTGCAATTTGCGTTGCCGCTTTCATTGCGTAGGAATCCATTAAATATCCGTGAACACCATAGGCTTTACTTACGGCTTCTGCTACCGGTTTAAATGTTGCGGAAAACTGGAAACCACCAAATAACACCATCATTAATCCCACCATGGCGCTGACCATGCCGGTAATAATTTTTATTGGCGATTTCTTATCAAGGGCATAACCAATACCCACCAGCAAACCAATTAAAATTGCCGGTTCAGTTAAAAACGTTTGAATAACATCTATGAATTTGGCAAACATCGTCGGAACGCCCTCCATAAGCGTACATTTCCGTTGTCAATGCATGAACCTTCTGCTGACGTTAATAATGTCTCAGGAAATTTTGTGTTTCGCTAAGCAATGCCTCTGTATGTATTCGGTAAGTGCACTGTAGTAATCAAAACAGTTCAATTAAAGATCTTATTTGATTATTTGTGATTTGATTTGCAAAAATAGAGCAATATATAACCGTGATCGATCGGTTATTATTAATCGATCGATCACGATTATTATTTTGGATGGATGTATGCCGAGGTGATATTGATTTGAATGATGTATTTACATTTTTACCAGCAGCGTCAGCACTTCATAGTGCGCGGTGTGCGGGAACATATCGAAAAGCTGCACCCGTTCAATGCGATAACCAGGCAGTTCGCGGATATCTTTCGCCATGGTTTGGGCGTTACAGCTGGAGTAGATGATAAAACGCGGTGCCATCGTTGAGAGATAATCACACAGCGGTTTACCAATGCCGCGGCGCGGCGGGTTAACCAGCACCAGCTCCGGCACCTCCCCCTGAGCGGTGGCAAACTGAGTGGAGTCCAGCGCCTGAAATTGCAAACGCGTTAAGCCCAGTTCAGCAGCTGACTGCTTTGCACAGGCAATGGCCTCTGGCGCAATTTCGATCCCGGTTAACTGCATGTCAGGCGTCGCGCAGTGTAAACCAAAGCCCCCCACACCGCAGAACAGATCCCACATATGTTTAACCGGCAGCTGTCGTACCCAGTCGCGCGCGGTAGCGTACAGCTGGCTGGCGACCGCCGGATTAGTCTGGAAGAAACTTTGCGGACGGATCCACAGCGGCACATCGTTAAAACGCTCTGCCAGCGCCTGTTGTTCGGTCAGGTAGATCTCCGTCTCCCCTTCCATAATCGCCATATGTACCGGCTGAATATTGACGGTAATAACTTTCAGCTGCGGTAGTTGTTCGTGTAACCACGGCAGCGCCTTACGCAGTTGCGCCAGCTTGGTATCAGAACGCAGTACAAAGCGCAGCATCATGCCGCCATCGCTCTGGCTTTCGGTCAGCAGAATGTATTTCAGTTCGCCACGCTTACGCGCCACGTTGTAGGGCGTTAACCCCGCTCGGGCGATAAACGGTTTTAGCGCCGCAAAAACGGGCGCAAATGAGGCAGGATAAAGCGGGCAGTCACAAAGGTCTTCCGGTGTGCCGTCGCGATGCAGCATACCGAGCAGGGGTTTTTCAACGCTACCACTCACCACCATTTTGGCTTTATTACGAAACCCTTGTTCTGGGCCTGACACCGGCGCGCACCATTCCTCAACCGGAAAATCGGCGAGCAGATTTTTAAGATCGGCGGTTTTAGCGGAGAGTTGCTCTGGAATCGGCTGCGTTATCCACTGACAGGAACGACAGCGACCCGCGTCGTAAAGTGCGCACTGCATACATTGACCTTCACATCATCAGGGGCGACGATTATACACATTATTGCAACTGGAAGAACCGCCGACTGGTCGAGGGAACGAACAGCAGCATCAGGATGAGCATATCCGGCAGCTTCTGCAGCATCAGGCTATGGAAGATTTCACGTTTTGATTCACCGGGAATGCTGAACAGCTCCGGATAACCGTACCCCAGCGAAGCCGCCCACAAGTAACTTGCGGCGGTGATTTGTGTCAGCAGATATAGCCATCGCGCCCAGCGACGCCCTTTCACCAGTGAAAACGCACACCAGATCTCAATGAAAACCAGCACCAGACTGCTTAAAAAGACCAGCGTTAAACTCCAGGTTTGTACGCTGCGATGAATGAACTCGCCAATACCGCGCACGCCCAGCGTATTGAAAATCATCAGCACGTCGAGGCCACGGATCATAATAATGGCGAGCGCCGCCACCTGCACAAGCGCAGGCACATTCAGGCGAGCATGAGATGAAGATGTTTTCTTAAAAAATCCCAACGTTGCGTCTTCCATGAAAACAATGCCGCGACATACGCGGCATTATGTAGCCAGGTTGGCAAATTTTAGTGTCTTCAGCCACGTCTTGCACGCTGGATGTCGCGTATCCGCTGTTTTTCTGCGCGAGCCATCAGATACCAGGCGATAAATCCGACAATTCCGACCGCACCAAGGATCAATGTTGCCAGGGCGTTGATTTCCGGATTCACCCCCATCCGCACGCTGGAAAAGACCAGCATCGGTAACGTGGTGGCTCCCGGTCCGGAAACAAAGCTGGCGATCACCAGATCATCAAGCGACAAAGTAAAAGCCAGTAACCAGCCAGAAATGATCGCGGGCATGATCATCGGTAGCGTAATGACGAAAAACACTTTCAGCGGCGTCGCACCGAGATCCATCGCTGCTTCTTCTATCGAGCGATCCAGTTCCCGCAGACGCGACGAAATAACGACTGCCACATAAGCCGTACAGAAAGTGACATGCGCCAGCCAGATGGTAAGCATACCGCGGTCCGCAGGCCAGCCAATGGCATGAGCAAGCGCGACGAATAATAACAACAGCGACAAGCCCGTGATGACATCTGGCATTACCAGCGGCGCGGTGATCATAAAGGCAAAGCCATTTGATCCGCGAAACCTGCCAAAGCGCACCAGCACCACCGCCGCAATAGTTCCGAGGATCGCCGCCGCCGTCGCCGCACAGGCCGCAATTGTCAGACTTAAACCAACCGCACTCATCATCGCGTCATCGCGCAATAATTCGCCATACCAGCGCGTTGACCAGCCGGCCCACACCGTCACCAGCTTCGAGCTGTTAAACGAATAGATAACCAGCATCAGCATTGGCGCGTAGAGAAAGGTAAAGCCCAGCAGCAAAATCACAATCCGCCAGGGCGAACGAACTACCGGTAAATTATTCATCCGTGTTCTCCCACGCTTTTTTGCTGGTGTTTGTGGAACCACATTATCGGCACAATTAGCAGCAGCAACATGATGATCGCTACCGCCGAGGCCACCGGCCAGTCGCGGTTATTGAAAAACTCTTGCCATAGCACGCGCCCGATCATGATGCTGTCCGGGCCACCGAGCAGTTCCGGGATCACAAACTCGCCCACAGCCGGGATAAACACCAGCATCGATCCGGCAATAATCCCACCTTTAGTCAGCGGCACGATCACAGTAAAGAACGTTTTCAGCGGTCGTGCACCGAGATCCAGCGCTGCTTCCACCAGCGAATAATCAATACGAATCAACGCGTTATAAATCGGCAGCACCATAAACGGCACGTAGGCGTAAACAATGCCAATATAAACTGCCAGATTGGTATGAAGAATGGTCAGCGGTTGATCGATAACCCCCAGCCACAGCAGAAAATTATTCAGCACACCGTTGTTTTTTAATATTCCCATCCAGGCGTAGACACGAATCAAAAACGAGGTCCACGACGGCAGGATCACCAGTAGTAATAAGATATTACGGGTCGAAGGCTTACTGTGCGCCACCGCCCACGCCAGCGGATAGCCGATTATTAAACAGCAAATAGTCGAAATCGCCGCCACCTGTAACGACTGGAGATAAGCATCGAAATAGAGCGGATCGTCGGTCAGTTGCAGAAAATTACCGAGATTAAGAGTGATGGACAGTTGCCCGTCAGCCCACTCCATCAGTTCGGTATAAGGTGGAATAGCGCGCGCCATCTCCGCCAGGCTTATTTTAAAGACAATCAGAAATGGCAGCAGAAACAGCAAGATCAACCAGATATATGGCAACGCAATGACCAGTTTGCGCCCATGCTTCATTTGCAGCTGCGACAACCACAGCTTAAATCCGCCCGGCGGTTTCGACTGGGCAGCAGGTTCAAGTGTACTCATCTTTGCTCCTTAAACCGTCAGCACCACACAGCTGTCCACTTCCCAGCACAAACGCACTTCGTCGCCCCAGGTCGGTAACCCTTTACGATGACGATGGGCGTTTTGTAGCTGGGCGCTGATCATCTGCCCACTTTTCAGACGAACGTGATACACCGAAAGATCGCCGAGATAGGCAATGTGTATCACCTCCCCCACCGCGAAGTTACAACCATTGGCGGGCGGCTCTTCGCAAAGCATGATTTTTTCCGGGCGCAGCGCTACGTGTACCGGCACGTTATCGACCACTGAAGCATCCGCATCGACTTTCAGTGGATGCACCAGCCCCGGCGAATAAAGCACCAGACCATCTTCCTGACGCTCTTTGAGTACACCTTCAAAGACATTAACCGAGCCAATAAATTCGGCGCTATAGCGGGTAGTCGGATGCTCGTAGATCTCTTCCGGTTCGCCAATCTGGACAAATTTCCCACGATTCATAATGGCGATACGTCCCGCCATGGTCATCGCCTCTTCCTGATCGTGAGTAACCATCACGCAGGTCACACCGACGCGCTCCAGAATATCCACCACTTCAAGCTGCATCCGGTCACGCAGCTTTTTATCCAGCGCGCCCATCGGCTCATCGAGCAGTAATAGTTTCGGGCGTTTGGCAAGGCTTCGGGCCAGGGCCACACGCTGTCGCTGACCACCGGAAAGCTGATGCGGTTTGCGTTTGGCGAACTCCTGCATATGCACAAGGCCGAGCATCTCATTGACCCGGCTGGCAATTTCCGCTTTCGGTAGTTTGTCCTGTTTCAGGCCAAAAGCGATGTTCTGTTCCACGGTCATATGCGGAAACAGCGCGTAAGACTGAAACATCATATTGATGGGGCGCAGGTAAGGCGGCACCTGTGACAAATCGACGCCATCGAGCATAATCTGCCCGGCTGAAGGTTGTTCGAAACCTGCCAGCATACGCAGCAGCGTGGACTTGCCACAGCCGGATGCGCCCAGCAGCGCAAAGATTTCACCTTTGTAGATGGTCAGGCTGACATCATCAACCGCATGCTGACCATCGTAAGATTTGGTCAGATTGCGGATTTCTAATAGCGGGGTCAGCGCCTTACGGGTTTTCGCCTGGGGGCGAGGGATAGCGTCATTCACGGCTGCTCTCCGGCATTAAATGTGTGCAAGCGCACCATGTTGGTGCGAATTGCCGGCGGGTGTGGTGCGCCCGCCCGGCATCTAAGGCTGCGGATTATTTTCCGCTCTTCACTTTGGTCCACGCGCGGGTGCGCACACGGTCGATTTTCGGATCCTGTACTTTCAGAGTGAACAACTTCGCGCGGACATCCGCAGGCGGATAAATACCCGGGTTATCACGGACTTCCGCACTCACCAGCGGCGTGGCTGCTTTATTGGCGTTAGCATAGAACACATGGTCAGAGATATGTGCCACCACATCAGGACGCAGCAGGTAATTCAGGAACTGATAGGCTTCGTCTTTATTTTTGGCATCCGCAGGCATGGCGAATACATCAAAGAACGCCATCGCCCCTTCTTTTGGAATCGAGAACGAGACATTCACGCCATTCTTCGCTTCCTTCGCGCGGTTTGACGCCTGCCAGACATCACCTGCCCAGCCGATAGCGACGCAAATATCGCCGTTTGCCAGGTCGTTAATGTATTGAGATGAATGGAAATAACGAATGTTCGGGCGCAGCTTTAACAGCAGATCGGTAGCCGGTCCGGTGTAATCATCCGCTTTAGTGCTGTTGGGATCTTTGCCGAGATAATTCAGCACGGTAGCAAAAACTTCTTCTGGCGCATCGAGGAAAGATACACCGCAGCTTTTCAGTTTTTCCAGATTTTCAGGCTTGAGGATCAAGTCCCAGCTATCGACGGGCGCGTTTTCGCCCAGCACCGCTTTGACTTTATCGACGTTATAGCCAATCCCGGTCGTCGCCCACATATAGGGCATAGCAAATTTATTGTCGGGATCGTGTTTGGCGACCAACTTCAGCAGTTCCGGGTCGAGATTCTTCCACTCCGGCAATTTGCTTTTATCCAGCGGCTGGAAAACTCCCGCTGTCAGCTGGCGTTCAAGAAAGCTTGCTGACGGCACCACCAGGTCAAAGCCGGTGCTCCCGGCCATTAATTTGCCTTCCAGTACTTCGTTAGAGTCGAAAACATCGTAGACGACTTTAATACCGGTTTCTTTTTCAAAGTTAGCCACCGTGTCGGGGGCGATATAATCAGACCAGTTATAAATGTGGAGTGTTTTTTGTTCAGCCGCGAGCGTGCCGACAGAGACGGCCATCAGAGCTCCCGCAACCAGACCCGAAAGCCATTTTTTATTTAAGGCGGTCATATCTCTTTCCTTCTGAAAGTTCGTTAACAAACGAACAAAAGTTGTCACACTGAAAGATATGCAATAAACGTGCATATTTTTTATCGGCGCGGTGTAAGAAAAGAGAACTCTCTCCCGGCCAGCACTGCTCGCTATATAAAAGCATCGCAAGAATAACTTTAGCCAGGGTTTGAGACTATAGCTCGGATTAAAAAACGGTATTTAACAAATTTTTATGCGTATTTGCTCTATGTGATAAAGCCAAATCGACACAAGAGAAGTGAAATAATCTTTAAGAAAAGGTTAAAAACAGCAGATAATTTTGCAGCGCGCAGCCACTGCACCAGCGACTGCGTGCTCGAAAGGAGTTATCAGTGGAGGAAATAGTTTTCGGTAACGTTGTTTTGCCCTTCATCGTCAGTCGGTAACAGCAGTTGATGGGCATTAGCTTCAAGAATGACCATCGAAATCTGCTCTTCGCTCTGACGCACGAACCATGCAAACTGCTCATAGGTTACGCCCTGCATAACGGATAAAGACTGGCAAACCACCAGCTTTGGCAGATTATCATCCTGCATATCAAGAAATGCTTTCACGGTCAGCGAACTGGCATTGATGGCAGATAAATCCGCCGCCAGCGGCAATACGGCTGAAGGTCGGACTTCCGCCATGGCAGAAAACAGGATCGTGTTATCGATCAGATCGATTTTGGCATCAAAGACACCGTCGAAATTCTGCATATGGGGCAGATGCAGAGCCTGACAGTTATCACATTCAAAAAAACTCATCCCCAGGTCATCGAGCCATTGACGCAGCGTATCCAGACCAGGAACGACCAGCGATGTCATAATTTTGTACAACCTCTTTCGATAAAAAGACCGGCACAGCTTACGCAAAAAGCGCAGGCAAAACCATGATCAGTAATGTGATTGCGACTAACCACCCGTTTTCAGGCAATATTCTGTCGTAGCGTGGCGTTCGATCCAGCGGATCATTTTACCCGCGATGTCGATACCGGTGGTTTTTTCTATTCCTTCCAGCCCCGGCGACGCATTCACTTCCATCACCAACGGCCCGCGATTAGCACGCAGAATATCCACACCAGCAACGTCCAGCGCCATCGTTCGCGCGGCTTTTATCGCGATTTCACGCTCCTGTGGTGTGATACTGGCGACGCTTGCCGCGCCGCCACGATGCAAATTGGAACGAAAATCGCCCTCTTTCGCCCGCCGTTCAATCGCAGCGACCACTTCATCGCCAACAACCAGACAGCGGATATCGCACCCTTGCGCCTCTTTGATATATTCCTGCACCAGAATATGCGCGTTCAGACCGCGGAAAGCGTCAATCACGCTTTCCGCCGCCTGACGTGTCTCCGCCAGCACGACGCCAATTCCCTGCGTGCCTTCAACCAACTTGACCACCAGAGGCGCACCACCGACCATGTCGATTAAATCGCTGGTATCATCCGGCGAATGCGCAATGCCCGTGACAGGCAGGTCGATGCCCTGACGCGCCAGCAGTTGCATGGAACGCAATTTGTCACGCGCCCGGGCAATGGCGACCGACTCATTGAGCGGATAGCTCCCCAGCATCTCGAACTGGCGCAGTGCCGCCGTCCCATAAAAGGTAATGGCGGTGCCAATACGCGGGATCACTGCGTCAAAATGGGGTAACTTGCGGCCTTTGTAGTGAATAGAAGACGCCGCAGGATTTATGTTCATGTAGCAAGAAAGCGGATCAAGAATTTCAACCAGGTGACCGCGCTGTATAGCGGCTTCACGCAGCCGCTTACACGAATAGAGCGTTCCATCCCGGGACAATATGGCAATTTTCACCCTGCACCTCTCTGTCAGACCTGGTCAAAAGCCCGCGTATCATACATCGACGTGGCGGTTTTAGCGCGTCGCCCAACCCTGTTTGTGCAAATAATCCAGAATAAATGGGCGGCTTTCTTTAATGATTGTTCGGCGGATATGATCGCTCCAGGTATCCCGGCGATTATTGCTGCCACGGGTGAGGTAATATTCCGCCAGTTGCTCGTCATACTGCGCCAGTGCGTCTTTATCCAGCGGTTGATAGCTGTTTTCATGCACCAAAATGGAGGCCGGTAAACGCGGCTTGAGATCCGGATTATCCGCAGGCCAGCCAAGGCACAGCCCAAACAGCGGCAGAACATGCTGCGGTAATTTCAGCAGTTTCGTCACCGCTTCAATATTATTGCGCAGGCCGCCGATATATACGCCGCCCAATCCCAGCGATTCCGCTGCGGTTAATGCATTCTGCGCCATCATTGCCGTATCAACGACACCGAGCAACAGCTGTTCCGCCAGGCCGAGCTGAGCATCCGGACAGATCTGTAAATGGCGGTTAAAGTCGGCACAGAACACCCAGAACTCCGCCGCTTGCGCTACGTGTTTTTGCCCGCCGGTCAGCGTCACCAGCTCTTCACGTAATGCTTTGTCGGTAATGCGAATAATGCTACTACACTGCAAAAAACTGGAACTGGACGTCGCACGGGCGCTGTTAATAATCGCCTCACGCTGCGCTTCGGAAATGGGTTCATCAGTGAAATGGCGAATGGAGCGATGGCCACAAATAAGTTCAATGGTTGGCGTCATTATCTTTTTCTCTTTCTGAACGTGAATATTGCGGTGGACGGTTCATCAGCTGTGGGGCAAGACGTTTTGCCACCTGAAGAATAACCACCACCGCAGCGGGAAGCATGAGCAAAACACCGAGAAAAATCATCAGAATCTGCACTTCTGGCCGAGAAAATGGCTCAGGCAGCGACAGGGAGTCGCTTACCGACAGCAGCGCCACCGCCAGCAACATCATTCCGATAAATTCCAGTATCAACACGCTTTTAGGCAATTTACCGATCGCGCGCATACGCTTCCCTCTGCAAAGTGAGCCTTCAGTCTAAAACTTTTCACTGTATTGTGTTTAACAGTTATAGCTTTTAGCAATTAATGCAACAGGTTAAACCTACTTTCAGCGAATACATTTTAGCGTGATCATTACAGGCATAAATCTATGAGGAGAGAAATAATGCAAACCGTTATTTTTGGTCGCCCGGGTTGCCCTTACTGTGTGCGTGCAAAAGATCTGGCTGAGAAATTGAGCAATGAACGCGATGATTTTCAGTATCAGTATGTAGATATTCGTGCGGAAGGGATCACTAAAGAAGATCTACAACAAAAGGCAGGTAAACCCGTAGAAACCGTGCCGCAGATTTTTGTCGATCAGCAACATATCGGCGGCTATACCGATTTTGCTGCATGGGTGAAAGAGAATCTGGACGCCTGATCGTCTGACAAGCCCTCGCGTTGAGGGCTTTACTGATTTTTTCTGTGCTGTGGTTTAAACAAGCTACTGATAAATAAGAAACACAGTGCCCCCAGCGCACACCAGAACACCGCGCTTAGTAACCATGCCAGCTCTTGCCAGAATGAGCGGGTCGGTGAAAAAAACAGCCGCATAATAAGCATTGAACAGGGTGCCGCCAGCATTGCGCCAAATAGAGGTTTCAGGACTTCTCTACGCTGTGAAAAGAAACTGGCAACTGCTCCAGGAAGAATGAAAAACAGCAAGCCGATTTCAGGATGCCCGGCAGCCCGAAAAGCGCCTTTCATGTGCGTCGCCAGAAAAAGGCACACCACAATGAAGAGGACAAAACAGCAGATTGCCCCCGCCCAACGTTGTTTATGTTTCACTCGTTCCTCCTGACACTGCGTCTATCGAACACATTTTTCGCCAGTGTGGCGTTCAGTAAGATAAAGCCGCTTCGCATTCCATGCTAATATAGGCCAACGCAATTCATATAGCCGTTGATACCTAATGTGATTACACTAGTAAAATATATTGTTACTTTACTATCGTTTAGGTGCGCTGAATGAATCTGCGCCCTGAATTCTGGTAAAAAACATTATCGTAAATTACCATTTCTTTCAACAGCTTACTAGTAAACAAGAAGTTAGCCTCCGTGAATATAAACGTCGCCGAATTGTTAAATGGGAATTACATTCTGTTATTATTTGTGGTCCTCGCGCTTGGGCTATGTCTCGGAAAGTTACGACTTGGTTCGATCCAACTGGGTAATTCCATTGGCGTTTTAGTCGTATCGCTGTTATTAGGCCAACAACATTTCAGCATTAACACCGATGCGCTTAATCTTGGCTTTATGCTGTTTATTTTCTGCGTCGGGGTCGAAGCCGGACCGAACTTTTTTTCCATTTTTTTTCGCGATGGGAAAAATTACCTAATGTTAGCACTGGTGATGGTTGGCAGTGCGCTGGTGATCGCCTTAGGGTTAGGTAAGCTGTTTGGCTGGGATATTGGCCTGACGGCCGGTATGTTAGCAGGCTCTATGACGTCGACACCGGTTCTGGTCGGTGCTGGCGATACACTGCGTCATTCCGGCATGGAAAGCAGGCAGCTCTCACTGGCACTGGATAATCTGAGCCTCGGGTATGCCTTAACCTATTTAATCGGTCTGGTGAGTTTGATTGTTGGTGCGCGTTACTTGCCGAAATTGCAGCATCAGGACTTACAGACCAGCGCCCAGCAAATCGCCCGCGAACGTGGCCTGGACACTGATGCCAACCGTAAGGTTTATTTACCGGTGATCCGCGCCTATCGCGTCGGCCCGGAGCTGGTGGCCTGGACCGACGGCAAAAATCTGCGTGAACTGGGTATTTATCGACAAACCGGCTGCTACATTGAACGTATTCGACGTAACGGGATTCTGGCAAATCCAGACGGTGATGCCGTGCTACAAATGGGCGATGAAATAGCGTTGGTAGGCTATCCCGACGCCCATGCCCGACTCGATCCCAGCTTCCGTAACGGCAAAGAAGTTTTCGATCGTGACCTTCTCGACATGCGTATCGTCACTGAAGAAGTGGTCGTTAAAAACCATAACGCCGTTGGCAAACGTCTCGCACAACTGAAGTTGACCGATCACGGTTGCTTCCTTAACCGCGTTATTCGTAGCCAGATTGAGATGCCGATAGATGACAACGTCGTGCTTAACAAAGGCGACGTTTTACAAGTCAGCGGCGATGCCCGTCGCGTAAAAACCATCGCTGATCGCATTGGCTTTATCTCGATTCACAGCCAGGTCACTGACTTGCTGGCATTCTGCGCCTTCTTTGTTATTGGGCTGATGATCGGGATGATCACCTTCCAGTTCAGCACATTCAGTTTCGGCATGGGGAACGCTGCCGGGTTGTTATTCGCCGGAATTATGCTGGGCTTTATGCGTGCTAACCACCCGACCTTCGGTTACATTCCGCAGGGTGCATTAAGCATGGTGAAAGAGTTCGGCTTAATGGTGTTTATGGCAGGCGTTGGTCTGAGCGCCGGTAGCGGTATTAATAACGGTCTGGGCGCGATTGGCGGTCAGATGTTGATTGCCGGATTGATTGTCAGTCTTGTGCCCGTGGTTATCTGTTTCTTGTTCGGTGCTTATGTATTGCGAATGAACCGCGCACTGTTGTTCGGCGCAATGATGGGCGCACGCACCTGCGCGCCGGCAATGGAGATCATCAGTGATACAGCTCGCAGTAACATCCCGGCGCTGGGCTATGCGGGCACCTATGCAATCGCCAACGTCCTGCTGACGCTGGCAGGGACAATCATCGTCATGGTATGGCCAGGATTAGGATAAAACTGAAGTTGCCCTGAAAATGAAATTTTTTTGCACAACCGCAGAACTTTTCCGCAGAGCATCAGTCTTAATTAGTGCCACTGCTTTTCTTTGATGTCCCCATTTTGTGGAGCCCATCAACCCCGCCATTTCGGTTCAAGGTTGGTGGGTTTTTTGTTATCTAAATCCCCAAAATCTCCATTCTCTCCCCTGTCCAAAGCCTTATCTGACTGTCCTCTCTTCCAGAAAATCATTCTTTTTCGTACAAAGAACAAATAGTTATTGAGAAGCTTATTTAAAAACCTGAACAAAATCGGTAATATTCCTGGCTTTGCAATACACAGATTTTTTATATGGATATTAACGAGCTAAAAGAGTGCCTTCATCTGGAAGTCATTGGTAAAAGTAGGAAATTCACATGGCGTAAAGTCATTGTAAGGGCGATGAAACATCGGCGCGTTCGTTACTTATTCTGGTGGCGTATCGCTAAATACGGCCATGAGAAAGGTGGTTACTGGCGGAAAATTGCTGGCAAAATTGAGCGAAAAATCCTTGATAGTTATGACGTTAAAATCCCATTAGTCGTTGATATAGGCAAAGGGTTGGATATTTCATACTTAACGGGAGTTGTTATCGGTCATAACGTAAAAATTGGTGAGAATTGTTCCATCAAACCCGGCGTAACCATCGGCCTACGTGGCCATTTTGACGAAATGGATATACAGATTGGCAACAATGTCACCATTGGTTGCAACGCCTCCATTCTGGGCGGCAAAGTCTATATTGGAGATAACGTCACGATAGGTGCACATGCATTGGTTTTGCATGATATCCCAGAAAACTCCATTTTTATCAATAAAATAGAATACGAGATTATCCCGAAAAAAGTTATAGCCGAAATGTGATCGCCAGTGAGATGATTAGCGCTATTGAGGGAGGTGTTGCGTCTTATCGACCTCTGTAGCTACCCAGCAACCCTCTCAACCATCCTCAAAATCTCCTCGCGCGATAGCGGCTTACGGTCGGTGACAAAATGCAGCGTCATCCCCTCAATAAACGCATCAAGCGCGCGGGCGGTTCCGGGTTCAAACCATTGTTCGAGCGTTTGCTGACTGCGCTGCATCCAGTTTTGCATTACCGTTTTTAATAGCGGTTTTCGGCTAGCCAGCGCGTAGAGCTGGTACATCAGCTCCATGTTATCCGGCGTTGCAACCTGTGAGCTGTAGATCATATCGGTGATAGCCTGGCATGCGCCTTGAGCATCACTAACATCGCTAAAAAATGCCTGATATTGCCGGGACATGATCTCAGTAAAACTGCTGAACGCCTCCAGCAACAACTCATCAATTCCTGAAAAATAGTAGGTCATCGATCCCAACGGTACCCCGGCAAGGGTAGCAATTTTGCGGTGCGTAACAGCATGTATTCCGTAAAGTTTCACCGCCTCCAGCGTGGCCTGGATAATTTTTTCTCGCCGTTGCGGATCGTTAGCGCGACGCATGTCATTTCCTCTGTCTGCAATTGTGTACAAATGTACACAACCTTGCTAATGTTGTCTTCCCTCTTCTTATTTTGACGTGATCTATGACCGTAAATTCTTCACGTAATGCATTGAAACGCCGAACCTGGGCGCTGTTTATGTTCTTCTTTTTGCCGGGCCTGTTAATGGCGTCCTGGGCAACCCGTACGCCTGCTATCCGCGATATTCTCTCTGTCTCGATCGCTGAAATGGGCGGTGTTCTCTTTGGTCTGTCGATCGGTTCGATGAGCGGTATTCTCTGCTCGGCGTGGTTAGTGAAACGCTTTGGGACACGTAATGTCATCCTGGTCACCATGTCCTGCGCATTGGTCGGGATGATGATATTAAGTCTGGCACTCTGGCTGACATCGCCCCTGCTCTTTGCCGTTGGTCTCGGCGTCTTTGGGGCAAGTTTTGGTTCTGCGGAAGTGGCGATAAACGTTGAAGGTGCCGCCGTTGAGCGAGAAATGAATAAAACGGTTTTGCCGATGATGCACGGTTTTTATAGCCTGGGCACGCTGGCAGGCGCTGGTGTCGGGATGGCACTGACGGCCTTTGGCGTTCCGGCAACGGTGCACATTTTATTGGCGGCGCTGGTAGGCATCGCGCCTATATATATCGCCATTCAGGCAATCCCTGACGGTACGGGCAAAAATGCTGCCGATGGCACCCAGCATGGCGAAAAAGGCGTACCTTTTTATCGCGATATCCAGTTGCTGCTGATTGGTGTTGTGGTGCTGGCGATGGCCTTTGCTGAAGGTTCTGCCAACGACTGGTTACCCTTATTAATGGTTGACGGTCACGGTTTTAGCCCCACTTCCGGCTCGCTGATTTATGCCGGTTTTACCCTGGGGATGACCGTTGGACGCTTCACTGGCGGTTGGTTCATCGACCGTTACAGTCGCGTTGCCGTGGTTCGGGCCAGTGCGCTAATGGGGGCGTTGGGTATTGGGCTGATTATTTTTGTCGATAGCGCCTGGGTCGCTGGGGTGTCTGTTGTACTCTGGGGACTGGGTGCCTCGCTGGGCTTCCCGCTGACCATTTCTGCCGCCAGCGATACCGGCCCCGATGCACCAACCCGCGTCAGTGTGGTAGCAACGACCGGTTATCTGGCTTTCCTCGTCGGGCCGCCGCTGCTGGGCTATCTCGGCGAACATTATGGATTACGTAGTGCAATGCTGGTTGTACTGGCGCTGGTTATTCTCGCGGCTATTGTCGCGAAAGCCGTCGCCAAACCCGATACCAAAACGCAGACGGCGATGGAGAATAGTTGATGAGCATTAAATTAATTGCGGTAGACATGGATGGTACTTTCTTAAGCGATCAAAAAACCTATAACCGTGAGCGGTTTATGGCTCAGTATCAGCAAATGAAAGCACAAGGCATTCGCTTTGTGGTCGCCAGCGGGAATCAATATTATCAGTTGATCTCTTTCTTCCCTGAAATTGCTAATGAAATTGCCTTTGTGGCTGAAAACGGCGGCTGGGTAGTGAGTGAAGGCAAAGATGTTTTTAATGGCGAGCTGTCGAAGGATGCGTTTACTACTGTCGTGGAACATTTGCTGACGCGCCCGGAAGTGGAAATTATTGCCTGCGGAAAAAATAGCGCCTATACGCTCAAAAAATATGACGATGCCATGAAAACGGTGGCGGAAATGTATTATCACCGTCTGGAATACGTCGATAACTTTGACAACTTAGAAGATATCTTCTTTAAGTTTGGCCTGAATCTTTCCGATGAACTGATTCCACAAGTACAAAAAGCATTACATGAGGCCATCGGCGATATTATGGTGCCGGTCCACACCGGCAACGGCAGTATCGATCTGATTATCCCCGGCGTACATAAAGCCAATGGCCTTCGCCAACTGCAGAAATTATGGGGAATAGACGACAGCGAAGTGGTGGTCTTTGGCGATGGCGGTAACGATATTGAGATGCTGCGTCAGGCAGGCTTTAGTTTTGCAATGGAAAATGCCGGCAGCGCGGTCGTCGCTGCGGCAAAATACCGGGCAGGCTCCAATAACCGTGAAGGCGTACTGGATGTGATCGATAAAGTTCTTAAACACGAAGCGCCATTTGACCAATAAAAACGGCAGCACGCCCGGCAACACAATACCTGAATGAAGGCTGCATAATTCGCGGAAATTAACCCGCTGCATTATTTCAGGCGAAATGTTTATGAAAAATTGTCTACTGTTGGGCGCGCTTTTAATGGGCTTTACTGGTGTGGCGATGGCGCAAAGTGTCACCGTCGATGTGCCGAGTGGATACAAAGTGGTTGTGGTTCCTGATTCAGTCAGCGTTCCACAAGCGGTCAGCGTCGCGACTGTGCCGCAAACCGTCTATGTGGCTCCTGCGCCAGCTCCGGCTTACCGCCCGCATCCTTATGTTCGCCATCTTGCCAGCGTAGGTGAAGGGATGGTTATCGAACACCAGATTGACGACCATCACCATTAATTCGAGAATGCCTGATCGCACAAAGCAATCAGGCATTTTTTTACCCTTCGTGAGAATTTCCCATCTGTTTATCTTTTAAAAAGATAACCATCAGCGACAGCCACAAAATTCCGTTGACAAGGTTGAAGAGATTAAACAGTCCGTTGCCCCCGTTCAGCCAGGCATGTTTGCTGATTTCAATACCGACGGTAAAGATCAGCATTTGCAGCATTCCCATCGCCGCAGAAACCGTACCTTTACTCATATCGCTGGCAAACAGGGTTAATCGCACCAGTCCCGCATTCGCCAGACCAATACCGAAAGCATAAATACTTAACCCGGCGGTCATCCATAAATACGCGTGCGATGAGATAACCGTTGCCGCAGCAGCGACCAACAGACCAATCATAATCGGCCAGCCGCCCATAATAATCAGCGAACGTACGGTGCGGCGCGAGGTCAGACGCGCTAACAGCAAGTTACCCGCAATTAACGCCCCGAAAATAGGCACTTGCAGCAAACCATATTCATAGCTGCTCAACTGCTCGCCGGTAATGATGATAATCGGCGACTGGGCGATCCACGCCAGCAACGGCAGGCTAACGAATCCCAGCGCCAGCGCCCCCGCCACAAAGCGACCGTTCTTCAGCACCAGCTTATAGTCACGACCGAGTTCTTTCAGCGACAGTTTCTCGCCTATACGCGTGGCGGTTTCAGGCATGGCTCGTTGCAGACCGAAAAAGGAGATCGCTGCCAATGCGGCAAACAAGACAAACATCCCTTCCCAGGGCAGCACATGGATCCACGCCGCGCCCACCAGTGGACCAAGTAGCGGAGCAATCAGCGCCACGTTCGCCATCAGCGCGGTGATCTTGATACAAACCGCCTCTTCGAAGGATTCCTGAATTGCGGCGTATCCCACAGCGCCAATGAAACAGAGGCTTATGCCCTGCAAGAAGCGCAACAGGGTGAATTGTTCAATGTTTTGCGCCAGTAATATTGCCAGACAGGTGACAATAAACCACACCACACCCGCCAGCATCACCGGACGGCGACCAATACGATCCGACAACGGCCCCAGGAGCCATTGTAAAAACATCCCGCCCGCCAGATACGCGGTCATCGAAGTAGGAACCCAATCAATGCCCGCCTGATATTGTTCCACCACGGCCAACATACCGGGTTGAATCATATCGTTGCCGATATAGGTTGAAAATTCGTAAAGCACCAGACAGAGAGGGAAAAGTAACGCCTGACGTCCAAGCCTGGCACCGGAAGCTAATTTATTTTGCATGCAATTTCTTCGCCAATAATAATCGCGCAAAGTTTAATAAAAGCGCAGCTAACGAGAAAGCGAATTTTGTAGCTGAAACCGCGGTTAAGCACATTCTTACATTATTGCGAGTATAGCTACGCTTTCTTTAAGTTTTATTTAACCTATGCCCGTTACAATCACCCACCGTAAACAGGCCGCTTGAGGGAAATAAGACGATGCCGCTTTACCCAGTTTAACCTGCACTTTATTCTCAACGACTTGCCTGTATTGGCTCCCTTTTAATCACTTTGCGTCGGGAAGTTATGCTGGAAAATTTGAATCTCTCTCTATTCTCTCTTATTAACGCGACGCCAGACTCGGCTCCGTGGATGATCTCGTTGGCGATTTTTATTGCTAAAGATTTGATTACCGTGGTGCCGTTGCTGGCCGCGGTACTTTGGTTGTGGGGGCTTACAGCACAACGGCAACTGGTGATAAAAATCGCTATCGCGCTGGCGGTCAGCCTGTTGGTGTCCTGGACAATGGGACATCTTTTTCCGCACGACCGACCGTTTGTCGAAAATATCGGCTATAACTTCCTGCATCATGCGGCGGATGACTCATTCCCGAGCGATCACGGTACGGTGATTTTCACCTTTGCACTGGCATTTTTATGCTGGCATCGCCTGTGGTCCGGCTCACTTTTAATGGTGCTGGCCGTCGTCATTGCCTGGTCGCGCGTTTATCTTGGCGTCCACTGGCCGCTGGATATGCTCGGTGGATTGCTGGCAGGTATGATTGGCTGCCTTAGCGCCCAGATTATCTGGCAAGCGATAGGGCATAAACTCTATCAACGTCTGCAATCGTGGTATCGCTTCTGTTTTGCATTACCGATCCGCAAAGGCTGGGTGCGTGACTGATCTCTGCTAAAAAGTGTAGTATTGAGCGGCTCGCTTCAATAACTATTCAGAGGGATTATGGAAACACGTCGCGAAGAGCGTATCGGGCAGCTGCTGCAAGAATTAAAACGCAGCGATAAGTTACATCTTAAAGACGCCGCCGCCCTGCTTGGGGTTTCGGAGATGACGATTCGTCGCGATCTGAACAACCAAAGTGCGCCCGTCGTTTTGCTCGGCGGCTATATTGTTCTGGAACCGCGCAGCGCCAGCCATTACCTGTTAAGCGATCAAAAATCCCGCCTGGTGGAAGAAAAACGCCGGGCGGCAAAACTGGCTGCGACGCTGGTAGAACCCGATCAGACCCTCTTTTTTGACTGTGGCACCACCACGCCGTGGATTATTGAAGCGATTGATAATGAAATCCCTTTTACCGCCGTTTGTTATTCGCTAAATACCTTTCTGGCGCTGAAAGAGAAACCCCATTGCCGCGCATTTCTGTGCGGTGGTGAATTTCACGCCAGCAACGCCATTTTCAAACCCATCGATTTTCAGCAAACGCTGAATAATTTTTGCCCGGATATCGCTTTTTATTCCGCGGCGGGCGTGCATGTCAGTAAAGGCGCTACCTGTTTTAATCTTGAAGAGTTGCCGGTAAAACACTGGGCCATGTCGATGGCGCAAAAGCATGTGCTGGTTGTCGACCACAGTAAATTTGGCAAGGTGCGTCCGGCGCGCATGGGTGACCTGAAACGCTTTGATATTGTGGTGAGTGATTGTTGTCCGGAAGATGAGTATGTGAAGTACGCGCAGACGCACCGTATTAAGTTGATGTATTAATGAAGTATAACCGGATGACGTTTCGCACCATCCGGTTATCAGAAGATTAAGAGAACCAGCTGCCGAACCACTGATGGAATTTCATCATCACGAAATCCCACATCCGACCAAAGAATCCGCCCTCTTCCACATTTTCCATCACGATCAGCGGACGCTGCTCAATGGATTTACCGTTAAGCTGGAAATCAATGGTGCCGACAACCTGACCTTTTTTCAGCGGTGCGGTAAGCTGCGGTTCCGTTAACGTGTAGCTCGCCTTCAGGTTTTTCAGCTGCCCACGCGGTATGGTCACTGAGCCCGCTTCGCCTGCCCCGAGATTCACTTCGCTCTTATCACCAAACCAGACGCGCTGAGTCACAAAGGTGGCATCAGGTTTAATTGGCGTCACGGTTTCAAAGAAGCGGAAACCCCAGGTCAATAATTTCTCAGACTCATTAAAACGGATACGGTCAGTTTTCGCCCCCAGCACTACGGAGATTAAACGCATATCGCCCTGGGTAGCCGAAGCAACCAGATTATATCCCGCGCCTGCCGTGGTTCCTGTCTTCATGCCATCAACATTCAGATTGCTGCTCCACAGCAGACGGTTACGGTTAGGCTGACGAATTTTGTTGAAGGTGAACTCTTTCTCTTTATGAATGGCGTACTCTTCCGGCACATCGTGGATCAATGCTTTACCCAGCAATGCCATATCGCGCGCGGTACTGAACTGCCCCGGCGCATCCAGACCGTGCACCGTCTGGAAGGTAGTGTTGGTCAGACCCAGTTTTTTGGCATAACCATTCATCAAACCAATAAATGACTCCTGGCTCCCGGCAACGTAATCGGCCAGCGCAATACAGGCGTCATTACCGGACTGGATAATCACACCTTTGTTCAAGTCTGCCACCGAAACCTGATCGCCCGGTTTGAGGAACATTACCGATGAACCACGCAGTGCCGGATTTCCCGTCGCCCAGGCATCTTTACCGACCGTCACCATATCGGTGAGTTTAATCTTATCGGCCTTAAGCGCCTGCCCAACCACATAGCTGGTCATGATTTTAGTCAGGCTCGCGGGATCCAGTTTCTCATCCGCATTGCCTTCTGCCAGCACTTTACCGCTGGCGTAATCCATTAAAATCCATGCACGCGCATCCACGCTCGGCGCTTCAACGGTTTGTTCGGCCGCGAATGCCGTTGGGGCAAAAAGGAATAAAAATGCAGAACCCGCTGCAAGACCACGAAGGAGAGAGGAGTATTGCGTCATAAATGCCACCCGAGTATCCATTCAAAAAAAATACGTTATATCGCCGTATGATAAGTTCGGTGATTAATAACGCACACACAAACTTAAAGAAACCGTAAGTTGGTAAAGTTTTTAAAGTTTATGCAATATCCTGCCGCTTCGCTGCTTCTGGTGTCATTTTTTTGCCAGCTGTTGCTTAAAAGTTAACTTTACTTCACCATCGGAGTCCTGTTCAGCCTGTGGCTGCCTGTCGGAAAAGGGGTGAGTATGATTACGCTGTGGGGTCGGAATAATTCAACCAACGTAAAAAAAGTATTGCTGACGCTCGAAGAACTGGAACTACCTTATGAGCAAATTCTCGCGGGCCGTGAGTTTGGGATAAATCACGATGCTGATTTTCTGGCGATGAACCCTAACGGGCTGGTGCCGTTGTTGCGTGACGACGAAAGTGATCTCATTCTTTGGGAATCAAACGCCATTGTCCGCTATCTGGCGGCACAGTACGGGCAAAAACGCCTGTGGATCGACTCACCGGCACGTCGTGCGGAAGCAGAAAAATGGATGGACTGGGCAAACCAGACACTCAGTAATGCTCATCGCGGGATCCTGATGGGATTAGTCAGAACACCACCGGAAGAGCGCGATCAGGCCGCCATTGATGCCAGTTGCAAAGAGTGCGACGCCCTGTTTGCCCTGCTCGATGCGGAACTGGCAAAAGTAAAATGGTTCTCTGGCGACGAGTTTGGTGTGGGCGATATCGCTATCGCACCGTTCATCTACAATTTGTTTAATGTTGGCCTGACCTGGACACCGCGTCCAAATCTGCAACGCTGGTATCAGCAACTCACTGAACGCCCCGCAGTGCGCAAAGTGGTGATGATTCCCGTTAGCTAATTGCGTGGGCTAACTTTAAGTAATTCCCCACTGGACTCGTCGGTGAGAACGTATAAATAACCGTCGGGTCCAGTGCGAACATCACGAATTCGCTGCCCTCTGTCCGTTAAAATACGGCCATCTTCTGTCACTTTGTCGCCGTTGACGCTCATCACAATGACATCTTTATCTTTCAGCGCGCCAATAAATAATTTTTGCTGCCACTGGGGGAATTTATCGCTGTTATAGAAGGCCATGCCGCTCACGGCGGGCGAATCTTTCCAGTAAAAAACAGGTTGCTCGGTCCCGGCGACGATCTCCCCTTTCGCTTCCGGTATCTTAAAGCCTGAATAGTTGATTCCCCAGGTTGCCAGCGGCCAGCCGTAGTTTTTGCCTTTTTGCGGGATATTAATTTCATCACCACCGCGCGGGCCATGTTCATTCAGCCACAGTGCATTACTCCACGGATTCATCGCCATTCCTTGCGGATTACGAATGCCATAAGACCAGATCTCGGCGCGCGCACCGGATTCCTTTATAAAAGGATTATCATCCGGGATTTCGCCCTGGTCGGTCAGACGCACCAGTTTGCCCTGTAATTTATCCAGATCCTGCGCCGTCGGGCGCTGATTGTTTTCGCCCAGAGCAATAAAAAGATAACCTTTACCGTCGAATACCAGCCGCCCGCCAAAATGGTTGCCGGTAGACAGTTTTGGCATCTGGCGAAAGACGGTGCGAAAGTCGGTCACTTTTGAGAGATCATCACTTAAGCGGCCATAACCCACAGCAGTTCCGGCTTTGCCATCATCGCCAACTTCGGAATAACTTAACCAGATGCGGCGAGACTGAGCAAAATCAGGCGCTAAAACCACGTCCAGCAGGCCGCCCTGCCCGTGCGCCCAAACGTCCGGAACTCCGGAAAGCGGCGCAGATAATCCTTTTCCTGCTTGCCAGTGACGCAACTCGCCGCCGCGCAGAGTGATTAACATACCGTGATTATCGGGTAAAAAGGCCAGTGCCCAGGGATGGTCGAGTTTGTCTTGCAGTACTTCGACATTTACCGTTGCAGGAGCCGCCCAGAGAGCGGAAGAAAGACAAATAAGGGGCACAAGGAAAAAGGATTGTCGATGCATAACGCCTCCGGATTGACTCTGGCTTAAAGCGTAGTCAGTGGAGGAGATAACAAATTCATTTTTACAAAAACTTAAACATGAAGGGGGAGACGCTTTCTCCCCCTTAGTTTTCAGGCCTTCTCAAGCATGGCGTGCTTCTGCAGGCTCTGGATACTCAGCGTTAAGCTCATCAGACAATTTTCAAGCTTATCGGCGTTGACGGTAATAACAGTCGGGCAATCATGGTGCCCACTCATCAAACATACTGCGGCTGTCGCTAATGCTTCTTCAGCATGATGAAGAGCACTCCACTCTTCCTGATCCAGATGAAGATTCAACCGCAGCGATTTATCGTGCAGTTCGCGATTCAGTTTAAAAAAGTTATCTCGTAGATGATTGCTTTCGCTGACGGACATGTATCCTTTTGCCTTCCTCAGTTGCACGTATGCGGCGAGGTCAACGCGTGCGTCGATCAACCGGTTCAGCAGATCGATTCGCTGTCTGTCAACGAACATACTTCGATCCTCCTCTTTCCAGCCTTGTTGCAATTAAATAGTATGGCTATTTTTTGAGCAAAATGCTGTCCAGGATCAATTCTTCACTCCGAATTAACAAAATTTACATTTCCTTCGCCTCCGCCAGCGAATGAGATTGCGATACAAATTTTATCCAGAACTCTGTAGAATCCCTGCCCTGACCTTTCCTGTAACTGAATATTTTTTAAGCTATGAGCAAAGTAACTCCCCAGCCGAAAATCGGCTTTGTTTCCCTTGGCTGTCCGAAAAACCTTGTTGATTCAGAGCGTATTCTCACCGAACTACGCACTGAAGGTTATGACGTGGTACCGAGCTATGACGATGCGGACATGGTGATCGTCAACACCTGCGGCTTTATTGACAGCGCGGTACAAGAATCACTGGAAGCCATTGGTGAAGCGTTGAATGAAAACGGCAAGGTAATTGTGACCGGTTGTCTGGGGGCAAAAGAAGATCAGATCCGCGAAGTCCACCCGAAAGTGCTGGAAATCACCGGGCCTCATAGCTATGAGCAGGTTCTGGAGCACGTTCATCACTACGTGCCAAAACCGAAACACAACCCATTCCTGAGCCTGGTGCCAGAACAAGGTGTCAAACTGACGCCGCGTCATTATGCCTATCTGAAAATTTCTGAAGGCTGTAATCACCGCTGCACCTTCTGCATTATTCCGTCTATGCGCGGCGACCTGGTGAGCCGTCCGATTGGCGAAGTGTTAAGTGAAGCGAAACGTCTGGTAGATGCGGGCGTTAAAGAGATTCTGGTGATCTCGCAGGATACTTCCGCCTATGGCGTTGATGTTAAACATCGTACTGGCTTCCACAACGGCGAGCCGGTAAAAACCAGCATGGTCAGCCTGTGCGAACAGTTATCGAAACTGGGGATCTGGACACGTCTGCACTATGTTTATCCTTATCCGCATGTGGACGACGTCATCCCACTGATGGCGGAAGGCAAAATCCTGCCGTATCTGGACATTCCGTTGCAGCACGCCAGCCCGCGCATTCTCAAACTGATGAAGCGTCCGGGTTCTGTAGATCGCCAACTGGCGCGCATCAAACAGTGGCGCGAAATCTGCCCGGAACTGACCCTACGCTCAACCTTTATTGTCGGCTTCCCTGGCGAGACGGAAGAAGATTTCCAGATGCTACTCGACTTCCTGAAAGAAGCACGTCTGGACCGCGTTGGCTGCTTTAAATACAGCCCGGTTGAAGGTGCAGACGCCAATGCCCTGCCTGACCAGGTTCCGGAAGAAGTGAAAGAAGAACGCTGGAACCGTTTCATGCAGCTGCAGCAGCAGATTTCCGCCGAGCGCCTGCAAGAGAAAGTGGGCCGTGAAATTCTGGTGATTATCGACGAAGTGGACGAAGAAGGCGCGATTGGTCGCAGCATGGCAGATGCACCGGAAATCGACGGCGCGGTTTATCTCAATGGTGAAACCAACGTTAAGCCGGGTGATATCCTGCGTGTGAAAGTCGAGCACGCCGATGAGTACGATTTGTGGGGTAGCCGGGTTTAATTAATTCAGGCCGGGCAAAATCATTTGTCCGGCCTGCGAATAATGATTACTGCCAGCTAATCTGTGCCCTGCCGTTTTTCTTACTCTTATACAGCCGCTCATCCGCCAGCATTTTCAAGCGTTCGACGGTAGTACATTCATTTGAATGCGCTACACCGATACTGGTGCTTAAATTAATGCTTCCCACCTGGAAATGAACGATTTCTTTTAGAATCGATAGCAACTCTTCCAGCGTTCCACCCGTATAAATCACCGCAAATTCGTCACCGCCGAAGCGGTAGACTTTACCTTTATCTACCGGGATCTGTGATTTAAGGATTTTCACCACTTTCATCAACACTTCATCACCCAGCAAATGACCGAAGGTGTCGTTAATGTTTTTGAATTTATCGACGTCAAACAGGCACAAATAACCGCCTTTTTCCGGCAGCGCTTTTAAATCTTCGTCAAAGGATTTTCTGCCCATTGCTTTGGTCAGGTCGTCCAGGAACGCCGAGTTATACATACTGTAGAGTTTTTTGACATCGGCAGCCGAAAAGAAAAGCCCGCCATCCAGTACGCGTTCAAAATGGTTATTAATAATGGCTTCTTTCTCCACAATACCACGATTAATCACTCTGCGTACCAGATAGAGGCAACTGGTACCCGATATCACTGCCACCAATGCGGCAAAGAAAATAATCAATGTACAAACCCGCAAATAAACATCTTTTTTATACGCAAATACGTACAATCCGGTCGGCAAATAGGCGAAGTGCTCCATCGCTTCCGAAACGGTGAAGATGGCGTTTTTAGCATTATATTCATCACCGGTCACCGGTTTACCGTTCTTAAACAGAGAGAACATCAGGTTCTCGCTATCCATCGCCAGAGATTTTGACAGTAAAGAAAAACGCTCCAGACCAAGCAAAAATATCAGACTACGATTGTGAGTTACCGGATAGAGGTAATAGACGAAGGTTTTACCGTCAAAAGAGATAAACCCTGTATTTTTGACATGTCGATACTTCACAACCTGCATAATATCTGCACAATAATTTTTCTCGAACTCCTTTACCTGAATACATTCGTCACTGGAAATCAGATAAGGACCGACATCGTACAAATAAGAGGGTGAAACCGAGTCGGCGTAAGCTGTGCGTAAGCCAACCAACAGCTGTTCCTCCGTGGGATTTAGCGTGTTGATAAGATCAATTGCCACGCTACGCCGATATTCAGCAATATTTGCCACCGCAAAAGCAGTATCAATAACGGACTGTTTCAGGCTATACACCCGTTCCTTTACCATTTGAGTGTAGATCCCGCAGGCAACTGCTGAAATCATGATAAAAATCAGCAGACTGACTGTAAGTACGAACTTATTGATTCTGGACATACGTAAACTACTCTTTTACTAATTTTCCACTTTTATCCCAGGCGGAGAATGGCATGGGTTTCTGGTACAGATACCCCTGAGCCTGAACACATCCTAATTTGATTAATTCGCGCGCAACGTCTTCGCTCTCTACGCCTTCCGCAATCACCGGGATCCGGTTATAGCGTGCCAGGTCGAAAATAATGCGCACAATTTTTCCCGCAGTACCGAAAATATCGCCGGTAAATTGCGAGTCCACCTTTATGCTGTCTGGATTAATTTCATAAAAACGTTTCAGGTTTGACAAACCGGTGCCAAAGTCATCAATCGATATCCGTACCCCTTGTTTACGCAGTTGTTCAATATTGAGATAAAAATGTTCATTAATTCGCTCGATCACGGTTTCAGTGATCTCAACACAGAGGCTGTTCGCCTTCAGGCCATTTTCTTTCATGATGGTGGTAAAACGCTCATGAAAGTGTGGTTCGTTTAACTGCCAGGGCGAAACATTAATATGCAGTAAGAAATCATCCTTCAGCGACGCACGCTGACTAAAATGTCTGAATTCACCCATTGCCGTTTTAATAATCTGATAACCCAGCTCATTGATAAACCCGATATCTTCAGCAATGGTAATGAACTTCAGCGGTGAAATGATCCCCCGCTCCGCAGACACCCAACGGCACAACGCCTCCGCGCCCAGAATGGCGCGGGTGTTAATATCAACGATCGGTTGATAGACGAGGAATAGTTCGCCAATTTCCATTGCATGGCGAATATTACGCGCAATCCAGATATTCTCTTCTATTTCGTTGAGTTTCGCGTCATCACAGAAAATAAACTCGGAGAACATATGGTCACGGATACTGGAAATCGCCAGTTTCAGTTTTTCTGCGTAACTCCAGGCGTTTTCCCCCTGCAAAGGTTCACAAATGGCAGACTTATGGATGCGCAGATTGCGGTAGCCAAAGCTGCTGTCAAAATCGTTTACCATCGCTATTTTACGGGTAAATGTCTGTACATTTTCCCGACACAGAAGTAAATAGAGATCGGCATTGAATGTCACGATATCGCAGCATTGTGCATATTTCTCGGCAATTCGCTGACACAATTTCCTGACGATTTTATTGCGTTCATCAACACCAAACACCGCTTCCACGGCTTCCAGACCACACAGTTTGATGATCCCCACAGCCAGATACTGATTATTGTTGGACTCAATAATCGCCATATTTTTAATAAACCCACTTTCCTGATCGTAAGAGATCAGTGAGAGCAATTTATTTGACCGTTCAATTTCGGCATCTTTCATTTCCGCGATCGAATTTTTGATGCTGATAATCTCTTTCGCATCGCCTTCGCGAATTTTCAGAGCCTCGATCTGATCCGTTGAGTCAGGCAAAAACGCCAGCGTATTAACCAGCTCTGTCATTTCAGAAAATTGCCGACGGAACACACGAGTGGTCAGTAAATAAACCACCAGCAATACGATAATAATGAACGCAAACGGCAGATAAAAAAGTTTATCTGATGCGTTCAATAAATTACCGCCCGGATAATAAAAATAGATTTCGAATAATGCGTTATTTGGCACCGCTGATGTTTTTTCGATATATTCAGTATCGACAGAATCAATAATATTATAATTACCTTCGCTATTATAAATAATCAGTTTTTCACGAGCGAGTTGATTCTTGGCAATGATCTCATGGCCTTGTTTCAAAAATAGAACTTCATCATTAGCGCTGATTTGATCAAGATACTCGTTCAGATATCGCCAGTTTAAATCGACATGAATTTTATCCACCGCTAACAAATCGTGATCTTTGCCGTTGATGCGTAGCGTAAAAGAGATACATTTTTTACCCGGACGATCAAAGCAATTGTATGCCGGATTCCAGCTGTTGTTAGAGTCATCTGAAGCCACCGACCACGGTCGTTTCGATGGGTTAAAATCGGCAAAAATAACCCGCCCTGACTCGTCGACAAGCGGTCCATTTACTTGTTCCTGATGATAAACAACGATTTTATAGTTCGCCCTCCGCGAAAAGAGATAATATTTATTATCATCAAGTACCAGTCCCACCGAGTCTAAAAATGGCATCATTTCCATTTTCAGGATCACAGCGCGTTGAATCTCCTCTGTATTTTTTAATAAATACAGTGAGTCCTTTAATGTCAGGGCCGAACGTTCAATATCTTTAAAGAAATAGCCAACGTTTTTCTGAATAAGTTCAAAACGGCTATCGGCACGTTTTACCGCGCGTTCCGATACCAGTTGATAGTTAATGATGAAAAAAAGGCCAATAAATGACAGTGCTGCCAATAAAAATAAAATTATCAGCCTTATCTTTATCTTTTCGTATAAACTCAGCATGTTAATACATTTAACAAAATAACTGTCTGAACGCTGTGCCGCTGCAAAAACAGTCCCTTGCTGCGGCTTTTTAACCAAATTACCCGATTCTACAAAATCAGCAGAAAGTTACAACACTTGCTTAGGGCAATAATTTCCTGTGAGGTGATTACTCTTTCAAGCAATATTCAAACGTAACTATCCTTTAATTTTCGGATCCAGCGCATCGCGTAAACCATCGCCCAACAAATTGAACGCCAGTACAGTCAGAAAAATAGCCAGGGCCGGAAAAACAGCGACATGCGGCGCGATAACCATATCCGCTCGAGCCTCATTGAGCATTGCTCCCCACTCTGGTGTCGGCGGCTGCGCACCGAGGCCGAGAAATGACAGGCTGGCGGCAGAGATAATCGAGGTACCAATGCGCATGGTGAAAAACACCACGATAGAAGAGACGGTCCCAGGCAGGATATGACGCAACAAAACGGTCATATCGCTGGCACCAATACTGCGTGCTGACTCAATAAAGGTTTGCTGTTTCAACACCAGCGTGTTGCCGCGCACCAGTCGGGCAAACGCGGGGATGGAAAAAATGGCGACTGCGATAATCACGTTAGCAATGCCGCTTCCCAACACCGCAACAACAGCGATCGCCAGTAAAATACCCGGGAAGGCAAACAGCACATCGCAAATGCGCATGATCAGCCGATCCCACCAGCCTTCATAATATCCAGCCAACAAGCCCAGCAACGTCCCTATCGCCGCACCGATAAACACGGCAAACACGCCCGCCGCCAGCGAGATTTGCGCACCAACCAGGACACGGCTGAAAATGTCGCGCCCCAGTGAATCGACGCCAAACCAGTGCTGCAAAGAAGGTCCGTTATTCAGATTGTCATAATCAAAATAATTTTCGGCGTCATAGGGAACGATCCAGCGTGCAAAAATGGCCACCACAATCAATAAAATAACGAATAATGCGGCGGTCATCGCCATATGCTGACGGCGAAATCGTCGCCAGAATTCATGCCATGGTGTACGTACCTGGTCAGGTTTGACCAGTGGCATGGCGTTTAACACCGCCTGACGTCGCCAGTTAAATAGTCGCATCCTTACTTGTACCTGATAGCCGGGTTAATGGCGGCGTAAAGCACATCCACCACTAAGTTGATAAGAATAAATTCCAGCGAGAAAAGCAGAATTTCCGCCTGAATCACCGGGTAATCGCGCATTTCTACGGAGTCAACGAGTAAGCGTCCAAGTCCGGGCCAGTTGAAAACTTTCTCCACCACGATAGAACCACCGAGCAAAAAGCCAAACTGTAAGCCCATCATGGTCACTACCGGGATCATCGCGTTGCGTAGCCCGTGTTTGAGGACAACCCAGGTTTCGCTCACCCCTTTCGCCCTCGCGGTACGCATATAATCTTCGCTTAAAACGTCGACAAATGACGCGCGGGTAAAGCGCGCCATCACGGCGGCCACTGCCGCGCCGAGCGTCAGGGAGGGTAAAATGTAGTGCTGCCAACTGTCTGCTCCCACGGTAGGCAGCCAGCCCAGTTCAACGGAGAATACCTGAATTAAAAGCATCCCCAGCGCAAATGCCGGAAACGAGATCCCCGACACCGCAATGGTCATACTCAATCGATCCGGCCAACGATTACGCCAGACGGCGGCGATAATTCCCGCCGCCATACCAAATATCACCGCCCAGACCATACTGGTTATGGTCAGCCACAGCGTTGGCATAAAGCGGCTGGCAATCTCATCGGCAACCGGACGACGCGACACCATCGACAGGCCAAAATCCCCCTGCACAGCATTGCTGATATAGTGCCAGAACTGGTGATACAGCGGCTGATCCAACCCCAGCTGCTGACGCACCAGTTCTATAACCTGCGCATCAGCTTCGGGCCCGGCAATCAATCGCGCCGGATCGCCGGGCAGCATATGCACAAATAAAAACACCAGCACCGAGACGATAAACAGCGTCGGAATCAACCCCAGTAATCGTTTGATAACGTAATTAAGCATTCCACTCCCTGCGTTGCTTATTGCAAATCCGCGTCTTCAAAGCTGAAGCCGGTATCTGGCATGATCCAAAAACCGGTCAGGTTTTTACTGTGTGCCGACACCAGTTTTTCTACCACCAGCGGGATCCACGGCGACTCTTGCCAGATGATATCCTGCGCCGCCTTATACAAGCGGGTCTTTTCCGCCGGATCATTAGTTTTCAGTGCCTGAGCCAGGAAGTCATCCACCTGTTTATTGCTGTAAAACGCGGTATTAAACAGCGTCGGTGGCCAGTTTTGCGAGGCAAACAATGGCGATAGTGCCCAGTCGGCTTCGCCGGTTGAAGCCGACCAGCCAGTGTAGAACATCCGCACGCCGCTCTCTTTTTGCCCTTTACCTTCAACTTCTGCCGCCCGCTGTCCGGCATCCATCGCGGTCACCTGGGCTTTAATCCCGACCTGCGCTAACTGCTGCTGGGTAAATTGCAGCACTTTCTGCGCGGTGCTGTGGTTATGTGACGACCACAGCGTGGTACTGAAACCGTTGGGATATCCCGCCTCTTTCAGTAATTCGCGCGCTTTCACTGGATCGTAAGGCCACGGTTTATAACTTTGCGCGTAGGCGATACTTGGCGGTACCACACCAGTAGCTGGCGTTGCATAGCCCGCGAAGGCTACTTTCACCAGCGCCGGGCGGTTAATGGCGTAATTCAGCGCCTCACGGACCTTCGGGTTATCGAATGGCTTTTGCGTCACGTTCATACTGATATAACGCTGCATAATTGACGGACTGGCCATCAACTCGATATTTTTGTTTTTCTCCAGCAGTGCGGCCTGCTCGTAAGGAATGGGGAAAGCAAACTGCGCTTCACCGGTTTGCAGCATTGCCGCGCGGGTGTTGTTATCCGCCACCGGACGCCAGGTTATGCTGTCCAGTTTGGGCAATCCTGGCTGCCAGTAACCCGCGAATTTTTTCACCTTCACAAAATCGGTCTGATTCCAGGTATCCAGTTCATACGGTCCGGTTCCCACCGGATGAAAACCAATCTCCTTGCCATATTTTTCCAGCGCTGCCGGTGAAATCATCGCGGTCGCCGGATGGGCAAGAATATTAATAAACGCTGAGAACGGCTGTTTGAGGGTAATCTTTACCGTTGTCGGATCGATCGCTTCCGTTTTAGCAATATTCTTATACAGGTTATAGCGTTTAAGATGATTCGCCGGATCGCTGGCCCGGTCCAGATTCGCTTTTACCGCCGCTGCGTTGAAATCGGTGCCATCCTGGAATTTAATTCCTTCCCGCAATTTCACGGTGTAAGTAATGCCGTCATCGGAAACGGTATAACTCTCCGCCAGCACGTTTTTCAGTTTCATCTCTTTATCCAGACCGAACAGCCCCTGGTAAAACGATTTCGCTACGGCCTGAGATAACGTGTCATTCGCGTCATACGGATCGAGCGTGGTGAAATTCGATCCTACCGCCACCACCACATCTTTGGCAGCGAATGCACAAGATGCCATCAACGCTGTCGCAATGCCCAGCGCCACTAACCCACTACGGTGTACAGCTCTTGCCATTTTATTCTCCGCCTGAATGTTATCTACGCATGAATGCGTATTCTGATTGTGGTTGTGCGACGTAATGCCCCGGCCCGACGCATTGCAACGAGACGGCTGCCACCTCTTCGCCACGCAGATGAATATTGCTGGGAAGATCGTCCGACAGCAGTACACGCTGCGGTCGTTGTCGGGACGGTTCAGCGACCGGAACTGCCGCCAGTAATTTACGCGTATAAGGATGCTGCGGGTTTTCGAAGACCGCGCGCCGTGGACCAATTTCAACAATTTGCCCGAGATACATCACCGCCACACGATGACTAATCCGCTCTACCACAGCCATATCGTGGGAGATAAACAGATACGCAATGCCGAAATCACGCTGGAGATCGAGCAACAAGTTGATAATCTGCCCGCGAATAGAAACATCCAGCGCCGAAACGGCTTCGTCGGCAATGATCACTTTTGGATTCAATGCCAACGCGCGAGCAATGCAGATGCGCTGGCGCTGACCGCCGGAAAACTCATGCGGGTAACGCCAGGCATGTTCAGGTAACAGACCCACGCGCTCCAGCAACCACGCAACGCGTGCAGCCGCGTCTTTACCTGGCAATAAACCGTGTACACGCAGCGGTTCGATAATCGAATCACCGATGGTCTGACGTGGGTCCAGCGAAGCGTAAGGGTCCTGAAAAATAAACTGAATATCGCGGCGCAATACCTGAAGTTTGCCGGGTGACAAGGTATCGATTCGCTGACCGTTAAAGATAATTTCGCCGCCCTGCGATTCGACCAGGCGCAGCAACGCCCGCCCGGTAGTGGATTTACCGCTGCCAGACTCGCCCACCAGCGATAGCGTTTCGCCAGGCCAGAGATCAAAACTGACTTTCTCAACGGCATGCACTTCCCGCGTTACGCGATTCAACAAACCGCTGCGCAAAGGGAAACGGGTGACCAGATTACGCACCCGTAAAACAGGTTCGCCATCCACCACCGTTTTCTGCTCGATGGGGGGTTCCTGTTTCGCTGGATGTTCAAGCGATATCAATGGGAAACGTCGGGGATAATCTAACCCTTTCATCGCACCAAGTTGCGGAACAGCAGCTAACAGCGCACGGGTGTAAGGATGTTGCGGTGCATGAAAAATCTGTTCGACGGTACCCGTTTCCACCGCCTCGCCCTGATACATCACCAGTACCCGATCGGCAATCTCTGCCACCACGCCCATATCGTGAGTGATAAAGATAACGCCCATCGACATCTCTTTTTGCAATACTTTGATTAATTGCAGGATCTGCGCCTGAATAGTGACATCCAGCGCGGTGGTTGGCTCATCGGCAATCAGCACCGCCGGGCGGCATGACAGCGCCATCGCAATCATCACTCGCTGGCGCATCCCGCCAGAGAGTTGATGCGGATAACGTGAAAGAATGGTTTGTGCCTCCGGAATGCGTACCTGATCCAGCATCCGCTTCGCCTCGACCATCGCTTCTTCACGACTGGCGTTTTGATGCAGACGAATTGATTCGGCAATCTGTTCACCCACAGTAAATACTGGGTTCAGCGATGTCATCGGCTCCTGAAATATCATCGCCATATCCGCACCGCGCACATGACGCATTTGTGCAGCGCTCTGCTCGCTAAGTTCAATCACTTCACGACTGCGCCGCCGCAACAGCATTTTATCGCACTGTACTAAACCGCCCGCCTGTTCCAACAGACGCATCAATGCCAGCGCAGTCACTGACTTACCGGAGCCGGATTCGCCAACAATTGCCAGCGTCTCACCGCGTTGCAGGCTAAAAGAGAGATTGCGGACCGCAGCTATTTTCTGCTGGTCCTGCATAAAGGCAATATTAAGATTTTCAACCGCCAGCACATTACCGGCATCAAGTTCATCACTGTGTGGCAACGGCGTCCCCTTTTTCACGGTAGATACCGGTGGTTGGCGTATCGCCTGCGTAGCCCCAGGCGCGATACATTCCTTCGGTGTTAAACGGTAGCGCGACATTCCCTTCATGGTCGATAGCGATTAAGCCACCGCTACCGCCAAGCGCAGGGAGTTTTTCCATTACTACCCGCTCGCAGGCTTCCGCGAGACTTAATCCGCCGTAATCCATTAACGCGGCGATGTCATATGCCGCCAGCGCGCGGATGAAGACTTCGCCCGTGCCGGTACAAGAAACCGCCACACTGGCGTTATTGGCGTAGCATCCGGCACCCACTAAGGGGCTATCGCCAACTCGTCCGGGTAATTTATTGGTCATTCCGCCCGTGGACGTGGCTGCCGCCAGATTGCCGTCTAAATCCAACGCCACGGCCCCCACGGTGCCCATTTTCTGTTTTTCATCCAGTGGCGCACCGCTATGGTCGAGGACTGTTGCCCCTTCCTCGCGCGCTGCCATTAGTTGTTCATAACGCAAAGGCGTGGAGAAAATCTCCGGTGAGACGCGCTCCATGCCATGAGCAAACGCAAAATTTTCTGCCCCTTCGCCAATCATCATCACATGCGAGCTTTGCTCCATCACCAGCCGGGCGGCAAGAACCGGATTACGCAGATGACTAACGCCCGCCACCGCACCGGCTTTCAGGGTGTTACCATCCATCACACAGGCGTCCAGTTCATGCGTTTCATCACGCGTAAAGACGGCGCCAATTCCGGCGTTAAACAGTGGACACTCTTCCAGCAGACGCACCGCTTCCGTCACCACATCCAGCGCACTTTCGCCCGCTTCCAGCATTTTCTGCCCGGTTTCAACAATGGCAGACAGCGCCTCGATGTAGCGTAATTCCTGTTGCAGACTCATCTGCGCGCGGCTAATTGCACCTGCGCCACCATGAATTGCAATGACTGCTTTGCCCATAGTATTCGTCCATTAAGGGTGGCTCGCCACTTTTGCTATAAATATCAGAATTTTTATGAATTACTCATTCAATTTTTGAATATAGAAAGATGGATATGGCATGTAAAGGCAGGACCCAGCGCTACGCCCGAGGTGGCATACAGTCTGTGGCGTTTTTCTGACATAATAGGCAAATTCGATTTTGCCTCCGCAGGAGTGTTTTCATGGAATTTACCACCGGATTGATGTCGCTCGACACCGCGCTTAATGAGATGCTTTCTCGCGTCACCCCACTGACCGCCCAGGAAACGCTGCCACTGGTACAGTGTTTTGGTCGTATTCTGGCGAGCGATGTCGTTTCGCCGCTTGATGTTCCGGGGTTTGATAACTCCGCAATGGACGGCTACGCGGTGCGTTTAGCCGATATTGCCTCCGGGCAACCGCTGCCCGTTGCCGGTAAATCCTTTGCCGGTCAGCCATACCATGGTGAATGGCCTGCGGGTACCTGCATTCGTATTATGACCGGTGCGCCGGTGCCGGAAGGCTGCGAAGCGGTGGTGATGCAGGAGCAGACTGAACAAACGGACAATGGCGTGCGTTTTACTGCTGAAGTGCGTAGCGGGCAAAATATTCGCCGTCGCGGTGAAGATATCTCTGCAGGTGCGGTTGTTTTCCCGGCGGGGACTCGCCTGACTACCGCAGAGCTGCCAGTAATTGCTTCACTGGGGATTGCCGAAGTTCCGGTGATTCGTAAAGTGCGAGTGGCGCTTTTTTCTACCGGTGATGAACTCCAGTTGCCCGGTCAGCCGCTGGGCGACGGCCAAATCTACGATACCAACCGTCTCGCCGTACACCTGATGTTAGAACAGTTGGGATGCGAGGTAATCAACTTAGGGATTATCCGCGACGATCCCCATGCCCTGCGCGCCGCATTTATTGAAGCCGACAGCCAGGCGGATGTGGTGATCAGTTCCGGCGGTGTTTCAGTGGGTGAAGCGGATTACACCAAAACGATTCTTGAAGAGCTGGGGGAGATCGCCTTCTGGAAGCTGGCGATTAAACCAGGTAAACCGTTCGCGTTCGGTAAACTCAGCAATAGCTGGTTCTGCGGCCTGCCGGGCAACCCGGTTTCAGCGACGCTGACCTTCTATCAACTGGTACAGCCTTTGCTGGCAAAACTAAGCGGTAACACCGCCAGCGGCCTGCCCGCGCGCCAGCGCGTACGCACAGCGTCCCGCCTGAAAAAAACGCCAGGTCGCCTTGATTTCCAGCGCGGCGTGCTGCAACGCAACGCCGATGGCGAACTGGAAGTGACGACCACTGGACATCAGGGTTCACATATATTTAGCTCCTTTAGCCTCGGCAACTGCTTTATCGTACTGGAACGCGATCGCGGCAATGTGGAAGTGGGCGAATGGGTGGAAGTAGAACCGTTTAACGCGTTGTTCGGAGGCCTGTAATGGCGGAACTCAGCGATCAGGAGATGCTGCGCTACAACCGGCAAATCATTCTGCGCGGTTTTGATTTTGACGGTCAGGAGGCGCTAAAAGATTCTCGTGTGCTGGTAGTCGGCCTCGGTGGACTCGGCTGCGCAGCCTCGCAGTATCTGGCAAGCGCCGGTGTCGGCAACCTGACGCTGCTCGACTTCGACACGGTTTCGCTCTCGAATCTGCAACGCCAGACGCTGCACAGTGATGCTACGGTCGGGCAACCGAAGGTGGAATCCGCCCGTGACGCCCTGACGCGGATCAACCCACATATCGCGATTACGCCAGTCAATGCACTGCTGGATGACGCAGAACTTGCAGCATTGATTGCTGAACACGATCTGGTGCTCGACTGTACGGATAACGTTGCGGTACGTAATCAACTGAACGCAGGCTGTTTTGCCGCGAAGGTGCCGCTGGTTTCCGGCGCGGCAATTCGTATGGAAGGTCAAATCACGGTCTTCACTTATCAGGACGGCGAACCGTGCTATCGCTGCCTTAGCCGTTTGTTTGGCGAGAACGCGTTAACCTGCGTAGAAGCAGGCGTGATGGCACCATTGATCGGCGTAATTGGTTCGTTGCAGGCAATGGAAGCGATCAAGCTGCTGGCAGGTTATGGCAAACCGGCCAGCGGCAAAATCGTGATGTACGATGCGATGACCTGTCAGTTTCGCGAAATGAAACTGATGCGCAATCCGGGGTGTGAAGTGTGCGGGCAGTAATTGCCACCTCCAGGCCTGATAAGACGCGGCACTCCGCCACGTCATCAGCAATTTATGAGGATGCAGAACGTCCGGTTAAATCGACGTTCTGCCAAACGCTCCCTGCCAGTCCTGCTCAAACTTCGCCACAGCGGCATCAACCGCCGGATAGCTAATCATCTGTTGTGCCACATCCAGTGGCAGAGTAATTGATTCACATCCTGCCAGTAAGCAGTCCAGCGCCTGACGCGGGGTTTTGAAACTCGCTGCCAGCACTTTCGCCTGCGGCGCATGCATTTTCAATAACTGGTGTAAGTCGGTCACAGTCTGAATGCCGCTACCGCCCTGAGCATCAATACGATTAACGTAAGGCGCAACATATTCCGCACCTGCCAGCGCCGACAGCAACCCTTGTGCCGCGCCATATACCGCGGTTCCCAGCGTCGGAATCCCTTCCGCTTTTAACATCTTAATCGCTGCCAGCCCCTCGGCGGTCACCGGAACTTTCACCACGATATCCGCAATAATAGAACGCAATTTACGTGCGTCATTCACCATCCCTTCAGCAGTGATAGCCATTACCTGGGCAAACAGACGCCCCTGACCGCCCATCGCTTCATGAAGTTCCGGAAGCACAACCTCCAGCGGTTTTTTACCCGCGGCGATAATGCTTGGGTTAGTGGTCACGCCCGCCAGCGGAAAAATACGTGACAGCGCCTTCACCGCAACAACGTCTGAAGTATCCAGATACAGTTCCATAACCATCCTCAAAATGTACTTTTTGTCTGAATGTAGACTATCACGGGAAAACTCTCTGAACAGTTGACGCACATCAATCTAACTTTCATTCGAAAGTATTTTAATGTTTGAACGAAACAGAGAGGCAACTATGATTTTCAATATTCAGCGCTACTCGACCCATGATGGCCCCGGTATCCGCACGGTCGTATTTCTTAAAGGCTGTTCGCTGGGCTGCCGCTGGTGTCAGAACCCGGAAAGCCGCGCCCGCACGCAGGATCTGCTGTATGACGCACGACTGTGTCTGGAAGGCTGCGAGCTGTGCGCTAAGGCAGCGCCGGAAGTGATTGAGCGCGCGCTGAATGGTTTGCTTATTCATCGGGAAAAGTTAACCCCGGAGCATCTGACGGCGTTAACCGACTGCTGCCCGACACAGGCATTAACCGTGTGTGGTGAAGTGAAAAGCGTTGAGGAGATCATGGCGACCGTTTTGCGCGATAAACCGTTTTACGATCGCAGCGGCGGAGGCTTAACGCTTTCGGGTGGTGAACCCTTTATGCAGCCGGAAATGGCGACGGCGCTGCTGCAAGCCAGCCACGAGGCCGGCATTCATACTGCGGTAGAAACCTGTCTGCATGTGCCGTGGAAATATATCGCCCCTTCTCTGCCCTATATCGATCTGTTTCTTGCCGATTTAAAACACGTTGCCGACGCGCCGTTTAAACAGTGGACCGACGGTAACGCCGCCAGGGTGCTGGATAATCTGAAAAAACTCGCCGCAGCGGGCAAAAAAATCATTATCCGCGTGCCACTGATTCAGGGCTTTAATGCCGACGAAACCTCTGTAAAAGCCATTACCGATTTTGCCGCCGACGAGCTGCACGTTGGCGAAATCCATTTCCTGCCCTACCACACGCTGGGCATCAACAAATATCACTTACTTAATCTGCCCTATGACGCCCCGGAAAAACCGCTTGATGCGCCAGAACTGCTCGACTTTGCCCAGCAGTATGCCTGCCAGAAAGGGTTAACCGCGACCTTACGAGGATAACAACCATGACCACATTGAAACTGGACACGCTCAGCGACCGCATTAAAGCGCACAAAAATGCACTGGTGCATATTGTGAAACCGCCGGTTTGTACCGAGCGCGCGCAGCACTATACCGAGATGTATCAACAACATCTCGATAAGCCGATCCCTGTACGTCGCGCGCTGGCGCTGGCACATCACCTGGCGAATCGCACTATCTGGATCAAGCACGATGAGTTGATCATCGGCAACCAGGCAAGCGAAGTTCGCGCCGCGCCGATCTTCCCGGAATATACTGTCTCGTGGATCGAAAAAGAGATTGATGATCTGGCAGATCGTCCCGGTGCTGGCTTTGCGGTGAGCGAAGAGAACAAACGCGTTCTGCATGAAGTGTGCCCGTGGTGGCGCGGTCAGACCGTACAGGATCGCTGCTACGGCATGTTTACCGATGAGCAAAAAGGTCTGCTGGCGACCGGCATCATTAAAGCGGAAGGCAATATGACCTCCGGCGATGCGCACCTGGCGGTCAATTTCCCGCTGCTGCTGGAAAAAGGGCTTGATGGTCTGCGCGAGAAAGTAGCGGAACGTCGCTCGCGCATCAACCTGACGGTGCTGGAAGATTTACACGGTGAGCAATTCCTGAAAGCGATTGATATCGTGCTGGTGGCAGTCAGTGAACACATTGAACGTTTCGCTGCCCTGGCGCGTGAAATGGCCGCGACCGAAACCCGCGAAAGCCGTCGCGATGAACTGCTGGCGATGGCAGAAAACTGCGATCTTATCGCCCACCAGCCGCCGCAGACTTTCTGGCAGGCGCTGCAACTGTGTTACTTCATCCAGTTGATATTGCAGATCGAATCTAACGGTCACTCGGTATCGTTTGGTCGTATGGACCAGTATCTCTACCCTTACTATCGCCGCGACGTTGAACTCAACCAGACACTGGATCGCGAACACGCCATCGAATTGCTGCATAGCTGCTGGCTGAAACTGCTGGAAGTGAACAAAATCCGCTCAGGCTCACACTCAAAAGCCTCTGCGGGAAGTCCGCTGTATCAGAACGTCACCATTGGCGGGCAAAATCTGGTTGATGGTCAACCAATGGACGCGGTGAATCCCCTCTCTTACGCGATCCTTGAATCCTGCGGTCGCCTGCGTTCCACTCAGCCTAACCTCAGCGTGCGTTACCATGCAGGAATGAGTAACGATTTCCTCGACGCCTGCGTACAGGTGATCCGTTGCGGCTTCGGGATGCCGGCGTTCAACAACGACGAAATCGTCATCCCGGAATTTATTAAACTCGGTATTGAACCGCAGGACGCTTACGACTATGCAGCGATTGGTTGTATCGAAACCGCCGTCGGTGGCAAATGGGGCTATCGCTGTACCGGCATGAGCTTTATCAACTTCGCCCGCGTGATGCTGGCGGCGCTGGAAGGCGGGCGTGATGCCACCAGCGGCAAAGTGTTCCTGCCACAAGAAAAAGCGTTGTCGGCAGGTAACTTCAACAACTTCGATGAAGTGATGGACGCGTGGGATACGCAAATCCGTTACTACACGCGTAAATCAATCGAAATCGAATATGTCGTCGACACCATGCTGGAAGAGAACGTGCACGATATTCTCTGCTCGGCGCTGGTGGATGACTGTATTGAGCGAGCGAAAAGCATCAAGCAAGGCGGCGCGAAATATGACTGGGTTTCTGGCCTGCAGGTCGGCATTGCTAACCTCGGCAACAGCCTGGCGGCAGTGAAGAAACTGGTATTTGAACAGGGCGCGATTGGTCAGCAACAGCTGGCTGCCGCACTGGCGGATGACTTCGATGGCCTGACTCACGAGCAGCTGCGTCAGCGGCTGATTAACGGTGCGCCGAAGTACGGCAACGACGATGATACTGTCGATACGCTGCTGGCTCGCGCTTATCAGACCTATATCGACGAACTGAAACAGTACCATAACCCACGCTACGGTCGTGGTCCGGTTGGCGGCAACTATTACGCGGGTACGTCGTCTATCTCCGCTAACGTACCGTTTGGCGCGCAGACTATGGCAACACCGGACGGGCGTAAAGCCCACACCCCACTGGCAGAAGGCGCAAGCCCGGCTTCCGGTACTGATCATCTTGGCCCTACTGCGGTCATTGGCTCGGTGGGTAAACTGCCTACGGCAGCGATTCTCGGCGGCGTGTTGCTCAACCAGAAACTGAATCCGGCAACGCTGGAGAACGAATCTGACAAGCAGAAACTGATGGTCCTGCTGCGTACCTTCTTTGAAGTGCATAAAGGCTGGCATATTCAGTACAACATCGTTTCCCGCGAAACGCTGCTGGAGGCGAAAAAACATCCCGATCAGTATCGCGATCTGGTAGTGCGTGTCGCGGGTTATTCCGCCTTCTTCACCGCGCTCTCTCCAGACGCTCAGGACGATATCATCGCCCGTACTGAACATATGCTGTAATCTCCTCGGCCCGGCGGCGTCGTCGCCGGGCTAAATCATTCACATCATCAATTTCATCCTTACTTTCATTCGAAATATAATTTGTGCTCTACGTCACATTGTTATTACACTGTTACGGTTTCATTTTCGAGCCGGGAGCACACCTATGAGCGTAAAAGTTATCGTCACAGATATGGACGGTACTTTTCTTAACGACGTCAAAACGTACAACCAACCACGTTTTATGGCGCAATATCAGGAACTGAAAAAGCGCGGCATTGAGTTCGTTGTCGCCAGCGGTAATCAGTATTACCAGCTTATTTCGTTCTTTCCTGAGCTAAAGGATGAGATCTCTTTTGTCGCGGAAAACGGCGCACTGGTTTACGAACATGGCAAGCAGTTGTTCCACGGCGAACTGACCCGACATGAATCGCGGATTGTGATTGGCGAGTTGCTAAAAGATAAGCAACTCAATTTTGTCGCCTGCGGTCTGCAAAGTGCATATGTCAGCGAAAATGCCCCCGAAGCATTTGTCGCACTGATGGCAAAACACTACCATCGCCTGAAAGCTGTAAAAGATTATCAGGAGATTGACGACGTACTGTTCAAGTTTTCACTCAACCTGCCGGATGAACAAATCCCGTTAGTGATCGACAAACTGCACATAGCGCTGGATGGCATTATGAAACCCGTCACCAGTGGTTTTGGCTTTATCGACCTGATTATTCCCGGTCTACATAAAGCAAACGGTATTTCGCGGTTACTGAAACGCTGGGATCTGTCACCGCAAAATGTGGTAGCGATTGGCGACAGCGGTAACGATGCGGAGATGCTGAAAATGGCGCGTTATTCCTTTGCGATGGGCAATGCTGCGGAAAACATTAAACAAATCGCCCGTTACGCTACCGATGATAATAATCATGAAGGCGCGCTGAATGTGATTCAGGCTGTGCTGGATAACACATCCCCTTTTAACAGCTGACCTCTCTACCGGAGCCATGCGCTCCGGTTTTCCCTTCTTTTTACATCCTGTACATCACATCAAATCATTAAACTTGCATTAACTTATTTATAACTTATATTGTCACATGGAAATCATCATAGTTTCGAATGAAAGTTAATGCGAGGTGGTTATGGCTTCTACTTTTACCAGCGACACATTGCCTGCCGATCACAAAGCAGCTATCCGTCAGATGAAGCACGCGCTGCGGGCGCAGCTTGGCGACGTCCAGCAGATCTTTAATCAGCTAAGCGATGACATTGCCACGCGAGTGGCTGAAATCAACGCACTCAAAGCACAGGGCGATGCCGTCTGGCCGGTGCTGTCTTATGCCGATATCAAAGCAGGTCATGTTACTGCAGAGCAGCGCGAACAGATTAAACGTCGCGGTTGTGCGGTGATAAAAGGCCATTTCCCCCGCGAACAAGCGCTAGGCTGGGATCAGTCGATGCTGGACTATCTGGACCGCAACCGCTTTGACGAGGTCTACAAAGGCCCCGGCGATAATTTCTTCGGGACGCTCAGCGCTTCACGTCCCGAGATTTACCCCATCTACTGGTCGCAGGCGCAAATGCAGGCTCGCCAGAGTGAAGAAATGGCGAATGCGCAGTCGTTTCTCAATCGTCTGTGGACATTTGAAAGTGATGGAAAGCAATGGTTTAACCCGGATGTGAGCGTCATCTACCCTGACCGTATCCGCCGCCGTCCGCCCGGAACGACCTCCAAAGGTCTTGGAGCGCATACCGACTCCGGGGCACTGGAACGCTGGCTGCTTCCAGCGTATCAGCGCGTTTTCGCCAACGTCTTTAATGGCAATCTGGCGCAATATGATCCCTGGCATGCGGCACATCGTACGGAAGTTGAAGAGTACACGGTGGACAACACCACCAAATGTTCCGTGTTTCGGACATTCCAGGGCTGGACAGCGCTCTCTGATATGCTGCCTGGTCAGGGGCTGCTGCACGTCGTGCCCATTCCTGAAGCCATGGCGTACGTACTGTTACGTCCGCTGCTTGATGATGTGCCGGAGGATGAACTGTGCGGCGTAGCGCCCGGAAGAGTGTTGCCGGTATCAGAGCAATGGCATCCACTGTTAATTGAGGCGTTAACCAGCATTCCAAAACTCGAGGCCGGAGACTCCGTCTGGTGGCACTGCGACGTCATCCATTCCGTTGCCCCCGTTGAAAATCAACAGGGCTGGGGCAACGTGATGTACATTCCTGCGGCACCGATGTGCGAGAAAAATCTTGCCTACGCGCACAAGGTGAAGGCCGCACTGGAAAAAGGCGCATCGCCGGGCGACTTCCCGCGCGAGGACTATGAAACAAACTGGGAAGGACGCTTTACGCTTGCCGACCTCAACATTCACGGTAAGCGCGCACTGGGCATGGATGTTTGAGAATTAATGGAAGTGAATTGATGTGGGATTAAGAAAATCGATTCGACGTTACTCAGATTGCTGACAAGTGCGCTTTCTTAATGCCTGATGCGGCGTTAACGCCTTATCTGGCCTACAAAGTCCTGCAGATTCAATATATTACAGGTACTGCGTAGGCCTGATAAGCGTAGCGCATCAGGCAATCTTGCGTTTGTCATCAGCCGCCGTCACCCCGACAGTATCGGGGTGACGGATAATAACTTACTCGATCCCTTTACTACGCAGGTAATCTTCGTAATTACCGCTAAAGTCGATCACGCGTTCCGGGGTGATTTCCAGAATGCGGGTCGCCAGGGAGCTTACGAACTCACGGTCGTGTGAAACAAAGATCAGCGTGCCCTGATACAGTTCCAGCGCCATATTCAGTGACTCGATGGATTCCATATCCAGGTGGTTGGTCGGTTCGTCCATGATCAGAATGTTCGGCTTCTGCATCATTAACTTACCAAACAGCATCCGCCCTTTTTCCCCACCGGAAAGCACTTTAGCAGGCTTTTTGATGTCGTCCTGGCTGAACAGCAAACGACCGAGAATGCTGCGTACCGCCTGCTCGTCATCGCCTTCCTGCTTCCACTGGCTCATCCATTCGAACACGGTCAAATCATTTTCAAACTCATATTCGTGGTCCTGAGCATAGTAACCAATGCGCGCGTTTTCAGACCATTTTACGGTGCCGCTGTCCGGTTGCAGATCGCCCACCAGCGTTTTCAACAGCGTTGATTTACCGACGCCGTTGGTACCCAGTACCGCCAGTTTTTCACCGACTTCCAGCAGCAGGTTGAGATTTTTAAACAGCGGACCGTTATCAAACCCTTTGGTCAGACCTTCCACTTCCAGCGCGTTACGGAACAGCTTCTTATCCTGTTCAAAACGGATGAACGGGTTCTGACGGCTGGAGGCTTTCACCTCTTCCAGTTTGATTTTATCAATCTGGCGCGCGCGCGAAGTTGCCTGGCGAGATTTCGAGGCGTTGGCGCTAAAGCGGCTAACGAAAGATTGCAGCTCAGCAATCTGCGCTTTCTTCTTGGCGTTATCGGCCAGCAGACGTTCACGCGCCTGGGTCGCCGCCGTCATGTACTCATCGTAGTTACCCGGATAAACGCGCAGCTCGCCGTAATCCAGATCCGCCATGTGGGTACAGACCATGTTAAGGAAGTGACGGTCGTGCGAGATGATGATCATGGTGCTGTCACGCTCGTTCAGCACCTGTTCCAGCCAGCGAATGGTGTCGATGTCGAGGTTGTTGGTCGGTTCGTCGAGCAGGAGAATATCCGGATCAGCAAACAGCGCCTGCGCCAACAGCACACGCAGCTTCCAGCCAGGAGCAACTTCACTCATCGGGCCGTAGTGCTGTTCCACTGGAATTCCCACGCCAAGCAACAATTCACCGGCGCGAGCTTCCGCAGAGTAACCGTCCATTTCGCCGTATTTAACTTCCAGATCGGCCACTTTATAGCCGTCTTCTTCACTCATTTCCGGCAAAGCATAGATGCGGTCACGCTCCTGCTTCACTTCCCACAACTCTTTATGCCCCATGATCACCGTATCCAGCACAGTGAACTCTTCAAAGGCAAACTGATCCTGACGCAGCTTACCAATGCGCTCGTTGGGATCGAGGGAAACGTTACCCAACGTCGGCTCTAAGTCGCCGCCGAGGATCTTCATAAAGGTGGATTTACCACTACCGTTCGCGCCAATCAGGCCGTAACGGTTGCCGCCGCCAAATTTGACGGAAATGTTTTCAAACAACGGCTTACTGCCGAACTGCATGGTGACGTTACTGGAAACTAACACAGGCGTATCCTGAAAAGAGATATGACAAACCGCGCATTATGCCATAAGTCTGAAAGAAGATCCTGCTCCTCGCTTAAGGTCTACACTCAAGCCAAAGGCAAAAAATGTGATTTCGTACACATCTGATTTCACTGTGAGCTGGAATGAACTTATAATGCGCTTCCAATACTCTAATATTCTCAACCCAATGGCCTGCCAGGCACAAAATCTCGCTTAACATGAATATGAAATTGAAAACATTATTCGCAGCGGCCTTCGCTGTTGTCGGCTTTTGCAGTACCGCCTCTGCGGTAACTTATCCTCTGCCAACCGACGGGAGTCGCCTGGTTGGTCAGAATCAGGTGATTACCATTCCTGAAGGTAACACTCAGCCGCTGGAGTATTTTGCCGCCGAGTACCAGATGGGGCTTTCCAATATGATGGAAGCGAACCCGGGTGTGGATACCTTCCTGCCGAAAGGCGGTACTGTACTGAACATTCCGCAGCAGCTGATCCTGCCGGATACCGTTCATGAAGGCATCGTCATTAACAGTGCAGAGATGCGTCTGTATTACTATCCGAAAGGGACCAACACCGTTATCGTGCTGCCGATCGGCATTGGTCAGTTAGGCAAAGATACGCCTATCAACTGGACCACCAAAGTTGAGCGTAAGAAAGCAGGCCCGACCTGGACGCCGACCGCCAAAATGCACGCAGAGTACCGCGCTGCGGGCGAACCGCTTCCGGCTGTCGTTCCAGCAGGTCCGGATAACCCGATGGGGCTGTATGCACTCTACATCGGTCGCCTGTACGCTATCCATGGCACCAACGCTAACTTCGGTATCGGTCTGCGTGTAAGTCATGGTTGTGTGCGTCTGCGTAACGAAGACATCAAATTCCTGTTCGAGAAAGTACCGGTCGGTACCCGCGTACAGTTTATTGATGAGCCGGTAAAAGCGACCACCGAGCCAGACGGCAGCCGTTATATTGAAGTCCATAATCCACTGTCTACCACCGAAGCCCAGTTTGAAGGTCAGGAAATTGTGCCAATTACCCTGACGAAGAGCGTGCAGACAGTGACCGGTCAGCCAGATGTTGACCAGGTTGTTCTTGATGAAGCGATTAAAAACCGCTCCGGGATGCCGGTTCGTCTGAATTAATCGTCAAAACGTAAAACAAAGGCGGACTCATAATCCGCCTTTTTTATTTGCCAGACCTTACCAGGCCGGGATCATAACCAACAAAACATATCCCACCAGCGCCGCCCACAACAGCATCGGTATTGAATAGAGATGGAAACGCCACCAGATGCGGCGATCGTTCGCCATACGTAGCGCAATCAAATTTGCCAGCGATCCGGGTAATAACCCAAAGCCACCTACGTTTACCGCCCATGCCAGTAATAAAGACGGCGGCACATAGTTCAGCAACAATATGGTACTCGGCACGTTACTGATCACCTGCGATAAACCGATTGCCGTTAACCATAACCCGGGTTCAGATAAATGACTCACGTTACCCAACACGCCTTGCAACGCTGGAAGCTGGGTCAGTAAATGGACGTCGATAAACATCGCCATAAACACCAGCAGCAGCGTCCAGTCCACACTCAACACCACGCGACGTGCCAGCAGCGCAAAGCCCACCGCCACAATCACCAGTCCCCACAGCTCTTGTTTGAACTCCAGCGCCGTCAGAAAGACGATATACAGCCCCAGACAACTCCACACCAGCCGCGGTTTCCACTCCGGTGTTTGCACCCCCGTATGGTATTGGAGTGCCTTTCCAGGGAAACAACACCAGCACAACAGCAGGAGTGTCAGCATCATTGCACCAGCCAGCGGTGCCATTTGGGCAATAAATCCGGCAAACGAAAGACCAGAACGTCCCCAGATAAGAATATTTTGCGGGTTGCCAATTGGCGTCAGTAGCGAACCAGCGTTGACTGCCAGCGCCTCAAAAATAATCAGCCGATTAACCGGGATCTCACACAGCCTTTTTAGCGTGATAGTCAGCGGAACAACAATAAACAGCGCGACATCGTTGGTCAGAAAGGTAGAAAGCAGCGCCGCCGCCAGCACCATAAACATCGCCAGCCGACGCTCCGTAGCAAAGCGGCGCACCATTTTGCGCCCCAGCACATCAAAATAACCGCTTAACTCCACACCTTTGGTCAGCAGCATCAAGCCGCTTAAGGTGATGATGGTGTGCCAGTCGATAGCAGCAGGCCAGGATTTCGGTGCAAAGGGAACGAAAAAACTTAATCCGATACCAACAAGAATTAATAACTGAAAAAAACGATCGCCTTGCAGCGTGCGTAAAAAAGGCAGGCTCATTTGGCACCGTGTTTCTGGGTAAACAAACGAAAAGCGTCGAGCGTCTCTTCACTAACATGGTGCTCCATGCCTTCCGCGTCGCGACGGGCGATTTCCGGACTGACGCCCAACACCAACAAGAAATTTTCGACTATCTGATGTCGCTCGCGGCTTTCCTGCGCCAGCTTCTCTCCTTCTGCCGTTAAAAACACGCCACGCCAGGGGATCATTTCAATCAGCCCCATAGTTGCCAGTCGCTTAAGCATTTTAGCCACCGTCGGTTGCGAAACTCCCAAACGAGCAGCCATGTCTACCTGGCGAGCTTCCCCCACTTCCCTGATCAAGTCAGAAATCAGCTCAACGTAATCATCAATAAGCTCGCGCCGATGCGCCTCTCTGACCTGGCGGAACCCTTCAACGTGCTCTTCCACGTTCACTAACTGCGTCACTTTTTTTGCTGTTGGCGTACCTGCGCGACGACTCATTGTGCTTCCTCATTATGGTGACGCATACATAGCGTTCTCATTTCGTGCGCACATTGTAAACCAGAGTTGCGAAGGTACAAAAAATTAACGTTTTAGCAATAGCTATATAATATAGCCTGTGCTATATCTGTATGTAATGCAATCATCCCTCAAGGATCGACGGGATTAGCAAGTCAGGAGGTCTTATGAATGAGTTCAAGAGGTGTATGCGCGTGTTTAGTCATTCTCCCTTTAAAGTACGGTTAATGCTGCTCTCTATGTTGTGCGATATGGTCAACAACAAACCGCAGCAAGATAAACCTTCCGATAAATAGCGGCGTCGCGGTACGCCGCTTCCCTCCTGCTTTCATGCAGGCATAACGCGTTTTGGTCTGAAAAACCCCACTTTTTGTCGGATTTGCAATCCCCTTCGCAAAAGATTTGTTCGTCAGTAGTTGACCTGAACGGCGACTCGCTCTATCTTCTTGCAGCCCTGCGTATATTGCGGCTCGCGGATGCGGACCCCTTTCCCCTCTTCACGCACTCTTGCAGGTATTGACCCTTGACGCCAGGGTAAGCACATGGCGTTTGTTACGATAGTGGCATATGAATTTAACCCTCAAAGAATCGCTTGTTACCCGTAGCCGGGTATTTAGCCCGTGGACTGCGTTCTACTTTTTACAGTCGCTATTAATTAACCTCGGCTTAGGTTACCCCTTCAGTTTGCTCTACACCGCTGCGTTTACGGCTATTTTGCTTTTGCTATGGCGAACATTGCCTCGCGTACAAAAAGTTCTAGTCGGTGTCAGTTCGCTGGTGGCGGCTTGCTATTTCCCTTTTGCTCAGGCCTACGGCGCGCCTAATTTCAATACATTGCTGGCATTGCACTCCACCAATATGGAAGAGTCGACCGAAATCCTGACGATTTTTCCGTGGTACAGCTACCTGGTCGGCTTATTTATTTTTGCGCTCGGCGTAATAGCAATCAGGCGAAAAAAAGAGAATGAAAAAGCGCGCTGGAATACCTTCGACAACCTGTGTCTGGTATTCAGTGTGGCGACATTTTTTGTTGCTCCCGTGCAAAACCTGGCCTGGGGTGGCGTATTTAAACTGAAAGATACTGGCTATCCGGTATTTCGTTTTGCTAAGGATGTCATCGTCAATAATAACGAGGTGATTGAAGAGCAAGAACGGATGGCAAAACTTTCCGGAATGAAAGATACCTGGACGGTCACTGCCGTTAAGCCGAAGTATCAGACCTATGTGGTGGTGATCGGTGAAAGCGCGCGTCGCGATGCCCTCGGTGCCTTTGGCGGTCACTGGGACAATACCCCGTTTGCCAGCAGCGTTAACGGTTTGATATTTGCTGACTACATTGCCGCCAGTGGCTCCACGCAGAAATCGCTTGGCTTAACGCTCAATCGCGTTGTCGATGGCAAGCCACAGTTTCAGGATAACTTTGTCACCCTGGCAAATCGCGCGGGCTTCCAGACCTGGTGGTTTTCCAACCAGGGTCAAATCGGCGAATACGATACAGCCATCGCCAGCATCGCCAAACGAGCAGATGAAGTGTACTTCCTGAAAGAAGGTAATTTTGAAGCAGATAAAAACACGAAAGACGAAGCGTTACTGGATATGACCGCTCAAGTGCTGGCGCAAGGGCACTCGCAACCGCAGCTGATTGTTCTGCATCTGATGGGCTCGCATCCGCAGGCCTGCGACCGGACACAAGGCAAATATGAAACCTTTGTGCAATCGAAAGAAACGTCGTGCTATCTCTATACTATGACGCAAACGGACGATTTACTGCGCAAGCTGTACGATCAGTTACGCAACAGCGGCAGCAGCTTCTCGCTGGTTTACTTTTCTGACCACGGTCTGGCCTTTAAAGAGCGCGGCAAAGACGTGCAATACCTTGCCCATGATGATAAATATCAGCAAAATTTCCAGGTGCCTTTTATGGTCATTTCCAGCGACGATAAAGCGCATCGGGTGATTAAAGCCCGCCGCTCAGCCAATGACTTCTTAGGCTTTTTCTCCCAGTGGACGGGAATTAAAGCGAAGGAAATTAACATCAAATACCCGTTTATATCTGAGAAGAAAGCAGGGCCGATATACATCACCAACTTCCAGTTACAGAAGGTGGATTACAACCATCTCGGAACCGATATTTTCGACCCGAAGCCTTAAAAACAAAAATCCGCCCCGAGAGGCGGATTTTTTATATCACCAAAGTGATTAGAAGCGGTAACCAACACCGGCAATCCAGGTGCCTACGTCAACGCTACGAATACGGCTCTGCTCGTAAGAGAAGTCCAGAGCAACGTTTTCCATCGGGTTGAACTGCAGACCAGCACCGTAGGAGAAACCGTAGTCGCTGGTGTCGTGTTTGTAGGTCGGGTATTCAGTGGTCTGGAATTTACCATAACCCACACCCACTACACCGTAGATGCTTGCCCAGTCGTTAATGCGGTAAGCCGGACCAGCAGTGATGCCGTAGTACTGGTTTTTGTTGTAGTCACCAGAGCTTGCAGTACGGCTTTTCTCGGTGTAAGTGAAAGAACCGATCACACCCAGCGGGCTGTTGTCTTCTTCATAGCGGTATTTCAGGTTGAAACCGCCCATTTTGTTCATTTGGCCCTGAGCGTCGCTCTGTGCGTAACCGCCAGTTACGGTAGAAGTCGCAGCTACGGAAGTACCTGCGGTGAAAGCCAGAACTGCGGCCAGTGCTGAAAGACATGCAATTTTTTTCATAACCACCTCAAATGTGATTCAAATAAGTCCTAAGTTTTAAATATATCAAAAATTAATGGGAAACTCTTCGCGATTTGTGATGTCTAACGGGCCATTTCATGTAACAGAACGTTTCCATACACCGCTATCCATCTAAATTTAAATCACTTTTTCAGAGAACTGCGTAAGTATTACGCATGTTTTCCCTGTCATTCATCCAGATTATTCCTAATCACCAGACTAATGATTCCATCAATCCTGGCGCATTTTAGTCAAAACGGGGGAAAATTTTTTCAACAAATGCTCAACCAGCATTGGGTATATCCAGTACACTCCACGCTTTACTTAAGTCTAGATATTTGTGGGAGAAAGGATGCCTGGTTCATTACGTAAAATGCCGGTCTGGTTACCAATAGTCATATTGCTCGTTGCCATGGCGTCTATTCAGGGTGGAGCTTCGTTAGCTAAGTCACTTTTTCCTCTGGTGGGCGCACCGGGTGTCACTGCGCTGCGTCTGGCATTAGGAACGCTGATCCTCATCGCGTTCTTTAAGCCATGGCGACTGCGCTTTGCCAAAGAGCAACGATTACCGCTGTTGTTTTACGGCGTTTCGCTGGGGGGGATGAATTATCTTTTTTATCTTTCTATTCAGACGGTACCGCTGGGTATTGCGGTGGCGCTGGAGTTCACCGGACCACTGGCGGTGGCGCTGTTCTCTTCTCGTCGCCCGGTAGATTTCGTCTGGGTTGTGCTGGCGGTTCTTGGTCTGTGGTTCCTGCTACCTCTGGGGCAAGACGTTTCCCATGTCGATTTAACCGGCTGTGCGCTGGCACTGGGGGCCGGGGCTTGTTGGGCTATTTACATTTTAAGTGGGCAACGCGCAGGAGCGGAACATGGCCCTGCGACGGTGGCAATTGGTTCGTTGATTGCAGCGTTAATTTTCGTGCCAATTGGAGCGCTTCAGGCTGGTGAAGCACTCTGGCACTGGTCGGTTATTCCATTGGGTCTGGCGGTCGCTATTCTCTCGACCGCTCTGCCTTATTCGCTGGAAATGATTGCCCTCACCCGTTTGCCAACACGGACATTTGGTACGCTGATGAGCATGGAACCGGCGCTGGCTGCCGTTTCCGGGATGATTTTCCTCGGAGAAACACTGACACCCATACAGCTGCTGGCGCTCGGCGCTATCATCGCCGCTTCAATGGGTTCTACGCTGACAGTACGCAAAGAGAGCAAAATAAAAGAATTAGACATTAATTAAATTTACATTTCTGCATGGTTATGCATAACCATGCAGAATTTCTCGCTACTTTTCCGCTACACCGTCTTTATATATCGAATTATGCAAAAGCATATTTATTCCGAAAATTCCTGGCGAGTAAATAAATAAGAATTGTTCTTATCAATATATCTAACTCATTGAATCTTTATTAGTTTTGTTTTTCACGCTTGTTACCACTATTAGTGTGATAGGAACAGCCAGAATAGCGGAACACATAGCCGGTGCTATACTTAGTCTCGTTAATTACTGGGACATAACATCAAGAGGATATGAAATTATGAGTACCGCTAAATTAGTTAAATCAAAAGCGACCAATCTGCTTTATACCCGCAACGATGTCTCTGACAGCGAGAAAAAAGCAACAGTAGAGTTGCTGAATCGCCAGGTTATCCAGTTTATTGATCTTTCTTTGATTACCAAACAAGCGCACTGGAACATGCGCGGCGCTAACTTCATTGCCGTACATGAAATGCTGGATGGCTTCCGCACTGCACTGATCGATCATCTGGATACCATGGCAGAACGTGCAGTGCAGCTAGGCGGTGTAGCTCTGGGGACCACTCAAGTTATCAACAGCAAAACCCCGCTGAAAAGTTACCCGCTGGACATCCACAACGTTCAGGATCACCTGAAAGAACTGGCTGACCGTTACGCAATCGTCGCTAATGACGTACGCAAAGCGATTGGCGAAGCGAAAGATGACGACACCGCAGATATCCTGACCGCCGCGTCTCGCGACCTGGATAAATTCCTGTGGTTTATCGAGTCTAACATCGAATAAATCCATCGCTGATGGTGCAGAACTTTAGTACACGGTAAAAGCGGCTTCCTGACAGGAGGCCGTTTTGTTTTGCAGCCCGCCTCAACGCACTTATTTAGTGCATCCATCTGCTATCCCCAGCTGATTAAGTAAATTTTTTGTATCCACATCATCACACAATCGTTACATAAAGATTGTTTTTTCATCAGGTTTTACGCTAAATAATCACTGTGTTGAGTGCACAATTTTAGCGCACCAGTTTGGTGCCCCAGAATGGTGCATCTTCAGGGTATTGCTCTATAAATCGTGCATCACGTTTTTGCCGCATCTCGAAAAATCAATGAGTTGCAAAACTGGCACGATTTTTTCATATATGTAAATGTCACGCAGGGGATCGTCCCGTGGATAGAAAAAAGGAAATGCTATGAAGTCTGTATTAAAAGTTTCACTGGCTGCACTGACCCTGGCTTTTGCGGTTTCTTCTCATGCCGCGGATAAAAAATTAGTTGTCGCGACGGATACCGCCTTCGTTCCGTTTGAATTTAAACAGGGCGATAAATATGTGGGCTTTGACGTTGATCTGTGGGCTGCCATCGCTAAAGAGCTGAAGCTGGATTACGAACTGAAGCCGATGGATTTCAGTGGGATCATTCCGGCACTGCAAACCAAAAACGTCGATCTGGCGCTGGCGGGCATTACCATCACCGACGAGCGTAAAAAAGCGATCGATTTCTCTGACGGCTACTACAAAAGCGGCCTGTTAGTGATGGTGAAAGCTAACAATAACGATGTGAAAAGCGTGAAAGATCTCGACGGGAAAGTGGTTGCTGTGAAGAGCGGTACTGGCTCCGTTGATTACGCGAAAGCAAACATCAAAACTAAAGATCTGCGTCAGTTCCCGAACATCGATAACGCCTATATGGAACTGGGCACCAACCGCGCAGACGCCGTTCTGCACGATACGCCAAACATTCTGTACTTCATCAAAACCGCCGGTAACGGTCAGTTCAAAGCGGTAGGTGACTCTCTGGAAGCGCAGCAATACGGTATTGCGTTCCCGAAAGGTAGCGACGAGCTGCGTGACAAAGTCAACGGCGCGTTGAAAACCCTGCGCGAGAACGGAACTTACAACGAAATCTACAAAAAATGGTTCGGTACTGAACCGAAATAATAACGCTACGCCTGTAAAGCGCACTGGCAGTTCCCTCTCCCCTCTGGGGAGAGGATTAGGGTGAGGGGCGCAAACCCGCTCCGGGGCCATTAATTACCCTGAATTTGATTATTTACACCACGGTAACAGGAACAACATATGCAGTTTGACTGGAGTGCTATCTGGCCTGCCATTCCGCTTCTGATTGAAGGTGCCAAAATGACCCTGTGGATATCGGTCCTCGGTCTGGCTGGCGGTCTGGTAATCGGATTGCTGGCAGGTTTTGCACGCACCTTCGGTGGTTGGATAGCCAACCACGTCGCGCTGGTCTTTATTGAAGTGATCCGCGGCACACCTATCGTCGTCCAGGTGATGTTTATTTATTTCGCCCTGCCGATGGCGTTTAACGACTTACGCATCGACCCATTTACTGCGGCGGTGGTCACCATCATGATCAACTCCGGCGCGTACATTGCGGAAATCACGCGTGGTGCGGTGCTGTCTATCCACAAAGGTTTTCGTGAAGCAGGACTGGCGCTCGGTCTTTCACGTTGGGAAACCATTCGCTACGTCATTTTACCGCTGGCACTGCGTCGTATGCTGCCGCCGCTCGGTAACCAGTGGATCATCAGCATTAAAGACACCTCGCTGTTTATTGTGATCGGCGTGGCGGAACTGACCCGTCAGGGGCAAGAAATTATTGCCGGTAACTTCCGCGCCCTTGAGATCTGGAGCGCCGTGGCGGTGTTCTATCTGATTATTACGCTGGTGCTGAGCTTTATTCTGCGTCGTCTGGAAAGAAGGATGAAAATCCTGTGATTGAATTTAAAAACGTCTCCAAGCACTTTGGCCCAACCCAGGTGCTGCACAATATCGATTTGAACATTGCCCAGGGCGAAGTCGTGGTGATTATCGGGCCGTCCGGTTCCGGTAAATCGACCCTGCTGCGCTGCATCAACAAACTGGAAGAAATCACCTCCGGCGATCTGATTGTCGATGGCCTGAAGGTTAACGATCCGAAAGTTGACGAGCGCCTGATTCGCCAGGAAGCAGGTATGGTGTTCCAGCAGTTTTACCTCTTCCCGCATCTGACGGCGCTGGAAAACGTCATGTTTGGCCCGCTACGCGTGCGTGGCGCGAACAAAGAAGAGGCGGAAAAACTGGCGCGTGAGCTGCTGGCGAAAGTCGGTCTGGCAGAACGTGCACATCACTACCCTTCCGAACTTTCTGGTGGTCAACAGCAGCGTGTGGCGATTGCCCGCGCGCTGGCGGTGAAGCCGAAAATGATGCTGTTTGATGAACCGACTTCCGCTCTTGACCCGGAACTGCGCCATGAAGTGCTGAAGGTTATGCAGGATCTGGCTGAAGAAGGGATGACGATGGTGATCGTGACCCACGAAATCGGTTTTGCCGAGAAAGTAGCTTCGCGCCTGATCTTCATTGATAAAGGCCGGATTGCGGAAGATGGCGATCCGCAGGTGTTGATCAAGAACCCGCCGAGCCAGCGCTTGCAGGAATTTTTGCAGCACGTCTCTTAATAAGACACATTGCCTGATGCGCTACGCTTATCAGGCCTACAGGATATCTGGCAACTTATTAAAATTGCATGAACTTGTAGGACGGATAAGGCGTTCACGCCGCATCCGGCAAAAAAGCCCGCACGTTGTCAGCAACCTGCTTAATATCCCTTCCTCCCTTTCACCCGAAAGGGAGGCACACCAGATTCCTCTCATTTAAAATCGCCCCTTCCCCAGCATCTATACTTATCTTTTTGCTCTGTTTTCTCACTGGAGGAGTCATGCGGTGGATCCTGTTCATCCTCTTCTGCCTGCTGGGCGCACCTGCCCACGCGGTATCCATACCCGGCGTTACAACCACAACGACAACGGACTCAACGACTGAACCGGCCCCGGAACCGGATATCGAACAAAAAAAAGCGGCCTATGGCGCACTGGCGGATGTGCTGGATAATGACACCTCGCGTAAAGAATTGATCGACCAGTTGCGTACTGTCGCCGCGACGCCCCCTGCGGAACCGGTCCCGAAGATCGTGCCGCCGACGCTGGTTGAAGAGCAAACCGTGCTGCAAAAGGTCACCGAAGTCAGCCGCCATTATGGTGAAGCCCTTTCCGCCCGCTTCGGGCAACTTTATCGCAATATCACCGGCTCCCCGCATAAGCCGTTTAATCCGCAAACCTTCAGCAATGCGCTGACCCATTTTTCAATGTTAGCGGTTTTAGTGTTTGGTTTTTACTGGCTGATTCGCCTGTGCGCACTGCCGCTGTATCGCAAAATGGGTCAGTGGGCGCGGCAAAAAAATCGCGAACGCAGCAACTGGCTGCAGCTTCCGGCGATGATTATCGGGGCGTTTATTATCGACCTGCTGTTACTGGCCCTGACATTATTTGTCGGCCAGGTATTAAGCGACAACCTGAATGCAGGTAGTCGCACCATCGCTTTCCAACAAAGTTTGTTTCTCAACGCCTTTGCCCTGATTGAATTTTTCAAAGCCGTACTACGCCTGATTTTTTGCCCAAACGTGGCGGAACTGCGCCCGTTCACGATTCAGGACGAGAGCGCCCGTTACTGGAGTCGTCGCCTGAGCTGGTTAAGCAGTTTGATAGGTTATGGCCTGATTGTGGCCGTGCCGATTATCTCTAATCAGGTGAATGTACAGATAGGTGCGCTGGCGAACGTCATCATTATGCTGTGCATGACCGTCTGGGCGTTGTACCTGATCTTTCGTAATAAAAAAGAGATTACCCAGCATTTGCTCAACTTCGCGGAGCATTCGCTGGCCTTTTTCAGCCTGTTTATCCGCGCCTTTGCGCTGGTGTGGCACTGGCTGGCAAGCGCCTATTTTATCGTACTGTTTTTCTTTTCGTTGTTCGATCCGGGCAACAGTCTGAAATTTATGATGGGTGCAACGGTGCGCAGCCTGGCGATTATTGGTATCGCAGCATTTGTTTCCGGTATGTTTTCCCGCTGGCTGGCGAAAACCATCACCCTCTCGCCACATACTCAGCGAAATTATCCGGAGCTGCAAAAACGGCTGAATGGCTGGCTTTCGGCGGCGCTGAAAACGGCGCGTATTCTGACCGTCTGCGTGGCGGTAATGTTGCTGTTGAGCGCATGGGGATTGTTCGATTTCTGGAACTGGCTGCAAAACGGCGCGGGGCAGAAAACCGTAGATATCCTGATCCGTATCGCACTCATTCTTTTCTTCTCGGCGGTTGGCTGGACGGTGCTCGCCAGTTTGATCGAAAACCGGCTGGCTTCGGATATTCATGGCCGCCCGCTACCCAGCGCCCGCACGCGTACCCTGCTTACGCTGTTTCGTAACGCGCTGGCGGTGATTATCAGTACCATCACCATCATGATTGTGTTGTCGGAAATCGGCGTCAATATCGCGCCATTGCTGGCAGGTGCCGGGGCATTAGGTCTGGCTATCTCGTTTGGTTCGCAAACGCTGGTGAAAGATATTATCACCGGGGTATTTATTCAGTTTGAAAACGGCATGAACACTGGAGATTTGGTGACTATCGGGCCGTTGACCGGCACTGTGGAACGGATGTCGATTCGCTCCGTGGGCGTACGCCAGGATACCGGGGCGTACCACATCATTCCGTGGTCTTCGATTACCACCTTTGCCAACTTTGTCCGCGGCATTGGTTCGGTAGTGGCAAACTACGATGTTGATCGCCATGAAGATGCTGATAAAGCCAATCAGGCACTGAAAGATGCGGTAGCGGAATTAATGGAAAACGAAGAAATTCGCGGGCTGATTATTGGTGAACCGAATTTTGCCGGGATTGTCGGCTTAAGCAATACCGCGTTTACACTGCGTGTTTCGTTCACTACGCTGCCGCTCAAACAGTGGACGGTACGCTTTGCCCTCGACAGCCAGGTGAAAAAACATTTCGACCTGGCGGGTGTTCGCGCGCCGGTGCAGACTTATCAGGTGCTGCCTGCTCCGGGCGCGCCCCCGGCTGAACCGCTGCCGCCGGGGGAGCCAACGCTTTAACGCTGGCGATTGACAAAACGGCGGCGCTGCTCGTCGTTCATAAAGGTCCAGGCAATAAAGCGACTCTGCTTTTGCCCCTGGGCCATCTCTTTTTTAACCACCTTCACCGCGCCCACGTCCGTCAGAGCACGATACAACGGCGGTAAGTTTTCACCACGAGATACCAGCGAGGTAAACCACATCACCTGCTTCGCGAAGCCTTTGCTCTCTTCAATCATCTTTTTGATAAAGGTGACTTCACCGCCTTCACACCACAACTCCTGTTGCTGGCCACCAAAGTTCAGTGCATCGTCTTTGTTCAGCCCCAGGTTACGGCGTTTACGCTCACTACCTGCCCGCGCCGCAGCGGCGGAATCGTGGAATGGCGGGTTACACAAGGTCGCGTCGTATTGCTCGTTTTTATGGATGATGCCGTTAAAAATCGCCCCACTCTCTTTTTGCCGACGCAGACGAATGGCGCGATTAAGCCCCGGATTAGCACTGATGATCGCCTGCGCGCTGCTTAACGCCTGGCTGCTGGTTTCACTACCGGTAAAACGCCAGCCATATTCATGTACGCCAATCAGCGGATAAATACAGTTCGCACCAACGCCGATATCCAGAATGCTGGCATTAGCTGGAATTGTTCCGCTTGCTTCAGCCAGTAAATCGGCAAGGTGATGAATATAATCCGCCCGGCCCGGTACTGGCGGGCAGAGAAAACCGTCGGGGATATCCCAGTTCGCTACGGCGTAAAAATGGGCCAGCAACGCCTTATTGAGCGCCTTCACCGCCAGCGGATTGGCAAAGTCTACGCTTTGCTCCCCTGCGGGTGTAAGCGTGAGGAATTGCCTGAGTTCAGGATTGACCTGACAAAGCGTGGCGAGATCGTAGCGGCTGTGATGACGGTTGCGCGGATGCAACCCCGGTTTCTGGGCGGACATAGCATTCTCCTTTAAGCAGCGGCGTAAGATACCCGCATAACGCGACAGGGTAAATATCTGGCTGCGTTTATCATTCCCCAAAACCTTAACATGGCTATGGTTTATGGCAATTCATCATAAAAATCAGCATTATGCATGTCATTGATTTGTCTTATTTTGTAAAAATATATCGTTCAAAAAATAAGCACATCTCTGTCAATTTTTTGCGTCATTTGCATCGCGCAGGCGACCTACACTTATCAGGCACTACCCGTTGTATTTATGAGGATGTCATTATGAAAAAGTGCCTCACACTACTGATTGCCACCGTCCTGAGCGGAATCTCTCTCACGGCTTATGCCGCGCAACCGATGAGTAACCTGGACAGCGGTCAGCTACGGCCCGCCGGTACCGTTTCGGCAACTGGCGCATCAAACCTAAGCGATCTGGAGGATAAACTGGCAGAAAAAGCGCGCGAGCAAGGCGCGAAAGGTTATGTCATTAATTCCGCAGGCGGAAATGACCAGATGTTCGGTACTGCAACCATCTACAAATAACCCCACCAACGTAACTGCATTCGCCTCTGGATGCAGTTTTCGCCTGTTTTGTAATCAAAAAACATCAAATATGAACGCAATGTAAATAAATGTATTTCTTTTTCGCGCAATGGGTGATAGAAAATCGCGCCAAGTGATAATGCTTATCAAAATTATTATCACTTGCACGAACACTATCACGGGATTAACAGTGGCATCGCATCCGCAGAGAGGCTTTCTCGTGACAGTGAAAATTTCAACATATAAGAAAAAGTCACCTGCAAAATGGAAAACAATCGCAATTTCCCTGCCAGACAATTTCATTCGCTCACGTTCTTTGCTGGTCTTTGTATTGGCATCACGCCTGTGGCTCAGGCTCTCGCCGCCGAAGGGCAAACTAACGCGGATGACACGCTGGTTGTCGAAGCATCAACGCCTTCGCTTTATGCGCCACAACAATCTGCAGATCCGAAATTCTCGCGTCCGGTAGCGGATACTACCCGCACGATGACGGTGATTTCTGAACAAGTGATTAAAGATCAGGGCGCAACCAACCTTACCGACGCACTCAAAAACGTCCCCGGCGTGGGTGCGTTTTTTGCGGGTGAGAACGGTAACTCCACCACTGGCGACGCCATTTATATGCGCGGTGCCGATACCTCTAACAGTATTTATATTGATGGCATTCGCGATATCGGCAGCGTCTCGCGCGACACCTTCAATACTGAGCAGGTCGAAGTGATTAAAGGGCCTTCCGGCACCGACTACGGACGCAGCGCGCCGACGGGCTCGATCAATATGATCAGCAAGCAGCCGCGCAATGATTCCGGCATTGACGCCTCCGCCAGTATTGGCAGCGCCTGGTTCCGCCGCGGCACGCTGGACGTCAATCAGGTCATTGGTGATACCACTGCGGTGCGCCTGAATGTGATGGGCGAAAAAACGCACGATGCCGGACGCGACAAAGTCAAAAATGAGCGTTACGGCGTCGCCCCTTCTGTCGCTTTTGGCCTTGGTACAGCGAATCGTTTGTATCTTAATTATCTGCATGTCACCCAGCACAACACGCCAGACGGTGGCATTCCGACCATCGGTTTGCCGGGCTATTCTGCCCCATCTGCGGGAACGGCGGCCCTGAATCATTCCGGAAAAGTTGATACGCATAACTTTTACGGCACGGATTCCGATTACGACGATTCGACCACCGACACCGCTACCATGCGTTTTGAGCACGACATCAACGATAACACCACCATTCGCAACACTACTCGTTGGTCGCGCGTGAAGCAGGATTACCTGATGACGGCGATTATGGGTGGGGCGTCGAATATTACCCAGCCCACCAGCGATGTGAATAGCTGGACGTGGTCACGCACGGCGAATACCAAAGATGTGAGTAATAAAATTCTCACCAACCAGACCAACCTGACCTCGACGTTCTATACCGGTTCTATCGGTCATGATGTCAGTACCGGCGTGGAATTTACCCGTGAAACGCAGACTAACTACGGCGTTAATCCGGTGACGTTACCTGCGGTAAATATTTATCATCCTGACAGCAGCATTCATCCCGGCGGCCTGACGCGCAACGGCGCAAACGCCAATGGTCAGACGGATACCTTCGCAATTTACGCCTTCGATACGCTGCAAATCACCCGTGATTTTGAGCTGAACGGCGGGATCCGTCTGGATAATTATCATACTGAATATGACAGTGCCACCGCCTGCGGCGGCAGCGGACGCGGTGCCATCACCTGCCCAGTTGGTGTGGCAAAAGGTTCTCCGGTCACCACCGTCGACACCGCCAAGTCGGGCAATCTGGTGAACTGGAAAGCCGGGGCGCTGTATCACCTGACGGAAAACGGCAATGTCTATATTAACTATGCCGTTTCCCAGCAGCCTCCGGGCGGCAACAACTTTGCCCTTGCGCAGTCTGGCAGTGGTAACAGTGCCAACCGCACCGATTTTAAACCGCAAAAAGCCAACACCAGCGAGATTGGCACCAAATGGCAGGTTCTGGATAAACGCCTGTTGCTCACCGCCGCGCTGTTCCGTACTGATATCGAAAATGAAGTTGAGCAAAATGATGACGGGACTTACTCGCAATACGGTAAGAAACGCGTCGAAGGCTATGAGATATCCGTAGCAGGGAATATCACTCCCGCGTGGCAGGTGATTGGCGGCTATACCCAGCAAAAAGCAACCATCAAAAACGGCAAAGATGTTGCCCAGGATGGTTCCTCATCGCTGCCGTATACCCCGGAGCACGCCTTCACCTTATGGAGCCAATATCAGGCAACCGATGATATCTCTGTTGGCGCGGGCGCACGCTATATCGGCAGTATGCATAAAGGTTCAGACGGCGCGGTGGGAACGCCAGCGTTTACCGAAGGTTACTGGGTCGCCGATGCCAAACTGGGGTATCGGGTTAATCGCAATCTCGACTTCCAGCTCAACGTCTACAACCTGTTTGATACCGATTACGTCGCCTCAATCAATAAGAGCGGCTACCGTTATCACCCGGGCGAGCCAAGAACCTTCTTGCTCACAGCCAATATGCATTTCTGATTCAGATGTGGGGCGCAGGCCCCACTTTTTGGAGAACTTGTATGATGTACCACATTCCCGGCGTGTTATCGCCACAGGACGTCGCCCGTTTTCGCGAACAACTGGAACAAGCCGAATGGGTGGATGGACGCGTCACCACCGGCGCACAAGGTGCGCAAGTTAAGAACAATCAACAGGTAGACACCCGCAGCACGTTATACGCCGCCCTGCAAAATGAGGTGCTGAACGCGGTTAACCAACATGCTTTGTTCTTTGCCGCGGCCTTGCCGCGTACCCTTTCCACGCCGCTGTTTAATCGCTATCAGAACAATGAAACCTATGGTTTTCATGTGGATGGCGCAGTACGCAGCCATCCACAAAACGGCTGGATGCGCACTGACCTTTCTGCCACGCTGTTTTTAAGCGATCCACAAAGCTACGACGGCGGCGAACTGGTCGTTAATGACACCTTCGGACAACATCGGGTAAAACTCCCGGCAGGTGATCTGGTGTTGTATCCCTCCAGCAGCCTGCATTGCGTGACACCCGTAACCCGCGGCGTACGAGTGGCATCATTTATGTGGATCCAGTCGATGATCCGCGATGATAAAAAGCGCGCCATGCTGTTTGAACTGGACAACAATATTCAGTCGCTGAAAAGCCGCTACGGCGAAAGTGAAGAGATCCTGTCGCTGCTCAATCTTTATCATAATCTGCTGCGGGAATGGTCGGAGATCTGATGCTTGAACTGCCCGAGTTCGTCCCTATATTAGCTACACTTAACTGTACAAGCATTGATATGGGGAGGACGATATGGCATCCGGTTGGGCTAACGATGACGCCGTCAACGAACAGATCAACAGTACAATTGAAGATGCGATTGCCCGCGCTCGGGGTGAAATTCCGCGTGGCGAAAGCCTGTATGAATGTGAAGAGTGCGGCGCACCTATCCCGCAGGCCCGTCGGGAAGCCATACCTGGCGTGCGCTTATGCATTCATTGTCAGCAGGAGAAAGATTTACAAAAACCAGCTTATACAGGATATAATCGCAGAGGTTCGAAAGACAGCCAGTTACGTTAACTACAACTGGCGGGATGTATAGCGAGTATAATTTGTATTTTTCGTGGCATTCCGTGCCTTTAACGCTGCCGTGACTGCCACGCGATATAAAACGGGTCCATAAGTACAACAAATAAATGGTTTATCAGTATGTTAGATATCAATCAATTTATTTGAACAAGGCGGTCAATTCTCTTCGATTTTATCTCTCGTAAAAAAACGTGATACTCATCACATCGACGAAACAACGTCACTTAAACAAAAAATCACCTGCGAGAGATTAATTATGAAAACTATCAATACTGTTGTTGCTGCTATGGCTCTTTCAACTCTGTCATTTGGCGTGTTTGCCGCGGAACCGGTAACGGCATCCCAGGCACAGAACATGAATAAAATCGGCGTGGTTTCTGCCGATGGCGCATCCACCCTCGATGCACTGGAAGCGAAACTGGCTGAGAAAGCGGCGGCAGCCGGTGCTAGTGGATACAGCATCACTTCCGCCACCAACAACAATAAATTAAGCGGTACTGCGGTAATTTATAAGTAATTCGTAGGACGGATAAGGCGTTTACGCCGCATCCGGCAACAGATGCCTGATGCGACGCTACCGCGTCTTATCAGGCCTACAAAATCCGAACCGTTGGACGGATCAGGCGTTTACGCTACGTCCAGCACAAGTATTTCCCTGTCTGTTTGCCGACAGACGCATATGCTCTAACCCTCATTGATCCTATGTTACCCTTGTTTGCCCGTCCGCCACTGGACGGGCTTTTTTTTAGCTGGCTAACTGCTGACAGAAAGCCTGCAACGTCTCTTCCGGCATACCAATCTGCCGCGCCGCATCACAAATGGCCTGCCAGCTTCCCGCATCCAATGGAATCCCCTGCTCCTGCCGTTCGCGACGCGTGTTCACTTCCCACTCGCCCGGGAGCAAAATCGGCTTATCGTCATCATGCGGCGAGGCTTTCACCCACTCGGCAAAGGCTTCGGTCTGCGCGCTACAATCCGGCGCGCCGAACAGTTCCGGATTGATGATGATAGTGGTCATGCAGTTAAGAATGGCATCGGGACTGGTTTGTAACGTTTCCTGATGCGTCGTTTTACCGCCGGAAAGCGCCCCGCCAAGAATTTCACACATCGCTGCAAGGGCGTAGCCTTTATGTTCGGCAAAGGTCAACAGCGAACCCAACGGCGACTCCTGCATTACCGCCGGATTGGTCGTCGGCACGCCGTTAACGTCAATCAGGCAACCTGGCGGCACAGGGACGCCTTTATGCCAGGCGACGCGGGTTTTACCAAATGCGATGGCGCTGGTGGCGTAATCGAGCAACAGCGGGAAATTATCTTTACGAGGGAAAACCACACAGAACGGATTGGTGCCAAAGCGGCTGTCGCGACCGTGGAACGGTGCGACCATTGGAATACCGACCACGCTAACAAAGTGGATAGAGACAAACCCCGCCGCTGCACACTGCTCCGCCCAGTAACCGATACGGCCGATATGATGCGAGTTATGTAGCGCCACGGCAGCAATACCGTGCTGATGCGCTTTCTCAATCCCCAGCGCCATCGCTTCGTGTGCCGCGACCTGACCAAATGCGCGATCGCCATCGAGCGTGACCGCCGCCCCCGCCTCTTTAACGATTTTGGCATGATGGTTAATTTGCAGATGCCCCTGACTCCAGGAGCGCACATAGCTTGGGATCATGCCAATACCATGTGAATCATGCCCTGCCAGGTTTGCCGCGATTAAATGATCGGCAACTAATTTCGCTTCTTGTTCCTCGCTACCCATCTGACGAAATACAGCCTGAATAAAACTGTGCAACGTCTGAGCATCAAAGCGATGACCACTTTCCATGGTTAACTCCTGTTTATGTTATGTGTTTGTTGTTTTTTTATGCTGCACGCCGGGCGCGGGAAGGTCAATAAAGATGCAGGAATTTCATATTGCGGTGGGGTAAAAGCCGGATGACATGGCTCATCCGGCTGAGAAAAGAATTAAAATGCCTGATTAACGCGCGCCAGGCCATCGCTGATAGTTGCCGCTTCACCCGTAGCCACCAGGCAGCAAGCCATCTGGATTTTCAGCGATTCGGGAATCGGTTCGCTGCCAGCCAGGCAACGCTCAATCCACTGCGCCGTGGTTTCCGGATCTTTTGCTTGTGGCAATAACTCGCTACCAGCAGGGTCCTGTTTTTCATACAGCACCCGCATCCCTTCACGGTCAATGAGATTGATCTGCGGGCAGCGCTGCGGATTAGCATACACTTCGCCTTCAGTACCATGCATTAGTAACGCCCGCCCGCCGATATCGCTAAAGAACTTCGCGACTCGCCCGATGTATTCCGGATGCGAAACGCTGGAAAGACGCAGTGCCTCACCTTCGGCAAATGGCGTCGCCAGTTTCGCCAGGGTATGTGCACTGTTACGCACGCCCATCCGCCAGCGCATCGCCAGTTGTTTTTCCAGCGGCGGGCAAAACGCGCCGACAGGCATAAACACCGGTTGATGTTCGTCGAGCTTCGCCTGCGCCTGCCCGCCGTGCAACGTTGGCGTAATACCCATCAGTTCGAAAATGGTTTCGGTCAGCACGCGAGTTGGATCTTCGCTAACCCCGTGAACCACCACAGGAAAACCGAGTTTGTGCAGGAGAATCGCCAACAACGGCGTCAGGTTGGCCTGTTTACGCGCGCCGTTGTAACTGGGGATGACAATCGGCATCGGCTTGCCTGCAGGCGGCGTCAGCTTGATGGTGTGATTTTGCATGGCTTCGTAAAAGCCGAGCATCTCTGCTTCCCCTTCCCCTTTGATACGCAGCGCAATCAATACGCCGCCCAACTCAAGGTCAGGGACTTCACCATTGAGCATATGGGCATACAGGCCGCGCGCAGTATCCCGGTCTAAATCGCGCGCGTGGTTTTTCCCGCGCCCGATCTCTTTAATGATTTTGCGATAGTCCATTTACGACTCCTTACCTGACTCACATCATTAACGCCGCCGACGGCGTGGGGATTTCGTTTTTTCTTTCTTTTTAACTATACCTTCAGGGACTTCCGGTTGCTCTATCGGAAATACCGGTAATGCATCCAGTAGTCGCTTGCCATAATTTTTGGTCAGCAAGCGTTTATCGTAAATCACCACTTCGCCCCAGCAACCGTGACTTCGAATCAGTCGCCCAACCTGCTGAATCAGGTTAAACGAGGCGCTCGGCAAGCTTTGCACCTCAAATGGATAGCGGTTGAGGCTTTTCAGCCATTCCCCTTCGGTGATCACCACCGGGCTGTCGATAGGCGGAAAAGCGATTTTGTGGATATGCACCTGGCTGAGCAGATCACCTTTCAAATCAAGCCCTTCGGCAAATGACTGTAAGCCCACCAGCACACTACGCTCACCGTTGGCGACGCGTTTGCGGTGCAGTTCAACTAAACGGTAACGCGGCTGATCGCCCTGCACCAGCAACATCAGACGTAAATCCGTCACATAGTCGAGAAAGCGCTGCATCGCACGCCCGCTGGCAAACAGCACCAACATACCGAGATGTTTTTTGCTCTCCACCTGCTCACGGAAAAAGGCCGCCATTTCAGCAATATGCTGTTCTTCGTTGTCGATGGAAGGCTCAACGCGCATCCGGGGAATAACAATTTTGCCCTGTTCGCAGTGGTTAAAGGGGGAATCCAGCGCCACAAAACGGTCGCCCGCTTTCTCTTTCAGCCCGCTCATCTCCTGCAAACGCGAAAAACTGTTCAGCGAACGCAAGGTTGCGGAGGTGACAATAATGTGCGGAATACTGCGCCACAGCAGCCTTTCCAGCTGATCGCTGACACGTATTCCCACGCAGTGAAACCAGAGGTGTAGCTGCCCTTCGCGCTCTTCCCGCGTCGCCCATTTGGTCACCGGTGCACCGGAAGATTGCGCCAGCGAAGCCAGCCGCCAGAGTTTGCTTTGCGCCTCGAACATCCCCAACGCGCGGTTCATCTGCAAAATCAACCGATGCAGACGTACAATGTCATGGCTGCCGGTTTTCTCACTTAAATCGTTAAGAAATAACTCCGCCAGACCACGCAGCATCTCGGTGAGTTTTGCCAGCCGCTGGCAGATCTCCAGCACTTCATCAGGCAGTTCGCCCATCGCAAAACGGTGTTCTGCTTCCTGCCCGGCAGGCATGTAGAGATTGAGAATGTTGTTTAATGAGGCGATAAGCTCATACAGCTCTTCACAATGCGCATTCAAACGTTCAGGGATCGCCAGCGGCGGGATGGTCTTCGGGCGAAACTGCTCCATGCAGGTAGCGACCAGTTTCGTGAACAAGTCCAGCTGTAGCCGATACCATGGCGCGGTGATTTCGGCACTCATCTCCAGCGCATCCCGCGCCACATCCGGCAGGTGATGACCTTCGTCCAGCACCAGCAGTAAATTTTTCGGGTCAGGCAATACCGCTTCGCTTTCCATCGCCGCCATCACCAGCGCATGGTTTGCCACCACCACTTCCGCTTCCTGAATCTCCCGACGAGCAACAAAAAACGGGCATTCGCGATAGTAGTAACAGTTGCGGTTGAGGCAGCTGGCTTTGTCGGTACTTAAACGACGCCAGAGATCGTCATCTATAGCGATATCCGTATGATCGCGCAGACCATCCCATTTATAAGTGTCGAGATCGCCCTTCAGCTTCGCACAACGTTTTTGCTCTTCCTGATTATTTGGCGTCAGTTCGTCGTCAAGAAACGCCAGCAGATCCTGTTGCGTGGGCTCAGTGCTGGCAAGCGCCGTCAGATTACGCGGGCAAACGTAGCGCCCACGCCCAAAAGCGGCAGTGAATTTAAGATCGGGAATGATCTTTTTCAGCAGCGGTAAATCTTTGCTGTAGATCTGATCCTGCAATGCCACGTTGGCGGTGCTCACCACCAGCGTTTTTTGCTCTTCGCGGGCAATGGCGATGCCGGGAATCAAATAGGAGAGCGTTTTCCCAACGCCAGTGGGGGCTTCAATCGCCAGATGCCGCCCTTCTTCTCCGGCCAGCGTTTTGGCGACGTCCGCAATCATCTGCCGCTGCGGCGCACGGGGAATAAAGTCGGGGATCTGTTCCTGAAGCGCCTTATACCAGGCGGCAATTTGCGCTTTAAGCGCGGCGGTTAATGCCATGAGAAAACCTGAAATACTGTATAAACAGCCAATATTGTGGCATTTTTCGGTTTTCAGGGGTAATGGTTTTTCTGTTTCTGGAAAGCGGCTCGCAAACACGCCCTCTCGCAATATATTTGATTGAAAATTCGACGGCACAGTGAGCGCCAGTCTTCAGGGCAGAAAACAGCAAGTGATACCGCATTTCGTGGTTACACTTGCCGCCGTCATCGCTTCGCAGGAACCGGTATTGCCGACCCTGGCCTGAGCCAGGGCCATCAATGCCATTATTCTGCTGCGATCTTTACAGCCATGCGTCTGGCGTCCACTCGGATAAAACTTTAGAAAAACGATATTGTGCATAGCGGACCATATCACGATATAACGAACTTATGCGCAACTGGTTGGCCTCTTCATTAGACAGATTATTGAAATCAAGCAATACCGTTTTGTATGTATTAAAAGTTTGATTGCTTATCATACTTTCATCTAAAGAATGAGCTTTCGCCAATAAAGCAAATGCATAACGTTTTAAAGTTTTTGACGCATCAGGAATACCGTTAAAGACATTACTGTGAGAAATATTTGCAAATACGGCAGACAGGCAGAAAAATATTTTAGACTTATCACTTTCACTGGCCTCGTTGAGATCCAGCATCGTTAATAGATTAGCGTAATGTTTATCTTTCAGAGAATGCTGTTGCCATTGGTCTGAATCGGTCATCAAAGAGGAAAATGATGAATTAAGTTCTGTCGGTTGATTATTGCATTCGGGCACAAAATCTGTTTTTCGCATTATTGCTGACATAAATACGTCACGAATATAACCTTTAAATCCAAGAGCATTGAGAATCAATTGGTGTTTCTTATTTCTCTGCGCATATTCCCATCCTTTTGCAAATAAAGGAAATGCACGCGTACAAATCGTTTCTGGATCATCTCTGACAACTTCATGGGTATCCTGCAAAGATGGATAAATAGAGTAATTATTCCAGATAGTCTTTTTCTTAACCTCTGGCTCAAGCATTGAGATTAACGCCTGGTGCGATAAGCGCATTACTCGCCCAGAGTTATCGGATGATAACAGGATATAACATTTATTATCTTTATCTAACAATCCTTGCTGCTCATTGAAATTCAATTTTATGTCTTCAGTAACGAATTGTTTTATTTCAGGTAATGCAAGATAATTGTGATAACGGTCAAATGCTAAGTTTTTCTCTTCTACACTTCCGTTTTCAAAAAGCAAATCAATAAATTGAATAAATCTATAATTTTCAGCAACCATCAACTCTGGTCTCTTTAAAAAGAGAGCATGGAAAAAGTTAATTATTTGCGTATCGTTACTCAGATTTTTATTTCTGAAGTAGCACAGATACGTATCCAGTGCGCGCATAACAAGTTCATGATCGCTATTAAGTGGGGATTTTAATAATTTTGCTATTATAGACGATGGGAATGCCACTATGTCCCGCAGCGCGAAGAGTTCCATGCCATCAGTTAATTGCGTTAACAAATCTTTTACTGTTTGTACGTTATCAGTATTTTCATTGAAAGATTCGTCTACCAGAGAATCCAGTTTTTCTATCATTCCTCCGATAACAAATATATCTTTTTCGCTCTCCACATCATGATTAGACATATCATCGACGATATCTTTAACTTTACTATCACTTTCAAATAGTTTTTCTCTCACAATATTATTAGCGTTTACTGCAGAAGTTGCATCATAATAGGATGGCGGAATAATAACAGAGAATTCGTTAGTGAATAAAGAATGATATGCAAGATTATCATCATTCAATTTCTCGCCAACATTTAGCGAATTAACAGTCCTCAGAATATGCATCTCAATCTGACTGTCAGAAAGACTTTTAGAAAAACCACTACCTTCAGTCAGTTCAATTTTCATCCTGATTATTTTATTTTTGAGGTCGATAAATGTATTTACATAAGGAATAAAAACATCTGATGAATTAGAGTTGTTTTTCTTTCCATTAATATTATCTATTCTAACGGTGATCCCTTTCTCATCACGAGGAATTGCATCATTCATATTTATAGAGATCACATTTTCATGTCTGGATTGCCCGGTTTTAATCGTCATATTGATATCATTTGCGCTGATCTCCGAAATCTCACTGACGAATTTTTTAAATGCATTATAGCGCTGGTGGCCAGCATTAAATTTGCCAAATGAAACATAATATGCGAAATGTTCAAGGAAACCATGTAATTCCAGTAAATTAACCGGGTCAGAACCCTGCACCATATTTAATAACATCGTCGCATAACCATTGCATTTTGAACAATCCATACATCGCTCCTTTGCACTTGAATGATCTGCGAATCATAAGCCTGGCAAAATGGGGAATCTTACAGAAATCGCTCATTTTTAACTTTTCGTACTGCAAATTCAGGATCAACCTGGTTATGAAAGTTTGCTGCTGCACCGCTCTAAACAGACTGGCGATCAATCTTTCTATCAATAAGCAGAAATGAGCGATTTTTGATAGTTTATTAGAACTACTAAAGATATACGGTAATGAAACGACTGCACACTTTATTTTGCTTAGGGAGATAGTCGGATACACTATAGACAATGAAAATAATAAAATCAGGGACAGAATCAAGCTAATACTAAATCACATATCTCATAATACTTTTCCAGATGATGAACAAACACTTTATGCAATAGCATGTTTATTCTAGACTTTCCCAGAATTTGTTTATGAATATCAACCAATGTTATTAACAATAATTCAAATTGCAAGAAGAAATAATTTCATTGCCATTTTAGATACACTAGATAGATCATAAAGCAAATTTATTAAAACAATAAAAACAGACATGTCATGCATGTCTGACCGTGTTACCTGAATAAAGGGCAAAAGCCTGTGATACTCTTTTGCCCTTACATGGTATTACTGCGCAGCGGCAGGTTTACGCGGACGGCGGCGACGTTGTTGTTCGCCTGCCGGTTTGGCATCGCCGAGGCGGCGAGACGGTTTTTCTGCAGGTTTTGCGCTTGAAGATTTTGCGCCACCTTCTCCTCGGCGTGGTTGCTGTTGACCGCGACCACCACCTTGCCCACGACCGCCGCCGCCACGTTGCTGGCGACCGTTCTGGATCGGTTCGGCTTTGATTGACGGGTCCGGCTCATAGCCCGGAATCGCAATGCGCGGGATCTCTTTTTTCAGCAGTTTTTCGATATCACGCAGCAGTTTGTGTTCATCAACACACACCAGCGACAACGCTTCTCCGGTGGCTGCGGCACGACCGGTACGCCCGATTCGGTGGACATAATCTTCCGGTACGTTTGGCAGTTCATAGTTGACGACGTGCGGCAACTCTTCGATATCCAGACCGCGCGCAGCGATGTCAGTTGCCACCAGTACACGAATATCGCCCGATTTAAAATCAGCCAGCGCACGGGTACGCGCACCTTGCGATTTATTGCCGTGGATCGCCGCACTGCGGATGCCATCTTTATTGAGCTGTTCAGCCAGATGGTTAGCGCCATGTTTGGTACGGGTAAACACCAGCACCTGCTGCCAGTTCCCTTTCCCAATCATGTGCGACAGCAATTCGCGTTTGCGTTTCTTATCGACAAAGTGAACGTGCTGGGTCACCTGATCAGACGCGGTATTGCGGCGTGCCACTTCGATTTCCAGCGGGTTGTGCAACAGTTTTTCCGCCAGAGCTTTAATATCGTCAGAGAAGGTCGCGGAGAACAGCAGGTTCTGGCGTTTCGCTGGCAGTTTTGTTAACACGCGACGGATATCGTGGATAAAGCCCATGTCGAGCATGCGGTCAGCTTCATCGAGGACGAGGATTTCAACCTGATCCAGCTTCACTGCATTCTGATGTTCCAGGTCCAGCAAACGTCCCGGCGTTGCCACCAGCACATCAACGCCGCCGCGCAACTTCATCATTTGTGGGTTAATGCTGACACCGCCAAACACCACCAGCGAACGAATGTTCAGGTATTTGCTGTAATCACGGACGTTTTCGCCAATCTGCGCAGCCAGTTCACGGGTCGGGGTAAGAATGAGAGCACGTACCGGACGACGCCCTTTGGCGTGCGGCTGGCGAGTGATCAGGTGTTGCAACAGCGGCAGCGTAAAGCCCGCTGTTTTGCCGGTGCCGGTCTGGGCGCTAGCCATCAGGTCGCGGCCTTCCAGCACCGCAGGGATCGCCTGCTGCTGAATAGGGGTGGGTTCACGGTAACCCTGCTCGGCAACGGCGCGCAGGATATCAGGGCTTAAACCCAAAGAATCGAAAGACATAACTACTCCGAACCGCCCCGACCGTTACCGGTGTAGTTTTCAGGGAGATACTGAAAAGGAAAATGACAAAAACCACAATGTCATGAGGGAGCGGAGTGTAGCAGTTTTTGTGACGCAGCGCATAAATTATCCCTGTGACTGGCGTAGCTAAAATTCTTAGCCATACTGGACAACTCCCATATGGAGTCATAATCTTAATCAATCATTTGATTAAGAATGGACTGTGCGATGAATAATCCTGCCATGACAATCAAGGGTGAACAAGCGAAAAAACAGCTGATTGCTGCCGCACTGGCGCAGTTTGGTGAATATGGAATGAACGCCACCACCCGCGAGATAGCCGCCCAGGCCGGGCAGAATATCGCTGCCATCACCTACTACTTCGGTTCGAAAGAAGATTTGTACCTCGCCTGCGCCCAGTGGATTGCCGATTTTATTGGCGAGCAGTTCCGTCCGCACGCCGAAGAAGCCGAACGTTTGTTCGCGCAACCACAGCCTGATCGCGCAGCGATCCGTGAACTGATCCTTCGCGCCTGCAGGAACATGATTAAGCTGCTCACCCAGGATGACACCGTCAACCTCAGCAAGTTTATCTCCCGTGAGCAGCTCTCTCCCACGGCAGCCTACCACCTGGTGCACGAACAGGTGATTAGTCCGCTACACAGCCACCTGACACGCCTGATTGCCGCCTGGACCGGCTGCGACGCCAATGACACCCGCATGATCCTTCATACCCATGCGTTGATTGGTGAGATTCTGGCGTTCCGTCTTGGCAAAGAAACAATTCTGTTACGTACCGGCTGGACCGCGTTCGATGAAGAAAAGACCGAACTGATCAACCAGACGGTGACCTGTCATATCGACCTGATTTTGCAAGGATTATCGCAAAGGAGTTTGTAGTGATGAAAAAACCTGTCGTGATCGGACTGGCGGTAGTGGTACTTGCCGCCGTGGTTGCCGGAGGCTACTGGTGGTATCAAAGCCGCCAGGATAACGGCCTGACGCTGTATGGCAACGTGGATATTCGTACGGTGAATCTTAGTTTCCGTGTTGGGGGGCGCGTTGAATCGCTGGCGGTGGACGAAGGTGATGCTATCAAAGCGGGCCAGGTGCTGGGCGAACTGGATCACAAGCCGTATGAGATTGCCCTGATGCAGGCGAAAGCGGGCGTCTCGGTGGCACAGGCGCAGTATGACCTGATGCTTGCCGGGTATCGCGATGAAGAAATCGCTCAGGCCGCCGCAGCGGTGAAACAGGCGCAAGCCGCCTATGACTATGCGCAGAACTTCTATAACCGCCAGCAAGGACTGTGGAAAAGCCGCACCATTTCGGCAAATGACCTGGAAAATGCCCGCTCCTCGCGCGACCAGGCACAGGCAACGCTGAAATCAGCACAGGATAAATTGCGTCAGTACCGTTCCGGTAACCGTGAACAGGACATCGCTCAGGCGAAAGCCAGCCTCGAACAGGCGCAGGCGCAACTGGCGCAGGCGGAGCTGAATTTACAGGACTCAACGTTGATAGCACCGTCTGATGGCACGCTGTTAACGCGCGCGGTGGAGCCAGGCACGGTTCTCAATGAAGGTGGCACGGTGTTTACCGTTTCACTAACGCGTCCGGTGTGGGTGCGTGCTTATGTTGATGAACGGAATCTTGACCAGGCCCAGCCGGGGCGCAAAGTGCTGCTTTATACCGATGGTCGCCCGGACAAGCCCTATCACGGGCAGATTGGTTTCGTTTCGCCGACTGCTGAATTTACCCCGAAAACCGTCGAAACACCGGATCTGCGTACCGACCTCGTCTATCGCCTGCGTATTGTGGTGACCGACGCCGATGATGCGTTACGCCAGGGAATGCCAGTGACGGTACAATTCGGTGACGAGGCAGGACATGAATGATGCCGTTATCACGCTGAACGGCCTGGAAAAACGCTTTCCGGGCATGGACAAGCCCGCCGTCGCGCCGCTCGATTGTACCATTCACGCCGGTTATGTGACGGGGTTGGTGGGGCCGGACGGTGCAGGTAAAACCACGCTGATGCGGATGTTGGCGGGATTACTGAAACCCGACAGCGGCAATGCCACGGTGATTGGCTTTGATCCGATCAAAAACGACGGCGCGCTGCACGCCGTGCTCGGCTATATGCCGCAGAAATTTGGTCTGTATGAAGATCTGACGGTGATGGAGAACCTCAATCTGTACGCGGATTTGCGCAGCGTCACCGGCGAGGCACGTAAGCAAACTTTTGCTCGCCTGCTGGAGTTTACGTCTCTTGGCCCGTTTACCGGACGCCTGGCGGGCAAGCTCTCCGGTGGGATGAAACAAAAACTCGGCCTGGCCTGTACCCTGGTGGGCGAACCGAAAGTGTTGCTGCTCGATGAACCCGGCGTCGGCGTTGACCCTATCTCACGGCGCGAACTGTGGCAGATGGTGCATGAGCTGGCGGGCGAAGGGATGTTAATCCTCTGGAGTACCTCGTATCTCGACGAAGCCGAGCAGTGCCGTGACGTGTTACTGATGAACGAAGGCGAGTTGCTGTATCAGGGAGAACCAAAAGCCCTGACACAAACCATGGCCGGACGCAGCTTTCTGATGACCAGTCCACACGAGGGCAACCGCAAACTGTTGCAACGCGCCTTGAAACTGCCGCAGGTCAGCGACGGCATGATTCAGGGGAAATCGGTACGTCTGATCCTCAAAAAAGAGGCCACACCAGACGATATTCGCCATGCCGACGGGATGCCGGAAATCAACATCAACGAAACTACGCCGCGTTTTGAAGATGCGTTTATTGATTTGCTGGGCGGTGCCGGAACCTCAGAATCGCCGCTGGGTGCAATATTGCATACGGTAGAAGGCACACCCGGCGAGACGGTAATCGAAGCGAAAGAACTGACCAAGAAATTTGGTGATTTTGCCGCCACCGATCACGTCAACTTTGCCGTTAAACGTGGGGAGATTTTTGGTTTGCTGGGGCCAAACGGCGCGGGTAAATCGACCACCTTTAAGATGATGTGCGGTTTGCTGGTGCCGACTTCCGGCCAGGCGCTGGTGCTGGGGATGGATCTGAAAGAGAGTTCCGGTAAAGCGCGCCAGCATCTCGGCTATATGGCGCAAAAATTTTCGCTCTACGGCAACCTGACGGTCGAACAGAATTTACGCTTTTTCTCTGGTGTGTATGGCTTACGCGGTCGGGCGCAGAACGAAAAAATCTCCCGTATGAGCGAGGCATTTGGCCTGAAAAGTATTGCCTCACACGCCACCGATGAACTGCCATTAGGTTTTAAACAGCGGCTGGCGCTGGCCTGTTCGCTGATGCATGAACCGGATATTCTGTTTCTCGACGAACCGACTTCCGGCGTTGACCCCCTCACCCGCCGTGAATTCTGGCTGCACATCAACAGCATGGTAGAGAAAGGCGTCACGGTGATGGTCACCACCCACTTTATGGATGAAGCGGAATATTGCGACCGCATCGGCCTGGTGTACCGCGGGAAATTAATCGCCAGCGGCACGCCGGACGATTTGAAAGCACAGTCGGCTAACGATGAGCAACCCGATCCCACCATGGAGCAAGCCTTTATTCAGTTGATCCACGACTGGGATAAGGAGCATAGCAATGAGTAACCCGATCCTTTCCTGGCGTCGCGTGCGGGCGCTGTGCGTCAAAGAGACGCGGCAGATCGTTCGCGATCCGAGTAGCTGGCTGATTGCGGTAGTGATCCCGCTGTTGCTGCTGTTTATTTTTGGTTATGGCATTAACCTCGACTCCAGCAAGCTGCGGGTCGGGATTTTACTGGAACAGCGTAGCGAAGCGGCGCTGGATTTCACCCACACTATGACCGGTTCGCCCTACATCGACGCCACCATCAGCGATAACCGTCAGGAACTGATCGCCAAAATGCAGGCGGGGAAAATTCGCGGTCTGGTGGTTATTCCGGTGGATTTTGCGGAACAGATGGAGCGCGCCAACGCCACCGCACCGATTCAGGTGATCACCGACGGCAGTGAGCCGAATACCGCTAACTTTGTACAGGGGTATGTCGAAGGGATCTGGCAGATCTGGCAAATGCAGCGAGCGGAGGACAACGGGCAGACTTTTGAACCGCTTATTGATGTACAAACCCGCTACTGGTTTAACCCGGCGGCGATTAGCCAGCACTTCATTATCCCCGGTGCGGTGACCATCATCATGACGGTCATCGGCGCGATTCTCACCTCGCTGGTGGTGGCGCGAGAATGGGAACGCGGCACTATGGAGGCTCTGCTCTCTACGGAGATTACCCGCACGGAACTGCTGCTGTGTAAGCTGATCCCTTATTACTTTCTCGGGATGCTGGCGATGTTGCTGTGTATGCTGGTGTCAGTGTTTATTCTCGGCGTGCCGTATCGCGGTTCGCTGCTGATTCTGTTTTTTATCTCCAGCCTGTTTTTACTCAGTACCCTGGGGATGGGGCTGCTGATTTCCACGATTACCCGCAACCAGTTCAATGCCGCTCAGGTCGCCCTGAACGCCGCGTTCCTGCCGTCGATTATGCTTTCCGGCTTTATTTTTCAGATCGACAGTATGCCCGCGGTGATCCGCGCGGTGACGTACATTATTCCCGCACGTTATTTCGTCAGCACCCTGCAAAGCCTGTTCCTCGCCGGGAATATTCCAGTGGTGCTGGTGGTGAACGTACTGTTTTTGATCGCTTCGGCGGTGATGTTTATCGGCCTGACGTGGCTGAAAACCAAACGTCGGCTGGATTAGGGAGAAGAGCATGTTTCATCGCTTATGGACGTTAATCCGCAAAGAGTTGCAGTCGTTGCTGCGCGAACCACAAACCCGCGCGATTCTGATTTTACCGGTGCTGATTCAGGTGATTCTGTTCCCGTTCGCCGCCACGCTGGAAGTGACCAACGCCACCATCGCCATCTACGATGAAGATAACGGCGAGCATTCGGTGGAGCTGACCCAACGTTTTGCCCGCGCCAGCGCCTTTACACATGTGCTGCTGCTGAAAAGCCCACAGGAGATCCGCCCGACCATCGACACACAAAAGGCGTTACTACTGGTGCGTTTCCCGGCTGACTTCTCGCGCAAACTGGATACCTTCCAGACCGCGCCGTTGCAGTTGATCCTCGACGGGCGTAACTCCAACAGTGCGCAAATTGCCGCCAACTACCTGCAACAGATCGTCAAAAATTATCAGCAGGAGCTGCTGGAAGGAAAACCGAAACCTAACAACAGCGAGCTGGTGGTACGCAACTGGTATAACCCGAATCTCGACTACAAATGGTTTGTGGTGCCGTCGCTGATCGCCATGATCACCACTATTGGCGTAATGATCGTCACTTCACTTTCCGTCGCCCGCGAACGTGAACAAGGTACGCTCGATCAGCTACTGGTTTCGCCGCTCACCACCTGGCAGATCTTCATCGGCAAAGCCGTACCGGCGTTAATTGTCGCCACCTTCCAGGCCACCATTGTGCTGGCGATTGGTATCTGGGCGTATCAAATCCCCTTCGCCGGATCGCTGGCGCTGTTCTACTTTACGATGGTGATTTATGGTTTATCGCTGGTGGGATTCGGTCTGTTGATTTCATCACTCTGTTCAACACAACAGCAGGCGTTTATCGGCGTGTTTGTCTTTATGATGCCCGCCATTCTCCTTTCCGGTTACGTTTCGCCGGTGGAAAACATGCCAGTATGGCTGCAAAACCTGACGTGGATTAATCCTATTCGCCACTTTACGGACATTACCAAGCAGATTTATTTGAAGGATGCGAGTCTGGATATTGTGTGGAATAGTTTGTGGCCGCTACTGGTGATAACGGCCACGACAGGGTCAGCGGCGTACGCGATGTTTAGACGTAAGGTGATGTAACTTCTTATCTTTCGCCAGCAAAGACACTACCGCCGGGCCGGCAAGGATTGCCAGCCCTGCAATTGCCAGCAAAAAGTTGTTTTCCAGTACGCGGGACAACAGCCACAGCACAATCAGCGCTGCGCCAAAATACCAGGTCGTGGTCAGCTCTTCCAGCACGTCTGCCACCTCACGCCAGCGTTGCTCGGGGTGGCGCTGAAACACCAGCATCATCACTACCGTGACACAATACAGTGCGCATAATCCCACGCCGACGTGAACCAGAGTCTTACTCATCCAGCCCACCACCAGCAGCGCCACTACCAGTAAATGCAACATAATCTGCCAGCAACTTAGACCCGTTGCGACACGAACACGTTGTTGCCACTTCATGGCTTCTCTCCTGAAGAATTTATCTCTACTTACTCAGAGTACCGAACTTTACGGAAAATTCCGTAAGACCGCACCTTTTTGTGACGCCGACTACACTATTTCAATGAGATAAGAGGCAAAGACAGGAAAATTATGCCCGATCAAACACAACAATTTTCGTTCAAGGTGCTCACCATCAATATTCACAAAGGCTTTACCGCGTTTAACCGACGCTTCATTTTGCCGGAACTTCGCGATGCCGTGCGTACCGTCAGCGCCGATATTGTTTGCCTGCAGGAAGTGATGGGCGCGCACGAAGTTCATCCGCTGCATGTGGAAAACTGGCCCGATACCTCGCACTACGAGTTTCTCGCCGACACTATGTGGAGCGATTTTGCCTACGGTCGCAATGCCGTATACCCGGAAGGGCATCACGGCAACGCCGTACTGTCGCGTTATCCCATTGAACATTATGAGAATCGCGATGTTTCGGTCGATGGTGCGGAAAAGCGCGGCGTGCTCTACTGCCGCATTGTGCCGCCGATGACCGGAAAAGCGATTCATGTGATGTGCGTACATCTGGGCCTGCGTGAGGCGCACCGTCAGGCGCAGCTTGCGATGCTCGCCGAATGGGTGAATGAGCTACCGGACGGCGAACCGGTATTGGTGGCGGGTGATTTCAATGACTGGCGGCAAAAAGCTAATCATCCGTTAAAAGTGCAGGCCGGACTGGATGAGATTTTTACCCGCGCCCACGGACGCCCGGCGCGCACGTTTCCGGTGCAATTTCCTCTACTACGACTGGACAGGATCTACGTCAAAAATGCCAGCGCCAGCGCGCCAACCGCGTTGCCGCTGCGGACATGGCGACACCTTTCTGATCATGCCCCTTTAAGTGCGGAGATTCATTTATGAAATGTAGCTGGCGCGAAGGCAATAAGATCCAGTTGCTGGAAAACGGCGAGCAATATTATCCCGCGGTGTTTAAGGCGATTGGCGAGGCACAAGAACGCATCATTCTTGAAACGTTTATCTGGTTTGAGGATGACGTCGGCAAACAACTGCATGCGGCACTACTGGCAGCAGCGCAACGCGGGGTTAAAGCGGAAGTCTTGCTGGATGGCTACGGTTCGCCGGATCTCAGCGATGAGTTTGTCAATGAACTGACGGCAGCTGGCGTAGTGTTCCGCTACTACGATCCCCGCCCTCGCCTTTTTGGTATGCGCACCAATGTGTTTCGCCGGATGCATCGCAAAATTGTGGTAATCGACGCGCGTATCGCCTTTATTGGCGGGCTGAATTACTCCGCCGAGCATATGTCCAGCTACGGTCCAGAGGCTAAACAGGATTACGCGGTACGCCTTGAAGGGCCGATTGTCGAAGATATTCTCCAGTTTGAGCTGGAAAACCTGCCAGGACAAAGCGCGGCACGACGCTGGTGGCGACGTCATCACAAAGCGGAAGAGAACCGCCAGCCGGGAGAAGCGCAGGTATTGCTGGTCTGGCGCGATAACGAAGAACATCGCGATGATATTGAACGTCACTATCTGAAAATGCTCACTCAGGCGCGGCGAGAAGTCATTATCGCCAACGCCTACTTCTTCCCCGGCTATCGATTTTTACACGCCTTGCGTAAAGCGGCACGGCGCGGGGTGCGGATCAAACTGATCATTCAGGGCGAACCGGATATGCCGATTGTCAGAGTCGGTGCGCGCTTGCTGTATAACTATCTGGTTAAAGGCGGCGTTCAGGTATTTGAGTACCGCCGCCGCCCGCTCCACGGCAAAGTGGCATTGATGGACGATCACTGGGCGACAGTAGGGTCCAGTAATCTCGATCCGCTCAGTTTGTCACTGAATCTCGAAGCAAATGTCATCATCCACGATCGTCATTTTAACCAGACGCTGCGCGATAATCTGAACGGCATTATTGCCGTAGATTGTCAGCAGGTCGATGAGACCATGCTGCCGAAACGCACCTGGTGGAACCTAACCAAAAGCGTGCTGGCGTTCCACTTTTTACGCCACTTCCCGGCGCTGGTTGGCTGGCTTCCGGCACACACGCCACGTCTGGCGCAGGTTGATCCCCCCGCACAACCGACAATGGAAACGCAGGATCGGGTAGAAACTGAAAACACGGGGGTAAAACCCTGATGAGTAAATCACACCCGCGCTGGCGCTTAGCAAAGAAGATCCTCACCTGGCTGTTTTTTATCGCGGTGATTGTGTTGCTGGTGGTCTACGCCAAAAAAGTGGACTGGGAAGAGGTCTGGAAGGTCATCCGCGACTACAATCGCGTTGCGCTGCTCAGTGCGGTCGGGCTGGTGGTCGTCAGCTATCTGATTTACGGCTGCTATGACCTGCTCGCCCGCTTTTACTGCGGTCACAAACTGGCGAAGCGCCAGGTGATGCTGGTGTCGTTTATCTGCTACGCCTTCAACCTGACACTCAGTACCTGGGTCGGCGGCATTGGTATGCGCTATCGTTTGTACTCTCGTCTGGGGTTGCCCGGTAGCACTATTACGCGGATTTTCTCGCTCAGTATTACCACCAACTGGCTGGGCTATATTTTGCTGGCGGGGATTATCTTTACCGCAGGCGTGGTGGAGCTACCGGATCACTGGTATGTCGATCAAACCACGCTGCGCATTCTCGGCATTGGCTTACTGATGATTATCGCGGTTTATTTGTGGTTTTGCGCTTTCGCGAAGCACCGCCATATGACCATCAAAGGGCAAAAGCTGGTGCTGCCCTCATGGAAATTCGCCCTCGCTCAGATGCTGATTTCCAGCGTTAACTGGATGGTAATGGGAGCGATAATCTGGCTGTTACTTGGTCAAAGCGTTAACTATTTCTTTGTACTGGGCGTGTTGCTGGTTAGTAGTATTGCAGGCGTCATCGTGCATATTCCGGCGGGGATTGGTGTGCTGGAAGCGGTATTTATCGCATTACTGGCAGGGGAGCATACATCCAAAGGCACAATTATCGCCGCCCTGCTCGCTTACCGTGTGCTGTATTACTTTATCCCGCTGCTGCTGGCGCTGATCTGTTACCTGTTGCTGGAAAGCCAGGCGAAGAAGCTACGGGCGAAAAATGAAGCGGCGATGTGAAGTTCAGTTAAGTTCTTTAGTATGTGCATTTACGACTAATGAAAAAAACGCGTATGCCTTTGCCAGACAAGCGTTATCGCTATTGCTGCAAGAATCCCAAAGAAGCCGATAAAATAGTAATAGAGTGTTAATGCACCTGTAACAGCGCAACGAACCGGACTCCACAACTCTTCGCTATGGCATTTTCCTGCCAGTTCAAGGAGCTTATTTCGTCCATGCGAGATAATGCCTGACCATAACACAATCATTAAGCAACTTATTACCCAAATGGGCCGTTCACTCATTAATGCCGCATTCACGATGATTACCAGGGCCAACCCTGTCAACGTCATCATAATGATAAAACGGTGAGAACCAGGATCAACATTAAATAATAAACCGGCCAGCATACTGATTAAAAACATCGCGCCCGCAGTGCTGAACACGATGATAATGGCATATACAGGAACTAAACTTGCAACGACAATCGCCACCAAAGAGAGTAAAAACAGATATATTACGCCTGCGATGGCGGCATTTATCTTGTTGATATCCTTACTTAAGCCATACATACAAAGTAATAATAACCCTATGGCGACATACATTGGTGGTGAATCATATTTGGTTGCCGTAATTTCGAGATACTTAGCACCCCAGGCCAGCCCTGCGGTTGCCACCAAACCTAAAGCGGTAATGAGCCATATACCGTTTAATATCCTGGTCTCGTGCTGAAAATCTAATTTATTGCTGTTTTGCAAGTATGATTCCATTCTTTTAGTTGTCCTTATAGAAAAATATTAATATTCATCATGAATAAATTTAAACCCACGCATATAAAATACTTTTGTATTTATGGATACGGAAAACGCTTCCGCTCGGCCATAAGGCATATTTTATACCTGGTACTTGTTAAGTGTCGTTTTTAGTAAGAAAAAAAATCCCGACACATGGCCGGGATATTGATGGTGAAAAAAGAATTAACGGCGGTTGCCAAAAATTCGCAGCAACATCAGGAACAGGTTGATGAAGTCCAGATACAAGGTTAACGCGCCAAGAATGGAATATTTGCGCAGGTTCGACGCGTCGCGGGTATCTATCTGCTCACCCATATTTTTCAGTTTCTGGGTGTCATAGGCCGTCAATCCGACAAAGACAATCACGCCGATGTAGGTGACGGCCCACATCAACGCTTCGCTTTTCAGCCAGAAGTTGACCAGCGATGCCAGTACAATGCCGATCAACGCCATAAACAGCATATTGCCGAAGCCGCTTAAATCACGTTTGGTGGTATAGCCGTACAAGCTCATTGCACCGAACATTCCGGCAGTGACAACGAAGGTGCTGGCAATAGACGCCGCAGTATAAACAATGAATATACTGGAAAGCGTAAGACCCGTCAGCGCCGAATAAAGCATAAAGAGCATCGTCGTTACACCTGCGCTCAGCTTTTGAATCATCGCTGATAACACAATAACCAATGCTAATTGCGCGATGATCAGACCGATTAAAAAGACACGGTTAGTGAATAACAGCTCCATCACGGCCGCAGAATTAGCCGCATACCAGGCAACAAATGCGGTCAGCAACAAGCCAACGGTCATCCAGCCATAGACTTGCGCCATATAAGTCTGCAAGCCAGCCCGGGGTTGTACAATTGAATCAGAACGTGGGAATCTGTCCATGACGATCTCCTGAAGATATAAGGAATATCTTAAGGATACTGCAAAATGATGAGGCTGTGCATCGACGCAGCGTAAACGCATGTACTGAGCGGTGAAATTGCCGGACGCAGCGGTGCCTTATCCGGCTAACAAAAACTACCAGCGTTTTGCCGCCTGCTGATCGCTCTCCCGAGCTTCGACCCAGCGGTCGCCCTCCGGCGTGGCTTCGCGCTTCCAGAACGGTGCGCGGGTTTTGAGATAATCCATAATAAACTGCCCGGCTTCAAACGCACTGCTGCGATGCGCACTGGTGACACCGACAAAAACGATTTCATCGCCCGGCCATAATTCCCCGATGCGGTGAATCACCGTGACGCGCCCCAGCGGCCAGCGGTTACGCGCTTCATCGACAATTTCTGCCAGTGCTTTTTCAGTCATCCCCGGATAGTGTTCGAGGGTTAATGCTTTGACGCTGTCGCCCAGGTTATGGTTGCGCACCTTACCGGTAAAGGTGACTACCGCACCGTCTTCGTCACGCTCCGCCAGCCACGGGTACTCTTCTCCTACGCTGAACGGCTGCGGACCAACAACAATTTTGGTTTCTGCCATCTTAACCTCCGGTTACCGGCGGGAAGAAAGCTACTTCGTCGCCGTCAGTCAGCGGATGGTCAAAACTCACCAGCGTCTGGTTGACGGCAGCCAGTAATTTGCCATCTTCCAGCGCCAGCGCCCAGCGATCGCTCTGCGCAGCCAGGTGCTGGCGTAACGCTTCAACGGTTGGGAAATCCGCAGCCACTTCGGTTGCATCTGTTCCTACCAACTCGCGCACCTGGGCGAAAAAAAGAACTTTAATCATCCGCTTCCACCTTAAAGTCACCCGACTTGCCGCCGCTCTTCGCCAGCAAACGTACCGGACCAATCACCATATCTTTTTGCACCGCTTTGCACATGTCATAAATGGTCAGCGCCGCCACGGAGGCCGCGGTTAACGCTTCCATTTCGACACCGGTTTTCCCGGTCAGGCGGCATAAGGTTTCTATACGCACCCGATTGTGCTCCGGCTCGGCCTGTAAATTGACTTCAACTTTGCTGAGCATCAGCGGATGACACAGCGGGATCAGATCCCACGTGCGTTTTGCCGCCTGAATACCGGCAATACGCGCAGTGGCAAATACGTCGCCTTTGTGGTGGCGACCATCAATAATCATCGCCAGCGTCTCGCTGCGCATGGTGACAAAGGCTTCGGCGCGCGCTTCACGCACGGTTTCCGCTTTGGCGGAGACATCCACCATGTGCGCTTCGCCAGCGGCGTTGATATGGGTCAGTTGCGACATACTTATTTCTTCAAATGTGGATGGAAATTACACGGACGCGTACGGGCATCCAGCTGCGGCGCGATGATATTTTCCCATGCGGTACGGCACGCTTTGGTCGAACCCGGCATGGCGAAAATCAGCGTTTTGTTAGCGACGCCCGCTACCGCACGAGATTGCAACGTGGAAGTGCCAATCTCTTCAAACGACAACATACGGAACACTTCACCAAAACCTTCAACTTCACGGTCGAACAACGGCAGCAATGCTTCGGGAGCCTGATCACCTTCCGTCAGGCCAGTCCCCCCCGTAATCAACACCACTTGTACATCGTCGCTGGCGATCCACGCAGATACCTGAGCGCGAATAGCGTAGCGGTTTTCTTTCACAATGGCTTTATCGACAACGTGATGGCCCGCTTCTTGCGCCGAATCGCGCAAATAGTGACCGGAGGTATCGTCTTCTTCACCGCGACGATTAGAAACCGTAAGAATAGCAATACGGGTCGGGATAAATTCAGTGCTTACCTGACTCATCTGATCTCTCCTTTTGACGTTTTAGCCGCCAATGTACGATAAGTTTTGCGTAATACCGGTGTTGTTTTGATGCAGGAAATGGGTCTGTTTCTTCTCCCGCAGCGCCGCTGAAATACGCGCTTCCAGCGCCTGTTGCTGGGTATCGTCTTCCAGCAGATCGCGCAGGTTAACGCCGCCTTCACCAAACAGGCAGAGATGGAGTTTACCAATGGAGGAAACGCGCAGACGGTTGCAAGTGGCGCAGAAGTCTTTTTCATACGGCATGATAAGGCCAATCTCTCCGGCGTAATCCGGATGACAAAAGACTTGCGCGGGACCGTCGCTGCGTTGACGTAATTGGTGGATCCAGCCGCGACGCAGTAGCTCGTCACGCAGAACCTGACCAGAGATGTGATGCTTACGGAAGAGCTCGCTGCCCTCGCCCGTTTCCATCAGTTCGATGAAACGCAGCTGGATAGGGCGATGCTGGATCCAGTTCAGAAAGGTGTCGAGCTGGTGATGATTAACATCACGCATCAGCACGGTATTGACTTTGACCTTCTCAAAACCGGCCTCAAATGCAGCATCAATCCCTGCCATGACCTGGTTGAATTTATCCTGCCCGGTAATAGCGTGAAACTGGCGGGCGTCCAGACTATCAACGCTGACGTTGATGCCAGTAAGTCCAGCATCGCGCCAGTTCGCCACATCGCGTTCCAGACGGTAACCATTGGTGGTGACCGCTATCTGGCGAATAGCGTCGTTTTCTCGCACAGCGGCGATGATATCGGTAAAGTCGCGGCGTAAAGACGGCTCACCGCCTGTCAGGCGCACTTTTTCGGTGCCCAGACTGGCGAAGGCGCGCGTAACCCGGCGAATTTCATCGACGGTCAGAAAGCCTTTATTGGTGACGCCGCTCGGTTTGTAGCCATCCGGCAGGCAGTAGGTGCAACGAAAGTTACACACATCGGTAATCGACAGGCGCAAGTAGTAAAACTTACGCGCAAATGCATCAGTCAGTTGTGAAGCCATGTACACCTTTCCAGATACGGGAGGCGAAGTCATTTCTTCCTTCGCCCTGGTGGCAATCTTTACGAGCATTGTCACGGCCAAAGCACCATATCAGTTGACCCAGGTGCAGAGGCTAGAGTGTTTAGTGGTTAAGCCGATACTAGCGTGTAAATGAGATTTTTACCATCCACACTTTCGCTATGTAATCATGTATATAGCGTCATGATCGTGCTATTTCGCTACAGAATAAGGGAAAATGGCGGTTTTACTTTGATATACATCATCAGGGAGGCATAGCGTGCATCGTCCTTTAGAGGTAGAAGAAAATAGTTTGTATCCTCAATATTGGCAGGTTAATTGCTGTTTCCCCGCAATTTGCGCTACTGTAGCGCGGATAATCTGACTCCAGGAAACTATATGCGCAATCGTACGCTGGCTGATCTTGATCGTGTCGTTGCTCTCGGCGGAGGGCATGGACTGGGACGCGTTCTCTCATCACTTTCGTCTTTGGGTTCTCGTTTAACGGGTATCGTCACCACCACGGATAATGGTGGCTCGACGGGGCGTATTCGCCGTTCAGAAGGCGGCATTGCCTGGGGCGATATGCGCAACTGCCTTAACCAGCTGATAACTGAACCCAGCGTCGCTTCCGCAATGTTTGAATATCGTTTCGGCGGTAATGGCGAACTTTCCGGGCACAACCTTGGAAACCTGATGTTGAAGGCACTGGATCACCTTAGCGTGCGACCTCTTGAAGCGATCAATCTGATTCGAAATCTGCTGAAAGTGGACGCACATTTGATTCCGATGTCGGAGCATCCTGTTGATCTGATGGCGATTGACGATCAGGGGCATGAAGTTTACGGCGAGGTCAATATCGACCAGTTAACTACGCCGATTCAAGAGTTATTGTTAACGCCTAATGTACCCGCAACGCGTGAGGCGGTTCACGCTATCAATGAAGCGGATCTCATCATTATTGGGCCTGGCAGTTTTTATACCAGCCTGATGCCCATTCTGCTGCTGAAGGAAATCGCGCAGGCATTACGCCGCACGCCAGCGCCGATGGTCTATATCGGCAATCTGGGGCGTGAGTTGAGTTTACCTGCGGCCAATTTGAAACTGGAAAGCAAGCTGGCAATTATGGAGCAGTATGTTGGTAAAAAGGTCATTGATGCGGTCATCGTCGGGCCAAAAGTGGATGTCTCGGCGGTGAAAGAGCGGATTGTGATTCAGGAGGTGCTGGAGGCCAGCGATATTCCGTATCGTCATGACCGCCAGTTGTTACATAGCGCACTGGAAAAGGCGTTACAGGCTTTAGGTTAACGGAAATCCGAAGGAAAACTCCGGCTTCCTGTTGAAGACAAAGTGCGCGTTGTTTATGCCGGATGCGGCGTGAACGCCTTATCCGGCCTACAAACCGCGCTAATTCAATGTATTGCAGAATCATGTAGGCCTGATAAGCGTAGCACATCAGGCAATTTTGCTTTTGTCATCTGTCTTCTTCGTTATCCTGTCACGAAGCCGCGATAAACAATTCACGCAGCTGATGCAACTGGTCACGAATTTGTGCCGCTTCTTCGAACTCCAGATTCTGCGCGTGTTGCATCATTAACCCTTCCAGCTCATGGATTTTCTGTTGCAACGCTTTAGGCGACATATCCATCGGCACATTATCCGGCTCAACAATCGGTCGCGATTTTCCTCTGCCCTTCGCTTTGGTTTTAGCAATGTTCTGCCCCAACGCCAGGATATCGACCACTTTCTTGTTCAAGCCTTGCGGCGTAATGCCGTGTTCCTCGTTGTACTTCTGCTGTTTCTCGCGGCGACGTTCGGTTTCGCCAATCGCTTTCGCCATTGATGGGGTGATCTTATCGCCGTAGAGAATCGCTTTACCGTTAACGTTACGTGCCGCACGACCAATGGTCTGGATCAACGAACGTTCGGAACGCAGGAAGCCTTCTTTGTCAGCGTCGAGGATCGCCACCAGCGAAACCTCCGGCATATCCAGACCTTCGCGCAGTAAGTTGATCCCCACCAGCACGTCGAACTCACCCAGACGCAAGTCGCGGATAATCTCCATACGTTCGACGGTGTCGATATCCGAGTGAAGATAACGCACGCGCTCGCCATGTTCTTCGAGATATTCGGTGAGATCTTCCGCCATCCGCTTGGTGAGTGTGGTGACCAGTACGCGTTCGTTAATTGCCGCTCGCTGACGAATCTCCGAAAGAAGATCATCAACCTGTGTCGCCACTGGCCGCACTTCGATAATCGGATCAAGCAATCCGGTTGGACGCACCACCTGATCCACCACATCGCCGCCGGATTTTTCCAGCTCATAATTACCTGGCGTCGCCGAAACATAGATGGTTTGCGGCGCTAATGCTTCGAACTCTTCAAATTTCAGCGGACGGTTATCCAGCGCTGATGGCAGGCGGAAGCCGTACTCCACCAGTGTCTCTTTACGCGCCCGGTCACCGCGATACATGCCGCCAATTTGTGGAATGGTGACGTGAGATTCATCGACCACCAGCAGCCCATCGGCAGGCAGGTAATCAAACAGCGTCGGCGGTGGCTCACCCGGTCCACGACCGGAGAGGAAGCGCGAGTAGTTTTCAATCCCCGAACAGTATCCCAGCTCGTTCATCATCTCCAGATCAAACTGGGTACGCTGGGTCAGCCGCTGCTCTTCCAGCAGTTTGTTGTTTTCCAACAGCACTTTGCGTCTGGCGGCCAGCTCTTCTTTGATCTCCTCCATCGCCTGTACGATGCGCTCGCGCGGTGTGACGTAGTGCGTTTTCGGGTAGATGGTAAAACGTGGAATAGTGGAAACAATCTGCCCGGTCAGCGGGTCAAATAACGACAATCGTTCCACTTCCTCGTCAAACAGTTCCACGCGAAGTGCAATGTCATCCGATTCTGCCGGGAAGATATCAATCACCTCGCCACGAACACGGAAAGTACCACGCTGGAATGCTTGATCATTACGAGCGTATTGCAGCTCCGCCAGTCGGCGCAGAATCGCGCGCTGATCGATAATCATACCGACCGTGAGATGGAGCATCATCTTGAGATATAAATCAGGATCGCCCAGACCATAAATCGCGGAAACAGACGCGACCACAACCACATCACGCCGCTCCAGCATCGCTTTGGTGGCGGACAAACGCATCTGTTCGATATGTTCGTTTACCGAGGCATCTTTCTCAATGAAGGTGTCGGAACTCGGTACATAGGCTTCTGGCTGATAGTAGTCGTAGTAGGAGACGAAATATTCCACCGCGTTTTCCGGGAAGAACTCTTTCATTTCGCCATACAGCTGGGCCGCCAGCGTTTTGTTGGGCGCAAGTACCATGGTAGGGCGCTGAAGGTCAGCAATGACATTGGCAATGGTGAAGGTTTTCCCGGAGCCAGTCACGCCAAGTAACGTCTGGTGCGCCAGGCCATCTTCCAGCCCCTCTTCGAGACGTCGAATCGCCTCTGGCTGATCGCCAGAAGGTTTAAAAGCGGAATTCAGTTTGAACGGTTTACTCATGAGTCGCTACCTGAAGGAGTTGGGCGGGCAGGTATGTAATTTTACTCGTCGTACTTAATTATGCCAACAAATTATACTGGATAAAAAAACAGTTCATCACCATAATATTTCTGTTACAGCGTAAACTCCGCTGTCAATCATGAGCAAAATTTACTCTGTGGCGAGATAAAACTCGGACCTTACCGGGTTATCCCCAAAGCAACGGCTTTTTTAACATTTGTCAAGATGAGTGATGTCAGTTTTATGGCAAGAGATGCCTGTTCAGTGACTGCCATTGCAATTATCTAACCAGTTAAAAAATAAAAGATATTTCTTTGAGCCGTCTTTAACGCCAATTCGCGTGCAAGCCGCGTATTCTCTCGCTTGCCTCGTGTTTTCTAACTCTAATACACATGGTTATCCACAGGAATAGTGGATAACTGTCTGCAGCCCCTATCCCCCGCCGCCTGGGCAATTCCCACATTCGCCGCATGATGCGGAAGTAAAATTTTTTTCATGATTATTTTAGAATTTAATTGGTTAAATTGCAGTCAATCGAAGACGCGATCTCGCTCGCAATTTAACCAAATACAGGATGGCTACAACAAGGCAAGGTTTATGTACTTTCCGGTTGCCGCATTTTCTGGATTTTCTGCAAGCCAGGGGATCTCTCCCAGCAGCGGCGCGGGAATCATGCGGGTGAGCGTGGTCATATATTCAGCGTGACGTTTTCCCGGAGGCGTGACATCATTCGCCACCCAACCCGCCAGAGTCAGCCCGGCGTGTTGTATCGCCTGTGCCGTCAACATCGCGTGATTAATACAGCCAAGTTTCACGCCAACCACCAGTATTACCGGCAGTTGTTCCTGTGTTACCCAATCCGCAAAAGTGAAAGTGTCAGAAAGCGGCGTAAACCAGCCGCCAGCGCCTTCCACTAACACCCAGTCAGCCTGTTGTTCAAGCGCGCGTAATCCGGAGCTCATTACCGATGATTCTATCGACCTGCCCTCTTGCGCGCTGACGATGTGCGGTGAGGTGGGTTCTGCGAAGGTGTAAGGATTTACCGTTGCGTAATCCAGCTGCAGGCTGCTGTTGCGCTGTAACGCCAGCGCGTCACTATTACGTAAACCCTCCGGGGTCTTTTCGCTGCCAGAGGCGACCGGTTTATAACCTGCCGTCCGATAGCCTGCTGCCTTTGCGGCTTGTAAAAGTGCACAACTGGCGACAGTTTTCCCCACTTCGGTATCCGTTCCGGTGACAAAATAACGTTTACTCACGAACAATCACTCCCAAAAAAAGATGATACGTCAGAGGATATCGCCCCTGTTGTTGCGGCCAGGCCAGTTGCAATCGCTGCAACTGTGAACGCGTTAATATTCGCTGGTCGCGCCCTTCATGAAGATGCGTGGCACCGATGCCTTTCAGCGAACGCATGGCACTGAGCGCATCATCAAACCACAGCGTGATGGGCTGAATATGATGTCGATAATGCACGCCGTTCAGTGACTGTTCGATTTCATCTGGCGGTAAAAAGCGATTAGCATGCGGGCGCTCGTCCACCGCCTGCCACGCCTGATGCAGTTCGGGTAACGATCCCTGCACCAGCGTGGTAAACGCGACCACGCCTCCGGGGCGCACCACCCGATACAGCTCGCGGAGTGCCGTGGATAAATTACCGCACCACTGCACCGCGAGATTGCTCCATACAAGATCGAACGTCGCAGTCGCTAACGGCAGGGATTCGATATCTCCCGCCAGATAATGATCTGCGGCATCTTTATGGCGGGCTTGCGCAAGCATTGGCGGCGAGAGATCTAACGCCGTCACCAGCGCGTGATGCTCTCGCCAGTGGCGGCTCATCCAGCCAGGTCCACAACCCGCATCCAGTACGTGGGTGTATTTACGCTGTGGGAGCATTGCCAGTAAGACGTCAGCACTCTGGCGCTGTAACTCTGCGTGTTGCTCATAGTGCGCGGCTGCCCGACCAAATGCCGCTGCAATGGCTTGTTTATTAACCGTTGCCATGCAGCACCTCCAGCAGACGGTCGATATCCTGCATTTCATGCGCGGCGGTTAGCGTTAAGCGCAGTCGCGCAGTACCAGAGGGTACGGTTGGCGGGCGAATCGCCGTGACCCAGCAGCCTTGCTGGCGCAGTTTTTCTGCCAGTTGTAACGCACGGCTGTTATCACCGACGATCAATGGCTGGATGGCGCTGCATGAATCAGCAAGCGTAAACGGCAAATCCTGTACTCCGGCACGAAAACGCGTAATGAGTGCCGCCAGTTTTTCGCGCCGTGCATCACCCTCATCACTGCGAATGACCGCCAGTGACGCACGTAATGCCTGCGCCTGAGCGGGCGGCATACTGGTGCTGTAGATAAGATGGCGGGCGAATTGCAGCAGATAATCCGCCACCGTACTGGAGCAAAGCACCGCTGCCCCGCTGACGCCAAATCCTTTGCCAAAAGTCACTACCAGCAATTCTGGTTTTACCTTTTGCAGCCAGCAGCTGCCGCGCCCCTGCTCCCCGATAACGCCCGTGCCGTGGGCATCATCGACCATCAACCAGCCATTGTGCTGTTGCGTTACCTGCTGGATTTCCGCCAGTGGCGCACTATCGCCGTCCATGCTGAACACGCCTTCTGTCACCACCAGTTGCTGCCCCGGACAGGGGGAAGCAAGCAGTCGCGCCAGATGAGCGGCATCGTTATGAGTAAAACGGCGAAGCTGCGACGGGCTTAAACTGGCAGCCTCCAGCAAGGAGGCATGGCTAAGCCGGTCGGCAACAATACGGTCCTCTTTCGCCATCATCGCGGCAATGACTGCCTGATTAGCGGCAAAACCAGAGATAAACAGCAGTGCCCGCGAATAGCCCAGCCACTCGGCCAGTTCTTCTTCCAGCGCCTGATGTGCCACGCTATAACCGCTGACGTGACCGGAGCCGCCGCTACCGACGCCAAATTGCTCCGCACCCTGCTTCCAGGCACGGATAATTTGCGGATGATGGCTTAAACCTAAATAATCGTTACTGGAAAAGTTCAGATACTGGCGATCGTCCGCCACCAGCCAGCGTCCGGCTCCTTGCGCCACTGGATAACGGCGACGCAGGGCATCGGCAGCACGCCGCGCATCGAGCGCCGCGTTGATTTTCTCCTGCCAGCTCATAGTGCTGCCGCGTTGTAATATTCGTCAGTGTCCGGGGTCATCAGTGCCTGTTCCAGACGCTGCTGTTGTTCGTTATCGCCCGCCAGCACGGCAGTTTGCTGCGGATTTAGCCCCAGTTTGCGGAACAGTCGCAGGTCTTTATCTTCTTCCGGATTCGGCGTGGTTAGCAGTTTGCAACCGTAGAAAATCGAGTTTGCGCCAGCCATAAAGCACATTGCCTGAGTCTGTTCGTTCATCTGCTCGCGTCCGGCAGAAAGGCGTACGTAAGAGGTCGGCATCATGATCCGCGCTACGGCAATGGTGCGAATAAAATCAAAGGCATCGACATCATCGTTATCCGCCAGCGGCGTGCCTTTCACCTTCACCAGCATGTTGATTGGTACGCTTTCCGGCGGCGTCGGCAGGTTTGCCAGTTGCAGCAATAATCCGGCGCGATCTTTTACCGTTTCGCCTAAGCCCACAATGCCACCTGAGCAGACTTTGATCCCGGCATCGCGCACTTTTTCCAGCGTATCGAGGCGTTCCTGATAAGTGCGTGTGGTGATGATATTGCCGTAAAACTCCGGCGAGGTGTCGAGGTTGTGGTTGTAGTAATCCAGCCCGGCGTTCGCAAGGCGCTGCGCCTGAGATTCACTCAACGTGCCCAGCGTCATACACGCCTCCAGCCCCATCGCTTTTACCCCCTGCACCATTTGTTCCAGGTACGGCATATCGCGTTCGTGGGGATTCTTCCACGCCGCGCCCATACAGAAACGCGTCGATCCTGCCGCTTTCGCTTTGCGCGCCGACTCCAGCACCTGTTCAACTTCCATCAACCTCTCGGCTTCCAGCCCGGTTTTGTAGCGCGAGCTTTGCGGGCAGTATTTGCAATCTTCCGGACAAGCTCCGGTCTTAATCGACAGCAACGTGCTGACCTGCACCTGACGAGGATCGAAATGCTGGCGATGGACCTGCTGCGCTTCAAACAGCAGATCCAGCAACGGTTTTTCAAATAATTCTGTGACTTGCGACAATGTCCAGCGTGGGCGGTGAGCCATGGGGCTTCTCCAAAACGTGTTTTTTGTTGTTAATTCGGTGTAGACTTGTAAACCTAAATCTTTTCAATTTGGTTTACAAGTCGATTATGACAACGGACGATCTTGCCTTTGACCAACGCCATATCTGGCACCCATACACATCCATGACCTCCCCGTTACCGGTTTATCCGGTGGCAAGCGCCGAAGGTTGCGAGCTAATTTTGTCTGATGGCAGACGCCTGGTTGACGGTATGTCGTCCTGGTGGGCGGCGATCCACGGCTACAATCACCCGCAGCTTAATGCGGCGATGAAGACGCAAATTGATGCCATGTCGCATGTGATGTTTGGCGGTATCACTCATGCGCCAGCCATTGAGCTGTGCCGCAAACTGGTGGCGATGACGCCGCAACCGCTGGAGTGCGTTTTTCTCGCGGACTCCGGCTCCGTAGCGGTGGAAGTGGCGATGAAAATGGCGTTGCAGTACTGGCAGGCCAAAGGCGAAGCGCGCCAGCGTTTTCTGACCTTCCGCAATGGTTATCATGGCGATACCTTTGGCGCGATGTCGGTGTGCGATCCGGACAACTCAATGCACAGCCTGTGGAAAGGCTATCTGCCAGAAAACTTGTTTGCTCCCGCCCCGCAAAGCCGCATGGATGGTGAATGGGATGAGCGCGATATGGTGGGCTTTGCCCGCCTGATGGCGGCGCATCGTCATGAAATCGCGGCGGTGATCATTGAACCGATTGTCCAGGGCGCAGGCGGGATGCGCATGTACCATCCGGAATGGTTAAAACGAATCCGCAAAATGTGCGATCGCGAAGGTATCTTGCTGATTGCCGACGAGATCGCCACCGGATTTGGTCGTACTGGCAAACTGTTTGCCTGTGAACATGCAGAAATCGCGCCGGACATTTTGTGCCTCGGTAAAGCCTTAACCGGCGGCACAATGACCCTTTCCGCCACACTCACCACGCGCGAGGTTGCGGAAACCATCAGTAACGGCGAAGCCGGCTGCTTTATGCACGGGCCAACTTTTATGGGCAATCCGCTGGCCTGCGCAGCAGCAAACGCCAGCCTGGCGATTCTCGAATCTGGCGACTGGCAGCAGCAGGTGGCGGCTATTGAAGTACAGCTGCGCGAGCAACTGGCACCAGCCCGTGATGCCGAAATGGTTGCCGATGTGCGCGTACTGGGGGCAATCGGTGTGGTCGAAACCACTCGTCCGGTGAATATGGCGGCGCTGCAAAAATTCTTTGTCGAACAGGGTGTCTGGATCCGGCCTTTTGGCAAACTGATTTACCTGATGCCGCCCTATATTATTCTCCCGCAACAGTTGCAGCGTCTGACCGCAGCGGTTAACCGCGCGGTACAGGATGAAACATTTTTTTGCCAATAACGGGAAGTCAGCGTGAGGGTTTCTGGCTACACTTTCTGCAAACTAGAAAGGAGGGTTCATGAAACTCATCAGTAACGATCTGCGCGATGGCGATAAGTTGCCGCATCGTCATGTCTTTAACGGCATGGGTTACGATGGCAATAATATTTCACCGCATCTGGCGTGGGATGATGTTCCTGCGGGAACGAAAAGTTTTGTTGTCACCTGCTACGACCCGGATGCGCCAACCGGCTCCGGCTGGTGGCACTGGGTAGTTGTTAATTTACCCGCTGATACCCGCGTATTACCGCAAGGGTTTGGCTCTGGTCTGGTAGCAATGCCAGACGGCGTTTTGCAGACGCGTACCGATTTTGGTAAAACCGGATACGATGGCGCAGCGCCGCCGAAAGGCGAAACCCATCGCTACATTTTTACCGTTCACGCGCTGGATGTAGAGCGTATTGATGTCGATGAAGGAGCCAGCGGCGCGATGGTCGGGTTTAACGTTCATTTCCACTCTCTGGCAAGCGCATCGATTACCGCGATGTTTAGTTAATCACTCTGCCAGATGGCGCAATGCTATCTGGTATCACTTAAAGGTATTAAAAACAACTTTTTGTCTTTTTACCTTCCCGTTTCGCTCAAGTTAGTATAAAAAAGCAGGCTTCAACGGATTCATTTTTCTATTTCATAGCCCGGAGCAACCTGTGAACACATTTTCAGTTTCCCGTCTGGCGCTGGCATTGGCTTTTGGCGTGACGCTGACCGCCTGTAGCTCAACACCACCCGATCAACGTCCTTCTGATCAAACTGCGCCTGGTACCTCTTCTCGCCCGATTCTGTCGGCAAAAGAAGCGCAGAATTTCGATGCTCAACACTATTTTGCATCCCTGACACCAGGTGCTGCAGCGTGGAATCCGTCCCCGATAACCCTGCCTGCGCAACCTGACTTTGTTGTCGGCCCGGCGGGTACTCAAGGTGTAACGCATACCACGATTCAGGCGGCGGTAGATGCGGCAATTATCAAGCGCACCAACAAGCGCCAGTATATTGCCGTGATGCCTGGTGAGTATCAGGGAACGGTGTATGTCCCTGCTGCTCCAGGTGGAATTACTCTGTACGGTACAGGTGAAAAACCGATTGATGTGAAGATTGGGCTTTCCCTTGATGGGGGCATGAGCCCTGCCGACTGGCGTCACGACGTCAACCCGCGCGGCAAATATATGCCAGGTAAACCAGCGTGGTATATGTACGATAGCTGCCAGAGCAAACGCAGCGACAGTATCGGTGTTCTGTGTTCTGCGGTCTTCTGGTCACAAAACAATGGCCTGCAACTGCAAAATCTGACCATCGAAAACACGCTGGGCGATAGCGTAGATGCAGGTAACCATCCGGCGGTGGCACTGCGTACTGACGGTGACCAGGTACAGATTAACAACGTTAACATTCTCGGTCGTCAGAACACCTTCTTTGTCACCAACAGCGGTGTGCAGAACCGTCTGGAAACCAACCGTCAGCCGCGTACGCTGGTGACCAACAGCTATATTGAAGGGGATGTGGATATCGTTTCTGGTCGCGGCGCAGTGGTGTTCGATAACACCGAATTCCGCGTGGTGAACTCACGTACTCAGCAAGAAGCGTATGTGTTTGCACCGGCTACGCTGTCCAACATTTACTACGGTTTCCTCGCCGTAAACAGCCGTTTCAATGCTTCCGGTGATGGCGTGGCACAACTGGGCCGCTCGCTGGATGTTGATGCCAATACCAACGGTCAGGTGGTGATCCGTGATAGCGCCATCAACGAAGGTTTTAACACGGCTAAACCGTGGGGCGATGCGGTGATCTCTAATCGTCCGTTTGCGGGTAACACCGGCAGCGTTGACGATAGCGACGAAATACAGCGCAATCTGAATGACACTAACTACAACCGCATGTGGGAATACAATAACCGCGGCGTGGGTAGCAAAGTGGTTGCAGAGGCGAAGAAGTAAGAGCTATTAACTATTTGCCCGATACGGCGTAAACGCCTTATCCGGCCTACGGTTCGATGCGATTTGTAGGTCGGATAAGATGCGCCAGCATCGCATCCGACAATAAGTGCCGAATGCGACCTACATTCACATGGCGCTTTTTACATCTGACGGTTTTTATTGAAGTTAATCAAACTACCCGCCTTGATAATCTCGCGCTCTTCAGCAGTCAGACTTTCCATATAGAGCGTAATTTCCGTTACCGGCGCATCTTCATGGATCACATAACCTTTAAACGTCGTACCCGGATTATCCAGCGCCGCTTTAATGCCAGGGATGTAAATGTAATCCCCCACTTCAAAGGTTGGCACTTCCGCCATCTGCAGAGGTAACATCCCCCAGTTGATGACGTTAGAACGATAGCGTTTAGTCGCGTACTCCTCGGCAATATTCGCCAGACCGCCAATCACACGCTGACAACTCGCCGCCTGTTCACGCGCAGAACCATCGCCTGGTTTCACCGCATAGACCATGCTGCCAATTTCAGTTTGCAGCGGATCAATATGCTCCTGACCAGCAATCTGCTTAATGCGCGCAAACACCTCTGTCAGCTCGCTGACATTCCCCGCCAGACGCTGATTTTCCAGCTCAGCAGTCGCTTTACTTCTGCCAACATAACCTGGATCGCGGCGTGACAGGGTAAACTCCGCCAGACCAATCGGATTTGAACGATAAGAAGAGGTTTCACCGGAAGGAATCAATTCGTCGGTGGTGGTCACTTCGTCGAGGATCTTCGAGCACACTTTGAGGACGATATTGTCAGTCAGCGCACCCAATTCCGGCCAGTCTTTAATGTTCGGTCCGTAAATCAGCGGTTGCTGGGTCGCCCCTTTCACAAAGCCTTGATAGACGCGATTTTTATACGGCGTTACATCGAAGGCGTACTCCGGCACGTTGTCCCAGCAATCGAGTTCGCTGGCAGAGGTTAAATAGCCACCGTTTGCCGCAGTCGCAGCGATAGAACGAGCGTCCATCAACGCCACCGCTGACATCTGCCCATTAGCTGGCTTAGAGCCTTCGCGGTTCGGGAAGTTACGCGTAGTGTGGCGAATACTCAAACCGTTGTTGATTGGCGTATCGCCCGCGCCAAAGCATGGGCCGCAGAACGCGGTTCTGATAATTGCGCCTGCGCCAATCAAATCTGCTACCACACCTTTTTTGGCTAAATCCATAAACACCGGCTGTGATGACGGGTAAACCGCCAGCGAGAAGGTGTCATTGCCACAGGATTGACCGCGCAGTGCATTCGCCGCCGCGATGACGTTTTCGTAGTTACCGCCAGAACAGCCCGCGATAATCCCCTGCTGCACTTTCAGGCGACCATTTTCCACTTTGTCCAGCAGCGAGAGTTTGGCTTTACCGTGCGCCACGCGTTCGGACTCAATTTCAATCTCACGCAGAATGTCGGTCAGGTTCTGGTTCAGTGTGTCGATTTCATACACGTTGCTCGGGTGGAACGGCAGCGCAATCATTGGTTTGATGGCGCTTAAATCAACGCTGATGCAGCCATCGTAGTACGCCATCGGTTGAGGGTTAAGCTGGCAGTAATCCTGGCCGCGACCGTGCAGCGCCAGCCAGTTATGGACTTCTTCATCGGTTTGCCAGACAGAACTTAAACAGGTCGTTTCAGTGGTCATAACGTCAACGCTGTTACGGAAATCGGTAGAGAGCGCAGCAACACCGGGACCTACGAATTCCATCACTTTGTTTTTGACGTAGCCGTTTTTGAACACGGCACCGATGATAGCCAGCGCCACATCCTGCGGCCCCACATACGGCGCTGGTTTTCCGGTCAGATGCACCGCAACAACTCCCGGATAGTCGATATCCCAGGTGTCATTAAGCAATTGTTTTACCAACTCGCCGCCGCCCTCACCGACTGCCATTGTCCCTAATGCACCGTAACGGGTGTGACTGTCTGACCCGAGGATCATTTTGCCGCCACCTGCCATCATCTCACGCATATATTGATGGATGACCGCAATATGCGGAGGCACAAAAATACCGCCATAACGCTGAGCCGCCGATAAACCAAAAACATGGTCATCACCGTTAATGGTGCCGCCGACGGCGCAAAGTGAGTTATGGCAGTTGGTCAGCACATACGGCAGCGGGAAACGTTCCATACCGGACGCTTTAGCGGTCTGTACAATACCAACAAATGTAATATCGTGAGAGGCTAATGAATCAAACTTAATTTTAAGTTTATCCATATTTCCGGACGTATTATGAGAAGAGAGAATAGACCAGGCAATAGTGCCTTTTTTTGCTTCTTCTTTTTTAATTTCGCCGGTGAAATGTTCTTCGGCAATTATTTCGTTATTACTGGCGAGAAACACGCCTTTTTCAGATAACTTGATCATTAAATGCTCCAGATATCTGCGCACCGTGAAGTGCGCAGAAAGATAATAAATGGATATACTCTAAATAATTCGAGTTGCAGGAAGGCGACAAGCGAGTGAATCCCCAGGAGCTTACATAAGTAAGTGGCTGGGGTGAGCGAACGCAGACGCAGCACATGCAACTTGAAGTATGACGAGTATATTTACAGCATGTTCCAGCCGATCAGCATATTCCACCACCACACTCCGAGGGTGATATGCACCAGGAAGGTTAATATCGTCAGTACCGCACCGACCAACCACCAGGATTTAATATCGTTATAACCCACGCCAAAGATGACCGGACCTGCCGCGCCGCCATAGTGAGTAACCATGCCGCCATAGGAGTTGGAGAACAACAGTGCCAGCGCGGTTAACATTAACGGTGCGCCGGAGACGTTCGCCAGCATGGCAAATACCGGTAACATAGCAACGATATAGGCACTACCGGAAGCGAAGAAATAACGCACGATGATGCTGAGGAAAATAATAACGAAGAAAGCAACGTTACCGTGACCATCAAATGCCAGGTTATTTTTAAAGACTTCAGCTAACCATTCGAAAAATTTAACTTTCGATAATAAGGAGCTTAAGCCGATAATACCGCCGTACCAGATTAAGGTATTCCAGCCGCCTTTATTTTTAACCACGTCTTCCCAGGTAACGATACCCAGCAGCAGCATAGTCGCCATAACAACGATTGCCACGGTGGATTCATCAACCCCCAGAGACTTACTGAAAATCCAGCCCAGCAGCGCCAGCACAAAGACACCGAGCAGCATTTTTTCGCGGATTTTCATCGGTCCCAGTTCGGCAAGGCCCGCTTTAGCGATAGTTTTGTTATCCACCTTTTTAATTTCTGGCGGATACATGGTGTAAATCACCAGCGGAGTAACCAGCAGCATAATGATGCCCGGCAATCCGGCGGCCAGCGCCCATCCCCCCCAGCTAATTTGCAGGTGCAGAATGTCGTTGATCATTTTCAGCGCCAGAATGTTCCCCGCCATTGCGGTAAAGAACATATAGCTGGTGGTTTTGGTGACCATGTAAATGGACATCATCAGGTAATGTCCGACACGACGCGGACTTTTTTCCGGTTCGGACCCCAAAGCCACCGCCACGCTGTTGATGATCGGTAACACAATGCCGCCCGCACGCGCGGTGTTAGACGGTGTTGCCGGAGCCAGTACCAGATCGAGGAATACCGTAACGTAACCCAGACCCAGCGTGGTGTTACCGATTTTACCAATCAGCAGATAGGCAATACGTTTACCTAAACCGGTGGTCACAAATGCGGCGCTTAAGGTAAACGCCGAGAACACCAGCCAGGTAGTACCTGAAGAGTAACCGCTTAATACGGCGGTGGTCTTAAACGCACCGTCGGATAAGTTACCGACCACCACCATGGAGGCAGCAACGGCAATTAACAGTACGACAGGTTCCGGGAAAGGCTTGATAACCAGCCCCACAATGGCCGCCAGGTAAATACCAAAAAGCACCCACGCCAGTTCGCTTAATCCTGCCGGAGCTGGCATAAAGCCAATAATACATGGGATCGCTAATATCAGAATTAGCTTCCATAACGATTTCTTATTCATTTAAAATCCTGTTCTTTCTGTATGACTCATACAGAAGTCCTTTATTGATTGTCCTTATCCTGACAACGAATCTTTTCAGGGAAGATAAACTTCACCGGAAAATATTTTTCTGGTCGTCCGAATAACAGATGCGCGTAACGTCGTGGCATCCTGACCTTCATTACTTAAATGAACGTCGAGCGCACCACTGGGGTGTTCAATATTGATATTGCCATATCCTACAGAAGGGATGATTTGTCGGGTGACGGTGCCTTCCAATGCACAACTACTGGAAATAGCAATAGCACCGGTTATCGCCAACGCGCGATGGCAAGAATGCGGCATAAAATAACGCACATTAATTGCCCCGCCTTTCTGCGCTGGAGAAATAAGCACAGGTTTAGGGATAACCATATTACTGACATCACCTAAGCCCATTGCTTTACCCGCTTGTAGACGGATAGATTCAATGCGGGCTAATAATGCTTTGTCGGCATCCAGTTCCGCCGGTAATTCATAGCCTGTTTTTCCCAGATATTCAGCCGGAATAATGACGACTGGCATCGCCATATCGATACAGGTCACCGGGACATCGTCAAAATAATCAATCTGATTATCAGTCGGGAAAACTTTTCCGGTTTTGGTTCCAGCGGCATTCAGGAAAGTGAGCGCAACCGGTGCGGCAGTACCCGGTACGCCGTCAATTCTGGCACTACCCTCGTACTCGACAACACCATTTGGCGTTTGCACATCAGCTTCGATGAACGTACCTGTATTGACGTTGCGGATACGTACGCGGGTAACTGGCGAAGTCGCTGCAATCAAACCATTTTCAATGGCGAATGCCCCAACGCCAGACAGCATATTGCCGCAGTTAGGCGTGGTATCGACACGTTGCTCATGGACGATAACTTGAGCAAACAGATAATCAACATCAGCACGCGGATCGCTGGAACGGCTTATAATGGCGACTTTACTGGTCAGTGGATTACCGCCGCCAATACCGTCAATTTCCAGATCGTTACCGGAACCCATAATTGCCATCAATATTTTATCGCGCTGCGTTTGATCTTCGGGTAAATGTTCCGCTAACAGGAACGCGCCCCTCGAGGTTCCACCTCGCATCATCACGCAGGGTATTTTTTTCATAATAATGCCCTCAATTTAAAAACATAACTTATTGCGATATGGTTACATTAAGGGCAAAGCATCTCTAATGACTTTAGCTCAACGATTAATAACATTTTTTCATTAATTTAAGTTGGCTAAATGCAGTTAAAATTTTTAACGGCCAGCCACCCAAAATCGACGCTTCCATTTTCCGGAGTAATAATGAAGCATGAATTATCAAGTATGAAGGCATTTGTCATACTGGCAGAGTCCAGTTCATTTAACAATGCCGCTAAATTACTCAACATTACGCAACCTGCATTAACGCGAAGAATAAAAAAGATGGAGGAAGATTTACATATTCAACTATTTGAGCGTACAACTCGCAAGGTTACGTTAACAAAAGCAGGAAAAAGGTTGCTCCCGGAGGCGCGGGAATTAATAAAGAAATTCGATGAAACGCTTTTTAATATTCGTGATATGAATGCTTATCATCGTGGTATGGTGACGTTAGCGTGTATTCCGACCGCAGTATTTTATTTTTTACCGCTGGCAATCGGTAAATTTAATGAGCTGTATCCCAATATTAAAGTGCGGATTCTGGAACAAGGCACGAATAATTGCATGGAATCGGTGCTATGTAACGAATCAGACTTTGGCATAAACATGAACAACGTCACAAATTCATCCATTGATTTTAGCCCACTGGTCAACGAGCCGTTCGTGCTGGCCTGTCGGCGTGACCATCCATTGGCCAAAAAGCAGCTTGTAGAATGGCAGGAGTTAGTGGGTTACAAAATGATTGGCGTACGCTCCTCCAGCGGCAACCGACTGTTGATAGAACAACAGCTAGCCGACAAGCCCTGGAAGCTGGACTGGTTTTACGAAGTGCGTCATCTTTCGACGTCATTAGGACTGGTGGAGGCAGGACTGGGGATTTCAGCGCTTCCTGGTCTGGCAATGCCCCATGCGCCCTATTCTTCGATTATTGGTATCCCACTGGTGGAACCCGTTATACGTCGGACATTGGGGATTATTCGCCGCAAAGATGCCGTGCTTTCTCCGGCAGCTGAACGCTTTTTTGCCTTGCTGATTAATTTGTGGACTGACGATAAAGACAATTTGTGGACCAATATCGTCGAACGCCAGAGACATGCGTTACAGGAGATAGGTTAATACACCGGCGCAGGAGAGACTGCGCCGGGTAAATCAGCGGTTAGTGTGCGTTAACCACCACCCACATCGGTCCCTGCCCGACCGCATAGCGGCCTTTTTCATGCAGTAGCCCCTGCTCACCAACAATTTCGTATACCGAGATATGGTGAGATTTTTGCCCGGCGGCAATCAGATACTTACCACGGTGATCGATATTAAAGCCGCGCGGCTGGGTTTCAGTTGGCTGGAAGCCCTCTTTACTCAACACGCTGCCATCTTCCGAAACGCTGAAGACAGTAATCAGGCTGGCGGTACGGTCGCAGGCATATAAGTGACGACCATCCGGGGTAATATGAATATCAGCCGCCCAACGGGTGTCGGAGAAGTTTTCCGGCATCATATCCAGCGTCTGGACACATTCGATATTGCCGTGCGGATCTTTCAGTTCCCAGACATCCACTGAGCTGTTTAACTCATTGACGCAATACGCATATTGTTCGTTTGGATGGAATACCATATGACGCGGGCCGGCCCCTTCAACGGTAGTCACTTCCGCAGGGTCCTGCGCCACCAGATGACCATCATCGCTGACCGTAAACAGGCAAATGCGATCCTGCTTTAATGCCGGAACCCACAGCGTACGGTTGTCCGGTGAGATATTGGCGGAATGGCAACCGTCCAGCCCCTCGACCACATCGACGACGCCCACTGGCAGGCCATCTTCCAGACGCGTTACGCTCACGTTACCCGCATTGTAAGAACCTACAAAGACAAACTGCCCCTGGTGATCGGTGGAAATATGCGTCGGACTACCCGGCAGCGCAGACTCTGCGGCAAAGGTCAGTGCGCCATCGTCCGGGGCGATACGATACGCCAGGACGCGAAACTCAGGGCGAACACCAACATAGAGATAACGTTTGTCCGGGCTGACCACCATCGGCTGCACCTGCCCCGGCACATCGACAACCTGTGTCAGCGTCAGTGCGCCTTCATGATTCAGGTTCCAGACGTGAATTTGCTGGCTCTCAGGGCTGGCGATATAAACTGTTTGCTTCATGAATGCTCCTTTGCATTTAGCAACTGACTGTAACAGCTAAAATTAGTCGCTTTTGGCGGTGAATGCTGAATTAAAACGCAGAATTTTGTCCGATAGTGGTATCGGTGTACCATTCGCGCAGACGAAAATTCTTAACCTTAATCTGGAATACGCCATGACCACACGCGTGATTGCTCTCGACTTAGACGGCACCTTATTGACCCCGAAAAAGACCCTGCTTCCTTCATCGATAGAAGCCCTGGCCCGCGCTCGCGAAGCAGGCTATCAATTAATCATCGTCACAGGTCGCCATCACGTCGCTATTCATCCTTTTTATCAGGCGCTGGCGCTGGATACACCTGCTATTTGCTGTAATGGCACCTATTTGTATGATTATCATGCAAAAACCGTGCTGGAAGCGGACCCAATGCCCGTTAATAAAGCCCTGCAACTCATTGAGATGCTGAATGAACACCACATTCACGGTCTGATGTATGTCGATGATGCAATGGTCTATGAGCACCCGACCGGGCATGTCATTCGCACGTCTAACTGGGCGCAAACCCTGCCGCCGGAACAGCGTCCGACTTTCACACAAGTCGCTTCTCTGGCTGAAACGGCGCAACAAGTTAACGCCGTATGGAAGTTCGCCCTGACGCACGATGACCTGCCGCAATTGCAGCATTTTGGTAAGCATGTCGAACATGAACTGGGACTGGAGTGTGAATGGTCCTGGCACGATCAGGTTGATATTGCACGCGGCGGCAACAGCAAAGGTAAACGTTTGACGAAATGGGTTGAGGCGCAAGGCTGGTCGATGGAAAACGTCGTGGCGTTCGGCGATAACTTTAATGATATCAGTATGCTGGAGGCCGCTGGTACAGGCGTGGCGATGGGCAACGCCGATGACGCGGTAAAAGCGCGCGCCAACATTGTGATTGGTGATAACACCACCGACAGCATTGCCCAGTTCATTTATAGCCACCTGATTTAATCAGGCGGTTATCGACACACTTTTAATTTGCGCGTACAGCCACAGGCCAGGTTTGATCGCCAGTTCATCCCTGGCCCACGGGCTAATACGCGCCCACAGCGTTTTACCGCCGACCTCCAGCTCCACTTCTACCTGGCCGTTGTCGTCATAACTATTAACAACTTTTGCCCGCAATACGTTACGAATGCTGGTTTGCTGCGGCGGTTGTAAAACCAGAGAAACATCGGAAGCCTGAATGCGGATACGTAGCGCAGCTTGCAGCGGTTCGTCCAGCTTATTGACCCACAAATGCTGATCGCCCAGCGCCAGCGCAGTCATCGCGTAATGCGGATGATGCTCAAGTACCGTCACTTTCAGAATGCTACTTTGTTGCTCTTTCGGCAGCCACGGATTCATCACGCTACTACCCCAGACTTCTTCCAGCGCGCCAAAGGCTTTCACCTGACCGTTTTCCAGTACCATCACTCTGTCTGCCAGATGGAGGATCTCATCCAGCGAATGGCTGACATACAACATCGGGATGTTGATTTCCCGCGTCAGACGTTGCAGATAAGGCAACAGTTCGCGTTTACGCGGAATATCCAGTGACGCCAGCGGTTCATCCAGCAACAGCAATTCTGGTGCCGTCAGCAAAGCCCGCCCAATCGCTACGCGCTGTTTTTCGCCTCCGGACAGGCTGCCTGGCAAACGGTCAAGCAACGGTTCAATGCCTAAAAGCGCCACCAGCTTATCGAACTGATCGACCATGCTTTTCGCCATGCCGTAGCGCAGATTGCCACGCACTTTGTAATGCGGGAACAGCCGCGCATCCTGAAAAACATAGCCAACGCGACGCTTTTCCGGCGTCAGGCAGATACCTTTTTCGGCATCATTTAGTACCCGCCCATTGAGGACAATCCGCCCTTTTTGCGGGCGCGTCAGTCCACTGATGGCGTTAATCAGCGAAGTTTTTCCGGCACCGGAGACGCCAAAGATAGCAGTGATGCCATTGGCGGGCAGCGTTTCATTAATGGTCAGGCAATGGTTGCCCAACGTCTGGGAAAAATTCAGTTCCAGCATGATTAGCGCCCCGCCCGTTCACGGCTGATTCTGGCCAGCCATTCTGAAATCAACAGGGAGATCATCGCCAGTGCAATAGAAATAATGCACAGTCTCGCCGCTCCACTTTCCCCGCCGGGGGTCTGGATCAGGGTATACATGGCAGAAGGAATGGTTCGCGTTTCACCAGGAATGTTCGACACAAAGGTGATGGTTGCACCAAACTCACCGAGAGAACGAGCAAAAGCCAGTACCGTACCAACAATAATGCCCGGTAATGTCAGCGGTAACGTGATAGTAAAGAAAACGCGCCAGCGCCCGGCACCCAGTGTTCTTGCGGCCTGTTCCAGTTTGACATCAACTCCTTCCAGCGCCAGACGAATTGCCCGCACCATCAGCGGAAACGACATGACGGCGGCAGCGAGAACCGCGCCGCGCCAGCTAAAGGCGAAGGTAATGCCAAACCAGTCATACAAACGTTCACCGATAAATCCGCGCCGTCCCATCGAAACTAATAATAAGTAACCGACGACCACGGGCGGTAACACCAGCGGTAGATGCAGTACGCTGTCGAGCAGAGCTTTGCCCGGAAACGTGCAACGCACCAGTAACCAGGCAAAAAAGATCCCAAACGGCAGGCTAAACAGCACAGCCAGGGAAGAAACTTTCAGGCTTAATAAAACTGCCTGCCATTCTGGATCGGTCAGTATCATTACTTGGTTGTAAATCCGTAACGTTTAAAGATTTCCGCAGCCTGCGGTCCCTTCAGATAATCATAAAATGCTTTCACTGTCGCATTGTTATGCCCTTCCACAACAGCAACCGGATATTCCACTTTTTTATGTGAATCTTCCGGGAAGGTGGCAACCACTTTTACCCCTTTGCTGGCAACTGCGTCAGAACCGTAAACAATGCCCAACGGCGCTTCATTGCGTTCGACCAACGCCAGCGCGCCACGAACATCTTCCGCCGGAGCCAGTTTCGGGGAGAGCGTATCCCATGCGCCCAGTTTTTGCAGTGCTTCTTTTGCATAAATGCCAGCGGGAACATGTTCCGGATCGCCAACCGCCAGGCGACCGCCATTCAGCAGTGAAGTCCAGTTGGTTTTGCTGTCGATGGTAAAATCTTTCTGCTCGCTGGCTTTCGGTGCTACAACGACCAGGCTATTGCCGAGCAGTGTCTGACGCGTAGCTGTATCGATCGCTTTTTTATCAACCGCATAATCCATCCATTTCTGATCGGCAGAAATAAACAGATCCGCAGGGGCACCCGCTTCAATCTGACGGGCGAGAGTAGATGACGAAGCGAAAGAAGAAACCACATCCACGCCTTTCTCTTTTTTATACTGCGTAGCAATGTCCTGCATTGCGTTAGTCAGTGATGCGGCGGCGAACACCGTGATTTTCCCTTCATCTGCCAGTGCATTGCCAGCAACAGCGAAAGAGAGTGCCGCCCCAGCAAACAAGTTCAACCATTTACGAGCCATTGGTAACCCCTTAATGTAACGTTATGTAGGCGACAATATAACGACTAACTCGGAATTTTCCCAGCAGTTATTGCTAACCTTTGTGAGGTAGATAAGAAAAAATATCGGCAGGAAAAGCAGGAAGTTGAGAAAAAGAAAATGCCCGACTAAGCGGGCATTCAGGGAATCAATGATTTTGTCCAGGCTGGTCTTTTTTACCAACACCAGAAAAGATGTTGAATACTTCACCAAGACCGTAAATCAGACCCAGGATGATGGCCATCACGACAGGTACCATGATTACGGCGAATACCAGACTTTTTAATAACTCTAACATGGTCAACTCCAGATATAGTCATGAGACTATTCTAACCGCTAAGCACAGAAAAGCACTCCCCTTTTGTGCGGTCAGCTTTGCGTGGCGTTCGTTTTCCGTCACAATAAGACTTTTGCCAGGATATTGTTATGCAGGCCGAAATCCTTCTCACCCTTAAGCTCCAACAAAAATTATTCGCCGACCCGCGCCGCATTTCGCTACTAAAACACATTGCGCTTTCCGGTTCCATTAGCCAGGGAGCGAAAGATGCCGGTATCAGCTATAAAAGCGCCTGGGATGCCATTAACGAGATGAATCAGTTAAGTGAGCATATTCTGGTCGAGCGTGCAACAGGCGGTAAAGGTGGCGGCGGCGCAGTACTGACCCGCTATGGTCAGCGACTGATTCAGCTCTATGACTTACTGGCGCAAATCCAGCAAAAAGCCTTTGATGTGTTAAGTGACGATGACGCCCTGCCGCTGAACAGCCTGCTGGCCGCGATCTCACGTTTTTCACTGCAAACCAGCGCCCGTAACCAGTGGTTCGGTACCATCACCGCCCGCGATCATGATGACGTTCAACAGCATGTTGATGTCTTACTGGCTGATGGAAAAACACGCCTGAAAGTCGCAATTACCGCACAAAGCGGCGCGCGTCTGGGGCTGGATGAAGGCAAAGAAGTGTTGATATTGCTAAAAGCGCCGTGGGTAGGCATTACTCAGGACGAAGCGGTCGCGCAAAACGCTGACAACCAATTACCGGGTATTATTAGTCATATTGAGCGCGGCGCAGAGCAGTGCGAAGTATTAATGGCGCTACCGGACGGGCAAACACTGTGCGCCACAGTGCCGGTAAATGAAGCGACTTCTCTTCAGCAAGGACAGAATGTCACGGCCTACTTTAATGCCGACAGCGTGATTATCGCCACGCTGTGCTAAGCGTGTTGACAATTTGTTATGAAACACGTATCCCTGTCAGTAATCGCTGCACAAAATGGGATATAAAATGTCATCGTTGCAAATTTTGCAAGGCACGTTTCGTCTTAGCGACACAAAAACGCTGCAATTGCCTCAGCTAACGTTAAACGCGGGTGATAGTTGGGCGTTTGTCGGTTCGAATGGAAGCGGGAAATCGGCCCTGGCCCGCGCGCTGGCGGGGGAACTTCCGCGTTTGAAAGGTGAACGGCAAAGCCAGTTTTCCCACATCACTCGTCTCTCCTTCGAGCAATTGCAAAAGCTCGTCAGCGACGAATGGCAGCGGAATAACACCGATATGCTCGGCCCTGGCGAAGATGACACAGGACGCACTACGGCTGAGATTATTCAGGATGAAGTAAAGGATGCACCGCGTTGCATCCAACTGGCGCAGCAGTTCGGTATTACCGCCCTCCTCAACCGACGCTTTAAATACCTTTCCACTGGCGAGACGCGAAAAACCCTGCTGTGTCAGGCGCTGATGTCGGAGCCTGACTTGTTGATTCTTGATGAGCCGTTCGATGGCCTGGATGTTGCCTCACGTCAGCAGCTGGCTGAGCGACTCGCCTCGTTACATCAGTCCGGTATTACTCTGGTACTGGTGCTCAATCGCTTCGATGAGATCCCGGAGTTTGTCCAGTTTGCTGGCGTGCTGGCGGATTGCACGTTAGCGGAAACTGGCGCTAAAGAGGAACTGCTCCAACAAGCACTCGTCGCGCAACTGGCGCATAGTGAACAGCTTGAAGGTGTGCAACTGCCGGAGCCGGATGAACCTTCAGCACGTCACGCCTTACCCGCCAACGAACCGCGCATTGTGCTGAATAATGGCGTGGTTTCTTATAACGATCGCCCCATTCTTAATAACCTTAGCTGGCAGGTGAATCCAGGCGAACACTGGCAAATTGTCGGGCCAAATGGCGCGGGAAAATCGACGTTATTAAGCCTGATTACTGGCGATCATCCGCAAGGTTACAGCAACGATTTGACGCTTTTCGGACGACGTCGTGGCAGCGGCGAAACCATCTGGGATATCAAAAAGCATATCGGTTACGTCAGCAGTAGTTTGCATCTGGATTACCGGGTCAGTACCACGGTGCGTAATGTGATTCTTTCTGGCTATTTCGATTCGATTGGCATTTATCAGGCCGTTTCGGATCGCCAGCAAAAACTGGTGCAGCAGTGGCTGGATATTCTCGGCATTGATAAACGCACGGCTGACGCTCCGTTCCATAGTCTTTCCTGGGGACAGCAGCGTCTGGCGCTGATCGTCCGCGCACTGGTGAAACATCCGACGTTGCTTATTCTCGACGAACCATTGCAGGGGCTTGATCCGCTGAATCGCCAGCTTATTCGCCGTTTTGTTGATGTGCTGATTAGCGAAGGTGAAACGCAATTGTTGTTTGTTTCGCACCATGCTGAAGATGCGCCAGCTTGTATTACCCATCGTCTGGAGTTCGTGCCGGACGGTGGCCTCTATCATTATGCGCTGACAAAAATAAACTAAGTCGGTAATGCTGACTGTGCCGGATGCGGCGTAAACGCTTTATCCGGCACACGGTCAGACGCATCCAGGCATGAAACTGCGTCTTTTTTTCAGATAAAAAGCGCAATCATTCACAATCCCTCTGTTTTATAATCACTTAATCGCGCATAAAAAACGGCTAAATTCTTGTGTAAACGATTCCACTAATTTATTCCATGTCACACTTTTCGCATCTTTGTTATGCTATGGTTATTTCATACCATAAGCCTAATGGAGCGAATTATGAGAGTTCTGGTCACCGGTGGTAGCGGTTACATTGGAAGTCATACCTGTGTGCAATTACTGCAAAACGGTCATGATGTCATCATTCTTGATAACCTCTGTAACAGTAAGCGCAGCGTACTGCCTGTTATCGAGCGTTTAGGCGGCAAACATCCGACGTTTGTTGAAGGCGATATCCGTAACGAAGCGTTGATGACCGAGATCCTGCACGATCACGCTATCGACACCGTGATCCACTTCGCCGGGCTGAAAGCCGTTGGCGAATCGGTACAAAAACCGCTGGAATATTACGACAACAATGTCAACGGTACTCTGCGCCTGATTAGCGCCATGCGCGCCGCTAACGTCAAAAACTTTATTTTTAGCTCCTCCGCCACCGTTTATGGCGATCAGCCCAAAATTCCATACGTTGAAAGCTTCCCGACCGGCACACCGCAAAGCCCTTACGGCAAAAGCAAGCTGATGGTGGAACAGATCCTCACCGATCTGCAAAAAGCCCAGCCGGACTGGAGCATTGCCCTGCTGCGCTACTTCAACCCGGTTGGCGCGCATCCGTCGGGCGATATGGGCGAAGATCCGCAAGGCATTCCGAATAACCTGATGCCATACATCGCCCAGGTTGCTGTAGGCCGTCGCGACTCGCTGGCGATTTTTGGTAACGATTATCCGACCGAAGACGGTACTGGCGTACGCGATTACATCCACGTAATGGATCTGGCGGACGGTCACGTCGTGGCGATGGAAAAACTGGCGAACAAGCCAGGCGTACACATCTACAACCTCGGTGCTGGCGTAGGCAGCAGCGTGCTGGACGTGGTTAATGCCTTCAGCAAAGCCTGCGGCAAACCGGTTAACTATCATTTTGCACCGCGTCGCGAGGGCGACCTTCCGGCCTACTGGGCGGACGCCAGCAAAGCCGACCGTGAACTGAACTGGCGCGTAACGCGCACACTCGATGAAATGGCGCAGGACACCTGGCACTGGCAGTCACGCCATCCACAGGGATATCCCGATTAAGGAACGACCATGACGCAATTTAATCCCGTTGATCATCCACATCGCCGCTACAACCCGCTCACCGGGCAATGGATTCTGGTTTCACCGCACCGCGCTAAGCGCCCCTGGCAGGGGGCGCAGGAAACGCCAGCCAAACAGGTGTTACCTGCGCACGATCCAGATTGCTTCCTCTGCGCAGGTAATGTGCGGGTGACAGGCGATAAAAACCCCGATTACACCGGGACTTACGTTTTCACTAATGACTTTGCGGCCTTGATGTCTGACACGCCAGATGCGCCAGAAAGCAACGATCCTTTGATGCGTTGCCAGAGCGCGCGCGGTACCAGCCGGGTGATCTGCTTTTCACCGGATCACAGTAAAACGCTGCCAGAGCTCAGTGTTGCGGCATTGACGGAAATCGTCAAAACCTGGCAGGAGCAAACCGCAGAACTGGGGAAAACGTACCCATGGGTGCAGGTCTTTGAAAACAAAGGCGCGGCGATGGGCTGCTCTAACCCGCATCCGCACGGACAGGTTTGGGCAAATAGCTTCCTGCCTAACGAAGCTGAGCGCGAAGACCGCCTGCAAAAAGAATATTTTGCCGAGCAGAAATCACCAATGCTGGTGGATTATGTTCAGCGCGAGCTGGCAGACGGTAGCCGTACCGTTGTTGAAACCGAACACTGGTTAGCCGTAGTGCCTTACTGGGCTGCCTGGCCGTTCGAAACGCTACTGCTGCCCAAAGCCCACGTTTTACGGATCACCGATTTGACCGACGCCCAGCGCAGCGATCTGGCGCTGGCGTTGAAAAAGCTGACCAGTCGTTATGACAACCTCTTCCAGTGCTCCTTCCCCTACTCTATGGGCTGGCACGGCGCGCCATTTAATGGCGAAGAGAATCAACACTGGCAGCTGCACGCGCACTTTTATCCGCCTCTGTTGCGCTCCGCCACCGTACGTAAATTTATGGTTGGTTATGAAATGCTGGCAGAGACCCAGCGAGACCTGACCGCAGAACAGGCAGCAGAGCGTTTGCGCGCAGTCAGCGATATCCATTTTCGCGAATCCGGAGTGTAAGAAATGAGTCTGAAAGAAAAAACGCAATCTCTGTTTGCCAACGCATTTGGCTACCCTGCCACTCACACCATTCAGGCGCCTGGCCGCGTGAATTTGATTGGTGAACACACCGACTACAACGACGGTTTCGTTCTGCCCTGCGCGATTGATTATCAAACCGTGATCAGTTGTGCGCCACGCGATGACCGTAAAGTTCGCGTAATGGCAGCCGATTATGAAAATCAGCTCGACGAGTTTTCCCTCGATGCGCCCATTGTCGCGCATGAAAACTATCAATGGGCGAACTACGTTCGTGGCGTGGTGAAACATCTGCAACTGCGTAACAACAGCTTCGGCGGCGTGGACATGGTGATCAGCGGCAATGTGCCGCAGGGTGCCGGGTTAAGTTCTTCCGCTTCACTGGAAGTCGCGGTCGGAACCGTATTGCAGCAGCTTTATCATCTGCCGCTGGACGGCGCACAAATCGCGCTTAACGGTCAGGAAGCAGAAAACCAGTTTGTTGGCTGTAACTGCGGGATCATGGATCAGCTAATTTCCGCACTCGGCAAGAAAGATCATGCCTTGCTGATTGACTGTCGCTCACTGGGGACCAAAGCAGTTTCCATGCCGAAAGGTGTGGCTGTCGTCATCATCAACAGTAACTTCAAACGTACCCTGGTTGGCAGCGAATACAACACCCGTCGTGAACAGTGCGAAACCGGTGCGCGTTTCTTCCAGCAGCCAGCTCTGCGCGATGTCACCATTGAAGAGTTCAACGCTGTTGCACATGAGCTGGACCCAATCGTGGCGAAACGCGTGCGTCATATCCTGACTGAAAACGCCCGCACCGTTGAAGCTGCCAGCGCGCTGGAGCAAGGCGACCTGAAACGTATGGGCGAGTTGATGGCGGAGTCTCATGCCTCTATGCGCGATGATTTCGAAATCACCGTGCCGCAAATTGACACTCTGGTAGAAATCGTCAAAGCTGTGATTGGCGACAAAGGTGGCGTACGCATGACCGGCGGCGGATTTGGCGGCTGTATCGTCGCGCTGATCCCGGAAGAGCTGGTGCCTGCCGTACAGCAAGCTGTCGCTGAACAATATGAAGCAAAAACAGGTATTAAAGAGACTTTTTACGTTTGTAAACCATCACAAGGAGCAGGACAGTGCTGAACGAAACTCCCGCACTGGCACCCGATGGTCAGCCGTACCGACTGTTAACTTTGCGTAACAACGCAGGGATGGTAGTCACGCTGATGGACTGGGGTGCGACTTTACTTTCAGCCCGTATTCCGCTTTCCGATGGCAGCGTCCGCGAGGCGCTGCTCGGCTGTGCCAGCCCGGAATGCTATCAGGATCAGGCCGCGTTTCTGGGGGCCTCTATTGGTCGTTATGCCAACCGCATCGCCAATAGCCGTTATACCTTTGACGGTGAAACCGTGACGCTTTCGCCAAGTCAGGGCGTTAACCAGCTGCACGGCGGCCCGGAAGGGTTCGACAAACGTCGCTGGCAGATTGTGAACCAGAACGATCGTCAGGTGCTGTTTGCCCTGACTTCAGATGATGGCGATCAGGGCTTCCCGGGTAATCTCGGCGCGACGGTGCAATATCGTCTGACCGACGATAACCGTATCTCCATTACTTATCGCGCCACAGTTGATAAACCTTGCCCGGTGAATATGACTAATCACGTCTATTTCAATCTTGACGGCGAGCAGTCTGACGTGCGCAATCACAAGTTGCAGATTCTGGCGGACGAATATCTGCCGGTTGATGAAGGCGGCATTCCGCACGACGGCCTGAAATCTGTCGCCGGAACGTCTTTTGATTTCCGCAGCGCCAAAATCATCGCCAGTGAGTTTCTTGCCGACGACGATCAGCGCAAAGTAAAAGGTTACGATCACGCGTTCTTGTTACAGGCCAAAGGCGATGGCAAGAAAGTGGCGGCGCATCTCTGGTCAGCAGATGAAAAATTGCAGCTGAAGGTCTACACCACTGCTCCGGCTCTGCAATTTTACTCCGGCAATTTCCTCGGCGGCACACCGTCGCGGGGAACCGAACCTTACGCCGACTGGCAAGGGCTGGCTCTGGAAAGCGAGTTTCTGCCGGACAGCCCGAACCACCCTGAATGGCCGCAACCGGACTGCTTCCTGCATCCTGGTGAAGAGTATTCCAGCCTGACGGAATATCAGTTTATTGCTGAGTAAGTTTAAGCCCTCGTCATGAGGGCTTTATCTCATATTGTTCAAATCACCAGCAAACACCGACATATTTGCAACTCAATATTCACAACAACCTTACACTGCGCCACTATTTTCGCTATGGTTATGCGTAAGCATTGCTGTTGCTTCGTCACGGCAATATAATGAGAATTATTATCATTAAAAGATGATTTGAGGAGTAAGTATATGGCTGTAACTAAGCTGGTTCTGGTTCGTCATGGCGAAAGTCAGTGGAACAAAGAAAACCGTTTCACCGGTTGGTACGACGTGGATCTTTCTGAGAAAGGCGTAAGCGAAGCAAAAGCAGCAGGTAAGCTGCTGAAAGAGGAAGGTTACAGCTTTGACTTTGCTTACACTTCTGTGCTGAAACGCGCTATCCATACCCTGTGGAATGTGCTGGACGAACTGGATCAGGCATGGCTGCCCGTTGAGAAATCCTGGAAACTGAACGAACGTCACTACGGTGCGTTGCAGGGTCTGAACAAAGCGGAAACCGCCGAAAAGTATGGCGACGAGCAGGTGAAACAATGGCGTCGTGGTTTTGCCGTGACTCCGCCGGAACTGACTAAAGATGATGAGCGTTATCCGGGTCACGATCCGCGTTACGCGAAACTGAGCGAGAAAGAGCTGCCGCTGACTGAAAGCCTGGCGCTGACCATTGACCGCGTGATCCCTTACTGGAATGAAACTATTCTACCGCGTATGAAGAGCGGTGAGCGCGTAATCATCGCCGCACACGGTAACTCCCTGCGTGCGCTGGTGAAATATCTTGATAACATGAGCGAAGAAGAGATTCTTGAGCTGAATATCCCGACTGGCGTGCCGCTGGTGTATGAGTTCGACGAGAATTTCAAACCGCTGAAACGCTATTATCTGGGTAATGCTGACGAGATCGCAGCGAAAGCAGCGGCGGTTGCTAACCAGGGTAAAGCGAAGTAAACGTCATTCGTTTAAAATGAGAAAGCCGACTGCAAGTGAGTCGGCTTTTTTGTTGCTAACAATGGAGCACATTGCCTGATGCGGCGCTGCGCGTCTTATCAGGCCTACGGTGATTCATCGGATACGCCACTCTGGCGGTGCATCCGACAATTAAACCTTACCCGCGACGCGCTTTTACTGCATTCGCCAGTTGACGTAACAGAGCATCGGTATCTTCCCAGCCAATGCAGGCATCAGTGATGCTCTTACCGTAGGCCAGCGGCTCCCCGCTCTCCAGGCTCTGATTGCCTTCAACCAGATGACTTTCCACCATCACGCCAATAATGGCCTTTTCGCCACCGGCAATCTGCTGGCAAACGTCAGCACAAACATCCATCTGCTTTTTGAATTGTTTTGACGAGTTAGCATGGCTGAAATCGATCATCACCTGTGCTGGCAGGCCTGCTTTGTTCAGCCCTTCTTTCACTTCAGCAACGTGCTTCGCGCTGTAGTTAGGCTCTTTACCGCCGCGCAGAATGATATGGCAATCGCCGTTACCGCTGGTATTCACAATCGCCGAATGCCCCCATTTCGTTACGGACAGGAAGCAGTGCGGCGCACCGGCGGCATTAATGGCATCGATAGCCACTTTAATCGTACCGTCGGTGCCATTTTTGAAGCCGACCGGACAAGAAAGCCCTGATGCCAGTTCGCGGTGCACCTGCGATTCGGTGGTACGTGCGCCAATTGCGCCCCAGCTCATCAGGTCAGCGAGATATTGTGGGGTGATCATATCGAGAAACTCACCCGCCGCTGGCAGACCGCTGTCGTTAATATCAAGCAGCAATTTACGGGCTATACGCAGACCGTCGTTGATCTGGAAGCTGTTATCCATATGCGGATCGTTAATCAGCCCTTTCCAGCCCACCGTGGTACGCGGCTTTTCAAAATAGACGCGCATTACGATTTCCAGCTCATCTTTCAGCTCTTCACGCAGCGCCAGCAAGCGAGTGGCATACTCTTTAGCCGCGACAGGATCATGAATTGAGCACGGGCCAATCACCACCAACAGGCGATCATCATTACCTTTCAGGATCTTATGGATCGCTTTTCGGGCATGGGCAACCGTATTCGCGGCATTTTCAGTAGCGGGGAATTTTTCCAGCAATGCGACAGGAGGAAGTAACTCTTTGATTTCTTTGATGCGTAAATCGTCGTTCTGATAATTCATGTCTGTTCCAGTGTTGCCATACTTATCTTAGTGAATGCAATACTTCCAATCTATATCTTCCGTCAGAATGTGTAAACGGGGTTTTACACTATGAACGGATTAATCCTGGAATTAGCAAGAAAAACGCCAGATTGTCGCGAAAAACGAGATCTCTCCTACAATTTCTAACTGTAACTCCTTTGTTTGTTAATTATTTCAAGATTCTCTGCTGGATTTCTTTGCCTGGCTGAAATCTTAAACCAATGCCTTATATTCACCTGCAAATGCACTGTTGGAAGAGGTTATCCGACATAACGACCATAACAGGAGCATCCTATGAAAATGACAAAACTGGCCACATTATTTCTGACTGCCACTCTAAGCCTTGCCAGCGGTGCCGCACTGGCTGCCGATAGCGGAGCGCAAACTAATAACGGCCAGGCAAACGCCGCCGCTGATGCGGGCCAGGTAGCCCCTGACGCCCGTGAAAATGTCGCGCCAAATAACGTCGACAATAACGGGGTAAATACGGGTTCTGGCGGCACAATGCTGCATCCGGATGGTTCTTCAATGAACAATGACGGCATGACCAAAGATGAAGAGCACAAGAACACCATGTGCAAAGATGGTCGCTGTCCGGATATCAATAAAAAGGTACAAACCGGTGATGGCATCAATAATGATGTCGATACCAAAACCGACGGTACCACGCAGTAACCCTGCAAAATAGCCAATAATGGGAGAGCGGAGTCTCTCCCTTTTAATTTTTCCCTTCTAAAAGCAGTATGATGTCATAAAGTTAAGTGAGAATAATTAAGGGATGACTCGTCATGGCGCACTCACACTCACACACGTCCTCACACCTGCCAGAAGATAATAATGCTCGTCGCTTGTTGTATGCTTTCGGCGTGACTGCCGGGTTTATGCTGGTAGAAGTCATTGGTGGTTTTCTTTCTGGTTCTCTGGCTTTGCTGGCCGATGCGGGTCATATGTTGACCGATACTGCCGCCCTGCTTTTCGCCCTACTCGCCGTGCAATTTTCACGTCGTCCTCCCACCATTCGCCACACTTTCGGTTGGCTAAGACTGACCACGCTCGCGGCGTTTGTGAATGCCATCGCCCTGGTGGTGATTACCATTTTGATTGTCTGGGAGGCGATAGAACGCTTCCGCACGCCGCGTCCGGTCGAGGGCGGCATGATGATGGCAATTGCCGTGGCTGGGTTGCTGGCAAATATACTTTCTTTCTGGTTACTTCATCACGGCAGCGAAGAGAAAAACCTCAACGTACGAGCAGCGGCACTGCATGTGCTCGGGGACCTGCTGGGTTCGGTTGGGGCTATTATTGCCGCGTTGATTATTATCTGGACCGGCTGGACACCTGCTGACCCCATTCTCTCGATACTGGTGTCGCTTCTGGTTCTGCGTAGCGCGTGGCGACTGTTGAAAGATAGCGTGAATGAATTACTTGAGGGTGCACCGGTATCGCTGGATATCGCTGAACTGAAGCGTCGTATGTGCCGGGAAATCCCGGAAGTCCGCAATGTGCACCATGTGCATGTATGGATGGTAGGCGAGAAGCCGGTGATGACGTTGCATGTGCAGGTGATCCCGCCACACGATCACGATGCCTTGTTGGATCAGATCCAACACTACCTGATGGATCACTATCAGATTGAGCACGCCACCATTCAGATGGAATATCAACCTTGTCATGGGCCAGACTGCCACCTGAATGAAGGGGTGTCTGGCCATTCACATCATCACCATTAATGGGACAGCGCGCGTGAGCCTCTTTCACGTGCGCTGTTGATCCACATCCGGCTGCCGTTGAGCGCAATAAAGGTCAGGATGATGTACTCCAGAGACATGGCGTAAACGCCCTGAAGTGCAAAAATAACGACGCTAATCACGTTAATAATCACCCACAACAGCCAGTTTTCCACATACTTACGCGTCATCAGAATCATTGCCACGATAGATAACACCATCATGCATGAATCCCAGAACGGGAAAGCGTCCGGTTGCAGTTCAGGCATCACAACCTGTAATCCTAATGCTTGCATGATGATGACTGCCACGCGGGTCAAAAATGCAAACACCGGATTGATAAATACCGTCATCAGACCAATAGCAATGACACAAACCGCCAGCCAGGTTAATGCCTTCGGCAATGGTAACCAGCGAATTTTCAACTCCGCCTCGTTCTGACTGGTTTGTCGCGACCACGCATACCAGCCGTAAATATTCGCGGCAAAGAAAAACACCTGTAATAGCAGGCTGGCATACAGCTGAATCTGAAAGAAAATAATGCCAAACAAGGTGACGTTGATCAGGCCAAAGAAGTAGTTGCTGATCTTCTCCAGACTGGCAAGGCCAATACACAGCAACCCGGCGATCGTGCCTACCGCTTCGATCCATGAGAGATCATAACCGCCTGCCCCTATTGGTATATGTACCAGGATATTCTGCACACTAAAAAAATCCATCTTTCCCCCAAAGCGTAACGTTACGCCTTATTATTCGTTATCCACGTAGTGTAGCAGCAAAATCCAGCATACGATTGAGCGGCACCAGCGCCCTCTCTCGCAGCCTCTCATCAACATGAACCTCGTGATTACTTCCTTCCTGTTCTAATGCCTCAGCGATAGCCTGAAGGCCATTCATGGCCATCCACGGACAATGCGCGCAGCTGCGGCAGGTTGCGCCCTCACCCGCGGTTGGTGCTTCCAGTAACTCTTTATCTGGCACCGCCTGCTGCATTTTGTAGAAAATGCCCCGATCGGTTGCCACGATAAGCCGCTGATGTGGCAATGTTTTTGCAGCAGCGATCAGTTGACTGGTGGAACCGACCGCATCCGCCATATCGACAATAGCTTGTGGTGATTCTGGATGCACCAGTATGGCAGCATCCGGGTATTCTTCTTGCAAGCGGGTTAACGCCTGAGTCTTAAATTCATCATGCACAATGCAAGCCCCCTGCCAGCATAAAATGTCTGCGCCCGTCTGTTTTTGCACGTAACGCCCCAGATGTTTGTCGGGTGCCCAGATGATTTTTTCACCCAAACTATCAAGATGATCAATAAGTTCGACGGCAATGCTTGAAGTTACCACCCAATCTGCGCGCGCTTTTACCGCAGCAGAAGTGTTGGCGTAGACGACGACAGTACGATCGGGATGGGCATCGCAAAATGCGTTAAATTCTTCAACAGGGCAGCCGAGATCCAGTGAACACTCAGCCTGAAGTGTCGGCATCAGAATTGTTTTTTCCGGACTGAGAATTTTGGCGGTTTCTCCCATAAATCTCACCCCAGCGACTAACAACGTAGAAGCGGGATGCTTTGCACCGAAGCGCGCCATTTCCAAAGAATCAGAAATACAGCCACCGGTTTCTTCTGCCAGTTGTTGAATTTCGGGATCGGTATAGTAGTGGGCAACCATCACCGCATTACGTTCTTTTAGCAGACGTTCTATCTTCTCGCGGTAATACGCTTTTTCATCAATGCTTAACGGCGTCGGCTTCGGGGGGAAAGGATAAATCGCCGTGTCTGGATCAAACATCACGCTCATCTTACCATCTCGTTTTACAGGCTTAACGTTAAAACCGACATTAGCGTGATATTCGCTGTTATCGGTGTAATTTGTTTTATATGCTAAACAAGATAGTCGAATGGTGGGGAAAAGTCACTCGAATTACGTATGAGATGCCGAATGCCACACTTTGCGTCTTATTCCTCCGACGTAAAGTTGTTTACGCAGCAAGCGCGGAGTATGTCATCAGGGTCAAGAATTGAAATTGAGAGATGCCTGAATAGCAAAAAAGCGCCTTTAGGGCGCTTTTTTACATTGGTGGGTCGTGCAGGATTCGAACCTGCGACCAATTGATTAAAAGTCAACTGCTCTACCAACTGAGCTAACGACCCACTTTTTCGTTGCTTTCGGTTTGTTTGATATCCCGTGGCAACGGCGGCATATATTACTGATTTCAGACTTGAGCGCAACAAAAATTTCGATGTAGATCACTCAACTGCTTATGATTCGCACGACACGACCAGAAATAATGCGACTTCTGGTCGTGTGTTATGCATTACATCGCGTTCAGACGTTTTTGCGCCTGTTTAGCGCCATCAGTACCAGGGTATTTACTGATAACCTGCTGGTATACGGCTTTCGCTTTTGCGGTGTCACCTTTGTCCTGCATGATGACGCCGACTTTAAACATCGCATCTGCAGCCTTTGGTGACTTCGGATAGTTTTTCACTACCGAAGCAAAATAGTACGCCGCATCATCTTTTTTACCCTTGTTGTAGTTTAACTGACCCAGCCAATAATTGGCGTTTGGCAGGTAAGTTGAATCAGGGTAATTTTTGATGAAATTCTGAAATGCCACCATTGCGTCATCCTGGCGGGATTTATCCTGCACCAGCGCAATAGCTGCATTGTAATCCGTGTTTGCATCACCGCTTTTCACCGGCGCGCCAGCATTCGCAGTACCAGCATCAGCTGTCGGCGTCGTTGATGCCGCCGCACCGCTTTGATCACCGCTGGTTGATTGCGCCGCTGCACCACCGCTGCTGAGGCTGTCGATCTGCAACAGGATCTGCTTTTGCCGCTCCACGACCTGATTCAGTTGATACTGATTTTCCTGAATCTGACCACGCAGGGAATCAATATCGGATTGATTATCAGAGAGTTGTTGCTGGAGTTGGGTTAAAAGCTGGCTGTGAGCATTAGAAATACGCTCAAGTTGAGTGACGCGGTCTTCGACCGAGCCTGAGCCGACACTACTGATTGGTGCCTGAGCAAAAGCGGCCCAGGGGGCCGCTATACCAACCAGTAACGACAGACTCAATAGTTGATGTCTGAAGTTACTGCTCATGCAATTCTCTTAGTAAACCAGTACCGCACGACGGTTTTTGGAGTATGCCGCTTCGTCATGACCCAGTACTGCAGGTTTTTCTTTACCGTAAGAAACGATGGAGATCTGGTCTGCAGAAACGCCTTTACCCTGCAGGTACATCTTAACGGCGTTCGCACGACGTTCACCCAGGGAGATGTTGTATTCCGGAGTACCACGTTCGTCCGCGTGACCTTCTACGGTGACTTTGTAAGACGGGTTGCTACGCAGGAAGTTTGCATGTGCATCCAGCATTTGAGCGAAGTCAGAACGGATATCGTACTTGTCCAGATCGAAGTAAACGATGTTGTTCTGCTGCAGCTGTTGCATTTGCAGACGAGCCTGCTCTTCGGAAGACATGTTGCCGTTGCCGCCGTTCGCATCCATACCAGTGCCGGCACCCAGCATGCCTTCGCTGCCGTCATTGCTGGCGTTCTTGTTGGAAGAACATGCCGCAATTGCCATAACAGGCAGAGCAATCATCAGCCCTTTCAGCACTTTGTTCAGTTGCATTTCAATGATTCCTTTACTATTCAATTAATTATTATCACAGATACGGCGACCAGGCAGGGAATTTGACCTGTCCATCAGTTGCCGGAAGACGCGCTTTGAAACGCCCATCTGTAGAAACCAAATTCAGCACGGATCCCATCCCCTGAGAAGAGCTGTAGATTACCATAGTGCCGTTAGGTGCCAGACTTGGCGTTTCATCCAGGAACGTGGACGACAGAACTTGTACGCCTCCCGTTGCCAGATCTTGTTTGGCAATGTGCTGCTGCCCACCGTTGGAGCTGACCATTACCATAAATTTACCGTCGCTGCTGACATCCGCATCCTGGTTCTGCGAACCTTCCCAGGTAATACGTTGTGGCGCACCGCCGTTGATATTCACTTTATAAACCTGTGGACGACCGGCCTGGTCAGAAGTAAATGCCAGGTTCTGGCTGTCCGGGAACCAGGTCGGTTCGGTATTGTTACTGCGACCATCAGTCACCTGGCGGATCTGACCAGAAGCCAAATCCATTACGTACAGGTTCAGGCTACCGGTTTTCGACAAGGCGAATGCCAGTTTGCTGCCGTCTGGCGAGAATGCAGGCGCACCGTTGTGACGCGGGAATGAAGCCACCTGACGTACAGCGCCGTTTGCCAGCGTTTGGATAACCAGCGCGGAACGACCGCTTTCGAAGGTCACATAAGCCAGTTTAGAACCGTCTGGTGACCACGCCGGGGACATCAGCGGCTGTGGTGAACGGTGAACGACAAACTGGTTGTAACCGTCATAGTCAGATACGCGCAGTTCATACGGGAACTGACCGCCGTTGGTCTGAACAACGTAGGCAATACGGGTACGGAACGCACCTTTAATACCGGTCAGTTTTTCAAACACTTCATCACTGGCGGTATGACCAGCATAACGCAGCCACTGCTTGTTCACTTTGTACGAGTTCTGAGCAAGTACAGTACCCGGTGCGCCGCCAGTGTCAACAAGTTGATAAGCAACATTGTAAGAACCATCCGGATTCGGAGTGACCTGACCGACAACTACAGCGTCAATACCCAGCGCGGACCATGCAGCTGGTTGTACTTCCTGCGCACTACCCGGCTGCTGTGGCAGACGAGCGCGATCTAACGGATTAAATTTACCGCTGTTACGCAAGTCGGCAGCAACGATGCCGCCAATATCTTCAGGTGCCGCACCAGGGCCCGCCCACTGGAAAGGAACAACTCCAATAGGACGACCGGAATCTACACCGCTGTCGATCACAATGCGGACTTCAGCATGCAGAACTGATGCCCACAGTATGAGAAAACCAAATGCTACTCGTAATGCCTGCTTCATCATATCTCCCTTATCTGGACCGATGGCCCACGATAATTTAGCAGAATGTTAACAAACTAAAATACACAAAACTACCAGAACCCCGTGGCAACCGGTGCCTGATGTTGACCGTCGGAACAGTCAACATCGCGATTACGGTTTGAAGTCCAATGGCGCGTTTTTGAACACTTCATATACTGCCTGGCTTGGTGGTTTCGGGATCTTCGCAAGTTTAGCTGCTGCCAACGCAGCCTGACAAAGTGCGGGATCGCCACCTTCAGGTTTGATATCCAGTAACATACCATCGGGTGCCAGTTTTATGCGCAGCGTACAGGTTTTGCCTGCATAGGACGATGCGTCATAGAACTTACTTTCGATAGCAGATTTAATCTGCCCGGCATAGTTATTGATATCGGCCCCTGATGCGCCATTGTTTTTAGTATTACCACTCCCGGCAGGCGAAGCATTGTTCCCTTTCGCCCCTCCCCCCGTTTTCGGTGCATTCTTACCAGAGCTTAGCTCACCGAAAATATCATCTGCCTCTGCGGCAGCTTTTGCTGCAGCGGCTTTTTCAGCTGCTGCTTTTGCAGCTGCCGCTTTTTTGTCTGCGGCGGCTTTTTCTGCCGCTGCTTTCTTATCAGCTGCTGCCTTTTCTGCAGCCGCTTTTTCTGCTGCTTTTTTGTCGGCTGCAGCTTTCTCTGCTGCCGCTTTCTTATCAGCTGCAGCCTTTTCAGCAGCCGCTTTCTTCTCAGCTTCTGCCTTGGCTTTTTCAGCAGCTTCAGTTGCCGCTTTCTTTCTTGCTTCAGCTGCAGCTGCTTCTGCCGCTTCTGCTTTCTTCTTCAGCGCCGCAGCGGCTGCCTCGGCTTTTTTCTGCGCTTCGGCTGCGGCTTTGGCGGCTTCTGCTTCTGCTTTTTTCTTCGCATCTGCAGCCGCTTTCTTCGCTGCATCTTCCGCAGCTTTAGCATCCGCTTCGGCCTTCGCTTTAGCATCTGCCGCCGCTTTCGCTGCCGCCTCTTCCGCTTGCTTCTGCTTTAACTCGGCCTGTTTTGCGGCTTCTTCAGCCTGCTTTTTCTGTTCCTGAGCAGCTAACCGCTCTTTCTCAAGTTGCTTCAGGCGTTCCTGTTCAGCCGCTTGTTTCTCACGCAGTTCTTCAGCAGCCTGCTGTTCCTTCATCTTGCGCTGCTCATCAGAACGCTTCGCGCTTGATTCCTGGCTTTGCATGCGTTTGTACTGCTCAACTACCGCACCTGAATCAACCATGACAGCGTCGATGGACGAACCACCGCCGCCTCCGGCTGAAGCTTCTATATTCTCATCGAACGAACTCCAGATCAGCGCCGCAAATAAGATGACATGCAGCACTGCTGAAATAATTATCGCCCGCTTGAGCTTGTCGTTTTGTTCGGTTGCCTTTGACACTCTCGGTTTCCAAAAACTGTTCGCCTGTTACCCGCTCTCTTTCAAGCAAGGGAAACGCAGATGTTTAGATAGGCTGCGTCATTAAACCAACCGATTTCACACCCGCACTATGTAACAAGTTCAGTGCTTTAATTATTTCATCGTAAGGCACATCTTTTGCGCCCCCGATCAGAAAGACCGTTTTCGGGTTGGCCTTGAAACGGCTGGACACTTCCGCCACCACTTGCTCTGGTGGTAAACGCTCCAGGCGATCTTTCTCAACCACCACGGTGTACTGACCAATACCAGACACTTCAACAATCACTGGCGGATTATCGTTACTGCTCACCGCCTGTGATTCAGTAGCGTCTGGCAGATCGACCTCCACGCTCTGGGTGATGATGGGCGCTGTCGCCATAAAGATCAGCAACAGCACCAGCAGTACGTCCAGCAACGGTACAATGTTGATTTCGGACTTGAGATCGCGACGACCTCGTCCACGCGCTCTGGCCATGGCTTACCCCTTGTTGCTCTCGCTAACGGTAAACGCCTGGCGGTGCAGAATCGCGGTAAACTCTTCCATAAAGTTGTCGTAATTCAGTTCCAGTTTGTTTACGCGCTGGTTGAGGCGGTTGTAGGCCATAACTGCCGGAATTGCGGCGAACAGACCAATTGCCGTCGCAATCAACGCTTCTGCGATACCGGGCGCAACCATTTGCAGTGTTGCTTGTTTTACCGCCCCGAGGGCGATAAAGGCGTGCATGATCCCCCAGACCGTACCAAACAGACCAATATACGGGCTGATGGAGCCAACCGTACCGAGGAACGGAATGTGCGTTTCCAGATTTTCAAGTTCACGGTTCATGGAAATACGCATCGCACGCGACGCCCCTTCTACTACGGCTTCCGGCGCATGGCTATTGGCACGATGCAGGCGCACAAATTCTTTGAACCCGCTGTAAAAGATTTGTTCCGAACCGGTCAGATTATCCCGTTTCCCCTGGCTCTCTTGATAGAGGCGAGAGAGTTCGATTCCAGACCAGAATTTATCCTCAAACGCTTCGGCTTCGCGCGCCGCTGCGTTAAGAATACGGGTCCGCTGGATAATAATGGCCCAGGATGCGATTGAAAAACCAATCAAAATCAACATGATAAGTTTAACCAGAAGGCTAGCCTTCAGGAACAAATCAAGGATATTCATGTCAGTCACTGCTTAAACTCCGCGACAATAGACTTGGGAAGCGCACGAGGCTTCATTTTGAGTGGGTCAACGCAAACAACCAGAACCTCTGCTTCATTCAGCAAAGTATTCTCGGCGTTGACAATACGTTGCGTGAAAACCAAAGAGGTGCCACGCATTGATGTTATTTCAGTCTGTATTTCGAGCATATCGTCGAGCCGCGCAGGTGCGTAATATTCCACCGTCATTTTACGTACCACAAAGGCAACGCGTTCAGCCATCAGCGCCTGCTGACTGAAGTGATGATGACGCAGCATCTCTGTGCGTGCTCTTTCATAAAAAGCGACGTAACTGGCGTGGTACACCACACCACCGGCATCGGTATCTTCATAGTAGACGCGAACCGGCCATCGAAACAGCGTTGTATTCACTTTACATCCCGGTAATGCAACAAAAGTTAGAGCTTTTAAACGCTGCTACTATACGCGCGCGATTGAGGTTTGGGAATGAGGGCAAGTTAAGGGAGCGTAAAAATTTATGGGCCTGGCGCGGCCCATAATTTTTTAAAGAGAATTCTGATTTAAAAGAAGAAGAAAATCAGCCCGACAATGAGAACCATATCGGCAAGCAATGGGCAAAAAATCCCTTGCCAAAGAACCTTCTGCGGACGAAAGCCCACGCCGTGAATCACACCAGCACAGACGGCCCACATCAGCAATAAACCATGCCAGATTTCCAGTTCACTGGTCTTCGCGGCGAAACGTGATGGGTCCCAAAACATACATCCTGCTAACAGAAGCGCCATCACGAAGGAAAGCGCCCGCAGGGGGCGCTTGTCCATTACCGCATACAAGGTTGCGATAATCTTACTCATCAGATGTCTTCTTGACCGGCTTTGCCTGATTCGACGTGCTCAAGCGCCAGCGCGGTGATTACCCCAAACGAACAGGCAAGAAGCGTTCCCAGAATCCATGCGAAATACCACATTTTTAGCTCCTTACTTAGTACAGAGAGTGGGTGTTACGTTCAATATCTTCTTTGGTGATACGACCGAACATTTTCCAGTAACACCAGGCAGTGTAGAGCAGAATGATCGGTACCAGAACCACCGCAACCCAGGTCATGACGTTAAGCGTCAGCTGGCTGGAAGTTGCATCCCACATTGTCAGACTTGCGTTCATCATGGTGCTGGACGGCATCACAAACGGGAACATTGCGATACCGGCAGTCAGGATGATGCAGGCCAGCGTCAGGGAGGAGAACACAAACGCCCATGCGGCTTTATCCATACGTGCAGTCAGGATGGTCAGCAGCGGCAGAACCACACCCAGTGCCGGAATAGCCCACAGAATTGGCGTGTTGTTGAAGTTAACCAGCCATGCGCCAGCTTCACGAACCACTTCTTTATTCAGCGGGTTAGAGGCTGCGTAATGGTCCATTGTCGATTTCACGACATAACCATCGATACCGTACATCACCCATACACCAGCCAGTGCGAAGCAGACCAGTGTCACCAGTGCCGCCACCTGAGCCGTTGCACGGGTACGCAGGTGCAGTTCGCCCACGGTACGCATTTGCAGATAGGTTGCGCCCTGAGTAATGATCATCCCTACGCTCACCACGCCTGCCAGCAGGCCGAACGGGTTAAGCAGCTGGAAGAAGTTACCGGTGTAGTACAGACGCAGATATTCATCAACGTTGAACGGTACGCCCTGCAACAGGTTACCGAACGCTACACCAATCACCAACGGCGGAACGAAGCTACCAATGAAGATGCCCCAGTCCCACATGTTACGCCAGCGGGTTTCTTCAATCTTGGAGCGGTAGTCAAAACCGACCGGACGGAAGAACAAAGACGCCAGCACGAGGATCATCGCCACATAGAAGCCGGAGAACGCAGCGGCATAGACCATCGGCCAGGCAGCAAACAGTGCGCCGCCTGCGGTGATCAGCCAAACCTGGTTACCGTCCCAGTGTGGTGCGATGGAGTTAATCATAATTCGACGCTCGGTGTCGTTACGACCGAGGAAACGGGTGAGCATGCCCACCCCCATGTCGAAACCATCAGTGACTGCAAAACCAATCAGCAGAACGCCAACCAGCAGCCACCAGATAAAACGCAATACTTCATAATCGATCATTTGACGACTCCTGTCTTAGCGTGCCGGCTGAGTAGTCGTGGAAGACTGCTCAAAGTGATAGCGACCGGTTTTCAGGCTGCTTGGGCCGAGGCGTGCAAACTTGAACATTAAGAACAATTCTGCCACCAGGAACAGGGTATACAGGCCGCAAATCAGCACCATTGAGAAGATGAGATCGCCTGCGGTCAGTGACGAGTTCGCCACAGCTGTCGGCAGCACTTCACCGATAGCCCACGGTTGGCGGCCATATTCAGCCACGAACCAGCCCGCTTCTACAGCAATCCACGGCAGCGGAATACCGTACAGCGCGGCGCGCAGCAGCCATTTTTTCTCGCCAATGCGGTTGCGGATGACACTCCAGAAAGAGAGCGCGATGATTGCCAGCAGCAGGAAGCCACACGCCACCATGATACGGAACGCGAAGTACAGCGGCGCTACACGCGGAATGGAGTCTTTGGTTGCCTGTTGAATCTGCGCTTCAGTCGCATCAGCCACGTTTGGCGTATAGCGTTTCAGCAGCAGACCGTAACCGAGGTCCTTCTTCATGCTATTGAACTGGTCACGAACCGCCTGGTCGGTAGAACCAGAACGCAGTTGTTCGAGCAGAGAGTACGCCTTCATCCCGTTACGAATGCGTTCTTCATGCTGCACCATCAGTTCTTTCAGGCCGATAACTGGAGTATCCACGGAACGCGTTGCAATGATGCCCAGCGCGTAAGGGATCTGGATCGCAAATTTGTTCGTCTCCTCTTCCTGATCAGGAATGCCGAACAGAGTAAAGGCAGCAGGCGCAGGTTGCGTTTCCCACTCAGCTTCAATAGCAGCCAGTTTGGTTTTCTGCACGTCGCCCATTTCGTAGCCGGATTCATCACCCAGAACAATAACAGACAGAACGGCAGCCATACCGAAGCTGGCAGCGATAGCAAAGGAGCGTTTAGCGAAGGCGAAGTCACGACCTTTCAGCATATACCATGCGCTGATACCGAGGATGAACATCGCGCCAGTCACATAACCAGACGCTACAGTGTGAACGAATTTCACCTGAGCAACCGGGTTAAGCACCAGCTCGGAGAAGCTCACCATCTCCATACGCATAGTTTCAAAGTTGAAATCGGACGCGATTGGGTTTTGCATCCAGCCGTTCGCAACCAGAATCCACAGTGCGGACAGGTTTGAACCGAGCGCCACCAGCCAGGTGACACACATATGCTGAACTTTACCCAGACGATCCCAACCGAAGAAGAACAGACCTACAAAGGTGGATTCGAGGAAGAAGGCCATTAGACCTTCAATTGCCAGCGGCGCACCGAAGATATCCCCTACATAGTGGGAATAGTAAGACCAGTTAGTCCCGAACTGGAACTCCATGGTCAGACCGGTAGCCACACCCAGAGCGAAGTTGATACCAAACAACTTGCCCCAGAACTTGGTCATATCTTTATAAATCTGTTTGCCGGAAAGGACGTAGACCGTTTCCATAATGGCCAGCAGGAACGCCATACCGAGCGTCAGTGGCACAAAAAGGAAGTGGTACATCGCGGTCAAGGCAAACTGTAAGCGCGACAGTTCGACTATATCTAACATCATGACTCCTTGCTCATCGCATGAAGACTCCGAGAGTGAACCCCGTTAGAAAGGGTCACACGCATGCCCCAATACAAAATTATTTGCTCGCCTCTATCGTTGCCATTTCATCAAAAGAGGAAAAGACAATGATAAAAAAGTTACAAATATGTTAATGAATAAACCAAATTGATCCCGTAATTATATTACGCCGCAAAATCCTTACAATAAACAGGTTTTTATTGAGCAAATTTGCATTTTTCGACAGTGATCAATTTATAGCGAAATTGTCACGATCTCACCAATTTGATCTACGACAATTTATCGTGTTTTGCAGATTTTTTTCAAGAATTAAAAATTGATTTATATCAAAACCAACCAAATATGTTAATTATGTATAAACCATAGATCATTGGTGATTTTATTGTTAATTTATTGTGAAATATTTATGCAGCACAATTATTACAATGAAAAGGTATAGATAAAAAACCAGTGTTTTATTTAACAGAACCGCCTTATCCACTTTTTATAATACCAATTGATTAGAGTAGCCAATTTGTTGCTATTTTACATAACATATTTTTATCAAAGTTAATTGATTGTTGCCTTTATGAGCACCGGCCGTAAGCCCGTTATGTTATTGTTTCATTAGTAATAATCACTTAAATGTATCGATGAAACAGGTATGACTTAGCGGGAGTGATTGTTTCTGAGTGTACAGAGACCACTTTCGCCTGATAAATGAAAAATGAGCGATTTTTGCAAGTTAGTTTTTCTATAGCCGAGTACGCTCAGCGCCTCGCTTGATTACAATGAGGTTGCTGCTATGAGTCCTGATAATATCGGTTCGGCTGTCAATCGCTTCTCAGGTTGGCCATCTAATGATCCTCTAAAAACAGATGAAGAATCAATGACATCACCCGTGACTGTGCAGGTAATAAAGATGATTGCCGCCATCCTTGATCCACATCGGATAGTCGTTGGAATTGATACACTTTATACAACGCAGCGCGAAACATTTACCTCAGAGAGTCAACAGCTCATTGAATCAGCATTGCAAACACTTCATGTGATGAATTTAAATAATCTGGAAACAAATTGCGATGAAGAAGGTCACTATCTGGCTTTTGAATATAACGTTGACACCTCTGACAGAATAACCGTTTCTGCTTATAATGAAAAAAAGCCTGGCTGCTATGGCCAATGTCTTTTAATACAGGATGACGAAACAGACTTATTTAACCTGATAAAAGTTAAAATTTTTGAAGCCAGGCATAATTATGTCGCTCAATTGATGAGCGATCCGGAATTTATGTTCAAATTTAGTTATAGCGCTCAACAAAATAGATTAGAACCTCATCTTCTGGTTCCCACTTATTTCCCTCTAAAAACAAACGAACCGGTTACGCAAGAGGATATACTGTTACTTTATCGTTTCTTTAAAATGGATGGTGATTTTAATATATTAACATCAGATGAATACATGAGTATCATGACACCTCTGATGAAGTGTGAGCGCAGCATCCACGACCACAACAGGTATGTGACGGGCAAAGATACCCTTCTTCTGGACTATCCTCCTTCTGGTAACCAGATATATTTCCATATTTTTCCTGACGAATCAGCAACACTAGTCCTTTATTTTTCAAACAATGACCTTGAATGTTTCGTCTTTGAAAGAGATATTCCGAGCCAGTATCGCTTTTTCAAAATGTTTACCAATCTGGCACTGGTTATAGATCAGTTAACCGATGCCAATCAAATACTTTAATTTTTATATATCCCCTGTGGCAAATATTGCTAAACAATGCCCGGGGATTAATTTTTATTACTCACGGAAAGATTTAAATAATGATCCCATCTCAGATCTCTTTCAATACTCTTCCTGTCAATGCAACATACGCTTCAGAGCCAACAGTTGACACACAAAAATTCTCTGACATCCTCTACTCAGCGGGGTGTTCCCTAAAGGATCTGGCTTATCTGAGCAGATGTCTGGCATCAATACATCCGACTATCGCCAAAAACATTTATGAAACAGAAAATCTCAGCGATCAAAAATTACTACATATTGATTGCCGTAGTACAAATGAAATCAAGATAAATATCTTTTTTGGTCAACAACGAGAAGGATTAATTGAAATTAATTCTGACACAGTCATTTTTTCGATACTGTCTTCATTGATTGACTCCGCCATTTCTAAATTTCAACACCAAAACCCGGTTAACGGTTCAGTTAATCCTGAAATATTGTATGAGGATTATACTGATTAAATCCACCCTGTCGCGAAAAATGGCCTGCGTTATTGCCAGACGTAATAAAACCTTTGATTAACGTTACTCATACTGGTAGCACCTTCATGTACCTCTCTTTTTTACGAAAAATCAAAAGAGCTAACTAAGGTCATAATTCGCATGAATCATTAACCATTTGTTATTTTCAACATTATTTTTACATTAAGCAGAGATGAATTGCAGTGAAATTCGACTTAAATCTTATGAAATGCATTTACTCATGGCTAAAACCACGTCACAAAAATGCAAATTAGAAGTAGATCACAATTATCTCAATACATTAAATCAAGTTAATTTTAAAAATTTAACATTCATGACATTAGTTGACATAACACACTGAATTAACATGGAAATTTAAAAACACACTTTAAACAATCATTTCCCGAAAGACATTTTGAAAATAGATCAATTGCAACATTACGGTCAGATAAAGACACTCCTGTGATATTAAACCTGTGCCGTTATGAACGGCCATAAATACGACGTGTGTAACTTATTTTACTCTCTGTCTTACAAAGGATTACCCATGAAGAAAGCAACACTTGTGATTGGCGTTATTGGCGCGGACTGCCATGCAGTAGGCAATAAAGTTCTGGACCGCGTTTTTAGCAACCACGACTTCAGAGTCATTAATCTGGGCGTAATGGTCAGCCAGGACGAATATATTGATGCTGCCATTGAAACTGGCGCTGACGCGATTGTCGTCTCCTCTATCTATGGGCATGGCGATATCGACTGTCTGGGCATGCGCGAACGCTGCATCGAGCGTGGACTGGGGGACATCCTGCTCTATGTGGGCGGTAACCTGGTGGTAGGAAAACATGACTTCGCTGACGTGGAAAACAAGTTCAAAGAGATGGGATTTGATCGCGTATTTGCCCCAAGTCATGACTTAGAAGAGGTTTGTCAGCTGATGGCCCACGATATCAACCAACGTCATGACGTTGATACTCGTATTCTTGAAGAGGCTATCTGATGCAAATCGTCTCTGTCGATATTGGATCGACGTGGACCAAAGCAGCCCTCTTTACCCGGGAGGGGGACGCGTTAACGTTGGTTAACCACGTACTGACCCCAACCACCACCCATCATCTGGCGAAGGGGTTTTTCTCCAGCCTGAACCAGGTGTTAAACGTAGATAATGCCCTCCCCCTGTTAAACAGCGGTGAGGTTGCATTGAAGTATTCCTCCTCTGCCAAAGGTGGGCTGGCGGTTGCCGCAATGGGATTGGTGCCTTCTATCACCCTGGAAACCGCGAAAGTAACCGCTCACTCTGCGGGTGCTAAAATTGCGCAATATTACGCCTACAAGCTGAACCGCCGTGATATCCAGGCACTGGAAGAAACGCAGCCCGATATTCTCTTGTTCACCGGCGGCACCGACGGCGGAGAAGAAAGCTACGGACTGAATAACGCCCGTGTGCTGGCAGAATCCAAACTCGACTGCGCCATTATTTATGCCGGAAACCGGGATATTCAGGACGAGGTGCAGGAGATCCTCGGGCATAAAGACCTGACCATCGTCGACAACGTTCTGCCCGATCTTGACCATCCGAACCCTTTAGCCGCACGCCAGGCTATTTGCGACATATTCCTTAAACGCATCGTTAAAGGGAAAGGGCTGGATGTCATTGTTGATAAAACAGGCGAAGAACCAATGCCGACACCATGGACGGTCTTTGAACTGGTCAAGGCAATCAGTAACGTCGATCACAGCTGGAAAGAGTTCATGCTGATCGACATGGGCGGCGCAACCACCGATGTTTATTCCGCCTGTGCCAACACGCTCTCGCCCGACACCGTTTTACACGGCGTACCGGAACCCTTCGTAAACCGGACGGTGGAAGGCGATCTGGGAATGCGCGTCTCGGCAGTGGTGGTTGGTGAAAGTGCGAAAGAGTTAGTCAATGTGAATTTTGCTCAGCAACCCGCACAGCTGGACGCTTTTTATCATTACCTCCGTCATCTAGTCGCTCATCCCGACTACTTACCCGCAAATGCAGAAGAGAAATATTTCGATACCGTCCTGGCCGGACTGTGTGTGGGTTATGCCACCGAAAGACATGCGGGCACCAAAAAAGAGGTCTGCACCTGCGTCGGCAATGTCGATTTACAGATGGGACGTGACCTGACAACCGTGCGTAAAGTCGTGGGTTCCGGTGGATGGCTCTCGCGTGCCAGTCAGTTCGATATGCATCACTGGTTGAAATACCGCGAGTTAAACGACGACGGTAAACGCATTCTCTTACCGACCGAATTTGAATATTACCGCGATTCCCGGGGGCTATTACCACTGCTGGCAAACGTCGCCAGAGTCGATCCGCTGGCCGCCGCGCGCACCAGTATTCAATGCTTAACCCTATAACAATTAAGGCTGCAATCAATGGAACTTCGAAATAAGAAATTAACCCATGACGAATTCATGACCGAGCGGCAACAGGTACTGAAAACCTGGGAAACCGGCAAGGATGTTGAAAACTTTGAAGATGGCGTTAAATACCAACAAACCATCCCTGAGCATAAACGCTTCTCTCTTGCGCTGCTGAAAGCAGACAAGGAAGGTAAAACCCTTAGCCAACCGCGCGCAGGTGTGGCGCTGATGGACGAACACATCGAACTGCTGAAAACACTACAAGAAGAGTGCGATCTGCTGCCAAGCACCATCGATGCATATACCCGTCTGAATCGGTACGAAGAAGCGGCTGTAGGGATTAAAAAATCCATCGAAGCCGGAACCTCTAAACTGAACGGTTTACCGGTAGTTAACCATGGTGTCGCAGCTTGCCGTCGCCTCACCGAAACCCTGCAAAAACCGCTACAGATCCGCCACGGCACGCCAGATGCGCGTCTGCTGGCTGAAATCTCGATGGCCAGTGGCTTTACCAGTTATGAAGGCGGTGGCATTTCCTACAACATTCCGTATGCCAAACGCGTAACGCTGGAAAAATCGATCCGCGACTGGCAGTACTGCGACCGTTTAATGGGGATGTATGAAGAACACGGGATCCGCATCAACCGCGAACCGTTTGGCCCACTAACGGGTACGCTGATCCCGCCGTTTATCTCGCACTCTATCGCGATAATCGAAGGCTTGCTGGCACTGGAACAGGGTGTGAAATCTATCACCGTTGGTTATGGCCAGGTCGGCAGCCTGACGCAGGATGTTGCGGCGATCCAGTCTCTGCGTGAACTTGCACACGAATATTTTCAGAGCTATGGCTATACCGACTATGAATTGAGTACCGTGTTTCACCAGTGGATGGGCGGCTTTCCGGAAGACGAATCGAAAGCGTTCGCTATTATCTCATGGGGCGCAGCCGTCGCGGGGATGTCTGGTGCCACCAAAGTCATCACCAAAAGTCCGCACGAAGCCTGGGGCATCCCGACTGCCGCTGCCAACATTCAGGGGCTGAAAGCCTCCCGCCAGATGCTCAACATGGTCAACGAGCAGAAATTCCCGCCGTGCCCTGCGGTTGAACTGGAAATTGAACTGATTAAGAGCGAGGTTCGCGCGGTACTGAATAAAGTGTTCGAACTGGGTAATGGTGATATTGCGCGCGGTACGGTGCTGGCATTTGAAGCGGGCGTACTGGATGTGCCGTTTGCGCCAGCCGCCTGCAACGCGGGCAAAATTCTTCCGGTCCGAGACAACACCGGCGCGATACGCGTACTGGAAGCCGGAGCCGTTCCATTGCCAAAAGATATTCTCGACCTCCACCACGATTACGTTGCGGAACGCGCACGCTTTGAAGGACGCCAACCGACATTCCAGATGGTTGTAGATGACATCAATGCTGTATCCCACAGTAAATTAATAGGAAGACCATAATGAAAATAAAACAGGCTCTGTTCACCGCTGGCTACTCCTCATTCTATTTCGATGACCAGCAGGCGATAAAAAACGGAGCGGGTCATGACGGCTTTTTTTATACCGGGGAGCCGGTAACACAGGGGTTTAACGCCGTTCGTCAGGCCGGGGAGTGCGTATCGGTACAGTTGATTCTGGAAAACGGCGCGGTCGCCGTAGGTGACTGTACTGCCGTACAGTATTCCGGGGCAGGCGGTCGCGATCCACTGTTCCTCGCAGAGCACTTTATTCCGTTCCTCAACGACCATATCAAGCCATTACTGGTAGGCCGCGATGTGGATGCTTTCCTGCCGAATGCCCGTTTCTTCGACAAACTGCGTATTGACGGCAACTTGCTGCATACCGCCGTGCGCTACGGATTATCACAGGCGCTGCTTGATGCTACCGCGCTGGCAACCGGCCGTCTGAAAACTGAAGTGGTCTGTGATGAATGGCAGTTGCCACGCGTGGCGGAATCCATTCCATTATTTGGTCAGAGCGGCGACGATCGATATATCGCCGTCGATAAGATGATCCTTAAAGGCATCGACGTGCTGCCCCATGCGCTGATTAATAACGTCGAAGAGAAGCTGGGCTTTAAAGGTGAAAAACTGCGCGAATATGTCCGCTGGTTGTCGGATCGCATTCTAAGCAAGCGCACCAGCGCACGCTACCACCCTACCCTGCACATCGATGTATACGGCACTATCGGTCTGATCTTCGATATGGATCCGCTTCGCTGTGCGCAATACATCGCCAGCCTGGAAAAAGAAGCGCAAGGCCTGCCGCTCTACATCGAAGGGCCGGTCGATGCCGGTAACAAGCCCGATCAAATTCGCCTGCTGACCGCGATTACCAAAGAGCTGACGCGCCTCGGTTCCGGCGTGAAAATTGTGGCCGATGAATGGTGTAACACCTACCAGGATATTGTTGATTTCACTGATGCCGCCAGTTGTCACATGGTGCAAATCAAAACCCCGGATCTGGGCAGTATTCACAACATCGTCGATGCGGTTCTTTACTGCAACAGCCACAGCATGGAAGCGTACCAGGGCGGCACCTGCAATGAAACTGATGTCAGTGCCCGCACCTGTGTCCACGTCGCCCTTGCCGCTCGCCCTATGCGTATGCTGGTAAAACCAGGGATGGGCTTTGACGAAGGCCTCGATATTGTCTTCAACGAAATGAATCGTACTATCGCGCTGTTGCAGGCTAAGGATTAACAAATGGCTCGTTCTTTTAAAGACTTATCGCCAACGGCAATCCTCGGGTATGGATTCCCGGAAGAGAGCTTCCGCAAAGCGATGGCAGAATCGCCCGATCTGATCGCCGTTGATGCAGGCTCTTCCGATCCAGGCCCCCACTACCTCGGGGCAGGCAAACCGTTTACCGATCGCGCAGGGGTCAAGCGCGATCTGCGCTATATGATCACCGCAGGCGTGCAAAATAATATACCGGTGGTGATCGGAACGGCCGGCGGTTCTGGTGCCGCACCACACCTGGAGTGGTGCCGAGAAATAATTCATGAGATTGCCCAGGAAGAGCACCTCTCGTTCTCGATGGCGTTGATCCCGGCAGACGTTGACAAAGCCATCGTCCACCAGGCGCTGGATAACGGCAAAATCACGGCGCTGGAGTTTGTCCCGCCGTTAACCCACGACGCGATTGACGAAAGTACGTATATCGTCGCGCAAATGGGCATCGAACCCTTCCAGCGGGCGCTAAAAGAAGGCGCGCAAGTGGTGCTGGGTGGGCGCGCTTACGACCCGGCCTGCTTTGCTGCGCTACCGATCATGCAAGGCTTTGATGAAGGTCTGGCGCTGCATTGTGGGAAAATCCTTGAATGCGCGGCAATCGCCGCAACGCCCGGCTCAGGCTCTGACTGTGCGATGGGCATCATTGATGACAACGGCTTTACGCTGAAGACATTTAATCCGAAGCGTAAATTTACCGAAACGTCAGCAGCTGCACACACACTGTATGAGAAATCCGATCCCTACTTCCTGCCAGGACCTGGCGGCGTGTTGAACCTGAAAGGCTGCACATTTAAAGCAGTCAATGACGGCGAAGTCTACGTCAGCGGTTCTAAGCATGAAGAAACGCCGTATGCCCTGAAACTGGAAGGTGCACGACGGGTGGGCTTCCGCTGTCTGACCATCGCCGGAACGCGCGACCCGATTATGATCGCCGGGATCGATAAAATCATCGATGAAGTCAAAACCAGCGTTTCGCGTAACCTGTCGCTCGACGATGACAGCATTCGCATCAATTTCCACCTGTACGGCAAAAACGGGGTGATGGGAGACCATGAACCGATGCAAACTGCCGGCCATGAGCTGGGGATTGTCCTTGATGTAGTTGCACCGACCCAGGAAATTGCCAACAGCGTTTGCTCGCTGGTGCGCTCTACCATGCTGCACTACGGCTATGAAAACCGCATCGCTACCGCAGGCAACCTGGCGTTCCCGTTCTCCCCTTCTGATATCCAGGGCGGGCCGGTATACGAATTTTCCATATATCACCTGATTGAAGCCAACGACGCTCTGCGTTTTGATTTCCATATTGAACAGGTGACGCCAGAAGGAGTTCAGGCATGAAACAGTCAATTGTCTCACTGGCGCAAGTCATTCGTTCGAAAAATGCCGGACCTTACGAACTGGTTTTAGATATTTTATTTAAAACCAAAGAAAACTATGAGCGAGTTAAATCATCAGGGCAATTAACCCCAGAACTGATTGCGCGCTTATATCATGTTGAACCTGACTTTATTCATCGTATTGTCTGGTTTGATCCTTCTAACGCAGTAAAAATCGTCATGCCACGAGATATTATCTCCGGGAATGTAGGTGACAATGATGTCTATGGTGCACAGCAACATGCACCTTTATTAAATATGAGTTTCGATTTGTAAAAATCCGAATACTTTTAGCCAACTGACATCCCGTCACTTATTGCAGTTCAACACTTCAGCTATTTGTAAGGTTGTAATAGCAGGTAGATGCCTGAATCTCTATTCAGGCATCTACTTCTCCTGATTCTGATTTATCGCCGTGCACCTGATGGAGGAAAAAATGAAGAAAATAAGTTTAACCACGATGATTCTTTTGGCGCTGGTACTTGGAATGATTATCGGCGTAGTGCTCAATAACACTGCTTCACCGGAAACAGCAAAACTCTATGCGCAAGAAATATCGATATTCACGACGATTTTCTTACGACTGATAAAAATGATTATCGCTCCGTTAGTGGTTTCTACCCTGGTGGTAGGTATTGCTAAAATGGGCGATGCCAAAGCCCTTGGTCGTATTTTTTCTAAAACACTCTTTTTATTTATTTGCGCCTCATTGCTGTCAATTGCCTTAGGCTTGATAACGGTAAATTTCTTCATGCCAGGTACAGGAATTAATTTTGTTGCACACGGTGCCGAAACCACAGGAGTGGTCGCGGCAGAACCCTTTACGCTAAAAGTATTTATTTCGCATGCTTTCCCCACCAGCATTGTCGATGCCATGGCGCACAATGAAATTTTGCAAATCGTGGTGTTCTCAATTTTCCTCGGCTGTAGCCTGACGGCGATTGGAGAGAAAGGCAGCGCCATCGTTCACGCCTTAGATTCGCTGGCACATGCCATGTTAAAGCTCACTGGCTACGTCATGCTCTTCGCTCCCCTGACCGTATTCGCTGCTATTTCAGCATTGATTGCTGAACGAGGACTGGCAGTTATGGTGAGCGCCGGGATCTTTATGGGTGAATTTTATTTCACCATGTTATTACTTTGGGTGCTGCTTATCGGTCTGGCCATCGTTTATGTCGGCCCCTGCATCAGACGCCTGACCCGCGCCCTTTCGGAACCCGCCCTGCTGGCATTTACCACATCCAGTTCTGAAGCGGCTTTTCCGGGAACGCTTGAAAAACTGGAGCAATTTGGCGTTTCCCCCAAAATTGCCAGCTTTGTCTTACCCATTGGCTACTCATTTAATCTCGTTGGATCAATGGCCTACTGCTCCTTCGCCACAGTTTTCATCGCCCAGGCCTGCAATATCCATTTATCCATCGGTGAACAAATCACCATGCTGTTGATCCTGATGTTGACCTCGAAAGGAATGGCTGGCGTACCACGCGCCTCAATGGTGGTTATCGCCGCCACGCTCAACCAGTTCAATATTCCGGAAGCGGGGCTGATCTTGCTGATGGGCGTTGATCCGTTCCTTGATATGGGGCGTTCCGCGACAAACGTCATGAGCAACGCAATGGGCGCTGCGATGGTGAGTCGGTGGGAAGGCGAACATTTCGGCGAGGGCTGTCGGGGTAAAGCATTAAAACCCAATGAATCGAACGTTGCTCTGCCCTGAGGGGGATCTTAAGCAATCAGAAGCCAATGACTACGCATTTTTATAAGCCGGATCAAGAAGTTAGACGGCAATTAAGTAACACTAACGTTTAAGGTGAAAAGTGAAATATGTCCAAACCATTTATCTGGCAAGAACCGTTTCTACAAAATAAAGACGGTACAGAATATACATTAATTAGCGATCAACATATTACAGTAACGGAATTAGACGGCGAAGAAGTGATAAAAATCGCTCCTGAAGCATTAACGCTGCTTGCCCGGCAGGCATTTTATGAAGCCTCTTTTTTCTTACGTTCCGCTCATTTGCAACAGGTCGCCAGCATTCTTAACGATCCGCAGGCCAGCAGTAATGATAAATACGTTGCGTTGCAGTTATTACGTAATGCTGAAGTCTCAGCAAAAGGGGTATTACCCAACTGTCAGGATACCGGCACCGCAACTATTATTGCCAGTAAAGGGCAACAGATATGGACCGGAGGTAACGACGCCGAAGCCTTAAGCAAAGGCATTTACACCACTTTTCAGGAAAATAATCTGCGCTTTTCACAAAATGCGCCGCTGGATATGTATACCGAAGTCAATACGCAAACCAATCTCCCGGCGCAGATTGATATCTGCGCCGTCGCTGGTGATGAGTACCATTTCCTCTGTGTTAATAAAGGAGGCGGCTCTGCCAATAAAGCCGCGCTTTATCAGGAAACCAAATCCTTATTGCAACCAGAAAAACTGACCGCATTTTTAATCGAAAAAATGAAATCGCTGGGCACCGCTGCCTGCCCGCCTTACCACATCGCCTTTGTCGTCGGAGGGCTTTCAGCCGATCAAACCTTAAAAATTGCCAAGCTGGCCTCAACGAAATATTACGACAATTTGCCCACCAGCGGAAACGAGCAGGGACAAGCATTCCGTGATATTGAGCTGGAAAAAGCGTTGCTCGAGGCCAGTCAGCAATTTGGTATTGGTGCACAATTTGGGGGGAAATATTTCGCTCATGATATTCGCGTCATTCGTCTGCCGCGTCACGGTGGCTCTTGCCCGATAGCTATGGCGCTCTCCTGTTCTGCCGATCGCAATATCAAAGCAAAAATTAACAAACACGGTATCTGGCTGGAAAAACTCGAACACAATCCGGGGCAATATATTCCAGCCTCACTGCGGGAAGAAAATCACGCGCAACATGTACAACTGGATCTAAACCGTCCGTTGCGTGACGTGATGCTGGATCTCGCCAGATTACCGGTAGGCACCCGCGTGTCGTTAAGTGGTCCCATCGTAGTGGCGCGCGATATCGCCCACGCCAAAATAAAAGCGCGGCTGGATAGCGGTGAATCGATGCCGGAGTACCTGAAGCATCATATTGTCTATTACGCTGGCCCGGCGAAAACACCGGAGAACATGGCCTGCGGTTCACTGGGTCCAACCACGGGCGGTCGAATGGACGGTTATGTCGATACCTTCCAGGCGGCCGGCGGCAGTCTGGTGATGTTATCGAAAGGGAACCGCAGCCAGCAGGTCACCGATGCTTGTCACAAACATGGCGGCTTCAATCTGGGAAGTATTGGCGGTGCAGCTGCGTTACTGGCGCAAGAATATGTCAAAAGTCTGCGTTGCCTGGAATACCCGGAGCTGGGTATGGAAGCGGTGTGGATGATGGAAGTGGAAAATCTGCCCGCATTCATCCTGGTAGATGATAAAGGCAATAATTTCTTTAGTCAGTTTGAGCAGCAACATCGCTGCGCCAGTTGCCCTGCGGGACATTAAGGAAAATGAATGGAAGCGCGAATTTCAACTGAACGGCATGTGCAGCGCCAACAGAAATTGAAGGAACAGGTCGATACGCGCGTCGCGGCAGCGATAGAGAAAAAAGGGATCTTGATTGTTTTCACCGGCAACGGCAAAGGGAAATCCACTGCCGCGTTTGGTACTGTGACGCGCGCGGTGGGTCATGGCAAAACGGTGGGGGTTGCGCAGTACATCAAGGGGCAATGGGACAACGGCGAATACAACCTTCTCCAGCCGCTGGGGGTTGAGTTTCATATAATGGGAACCGGTTTTACCTGGGAGACTCAGAACCGGCAAGCGGATATCGACGCGGCGAAAGAGATCTGGTCGGAAAGCAAACGGATGCTGGCTGACAAGCGTTACGACTTAGTGGTGCTTGATGAGCTGACCTATATGCTGGCTTACCATTATCTGGATACCGAAGAAGTGATCGCTTCTCTGCAAAACCGCCCGGCACAACAAAGTGTCATTGTCACCGGACGCGGTTGCCACAGTCAGATATTAAAAATGGCGGATACGGTAAGCGAAATCCGCCCCGTCAAACATGCTTTTGATAACGGCATACAGGCCCAGCCGGGTATCGACTGGTAATAACTGCGCCTGGCATCCCGCCAGGCACAGGTTTTACATCTCCTGCGGTACGACCGATTTCGCCAGCAACCATTCACGAAATTGCTGCAAGTGCGGTGAGTCAGACTTCTCTTCCTGCCACGTCATAATAAAACGATTACCGGTACGAATAGGCACATCACAGGGGATCACCATATCGCCACTATCCAAATCATGTTGAATAGCGAACCGTGGTAACAGCGCCACGCCGAGATTAGAGCGCACGGCGGCAATCAGCATTGAAAGCAAATCGAAACGTGGTCCGTTATTGACCAGCGGACTGCTAACGCCAGATAAAGCAAACCACTCTTCCCAGCCAGTAATACGGGTGCTTTGATGCAGAAGCGGTAACTCAGTAAGCAGTTCTGCCACTGACAGCTTTTGATCGGACATTGCAAGCAAACTGCCGCTGCATACCGGCAAAATCTCCTCATCAAAGAGATATTCTACTTCCGCCCAGGGCGCGCAAAAATTTTCGCGCATAATGACAGCATCGTACTCCCGATTAAGAAAATCGCCGTTATTAGCTAAAGAATGAATATTAACAATAATATCGGGATGTAACTTTGTGAATTCATGTAAATTTGGGATCAACCAGTGGGTACTAAAAGTAGGATTAACGGCAAGTTCAATAACCTGAACCGTAGGCTGCCAGGTCATAATGGTATTGGTATCGCGTTCCAGCTTATTTAATGTTTCTTTTACTATCCCCAGGTAATACTTCCCTGTATCATTAAGAAAAATGCGTTTTTTAGAGTGTGAAAATAACGGAGTACGTAAAAATTCCTCCAGCGCACTTACTTGTCTGAATACTGCACTTTGGGTTAACGCTAACTCCTCTGCCGCTCTGGTATAACTTTCATGACGTGCGACGACCTCAAAAGTCACCAGCAGTTCCGTTTTAGGTATTTTCCCTCGCATAATGCCGTCCCTTAAAAATAGTTTAAACCATCAAAAATACATTACTTATTACGAAGTAATGGTAACCAAAGCAGCAATAAATAATTTATAAGAATCATGATTGACATTTATAAACCAGTAAGGCTGGCGTGACAAATATCTTAATCAGATAATAATAATCCGAAAAGCACAGCGCCTTTCGAATTATCCGGAATCACATTAAGTGAAAATTATTAAATTGATATCATTTATCATATCTGTGGATATTATGATAAACAATCAACAAAGATTTTATTTTTGATTTATAGCATATCCATCTAAGAATTTTTGCGATGCTGCAATATCCGGGGTAAAGACCCGATCCTGGCTGACAAATGGCACGACTTGACGAAAAGCGGTGAACATCGCTTTTGTTGATTTACTTAACGCTACGGTCAAACGCTGGGAAGCCAGTGCATCAGGTAACGATTCGAAATTCGCCGTCGTTCTTATTCGTGGCTTGCGGTCGGTCGCGGCAATCCACAGTGGCTGTGGTCATGCAGTCAAGCCTGCAGTCAGATTTCGACCGTGGTTAACCGTTTAAGACATAAAAAAGGCCATCATACGATGGCCAACCATGTCGAAACCGACAGCCCTTCGCCATTCCTGTAGAGGGAAGCGGCGAGGGCTATTTCTTATTACAGATATTTATTTCAGAACAGTTTTCAGTGCTTCACCGATATCCGCCAGGCTGCGAACGGTTTTCACGCCTGCGGCTTCCAGAGCAGCGAATTTCTCATCCGCAGTCCCTTTCCCACCGGCAATGATGGCACCCGCATGGCCCATACGTTTGCCTTTCGGCGCAGTCACACCAGCGATGTAGCCCACAACTGGCTTGGTAACGTGCTCTTTGATGTACGCAGCCGCTTCTTCTTCAGCGCTACCGCCGATCTCACCGATCATCACGATCGCTTCGGTCTGCGGATCTTTTTCGAACATTTCGAGAATGTCGATAAAGTTAGAGCCAGGGATCGGGTCACCGCCGATACCGACACAGGTCGACTGACCGAAACCGTAATCCGTGGTCTGTTTAACCGCTTCATAGGTCAGTGTACCGGAACGGGAAACGATACCCACTTTACCCGGTTTGTGAATGTGACCCGGCTGGATACCGATTTTGCATTCACCCGGGGTGATAACGCCTGGGCAGTTCGGGCCGATCATACGAACGCCTGCTTCATCCAGCTTCACTTTCACGGTCAGCATATCCAGCGTCGGGATGCCTTCAGTGATGGTGATAATCAGTTTGATGCCTGCGTCGATGGCTTCCAGAATGGAGTCTTTGCAGAACGGTGCTGGTACATAGATAACAGAAGCGGTAGCGCCAGTAGCAGCAACAGCTTCACGCACGGTGTTGAACACCGGCAGGCCGAGGTGGGTAGTACCGCCTTTACCTGGAGTTACGCCACCAACCATTTTGGTGCCGTATGCAATGGCCTGTTCAGAGTGGAAAGTCCCCTGGCTACCGGTAAAGCCCTGGCAGATAACCTTGGTGTTTTTATCAATTAAAATGGACATTATTTCCCCTCCACTGCGGCAACAACTTGCTGAGCTGCATCCGTCAGACCTTTTGCTGCAATAATATTCAGGCCGCTGTCAGCCAGTTTCTTCGCGCCGAGTTCGGCGTTGTTACCTTCCAGACGTACCACGACCGGTACGTTAACACCCACTTCCGCTACCGCGCCGATGATACCGTCAGCGATCAGGTCGCAACGAACGATACCGCCGAAGATGTTAACCAGAACGGCTTTCACTTTGTCGTCAGAGAGAATGATTTTGAACGCTTCGGTTACACGTTCTTTGGTTGCGCCGCCGCCAACGTCAAGGAAGTTAGCTGGTTCGCCGCCGTGCAGTTTAACGATGTCCATCGTACCCATCGCCAGACCTGCGCCGTTAACCATACAACCGATGTTACCGTCCAGCGCAACGTAGTTCAGTTCCCACTGTGCAGCCTGTGCTTCACGTGGATCTTCCTGCGACTGGTCACGCATTTCGCGCAGATCAGGCTGGCGGAACAGGGCGTTGCCATCAGCGCCCAGTTTGCCGTCGAGGCAAATCAGATCGCCCTGTTTGGTAATGACCAGCGGGTTGATTTCGATCAGCGCCAGGTCACGCTCCAGGAAAATGGTCGCCAGGCCCATGAAGATTTTGGTGAACTGCTGAACCAGTTTACCTTCCAGACCCAGTTTGAACGCCAGCTCGCGTCCCTGATACGGCATCGGGCCAGTCAGCGGATCAAGCGCAACTTTGTGGATCAGGTGCGGAGTTTCTTCCGCCACTTTTTCGATTTCCACGCCGCCTTCGGTGGAGGCCATAAAGACCACGCGACGTGAACTACGGTCTACAACGGCACCGAGATACAGCTCTTTAGCGATATCGGTCGCTGCTTCAACCAGAATCTGGTTAACCGGTTGGCCATTGGCATCTGTTTGATACGTTACCAGACGCTTGCCGAGCCAGTTTTCTGCAAAAGCACGGATGTCTTCTTTGCTGTTTACAACTTTCACACCGCCCGCTTTACCGCGGCCACCAGCGTGAACCTGACATTTCACTACCCACGGACCGGCACCGATTTTTGAAGCGGCTTCTTCTGCTTCGCGCGGAGTAGTACAGGCATAACCCACCGGTGCTGGTAAGCCATAGCGGGCAAACAGTTGTTTTGCCTGATATTCATGTAAGTTCATGTGTTCTGTCCATCCTTCAGTAATCGTTATCTTTTAAACCGTAGACCGAATATTTCGTATCGCTCCCGGGTATTGTCGGTCACCCGTAGGCCTGATAAGACGCGCAAGCGTCGCATCTGGCATCGCTTGTCGGATGCGGCGCAAGCGCCTTATCCGACCTACATCGGTGCTCCCCGTAGGCCTGATAAGACGTGTAAGCGTCGCATCAGGCATCGCTTGTCGGATGCGACGCGAGCGCCTTATCCGACCTACATCGGTGCTTCCCGTAGGCCTGATAAGACGCGTTAAGCGTCGCATCAGGCTTCAATTGCCGGAGAAGGCGATAATGTCTTACCCGGTCTACAGTGCAGGTGAAGCTTAAACTACTAAACGTCCAGCAGCAGACGTGTCGGATCTTCCAGCAACTCTTTGATTGTTACCAGGAAGCCCACGGATTCGCGACCATCGATCAGACGGTGATCGTAGGACAGCGCCAGGTACATCATCGGCAGGATCTCAACCTGACCATTCACCGCCATCGGACGATCTTTGATAGCGTGCATACCCAGAATTGCGCTCTGCGGCGGGTTGATGATCGGCGTAGACATCAGGGAACCGAACACACCACCGTTGGTGATGGTGAAGTTACCACCGGTCAGATCTTCAACCGTCAGCTTGCCATCACGGCCTTTGACTGCCAGCTCTTTGATTTTCTTCTCGATGTCTGCCATGCCGAGGGTATCGACATCACGCAGAACCGGCGTCACCAGGCCGCGCGGCGTAGAAACCGCCATGCTGACGTCGAAATAGTTGTGGTAAACCACGTCATCGCCGTCGATAGAAGCATTCACTTCCGGGTAACGTTTCAGGGCTTCAACCACCGCTTTCACGTAGAAGGACATAAAGCCCAGACGGATGCCGTGGCGTTTTTCAAACGCTTCACCGTACTGCTTACGCAGATCCATAATCGGCTTCATGTTGACTTCGTTGAACGTGGTCAGCATGGCGGTGGAGTTTTTCGCTTCCAGCAGACGCTCTGCCACACGCTTACGCAGGCGAGTCATCGGGACACGTTTTTCGCTACGTGCAGCCAGAGCCGGTTGCGCCGCCGGAGCAGCCGCTGCCGGAGCAGACTCTTTCGCCGGGGATTTCGCCAGATGTTTTTCCACATCTTCACGGGTCAGACGACCACCCACACCGGTGCCTTTAATGGCGCTGGCGTCGAGGTTGTGTTCAGCCAGCAGGCGACGGATCGCCGGGCTTAACGCATCGTTGTTTTGCTCTTCCAGAGACGCCTGCTGGCGTTGCGCCGGAGTGGACGCTTTCTCTTCAGATTTGGCGCTGGTTTCTTTACCGGCGCTGTTGCCTTCACGCAGGCGACCAAGGATCTGACGAGACGTTACCGTTGTACCTTCATCTTCCAGAACCGCATCCAGAATGCCGTCTGCTGATGCCGGTACTTCCAGTACCACTTTGTCAGTTTCGATTTCTACCAGCACTTCATCACGTACGACTGCGTCGCCGGGTTTTTTATGCCAGGTTGCGACGGTGGCATCGGCTACGGATTCAGGCAGGTCAGGGACCAGAATATCTACGCTACTCATTGTGTATCCTTTATTTATTCGACGTTCAGCGCGTCATTAACCAGATCTTGTTGCTGTTTCTGGTGAACGGACATATACCCTACCGCCGGAGAGGCGGAGGCCGGGCGGCCTGCATAACGCAGAGAAGCCCCAAACGGAATCACTTCACGGAAATGATGCTGGCTGCAGTACCATGCGCCCTGGTTGAGCGGCTCTTCCTGGCACCAGACAAAATCCTTGACGTGAGCAAACTGCTGCAACACTTCCTGCATCGCTTTATGCGGGAACGGGTAGAGTTGCTCGATACGCACAATGGCGACATCGTGTTGATTGTTCTTACGACGTTGTTCCAGCAGGTCGTAATAAACCTTACCAGAACACATCACTACGCGCTTCACGCCCTTCGGATCAAGCTCGTCGATTTCACCGATGGCTGGCAGGAAGGTGCCGTTCGCCAGTTCTTCGAGGCTGGAAACCGCCAGCGGATGACGCAGCAGGGATTTCGGCGACATCACGACCAGCGGACGACGCATCCCGCGCAGCGCCTGACGACGCAGCATGTGGTAAACCTGTGCCGGGGTAGACGGTACGCACACCTGCATGTTTTGCTCAGCACAAAGTTGCAGATAACGTTCCAGACGCGCGGAGGAGTGCTCCGGCCCCTGCCCTTCGTAACCGTGCGGCAGCAACATCACCAGACCACACATCCGGCCCCATTTCTGTTCGCCAGAGGAGATGAACTGGTCGATAACCACCTGCGCACCGTTGGCGAAGTCACCGAACTGCGCTTCCCAGATGGTCAGAGTGCGTGGTTCTGCGGTGGCATAACCGTATTCAAACGCCAGCACGGCTTCTTCAGACAGTACGGAGTCCCAGACGCGGAACGCGCCCTGCCCGTTATGGATGTGTTGCAGCGGCGTGTAAGTGGAACCGTTAGACTGGTTGTGGATCACCGCGTGGCGGTGGAAGAAGGTACCGCGACCGGAGTCTTCACCCGACAGGCGAACCGGAATGCCTTCGTCAACCAGCGTGGCGTAAGCGAGGTTTTCCGCGCCGCCCCAGTCGAACAGTTTCTCACCGGCAGCCATCGCCTGGCGATCGCCATAAATCTTGGCAACGCGAGACTGCATTTCAACCGCTTCCGGCACCGTACTGATGCGTTTAGCCAGTTCCTGCAGGCGCTTCATCTCAACTTTGTTCGGGTACTCTTCGTCCCATTCGTGGTTGAGATACGGCGACCAGGTGAAAGAGTGCATGTTCATCGGACGCCACTCTGCCACTACGCAATCGCCAGCATCCAGCGCATCGCGGTACAGGTTAACCATCTCGGTGGCATCTTCCAGCGTCGCCACTTTTTCCTGCTCCAGCTTGTCAGCATAGATTTTGCGCGGCGTCGGATGTTTTTTGATTTTCTGATACATCAGCGGCTGGGTTGCGCTCGGCTCGTCGGCTTCGTTGTGGCCGTGACGGCGGTAGCACACCAGGTCGATGAAGACATCACGTTTAAAGGTGTTACGGAAATCGAGCGCCAGACGGGTCACAAAGGCAACGGCTTCCGGATCATCCGCGTTAACGTGGAAAATCGGTGCCTGAACCATCTTACCGATATCAGTACAGTACGGTGTAGAACGAGCATCCAGCGGATTAGAGGTGGTGAAACCAACCTGGTTGTTGATAACGATACGTACCGTACCGCCAACTTCATAACCACGCGCTTTCGACATGTTCAGAGTTTCCTGAACCACGCCCTGCCCGGTCACTGCGGCGTCACCGTGGATGGTGATTGGCAGCACTTTGTTGCTGCTCGGCTCATCAAGTCTGTCCAGACGGGCACGAACAGAACCGATAACTACCGGGCTTACAATCTCAAGGTGAGACGGGTTAAACGCCAGCGCCAGGTGCACCAGGCCGCCATCGGTCTGGAAGTCAGACGAGAAGCCCATGTGGTATTTCACGTCACCCGTGCCGAGGTGTTCTTTATGTTTACCGGCAAACTCGTCGAACAAGTCTTGCGGTTTTTTACCCAGCACGTTCACCAACACGTTTAGACGACCACGGTGCGCCATCCCGAGAACCACTTCCCGGGTGCCGCTGTTGCCAGCGTGGCGGATCATCTCTTTAAGCATCGGGATTAACGCGTCACCGCCTTCCAGCGAGAAGCGTTTTGCACCAGGGAATTTTGCACCGAGGTAACGTTCAAGGCCTTCAGCGGCGGTCAGTTCGCTTAAGAAGCGTTTTTTCTCTTCGCTATTGAAAGTCGCGCGACCAGACTCGATACGCTGTTGGATCCAGCGTTTTTCTTCGGTGCTGGTGATGTGCATATACTCGGCACCAATCGGGCCGCAGTAGGTTTGCTTGAGGGCTTCCAGCAGCTCGCCGAGTTTCATGGTTTCTTTGCCGCTGGCAAATGAACCGACGTTGAAGGTCTCCTGGAAGTCTGCTTCGGTCAGATCGTGGAAAGACGGATCCAGATCGGCCACTTTATCTTGCTGCCACAGTCCCAGCGGATCGAGATTCGCATGCTGGTGACCACGGAAGCGGTATGCGTTAATGAGCTGCAGGACTTTTACCTGCTTCACATTGGTGTCAGGGTCGGAGATCGTTGAAGAGTAACGTGAAGCGTCTTTCGCCAGGCGGCGGAAATATTCACGCGTTTGAGAGTGGAATTGATCCGGTTTGACTCCCGTACCAGGTAACTGCTGGAACGTCGAACGCCAGTTAGCGTCAACCGAGTCAGGATCGGTTAAGAAGTCTTCATAGAGCTGTTCTATCCAGCTCTGGTTTGCGCCAGAGAGGTAAGAAGAGTCCAACCAGGCTTTCAAAGCGCTGTTCTGCATCGTGATCCCTTAAGCATCTTTTTTATGCTTACTTCGCCGTGGATACTACCACGCACAGTGATGTGCGTGCCGGGGTTCACTTGCGAGCTCTTGTCTACGTAGTGGCTCGCGAAGGAACCTTTAAAAACTGTCTTAGTGTCAGGGGCAGTTTTTAAAGATTTCCTGCATTTCTTTGTTACGCCTGATGCGCTGCGCTTATCAGGCCTACGGGTAATGACTTGTAGGCCGGATAAGGCGTTCACGCCGCATCCGGCACTGGTTGCCTGATGCGACGCTTGCGCGTCTTATCAGGCCTACGGTTTACGCATTACGTTGCAACAACATCGACTTGATATGGCCGATGGCGCGCGTCGGGTTCAGCCCCTTCGGACATACACTGACGCAGTTCATGATGCTGTGACAGCGGAATACGCTGAATGCATCGCTCAAACCGTCGAGGCGGCTGTCAGTCTCGGTATCACGGCTATCGATCAGGAAACGATATGCCGCTAACAAGCCTGCCGGGCCGATAAATTTATCGGGATTCCACCAGAAAGACGGACAAGAGGTTGAACAACATGCGCAGAGAATACATTCATACAGCCCGTCGAGTTTTTCGCGCTGCTCTGGCATCTGTAAATGCTCGCGAGCTGGCGGATTTTGTCCATTATTCAACAGGTAAGGCTTAATTTTCTCATATTGCGCATAGAATTGTCCCATGTCTACCACCAAATCGCGGATCACCGGTAAACCTGGCAGCGGGCGAATCACAATCTTCTTGCCCGGCTGGTTGAGTGCCGAAATCGGGGTAATACAGGCCAGACCATTCTTGCCGTTCATGTTCAGACCGTCGGAACCGCACACACCTTCACGGCAGGAGCGGCGGAACGACAGGCTGGGATCTTTCTCTTTCAGCTGGATAAGCGCATCCAGCAGCATCATGTCGCGACCTTCTTCCGCTTCCAGGGTGTAATCCTGCATACGCGGAGCATCATCAACATCCGGGTTATAGCGATAAATTGAAAACTCGAGTCTCATTTTCCTGTCTCCGCATTAGTAAGTACGAATCTTCGGCGGGAATGCCGGGCGCAGTTTCGGTTCCATGTTGACGCTTCGGCGCGTCATGGATTCCGACTCAGGCAGATACAGGGAGTGGCACAGCCAGTTTTCATCATCACGATCCGGGAAGTCGAAGCGGCTATGTGCGCCACGGCTTTCGGTACGGAAGTTGGCAGAAACAGCCGTTGCATACGCCGTTTCCATCAGGTTATCCAGTTCCAGGCACTCAACGCGCTGGGTGTTGAACTCGCTGGAAGTGTCATCCAGACGGGCATTTTTCAGACGCTCGCGGATAACTTTCAACTGCTCAAGCCCTTTCGCCATCGCATCACCTTCACGGAAGACCGAGAAGTTATGCTGCATACATTCTTGCAGCGCTTTACGAATCGCCACCGGATCTTCACCGTTACGATTATTGTTCCAGCGGTTCAGACGATCCAGAGATGCTTCAACATCAGACTCGCTGGCATCGCGCAATGCGCCCTGCTCGGCGATAGACTCTTGCAGATGCAGACCCGCTGCGCGACCAAAGACCACCAGGTCCAGCAGCGAGTTACCGCCCAGACGGTTAGCACCGTGTACCGATACGCAGGCAATTTCACCTACCGCGAACAGCCCCGGAACAACCACATCTTCGCCTTTCTCATTCACAGTCAGCGCCTGACCGGTCACTTTGGTCGGAATACCGCCCATCATGTAGTGACAGGTTGGGATAACCGGAATCGGCTCTTTCACCGGATCAACGTGAGCGAAGGTACGGGAAAGCTCCAGGATACCCGGCAGACGGGATTCGAGAACTTCTTTCCCCAGGTGATCGAGTTTCAGTTTCGCGTGTGGCCCCCACGGACCATCACAGCCGCGACCTTCACGGATTTCAATCATGATGGAACGCGCCACCACATCACGGCCCGCCAGGTCTTTGGCGTTCGGCGCATAACGCTCCATAAAGCGTTCGCCATGTTTGTTCAGCAGATAACCGCCTTCACCACGGCAACCTTCGGTGACCAGTACGCCCGCACCGGCAATGCCGGTCGGGTGGAATTGCCACATTTCCATATCCTGCACCGGTACGCCTGCGCGGATAGCCATGCCGACGCCGTCGCCGGTGTTAATGTGGGCGTTAGTGGTAGACTGATAAATACGCCCTGCTCCGCCAGTCGCCAGCACGGTAGCGCGGGCTTTAAAATAAACCACTTCACCGGTTTCGATGCACAGTGCGGTACAACCCACCACCGCGCCATCCTGGTTTTTCACCAGATCCAGCGCATACCACTCGGAGAAAATGGTGGTGTGGTTTTTCAGGTTCTGCTGATAAAGCGTGTGCAACAGTGCGTGACCGGTACGGTCAGCCGCTGCCGCAGTGCGTGCCGCCTGCTCGCCGCCGAAGTTTTTCGACTGACCGCCAAACGGACGTTGATAGATACGACCATCATCGAGACGCGAGAACGGCAGGCCCATGTGTTCGAGTTCCAGAATCGCTTCCGGCCCGGTTTTACACATATATTCAATCGCGTCCTGGTCACCGATATAGTCCGACCCTTTCACGGTGTCGTACATATGCCATTCCCAGTTATCTTCATGGGTATTACCCAGCGCAACGGTAATGCCGCCTTGCGCAGAAACGGTATGGGAACGGGTCGGGAAGACTTTAGAGAGCAGCGCACAGGTCTGGCCGCTCTGGGAAATTTGCAGCGCCGCGCGCATACCTGCGCCGCCGGCACCAATCACAACTGCATCAAATTCTCTGACTGGCAATTTCATCACACACCCCACACCACAACGAATCCATAAATCACGTAAACCACCAGTGCAACGACAATCACCAGTTGCAGCATCAGGCGCAAAGCCAGCGGTTTAACGTAGTCGGTCAACACCTGCCACATGCCGATCCAGGCATGGATCAAGATAGAAAACAGCGCCAGCAGGGTGAACACTTTGGTGAACGCAGAGGCGAAGAAACCGATCCAGACTTCATATGTCAGCTCGCCACTGGTGGCGAAAAAACCGACCATATAAATGATGTAGAGCGTCAGGACGATAGCGGTAGCGCGAACGAGGATGAAATCATGTACGCCATTGCGTCCTAATGCGGAGGCGTTGCTTACCATACGAGGACTCCTGCGAGAAGTGAAAGCACGACAGTAATAACAAAGGAGATTTTGGCGGAGCGTTTACCCGCTTCGAATGTTTCTTCCAGATAGCCAAAATCCATCATCATGTGGCGAATACCTACGACGACGTGATACGCCAGAGCGGTAAGGATGCCCCACATGATAAATTTGACGAAGAAGCTGCCCATAATCGCGGAAGCTTGCTCGAAACCTTCAGGGGAAGAGAGGCTGGTACCCAGAAGCCACAGCAGGATACCCACTGCAACAAAGGTGATCACACCGGAAACGCGATGGAGAATGGACGCTATCGCCGTGATGGGGAACCGGATGGTCTGTAGGTCCAGATTAACAGGTCTTTGTTTTTTCACATTTCTTATCATGAATAACGCCCACATGCTGTTCTTATTATTCCCTGGGGACTACGGGCACAGAGGTTAACTTTCTGTTACCTGGAGACGTCGGGATTTCCTTCCTCCGGTCTGCTTGCGGGTCAGACAGCGTCCTTTCTATAACTGCGCGTCATGCAAAACACTGCTTCCAGATGCGAAAACGACACGTTACAACGCTGGGTGGCTCGGGATTGCAGGGTGTTCCGGAGACCTGGCGGCAGTATAGGCCGTTCACAAAATCATTACAATTAACCTACATATAGTTTGTCGGGTTTTATCCTGAACAGTGATCCAGGTCACGATAACAACATTTATTTAATTTTTAATCATCTAATTTGACAATCATTCAACAAAGTTGTTACAAACATTACCAGGAAAAGCATATAATGCGTAAAAGTTATGAAGTCGGTATTTCACCTAAGATTAACTTATGTAACAGTGTGGAAGTATTGACCAATTCATTCGGGACAGTTATTAGTGGTAGACAAGTTTAATAATTCGGATTGCTAAGTACTTGATTCGCCATTTATTCGTCATCAATGGATCCTTTACCTGCAAGCGCCCAGAGCTCTGTACCCAGGTTTTCCCCTCTTTCACAGAGCGGCGAGCCAAATAACAAACGGGTAAAGCCAGGTTGATGTGCGAAGGCAAATTTAAGTTCCGGCAGTCTTACGCAATAAGGCGCTAAGGAGACCTTAAATGGCTGATACAAAAGCAAAACTCACCCTCAACGGGGACACAGCTGTTGAACTGGATGTGCTGAAAGGCACGCTGGGTCAAGATGTTATTGATATCCGTACTCTCGGTTCAAAAGGTGTGTTCACCTTTGACCCAGGCTTCACTTCAACCGCATCCTGCGAATCTAAAATTACTTTTATTGATGGTGATGAAGGTATTTTGCTGCACCGCGGTTTCCCGATCGATCAGCTGGCGACCGATTCTAACTACCTGGAAGTTTGTTACATCCTGCTGAATGGTGAAAAACCGACTCAGGAACAGTATGACGAATTTAAAACTACGGTGACCCGTCATACCATGATCCACGAACAGATTACCCGTCTGTTCCATGCTTTCCGTCGCGACTCGCATCCAATGGCAGTCATGTGTGGTATTACCGGCGCGCTGGCGGCGTTCTATCACGACTCGCTGGATGTTAACAATCCTCGTCACCGTGAAATTGCCGCGTTCCGCCTGCTGTCGAAAATGCCGACCATGGCCGCGATGTGTTACAAGTATTCCATTGGTCAGCCATTTGTTTATCCGCGCAACGATCTCTCCTATGCCGGTAACTTCCTGAATATGATGTTCTCCACGCCGTGCGAACCGTATGAAGTTAATCCGATTCTGGAACGTGCTATGGACCGTATTCTGATCCTGCACGCTGACCATGAACAGAACGCCTCTACCTCCACCGTGCGTACCGCTGGCTCTTCGGGTGCGAACCCGTTTGCCTGTATCGCAGCAGGTATTGCTTCACTGTGGGGGCCTGCGCACGGTGGTGCTAACGAAGCGGCGCTGAAAATGCTGGAAGAAATTAGCTCCGTTAAACACATTCCGGAATTTGTTCGTCGTGCGAAAGATAAAAATGATTCTTTCCGCCTGATGGGCTTCGGTCACCGCGTGTACAAAAATTACGACCCGCGCGCCACCGTAATGCGTGAAACCTGCCATGAAGTTCTGAAAGAGCTGGGCACCAAAGATGACCTGCTGGAAGTGGCTATGGAGCTGGAAAACATCGCGCTGAACGACCCGTACTTTATCGAGAAGAAACTGTACCCGAACGTCGATTTCTACTCTGGTATCATCCTGAAAGCGATGGGTATTCCGTCTTCCATGTTCACCGTCATCTTCGCTATGGCCCGTACCGTTGGCTGGATCGCTCACTGGAGCGAAATGCACAGTGACGGCATGAAGATCGCCCGTCCGCGCCAGTTGTACACCGGCTATGAAAAACGAGACTTTAAATCAGATGTTAAACATTAATTATCTGATTTGAACCATATATCGTTTAGCCCGCCTGAATATCTGGCGGGCTTTTTTTTGTTCGTTAGTTATGTCTATCGACAAAAAAACGTAATCGGACACAAATACATAATTACACGTTACAAGAATACATATCCGATAACTAAATAAAATCCTAATTTTTCATTCACCACCACCGTTATCCCGCCAATCGATGTAGAATACATTGGGTAGCACCCACAATTAAATAAACTCGTAATAGGATTAATTCACTTTATTTATGATTCGAGAGCTTTGAGAAACTCTCAAACATAATGTAGCAACATTAATATTATTACATGAACAAAAAACCACTATTCTGTCGGAATAATTAGTATACTTTATCATAGCCCATGAAGGATTCATGTATGTTTAAAGGACAAAAAACACTGGCCGCCCTGGCCATATCTCTACTATTCGCTTCACCTGTTTTTGCTGCAGATGAAGGATCTGGTGAAATCCACTTTAAAGGTGAAGTTATTGAAGCACCTTGTGAAATTCACCCTGATGACCTTGATATGAACATTGACCTGGGTGAAGTAACCACATCCCACATAAATCGAGAACATCATAGCGAGAAAAAACCTGTCAATATTCGCTTAATCAACTGTGATATTGCAGGCTGGGATGATGGCAAGGGTGGCGTGGTCTCAAAGGTAGGCGTGACCTTCGACAGCACGGCTAAAACGACAGGTGCAACGCCGCTCCTTAGTAACATCAGTGCTGGCGAGGCTACCGGCGTTGGCGTACGTCTCATGAACAAAGATGAATCATTTGTTGTATTGGGAACAGAAGCGCCAACAATTGACTTATTGGCAAGTTCAACAGAACAAACGTTAAACTTCTTTGCCTGGATGGAACAGATGGATAACGCAGTTTCGGTTACCGCGGGGGCCGTTACTGCTAACGCAACTTACGTTCTGGATTACCAATAATCCTTTTTAAGGCGGCTGATTAGCCGCCTTTTGCGAATATTGTTCAGGTATGGATGCCGTGAATATTTATCGACTCTCTGTTCTTTCCTGTCTGGCAATGGTAACCCCTCCTGCGCTGGCAGCTGAATTTAACCTTAACGTTCTCGATAAGTCGATTCGGGATAGCGTTGATATTTCGTTGCTCAATCAAAAAGGCGTCGTAGCTCCCGGCGATTACTTTGTTAGTGTTACGGTTAATAATAATAAAATCAGTAATGGGCAACAAATTCGCTGGCAAAAATCTGGCGATAAAATTATTCCTTGTATCAATGAATCGCTGATCGAACTCTTCGGGCTTAAATCTGACTTTCGTAAAAAATTACCGGCAATAAAAGAATGTGTCGATTTTAGTGTCTTCCCTGAAATCATCTTTACTTTCGATCAGGCAAATCAACAGCTCAATATTACAATCCCGCAGGCATGGCTGGCGTGGCATTCAGAAAACTGGACGCCACCCTCAACGTGGAATAACGGTATTCCTGGCTTCCTGATGGATTACAACCTGTTTGCCAGCACTTATCGCCCACAAAGCGGCAGCAGCAGCAACAACCTGAACGCCTATGGCACCACGGGCCTCAACGCCGGGGCATGGCGTCTGCGCAGCGATTATCAGCTTAGCCAGTCCGATAGCGGCGACAACCGTGAACAATCCGGGGCGATTTCACGGACCTACCTGTTCCGCCCGTTACCGCAAATAGGTTCCCGATTAACCCTGGGCGAAACCGATTTTAGCTCTAACATTTTTGATGGTTTCTCCTATACCGGTGCGGCGTTAGCCAGCGACGATCGAATGCTCCCCTGGGAGTTACGCGGCTACGCGCCGCAAATCAGCGGCATCGCACAGACTAACGCCACGGTCACGATAAGCCATTCTGGTCGCGTGATTTACCAGAAAAAAGTTCCGCCAGGCCCATTTATTATTGATGACCTGAATCAGTCAGTGCAAGGTACACTGGATGTCAAAGTGAGCGAAGAAGATGGACGGGTGAATAACTTCCAGGTTTCAGCGGCCTCTACCCCGTTCCTGACGCGTCAGGGCCAGGTGCGCTATAAACTGGCTGCCGGTCGCCCGCGTTCCTCTATGTCGCACCACACCGAGGATGAAACCTTCATTAGCCATGAAGTCTCCTGGGGGATGCTCTCCAACACTTCACTATATGGCGGCATGCTTCTCGCAGGCGATGACTATCGTTCCGGCGCGCTGGGTATTGGGCAAAATATGCTCTGGCTGGGGGCGCTGTCGTTTGACGTGACCTGGGCCGACAGCCATTTTGATACTCAACAGGATGAGCAGGGTTACAGCTACCGCTTTAACTACAGCAAACAGGTTGATGCGACCAACAGCACCATCTCATTGGCAGCCTATCGCTTCTCCGATCGCCATTTTCACAGCTACGCTAACTACATTGATCACAAATACAATGACGCCGACGCGCAGGATGAAAAGCAAACCATCAGCCTCTCCTTCGGTCAGCCTATTACTCCGCTGAATCTTAATCTCTACGCCAACATCCTGCATCAGAGCTGGTGGAATGCGGATACCTCCACCACGGCCAACATTACCGCCGGTTTTAACGTCGACATTGGCGACTGGAAAGATATTTCTGTCTCGACCTCGTTCAACACCACCCATTATGAAGATAAAGATCGCGACAACCAGATTTACTTTTCGATCTCCTTACCGATTGGGGAAAGTGGTCGACTGGGTTATGACATGCAGAACAACAGTAATACTACCACCCACCGCATGTCGTGGAACGATACCCTGGATGAACGAAACAGTTGGGGAATGTCGGCTGGAATACAATCCGATCGCCCGGATAACGGTGCGCAGGTCAGCGGCAATTACCAACACCTCAGTTCGGCGGGGGAATGGGATCTGACCGGAACCTATGCCGCCAATGATTACACTTCCGCCAGTGCCAGTTGGAGCGGCTCGTTTACCGCGACTCAACATGGCGCGGCATTCCATCGCCGCAGTTCCACCAATGAACCACGCCTGATGGTCAGCACCGACGGCGTGGGCGATATTCCGATTCAGGGCAATATTGACTACACCAACCGCTTTGGTATTGCCGTGGTACCGTTTGTTTCCAGCTACCAGCCTACGACGGTGGCGGTCAATATGAACGACTTGCCTGACGGCGTTACCGTTTCCGAAAACGTGGTGAAAGAAACCTGGACCGAAGGCGCCATCGGCTTTAAATCGCTGGCGTCCCGCGCCGGGAAAGATCTCAACGTCATTATCAGCGATGCTAACGGGCATTTCCCGCCGCTCGGTGCCGATGTTCGCCAGGCTGAAGGCGGTGTCAGCGTCGGGATGGTTGGCGAAAACGGTCACGCATGGCTGAGTGGGGTCGATGAAAATCAACAATTTACCGTGCACTGGGGCGACCAGAAAACGTGTGCCATTCATCTGCCGGAACATCTGGAAGATGTGACTAAGCGCCTGATTTTACCCTGTCATTAATTAAGGAAAAGACGATGACATTTGTTAAAGGATTCCCTTTGATTCTTCTGGTTGCCAGTATGTGCAGCCACGGCGCAGTGCAGCCTGACCGCACGCGCATCATCTTTAATAGCAAAGATAAAGCAACCAGCCTGCGCGTGGAAAACCGCAGCGATAAACTCCCCTACCTCGCCTATTCATGGATAGAAAATGAAAAGGGAGAGAAAAGCGATGAATTTCTCGTCGCCCTGCCGCCTATCCAGCGACTGGAGCCAAAAGCGACTTCGCAGGTTCGGATCATGAAACAAGCCGCCACCGCGAAATTACCCACCGATCGCGAATCTCTCTTTTACTATAACCTGCGTGAAATTCCGCCTGTCCCGGAAGGCAGCGAGGGCCATGCGATCCTGCAAGTCGCCGTCCAAAGTCGCATTAAGCTATTCTGGCGACCCGCCGCATTACGCAAAAAAATGGGCGATCATGTTGAGCAACAGCTACAGGTTAGCCAGCAGAATAACCAGCTTACCCTGAAAAACCCGACCGGATACTATCTGACTATTGCCTATCTTGGGCGGGATGAGAAAGGCGTGCTGCCTGGCTTTAAAAGCACGATGGTCGCACCGTTCAGTTCGGTCACCACCAGCACGGGCAGCTATAGCGGCAAGCAGTTTTATCTTGGCTACATGGACGACTACGGCGCATTGCGTATGAACACGCTCTCCTGCCAGCGGCAATGCCGCCTGCAGCCGGTGGAGAATAAAAAATGAGATTCGCCAAAGGCGTGTTGCTCGCCATCTGTCTGATTTTTTTGCCGCTAAAAGCGGCGCTGGCGCTGAACTGCTATTTTGGTACCGCAAACGGCGCTGTAGAAAAATCGGAAGCTATTATGCCCTTCGCCGTTCCGGCCAATTCCAAACCCGGCGATAAAATCTGGGAATCTGACGATATAAAAATTCCGGTCTACTGTGACAACAACACAAACGGTAATTTTGAAAGCGAGCACGTCTACGCCTGGGTAAACCCTTACCCCGGTATTCAGGATCCCTATTATCAATTGGGCGTAACCTATGAAGGCGTGGACTATGACGCAAGCCTTGGGAAAAGCCGCATCGACACGAATCAGTGCATCGACAGTAAGAATATTGATATTTACACCCCGGAGCAGATCATTGCGATGGGCTGGCAAAATAAACTTTGCTCCGGCGATCCAACCGTTATGCACAAATCGCGGACGTTTGTGGCGCGTATGCGGCTTTACGTTAAAGTTCGCGCCATGCCGCCCCATGATTATCAGAGCAAACTCAGCGATTACATCGTCGTACAGTTTGATGGCGCAGGCAGCGTGAACGAAGACCCTACCGCGAAGAATCTGAAATATCACATTACCGGTCTGGAAAATATCCGCGTGCTGGATTGCAGCGTCAACTTTGCTATCTCACCTGAAACCCAGGTCGTTGATTTTGGCCGATTTAACGTGCTGGATATTCGTCGCCATACGATGTCGCAGCAATTTAAAATAACTACAACCAAATCACAAAACGACCAGTGTACCGACGGTTTTAAAGTCAGCTCTTCGTTTTATACCGATGAAACCCTTATCGACGAAGATAAATCACTGCTCATTGGCAATGGCCTGAAGCTTCGATTGTTGGATGAAAATGCCTCACCCTATACTTTCAACAAATACAGTGAGTATGCCGATTTTACCAGCGACCTGTTAGTGTATGAAAAAACCTACACGGCAGAATTGTCATCCACGCCGGGTACGCCCATCGACGTTGGTCCCTTTGATACAGTGGTACTTTTCAAAATTAACTACAACTGATTTTGCCTATTGCCCTTTCCAGCCGGAGAGGGCTTCTTCGGTTAATTGCCAATTTTCCGGCTTTTATTGATTACCGTTATTTTTTCCATGCCCGGCATTCTTTATGCTGTATCGATACACCAAAGAGTAAATAATGAGGGAGCAAAGGATGCCAGTTTTGCAGTGGGGAATGTTATGTGTGCTATCACTTCTCCTTTCTATTGGTTTCCTCGCGGTACATCTCCCGGCGGCATTATTACTTGGGCCGATGATCGCCGGGATCATCTTCAGTATGCGCGGGGTTACCCTGCAACTCCCCCGCTCCGCTTTTCTCGCCGCGCAGGCCATTCTTGGCTGCATGATTGCGCAAAACTTGACCGGTTCGATCCTGACCACGCTGGCGGTTAACTGGCCGATTGTGTTAGCTATTTTACTGGTGACGTTGCTTTCCAGCGCTATCGTGGGATGGCTACTGGTGCGCTATAGCTCACTGCCCGGAAATACTGGTGCCTGGGGCTCCTCGCCTGGCGGGGCGGCGGCAATGGTCGCGATGGCGCAGGATTACGGCGCAGATATCCGCCTGGTGGCGTTTATGCAGTATCTGCGAGTGCTGTTTGTCGCGGGGGCCGCAGTTCTGGTCACGCGAATGATGCTGGGCGATAACGCTGAAGCGGTTAACCAGCATATCGTCTGGTTCCCGCCAGTGAGCATTAATCTCCTGCTTACTATTTTGCTCGCGGTCGTTGCCGGTACAGTGGGATGCCTGCTGCGTCTTCCTTCCGGCACGATGCTCATCCCGATGCTGGCGGGCGCAGTGCTCCAGTCTGGTCAGCTCATCACCATCGAACTACCGGAATGGCTGCTGGCGATGGCGTATATGGCAATTGGCTGGCGGATTGGTCTTGGTTTCGATAAACAAATCTTACTGCGGGCACTACGCCCGCTACCACAAATCCTGCTGTCGATTTTTGCTCTGCTGGCTATTTGTGCGGGTATGGCGTGGGGACTGACCCGGTTTATGCACATTGATTTTATGACTGCCTACCTCGCCACCAGCCCCGGCGGGCTTGATACCGTGGCGGTCATCGCCGCAGGGAGCAATGCCGATATGGCGCTCATTATGGCGATGCAAACCCTGCGCCTGTTCAGTATTTTGCTGACAGGGCCTGCCATTGCGCGGTTTATTTCAACCTATGCGCCGAAACGTACGGCCTAGTGCTGGCAGCCCGGACACCAGTAAAACGGGCGAGATGACAGCGTGGTTTTCTCAATGATGCCGCCACAGCGTTCGCACAGTTCGCCATCACGATGAAAAACCTTAAAGCGAAACAGCGCCCCATGATGCTTATTCTCATCCACCTGCCCCCGCGTAGCGTAAGAAAACCGAGGAATATCCAGTAACGCGTGTGCGAGTGCATCCAGTTGCGCCGCATTGAGGTCTTTCGCTTTATGATTTCCAGTCAACCCAACCTGCCAGAGGATCTCCACACGCAAATAATTGCCAAGCCCAGCCAGAAACGCCTGATCGAGCAGTAATCCAGCAAACTGACGGTTACGAAAGCGCGGCGACAATAACCGTTCTTTCACCACCTCCGGCGTCAGATTCGGATCCAGCACATCGGGACCAACGCGTTGTAAAAACGGATGCGTGGTCAGTTGTTCCGGGGTCAACATCTCAATATCCGAGGCGCTATAAAGCAGAATGGTTTTGTCAGCCGTTTGCAGTTTTACCCGCAATACTCGCGTGGTCTGCGACTCTTCGCCGGTATCAACCACGCGCCAGACGCCATAAAGCTGATTATGGCTGTAGAGCGTTAAGTCGTTGGAAAAATGAGTTAACAACGCCTTACCACGCGTTTCCACATGGGTAACGTGTTGACCGATAAGTTGTGATTGATAAGTTTTTAACTGCGGGAAGGCAAACCAGACATCAGTTAGTGGTTTGCCTTTGATCGCCGCCTCCAGGTTATCCGCTGCACGGCGGATCTCCGGGCCTTCAGGCATGGTGATATCCTTTTTTCATTCTTTAATAATCGGGGTTATGCTGCGACAACAATCCCCTTTTCGGCAAATGCAGAGCGTAGTCGGCGGGCGAACGCCAGTGCGTGCTCGCCGTCGCCATGCAGGCAGACCGTTTGCGCCGTGACCGTTGCCCATTCGCCGGTGATACTTTTGACTCTGCCGTGTTGCACCATCTCCAACGTTTGCGCCAGCGCCTGTTCTTCGTTTTCAATCAACGCGCCTGACTGGCTTCGCGGCACCAGCGAGCCGTCAGCCTGATAACCGCGATCGGCAAACACTTCCTCGCGCGTTGTCAGGCCATATTGCTTGCCTGCACGAATCAGCTCGCTTCCTGCCAGCCCAACGAGAACCAATGCTGGATCGCAAGCGTATACCGCTCTGGCGATGGCGTCTGCCAGTTGTACTTCTTTCGCCGCCTGGTTGTACAACATGCCGTGCGGTTTGACATGACGCATTACGCCGCCTTGCGCACGGGCAATCGTTGCCAGCGCGCCAATTTGATACAGCGTCTGGGCGTAAACGGTTTCTGGCGGCAGCTGCATAGCGCTGCGACCAAAATTTTCCCTGTCGGGAAAACTCGGATGAGCGCCAATCGCGACACCATTTTTTATTGCTTCACGCACGCAAGCCTGCATGGTTTGCGCATCGCCTGCATGAAATCCACAGGCAATATTGGCAGAGGAAACCAGCGTTAATAGCTCTGCGTCGCTGGTGCAGCCTTCGCCCAGATCGGCGTTCAGGTCAATTTTCATTGTGCAGCCGCCACGCTAATTGTTCGAAATAACGTTGCTGATCTTGCCGCGCTTTCAGTGCCTCTTCCAGTGAACACTGGACAAAATGAATCGGCTGACCGAGCGGAATTTGCGCCAGATGGTACATATCAGCCTCAATGATACAGGCAATACGCGGGTAACCACCGGTGGTCTGTGCGTCGTTCATCAACACAATGGGCTGCCCGTTATGCGGCACCTGCACCACGCCCGGTAACAAACCGTGAGATAACAGTTCGCGATCGGTGGTGCGTTTTAAAATTTGCCCCTGTAAGCGATAGCCCATGCGGTTACTTTGCGAGCTAAGCTGCCAGGGCGAACGCCAGAATGCATCCTGCGAGGCGCGATCGAACTCATGATATTCCGGCCCCGGCAAGGCGCGAATGCGGTTGCCCCACAGCAGCTGTTTAACGCCCTGCGCTTCCATAAAATCACGCTTCGATTTGCCAATCGGGAGCCGGTCACCATCCCTCAGTAAACGGCCTTCCAGCCCGCCAATCCCCACTTTGAGATCGGTGCTGCATGATCCCATTACCGGCGGAACATCAATACCACCCGCGACCGCCAGATAACTGCGCATCCCGTGCTGCGGGCGTTTAAGCGTTAAACGCTGGCCTGCTTTCATCGGCAATCGCCAGCCGGTCCAGACGGCATTATCATCCAGCCGCGCTTCGCAACCGGCACCCGTCAGAGCAAACCACCCATCAGTTTCGAACTCAACCGTTAACTGACCGAGCGTGATCTCCAGCGCGGGGGCATTGGCGTCATTACCCACCAGCAGGTTAGCAATGCGTAACGCAGGCATATCCAGTGCGCCGCAGTGGCTGATACCCGACTGGCGAAAACCGTGACGACCGCCATCTTGCACAGTGGTATACATGCCCGCACGAATAATCTTCAGCATACTCCCTCCTTTTGCGGTACAAAGCGCACGCTGTCTCCCGGACGTAATAAGATGGGTTCGTCACGCGCCGGATCAAACAGGCTGAGTGAGGTATGACCAATCAACTGCCAGCCACCCGGCGTTGCCAGCGGATAAACACCAGTCTGCGGCCCGCCGATCCCGACAGAACCTGCCGGAACGAGCAAGCGCGGTTCAGCGCGCCGTGGCGTGTGTAGTTGTTCCGGCAAACTCCCGAGATACGGGAAGCCCGGTTGAAAACCTAAAAACCAGACCACGTATTCCACGGAGGAGTGCAATTCAACAACCTGTTTTTCGCTCAACCCGCAATGCGCCGCGACCACCGCCAAATCCGGTCCGCCTGCACCACCGTAAACCACCGGAATTTCAATAAAGCGAGACTCAGGTTCCAGGGCCTCGCTCTCCTCCCACCAGCGTTGCAAACGCTCTATGGCATCCAGCGCCAGCGACTCAGGATTACGCAAAATCACCGTGATATTGTTCATGCCGGGAATGGCTTCAACCACATTCGGCATATCCACCAGACGCTGCGCCAGTCGCCAGATCCGTTTCTGGCTAGCCAGCGTCACCGGCGGTTCCAGTTCCAGCACTACCGCCGTTTCACCTATCAGATAACAACGCGCTCGTTGCACTTTCGATCCCTCTGATTATTCGTTATGCAGGATTAGGAATATCAATAAAGGTCACATCAAGATCGGTATTTTCATTCAGCCACTCGCTCAATGCGCGAATACCACCACGTTCAGTGGCATGGTGACCTGCAGCATAAAAATGCAATCCCTGCTCGCGGGCTGAATGAATGGTCTGTTCAGAAACTTCGCCAGTAATAAAAGCATCCACGCCAAAACGCGCGGCGCTATCGATAAAACTTTGCCCGCCGCCCGTGCACCAGGCGACGCGCTGGACCACCTCAGGTCCGGTATCGCCACACCATAACGGCTTACGTCCCAGACGCGCTTCAATCCAGGAGGCTAGTTCCAGTCCCGGCACAGGCATAGTCAGTTCGCCCCACGGCACCAACGGCTCAATTTCGCCCATGACCGTGATCCCCAGTAACGCCGCCAGCTGTGCGTTATTGCCCAGCTCAGGATGTGCGTCAAGCGGCAAATGCCAGCCATACAGGTTGATATCATTCGCCAGCAACGTTTTTAAACGGTTACGCTTCATGCCGCGAATGACCGGAGATTCGCCTTTCCAGAAGTAGCCATGATGCACAATGACCGCATCCGCGCCCAAACGCACTGCCTCATCGAGCAAAGCCTGGCTGGCGGTGACACCGGTAACAATTTTTTGCACCGTCTCTTTGCCTTCCACCTGCAAACCATTCGGCGCGTAATCACTAATCGCCGCGCTGTTCAGTTTTTCGTTAATCAGTTGTTCCAGTTCGGTGTTTTTCATCTTCGCGCCTTCCGTATTCTGATAGCTACACCGTTAACATAGCGTTACCTCGCCTGTTCGTCGATAGCCAATCTTTTGACATATTAAGAAACAAACCCGACGCCAAAAGACGCAAATTGTTTATATCATCACGCTTCAGCTAATGTATATTTATGCAATCAGACAGCATATTGCATAAATAATCAGATCTGTATCAAAGTTTTAACTTTAAGGAAACACAAGCACGCCGCGCAACTATTACGTGACGTTGCCGTCAATTGTGGAATTATTATGAATAAACACGCATCACAGCCGCGCGCTATTTACTATGTCGTTGCGCTGCAAATCTGGGAATATTTTAGCTTTTACGGCATGCGTGCCCTGCTGATTCTCTATCTCACCAATCAACTAAAATACAACGATACTCACGCCTACGAGTTATTTAGCGCCTACTGTTCGCTGGTGTATGTCACGCCAATCCTCGGTGGCTTTTTGGCGGATAAAGTTCTCGGCAATCGCATGGCAGTGATGCTGGGGGCGTTGTTGATGGCGATCGGTCATGTAGTGCTGGGTGCCAGTGAGATCCATCCGTCATTCCTCTATCTGTCCCTGGCGATTATCGTTTGTGGCTATGGTCTGTTTAAATCCAACGTCAGTTGCCTGCTCGGCGAGCTGTATGAGCCAACCGATCCGCGTCGTGATGGCGGTTTCTCGCTGATGTATGCGGCGGGTAACGTGGGGTCTATTATTGCCCCTATCGCCTGTGGTTACACCCAGGAAGAGTACAGTTGGGCGATGGGCTTTGGCCTGGCGGCGGTGGGTATGATCGCGGGTCTGGTTATTTTCTTATGTGGCAATCGTCATTTCACACATACCCGCGGCGTTAACAAAAAAGTACTGCGTGCGACAAACTTTCTGCTGCCGAACTGGGGATGGCTGCTGGTTCTGCTGGTGGCAACGCCTGCGCTGATTACCGTACTGTTCTGGAAAGAATGGTCGGTATACGCCTTGATTGTCGCGACTATCATTGGCCTGGGTGTACTGGCAAAAATTTATCGCAAAGCAGAAAACCAGAAACAGCGGAAGGAGCTGGGGCTGATTGTGACGCTCACCTTCTTCAGTATGTTGTTCTGGGCCTTCGCACAACAGGGCGGTAGCTCGATTAGCCTTTATATCGACCGCTTCGTTAACCGCGATATGTTTGGTTATACCGTTCCGACCGCGATGTTCCAGTCGATTAATGCCTTCGCAGTTATGCTGTGCGGTGTGTTCCTGGCGTGGGTGGTAAAAGAGAGTGTCGCGGGTAATCGTACCGTGCGCATCTGGGGAAAATTTGCTCTTGGCCTTGGCCTGATGAGCGCCGGATTCTGCATTCTGACCTTAAGCGCCCGCTGGTCCGCAATGTATGGTCACTCTTCTCTGCCACTGATGGTATTAGGCCTGGCGGTGATGGGCTTTGCGGAACTGTTTATCGACCCGGTTGCTATGTCGCAGATTACGCGCATTGAAATCCCCGGTGTGACCGGCGTATTAACCGGCATTTATATGCTGCTTTCCGGCGCGATTGCGAACTATCTGGCGGGCGTGATTGCCGATCAGACATCGCAGGCTTCGTTTGATGCTTCCGGGGCGATCAACTACTCCATCAATGCATATATTGAAGTATTTGATCAAATTACCTGGGGCGCACTGGCGTGTGTAGGAGTGGTACTGATGATTTGGCTGTATCAGGCGCTGAAATTCAGAAACCGCGCGCTGGCGCTGGAGTCTTAATAGGCCAGCACCGATGCCTGATGCGACGCTTGACGCGTCTTATCAGGCCTACGTATTTCCTGCAATTTATTGAATTTGCACAAATTTGTAGGCTGGATAAGGCGTTCACGCCGCATCCGGCATCTGGGCTCGATTGCCTGACGCGTCTGTTATTTCCCCTTCCGCGCCGCCTCATACGCTGCCAACGTTTGTACTCTCGCCTCTTTGTGCTCGACTATCGGTTGCGGATAATCCAGCTTCACACCTGCTTTCTCAGCCCACTTCCACGGCTCATGCACCGATTTTCCCGGTACATCGCGCAGTTCCGGTAGCCACTGGCGGATAAACTCGCCTTCGCGGTCAAATTTCTCGCCCTGGGTTGTCGGGTTGAAAATACGAAAATACGGCGCTGCATCAGTACCCGTAGAAGCCGCCCACTGCCAGCCACCGTTATTAGCTGCCAAATCACCATCAATCAGCTGCGACATGAAATATCGCTCGCCTTCGCGCCAGTCGATCAATAAATCTTTCACCAGAAAACTGGCTGTAATCATCCGTAGCCTGTTATGCATCCAGCCAGTGCTGTTAAGCTGACGCATGGCAGCATCGACAATCGGGTATCCCGTTTTGCCTTCCTGCCAGGCCTGTAAATGTGCGGGATTGCTCTGCCACTGCACACGATCCGTCCAGGCAATAAACGGACAATGTTTACACAACGAGGGGTAATACGTCATCAGATGACGGTAGAACTCGCGCCAGATCAGCTCACTAAGCCAGACACTACCGGCCCCACCGTCCAGCGCCTGCGGCTGTTCCGCCAACAAGCGATGCAAACACTGGCGAGGCGATAACCCGCCCGTTGCCAGGCTGGCGGACAAACGACTGGTGCCTTCCACTGCCGGAAAATCTCGTTGTTGCTCATATTCTCCGGCACCGTTCTGGCAAAACTGGCGTAATTGCGCAATCGCCGCTTTTTCTTCCACCGGGAAATGCGCAGTATCGAAAGACTGACGAGGATAATTCAGCGTAATGGATGGCGCGGGCTTTATCGATCCGCTACTACGAACTTTTGGTGCAGCGACGCACTCCGGCATCCCTTCCCGCAGCCGTTTCAGCCAAGCATTCTTAAAAGGCGTAAAGACTTTGTACATCTCGTGATTGCCAGTCATCACCGCCCCCGGCGGCAGGATCACGCTGTCATCAAATCCTTCACACACCACGTTACGCAGCGCTCTTTCAACGTCCACATCCCGCGCCCGCTCATTCACCTCATACTGATAGTTATAAAAAAGATGAGTAACGCTGTTTTCCGCGCACACCTGTTTAACTAATTCGACGCTGGCGACAAAGTCATCCACTTCACGGAACAATAAAGGAATACCTTTTTCCGCCAGCGCGATTTGTAGCCCGTTCAGTTGAGCATTGATAAGTTCAGCCTGACGCGGCGACATATTATGCGCCGCCCACTGGCGTGGTGTAGCGATATACAACGCCAGCACGCGTGCAGACGAATTGCGGCAGGCGGCAGCCAGCGCGAGATTATCGTGCAGACGTAAATCCTGGCGAAACCAGACCAGATGGGTAGTCATAAAACTCCTGAATGGCGCAAGTTAATCACACGCGGCCAAAGTTCGAAATAACGCTGCCCTGAAAGCCAGGCGTCAGGATAAAGCGCCATATAGTGTTTGATACGCATCAGCGGCGCAAGAAGCGGTTGCTCGCCACGGCGATAACTGTCGATAAGCGCTGCCAGCTGCTGGCGTTCTGTGGAATTAATATGCGGGCGAAAATAACCCTGAACGTGCATCAAAACGTTGGTGTGGTCACGTCGGTTGGCGGGGTGAGAAAGCAAAACAACTACGCGTTGGCGGTACTGGTTGTAATAGTCATCCAGATTTTGCCACTGGTGAATATCAGCCACGAACGGGCCAAGTTTGCGGTATTCCGGCTGGGAATGAGCCAGAAAGACGAGTTTATAGCGGCTGTGATAATCGAGAAGCGCCCCGCGCGTTAAGCCATGTTCTTTCAGTCGATGTAACTCATGAAGGGCGAAGATACGGATTAGGGTGCTGTCATCAAATCGTTGCTGATTCATTACTGCTCCTGAACGGTTTACAGGAGTAAGTGTAGACGGCGAAAAGAAAAAACCGCCAGCGTTTCCACTAGCGGTTTTCAATGTATTCAAAACTCAGCAATCAGTAAAAATCACCGGTTGCCTTTTCGGCCTGATCCATCCAAACCGGTTTATCGCTGGTTTTCGACCAGACGCGATGCAGGTAGCTGTAAAAGCGGGCGCGGTCTTTCCAGAAAAGCATGAAAGGCAGCGCCAGAACGCCCGCTGCAACCGCATAAGTACGGCGTAAAAAGATAAGCCATGCAGGATATTCTCTGTAGAGTTCCATACTTTTCTCCCCCTTTTGTATCTACCCGGTGAATAGCACCGGAAAAATGAATTTGTTTATCTGATGAAAATAGTACCGCCTTTTGTGTAATTTTACTACTCATCCGACCACTTATTTTTGCTTATTGATGGTTTATTTACATTCACCCTGTAATTAAGTTACACAAAAGTTAAATTAATACTAAACATTAGTTAAATCATGGCTTTTGCCATTTTTATACTTTTTTTACACCCCGCCCGCAGATTTTTGCGAAATCTTTGCAGCCAGAATTCTACCCTTCCGGTATCACTTTTAGGCCACTGGAGGTGCACTGTGAGTGCAGGCGTGATAGCCGGCGTGTTGCTGGTGTTTTTATTACTGGGTTATTTGGTTTATGTCCTGATCCATGCGGAGGCATTCTGATGGCTGCGCAAGGGTTCTTACTGATTGCCACGTTTTTACTGGTATTAATGGTGCTGGCGCGTCCCTTAGGTAGCGGGCTGGCGCGGCTGATTAATGATATTCCTCTTCCTGGTACGACGGGCGTTGAACGCGTACTCTTTAGCGCGCTTGGCGTCTCTAACCATGAGATGAACTGGAAGCAGTATCTCTGTGCCATTCTCGGCCTGAACATGCTGGGGCTGGCGGTGCTGTTTTTCATGCTGCTCGGTCAACACTATCTGCCGCTTAATCCACAGCAGTTGCCGGGGCTGTCGTGGGATCTGGCGCTGAATACCGCCGTCAGCTTTGTCACGAATACCAACTGGCAATCTTACAGCGGTGAAACCACGTTGAGCTATTTCAGCCAGATGGCAGGCTTAACGGTACAAAACTTTCTTTCTGCCGCCAGCGGGATTGCGGTGATTTTTGCCCTCATTCGTGCATTTACCCGCCAGAGCATGAACACACTCGGGAATGCCTGGGTCGATCTGCTACGCATCACGTTATGGGTGCTAGTCCCTGTGGCGTTGTTGATCGCACTGTTTTTTATTCAACAAGGTGCGCTGCAAAACTTTCTGCCCTATCAGGCAGTGAATACCGTTGAAGGAGCGCAACAGCTGTTACCCATGGGGCCAGTAGCTTCTCAGGAAGCGATCAAGATGCTCGGTACTAACGGCGGTGGCTTCTTTAATGCCAACTCGTCGCATCCGTTTGAAAACCCAACCGCACTGACCAACTTCGTGCAGATGCTGGCGATCTTCTTGATCCCAACAGCGCTGTGCTTTGCCTTTGGTGAAGTGACGGGCGATCGCCGTCAGGGGCGCATGTTGCTGTGGGCGATGTCAGTGATTTTTGTCATCTGCGTAGGCGTGGTGATGTGGGCAGAAGTTCAGGGTAATCCTCATCTGCTGGCGCTCGGCGCAGACAGCAGCATCAATATGGAAGGTAAAGAGAGCCGTTTCGGCGTGCTGGTCAGTAGCCTGTTTGCGGTCGTGACTACGGCGGCGTCCTGTGGCGCGGTGATTGCGATGCATGATTCGTTTACCGCTCTCGGTGGCATGGTGCCGATGTGGCTGATGCAAATTGGTGAAGTGGTATTCGGCGGTGTCGGTTCTGGTCTTTACGGCATGATGCTGTTTGTCCTGCTGGCGGTGTTTATTGCCGGGCTGATGATTGGTCGTACACCGGAATATCTGGGTAAAAAAATCGACGTACGTGAGATGAAACTGACTGCACTGGCGATTCTGGTCACCCCGACGCTGGTGCTGATGGGCGCGGCGCTGGCAATGATGACCGACGCCGGACGTAGCGCCATGCTCAACCCTGGCCCGCATGGTTTTAGCGAAGTGCTGTACGCCGTGTCATCCGCCGCTAACAACAACGGCAGCGCCTTTGCCGGATTAAGCGCCAACTCTCCGTTCTGGAACTGTTTACTGGCGTTCTGCATGTTTGTCGGTCGCTTCGGGGTGATTATCCCGGTGATGGCAATTGCCGGTTCGCTGGTGAGTAAAAAGAGCCAACCCGCCAGCTCCGGCACGCTGCCAACGCACGGCCCGCTGTTTGTTGGCCTGTTAATCGGCACCGTGTTGCTGGTTGGCGCACTGACCTTTATCCCTGCCCTGGCGCTTGGTCCGGTGGCGGAATATCTCTCCTGATGATATTGAGTGAGCACTGAATATGAGTCGTAAACAACTGGCGCTATTCGAACCAACACTTGTCGTTCAGGCGCTGAAAGAAGCGGTGAAAAAATTAAACCCGCAGGCGCAATGGCGCAATCCGGTGATGTTTATCGTCTGGATCGGCAGTCTGCTGACCACCTGTATTAGCATCGCGATGGCAAGCGGCGCGATGCCTGGCAATGCGCTGTTTAGCGTGGCCATTAGCGGCTGGCTGTGGGTCACCGTACTGTTCGCTAATTTCGCCGAGGCGCTGGCAGAAGGCCGCAGTAAAGCGCAGGCCAACAGCCTGAAAGGGGTGAAAAAAACGGCCTTTGCCCGCAAGCTGCGTGAGCCGAAATATGGCGCTGCGGCGGACAAAGTTCCTGCCGATCAACTTCGTAAAGGCGATATCGTACTGGTAGAAGCTGGCGATATTATCCCCTGCGATGGTGAAGTTATTGAAGGGGGTGCATCGGTCGATGAAAGCGCCATCACCGGGGAATCGGCACCGGTTATCCGTGAATCCGGCGGCGATTTTGCCTCCGTCACCGGCGGCACGCGTATTCTTTCTGACTGGCTGGTGATTGAGTGTAGCGTTAACCCCGGCGAGACATTTCTGGATCGGATGATCGCGATGGTGGAAGGCGCACAGCGACGTAAAACGCCGAACGAGATTGCCCTGACCATCCTGCTGATTGCCCTGACTATCGTCTTTTTACTGGCAACCGCCACGCTGTGGCCGTTTTCTGCGTGGGGCGGTAATGCAGTCAGTGTAACGGTACTGGTGGCGCTGCTGGTCTGTCTGATCCCAACCACTATTGGCGGCCTGTTGTCAGCGATCGGCGTCGCCGGGATGAGTCGGATGCTGGGCGCGAATGTGATTGCCACCAGCGGACGTGCAGTTGAAGCGGCAGGTGACGTTGACGTTCTGCTGCTGGATAAAACCGGCACCATCACACTCGGTAACCGTCAGGCATCGGAGTTTATCCCTGCGCAGGGCGTGGATGAAAAAACGCTGGCTGACGCCGCACAACTGGCTTCGCTGGCTGATGAAACGCCGGAAGGCCGCAGTATTGTGATCCTCGCCAAGCAGCGTTTTAACCTGCGCGAGCGCGATGTGCAGTCGCTCCATGCCACCTTTGTACCGTTTACTGCGCAAAGCCGGATGAGCGGGATCAACATCGACAACCGCATGATCCGTAAAGGTTCTGTCGATGCCATTCGCCGCCATGTTGAGGCTAACGGTGGTCACTTCCCTGCCGATGTTGATCAAAAAGTCGATCAGGTTGCGCGTCAGGGAGCCACGCCGCTAGTGGTGGTGGAAGGTTCTCGTGTGCTGGGCGTTATTGCGCTGAAAGATATCGTCAAAGGCGGTATTAAAGAGCGCTTCGCCCAGCTGCGCAAAATGGGCATTAAAACGGTGATGATTACCGGTGATAACCGTCTGACTGCCGCCGCGATAGCTGCAGAAGCGGGCGTCGATGATTTCCTCGCCGAAGCGACACCGGAGGCCAAGCTGGCATTGATTCGTCAGTATCAGGCGGAAGGTCGTTTGGTAGCGATGACCGGCGACGGCACCAACGATGCTCCGGCGCTGGCGCAGTCAGATGTCGCGGTGGCGATGAACTCCGGCACCCAGGCGGCGAAAGAGGCGGGCAATATGGTCGATCTCGACTCTAACCCGACCAAGTTGATCGAGGTGGTGCATATTGGCAAACAGATGCTGATGACCCGCGGCTCGCTGACCACCTTCAGCATTGCCAACGATGTGGCGAAATACTTCGCCATTATTCCGGCGGCGTTCGCGGCAACGTATCCACAGTTAAATGCGCTGAACATCATGCGCCTGCATTCGCCCGACTCCGCCATTCTCAGTGCGGTCATTTTCAACGCCTTGATTATCGTCTTTTTGATTCCCCTGGCGTTAAAAGGCGTGAGTTATAAACCGCTTACCGCTTCTGCCATGTTGCGCCGTAACTTATGGATTTACGGTCTGGGTGGGCTGCTGGTGCCGTTTATTGGTATCAAAGTCATTGATTTACTGCTGACCGTTTGCGGTCTGGTGTGAGGTTTACCATGAGTGGATTACGTCCGGCATTATCGACATTTATCTTTTTGTTATTGATTACTGGCGGCGTTTACCCGCTGCTGACCACCGCGCTGGGGCAATGGTGGTTTCCCTGGCAGGCCAACGGTTCGTTGATCCGTGAAGGTGATACGGTGCGCGGTTCGGCATTAATCGGGCAGAATTTTACCGACAACGGCTATTTTCAGGGTCGCCCGTCGGCAACGGCAGAAATGCCTTATAATCCACAGGCTTCTGGCGGGAGCAATCTGGCGGTCAGTAACCCTGAGCTGGATAAACTAATAGCCGCACGCGTTGCTGCATTACGGGCCGCTAACCCGAATGCCAGAACGAGCGTTCCGGTTGAACTGGTGACGGCGTCGGCAAGCGGGCTGGACAATAACATCACCCCACAAGCGGCGGCCTGGCAGATCCCTCGCGTAGCGAAAGCGCGTAATCTCAGCGTTGAACAGCTCACGCAACTGATCGCAAAATACAGCCAACAACCGCTGGTGAAATATATCGGCCAGCCGGTCGTCAACATTGTTGAACTCAATCTGGCGCTGGATAAACTTGATGAATAACGAACCCTTACGTCCCGACCCCGATCGTCTGCTGGAACAAACTGCCGCGCCGCATCGGGGGAAGCTGAAAGTTTTTTTCGGTGCCTGCGCAGGCGTCGGGAAGACCTGGGCGATGCTGGCAGAAGCCCAGCGACTGCGGGCGCAAGGGCTGGATATTGTGGTTGGCGTGGTAGAAACCCACGGGCGGAAAGATACCGCCGCAATGCTGGAAGGGCTGGCTGTTCTGCCGCTGAAACGCCAGGCGTATCGTGGGCGGCATATCAGCGAGTTTGATCTCGATGCTGCCCTCGCCCGCCGTCCGGCGCTGATCTTAATGGACGAACTGGCGCACAGTAATGCGCCTGGTTCTCGTCATCCCAAACGCTGGCAGGATATTGAAGAGCTGCTGGAAGCAGGCATTGATGTTTTCACAACCGTCAACGTTCAGCATCTGGAAAGTCTGAATGATGTGGTCAGCGGCGTCACCGGAATTCAGGTACGGGAAACCGTGCCCGATCCTTTTTTCGATGCCGCCGACGACGTGGTGCTGGTTGACTTGCCCCCGGACGATCTGCGCCAGCGGCTGAAAGAAGGCAAAGTCTATATTGCCGGGCAGGCGGAGCGCGCCATTGAACATTTTTTCCGCAAAGGCAATCTGATCGCCCTGCGCGAACTGGCACTGCGCCGTACTGCCGATCGCGTTGATGAGCAAATGCGCGCCTGGCGGGGGCATCCTGGCGAAGAGAAAGTCTGGCACACGCGCGACGCGATCCTTTTATGCATCGGCCATAACACCGGCAGCGAAAAACTGGTCCGCGCGGCGGCGCGGCTGGCGTCACGGCTGGGGAGCGTCTGGCACGCGGTGTATGTTGAAACCCCTGCCCTGCATCGCTTACCGGAGAAAAAACGTCGGGCAATTCTCAGCGCCTTACGTCTGGCGCAGGAGCTGGGCGCGGAGACGGCAACACTTTCTGATCCAGCGGAAGAGAAAGCGGTAGTGCGTTATGCCCGTGAACATAATCTCGGCAAGATTATTCTCGGTCGCCCAGCCTCGCGCCGCTGGTGGCGTAGGGAAACGTTTGCTGACCGACTGGCGCGCATCGCCCCCGATCTCGATCAGGTGCTGGTCGCGCTTGATGAACCACCCGCCCGCACGATTAACAACGCGCCGGATAGCCGCTCTTTTAAAGACAAGTGGCGGGTACAGATTCAGGGATGCGTGGTTGCCGCCGCGTTATGCGCCGTTATCACCTTAATTGCCATGCAGTGGCTGATGGCGTTTGATGCCGCCAACCTGGTGATGCTGTATCTACTTGGCGTGGTGGTGGTGGCGCTATTTTATGGACGCTGGCCTTCGGTGGTTGCTACCGTCATTAATGTGGTGAGTTTCGATCTCTTTTTTATCGCCCCACGCGGCACGCTCGCCGTCTCTGATGTGCAATATCTGCTGACCTTCGCGGTGATGTTAACCGTCGGGCTGGTGATCGGGAACCTTACTGCGGGTGTGCGTTATCAGGCGCGGGTAGCCCGTTACCGCGAGCAACGCACACGGCACTTATATGAAATGTCGAAAGCTCTGGCGGTGGGCCGCAGTCCGCAGGACATCGCCGCCACCAGCGAACAATTTATTGCCTCCACGTTTCATGCCCGCAGTCAGGTGTTGTTGCCCGATGACAACGGTAAATTGCAGCCGTTAACACATCCGCAAGGAATGACGCCGTGGGACGATGCCATCGCGCAGTGGAGTTTTGATAAAGGCCTGCCTGCGGGTGCGGGCACCGACACGTTACCCGGCGTGCCGTACCAGATTTTGCCGTTAAAAAGCGGTGAGAAAACCTACGGGCTGGTGGTGGTGGAACCGGGGAATCTGCGTCAGTTGATGATCCCGGAACAGCAGCGCCTGCTGGAGACGTTTACGCTGTTAGTCGCCAATGCGCTTGAGCGGCTGACGCTGACCGCCAGCGAAGAACAGGCGCGGATGGCAAGCGAACGTGAACAGATCCGCAACGCCCTGCTGGCGGCGCTTTCGCATGATTTACGCACTCCGCTTACGGTGCTGTTTGGTCAGGCAGAAATCTTAACGCTCGATCTGGCAAGCGAAGGATCACCCCACGCCCGCCAGGCCAGCGAGATTCGTCAGCATGTGCTGAACACTACCCGACTGGTGAATAATCTACTGGATATGGCGCGAATTCAGTCCGGCGGCTTTAATTTGAAGAAAGAGTGGTTAACGCTGGAAGAAGTAGTCGGCAGCGCGCTGCAAATGCTGGAACCGGGTTTATCGTCGCCCATCAATCTTTCTCTGCCAGAACCGCTGACCTTAATCCACGTTGACGGGCCACTCTTTGAACGGGTGCTGATTAATCTGCTGGAGAACGCGGTGAAATATGCGGGTGCGCAGGCCGAAATTGGTATCGATGCCCACGTTGAGGGCGAAAATCTACAACTGGATGTCTGGGATAACGGCCCCGGTCTTCCGCCAGGCCAGGAGCAGACGATATTTGATAAGTTTGCTCGCGGGAATAAAGAGTCGGCAGTACCGGGGGTAGGGCTTGGACTGGCAATTTGTCGGGCGATAGTGGATGTACACGGGGGCACTATTACCGCGTTCAACCGACCGGAAGGTGGTGCCTGTTTTCGTGTTACACTTCCCCAGCAAACTGCCCCTGAACTTGAAGAATTTCATGAGGATATGTGACAAACGTTCTGATTGTTGAAGATGAACAGGCTATTCGTCGCTTTCTGCGCACGGCGCTGGAGGGCGACGGGATGCGCGTCTATGAGGCCGAAACGCTGCAACGCGGCTTGCTGGAAGCGGCTACCCGTAAGCCAGATTTGATTATTCTCGATCTCGGCCTGCCCGATGGTGATGGGATTGAGTTTATCCGCGACCTGCGCCAGTGGAGCGCGGTGCCGGTGATTGTGCTTTCCGCACGCAGCGAAGAGAGCGACAAAATCGCCGCGCTGGATGCCGGAGCGGATGATTATCTGAGTAAGCCGTTTGGCATTGGCGAATTGCAGGCCCGTCTGCGCGTCGCTTTACGCCGCCACTCCGCCACCGCTGCGCCCGATCCGCTGGTGAAATTCTCCGATGTTACCGTCGATTTAGCCGCCCGCGTGATTCACCGGGGTGAGGAAGAGGTGCATCTCACGCCGATTGAATTCCGCCTGCTGGCGGTGCTGCTGAATAATGCCGGGAAAGTGCTCACCCAGCGCCAACTCCTTAACCAGGTGTGGGGGCCAAACGCGGTCGAACACAGTCATTATTTGCGGATTTATATGGGGCATCTGCGACAAAAACTGGAACAGGATCCCGCTCGCCCCAGTCATTTCATTACTGAAACCGGTATTGGTTATCGGTTTATGCTTTAGGCGGTTAAATGCCGGATGCGGCGTGAACGCCTTATCCGGCCTACAAAATCGCGTAAATTCAATATATTGCACCATCCTCGTAGGCCTGATAAGCGTAGCGCATCTGGCAATTCTGTGTTTGTCATACGTAAAAAAGGGCGATCTTCCGACCGCCCTTTTTCTTATTTAATGTGTTTACGCGTTTTTCAGAACTTCGCTAACAATCTCAACCGCTTCTTTCTCGATCTGCTTGCGATGTTCTTCACCGAGGAAGCTTTCGCAGTAGATCTTATATGCGTCTTCCGTGCCTGACGGACGCGCGGCGAACCAGCCGTTGTCAGTCATCACTTTCAGACCGCCAATAGAAGCACCGTTGCCCGGAGCAGCAGTCAGGCGCGCGGTGATCGGGTCACCAGCCAGGGTGCTGGCGCTCACCATTTCCGGAGACAGCTTAGACAGCGCCGCTTTTTGTGCGGAAGTCGCAGCTGCCTGCAAACGGTTGTAGCTCGGCGCACCAAAGCGTTTTGCCAGTTCGTTGTAGTGTTCCTGCGGGTTCTTACCGGTGACAGCGGTGATTTCCGCCGCCAGCAGACACATGATGATGCCGTCTTTGTCGGTGGACCACGGCGTGCCGTCGAAACGCAGGAAGGAAGCCCCTGCGCTCTCTTCGCCGCCAAAGCCGAAGCTGCCGTCGAACAGACCATCAACAAACCATTTGAAACCTACCGGGACTTCTACCAGTTTACGGCCCAAGTCGTTGACCACACGGTCGATCATCGCAGAAGAAACCAGCGTTTTACCAACGGCAACATCTTTGCCCCACTGCGGACGATGCTGGAACAGGTAATTGATTGCCACCGCCAGGTAGTGGTTCGGATTCATCAAACCTGCCGGAGTGACGATACCGTGACGGTCATAATCCGGGTCGTTAGCAAAAGCCAGATCGAACTTATCACGCAGTGCCAGCAGGCCTGCCATTGCACACTCAGAGGAGCAGTCCATACGGATCGCGCCGTCTTTATCAAGGTGCATAAAGCGGAAGGTTTGATCGACCTGATCGTTAACGATAGTCAGGTTGAGGTTGTAATACTCGCCAATACGCTTCCAGTATTCGATACCGGAACCGCCCAACGGATCAACGCCAAGCGTCAGGCCCGCTTTCTGAATCGCCGCCATATCAACGATATCGGCCAGCCCTTCCACAAACGGCTGCACCAGATCCTGCTCTTTCACATGACCGGATGCCATCGCTTCGTCGAGGGAGATACGCTTCACGCCTTTCAGGCCATCGGCCATCAGTGCGTTGGCTCTGTCTTCCACCACTTTAGTGACGTTGGTATCTGCCGGGCCACCATTTGGCGGATTGTATTTGATTCCACCATCTTCCGGCGGGTTATGGGACGGTGTAATCACGATACCGTCTGCCAGCGGGCCACCTTTTTTATTGTGAACCAGGATGGCATTGGAAACGGCAGGCGTCGGGGTGAAGCCATTGTTTTCCTGCACAATAACATCTACGCCGTTCGCTGCCAGCACTTCCAGAACGGAAATAAATGCAGGTTCGGACAGGGCGTGAGTATCTTTACCCACATAGCAAGGGCCAGTGATGCCGTTTTTCGCACGTTCTTCAGCAATTGCCTGAGCGATCGCCAGAATGTGCGGCTCGTTAAAGCTGTGGCGCGCTGCACTGCCACGGTGACCGGAAGTACCGAATTTCACCGCGTGCTCCGCATTCCCTGCTTCTGGTTTCAGTACATAATATTGCGCCGTCAGTTGGGCGACGTTAATCAAATCACTCTGTTGTGCAGGTTGGCCTGCACGATTGTGGATTGCCATTGCTTTGTCCTTTGTCTGCAACGTTTTAGATAGTTCCGCAAACCTTCTCAATCAATTCCGCCGGGAATTGCATCGACTGCATGATGTGTTCGATCATGCTGCATTTACGGCCGGTGTTGGTGTTGGTGATCACCCAATACGGCGTGCCTGGCACATGTTTCGGCTTGGTCTGATTACCATTTTTCAGCAGCGTTTGTTCATCTGCCGCAAAGTAAACGCGTGTACGACCGTGCAACGATTCCGTTGCTTCGGCAAACGCCTGGGCGTCAAGAGAATATAGTGTAGACAACAGCAGCATAAAGCGATTGACCGCTCGCTTTTGCTCTGCGTATTCATCCGAAAGCAGAAGTTCACGCATTGCGCGAACCTTGTCTTTAATCGTTTTGACCGGCTTCGCTTCGACGATAGCAGGTGACGCAACGCGAACCTCTTTCGTCACCGGAGCAGCAGGCTGTGATGCGGCGGAAAATTTCAACATACGCCGTAAAATGTCGGATGCGCTCTCGCCGATATGCTTAGTGTGGCTGGCAATATAGCTGTAGAGTTCATCATCAACTTCAATCGTTTTCATCTTAATCCAGTGCAGTGTCTTAGCTGAATACAAGTCGCCAGGAGTATATGAATAAATCCCGGCAGCGGATAGCGTCAAGCCTGGCTTGCAGAAAAACTCGGAATAAACCTTATTTGTTGCAGCCCTGTGGCACAATGGTCAACATAATACCCTAACCCGACAACGCGAAAAAAAGAACTTTGCCATGAAATTGAATATCCGCGCGCAAACTGCACAAAACCAGCACAATAATTCTCCCATCGTTCTTGTCCATGGTCTGTTTGGCAGCCTCGACAACCTTGGCGTACTGGCTCGCGATCTGGTAAACGATCACAATATCATCCAGGTTGATATGCGTAACCACGGTCTTTCACCGAGAGATCCGGTAATGAATTACCCGACGATGGCGCAGGATCTTGTTGATACCCTGGATGCACTGCAGATCGACAAAGCAACATTTATCGGTCACTCCATGGGCGGTAAAGCGGTAATGGCACTTACTGCACTGGCCCCCGATCGCATCGATAAACTGGTGGCGATCGATATCGCACCGGTCGACTATCACGTACGCCGTCATGATGAGATTTTCGCGGCTATCAACGCGGTCAGTGAATCGGACGCACAAACTCGCCAGCAAGCAGCGGCAATAATGCGCCAGCATCTTAATGAAGAAGGGGTGATTCAGTTTCTGTTGAAATCTTTTGTTGACGGGGAGTGGCGCTTTAACGTGCCGGTATTGTGGGATCAGTATCCGCATATTGTGGGTTGGGAGAAAATCCCGGCATGGGATCACCCTGCCCTGTTTATCCCTGGTGGTAATTCTCCGTATGTTAGCGAGCAGTACCGTGATGATTTACTGGCACAATTTCCACAGGCACGGGCGCATGTGATTGCAGGCGCGGGTCACTGGGTCCATGCTGAAAAACCGGATGCGGTATTACGCGCTATCCGTCGCTATCTCAATGATTAACGCAACTGATTAAAAACCCAGCGTCCGCGTCGCTTTCCGCGCGTGGGCGTTGGCGTGACTCATCGCGCTGATGTATTATGGCGCGCTATCCATCCGGGCAGAGGCCTGGCTGATTGTTTCCCCCGAAGTCACCAAGATCATGGCCAAAGAACAAACGGACCGTACGACATTAGATCTGTTCGCGCACGAGCGTCGACCGGGACGACCGAAAACTAATCCGCTTTCGCGCGATGAACAGCTGCGTATTAATAAACGCAACCAACTAAAACGCGACAAAGTACGTGGCCTTAAGCGTGTCGAACTGAAGCTGAACGCGGAAGCTGTCGAGGCGCTGAACGAGCTGGCGGAATCGCGCAATATGAGCCGTAGCGAACTGATCGAAGAGATGTTAATGCAGCAACTGGCGGCGCTGCGTAGTCAGGGCATCGTTTAAATTTCCACTTTCATGTAGCACAGTGTGCAGTCCTGCTCGTTTGCTGATTCCGCAAGACTGCCTGTTCTGCTATGATTGCCTTTATCCGTGGGCAATTTTCCACCCCCATTTCAATAAGTTTCAAGAGGTTATTTCACTCATGGCTATCACTGGCATCTTTTTCGGCAGCGACACCGGTAATACCGAAAATATCGCAAAAATGATTCAAAAACAGCTTGGTAAAGACGTTGCCGATGTCCATGACATTGCAAAAAGCAGCAAAGAAGATCTGGAAGCTTATGACATTCTGCTGCTGGGCATCCCAACCTGGTATTACGGCGAAGCGCAGTGTGACTGGGATGACTTCTTCCCGACTCTCGAAGAGATTGATTTCAATGGCAAACTGGTTGCGCTGTTTGGTTGTGGTGACCAGGAAGATTACGCCGAATATTTCTGCGACGCATTGGGCACCATCCGCGACATCATTGAACCGCGCGGTGCAACCATCGTTGGTCACTGGCCAACTGCGGGCTATCATTTCGAAGCATCAAAAGGTCTGGCAGATGACGACCACTTTGTCGGTCTGGCTATCGACGAAGACCGTCAGCCGGAACTGACCGCTGAACGTGTAGAAAAATGGGTTAAACAGATTTCTGAAGAGTTGCATCTCGACGAAATTCTCAATGCCTGATGTGATGCGGCGTAGACTCATGTCTACGCCGTATTAATAGATAATGCCAATCAAAATAATTGCTACAAATTTGTAACTTTTGCTGTTGTACCTGTACAATGTCCCGGTGTTCAAGTGGCCTTGCCGTTGTAAATGTAAGCTGTGCCACGTTTTTATTAACAATATTTGCCAGGGACTTGTGGTTTTCATTTAGGCGTGGCAATTCTATAATGATACGCATTATCTCAAGAGCAAATTCTGTCACTTCTTCTAATGAAGTGAACCGCTTAGTAACAGGACAGATTCCGCATGACTGATAACAATACCGCCCTAAAGAAAGCTGGCCTGAAAGTAACGCTTCCTCGTTTAAAAATCCTGGAAGTCCTTCAGGAGCCGGACAACCATCACGTCAGTGCGGAAGATTTATACAAACGTCTGATCGATATGGGTGAAGAAATTGGTCTGGCTACGGTATATCGCGTACTGAACCAGTTTGACGACGCTGGTATCGTCACCCGCCACAATTTTGAAGGCGGTAAATCCGTATTTGAACTGACACAGCAACATCACCACGATCACCTGATCTGCCTCGACTGCGGCAAGGTTATCGAATTTAGTGATGATTCCATCGAAGCGCGTCAGCGTGAAATTGCCGCAAAACATGGCATTCGCCTGACTAACCACAGTCTCTATCTTTACGGTCACTGTGCCGAAGGCGATTGCCGCGAAGATGAGCACGCGCACGAAGGCAAATAAGCCAGTCTGAACGAGAAAAGCCAACCTGCGGGTTGGCTTTTTTATGCAAGGGAAATAAGAAAAGCGAGAGTTACAGCTCTCACTTATTTGTTATTACTGCGAATTTCCTGCCAGACCTTATCACAATCGGCTTTCACCGCCTGATCATTTCCGGTTTGCGTTGCACGCAGACACTGCTGATAATCCAGTACGCGGACACTTTCCTGGTCGGCAAACTGCTGATGTTGTTTCTCTTTCTTCAGCACGTTTAACACGCTCTGGCAGGCTTCAATTTTTTCCGGCGAACCTTGTGCGGTGTTGATACAGGCGCTGTATGCCTCTTTCAGACGGCTGTCTTCCTGTGGCGCGGTTGATTGCGCACAAGCTACCAGCCCCGATGCCATCATGGCGATGAGAATCAGTTTTTTCATAGCAAATTCCTCAAACGTGCGGCAGGCACAAAACCTGCCGCGTCGGGCATCAGAAGATGGTGAATGGTGCGATTACCATAAATTTCACGTCACGCTCATCCTGGAAGATGTTGCCGTAACCACCGCCCCAGCTTGGGATGTCGGAGTGGTTGTCGTATTCGGTGAAGTGCAGTTTGAACATCGTGCCTTTGGCGCGACCGTCCTGAATGGTGTAGACCGCATCCAGGCTGTATGCAGACTCTTCAATAGTCCGGTTTTTGTCGTAGTACGCATCCGGATTGCTCTGCCAGGTCGCAGGTTTAGCATCCCATGCGTAAACGTAGGAAGCGCCGATGGCGAAGCCTGGAAGATTCCAGTTTTTCAGGTCATACATCGCACCGAAGAAGACCGCTTTTTCGCCGTTGGCGTTGAAGTCAGAACGGTTATCCCACCAGATATCCAGGCGACCGTTCGAAGAAGCGTAGGTTGGAGTCATACGTTGCAGGAAGTATCCCTGCTGACCGTCAGCTTTAACCCAGGTGCCTTCGAGACGCAAATCCACTACGTCAGCCGCCCGGTAACCAAAGGTCAACGCTTGCAGCCAGGCGGTGCCGTCATAAAGATCGTTGACGCTGCGATCGTCAACTTTATCGCGGGTACCGTAGAACTGGTAGCTGGTGGTTAACGGGCTACCGGCGATATCAAATTTGTAGCTGGCTTTGGCAAAATATTGATCGATATACCCTTCTGCCTGACCAAATGCCGCTTCCAGTACGAAGTTATTTTTGAAGTCGTATTTCGCTCCAAGGGAGTGCAGATAATCAACTTTGGTGGTTTTATCGTTCTGATAAAACTCATCCATTTCCAGATGCCACGGTGCTTTGTATTCGTTGGTCCACATGTAGGAGAAACTCAACGCACCAGCATCGCCGTAATCAAAATTCGCTCCGGCTTCCGCACCCTGATAAGTACCCGGCATAAAGCTCCAGTGAGGCGCTAACAGCGTCTGACCGGTTGGCTGAATATAACCTGCCCTCGCCCAAACCGGACCGTATTTAAATTTGGCCGCAGCTTTATACAGGCTTATACCGCTTTTGTCGCCGGACCAGTCTTCGTCATAGGCTTTATTACTTTTTGAAAACGCGATTTCGTTCGGGTGAGAGCTGTCGCCGTTTTCCGCCATTTCAATCGCCGTAAACGCAGCAATATCAAGGCCGAACATATCAGCAGCATAACCGGACTGAAAATCGAGGTTGGCATTCCAGGTGGAGTGAGAAAGGTTGGTTTTGTATTTGTCGCCGTCGGTAACATCTTTACGGTCGCGTTCACGCTGCCAGTAATAGATACCACCGGTTAAGGTTGAATCGTCGATGAATCCTTCGGCGCGAGCCTCCGGCATTGCCATAAAGCCCGACATTGCTGTAACACCGGCGATAGCCAGCGCCAGCGTACTACGTTTGCCACTAAACGTACGCATGGGTTAATCCTCTTTGACGTATAAATTGCTGCACCAAAGGTGAACAGCGAAAAAAAATAAAAATTATAAAAGTAGCGTTGAGAAAAGTCTCGCTGACTACAGGAACAGACTATTTTTCGCGACGCGAATTATCAATCTCTTTCTGTAACCAGAATGTAAGAACATGAGCAACCGCACATATTTTGATGATTTTTGTTACAAGGCTTAAGTTTGCGGTTGAAAGGCTTGCAGAAGAATAAAAGCGTGAATTTCCAGCAAGATGAAAGCGGTTACATTTTATTTAATTATGTTTTGTTATTTTAAATTTATTTTATGGATAAATTGCGAAGCGGAATTAATTCGCGAAGAAAAGCAGAAAAAACGCCGCTGAACGCGGCGTTTTGGATTGTTTGCATATTTCTTGCCGGATGCGGCGTGAACGCCTTATCCGGCCTACAAAAGCACGCAAACTCAATATATTGCAGAGATCATGTAGGCCTGATAAGCGTAGCGCATCAGGCAATTTAGCGTTTGAAACTGTTTGTCTGTTCCTTGCCGGATGCGACGTAAACGCCCCATCCGGCATAGCGAAACTTAAAATTACTCGCCTACTTTCGCCCAGGTATCACGCAGCCCAACGGTGCGGTTAAATACCGGTTTTTCCGCCGTAGAATGGCGGCTATCGAGGCAGAAGTAACCTTCACGCTCAAACTGGAATGCTTTACCCGCTACCGCATCTTTCAGCGACGGTTCAGCAAAGCCCTGTTTGATCACCAGCGATTCCGGGTTAATCACCGACAGGAAATCATCCGCAGCACCTGGGTTCGGCACGCTGAACAGACGGTCATACAAACGGATTTCAACCGGCAGCGCATGTGCCGCGCTCACCCAGTGAATAACACCTTTGACTTTACGACCATCTGCCGGATCTTTGCTTAAGGTGTCGGCGTCATAAGTACAGAAGATGGTGGTGATATTACCTTCGGCATCTTTCTCGACGCGTTCTGCCTTAATCACATAAGCATTACGCAGACGCACTTCTTTACCGAGCACCAGACGTTTGTACTGCTTGTTAGCTTCTTCGCGGAAATCGGCGCGATCGATCCAAATCTCACCGCTAAACGGCACCTGACGGCTGCCCATTTCCGGTTTGTTCGGATGGTTCGGCATGGTAACCATTTCGCCTTCGCCCTGATAGTTTTCGATAACCAGTTTCACCGGATCGATAACCGCCATTGCGCGCGGCGCATTTTCGTTGAGATCTTCACGGATGCAGGATTCCAGCGACGCCATCTCAATGGTGTTGTCCTGCTTGGTCACGCCGATTCGTTTGCAGAACTCACGAATAGAAGCCGCAGTGTAACCACGACGACGCAGACCGGAAATGGTCGGCATACGCGGGTCATCCCAGCCTTCAACGTGCTTGTCGGTCACCAGCAGGTTCAGCTTACGCTTGGACATCACAGTGTATTCCAGATTCAGGCGCGAGAATTCGTACTGGCGCGGGTGAACAGGAATGGTGATGTTGTCCAGCACCCAGTCATACAGACGACGGTTGTCCTGGAACTCAAGCGTACACAGAGAGTGCGTAATACCTTCCAGGGCATCGCTGATGCAGTGGGTGAAGTCGTACATCGGGTAGATGCACCACTTGTTGCCAGTCTGGTGGTGTTCAGCAAATTTAATGCGGTACAGCACCGGATCGCGCATTACGATAAACGGTGAAGCCATGTCGATTTTCGCACGCAGGCAGGCTTTACCTTCTTCAAAACCGCCGGTACGCATTTTCTCGAACAGCGCCAGGTTCTCTTCAACGCTACGGTCGCGGTACGGGCTGTTTTTACCCGGCTGTGTCAGGGTGCCACGGTATTCGCGGATCTGTTCCGGCGTCAGTTCATCAACGTACGCCAGGCCTTTATTGATCAGTTCGATCGCATAGGCGTGGAGCTGATCAAAATAATCGGAGGAGTAACGGACGTTACCAGACCAGTGAAAACCTAACCACTCTACGTCGTTTTTGATCGACTCCACATACTCGATATCTTCTTTTACCGGGTTAGTGTCGTCGAAACGCAGGTTGCACTGGCCTTTATAGTCCTGGGCGATCCCGAAGTTCAGGCAGATAGATTTCGCATGACCGATATGCAGATAGCCATTCGGCTCCGGCGGGAAACGGGTGTGTACTGTGGTGTGCTTACCACTGGCCAGATCTTCATCGATGATCTGACGAATAAAGTTAGTCGGGCGGGCTTCTGCCTCACTCATCGTGGATTCCTCAAAGCGTAAACAACGTATAACGGCGTATGATCTTATAAGCGGGACAGGCTGACAACTGTTAGTTAGTGAAAATCGAAAATCTCACTGAGATTATGGGGATGATTGATGAAAAAAAAAGCGGCAGAGAAGATCTCCACCGCTTTTGCCAGTCCTGCGTCATTGTTGGATGCGACGCTTAAGCGTCTTATCCAACCTGGACTGAGCTTTTGTAGGCCTGATAAGACGCGTCAAGCGTCGCATCAGGCATAAAGCAGATTACTTTTTGATTTCATACAGCGGCGTTTGACCCGCCACGACATGGCCCTGAGCTTTAATGATCAAGCCACTGAAATCGTCGATATTGCTGCAAACCACCGGACTAATCATCGAGCGGGCGTTAGCGTTCAGGTAATCCAGATCCATTTCCAGAATCGGTTGCCCTGCGCTTACCTGCGCGCCCTCTTCCACCAGACGTTTAAAGCCTTTACCTTCCAGCGCTACGGTGTCGATACCCATATGGACGACGATCTCCGCGCCTTTTTCGGTTTCCAGACAGAACGCGTGGTTGGTGTTGAAGATTTTCACGATTGTCCCTGCGGCTGGTGATACGACGATTTTATCTGTCGGTTTCACCGCCACACCGTCACCCACCGCTTTGCTGGCGAATGCTTCGTCAGGAACCTGATCCAGTGCCACGACATCACCGGTAATCGGCGATACCAGCTCCGCGATAGATACCGCGTTTGGTACAGCCTGCGGTTTTGCTACAGGAGCGGCAGTTGCCGGAGTTGCTTCAGCAGAGGCAGCTGCTACCGGGCCACGGGCAACGACTTTCTTCATCGCATCGCCGATGGATTCTGCTTTCGCGCCAACAATCACCTGAATAGTCTGTTTGTTCAGTTTTACTACACCAGAAGCACCCAGACGTTTACACATCGTATCGTTAACGCGGGCAGAGTCAGCCACTGTAAGGCGCAGACGGGTGATACAGGCGTCAATTGCTTTCAGGTTGTCAGTGCCGCCAACCGCAGCAATATAGTTGGTCGCCAGTTGATTGAGGCCTTCTTCAGTGTTGCTGTTGGCTTCTTCAGTAACGATCTCGTCTTCTTTATCTTCACGACCCGGCGTTTTCAGGTTGAACATGCGGATAACCAAACTGAACACCACGAAGTAGATAGCGAAGAAGACAACACCCATAACCAGCAGCATCCAGACGTTCTGGCTGGCGGCCGGCAGGTTATACATCAACGCGTAGTCGATAGCCCCCGCAGAGAAAGAGAAGCCGGCATGGATACCCAGCAGCGTTGCCACAAACAGGCTGATACCGGTCAGCAGTGCGTGCAGGAGGTACAGCAGCGGAGCAAGGAACATGAACAGGAATTCCAGCGGCTCAGTCACACCGGTCAGGAACGCAGTAACAGCAACAGAAAGCAGCATCCCGCCAACCATCGGACGACGCTCTTTCGGTGCTGCGAAGTACATCGCCAGCGCCGCACCCGGCAGACCGAACATCATGATCGGGAAGAAGCCGGACATGAACATCCCCGCGGTGCCGTCACCAGCGTAGAAACGGTTGATGTCGCCGTGGAAAACCGTACCCGCCGCGTTGGTGAATTCACCAATCTGGAACCAGGCGATGGTGTTCAGCACCTGATGCAGACCGGTTGGGATCAGCAGACGGTTGATGAAACCAAAGATACCGGAACCCAGCGCGCCCGCAGAAACGATCCACTCGCCGCCTGCATGGATAGCGTGCTGTACCGGCGGCCAGACGTAACCAAAAATGGCCGCCAGCACCAGACAGAAGAAGCCGGTGGCGATCGGCACAAAGCGTTTGCCGCCGAAGAAGCTCAGGAAGTCCGGCAGTTTAATATCGGACCAACGGTTATAGGCTGCGCCACCAACCAGACCGGTAATGATACCCGCCAGTACACCCATGTTAATTTCTGGGTTGATGGTCACCATCGCTTTGGTTAACACAAAGTAACCTACCGCACCCGCCAGCGCCGCCGCACCTGCGCTGTCTTTCGACCAGCTGGATGCCACACCGATGGCGAAGATTAATGCGAGGTTATCAAAAATCGCACCGCCCGCCTGGGCAATAAACGCAACGTTAAGTAAATCTGGCTGACCGAATCGCAGCAACAGTGCCGCCACCGGCAGCACCGCGATAGGGAGCTGTAACGCCCTACCGAGTCGCTGGAAAAAACCTAAAATATTCATCTTATTCCCCCTACGAGAACCCTATTTGGCTCGTTTAAAGCCGTATTTTTATTTTGCTGCAAATTGTACTGCCGATGTTCTGTAATCAGATTGTTAGATCATCTGCTACAGAGTGTGTGAAAATTTAATTCGTATCGCAAATTAAACGCGTGTCTTTTGTGAGTTTTGTCACCAAATATCGTTACCATCACTCCCTTTTACTGGCTAAACCAGAAAACTTATTTTATCATTCAAAAAATCAGGTCGGATTGACGCCTGTCTGCGCAAATCCAGGTTACGCTTAAAGATGCCTAATCCGCCAACGGCTTACATTTTACTTATTGAGGTGAATAATGAGACTGATCCCCCTGACTACCGCTGAACAGGTCGGCAAATGGGCTGCTCGCCATATCGTCAATCGTATCAATGCGTTCAAACCGACTGCCGATCGTCCGTTTGTACTGGGCCTGCCGACTGGCGGCACGCCGATGACCACCTATAAAGCGTTAGTCGAAATGCATAAAGCAGGCCAGGTCAGCTTTAAGCACGTTGTCACCTTCAACATGGACGAATATGTCGGTCTGCCGAAAGAGCATCCGGAAAGCTACTACAGCTTTATGCACCGTAATTTCTTCGATCACGTTGATATTCCAGCAGAAAACATCAACCTTCTCAACGGCAACGCCCCGGATATCGACGCCGAGTGCCGCCAGTATGAAGAAAAAATCCGTTCTTACGGAAAAATTCATCTGTTTATGGGCGGTGTAGGTAACGACGGTCATATTGCATTTAACGAACCGGCGTCTTCTCTGGCTTCTCGTACTCGTATCAAAACCCTGACTCATGACACTCGCGTCGCGAACTCTCGTTTCTTTGATAACGATGTCAATCAGGTGCCAAAATATGCCCTGACTGTCGGTGTTGGTACACTGCTGGATGCCGAAGAAGTGATGATTCTGGTGCTGGGTAGCCAGAAAGCACTGGCGCTGCAGGCCGCAGTTGAAGGTTGCGTGAACCATATGTGGACCATCAGCTGTCTGCAACTGCATCCGAAAGCCATCATGGTGTGCGATGAGCCTTCCACCATGGAGCTGAAAGTTAAGACTTTAAGATATTTCAATGAATTAGAAGCAGAAAATATCAAAGGTCTGTAATTGTTATCCCTGCCCTGACACCTTGCTCAGGGCAATATTTTTTAAAATCGGGGGTCAGAATGTATGCATTAACCCAGGGCCGGATCTTTACCGGTCACGAATTTCTTGATGACCACGCGGTTGTTATCGCTGATGGCCTGATTAAAAGCGTCTGTCCGGTAGCGGAACTGCCGCCAGAGATCGAACAACGTTCACTGAACGGGGCCATTCTCTCCCCCGGTTTTATCGATGTGCAGTTAAACGGCTGCGGCGGCGTACAGTTTAACGACACCGCTGAAGCGGTCAGCGTGGAAACGCTGGAAATCATGCAGAAAGCCAATGAGAAATCAGGCTGTACTAACTATCTGCCGACGCTTATCACCACCAGCGATGAGCTGATGAAACAGGGCGTGCGCGTTATGCGCGAGTACCTGGCAAAACATCCGAATCAGGCGTTAGGTCTGCATCTGGAAGGTCCGTGGCTGAATCTGGTGAAAAAAGGTACCCATAATCCGAATTTTGTGCGTAAGCCTGATGCCGCGCTGGTCGATTTCCTGTGTGAGAACGCCGACGTCATTACCAAAGTGACCCTGGCACCGGAAATGGTTCCTGCGGAAGTCATCAGCAAACTGGCAAATGCCGGGATTGTGGTTTCTGCCGGTCACTCCAACGCGACGTTGAAAGAAGCGAAAGCCGGTTTCCGCGCGGGGATTACCTTTGCCACCCATCTGTACAACGCGATGCCGTATATTACCGGTCGTGAACCGGGCCTGGCGGGCGCGATCCTCGATGAAGCTGACATTTATTGCGGTATTATCGCTGATGGCCTGCATGTTGATTACGCCAACATTCGTAACGCTAAACGCCTTAAAGGCGACAAACTGTGTCTGGTTACCGACGCCACCGCGCCAGCAGGTGCCAACATTGAACAGTTCATTTTTGCGGGTAAAACAATATACTACCGTAACGGACTTTGTGTGGATGAGAACGGTACGTTAAGCGGTTCATCCTTAACCATGATTGAAGGCGTGCGTAATCTGGTCGAACATTGCGGTATCGCACTGGATGAAGTGCTGCGTATGGCGACGCTCTATCCGGCGCGTGCAATTGGCGTTGAGAAACGTCTCGGCACACTCGCCGCAGGTAAAGTAGCCAACCTGACCGCATTCACACCTGATTTTAAAATCACCAAGACCATCGTTAACGGTAACGAGGTCGTAACTCAATAAGAGAAAGTATGACACCAGGCGGACAAGCTCAGATAGGTAATGTTGATCTCGTAAAACAGCTTAACAGCGCGGCGGTTTATCGCCTGATTGACCAGTACGGGCCAATCTCGCGGATTCAGATTGCCGAGCAAAGCCAGCTTGCCCCCGCCAGCGTAACCAAAATTACGCGTCAGCTTATCGAACGCGGGCTGATCAAAGAAGTTGATCAGCAGGCCTCCACCGGGGGCCGCCGCGCTATCTCTATCGTCACCGAAACCCGCAATTTCCACGCAATCGGCGTACGGCTTGGTCGTCACGACGCCACCATCACCCTGTTTGATCTCAGCAGCAAAGTGCTGGCAGAAGAACATTACCCGCTGCCGGAACGTACCCAGCAGACGCTGGAACATGCCCTGCTGAATGCCATTGCTCAGTTTATTGATAGCTACCAGCGCAAACTGCGCGAGCTGATCGCCATTTCCGTTATCCTGCCAGGACTTGTTGACCCGGACAGCGGCAAAATTCATTACATGCCGCATATTCAGGTAGAAAACTGGGGGCTGGTAGAAGCACTGGAAGAGCGTTTTAAAGTGACCTGTTTCGTTGGTCACGATATCCGTAGTCTGGCGCTGGCGGAGCACTACTTCGGTGCAAGTCAGGATTGCGAAGACTCCATTCTGGTGCGTGTCCATCGCGGAACCGGGGCCGGGATTATCTCTAACGGGCGCATTTTTATTGGCCGCAACGGTAACGTCGGTGAAATTGGCCATATTCAGGTCGAACCGCTGGGTGAACGCTGCCACTGCGGCAACTTTGGCTGCCTGGAAACTATCGCTGCCAACGCCGCTATTGAACAACGGGTGTTGAATCTGTTAAAGCAGGGCTACCAGAGCCGCGTGCCGCTGGACGACTGCACCATAAAAACTATCTGCAAAGCTGCGAACAAAGGCGATAGCCTGGCGTCGGAAGTGATTGAGTATGTCGGTCGTCATCTGGGCAAAACCATCGCCATTGCCATCAACCTGTTTAACCCGCAAAAAATTGTTATTGCCGGTGAAATCACCGAAGCCGATAAAGTGCTGCTCCCTGCTATTGAAAGCTGCATTAATACTCAGGCGCTGAAGGCGTTTCGCACTAATCTGCCGGTGGTACGTTCTGAGCTAGACCACCGCTCGGCAATCGGCGCTTTTGCGCTGGTAAAACGCGCCATGCTCAACGGTATTTTGCTCCAGCATTTGCTGGAAAATTAATGTGCTTTTATAGTGGCGCTTATTGTTGTCAATATTCTGGGTAGTCCATGACCATTAAAAATGTAATTTGCGATATCGACGGCGTGCTGATGCACGATAACGTCGCCGTACCGGGTGCAGCGGAATTTTTGCACGGGATTATGGATAAAGGCCTGCCGCTGGTGTTGCTGACCAACTATCCTTCGCAGACCGGGCAAGATCTGGCGAACCGCTTTGCCACTGCCGGTGTCGATGTACCTGACAGCGTGTTTTATACCTCTGCGATGGCGACCGCCGATTTCCTGCGTCGCCAGGAAGGCAAGAAAGCGTATGTGGTGGGCGAAGGCGCACTGATTCATGAACTGTACAAAGCCGGTTTCACTATTACCGATGTGAACCCTGATTTTGTGATTGTTGGCGAAACGCGTTCCTACAACTGGGACATGATGCATAAAGCGGCCTATTTCGTCGCTAACGGTGCACGCTTTATCGCCACCAACCCGGATACTCACGGGCGCGGTTTTTATCCGGCCTGTGGCGCGTTGTGTGCAGGGATTGAGAAAATCTCCGGGCGCAAACCGTTCTATGTTGGTAAGCCGAGTCCGTGGATTATCCGCGCGGCATTAAACAAAATGCAGGCACATTCGGAAGAAACGGTGATTGTCGGCGATAACCTGCGTACCGATATTCTGGCCGGCTTCCAGGCAGGTCTGGAGACGATTCTGGTGCTTTCTGGTGTTTCGTCGCTCGACGATATCGACAGTATGCCGTTCCGCCCCAGCTGGATTTACCCATCGGTCGCTGAAATCGACGTTATCTGAATAGCAACCACGTCTGCGGACGTGGTTGGCTCTGATGACAAACGCCAAACTGCCTGATGCGCTACGCTTATCAGGCCTACGTAGCTCCTGCAACATATTGAATTTTCATGCTTTTGTAGGCCGGATAAGGCGTTCACGCCGCATCCGGCATGAACAAATCGCACTTTGTCAGCAATTTGGCCCCCGTAAAATATAAACATTCAATAAAACCCGCCAAAAATTATCGATCCATTAATAAATACATCACCGCACCCTCCCCTTTTTCACAAATCAGCAATCACCATTACGTTTTTTATTTTTTCACCGCCAAATCGCTTGCGCACAGTGCTGCTTTGCGGCATTTTTTTAAACAAGCAAACACAACAAGCAACAAATACCAGGTTAACGGAGAAGGTTATGTGTTCAATTTTTGGCGTATTCGATATCAAAACAGACGCAGTTGAGCTGCGTAAGAAAGCACTCGAGCTGTCACGCCTGATGCGTCATCGTGGCCCGGACTGGTCCGGTATTTATGCCAGTGATAACGCCATTCTCGCCCACGAACGTCTGTCAATTGTTGACGTTAACGCGGGGGCGCAACCTCTCTACAACCAACAAAAAACCCACGTACTGGCGGTAAACGGTGAAATCTACAATCACCAGGCATTGCGCGCTGAATACGGCGATCGTTATCAGTTCCAGACAGGGTCTGACTGTGAAGTGATCCTCGCGCTGTATCAGGAAAAAGGGCCGGAATTTCTCGACGACTTGCAGGGCATGTTTGCCTTTGCCCTGTACGACAGCGAAAAAGATGCCTACCTGATTGGTCGCGACCATCTGGGGATCATCCCACTGTATATGGGCTATGACGAACATGGTCAGCTGTATGTGGCCTCAGAAATGAAAGCCCTCGTGCCGGTATGCCGCACGATTAAAGAGTTCCCGGCGGGGAGCTATTTGTGGAGTCAGGACGGCGAAATCCGTTCTTATTATCATCGCGACTGGTTCGACTACGATGCGGTGAAAGATAATGTCACCGACAAAAACGAGCTGCGTCAGGCTCTGGAAGATTCCGTTAAAAGCCATCTGATGTCTGATGTGCCTTACGGTGTGCTGCTTTCTGGTGGTCTGGATTCCTCAATTATTTCCGCTATCACCAAGAAATACGCAGCCCGTCGCGTGGAAGATCAGGAACGCTCTGAAGCCTGGTGGCCGCAGTTACACTCCTTTGCTGTAGGTCTGCCGGGTTCACCGGATCTGAAAGCAGCCCAGGAAGTGGCAAACCATCTGGGCACTGTGCATCATGAAATTCACTTCACTGTACAGGAAGGTCTGGACGCCATCCGCGACGTGATTTACCACATCGAAACCTATGATGTGACCACTATTCGCGCTTCAACACCGATGTATTTAATGTCGCGTAAGATCAAAGCGATGGGCATTAAAATGGTGCTGTCCGGTGAAGGTTCTGATGAAGTGTTCGGCGGTTATCTTTACTTCCACAAAGCACCGAATGCCAAAGAACTGCATGAAGAGACGGTGCGTAAACTGCTGGCCCTACATATGTATGACTGCGCGCGTGCCAACAAAGCGATGTCAGCTTGGGGCGTGGAAGCACGCGTTCCGTTCCTCGACAAGAAATTCCTCGACGTGGCGATGCGCATTAACCCGCAGGATAAAATGTGCGGTAACGGCAAGATGGAAAAACACATCCTGCGTGAATGTTTTGAGTCATACCTGCCCGCAAGCGTGGCCTGGCGGCAGAAAGAGCAGTTCTCCGATGGCGTCGGTTACAGTTGGATCGACACCCTGAAAGAAGTGGCGGCGCAGCAGGTTTCTGATCAACAGCTGGAAACTGCCCGCTTCCGCTTCCCGTACAACACACCGACCTCAAAAGAAGCGTATCTGTACCGGGAGATCTTTGAAGAACTATTCCCGCTTCCGAGCGCCGCTGAGTGCGTGCCGGGCGGTCCTTCCGTCGCTTGTTCTTCCGCTAAAGCGATCGAATGGGATGAAGCGTTCAAGAAAATGGACGATCCGTCTGGTCGCGCGGTTGGTGTTCACCAGTCGGCGTATAAGTAAGAAATGCGAAACAGCCCCGGTGAAATCCGGGGCTGTTTCAGTTATTGAGGTGCTTGTTGATTCTGATATGCAGTAAGGAAATGTTCCGGGTTTGCCACATCACTGTTTGACAACTCATCACTGTAGGCCAGTATTTCATAGATTAATTTCCCACCACTATTGTTAAATTCCGAATTTCATCCTGTATGACAAAAGAATGGCTGTAGGGTGGGAAAAAACACAAAGTAAACAATAATTGACGAATATAGCGCCACGCTGTTCGCAACCTAACCAAACAGTCACTTTCGAGCAATTTTCCTTGAAAAAGAGGTTGACGCTGCAAGGCTCTATACGCATAATGCGCCCCGCAACGCCGATAAGGTATCGCGAAAAAAAAGATGGCTACGTAGCTCAGTTGGTTAGAGCACATCACTCATAATGATGGGGTCACAGGTTCGAATCCCGTCGTAGCCACCAAATTCTGAATGTGTCGAATATGTTCGGCAAATTCAAAACCAATTTGTTGGGGTATCGCCAAGCGGTAAGGCACCGGATTCTGATTCCGGCATTCCGAGGTTCGAATCCTCGTACCCCAGCCACATTAAAAAAGCTCGCTTCGGCGAGCTTTTTGCTTTTCTGCGTTCATTCAATGTCGAATGCGATGTTGACACGTCTTATCCTTCAATGTCGGATGCGACGCTGCCGCGTCTTATCCGACCTACGGTTGGCACGCATCCGGCAATGTTGTAAGGCTACAACCCTAACGCATATTTCAGCGCCTGACGTTTCAACACGCCAGCACGCTCCGCCGCCATCAAACCAAGATTACGCACAAAACGCAGCGGCGGCAGATTATTACTGAATCCGGCATAAAACAGATCCATACCGCTCTGCATAATGAAGTTATCCGCCATGCGCCGCATCTGGTAACGCTTGAGGACAGGATAACTGGCCCACGCTTCGCCGTAGCTGCGGGCATTCACCAGAACATCAATCAGGGCATCGACATCACGATAACCAAGATTCACCCCCTGCCCCGCCAGCGGATGGATGGTATGCGCGGCATCGCCCACCAGCGCAAGCCCTGGCTGCACATACTGCAACGCATGGCGACGCGTCAGCGGAAACGCACCAGCGGCAAGCGGTGTAACGTAACCCAGACGCGACGGGAAATGCTTCGCGATTTCCGCCTGGAGCTGTGCCATATTCATATTCTGCAACTGGCGAATACGCGCCGGAGAGTCATACCACACCAGCGATGCCCAGTTATCAAACAACGGCAGAAACGCACGCGGTCCGTCCGGAGTAAATTGCTGCCAGGTGCTATCGCCGGGATCGTTCTCGCACTGGACGCTAATCAACATGCACGACTGCGCATACTGCCATGCATGAACGCCAATTCCCGCCATCTGCCGCACCTGCGAATTTGCGCCGTCGGCACCAATCACCAGCTTCGCGCGAATCACTTCACCGCCTTTCAGCTCCAGCTCCTGAAGATCATTATCTCGATGTAATGCAATCAGCGAGCCTGGCACACGTAACGTTACTTTCGGATGCGCTTCCAGCGCCTGCCACAATGCCTGTTGCAGGACAGTGTTTTCTACCATATAGCCAAGCAACGGCAACTTTAATTCGGCTGCGTCAAATACCACATGCGCCGTTTCCCACTCCCACGTTTCCAGTCTGCGGTAAGGATGGCAACGCATAGCCTGTACTGCATCCCAGACCCCTAACCCTTTAAGCAATGATACCGAAGCCACGCTGATCGCCGAGATCCGCACGTCCGGTTGGCTATCAGCGACAAACGGTGCAGGTTCTGCGTGCTCGATCACCGTTACCGTAAATCCGTGCTGTGCCAGCCCCAGCGCCAGTGCGCCGCCGACCATTCCTCCGCCGACAATGGCAATTTCCGTTGGTTGATTTGTCATGGTCAATCATCCTGTTAGCAATATGCTTTAAGTTTACAGGATTTTTACCCCCAAGGGCTGATAACGCTCATACTGGTCACAACGGCAGCAAAGCATTACACTATGCGCCCTGCATTCCTGGCTACTATTTCGCAAGAGCAAGTCGATGACCAAAAAACTCCATATTAAAACCTGGGGCTGTCAGATGAACGAGTACGATTCATCGAAGATGGCCGATCTGCTGGATGCCACCCACGGCTATCAACTGACCGACGTGGCGGAAGAAGCGGATGTGCTGCTGCTGAACACCTGCTCAATCCGCGAGAAGGCTCAGGAAAAAGTCTTCCATCAGTTGGGTCGCTGGAAACTGTTAAAAGAGAAGAATCCAGACCTGATTATCGGCGTCGGTGGCTGCGTGGCATCGCAAGAAGGCGAGCACATTCGCCAGCGCGCCCACTATGTCGATATTATTTTTGGGCCGCAAACGCTGCACCGTCTGCCGGAGATGATCAACTCCGTGCGCGGCGACCGCAGCCCGGTTGTAGATATCAGCTTCCCGGAAATCGAGAAGTTTGACCGTCTACCGGAACCGCGCGCCGAAGGGCCGACCGCGTTTGTCTCCATCATGGAAGGCTGCAATAAATATTGCACCTACTGCGTGGTGCCTTACACCCGTGGTGAAGAGGTAAGCCGTCCGTCCGACGATATTCTGTTTGAGATTGCCCAGCTTGCGGCTCAGGGCGTGCGTGAAGTCAACCTGCTCGGTCAGAACGTGAACGCCTGGCGTGGTGAAAACTACGACGGCACCACCGGATCGTTTGCCGATCTGTTGCGTCTGGTTGCTGCGATCGACGGGATCGATCGTATTCGCTTTACCACCAGCCATCCGATCGAATTCACCGACGATATCATCGAAGTGTATCGCGACACGCCGGAGCTGGTGAGCTTCCTGCACCTGCCGGTACAGAGTGGTTCCGATCGCATTCTGAACCTGATGGGACGTACCCATACGGCGCTGGAGTACAAAGCGATCATCCGTAAACTGCGTGCGGCGCGTCCGGATATTCAGATCAGTTCTGATTTCATCGTTGGCTTCCCTGGCGAAACCACCGAAGACTTCGAGAAAACGATGAAGCTGATTGCCGACGTCAATTTCGACATGAGCTACAGCTTTATCTTCTCTGCACGTCCGGGTACACCAGCCGCCGATATGGTTGATGATGTTCCGGAAGAAGAGAAGAAGCAGCGTCTGTATATTCTGCAAGAGCGCATTAATCAGCAAGCGATGGCGTGGAGCCGTCGGATGCTCGGCACCACCCAGCGTATTCTGGTAGAAGGGACTTCACGTAAGAGCATCATGGAGCTTTCCGGGCGTACCGAAAATAACCGCGTGGTCAACTTCGAGGGCACACCGGATATGATCGGTAAATTCGTCGATGTAGAAATTACCGACGTCTACCCGAACTCTCTGCGCGGTAAAGTGGTGCGAACTGAAGATGAAATGGGTCTGCGCGTGGCAGAAACACCGGAATCGGTGATTGCCCGTACTCGCAAAGAAAACGACCTTGGTGTGGGTTATTATCAGCCGTAATTCTCAGGCCCGCCGTTCCGGTGGGCCTTGTTTTTTCTCTCTTTATCCCCATCTTTATCGCAATGCTTGCGCCTTTTTCCTGTGGCGTGAATAATTTCCTTATAGGCCGGTGAATGTTCAGCTTCCGGCGGCATACAGATAAGAGGAACGGTTTGAACATAGACACTCGCGAAATCACCCTGGAGCCAGCAGACAATGCGCGTCTGTTGAGCCTGTGCGGCCCGTTTGATGACAACATCAAGCAGCTCGAACGCCGTCTCGGCATCGAGATCAATCGCCGCGATAACCACTTTAAACTGACCGGCCGTCCGATTTGCGTCACCGCTGCGGCAGACATTCTGCGTAGCCTGTATGTCGATACTGCCCCGATGCGCGGTCAGATTCAGGATATCGAACCGGAACAGATCCACCTTGCGATTAAAGAAGCGCGGGTACTGGAGCAAAGTGCGGAGAGCGTGCCGGAGTACGGCAAAGCGGTCAATATCAAAACCAAACGCGGCGTAATTAAGCCGCGCACGCCAAACCAGGCGCAGTACATCGCCAATATTCTCGACCATGACATTACCTTCGGCGTTGGCCCGGCGGGTACGGGTAAAACCTACCTGGCAGTGGCTGCAGCAGTTGATGCCCTGGAGCGTCAGGAAATTCGCCGTATTCTGCTGACTCGTCCGGCGGTCGAAGCCGGTGAGAAACTGGGCTTCCTGCCTGGCGATTTAAGCCAGAAAGTAGACCCGTATCTGCGCCCACTGTACGACGCGCTGTTTGAAATGCTGGGCTTTGAGAAAGTCGAGAAACTGATTGAGCGCAACGTTATTGAAGTCGCGCCGCTGGCCTATATGCGTGGTCGTACGCTGAACGACGCCTTTATCATTCTCGATGAGAGCCAGAACACCACCATCGAACAGATGAAGATGTTCCTGACCCGTATCGGTTTTAACTCAAAAGCGGTTATCACCGGCGACGTCACACAGATCGACCTGCCGCGTAATACTAAATCAGGTTTGCGTCATGCCATCGAAGTGCTGGCCGATGTCGAAGAGATCAGCTTTAACTTCTTCCACAGCGAAGACGTGGTTCGTCACCCGGTGGTGGCGCGTATCGTTAACGCCTATGAAGCCTGGGAAGAAGCCGAACAAAAACGTAAAGCGGCGCTGGCGGCAGAACGCAAGCGCGAAGAACAGGAACAAAAATGAGTCAGGTGATCCTCGATTTACAACTGGCATGTGAAGATAACTCCGGATTGCCGGAAGAGAGCCAGTTTCAAACATGGCTGAATGCGGTGATCCCGCAGTTTCAGGAAGAATCGGAAGTGACGATTCGCGTGGTCGATACCGCCGAAAGCCACAGTCTGAATCTGACCTATCGCGGTAAGGATAAGCCGACCAACGTGCTCTCCTTCCCGTTTGAAGTGCCGCCTGGCATGGAGATGTCGCTACTGGGCGATCTGGTTATCTGCCGTCAGGTGGTTGAGAAGGAAGCTCAGGAGCAAGGCAAACCACTGGAGGCGCACTGGGCGCATATGGTGGTGCACGGCAGTCTGCATTTATTAGGTTACGATCACATCGAAGATGACGAAGCAGAAGAAATGGAAGCCCTCGAAACAGAGATTATGCTTGCTCTGGGCTATGAGGATCCGTACATTGCCGAGAAAGAATAATTTGCCAGGCATTTGGCTGGCAGACGTCCCCGCCGTTGGTGATTAACGACGGCGTTTTGATTAACTAACATGAGAACCCATACGACGCCATGAGCGACGACAATTCACACAGTAGTGACACGATAAGCAACAAGAAGGGATTTTTCTCCCTGTTACTCAGCCAACTTTTCCACGGTGAACCGAAAAACCGTGACGAACTGCTGGCGCTGATCCGTGATTCCGGGCAGAACGACCTTATCGACGAAGATACGCGCGATATGCTCGAAGGGGTGATGGACATCGCAGACCAACGCGTTCGCGACATCATGATCCCCCGCTCCCAGATGATTACCCTGAAACGCAACCAGACGCTGGACGAATGCCTTGATGTCATCATCGAGTCCGCCCACTCACGTTTCCCGGTGATTAGCGAAGACAAAGATCACATTGAAGGGATTCTGATGGCGAAAGACTTGCTGCCGTTTATGCGCAGCGATGCTGAAGCCTTCAGCATGGACAAAGTGTTACGTCAGGCGGTTGTCGTTCCTGAAAGTAAGCGCGTAGACCGGATGCTGAAAGAGTTTCGCTCTCAGCGTTACCACATGGCGATCGTTATTGACGAATTCGGTGGGGTTTCCGGTCTGGTAACCATTGAAGACATCCTGGAACTGATTGTTGGTGAGATTGAAGACGAATATGACGAAGAAGATGATATCGACTTCCGTCAGCTGAGTCGTCATACCTGGACCGTGCGCGCACTGGCTTCCATTGAAGACTTCAACGAAGCGTTCGGCACCCACTTTAGCGATGAAGAAGTCGACACTATCGGTGGTCTGGTGATGCAGGCATTTGGGCATCTTCCGGCACGTGGCGAAACCATCGACATCGACGGTTACCAGTTCAAAGTGGCGATGGCCGACAGTCGGCGTATTATTCAGGTTCATGTCAAAATCCCGGATGACTCACCCCAGCCGAAGCTGGATGAATAAAACCGAAACTGGATAGATAACTACATGGCTTTTGCCTCATTAATTGAACGCCAGCGCATTCGCCTGCTGCTGGCGTTATTATTCGGTGCCTGCGGAACGCTGGCCTTCTCTCCTTACGACGTCTGGCCTGCGGCGATTATTTCGCTGATGGGGCTTCAGGCGTTGACCTTTAACCGCCGTCCACTCCAGTCTGCCGCTATTGGCTTTTGCTGGGGATTTGGTCTCTTTGGCAGCGGTATTAACTGGGTCTATGTCAGCATCGCGACCTTTGGCGGAATGCCTGGCCCGGTTAACATCTTCCTGGTGGTACTGCTGGCGGCGTATTTGTCGCTGTATACCGGACTGTTTGCTGGCGTGCTGTCGCGTCTGTGGCCGAAAACCACCTGGCTGCGCGTGGCGATTGCCGCCCCTGCTCTCTGGCAAGTGACCGAGTTTCTGCGCGGTTGGGTACTGACAGGCTTCCCGTGGTTACAGTTCGGCTATAGCCAGATTGACGGCCCGTTAAAAGGGCTGGCACCGATAATGGGCGTGGAAGCCATTAACTTCCTGCTGATGATGGTTAGTGGCCTGCTGGCCCTGGCGTTGGTCAAACGCAACTGGCGTCCGCTGGTAGTGGCCGTCGTGCTGTTTGCCCTACCCTTCCCGCTGCGTTACATCCAATGGTTTACCCCGCAACCGGAGAAAACCATTCAGGTTTCGATGGTTCAGGGCGATATTCCGCAATCGCTGAAATGGGACGAAGGCCAGCTTCTTAATACGCTGAAGATTTACTACAACGCAACGGCACCGCTGATGGGCAAATCATCGTTGATTATCTGGCCGGAGTCGGCGATAACCGATCTGGAAATTAATCAGCAACCGTTCCTCAAAGCACTGGACGGTGAGTTGCGCGATAAAGGGAGTACGCTGGTAACCGGGATTGTCGACGCGCGCCTCAATAAGCAGAACCGCTACGATACCTACAACACCATTATCACGCTGGGTAAAGGTGCACCGTACAGCTACGAATCAGCCGATCGTTATAACAAAAACCATCTGGTGCCGTTTGGCGAGTTTGTCCCGCTGGAGTCGATTCTGCGTCCGTTAGCACCGTTCTTTGATCTGCCGATGTCGTCGTTCAGCCGTGGGCCATATATCCAGCCGCCGCTGTCGGCAAATGGTATTGAGCTTACTGCGGCTATTTGCTACGAGATCATTCTCGGCGAGCAAGTGCGCGATAACTTCCGCCCGGATACCGACTATCTGCTGACTATCTCCAACGATGCGTGGTTTGGTAAGTCTATTGGTCCATGGCAGCACTTCCAGATGGCGCGAATGCGTGCGCTGGAGCTGGCGCGCCCACTGTTGCGCAGCACCAACAACGGCATTACGGCGGTGATTGGCCCGCAGGGTGAGATTCAGGCGATGATCCCGCAGTTCACCCGCGAGGTGTTAACCACTAACGTGACGCCGACCACCGGACTCACACCATACGCACGTACCGGCAACTGGCCGCTGTGGGTGCTGACGGCACTGTTTGGTTTTGCCGCTGTGCTGATGAGTCTGCGTCAGCGACGTAAATAATCCCTTCTTATCGTGCCGGAATACATCCCGTATTTCGGCACGCTCACCGGATTCGGCATCAGTGCGTTATCCGGATAACAAAATTCCCCTATCCAACTTTGGCACATCTATTGCTTTGTTATACAAGGCAAAGCTTGAACCAGCATCAGTACAACCCGGTTGCACCACAGCAATCCACCGGTAGCACCAAAAGAGTGCATTTTAAGAATTTTGCTTCGGAATGGTGCGGCGCACCTCCCAAATATAAACAATAAAACAGCAATATCTTTACATTTAGCCAAACTAAATGTTACCTAACAAGCACAACACTGCACAATAAAGTTGCAGACGATAACAACACAAACACTCACAACGGGTATCCATGCGTTCTTAACGCAGAAGATAAAGGAGTTGGATATGCAATTACGTAAACCTGCCACAGCAATCCTCGCCCTGGCGCTTTCCGCAGGACTGGCACAGGCAGATGACGCCGCCCCGGCAGCAGGCAGTACGCTGGACAAAATCGCCAAAAACGGTGTGATTGTCGTCGGTCACCGTGAATCTTCAGTACCTTTCTCTTATTACGACAATCAGCAAAAAGTGGTGGGTTACTCGCAGGATTACTCCAACGCCATTGTTGAAGCAGTGAAAAAGAAACTCAACAAACCGGACTTGCAGGTGAAACTGATTCCGATCACCTCACAAAACCGTATTCCACTGCTGCAAAACGGCACTTTCGATTTTGAATGTGGTTCCACCACCAATAACGTCGAACGCCAAAAACAGGCGGCTTTCTCTGACACTATTTTCGTGGTCGGTACGCGCCTGCTGACCAAAAAGGGCGGCGATATCAAAGATTTTGCCGACCTGAAAGACAAAGCCGTAGTCGTCACTTCCGGCACTACCTCTGAAGTTTTGCTCAACAAACTGAATGAAGAGCAAAAAATGAATATGCGCATCATCAGCGCCAAAGATCACGGTGACTCTTTCCGCACCCTGGAAAGCGGTCGTGCCGTTGCCTTTATGATGGATGATGCCCTGCTGGCCGGTGAACGTGCGAAAGCGAAGAAACCAGACAACTGGGATATCGTCGGCAAGCCGCAGTCTCAGGAAGCCTACGGTTGCATGTTGCGTAAAGACGATCCGCAGTTCAAAAAGCTGATGGATGACACCATCGCTCAGGTGCAGACCTCCGGTGAAGCGGAAAAATGGTTTGATAAATGGTTCAAAAATCCAATTCCGCCGAAAAACCTGAACATGAATTTCGAACTGTCAGACGAAATGAAAGCACTGTTCAAAGAACCGAATGACAAAGCACTGAACTAATTACAAGAACCAGGGGCGGAAATTCTAGCCCTCTCGATTGTTACGTAGCACGGACAGACTATACGCCTGATGGTCGTTCCCCATCGGGCCTGAAAACCGCAATACGCTGGGTAACAATCTTCGAGGGTAGCAGTTAACGCTGCTACCCTCTTTTTTCTGGAGTAGATTTATGTCTATAGACTGGAACTGGGGTATTTTTTTACAACAAGCCCCGTTCGGCAACACCACCTATCTTGGTTGGATCTGGAGTGGTTTTCAGGTGACGATCGCTTTGTCGATCTGCGCCTGGATTATCGCTTTCCTCGTCGGTTCATTTTTCGGCATTTTACGTACCGTTCCAAACCGTTTTCTCTCCGGTCTGGGTACGTTGTATGTCGAACTGTTCCGCAACGTGCCGTTGATTGTGCAATTCTTTACCTGGTATCTGGTGATCCCGGAGCTGTTGCCGGAGAAAATCGGCATGTGGTTTAAGGCCGAGCTGGATCCCAATATTCAGTTTTTCCTTTCATCCATGCTCTGCCTTGGGCTGTTTACCGCCGCCCGTGTTTGCGAACAGGTACGCGCCGCTATTCAGTCGCTGCCGCGTGGGCAGAAGAATGCCGCGCTGGCGATGGGTCTGACGCTACCGCAGGCTTACCGCTACGTACTGCTGCCTAATGCTTATCGCGTTATCGTCCCGCCGATGACCTCAGAGATGATGAACCTGGTGAAAAACTCCGCCATCGCCTCGACCATCGGTCTGGTAGATATGGCAGCGCAGGCGGGTAAATTGCTCGACTACTCGGCTCACGCCTGGGAGTCGTTTACCGCCATTACGCTGGCGTATGTATTGATTAACGCTTTTATCATGCTGGTGATGACGCTGGTTGAACGTAAAGTTCGCCTGCCCGGCAACATGGGGGGCAAATAATGTACGAGTTTGACTGGAGTTCCATTGTTCCTTCCCTGCCATATCTGCTCGACGGGCTGGTGATCACCCTGAAAATCACCGTCACGGCAGTCGTGATTGGTATTTTGTGGGGCACCATGCTGGCGGTGATGCGCTTGTCCAGCTTTGCGCCCGTAGCGTGGTTTGCCAAAGCCTACGTTAACGTATTCCGCTCGATTCCTTTAGTTATGGTTTTGCTGTGGTTTTACCTGATCGTGCCGGGTTTTCTGCAAAACGTGCTGGGATTATCACCAAAAAATGATATCCGTTTAATTTCGGCGATGGTGGCGTTTTCGATGTTTGAAGCGGCCTACTATTCAGAGATTATCCGTGCCGGTATTCAAAGTATTTCTCGTGGTCAGTCGAGCGCCGCGCTGGCGTTGGGAATGACTCACTGGCAGTCGATGAAACTGATTATTCTGCCGCAGGCGTTCCGCGCGATGGTGCCGCTGCTGCTCACTCAGGGCATCGTACTGTTCCAGGATACCTCACTGGTGTATGTGTTATCTCTGGCCGATTTCTTCCGTACCGCCTCAACCATTGGTGAGCGTGATGGTACGCAGGTTGAGATGATCCTGTTTGCCGGATTTGTTTATTTCGTTATTAGCCTTAGCGCGTCGTTGTTGGTCAGCTACTTGAAAAGAAGGACAGCATAATGATTACCCTGAAAAATGTTTCAAAATGGTATGGTCACTTTCAGGTGCTGACCGACTGCTCAACCGAAGTGAAAAAAGGCGAAGTGGTGGTGGTTTGCGGCCCGTCTGGTTCCGGCAAATCAACGCTGATTAAAACCGTCAACGGCCTTGAACCGGTGCAGCAAGGTGAAATCACCGTCGATGGCATCGTGGTTAACGACAAGAAAACCGATCTGGCAAAGCTGCGTTCTCGCGTCGGGATGGTATTCCAACATTTCGAGCTGTTCCCTCATCTGTCGATTATCGAAAACCTGACCCTGGCGCAGGTGAAAGTGCTTAAACGCGATAAAGCGCCGGCTCGTGAAAAAGCATTGAAATTGCTGGAGCGCGTGGGACTTTCCGCACATGCCAATAAATTTCCGGCGCAGCTTTCCGGCGGCCAGCAGCAGCGTGTGGCAATTGCTCGCGCATTGTGTATGGATCCTATTGCGATGCTGTTCGACGAACCCACATCGGCACTAGACCCGGAGATGATCAACGAAGTACTGGACGTGATGGTGGAACTGGCGAACGAGGGGATGACCATGATGGTGGTGACCCACGAAATGGGCTTTGCCCGTAAAGTGGCGAATCGGGTGATCTTTATGGATGAGGGTAAAATTGTTGAAGACTCGCCGAAAGATGCGTTCTTCGATGATCCGAAATCGGACCGCGCAAAAGACTTCCTCGCGAAAATCCTGCATTAATCACTCTGGCGCGCATACCCAATTGCGCGCCATCTCACGCTTTATCGTTTCGCCCCTCGTATCTGTTACATCCTGGCGTTACCCTTGTCGCAAAGAAGCACACAACAAGGAGCAACAATGGCACTGCCAATTCTGTTAGATTGCGACCCAGGTCATGACGACGCTATCGCAATAGTTCTCGCCCTCGCCTCACCAGAGCTTGATGTCAAAGCAATTACGTCTTCCGCCGGAAACCAGACACCAGAAAAAACCTTACGCAATGTTCTGCGTATGCTGACCTTGCTTAATCGCACCGATATTCCGGTAGCAGGCGGCGCGGTAAAACCGTTAATGCGTGAGTTGATTATCGCGGACAATGTGCACGGCGAAAGCGGTCTCGACGGCCCGGCATTACCGGAACCGGCGTTCGCACCGCAAAACTGTACGGCGGTAGAGCTAATGGCGAAAACGCTGCGTGAAAGTGCGGAACCTGTCACCATTGTTTCTACCGGACCGAAAACTAACGTTGCCTTGCTGCTCAATAGCCATCCGGAACTGCATAGCAAAATTGCCCGTATCGTGATTATGGGCGGCGCAATGGGGCTTGGTAACTGGACGCCTGCGGCTGAATTTAATATTTACGTTGACCCGGAAGCGGCAGAAATTGTATTCCAGTCAGGGATCCCGGTGGTGATGGCCGGTCTGGATGTTACTCACAAAGCACAAATTCACGGTGAGGACACCGAGCGTTTCCGCGCGATTGGCAACCCTGTTTCAACCATTGTTGCCGAACTGCTGGATTTCTTCCTCGAATATCATAAAGACGAAAAATGGGGCTTTGTCGGCGCACCGCTGCATGACCCATGCACCATCGCCTGGCTGTTGAAACCGGAGTTGTTTACCACTGTTGAGCGCTGGGTTGGCGTGGAAACACAGGGGAAATATACCCAGGGGATGACGGTTGTTGATTATTATTATCTGACTGGCAATAAACCGAATGCCACTGTAATGGTCGATGTTGATCGTCAGGGCTTTGTTGATTTACTGGCTGATCGTCTGAAATTTTACGCTTAACACACGTCATTGATTAAGATCACCACGCGTTACCTGGGTGGTCTTAATCTGTTTATCTCTTTTTCTTTCAAGATATAAATGCAATGGATAATGCAGAACTCGCCATTGGTATCGATCTCGGTACTACCAATAGTTTAATTGCCGTCTGGAAAGACGGTGCCGCGCAATTAATTCCAAATAAGTTCGGTGAATATTTAACACCATCCATAATTAGCATGGATGAAAATAATCATATTTTAGTCGGAAAACCGGCTGTATCACGGCGTACTTCGCATCCGGATAAAACGGCAGCGTTATTTAAACGTGCAATGGGCAGTAATACCAACTGGCGGTTAGGCAGCGACACATTTAACGCGCCAGAACTGTCCTCTTTGGTATTACGCTCATTAAAAGAAGATGCCGAAGAATTTCTGCAACGTCCGATTAAAGATGTGGTGATCTCTGTTCCGGCTTATTTCAGCGATGAACAACGCAAGCATACCCGTTTAGCAGCGGAGTTAGCCGGTTTAAATGCGGTACGCTTAATTAATGAACCCACAGCAGCTGCGATGGCGTATGGCCTGCATACCCAACAAAATACCCGTTCGCTGGTGTTTGATCTCGGTGGCGGCACGTTTGACGTTACGGTGCTTGAGTACGCCACGCCGGTGATTGAAGTTCACGCCTCCGCTGGCGACAACTTCCTCGGTGGCGAAGATTTTACCCATATGCTGGTCGATGAGGTTTTAAAACGCGCGGATGTCGCCAGGACCACGCTTAACGAGAGTGAACTGGCAGCCTTGTATGCCTGTGTGGAAGCGGCAAAATGTAGCAATCAATCGCCAATGCACATTCGCTGGCAGTACCAGGATGAAACGCGGGAATGCGAATTTTACGAGAACGAACTGGAAGATTTGTGGTTGCCGCTGCTCAATCGCTTGCGAGTGCCGATTGAACAGGCGTTGCGCGATGCGCGTCTGAAGCCGAGTCAAATCGACAGTCTGGTGCTGGTTGGCGGCGCGTCACAAATGCCGCTGGTGCAGCGAATCGCCGTGCGTCTGTTTGGCAAATTACCGTATCAAAGTTACGATCCGAGCACCATTGTCGCGCTGGGCGCAGCAATCCAGGCAGCCTGCCGCTTACGCAGTGAAGATATTGAAGAAGTGATCCTCACTGATATTTGCCCTTACTCGTTGGGCGTTGAGGTTAACCGCCAGGGCGTTTCCGGCATTTTCTCGCCGATTATTGAACGAAACACCACTGTGCCCGTGTCGCGTGTAGAAACTTATTCAACCATGCACCCGGAACAGGATTCTATTACGGTTAACGTCTATCAGGGAGAAAACCACAAAGTTAAAAACAACATTCTGGTGGAATCCTTCGATGTGCCGTTGAAGAGAACCGGGGCTTATCAGTCGATTGATATTCGCTTTAGTTATGATATCAACGGTTTGCTTGAAGTTGACGTGCTTCTGGAAGACGGCAGCGTTAAGTCCAGAGTGATTAACCACAGCCCGGTAACATTGAGCGCGCAGCAGATTGAAGAGAGTCGGACGCGGTTATCCGCATTGAAAATTTATCCGCGCGATATGCTCATCAACCGCACCTTTAAGGCCAAACTGGAAGAGTTGTGGGCGCGGGCGCTGGGTGACGAGCGAGAAGAGATTGGCCGGGTGATCACCGATTTTGATGCGGCGCTGCAGTCAAACGATATGGCCCGCGTCGATGAGGTCAGGCGGCGGGCGAGCGTTTATTTAGCCATTGAGATCCCATAATCACGGCTGCCGGATGCGGCGTAAATGCTGCATCCGGCATCGGCGCAAAAAACACATCGTCAACTAAACAACATCGCGATTTTGCCGAGAGCATAACCTATCACCAGCACCGTTAAGCTGATTTTGATAATGCTGGTAATGCTCTGTGGTTTTTCATCCTCATCATTTTTTTCTTCATGGTTTTCAGGTGTTGGCTCATCGACATCTTCATCCTCCGGCTCGAGTTTTACTTTCGTCAACAGCATCCGGGTGATAATGGCCTCTAATGGATGAGCATCTCCGCCTTCCAGCCTTGTATTAAGACGGGCCAGCATCTCTTGTTTCGGAAACGCTTCAAGTACTACCTGTTCCGCTACCCGATACAAATCCAGTAACGGTGAATCTTCTTCTGTCTCGCTACCGACTCTCGATTTCCACCACGCCCATGCTTTGCGTTTGAAGAATAGCGACTCAATAAACGATTGACCTAACGGCGATAGTTTTCCGCTATGTAAAATTTCCGCCCATAACAGACGCGTCCGGGCGCTCTCACCAGGAACATATTTCAACGGTTTACCTTGCGCATCTACCATGCTCCGCGCTTCGATAACCATCACTAATAACGCGAAATAATCCGGGCAATGTTGTGCGCTCCACTGCAACAACAAATTATCGGCTTGTGTAGATGGGTAACTTCCCCAGTACGCGCAGAGATCGGCAAGCAGGCTTTCCCCCTCGCCGCAGTACAAACGTTGTGCACACTGGTAATACCGGGCATCTTCGCTTTCTGGTTCTTCCATTTGCCACCGTTGAGCGACAGGAATGAGTTCCGCCATACCTGTTTGCACCGAGCTGTACCAGCGCAACAGTTTGCGATGTAACTTTGCATCATCAGGAATTAACCACGGACCTTCCATCGCCAAAAACGCAGTGACATAGTCAGGATGGTAATGGCAGCAACGTTCCAGCGCGAAGTAATATTCAACAGTCTGGTTCTGCAACGCAACGGGATATTCCAGAAGGCCAAGGAAATCGAAACAATCACCAGCCTGAATGGCCTCAAGAAAAGCCTCCCTTTCTTCCTCATCTATTCCTTCGCTGTCATTAAACGAATGCCAGTTCAAACGCTCTGCCAGCAAAGAAGCACAATTTAATGAAAGATATCGCGCTTCTATAGCGATTGCACACAGCGGCCAGCGTAATTGATCGACATCCTCCATGTTCCAGGTATTTAATTGCTGAATAAATTTCTGCCAGGCGGAAGGCTGAAAACGATCACTTTCTGAATCCAGTAATGTCCTGAATGCACGTAGTATTTCATGTTCAGCGGCGGCATCTTTTTCTTCATCATCTGCTTCCTCGACAGGATTTACCGCCAGTCGCAGCGCCTCTTCATAGGCCTGGCGTAATGCTTTAAACCCCTGCGGATCGGTTTCGGGATGACATAACGGTAAGCGAGCAAGATAAGCCTGGCGGATAATGTCTATTTGCGTCGTGCTTTCAATTTCGAGGATTTGCCAACATGTTTTCATAGGTCGCTCACATCCTTAAGCGTTACCGGGCATTCAGGCTGGACAGTTAATGGCTGCCAGGGAAGCGTGGCATAGAAACGATCGCTTCCCGCTGCCAGTTCTTCGAACATACGACTCCCGGCGCTATCGTATTTGTACAGGGTTAGCGCCTCGCGTAGCGAAGTGTTGTCTTCGCACTGAGAAGATTGCCAGTAGAGACGCCCTAGTGAATAGGCAGAAAAATAGTGCATCCAGCTGTGATAGTAATGGTGAGCTCGTACATAGACGCGCGATTGCAGCCATAAACTCTCGTCTTCCGTCAGCCACTTGTTGAGCACACCGACCCGTGACAGAAACCCCATTCGAACATAATCCCAAGCTTTGATTCCCCCTTCTCCACAGCACATAGCGGTTTGGGCAACGAATTGGGTATAAATCAACCCTCTCTCCGAGCCACCAGCAATTAATGCTTTCCACTCTTCAGGGGAAGAGCGATGCCATGTCAGATATAAGCCAGCTAAATCATTAGCATGACCATCATCAGTCATCTGATAAATAGTCTGAATTAAATCATCACGATTATTTATTCCCCAGGATGATGAGAGATCGAATTCTTTTATCCCGGTATACATTTTTGGCGAGTCATGCGCGGGTTTGCAACCCTGATTAAGTATTTCCATGGGCGCAGAAAGCGCAAAAAGAAGATATTGTTCTTCCTTATTCATTTGTTAATAATCCCTTAAGTGCATTAACTGACTACTTTTTTATTATTGATGAGTATAAACTTGACGCTTTCAAAATAAAAAGAAAATCGAAGCATTCACACATGAATAAAAAATTAATGTATATATTCGCAATTTTTATAGTTGCAGCAATTACCTGTATTAGCCAACCCAAGAAAACGACGTTGCGTGATAAAGCCATGGTGAATTATGCCTTTGATTATTTAAGCTCACCGGGCAGTCTTCCATTCACCACGGCAGCCACGGAGCTTTCCGCGATTCATGGTCACTCAACGTCGCAATATCGCCTTGGAGAATTTTATCTTCATGGTAGCGACGGTAAACCACTGGATTATACACAGGCGAGATACTGGTATGAGCAATCAGCGGAACAGGAAAATCCACGCGCGCAAAGTAAACTGGGGTGGATCTACCTCAAAGGTCTGGGGGTCAAACCCGACACCCGTAAAGCAATTCTCTGGTATAAGGAAGCAGCTGAACAAGGGTATGCTCATGCTCAATATACTTTAGGTTTTATCTACAGAAATGGCTCAGGTATTAATGTTAACCATTATGAATCTCAAAAATGGTTAAAACTGGCCGCCAAACAACATTACAAAAATGCGGAAAGATTACTTGCCGGGCTTCCCGCACATTAACGTCGACTGTCACCCGAACAGATGGAGTATTTTCCCTATCAAACCAGCAAAGATAAAAATATAGAAAATAATTTTAATGATGCCCAGACAGCCTGGCCCACCATCGTCAACGGGCATTGGCTGCGGTTGCGGCTCCGGTTCAACAGTTTGCTTCTCGGTAAAATTCGCCGCCTGAATTAATAATCGACGAATAATTAATGCTTCCAGTGGACAACGATTTTCTGCATCAAGACGGCTTACGATCGGCATTAATGATTCTTCTGTTGGTTGGCTGGCCTGCACTAATTGTTTGGCAACTAAATATAATGGCCATAAGGGATGTTCTGTATCACGCGTGAGTGAGATCCGCGGCTTACGTCCTTTGTGCAAAACCATCTCGACCAGAGAACGCCCCAGCGCAGAGAGTTTTTCATCACTGAGTATTTCGTATAAATGAAAACGCGTACGAGCGCTGTCACCAGGGACATAAAGTAGCGGTTTTCCCTGATCGTTAACCAGATCACGCGCTTCAATCATCATCACCACTAATGGGTAATAATCGACCCGATGCTGACGGCACCATTGCAACATTAAAGCATCCGCCTGGGTGGAGGGATACTCGCGCCAGTAGTCACAAAGTTCTGCCAGCAAGCTTTCGCCTTCTCCACAATAGACGCGTTGTGCGTATTCATAATAACGCGCATCTTCATTATCAGATTCAGCTTCCCGCCACGACCGGGCGTAATCCAGGAGTTCGGGAATTCCCAGGCGACCTGCGCTATACCAGCGGAGTAAATTTCTGTGCAGTTTTGCATCATCGGGGATAATCACTGCGCGATGTTGCGCTAAATACAATGTCAGCCATTCTGGATGCGATGACCAAATCCGAGCGAACATTTGGTAAAAATCGATGGTGTCATTTTGCACGGCAACGGGCAGATGCAGAATGGTCTGGAAGTTAAAAACATTCCCCTTCGCAATGGCATATAAAAAGGATTCCAGTTCTTCTTCGTCTATTTCCCCGACGTTTTCCTCCTGCAACCACCGCAATCTTTCTGCTAATAACACCACGCACTCGAAGGATAAATGGGCAGTGTTCATGGCGATTGTGCACAGCGACCAGCGTAATTCATCAATCTCTTCCATCGAGCAATAATTTAATTGCTGAATGAATCGCTGCCAGGCGGAGGGCAGAAAACGTTCGCTATCAGAGGCAAGTAACGCGCGAAAGGCGAGCAGAATATCATGTTCTGCTACCTCATATTCTTCTGGTTGCCAAACAGATTTAGCAGGCGACTGCGCAATCCGGAGCGCCTCCTCATACGCCTGACGAAGTTGTTTAAAACCCTGCGGATCGGTTTCTGGATGAAAGGACGGTAACAGCGCCAGATAAGCGCGGCGGATAATATCGACGTCAGTCGTTTCCTCTATTTCGAGGATCTTCCAGCAATTTTTCATAGGTCGCTCATATCCTTAAGCGTTTCCGGGCATGCAGAATAGTAAGCCAATGGTTGCCAGGACAAGGTAGGGTAATACGCATCATCACTGGCAAATAATTGATAAAACATATCATTGCCGGAATCGTCGTATTCTTTACGCGCTAAGAATTCACGTAATAACTGAAGATTATCATCTTCGGGGGACTGCCAATATTGCCGACCAAAGGTATAACCGGCAAAGTATTGCTGCCAGTTACTATAATAACGTAGCGCCCGTAGATGAATGCGCGACTGGATCCATAGACTTTCTTCTTCGCTCAACCAGTTATTAAGTACGCCCATTCGGCTTAAAAAACCCATCCGGACATAATCCCAGGCTTTGATTCCCCCTTCGCCACAGCATTCGGCGGTGCTGGCGACAAATTGCGCATAAGCCTGACCTTGCTCATTTAGTTCAGCAAGATAGTCACGCCATTCACATGGAGAATAACGAAACCAGCGGTGATAAAACCCTGCCAACCGAGCGGCATGACCGTTATCGATCATTCGGTGAATTGTGCGCAGCAGGTCATCACGGTCATCAATTCCCCAGGAGGAAGAAAGGTCAAAAAAGCATGTACCTAAATACATTTTGGGGGATGAATGCGAAGGTAAACAGCATTCATTGCGTATTTCCATTGGAGTGGAAAGTGCAAACAATATTTTTTGCGACTCCATGTCCATATAATTTATCCTTAAACATTCATTTAATGAATGTAAACTACATTACGAGGCTCATTTATTTATACTTTTCTGACGCAACATAATACGCATAAAATAAGGCTTACGCAAAAATGGAACACATAAAAATATAATATGCTTTATCTGCAACCATAAGGAAATGATAATGATTTTTACGTCAAGTTGCTGCGATAATTTATCAATAGATGAGATTATCGAACGTGCTGAAAAAGGCGATTGCGAGGCTCAATATATTGTTGGGTTTTATTATAATCGCGATAGCGCAATTGACTCTCCGGACGACGAAAAGGCCTTTTACTGGCTGAAGCTGGCCGCTGAGCAAGGTCATTGTGAAGCACAGTATTCCTTAGGGCAAAAGTATACCGAGGATAAAAGCCGTCATAAAGATAATGAGCAAGCCATCTTCTGGCTGAAAAAAGCTGCCCTACAAGGCCATACTTTCGCTTCCAACGCCCTTGGCTGGATACTGGATCGTGGAGAAGACCCCAACTATAAAGAAGCGGTTGCCTGGTATCAGATAGCCGCGGAGAGCGGAATGTCTTATGCGCAAAATAATCTTGGGTGGATGTACAGAAATGGCAACGGAGTCGCACAAGACTATACGCTGGCATTTTTCTGGTACAAACAAGCTGCATTACAAGGCCATAGTGACGCGCAAAACAATCTGGCCGATCTTTATGAAGACGGAAAAGGCGTTGCTCAAAACGAGACACTCGCCGCATTCTGGTATTTGAAAAGCGCACAGCAGGGTAATCGGCATGCTCAGTTTCAAATTGCATGGGATTATAACGCTGGCGAAGGGGTGGACCAGGACTATAAGCAAGCGATGTACTGGTATCTGAAGGCTGCCGCTCAGGGGAGCGTCGGCGCTTACGTCAACATCGGTTATATGTATAAACACGGACAAGGCGTTGAGAAAGATTATCAGGCTGCCTTTGAATGGTTTACGAAAGCCGCTGAATGCAATGACGCCACTGCCTGGTATAACCTGGCCATTATGTATCACTACGGAGAAGGAAGACCTGTCGATCTCCGACAGGCTCTCGACCTGTATCGTAAAGTTCAGTCATCCGGAACCAGAGATGTCAGTCAGGAAATTCGTGAGACTGAAGATTTACTGTAGAGATAAAAACAAGGGCCGGGGAATTTCATTCGGCCCATATTCTCTTTATCGCCGTGCAAAATCAGACTATTACGGCTCGAACGGGCGTCTCTGGAACTGGTCATGACCACATTTCGGGCATAGCGTTAGCACTTCCGGTGTGTAGATCGGGAGATGGAAGTGACATTTCTCGCAGACCAGATTTCCCAGCCCGACCACTTCTCCGCTGTGATAAACCCCATGATGATTGAGGTCCTGGAAAACTTCGCGCCATTCAAGCTGCGTTTTATCGGTGATGTCTGCCAGCTCTTGCCACAAGCTTTCTTTAATCACCCGCATAAAGACGCTGTCAGATTCTTCTTTCAGGCTCTCTTCATAGCTCATGGCGAACTCTTCCAGGTCACGTCTGACAGCTCGCGTCAGCTCATCGACCTCGGTTCGCGTTAACTCCCCTGTTTTTATTACGCGCTCGCGCGCCTGTTCCACCAGTGCGTCGATATCACGTTCGCCATTGCGCAGGCGTTCGCTCAGTGACGCAACCAGTTCACGGTAATATTGAGCAACCTTGTTCATCGTTTCATCTCCCGGGTCGTTAACTGACTATAATAATAGACGTTCTTTGTTCCTTGCTTTGCTAATACGCCCACAAACTCTGTAAATTAATGTATGAATAATCCGGGCATCATTTCAACGTCGAGTGCGCGAAAGGCTGTTTTGACGCGGACGTTTGGGCTATGCTATGCGGATCTGAAAAACCACCTCAACGCTACATTTGTAGCCGTATTGAAAACAGGACCACTGGCTGCCATGCAAGAGCAATACCGCCCGGAAGAGATAGAATCCAAAGTACAGCTTCATTGGGATGAGAAGCGCACATTTGAAGTAACCGAAGACGAGAGCAAAGAGAAGTATTACTGCCTGTCTATGCTTCCCTATCCTTCTGGTCGACTACACATGGGCCACGTACGTAACTACACCATCGGTGACGTGATCGCCCGCTACCAGCGTATGCTGGGCAAAAACGTCCTGCAGCCGATCGGCTGGGACGCGTTTGGTCTGCCTGCGGAAGGCGCGGCGGTGAAAAACAACACCGCTCCGGCACCGTGGACGTACGACAACATCGCGTATATGAAAAACCAGCTCAAAATGCTGGGCTTTGGTTATGACTGGAGCCGCGAGCTGGCAACCTGTACGCCGGAATACTACCGTTGGGAACAGAAATTCTTCACCGAGCTGTATAAAAAAGGCCTGGTATATAAGAAGACTTCTGCGGTCAACTGGTGCCCGAACGACCAGACCGTACTGGCGAACGAACAAGTTATCGACGGCTGCTGCTGGCGCTGCGATACCAAAGTTGAACGTAAAGAGATCCCGCAGTGGTTTATCAAAATCACTGCTTACGCTGACGAGCTGCTCAACGATCTGGATAAACTGGATCACTGGCCAGACACCGTTAAAACCATGCAGCGTAACTGGATCGGTCGTTCCGAAGGCGTGGAGATCACCTTCAACGTTAACGACTATGACAACACGCTGACCGTTTACACTACCCGCCCGGACACCTTTATGGGTTGTACCTACCTGGCGGTAGCTGCGGGTCATCCGCTGGCGCAGAAAGCGGCGGAAAATAATCCTGAACTGGCGGCCTTTATTGACGAATGCCGTAACACCAAAGTTGCCGAAGCTGAAATGGCGACGATGGAGAAAAAAGGCGTCGATACTGGCTTTAAAGCTGTTCACCCATTAACGGGCGAAGAAATTCCCGTTTGGGCAGCAAACTTCGTATTGATGGAGTACGGCACGGGCGCAGTTATGGCGGTTCCGGGTCACGACCAGCGCGACTACGAGTTTGCCTCTAAATACGGCCTGAACATCAAACCGGTTATCCTGGCGGCTGACGGCTCTGAGCCAGATCTTTCTCAGCAAGCCCTGACTGAAAAAGGCGTGCTGTTCAACTCTGGCGAGTTCAACGGTCTTGACCATGAAGCGGCCTTCAACGCCATCGCCGATAAACTGACTGCGATGGGCGTTGGCGAGCGTAAAGTGAACTACCGCCTGCGCGACTGGGGTGTTTCTCGTCAGCGTTACTGGGGCGCGCCGATTCCGATGGTGACGCTGGAAGACGGTACCGTAATGCCGACCCCGGACGACCAGCTGCCGGTGATCCTGCCGGAAGATGTGGTGATGGACGGCATAACCAGCCCGATTAAAGCAGATCCGGAGTGGGCAAAAACTACCGTTAACGGTATGCCAGCACTGCGTGAAACCGACACTTTCGACACCTTTATGGAGTCCTCCTGGTACTATGCGCGCTACACTTGCCCGCAGTACAAAGAAGGTATGCTGGATTCCGAAGCGGCTAACTACTGGCTGCCGGTGGATATCTACATTGGTGGTATCGAACACGCCATTATGCACCTGCTCTACTTCCGCTTCTTCCACAAACTGATGCGTGATGCAGGCATGGTGAACTCTGACGAACCAGCGAAACAGTTGCTGTGTCAGGGTATGGTGCTGGCAGATGCCTTCTACTATGTTGGCGAAAACGGCGAACGTAACTGGGTTTCCCCGGTTGATGCTATCGTTGAACGTGACGAGAAAGGCCGTATCGTGAAAGCGAAAGATGCGGCAGGCCATGAACTGGTTTATACCGGCATGAGCAAAATGTCCAAGTCGAAGAACAACGGTATCGACCCGCAGGTGATGGTTGAACGTTACGGCGCGGACACCGTTCGTCTGTTTATGATGTTTGCTTCTCCGGCTGATATGACTCTCGAATGGCAGGAATCCGGTGTGGAAGGGGCTAACCGCTTCCTGAAACGTGTCTGGAAACTGGTTTACGAGCACACAGCAAAAGGTGATGTTGCGGCACTGAACGTTGATGCGCTGACTGAAGATCAGAAAGCGCTGCGTCGCGATGTGCATAAAACGATCGCTAAAGTGACCGATGATATCGGCCGTCGTCAGACCTTCAACACCGCAATTGCGGCGATTATGGAGCTGATGAACAAACTGGCGAAAGCACCGACCGATAGCGAGCAGGATCGCGCTCTGATGCAGGAAGCGCTGCTGGCCGTTGTCCGTATGCTTAACCCGTTCACCCCGCACATCTGCTTCACGCTGTGGCAGGAACTGAAAGGCGAAGGCGATATCGACAACGCGCCGTGGCCGGTTGCTGACGAAAAAGCGATGGTGGAAGACTCCACGCTGGTTGTGGTGCAGGTTAACGGTAAAGTCCGTGCCAAAATCACCGTTCCGGTGGACGCAACGGAAGAACAGGTTCGCGAACGTGCTGGCCAGGAACATCTGGTAGCAAAATATCTTGATGGCGTTACTGTACGTAAAGTGATTTACGTACCAGGTAAACTCCTCAATCTGGTCGTTGGCTAAGCGCGGGAGGAAGCGTGCGATATCTGGCAACATTGTTGTTATCTCTGGCGGTGTTAATCACCGCCGGGTGTGGCTGGCATCTGCGTGATACCACGCAGGTTCCTTCCACTATGAAGGTCATGATCCTGGACTCAGGTGATCCGAACGGGCCATTAAGCCGTGCGGTGCGTAACCAGTTACGTCTGAATGGTGTCGAGTTGCTTGATAAAGAAACCACGCGTAAGGACGTTCCATCCCTGCGTTTGGGTAAAGTGAGCATCGCGAAAGATACCGCATCGGTATTCCGTAACGGTCAAACAGCAGAGTATCAGATGATCATGACGGTGAATGCGACCGTGTTGATCCCCGGCCGTGATATCTACCCGATTAGCGCCAAAGTCTTCCGTTCGTTCTTTGATAACCCGCAAATGGCGTTAGCGAAAGATAACGAACAAGACATGATCGTAAAAGAGATGTACGACCGTGCTGCCGAACAGCTGATTCGTAAGCTGCCAAGCATCCGTGCTGCGGATATTCGTTCCGACGAAGAACAGACGTCGACTACAACGGATACTCCGGCAACGCCTGCACGCGTCTCCACCACGCTGGGTAACTGATGATTCGGTTGTACCCGGAACAACTCCGCGCGCAGCTCAATGAAGGGCTGCGCGCGGCGTATCTTTTACTTGGTAACGATCCTCTGTTATTGCAGGAAAGCCAGGACGCTGTTCGTCAGGTAGCTGCGGCACAAGGATTCGAAGAACACCACACTTTTTCCATTGATCCCAACACTGACTGGAATGCGATCTTTTCGTTATGCCAGGCTATGAGTCTGTTTGCCAGTCGACAAACGCTATTGCTGTTGTTACCAGAAAACGGACCGAACGCGGCGATCAATGAACAACTTCTCACACTCACCGGACTTCTGCATGACGACCTGCTGTTGATCGTCCGCGGTAATAAATTAAGCAAAGCGCAAGAAAATGCCGCCTGGTTTACTGCTCTTGCGAATCGCAGCGTGCAGGTGACCTGTCAGACACCGGAGCAGGCTCAGCTTCCCCGCTGGGTTGCTGCGCGCGCAAAACAGCTCAACTTAGAACTGGATGACGCTGCAAATCAGGTGCTCTGCTACTGTTATGAAGGTAACCTGCTGGCGCTGGCTCAGGCACTGGAGCGTTTATCGCTGCTCTGGCCAGACGGCAAACTGACATTACCGCGCGTTGAACAGGCGGTGAATGATGCCGCGCATTTCACCCCTTTTCATTGGGTTGATGCTTTGTTGATGGGAAAAAGTAAGCGCGCGTTGCATATTCTTCAGCAACTGCGTCTGGAAGGCAGCGAGCCGGTTATTTTGTTGCGCACATTACAACGTGAACTGTTGTTACTGGTTAACCTGAAACGCCAGTCTGCCCATACGCCACTGCGTGCGTTGTTTGATAAGCATCGGGTATGGCAGAACCGCCGGGGCATGATGGGCGAGGCGTTAAATCGCTTAAGTCAGCCGCAGTTACGTCAGGCCGTGCAACTCCTGACACGAACGGAACTCACCCTCAAACAAGATTACGGTCAGTCAGTGTGGGCAGAGCTGGAAGGGTTATCTCTTCTGTTGTGTCATAAACCCCTGGCGGACGTATTTATCGACGGTTGATATGAAATCTTTACAGGCTCTGTTTGGCGGCACCTTTGATCCGGTGCACTATGGTCATCTAAAACCCGTGGAAACGCTGGCGAATTTGATTGGTCTGACGCGAGTCACAATCATCCCTAATAATGTTCCTCCGCATCGTCCCCAGCCGGAAGCGAACAGCGTGCAGCGTAAACACATGCTTGAACTGGCGATTGCCGACAAGCCATTATTTACTCTTGATGAACGCGAGCTAAAGCGCAATGCCCCCTCTTACACTGCGCAAACACTGAAAGAGTGGCGGCAGGAACAAGGACCGGACGTGCCGCTGGCGTTTATTATTGGTCAGGATTCATTGCTGACCTTTCCGACCTGGTACGAATACGAAACGATACTCGACAATGCACATTTGATCGTCTGTCGGCGTCCAGGTTACCCACTTGAAATGGCGCAACCGCAATACCAGCAATGGCTGGAAGATCATTTGACACATAACCCGGAAGATCTTCACCTTCAGCCTGCCGGTAAAATTTATCTGGCTGAAACGCCGTGGTTTAACATCTCGGCGACCATCATCCGCGAACGTTTGCAAAACGGTGAATCGTGTGAGGATTTATTGCCGGAACCGGTACTGACTTACATTAACCAACAAGGCTTGTATCGCTGATACCTGTCGTTACGGAGGGCATGATGCGACTGTGGTTAATTCGTCATGGCGAAACGCAAGCGAATGTCGATGGTCTGTACAGCGGTCATGCGCCCACTCCCCTGACCGCGTGCGGTATTGCGCAAGCGCAAAATCTGCATACACTGCTAGATGATGTTTCCTTTGACCTGGTTTTATGCAGTGAACTGGAACGGGCACAGCATACCGCGCGACTGGTTCTCAGTGACCGCCAGCTCCCCGTTCATATCATCCCTGAACTCAACGAAATGTTTTTTGGCGACTGGGAGATGCGACATCATCGCGACCTCATGCAAGAAGATGCCGAAAACTATAGCGCGTGGTGCAATGACTGGCAGCATGCTATCCCCACGAACGGTGAAGGATTTCAGGCATTTTCGCAACGTGTGGAACGCTTTATCGCAAGGCTTAGTGAATATCAGCACTATCAGAATATTTTAATCGTCAGCCATCAGGGCGTACTGAGTCTGTTAATTGCTCGTTTAATTGGCATGCCTGCCGAGTCTATGTGGCATTTTCGCGTTGACCAGGGGTGTTGGAGCGCCATTGATATCAACCAAAAATTCGCGACGCTACGCGTCCTCAATAGCCGTGCCATCGGGGTCGAGAATGCATGACTTTTCTGTTTTTTTACGGGTAAGCCGCAACGACCATTGACAGCCCCGGGCAGGCTGATATTCTCCGCAGCCAGACTTTTTCCGCCAGACACGACTTTGTAGAAATTGTTTTACAAAAATGGCGATGCAATCTGCGGCGCGGGGTGGGATGATAGCCCACTTTCGAAAGCCGATTCGGCGACAATTGTCCCGAAATCGCCTCTGGTTCAGGTATACTGACAGACCATTTTTATCTATTTGATTCACCCAGGGGGAAAACTTGCAGGGTAAAGCACTCCAGGATTTTGTTATCGACAAAATTGATGACCTCAAAGGTCAGGACATCATCGCCTTAGACGTTCAAGGCAAATCCAGCATCACTGACTGCATGATCATCTGTACGGGTACGTCCAGCCGTCATGTTATGTCCATTGCTGACCACGTTGTGCAGGAGTCTCGCGCAGCGGGCCTGTTACCGCTCGGCGTAGAAGGTGAAAACAGCGCCGACTGGATTGTCGTGGATTTGGGCGATGTGATTGTCCATGTCATGCAGGAAGAGAGCCGTCGCCTGTATGAACTGGAAAAACTCTGGAGTTAATGCGTGAAGCTGCAACTTGTCGCCGTGGGAACGAAAATGCCGGACTGGGTACAAACCGGTTTTACCGAGTACCTGCGTCGTTTTCCGAAAGATATGCCCTTCGAGCTGATTGAAATTCCGGCCGGAAAACGCGGCAAGAATGCGGACATCAAGCGCATACTCGACAAAGAGGGTGAGCAGATGTTGGCGGCCGCAGGCAAAAACCGCATTGTCACCCTCGATATTCCAGGCAAGCCCTGGGATACGCCGCAGTTAGCCGCTGAGCTGGAACGCTGGAAGCTGGATGGTCGCGACGTCAGTCTACTGATTGGCGGGCCTGAAGGGTTGTCGCCTGCCTGTAAAGCGGCGGCGGAGCAGAGCTGGTCGCTGTCGGCGCTTACCCTCCCCCATCCGCTGGTTCGCGTGCTGGTCGCAGAGAGTCTGTACCGGGCGTGGAGCATCACCACCAACCATCCTTATCACCGTGAGTGATAAGGGAGCTTTGAGTAGAAAACGCAGCGGATGAAACTACAGAACTCTTTTCGCGACTATACGGCAGAGTCCGCGCTGTTTGTGCGCCGGGCGCTGGTCGCCTTTTTGGGGATTTTGCTGCTGACCGGCGTGCTTATCGCCAACCTGTATAATCTGCAAATTGTTCGCTTTACCGACTACCAGACCCGCTCTAATGAAAACCGCATTAAGCTGGTGCCTATCGCTCCCAGCCGCGGCATTATCTATGACCGTAACGGTATCCCTCTGGCCCTCAACCGCACTATCTACCAGATAGAAATGATGCCGGAGAAAGTCGATAACGTGCAGCAAACTCTGGACGCTTTGCGCAGCGTGGTAGATCTGACCGATGACGATATTGCTGCATTCCGAAAAGAGCGCGCACGTTCACACCGTTTCACCTCTATTCCGGTGAAAACTAACCTGACCGAAGTACAAGTAGCTCGCTTTGCCGTCAATCAGTACCGTTTTCCGGGTGTTGAAGTTAAAGGCTATAAACGTCGTTACTATCCTTACGGTTCGGCGTTGACCCACGTCATCGGCTATGTGTCGAAAATCAACGATAAAGACGTCGAACGCCTGAATAATGACGGCAAACTGGCCAACTATGCGGCAACGCATGATATAGGTAAGCTGGGCATTGAGCGTTACTATGAAGACGTGCTGCACGGTCAGACTGGTTATGAAGAGGTTGAAGTTAACAACCGTGGGCGTGTTATCCGCCAGTTAAAAGAAGTACCACCGCAAGCCGGACACGATATTTACCTGACGCTGGATCTCAAACTCCAGCAATATATTGAAACGCTGCTGGCGGGTAGCCGCGCAGCTGTGGTAGTCACCGATCCGCGTACAGGTGGGGTGCTGGCGCTGGTTTCCACGCCTAGTTATGACCCAAACTTGTTTGTTGACGGTATCTCCAGCAAAGATTATTCCGCCTTGTTGAACGACCCGAATACACCGCTGGTGAACCGCGCCACACAGGGGGTTTATCCTCCCGCGTCTACAGTGAAACCCTATGTGGCGGTTTCGGCATTGAGCGCCGGGGTGATCACGCGCAATACGACGCTGTTTGACCCAGGCTGGTGGCAACTGCCAGGTTCGGAAAAACGTTATCGTGACTGGAAAAAATGGGGCCACGGGCGTCTGAATGTCACAAGATCGCTGGAAGAATCTGCGGATACCTTCTTCTATCAGGTGGCCTACGATATGGGGATCGATCGCCTCTCCGAATGGATGGGTAAATTCGGTTATGGTCATTATACCGGTATCGACCTGGCGGAAGAACGTTCCGGCAACATGCCTACCCGCGAATGGAAACAGAAACGCTTTAAAAAACCGTGGTATCAGGGTGACACCATTCCGGTTGGTATCGGTCAGGGTTACTGGACAGCGACCCCAATCCAGATGAGTAAGGCACTGATGATCCTGATTAATGACGGTATCGTGAAGGTTCCGCATTTGCTGATGAGCACCGCCGAAGACGGCAAACAGGTGCCATGGGTACAACCGCATGAACCGCCCGTTGGCGATATTCATTCCGGTTACTGGGAGCTGGCGAAAGACGGTATGTACGGTGTTGCTAACCGCCCTAACGGTACGGCGCATAAATACTTTGCCAGCGCACCGTACAAAATTGCGGCGAAATCTGGTACCGCTCAGGTCTTCGGTCTGAAAGCGAACGAAACCTATAATGCGCACAAAATTGCCGAGCGTTTACGTGACCACAAACTGATGACCGCCTTTGCGCCATACAACAATCCGCAAGTGGCTGTCGCCATGATTCTGGAGAACGGCGGCGCGGGTCCGGCGGTTGGTACGCTGATGCGCCAGATCCTCGACCACATTATGCTGGGTGATAACAACACCGATCTGCCTGCGGAAAATCCAGCGGTTGCCGCAGCGGAGGACCATTAATCATGACGGATAATCCGAATAAAAAAACATTCTGGGATAAAGTCCATCTCGATCCCACAATGCTGCTGATTTTACTGGCATTGCTGGTTTACAGCGCCCTGGTTATCTGGAGCGCCAGCGGTCAGGATATTGGCATGATGGAGCGTAAAATCGGCCAAATCGCGATGGGTCTGGTCATCATGGTGGTGATGGCGCAAATTCCTCCACGCGTTTATGAAGGCTGGGCCCCCTATCTCTATATCATCTGTATTATTTTGCTGGTGGCGGTAGATGCTTTCGGTGCCATCTCTAAAGGCGCTCAACGCTGGCTGGACCTCGGTATTGTTCGTTTTCAGCCGTCGGAAATTGCCAAAATAGCCGTACCACTGATGGTTGCGCGCTTTATCAACCGCGACGTTTGCCCGCCATCGTTGAAGAACACTGGCATCGCGCTGGTGCTGATATTTATGCCCACGCTGCTGGTGGCTGCACAGCCTGACCTGGGAACATCAATCCTCGTTGCGCTTTCCGGTCTGTTTGTACTGTTCCTCTCTGGCCTTAGCTGGCGTCTGATTGGCGTCGCAGTAGTGCTGGTGGCAGCGTTCATTCCGATTCTGTGGTTCTTCCTGATGCATGATTACCAGCGCCAGCGCGTAATGATGCTCCTGGACCCGGAATCAGACCCACTCGGCGCGGGCTATCACATTATTCAGTCTAAAATTGCTATTGGCTCCGGCGGATTACGCGGCAAAGGCTGGCTGCACGGCACTCAGTCACAGCTTGAATTTCTCCCCGAACGCCATACCGACTTTATCTTCGCGGTACTGGCGGAAGAGCTGGGATTAGTGGGCATTCTGATTCTGCTCGCTCTCTACATTCTGCTGATCATGCGCGGGCTGTGGATAGCCGCCAGAGCGCAAACCACCTTTGGTCGCGTCATGGCTGGTGGCTTAATGCTGATATTATTCGTTTATGTCTTCGTAAATATTGGTATGGTAAGCGGTATTCTGCCGGTTGTAGGGGTTCCGCTCCCACTGGTCAGTTATGGAGGATCGGCGCTAATTGTGCTGATGGCTGGGTTCGGGATTGTAATGTCAATCCACACCCACAGGAAAATGTTGTCGAAAAGCGTGTAAGAGGTGCGCAATGCGTAAGCAGTGGCTCGGGATCTGCATCGCGGCAGGAATGCTCGCGGCATGTACAAGCGATGATGGTCAGCAACAGACGGTAAGTGTACCGCAGCCTGCGGTATGTAACGGCCCTATAGTTGAAATTAGCGGGGCGGACCCGCGTTTCGAACCACTGAACGCGACGGCAAATCAGGATTACCAGCGCGACGGTAAAAGCTACAAAATCGTGCAGGATCCGTCTCGATTTAGCCAGGCGGGACTGGCGGCAATCTATGATGCCGAACCAGGCAGTAACCTGACGGCCTCTGGCGAAGCTTTCGATCCGACACAGCTGACGGCGGCCCATCCAACGCTTCCGATCCCCAGCTACGCCAGAATCACTAACCTGGCTAACGGGCGAATGATCGTGGTGCGCATTAATGATCGCGGCCCTTACGGCAACGACCGCGTTATTTCACTTTCTCGCGCGGCAGCTGACCGTCTTAACACGTCAAACAACACCAAAGTTCGTATCGATCCGATTATTGTCGCCCAGGATGGTTCGCTTTCTGGTCCTGGTATGGCTTGTACCACAGTCGCCAAACAGACTTACGCCCTGCCTGCACCTCCCGATTTAAGCGGTGGCGCGGGAACAAGTTCAGTGTCTGGCCCGCAGGGTGACATTCTTCCGGTCAGTAATTCGACGCTAAAAAGCGAAGATCCGACCGGCGCGCCGGTAACCAGCAGCGGTTTCCTCGGCGCACCAACGACCTTAGCGCCAGGTGTACTGGAAGGCAGCGAACCGACGCCTGCGCCACAGCCCGTTGTTACAGCTCCGTCGACAACGCCTGCAACCTCGCCTGCAATGGTGACACCGCAAGCCGCCTCGCAAAGCGCCAGCGGCAACTTTATGGTGCAGGTCGGGGCCGTTAGCGATCAGGCTCGTGCGCAACAGTACCAACAGCAACTGGGACAGAAGTTCGGCGTCCCCGGTCGCGTAACTCAAAATGGCGCAGTCTGGCGGATCCAGCTTGGCCCATTCGCCAGCAAAGCCGAAGCCAGTACCTTGCAGCAACGTTTGCAAACCGAAGCCCAATTACAGTCATTTATTACCACCGCGCAGTAGCGTAAAGCAGGCATCTGATGTGTCAATTTCTGTAAATGACGTTAACAAAGTCACGCGGAAAGTCAGATGCCTGCCGGTAGTGCATTTGCTATAGTAGGGCACTTTTTTTAATTCCATCACGGATGTCGTAGTTCAGACCATGAATACCATTTTTTCCGCTCGTATCATGAAGCGCCTGGCGCTCACCACGGCTCTTTGCACAGCCTTTATCTCTGCTGCACATGCCGATGACCTGAATATCAAAACTATGATCCCGGGTGTACCGCAGATCGATGCGGAGTCCTACATCCTGATTGACTATAACTCCGGCAAAGTGCTCGCCGAACAGAACGCAGATGTCCGCCGCGATCCTGCCAGCCTGACCAAAATGATGACCAGTTACGTTATCGGCCAGGCAATGAAAGCCGGTAAATTTAAAGAAACTGATTTAGTCACTATTGGCAACGACGCATGGGCCACCGGTAACCCGGTGTTTAAAGGTTCTTCGCTGATGTTCCTCAAACCGGGCATGCAGGTTCCGGTTTCTCAGCTGATCCGCGGTATTAACCTGCAATCGGGTAACGATGCTTGTGTCGCCATGGCCGATTTTGCCGCTGGTAGCCAGGACGCTTTTGTTGGCTTGATGAACAGCTACGTTAACGCCCTGGGCCTGAAAAATACCCACTTCCAGACGGTACATGGTCTGGATGCTGATGGTCAGTACAGCTCCGCGCGCGATATGGCGCTGATCGGCCAGGCGTTGATCCGTGACGTACCGAATGAATACTCGATCTATAAAGAAAAAGAATTTACGTTTAACGGTATTCGCCAGCTGAACCGTAACGGCCTGTTATGGGATAACAGCCTGAATGTCGACGGCATCAAAACCGGACACACTGACAAAGCAGGTTACAACCTTGTTGCTTCTGCGACTGAAGGCCAGATGCGCTTGATTTCTGCGGTGATGGGCGGACGTACTTTTAAAGGCCGTGAAGCCGAAAGTAAAAAACTGCTAACCTGGGGCTTCCGTTTCTTCGAAACCGTTAACCCACTGAAAGTAGGTAAAGAGTTCGCCTCTGAACCGGTTTGGTTTGGTGATTCTGATCGCGCTTCGTTAGGGGTTGATAAAGACGTGTACCTGACCATTCCGCGTGGCCGCATGAAAGATCTGAAAGCCAGCTATGTGCTGAACAGCAGTGAATTGCATGCGCCGCTGCAAAAGAATCAGGTCGTCGGAACTATCAACTTCCAGCTTGATGGCAAAACGATCGAGCAACGCCCGCTGGTTGTGTTGCAAGAAATCCCTGAAGGTAACTTCTTCGGCAAAATCATTGATTACATTAAATTAATGTTCCATCACTGGTTTGGTTAAAAATTGAACACTTGAAAGTGTGATTTCCGTCCCCATATACTAAGCATCAGTAAAAAAACTCCCGCCTTCTGGCGGGAGTTGCTATTTAATTACGTTACGCCGGAGCTGACATGAAAACCAAACTTAACGAACTGCTTGAATTCCCTACTCCTTTTACTTACAAAGTTATGGGGCAGGCGTTACCTGAGCTGGTTGATCAGGTGGTTGAAGTGGTACAGCGCCATGCGCCAGGTGACTACACCCCAACGGTAAAACCAAGCAGCAAAGGCAACTACCACTCGGTATCTATCACTATCAACGCCACTCATATCGAGCAGGTTGAAACACTGTATGAAGAACTGGGCAAAATCGATATTGTCCGCATGGTTCTGTAACTCGCTTCTCCGTTACCCGGCTCCTGGTCGGGTAACTCCCCTCTCCTCGCTGTGATATACTTTTCCCCCACTTTTACTCATTCTCCACGGAGATGCCGTTTTGTATCAGGATAAAATTCTTGTCCGCCAGCTCGGTCTTCAGCCTTACGAGCCAATCTCCCAGGCTATGCATGAATTCACCGATACCCGCGATGATAGTACCCTTGATGAAATCTGGCTGGTCGAGCACTATCCGGTATTCACCCAAGGTCAGGCAGGAAAAGCGGAGCACATTTTAATGCCGGGTGATATTCCGGTGATCCAGAGCGATCGCGGTGGGCAGGTGACTTATCACGGGCCGGGGCAACAGGTGATGTATGTGTTGCTTAACCTGAAACGCCGTAAACTCGGTGTGCGTGAACTGGTGACCTTGCTTGAGCAAACAGTGGTGAATACCCTGGCTGAACTGGGTATAGAAGCGCATCCTCGGGCTGACGCGCCTGGTGTCTATGTCGGGGAAAAGAAAATTTGCTCACTGGGTTTACGTATTCGACGCGGTTGTTCATTCCACGGTCTGGCATTAAACGTCAATATGGATCTTTCACCATTTTTACGTATTAATCCTTGTGGGTATGCCGGAATGGAAATGGCTAAAATATCACAATGGAAACCCGAAGCGACGACTAATAATATTGCTCCACGTTTACTGGAAAATATTTTAGCGCTACTAAACAATCCTGACTTCGAATATATTACCGCTTAATTCCATACATCAATGGCCCAATTTACACTGGGTCATTACTCATAATACCTGCTAATGCTTTACATCTCCTTCGCGTTTGTATATTTTCTTTATCACTTGCAGAAATGCGGTGCTACGCCTTGCTCCGTAACTCACCCCATTGATTAACTTATTGAAATAGTTGATTATGGTGAGCAAAAGCGTTCCGTTCCAATTAGACATAAGATTATTGTAATTTTTTAAATATTATTTTTCCATGAATAAAATTGGAGTAAGTGCGTGGATAGTAATAATCAAATCGAACCCTGTTTAAGCAGAAAGTCGTCAGAAGGTAAACCACAAATATTTACAACCTTACGAAATATTGATCTTAACCTTCTGACTATTTTTGAAGCTGTATATGTACATAAAGGGATCGTTAATGCAGCGAAAGTGCTTAATCTGACCCCCTCGGCAATCAGTCAGTCTATACAGAAACTGCGCGTTATATTCCCTGACCCATTGTTTATTCGCAAAGGCCAGGGTGTCACTCCTACCGCATTTGCGATGCATCTACATGAGTATATCAGTCAGGGCCTTGAGTCCATTCTTGGCGCGCTGGATATCGAAGGAAGCTATGATAAGCAACGAACGATAACTATCGCGACCACCCCCTCGGTCGGAGCCCTGGTCCTTCCTGTCATCTATCGGGCGATTAAAACTCACTACCCGCAGCTTTTACTGCGCAACCCGCCCATCAGCGACGCGGAAAACCAACTCAGTCAGTTTCAAACCGATCTCATCATCGATAACATGTTTTGCACCAATCGTACGGTGCAACATCATGTTCTGTTCACCGACAATATGGTGTTAATTTGCCGCGAGGGAAATCCACTACTCTCTTTAGAAGATGACAGAGAGACTATCGACAACGCTGCGCATGTACTCCTGTTACCAGAAGGGCAAAATTTCAGCGGTCTGCGGCAGAGAGTTCAAGAGATGTTTCCGGACCGGCAAATCAGCTTCACCAGCTACAATATTTTGACAATCGCTGCACTGGTTGCCAACAGTGACATGTTAGCGATTATTCCCAGCCGTTTTTATAACTTGTTTAGCCGTTGCTGGCCGCTGGAAAAACTGCCTTTTCCGTCCTTAAATGAGGAGCAAATAGATTTCTCTATCCACTACAACAAATTCAGCCTGCGTGATCCCATCCTGCACGGAGTAATAGATGTTATCCGTAATGCATTTTGAAAAAGTATTGTTACAGCCAGATCACAGCGCAGAACGATAAAATGGCACAATCCAACAACAATTTTACATTTTCGCGACCGCTTTGGCTGCTTTCAGGTCCGTTTCAATGATATACTGCCAGTCGTTAATTCAAAAATAGTTGATAATTACAACAATCTATTGAATTGAAACGCTTTCCTTCGTAATTCGCAACTGGAACACGCACGCTATGAGTAAACCCATTGTGATGGAACGCGGTGTAAAATACCGCGATGCCGATAAGATGGCCCTTATCCCGGTTAAAAACGTGGCAACAGAGCGCGAAGCCCTGCTGCGCAAGCCGGAATGGATGAAAATCAAGCTTCCAGCGGACTCTACACGTATCCAGGGCATCAAAGCCGCAATGCGCAAAAATGGCCTGCATTCTGTCTGCGAGGAAGCCTCCTGCCCTAACCTGGCGGAATGCTTCAACCACGGCACAGCAACGTTTATGATCCTCGGCGCTATTTGTACCCGCCGTTGTCCGTTCTGTGACGTTGCCCACGGTCGCCCGGTAGCTCCTGATGCCAATGAACCAGTGAAACTGGCGCAGACCATTGCCGATATGGCGCTGCGTTATGTGGTTATCACCTCCGTTGACCGTGATGACCTGCGCGATGGCGGTGCCCAGCACTTTGCGGATTGCATTACTGCCATTCGGGAAAAAAGCCCGCAAATCAAAATTGAAACTCTGGTGCCGGATTTCCGCGGTCGTATGGATCGTGCTCTGGATATTCTGACTGCAACGCCACCAGATGTGTTCAACCATAACCTGGAAAACGTACCGCGTATTTACCGTCAGGTACGGCCTGGTGCAGATTACAACTGGTCGCTGAAGCTGCTGGAACGCTTTAAAGAAGCACATCCGGAAATCCCGACCAAGTCTGGTCTGATGGTGGGACTGGGTGAAACCAATGAAGAAATTATTGAGGTAATGCGCGACCTGCGCCGTCATGGTGTGACGATGTTAACGCTGGGGCAATATTTGCAGCCAAGCCGCCATCACCTGCCGGTTCAACGTTACGTTAGCCCGGATGAGTTCGACGAAATGAAAGCCGAAGCGCTGGCGATGGGCTTTACCCATGCTGCATGCGGTCCGTTTGTCCGCTCTTCTTACCACGCCGATTTGCAGGCGAAAGGGATGGAAGTTAAGTAATCCTGTAATAATTACTTACATCTGTCTGATAAAAAACCCGCTTTTTGAAGCGGGTTTTTTGTATCGAACAAGATATTGAGGGAGCGTCCTGCTCGCCACGTCACTCTTTATGAGAGAGCTTTTCAGCCTGAAGATCAACGTCTGCGCCTTTTTTCGCCGCAGCATCGTCATCATTCATCGCCTTCTTGAACCCTTTAATGGCCGCTCCAAGGTCTCCGCCCAGCGTACGTAACTTCTTAGTCCCAAACAGCAGAACGACCAGCGCCGCAACTACCAGCAGTTTGGTAATACTAATCTCACCCATAGATACCTTCTTGACATATAACCGGCAACAGAACGCGCCTTAAAAACCAGAGAATATTAACGGTCATTCGACGCGCGCACACAATAGCAATCTGTAACAAGGTGAATCAAGCGCCGAGTAAAAAAACATCATAATAATTGCGGCGGCGCAAAGCGACGGTTGTTTAAGACGGGCAGTTGCGCGCGCACCTGACGCACACGTTCGGGCGTCACTTCCGCCATAATGAGTGCAGGCATTTCTGACGCTGCCGCAATGGTGACGCCAAAGGGATCTATAATCCGGCTTTGCCCGATATTTTTGTTCCCGCACTCCCCCGCCGCCACCATATAACAGGTGGTATCCAGCGCACGAGCGGCAAGCAACGTTGACCAGTGATGCTCTTTGAGCGGCCCGCGAACCCAGGCGGCAGGAAGTACCAGGATTTCAGCTCCCTGTAATGCCTGTGCCAGCGCCAGCTCTGGAAAGCGTAAGTCATAACAGGTCATCAGACCGACCTTCATCCCTTCCACCTCCAGTAACGGAGCGATTTCATTACCAGCATCAACACGGCGTGATTCCTGAATGGCAAATGCATCATAGAGATGCAGTTTGGCATAACGGGCGACGATGTTTCCTGCCTGAAGTGCCACCAGCATATTCCATGCGCGCCCCGGCGTTGAAGGAACATGAATCGTCAGAATTGTCGTCATCATGTTACGTTTACTTTCTCGCCGTAAACGTCCGAGGAATTCGCCTTCCAGCAGCTGTGCTGATTTAACCGATAGATCTGCATCATGATCATCGCGTGCCAGCAATGCTTCCGGCAGGACAAACAGCGATACGTCGTTTTCCGCCGCCTGCGCCATCAACGAGGCACAAATCTCAGCGTTCTTTTCCCACACAGATGTAACAGCAAACTGTCCTGCAGCAACCAGCATTGCCACCTCCTGTCAGAGTCGTAAAATTCGCCAACGACGATTATTCGGCGTTACACTTATCACTCATACAAATCAAATAGCAGGATTTTGCAGTGTTACAACTTCTTTTAGCAGTTTTTATTGGCGGTGGTACAGGAAGCGTGGCGAGATGGCTGTTAAGTATGCGATTTAACCCGCTGCATCAGGCGATTCCGTTGGGGACGCTGGCAGCAAACCTGATTGGGGCATTCATCATAGGAATGGGATTCGCCTGGTTCAGCAGGATGACAAACATTGATCCCGTGTGGAAAGTATTAATCACCACCGGATTTTGTGGCGGTCTTACAACCTTCTCAACATTTTCGGCAGAAGTGGTGTTTTTGTTACAAGAGGGCCGCTTTGGCTGGGCGTTACTGAACGTTTTCGTCAACCTTCTGGGGTCTTTTGCCATGACCGCACTGGCTTTCTGGCTGTTTTCGGCCTCAACCGCACACTAAAGACCAAAAAAAACCCGCTGATTAAGCGGGTTTTGAATTCTTGCTGACGTATCTTACAGAGCGATTACGTTTGCAGCAGAAGGGCCTTTGGCACCGTTAGTGATTTCGAACTCTACGCGCTGACCTTCAGCAAGAGTTTTAAAACCATTAGTCTGGATTGCAGAGAAGTGTACGAACACGTCTTTGCTGCCGTCTTCCGGAGTAATGAAACCGAATCCTTTGGACTCATTAAACCACTTAACGTTACCTTTAATCTTAGACATCAAAATTACCTTTACATGAAAAATAGACACAAATGCTGTGTCGGTTACCAGTACACCAATTGTGGTACGCTTTGTCCAGTGCAACTTTACTAAAAAGTGATAAAAGTCGCGTTATTTTTGATGTTACTTATTTTAGTTATTGATTTTAAAGAAATTACTAAAACTTCATTTGTCTCAAAACTGAAAGCGCATCCAGGCAAAGTACACATTGCCATTGTTGTAGGTACCCGGAATGTAGGTCATCTGAAAAGTCACTGGGCCATAACCCACGGAGGCCAATGGCAGTAGAACCGGGAGAGGGATGTAATTCCAGTTATCGCGTGCCGTTACGCCAGCGGTGAATCCCAGACCTAAATGAAAATTTTCATCCGCCAGCGGTCGCCAGGTACTTTCCCATCCGTATCCGGCAATCGGTTCCCATTTGTTCCACGAGTCCTTAAATGCCATGGCATACAGGCCATGCCAGTTTCCTTTTTCATCCCAACGCGACAGGCCAAAACCGCCACCCCACGGTCGCTCGTTATAGCGATCGGTTTTTTCTTTGTCGTAAGCGAAACGTGCATGCCAGGTGATGGCAGGAATATATAAATCATAATGTTCAGGCTGTTGCCAGGTTTGTGCAATATTTTCTCTAAACGTTGTCATCCACTCATCTGCGTTAGCAAAAGCTTTACCAACGCTGATTAACTGAATAAAAACAAAGGAAAAGATAGCGACATATTTACTCACGTTCATTTGTGACCATAAAACATTTATCAAAAATCTACTACTAGCATAGCAAAGCTACAATTAACATAACCTTAATAGCCCCAACATAAAGAATAATCTGAATAGCTGCTCTATTTATTTCCGCTTGTTCAAGTTAAATATTTCCGCGCATCGATTTAAAATGACACATCGTTTTCTGCGATGGGAATAGTCATAAAAGAAAAAGCTAGTTGTTTCTGATAACAAAATGCAATCAAGAAAAAATGACTTATTTTTTAATAAGATACCAGAAATCATCTTAACGGAGAATATATTATATATCGTCAACCCACGCCCATTGCAGATTATTTTTTGAGCACACAACCGCAGCTAACACCATTGCAATTAACAAATTTGCATCAATCCACCATCAATTTACACACATTATTATGTGATAATTGCCAACTGTTAAATATGCGTTTTGTTATCTATGTATAAAAACAGTAACTTCAATGTCTTAATGGCAGTTTTTCTTGATTTTAATCAGCATTCACCGCCAATTTATTGGGCATATTTTTTCCTTAAGTTTTAGGAATTTTTTATTATTTACTTTGGGGCCTGGAGACAGGAAAAATTATGCTGACATTCATTGAACTCCTTATTGGGGTTGTGGTTATTGTGGGTGTAGCTCGCTACATCATTAAAGGGTATTCCGCCACTGGCGTGTTATTTGTCGGTGGCCTGTTATTGCTGATTATCAGTGCCATTATGGGGCACAAAGTGTTACCGTCCAGCCAGGCTTCAACAGGCTACAGCGCCACGGATATCGTTGAATACGTTAAAATATTACTAATGAGCCGCGGCGGCGACCTCGGCATGATGATTATGATGCTGTGTGGCTTTGCCGCTTACATGACCCATATCGGCGCGAATGATATGGTGGTCAAGCTGGCGTCAAAACCATTGCAGTATATTAACTCCCCTTACCTGCTGATGATTGCCGCCTATTTTGTTGCCTGTCTGATGTCACTGGCCGTCTCTTCCGCAACCGGTCTGGGTGTTTTGCTGATGGCAACCCTGTTTCCGGTGATGGTAAACGTTGGTATCAGTCGTGGGGCAGCTGCTGCCATTTGTGCCTCCCCGGCGGCGATTATTCTCGCACCGACTTCAGGGGATGTGGTGCTGGCGGCGCAGGCTTCCGAAATGTCGCTGATTGACTTCGCCTTCAAAACGACGCTGCCTATCTCAATTGCTGCAATTATCGGCATGGCGATCGCCCACTTCTTCTGGCAACGTTATCTGGATAAAAAAGAGCACATCTCTCATGAAATGTTAGATGTCAGTGAAATCACCACCACTGCCCCTGCGTTTTATGCCATTTTGCCGTTCACGCCGATCATCGGTGTACTGATTTTTGACGGTAAATGGGGTCCGCAATTACACATCATCACTATTCTGGTGATTTGTATGCTGATTGCCTCCATTCTGGAGTTCATCCGTAGCTTTAATACCCAGAAAGTTTTCTCTGGTCTGGAAGTGGCTTATCGCGGGATGGCAGATGCGTTTGCTAACGTGGTGATGCTGCTGGTTGCCGCTGGGGTATTCGCTCAGGGGCTTAGCACCATCGGCTTTATTCAAAGTCTGATTTCTATCGCTACATCGTTTGGTTCGGCGAGTATCATCCTGATGCTGGTATTGGTGATTCTGACAATGCTGGCGGCAGTCACGACCGGTTCAGGCAATGCGCCGTTTTATGCGTTTGTTGAGATGATCCCGAAACTGGCGCACTCTTCCGGCATTAACCCGGCGTATTTGACTATCCCGATGCTGCAGGCGTCAAACCTCGGTCGTACCCTGTCACCCGTTTCTGGCGTAGTCGTTGCGGTTGCCGGGATGGCGAAAATCTCACCATTTGAAGTCGTAAAACGCACCTCGGTGCCGGTGCTTGTTGGGCTGGTGATTGTTATCGTTGCTACAGAGCTGATGGTGCCAGGAACGGCAGCAGCGGTCACAGGCAAGTAAATAGTAATGCCGGAGGCAGTTTCCTCCGGCTTTATCATGTCACCCACTGTGGTATATGCGTTGCGGTCTGCCAACTTTGCCGTGAACAATTTCAGCAATAATCAGATGGCGGCTGGCGCAATATTCAAGATAACGCCTGGCAGTGGTGCGGCTGATGGTCAGTGCCTGCGCTACCGTTTCTGCCGTATGTTGCACACCAGGCTCTTTGAACAATTTTCGCACCGCGTTTAGCGTCAAGGGGTCAATGCCGGTCGGCAGTTCGTCTTTGGGTTCACCGCGAGCATAGGCATTAAACATCTCATCAATTTGCTTCTGGCTGGCGCTATCAATACTTTCCAGCATATGTTTACGCTGGCGGAAACGGGTTAGCGTTTGCCCCAGCCGTTCATAGGCAATGGGCTTAATGAGATAATCAAATACACCACAACGTACGGCTTCAGACACCGTTTCCATATCGCTGGCTGCAGTGGTAAACACCACGTCGCCGGGATAATGCGCCTGCACCAGTTCATGCAGTAAATTAATCCCTCTACCGTCAGGAAGATAGTTATCGAGCAAGATTAGCCCCGGCTTAAAACGCTCGATCATCATTCGGGCCTGCGCCAGGTTTCCCGCCAGTAATATCTGACTGAATCCGGGAATGTGACGAATATATTCCGCATGCATCTCTGCCAGCGGCGTTTCGTCCTCAACGATCAATAGGGTTAATGGAGCTGTCATTAGGTTTCACTTTCGGAATATAGATTGAAAATAAGGTACCGCAGGGATCATTATCTTCGAGAGTGATAACACCACCGCAGCGCGTTACATAGCTGGCAATCAAGTACAACCCAATGCCATGTTCACCGGGCTCGTCAGCACGCGTACTGACCCCCTGCTCAAATATTTTGTCTCGTAGAGACTCTGGAACGCCGCAGCCCTGATCGGCGACTTCAATCACCACATCATCGCCTTCATCGCTGAGGAATAATTCAACGATCTTGTTTCCTTCATCGCTACGCAGGCTGGCTTCGAAGGCGTTATCAAGTAAATTTCCCACAATGGCGGCAAACTCGGTGCTATCCAGTCCTGGCGGCAGTTGCGAAAGCTGGCTACCGGGGACGATGATCATTTTTAGCCCCAGTTCGCGGGCGCGCTGCACTTTACCAAAAAGCAGCCCCGCCACCTGGCGATCGGCAAACGCCTCGCGCAGACTGTCAATAAGCTGTTGCTGGGCCTGAGACTCCCCCTGCACCATCGCCAGCACGCGATCATACTCTTTCATCTGCAACAGACCATTGAGCGTCGACATCCAATTGAGATGCTCGTGTCGCAATGTACGAAGGCTCTCGACGTATTGTTTTATTTGCGTCAGTTGCGCATTGAGGGTGGAAATTTCGTCTTTACTACGAAAGCTGATAATGGCCCCCAGCAAATCATCACCTGAACGAATAGCTTCCCGGTTGGCAATAACGCTCAGACCGTTAAAGTTAGCCACCACATCCTGACGTTTTTCATCAATCTGTTCGGTAAAGAAATCGGCAGGCCTGACCACTTCTGCAATGGGTTTACCCAACCATTGCCGTCCAGGGGAACTCAGCCCCAGCATCTTTCTTGCGTTACGATTGATGGCGGTAATGTAACCGTGCGGATCCACCGCAATCAGCCCTTCATAAACCGAACTAAACAGCGCCTCTTGCTGACGGACCACGCGTGCGATTTGCTTTGGCTCCATGCCCATCATCTGCCGACGGATATGCGCGGCCAGGAACCAAGACAGCAACATCAGAATCCCTAACAGCACGACAAACACGCCTGCCATCGGTAATAAAAACTCAGCCCGCCAGCTATCGATTTTACTCACCAGGTAGCCAATCGACACCACGCCGATGACTTTTCCATCGTCATCAAAGATTGGCGTTTTGGCGCGCATCGCCATACCCATTGACCCTTTCCCGGTAATGAAGTAGCTCTCCCCTTTCTCCAGCGCGCCCTGTTTGGTGAACTGCATAGGATAACCAATTTTCTCCGGATTAGGATGGTAAAGGCGGATCGAGTGCCGGTCGCCAATCACCACATAATCAAAATCGGTATCTCTTTGTAATTTGTTAGCGATGGTCGCCAGCCGTTTGTAGTCACGCGTTTTCACCGCAGAGATGACACTGTCATTGGAGGCAATAATTTTCGCCTGATTCATTGCCATGTCGCGTACATGAAGCGTTAAATAGTCCTCAAAACTGGCCGTAAAATATTGCGCCAGGGCTGCAATGACAAATATTGAGAACACCAGAATCAGCAAAAAGATACGCAGCGGAAATGCCAGTCTTTGAAAAAATGCAAACTGTTTATTCTCGTTAAGCTGCAACATTGTTTTCCTTGCGGGTTATCCCGATCCTCTTTGACGGATGTAATTAAAATGTTGAATCAAAATACATAGACATTAATTATAATCGTGGCAAATTTCATTCATTAAATCAATTAAATCACTTAAACCTGCGGGTCATTTCGTAATTACATTAATTAAAAAACTTAAAACCATTAAATAAATAAAAAACCACTAACTCTATGTGAAATAAATCAAAATTTCACGCCAAAATACTCCTTAGGATGTATAGCGAAAGGAGAAAAAGATATACCTCGATCACCCCCCTTTCTCCCAAGTGAAAATAAAAGGTTATCAGTTTGCAACATTGAACAACATTCGTTGCAAATCGATAACAACATGCACCTTCAGGATACTATTTATTATGTTCGGCAATGATATTTTCACCCGCGTAAAACGTTCAGAAAATAAAAAAATGGCGGAAATCGCCCAATTCCTGCATGAAAATGATTTGAGCGTTGACACCACAGTCGAAGTATTTATTACCGTAACCCGCGATGAAAAGCTTATCGCGTGCGGTGGAATTGCCGGAAATATTATTAAATGCGTTGCTATCAGTGAATCCGTTCGCGGTGAAGGACTGGCGCTGACATTAGCCACTGAACTGATAAACCTCGCCTATGAGCGGCACAGCACGCATCTGTTTATTTATACCAAAACCGAATACGAGGCGCTGTTCCGCCAGTGCGGTTTTTCCACGTTGACCAGCGTACCAGGCGTGATGGTGCTGATGGAAAACAGCGCCACGCGATTGAAACGCTATGCCGAATCGCTAAAAAAATTTCGTCATCCCGGGAACAAGATTGGCTGCATTGTGATGAACGCCAATCCCTTTACGAAGGGTCACCGTTATCTGATTCAACAGGCTGCGGCACAGTGCGACTGGTTGCATCTGTTTTTAGTCAAAGAAGATTCTTCACGCTTCCCCTATGAAGACCGGCTGGATCTGGTGTTAAAAGGCACCGCCGATATTCCACGCCTGACTGTGCATCGCGGCTCCGAATACATCATCTCCCGCGCTACGTTCCCTTGCTACTTCATTAAAGAACAGAGCGTCATTAACCATTGTTACACCGAAATTGATTTGAAGATTTTCCGTCAGTACCTCGCTCCCGCGCTGGGTGTAACTCACCGCTTTGTCGGTACTGAACCCTTTTGTCGCGTTACCGCCCAGTACAACCAGGATATGCGCTACTGGCTGGAAACGCCGACTATCTCCGCACCGCCCATCGAACTGGTTGAAATTGAGCGGCTGCGTTACCAGGAGATGCCGATATCCGCTTCCCGGGTACGTCAACTGCTGGCGAAAAACGATCTCACGGCTATCGCGCCGCTGGTCCCTGCAGTCACGCTGCATTATTTGCAGAACCTGCTTGAGCACTCCCGCCAGGACGCGGCAGCTCGTCAAAAGACCCCCGCATGAGAAACAGGTGAAAAATGAAAATAAACCAGCCCGCCGTTGCAGGCACCCTTGAGTCTGGGGATGTGATGATACGCATCGCCCCACTCGATACGCAGGATATCGACCTGCAAATCAATAGCAGCGTTGAGAAACAGTTTGGCGATGCAATTCGCACCACCATTCTGGACGTTCTCGCCCGCTACAACGTGCGCGGCGTACAGCTGAATGTCGATGACAAAGGCGCACTGGACTGCATTTTACGTGCACGACTGGAAGCCCTGCTGGCACGCGCCAGCGGTATCCCGGCTCTGCCATGGGAGGATTGCCAATGATTTCCGCTTCGCTGCAACAACGTAAAACTCGCACCCGCCGCAGCATGTTGTTTGTGCCTGGTGCCAATGCCGCGATGGTCAGCAACTCCTTCATCTACCCGGCTGATGCCCTGATGTTTGACCTCGAAGACTCCGTGGCATTACGTGAAAAAGACACCGCCCGCCGCATGGTTTATCACGCGCTGCAACATCCGCTGTATCGCGATATTGAAACCATTGTGCGTGTCAACGCGCTGGATTCCGAATGGGGTGTTAACGACCTGGAAGCCGTCGTTCGCGGTGGTGCGGACGTTGTGCGTCTGCCGAAAACCGATACCGCTCAGGATGTTCTGGATATCGAAAAAGAGATCCTGCGTATCGAAAAAGCCTGTGGTCGTGAACCCGGCAGCACCGGCCTGCTGGCGGCGATTGAATCTCCGCTGGGCATTACCCGCGCAGTGGAAATCGCTCACGCTTCCGAGCGTTTGATCGGTATCGCCCTCGGTGCAGAAGACTATGTGCGCAACCTGCGTACAGAACGCTCCCCGGAAGGAACTGAACTGCTGTTCGCACGCTGTTCCATTTTGCAGGCCGCGCGCTCTGCGGGTATTCAGGCGTTCGATACCGTCTATTCCGACGCTAACAACGAAGCCGGATTCCTGCAAGAAGCCGCCCACATCAAACAGCTGGGCTTTGACGGCAAATCGCTGATCAACCCGCGTCAGATTGATCTGCTGCACAACCTCTACGCACCGACCCAGAAAGAAGTGGATCACGCCCGCCGCGTCGTAGAAGCCGCTGAAGCCGCCGCTCGCGAAGGCCTCGGCGTGGTTTCCCTGAACGGCAAGATGGTGGACGGTCCGGTTATCGATCGCGCCCGTCTGGTGCTCTCCCGTGCAGAACTTTCCGGCATCCGCGAAGAATAAGGCAATCAAAATGACGCAGAAAATTGAACAATCTCAACGACAAGAACGGGTAGCGGCCTGGAATCGTCGCGCTGAATGCGATCTTGCCGCTTTCCAAAACTCGCCAAAGCAAACCTACCAGGCTGAAAAAGCGCGCGATCGCAAACTGTGCGCCAACCTGGAAGAAGCGATTCGTCGCTCAGGTTTACAGGACGGCATGACGGTTTCCTTCCATCACGCTTTCCGTGGCGGTGACCTGACCGTCAATATGGTGATGGACGTCATCGCGAAGATGGGCTTTAAAAACCTGACCCTGGCGTCCAGCTCCCTGAGTGATTGCCATGCGCCGCTGGTAGAACACATTCGCCAGGGCGTGGTTACCCGCATTTATACCTCCGGCCTGCGTGGTCCACTGGCGGAAGAGATCTCCCGTGGTCTGCTGGCAGAACCGGTGCAGATCCACTCTCACGGCGGTCGTGTGCATCTGGTACAGAGCGGCGAACTGAATATCGACGTGGCTTTCCTCGGCGTCCCGTCCTGTGATGAATTCGGTAATGCCAACGGCTACACCGGTAAAGCCTGCTGCGGCTCCCTCGGCTATGCAATGGTTGATGCCGACAACGCAAAACAGGTCGTGATGCTTACCGAAGAACTGCTGCCTTATCCGCATAATCCGGCAAGCATTGAACAAGATCAGGTTGATCTGATCGTCAAAGTTGATCGCGTTGGCGATGCTGCAAAAATCGGCGCTGGTGCGACCCGTATGACCACTAACCCGCGCGAACTGCTTATTGCCCGTAGCGCTGCGGATGTGATTGTCAACTCTGGCTACTTCAAAGAAGGTTTCTCTATGCAAACCGGTACCGGTGGCGCATCGCTGGCGGTAACCCGTTTCCTGGAAGACAAAATGCGTAGCCGCGATATTCGCGCCGACTTCGCCCTCGGCGGTATTACCGCGACGATGGTTGATCTGCACGAAAAAGGTCTAATCCGCAAACTGCTGGATGTGCAGAGCTTTGACAGCCACGCTGCGCAATCGCTGGCCCGTAACCCCAATCACATCGAAATCAGCGCCAACCAGTACGCTAACTGGGGTTCGAAAGGTGCATCAGTTGATCGTCTCGACGTGGTGGTACTGAGCGCGCTGGAAATTGACACCCAGTTCAACGTTAACGTGCTGACCGGCTCTGACGGCGTACTGCGTGGTGCTTCCGGTGGTCACTGCGATACCGCGATTGCCTCTGCGCTTTCCATCATCGTCGCGCCGCTGGTACGCGGTCGTATTCCGACTCTGGTGGATAACGTGCTGACCTGCATCACCCCAGGCTCCAGTGTCGATATTCTGGTCACAGACCACGGTATCGCAGTTAACCCGGCACGTCCGGAACTGGCAGAACGTCTGCAGGAAGCGGGCATTAAAGTGGTTTCCATTGAGTGGCTGCGCGAACGTGCGCGTCTGCTGACCGGTGAACCACAGCCGATTGAATTTACCGACCGCGTCGTTGCCGTTGTGCGTTACCGCGATGGCTCGGTGATCGATGTTGTGCATCAGGTGAAGGAATAAGCCATGCACCTGCTTCCTGAACTCGCCAGCCACCATGCGGTATCAATTCCCGAGCTGCTCATCAGCCGGGATGAAAGGCAAGCACGGCAACACGTCTGGCTCAAGCGCCATCCTTTTCCACTGGTCTCCTTTACCGTGGTTGCGCCTGGGCCGATTAAAGACAGCGAGGTCACACGCCGAATTTTTAATCATGGCGTGACAGCCTTGCGTGCCTTAGCCGCAAAACAGGGCTGGCAAATTCAGGAGCAGGCTGCACTGGTTTCCGCCAGCGGGCCGGAGGGCATGTTGAGCATTGCCGCCCCGGCTCGCGACCTCAAGCTCGCCACCATTGAGCTTGAACATAGTCATCCTCTCGGGCGGTTATGGGATATCGATGTCCTGACGCCCGAAGGCGAAATTCTCTCCCGCCGCGACTATTCACTGCCACCTCGCCGCTGCCTGTTGTGCGCGCAAAGCGCAGCTGTTTGCGCGCGTGGAAAAACCCATCAACTGACCGATTTACTCAACCGCATGGAGGCGCTGCTGAACGATGTCGATGCCTGCAACGTCAACTAAAACCACAAAGCTTGCGACGTCATTAATCGATGAGTACGCCCTGCTGGGCTGGCGCGCCATGCTGACTGAAGTCAATCTGTCACCGAAACCAGGCCTCGTGGATCGGATTAACTGCGGTGCGCACAAAGATATGGCGCTGGAAGATTTCCACCGCAGCGCGCTGGCGATTCAGGGCTGGTTACCCCGTTTCATTGAATTTGGTGCCTGTAGTGCAGAAATGGCACCGGAAGCGGTACTCCACGGATTACGCCCAATTGGTATGGCTTGCGAAGGTGATATGTTCCGCGCCACTGCGGGCGTAAACACGCATAAAGGCAGCATTTTTTCTTTAGGGCTGCTATGTGCGGCAATTGGCCGTTTGCTTCAGCTCAACCAGCCGGTAACGCCAACAACCGTTTGTTCTACGGCGGCAAGTTTCTGCCGTGGCCTGACCGATCGCGAACTGCGTACCAATAATTCACAACTGACGGCAGGTCAACGGTTGTACCAGCAGCTTGGCCTTACCGGCGCACGCGGTGAAGCCGAAGCGGGTTATCCACTGGTGATCAACCACGCCTTGCCGCATTACCTCACTCTGCTGGATCAGGGGTTAGATCCTGAACTGGCATTGCTCGATACCTTGCTCCTACTGATGGCGATCAACGGCGATACCAACGTTGCATCGCGCGGTGGCGAGGGGGGCCTGCGCTGGCTACAGCGCGAGGCGCAAACATTATTGCAAAAAGGGGGCATTCGAACCCCCGCCGATCTCGATTATCTCCGGCAGTTCGACAGGGAGTGTATCGAACGAAATCTCAGTCCAGGCGGCAGTGCCGACCTGCTGATCCTTACCTGGTTTTTAGCACAGATTTAATTATTTAAGCACTTGATAAATTTTGAAATATTAATTTTCGGAGAACCCGTATGTCTTTAGCAAAAGATAATATATGGAAACTATTGGCCCCACTGGTGGTGATGGGCGTCATGTTTCTTATCCCTGTCCCCGACGGTATGCCGCCGCAGGCATGGCATTACTTCGCTGTGTTTGTGGCAATGATTGTCGGCATGATCCTCGAGCCAATTCCGGCAACAGCGATCAGTTTTATTGCGGTTACCATTTGCGTTATTGGCAGTAATTACCTGCTCTTTGATGCCAAAGAATTAGCTGACCCAGCGTTTAATGCGCAAAAACAGGCGCTGAAATGGGGTCTGGCTGGTTTTTCCAGCACCACGGTATGGCTGGTATTTGGCGCATTTATTTTTGCATTAGGGTATGAAGTTTCCGGGTTAGGTCGTCGCATTGCCCTTTTCCTGGTGAAATTCATGGGCAAACGCACGCTGACGTTGGGTTATGCGATTGTCATTATCGACATTCTGCTGGCACCGTTTACACCGTCCAACACCGCGCGTACCGGGGGTACGGTTTTTCCGGTCATTAAAAACCTGCCGCCGCTGTTTAAATCATTCCCGAACGATCCGTCCGCGCGTCGTATTGGCGGCTATTTGATGTGGATGATGGTCATTAGTACCAGTCTGAGTTCGTCCATGTTTGTCACCGGTGCGGCACCAAACGTGCTGGGTCTGGAGTTCGTCAGCAAAATTGCCGGTATCCAGATTAGCTGGTTGCAGTGGTTCCTCTGCTTCCTGCCGGTTGGGGTTATCTTGCTTATCATTGCGCCGTGGCTTTCCTACGTGCTGTACAAACCGGAAATCACACACAGTGAAGAAGTGGCAACCTGGGCGGGTGATGAACTGAAAACCATGGGTGCGCTGACACGCAGAGAGTGGACGCTGATTGGCCTTGTATTGCTCAGCTTAGGTTTGTGGGTATTTGGCAGTGAAGTCATTAATGCTACTGCGGTAGGTCTGCTGGCAGTTTCGCTAATGCTGGCCCTGCACGTTGTGCCGTGGAAAGACATTACCCGCTATAACAGCGCATGGAACACGCTGGTCAACCTGGCAACTCTGGTTGTGATGGCTAACGGCCTGACTCGTTCTGGCTTTATTGACTGGTTCGCCGGTACCATGAGTACGCACCTGGAAGGATTCTCACCAAACGCAACGGTGATTGTACTGGTTCTGGTGTTCTACTTTGCACACTACCTGTTTGCCAGCCTGTCTGCGCACACCGCAACCATGCTGCCGGTTATTCTGGCCGTCGGTAAAGGTATTCCGGGCGTACCAATGGAACAACTGTGTATCCTGCTGGTGCTGTCTATTGGTATCATGGGCTGTCTGACGCCGTATGCAACCGGTCCTGGGGTGATTATTTACGGCTGTGGCTATGTGAAATCAAAAGATTACTGGCGTCTTGGCGCAATCTTCGGGGTGATTTACATCTCTATGTTGCTGTTGGTTGGCTGGCCGATTCTCGCCATGTGGAACTAATACGTTCGCCAAACGCTGAATAAATCATCACGCCCGCCAGGTAAGCCCACCTGGCGGGCTTTTTTATGATTTAATAGATAGTATTCAGTGTATGTATGAGTTCCACACCCATTATGAAAGCATTCTGGCGTAACGCCGCGTTGCTCGCGGTTTCTCTGCTTCCCTTCTCTTCTGCCAACGCCGTAGCGTTGCAGGCAAAACAGTATGGCGATTTTGATCGCTATGTCCTGGCCCTCTCCTGGCAAACCGGATTTTGCCAGAGTCAACACGATCGAAATCGTAACGAACGAGATGAATGTCGCCTGCAAACCGAAACGACCAACAAAGCTGATTTTCTGACCGTACATGGTCTGTGGCCAGGATTGCCTAAATCGGTCGCTGCCCGTGGTGTTGATGAACGCCGCTGGATGCGCTTCGGTTGCGCTACTCGCCCAATCCCGAATCTACCAGAAGCGCGCGCCAGCCGAATGTGTTCATCGCCGGAAACCGGGTTATCACTGGAAACGGCCGCTAAACTAAGTGAAGTCATGCCAGGAGCTGGCGGACGTTCCTGCCTGGAACGCTACGAATATGCCAAACACGGTGCCTGCTTTGGTTTTGATCCGGACGCATACTTCGGTACGATGGTACGCCTGAATCAAGAAATTAAAGAGAGCGAAGCCGGAAAATTCCTTGCGGATAATTACGGTAAAACAGTGAGCCGCCGTGACTTTGACGCCGCCTTTGCCAAAAGCTGGGGAAAAGAGAACGTGAAAGCAGTTAAGCTAACGTGCCAGGGTAACCCTGCGTATTTGACTGAAATGCAGATCTCGATCAAAGCTGACGCCATCAACGCTCCGCTTTCTGCCAACTCATTCTTGCCACAACCACACCCAGGCAACTGTGGCAAAACCTTTGTGATTGATAAAGCGGGTTATTAATCCTCTGATTTACAAAACACGCTAATTCGTCTTCCATAAACCAAGGCGATTAAGATTTATACATAATGCGCTGCATTGAGGAATTCCCTGAATGTGACGCAAATCACTTCAAAGAGTGAGCAACAGTCAGTATCATCATGTGAGTTAAACCCTCGCCGCCTGACGGTGAGGGTTTTCTTTTGGGTATGTTTATCTGCGACACTCGCAGTACCGACGACATGGAGTAAAAATGTCCAGACCAACTATCATCATTAACGACCTGGATGCCGAACGCATCGATATTCTGCTGGAGCAGCCCGCCTATGCTGGTTTGCCGATCGCCGACGCGTTAAACGCAGAGTTGGATCGCGCCCAAATGTGTTCGCCAGAAGAGATGCCACACGACGTGGTGACAATGAACAGCCGGGTTAAATTCCGCAATCTTAGCGATGGCGAAGTGCGTGTGCGCACGCTGGTGTATCCGGCAAAAATGACCGATAGCAATACTCAGCTTTCCGTTATGGCTCCGGTAGGTGCCGCACTGCTGGGGCTGCGCGTTGGCGATTCTATTCACTGGGAACTTCCGGGCGGCGTTGCAACCCACCTTGAAGTGCTGGAACTCGAATACCAGCCAGAAGCTGCTGGCGACTATCTGCTTTAATCCCATCTGCACAAGCGATAACTCGCTTTGCCCAGAGGATGCACTCGCATCCTCTTTACGCAAAATCAGCAATTTTTCCTGGTTCTCACTGTTCACTTTTGCTGCAAAATTATTCCGTTTCGTTTGTGGGAATAACCATGGCAGAAGCATTTTACATCCTGATAGGATTTCTGATTATGGCGGCGATTATCGTCATGGCTGTCCTTTACCTCGAAAACCACTCCTGACGATCATATTGTTCCCCCCGGCATCGCATTCACCAGACCTGAAACCGCCTTCTGCGCCGCCTCTGCGCTTTGTGCACCGGGTACCAGAATCACCTTACGGCACTCCTCTTCACGTTTTTCGAAAATCTCATATCCCCGGGCGGCCTCTTCAAACGGCATATAGTGGGTAACAATTTCTTCTGGTTTCAGTAATCCTTTCTCAATTAACGGTAATAATTCTCCCAGCCATGCGTGAACGTGGGTCTGTCCCATTTTAAACGTCAACCCTTTATCAAAGGCGTCGCCAAACAGGAAACCGTGAATAAATCCAGCGTAGACGCCCGGTACGCTAACAATGCCGCCACGCCTGACCGCCGCAATACACTGACGCAACGCTTTACCGCTGCTGCCCTCCAGTTTCAGGTTAGTCAGCACCGTTTCCGTGGTGCTGCCTTTCGCTTCAAAACCGACGGCGTCTATTACTGCATCCACGCCCCGGTGACCTGCCGTTTGTTCAATAATTGACTGTGCCGGATCGCTATCTTCATCGAAATTAATCGGGATCGCGCCGTAGCGGTCAGCGGCGAAACGCAAGCGGTAGGGATGATGATCAACAACAAAAATCTGTTCCGCACCGAGCAACCGTGCACAGGCGATTGTCAACAATCCCACAGGACCGGCACCATAGACAGCAACGCTTGAACCTTGTTGGATCTGCGCATTTTTTGCTGCCTGCCATGCCGTTGGCAGAATATCAGAAAGGAAAAGGGCTTTATCATCTGCAAGCAAAGGCGGTACTTTAAACGGCCCCACATTCCCTTTAGGGACGCGGACATATTCCGCCTGCCCACCAGGAACGCCACCATACAGGTGACTATAACCAAACAATGCCGCGGGGGCTGGTATCTGTTTTTTATTGAGCGCAGCGCCTTTACCCGCATTGGTATTTTCGCAGGCGGCATATTACTGCATTCGACAGAAAAAACAGTCGCCACAAGCAATGACAAACGGAATTACCACCCGGTCGCCTTTTTGCAAATTTTTTACGTCCTTCCCGGTTTCAACGACTTCCCCCATAAATTCATGACCAAAAATATCGCCATGTTTAACCTGGGGTATTTTGCCTCGATAAAGATGGAGGTCAGAGCCACAGATCGCCGTTGCCGTAATACGCAGAATAATATCATCTGCCTGTTCAATACCCGGATCGGGAACATTTTCTACCTGAACGTGATGTGGGCCGTGATAAGTCAATGCCTTCATGCAACCTCCAGAGACAGTTCAAAAAAGAGTCAGTCTTTAAGGGTAGCTATCACAGCGGGAAAACGGGCGGTACCGCAGGTTTTGGGAGAATTCCTGGTGTTCAGTGAGAATATATTAATCACAGAAACCGTTCGTAAGGAAAAAGAACCAGACAAATATCAGGGATAAATATTATAATCATGGCGAATGATTTGTTCATGATTAACAGGGAGAAAGGGTTATGTATAAGACAATCATTATGCCAGTTGATGTATTTGAAATGGAATTGAGCGACAAAGCTGTTCGCCACGCTGAATTCCTCGCCCAGGATGACGGAGTTATTCATCTACTTCACGTACTACCCGGGTCAGCCAGCCTGAGCCTGCACCGTTTTGCCGCTGATGTGCGTCGTTTTGAAGAGCATCTGCAACATGAAGCAGAAGAACGTCTGCAAACGATGGTCAGCCACTTCACCATCGATCCTTCCCGCATTAAACAACATGTCCGTTTTGGTAGCGTGCGGGATGAAGTCAATGAGTTGGCAGAAGAACTGGGGGCTGATGTTGTAGTTATTGGTTCTCGCAACCCATCAATTTCGACCCATCTGTTAGGTTCTAACGCCTCGAGCGTGATCCGCCACGCCAATCTGCCGGTGCTGGTTGTACGTTAATTGTCAGAATAAGTCTCCAGCCCTGCCCGGAGCCATCCCGGCGGGGCTTTTTATTGCCATAAAAAAGCCGCCAGGTTTGACCCCGGCGGCTAAGCAATTGCAGGTGAATCTTACTTCTTCTTATGCAGTTTTGGTGCGAATCAGGTAGTCAAAAGCACTCAGAGAGGCTTTGGCACCTTCGCCAGTGGCGATGATGATCTGCTTGTACGGAACCGTCGTACAGTCACCCGCTGCGAACACGCCTTTGACGTTGGTTTCGCATTTCGCATCAATGATAATCTCGCCCATGCGGTTACGTTCGACTGCGCCTTCCAGCCAGTTGGTGTTCGGCAGCAGACCAATCTGGACAAAAATACCGGCCAGTTCGATGTTGTGAATATCGCCGCTGACACGATCACGATATTCCAGACCAACGACTTTGCTGCCGTCGCCTTTCACTTCCGTGGTTTGCGCATTCAGAATGATGTCGACGTTTTTCAGGCTGCGCAGTTTGTCCTGCAGCACCTGGTCGGCTTTCATTTCTGGCGCAAATTCCAGCAGCGTTACGTGCTCAACGATACCCGCCAGGTCGATTGCCGCTTCCACGCCGGAGTTACCGCCGCCGATAACCGCTACGCGTTTGCCTTTAAACAGCGGACCGTCGCAGTGCGGGCAGTAGGTCACGCCTTTGGTGCGATACTGATCTTCGCCCGGAACATTCATGTTGCGCCATTTTGCACCGGTCGCCACGATAATGCTGCGTGCTTTCAGTACCGCGCCAGAAGCTGTTTCAATCTGATGCAGACCACCTTCAACTGCTGCCGGGATCAGTTTGGTGGCGCTCTGGCTGTCGATCACATCAACGTCGTATTCATCAACGTGAACTTTCAGCGCACCTGCCAGTTTCTGGCCTTCGGTCTTCGGTACAGAAATGTAGTTTTCGATATCAACGGTATCGAGGATCTGACCACCAAAACGTTCGCCCATCAGACCGGTACGGATGCCTTTACGTGCGGAGTAAATTGCTGCCGCTGCACCCGCCGGGCCGGAACCAACGATTAATACGTCATAAGCATCACGCTTGTTCAGCTCTTCTGCCGCACGTTTTTCCGCGCCAGTATCAATTTTGGCAACGATTTCAGTCAACGTCATGCGGCCCTGACCAAACTCTTTCCCGTTTACGAACACTGCCGGAACGCCCATCACGTTGCGATCGGTGATTTCGTTCTGGAAGGTGCCGCCGTCAATTGCAGTGTGCTTGATGCGCGGGTTCAGTACGCTCATCAGGTTCAGCGCCTGCACCACGTCCGGGCAGTTATGGCAAGAGAGCGAGTAGTAGGTTTCGAATTCAAAATCACCGTCAATATGGCGAATCTGCTCCAGCAGAGACTGCGCTTCTTTCGACGGATGACCACCGGTCCACAGTAACGCCAGTACCAGCGAGGTGAACTCGTGGCCCAGCGGGGAGCCTGCAAAACGTGGCCCCTGGTTGGAACCTGGGTTGGTGATCAGGAAAGACGGCTTACGCACCGGCAAGCTGTTATCTTCTTTAAAGGTGACTTTGTCTGACAGTTCTGCGATTTCAGCCAACAGTTCCTTGATTTCTGCCGATTTAGCGCTGTCATCCAGCGTGGCAATTAACTCAACAGGCTTGGTCAATTTCTCAAGGTAAGCCTTGAGTTGAGTTTTCATATTTGTGTCGAGCATGTTTATCTCCTGGGCTTTAAACATCATCATGCAAGCGGCCTCTGCGGCTACCTGGATGCAGCTTGCATCATGGTGCGGGGAAGAAAATCGGGTGCCGCAGCACCCGATTAATTACGCGATTGCGGAACTTAGATTTTACCAACCAGGTCCAGAGACGGAGCCAGAGTTGCTTCACCTTCTTTCCATTTAGCCGGGCAAACTTCACCTGGGTGAGAAGCTACGTACTGTGCTGCTTTGATTTTACGCAGCAGGTCAGACGCGTCACGGCCAATGCCTTCAGCGGTAACTTCGATTGCCTGGATGATACCCTGCGGGTCAACAACGAAGGTCGCACGGTCAGCCAGACCTTCATCTTCACGCATGTTGTCGAAGTTACGGGTCAGGGCGCCAGTCGGGTCGCCGATCATCGCATATTTGATTTTAGCGATGGTTTCAGAGCTGCTGTGCCATGCTTTGTGGGTGAAGTGAGTATCGGTAGATACTGCGTATACGTCTACGCCCAGTTTCTGCAGTTCTTCGTAGTGGTCAGCAACGTCACCCAGTTCGGTCGGGCATACGAAAGTAAAGTCAGCCGGGTAGAAGAAGAAGACGCTCCAGCGGCCTTCGGTATCTTTTTCGGTGATTTCGATGAATTCGCCGTTTTTGAATGCCTGGTTTTTAAAAGGTTTAATTTTGGTGTTAATCAAGGACATCTATACTTCCTCCGTGTTTTCGATGAGATGTAAGGTAACCAATTTTTACCGATTCGGCTAATGCGTTTCCATTATCAAATCGATAAGTTTTACCTTACAACCTTCGTAAGACAACTTTGTGAACTTTGCACCGCCAGCGGCGATAAAAAGTAAAATGGCCCCCTTTCCAGGTGACCGTGTAATCTGAACTACCCTTTGGTATCTTCAGCGCCTGTCTGCAGGCTGCGGTGTTGCTCTTACAAATGCAACAACGACATGGATTACAACACCCTCATAAACAAAGGGCAATCACCTGATCTAAGCTCTTACCTATGACAATGATAGGTTATGCCTTTTACTCGACTTTTGCACTGACTGAAAAGGACAAATTAATGTTAAAAAAGATACTTTTACTGACTCTGCTTCCTGCAATCGCCTTCGCAGAGGAACTTCCTGCTCCAGTAAAAGCGATTGAAAAACAGGGCATTACAATCATCAAAACGTTCGATGCCCCCGGAGGAATGAAAGGTTATCTCGGAAAGTATCAGGATATGGGCGTCACCATCTACCTGACTCCTGATGGTAAGCACGCTATCTCTGGTTACATGTACAACGAGAAAGGTGAAAACCTGAGTAACACACTTATCGAAAAAGAAATTTACGCACCAGCCGGACGCGAAATGTGGCAACGGATGGAACAATCCCACTGGCTCCTCGACGGTAAAAAAGACGCGCCGGTCATTGTCTACGTCTTCGCCGATCCGTTCTGCCCATATTGTAAACAGTTCTGGCAGCAGGCGCGCCCGTGGGTAGATTCTGGCAAAGTACAGTTGAGAACATTGTTGGTTGGGGTTATCAAACCAGAAAGTCCGGCGACAGCCGCGGCAATTCTTGCCTCCAAAGATCCCGCAAAAACCTGGCAAGAATATGAAGCCTCTGGTGGCAAGCTTAAGCTAAACGTGCCTGCAAACGTAAGTACAGAGCAAATGAAAGTGTTAAGCGACAACGAGAAACTCATGGACGATCTGGGGGCAAATGTCACTCCGGCTATCTATTACATGAGTAAGGAAAATACGCTGCAACAGGCCGTGGGGTTGCCCGATCAGAAAACGCTTAATATCATTATGGGAAATAAATAAAAGGTAATTCATGGATGGTTGAACTATATCCCTGCTTTTCAACCATCCTAAAAAAGCATGAATTGCTCGCTCTACCCTAAGTGGCTGTGCTATTTTAGAAAAACTTAATCCTGAGTTAAGCAAAAAAACATAATCAATAAAAATATATACGCAAAAAACATTGATTAAGTGAATATATCATGGAAGAAAAATATAACCGGAGTAGTGTATGACCAATCTCTACGACTTGAAAAAGTTCGACTTAAATCTTCTTGTCATATTTGAGTGTATTTACCAGCATTTAAGCATTAGCAAAGCTGCTGAATCACTATATATCACCCCATCAGCCGTGAGCCAGTCGTTACAACGCTTACGTGCGCAATTTAATGACCCTTTATTCATTCGCTCAGGAAAAGGTATCGCGCCGACGACAACAGGGTTAAATTTGCATCACCATCTTGAGAAAAATCTCAGAGGCCTTGAACAAACAATTAATATAGTCAATAAGTCCGAACTAAAGAAAAACTTTATTATTCACGGCCCTCAGCTCATTTCTTGCTCTAATAATAGTATGCTGATCCGCTGCCTACGGCAAGATTCCTCTGTCGAGATTGAGTGCCATGATATCCTCATGTCAGCAGAGAATGCTGAAGAACTGTTGGTTCACCGCAAAGCCGATCTGGTGATCACCCAAATGCCAGTGATCAGTCGTTCCGTCATTTGCATGCCATTGCATACGATTCGCAATACTCTAATTTGTAGTAATAGGCATCCACGAATTACTGACAATAGCACTTATGAACAAATTATGGCAGAAGAGTTCACCCAATTAATATCTAAATCAGCAGGGGTTGATGATATTCAAATGGAAATAGACGAGAGATTTATGAATCGCAAAATTTCATTTCGTGGTTCCTCTTTGCTGACAATCATTAATAGCATTGCAGTTACAGATTTACTGGGAATAGTCCCCTATGAACTTTATAACTCCCACCGTGACTTTCTTAATTTAAAAGAGATAAAACTAGAACATCCGTTACCTTCAATAAAGCTTTACATTTCCTATAATAAATCTTCTTTAAACAATCTGGTGTTCTCCCGATTTATTGACCGTCTAAATGAGTGTTTTTGATATATAACCTCAGACAGCTACTATAACTTTCACCTATTTATTCACAGCGCGAATGAAAAATAAAACACTCTGCTTTTCAGTGTTTACTTTATAATTAACAGTCTTATCTCACTGATCACCCTGTAACGTTCAGAGAGCGTCTTCAGATGTCTATTTATAAAATTCCTCTTCCGCTCAATATTCTGGAAGCTGCACGAGAGCGTATTACCTGGACACTCAACACCCTACCCCGCGTTTGTGTCTCATTTTCTGGCGGCAAAGACTCTGGTTTAATGCTGCATCTGACAGCCGAACTTGCCCGACAAATGGGCAAAAAAATCTGCGTTTTGTTTATCGACTGGGAGGCGCAATTCTCTTGCACCATTAATTATGTTCAGTCCCTGCACGAGTTGTACACCGATGTCATCGAAGAGTTTTACTGGGTTGCGCTCCCGCTTACGACGCAAAATTCCCTTTCACAATACCAACCCGAATGGCAGTGCTGGGAACCTGATGTCGAATGGGTGCGTCAGCCCCCGCAAGATGCGATAACCGATCCTGACTTTTTCTCCTTTTACCAGCCAGGCATGACCTTCGAACAATTTGTACGTGAGTTTGCCGAATGGTTTTCACAAAAACGTCCGGCGGCGATGATGATCGGCATCCGTGCGGATGAGTCCTACAACCGTTTTGTCGCCATCGCCAGTTTAAATAAACAACGTTTTGCCGACGATAAACCCTGGACTACGGCCGCACCAGGCGGTCATAGCTGGTACATTTATCCCATTTACGACTGGAAAGTGGCTGATATCTGGACCTGGTATGCAAATCATCAAAGTCTCTGCAACCCACTGTATAACCTAATGTATCAGGCAGGCGTTCCTCTGCGTCATATGCGAATTTGCGAACCTTTTGGCCCGGAGCAACGACAAGGATTATGGCTCTATCACGTTATCGAACCGGATCGCTGGGCTGCTATGTGCGCACGAGTCAGCGGGGTAAAAAGTGGCGGCATTTACGCCGGACATGACAATCATTTCTATGGGCATCGGAAAATCCTCAAGCCAGAACATTTAGACTGGCAAGAATATGCATTATTGCTGCTCAATAGCATGCCGGAAAAAACAGCTGAGCATTACCGCAATAAAATCGCCATTTATTTGCACTGGTATCAGAAAAAAGGCATCGAGGTTCCACAAACCCAGCAAGGGGACATTGGCGCGAAAGATATCCCCTCCTGGCGGCGGATATGCAAAGTTTTACTCAATAACGATTACTGGTGTCGGGCATTATCATTTAGTCCTACGAAAGCGAAGAACTATCAGCGTTATAACGAACGGATAAAAGGAAAACGTCAGGAATGGGGGATACTATGCAACAACGATTAACGCAGGATTTAACGCAATTTCTCGCCAGCTTGCCGGAAGATGATCGCATCAAAGCGATTAATGAAATCCGCATGGCGATCCATCAGGTTAGCCCCTTTCGTGAAGAGCCAGTGGATTGCGTTCTGTGGGTTAAAAACAGCCAACTTATGCCTAATGATTACAACCCAAACAACGTGGCACCACCCGAAAAAAAACTGCTGAAAAAATCCATTGAAATAGATGGTTTTACCCAACCCATTGTGGTCACGCATACGGATAAAAATGCCCTGGAAATCGTGGATGGTTTTCACCGCCATGAAATTGGTAAAGGCTCATCATCATTAAAATTACGCTTAAAAGGTTATTTGCCGGTGACCTGTCTGGAAGGTACGCGTAATCAACGCATCGCCGCGACTATTCGTCATAATCGCGCTCGTGGACGCCATCAAATCACCGCCATGTCGGAAATCGTCCGTGAACTCAGTCAGTTGGGATGGGACGATAATAAAATTGGCAAAGAGCTGGGAATGGACAGCGACGAAGTGCTGCGCCTGAAGCAAATTAACGGTCTGCAAGAGCTGTTTGCCGACCGTCAATATTCCCGCGCCTGGACTGTCAAATAACTACAGCTGGCGCAGTCGTTCAGCTGCTGCCAGCAACGTCGATTCCTTCTTGGCAAAACAGAGACGAATCAGTTTATGTGGGAAGGGATCGGCGCAAAACACCGATAGCGGAATCGCCGCCACGCCGTGCTCCCGCGTCAGCCACTGGCAAAACTCAACATCATCCAGGGTAGAAACCGCGCTGTAATCCACCAGCAAAAAGTATGTGCCTTCGCACGGTAAAATCTCCAGCCGACTTTCATTTAAGGCATTTACCAGAATATCGCGCTTCTGGCGATAAAAGTCCGGTAACGCAAGATAATGCTCAGGTTCTGCACGTAGCATATCCGCAATTGCCAGCTGTGCCGGGGTATTCACCGAAAAGGTCAGATACTGATGTACCTTGCGAATTTCGGCGCTGATGGGCGCTGGCGCAACACAATAACCCACTTTCCAGCCGGTCATATGATAGGTCTTGCCAAATGAAGAAACCGCCACTGCCCGCTCACGCAGCTGCGGATGCGCCAGCACACTGGCATGGCCCTGTTGTGAAAAGTTGATGTGCTCGTAGACTTCATCGCTAATGACAAAAATCTCGTGCCCGGCGATCGCCTGCCACAAAGCGGCGAAATCAGCCTGCTGCCAGACAGTAGCACTGGGGTTATGTGGGGTGTTGAGGATCACCAGTCGGGTGCGCTCGCTTAACAATGCGGCAAACTCTTGCCAATCCACACGAAAATGCGGTGGTTGCAGTGCCATACGCTTCACTATTCCCCCCGAAAGCGCGATGGCGGGGGCGTAACTGTCATAGCTGGGATCAAAACAAATCACTTCGTCGCCATTGCGCACCAATGCGGTTATCGCCGCGTATAACGCTTCCGTCGCCCCTGCCGTTACGGTGATATCGCTATCGGCATCTGGTTGATAGCCATACAAACGTTCCGTTTTCTGAGCAATCGCCTCGCGCAAGGCCTGCACGCCGGTCATGGGCGCGTATTGGTTTGCCCCCTGGGCAACGTGGTACGCCAGCCGCTCCTGTAAATAGCGCGGACCATCAAAATCAGGAAAGCCTTGCGACAGGTTAATCGCCTGGTGTTGCTGCGCCAGCGCGCTCATCTGGGTGAAAATAGTGGTGCCAAGTTGTGGAAGTTTGCTTTGTGGAATCAGAGGGTTATTTGTCATTTTTATTGTACCTGACGAAGTTGCGTGTTGAAGGCACTATAACACGATGCTAGTATTTAGCAATCAAGACGTTTAGATGTCTAAATAAAACAATAAGGACAACACAACATGCCTCACAATCCTATCCGTGTGGTCGTCGGCCCGGCTAACTACTATTCACATCCAGGAAGTTTCAATCACCTGCACGATTTTTTCACTAATGAACAACTTTCTCGCGCGGTGTGGATCTACGGCAAACGCGCCATTGCTGCGGCGCAAACCAAACTTCCACCAGCGTTTGGACTTCCAGGGGCAAAGCATATTTTGTTTCGTGGTCATTGCAGCGAAAGCGATGTACAGCAACTGGCGGCTGAGTCCGGTGACGATCGCAGCGTGGTGATTGGCGTCGGCGGCGGCGCACTGCTCGACACCGCGAAAGCCCTCGCCCGCCGTCTCGGTCTGCCATTTGTTGCCGTTCCGACGATCGCCGCTACCTGCGCAGCCTGGACACCGCTCTCCGTCTGGTATAACGATGCCGGACAGGCGCTGCATTATGAGATTTTAGACGATGCCAATTTTATGGTGCTGGTGGAACCGGAGATTATCCTCAATGCGCCGCAACAATATCTGCTGGCGGGGATCGGTGATACGCTGGCGAAATGGTATGAAGCGGTGGTGCTGGCTCCGCAACCAGAAACGTTGCCGCTAACCGTGCGGCTGGGAATCAATAATGCGCAGGCCATTCGCGACGTCTTGTTAAACAGTAGCGAACAGGCGCTGAGCGATCAGCAAAATCAACAGTTAACGCAATCATTTTGCGATGTGGTGGATGCGATTATCGCCGGGGGTGGAATGGTCGGTGGTCTGGGCGATCGTTTTACGCGTGTGGCGGCGGCCCATGCCGTGCATAACGGTCTGACTGTCCTGCCGCAAACCGAGAAGTTTCTCCACGGCACCAAAGTCGCTTACGGAATTCTGGTGCAAAGCGCCTTGCTCGGTCAGGATGATGTGCTGGCGCAATTAACCGGGGCATATCAGCGTTTTCATCTGCCGACTACGCTGGCGGAGCTGGAAGTGGATATCAATAATCAGGCGGAGATCGACAAAGTGATTGCCCACACCTTGCGCCCGGTGGAGTCCATTCATTACCTGCCAGTCACGCTGACACCAGATACGTTGCGTACAGCGTTCGAAAAAGTGGAATCGTTTAAAGCCTGACGTGCAAATTTAGCAGCAGCGCGCGCCGCCTTTTCCACCGTAGCGCGCGTCCTGCCGCTCACGGAAAAACTCTTCGTAGGTCATCGGCGTTTGATCGGGATGGTTAACCCGCATATGTTCGACATAGTTGTCGTAATCAGGCATACCAATCATCAGCTTCGCCGCCTGACCTAAATATTTTCCGGCTTTTGCCAGTGAATCAAACATCTTGGCCTCCGCTAACCATGTTGCTGAAAGAGTGCCGGATGCGGCGTGAACGCCTTATCCGGCCTACAAATGCTATCAACGCGCTCGGTCAGTCCCCTCGCCCCATCGGGGAGAAGGTTAGGGTGAGGGGGAACCCTCGGCACTATGCCAACATTCGCCAACATCCCCCCTCACTCTGACTTTAGTGCGCGCCTTTCGCCTGCGCCACAATCTCCTCGACATTTTCCGGCATCGGCTCATACGGCGTTTCTTTCGCCGTTGGCTTCGGCTCTTTCAATGCCGCAAGTGCCGTCTTAATCGAGAACAGTGCCAGAACCACCACGACCACCATAAAGAAGATGGTTAACCCGGCATCCAGACGGTTGTTGAACACCAGTTGCGCCAGCTGTGACTCAGTATACTGCGACGGAATATTACCGCTGTCGATCATTGCCTGGAACTTATTAGCAATGGCCAGGAAACCGACTTTCGCATCCGGGCTAAACGCTTTCTGCCAGCCTGCGGTCAGGGTACAAATCAGCAGCCAGGCCGTTGGTACCAGCGCCACCCAGGCGTAACGTTGACGTTTCATTTTGAACAGCACCACGGCACAGAGCATCAGCGCCATCCCTGCCAGCATCTGGTTGGCAATACCAAACAGCGGCCACAGAGTGTTAATACCGCCCAGCGGATCGACCACGCCCTGATGGAGGAAGTAGCCCCACGCCAATACGCACAGCGCCGTTGCCAGCAGGTTAGCAGGCAGTGAATCGGTCCGTTTCAGGCCCGGAGAAACCACGCCCAGCAGATCCTGCAACATAAAGCGCGCAGCACGCGTACCTGCATCCACCGCCGTCAGAATAAACAGAGCTTCAAACAGAATGGCGAAGTGATACCAGAACGCCACATCCATCATACCACCCAGCGCACCGTGCAGGATGTAAGCCATCCCCACCGCCAGCGTCGGCGCACCGCCCGCACGGGAAATGATCGACTGTTCACCCACTTCGCTGGCAATCTGGTTGAGCGTATCCGGAGTAATCGCAAAGCCCCAGCTACTCACCACTTGCGCGGCAGAAGCGACCACATCCGCCGTCCCTGCCGGAGCCAGCACCGCCATCGGGCTGTTCATGGCGAAGTACACGCCCGGATCGATGATACAGGCGGAAACCAGTGCCATAATCGCCACGAAGGATTCCATTAACATTCCACCGTAGCCGATAAAGCACGCCTGCCCTTCGTTCGCCAGCATCTTCGGCGTGGTGCCGGAAGAGATCAGCGCATGGAAGCCAGACACCGCACCACAGGCGATGGTGATAAACAGGAACGGGAACAGGTTACCGGTCCATACCGGGCCAGTGCCATCGACAAATTTGGTCAGCGCAGGCATGGTCAGCGTCGGACGCATAATCAAAATGCCTACCGCCAGACCGACGATAGTCCCGATTTTCAGGAAGGTAGAGAGGTAGTCACGCGGGGCCAGCAGTAACCACACCGGCAGCACCGCCGCCACAAAACCGTAGCCCACCAGCATCCAGGTCAGCTGCACGCCGGTAAAGTCAAAGTACGGTGCCCAGGTCGGGCTTTCTGCCACCCAGCCGCCAGAGATAATGGCAAAAATCAGGAACACCAGGCCAATCACTGACACTTCGCCAATACGCCCCGGACGCAGATAGCGCAGGTAGATTCCCATAAAAATCGCCAGCGGAATGGTGAACGCAACGGTATACGTTCCCCACGGGCTATGAGTCAGGGCTTTCACCACGATCATCGCCAGTACTGCAAGGATAATGACCATGATCATAAAGCAGGCCACCAGCGCGATCACCCCGGCGGTTGGCCCCATCTCTTCTTTGACCAGCTCACCCAGCGAACGACCGTCACGGCGCGTAGAAACAAACAGCACCATGAAATCCTGCACCGCACCGGCGAGAACCACCCCGGCGAGTAGCCAGATCATCCCTGGCAGGTAACCCATTTGCGCCGCCAGTACCGGCCCAACCAACGGACCTGCTCCGGCAATGGCCGCAAAATGGTGACCGAACAGCACTTTCTTGTCCGTCGGCACATAGTCCAGCCCGTCGTTATGGCGCACCGCTGGCGTCATACGCGTCGGGTCAACCGCCAGCACATTTTTGGCGATATACAGCCCATAAAAACGGTAAGCGATCAGATAGATACAGACCGACGCCACCACAATCCACAGCGCGTTGATCTGTTCCCCACGATTTAAAGCAATGTATCCCAGAGCAAATGCTCCCATTACAGAGAGCACTGTCCAGACGAGGTATTTCCCTGATTTGTTCATAGTTGTTATCAGTGTGCGTGTCCATAGAGATGTTACATTTTGTTTCTATAACATCTTTGCGCAATTTAACAACACAGCAACCATGTAAATCGGAGTTGAAACCAATATTTAACTTAACAATGTTAACTCGATCACTCCGTTAACCGAGTTTTCCTGCAATCTCATTTAATTCTGTCGGGCTCATCCCAAAACTGCCGTACCCAGCCGACAAGTGCAGCAACGCCGCCCCTGTTCATCGAAAACGACGATTTCCCAGCTCTGATTTTGCCGCCCAAGATGCAGCGGCTGGCAGACGCCGCGTACCTTGCCTTCAGACACAGGGCGATGATGGGTGGCGTTAAGTTCCGTGCCCACCACACACTGCCCGTCACGGGTCATCATAAATCCGGCCATCGATCCCAGCGTTTCAGCCAGCGCCGCCGACGCGCCGCCATGCAGCAGGCCAAACGGCTGATGAGTACGGGTATCAACCGGCATTTCGGCTTCCAGCACATCATCGCCCAGACGGGTATACACAATTCCCAGATGCGCCACCATTGTGTTATCGCTGGTGGCGTTCAGTTCGTCGAGCGTTAAATGGCGTTTCCAGATCATGCTTATGCCCCCAGCGTTGAGCCGCCATCGACCACAATATCCTGTAGGGTTATATGGCTGGCGAGGTCAGAGGCGAGGAACAAAATCGTGTTGGCGATCTCTTGTGGACGGGCGATTTTCCCCAGCGGAATGCCGAGTTTAAACTGCTCGCCAAAGCCGCGAATACGCTGTTCTTCGGCGTCATCGCTCACCCACAGCGTGCGTTGCATATCGGTGTCGGTGGAGCCAGGCGAAACCACATTACAGCGCACGCCGCTACCCGCCAGTTCCAGCCCGACGCTCAACGCCAGGCTTTTCAGCGCCGCTTTCGATGCGCCATAAGCACTCATACCAATACGCGGCGTGTGTGCGGCGTCGGACGCCACAGTGACAATCGCCCCGCCCCGCTGACGGCGAAACTGGTTCATGGTTTGCTGAAACAGGTTAAACGCACCGCCGACGTTAACCGCAAAAGTCTGCTGCCAGTCCTCTTTGCTCAGTTGGTCTGTCGCGCCCATGCGTAAAATTCCCGCCGCATTGACCAGCGCGTCCAGTCGCTCCGTTTCAGCTAACAGTCGCTGACATACCTGCGCCACCTGCGCAGCATCGGCAACATCCATCACTTCGGTCGCAAAGGGATATTGCTCCTGAGTGAACGCTTGATCAAAACCTGTAACTTTCGCTCCAGCCTCAACAAATGCCAGCGCCGTGGCGTAGCCGATACCTTTCCCCGCGCCAGTTACCCAGACATTTTTACCGCTGAAATCCATTATTTCACCTCGCGGGAGAGTAGCTTCCACCAGGCGTCGATGGTCGGGTTTTTCGCCAGCATGACAAAGTCGATATCGCCATGCACTTTGCGCCAGCGCGCCGCCAGCGCCATCATGCGCACCGAATCCAGACCGTAGTCGATCAGGTTGTCGTCATCGAACGGTTCATCGGACTCGTCCAGCAACGGCAGGATAACCTCACGCAGCGCCGCTTTGCTGGCGGGGATAGGTGCTGGCAGTAATTCTTCGGTCATCACCACCCGACCAGAACGTCCGGCCACATATTTCAGCGACATCAAATGCTCGTCACGGCTGAAATCAGCCAGCGCATCCGCCACCATAAACGGTTTAATATCGCGCATAAATGCGTCGGTTGCGGTGGTCATACAGCCAATGTGGGCATATACCCCTGTAATAATCAGCTGGTTACGTCCACTCTCTTTGAGCATTTGCTCCAGCGGAGAACGATGAAACGCGCTGTAGCGCCACTTCACCAGCACCGTGTCGTCGGCATCTGGCGTCAGGCGATCCACCACCTTTTGCTGTTCCGGCGAACGGGTCAGGCCCGGCCCCCACATATCATTCAACAGCGCCCTATCTTCATCGCTTTGCTCTTTCGGCTGGGCGGTGTAATAAACCGGGATATTGTGCTGTTTGCAGTAGTCGCGCAGCGCAGCAATATTCGCGATCACCTGCTCCATCATCGGGCAGTTCTCGCCCCAGAAGCTGACAAAATAGTCCTGCATATCATGGATTAACAACGCGGCACGTTGCGGTTCAAAGGCCCAGTCGACTTTATTCTTAGGGATATCGTGAGCCTCCGGCAGTGCGTAAGCCTGTAATTTTGGAATAGCCATCGTGTTCTCTCCTTCAGGCTGATGCGCGTGACGCCAGCCACTGACGTAATTGTTTTTTATCGACTTTCCCGACCGCCGTCAGCGGAAGTGAATCCACACACTCCACGCGATCCGGTAATTTAAATTCGGCAATACCCTGTTCACGCAGGAAACGACGCACCTGCACCGCGCGCAGCGGCTCTTTTACCACCAGATAAGCACAGCTTTTTTCGCCCATCAGCTCATCTTCCATACTGACCAGTGCGGCGTAGATCACCGCCGGATGGCGCAGCAACAGGTTTTCGATCTCTTCGGCAGCGATCTTCTCGCCGCCACGGTTGATCTGATCTTTCTCGCGCCCCTGCACGGTGATGTAACCCTCTGGATCAATAGAGATCAGATCGCCGGAACAGTAAAAACCGTTGGCATCAAAGGCGCTGGCATTGTGCTGCGGGCTTTTGTAATAGCCACGGAAGGTGTACGGCCCGCGCGTCATCAGGCGTCCGACTTCCCCTTGCGGCAGTGGATTTCCTTCGGCATCGGCAACCCATACTTCATCGTCCGGGCACATTGGGTAACCCTGGGTATGGATAATTTTCTCCGCGCTATCATCAAGACGGGTATAGTTCACCAGCCCTTCCGCCATACCAAACACCTGCTGCAACTGGCAACCAATCTCAGCGGGAATACGCGCCGCAAGCGTGGCAGAAAGACGTGCGCCACCGACCTGTAACAGTTTCAGCGAGGCAAGCTGCGCCCGGCTTTCGCCTTCGGTCAGCGCCTGCAACCACAGGCTGACTGCCGGCGGCACCAGCGCGGTAACGTTAATCTGATGTTTTTCAATCAATGGGAAGCAAAGCGTGGCGCTGGGATCGGCCGCCAGAACAACCGTTCCTCCGGCAAGAAAGACGCCCAGCGATCCTGGCGAACTCATGGCGTAGTTATGAGCCGCCGGGATCGCGCACAGGTAGCGCGTCTGTTGTGTGAAGTGACAAATCTCGACGCTACGACGCACGCTGTAGTAGTAGTCGTTATGAGTGCGCGGGATCAGTTTCGGTGTGCCGGTGGTGCCGCCGGAAAGCTGGAAATAGGCCACTTCATCAGCAGGTGACGGCGTGGCAGTAAAATCCTCAGCCGGATGGTTAATCGCATCCTGCAAGTTATGCTCACCGCTGTCGTTGAGCAGTTGCACCACGCGAATGGAAGAATGCTCTGCAACAAATGTATTAAGGAAATCATCCCCGCTAAATAGCGCATGTTGGCGATCGGCAATCAGTAACGCCGGTTCAAACTGGCTGGCATAGGCGTTCAGTTCACTACGCTGATGGCTGAACAGCGCCAGCACCGGCGCAACGCCCAGTTTCAGCAGCGCGAAAAAGGTAATATACAATTCAGCGACGTTACCCAGTTGTACCAGCGCGGTTTCACCGGGTTTAATGCCCTGACGGCGCAAACTACAGGCGAGATTATTCGCCGCCTGATTCAGCTCCCGATAACTCAACTGCCGCTCGCCGTCGATAACCGCGATGCTGTCACTCGCAGCGTGGCGAGTCAGAATGTCAGTCAGTGGCAAATCCTGCCAGTAGCCTTTTTCCCGATAGCGACGGGCAAACTCTTCCGGCCAGCGGGTAAATGGAATGCTCATCATCGCTCCTTAATGCAATCCAAAAACGTTCAACATGGTAGAAAGTTTGACGCCTGTTTCGCGCCACTCACCCAACGGTGACGACGCAGGCACAATCCCCGCTCCGGCAAACAGACGCACCTGATTTTCCCGCAGCTTCGCGCAGCGGATGGTCACCACCCATTCGCCGTTACCTTCGCTGTCACACCAACCCACAATGCCGCCAAACAGTTCGCGGTCGAACGGCTCCAGTTCAGCAATAACCTGGGTCGCGGCCTGATGTGGGAAACCGCTCAGCGCGGGGGTCGGATGCAGCAGACAAGCCAGAGTCAGTGCGTTTTCTTGCGAATTCGCTTTACCTTCAAAGGGAGTTGCGAGATGCCACAGCGTCGGCGTGGTAATCAATTGTGGAGAGGAGGGAACGTGTAACTCACTACTGCGTTCGCGCAGTACCTCTTTCATCGCCTGAGTCACCAGTTCATGTTCATGGCGATCTTTTTCTGACGCCAGCAGACGATTACCCGCTTCGCGATCGAGCACTTCATCCGGCTGACGACGCGCGGAACCGGCTAACGGAATGGAGCTAAAACGCTCGCCGTCTTTACGTAGCAGCAGTTCCGGGCTGGCCCCCAGCAGAACGCCACCATCTGCCAACGGCGCATGGAAGTTGTAACTAACCGGGTTTTGCGCAATCAACCGTTCCAGCAATACGCCACTATCAATGGCGGCGTCAGTGGTGATATCAATCAACCGTGACAACACCACTTTGTCGACCTGCGGCGTGGCGGTAAGTGCGGCGGCGCGGGCAACCATCTGTTCAAACGTGGTTTGTTCCGGAATTGCCTGGCGTTCCACCACATTCAGCAACTGGCTGCGGGTGAAACGGCGTGCGGAAGCTTGTTTTTCCTGACGGGAGAACGACTGCCAGGATTCAGGAATATAAAGCGACGAAGGCTGACGTGGATCGAAGGGAATCGCCCCGACCATCACCGGATTTTTGATGCCCTGCGCTTTGGCATCGGCAAACAGCGCGGCGAGTTTTTGCTGGAAGGGACTGTCGGGCGAATCCCCGTTCACAGCCGGTTCATCGAAGCGGGCGAAACATCCTGACGTCGTAAAACTGCGGTACGGCGACATAAAGAAAAAGCGATTGGGCGCAAGTGTTGCCATGGTCTGCTGTACTTCCTCAGCCAGTGACGTATCCATATCATCCTCCACAAAATGATAAAGGCTTTAATAATGATTATCATTTATATTTTCGGTCGCTAACCTAAAAGCAAACGCGCACTATGTCAACTCTTGAGGTAACGCAATCTGCAACTCGGGGTTGCATCTGGTTGTGGTTACAATGAAAATGAGAAGCATTAACCTCATTAATAACAGGAAGCTGATTTGTGAGACTCGCCCCGCTCTACCGCAACGCCCTTCTATTAACAGGACTTTTGCTTTCAGGAATATCCGCAGTTCAGGCCGCCGACTGGCCGCGTCAGATTACTGACAGCCGTGGCACTCATACCCTGGAAAGCCAGCCGCAGCGTATTGTTTCCACCAGCGTCACCCTGACCGGCTCACTGCTGGCGATTGATGCTCCGGTGATCGCCAGCGGCGCGACCACGCCGAATAACCGCGTCGCGGATGACCAGGGCTTTTTACGCCAGTGGAGCAAGGTGGCGAAAGAACGCAAACTGCAACGGCTCTATATCGGCGAACCGAGCGCCGAAGCCGTTGCCGCGCAAATGCCGGATCTGATTTTAATTAGCGCAACCGGCGGTGATTCGGCGCTGGCGCTGTACGATCAGCTTTCCACCATCGCTCCGACATTAATCATCAATTACGACGACAAAAGCTGGCAGTCGCTGTTAACGCAGCTTGGCGAAATTACCGGGCATGAGAAACAAGCGGCAGAGCGGATTGCACAGTTTGATAAGCAACTGGCGGCGGCGAAAGAGCAAATCAAATTACCGCCGCAGCCGGTCACTGCCATTGTCTATACCGCCGCTGCACACAGTGCCAATCTCTGGACGCCGGAATCAGCACAAGGGCAGATGCTGGAACAACTCGGCTTTACGCTGGCGAAGTTGCCCGCAGGCTTAAACGCCAGCCAAAGCCAGGGCAAACGCCATGACATCATTCAGCTTGGTGGGGAAAATCTGGCTGCTGGGTTAAATGGCGAGTCACTATTCCTGTTCGCCGGTGATCAGAAAGATGCCGATGCGATTTATGCTAATCCGCTGCTCGCGCACCTGCCTGCAGTACAAAACAAGCAGGTTTATGCGCTGGGAACCGAGACGTTCCGTCTGGATTACTACAGCGCCATGCAAGTGCTGGACAGACTTAATTCACTGTTTAAAAAAGATTGATAAAACATACAATTAGAGCACTAACAATCCCCTCGCCCCTTTGGGGAGAGGGTTAGGGTGAGGGGAAAATGCACCTTTAGCTAACTGTCAGACGCTGTCACCTGCGGCGGCGTCTGGCGAAAACGTCGCAACTCCACCAGCACCAGCAATAACAACACGCCGATAATCAACAAACCAAAACCGCTCGCGCTTGCGGAAGCAACCGGTGTCATCATCGCTCCCAAACCGCCCAGCAGCGCCGCGCCTATGGCATCGCCCGTCACGTTCTGCGCCGTCCACAAACCGTTAATCCGCCCTAACATCGCTTCCGGAGTTTGCGTTTGCAGCATTGTATATTGCAGCAACGAACTAACCGCGCTCAGCCAGCCGAACAGCGCCAGACAAACCACGCCTAAAATCCACATCGGCATCAGGCCAAACAGACCAATGGCGAGGAACGATCCCAGCGTGGAGAGCAGCATCAATAACCCTGGTCGCGCACTATGTGCCAGCTTCCCGCTGGTTAACGCACCAATAGCCGCGCCGAGCGGGATCGCCGCGTAGAGAAAACCAATCTGTGCCGCTGACATCTGCCAGTTGTCAGCCAGCGCCGGATACAGTACCCGCACCGCACTCGCCATCGTCAATAAACCACCCAGCAGCGCAATCCCTCCCACCAGCGGGCTGGCGAGCAGAAAACGAAATCCTGCCAGTAATGATTTCAACGGATGCTCACGCGGCTGCGGTGGCGGTGGCAGTGCCGGAAGGCTTAACAACGGTAGCAAGGTAATAAACGTGCCCGCCGCCGCCAGTCCGTAGTTCCAGGCCACACCGCCAGTCGCCAGCAGTAAACCGCCAATCATGGGCGAAATCACCGACCCCAGACGCACGGTCAACATGGTGATCGCCCCGGCCTGCATTAAGTTTTCACGCCCTACCAGTGCAGGTGTCGCCGCCAGTAGCGCCGTAACGCCAAGTGATGCGAAAAAACCATCCCATAAACCAAGTAAATAGATTGCCAGCAATGACGGTTCAGGCAGCAGTGCATTAAGGCACAGTCCAATGAAGCCAATGCCACAGGTGCCGCGCGCCAGCAAAATCACTTTTTTGCGTTCATAGCGATCCGCCAGCACACCGCCGACCATCAGGCCAACAAACATCGCGCCGCCGGTCAGCGTCACCGAAAGCCCCACCTGCCAGGTAGAATGCGTCATCATCTGGATCTGCACCGGCACCGCGACGCCGAGCAAACCCAGAGACACAATTGAGATAAAACGAGCGAGGAATACTGCGCGAAACGCCGGGTGCGTTTTCAACAGGCTGAGGTTAAGCAGCCAGGATTGTTTATTCATTACAATGCCTTGCCATCAAATATTTTAAATACCTATTCTTAGGCTGCACATGCTAACATATCCAAATAAGATCGATAACGATAATTAATTTCATTATCATGGAAGTTCGTATGTCTGGTTCTGTTGCCGTGACACGCGCCATTGCCGTGCCCGGATTGCTGTTATTACTGATTATCGCGACGGCATTAAGTCTGCTCATTGGGGCAAAATCACTCCCCGCTTCCGTAGTGCTGGAGGCCTTCTCCGGCACCTGCCAGAGCGCCGACTGCACCATCGTGCTCGACGCGCGGCTGCCGCGTACCCTTGCCGGTTTACTGGCAGGCGGCGCGCTTGGCCTTGCCGGGGCGTTAATGCAAACCCTCACCCGAAACCCACTTGCCGACCCCGGCTTGCTTGGCGTGAACGCCGGAGCCAGCTTTGCCATTGTGCTGGGTGCGGCGCTGTTTGGTTACTCTTCCGCACAGGAACAACTGGCGATGGCCTTCGCCGGGGCGCTGGTGGCCTCATTGATTGTTGCCTTTACCGGCAGCCAGGGCGGCGGGCAGTTAAGTCCGGTGCGTTTAACCCTGGCGGGCGTGGCGCTGGCGGCGGTGCTGGAAGGGCTGACCAGCGGCATCGCCCTGCTTAATCCTGACGTCTACGATCAACTGCGTTTCTGGCAAGCCGGTTCGCTGGATATTCGCAATCTACATACCTTAAAAGTGGTGCTGATCCCGGTGCTGATCGCCGGAGCAACCGCGCTATTACTGAGCCGCGCGCTGAACAGTTTGAGCCTCGGCAGTGACACCGCGACGGCGCTGGGCAGTCGCGTGGCGCGCACACAGTTGATTGGTCTGCTGGCGATTACCGTGCTTTGTGGTAGTGCGACGGCGGTAGTTGGCCCGATTGCCTTTATTGGCCTGATGATGCCGCATATGGCGCGTTGGCTGGTGGGTGCCGATCATCGCTGGTCGCTGCCCGTCACGCTACTTGCTACCCCTGCCCTGCTGCTGTTTGCCGATATCATCGGGCGGGTGATTGTGCCAGGTGAACTGCGCGTTTCTGTGGTCAGTGCGTTTATTGGTGCACCGGTGCTGATCTTCCTCGTGCGACGTAAAACGCGAGGTGGTGCATGATTTACGTCTCTCGCCGATTACTCATCACCTGTTTGCTGCTGATTTCCGCCTGTGTGGTTGCAGGTATCTGGGGATTACGCAGCGGTGCCGTCACGCTGGAAACCTCGCAGGTATTCGCCGCGCTGATGGGCGATGCGCCGCGCAGTATGACGATGGTGGTCACCGAATGGCGTTTACCACGCGTGCTGATGGCGCTGTTGATTGGCGCAGCACTGGGCGTCAGTGGCGCGATTTTTCAGTCGCTGATGCGTAACCCGCTCGGCAGCCCTGACGTAATGGGTTTTAACACCGGGGCGTGGAGCGGCGTGCTGGTGGCGATGGTGCTGTTTGGTCAGGACCTGACGGCTATCGCGCTGGCAGCAATGGTGGGCGGCATTATCACTTCGCTGTTGGTCTGGCTGCTCGCCTGGCGTAACGGTATCGACACCTTTCGGTTGATTATTATCGGTATCGGCGTTCGCGCCATGCTGGTGGCCTTTAATACCTGGCTGTTGCTGAAAGCGTCTTTAGAAACGGCGCTAACAGCAGGTTTGTGGAATGCCGGATCGCTCAACGGCCTGACGTGGGCAAAAACCTCGCCTTCCGCACCCATCATTATATTGATGCTAATTGCCGCCGCCTTACTGGTACGCCGGATGCGCTTGCTGGAAATGGGCGATGATACCGCGTGTGCGCTGGGCGTCAGCGTCGAACGTTCGCGTCTGTTAATGATGCTGGTTGCAGTGGTGCTTACCGCTGCGGCAACAGCGCTTGCCGGGCCGATTTCCTTTATTGCTTTAGTCGCGCCGCACATTGCCCGACGCATTAGCGGCACCGCTCGCTGGGGGCTAACCCAGGCGGCGCTGTGCGGGGCGTTGTTACTGCTGGCGGCCGATCTCTGCGCCCAACAACTGTTTATGCCGTATCAACTTCCGGTTGGCGTCGTTACCGTCAGCCTCGGCGGTATTTACCTTATCGTCTTGTTAATTCAGGAGTCTCGCAAAAAATGACCGAATCAGTAGCCCGTTTGCGCGGCGAACAGTTAACCCTGGGATATGGCAAATATACCGTTGCGGAAAATCTGACTGTAGAAATACCTGATGGTCACTTCACGGCAATTATCGGGCCAAATGGCTGCGGTAAATCCACGTTGCTGCGTACCTTAAGCCGCCTGATGACGCCTGCTCACGGGCATGTCTGGCTGGATGGCGAGCACATTCAACATTACGCCAGTAAAGAAGTTGCACGCCGGATTGGTCTGTTGGCGCAAAATGCTACCACGCCGGGCGATATCACCGTGCAGGAGCTGGTGGCGCGTGGGCGTTATCCGCATCAACCGCTGTTTACCCGTTGGCGCAAAGAAGATGAAGAGGCGGTAACGAAAGCGATGCAGGCCACGGGAATAACTCATCTTGCAGATCAAAGCGTGGATACCCTTTCCGGTGGGCAACGCCAGCGAGCGTGGATCGCGATGGTGCTGGCCCAGGAAACGGCAATTATGCTGCTCGACGAACCCACGACCTGGCTGGATATCAGTCATCAGATTGATTTGCTGGAACTGTTAAGCGAACTGAACCGCGAGAAAGGCTATACCCTGGCGGCGGTGCTGCACGATCTTAATCAGGCCTGTCGTTACGCCAGCCATTTGATTGCATTGCGAGAAGGGAAAATTGTTGCTCAGGGAGCGCCTAAGGAGATTGTCACTGCTGAACTGATTGAGCGCATTTATGGTCTCCGCTGCATGATCATTGACGATCCGGTAGCCGGAACGCCGCTCGTGGTGCCGCTCGGACGAACGGCACCTTCAACCGCAAATAGTTAAACTAAGTGGTCTGCCATCATGGCATCCTGTTTTCTGGATGCCATCGCATAGCGCAATAACACGCTACCACAAGCCACCATCCCGCCGATCAGCGCGGAAAGGATCACAATAATCGCCTTACCCGGACCGTCTTTTTTCACTGGCAATGACGGGCTTAACTGATATTTAAACGGCGTAAAATTCACATCGTTGATATTTGCTTTTGTTAACTGCTCAACAAGATACTGACGATTACGTAATTCACCGTTCAGTTCCGCAACGTCAGTGACCGCTTTTTCAATTTCCAGTTTGCGTTCAATACCGTCTGCGCCGAGAGAAATAGAGAAATCGGGGTCATCTTTAACGGCCTGACCATTACTGTAAACGGGCTTTTTAATTCCTGCCGCGTTGGCAATGTCGAGTGAATAATTGAGGCGCTGAATGTTTGCATCAAGTTGATTTTTCATTTTAATGCGGTCCTGAGCCAGTTTTTCTTTTTCAAACTGGGTTTTGATCTCCAGTTTATTACGGACGTTTTCTATCGACTCTTTCACCACCAACGCAGAGATATAATCGATATACCCGCTCAAAACGGTCTGCGCCTCTTCACTGGTTGGCGCGGTAAAACTTAGCGTCCAGGAGGTATACAGTGACGGTTCATCTTTTTTCTTACTGGCATTGTCATCAACCGCTTTCATTTTTTCGCTCAATGCGACAATTGCGCGATGCAAATCCAGTTCGTCGATTTTCGCCTCTTTTAATTGGTCCATCACATAAGGTGATGAACGCAGGTACTCTTCCAGCAAGCTAACCGACTGAAACTTCTTGATAAACAGGTTAAATGCTTCTGTACGATCAATTTTGATATCCAGATCCAGCACACGAAGCTTAGTGAATGTTTTCTCCAACTCTTGCCACTGAACAGGTTCTGGAGGCGTGACAACCGCCGCGCTGGTCCATTTTTGCGGCAGGATGAAAGAGATCAGCAAGCCTGCGCAGGCAAACGCAAAAACGACCGCCATGACCGTTTTTTTGGCCCGCCATAAAACTGAGATTAGATTAAGTAAATCAATTTCATTATTACTGGGCGACGCCAGAGGATAATCGGGAAAATGAGCGTCACTTCCCTGTTTAATATTCAGTGATGACATGGGGTATAACCTGAAAATGAGTCCAATAGGGGGAAATCTCCACGGCGCTCACTTTACCAGTTGGTGAGAATTATCCGAAGCTGAAGTTTGTAAATTCATTCCACTGAATGCAACATTCACTCTATTTAAGAAAAATAACCAGCAAACTTATAAATTAAATAAATGATAAACCCATAATTATTTCCTGCAATTATGGGTTTATAGATAATGTTAATTTATCTGTTTAGCGTTGCGCGAATAATCGGCCCAATTTTTTCAAATGCCCCTGGAGAGATAATATCCACATGCGCACAATCCTGACGATAGATATCCAGCTCCGCTATCCACGGCGACCAGGCGCGTTCGGGACTCATACCTTCCTGAAGTGTGCGTTCAGCAACAAACAGCGTCGCTTTACCGTCAAACGGTACGCTATGAGCAGTCGTCAGCAGGCGCACAGCATCAGCGTAGTTGCCTTCAATGGTGGTAAACAACTCCGTTGAAGTACTTCCCTGCTGTGCTGCCAGGAAGGCCTCGCGTTCGCGGTTAATCTCCGCCAGCACTTCCGGGTCCAGACCATTAGCTTCTTTTTCCTGCCAGTTTTGCGTTTCTGGCGGCCAGGTATCCAGCAAGCCAAGAAATGCCACCTGTTCGCCACGGGCACGCAGTCGCGCCGCAATACCCTGCGCCAGCGTACCGCCAAGGGAATACCCCAGCAGGTAATAAGGGCCATGCGGTTGTTGTTCAAGTAACGTTGCCAGATGCGCTTCACAGACTTCATCCAGATTTGCCGCGGTCTGCATGGGGCCATTGGGGCGAGGCGACTGAATGCCGATAATCGACCATTGTGGATCGAGATAACGCGAGAGCACGCTGAACTGCCAGGCAAAACCGGACGCAGGATGGAAACAAAACAGCGTCGGGCCATTACCTTCACGCAACGGCAGAATGGTTTCGAATCCCATGCGCCGGGCGCTGTCCTCTTCACCATCAATAATCGTTGCCAGTTTGGCGACAGTTGACGCGACCATCACCTGCCCCGGCGTCACCTGACGGGCAAACTGCCGACTTAACTGCGCTGCCAGTTTCATTGCCAGTAGCGAATGACCGCCAAGCGCGAAGAAATCAGCATCGGCATCCTGCACGTCACAACCCAGCAACGACGCGAATGCCGCAGCGATAATCGTTTCACTGCCCGCTTTCGGCGCACGCCCCGGCGTTTGTGCCTTTAGTTCAGGCAACGGTAAGGCTTTGCGATCCAGCTTGCCGTTGGCGCTAAGTGGTAACTGTGGAAGTTGCAGCAGAACGACTGGCACCATATGCGGCGGCAATGTTTCACGAAGCTGCGCCTGCAATGCGCTGGTATCCAACGGCAGGCCCGATTGCGACACCAGATAGCCCACCAACTGACGCGCATCACCACCAGTGGCTGCCGCCTGGTTAATCACACAGGCGTGGGTAACGGCTTGTTCGACATCCGGCAGCGCCTGCATCACGCGATCGATTTCGCCCAGTTCGATACGCTGCCCGCGAATTTTTAGCTGATCGTCACTGCGCCCGAGGTACTCCACCGCGCCGTTATCCAGCCAGCGGGCAACGTCTCCGGTACGGTACATCCGTTCACCAGGGACAAAAGGATCGGCAATAAAGCGGCTGGCGGTCAGATCGGGTCGTCCAAGATACCCCTGCGCCAGTTGAATACCGGTGAGATAGAGATCTCCCGCCACACCCGGCGGCACCGGATGCATCATCGCATCAAGAATACGCAGGCCCGTATTCCACACCGGATAACCAATCGGCACGCTGCTCCCGCGCACCTCTGCCAGTTCCTCGCCAAAAGCCGGATACCAGCTCACATCTACCGCCGCTTCCGTCGGGCCATACAGATTATGTAACGGCGCGCCGGTTAACTGCTGCCATTCGCGGCATAAATCAGCCGGTAAGGCCTCACCACTACAGAAAACCTGCTTCAACGTCGCGCAATTCTGGCGAGCGGTTTGCGGAGTCAGCGATGCAACAAATGCCGCCAGCATCGACGGCACAAAGTGCGTGGTCGTTACGCCATATTCGGCAAAGAATTGCTGCATAGCGAGCGGGTCGCGGTGCGCTTCCGGTTCAGCCATCACTAGTTTAGCCCCGGCAATAAACGGCCAGAAAAACTCCCACACCGAGACATCAAAACTGCACGGCGTTTTTTGGGCAACAACATCTTCGCCTGTGAGCGGATAATGATTTTGCATCCACAACAGGCGGTTGACGATAGCCGTCTGCCCGACCATTACCCCTTTCGGCCTGCCGGTGGAGCCAGAGGTAAAGATGATATAAGCCGTGTGATGCGGTTGTGAAAGTTGCAGCAGCGCACTGCCCTGCGGTGTAAGCGGGGCGTTATAGCAAAGGCTGGTTAAATCTGGAACATCGGCAAAGCGCGGCAGTTGATCGTCGGTGGTGATTAACAGCGACGGACGCGCATCTTCCAGCATCATTTTCAGGCGATCGTCCGGATAGCCGGTATCCAGCGGTAACCAGGCCGCACCAGCCTCAACAATTGCATGTAGCGCCAGAGTCAAAAATACCGAGCGCGGTAGCGCCACCGCTACGCTGTCGCCAGGTTTAACGCCGCGCTCACGCAGCAGATTCGCCAGCGCCACCACCTGCTCGCGCATTTCCCGATAGCTGAACTGGTAACGCGCATCTGCCAGCGCCGGAGCATCCGGTGTTTTTGCCGCTTGTTCTGCCACCAGCGCGCTAAGCGTGGTTTCTGGAATCTCAACCTGAGTGGCGTTGATCTGCGCCAGCTGCGCATACTCACCTGGCAGCATAATATCGACATCGCCGCACAACAGCGCCGGATCCGCGGCGAACTGGGCAATCAGCATTTTCAGGCGTTCAGCATGCTGGATTAACGTTGGCTCATCGTAACGCTGTTTATTGGCGAGGATCTCAATACTCAAATCACCGTGTTCATCCGGGAACAGGGCCAGTTCAAGGTCATTAACCGGACCGGTTGCCAGGGTATGGGTTTGCGCCTGAACACCAGGAATATCCAGTTGGTAATCAAATACCTTGATATTGAGTACCGGACCAAACAGCGGTTCATCACCTGCCGCTCGCCCACTGTCACGGACAATTTGTTCGGCATCGTAACGTTGATGGCGACGCATTTTTTTCAGTTGTGCTGCCAGTCGGGTTGCCAGTTCCGGCAGCGTTTCTTGCGCCGCAATGTGAATACCCAACGGTAAAACGTTGAGCACGGGTCCGGTAGCCGTCAGCGCCGCCGAGCCCAGTCGACGCATAAAGATAAATCCGGCGGCGTAGTCCATGCGATTGCACAATCGCCCCAGCCACAAGGCTGCCAGCGCAAGGGCTAAATCGGTACGCTGCACACCTGAAAGTTGCATAGCCAGCTGGCGGAATTCCCCGTCGGTAAATTCCAGTTTCAGGCGCAGAATATCTGCCGAGGCGCTGCGCCCCGGTAAAGGTGCCGGAGAAAGTGACGCGGGCGGTGGCAGTTGGCGACGCTGTTCCACCCAGAATGCCGCATCACGCTGCCAGGCTTCGCTTTCGCGGTATTGCTGGTACTCTTCCACTACATCAGCGAAAGGCGTAAACGGCGAAGCAGGCGTTGGTTCGCCACGCAGCAATGCGCAGTAAATGTTGGCGATCTGGCGGGTAATGGCCGGAAAACTGAAGCCATCGACCAGTAAATGGTGATAACGCTGATACCAGTACCAGCGGTTATCTGCCACCTGTATCAGCTGGTGAAAGACCAGTGGTTTACCGCTATCGACGCGCAAATCTTGTTGCAAATCCGCCTGCATTAATGCCTGCGCAGTACCGTGCGGATCAATGTTGGTTCGCAGGTCGATAATTTCTGGCAGTTCGAATATCAGCGCATCATCGACCCATTGCCAGACTTCGCCGTTATCTTCCGTAAAACGCATCCGCAACGTATCTGCTTGCGCTAATCCGGCAACCACCGCGCGGGCCAGTAATGGCGCATCAACCTCTCCGGTTAACTCAACGTAATGCGCCACGCTCCAGGCGGAGGGTAAATCCGACAGTTTTTCTGCCATCCAGATGCCGGGCTGTGCGGCGACCAAAGGTAAATGCTGGCTCATTGTGCCTCCTGCAACTGGGTGAAATTCGCCGGTGTCAGAGTACGCCAGTGGGCTTCAAGCCACTGCTGGCAGGACTCTTGTGACTGCGGCTGACACACAATGTCCCAGCCTGCCGGTAAGGCGCATTGTTGCGGCCACAGACTGAATTGCCCCTGCGCATTGCGCAAAATGTAAAACACTCCCTGTGGATCATCGAAGGGATTACTGAATGCCATATTCAACTCCTGTCATGGAAAAGTGGTTGCCAGAGGTCGATTAACCCCTGCATCAAGCCACCGCGCCAACAAAGCGCATCATGTCCGCCGTCAACCTGACGCCAGAAAATGGATTCTTTTATAGGGTGTAATTGCGCATACAGCGCCTGATTGGCCCGCATGATCATCGGCTCGCGAATACCCGCTTCCAGCACAATGCGCAGACCTTCGGCGCTAACTTCACCAGCTTCTAGCTTTTCAAGTAACACGCCCTCTTGCTGCCCGCCCCGATGCGGCCACCAGTACGATCCTGACTGGCTTAATACACAGCCAAAGCGTTCAGGCCAGTGCAGTCCGGCATACAGCGCGGACAGCCCACCAAAACTCTGCCCGGCGACCACGGTGCGATCGGCGCGATCGCTAAAAGGGGCAATAGCTTTCACCAGGGGCAATAACTCTTGCTGTACTGCCAGCCAGAAATCCGCATTACACGGCAGTTCGTGGGCGCGGTGCGTGGTGTCGATAGCGTCGATCAACACATACACGGCGGGAGGAAGTTGCTGACGATGGGTCAGCGAAGTCAGCACAGGCCAGACGGGCATACTTTGCGCCCAAAATTCGCCATCGAGCAAAACTGCCAGCGGGCGTTCTTCTGCTGTTACATCGCCGGTGGTAAAAATCCATACACGACGTGAATTTTTCAACCGTTCACTTTTCCAGATAATTTCTTTGGCTGGTATTTCTGGCGCTTGCGGACAATCCCATCCCGGTTGCAGAGGCGCTTGCGGCATTTCGAGTGCAGAAACAGCGTGCCCTCGCCCGCCTTTCCAGCTTTGTGGATTCAGCGGATCGGCTATTGCCTGGGGTAATAGTTTTCGCCAGCCTTCACGTAATTCGAGGCGATCGGGGGATGGTGCAGAAAAAATGTCATCGCGTTCGGTGGGAATAAAGCAGTAGCTGCCGCGCCAGTTGGCATTGAGTTGTGTCGTCCACTGCCAGACATCAGTACCTGCAATTCGCTGCATCGACTGGGGCTGGCTGTTCTGATGATGATCGGTCACACCAGTGATGTAGATCCATACGCGCTTTATCGTCGAGTATTCTTCAGAACCTTGGGGATCACGCCACCAGAAAGTGACCTCAAACATTTCGTCATTCAGACGCTGCCATTCCGGGCCATGTTTCGACTGCCACCAGCTCTCACTTCCTACTTTTAACGCCGTCACACCATAACCCCATGTTTACTGTGCAATTTTTCATTGATTGCAGAAATATATTGATAATATTATTGATAACTATTTGCATTTGCAATAGCGTAATGGCGCGCCGTGGGAAGCGCGGACATTAATTAACCAACTGCACTGCGTGTCTTTCTGGATCAAAGGTTTTCGCGGTAGCGGGATGCGTCGTGTTGATGACGACCATGCCCGACAGTTGCAATTCGTGGCAAAAATGCAGGAATAAAACAATGAACAAGAAGATTCATTCCCTGGCCTTGTTGGTCAATCTGGGGATTTATGGGGTAGCGCAGGCACAAGAGCCGACCGATACTCCTGTTTCACATGACGATACTATTGTCGTTACCGCCGCCGAGCAGAACTTACAGGCGCCTGGCGTTTCGACCATCACCGCAGATGAAATCCGCAAAAACCCCGTTGCCCGCGATGTGTCGGAGATCATCCGTACCATGCCAGGCGTTAACCTGACCGGTAACTCCACCAGTGGTCAGCGAGGGAATAACCGACAGATTGATATTCGCGGTATGGGTCCGGAAAACACGCTGATTTTGATTGACGGCAAGCCGGTAAGCAGCCGTAACTCGGTGCGTCAGGGCTGGCGTGGCGAGCGCGATACCCGTGGTGATACCTCCTGGGTGCCACCTGAAATGATTGAACGTATTGAAGTTCTGCGCGGCCCGGCAGCTGCGCGTTACGGCAACGGCGCGGCGGGCGGCGTGGTTAACATCATTACCAAAAAAGGCAGCGGCGAGTGGCACGGCTCCTGGGACGCATATTTCAATGCGCCAGAACATAAAGAGGAAGGTGCCACCAAACGCACTAACTTTAGCCTGACCGGTCCGCTGGGCGACGAATTCAGCTTCCGCTTGTATGGCAACCTCGACAAAACTCAGGCTGACGCGTGGGATATCAACCAGGGCCATCAGTCCGCGCGTGCCGGAACGTATGCCACGACGTTACCAGCCGGGCGCGAAGGGGTGATCAATAAAGATATTAACGGCGTGGTGCGCTGGGACTTCGCACCATTGCAATCGCTGGAACTGGAAGCGGGTTACAGCCGCCAGGGTAACCTGTATGCGGGCGACACCCAGAACACCAACTCCGATTCCTATACCCGCTCGAAATATGGCGATGAAACCAACCGTCTGTATCGCCAGAACTACTCGCTGACCTGGAACGGCGGCTGGGATAACGGCGTGACCACCAGCAACTGGGTGCAGTACGAACACACCCGTAACTCGCGTATTCCGGAAGGTCTGGCGGGCGGTACCGAAGGGAAATTTAACGAAAAAGCGACACAGGATTTCGTCGATATCGATCTTGATGACGTGATGCTGCACAGCGAAGTTAACCTGCCGATTGATTTCCTCGTTAACCAAACGCTGACGCTGGGTACGGAGTGGAATCAGCAACGGATGAAGGACTTAAGTTCCAACACCCAGGCACTGACCGGAACGAATACCGGTGGCGCTATTGATGGCGTGAGTGCCACCGACCGTAGCCCGTATTCAAAAGCAGAAATTTTCTCGCTGTTTGCCGAAAACAACATGGAGCTGACTGACAGCACCATCGTAACGCCGGGGCTGCGTTTCGATCATCACAGTATTGTCGGCAATAACTGGAGCCCAGCGCTGAACATATCGCAAGGTTTAGGCGATGACTTCACGCTCAAAATGGGCATCGCCCGCGCCTATAAAGCGCCGAGCCTGTACCAGACTAACCCGAACTACATTCTCTACAGTAAAGGTCAGGGCTGCTATGCCAGCGCGGGCGGCTGCTATCTGCAAGGTAACGATGACCTGAAAGCAGAAACCAGCATCAACAAAGAGATTGGTCTGGAGTTCAAACGCGACGGCTGGCTGGCGGGCATCACCTGGTTCCGTAACGATTATCGCAATAAGATTGAAGCAGGCTATGTTGCTGTAGGGCAAAACGCAGTCGGCACCGATCTCTATCAGTGGGATAACGTGCCGAAAGCGGTGGTTGAAGGTCTGGAAGGATCGTTAAACGTACCGGTTAGCGAAACGGTGATGTGGACTAATAACATCACTTATATGCTGAAGAGTGAAAACAAAACCACGGGCGACCGTTTGTCGATCATCCCGGAGTATACGTTGAACTCAACGCTGAGCTGGCAGGCACGAGAAGATTTGTCGATGCAAACGACCTTCACCTGGTACGGTAAGCAGCAGCCGAAGAAGTACAACTATAAAGGTCAGCCAGCGGTTGGACCGGAAACCAAAGAAATTAGTCCTTACAGCATTGTTGGGCTGAGCGCGACGTGGGATGTGACGAAGAATGTCAGTCTGACCGGCGGCGTGGACAATCTGTTCGACAAACGTTTGTGGCGTGCGGGTAATGCCCAGACCACGGGCGATTTGGCAGGGGCCAACTATATCGCCGGTGCCGGGGCGTATACCTATAACGAGCCGGGACGCACGTGGTATATGAGCGTAAACACCCACTTCTGATGCTAACGTCAGATTGTTGACAAAGTGCGCGTCGTTCATGCCGGATGCGGCGTGAACGCCTTATCCGGCCTACAAAAATCTTGCCAATTCAATATATTGCAGGACCATGTAGGCCTGATAAGCGTAGCGCATCAGGCAGTTTTGCGTTTGTCATCAGTCTCGAATATGGTCGATATGAAAACTACGCATACCTCCCTCCCCTTTGCCGGACATACGCTGCATTTTGTTGAGTTCGATCCGGCGAATTTTTGTGAGCAGGATTTACTCTGGCTGCCGCACTACGCACAACTGCAACACGCTGGACGTAAACGTAAAACAGAGCATTTAGCCGGACGGATCGCTGCTGTTTATGCCTTGCGGGAATATGGCTATAAATGTGTGCCCGCAATCGGCGAGCTACGCCAACCGGTGTGGCCTGCGGAGGTATACGGCAGTATTAGCCACTGCGGGGCTACGGCATTGGCCGTGGTTTCCCGTCAACCGATTGGCGTTGATATCGAAGAAATTTTTTCTGCGCAAACAGCGACCGAATTGACAGACAACATTATTACACCAGCAGAACACGAGCGACTCGCAGACTGCGGTTTAGCCTTTTCTCTGGCGCTGACACTGGCATTTTCCGCCAAAGAGAGCGCATTTAAGGCAAGTGAGATCCAAACTGATGCAGGTTTTCTGGACTATCAGATAATTAGCTGGAATAAACAGCAGGTCATCATTCATCGTGAGAATGAGATGTTTGCTGTGCACTGGCAGATAAAAGAAAAAATAGTCATAACTCTGTGCCAACACGATTAATTGACAACATCTGGTACGATTCGCCCGCAGCCATCACTGACCGCGGGCGAAAGTGTAAAGCAGGTGCCTTACCATCCTGACCTGACAACCGGATATGCGGGGATTACTCCCCGCACAACGGCTACTTCTTCGGTTCGTAAGCGAGAACAGCCCTGAACTCAATATTACGTTCCTTCACCGTAAACTCACACAGCGAGTCGCCGACCAGAAGCGTAAATCCCAGCACCGTCAAACACAGCACTATGACTGCCACAAGGGCATATTTCGTCAGCATGTTTATATTGCCTCCATGCGAAGAAGGGACTACCATCCAAATTGTTCAGGTTTGGAGTGGCAGCCCCAGGGTTGATAGAAATATCTCCTGGGGCTTCATCTTTCCAGACCTCAGAGTTAACCTGAAACCGGAAAGCTTCAGGCACCCGCCGTTATCTTACCCTTCCTCAACAAAATGGCTGTTTATTTATACAGTAAATCCTGTTTCGGACTTCTCACTCCTCATTTAATCAACTGAAGCTGAGCCCGTTTTTTCTGCATGCCTCAATCGTCAAAATTCTTCGCCACCAGCCAGCCGTGCCATAACTTGTCACATTGCAAAAGTAGCCAAATTGCTTCAGGCACCATCAGTTCACCATCACCAAAAAAAAGAAACATTCCAGAACTTCCGCATCTCGCCCAGCCGCTCCGACTTCTATACTGAATAGAAAACGCCAACATAAGAGAAACCTATGCCATTACCCGATTTTCATGTTTCTGAACCTTTTACCCTCGGTATTGAACTGGAAATGCAGGTGGTTAATCCGCCGGGCTATGACTTAAGCCAGGACTCTTCAATGCTGATTGACGCGGTTAAAAATAAGATCACGGCCGGAGAGGTAAAGCACGATATCACCGAAAGTATGCTGGAGCTGGCGACGGATGTTTGCCGTGATATCAACCAGGCTGCCGGGCAATTTTCAGCGATGCAGAAAGTCGTATTGCAGGCAGCCGCAGACCATCATCTGGAAATTTGCGGCGGTGGCACGCACCCGTTTCAGAAATGGCAGCGTCAGGAGGTATGCGACAACGAACGCTATCAACGAACGCTGGAAAACTTTGGCTATCTCATCCAGCAGGCGACCGTTTTTGGTCAGCATGTCCATGTTGGCTGTGCCAGTGGCGATGACGCCATTTATTTGCTACACGGCTTGTCACGGTTTGTGCCGCACTTTATCGCCCTTTCCGCCGCGTCGCCGTATATGCAGGGAACGGATACGCGTTTTGCCTCCTCACGACCAAATATTTTTTCCGCCTTTCCCGATAATGGCCCGATGCCGTGGGTCAGTAACTGGCAACAATTTGAAGCCCTGTTTCGCAGTCTGAGTTACACCACGATGATAGACAGCATTAAAGATCTGCACTGGGATATTCGCCCCAGTCCTCATTTTGGCACGGTGGAAGTTCGGGTGATGGATACCCCGTTAACCCTTAGCCACGCGGTAAATATGGCGGGATTAATTCAGGCCACCGCCCACTGGTTACTGACGGAACGCCCGTTTAAACATCAGGAAAAAGATTACCTGCTGTATAAATTCAACCGTTTCCAGGCCTGCCGCTATGGGCTGGAAGGCGTCATTACCGATCCGCACACCGGCGATCGTCGACCGCTAACGGAAGACACCTTGCGATTGCTGGAAAAAATCGCCCCTTCCGCACATAAAATTGGTGCATCGAGCGCAATTGAAGCACTGCATCGCCAGGTCGTCAGCGGTCTGAATGAAGCGCAGCTGATGCGCGATTTCGTCGCCGATGGCGGCTCGCTGATTGGGCTGGTGAAAAAGCATTGTGAGATCTGGGCCGGTGACTAAGTCGGGAATTGCCTTACAGAAGAATATCCCTGACAATGGTGTTTTAACTTACATTTAACAATGTTATGAAACACCCTTTAGAAACCTTGACCACCGCAGCAGGCATTTTGCTGATGGCTTTCCTCTCTTGCCTGCTGCTTCCCGCCCCCGCATTGGGGCTGACGCTGGCACAAAAACTGGTGACCACGTTCCATCTGATGGATCTTAGTCAGCTTTACACTTTATTGTTTTGTCTGTGGTTTTTAGTGCTGGGCGCTATTGAGTATTTTGTTCTGCGCTTTATCTGGCGACGCTGGTTCTCGCTGGCGGATTAAACGTCGATTATCGCCGTACTTCGCGGCATACTTTGCTTATTCTCCTTCGCCTAAAGGAACGTTTATGGATAAGCAATCACTGCACGAAACGGCGAAACGCCTGGCCCTTGAGTTACCCTTTGTCGAGCTTTGCTGGCCTTTTGGCCCGGAGTTCGATGTTTTTAAAATTGGCGGCAAGATTTTTATGCTGTCGTCGGAGCTACGCGGCGTCCCCTTTATCAATCTGAAGTCCGATCCACAAAAATCCCTGTTAAATCAGCAAATATACCCAAGCATTAAGCCAGGGTATCACATGAATAAAAAGCACTGGATTTCGGTGTATCCCGGCGAGGAAATCTCCGAAGCGTTACTTCGCGATCTGATCAACGATTCGTGGAATCTGGTGGTTGATGGTCTGGCTAAACGCGATCAAAAAAGAGTGCGTCCAGGCTAAAGCGGAAATCTATAGCGCATTTTTCTCGCTTACCATTTCTCGTTGAACCTTGTAATCTGCTGGCACGCAAAATTACTTTCACATGGAGTCTTTATGGATATCATTTCTGTCGCCTTAAAGCGTCATTCCACTAAAGCATTTGATGCCAGCAAAAAACTTACCCCGGAACAGGCCGAGCAGATCAAAACTCTCCTGCAATACAGCCCATCCAGCACCAACTCCCAGCCGTGGCATTTTATTGTTGCCAGCACGGAAGAAGGTAAAGCGCGTGTTGCCAAATCCGCTGCCGGTAATTATGTGTTCAACGAACGTAAAATACTTGATGCCTCGCACGTCGTGGTGTTCTGTGCAAAAACCGCGATGGACGATGCCTGGCTGAAGCTGGTTGTTGACCAGGAAGATGCTGATGGCCGCTTTGCCACGCCGGAAGCGAAAGCCGCGAACGATAAAGGTCGCAAGTTCTTCGCCGATATGCACCGTAAAGATCTGCATGATGATGCAGAGTGGATGGCAAAACAGGTTTATCTCAACGTCGGTAACTTCCTGCTCGGCGTGGCGGCTCTGGGTCTGGACGCGGTACCCATCGAAGGTTTTGACGCCGCCATCCTCGATGCAGAATTTGGTCTGAAAGAGAAAGGCTACACCAGTCTGGTGGTTGTTCCGGTAGGTCATCACAGCGTTGAAGATTTTAACGCTACGCTGCCGAAATCTCGTCTGCCGCAAAATATCACCTTAACCGAAGTGTAATTCTCTCTTGCCGGGCATCTGCCCGGCTATTTCCCCTCAGATTCTCCTGATTTGCATAACCCTGTTTCAGCCGTCATCATAGGCTGCTGTTGTATAAAGGAGACGTTATGCAGGATTTAATATCCCAGGTTGAAGATTTAGCGGGTATTGAGATCGATCACACCACCTCGATGGTGATGATTTTCGGTATTATTTTTCTGACCGCCGTCGTGGTGCATATTATTTTGCATTGGGTGGTACTGCGGACCTTCGAAAAACGTGCCATCGCCAGTTCACGGCTTTGGTTGCAAATCATTACCCAGAATAAACTCTTCCACCGTTTAGCTTTTACCCTGCAGGGGATTATCGTCAATATTCAGGCGGTATTCTGGCTGCAAAAAGGCACCGAAGCGGCAGATATTCTGACTACCTGCGCGCAGTTGTGGATCATGATGTATGCGCTGCTTTCAGTCTTCTCGTTGCTGGATGTTATTTTGAATCTGGCGCAGAAATTCCCGGCAGCATCCCAGTTACCGCTGAAAGGGATATTTCAGGGGATTAAACTGATCGGCGCGATTCTGGTCGGCATTTTGATGATCTCGCTGCTGATTGGTCAGTCGCCAGCGATTCTGATCAGCGGTCTTGGTGCAATGGCTGCCGTGCTGATGTTGGTATTTAAAGATCCGATTCTTGGTCTGGTGGCAGGTATTCAGCTTTCCGCGAACGATATGCTGAAACTGGGCGATTGGCTGGAGATGCCGAAATACGGCGCGGATGGCGCGGTGATCGATATTGGGTTAACCACCGTCAAGGTGCGTAACTGGGACAATACCATTACCACTATTCCCACCTGGTCTCTGGTTTCTGACTCCTTTAAAAACTGGAGCGGGATGTCAGCATCCGGCGGGCGACGTATTAAGCGCAGTATCAGTATTGATGTCACCAGTATTCGTTTTCTTGATGAAGACGAAATGCAACGTCTGAATAAAGCGCATTTGTTAAAGCCTTATTTAACCAGCCGCCATCAGGAAATTAATGAGTGGAATCGCCAGCAAGGTTCTACGGAGTCGGTATTAAACCTGCGCCGAATGACCAATATTGGAACCTTTCGTGCCTATCTGAACGAATATCTGCGTAACCATCCGCGGATTCGTAAAGATATGACTTTAATGGTACGCCAACTGGCTCCAGGTGATAACGGTTTACCGCTCGAGATCTATGCGTTTACCAACACCGTGGTGTGGCTGGAATATGAAAGCATTCAGGCTGATATATTCGATCACATATTTGCGATTGTCGAAGAGTTTGGTCTGCGACTTCATCAGTCGCCAACCGGCAATGATATTCGCTCTCTGGCGGGTGCATTTAAGCAGTAATTAAAAAAAACGCTCTCATCGAATGGATGAGAGCGGACATCGTTTTGTCGGATGTAGCGTGAATGCCTTATTTCCGACGCAGCGTTTTAAATGCTACAAACAGGAATACAATCCACACCGGCAGCAGAATCGCTGACAAGCGCATATCATCCATCGTGCACATCAGCAGCAAAATCATGGCGAGGAAGGCGATGCAAAGATAGTTGCCGAACGGATAGAGCAGCGCCTTAAACTGTGTTTCACGCCCCTGACGTCGCATCGCTGCACGAAAACGCAGATGCGCCAGACAGATCATAATCCAGTTCAACAGCAGCGTTGCTACCACCAGCGCCATCAGCAGACCAAACGCTTTTTGCGGCAGCAGATAGTTGATTAACACCACCAGCGAAGTGATCGCTCCGGAAAGCATCAGCGAGTTAATCGGCACGCCGCGACGGCTAACACGGGTTAGGAACTTCGGCGCATTACCCTGCACAGAAAGGCCAAACAGCATGCGGCTGTTAGAGTAAACCCCGCTGTTATACACTGACAGCGATGCTACCAGAATGACGAAGTTCAGCGCAGAAGCTACCACGTTGCTGTCGAGATTATGGAAAATCATCACAAACGGGCTACTGTTGGATTTCACTTCCACCCACGGATAGAGCGCCAGTAAAACCACCAGTGAACCGATGTAAAACAGCAGGATGCGATACACCACCTGATTTACCGCTTTTGGAATGCTTTTTTCCGGATCGCGCGCTTCAGCGGCAGTAATCCCAATCAGCTCCAGACCGCCGAAGGAGAACATAATTACCGCCAGCGACAAAATCAGCCCATTCCAGCCGGTGGCGAAGAAACCACCGTAGCGCCAGAGGTTGTCGATACTGGCTTTCTCGCCGCCGTGACCAGAAAACAGCAGCCACAGGCCAAAGCCGATCATACCGATGATTGCCAGCACTTTAATCAGCGCAAACCAGAACTCGGTTTCGCCATATAAGCGCACGTTCACCAGGTTAACGGCGTTGATGATAATAAAGAAGGCGGCAGCCCAAATCCACGTTGGAACATCCGGGAACCAGTACTGCATATAGATGCCCGCAGCGGTCAGCTCTGCCATTCCCACCAGCACGAACATCACCCAGTAGTTCCAGCCGGAGAGGAACCCGGCGAACGGTCCCCAGTATTTATAGGCAAAGTGGGCAAATGAACCGGATACCGGCTCCTCAACCACCATTTCGCCAAGCTGGCGCATAATCAGGAAAGCGATGATCCCGGCGACGCCGTAGCCCAGCAATACAGCCGGACCCGCCATCTGAATCGCCGGGCCAATGCCAAGAAACAGACCAGTACCAATTGCGCCACCCAGCGCAATCAGTTGAATATGACGGTTATGTAATCCGCGATGAAGCGTCGGCTCTTGATTCGACGCAGTATCTTCCGATACGGTTGACGCGTTTTTCACGCCTTTCCCCTGTGTGTCTTTTTTGTTGAGGGGCACCTTTTAACATTTAGTGCCCATCGTCGCAAGACACAATCCACACGGTTAAACGGGGTATCCTGCTTTTATTTCCGTACCCGATGTCGGTGCAGCCACATCAGCTTATACGCCGCCGGGATAATAAACAGCGACAGCAAAGGCGCGGTGATCATGCCGCCAATCATCGGCGCGGCAATCCGGCTCATCACCTCTGACCCTGCTCCTGTTCCCCACAGAATCGGCAACAGACCAGCGATAATCACCGCCACCGTCATCGCTTTCGGGCGCACGCGCAGTACCGCGCCGTGATACAACGCCTCATCCAGCTTCTGCTCACTGAATGTTTGTGGATTATCTAGCGACGGATCTGCCTCTATGGCGTGACGTAAATACATCAGCATCACCACGCCAAATTCGGCGGCGACCCCGGCAAGGGCAATAAAACCGGTGCCCGTCGCCACGGAAAGATGAAAGCCCATCCACCACAGCAACCAGATGCCGCCCACCAGCGCAAACGGTACGCTGCTGATAATCAGCAACGCTTCGCCCACCCGACGGAATGCCAGATACAACAGCACGAAGATGATCATCAGTGTCATCGGCACCATGAGTTTCAGCTTATGGTTGGCGCGCTCCAGTAGCTCGAACTGCCCGGAGAATGCCACGCTGGTGCCCGGTTTTAACTGCACTTTTTCAGCTATCGCTTTTTGCAAATCGTGAACCACCGACACCATGTCACGATCGCGGGCATCGATATAAATCCAGCTCGTCGGGCGCGCATTCTCGGTTTTCAGCATCGACGGTCCGGTAGAGACTTTAACGTCAGCCACGTCTGCCAGGGTGATTTGCTGCTTCATCGGCGTCAGGATCGGCAACTGGCGCAGAGCCTGCGGACTATCGCGCCAGCTTTGCGGATAACGCAGATTAATGGGATAACGGGCAATCCCTTCCACCGTTTCGCCAACCATCGCCCCGCCCACCGCAGATGTCACAAACAATTGCACATCCGCCACCGTCATACCGTAACGCGCGGCTTTTTCACGGTTAATCTCAACGTTGATATAGCGCCCACCTTCCAGACGCTCGGCAAGCGCAGAAGCCACGCCTGGCACCGTTCGTGCCACCTCTTCAATTTGCTCCGCCATCGCGTCGATATCCGCCAGCACAGTGCCGGAAACTTTTATGCCGATAGGGCTTTTAATGCCGGTTGAGAGCATATCGATACGGTTACGAATTGGCGGCACCCACAGATTCGCCAGCCCCGGCAGACGCACGGTGTTATCCAGTTCCTCAATGATTTTGTCCATTGTCATGCCTGGCCGCCACTGCTCCTGCGGCTTAAGCTGGATGGTCGTTTCTACCATCTCCAGCGGAGCAGAATCGGTGGCGGTTTCCGCTTTCCCGGTTTTGCCAAATACCCGCGCCACTTCAGGTACGCTCATAATTAGCTTGTCGGTTTTTTGCAGCATACTCGCAGCCTCTGCTGCGGAAATCCCCGGCAGCGTCGATGGCATATACAACAAGTCGCCTTCATTGATCTGCGGTAAAAATTCCCCGCCAACTTTATTGAGCGGCCAGATAACCGTCAGCACCGAAAGCGCCGCCACCAGCAGCGTGGTTTTCGGCCAGTGCAGTACTTTCAGCAACAGCGGATGATAAACACGAATCAAAAAGCGATTGAGCGGGTTACTGCTTTCTGGCGGAATTTTTCCACGGATCCAGTAACCCATCAGGATAGGGATCACTACGATCGCCAGCAGCGCCGCACCCGCCATCGCATACGTTTTGGTGAACGCCAGCGGGCCAAACAGACGCCCTTCCTGCCCTTCCAGGGTGAAGATCGGGATAAACGACAGCGTGATAATCAGCAGACTGATAAACAGCGCCGGCCCCACTTCAACAGATGCATCGGTAATCACCTGCCAGCGCGTTTTATTATCCAGCGTGGCGTCAGGATGCTGGTGCTGCCACTCTTCCAGCCGTTTATGTGCATTCTCGATCATGACGATAGCGGCATCGACCATCGCCCCGACGGCAATCGCAATGCCACCCAGCGACATAATATTGGCATTCAGCCCCTGGAAGTGCATGACAATAAAAGCAATACACAACCCCAGCGGCAACGAAATAATCGCCACCAGCGCCGAGCGCACATGCCAGAGAAACAGCGCACAGACTACCGCCACCACAATAAACTCTTCCAGCAACTTGCCGCTGAGGTTGTCGATGGCGCGGTCAATGAGCTGGCTGCGATCGTATGTTGTAACTATCTCCACGCCTTCCGGCAGACTACTTTTCAGCGTTTCCAGTTTGTCCTTCACGGCGGCGATCACTTCTCGGGCGTTTTTGCCGGAGCGCAGGATCACCACCCCGCCCGCCACTTCGCCTTCGCCGTTTAGTTCGGCAATGCCCCGGCGCATCTCCGGGCCAATCTGGACCTTCGCAACATCGCGCAGATAAACGGGCACGCCATTTTCACTGGCTTTTAAAACGATGTGATTAAAGTCGTCGAGCGTTTGCAGATAGCCGCTGGCGCGCACCATATATTCCGCTTCCGCCAGTTCAATCGACGAACCGCCCGCTTCCTGGTTTGAAGCATCCAGCGCGCTTTTTACTTCGGCGAGACTGATACCATATTGCGCCAGGCGCTGGGGATCGATAACCACCTGATACTCTTTCACCACGCCGCCCACCGACGCCACTTCCGCAACGTCAGGGATGGTTTTTAGCTCATATTTGAGAAACCAGTCCTGCAATGAGCGTAAATCGGCCAGATCGTGCTTACCGCTGCGATCCACCAGTGCATATTCATAGATCCAGCCAACACCCGTGGCATCTGGTCCCAGCTCGGCGCTGACTCCCGCAGGCAGCTTACCCTGTACCTGGTTGAGGTACTCCAGCACCCGCGAGCGCGCCCAGTACGGATCGGTGCCATCTTCGAAAATGACATACACATAAGAGTCGCCAAACTGCGAGAAACCACGCACAATCTTCGCGCCAGGCACCGACAACATGGTGGTAGTTAGCGGATAAGTCACCTGATTTTCAACGATTTGCGGTGCCTGACCGGGATAGCTGGTTTTAATAATCACCTGCACATCGGAGAGATCCGGCAACGCATCCACTGGCGTGTTAATGATGGTCCAGGTGCCCCAGATACTCAGAAATAACGCGCCCATCAGCACCAGAAAACGGTTCGCCACCGAGCGACGAATAATCCATTCAATCATTGGTTATTCCCTCAATGCGCATGGGTAGCACTTTCAGAGCGCATCCGCTCCAGTGCGCCAGAAATATTGGCTTCGGAATCAATCAGGAACAGGCCGCTGGAAACCACCTTTTCACCTTCCGCCAGACCAGAGCGTAATGCGGTGACACCTTGCGATGCCTGGAAAACGGCAACGCGTTTTGGTACAAAGCGCCCGTCGGCATCAACGGTAATCACCCGCTGTTCGCTGCCGGTATCAATCAGCGCTTGTGACGGAATGAGCAGCATCGGTTCGCTGGCGGTATTGAGTTGCAACCAGGCGTTCATTCCCGGTTTTAGCGCCTCGTCGGCGTTGTCGACTTCCAGACGCAGCTGCAGCGTGCGGGTCGCGGCATCCACGCCAGGTAGTAGCGTCCATTTGCGGATGGTGAGTGTTTTATCAGGTCGCGCCGGAACGGTGAGCGTAAACTGCGAGGCATCTTTCACCAGCCAGGCGATGGACTCCGGGATCGCAGCAGTGACCCACACCGGGTCCATACCCTGAATTTTCGCGACCACGTTATCTTTGGCGATATTCATTCCCGCGCGCAGATCAAACGCGGTGATCACGCCATCAATGGGCGCTTTGAGCGTAAAGCGAGTCTGGATTTTTTGCGTGGCGATCAGGCGGCGAATATCCGCCTCCGGCATTCCCGCCAGTCGCAGCCGCTCAAGAATGCCTTCAGTCTGGGTCGCCGTACCGCCGGTTTCGCGCAGCAGTAAATACTCACTCTGCGCTTCCACCCAGTCGGGAATGGTCAGGTCGAGAAGCGGTGTGCCCTTTTGCACTTTATCGCCCACGGTAAGCGGATACACCTTGTCGATAAACCCGGCAGCGCGAGCCTGCACAATGGCATACTGATACTCGTTGTAACTGACATTCGCCGGGAAACTCTGGGCAAAAGTCAGCGGCCCGCGCGTGACGGTAGCCGTTTTCACCCCCAGATTCTGCGTCTGAGTCGGGTCAATGCGCACACCAGACGCAGAACTCTCTTCATCGGCATATTTCGGCACCAGATCCATATCCATAAACGGCGATTTACCTGGTTTATCGAACCGCGTATTGGGATACATCGGGTCGTACCAGAATAAGATTTTACGTTCTGCGGTCGACGTTTTTTCTGCGGGCGGTTCAGCCCGGTCAAACCAGGTAAAACCTGCCGCAGAAATAATACCGCCCGCGATCATGCTGCCGATAATAAGCGCGATTTTTTTCATCTCATTAAACCTGGGTTACTGGCTGACTTTAATATCCTGTAATAAAGAAAGGTTGCCCTGCTGGACAAAATTAAACGCCACTTTGTCGCCAGTTTTAATTTCACTCATTTTCGTCTGCGGAGTGATGGTAAAGCGCATGGTCATCTCCGGCCAGTTCACGGCAGCAATCGGATCGTGATGGATGGTGATTTTTTTGCTTTCCAGATCAATACCCTTTACCACGCCGGTGGCACTAATGACCTGTGGTTGTGCTTCGCTCATGGTTTCATGATGATGTTCGTTAGCCTGGGCATTAAAGCCAATAACGGTAAACAGACTGAACATTGCGACTTGCAGTGCTTTTTTCATTTATTCTCTCCTGGAGTTAAAAATTATTGCTGCCAACCGCCACCAAGTGCGGTATATAAAGAAATTTCGTTGACCTGACGGGCATAATTCAGGTCAAGTAAGGTTTGTCGGGTTGCAAATAAAGAACGCTCGGCATCCAGCACTTCCAGATAACTTACCGCGCCGTGCTGATATAATGCCCGCGCCCGTTGCAAAGTAATTTGCAGCGACGCCAGATAACGCTGCTGGGCGCTGATTTGATCGTTCAGGCTTTGACGTAATGCCAGCGCATCTGCCACTTCTTTAAAGGCGTTCTGGATTTTCTGTTCATAATTCACTACCGACTGCTGCTGGCGAATTTCGGCGATATCCAGATTGGCCTGGTTGCGTCCGGCATTAAAAATGGGGATCTCAATTTTGGGTATAAAATTCCACATCCCGCTGCTGGCGTTAAATAATGACGACAGATCGCTGCTGGCGGTTGATATTCCGCTGGTCAGGCTGATAGACGGGAAAAATGCCGCGCGTGCAGCACCAATATTGGCATTAGCCGCCATTAACGCATGTTCAGCTTCCATAATATCCGGGCGCTGCAATAAGATTTGCGACGACAAGCCCGCCGGTAATTTAACGCTTTGCAGACTGCCGCCGTTTGCTGTCTGCGCTTGCGGCAGCTTGCCGTAGCTTCCCAATAACAGTTGCAATGCATTATTCGCCTGCGCCAGTTCCCCCTGACGTTTAGCGATGTCGCTGCGGGTACTTTCAATCACCCCGCGAGCCTGTTCCAGCGCCAGAACATTACTGCTACCTGTCAACAGTTGTTTTTCGACAAACGCATATGACTGCTGATAATTACGCAGCGTTTCTTCGGCTATTTGCAATTGCGCATACGCCAGCTGCTGATTGAAATAGCTTTGCGCGACATTAGAAACCAGCAGAATATGCACCGCGCGCTGAGCTTCCTCAGTGGCTAAATAATTTTGTCGCTCGGCTTCGCTCATGTTCTTTAAGCGCCCGAAAAAATCGAGGTCAAAGCTGGCGTTAAGGCCAGTAGAAAACTCCCGCGTCGTGGCTGAATCGCCTTTAAGATTGCCGCTCCAGCTGCCGCTGCCCTCACCATTGAGCTGTGGGTAGCGGTCGGCATCAGTCAGACGATATTGCGCCCGTGCCTCCTGCACTTTCAGCGTCGCCATGCGCAAATCCCGGTTATTCTCCAGCGCCTCGCTAATCAGCGTCTTCACCTGATTATCAACAAAAAAGGTGCGCCAGCCCGCGTTCTGATAGTTATCTGCTGCGTTAACCAGGCCGTTCTGGCTGAGTGAGAACTGCTGAGGAACGGGCATTGCCGGACGCTGATAATCCGGTGCCAGTGAACAACCGGTTAGCGCAAGGGCCACACAAAATGGCAGAAGTTTACAAGGAGACATAGGCTCATAATTTCTGGTGATTTTATACCGCCAACTTTACTCGCCAGGCTCTGATTTTCCGGTGACAGGAAAATGACAAAATTGTCATTTTGCCAATAAGCGATTGCCATCTGATCCCGCTACTCTAGAATTGCCCGGGCAACATGCGGAGGAAATATGAAACTGTTGATTGTCGAAGATGAAAAGAAAACCGGAGAATACTTGACCAAAGGGTTAACCGAAGCCGGTTTTGTGGTCGATTTGGCCGACAACGGGCTGAATGGCTACCATCTGGCGATGACCGGTGATTATGATCTGATAATCCTCGATATTATGCTGCCGGACGTGAACGGCTGGGATATCGTGCGCATGTTACGCTCCGCCAATAAAGGGATGCCGATTCTGTTGCTTACCGCGCTTGGCACCATTGAACATCGCGTCAAGGGGCTGGAGTTGGGGGCAGATGACTACCTGGTGAAACCATTCGCTTTTGCTGAACTACTGGCGCGGGTGCGCACATTACTGCGGCGCGGGGCGGCGGTGATTATCGAAAGTCAGTTTCAGGTTGCCGATTTGATGGTCGATCTCGTCAGCCGCAAAGTCACCCGCAGCGGCACGCGCATCACTTTGACCAGTAAAGAGTTTACTCTGCTGGAGTTCTTCCTTCGCCATCAGGGCGAAGTGCTGCCCCGCTCGCTTATCGCCTCGCAGGTATGGGACATGAATTTTGACAGCGACACTAACGCCATTGATGTGGCGGTGAAGCGGCTGCGCGGCAAAATCGACAACGACTTTGAGCCGAAGCTAATTCAGACCGTGCGCGGCGTGGGTTACATGCTTGAGGTGCCGGATGGTCAGTAAGCCATTTCAGCGCCCGTTTTCGCTGGCAACCCGCCTGACCTTTTTTATCAGCCTGGCCACCATCGCGGCGTTTTTCGCCTTTGCATGGATCATGATCCACTCAGTAAAAGTTCATTTTGCCGAGCAGGATATTAATGATTTAAAAGAGATTAGCGCCACCCTTGAACGGGTACTAAATCACCCTGACGAAACGCAAGCCCGACGCTTAATGACGCTGGAAGATATCGTCAGTGGTTATTCCAACGTGTTGATTTCCCTGGCAGATAGCCACGGCAAAACGGTGTATCACTCCCCCGGTGCGCCTGATATCCGCGAGTTTGCACGTGATGCCATACCCGATAAAGACGCGCGGGGTGGCGAGGTGTATCTCCTTTCCGGCCCGACAATTATGATGCCAGGCCACGGTCACGGGCATATGGAACACAGCAACTGGCGGATGATTAACTTGCCGGTTGGTCCGTTGGTGGACGGCAAACCGATTTATACGCTCTACATCGCGCTGTCGATCGATTTTCATCTTCATTACATAAATGATTTGATGAATAAACTTATTATGACCGCATCGGTAATCAGCATCCTGATCGTCTTTATCGTGCTGTTGGCGGTACATAAAGGTCACGCGCCGATCCGCAGCGTCAGCCGTCAAATCCAGAATATCACCTCGAAAGATCTCGACGTTCGCCTCGACCCGCAGACCGTGCCCATTGAGCTGGAACAGCTGGTACTGTCGTTCAACCATATGATCGAGCGTATTGAGGATGTCTTTACCCGCCAGTCCAATTTCTCAGCGGATATCGCTCACGAAATTCGCACGCCGATTACCAATCTCATCACGCAAACGGAAATCGCCCTCAGCCAGTCGCGCAGCCAGAAGGAGCTGGAAGATGTGCTCTACTCTAATCTCGAAGAGCTGACGCGAATGGCGAAAATGGTCAGCGATATGCTGTTTCTCGCTCAGGCCGATAACAACCAGCTAATCCCCGAAAAGAAAATGCTCAACCTGGCGGATGAAGTCGGCAAAGTGTTCGATTTTTTCGAGGCGTTAGCGGAAGATCGCGGCGTGGAGTTGCGATTTGTTGGCGACGAATGTCAGGTTGCGGGCGATCCGCTGATGCTGCGTCGGGCGTTAAGCAACCTGCTTTCTAATGCCCTGCGTTATACGCCACCCGGAGAGGCAATTGTAGTGCGCTGCCAGACGGTCGATCATCAGGTGCAAGTTATCGTCGAAAACCCCGGTACTCCCATTGCGCCCGAGCACTTACCACGATTGTTTGACCGTTTCTACCGCGTTGATCCTTCCCGCCAACGAAAAGGCGAAGGTAGCGGCATTGGGCTGGCGATAGTGAAATCGATTGTTGTCGCGCATAAAGGCACGGTTGCAGTAACGTCAGATGCGCGGGGGACAAGGTTTATTATCACATTACCCGCTTAATTATTCAGCAAACGGCAACTTTTATAACCAGTGTAAAAATAACGTGCCGCAATAGTCATACCTATTAATGGTAAAAAGCTGTCACAATTCATAAAAAACCTTAATATACGCCACCCTAAACATAACCAGCGTTAATGTAAGGTTTTTGTGTGGACTGGCTTCTTGATGTTTTTGCTACCTGGCTCTATGGCTTAAAAGTAATCGCGATAACGTTAGCGGTCATCATGTTCATCAGCGGGCTGGACGATTTTTTTATTGATGTCGTCTACTGGGTACGCCGCATTAAACGCAAGTTGAGTGTTTATCGCCGCTACCCGCGAATGAGTTACCGCGAACTGTATAAACCAGATGAAAAACCGTTAGCGATTATGGTTCCGGCGTGGAATGAAACGGGCGTCATCGGCAATATGGCCGAGCTGGCGGCGACCACGCTCGACTACGAAAACTATCATATCTTTGTTGGCACCTATCCCAACGACCCCGATACTCAGCGTGATGTTGACGAAGTGTGCGCTCGCTTCCCGAATGTGCATAAGGTAGTCTGCGCGCGTCCTGGCCCCACCAGCAAAGCCGACTGTCTGAACAACGTGCTGGACGCCATCACCCAGTTTGAGCGTAGCGCCAATTTCGCTTTTGCTGGTTTTATTCTGCATGACGCCGAAGATGTGATTTCACCGATGGAATTGCGTCTGTTCAACTATCTGGTCGAGCGTAAAGATCTGATTCAGATCCCGGTGTATCCGTTTGAACGCGAATGGACGCACTTCACCAGCATGACTTACATTGATGAGTTTTCAGAGCTGCATGGCAAAGATGTTCCGGTGCGTGAAGCCCTCGCCGGACAAGTGCCCAGCGCAGGCGTCGGCACCTGTTTCAGCCGCCGCGCCGTGACCGCACTGTTAGCTGACGGTGACGGTATTGCTTTCGACGTGCAGAGTCTTACTGAAGATTACGACATTGGCTTCCGCCTGAAAGAAAAAGGTATGACGGAAATTTTTGTCCGTTTTCCGGTGGTGGACGAAGCCAAAGAACGCGAGCAGCGTAAATTTTTACAGCACGCACGGACGTCAAACATGATCTGCGTGCGCGAATATTTCCCCGATACCTTTTCGACTGCGGTTCGACAAAAATCCCGCTGGATCATCGGCATTGTTTTCCAGGGCTTTAAAACCCATAAATGGACCTCCAGCCTGACGCTGAACTACTTTCTCTGGCGCGACCGCAAAGGGGCAATCAGTAACTTTGTCAGCTTCCTCGCGATGCTGGTGATGATCCAGCTTTTGCTGTTGCTGGCGTATGAAAGTTTGTGGCCCGATGCCTGGCATTTCCTTTCTATTTTCAGCGGCAGCGCATGGTTAATGACCCTGCTGTGGCTAAACTTTGGTTTGATGGTTAACCGCATCGTGCAGCGGGTGATTTTCGTTACTGGCTACTACGGCCTGACGCAGGGGCTGCTTTCCGTCCTGCGTCTTTTCTGGGGCAACCTGATTAACTTCATGGCCAACTGGCGCGCGTTAAAACAGGTACTTCAACACGGCGATCCACGTCGCGTCGCGTGGGATAAAACAACGCATGACTTCCCCAGCGTGACTGGCGATACCCGCTCGTTGCGCCCGTTAGGTCAAATTCTGCTGGAAAATCAGGTCATCACTGAAGAACAACTCGATACAGCACTGCGTAATCGCGTCGAAGGTCTACGCCTGGGCGGTTCAATGCTGATGCAGGGGCTGATTAGCGCCGAGCAGCTGGCACAGGCGCTGGCAGAGCAAAACGGCGTGGCGTGGGAATCCATCGATGCCTGGCAGATCCCGTCCTCGCTGATTGCCGAAATGCCAGCCTCCGTGGCGCTGCATTATGCAGTGCTGCCGCTGCGTCTGGAAAATGATGTGTTAATTGTCGGCAGTGAAGATGGTATTGACCCGGTTTCGCTGGCGGCCCTGACGCGTAAAGTCGGACGCAAAGTGCGTTACGTCATTGTTCTGCGGGGACAAATTGTCACGGGGTTACGCCACTGGTATGCGCGCCGACGCGGTCACGATCCGCGGGCAATGTTGTACAATGCGGTTCAGCATCAGTGGCTCACGGAACAGCAGGCCGGTGAAATCTGGCGGCAATATGTGCCGCATCAGTTCCTGTTCGCCGAAATACTGACCACGCTCGGTCATATTAATCGTTCAGCAATTAACGTGTTGTTATTGCGCCATGAACGCAGTTCTCTGCCGCTCGGCAAGTTTTTGGTCACCGAAGGCGTTATCAGCCAGGAAACGTTGGATCGCGTCCTGACAATTCAACGCGAATTACAAGTTTCGATGCAATCACTATTACTCAAAGCAGGTTTAAACACAGAACAGGTTGCGCAACTGGAGTCCGAAAATGAAGGAGAATAACCTTAATCGCGTCATCGGATGGTCTGGTTTACTGCTGACGTCTTTATTGAGTACCAGCGCACTCGCAGACAATATCGGCACCAGCGCAGAAGAGCTGGGGCTGAGCGATTATCGCCATTTTGTTATTTATCCCCGTCTCGATAAGGCGCTGAAGGCACAGAAAAATAACGACGAAGCAACCGCCATCCGCGAATTTGAATATATACACCAGCAGGTGCCGGATAATATTCCGCTGACTTTATACCTTGCGGAAGCCTATCGCCATTTTGGTCATGATGACCGGGCGCGGCTGTTGCTTGAGGATCAACTGAAACGTCACCCAGGAGATGCCCGACTTGAGCGCAGTCTGGCGGCTATTCCAGTTGAAGTGAAAAGCGTTACGACAGTTGAAGAACTGCTTGCCCAGCAAAAAGCGTGCGATGCTGCGCCGACCCTGCGTTGTCGCAGTGAAGTCGGGCAGAATGCCCTGCGGCTGGCACAGTTACCTGTCGCCAGAGCGCAACTGAACGATGCGACGTTTGCTGCATCGCCGGAAGGAAAAACGCTGCGAACCGATCTGCTGCAACGGGCAATCTACCTGAAACAATGGTCCCAGGCAGATACGCTATACAATGAAGCACGCCAGCAGAACACATTAAGCGCGGCAGAACGCCGTCAGTGGTTTGACGTGCTTCTTGCCGGGCAGCTGGACGATCGGATCCTGGCACTGCAATCACAGGGGATCTTCACCGATCCTCAGTCATATATTACTTACGCGACCGCGCTGGCTTATCGTGGCGAAAAAGCACGCCTCCAGCATTATCTCATTGAAAATAAGCCGCTGTTTACCACGGACGCACAAGAGAAAAGTTGGCTCTATCTGTTATCTAAATACAGCGCCAACCCCGTTCAGGCATTGGCGAATTATACGGTGCAGTTTGCCGATAACCGCCAGTATGTTGTTGGCGCGACGCTACCGGTGCTGTTAAAAGAAGGTCAGTACGACGCAGCGCAAAAACTGCTCGCCACCCTCCCCGCCAATGAAATGCTTGAGGAGCGTTATGCTGTCAGCGTGGCGACCCGTAACAAGGCTGAAGCTCTGCGTCTGGCACGCTTGCTGTATCAGCAAGAACCGGCAAATCTTACCCGCCTGGATCAACTAACCTGGCAACTGATGCAGAACGAGCAGTCACGGGAAGCTGCCGATTTATTGCTGCAACGCTATCCTTTCCAGGGCGATGCGCGTATCAGCCAGACTTTAATGGCGCGACTGGCGTCTCTGCTGGAAAGTCATCCTTACCTGGCAACGCCGGCGAAGGTGGCGATTTTATCGAAACCCTTACCGCTGGCGGAGCAACGTCAGTGGCAAAGTCAGTTGCCGGGTATTGCAGATAATTGCCCGGCAATAGTTCGCTTGCTGGGCGATATGTCGCCTTCCTACGATGCCGCCGCCTGGAACCGTCTGGCAAAGTGTTATCGGGACACGCTACCCGGTGTGGCGTTGTATGCATGGCTTCAGGCCGAACAACGACAACCGAACGCCTGGCAACATCGTGCGGTAGCCTATCAGGCGTATCAGGTTGAGGACTACGCCACCGCACTGGCGGCCTGGCAGAAAATCAGTCTTCACGACATGAGCAATGAGGATCTGCTTGCTGCTGCCAATACCGCCCAGGCGGCAGGAAATGGTGCGGCTCGCGATCGCTGGCTACAACAGGCAGAACAACGTGGACTGGGAAGCAATGCCCTCTACTGGTGGCTGCATGCGCAACGTTACATTCCTGGTCAGCCGGAACTCGCACTGAACGATCTCACGCGCTCAATCAATATTGCGCCTTCTGCCAACGCTTACGTTGCGCGGGCGACAATTTATCGCCAACGTCATAATGTCCCGGCCGCGGTGAGTGATTTGCGCGCCGCGCTGGAACTGGAACCGAATAATAGCAACACCCAGGCAGCGCTTGGTTACGCCTTGTGGGATAGCGGTGATATCGCACAGTCGCGGGAAATGCTCGAACAGGCGCATAAAGGGCTACCGGACGATCCGGCACTGATCCGACAACTGGCCTATGTGAACCAGCGTCTGGATGACATGCCTGCGACGCAGCACTACGCCCGGCTGGTGATTGATGACATTGATAATCAGGCGCTGATAACCCCACTGACCCCAGAGCAAAATCAGCAACGCTTCAATTTCCGCCGTCTGCATGAGGAGGTCGGTCGCCGCTGGACGTTCAGTTTCGATTCATCTATCGGCTTGCGTTCCGGCGCAATGAGTACCGCTAACAATAATGTCGGCGGCGCAGCGCCAGGGAAAAGCTATCGTAGCTATGGGCAACTGGAAGCCGAGTACCGCATCGGACGCAATTTGCTGCTGGAAGGCGACCTGCTCTCGGTTTACAGCCGTGTATTTGCCGATACCGGAGAAAACGGGGTGATGATGCCGGTGAAAAATCCGATGTCCGGCACCGGTCTGCGCTGGAAGCCGCTGCGCGATCAGATCTTTTTCCTCGCCGTCGAACAGCAGTTGCCGCTGAACGGGCAAAATGGCGCATCCGATACCATGCTGCGCGCCAGCGCCTCATTCTTTAATGGCGGCAAATACAGCGACGAATGGCACCCGAACGGTTCAGGCTGGTTTGCCCAAAACCTGTACCTCGATGCGGCGCAATATATCCGCCAGGATATTCAGGCGTGGACGGCAGATTATCGCGTCAGCTGGCATCAGAAGGTAGCTAACGGACAGACTATTGAGCCTTACGCTCACGTTCAGGACAACGGCTATCGTGATAAAGGCACTCAGGGCGCGCAGCTTGGCGGTGTCGGGGTCCGCTGGAATATCTGGACCGGCGAGACGCACTACGACGCCTGGCCGCACAAAGTCAGTCTCGGCGTCGAGTATCAACATACCTTTAAGGCGATTAATCAACGTAACGGAGAGCGCAACAACGCGTTTCTCACCATTGGAGTGCACTGGTAAATGCGTAAGTTCATTTTCGTATTGCTGACACTGCTTTTGGTCAGCCCTTTTTCCTTTGCGATGAAAGGTATTATCTGGCAACCACAAAACCGTGATAGTCAGGTTACCGATACCCAGTGGCAGGGGCTGATGAGTCAGTTACGTTTGCAAGGCTTCGATACCCTGGTTTTGCAATGGACCCGTTACGGCGATGCATTCACCCAGCCAGAACAGCGCGCGTTATTGTTTAAGCGGGCCGCAGCTGCGCAACAGGCTGGCCTGAAGCTGATTGTCGGGCTGAACGCCGATCCGGAATTTTTTATGCACCAGAAACAGTCATCCGCGGCGCTGGAAAGCTATCTTAATCGCCTGCTGGCTGCCGATCTCCAGCAAGCCAGATTATGGAGTGCCGTACCTGGCGTAACGCCGGATGGCTGGTACATCAGCGCGGAAATTGACGACCTGAACTGGCGCAGCGAAGCCGCCCGTCAGCCTTTGCTAACATGGTTAAACAACGCGCAGCGGCTGATTAGCGATGTTTCAGCAAAACCGGTTTATATCAGTAGTTTTTTCGCCGGAAACATGTCGCCCGATGGCTATCGCCAACTGCTGGAACACGTTAAAGCAACCGGCGTTAATGTCTGGGTACAGGATGGCAGCGGCGTGGATAAACTGACCGCTGAACAGCGTGAACGTTATCTACAGGCCAGCGCCGATTGCCAAAGCTCCGCCCCAGCAAGCGGCATTGTTTATGAACTGTTTGTCGCCGGCAAAGGCAAAACCTTTACAGCGAAACCGAAACCGGACGCAGAAATTGCCTCGCTGTTAGCGAAACGTTCCTCTTGCGGTAAAGACACTCTCTATTTCTCTCTGCGCTATTTGCCCGTCGCGCACGGCATTCTCGAGTATTAAATCTCCTCCAGGTAAGTCGGGTACGACCTGGCTTACCTCTTTCGCTCTCGTCAGAATTCCATCAAGATTAATTGCTAAAAAGCGTGCTAAAGAAAGAAGATCGTTATCGGCGAACGGGCCGATCACTCATGCAGGAAGCATAGATCCTTTGAGCGGAGTTTCTGATATCTGAGGAGTGCGAAATGCAATTGAGCAGCAGTGAACCTTGCGTGGTGATCCTGACCGAAAAAGAGGTAGAGGTAAGCGTCAATAACCATGCTACGTTTACCCTTCCGAAAAACTACCTGGCCGCCTTCGCGTGCAACAATAACGTCATTGAACTCTCAACGTTAAATCACGTATTAATCACCCACATCAACCGTAACATCATCAACGATTATCTGTTGTTTTTAAATAAGAACTTAACCTGTGTAAAGCCCTGGTCGCGGCTGGCTACCCCGGTTATCGCTTGTCATAGCCGTACACCGGAAGTGTTCCGGCTAGCCGCCAACCACAGCAAGCAGCAACCCAGCAAACCCTGCGAAGCGGAGTTGACGCGCGCATTGCTTTTTACCGTATTGTCTAACTTTCTTGAGCAATCGCGGTTTATTGCCCTACTGATGTATATCTTACGCAGCAGCGTCCGCGACAGCGTCTGCCGCATTATTCAAAGCGATATTCAGCATTACTGGAATCTGCGAATTGTCGCCAGTTCGCTATGTTTAAGCCCCAGCCTGCTCAAAAAGAAATTAAAAAACGAAAATACCAGCTATAGCCAGATTGTCACAGAGTGTCGTATGCGTTACGCCGTACAGATGTTATTGATGGATAACAAAAATATCACTCAGGTGGCGCAATTATGTGGCTATAGCAGCACGTCGTACTTTATCTCTGTTTTTAAGGCGTTTTACGGCCTGACACCGTTGAATTATCTCGCCAAACAGCGACAAAAAGTGATGTGGTGAAGGGCAAAGCGGAAACGGATAAGACGGGCATAAATAAAGAAGAAATGGCGCGCCCTGCAGGATTCGAACCTGCGGCCCACGACTTAGAAGGTCGTTGCTCTATCCAACTGAGCTAAGGGCGCGTTGATACCGCAATGCGGTGTAATCGCGTGAATTATACGGTCAACCCTTGCTGAGTCAATGGCTTTTGATCTGGTTGCTGAACAAGTGAACGACCGCGTCTGATTTTCTGATTTATTTCGCTATAGCGGCAAACAAACGCACACCGCTGCGCGTCTGAATCAAGAAAACCCGTATTTTCATGTATCAAAGTACAATTTACCGCCCTAACGGAAAATTGTCCGCTCCTATGAGACTGGTAACTATGAAACCAACGTCGGTGATCATTATGGATACTCATCCTATCATCAGAATGTCTATTGAAGTTCTGTTGCAAAAAAACAGTGAATTGCAGATTGTCCTGAAAACGGATGATTACCGCATAACCATCGATTATCTCCGAACCCGTCCTGTTGATTTAATCATTATGGATATAGACTTGCCCGGAACAGACGGTTTTACCTTCCTGAAAAGGATCAAACAAATCCAGAGCACAGTGAAAGTGTTATTTTTATCATCGAAATCAGAATGCTTTTATGCTGGCAGAGCGATACAAGCTGGTGCTAACGGTTTTGTCAGTAAATGCAATGATCAGAATGATATTTTTCATGCCGTTCAGATGATCCTCTCCGGATACACTTTTTTTCCCAGCGAAACGCTCAACTATATAAAAAGCAATAAATGTAGTACGAATAGTTCAACGATCACTGTGCTATCTAATCGTGAAGTGACGATATTACGTTATCTGGTTAGCGGATTATCTAATAAAGAAATTGCCGATAAGTTATTACTTAGCAATAAAACAGTTAGTGCGCATAAATCTAATATTTATGGCAAGCTAGGTTTGCATTCAATTGTAGAGCTTATCGACTACGCCAAATTATACGAATTAATATAATATTAATTATAATTGATCATAAATATCGCATCCGCTTTCGCCACACCTGGCCGAACACCGCTGGCTAACGCTCGATAATTGGCAAAAAAGTTTAGTGTGACATTGCCATTTGCATCTACTTCCTCAGTCGGGCTCGCCTCCCCCAGTGCGAGCCGGGAGCGATCGCTATTACGTAATTCGATGGCGACGGTTTGTGCCATTGCGGGATCATCCAGAGCCAGCAGGTTGGTATCGGATGCCGGCGTTCCTGTAAATAAAATCGCGACCGAACCCGGAGGACATCCCTCCAGCCGCAGGCTAAAAGGGACGAGTGCCGTGGTATCGCCAGCGGTCAGTAGTTGTGTCGTAGGCCATCTGCCTAAATCTACCGTCTTATCATTATCCGCTGTGTTTACGGTACAAGAGAAATCAACCACGTTACCGTGCAAATTGATATTAATCGTTCCTAAAGGGTCAGCTGCCCATCCACTGGAACTCCACAGTAACCCGCAGAAACAGCTAAAGAATACTCTTCTCATTCTCCGTACCTCATTGATAATCGACGCGTAAATACCCCAGCGCGCTAAACGGCCCCTCGGTCGGTTTTTGACCGGTAATACTGATAGGCCAGGCGCGAAGTGTGACATTGGCTGCCGCAGCTGCATCCAGACGGAAAGGAATAACGCTATTGAGATCGTTAGGCGTGATCGGCGTATCGTTCTGATCGGCGACAATAAAACCTAAATCCTGATTGTCCGACACCATCGCCTGACCAGAAACGGCACTGGCTTCCAGACGCATTGTTAAATAAGCCTGCGCAGCAACATTCGTACATTTGACCGCAATGCTCTTGGTTTGCGGCATGACACCAGCAGGTCGATTACCCGGCCCTGCCGCACTAAATAACGATGCGCCGATATCACCAAAATCAAATTCAACAATCTGCCCGGCATTTAATTCGCAGTTTTGCGGTACTTCAACCCGGCCACCAAAACTAATGGTATAAACAGGTGTAACCAACGGATCGTAAGGCGTTGATGTCACATACACGGTAAACATCACCTGTCTGGGGATCTCCACCATGTTAATAAAGGGCCGAATAACCTTTAAACGAAATATCAAACGAGAATCCATCACCCCGAACGGAAGGTTTTGCGAAACGTTAGGATCTGTTCCCATACGAATATAATTTTGCGGGGGAAATTGAATATCCATCACGCTATCAACCAGACTCATCGCACCTAATAGATAATCATTTAATTGCATATATTTATAATTATCGATAGTTTCCTGAACAATAAAGTTGGTGACATAACTACGGTATGTATAATTCACCAGCGTGCCGGGTGGACAAATTGCTGACACACCTACCCAGCCGGATTTTTCCGGTAAAACAACAATCTGCCCTGGCTGGTTATTGGTGCTATTAAAGACATTTGAGAGATCATAGTGTTCATCTTCTGCTACGCCAGTACTATTTGCACAAACAGTAGCCCAGGATATGTTTGCCAGACACAAACATGCCATCGCCAATAATAATCTGCAGATTATCTTCATTGATAATTTCCTTTATGAGCCAGGATGTGTGCAAACTGCCGAAATAACAGTGACGGCTTGCTGTAAGCTTTGCTTCGGCAATACATAGTGCGCAATGCAGCGTGAGTTCGCGCCGTCTCCCCACTGAACCAGTAATTCACCAGACAATGGCGCACCACTTAAATAAACTTGCCCGTCATCACCCACCATACTGGTTATTCCGGTACTGTTTTCCCGTACCAGTGATCCAAACGGCACCGGTTTTCCGCCCTGGGTAACGGTAATGAGCGCCCGCACGCCTATGCGGGTATCAAAATTGGCACGAACCAACGCGCCTTGCGTCGGCACAACGCTGCTAATATTTTTTTCAACATCGATGGAATTCCCCATCGTATTGGTATCAAGCGCGATACGGTTATACCGATAAACCGTGGCATACGGCATCACCGCATAGCCGCGCCAGTCGGTTAAAATGCCAGTTTGATTTTCAATGCGTACACCGCCTGCGCCAGGCGCTTTAATCAAAACATTGGTATCCCCTAAAGGCTGGCTCAGCGTTATGCCATTTTCATGCCCGACCACACCGCCAGACAGCTGCCAGTTAACGTCATGTTGATCGCGGTCGTAGTTATACCCGACCCCCAGCGTACCGTAAGCGGCCTGCCAGTTTGCCGTGGCGCTGCCCGTATACCCATTATTCGAGGTATCACCCTGGCTTACGTGATAACTCAGGTTGTGGCCTTCCAGTAAGGTCCCACCTACACCTGCCAGCCAGCTATTTTGCCCGTTGCTGTTACGGTTGGCGTTAAAGGAGGCATAAGCGCGGTCGAGCGCATTTTCCCGGGTGTAGCGACGTTTGGTCAGAACATTGAAAGGCACTGAAACATTAAGTCCGACAATACGTTCGTTATCGGGGATCCCTACAGATTCATTCCACGAAAATGAGAGCGAATAACTGATGCCAACCCAGCTGCTGGTATACCCCACCTGATACCAGGTATCTGAATCCGAAGTATTCCAGTATTTTTGATGGGTACCAGAGATATAAAGCGAGCCAAAGTCATTAAGTGATTGTGAAATATTTAACTGCAAACGGTCTTTACGGCTAAAGCGTAAATTGTGGTAATTCACGATTATCGGTTCATCGCGATGCTCACCGTCGTAATCGTAATCATATTCGTACCCCTCCATTCGACGATACGCAACATCATCAAGGGTATAAAAACCTTGTGTCGAATAGCGGTAACCCATTAACTGAAAATTGGTGCCGAAGGTGTTCATCGATTTCGCATAGAGGAAGCGAATGGAATCCCCCTCATGACGACTGTCGTCGGCTAACTGGCTGCGCGCATGGGTCACATCCAGCGACACTGCCCCCCAGTTCCCGAGGTTGCGCCCCAGCCCTAATAAAAAGGCGGTGTAATTGGCAGATAATTGCGTCCCGCCGTAGGCAGTAAATTCCTGTGGTAAACCGCCGAGTGCCGTGCCCTGAAAAAAGAAAGGCGATGATTGCTGACTATTACCGCTACGAAAATCGCCCGCCGTCAGGTCAAATTTGAAACGCCCTTCGCGTTGTAAAATTGGCACTGTTGAATACGGAATTGTGTAATTCTGCTGATTACCATCGCGCTCGTCGATGGTGACGTCCAGGTCGCCATTTGAAGATGTCGGGTGCAAATCTGTAATTTCAAAAGCGCCGGGGGAAACATAGCTTTGATAGATAATAAAACCATTTTGCCGAATCGTTAGCTGGGCCGCTGTACGGGCAATACCACGTACCGTTGGGGCAAACCCTTGCTGGCTATCAGGATACATATTATCGGAAGAATAAAGCCGTACACCACGAAATCCAACACCATCGAAAATATCACTTCCGGTATTGCCGTCTCCCATTACCAGTTCACTTTTCAGCGGAATAATGGCGCGCTGTACCCAGGTGCCAATATTATTCCACTGTTCTGAATGATATCCATTTCCGCGAAAATAGTTCCAGGAACCATTGTTGCGTAAACGCCACGGGCCAATATTAATCCCGCTGAGCTCACTAAAAAAATAGCTATCGTTACCATTACCTCTGTTACCGGTGAAATTATAATTCAGGAGTAAAGCAGGAATACCCTCGTCCCACTCTTCAGGCGGAATGTAACCGTGAGCGCTACTCAGCAACGCTATCTGTGGAATAGTGATGTTCAGGCGCATCGCTGCAAAATCAAAGTTAATTGTGGCATCAGGTACAGCTTTCAGTAAATTGATGCATTTATTGTTTTGCTGCTGGGCTAACTCGGGAAATGCACTGCTATTAAGGCCAATTCGTTCAAGGAGTACCTGGTTAAAACAGGGCATTAACCCACCTGATTTATCACCTGTATTTTCTGTTGTCGATTCAAATACGATATCCTGTGAACCAATGAACTCATCATTACGCCAGAGATCTACCCGATACACGCCCGCAGGTTGATGATTACCTCTCTCAAAGCGCGATAAATCAGCAACGGATGTGCCATTCTCTAATAAAAATGCCGGGTTGAAATAACTTTCCGCATAGCTTAGAAAGGAGGGTAAAATGGCAAGAGATGAATAACAAATTCCGGCCAGACACCAGGTATACCTCTGCGGAACATCCGTAGTAGTGGGTATTTTCATAATTAGCTCTGATATTGTCAGATGATTCGGTTAGTTTAAGTTCACTTCTCTGACCGGGGTTACTGAACCATAATCATTAACGGTCTGAAATTTCAGTTTTCCCTGCACTCCTGAGGGTAAGGGAATTTGTGAATTAACTCTGGGTGCAGCCATAGCATTCCCCAACTTTTGGCTGCCCACTTGTAAGTTAACCAGGGTGACATAAAAAGGTGATGGATTATGAACATTGATATAGTTACCGGATCGCGAAAACTTGAGTGTGTCCGGCGCTTCTGCGGGTAATTCTTGTAGTTGAATTGGACGGAGAAATAACTTCATGCGCGATAAAATCGCCAGTTGCAAAACATTCCTGCCGTTCAATGCATTTTTATCTACCGAAGGGATCGTCTTAACATTCATCCAGAACAGAGACTCACGATCTGCTGCCAGCGGTGGACCGGTGTAAATAATACGCAAAGTATTTTCGCTTTTGGGTTCACTAACAAACAGTGGCGGTGTAATGATGAATGACTTTTCTTTTACACCGCTGCTGTTTTCAATCCACGAATTGACCAGAAAGCGCTCATTGGTATGGCTATTTCTAATCCATACCGCAGTCTGTTTAGCATCAGCGGGATAAATAATACGCGTGGCACCTAATGCGATCCCTCAGGCAGCATGGGCGCTGGCCGAAATGATTAAATAAAATATAATGAGCATCAATAACTTTATTTTAGTCATCATAGTTAATACGCCTTGTGTATTCCTGACGGCAAAAATAAGAAATATAAAGAAATGATTGCTTTGGTTTCTTACAACACATCATTCCCTTTTCATTTAATAAAGCGGCATGATACAAAGTGAACATGATTTCGATTTACATTGCCACCATACCGCTTCAGACAACCGGTACATTACTTTGTTATAAGACGTGGTATATAATTCAAAACAACGTGGTTTTGATTATTCGTATCTCATAATAAAAGTCGCGTCAGCATTTGCTTGCCCTGCTGATGCACTTGTACCGGTGCCTTTATAACGTGCAGAAAAATGAAGAACGTTGGTCCCGGGGATCAAGTTCTGGTTGGTTGAGAAGCTATTCCCATCAGGTTTGAGAATTGCGGATGTATTATCAAGTATTTCAATACCGACACCCGTTGCTGTTGTTGTATTGGTACTGGATGCAATGGCCAATAAATTATCATTGATTGCATCAGCCTGACCAGAAAATGCAACGGCAGCATTAGCGGCAACAACAGGATCGCAGTCGTTCAACTGTATAGTGAATGGAATTAATGCAGAGGTATTACCAACAGCATTGAAAATATCGGTACGATATTGACCGAGTGTGACAACCTGGTCTGCCGAGTCAGTATTCACTGAACAGGCAGCATTCACCAGTTCGCCTTCAAAGTGAATTGTACCGCCATCTACAACGGCAGCATAACTACCCGTAGCGGCGAATAGTGCGGCAGCCAGCGCAGACGAAATAAATCTTAATTTCATATATATTCCTTCAATCTCATTTATCGACTCCACATCCGTATATAACCGATTACTTTATTTAAGACACTGATAGTAGTAAATTCCTTTTTATCCTCTAAGAATGTCTTAATTGAAAATATGCACTCTATTCTAAAAAATAGAGAGCCCCGTTAGATGAATACTTCCGCGCAAAATATATTCAACACAAATATAGACCTGAAGCGGTAAATTACCAGGCTGAAAATTCTTTTTATATTGTCAGGTATTTCTTAAATTATCTTAATCCTTTGACAAGGAAATAAGTCAGTTCCAGATTTACAACGCCATCATGGACGAAAAATGAAGCTTTCAATCTCAGCGACGGTGCGCCTCACCTTCGCAAGAGGTCGCTTCACGCGATAAATCTGAAACGAAACCTGACAGCGCGCCCCGCTTCTGACAAAATAGGCGCATCCCCTTCGACCTACGTAACAGATGGAATCCTCTCTCTGATGGCAGCAAAGATTATTGACGGTAAAACGATTGCGCAGCAGGTGCGCTCTGAAGTTGCTCAAAAAGTTCAGGCGCGTATTGCAGCCGGACTGCGGGCACCAGGACTGGCCGTTGTGCTGGTGGGTAGTAACCCTGCATCGCAAATTTATGTCGCAAGCAAACGCAAGGCTTGTGAAGAAGTCGGGTTCGTCTCCCGCTCTTACGACCTCCCGGAAACCACCAGCGAAGCGGAGCTGCTGGAGCTTATCGATGCGCTGAATGCCGACAACACCATCGATGGCATTCTGGTTCAACTGCCGTTACCGGCGGGTATTGATAACGTCAAAGTGCTGGAACGTATTCACCCGGACAAAGACGTAGACGGTTTCCATCCTTATAACGTCGGTCGCCTGTGCCAGCGCGCGCCGCGTCTGCGTCCCTGCACCCCGCGCGGTATTGTCACGCTGCTTGAGCGTTACAACATTGATACCTTCGGCCTCAACGCCGTGGTGATTGGCGCATCGAATATCGTTGGCCGCCCGATGAGCATGGAACTGCTACTGGCAGGTTGCACCACCACCGTTACCCACCGTTTCACTAAAAATCTGCGTCACCACGTAGAAAATGCCGATCTACTGATCGTTGCCGTCGGCAAGCCGGGCTTTATTCCTGGTGACTGGATCAAAGAAGGCGCAATTGTGATTGATGTCGGCATCAACCGTCTGGAAAATGGCAAAGTTGTGGGCGACGTCGTGTTTGAAGACGCGGCTAAACGCGCCTCATACATTACGCCTGTTCCGGGCGGCGTTGGCCCGATGACGGTTGCCACGCTGATTGAAAACACGCTACAGGCGTGCGTTGAATATCATGATCCACAGGGTGAGTAACATGGCGACATTTTCTTTAGGTAAACATCCGCACGTTGAGCTGTGCGACTTGCTGAAACTGGAAGGCTGGAGCGAAAGCGGCGCGCAGGCGAAAATCGCGATTGCCGAAGGCCAGGTGAAAGTCGACGGCGCGGTTGAAACGCGCAAACGCTGCAAAATCGTCGCCGGGCAGACAGTGAGTTTTGCAGGTCACAGCGTACAGGTTGTTGCCTGATCCCTTTCCCGGCCTGTATCAACAGGCCGGTTCTCTTTTCAGACTTTTGCCCTCTACGCCCCGTTCATCCATGCTGATAGCATCGACATTTTGCCGAAGCGACCATCATGCCAACCGTTATTACGCACGCCGCCGTTCCCCTATGCATTGGTTTAGGGTTGGGTTCGAAAGTCATCCCTCCGCGCCTGTTATTTGCCGGAATCATCCTGGCGATGCTGCCCGATGCCGACGTCTTGTCGTTTAATTTTGGCGTTGCTTACGGCAATGTTTTTGGTCATCGCGGGTTTACCCATTCGCTGGTGTTTGCGTTTGTTGTCCCGCTGTTATGTGTGCTGATTGGACGTCGATGGTTCAGGGCTGGGCTGATTCGCTGCTGGCTGTTTTTAACCGTCTCGTTGCTATCGCACAGCTTGCTGGATTCGGTAACCACTGGCGGTAAAGGGGTTGGCTGGCTGTGGCCGTGGTCAGATGAACGCTTTTTCGCTCCCTGGCAGGTGATTAAAGTCGCGCCGTTTGCATTGTCTCGTTACACCACAGCGTACGGGCATCAGGTGATTATTTCTGAATTGATGTGGGTGTGGTTGCCGGGGATGCTACTGATGGGAATGTTGTGGTGGCGCAGACGATAACCGGATGCGAAAACTCGCATCCGGCAATAGCGCAATTACTTACGACGCCAGGTGGTCCCTTGCGGGCCATCTTCCAGCACGATCCCCATCTCATTAAGACGGTCACGCGCCGCATCTGCCGCCGCCCAGTCTTTCGCTTTACGGGCATCCAGACGCTGTTGAATTAACGCTTCAATCTCAGCCACTTCGCTGTCGTCTGCCTGCGCGCCGCTTTGCAGGAACGCTTCCGGTTCTTGCTCCAGCAGGCCCAATACGGCGGAAAGTTTACGCAGGTGAGATGCCATTGCATTCGCCGCTGCCATATCTTCTGCTTTCAGACGGTTTACTTCACGCGCCATATCAAACAGCACGGAATAGGCTTCCGGGGTGTTGAAATCGTCGTCCATCGCTTCAATAAAGCGCGCTTCAAACGCTTCGCCACCGGCAGGAGCAACGGTTTTGTCTGTGCCGCGCAGGGCAGTGTAGAGACGCTCCAGCGCCGCACGTGCCTGCTTCAGGTTCTCTTCGCTGTAGTTCAGCTGGCTGCGATAGTGTCCCGACATCAGGAAGTAACGCACGGTTTCGGCGTCGTAGTATTTCAGCACATCGCGAACGGTAAAGAAGTTACCCAGCGATTTGGACATCTTCTCGCGGTCAACCATCACCATTCCGGAGTGCATCCAGTAGTTCACATACTGGCCATCATGGGCACAGGTGGACTGCGCGATTTCGTTCTCGTGGTGCGGGAACATCAGGTCTGAACCGCCGCCGTGGATATCAAAGTGGTTACCCAGCTGCTTGCAGTTCATTGCCGAACATTCAATGTGCCAGCCAGGACGGCCCGCGCCCCACGGAGACGGCCAGCTCGGTTCGCCCTCTTTCGACATCTTCCACAGAACGAAGTCCATCGGGTTGCGTTTGTCGTCGACCACGTCAACGCGCGCGCCTGCCTGCAGCTGGTCGAGATCCTGACGCGACAGCACACCATAAGTCGGATCGGTCGGGACGTCGAACATCACGTCGCCGTTGTCAGCCACATAAGCGTGACCTTTGGCGATCAGTTGTTCCGTGAGTTCAATAATTTCTGCGATATGGTGCGTCGCGCGCGGCTCCATATCCGGGCGTAGAATGTTCAAAGCATCAAAATCTTTGTGCATTTCGGCGATCATGCGATCCACCAGCGCGACAAAGCTTTCGCCATTTTCATTGGCGCGTTTGATGATTTTGTCGTCGATATCGGTAATGTTGCGCACATACTTCAGCTTATAGCCGAGGAAACGCAGATAGCGCGCAACCACGTCAAAAGCAACAAAGGTACGCCCGTGACCGATATGACAGAGATCGTAAACGGTGATTCCACACACGTACATGCCGACTTCCCCGGCGTGAATAGGCTTAAATTCCTCTTTTTGGCGTGTCAGAGTATTGAAGATTTTTAGCATCGAAGATTCCGTTTAGACATGTGTGGGTAATTGAGTTGCGTATAATACCCATATTTCCCGCGCGAATCAGCATACATTGCGTGATGATCCGATCGTGCGGTTATGCTATAACACCACCCTATATATGACCCGAACTGGGTTGAAGCACCAATCAAACGGAACAGGATGCAAAAATGGTTACTTTCCACACCAATCACGGCGATATTGTCATCAAAACTTTTGACGATAAAGCACCTGAAACAGTTAAAAACTTCCTGGACTACTGCCGCGAAGGTTTTTACAACAACACCATTTTCCACCGTGTTATCAACGGCTTTATGATTCAGGGCGGCGGTTTTGAACCGGGCATGAAACAAAAAGCCACCAAAGAACCGATCAAAAACGAAGCCAACAACGGTCTGAAAAATACCCGTGGTACGCTGGCAATGGCCCGTACTCAGGCTCCGCACTCTGCAACTGCACAGTTCTTCATCAACGTGGTTGATAACGACTTCCTGAACTTCTCTGGCGAAAGCCTGCAAGGTTGGGGCTACTGCGTGTTTGCTGAAGTGGTTGAAGGCATGGACGTGGTAGACAAAATCAAAGGTGTTGCAACCGGTCGTAGCGGTATGCACCAGGACGTGCCAAAAGAAGACGTTATCATTGAAAGCGTGACCGTTAGCGAGTAATCGTGGCGACACTCTTTATTGCAGATCTTCATCTCTGCGTGGAAGAACCGGCGATCACCGCCGGTTTTCTGCGTTTTTTAGCGGGGGAAGCCCGCAATGCCGACGCGCTGTATATTCTTGGCGATCTGTTTGAAGCGTGGATTGGCGACGACGATCCCAACCCACTCCATCGCCAGATGGCGGCAGCGATCAAAGCGGTGTCCGATTCCGGCGTTCCCTGTTATTTCATTCATGGCAACCGTGATTTTCTGCTCGGCAAACGCTTTGCCCGTGAAAGCGGCATGACGTTATTGCCGGAAGAAAAGGTGCTCGAACTTTATGGTCGTCGGGTGTTGATTATGCATGGCGACACGCTGTGCACCGATGACGCGGGTTATCAGGCTTTTCGCGCCAAAGTCCACAAACCCTGGCTGCAAACGCTATTCCTCGCCCTGCCGTTGTTTGTGCGCAAACGCATTGCCGCGCGAATGCGCGCGAACAGTAAAGAAGCCAACAGCAGTAAATCGCTGGCGATCATGGACGTTAACCAAAACGCGGTGGTCAGTGCGATGGAAAAACATCAGGTGCAATGGCTGATCCACGGGCATACCCATCGCCCGGCGGTACATGAACTTATCGCCAACCAGCAACCCGCTTTTCGCGTGGTACTCGGTGCCTGGCATACGGAAGGTTCGATGGTGAAAGTCACGGCGGATGACGTTGAGCTGATTCATTTTCCGTTTTAAAAAACCCGCAACTTTGCTGATTTCACAGCCACGCAACCGTTTTCCTTGCTCTCTTTCCGTGCTATTCTCTGTGCCCTCTAAAGCCGAGAGTTGTGCACCACAGGAGTTTTAAGACGCATGTCTTCCCGCAATAATCCGGCGCGTGTCGCCATCGTGATGGGGTCCAAAAGCGACTGGGCTACCATGCAGTTCGCCGCCGAAATCTTCGAAATCCTGAATGTCCCGCACCACGTTGAAGTGGTTTCTGCTCACCGCACCCCCGATAAACTGTTCAGCTTCGCCGAAAGCGCCGAAGAGAACGGTTATCAGGTGATTATTGCGGGCGCAGGCGGCGCAGCGCACCTGCCGGGTATGATTGCCGCCAAAACGCTGGTGCCAGTGCTGGGCGTGCCAGTACAGAGCGCCGCACTGAGCGGTATCGATAGCCTCTACTCCATCGTACAAATGCCGCGCGGCATTCCGGTGGGTACGCTGGCGATTGGTAAAGCTGGCGCGGCAAACGCGGCGTTACTGGCAGCACAAATTCTTGCGACTCATGATAAAGAACTGCACCAGCGTCTGAATGACTGGCGCAAAGCCCAGACCGACGAAGTGCTGGAAAACCCGGACCCGCGAGGTGCGGCATGAAACAGGTTTGCGTCCTCGGGAACGGGCAGTTAGGCCGTATGCTGCGTCAGGCAGGCGAACCGTTAGGCATTGCTGTCTGGCCAGTCGGGCTGGACGCTGAACCGGCGGCGGTGCCTTTTCAACAAAGCGTGATTACCGCTGAGATCGAACGCTGGCCGGAAACCGCATTAACCCGCGAGCTGGCGCGCCATCCTGCCTTTGTGAACCGCGATGTGTTCCCGATTATTGCTGACCGTCTGACTCAGAAGCAGCTTTTCGATAAGCTCCACCTGCCGACCGCACCGTGGCAGTTACTTGCCGATCGCAGCGAGTGGCCTGCGGTGTTTGATCGTTTAGGTGAGCTGGCGATTGTTAAGCGTCGCACTGGTGGCTATGACGGTCGCGGTCAATGGCGTTTACGTGCCGATGAAACCGAACAGTTACCGGCTGAATGCTACGGCGAATGTATAGTCGAGCAGGGCATAAACTTCTCTGGTGAAGTGTCGCTGGTTGGCGCGCGCGGTTTTGATGGCAGCACCGTGTTTTATCCGCTGACGCATAACCTGCATCAGGACGGTATTTTGCGCACCAGCGTCGCTTTTCCGCAGGCCAATGCGCAGCAGCAAGCGCAAGCCGAAGAGATGCTGTCGGCGATTATGCAGGAGCTGGGCTATGTGGGCGTGATGGCGATGGAGTGTTTTGTCACCCCGCAAGGTCTGCTGATCAACGAACTGGCACCGCGTGTGCATAACAGCGGTCACTGGACACAAAACGGTGCCAGCATCAGCCAGTTTGAGCTACATCTGCGGGCGATTACCGATCTGCCGTTACCGCAACCAGTGGTGAATAATCCGTCGGTGATGATCAATCTGATTGGTAGCGATGTGAATTATGACTGGCTGAAACTGCCGCTGGTGCATCTGCACTGGTACGACAAAGAAGTCCGTCCGGGCCGTAAAGTGGGGCATCTGAATTTGACCGACAGCGACACATCGCGTCTGTCCGCGACGCTGGAAGCCTTAATCCCGCTGCTGCCGCCGGAGTATGCCAGCGGCGTGATGTGGGCACAGAGTAAGTTCAGTTAACCTGGTGCTCATTTGATTGCCGGATGCGGCGTAAACGCCTTATCCGGCCTATACCGCTCCGGTACCCATTGTAGGCCTGATAAGACGCGTCAAGCGTCGCATCAGGCATGGTGCACCGATTGCTGGATGCTCTCATCACTACAGCGAAATACAGGTCCCCGCTTCGCCCGCCAGCGTCTCTTCAATTCGCGATAACGCCCCAATCCACGCGGGTTTACCACGGCTTCTGACATAACCACTCACCGCCGTTACCTTCGGCCCCATCGAACCATCGGCTTTGGCAAATGGCGCTAACTCATCCGGTGTGGCATGGCGAATGGCGCGTTGCTGCGGCGTTCCCCAGTTTTCATATACCGCATCAGCATCAGTGAGGATCACCAGCCCATCGGCGTTAATCTGCTCAGCGAGCAACGCAGCAGCGAGATCTTTATCAATCACCGCTTCACTCCCTGCCCCGTCTTCCGTCACAGGCACACCGCCGCCGCCACTGCAAATCACCACATGCCCCTCTTTGAGCAACAACTCGATGGCTTCGCTGTCGAGAATTTTACGCGGTTGCGGAGACGCCACCACCCGGCGCAAATATTTACCATCACGTTTCATCTGCCAGCCGTAAGCCGCTTCCAGTGCCTCTTGTTCTTCTGGCTGATAAACCGGACCAATAAATTTCTCTGGCTGCAAAAACGCCGGATCATCAGGCGAAACCTCAATGCGCGTCAGCACCGTCGTGACAGGCGGCATCTGCGGCTGTGCGCTCAAACTCTGCGCCAGCATATAGCCAATCATCCCCTGACTTTCCGCCACCAGCACATCCAGCGGATACGGTTCTACCTCTTTCCACGCCAGATTCTGTAATGCCAGCAGCCCCACCTGCGGCCCGTTGCCGTGAACAATCGCCAGCCGATAAGAACGGGCCAGGCGTGCCAGCGCGGGTACAGCACTGGCGATATTGCGATATTGATTTTCTGCCGTCAGCGCCTCACCGCGCTGGAGTAAGGCGTTGCCCCCAAGAGCCACAACCAGTGTTTTCATGGTTTTCCTTGTAATAATTGTTGGCCAAGCCAGAACCCCAGCAACGTATCTGCCCCTGACGTATGCCCCAGCGCCAGCAGCGAATCAATCGCAACAGCGGTACGTTTCGGGCAACTCAGAGCATGAGCAAAGTGCAGGAGTGGCGAGGCGAAATATCCTTGCGCGGCATAACGTAAATAACTGACGCTCACCGCTGTGGTAACGAGTTGAAGATTGTCGGAACAGGCAAAAAACTGGCGACCGGAGCGCGCATCTAAAGCACCATAATACCAGGCCGCCAGCAGCACTCCGCTCAGCGTGTCATCATGACTTGGCGTTAATCCGGGGCCTTTACCCAGCCAGTGCCGCCAGTCGGTCTTAACGCCATTGAGCGCGGCCTGAAAACAGTGACGAAACTGGCGTAATTCAGCAGGCAGCGGATCGCTTGCCGCCAACACCAGTGGCCCGAAAAGCCCGGTTTCCTCCGCGCGTTGCATCCATGCAGCTGCAAGCGGTTGAGGATGCGCAGGCGGCGTAATACGCAGCGAACAATAACGCTGTGGCTGTTTAACCGTGAAACGCCCGAGGCGAATCCCTTGAGCCACAACCTGTGGTCGTTCATTGCCGCATAATCCACCGCATAACGCATCGAATTGCGCACGGCGAAGCACCCATCCTCCGGGGCCGAAACCACTACCCTGACGATGCAGCGTTAACAGTTCGCCGCTTTCCGTCATCAGGTTAATCGCCCGCCGCCACACTCCCGCTAACCGCCAGGACTGGCGATAATTCGGTGCGCTACTACTGGCAAGCAGAGGATGGATGATCGTCATTGCGCGTTCCTCAACCAATCCCCATGCTTTCAGCCAGTGCTTCCAGCGCCTGTTCAAAACACGCCAGCGGTGCCCGCACAGTGCCTGCGCCAATCTGCCCGATCCCCGCCTCTTTATGGGCGATACCGGTATTGATGAGTGGCGTAATGCCGGTTTCTACCACGCGACGAATATCCAGCCCCAGGCACGCGCCCTGGAAATCCCAGCTTGGGATCTGCAACTGCATATTGCGTTCAAGGTAAATTTCCGCCATCTCTTCAGATACCGCCCTGGCCGCTTCCATGCCACCCGCACCGACAAAGCGCGTTACGCCAGGCGCTGCGATCATTGCCGCACCTCCGATACCAAAGGTTTCGGTAATCGCGCTATCGCCCATATCCGGGTTCGCCTGCTCCTGCGAGAAGCCGGTGAAAAACAGACCTTGCGGAGTGTTTACAGGCGCAGTAAACCAGCGTTCGCCCAGCCCGCTTACCCGAATCCCGAACATATTGCCGTTGCGGGTCATTGCCGTGACGATGCTGCCTGCGCGGATCATCGCGCCAGCATCCATCGCCGCCTTGCAGTAAGCCATCGCGAGGTTGAGGAAGAACTGATCGGTCACGCTGAGGAAATCCATCACTTCCGCGATGTGCTGTTTATCATGATCGAGGCGAGCAATTTGTGGGGCCAGCGCACGCATTAACAGTGCTGAGGAAGCAATATTGCGTTGATGGAACTCATCGCCCATGGTAATGCCCTGCGCCATCATCGCGGTAAGATCGATACCGCGCTCCATGCGCCCCAGCGCCGCGCTTAATACTGGCATTAACACATCGCGCATCCAGCGATGGCGAGTCAGGACATCTTCGCCGTAAGCGCCAAAACGCATCACTTTGCCGATACCTTCGTTGAGGTTGCAGTACGCCCGGTTGCCGTCGGTCACGTTCTCGACCACCAGCATCGGCATACTGGCAGAAGTAATACCGCCCATTGGCCCGACGGCATTCACATGGTGACAAGGAATGAAGTTCACTTCCCCCTGCTCCAGTATTGCCAGCGCCTGCGCTTCATCTTTCGCCCAACCTTCGAACAGACATGCGCCCACGCACGCCCCTTTCATGGGTCCGGTCATCTCCTGCCAGCGCATTGGCGGCCCGGCGTGAAGCAGTGTTTTGCCCGGGTGTAGTTCGCTGATAAGTGAAGAAGCCGGTTGCACATCCAGCCAGTGTGGACGAGCGCGACGAATTTGTTCGATAACCGCAGCATTGGCTTGCGCCACTGATGTAAACATGGGAACCCCTTATTGCAAACGTTCTAATAAACGAGCCAGTTTTTTATTGCCGCCGGCGACTGGCGACCATTGGTAATGCACAACCGGTTTGCTGGCGCTTTGTAGCTCCAGCGCAAAACTGCGTAATCCGATGTTAATCACGGCGACGTTTTCCAGTAATGACGGTGTGTGTTGCTGTGCGGCAGGCGAGAGCGGATGAATTAACGCTGCCGCCAGCAAGGTGGCTTCCGGTAGCGAACTCACGACCGCAATCCCCGCATCTTCCAGCGTGGCGATTTGCTGCGAGCGGCATTGCGGGTCACGTTCAGTGCCTGTCACCGTGGCAATGGCATACAGTGGTTGATTGTCTGAACGCGCAGCACAGGCTTTTTGCCAGGCGCTTACCAGCGAGGCGGCAGGATCGGCGGTCGCACCGAAGCCAATCACGACATCAAGCAGCAGCACACGCACTTGCGGTTTAGCGCCGAGATCGGTAATTAACTGGTTGCGTAAGGTTGGGTCGATCATCGGATGGGGACGCCCGACGGTGTAGAAATCATCGCCGAGGTCAATAATCTGGTGGCCATCGGCGTCCAGCATCATGCCATGTTGATGGGTATCGTCGGCTTCCACGCCAAGGTGCCCGGCAAGTAATCCCGCCGCTTCGGCAGCCAGCGTACCGCCGGTATACAAACCGCAAATAAATCCGCTGCTGGCAGGCGTTATCGCGTTACGTCGCGCCGTAACGCGTGAAAGCAGGCAAGCCAGGCGTGCGGCCTCATCAAGCGAGGAGGCAAACCAGACATTCTCGTCGCGGGCCACCGCCGGGGTATAACCTAAAAACAGCGCCACCGTCGGTTTGCCGGTTGCTTTCATGGCATTAACAATTTTCAGACGCACAGCTTCGGCAGGTGGTTTTGAAACAAATGCCAGCACTTCGCTTTTCTCGTCTGCACTGAGCATTTCCAGCGCTGTTAGCGCACTGATGCCGCCCACTTCACGGCTGAGGTCGCGGCCGCCAAGGCCAATCGCGTGAGTAATTCCCTCCCCTGCCAGCGCAATCTGCGAGCACAGCTCCTGAATCCCGGTACCGGAAGCGCCAATGACGCCAATGTTGCCTTCCGGCATCACGTTAGCAAAAGCCAGCGGCGTGCCGGCAATCATCGACGTACCGCAGTCCGGCCCCATCACCAGCAAGCCTTTTTCCCGCGCGCGGGTTTTAAGTTGGATTTCATCTTCCAGCGTGACGTTATCGGAGAACATCATCACGTTGAGGTTGCGATCCAGCGCCTGATTCGCCAGCTCCGCCGCATACTCGCCAGCCACTGAAATCAGCGCCAGATTGGCATCGGGTAATTTCTGACAGGCACTGTCCCAGCGACGCACCTGCGTCAACGCCTGGCTGCTGCCTGACCCCTGCGCCAGTTGTTTTAGCGCCTCTTCAAGCTGCTGCATAATCGCCTGCGCGATCCCCGCATCCGCCGCTTCGCTACGAATTGCCACGCAAATATCGTTCGGCGTGGCGTTATTAAAATCGTCATGCCAGAAACCTGTGGTATCTAATAACGCTTTATTGGCGGGCGTACCCATCATTACGGAAACATCATCAACATTTTCTGATTCGCTGAGTTTTCGTGAAATAATCATTAAACTGACCGAATCCTGAAAACACCCTTTTTTAATAAAGGCGTGGATCATAACAACTCCTTAAAAATTGCACCCATGGCAATTGCACGAGCAGTGTTAATGTGGCGATTACGGTATCGATGACAACGGGTAAATAAGGTGATGAATATCACACAGGGATTATTAACAAAAGAATTCAAATAACCGCTATGCTATTACGTGTTATTTTTTAATAAGCGTGGTTGTTTTAAAAACCAGGTTAAAAGCGAGCGGATTATCAAATAAATTCTAACTATATTTTTTTGCCTGTCTGGATCACATAATCCAGATATTTTCCCTGTATGTTAATTGCAGTCATGCTTCACACCGTCGTTAAAAAGGAAGACAGATGAAAATCAGTCGGGAAACACTCCACCAGCTAATCGAGAATAAACTCTGCCAGGCTGGGTTAAAACGTGAGCACGCTGCAACCGTGGCTGAAGTATTGGTTTACGCCGATGCCAGAGGGATCCACTCTCATGGCGCGGTGCGCGTGGAATACTACGCGGAACGCATTTCAAAAGGCGGCACCAACCGCGAACCGGAGTTTCGTCTTGAGGAAACCGGGCCGTGCTCGGCAATTTTACATGCCGACAATGCCGCCGGACAGGTCGCGGCGAAAATGGGTATGGAACATGCCATCAAAACCGCCCAGCAAAATGGCGTTGCGGTGGTCGGTATCAGCCGGATGGGTCACAGCGGCGCAATCTCTTATTTTGTGCAGCAGGCAGCCCGCGCCGGATTAATTGGCATTTCGATGTGCCAGTCCGATCCAATGGTGGTGCCGTTTGGCGGCGCGGAAATTTACTACGGTACTAACCCACTGGCCTTTGCCGCGCCGGGAGAAGGCGACGAGATCCTTACCTTTGATATGGCGACTACCGTACAGGCATGGGGAAAAGTGCTCGACGCCCGCTCGCGTAATATGTCTATCCCGGATACCTGGGCGGTCGATAAAAACGGTGCACCAACAACCGATCCGTTCGCGGTACATGCTCTGCTCCCCGCCGCTGGGCCGAAAGGGTATGGCCTGATGATGATGATTGACGTTCTCTCAGGCGTCTTACTCGGCTTACCGTTCGGGCGACAGGTTAGTTCGATGTATGACGATTTACACGCCGGGCGTAATTTGGGGCAATTACATGTAGTTATTAACCCGAACTTTTTCTCCTCCAGCGAATTATTCCGTCAACATCTTAGCCAGACCATGCGCGAATTAAATGCCATTACCCCCGCGCCCGGTTTTAATCAGGTTTATTATCCCGGACAGGATCAGGATATTAAACAACGCAAAGCCGCCGTCGAAGGCATCGAAATTGTTGATGATATTTACCAGTATTTAATTTCCGACGCGCTTTATAACACGTCATACGAAACGAAAAATCCCTTTGCGCAATAATTATTGAGACAGGACTTTCTTATGATTACACATTTTCGTCAAGCCATAGAAGAAGCGCTGCCCTGGCTTTCCTCATTTGGCGCTGACCCAACGGGTGGGATGACCCGTTTACTTTATTCGCCGGAATGGCTGGAAACCCAGCAGCAATTTAAAAAAAGAATGGCAGCAAGCGGGCTGGAAACACGTTTCGATGAAGTGGGGAATTTATACGGTCGCCTGAGTGGCACCGAATATCCACAGGAAGTGGTTCTGAGCGGTTCGCATATCGATACCGTGGTTAACGGCGGTAACCTCGACGGGCAATTCGGCGCGCTGGCGGCGTGGCTGGCAATTGACTGGCTGGAAACGCAATACGGCGCACCGCTGCGTACGGTTGAAGTGGTGGCGATGGCGGAAGAAGAAGGCAGCCGCTTCCCGTATGTTTTCTGGGGCAGTAAAAATATCTTTGGGCTGGCGAATCCTGACGACGTGCGGAATATCTGTGATGCCAAAGGAAATAGTTTTGTCGATGCGATGAAGGCTTGCGGATTTACTCTGCCGGACGCCCCGCTAAATCCGCGTCAGGATATTAAAGCCTTTGTCGAACTGCATATCGAACAGGGCTGTGTGCTGGAAAGTAATGGGCAATCAATTGGCGTGGTGAATGCAATTGTCGGGCAACGTCGCTATACGGTGACGCTGAACGGCGAATCAAACCATGCAGGCACCACGCCGATGGGTTATCGTCGTGATACGGTTTACGCTTTCAGTCGCATTTGCCATCAGTCGATCGAAAAAGCGAAAAAGATGGGCGACCCGCTGGTGCTGACCTTTGGTAAGGTGGAGCCGCGCCCGAATACGGTGAATGTGGTGCCGGGTAAAACCACATTCACCATTGATTGTCGTCATACCGACGCCGCCGTGCTGCGCGATTTCACTCAGCAGTTAGAAAACGACATGCGGGCGATTTGCGATGAAATGGACATTGGTATTGATATCGATTTATGGATGGACGAAGAACCCGTGCCGATGAATAAGGACCTGGTCGCCACCCTGACAGAATTGTGTGAAAGTGAAAAACTGAATTACCGGGTGATGCACAGTGGTGCCGGGCACGACGCGCAGATTTTCGCGCCTCACGTGCCGACCTGCATGATTTTCATTCCCAGCATCAACGGGATCAGCCATAACCCGGCGGAACGCACCAATATTACCGACCTTGCCGAAGGGGTCAAAACGTTGGCACTCATGCTTTATCAACTTGCCTGGCAGAAATAAGGAGTCATAAATGGGATATTTAAATAACGTCACCGGTTACCGCGATGATTTACTGGCTAACCGTGCGATTGTGAAACACGGTAATTTCGCACTGTTAACACCAGACGGTCTGGTAAAAAATATTATTCCGGGCTTTGAAAATTGTGACGCGACAATCCTCTCTACGCCAAAGCTGGGTGCCTCTTTTGTTGATTATCTGGTCACACTGCATCAAAACGGTGGCAACCAACAGGGCTTCGGTGGCGAAGGCATTGAAACGTTCCTGTATGTGATCTCTGGAAATATCACTGCCAAAACCGAAGGCAAAACATTTGCCTTAAGCGAAGGTGGCTATCTTTATTGCCCGCCAGGCTCCTTAATGACGTTTGTTAACGCCCAGGCCAAAGACAGCCAAATCTTTTTATATAAGCGCCGCTATGTTCCGGTAGAAGGCCATGCACCGTGGCTGGTTTCTGGCAATGCCAGCGAACTGGAACGCATTCATTATGAAGGCATGGATGATGTGATCCTGCTGGATTTTCTGCCCAAAGAGTTAGGTTTTGATATGAACATGCATATCCTCTCTTTTGCACCAGGTGCCAGCCATGGTTATATCGAAACACACGTTCAGGAACACGGTGCCTATATTCTTTCCGGTCAGGGGGTTTATAACCTCGACAATAACTGGATCCCGGTGAAAAAAGGCGATTACATCTTTATGGGCGCTTATTCTTTACAGGCTGGTTATGGCGTAGGGCGTGGTGAAGCGTTCAGCTATATTTACTCGAAAGATTGCAACCGCGACGTAGAGATTTAAGTCATACCACTCGCCTGATTATTTTTAGCTATGTTGGATTTTGCCACGGTTTATACCGTGGCTTTTTTTGTAACATTGCCTGATGCGCTTCGCTTATCAGGCCTACATGATCTCTGCAATATATAGAATTTGCGCGATTTTCAGGAAGGATATAGTGCTCATGCAGCATCCGGCATGAGCACTGCGCTCTTATACGAAATAAATCGCATCCGCTTTAAAGGTAAGGGTCAGTTTTTAATTCCCTGACCTATTTTAATGGCGCAGGCAATATTTCGCGCGCTGTTGAAGAGATTGGTTTCACCGCTGGCGAGCACTTCGGCTAAAGGTGCCAGACGAGGCAAAATGCTGAATACCGCGTCAATGCCGTACTGGTGCACCACTTCCACGCCATCACCCAATACGCCAGCAATCCCAATCACCGGTACATTAAACTGCTTCGCCACCGACGCAACGCCCAGCGGCGCTTTACCGCCTGCCGTTTGCGAGTCAATGCGCCCTTCCCCGGTGATCACCAGTGCTGCCCCCTGCACCGCCTGCTCCAGGTTGACCGCACGCAGTACAATCTCAATACCCGGTTTAATATCCGCATTGAGAAATACCGCCGCCGCAATACCCATACCGCCCGCAGCGCCGCCGCCCGCCATCTGACAGACATTAATTTCAGTTTGCTGTTGTAAAACACGGGCGTAATTTTGCAGCCCCTGTTCCAGTTCTTCGACCATCTCCGGCGTTGCCCCTTTTTGCGGGCCAAACACCGCCGCCGCGCCGCGTGCCCCTACCAGCGGGTTATCAACGTCACATGCTACTTCAATATGGCAGTTCGCCAGACGCGGATCGCATTCATCCATCTCAATGCTTGCCACGCGCGCTAAATTGCCGCCGTTAGCCACCAGCACCTGACCGTCGGCATCAAGGAAACGCACACCGAGCGCCTGCGCCATGCCCATACCGCCGTCGACCGTCGCACTGCCGCCAATGCCGAGAATAATATGGCGAATGCCGTTATCCAGCGCATGCCGAATTAACTCCCCCGTACCAAAACTGGAGGCCAGCAACGGATTACGCTTTTCAGGCGCGACCAGCATCAGGCCACTTGCTGCCGCCATCTCAATCACCGCCGTTTTCCCGTCGCCGGTAAGGCCATAAAAAGCATTCACTTTTTCGCCCATCGGCCCGCAGACTTCAAGCGTCACGATGTTGCCGCCCGTCGCGGCGACCATCGCATCCACCGTCCCTTCGCCGCCATCCGCTATCGGCAAACAGATATAGTTCGCATCGGGAAAGAGGGTCGAAAACCCGGCTTTAATTGCCTGACAACATTTTTCTGCACTTAAGCTCTCTTTAAAAGAGTCTGGCGCAATGACAATCTTCATTATCAATCCTTTTTCAACAAATTATTCGATGCGTTCCCACGGAATAAGGTTATCCATAAGAACAGCCAGTAAAATCCCGACCAATAAGCCGTTACTGAGCAGAGGACGAAGCGTTAATGGAAGGTCTTGCAGATACACAGGCGGTAATGCCATTAAAAATATGCCGACAAATAACGGCAATGCGAGTCGATAAATATTGCGAGCGGTAAACGTTATTTGCTGGCTAAACACCAGCGCGGAAAAGAGTAAAGGCAGATAAGAAACCAGCATGACCGCACTACTCACGGGTAAAGGGATACTGCAAAACAGTCGCGTGAGTGCAGGAACCAGCGCCACCAGCAGGCAAATAACGCTGCCATAAATAAACGAACGCCGCGTGTAATCGCCAGTCTGGGTTAATAAACCAATGGATGAAACAAACGGTGAAAATGGAATTACCGCCAGCGGTACGGTTATCAGCGTCATAAATCCGGTCGCCACAAAGCTACGACGATAACGCGTATTCCCCGCGCCCTGCTGCGGATAAAAAACATCCGTGCCCCGAATCGCACCGTAGGTATTGCTGATATTCACCAGACCTGTAATCACCGCCGTCAGAATAATCCCCGGAGACAAAGCACCGCCACTGCCGAGCGGGAACCACTGCCAGTGCAACTCACCGGAGAGCGAATGCGAAGAAGGAAAGCAAAAGTCCCACAACAACCAGCCGGTTATGGTGCCGACCAGCAGGCCATAACGGGCAAAACGTTGCGGCAGGAAAATAATCATCGCCAGTACCAGGCACATCACCGCCACCGAGAGCGCGAACGGTGGTAACTGAATTTTAAAATTTGGGTCGGCTATGCCAAACGGCAGCCCGAGCATACCTTTGAAAAAGATAGTGGTCAGCTGCGCGCCCAGCATCAACATAAACAAGACCATCACCGACGGCGTAAATAACCGTGCCAGGCGATGGCCTAATCCGCTAAAACCAATCAACATCGTCAGTACGCCGGAGAGCGCAATCCCCACTGCCAGGCTGGTGGCGATATCGTTGATCGGTGTCCCGCGCGATGCTTCGCCAAGGGTGATAGTTAGGATGGTTCCCCACCACAGGCCCCCCGGCCCTTCCATAATAGCGCGACGATGGCCACAGAACGCCTGAGCGAAGCAGGCCAGTGCGGTAGCAAGAAAAGCATATTGTGTGAGTGTAAGCAGGCTACTTTGCGGCAACTGAAAAGCAGAAAGTAGCGTAGGAGGAACCACAACCGTGTTGCAAAAAATAAAGAAAAACCACTGAAATCCTGATAACAGGCTTTCGCGGCTAACTGCAAAATTGAACATAAACACACCTTAACCGGAGAATGCCCGCCGCAAGGACGGGCATTGCAGGGGCCAGATTACTGCTGATGTTTAAGGATAAATTGACCTTTCGGCGCAACAGGGAAGCCCTGTTCGATGTCGTAAATCACATCACCACGTAAGATGGTTTTCGTGATACGCGCGCCAATGGTACGGCCAACATACGGGCTGACTTTGTGGCGATATTCCAGATCGTCATTGGTAAGAACATAGCTGCTATTCGGCTGAATGAAGACGAAGTCGGCATCTTTTCCTGGGGCGATACGGCCTTTTTGCTGCAGACCGAAAATATCTGCTGCGTTAGTCGCCATTAATTTGCCGAACATTGGCAGAGACATTCCGCGTTTCTGTACCGCTTCATCGAACATCACGTCCATACAGTTTTGCAGACCGGCAATACCGCCCCATGCTTCCATGATGTTGCCGGCTTTCATTTCCGGAGGGCATGGTGAGTGGTCGGAAACCAGGCAGTCGATTTCACCGTTAAACAGTTTTTCCCACATGCCTTTCTGGTTTTCCAGATCGCGGATCGGCGGTGAACACTTCGCCAGAGTACCGATTTCTTCGAACTGATCGGTATCCAGTACAAAGTAATGCGGGCAGGATTCACAAGTAACGTCCTGACCTTCCTGACGTGCACGAGTCACTTCTTCAACGCCTTCCGGGCTGCTGATATGGCAAACGTGCAGACGGCAACCGGCAACTTTCGCCAGATACAGCACGCGGCGAATCGCTTCCACTTCGGTAAATACCGGACGCGAAGCCACATAGTCATGGGCAGTTACGCGACCTTCACGTTTCGCTTCTTCGCCCAGTGCGTCACAGATCAGCGCGTTTTCGCAGTGCACCAGCACCGGCTGCCCCAGTTCGCCCAGCTTCTGCGCACCTTTGAAGAACTGCCAGTCGTTTACATCACGGAAGTCGTTGTCGATACCGCGATCGCCACAGGTCGCAACGAAGCATTTGAAGCCGACAACGCCCACTTCATCCAGCTCATGCAGACGGTCGATGTTGTAAGACACCAGGCCACCGAGTTGTGCCGCATCGATAGTCAGCTTGCCTTTAGCGGCATCGAACTTCAGTTCAATTGAAGCGCGGTCAACCGTTGCAGGCAGCTGGTTGAGCGGCATTTCGATCATGGTGGTGATACCACCTTTTGCCGCTGCGCGAGTACCGGTTTCATAACCTTCCCAGTGGCTACGACCCGGTTCAGAAATATGGGTGTGCGCATCAACCATGCCCGGCGAAACCACCAGACCAGACGCATCCATAACTTCTTTTGCATCGCCCAGATCCTGACCGATAGCAGCAATTTTCCCGCCTTTAACGGCGATATCTACAACGCGAGCTTCGTTTTCTAAAATAACGGTGCCGTTTTTAATGATTAAATCAAAAGACATAACAAACTCCTTGTAAAATACAGATTGGTTTTTAACTCAATGTTCAATATCGGGATTAATTAACCTATGGTTTTTTGCTCTCCTGTTTTTTCTGCTGTTGTACGTTTCTTTAATAAGGCGTAGGCCGCAAAGGCGACGATGACGCCGACAAACCATGAGACACGCGATAACGGTTCCATAAAGGGAATAAACTTACCGCCAAGAGATAAAATAACGGCCACCAGAGTTACTGAAAACGCGGTGAGGTTAAAACCGTTATCGTAATATTTATAATCGCCAGGTGCGGTGTACAGTTCATCAAGATTAATTTGCCCACGCATCACCACAAAATAATGCGCCATCATGACACCAATTACCGGACCAAGCATTCCGCCGATAATATCGAGGAACAGATAAATACTGTCCTGATTTTCCATTAATTTCCACGGGCAGATCAGCAGGCTGATAATACTGGCAATCAGTACGCCGTTTTTATAGGTCAGTTTTGTCGGTGCAATGGCGGCAATCTGATAACCAGCCGGAATAATATTACCAGTGGCGTTAGTGGAGATAGTCGTCATCAGAATAACCAGTACCGCAAAGAACGAGGCAAACAGGCTGTCCCAACGCTGAACAATATCCAGCACGTTCCAGGTATCAGCGCCGTAATGAATACTGGCTCCGGCAATAATACATACCCCGGCGACCGCAAACAGAATATAGGCCACAACTAAACCCAGCGTTTGCCCCAGCGCTTGCTCACGAAACGAGTGGGCGTTTTGCGTAAAGTCGGATGCGCTCACCGCCGGAGCCGCCCAGACCGCAACTACCGCGTTAATCACCACCAGGAACAGGAAGCCACTGTTTTCTGCTTTCTGAATACCGCTCGGAATGTAGTCAAAGATTGGACCGAGCCCGACCAGCGAAATCGCCCAAATCGCCATACCGCCGAAAACGATATAGATGCACGGGTTAAGAATAGCAGTGAATTTATTTAAAACTTTGCCACCGCCAAAACCTATACCAACGTTGACCAGCCAGAAGAGTAAGAAAGTAATTAAGCCCGGTAGAGAAAGGCCTAACAGAGTGAAATCACCACCGAGAGTCAAAAATCCCGGCCAGATTTTGCCAATCAGAATCAAGCAGGCCAGTGACCCCGCGTAACATTGCAGGCCAAACCACATAATGGCAGCAATACCGCCTCTTAATAATCCGGGAAACAGTGCGCCACGTACGCCGTAAGAAGCACGCAGGATCATGGCAAACGGTACGCCGTATTTACTGCCCGCAGCGCCGTTTAATACCATTACCGCGGCAATGAAAAAGGCGCTGAGGATAATTGCCAGCATAATACTAAAGGTAGACAAGCCGAGAATAAAAAAGCCGCCGACCATCACATAATTGGGAACGTTATGAACCGAACCCATCCATAAGGTAAAATAGTTAAATGTTTTCCAGGTCCGCTGGCTTTGCGTTTTCGGCAATAGATCTTCGCTATAGCCGCGTTGCTGGAATAGTTTTCTCTGATGTTCCATAAATCCCTCTTAATTTCACGTATCGAATAACGTTGTTTTAATCTAGCTATGAGGAACAAATAAAATAAAAATATTATTTTTAATACTGAAGCAACATCTTTGGCTGCTTTCTTTTTTAATATTGCTGGCCGATTCATATTCTGATATCGGCCATTTTTATTGCGGGTATCAGGCCAGTTTATGATTCGCCATTAATTCCAGCGCCTGCACTAATGCAGAGTGATCCAACTGGCTGCCACCGTTTGCCGCACAGGTATTAAATAACTCCTGGCAGGTCGCGGTGTTTGGCAGGTTCAGCGCCAGTGTCTTCGCACTTTGCAGTGCCAGGTTGAGATCTTTCTGGTGCAGCGCAATTTTGAAACCTGGATTAAAGGTGCGTTTAATCATGCGCTCACCGTGAACTTCCAGAATACGTGAGGAAGCAAAGCCGCCCATCAGCGCCTTGCGCACACGTACCGGGTCTGCACCGGCTTTCGAAGCAAACAGCAGAGCTTCAGAGACCGCTTCAATATTGAGCGCCACGATAATCTGGTTTGCCACTTTGCAGGTTTGACCGTCGCCGTTACCGCCCACGAGGGTGATATTTTTACCGAGCAGTTCAAACAGCGGTTTCACGCGTTCAAATACCGCTTCGTCACCGCCAACCATAATTGACAACGTCCCTTCACGCGCGCCGATTTCGCCGCCGGAGACTGGCGCATCGAGATAATCACCGCCCAGTTCATTCACCTGACGAGCGAAACGTTTAGTTTCAATCGGGGAAATGGAGCTCATATCAACAATGGTTTTGCCCTTCAGCGAGGCTTTGGTACAACCATTTTCACCGAACAGAACTTCTTCAACCTGTGGTGTATCCGGCACCATAATAAAAATGATGTCCGATGCTTCCGTTACCTGGTGCGCAGTTTCAACACTGACGGCACCCAGTGACAGTAATTCATCAGCAACCGGACCAATGGTTGTGACATGCAGTTGATGACCGGCACGCGCCAGATTAATGGCCATCGGTGTACCCATAATGCCTAAGCCAATAAATCCCAGTTTCATAATTAACCTCTTTTAAATTTTGCTTTTCCTGGATTCAGACAACACGATCCCCTGCCAACTTAGCGGCCTAAAAAAGCATTGCCTGAACAGCGTTACGTTTTAACGGTACGGATCCATCCAGCGTAAACCGGCTTCCGTGGTGGTTTGGGGTTTATATTCACACCCAACCCAACCGTTGTAGTCAGAATTTTCGATTACCTTAAAGAGATAATCATAATTAATTTCTCCGGTCCCCGGTTCGCCGCGATGCGGATTATCAGCAATTTGCAGGTGACCAATTTTATCGGCCCACTGAGTCATGGTGTTGGTTAATTCACCTTCCATCCGCTGCATGTGATAAATGTCATACTGAATTTTCAAATTGCAGCAACCAACATCATCAATCAATTTCAGCGCCTGCCGAGTTCCGGTGAGATGGAAACCAGGAATATCAAAATGGTTAATAGGTTCAATCAGTAATAAAATATCTTCTTTCATCAGCATATTCGCGGCATAACGCAGGTTTTCTACAAGCGTTGCGTGAATCTGTTCACTGCTGAAACCAGCCGGCGTTTTACCGACCAGACAGTTAATTTTTTTATTACCCAGCGCACGGGCATAACGAATCGCTGCTGCTACGCCATCCCGAAACTCTTCTTCACGGCCAGGAATACAGGCAATACCGCGCTCCCCCGCCGCCCAGTCACCCGCCGGTAAATTGTGCAGCGTATGTTCGAGTTTATTACTCGCCAGCACCTGTTTTAATTCTTCAATGTCGTAGTCATAAGGAAACATAAATTCAACGCCGCGAAAACCACACTGCGCAGCTTTCTCAAAACGGGCGAGAAAATCATATTCACCAAATAACATCGATAAATTAGCAGAGAAACGTAACATTATTTATCTCCCTTATTCATAGTGCATGAAGCAGGTTTCAGTCGGTGCATCCGCTGCGTTATCGGCGATATCTTCAAATTCCATGACGTTATCCAGTTCGCTGCCCATCGAAATATTTGTCACACGCTCGAGAATAACTTCCACGACTACCGGTACCCGATATTGCGCCATTAAGGCTTTCGCCTGTTCAAAGGCCGGTGCAATATCTTCCGGTTTGAAGACGCGAATAGCTTTACAACCTAAACCTTCCGCTACTTTTACGTGGTCGACGCCGTAACCGTTCACTTCGCTGGAGTTGATATTCTCGAAAGCGAGTTGCACGCAGTAGTCCATGTCAAAGGCGCGTTGTGACTGACGAATCAGACCGAGATAGGCGTTGTTAACCAGCACATGGATGTACGGAATGTTGAACTGCGCGCCAACGGCTAACTCTTCAATCAGGAACTGGAAGTCGAAGTCACCGGAAATCGCCACCACATTGCGTTTCGGATCAGCGGCACAAACCCCCAGCGCCGCCGGAATCGTCCAGCCTAACGGACCAGCCTGACCACAGTTGATCCAGTGGCGGTCTTTAAAGACATGCAGCATTTGTGCCGCAGCGATTTGTGACAGACCAATGGTGGTGACATAACAAACATCGCGACCAAAGGCTTTGTTCATCTCTTCATACACGCGCTGCGGTTTCACCGGCACGTTGTCGAAGTGGGTTTTGCGCAGCAAAGTGCGTTTGCGCTGCTGGCAGTCGGCGACCCATTCTTTACGACACGGCAGACGACCCGCTTTTTGCATCTCCTGCGCCACTTCAACCAGCAGTGTCAGCGCCGCTTTAGCATCAGAGACAATGCCGAGATCCGGACACAGCACGCGGCCAATTTGCGTCGGCTCAATATCGATATGAACGATTTTGCGCCCTTCGGTGTATTTCTCTACCGAACCGGTATGACGGTTAGCAAAACGGTTACCGATACCAAACACCATGTCGGACGCCAGCAGTGTTGCGTTACCGTAACGATGCGCGGTTTGCAGACCCACCATCCCGGCCATCAGTTCATGATCGTCCGGGATACAGCCCCAGCCCATCAGCGTTGGGATCACCGGAACGCTGGTCAGTTCAGCAAACTGTTGTAACAGTGCAGCTGCGTCAGCATTGATTACCCCGCCCCCGGCAACAATCACCGGACGTTCGGCCTGGATTAACATTTCTACAGCTTTTTCGATCTGCATACGGCTGGCTGCAGGTTTGTAGACCGGCAGCGGTTCGTACATGTCAGGATCAAACTCGATTTCCGCAACCTGAACGTCGAACGGTAAATCCACCAGTACCGGACCCGGACGACCAGAACGCATCAGGTGAAATGCCTGTTGCAGCACGCGAGGCACCAGCGCCGCTTCACGTACTGTAACCGCCATTTTGCTGACCGGTTTAGCAATTGCTTCAATATCTACGGCCTGAAAATCTTCTTTATGCAGACGGGCGCGCGGAGCCTGGCCGGTAATGCACAGAATAGGAATGGAATCAGCAGAAGCAGAATAGAGCGCGGTGATCATGTCCGTGCCCGCAGGACCGGAAGTCCCCAGACATACGCCGATATTCCCTGCCGTTGCGCGGGTATAACCTTCCGCCATGTGCGAAGCACCTTCCACATGACGCGCCAGAATGTGACGAATACCGCCGTGCTTACGCATCGCTGAGTAGAACGGATTGATTGCAGCTCCCGGAACACCGAAGGCGGTGGTGATACCTTCTTTCTCCAGCACATACATTGCCGCGTCAACGGCTCTCATTTTTGCCATTTTATTCCTACCTCTATTAATTGGAAAAATTTTCCAACTTTCAAATTTTGTCAAAAAAACCCGCTCCGCAGAGCGGGATGCGACAGACACTATGGATGTGCTTTCAGTCCCAACGCCGTGCTGATATCGCGGGCGGTGTCTCTGACCAGCTCACCCTGACTGACAAAACGATCTTCTGTCAGTCTTGATGAAGGCCCGGAGATGGAGATAGCGGCAACAACGCTACCGACATCATCGTAAATTGCTGAAGCTATGCAATTCAGACCTACAACATGCTCTTCTTTATCTACGGTATAGCCCAGTTCACGCGCTTGTTCCAGGTCCTTCAGCAAGGTGGGCATATCCACAAGCGTAGTTGGCGTAAACTGCTGCAAACCGGTTTGCAGAATGATGCTCATCAACTCCTCTTCCGCCAGCGGATAAAGCAACGCCTTGCCCGCACCGGAAGCATGCAGCGGCAGACGACTGCCCAGTGGCGCACACATCCTGACCATCGATTTACACTCTAACTGACCAATTAATACTGCTTCATTGCCGTTACGGATCGCGACATTGACCGTTTCGCCGGAAAGTAACATCAGGCGGCGCATAAACGGCCCGGCGACGGAGAGGACATCGCGGTTATGGATGTACGCTGCACCGACGTTAAAGACACCTAATCCTATATGCCACCAGCCTAACTGACTGTCCTGATAGACAAAATCCGCTGCCTGTAAAACCTTCAGCAAGCGAAAGGTCGTGGAGAGCGGCAAATCCAGATTGAGAGAAATATCGCTAACCGACGAACTTCCCCCACTTTTTTCCAGATATTGCAGAATCGCAATTCCCCGCTCTAATGCCTGTGCGCCCTTCTGTGCCACAGGCTCCGCCTGTCCTGGCCTGCCGCGCCGTCTAACTTCCGTCATACCTACGTTAACTCCGACCTACAAGTGAGCATAAACAATGAACAATTAGTTTATCTTATGCAAGTCGGTTGCAGGCGTCACGCAAAACAGAGTTCCTGTTCAGGAATACTTTCAACATCACAGTTGTCACTGCCGCCGCGATCGATGGTCAGAAAATCGGTGACGCGCTGCCAGGCGAAAAGTGGGTGATGCCAGACGTTACGATGGTAATTCACTCCCTGTTCGCCGTTGGTAATAAACGCCCGCAGGGTTGACAGGTCTGGTTTGTCGTCACCTAACGCCACGACCACCACAAACACCTCACCTTTCATCGGGATAAAGGCCTGAGTACCCAGCGGATGACGTTCGAGTTCGTGAATGGTCAGCGGCAGATTCGCCGGTTGCGCGCGGTTAATGCTGATAAGCGTACGGTCTTGCTCAAGAATCTCAACCAGCGCCAAATCGTGGTAACGCTCCACCAGGCCATTGTTAATATGGAAAAAATCCCGTTGCTGCGTTTCGATTACGTCGCCATAAGCACTAAAGGCTTCCTGACTTAACGGTAATACCTGAAGTTTCATCTTTTTGTCCTTGTAACATAATTCCGTTCAACCAGCGCCGACCGGTCAGCTTGGTTTCAATAACAGGCAATCTAAAACCTTAAGAGAACAACATCAATACAAAAGTTGGAATATTTTTCCAAAACTAGATTTAGTCCACAAATTGAACAGGGTTATCATGTAAAAATACTGATAAATCAGAGGATAAGAAAATCACGCAACTTGCGGATTTAAAAGGGGATACCTGAAGATGTTCGATCCAGAAACCTTGCGGACTTTCATTGCGGTTGCTGAAACAGGAAGTTTTTCAAAAGCGGCAGAACGATTATGTAAAACCACGGCGACGATCAGTTATCGCATTAAACTTCTGGAAGAGAATACCGGAGTAGCGCTGTTTTTCCGTACGACTCGCAGCGTGACGTTGACAGCGGCTGGCGAGCATCTACTTTCCCAGGCCAGAGACTGGCTGAGCTGGCTGGAAAGTATGCCAAGCGAGCTGCAACAGGTGAATGATGGCGTGGAACGCCAGGTGAATATTGTCATCAACAACCTGCTCTACACCCCCCAGGCCGTCGCCCAGTTGCTGGCGTGGCTGAATGAACGTTACCCCTTTACCCAGTTTCACATCTCCCGACAAATCTATATGGGCGTCTGGGACTCGCTATTGTACGAAGGTTTTGCGCTGGCTATCGGCGTCACGGGAACTGAGGCGCTGGCAAATACCTTTAGTCTTGATCCCTTAGGATCGGTGCAATGGCGATTTGTCATGGCGGCGGATCATCCGCTGGCGAACGTTGAAGAGCCGCTAACAGAAGCGCAGTTGCGGCGCTTTCCGGCGGTCAATATTGAAGACAGCGCCCGCACCTTAACCAAACGCGTCGCCTGGCGATTGCCAGGGCAAAAAGAGATTATTGTTCCCGATATGGAAACGAAAATCGCCGCCCATCTGGCGGGCGTTGGCATTGGTTTTTTGCCAAAATCACTTTGCCAGTCAATGATCGATAATCAACAACTGGTCAGCCGGGTAATCCCAACGATGCGCCCTCCTTCGCCATTGAGTCTGGCATGGCGCAAATTTGGCAGCGGCAAAGCGGTAGAAGATATTGTGACCTTGTTTACCCAGCGCAGGCCGGAAATCAGCGGATTTTTAGAAATTTTCGGCAACCCACGCAGTTAAAAATCAAGTTTCCTTGCGCGTTGGCGCGTAAAATAGCGCGCAAGCTGATTTGAGGTTCACTTTTAACTATGCAAGAGAGACACACGGAACAGGACTATCGTGCCCTGCTGATTGCTGATACGCCCATTATTGATGTTCGCGCCCCTATCGAGTTTGAGCAAGGCGCAATGCCCGCCGCTATCAATCTGCCGTTAATGAATAACGATGAACGCGCCGCCGTTGGCACCTGCTATAAACAGCAAGGCTCAGACGCGGCGCTGGCGCTGGGGCATAAACTGGTGGCGGGTGAAATTCGTCAGCAGCGTATGGACGCCTGGCGGGCAGCGTGCCTGCAAAATCCGCAAGGTATTCTCTGCTGCGCCCGTGGCGGTCAGCGCTCACATATTGTGCAAAGCTGGTTGCATGCAGCGGGGATTGATTATCCGCTGGTGGAAGGCGGTTATAAGGCACTGCGCCAGACCGCGATTCAGGCGACTATTGAACTGGCACAAAAACCGATAGTGCTGATTGGCGGTTGTACCGGCAGCGGTAAAACGCTGTTAGTGCAGCAACAGCCGAACGGTGTTGATCTGGAAGGGTTGGCGCGTCATCGCGGTTCGGCGTTTGGTCGCACGTTACAACCACAACTTAGCCAGGCGAGTTTTGAAAACCTGCTGGCTGCCGAAATGCTAAAAACCGACGCCCGTCAGAATTTGCGCCTGTGGGTGCTGGAAGACGAAAGCCGGATGATCGGTTCGAATCACCTGCCGGAATGCCTGCGCGAGCGAATGACTCAGGCGGCGATTGCGGTGGTAGAAGATCCGTTTGAGATCCGTCTTGAGCGCCTGAACGAAGAGTATTTCTTGCGTATGCATCATGATTTTACCCACGCGTACGGCGACGAACAGGGCTGGCAGGAATATTGCGAATACCTGCATCACGGACTTTCGGCTATTAAGCGTCGGCTGGGGCTACAGCGCTATAACGAACTGGCTGCAAGGCTGGATGCAGCGCTGACAACGCAACTCACCACCGGCAGCACCGACGGTCATCTGGCCTGGCTGGTGCCGTTACTTGAAGAATATTACGACCCGATGTATCGCTATCAGCTTGAGAAAAAAGCGGAAAAAGTTGTCTTTCGCGGTGAGTGGGCGGAAGTGGCGGAATGGGTTAAGGCGCAGTAATGGGCGGTATTCTGAAACGGCGATTGTCGTGAGAACAGAATGGTTGCACCAGAATACAGATATAAAAAAACCGACATGACAGTCGGTTTTTTTATTTTTTCCGCCCAAGACTTGGTGGTTCCGGGCAGAAATGAAACAGTCCTCATCTAGCAAGTGAATTATAAGTCAGGATGCCTACATATTCAAACAGCTATGTTGGCGATACAATCCCGACGCTAGTAGTGATACTGCCTCAAGGGATTACCGCAGTGCGGAAAAGTACTTTTAAGTCCTGGTCAGGATACAGGTGGTACTGATTCTGGTGCTCTAATTTGGAGAGAGGCAGTCCTCATCTAGCACATGAAGAAAATCATAGTTACAGGTAACGTAAGGGTAAGCTGTGATTGTCTTTCTCCCTTAAGGGAGCAACGGATGAAAACTTTTCTCGATAAAGTTCTCATCGTTCTTAAGGCGCTAATCGCGCTGCTGGAACTGATCCGTCAGTTTATTGAATAACTGAGGAAACGTCGCTAAGGCCGAAGGTTTACCACCTTCGGCCTTTAAAAAAACCGACATGACAGTTGGTTTCATATTTATTGCCAAAATGCACACTGTTCATGCCAGATGCGGCGTAAACGCCTTATCCGGCCTACACAATCTTGCAAAATCAATATATTGCACGCTCTTCGTAGGCCTGATAAGCGTAGCGCATCAGGCAATCTAACACCTGTCATCACCCCGCAAACTGCCTGAACAGCGCCTTACCCTTAACCAGTCTCGCGCCCAGCCAGCCGCCGAAAAGCGACAGCAGCAGCGCACCGCTGCACGGCAGAACAATCCACAATCGCCAGTCTGGCTCCCACGGAAAATCAAACACTTTCGCCTGCAACACTGCCAGTGCCGTTTCCGCACCAATTGCGGCCACCAGGCCGGAAACAAACCCAAGCATGGCGAACTCACACCACAACGTGGTACGCAGCAGTTTTTTCCCCGCACCGAGTGTGCGCCACACCACCAGCTCCTGATGACGCTGACGCATTCCCACCTGCACCTGTGCCAGCAACAGCAACATACCGCAGGCGGTGACCAGCACCACCATCACCTCCAGCGCCCGACTTACCTGCTCCAGCACCTGGCCGACCTGTTTTAAAATCGCGCCAATGTCTAACAGGCTAATGGTCGGGAACTGGCGGTTGAGTTGCGTCAACATGCCGTTGCCATTCTCCCAGCGGAAACTGGTAAGCCAGCTCTGCGGTTGCCCGTCTAATGCCCCTTCAGGGAAAATAAAATAGAAATTAGGCCGCAGACTTTCCCAGTCCACTTTGCGCAGGCTGGTCACTTTAGCGCGGAACTCCTGGGTATCGCCCATAAAAGTCACGGTATCGCCGAGGGCAACGTTTAAGCGTTTCGCCAGCCCCTCTTCCATCGACACTTCATCGGCTTTTGGCGGCCAGTTACCGGCGACAATCGGATTATGATCGGGCCGCGTATTTTGCCAGGTAAGATTGAGTTCGCGATTGAGCGCCTCATCTTCATTGCCTTCTGTCGGCTTGCCGTTAATCGCCGTCAGTCTCGCCCGCACCACCGGATAAAACGATTCCGGGACTATCTGATGTTCCGCGAGGAACGCTTTTAGCGGTGCTACCTGTTCTGTGGCGATGTTGATTAAAAAGTAGTTCGGGCTTTCTGGCGGTAACTGCTGCTGCCAGCGGTCGAGCAGATCGCCACGCAGCACCAGTAGCAGTGCCAGCAGCATAAAGGAGAGCGAAAATGCCGAAAGCTGGCTTAACGTTGACCACGGCTGACGTAACAGGCGGCTAACCGCCAGGCGCAGAGGCAGCGATTTCAGCGTCATGCGGCGAAGTACATTCAGCAGCATCCAGCCCAGCACACCGCACAGCAAAGCCAGTACTACCGCGCCCGCCAGCACCGCCCAAAGCAGCATGCTGCCACCCATTAATCCGGCGAGCAGCAGCACAACCACCACACTGACAATCGGCAGATAAAACTTCAGCGGCCAGACGTTCGCAACCACATCATTACGTAATACGCGTAAAGGCTGCGTTGCCAGCAACAAGCGGTATGGTCGTAGCCCCACCAGCAGCGAGATGACCGTCATGGTGCCGAGCGCCCACAGCCATGGCCAGAGGCTGGCTGGCGGTAGTGCAGCAGGCAGAACGGGCTTGAGCAGCACCATCAACACGTTTTCGAACAACAGGCCTATCGCCCCACCGGTAACGGCTGAAAGCGCCAGCACCATCAACCACTGACCGACGATTAGCTTACGCAGTTGCGCTCGCCCTGCCCCCAGCGTTTTGAGGATCGCCACCAGATCGTAGCGACTGCGACAGTAATGATTCATCGCCACCGCCACCGCTGCCACTGCCAGCAGCAAGGTCAGAAGCGCCGAAAGCAGCAGGAACTGCTGCGAGCGTTCCATCGATCGCCCCAGCGCGCCTTCGTCCTGTTCCAGACCGTACCAGCGTTGTTCGGGTTTAAGCTGAGGTAACAACCATTTCTCATAGCTGTCGAGCTGGTTCTCGCTGCCGCCGAATTTATAGCGCCAGGTGACCCGACTCCCCGGCTGCACGGCTCCGGTTTTATCGACATCCGCCAGATTCATCATCAGACGCGGAGCCATCTGGAAGGGGTTAAAACCGGAATCCGGTTCCTGAATCACTTCTCCGGCAATCCGCAAGGTGGCATCGCCCACGTCAATGGTGTCGCCCGTTTTCAGGTTAAGCAGTGCCATCAGGCGTGGGGCCAGCAATACGCTGCCCGCCTGCGGTTTCAGGCCAGGGGGATTGGTTTGCAGATCGCCATACATCGGGTAGATATCATCCACCGCTTTGACGTTCGCCAGCTGCGGTGTGTCGCCTGCAAATGTCATGGTGGCGAAAGTCAGCTGCTTGCCGACTTTCAGGCCGCGCTTTTGCGCTTCCTCCAGCCATGCTTGCGGCACTTCGCGCGAACTGCGCAACGCCCGATCGCCCGCCATAAACTCCCGGCTTTGTTGGCTTAAGCCCTTCTCCATGCGATCGCTGATATTGCCCAGCGCCAGCACGCAGGCCACCGCCAAGCTTAGCGCCAGCCAGACAATTAATAGCGACGGCAAACGCCATTCGCGCCAGAACCAACGTGCAATCATGCTTCCTCCTGCAACTGCCCGTTCACCAGCCGTAAGCAGCGGTCGCAGCGTGCCGCCAGTTGCAGGTCGTGGGTCACCATAATCAACGTGGTGCCATGCTCACGGTTGAGGGAAAACAGCAAGTCGGCAATTTTATCGCCCGTCTGGCGGTCAAGGTTACCGGTGGGTTCGTCGGCAAACAGCACATCAGGTCGACCGTTAAAGGCTCGTGCCAGCGCCACTCGTTGCTGTTCACCGCCGGAAAGCTGTGCCGGAAGATGATCCAGACGTTTACCCAGCCCTAACTGTTCGAGCAACGCTTTCGCTCCGTTACGACTTTCCGCGCTACTCTCACCGCGCAGCAGCGCCGGAAGCTCGACGTTTTCCAGCGCGTTAAGGGTAGGAATTAACATAAATGACTGAAAAACAAAGCCGACGTGCTTCGCGCGCAACTTTGCCCGCGCTTCTTCGTCCATATTATGTAGCGGTTGTCCCACCAGACTCACTTCGCCACTGCTGCCGTCATCCAGCCCGGCGAGGATCGCCAGCAAGGTTGACTTACCCGATCCCGACTCGCCCACCAGTGCGATGGTCTCGCCACGTTTGACAACCAGCTCAACTCCGGTGAGGATGGAGAGTTCATGCTCCCCCTGACCGACGGACTTCTTAAGATGATGAACTTCAACAATGTTTTCCGCTGGCATTTGCCCTTCCTGTTCCTGGTCCTGTTAACCTTCCGTGCCGCCGCAGCGGACACGTTATTGATTCTGGGTGATAGCCTGAGCGCCGGGTATCGAATGTCTGCCAGCGCGGCCTGGCCTGCCTTGTTGAATGATAAGTGGCAGAGTAAAACGTCGGTAGTCAATGCCAGCATCAGCGGCGACACCTCGCAACAAGGGCTGGCGCGCCTTCCGGCTCTGCTGAAACAGCATCAGCCGCGTTGGGTGCTGGTTGAACTGGGCGGCAATGACGGTTTGCGTGGTTTTCAGCCACAGCAAACCGAGCAAACGCTGCGCCAGATTTTGCAGGATGTCAAAGCCGCCAACGCTGAACCATTGTTAATGCAAATACGTCTGCCTGCAAACTATGGTCGCCGTTATAATGAAGCCTTTAGCGCCATTTACCCCAAACTCGCCAAAGAGTTTGATGTTCCGCTGCTGCCCTTTTTTATGGAAGAGGTCTACCTCAAGCCACAATGGATGCAGGATGACGGTATTCATCCCAACCGCGACGCCCAGCCGTTTATTGCCGACTGGATGGCGAAGCAGTTGCAGCCTTTAGTAAATCATGACTCATAAAGCAACGGAGATCCTGACAGGTAAAGTTATGCAAAAATCGGTCTTAATTACCGGATGTTCCAGTGGAATTGGCCTGGAAAGCGCGCTCGAATTAAAACGCCAGGGTTTTCATGTGCTGGCAGGTTGCCGGAAACCGGATGATGTTGAGCGCATGAACAGCATGGGATTTACCGGCGTGTTGATCGATCTGGATTCACCAGAAAGTGTTGATCGCGCAGCCGACGAGGTGATCGCCCTGACCGATAATTGTCTGTATGGGATCTTTAACAATGCCGGATTCGGCATGTATGGCCCCCTTTCCACCATCAGCCGTGCGCAGATGGAACAGCAGTTTTCCGCCAACTTTTTCGGCGCACACCAGCTCACCATGCGCCTGTTACCCGCGATGTTACCGCACGGTGAAGGGCGTATTGTGATGACATCATCGGTGATGGGATTAATCTCCACGCCGGGTCGTGGCGCTTACGCGGCCAGTAAATATGCGCTGGAGGCGTGGTCAGACGCGCTGCGCATGGAGCTACGCCACAGCGGAATTAAAGTCAGCCTGATCGAACCCGGTCCCATTCGTACTCGCTTCACCGACAACGTCAACCAGACGCAAAGTGATAAACCAGTCGAAAATCCCGGCATCGCCGCCCGCTTTACGTTGGGACCGGAAGCGGTGGTGGACAAAGTACGCCATGCTTTTATTAGCGAGAAGCCGAAGATGCGCTATCCGGTAACGCTGGTGACCTGGGCAGTAATGGTGCTTAAGCGCCTGCTGCCGGGGCGCGTGATGGACAAAATATTGCAGGGGTGAGTTGAAGCGCGCGCTTAAGCCCCCATGTCAAAGAAAATATCGACAACAGAGAGCGACTCCATGTCCGTAGAAAATATTGTCAACATTAACGAATCTAACCTGCAACAGGTTCTTGAACAGTCGATGACCACTCCGGTGCTGTTCTATTTTTGGTCTGAACGTAGCCAGCACTGTTTGCAGTTAACCCCAATTCTGGAAAGCCTCGCGGCGCAGTACAACGGGCAATTTATTCTGGCGAAGCTGGACTGCGACGCGGAGCAGATGATTGCCGCGCAGTTTGGTCTGCGTGCGATTCCGACCGTGTATCTGTTCCAGAACGGGCAACCGGTAGATGGCTTCCAGGGGCCGCAACCGGAAGAGGCGATCCGCGCCCTGCTGGATAAAGTGCTGCCGCGCGAAGAAGAGCTGAAAGCGCAGCAGGCAATGCAACTGATGCAGGAAGGCAATTACACCGATGCCCTGCCATTGCTGAAAGACGCCTGGCAGTTGTCGAATCAGAACGGGGAGATCGGCCTGCTGCTGGCAGAAACGCTGATTGCGCTGAACCGTTCTGAAGATGCGGAAGCGGTGCTGAAAACCATTCCGTTACAGGATCAGGACACCCGCTACCAGGGGCTGGTGGCGCAAATCGAACTGCTGAAGCAGGCGGCTGATACGCCGGAAATTCAACAGTTGCAACAGCAGGTGGCGGAGAATCCAGAAGATGCCGCACTGGCGACGCAACTGGCACTGCAACTGCATCAGGTTGGGCGCAATGAAGAGGCGCTGGAGTTGCTGTTCGGGCATCTGCGTAAAGATCTCACCGCCGCAGACGGTCAGACGCGTAAAACGTTCCAGGAGATCCTCGCTGCGCTGGGTACGGGTGATGCACTGGCGTCGAAGTATCGCCGCCAGCTGTATGCATTGTTGTATTGATATTCCGTTGATCGGCACATGAACCACAACGCCGGATGCGATGCTGCGCATCCGGCATCGCATCATTTCTTCTTCAATTGCGTCACCACCAACTGGTGGCGCGAATTATAAAACTTACGATAGGTTAAATAGCAGGCAATAATGGTCGACAAGCTGGCGGTTGAGAGCAGCATAAAAGTTACCATAATCTGATATTTAATCGCCTTCACCGGATCAATCCCGGCAAATATCAGCCCGGACATCATTCCTGGTAAACTCACTAAGCCAACCGTTTTTGCTGAATCGACCGTCGGAATTAAAGCCGCGCGAATACTGTCGCGAATCAATATCGCTGAAGCCTGCTTCGGCGTCGCGCCAAGACTCAGTTTCTCCTGAATCTGTTGCTGTTCGCTAATGACCCGTTGCCCTAAATTGTTGTAACACAACCCCACCGCTACCATGGCGTTACCGGCTATCATCCCGGCGATAGGGATCACCTGCATCGGGATAAATTCAATCGACCCTGAGAGAATCAGCACCGCCAGGGTAATTCCCGCCCCGACCGTAATGGCAATAAACGATGAGATAAAAGCTTTAGCAATATATTTACTGCGTTTTTGCGCGTTCCACGCCGCATTAAAGCAGATAAATAACACCATCAATAATGTCAGGCTGGCATCATCCACGCTGAAAATATACTTCAGCACATAGCCGACAATAATCAGCTGAATTATCGCGCGCCCGACGCTCCAGAGAATATCTTTCTCCAGCGCCAGTTTTTCTTTATGGCTAATTAAGATTGCCACCACCACCAGCATTAATGCCAGTGCTAATGATTCGTTAGTAATATTATGCGAGTTCATAGCGTGCTTCCTGCATTTCTCCGGCATGCGGTTGCAGTGTAATCACTTTATCCGCATGATTAATTTCGTCTTTATCGTGTGTCACCCACAGCACGGCAATATTTTGCTCGCGCACATAACGATGGATCATCTCATTAACGTTATGTTTATTACTTTCATCCAGCGCACTGGTGATTTCATCCAGCAATAAAACCTTCGGCATAAATTGCAGGTTACGAATCAGTGAGATGCGTTGTTTTTCACCACCAGATAGCTCGGCGATATTTTTCGTCAAAATGCTGTCCGGCAAAGCGAAGCGTTCGAGAAAATCGAGAAAAATGGCCGGGTCAGGCTGCTGGTTACGGATCTGCCAGGGAAAAATCAGGTTATCGTATACCGTATCGCCAAACAGCGTCGGCGTCTGGGCGCAGTAAGAAACTTGCTGGCGGTAGATTTCTGGCTTTAGTGTGCTGACATCCTCCCCTTCAAACAGTAACGTTCCGCTGGTTGGGCTGATCAATGAAGCAACTATTTTTAGCAGCGTACTTTTGCCACAACCAGAAGGACCGGTAATTAACTTAAATTCGCCAGCACGCAGCGAAAAATTGATGTTATTAAGAATCTTCGTATCACCCGCCAGATATCCTACGTTTTGTAGCTGAAGCAAAGGACTATTTTCCTGCATCGCTGTTCCCTTTTTCTGATTTTTACTAAAAACAGTTTATCCTTCGCAGGAATAAGGGGGAACTCTCTTTCAGTAATCAGGTATAATTTGTTTAATCAAGCAGCAATTTTGCTGATTATGGACGGTACAACAGGAGGTTTTTCCGATGCTTATCTTTATCCCGATTCTCATTTTTGTCGCGCTGGTCATTGTCGGCGCGGGCGTCAAAATCGTGCCGCAGGGCTATCAATGGACGGTAGAACGTTTTGGTCGCTATACCAAAACGTTACAGCCGGGGCTCAGTCTGGTGGTGCCGTTTATGGATCGCATTGGTCGCAAGATCAATATGATGGAGCAAGTGCTCGATATCCCTTCCCAGGAAGTTATCTCGAAAGATAACGCCAACGTTACCATCGACGCAGTCTGTTTTATTCAGGTGATTGACGCGCCACGCGCGGCTTATGAAGTCAGCAATCTGGAGCTGGCGATCATCAACCTGACCATGACTAACATCCGTACCGTGCTGGGTTCAATGGAACTTGACGAAATGCTCTCTCAGCGCGACAGCATCAACTCACGCCTGCTGCGTATTGTCGATGAGGCCACCAACCCGTGGGGGATTAAAGTCACCCGTATTGAAATTCGCGACGTGCGCCCACCGGCAGAGCTTATCTCTTCAATGAACGCGCAGATGAAAGCGGAACGTACCAAACGCGCTTACATTCTTGAAGCGGAAGGGATCCGTCAGGCGGAAATCCTCAAAGCCGAAGGTGAAAAACAGTCGCAAATCCTGAAAGCGGAAGGCGAACGTCAGTCGGCGTTTTTACAGGCTGAAGCGCGTGAACGTTCCGCTGAAGCAGAAGCCCGCGCCACCAAAATGGTGTCTGAAGCCATTGCCTCCGGCGATATTCAGGCGGTGAACTACTTCGTAGCGCAGAAATACACCGAAGCGTTACAGCAGATCGGTTCGTCCAGTAACAGCAAAGTGGTGATGATGCCATTAGAGGCCAGCAGCCTGATGGGGTCGATTGCCGGGATTGCCGAGCTGGTGAAAGACAGCGCCAACAAACGGACTCAGCCATGATGGAGTTAATGGTCGTTCATCCACATATTTTCTGGCTCAGTCTCGGCGGTTTGCTGCTGGCAGCCGAGATGCTGGGCGGAAATGGTTATTTGTTGTGGAGCGGCGTGGCAGCGGTGATTACCGGCCTGGTGGTCTGGCTGGTGCCGCTGGGTTGGGAGTGGCAAGGGGTGATGTTTGCCGTCCTGACGCTGCTCGCCGCCTGGCTGTGGTGGAAATGGTTGTCGCGGCGGGTGCGCGAACAAAAGCACAGCGACAGTCATTTAAACCAGCGCGGGCAGCAGCTGATTGGCCGACGTTTTGTGCTGGAATCTCCGCTGGTCAACGGGCGCGGTCATATGCGCGTCGGTGACAGTTCATGGCCTGTCAGCGCCAGCGAGGATCTCGGCGCAGGTACGCATGTTGAAGTCATTGCGATAGAAGGGATAACGCTGATCATCCGTGCGGTCATCGCCTGATGCGACGCTGACGCGTCTTATCATGCCTACAAAATATGCCCGAATCGTAGGCCAGATAAGGCGCTTGCGCCGCATCCGGCAGTCGTGCACCGAAGCCTGATGCGAGGCGGGCGCGTATTATCATGCCTGGAAGTCTGCGCCCGAATCGTAGGCCGGATAAGGCGTTTACGCCGCATCCGGCGGTTATGCGCCGATGCCTGATGCGACGCTGACGCGTATTATCATGCCTACTAACACTGCCAGTCTGTGCGCATCCGGCATGTGGGCGGGTAATGACAATTTACTCTTCTGTGGTTTTACCCATACCTTTTTGGTCTTCATCCGGATAGTGTTTTTTTAGATATTCCAGGACGTTTTTATTGACCTTGTGTTGGGTATACACCCACCCTTTCCAGTAATCAGGCTGGTCCAGGTAAACTTCTGGCGGAATGGTGAAATCAGAAAGCGTTAACCATTCGGCTAACAGATCGGGGTTTCGTTTCTGTATCAACTGCAACAGCATAATCAGCGACATGGCAGAGGCAGGAGCCGTACTATCGCCGCTTAAATACTTCCACACTGTCGACCGGTTCGAACGAAAAAGGATCGGTAGCAATGCCCGGTCCAGATTCATTTCATTAAAAATCTTCTCAAATTCATTCATTTAAATTTTCCTGCCTGGCGTAAACCTCTTAAAAATTGAGATTTATCAAAGAAACGCATTTTAGCACACATCAGGAACCGCTTCACGTTTAGTCCAGAAACAGAATTTATTTCGCTTATCAAAACAAGTCTTTACTCTTTCTTACATTGAAAGAGCACGAAATGATTTCCTTTTTTATTTATATAAGAAACCATTTTTGTTTCTTATTAATGGTGTTTACGCTTACACCAGACAAAAATGCGCTTTACATCACACAAATGGCGGCGTAGATTTCGATTAAATTGCAACGCAGATTAATTCTTATAACAACGTTTTATGTTGCTTATAGAAACAAATATGTGACTTACTTTGGACGAGAAAAAATACATGAATACTGTAAAGTTGTCTTTACTGGCTGTCGTTGTTGCTACCGCAGTAAGTCCATCTGCGTTTGCGGGTGATACTGTTGAGGCGGCAGCGACAGAATTAGCGGCAATCCAGCCAGGAATGTCGCAAGTGGAAATTGATCAGAAAATTGGTCGATTTTTAGAAAGGACAGGAAATAGCGCAGCCGCACAAAATTATCTGATTGCGCATGATCACCAGACAACGACGCCTCAGGAAAATACAACTGCTTCTCCCGTACAGCCCGCCAGTACGCTGAACCCGATAACCAATCAAGCGCAGACCGTCCGCGACAACGGGCAGGACACCGCCATTCAGGACGCGCAACATGCCGCCAACTGGGCGTCGCAAAAAGCTGATGATGCGCACCATGCCATTATGGTGGCGCAGACGGATATTGATGCCAATAAAGCCGCCATCACCGACACCCGCAATGATGTCTCCGCAGTGCAGTCAGACGTCACCAACATAAAAGCCGATGTCGCACATGCTCAGTCAACGGCTGACCATGCCAACGCTAACGCCAACACCGCTCTGATGAACGGCGTCAAACTTTCCGGTGCTGTGACAGAAAACAAAAACAATATCGAACAGAACCGCAGCGATATTGCTGACCAGCAGAAACGGCTGGCATCAAACGAGCACAAACAGACCGTCCGCGACAACGAGCAGGACACCGCCATTCAGGACGCACAACATGCCGCCAACTGGGCTTCACTGAAAGCTGATGACGCGCAGCACGCCATCACGGTGGCGCAGACGGATATTGATGCCAATAAAGCCGCCATCGCCGACACCCGTAATGATGTCTCCGCAGTGCAGTCAGACGTCACCAACATAAAAGGCGATGTCACACATGCCCAGTCAACGGCTGACCATGCTAACGCTAACGCCAACACCGCTCTGATTAACGGCGTCAAACTTTCCGGTGCTGTGACAGAAAACAAAAATAATATCGAACAGAACCGCAGCGATATTGCTGACCAACAGCAACAACTCGACGAAACCCGGAAATCCGTTGCCGCCACCGGGGATGTGCAGACTGCCGCCCGATATCAGAGCATGATTGACGCCAGACAGACAGCCGCTGCCAATGCGCAACAGGAACAAGCGGACACCCAGCAGCAACAAATGGACGATCAGCAGAAACAAATCGACGCGACGCAAAAAACGGTTTCCGCACTTGGCGATGCCCAGACCAACGCACATTATCAAGAGATGGTTAACGCCGGACTGAAAGCACAAAATGATGCGAATGCGCGTACTGCAGCAGAACAAAAACAAAAAATAGATACTCTGGCGACTAACCAGGCAACGCAACAGCATATCGATAGTGTGCAGTACGGGGAACAAATTCAGCGTCTGGCGCAAGACTCAACGCAAACGCATGAACAAATTGACAGCCTGACACAAGACGTAACCCAAACGCATCAGCAGTTAAGCAACACGCAAAAACGAGTAGCGGATAATAGCCAACAGATTACTACGCTCAATAACCATTTCAGTTCGCTGAAAAACGAAGTTGAGGATAATCGTAAAGAAGCCAATGCGGGAACTGCATCTGCCATCGCTATCGCCTCACAACCACAGGTGAAAACCGGTGACTTGATGATGGTGTCAGCGGGAGCGGGAACCTTCAACGGTGAATCTGCGGTGTCTGTAGGAACATCTTTTAATGCCGGAACGCATACCGTGATTAAAGCCGGTGTCTCTGCGGATACACAATCTGATTTCGGCGCGGGTGTCGGCGTGGGATATTCGTTCTAATATTTCAATCCTCAATATAAATAAGAGCAAGGAAGCTTGCCGGTTTTCACCTCTTCATTAATTTGTACATTATTTAAGGTTAACAATGATGAATAGCTCCATTAAATCCTTTTCCCTGCTGGCGGTTATATTACTGGCTGGCTGTAGTTCACCCACTTCCCGCATCGCAGATTGCCAGGCGCAGGGCGTCAGCCATGACACCTGTTATCTCGCAGAACAGCAGCGCCAGACGGCTATTTTAAGTGCTTCCGAGGCACAGGCATTTAAAAATGCAGAAGCCGCACAACACGCCCAGGCGGCAAAGAAAGCCATTTATAAAGGATTTGGCGTCACCTTCAGAATGAGCAGTAAGAACTTTGCTTATCTCAATGATTCATTATGTGCCATAGATGAGGATAATGCCGATGCCACGGTTTATCAGTCGGGTCTGTATAACGTCATTGTTTATCATCACACAGGAAAAATCGCCTTAATGAAAGAAGGCCAGTTTGTGGGCTATTTAAAATGAAGGAGCAAAGGAAAATACCCCTGACGCATATTATGATTATCGGTGCGTTTATTTTTGCCTTCTTGCAAGTGGTGTTATTAGCCTCCCTGGTTCACGCTGTGAATGTTAACAATGAAATCCAGGAAGGCTTATTTCAATCGGGGCGCATAATGGTAGAAAGTTTGCAGCATATTCTTTCGGTGCAAACGGGGATTAATGGGTAAGGATACCGTTACCATTTCCAGAGCAATAGTCACCAGCGTAATTTTCTGGCACAGTTCAGGGTTCTGAATATTCGGCTAAGGAGTGGCCATGCTTTTTCCCTTTCGAAAACCTGAAGTACGTCTGCTGAAAAATACCGCTGCGGGCGTCATTTTTTCGGTGAAGTCCGGTAAAGGATTTCTGCGTCAATGTGTGCTTTACGATCCGCACCCTTATGGGCTTATCCGTTCACTCTGCTGGCAGGATGTCCCGGTAATACGTTTCTGGTCCGAGGCCGGCTGCCCCACCTGCGCGGAATTTGTCTACAGCGGTTTTGCGGATGATGAACAGGGAGCCGCCCGGTTTTTGTCTGCTCTCGAAAACTGGAATCGCCCATGGTCTGGCTTTACGGACGCTTTTGCCGCGCTTACACCGCTGTTCTCATGCCTTGCTGATGGCTATTATCTGCTGGAAGATCGTGAACTTTACCCGACGGATGGCAATGGGCATTTCTTTTGGGCGGCAACGGACCATAGCGCCAGTAATCCGGCAACCGTTGCCGTCTGGGATCCTGAATATTGCTATTTCTGTAACACCGCCCCCTGTTTTCTTCTTCCTGGACAGCCGCCATCACATTTTAATCCTGAGCGTGTGACGTTTTATCGCGATAAACCGGACGCCCGCGCTTTGGCCTGGTATCTCCCTGATTCCTATCTCTGCGTTCTGCTCGACGGGCACCATAAGGCCACTGCTGCCGCACTGGAAGGGCGACCGCTCAAAACACTGGTACTCAGCACGGCAACCCGTTTTAATGATGAGCAACAAACCCTGGTATTTCCGGGCGGAGAATGTCTGCACAAAACAGAGCTACTGTGCCACGTTCCCAAACTCACTGAGTGGAAAACATTACCGTCCGGCGCATGGGAGAGTTTCGGCCCTGATAAGCACATCAGCCCATCCGAAACCTGGTCAGAAGAGTTGCAGCAGAGCGTCAGCCGGTACCCTTCACTGGATCAAGCCTGGCAAATTGTTGAGGCCGGGAATTTGAGCGAAACTCGTATTAAGAGCATGATCCAACAAGGTTTGGGGGAGGATGAAAAGGCTGATGTAATTTTGCAGGCGCTGTTTTTCACACACTCGCCGCTTTTTATTGACTTTGCCCGATTCGTTATCAGCTATCCGGCATACGTCAGTTATCGCCCCCTCACCTTCCGGTTGATGGCGCAAAACCGAACGCCGCAAGCAGATGCTTTTTTTCTGGATTTTGCCATCAATGATGACGGCGAACGTCCGGAGTTGACGAAAATAATGGACGACTATTTTCGCAAGCGTTAATCACCCCGCCCGATGATGACAGCAGCCGGAGAGATTTTCGATAATCGGGCAGTCGGCGCTGTCATCACCGGGGCAGGCATTCGCCAGCGCCAGTAGCTGGTTGCGCATAGATTGCAGTTCTTCGATATGCCGTTCAATCTCCGCCACCTTCTCCAGCGTGCGACGTTTGACGTCGGCACTGTGACGCTGCGGGTCGTTAAACAGATTCACCAGCTCGCCGCTCTCTTCCAGGTTAAAGCCCACCTGGCGCGCCTGGCGCAGTAAGGTCAATTCGTTGAGATGCTGCTGCGTGTAGGTTCGATAACCATTTTCGCTGCGCATCGGCGGCGTCACCAGCCCCTTCTCTTCATAGAAGCGAATGGCTTTGCTGGTCAGGCCGGTAATTTTTGCTACATCGCTAATGTTCATCGTTCGCGCAACGCCTCCTGTGCTTTGTTAAAGGGTTTCAACAGATAATCCAGCACGCTTTTTTTGCCGGTGCGGATATCGACCGTCGCCACCATACCGGGGAATATCGGAAACTGCTGTTTGCTTTTGTTTTCCAGATGGTTGCTGAAAGTGCGAATGTACACCCGATAGTAATAAACATCGCGCCGCACTTCATCCTGCACGGTGTCTGGTGATATCACCGCTACTTCTCCCGGCAGACCGCCGTAGATGGAGTAATCGTAGGCAGTTATTTTCACCAGCGATTTTTGCCCCGGATGGATAAACGCCACATCGCGCGGGGAGATTTTTGCCTCAATCAGCAGTTGCTCATCCAGCGGCACGATGGTCATCAGTTTACCACCGGGGGCGATGACGCCGCCAACCGTGGTGACGTCAATATCCTGAACAATGCCACGAACTGGCGCAGTAAAGTTGAGCCTGGTGAGGGAGTCTTCACGCCCACGGATCACCGAACGCTGGGTTTCCACTTCCGCATTGGCTTTCGCTAACTCTTCCCGCGCCTGAACGTAGTATTGCGTGCGCACGTCGCTGAGTTTGTTTTCCAGTTCATTGGCCTGGCGTTGCAGGCGCAGCACTTCGACGCTGCTCGCCGCCCCCTGTTTCACCAGCGGCTGGGTCATCGCCAGTTCACGGTTGACCAGGCTAATCCCCTGCGTCAGCCCGGTGGTGGCTTTGTTCAACCCGTCGCGGCGAGTGTTGTACAACGCCGTTTCCGACTCGATAAGTTCGGGGAATTTATTCAGTTCGTCAGGGAAGACCAACGGTTTATTGCTCACTTCCGCCCGCAGCCGCGCCGAGGTTGCCAGCGCCGCGTACAGCCGCGACATCGCTTCCTGGACGTCGGATTCAGTTTTGGTGCGGTTAAGCTGCGCCAGCGGCTGGCCCTGTTCGACAATATCGCCAACTTTCACGTTCAGATGATACAGAATTCCGCCTTCCAGCGACTGCACCACCTGTTCGCGCCCGGAGGGTTCTACCGTGCCGCTGCCGGTGGTGACTTCATCAAGCTGGAAGTACCACGCCCAGCCGAGAAAACAGAGCAGCATTACAGCGGTAACGCGTACCGCCAGCGCCGAACGCGGCAAGCGGGGTTCAGTCAGGCCACGGTTATATTGCAGTTGTCCGTTCATGCGGCAGACCCCTTATTCTTCTCCTGCAACACCACCCGTCGCGTCGTGGGTTCGCCCTGTTCACGCAAAATGGCCTCTTTCGCGCCATCCATCACAATCCGCCCCTGATCCATAACAATGATGCGGTCCACCAGTTGCAGCATCGCCGTGCGGTGAGTGGCGATAATCAGCGTGCGATGCCCAATCCACTGTTTCAGTTGTTCGATTAAATACGCTTCTGCCATTTCGTCCAGCGAGGCGCTGGGTTCATCGAGCAGCACGATATTGGGTTGAGAGATGAGTAGCCGCGCCAGCAGCAGCGTTTGCCGCTGACCACCAGAGAGGCCAAATCCCCCTTCCTGAATCATGTAGTTGAGGCCGTTTTTCTGCTTCTGCACAAAGGGCAGCGCTCCGCTGAGGGTTAACGCGCGTTCGATATCTTCATCGCTGGCTTCCGGCATCCCCATGGTGAGGTTTTCCCGCAGCGAACCAAAGAACAGTCGCCCGGTCTGGCTGAGTAGCCCCATGTCTCGCCGCAGATCTGCCGGATCAAGCTGCCCGATACTGATGTTATCCAGCAACACCTGCCCCTGCTGGGCGATACGCATTCCGGCGAGCATTTGCAGTAGCGTCGATTTACCCGCGCCGTTGCGCCCGAGAATGGCGATTTTCTCTCCGGCCTGAATGTGGAGTTTGCCGATCGCCACATCGGCAATCTTCTCTTCTTCGTCGTAATAAAAGATAGCGTTGCTGAACTGATAATTACCGTGCAGCACCGCTTTATGCACCAGTTTGCCGTGCTCCGGCTGATCCACCGGGCGCTTCATCAGTTCATCCAGGCCGTTACGCGCCACCTTTGCCTGCTGCCAGCGCGAGAGCACGCCGGATATCTGCGACAGCGGCGCGATGGTGCGCGAAGCCAGGATCGTCGTCCCGACCAGCGCGCCGGTGGTCATGTCGCCGTTCATCACCATAAAGCAGCCCACCAACAGCACCACGACGTAGACGATGGATTGCACTTCCTGGGTCCAGGTGAGCAGTAGCCCGGTGAGAAAACGTTGCTTCATGCTGATGGACGAGGCCACATCGTTGGTGTGATTCCACTGATTCTGGAAACGCTGTTCGGCGCGCAGCAGTTTAATATCTTCAATCGACTGCACGGCTTCGACAAGCGTAGCGTTACGTACCGCCGACTCGCGCATCCCTTCGTTCGCCAGCCGCGCCAGAGGGCGTTGCACCAGCAGGCCGGGGATCACCAATAACGGCAGCGCCAGCAAAACCACCAGCACCAGCCAGCCGCCGATCATCCACAAAATAAAGACAAACAGCAGGAAGAACGGCAGATCCGCCACCGCGCCGATGGTGGTGGAAGTAATCAGCTCCCGCACCGATTCCAGCTCGCGGATCTGCGAGATAAACGATCCGGTGGATTTCGATCGCACGTTGTTTTTCAGCCGTAGCGCATGACCAAAAACGCGATCCGAAATACGCAGGTCTGCCCGCTTGCCGATCACATCGGAAAGGTGCGTGCGCACCATGCGCATACAGAACTCAAACAGGATCGCCATCATCACCCCGGCGAAAAGCACCCATAACGTCGGGTACGATTGCGCCGGAACCACCCGATCGTAAACCTGCATCGAGAAAATCATCGCCGCCAGCGCCAGCACGTTCGCCACCAGTGACGCCAGCATAATATCGCCGTAGCGCCGCCAGTCTTTTAGCGAAAGACTCCAGAACCAGTTCGCCTGATACGGGCGAATATAGTCATCTACCCGCGCGTCAGGGATGGCGCTGAGCGGGCGCAGTAGCGCCAGTTCAACGATTTTATCCTCGACATCCGCGACGTTAAGCGTGGTTTCCAGCCCTTCGTCACCGCTGAACTGAACGCTGATATTGTCATGATTGTCGCGACGGGTGATCACGCCAATCTGCTGATTATCAAACACCGCGATCAGCGGCAGACGCCAGGGGTTAAGCGAATCGGCGGAAAACTCCACCAACCGCAACCCCATCCCTAACTGCCGCGCCATGTCGGTGAGCAACTCTTCCCGCTTGCTGTCGCGCTCCCAGTTGACGGTTGCGCGCACATTCTCCTGAGAAAAATCAAGGCGATAATAGCGCGCCACGGCGATCATCACCTCCAGCCAGGCTTCCACGGACTGGGCATTTTTTTTCATTATCTACACCACCATCAACTGATGATTCGCCAGCAAAGTGGCGAGGTCGGTGTGCACGCCCGTTAGCGTGACCACGTTAGTTGTCGCAAAAGTGCCGCCCGTGCCGTCGCGGTCGATCTGCACGATGGTGTCGCTGCCGCTCTGGGTGACTTTGACAAAGTCACCGATGTTTCCGGCCTGCGCATCCAGCGTCGCCACGCCGTTGACATAGCTGGCTTTGCCGTTTCCGGTGTAGCCGCTGCCCTATAACAACTCGCGGATATCAATACGATCGGTGTCGGCGGTGCCTTCCCATGTCCCTACCGTAAAGCCATTCACCACGTCTGAGCCGTTGCCTCCGGTAGCGTCACTGGCGTTAAGCAGTTTATAGAGCAAGGTGTCATGGCCGCCGTTGCCTATGTTGAGCGTGTCGTTGCCGCCGCGCCCTTCCAGTTGGTTATCGCCGCTGCTGCCGGTCAGAGTGTCGTTAAAGTTCGAGCCGGAAATGCCTTCGATATTGGTAAATGTCGAGGTGTTAAAACCGGTGGCCTGCGCGGCGGTGCTGCTTAAGTTAGCCGTCACGCCCACCGTCGAGAGGCGGAAATCAACCACGTCCATCCCGCCGTTCGCCAGCCACGTTCCGGTGCCGGAGCTGTACACCCAGCCGCCGGAACCGTCGTAAGTGTCGGTGCCTGCGGTGGCGAAGAAGGTGTCGTTATAGCCGGTGCCGACGAACTTGCCGTTGTTGCTCGCGGTTCCCGCTTCAGCGCTGAGATCGTAAGCGTGAGTGGCATCGGTGGCCTGTAAACCGCCCCAGCTGGTGTTGACCGTCTGGTCGATATTGCTGGCGGTGGTGCCGGTGGATTTGATCAGCACCGCGTTGTAGGTTTCTCCGGCATTCAGCCCGTAGAAGTTGACCAGCGCCGAGGTGTCGTTAACCCCCATACCCGACTGCGGGTTGATGATTTGCGTGGCGACCAGCACTCCCGCCGAGTTGTACAGCTTCACGGTATTGCCGTAATAGACGTTAATGCCGTTGGGATCGGTGATGCGCAGGTGTAGCGAAGTGCCGTAGCTCACCGTGTTGGTGTTGCGGATCAGGAACACGCTGCCCGACTGTTTGGTCACCAGTACATCAACCGCGCCGTCCCAGTCGTAATCCATTGCCGCCACGCCGCTGGTGGTACCGCTCTGGCTGCCGCCGAGGGCCGATTGCGTCCAGTTGCTGGCACCACCAACGTTGGTGTAAAGATACGATTGTCCGGTCTGGGCGATACGGGCGATATCCATCAGGCCGTCATGGTTCCAGTCCACCGCCAGGCTAAACTGGCTGGCGTAGGTGGTTGCCGTTGCGCCCACCGCCACCGGGCTACCCAGTACGCCGTTGGTGTTGAATAACAGCGAGCCGTAGTTAGCTCTTCCCTGGCTGGCGGGCAGGAAGAGATCCATATCGCCGTCACCATCGAAATCGGCCCAGGTCATGGAAACGCTGCTGCTCATAGCGCCACTGCCCGCCCCGCTCAAGAAGGTATTGGTGGTGTTCTGCCCCCAGACAAACGTCCCATTCCCCTGGTTGATGAGCGAAGATAGCGTGTAATAGTTGTTCAGGTTGTAGGTGTGCTGAACCAGGTCGATCCTGCCGTCATTGTTCAGATCGACGCCAGAACCTTCGTTGAGCGAAAGATACCCCGTCACCGCCCCGCCCACCGTGGCGCTACCGCCGCTGTTCGACGTGGTGGAGTTACCTACCAGCGTACCTGCGTTGTTCCACAGGAAGGTGTTGGAGTCCGGCCCGCCCGCGTCGCCAATCCAGAAGTCGAGATAGCCGTCGCCCTCTTTATCAAATGCCACAATCGAGCCGTACCACGTCAGGGTGCCGACGGTGACCTGAATAGCGCTGGAAAAGGTGCCGTCGCCGTTATTGGTAAAGCCGTTGATATAGCCTGTACCGTAGTCATCACGGGTGATAAACAGATCACCCGTGCCGTTACGGTCGTAATCGGCGATGGAGCTGGTGGCGTAGTTGTTGCCGCTCTGATACAGCGTCAGCGCGGTCTTCGACCAGGTGAGTGGGTCAGTCGATTGCATTACCTGCTGGTTTGCCAGCACCGTCCACATCCCGTGCGAGTCGAGGCCGTAGGTCAGCCCCCAGGCGGTGGTTTTGCTGGCGGTAGTCCAGGTCGGTGTGTAATCAATCGCCGCGTTAACCGTCACCGTGCCGTTGCTAATATTGGCGTTATTGCCGTTACCCGCCGAACTTTTTACCTGCGCAGTAACGGTATAGGCGGTCGCGGAAACTGTCAGCGCATCGGTATCCGGCAACTGTACATACCAGGTGTTGTGCGCCGGATCGACCACTACCGCGCCGCCCGGTTCAGAGGTGTAGGTTTTGCCGTTGATCACCACTTCAACATACTGCCCACTGGCAAGCGCGGCGGTGATCACCCCGCTGATAATCGGCGTAGTATCGCGCGTGGTCTGGCTGGTGATTTGCGCCAGCGTGGTCGGAATAGAGGTATCGACCGTCAGGACAAAATCACTGGAGGAGGTGATATTCCCCGCCAAATCCACCACTCGCGCGCTGTAGGTATAGGCACCGCTCACCAGCCCGCTGTCGCTGTAGGTCCAGTTCAGAGCGCCGACCATCGTCACCGCCCCTAACAGCAGCCCGTTACGGTAGAGGTAAACCACTTCACCGCTGGCAAGCGGCGCGGAAAGTACACCGTTCAGCAGCGGCGTAGTGTCGTCGGTGGCCTGCGAACTGCTTAATGTCCCCTGCCGCTGCCCGACATCATCGGTATACGACACAATGGTTGGTGTGGCGGTGGGGTTAATCGTATCGACCACCACCGTTTTCGACACCACCGGGCCGGTGTTCCCCGCCAGATCCAGCACCCGCACCTGATAAACGTAGCTGCCGTCGGTTAGTGTGCGGCTGTCGGTGTAAGTCCACTGTGTACCGTTGGTGGTGAGCGTTGTCCAGGTCGCGCCGCTATCAAGGCTAATCTGCGCCACTTCGCCGCTGGCAAGCCCCGCTCCCAGCGAACCGGTCAGCGTGAGCGTGGTATCGCTGGTGATAAAGTCAGTTGCCGAACTCCCCGTGTCGGTGCTAATGCTGGCGATGGTCAACACCTGCGCCGGGTTAACGGTGTCAATCTGCGCCGACTGGCTGCCGGTTGCGCCAACGTTGCCCGCCAGATCGACCACCCGCACCTGCCAGGTGGTGGTGCCGTTGGTGAGGGTTCGTCCGTCAACGTAACTCCAGTTCAGGCCGTCTGCTGCTAGCGTCACGTTCACCCAGGTTGCGCCGTTGTCGGTACTGATTTGTGCGAACTCATTAGCGCCGAGCGCCGCGCCCAACACGCCGCGCACGGTAAGCGTGGTGTCGCTGGTAATAAAATCGCTGCTGCTGGTTCCGGTGTCATCGCTGATGCCGGTAATGGTGATACTTTTCGCCGCTTCCGGGCTGGTGGTATCGACCACCACGTTTTGCGTTGCGGTCTGCCCAACGTTCCCCGCCAGATCCACCACCCGCACCGTGTAGTTCCAGGTGCCGTCAGTAAGCGTGCGACCATCGGCATAGCTCCAGCTGGTGCCGATAACGGTTAACGTAGTCCAGGTGACGCCGCCGTCGAGGCTGATTTGCGCCCGTTCATCGGCGGCAAGCGCCGCGCCGAGCGTGCCGCGCACGGTCAGCGTGGTGTCGCGTGTAACAAAATCGCTGCTGCTTAACCCGGTGTCATCGCTGATGCTCGCAATGGCGATGGTTTTGCTCGCCAGCGGCGCGGTGGTATCCACAGTGACTATCTGGCTGGCGGTCGCGCCGATATTTCCGGCAGTGTCGATCACCCGCACCTGGTAGTTGTAGTTGCCATCGGTCAGCGTACGCCCGTCAAGATAGCTCCAGGTCAAACCGCTTACCGAAAGATTCTGCCAGGTGGTGCCGCCATCAATGCTGATTTGCGCGAACTCACCGGCAGAAAGCGTCGCCCCCAGCGTGCCGCTCACCGCAAGCGTCGTGTCGCTGGTGACAAAATCGTTAGTGATCAAGCCCGTATCGGTGGTGATCGCGCTGATGGCGATGGTTTTCACCGCGGGATCTGGCGCGGTAGTGTCGATCACCACATTCTGGCTGTCGGTCGCGCCAACGTTGCCCGCTGCGTCAATCACCCGCACCTGATAGAGATAGTTGCCATCGGTCAACGTGCGGCTGTCGTTATAGCGCCAGGTCGTGCCGGTAACGGTAAGCGTGGTCCAGGTTAAACCGCCGTCGATACTTATTTGCGCCGTCTCGTTACTGGCAAGCGCGGCGGTGAGCGAGCCGTTGACCACTACCGGACTGACGCTGGTGATAAAGTCGCTGGCGCTAAGGCCAGTGTCGGCTTGCAGGGAATCGATATTAATGCCCATCGCCGGAGCGCTGAGATCGACGGTAATGGTGTGATTACTGCTACCGGTGTTGCCAATGGCATTGCTCACCGAGGCGTTAATCACGTAGGCGTTGCCGTCCGCCAGCGCGGTGACATCGGCGATGCCGAGGGTGTAGCTCCAGCTACCGCCCGTCTGCACCGTGGTGGTGTAGGTTTTGCCGTTTAAGGTCAGGGTCAGCGTCTGCCCGACGGGCGCGGTGGTGGTGCCGCTGATCACCAGCGATGAGCCGTGTTCCGCTGCATTCACCACATCGTCGCCCGCAAAGGTGTTGATGGTGACGGTGGGCACGTCGCCGTTCAGCGTCACGCCACGGCTGGCGCTGCCGGGGTTTCCGGCCTGATCGGTGACTGACGCGCTGATGGTGTAGCTGCCGTCGCTTAATCCGGCAAACTGCTGCGCCGGAATAAACACCGACCAGCTTCCGCCGCTGCCGACCGTTGCGCTCCAGGTTTGCCCGTTAAAGGTAACGGTCACCGTCTGGCCCACTTCGGCGGTGGTGGTGCCGCTAATGGTCTGCCCGGCAAGCTGCTCGGCGTTGTTGATAATATCGTCACCCGCCACCGTGGCGATGGTGACCGTTGGCGCAACGGTATCGACGGTCAGGGCGTGTGTGGTTTGACCGGGGTTACCGGCGCGATCGTTCACGCTGGCGGTAATGGTCTGCGCCCCCTGCCCGAGCGCGGCCAGATCCGCCGCAGGCACGTTCAGCGCCCAGGTACCATTGGCGGCAACCGTGGCGGTATAAGTTTTGCTGCCAAAGGTGACGGTGACCGTCTGCCCCACTTCCGCGCTGGTCGAGCCGTTAAGGGTTAACGGCTGCTGCTGTTCGGCGGCGCTGAGTCGATCGTCCGTCGAAACGGTGTTAATGCTGATAACCGGCGCGGTGAGATCCACCGCCACGCTGCGCGAGGCCGTGGCGCTGTTTCCGGCACTGTCCTGAGCGGAGGCGCTAACCGTGTAGCTGGTGCCATCACTGAGCGCCGCAACATCCGCCGCAGGCACGTTCACGCTCCAGCTCCCGTTGCTCTGAATGGTGGCGCTGTAGCCTTTGCCGTTAAGCAACACGGTCACCACTGTACCTGTCGCGAAATTAGTGCCAGTGCCGCTCAGGGTCAGCGCGCTGCCCGCTTCGGCGGCGTTAATAAGGTTATCGCCGCTGATGGTGCTAACCGAGAGCGACACTGCCGCCGTGTTCACCTGCACGTTGTGCGTCTGCGTGCTGCTGTTGCCTGCGCTATCGGTGATGGTGGCGCTGATGGTCACCGTACCATCCGCAAGACCGGAAATCACGCTGGCAGGCACGCCAACGCTCCAGTTGCCGCTGGCATCGGTGCTGGTGACATACTGCTGCCCGGCGATGGTCACCACCAGGCGATCGCCCGCCACCGCGCCCGTGGCGGTGCCGCTGATAATCTGCGCCTGAGTGTGTTCGACGTTGTTAATCACATCATCGCCCGCCACGGTGTTAAAGCTGATCACCGGCGAGGTGGTATCGACGGTCACGCCTTTGCTGGCGCTACCGGGGTTACCCGCCACATCGCTGACCGTGGCGGTCAGGGTGTAGCCGTTATTGGCAAGTGCGGTTAAGTCGCTGGCAGGCAGCGTTAAACTCCAGCTGCCGTCTGCCTGCACCGTGGTCTGGTAGTTAGTGCCGTTAAGCGTGACGATGAGCGTTTGCCCCGTTTCCGCGGTGCTGGTGCCGGAAACCGTCACGCCCGCCGCCGCTTCGCTGGCGTTGATGATGTTATCGCTGGCAATGGTGTTGATGGTCACCGTTGGCGCGGCGCTATCGACGCTGTATTCATGCGTTGCCGTGGCGCTGTTGCCGTTGACGTTAGTCACCCGCACCTGGGCGCTGGCATCGCCGTCACGCAAAGCCGCCATATCCGCCGCCGGAACGGTGGTGCTCCAGCTACCGTTAGCCGCCACCGTGGTGGTGTAGGTTTTGCCGCCAAAGGTGACGGTGACGGTTTGCCCCGCTTCGACGCCGGATGTGCTGCCGGAGAGCGTTAGCGCCGCGCCTTTTTCGGCGGCGTTAATCACATCATCAGGGGTAATAGCGTTAATGCTGATGGCAACGGTAGTGAGATCAACAGTCAGCGGATGGGTAATGCTGGTTTGCGTTCCGGCACTGTTCGCGCCGCTAACGGTAATATTCAGCGTTCCCGCAGGCCAGTTACTGACATCCGTCGCAGGAACGCCGACGCTCCAGCTACCGTTCGCCAACACCGTGGCGGCGTAAGTTTGGTTGTTAATCACCACCGTCAACGCCGTGCCTGCCGCAAAACCGGAACTGCTGCCAGTAATCACCTGCGCCTGAGCGTGTTCGATGATATTGACCACATCATCGCCTGCGACGGTATCCACCCGCAGGCCGGGCAGACTGGCATCGATGGTGATATCGCGCGTGACGCTGCCGGTGTTGCCAACGGCATTGGTTACCGAGGCATTAACCGTTAACTCACCGTTACCCAGCGCCTGCCAGTCGGCGGCTGGTACGCTCACATTCCAGCTTAAATCAGCCTGGACGGTGGCGGTGTAAGTTTTACCGCCCAGTTCAACGGTGACGGTGCTGCCCGCCGCCGCCCCGGTGACCTGGCCGCTGATAGTTTGCGCGCTGCCTGCCTCTGAAGCGTTGATAATGTCGTCCGTCGCCACCGGATTAATGGTGACGCCCGGCAGCGCGGTATTAACCTGCACGTTATGGCTGGCGGTGCTGCTGTTACCCTGAGCATTGGTGACGCTCGCCGTCACGCTGTAGGTCGCTTCGCCCAGCGCACTGACCGCCGAGGCGGGCACGGTAACGCTCCAGTTGCCGGAGGCGTCGGTGGTGGCGCTGTAGTTTTGTCCGTTCAGGGTGACGGTGATCGCCGTGCCCGCAGGCTGATCGCTGGTGCCGGAAAGCGCCAGATCAGATCCTTTTTCCGTCGCGTTGATCACATCATCGCCCGCGATGGTGTTGATGCTAATCACTGGCGCGCTGAGGCTGACGGTCACAGTGCGGCTGGCATCGTCGCTGTTGCCCGCCCGATCGCTGACGCTGGCGGTGATGGTCTGTGCGCCGCTACCGAGTGCCGTAACATCCGCCGCCGGAACGCCAACGCTCCAGTTGCCGGAGGCATCCAGGGTGGTGGTGTAGGTTTTGCCGTTGAGCACAACGCTCACCACATCGCCCGCTTCCCCGCCGGTGCTGGTGCCGGAGATCACCAGCGCCTGGGCGTGTTCGGCGTCGTTGATGATATCATCGCCCGCGACGGTGTTAATGATGAGAACCGGCGCGGTGGTGTCTACCGCCAGATTATGGCTGGCGCTGCCGGGGTTGCCCGCTTTGTCGTTGACCGTGGCGCTGACGGTGTAATTGCTTGCGGTCAGCGCGCCTAAGGCTGAAGTGGGAACGCTGACGCTCCAGCTACCGTCTGCCTGCACATTACCGCTGTAGGTTGCGCCGTTAAGGGTGACGGTCACCGTCTGCCCGGTTTCGGCGGTGCTGGTGCCGCTGATGGTCAGCGGATTTCCCGCCTCTGTGGCGTTAAGGATATCGTCGCTGGCGATGGTGTTAATGGTGAGCGTCGGCGCGCTGGCGTGAACGCTATACGCATGAGTCACCGAGGCACTGTTGCCGCTCGCGCTGCTGACACTGGCCTGCACGTTCGCCGCACCGTCTGGCAGAGTTGCCAGATCTGCCGCCGGAACCGTTATGCTCCAGCTTCCGTTAGCGGCGACGCTTGCGGTGTAGGTTTTGCCACCAAAGGTGACGGTGACGGTTTGCCCGCTTTCAATCCCGCTGGTGCTGCCGGAAAGGGTCAGGTCGGTGCCTTTTTCGGCGGCGTTAATCACGTCGTCGCTGGCGACCGTATTGATGCTGATTGCCACCGCCGTTAAATCGACGGTGAACGGATGGCTGACGCTGACCGGGTTTCCGGCGCTGCTCTGTCCTGCCACGTCAACGGTTAACGCCCCCGCAGGCCAGGCGCTGACGTTTGCCGCCGGAATACCGACGCTCCAGCTCCCGTCCGCCTGTACCGTGGCGGAATACGCCACACTGTTGATGGTAACCGTCAGCACAGCACCTGCATTCAGGCCACTACTGCCACCAGTGATCACCAGCGCCTGGCCGTGTTCAATGCTGTTGACGATATCATCGCCCGCCACGGTATCCACCCGCAGCCCCGGCAGGTTGGCATCAATGGTGATATCCCGCGTACCGCTGCCAGTGTTGCCATTTGCGTTGGTGACTGAGGCGGTAATGGTCAAATCGCCATTGCCCAGCGCCTGGAGATCGGCTGCCGGAACGCTGACGCTCCAGCTTAAATCGGGCTGAACCTCCGCGGTGTAAGTGTTCCCGCCCAGCGTCACGGTGACCGTATCGCCAGCGGCGGCGCGGGTGACCACCCCGCTGATGGTTTGATCGGCACCCGCTTCGGCGGCGTTGATAATATCATCGCCCGCTACGGTGTTAATGGTGACGCCCGGCAGGCCGCTGTCGACCAGTAAATTCGCCTGGCTGCTGGCGGTGTTGCCTGCTGCACTGGTGGCGCTGGCGCTGACGGTATAGTTAGCCTGGCCTAAGGCCGCCAGATCGCTCACCGGCACGGTTAAGGTCCAGTTGCCCGCGGCATCGGTGGTAGCACTGTAATTGTGACCGTTGAGCGTGACGGTGACCTGCGCGCCCGTCGCCAGCCCCGTACTGCCGCCGCTGATGGTCAACGGCTGGCCTTTTTCATCGGCGTTCAGGACGTTATCGCCGCTGATGGCGTTAAAGGTAATGGTCGGCAGCCCGGTATTGACCGTCACCTGATGGGTGGTGCTGCCTCTGTTTCCTCCGGCATCAGTGACGCTGGCGTTAATGGTCACCGTGCCGTTCGCCAGTGCCGAGACGACGCTTGCCGGAACGCCGACGCTCCAGTTGCCGCTGGCATCCAGCACCGTGGTGAAGGTATTTGTGCCGATAGTCACCGTCACGGTGCTACCGGTTGCCGCACCGGTGGCGGAGCCGCTGATGATCTGTGCCTGGGCGTGTTCCGTCGCGTTGATCACATCATCGCCCGCCACCGTGCTGATGGTGACGACCGGAACGGAAGTATCCACCGTCAGGTTGTGATTAACCGAGGCTGGGTTTCCGGCTTTGTCGCTCACCGCCGCGCTAACGGTGTAGTTGCTGGCGGTCAGGGCGCTTACGTCGGCTGACGGTACGCTGACGCTCCAGCTGCCGTCCGTCTGTACGGTGCCGGTATAGTTTGTGCCATTGAGGGTGACGGTCACCGTCTGCCCCGCTTCCGCCGTGCTGCTGCCAGTGATGGTCAGCGCAGCTCCGGCTTCGGCGGCGTTAAGAATGTCGTCGCCCGCAATGGTGTTAATGGTCACCGTTGGCGCGCTGGCATCGACGCTGTAAGCGTGAGTAGTGGTGGCGCTGTTGCCGTTAACATTGCTGACGCTGGCCTGCGCGCTGGCATCGCCATCACGCAGGGCCGCCATATCTGCCGCCGGAACCGTGGTGCTCCAGGAACCGTTCGTCGCCACCGTGGCGCTGTAAGTTTTGCCGCCAAAGGTGACGGTAACCGTTTGTCCGGCTTCGACGCCAGAGGTGCTGCCGGAGAGCGTTAACGCCGCGCCTTTTTCAGCGGCGTTAATCACATCATCGACGGTAATGGTGTTGATGCTCACCGCCACCGCCGTGAGATCGACAGTCACCGGATGCGTAACGCTGACCGGGTTTCCGGCGGTGGTGTTGCCGCTGGCTGTAATCGTGACCGTCCCCGCAGGCCAGGCGCTGACATCTGCCGCCGGAACACCGACGCTCCATGAGCCATCCGCCAGCACTGCCGCAACATAGGTTTGCCCGTTTATAGTCAGCGTGACGTTGCTGCCCGCTGCCAGATCGGAGCTGCTGCCGGTAATCACCAGCGCCTGCCCGTGCTCGATAATATTAACCACATCATCGCCCGCCACGGTGTCGACCCGCAGACCGGGGAGATTCGCGTCTATGGTGATTTCGCGCGTGCCGTTACCAGTATTGCCTACGCTGTTCGTCACCGAAGCCGAAATGGTCAGTTCGCCGTTGCCCAACTCCTGTAACGCGGAGGCCGGAACATCGACGCTCCAGCTTAAATTCGCCTGCACCGTGGCAGTGTAAGTCGCCCCGCCGAGCGTGACGGTCACCGTGTCGCCTGCCGCCGCACCCGTCACCTGCCCGCTGATGGTCTGGTCCACGCCCGCTTCGGCGGCGTTAATAATATCGTCCGTTGCCACCACGTTAATGGTGACGCCCGGCAGCGCGGTATTAACCTGTACGTTATGGCTGGCGGAACCGCTGTTGCCATCGGCGTCAGTGGCGGAGGCGGTCACGGTATAAGTCGCTTCACCAAGCGTACCAACCGCAGACGCCGGAACGGTCACGCTCCAGTTCCCGGAAGCATCGGCTGTGGTGGTGTAATTTTGCCCGTTGAGCGTAACGGTAATCTGCGTGCCCGCAGGCTGGTCGCTGGTGCCGGAAATCGCCAGATCCGCGCCTTTCTCCGTGGCGTTGATGATGTCATCGACGGCAATGGTGTTAATGGCGAGCACCGGAGCGCCGAGCGCCACGGTGACAGTGTGCGAGGCCGTGCCGCTGTTGCCTGCGGAGTCGGTGACCGTAGCGGTAATGGTCACATCGCCCTGCGCCAGCGCGGAAATCACGCTGGCAGGCACGCCGATGCTCCAGTTGCCGTTGGCGTCCAGCACGGTGGTATAGGTGGTCGTGCCAATCGTCACGGAAACCGTATTACCGGTAGTCGCGCCCGTTGCCGAGCCGCTGATGATCTGCGCCTGTCCGTGTTCCGTGGCGTTAATGATGTCATCGCCCGCCACCGTGTTGATGGTGACGACCGGAGCGGCAAGGTCCACCGTCAGATTATGCGTTGCCGAAGCCGGGTTACCGGCTTTGTCGCTGACCGAGGCGTTAACGGTATACGAGCTGGCGGTAAGGTTAGCTAAATCCCCGGTCGGGACGCTGACGCTCCAGCTTCCGTCTGCCTGCACATTGCCGCTGTAATTAACGCCGTTAAGCGTCACGGTTACCGTCTGCCCGGCTTCCGCCGTGCTGGTGCCGCTGATGATCAGTGCCGATCCCGCTTCGTCGGCGTTAAGAATATCGTCGCTGGCAATGGTGTTGATGGTGACAGAGGGCGCGGTGGCATCGACGCTGTAAGCATGCGTTGCCTGGGCGCTGTTCCCTGCGACATTGCTGACGCTGGCCTGGACGTTTGCTGCGCCGTCTGGCAAGGTTGCAACATCGGCGGCAGGGATCGTCAGCCCCCAGGTGCCGCCCGTGGCAACCGTGGTGGTGTAGCTTTTGCCGCCGAAGATAACGGTGATGGTTTGCCCCGCTTCCACATCGGAGGTGGTGCCGGAGAGCTGCAAATCGCTGCCTTTTTCGGCGGCGTTAATCACATCGTCAGTGGAAAGGGTGTTGATGGTAATCGCCACGGCTGCGAGATCGACGGTCACCGGATGGGTAATACTGGTTGTCGTTCCGGCGGTGTTGGTGCCAGAGACGGCAATATTGACCGTCCCCGCAGGCCAGTTTGTGACATCTGCCGCCGGAACACCAACGCTCCAGCTACCATCCGCTAAAACCGTTGCGCCGTAGGTGACGCTATTGATAACCACCGTCAACGCCGCGCCCGCTGCCAGCCCGGTGCTACTGCCGGTAACCACCAGCGCCTGAGTGTGCTCGATGCTGTTAATCACATCATCGCCTGCCACGGTATCGACGCGCAGACCTGGCAGGTTGGCATCTATCACGATATCGTGCGTCGCGGTGCCGGTATTATTTGCGGAATTGGTCACCGAGGCGCTGATGGTCAGTTCACCGTTACCCAGCGCCTGCAAAACGTTCGCCGGTACGCTGACGCTCCAGCTTAAATCTGACTGCACGGTGGCGTTATATTGATTGCCGCCAATGGTGACAATCACCGTATTCCCGGCAACCGCCGTTCCCGTGACCTGACCGCTGATGGTCTGCGCCACAACGATTTCAGCGGCGTTGATAATGTCATCGCCCGCAACGGTATTAATGATCACCCCAGGCAGGAGCGATTCGACATTCACCGTATGGGTGGTGCTGCCGCTGTTGCCCGCGCTGTCGGTGGCGCTGGCGCTAATCTGATACACCGCCTCACCCAGTGCGCCGACCGCCGAAGCAGGCACGGTAACGCTCCAGTTGCCGGAACTATCGGTGGTGGCGCTGTACGCCAGGCCGTTCAACATCACGGTGACCGTGGTGCCAATCGCCAGACCGCTGGAGCCGCCGCTGATGGTCAGATCCTGGGTTTTCTCCGCATTATTAATAATGTCATCGCCGGAGACGATACTGATGGTCAACGTCGGGCCGCTGAGATCAACGGTCACATTATGGGTAGTGCTGTCGCTGTTGCCCGCGCGATCGCTCAGGCTGGCGGTGATCGTCTGGCTACCGGTTGCCAGCGCCGTGACATCCGCCGCCGGAATGCCCACGCTCCAGTTACCGGAGGCGTCCAGCGTGGTGGTGTAGTTTTTACCGTTCAGGTTAACCGTGACCACATCGCCCGCCGCCGCGCCCGTACTGGTTCCGCTGACGACCAGTGCCTGACCGTGTTCGATGGCGTTGATAATGTCATCGCCCGCAACGGTGTTAATGGTGAGATCCGGCGCGGTAACGTCCACCGCCAGCGCGTGGTCGGCGCTTGCCGGGTTACCCGCTTTGTCGCTCACCGTGGCGGTCACGGTGTAACTGCTGGCGGTTAATCCGCTTAAATCCGCTGCCGGAACATTCACGCTCCAGGTGCCATCCGCCTGAACGGTGGTCTGGTACGTGTTGTTATTGAGCGTGACGGTCAGCGTCTGCCCGGCCTGCGCCGTGGTGGTGCCGCTGATGGTGATACCCGCGCCCGCTTCACTCACGTTAAGGATATCGTCGCTGGCAATGGTGTTGATGGTCACAAGCGGCGCGGTGGCATCGACGCTGTACGCACGATCCGCCTGGGCGTTATTGCCGTTGATGTTGCTGACGCTCGCCTGCACGTTGCCCGCGCCGTCCGGCAGCGCAGCGAGATCGGCTGGCGGCACATTCACCGTCCAGCTACCGTTAGCTTCCACAGTAGTGGTGTAATTTTTACCGCCAAAGGTGACGGTCACCGTCTGCCCGGTTTCCACACCGCTGGTGCTGCCGCTTACGACCAGCGTTTCGCCTTTTTCAACGGCGTTGATCACATCATCGCCGGAGAGTGTGTTAATGGTGATGGCGACCGCCGCCAGATCGACGGTAACCGGATGGGTAATGGTGGAGGTTGTTCCGGCGCTGTTGGTGCCGCTTACCGTAATATCCACCGTACCCGCAGGCCAGTTGCTGACGTCTGCCGCCGGAACGCCGAGGTTCCATGTGCCGTCGGCTAATACCGTCGCGCCATAAGTGACGTTGTTAATCTCGACCGTTAACGCCGTTCCCGCCGTTAATCCGCTGCTGCTCCCGGTGATCACCAGCGCCTGATTGTGTTCAATGCTGTTAATAACATCATCGCCCGCCACGGTATCGACCCGCAAGCCAGGCAGATTGGCGTCGATCGTGATATCGCGCGAGCCACTGCCGGTATTGCCGACGCCATTGGTGACCGATGCGTTTACTGTCAGGGAGCCGTTGCCCAGCGCCTGAATATCCGCCGCCGGAACGCTGACACTCCAGCTTAAATTAGCCTGTACCGTGGCGGTGTAGGTGTTGCCGCCCAGCGTAACGGTAACCGTATCCCCCTGCGCTGCGCCCGTCACCTGCCCGCTGATAGTCTGCGCATTGCCCGCTTCGGCAGCATTGATAATGTCATCGGCCGCCACCGCGTTAATGGTGACGGCAGGTAACGCGCTGTTGACCAGCACGTTATGGCTGGCGGAATTGCTGTTGCCTGCGCTGTCGGTGACGTTCGCGGTTACCGTGTAGTTGGCCTCACCCAATGCACTGACCGCTGACGCTGGCACCGTGGCGCTCCAGTTGCCGGAAGCATCTGTTATGGCGGTGTAATTTTGCCCGTTCAGCGTCACCGTTATTGTGGTGCCTGCGGGCTGATTACTGGTGCCGGTAATTTGCAGATCCGCGCCTTTTTCCGTGGCGTTAATGACGTCATCCGTGGCGATAGTGTTGATACCAATGGTTGGCGCGGTCAGATTCACGGTGACCGTGCGGCTGGCGTCATCGCTGTTGCCTGCCGCGTCGGTAATGGTAGCAGTGATGGTTTGCGGGCCGCTGCCCAGCGCGGTGACATCTGACAGCGGAACGCCGACGCTCCAGTTGCCGGAAGCGTCCAGCGTGGTGGTGTAGGTTTTACTGTTTAGTGTGACGGTGATGACATCACCCGCTTCGCCGCCAGTGCTGGAGCCGGAGATCACCAGCGCCTGCCCGTGTTCAGTAGCGTTAATAATGTCATCGCCCGAGACGGTGTTAATGGTCAGCACCGGCACGGTGAGATCCACCGCCAGCCCGTGAGTGGTGGACGCCGGGTTACCCGCTTTATCGTTTACCGAGGCACTAACGGTGTACTGGCTGGCGGTCAGATTGCTGAGATCCGCCGTCGGTACGCTGACGCTCCAGCTACCGTCCGCCTGAACGGTGCCACTGTAAGTCACGCCATTAAGTGTGACGGTTACCGTCTGCCCCGCTTCGGCGGTACTGCTGCCGCTGATGGTTAACGGATTGCCCGCCTCGGCGGCGTTAAGAATATCGTCGGTGGCGATGGTATTAATGGCAAGCGTCGGGGCCGTGGCATCGACGCTGTAGGCGTGGGTCGCCGAAGCCGTGTTGCCGTTAATAGTGCTGACGCTCGCCTGTACCGTGGCGTCGCCGTCGCGTAATGCGGCGAGATCGGCGGCAGGTACGCTGGTTGTCCAACTGCCATCGCCTGCTACGGTGGCGGTGTAGGTTTTCCCGCCAAAGGTAACGGTGACCGTTTGCCCCACTTCCACGCCGGAGGTGCTGCCGGAAAGGGTTAAATCTGCACTTTTTTCAGCGGCATTAATCACATCGTCGCCGGAAACGGTGTTAATGGAGATCGCCACAGCTGCCAGATCGACGGTGACTGGATGGGTGATAGCCGTAGTCGTTTCTGCAGTGTTAGTGCCGCTTACAATGATATTCACTGTACCCGCAGGCCAGTTACTCACGTCCGCCGCCGGCACGCCAACGCTCCATGTACCATCGGCTAATACTGTCGCGCCATAGGTGACGTTATTGATCACCACCGTCAGCGCAGCGCCCGCCGCCAGCCCGCTGCTGCTACCAGTTATCACCAGCGCCTGACCGTGTTCGATGCTGTTAACCACATCATCGCCCGCCACGGTATCGACGCGCAGACCCGGCAGGTTGGCGTCGATAGTAATATCTCGCGAACCGCTGCCGGTATTACCAACGCCGTTGGTCACCGAAGCGTTAACTGTCAGGTCGCCATTGCCGATGGCCTGAATATCCGCCGCCGGAACGTCCACGCTCCAGCTTAGATTCCCCTGCACGGTAGCGGTGTAGGTTTTCCCGCCAAGCGTTACGGTAACCGTATCGCCCGCCACGGCCCCCGTCACCTGACCGCTGATGGTCTGCGCCACGCCTGATTCGGCGGCGTTAATAATATCGTCAGTCGCTACCGGATTAATGGTGACGCCAGGCAGCGCGGTATTCACCTGCACGTTATGGCTGGCGGAATTGCTGTTGCCCGCGCTGTCGGTGACGTTCGCCGTCACCGTGTAGCTGGCTTCGCCCAGCGCACCGACGGCGGAGGCTGGCACCGTGGTGCTCCAGTTGCCGGAGGAATCGGTTGTAGCGGTGTAATTTTGCCCGTTGAGCGTCACCGTAACAGTGGTGCCTGCTGGCTGATTACTGGTGCCGGAAATTTGCAGATCTGCGCCTTTTTCGCTGGCGTTAATCACGTCATCGGTGGCGATGGTGTTAATGCCAATAGTCGGCGCGGTAAGGTTGACGGTGACCGTGTGCGTCTCACTATCGCTGTTGCCAGCGGCATCGGTAACGGTCGCCGTCACGGTTTGCGGGCCGCTGCCCAGCGCGGTGACATCCGCCGCCGGAACGCCGACGCTCCAGTTGCCGGAGGCATCCAGGGTTGTTGTATAGGTTTTACTGTTTAGCGTGACGGTGACGACATCCCCCGCTTCTCCGCCGGTGCTGGAACCGGAAATCACCAGCGCCTGCCCGTGTTCGGTGGCGTTAATAATGTCATCGCCCGCAATGGTGTTGATGGTCAGCACCGGAACGGTGAGATCCACCGCCAGATTATGCGTGGTGCTCGCCGGGTTGCCCGCTTTGTCATTGACCGTGGCGGTCAGGGTGTGGCTGCCATCGGTCAAGGCTGCGAGATCTGCCGCCGGAATATTGATGCTCCAGCTGCCGTCCGCCTGCACTGTTGCCTGATAAGTCTGCACGGTCGGGCTGTTAAGCGTTACCGTAACAATCTGCCCCGCTTCGGCGGTGGTGCTACCGCTCACCGTCACGCCCGCATCGGCTTCGCTGGCGTTGACGATATTGTCGCTGGCGACGGTATTGATAATGATGGTCGGGGCACTGCTGTCGACGCTGTAGTTATGCACCGCCGAGGCGCTATTGCCGTTGATATTGCTGACGCTGGCCTGCGCGGAGGCGCTGCCCTCGGGTAATGCTGCCAGATCGGCGGCGGGAACGGTGGCAGTCCAGCTACCATCGCTCGCCACGCTGGCGGTGTAATTTTTACCGCCAAAGGTGACAGTGACGGTTTGACCGGGTTCTACGTTAGTGGTGGTGCCGGAAAGGGTTAAATTAGCCCCTTTTTCTGCGGCGTTAATCACGTCGTCCGTGGCGATGGTGTTGATGGTAATCGCCGCTGGAGTGAGATCGACCGTAACCGGATGCGTAATGCTCACCGGATTTTCGGCGCTACTTTCCCCGGATACGGCAATATTAACCGTCCCCGCAGGCCAGGCGCTAACCTGCGCCGCCGTGACGCCCACGCTCCAGCTACCATCGGCCTGCACCGCAGTGGTGTATTCCACATCGTTAATCGTGACGGTAAGCGGCGTGCCTTCAGCAAGCCCCGAGCTGCTGCCGGTGACCACCAGCGCCTGCCCGTGCTCGATGATATTGACCACATCATCGCCCGCCACCGTATCGACCCGCAGGCCGGGCAGATTAGCGTCGATGGTGATATCCCGCGTGCCGCTGCCGGTGTTGCCGTTTTGATTGGTGACTGAGGCACTCACCGTTAAATCGCCATTGCCCAGCGCCTGAATATCTGCCGCCGGAACGCTCACGCTCCAGCTTAAATTGGCCTGCACGGTGGTGGTGTAGGTAGTACCGCCAAGCGTGACGGTTACCGTGTCGCCAACGGCGGCTCCAGTCACCTGCCCGCTGATGATTTGCGCCACGCCCGCTTCGGCGGCGTTAATAATATCGTCGGTTGCCACCGGATTAATGGTCACACCGGGCAGCGCGCTGTCGACCAGCACGTTATGGCTGGCGGTGGCGCTGTTGCCGATACTGCTGGTCACCGCCACCGTTACCGTGTAGTTGGCCTGGCCCAGTGCGGTTACCGCCGATGCCGGAACGGTGACGCTCCAGTTGCCGGAGGCGTCGGTCGTGGTGGTGTAATTTTGCCCGTTCAGCGTCACGGTGATGGCGGTGTTAACAGGCTGATCGCTGGTGCCGGTAATCTGGAGATCGGCCCCTTTTTCGCTGGCGTTAATCACATCATCGCCCGCAATGCTGTTAATGCCGATAAGGGGCGCGGCGGTATTGACCGTGACGGTCAATGACTGGCTGCCCGTGTTTCCGGCTTTGTCGGTTACCGAGACGCTGACAGGATAACTGCCGTCCGCCAGCCCACTGACCACCGAGGCCGGAACGCCCAGACTCCAGTTGCCGGAACCATCCACCACCGTGGTGTAATCCACATTATTCAGCGTCACGGTGACGATATCGCCCGCCTGAGCGCCAGTGACCGTGCCGCTGATAATTTGCGCCTGGATATGTTCCGGCGTGTTAATGACATTATCGGTCGCCACCGGATTAATGGTGACCACCGGCGGCGTGGCATCGACCAGCGCCACGCGTGAGACGCTGGTCGGGTTACCGGCGACATCGTTCACGCTGGCGGTGACCGTAGCGTTGCCGTCAGCCAGTGCGCCCACGTTGGCGGCGGGCACAGTCACGCTCCAGGTGCCGTCTGACTGCACGACGCCCTGATAGGTTTGCCCGTTCAGCGTAACGGTCACCGTCTGCCCCGGCTGAGCGTCGGTGGTGCCGGTGATGGGCAGATCCTGCCCGCTTTCGGCGGCGTTAATGATGTTATCGGCGGTCAGTGGATCGATGCTTAAGGCCGGGGCCTGGCTATCGACGGTAATGGTGCGGGAAGTGTTGCCGGTATTGCCGCTGAGATCCGTCACAGAAGCGGTAATCGCCACCGCGCCGTCAGGCAGATTTCCCATCGCGGCGGCAGGTACCGTCAGACTCCAGGAGCCATCGGCCTGCACGGTAGTGGTAAAACTCTGTCCAGCCAGGGTTACTGTGACGGTTTGTCCTGTCTCAGCCTGTTGAGTGCTACCGGTAAGGGTCAGTGGCGCACCTTTTTCTGCGCCACTGATAATGTCATCGCCGGAGACGGTGTTAATGGTGATCAACGGAGAAACACCGACCAGCGTGATTGCTCGAGACGCCGCGCCAGTATTTCCTGCAGCATCTGTCACGGTGACGAAAATCGTATTGGCTCCGCGATCCAGCGTGCGGGTTACCGCCGGGTCCAACGCCACATTCCAGCTGCCATCTGCCAGCACGATGCCCGTCAGGACATGAGTGCCCAATTTCACCGTTACCGTATCGCCAGGAGAAGCACCGCTAACTTGTCCGGAGATGATCTGCGCGACGGCCTGCTCGGCATTATTAAGAATATCGTCGCCCGCCACGGTATTAACACTGACCACGGGTGCTGAGGTGTCTACCGTGAAATTCGCGCTGTGGCTGGTGGTGTTCCCTGCCCGATCGCTGACACTGGCATTGACAGCGTAATTACCCTCCGCCAGTGCCTGGACTTCCGTGGCAGGCAGCGTCACTTGCCAGGTTCCGTCGCTACCGACGGTTGCTGTATGGCTTTTCCCGTTGACGGTCAGTGTTACGGTTTGCCCCGCTTCTGCATTCGACGTGCCGCTCAGTACCAGCGCGACGTTATGTTCCGCAGCACTGATGATGTTGTCCTGAGCGATGGTGTTGATGGCAAGCGTTGGCGGTTGGGTATCGACCGTTAGCAGCTGCGCGCCGGTGACCGTATTGCCTGTGGTGTCTTTCCCACTGACCAGTACCACCTGATTCCCTTCGCCTAACGCCTGTGCATCGGCGGTCGGCACCTGCATGCTCCAGGCACCGTTAGCGCCTACGCTGGTGGTGTAGGTTTTGCCGTTTAGCGTAACGGTGAGTTCTGTTCCCTGTGCCAGATGGCTACTGGTGCCAGAAAGCGTAAACCCGGCGGCCTGTTCGCTGGCGTTAATAATGTTATCGCCTGCGGTGGTGGCAACCTGCACGCTGGCCTGACTATTGTCGATGGTTAACGTTATCGAACCGGCGTCAGTGATGGTACTGCCGACAATTTGCACCACTGACCAGGTATGTTCACCTGCACTTTGCGTGGGTAACGAGACACTCCAGTGACCGTTGTTGTCTACCTGAGTACTGGCAATTGTATTGCCGTTACTGTCTTTAATCTGAATAGTCGCCCCCGCCTGCCCGCTACCGCTAAAGGTTGGCGTGGTGTCATCGGTGATGTCATTGGTGGCGAGAATGCCGCGCTGATCGCCCTGATTATCGGTAACTAAAAATGATGGTGTGGCGTTGCCAGGCTCAGCAGGTGGCGTAGGGTTATTAATCACTTCTGTTTTCGAGTCGCCATCGCCACCGCTTGCCAGCAGTGCACCAAGCGCGCCACCACCTACCGCCGCCCCCGCCAGCCAACCCCACGGGAAAGCGCTGGTCTGAGCAACGGTATCAAGAAATGGCGCAATGCTTTCAATCGCAGTGGTCTGGGCAGTCAGTTCTACGGGGGCTAATCCACCCGCAGCAGTATCGGCAAAGGTGATATGGGTTAGCTGTTGACCATCGGCAAACACCAGTTCCGATTGTTCAGCTGTATTCGCCGCTTGCAGGAAATAACCGTTGCAGCGGATCACCGTGCCGTCCTGCATATAGATCAGCAGGTCATTTCCTTCACGGACGTAACGCGCAACGGCAGAGGCCTGAGCATGAACCTGCACCACGGAAGGCTCATAAATAACAACCGTGACGTCGCCAGGATTAATCAGCGTTTGTTTGACGGATGTTTTACGCGAAATAACATCAATAATCAGGCTCATAATGGCATTCCTGATAAATGGCGCACATCCTTAGCGAGTCCATTTATCTAAATAAGACAAAGGTAATCACTTAACAACGGCCCACTAGTAATAATGGCAGGATTATTTCAAGTCGGGTAAGTCGTTGTATAAGCCCTGTTTAATTCCCGCTAATGGAATAAGGTTATTCACCGCAGCGGCATAATTTACGGCGGCGACCCAGCCATCATAATTGGCATTTATTTCAGCCGATTGCGCCTGAAAGACATCTTGCTCGACGGTTAATAGATCATTCAGACTGCGTTTACCCAATTTATATTCATTTTGGTACACATCTCGCGTTTTGTGCGCACTTTCGGATTGCGCTAAACCGGCTTCTTCACGACCCCGTGCGCCGGTCCAGTTCGCATATGCCACAGACGCTCGTTGCAGCACATCCAGTTTTGCCTGTTCGACCTGCGAGGCAGAGATTTTTTGTTGCCCTTCGGCCTGTTGCACCTGGGCAGAAACCGCGCCGCCCTGATACAGCGGCGCGTTAACGTTCAGTTGTAGCTGATCATCCCAATACGAGCGGTCGCTGGTCTGGTAGCGCGTTTTACCCCCCTGAATACTGAGCGTTGGCCAGTATTGCGCTTTCGTTTTTTCCACGCCGTACTGTGCTGACTGGCGTAAGTTTTCTGCCGCCAGCACCAGCGGGATGGACTGGTAATCAATATTTTTTAGCGATACCGGCTGCTCGGCTAATTCAGCCGGTGGCGCGGCTATCGCCTCCGGCTGTACGCCAGTGAGCACCGCCAGTTGCGCTTTGGCGCTCACCATCTGCGCCTGATATTGCTCCAGCGTTGAGCGCATTCCGGCAATACGCGTCTGGGCCTGTAATTCATCCGACGATGAGTTCAGGCCAGCGTTAGCGCGCAATGCCGCCATGTTGTAGACGTTTTCCAGCGAGTGAATATTGCGTTGAGCCGCATCGCACAAAGCCTGATAACGACTGACTTCCATATAGGCAGTCGCCGTTTTCTCTGCAACATCGGTTAAGGTTGCCATCAATTTAAAGCGGTAGCTGTCACGGGCGGCAGTTTGCAGATTGATATCGTTGTTAGTTTTACCAAAGTCATACACCAGCTGTGTCAGGGTTATGCCATACGAAACGTTGTTATCAAGCCTGCCGCTGGAGTCCGTTTGTCGGGACGGCCCCGCGTTGCCGGTTAATCCAACGTGCGGATACCAGGCACTTTTGGCTTCATCAATTTGCGCTTCGCCAATGCCTATCTGCGCCGCCTGTTGAGTGACGTCGGGATTTCGCGCAAAGGCGCGTAATATACTTTCCTGTAAGGATAATTGGGCAACTGGCGTTACCGCTGGGGCGTTCGCCCATTGTGGCAGCGGTGCAGCAATTGTAGCTTCTCCCATCACCATAAAACTTATTAAAAAAATAAACCCATTATTTTTACGGCTTTTAAACTGGAATCGCGCCATAGATAAGTCACTTCCTTCCAGGTCATTATTTTAACTGGTTTTTATAACCAGTCTCATTTTATTAAGAAGGGTAATAACTTGTGCATCTCTTTTGTCGATCATTGATATTGGCAAAGAAATGCAGCTAAAAAGCTTATACGTTATTTATTTAGAATACACTACGACTTTTAGATTACCATCATACACATTAAGAATAATCCACGGTAATAAGTGATTAGCATCACAGATTTATCGCGTATATATCATTTTTTTGTGACTTATTTATTAAAGGAATAAGAAAGGTAATTTGAATTAAAGACAAAGGCGCAGTACAGGCAGTACTGCGCGCAGAGAGGTGTTATACGGTTTTATTGCGCTTCATGACCATTGCCACAATAAGGCTGAGTAAGATTGCACCAATAATCCATATCAACGCACGGCTGCCCTGGGACCACAGGCTGTAGATAAAGCCAACGATCACCAACAACATCACCAACGTACCTACGATAAGAATCGGCAACGAGGCGTGAATATCATGACGCAGGCGAATCGCCACCACAAACACCGCCAGATAGCAAATCAAAAAGGTGGCGCTGGCAACGCTGGCGAGTGAGCCTAAATTTAGTGCCGCCGTCATCAGCATAATCAACACCACGACAATGATGTTGCCCCAGGTACTCTGCCGCCACAGGGATTTATTCATTAGCTTCGGTAGTTCGCGTTCGCTGCCCATGTTGTCCATGATGTTAAACACGGCGAACAGGTTCGCGTTGATGGCTGAAGCCGTCGCCAGTAAAGCGCCGATGACGACGATCACATAACCCACATGCCCGAGCAGCGGAGAAGCTGCCTGCGCTACGGCGGTATCGGCATATTTTTCTAACTCTAATGCCGATACATCGCTAAGCAAAACCAGCGCCAGCGAGATATAAAGCAACGTGGTAACGCCAATTGCCACCAGAAACGCCCGTGGCATAATGACCTGCGGATCTTTCACTTTATCCGCCGCGTTCGCCATCATGCCAAAGCCCGCATAGGCAAGGAAGGTTATCCCGATACAGGAGAAGAACGCACCGGAGCTGGGGGGCGCAGAGACGGAAATATGCGCCGGTTGCAGCGACCAGACACCAGCAATAATCAGCAATAACAGGATCATCATTTTAATGCCGACGAGGATCACTTCCAGCCGCCCTACCGCATGGTTGCTTAAGGAGTTGAAAAGCGTCATCACCGCAATGATCCCCAACGCGTAGAGCAAAATAAGGTGCTCCTCCTGGCTGCCTTCATGCAAAAACTGCACGGCATAAGCGCCAAAAGCACGGGCAACCATGGCGATGCTCACCGCCAGCGTCAACAGGTACAGCAACGAGAGCGCCAGCGAAAAGACGCCGTTGCCTAATCCGCGACGAAAAAAGTCGATAATACCGCCATTGCTGGGATAGCTCGCCCCCAGACGCGCATAGGCATAACCGGAAAACATCGCCACAATACCGCCAAAAGCAAAGGCGACCCAGGTCGAGGCTTCCATTAGCAACGCAGCCTGCCCCAGCAGCGCGAAGATCCCAGCCCCCACCATTGCCCCAATACCGATGGAAACGACATTCCATAGACCGAGGGGTTTGTTACCGTTATTACCTTCCGTGTTCATCATGATCAGCCCTTAAACACGTTATAGCCGAGTTGCTTAGCGACCGATGCCACCATTTTTTGACCGCGAACACTGTTGCCTTCTTCGTCCAGCGGTGGTGAGAACGCGGCAATTCCCATCACTCCAGGGACGACCGCCAGAATACCGCCACCTACACCGCTTTTGCCCGGTAAACCAACACGATACGCCCAGTCACCGGAGCGACCATACAGCCCTTCCATCATCATTTCGGCCAGAATGTACGGCACGTTGTCGGCCTGAAGAACGCGTTTATGCGTCAACGGATTCACACCACCCGCCGCCAGCGTCGCGCCAAGCGTTGCCAGTTCAACAGTATTGATGAGCGTGGAGCACTGACGGGTGTACACGTCACAGGCTTCCATTGCATCACAATAGAGATATCCGGCGGAGTACAGCAGCCAGGCAATGGCCCGGTTATGGAAGTTGGTTGTTTGTTCCGACTGGTTGACTTCGTCAGAGAGCGCTACCTGCTCACCAGCCAGTTGCTGTTGGATATGTAAAATTCGCTGCCAGCGTTGTTCGGCATTTTCAGCGTTAATCAGGCTGGTGGTGGCAATAGCGCCAGCATTTACCAGTGGCGACAGCGGTTTGCCGCCATGCAACTCTAAGGCGATAACTGAGTTAAAGGGCAATCCGGTCGGGTCAGCGCCAATTTTGTCCTGTACCGCCTGCGGGCCGACATCTTCTAACGCAAGGGCTAACGTACAGACTTTCGAGATGGATTCCAGTGCAAAGCGGTAATCACTGTCACCCGCACTATAGACGTTGCCATCGCTGGTCACGATAGCCACTGCTGCCAGTTGACCAGGTACATTCGCCAGAAAGGGAATGTAATCGGCATTTTGTCCGCCGTTAAGTGAGTGAAATTGGGTGTGAGCCTGATCCACTGCCTGCTGTAATTTGTTTGCATCTAACATCTTTTGTTAACTCCTTTTTATAGATGCGGGAGGTAATTCCTCACCCCGGTGCCGATTTTCAGGCATCCTGATTTAACTTAGCACCCGCAACTTAACTACAGGAAAACAAAGAGATAAATGTCTAATCCTGATGTAAATCGAGCCGATTTTTTAATCTTTACGGACTTTTACTCGCCTGGGTTATTAATTTCTTGACCTTCCCCTTGCTGGAAGGTTTAACCTTTATCACAGCCAGTCAAAACTGTCTTAAAGGAGTGTTTTATGTCACAAACTATCGACCTGACCCTGGACGGCCTGTCCTGCGGTCACTGCGTTAAACGCGTGAAAGAAAGTCTCGAACAGCGCCCGGATGTGGAACAAGCGGATGTGTCTATCACTGAAGCGCACGTTACCGGGACTGCCAGTGCAGAACAGCTGATCGAAACCATCAAACAAGCGGGTTATGACGCATCTGTAAGCCACCCAAAGGCTAAACCGCTGGCGGAGTCATCAATCCCGTCGGAAGCACTGACAGCGGTTTCTGAGGCGCTTCCGGCAGCGACCGCCGATGACGATGACAGCCAGCAGTTGCTGCTGAGCGGCATGAGCTGCGCCAGCTGTGTCACCCGCGTACAAAATGCGTTGCAAAGCGTACCGGGCGTCACTCAGGCACGGGTAAACCTGGCGGAGCGTACTGCGCTGGTGATGGGCAGTGCCTCCCCACAAGATTTAGTGCAGGCGGTGGAAAAAGCGGGCTACGGCGCGGAAGCGATTGAAGATGACGCGAAACGCCGCGAGCGCCAGCAAGAAACCGCCGTCGCTACGATGAAGCGCTTCCGCTGGCAGGCAATTGTTGCACTGGCTGTGGGTATCCCGGTAATGGTCTGGGGGATGATCGGCGATAACATGATGGTCACCGCTGACAACCGCAGCCTGTGGTTGGTTATCGGCCTGATAACCCTGGCAGTGATGGTTTTCGCCGGCGGCCATTTTTACCGCAGCGCATGGAAAAGCCTGCTGAACGGTGCAGCGACGATGGATACACTGGTGGCGCTGGGTACTGGCGTGGCGTGGCTCTATTCGATGAGCGTCAACCTGTGGCCGCAGTGGTTCCCGATGGAAGCGCGGCATCTTTACTATGAAGCCAGTGCGATGATTATCGGTCTGATTAATCTCGGTCATATGCTGGAAGCGCGCGCACGTCAGCGTTCTTCAAAGGCGCTGGAGAAATTACTCGATTTAACTCCGCCGACGGCGCGCCTGGTTACTGACGAAGGTGAAAAAAGCGTGCCGCTGGCGGAAGTTCAGCCAGGCATGCTACTGCGCCTGACGACGGGCGATCGCGTGCCGGTAGATGGCGAGATTACCCAGGGCGAAGCATGGCTGGATGAAGCGATGCTGACGGGCGAACCAATCCCGCAGCAAAAAGGCGAAGGCGATAGCGTCCATGCCGGGACAGTGGTGCAGGACGGTAGCGTGCTGTTTCGCGCCAGTGCGGTTGGTAGCCATACCACGCTATCAAGGATTATTCGCATGGTGCGCCAGGCCCAGAGCAGCAAGCCAGAAATCGGTCAGCTGGCGGATAAAATCTCAGCCGTATTTGTGCCGGTAGTAGTGGTGATTGCGCTGATCAGTGCGGCAATCTGGTATTTCTTTGGTCCGGCACCGCAGATTGTCTATACCCTGGTGATTGCCACCACGGTGCTGATTATTGCCTGTCCGTGTGCGCTGGGGCTGGCGACGCCGATGTCGATTATTTCCGGCGTCGGGCGGGCGGCTGAGTTTGGCGTGCTGGTGCGGGACGCCGACGCGCTGCAACGCGCCAGTACACTCGATACCGTCGTGTTCGATAAAACCGGGACGCTGACCGAAGGGAAGCCGCAGGTTGTCGCAGTGAAAACATTTGCTGATTTTGACGAAGCGCAGGCGCTGCGTCTGGCGGCGGCACTGGAACAAGGTTCCAGCCATCCGCTGGCACGGGCGATCCTCGATAAAGCAAGCGATATGCAGCTACCGCAGGTCAACGGTTTCCGCACATTGCGCGGGCTGGGCGTGAGCGGTGAAGCTGAAGGTCATGCGTTATTGCTGGGCAATCAGGCGCTGTTAAATGACCAGCAAGTTGATACTAAAGCGATTGAAGCAGATATTTCAGCTCAGGCATCGCAAGGGGCAACGCCTGTGCTGCTGGCGGTTGACGGGAAAGCGGTAGCCCTGCTGGCTGTACGCGATCCGTTGCGTAGTGATAGCGTGGCGGCGCTGCAACGTCTGCATAAAGCGGGATATCGTCTGGTGATGTTGACCGGGGATAACCCAACCACCGCCAATGCGATCGCCAAAGAAGCAGGGATTGATGAGGTGATCGCCGGGGTGCTGCCAGACGGTAAAGCCGAAGCGATCAAACGTCTGCAAAGTGAAGGACGTCAGGTGGCAATGGTGGGCGACGGCATTAACGACGCGCCAGCGCTGGCTCAGGCGGATGTCGGCATTGCGATGGGTGGCGGCAGTGATGTTGCTATTGAAACCGCGGCGATTACCCTGATGCGCCATAGCCTGATGGGCGTTGCGGATGCGCTCGCTATTTCCCGCGCAACGCTGCGCAACATGAAGCAGAACCTGCTCGGCGCGTTTATCTACAACAGCATCGGTATTCCGGTTGCCGCCGGTATTTTGTGGCCGTTTACTGGAACACTGCTTAACCCGGTGGTTGCCGGAGCGGCAATGGCGCTCTCGTCGATTACCGTAGTGAGTAACGCCAACCGGTTGCTGCGGTTTAAACCGAAGGAATAAGTACGTCATTGCGGATGCGCTGCTTTAGGGCGGCGCATTTGGCATCGACGCATGACTGCCGGATGCGGCGTGAACGCCTTATCCGACCTACGGTTCAGGCACAGGTTTGTAGGCCTGATAAGACGCGTAAGCGTCGCATCAGGCAATGGTGCTCGGATGCCGGATGCGGCGTGAACGCCTTATCCGGCCTACGAGATGAAGCGATGTTTTGGCCTTACGCGACCTTTTTTGCACGCTCTTCACGGCGTGCCAAATATTCAGCCACTGTTTCAATCCGTCCCAATTCTTCCTGGGTACGCATGTTGTTTTCAACTTCCCAAAGATCAACTGCCGCCTGGAGGTTTAGCCAAAAATCGACTGTGGTATCAAAAACTTTCGCCAGACGGAATGCCATTTCAGTGGTGAGTTTACGATTATTATTGATCAGTGTACTGACGTTATTACGATGAACATGCAGCAACTCTGCTAACTCATTGATTTTCAAAGCGAGCGGTTCCAGATTATTCATAGAGAAGAATATCTCCGGGTGTCGTCGGTTTTCTTGTTGCCTGTTTCATAGTTTTTAACTGTTGCTTCCCTGTGAATAGCGATACAAGAACATACTGAATCATACAAACACATTAAACAAGTCCCCAACTCCATTTGCGCCATTCCTCCCCGCGCGCTAGCATGATATTTCACAAAGGGAGGTCGTATGGATCTGTTGTACCGGGTAAAAACGCTTTGGGCCGCGCTGCGCGGTAATCATTACTCCTGGCCTGCCATCGATATCACCCTCCCCGGCAATCGCCATTTTCATCTGATTGGCAGTATTCATATGGGTAGCCACGATATGGCTCCCCTGCCCGCCCGTTTGCTCAAAAAGCTCAAAAACGCCGATGCGCTGATCGTCGAGGCGGATGTTTCCACCAGCGATACGCCTTTTGCTAATTTGCCTGCCTGCGAGGCGCTGGAAGAGCGTATTAGCGAGGAGCAATTACAAAATCTGCAGCACATTAGCCAGGTGATGGGCATTTCTCCGTCACTCTTTTCTACCCAACCGCTGTGGCAAATCGCGATGGTTCTTCAGGCGACGCAGGCACAAAAACTGGGGCTGCGGGCAGAATACGGTATCGATTACCAGTTATTGCAGGCGGCGAAGCAACAACATAAACCCGTGATTGAACTGGAAGGGGCTGAAAACCAGATTGCCATGTTGCTCCAGCTCCCTGACAAAGGACTGGCGCTGCTGGACGATACGCTGACCCACTGGCATACCAACGCACGGTTGCTGCAACAAATGATGAGCTGGTGGCTGAATGCGCCGCCGCAAAATAATGAAATAACGCTGCCCAATACGTTCAGTCAGTCGCTGTACGATGTGCTGATGCATCAGCGAAATCTCGCCTGGCGGGATAAATTACGCGCCATGCCGCCGGGGCGATATGTGGTCGCGGTCGGTGCACTACACCTGTATGGAGAAGGGAATTTGCCGCAAATGTTGCGCTAAAAAAATGGCCAATATCGCTATTGGCCCGTCAAAGAGGAATTTCATTTTTTTATTATTATGCCGTCACTTTAAGCGACGGTGTAACTCGATTGTCGCTCAATCTCACCATCCTGCCAATACTCTTAGGCAAGATGACTCTTTTTTTTGGACCGCCATCAGGCGTATGCTTGCTTCGTTTTTTTGTTTAAGGCAGGAAAATTACCATGACACCCGCAGTTAAATTACTCGAAAAAAACAAGATTTCGTTTCAAATCCATACCTACGAGCACGATCCGGCTGAAACCAATTTTGGCGATGAAGTCGTCAAAAAATTAGGTTTGAATCCGGATCAGGTCTACAAAACGCTGCTGGTGGCAGTGAACGGTGATATGAAACACCTTGCCGTGGCCGTTACGCCAGTCGCAGGTCAACTGGACCTTAAAAAAGTAGCAAAAGCGCTGGGTGCCAAGAAAGTTGAGATGGCCGATCCGATGGTCGCGCAGCGTTCGACGGGATACCTGGTTGGGGGGATTAGCCCACTGGGGCAGAAAAAACGTCTGCCAACGATTATCGACGCCCCCGCACAAGAATTTGCCACTATTTATGTTTCCGGCGGCAAGCGCGGACTGGATATCGAACTGGCGGCAGGCGACCTGGCGAAGATCCTCGATGCCAAATTTGCTGATATCGCCCGCCGCGATTAAGCATTGTGCCGGATGCGAACATCCGGCACTTTCGGATTACTGCCAGCTCACCTCACCTTTCGGTTCATAAACACTCACATCCAGCGGCGAGCTTTTCTGGATATACGCTTTCAGCACTTCGGCATCAATAAAGCCGGTATTCACATAGCCCGGTTTGTTATCAAGGCGCGGATATCCATCACCGCCGGTGGCATTGAAGTTTAATGTCGCCATACGGTAAGTTTTCGCTGGATCGACCGGTTCGCCTTTGATTTTAAGGTCGTTCAGTTTGCCGTCTTTCGCCACAAAGCTAACGTTGGCAAATTGCGGGTAGGCACCTGAATCTGGCTTCATCTGCGCGACGGCGGTCAGGTAATCAATTACCTCTTTACCGGTCATGTCGGCATACACCACCACATTGCCGAATGGCTGCACTTTCAGCACGTTTTTATAGCTGATATCGCCAGCTTCGATAGAATCACGAATTCCGCCTCCGCTCATCACCGCAAAGTCGGCACCAGTGCGATCCATTTGTGCTGCCAGAATCAACCGCCCCATATTGGTCTGTACAAAACGCACTTTGTCACGATCGCCTTCCAGACGACCATTGGTTTCGCCTATTTTCACTTCCAGCTGCGCTTTGCCTTTGTTCTGGAACGGCGATAACAGCGAGATCATTTGCTGGTTTTCAGCGATTTCAGGGGTGTACAGCACGCGCTCGCTTTTCCCGTCTTCCCAGGTCACTTTCTTCTTCAGGTTCACCGGAATCAGCTGGTAGTTAACCATTTTCATTTCGCCATTACGAAACTCAAAATCAGCCCGTCCCACGTATTTGCCCCACTCATGCGCCTGCACAATCCAGATGCCGTTTTGTTGATCCGGTTTGCATGGCGTACCCGGCACGTAATCGACCTGTTTTTTGTTTTCTGCCGCCATGCAGACCGGATCTTGCGAGTGACCACCGACGATCATCGCCAGCGATCCGGCAGGCAGCGCGCGAGCCATCTCCACATCGCCCGGTGCATTAGAGCCGTGCTCACCATTGTCGTAATGCCCCATATGGGTCGCCGCGATAATAATGTCTGGCTTTTCTGTCTGTTGCAGCTCCTGAATCACCAGCTTCGCTTCATCGGCGGGCTTACGGAACTCAATATCGGTGAAGTTTTCTGGGTTGCCTAACTTCGCTGTGTCATCCGTCGTCAGACCAATAACGGCAATTTTCAGATCCTGACGCTTAAACAGCGCCCATGGTTTAAACAGGCGCTCGCCGGTACTTTTCTGGTAGATATTGGCAGAAAGTAACGGGAACTTTGCCCACTTTTCCTGCTGGCGTAATACGGTGAGCGGGTTATCAAATTCATGATTACCGATCGCCATCGCGTCATAGCCCACCAGATTCATACCGCGAAAATCAGGTTCGGCATCCTGTAAGTCGGACTCGGGCACGCCAGTGTTAATGTCGCCACCGGAAAGTAGCAGCACGCTACCGCCTTCAGCCGCAACCTCTTTGCGGATACCATCCACCAGCGTTTTTTGCGCCGCCAGACCATATTCGCCATATTCATTGCGCCAAAAATGCCCATGATGATCATTGGTATGCAGAACTGTAATTTTGTAGGTTTTATCCTGCTCATACGCCAGAGCAGCTTCACTCGCCAGTGTAAATGTGGTTAACAGTGCTAACGCCACGCCCCGCTGCAATAATTTCATACTTCTCTCCCTGACCTGATTTCAACGTGTTGAAAAATAGTATGACGCGACATCATAGACAAGTCTGCGTCCGGTGAAGATAAATCTGCATCCAGATTAGAAATTCTGTATTCAGCGTTGAGACTTCCTTCAGGCGGCGCATACAGGTATGTTAGTCGGGTAATAATCACAAATAAGATCATTCTTAACATCGCAACCCTGAAAAAGTGACTTTCCTATGGCAATGAGTGAACAAACCCAGCCTGTGGCGGGCGCGGCTGCGTCAACGACCAAGGCCCGAACATCGTTTGGTATTTTAGGTGCTATCAGCCTCTCACATCTGCTGAACGATATGATCCAATCGCTGATTCTGGCGATTTATCCGCTGCTTCAGTCAGAATTTTCTCTGACATTTATGCAGATTGGCATGATAACCCTCACCTTCCAGCTCGCCTCTTCACTACTGCAACCAGTGGTCGGCTACTGGACCGATAAATATCCGATGCCATGGTCGTTGCCAATTGGCATGTGCTTTACCTTAAGTGGTCTGGTGCTGCTTGCGCTGGCGGGCAGTTTTGGCGCAGTTCTGCTGGCGGCGGCGCTGGTCGGTACCGGTTCATCGGTCTTTCATCCGGAATCTTCTCGCGTGGCCCGTATGGCTTCCGGCGGGCGGCATGGCCTGGCGCAATCAATCTTTCAGGTCGGCGGCAACTTTGGCAGTTCCCTGGGACCCTTGCTGGCGGCGGTGATTATCGCGCCTTATGGCAAAGGCAACGTTGCCTGGTTTGTGCTTGCGGCACTGCTGGCGATCGTGGTGTTGGCGCAAATCAGCCGTTGGTACTCGGCACAGCACCGAATGAATAAAGGAAAACCCAAAGCGACGATTATCAATCCACTGCCGCGCAACAAAGTGGTACTGGCGGTCAGCATTCTGTTAATCCTCATTTTCTCGAAATATTTCTATATGGCGAGCATCAGCAGCTATTACACCTTTTATCTGATGCAAAAATTCGGATTATCTATCCAGAATGCTCAGCTTCATCTGTTTGCCTTCCTGTTTGCCGTTGCGGCAGGTACGGTGATCGGCGGGCCTGTAGGGGATAAAATTGGGCGGAAATATGTGATTTGGGGCTCTATCCTCGGCGTTGCGCCGTTTACGCTGATTTTACCCTACGCCAGCCTGCACTGGACGGGGGTTTTAACGGTGATTATTGGATTTATCCTCGCTTCGGCATTCTCTGCCATTCTGGTTTACGCTCAGGAGCTGCTTCCGGGACGTATCGGTATGGTTTCTGGACTCTTTTTCGGTTTTGCTTTTGGCATGGGAGGTCTGGGAGCGGCAGTTCTGGGGCTTATCGCCGATCACACCAGCATCGAGTTAGTCTATAAAATCTGTGCTTTCCTGCCACTATTGGGGATGTTGACCATATTCCTGCCTGATAACCGGCATAAAGACTGATTTCATTGCAGCCAAAGGCAAACTTTGGCTGCATCGTTTTACAGTCGCCATAAGCCTTTCCTCTGTTAAACCGCCTTCTGTTTTCCGATCCGTGCTTTTTTTGCAGCTAATTCCATTTTTCTGCAAAATTCAATAATTATTCATGAACATCATCAATGAAATTGTCATAAACTATTACCTGTAATTTTGGTTTTCCCGGCCAAAAATGGACAATAACCACCAGGAAAAGGAGACGGAATGCATCACGCCACCCCGCTTATCACCACCATTGTTGGCGGCCTTGTGCTCGCCTTTATCCTCGGCATGCTGGCCAATAAACTACGTATTTCTCCTCTGGTGGGATATCTGTTAGCGGGTGTGCTGGCAGGACCATTCACTCCGGGCTTTGTTGCCGATACCAAGCTTGCGCCGGAACTGGCTGAACTGGGCGTCATTCTGTTGATGTTTGGCGTGGGTCTGCACTTTTCGCTGAAGGATTTGATGGCGGTAAAGGCCATCGCCATTCCCGGTGCGATCGCCCAGATAGCCGTGGCGACGCTGCTGGGTATGGCGCTCTCTGCCGTGCTGGGCTGGTCGTTAATGACCGGTATCGTGTTCGGTTTATGTCTTTCCACCGCCAGTACCGTGGTGTTACTGCGCGCACTTGAAGAACGGCAATTAATTGACAGTCAGCGTGGGCAAATCGCCATCGGTTGGTTGATTGTGGAAGACCTGGTGATGGTTCTGACGCTGGTGTTGCTGCCCGCAGTGGCAGGAATGATGGAACAGGGCGATGTGGGCTTTGCCACTCTTGCAGTCGATATGGGGATCACCATCGGCAAGGTGATCGCATTTATCGCCATTATGATGCTGGTAGGTCGCCGTCTGGTGCCGTGGATTATGGCACGCAGCGCGGCAACCGGTTCTCGCGAGCTGTTTACCCTGTCGGTGCTGGCGCTGGCGTTAGGGATTGCCTTTGGTGCGGTGGAGCTGTTTGATGTCTCCTTTGCACTCGGTGCGTTCTTTGCCGGGATGGTACTGAACGAGTCTGAACTGAGTCACCGTGCCGCCCACGATACGCTGCCATTGCGCGACGCGTTTGCGGTGCTGTTTTTTGTCTCCGTCGGGATGTTGTTTGATCCGTTAATTCTGATTCAGCAACCGCTGGCAGTGCTGGCGACGCTGGCGATTATTCTGTTTGGTAAGTCGTTAGCCGCATTTTTCCTGGTGCGACTGTTTGGTCACTCCCAACGTACGGCATTAACTATCGCCGCCAGCCTGGCGCAAATTGGTGAGTTCGCGTTTATCCTGGCGGGACTGGGCATGGCGCTGGATCTGTTGCCGCAAGCCGGGCAGAACCTGGTACTGGCAGGTGCGATTTTGTCGATTATGCTCAACCCGGTCCTGTTTGCGCTGCTGGAGAAATATCTGGCGAAGACCGAAACGCTGGAAGAGCAGACGCTGGAAGAGGCAATCGAAGAAGAGAAGCAGATCCCAGTGGATATTTGCAACCATGCGCTACTGGTTGGTTACGGTCGTGTAGGCAGCCTGCTGGGGGAGAAATTGCTCGCCTCTGATATTCCGCTGGTGGTGATTGAGACGTCACGAACCCGTGTTGATGAGCTGCGAGAGCGTGGGGTCCGCGCTGTATTGGGCAATGCGGCGAACGAAGAAATTATGCAACTGGCGCATCTGGAATGTGCAAAATGGCTGATCCTGACGATTCCCAACGGTTATGAAGCAGGCGAGATTGTGGCATCTGCCCGCGCGAAAAATCCGGATATTGAGATTATTGCCCGCGCCCATTATGACGATGAAGTGGCGTATATCACCGAACGTGGCGCGAATCAGGTAGTGATGGGTGAACGTGAAATTGCCCGTACTATGCTGGAACTGCTGGAAACGCCACCGGCGGGTGAAGTGGTGACGGGGTAAACGGTGGTTGCCGGATAATAGGCGCGGATATGTAGGCCTGATAAGACGCGCCAGCGTCGCATCAGGCATTGAGAGCAAAATGCCAGATGCGGCGTGAACGCCTTATCTGGCCTACGAACCGACGATAACTTAACGATCCCAGTAAGACTCTTCCAGGCTGTCTTCACGCTCCGGCAAGCCGCGCGTTAAACGAGGTGAATGCTGGTTCAGTACCTGATAGCTCACACGGTTAGCATATTTACACACCTGCGCTAACGATGAATAAGTTAACCAGGTGAATTTATGTTTGCTGGAGTTTGGTACGTTGCTACGGTGGTAGCTGTTGGCGGTAATGTCATGCAGCAACGCTGCCAGTGCGCCATCCCCTGCTCCGTTGGTGTTCATGATTTTTTCCGGCCCGCCCATGTACGGCGCAATGTGCGAATAGACGCGCAGCGGATTCTGGCAATCCTTGTGGCGCATGGCGCGGCTAAACTCATACTGGTTGAATTCCGCTATAGCGCCCGGCAGCAGCGGATGCTGGGTTTTACGTTTCGCTTCGTCTTCGGTAAAGCCCGCCATATACAAGCCGATTGGCCCGGCGGTGCACAGCACCAGATCTACCCAGTCCAGCGCCTTGTCAGATGCCAACAACGGATCGCTTTCTCCGGTCAACGCTTCGGCTTCATCTTCGTTCATCGCAAGGATAGAGACGTGGTCTTTGAGGAATTGCTGCCACCACTGTGGATTCTCGGCAATGACAAACTTAGTTCCCAGCGTCAGCACCACCGGTACGTTATATTTCTTCGCGTACTCAATGGCTTTCATGGTTGCTTCCGGCATGGGTTCACCCGGCTTGCAACGCACCAGATAAGAGGTGAGAACCAGAGCCGAGGCTCCGGCAATCACATCTTCCGGAATACTTTCAGCCCGCAGCTGGTTCATGTGGCCAGGGCTGATAGCAAAGGTACGTTCCCCGGACTCGCCAATCAGCGTAAAGCAACGACCAATCGGGCCATCCACGCCTTGTAGATAGTTAAGATCGGTACGGCTGGAGGTGTTACACAGGTAACGATAGGCATAGCTGCCAATTTCAATATTGCTGCACATGACGCCCAGCAGCACCGAACGGTCGTCCGCGAGCACCGAGTAGTTATGCATGGTGTTACCAATGGTGCCACCCGCAAACTGATGGGTAATCAGGTTTTTCTGTTTTAGTTCCTGATAAAGCGCTTCGGCTACATCATCCTCAATCACCAGTGAATGCCCGGCGCTTAATCCATAACGCTCAATGAATTCATCATCCACTTTCGCTTCAATATCGACCAGCGTTTGATCGATACCCACTACCCAGGCGGCGCTGGTTTCGTTTTCTGGCTGGAATTGCTGAAGCAGCGGATCGCGTGCATTTACGGGGAAGTAATGTTTGGATTTACGTTTACCGGGAAATTTCATGGTTGTTTTTACGGGTGGTTAACTGAGCGGCGAATGTTAACACAATCTGACGGGAGCGCGCGAGACGCAGCCAGTTTCAATATCAGCAGGCGGGATCGCATTTTCATGGCAGTGGTTCCTTACAATGACGTAATTTGAAAGGAGTTTTTGTATGAAGCCGGAAAACAAATTACCTGTTCTGGACCTTATTTCTGCTGAAATGAAGACCGTTGTGAATACTCTTCAGCCGGATTTACCGCCCTGGCCCGCAACGGGAACGATTGCTGAGCAACGACAGTATTACACGCTTGAGCGCCGATTCTGGAATGCGGGCGCTCCAGAAATGGCAACCAGAGCTTACATGGTTCCAACAAAATATGGGCAGGTGGAAACACGTCTCTTTTGTCCGCAGCCAGATAGTCCGGCGACGCTATTTTATTTGCATGGCGGCGGTTTTATTCTCGGCAATCTCGATACCCACGATCGCATCATGCGCCTGCTGGCAAGCTACAGCCAATGTACGGTGATTGGCATTGATTACACCCTTTCACCTGAAGCGCGTTTTCCGCAAGCGATAGAGGAAATTGTGGCTGCCTGTTGTTATTTCCACCAGCAGGCGGAAGATTATCAAATCAATATGTCCCGCATTGGCTTTGCCGGTGATTCCGCAGGTGCCATGCTGGCGCTCGCCAGTGCGTTGTGGTTGCGTGATAAACAGATCGATTGCGGTAAAGTTGCGGGTGTTTTGCTGTGGTATGGGCTTTACGGATTACGGGATTCCGTGACTCGTCGTCTGTTGGGCGGTGTCTGGGATGGCTTAACGCAACAGGATTTGCAGATGTATGAAGAGGCGTATTTAAGCAACGACGCGGACCGCGAGTCGCCGTATTACTGTCTGTTTAATAATGATCTCACTCGCGAAGTTCCGCCCTGTTTTATTGCCGGGGCGGAGTTCGATCCGCTGCTGGATGACAGCCGTCTGCTTTACCAGACGTTAGCGGCGCATCAGCAGCCCTGTGAGTTCAAACTCTACCCAGGCACGCTGCACGCCTTTTTGCATTATTCACGGATGATGAAAACCGCCGACGAGGCTCTTCGCGACGGCGCTCAGTTCTTTACCGCTCAGCTTTAGCGATACGCGGCAACAAGATTAGCCATCATTTCGATATGTTCCGGCGTGGCATTAAGCGCCGGAATATATTCATATTTTTTCCCGCCCGCACCGAGGAAGACCTCACGGTTTTGCTCGGCAATCTCTTCCAGCGTCTCCAGACAATCCGCAGCAAAGCCCGGGCACATCACCTGTATATGACCTACGCCTTTTTCTCCGAGCATTTTCAGCGTTTCGTCGGTATAAGGCATCAGCCAGGGTTCCCGGCCAAAGCGCGACTGAAAGGTCATCATCACTTTTTCCGGTGCCATCCCCAGTGCGGAAGCCAGTTCGCGAGTCGTTGTGCGGCAACGTTGCGGGTAATCATCGCCTTCATCTGCATAACGCTGGGGAATGCCATGATAAGAGAGCAGCAGCAGATCCGGTTCGCCATGTTTGGCAAAAGAAGCGCGTACGCTGTTCGCCAGTGCATTAATGTAATCGTGGTTATCGGCGTAATCACGTATAAACGATATCCCCGGAATGCTACGTTTGCGCGCCAGAATGCGTGCCAGTTCATCCCATACCGCACCGACCGTAGAACAGGAGAATTGCGGATAAAGCGGCAGCACCACAATATGATCTACATGCTCTGCCAGTAGTTCATCTACGGCGCTTTCCAGTGATGGCGAGCCGTAGCTCATTCCCAGCGCTACGGGCGTCTCCGGTAAAAGTTGTGCCAGCGCCTGCTGTTGCTGGCGGCTGTAAACCATCAGCGGCGAGCCACCTTCCATCCAGACAGAGGCATACAGCTTCGCCACACGCGGCGAGCGCAGCGGCAAAATCACGCCGCGCAGCAACGGCCACCATAACAACCGTGAGGTATCAACCACGCGTCTGTCGCTTAAAAATTGTTTCAGATAGCGTTTTACCGCTTCAGGTGTGGGGGCATCGGGCGTACCCAGGTTTGCCAGCAGGATACCGGTTTTAGTCTGACGCATTACCGCCTCTTATCGATTCAACTTATTGATAATTGTAGCGGAAAAGTGAGGAAGAAGAACTAATTGCTGTGAGAGGTATTGCCTGAGGTGGATGAGCAGACCTGCCCGAAAGCAGATCTGCTGCGGCTTGATTAGCCGAGGATTTTTTCCAGATCAGCGCGAACTTCAGCAACCGGCTTGGTGCCGTCAACTTTCGCGTATTTGGTATTACCCGCTTCCGCTTCTTTGGAGTAGTAGCCGATCAGCGGTGCTGTCATCTGATGGTATTCAACCAGACGTTTACGTACGGTTTCTTCCTGATCGTCTTTACGGGTAGTCAGTTCTTCACCGGTAACGTCGTCTTTACCTTCTACTTTCGGCGGATTGAATTTAACGTGATAAACACGACCAGACGGCGCGTGAACGCGGCGACCGACGATACGGTCAACGATCAGTTCGTCCGGTACGTCGAATTCCAGAACGTAATCAACATTGATGCCCGCTTCTTTCATCGCGTCTGCCTGCGGAATGGTACGCGGGAAGCCGTCCAACAGGAAACCATTACGGCAGTCTTCCTGAGCAATGCGCTCTTTAACCAGCGCGATCACCAGTTCGTCGGTGACCAGTTTGCCAGCATCCATAATGTCTTTTGCTTGTTTACCCAGCTCGGAGCCAGATTTGACCGCAGCACGCAGCATATCGCCAGTGGAGATTTGCGGAATACCATATTTCTCCATGATGAACTGAGCCTGAGTCCCTTTCCCCGCGCCCGGAGCGCCAAGCAGAATGATACGCATTGCGAAAATCCCCTTAAAATGTGTCGAATTTTTTGAAAAAGCGATAAACGATACCACCATCAGGCGATTGCCTCAAGAAAGGCACCAGGGGCTGAAACGGTTAATGGCGAGATAATTTGCGGAAAGTGCAGATAATGAAAAGAAAAATGCCGGATGACACGAAGGTCATCCGGCATTACATCAGGAAACCAGCAGCTGGTTCATACGACGAATAAACAGGTTCGGATCTTCCAGCGTGCCGCGTTCTGCCAGCAGCGCCTGATCCAGCAGCAGTTCTACCCACTCGCTGAACTTCGCTTCATCTTCAGTATCTGCCGCACGTTTCACCAGTACGTGATCCGGGTTCAGTTCGAAGATGTATTTCACTTCCGGCACTTTCTGGCCCGCTGCGGCAAACAGTTTCGCCATCTGAGTGCTCATTTCGTCCGCATCAGTAGAGACAATCGCTGGCGTATCGGTCAGACGGTGAGTCAGACGGACATCTTTCACGCGCTCGCCGAGCAGGGCTTTCACACGGTCGATGAACGGAGTCAGTGCTTTCTCCGCTTCTTTCGCGCTCTCATCAACTTCGTCAGCCAGTTTTTCCAGCGACTCGTCAACTTTAGACACCGACTGGAACGGTTTACCGTCGAACTCAGTCAGATAGTTCATCATCCACTCATCGATGCGGTCGGAAAGCAGCAGAACTTCGATGCCTTTCTTACGCAGCAGTTCCAGGTGCGGGCTGCTCTTCGCTGCCGCATAGCTGTCTGCAGTGATGTAGTAGATTTTCTCCTGCCCTTCTTTCATGCGGGAAACGTAGTCTTCCAGAGACACGGTCTGCGCAGAAGAATCGGTATGAGTAGAAGCAAAACGCAGCAGTTTGGCGATCGCTTCCTGGTTAGCGAAATCTTCCGCCGGACCTTCTTTCAGTACCAGGCCAAACTGTTGCCAGAAGGTCTGGTATTTTTCCGCGTCGTCTTTCGCCAGTTTTTCCAGCATTTGCAGCACACGCTTGGTCAGCGCATTGCGCAGGTTACGCGTTACCGTGCTGTCCTGGAGGATTTCACGGGAAACGTTCAGCGGCAGATCGCTGGAGTCAATCAGACCACGCACGAAGCGCAGATAGTTCGGCATGAACTGTTCTGCGTCGTCCATGATGAACACACGCTGAACATACAGTTTCAGGCCGTGTTTATGATCACGGTTCCACATATCCCACGGAGCCTGGGACGGGATGTACAGCAGGCTGGTGTACTCCTGCTTACCTTCAACACGGTTGTGGCTCCAGGTCAGCGGATCGTTAAAGTCGTGGGCGATGTGTTTGTAGAACTCTTTGTACTCTTCATCGGTGATTTCCGACTTGTTACGAGTCCACAGCGCCTGCGCTTTGTTGATTTTTTCCCAGGAGATAACGGTTTCGCCGTCTTTCTCTTCGCGTTTTTCGATCTCTACCGGCAGCGCGATATGGTCGGAGTATTTGCTGATGATGGAACGCACGCGCCAGTCATCGAGGAACTCGTCTTCGCCTTCACGCAGATGCAGGGTGATTTCAGTACCACGATCTTCTTTGGTGATGTCGGCAACGGTGTATTCACCTTCGCCAGCCGATTCCCAGAACACGCCATTTTCTGGTTTTTCGCCTGCCGCGCGAGTACGCACGGTCACTTTGTCGGCCACGATAAACGCAGAGTAGAAACCAACACCAAACTGACCGATCAGCTGGCTGTCTTTCGCCTGGTCAGAACCCAGGGATTCGAGGAATGATTTGGTACCGGATTTAGCGATAGTCCCCAGATGGTCAATCACTTCGTCGCGGGTCATCCCCACGCCGTTATCGGAGATGGTCAGCGTACGCTTGTCTTTATCGAAAGAGACACGAACGCGCAGTTCGCCATCACCTTCGTACAGGTCCGGGTTAGAGAGCGCGCGGAAACGCAGCTTGTCCGCCGCATCGGAGGCGTTAGAGATAAGCTCACGCAGGAAGATTTCTTTATTGGAATAGAGAGAATGGATCATCAGGTGCAGAAGCTGTTTCACTTCTGACTGAAAACCACGAGTTTCTTGTCCTTTCATGTAGGTCTACCTCAATAATGCCATTTTAAGGTTAAAAACAGGATGAGGGAGAGATGGGGACAAGGGAGAATAATTTCAAGCGAGAGCAGGTGATCCTGCTCTCGTTTGCTTAAAAACGAATCTTATGACGCCCGGCAAGGGAGTGTGACAGCGTGGTGCCATCGACCATTTCCAGCTCGCCGCCAACTGGTACGCCATGAGCGATTCGGCTGGCTTCCACGTCATATTGCGCGCAAAGCTCGGCAATGTAGTTAGCGGTAGCTTCACCTTCAACCGTGGGATTGGTGGCGAGGATCACTTCAGTGATTTTTTCCTCTGCCAGACGCTGTTCCAGACGATCAAGGCCGATATCATCCGGACCGATGCCGTCCAGCGGTGACAGATGCCCCATCAACACAAAATAACGACCTGAAAACTGCCCCGTCTGCTCAATGGCGTAAATGTCCGCCGGACTCTCCACCACACAGATTTGACCGTTTTCCTGACGACGCGGATTCGAACAGATGTTACAGACTTCCTGTTCGGTGAAAGTGCGGCAATCGGCGCAGTGGCCGATTTCCGACATCGCCCGGGTGAGCGCCTGCGCCAGACGCATCCCGCCGCTACGATCGCGCTGAAGCAGCGTGAACGCCATACGCTGCGCCGACTTCGGGCCAACGCCCGGCAGACAGCGCAGTGCTTCCATAAGCTGTGTTAACAGCGGGCTGGTTTGCATCAGAACGGCATCTTAAAGCCAGGCGGCAGCTGCATTCCGGAGGATACAGAGGCCATTTTTTCTTTCTGCGTTTCTTCAATACGACGTGCTGCGTCGTTGAATGCTGCAGCCACCAGGTCTTCCAGCATCTCTTTGTCGTCTTCCAGCAGGCTCGGGTCGATCTCTACGCGACGGCAGTTGTGTGCACCGTTGATGGTCACTTTTACCAGACCTGCGCCAGATTCGCCGGTGACTTCCAGCTGCGCGATCTCTTCCTGCATTTTCTGCATTTTTTCTTGCATCTGCTGGGCTTGCTTCATCAGGTTACCCAGACCGCCTTTACCAAACATAGGTTTCTCTCTCAATCACGTTAAGGATGACGAACGTAAGCTGTGCTTACGATCAAATGGGGCGGATACTTTCTTCATCCAGCTCCGCATCGAAGAATCGACGCAGGGTCTGAATATTATTATCCGCAATAATGGACTCGCGCGCCTGCGCAAGTTTTTCTTCGTATATCGCCTGACGCCACTCCAGCGGCGTACGCACCGCGGGATTATCATCTTCAACGATAGTCAGTTCAACCGTTGAACCTTTTAACATGCTCAACGCTTCAGCCAGTTTTTGCTGTGCACCGCGGTTGTTCAAATGCCGCTGAGAGGAGCGCAAATGCAGACATACTGCGTTGTCGCTCTCCTCTTTCCAGGCATTTAACGCCACCTGTTCGACCAGTTTTGGTAGCGAAAGTTGGCTCACCTGTGCCGCCCACGCGTCGCGCTCAATGGCTTCTGCCGCCAGCTTCGCCGCCAGTTCCGGCGTTTTTTCATGTTCCAGCGCTTTTTTCAGCGCCTTCGGTGTGGCGACCACTTCTTTTTGCTGCATCACTGGAGTGGTCGCCTTCCAGCGATACGCTTCTTTTTTGGCTGGCGCTTTTTCCAGCGCCGATGGCACCGGACGCGCCTGAACGCGATCGGTGACCGAAGCCAGTCTTTCCAGCGCAGCGTTATTCACCGGCCGCGCGCGGGTAGCGGCTGCCGGTTCACTCTTTTTTGCTTTGGTTGCTCCCTGCACGCGCTGCAACTGCTGGCGCGCCGCCAGCACCTGGCTGGTGGTTTCCGGGAGCGGTACAGTCGGTGCCTGCTGCGGCGCTGATTGCGGTTGCGGCGGCACCTGGGTTGGCGTCATTACTGCCGTTGGCGCGACGGGTGCAAAGGACTGGCGTGGCACTTCTGGCTCAGGCAGCGGCATACGCGGATGGAACGCCAGCGCGCGCAGCAGCGTCATCTCAACGCCCATGCGGCGGTCCGGCGCATACGGTAATTCTTTGCGACCAATCAACAGCGTCTGATAGTAAAGCTGAATATCCGTCGGCGGTATGGTGCGCGCCAGTTCACGCATCCGCAGCTCGATGGCGGCCATGTCGTTGCCAAGTGCAGCAGGCGAAAGTTGTACCATCGCAATACGATGCAACAGGCCGAGCATTTCCACCAGCAACGCTTCCCACTCGATACCACGGGCAGCGGCTTTATTAATCAGCGCCATTACGCGCTCGCCGTTGGCCTCGACCATCGCTTCAACCAGCGACAGCGCCTGATCGTCGTCAAGCGTACCCAGCATCGCACTGACCGCCTGGGTTGAAACCTGGCCGTCACCGCTGGCAATCGCCTGGTCGGTCAGACTTAAGGCATCTCGCAGGCTGCCTTCAGCGGCGCGCGCCAGCAATTGCAGCGCCCGCGGCTCGTGAGCGATATGTTCTTCATTGAGGATGTGCTCAAGTTGATGGCGAATTTGCTCGACATCCAGCGCCTTGAGATGAAATTGCAAACAGCGCGACAAAATCGTCACCGGCAATTTCTGTGGATCGGTCGTCGCCAGCAGAAACTTAACGTGCTCCGGCGGCTCTTCAAGAGTTTTTAACAGTGCGTTAAAGCTGTGACGCGACAGCATATGCACTTCGTCGATGAGATAAACTTTGAAACGACCACGCGCCGGAGCGTACTGGACGTTATCCAGCAGGTCGCGAGTGTCTTCAACTTTGGTGCGCGAGGCGGCGTCGATTTCAATCAGATCGACAAAGCGCCCCTGCTCGATTTCACGACAGTTATCGCACACGCCGCACGGCGTCGCGGTAATGCCGGTTTCGCAGTTTAGCCCCTTCGCCAGCAGTCGGGCGATAGAGGTTTTTCCGACGCCACGGGTGCCGGAAAAAAGATAAGCATGATGAATACGCCCTAACGACAAGCCGTTCGCCAGTGCGGTCAGCACATGTTCCTGGCCGACGACGTCAGCAAAGGTTTGTGGGCGCCATTTTCGGGCTAAGACCTGATAACTCATTGGCAGGCTCTGAAACGCTGGAAGGTGGATTCACGAAGGGGTAATGCTAACACAGCCCCGTCAGAACGGCGAGGCTGAATGCACATCTTGTGCTGTCCGTAGCGTGGGCAGCACAAGACTGGCGATAATTAATGGCCCGGGAACGGGACAAGGCTGTAGCTGGTAATGCCCTGTTTTTCGAGACGCTGTTCGCCGCCGAGATCGAACAGGTTGATAATGAACGCAGCGTCAGCCACTTCACCACCCAGACGACGGATCAGTTTAACGGTCGCTTCGATAGTGCCGCCGGTTGCCAGCAGATCGTCCACCACCAGAACTTTGTCGCCCGGTTTGATGGCATCAACGTGGATCTCCAGCTGATCGGTGCCGTATTCCAGATCGTAAGTTTCACTGATAGTTTCACGCGGCAGTTTGCCCGGTTTACGGACCGGTACAAAGCCAACGCCCAGACCCAGAGCTACCGGAGCGCCAAACAAGAAGCCACGCGCTTCGGTGCCGACAACTTTGGTAATGCCCGCATTTTTGTAACGCTCAACCAGCAAGTCGATGCTGAGAGCGTAAGCTTTCGGGTCTTCCAGTAAGCTGGTGACATCGCGGAAAAGAATGCCGGGTTTTGGGTAGTCCTGAATGCTTTTGATGCTATTTTTGAGATACTCAAGCTGCTGTGCAGTCGCGGTCATAAGTGTATGCCTGCTTGTTACGGTGGTACTCACGGCGCGTTTTAAACGTATCAAAAGTAACAGTTGTTTAACCTTTGACCGCCTGCGCCTGTGCTCGAAAACGCCAGAATGTACTGGCTGTACGCAATAATTGCAACTGCGATTGTTGTGCTTCAGTGCTTTTCTTGCTTTTCATCAATCACCGGAATTCGCCACATATAGAAAAGCAAACAGGCGAGAATTACCAGCAACATGATGCGCACCCATGGCATCTGGACGAACCACAGAGAAATGGCAAACGTGAGCAAAATAAGCAAAATCGCCCGCGGTTTGACGCCGCGCGGCATCGCATGATGTTTCTGCCAGAAACGTAGATAGCTGCCAAACCATGAGCGGTACAGCAACCAGGCGTGAAAGCGCGGGGAAGAACGGGCAAAGCACCAGGCCGCCAGCAGGATAAACGGCGTCGTCGGTAATACCGGTAATACCACGCCCAACGTACCCAGCACTACCGCCAGCCAGCCAATGATGATTAAAATGATTCGTTGCATATTGAGTGTTGTCAGCTTACAGAGTGGCTACTTTAGCATAACAATTATCATTTTCATTGAGGTCTTATCGTGAAAACCGCCCTGCTGCTGGAAAAACTGGAAGGACAGCTCGCCACGCTGCGCCAGCGTTGTGCCCCGGTGTCACAGTTCGCCACGCTAAGTGCTCGTTTCGACAGGCATCTTTTTCAGACTCGTGCGACAACACTACAGGCTTGTCTCGACGAGGCGGGCGATAATCTGGCTGCGCTTCGTCATGCAGTTGAGCAGCAACAGCTGCCGCAAGTGGCCTGGCTGGCGGAACATCTGGCGGCACAACTGGAAGCCATCGCGCGTGAAGCCTCCGCCTGGTCATTGCGCGAGTGGGACAGTGCGCCACCGAAAATTGCCCGCTGGCAGCGTAAACGTATTCAGCATCAGGATTTTGAGCGGCGGCTACGTGAGATGGTTGCCGAACGCAGAGCCCGCCTGGCGCGGGTGACCGATCTCGTGGAACAGCAAACGCTGCATCGTGAAGTGGAAGCCTATGAAGCGCGCCTGGCACGCTGCCGCCATGCGCTGGAAAAAATCGAAAACAGGTTAGCGCGTTTAACCCGCTAGCAATGGAGAGAGTATGTCACTGGAAAATGCCCCTGACGATGTCAAACTGGCTGTCGATTTGATTGTGCTGCTGGAGGAAAATCAGATCCCAGCCCGCACCGTGCTGCGCGCGCTGGATATTGTAAAACGCGATTATGAAAAGAAATTAACGCGCGATGATGAGGCGGAAAAGTGAGAAATAAATGGGGTGGCTAAATGTCCCCTAAGGTTGCGGGCAAACGCAAAACTGCCTGATGCGCTACGCTTATCAGGCCTACACCGATCCTGCAATATATTGAATTTTTGCGGTTTCGTAGGCCGGATAAGGCGGTCACGCCGCATCCGGCATGAACAACGCGCACTTTGTTAGCAATCTCGGGGCAACAAAATGTCGCCCCCTTTCGTTATTACCCTACCGCTGGCGTCGGATCGTCGCCTTTGTAGTCGCGTTTTACTTCCGTCACCTCATCGCCCTTCTCGTTGTGCAGATGCACTTCAAGCTGGTTAAAGGCAATGTTGATGTCGTTTTCACGGCACAGCTGATCGATAGTACGGTTCAGCTCATCGACAGTACGGCTACGGTCACGCAGTTCACGCACATACAGACGCAGCTCATGATCCAACGTGCTGGCACCAAACGCCGTAAAGAAGACTTCCGGCATTGGTTCGTGCATCACCCTTGGGTGCTCAGTCGCCGCCTTCAGTAACACTTTACGCACTTTTTCCAGATCGGAGCCATAGGCCACGCCGAGACGGATCACCAGACGCGTAGTAGTGTCAGTCAACGACCAGTTGATCAGACGCTCGGTAACAAACGCTTTGTTCGGGATGATCACTTCTTTGCGATCGAAATCGGTAATCGTTGTCGCACGAATACGGATCTTACTTACCGTCCCCGAGAAGCTACCAATGGTTACCGTATCGCCAATACGCACCGGACGTTCGAATAGAATGATCAAACCGGAGACGAAGTTACCGAAAATTTCTTGTAAACCAAAACCAAGACCTACGGATAATGCTGCTGCCAGCCACTGGAGTTTATCCCAAGAGACGCCCAGCGATCCGAACACCGTCATCGCACCAACAGCAATAATGATGTAGTTAAGGATGGTAGTAATGGCATACGACGCGCCCTGGCGCATATTCAGTCGCGAGAGCACCAGCACTTCCAGTAAACCAGGCAGGTTGCGAATCAACGCCCAGGCCACCATTGAGGCGATAATCGCAAACAACAGACTGCCCATGGTGACGTTTTTCACCACCGCAGCGCCAGCTTCAGTACCGTTGTAATGCCACAGCGTAATGCTGTCGAGATAGCTGAACACGGTGATCAAATCGGACCAAATTGCCCAGAACATGACACCGAACAGCGCAAACATCAGCAACATGGTAATACGCAGCGTCTGCTGGTTAACCTGTTCCAGTGCAATGGTGGGTTCTTCCGGCGGTTCGGCACCTTCTGCGCCCTCTTTCACCAGATTCTGCCGACGCGCCAGCGCACGACGCCAGGCGATACGCCGCGCCGCTACGCTTAAGCCGCGCAATACCGTCTGGTACAGCAAGTTCCAGATGATCACCAGATAAACGGTTTCAATCCAACGCCCGGAGAGGCGCAGCGTGGTGTAGAAATAACCCGTGGCAGTCAGCACCATCAATGCAATCGGGATAATCGACAGCACGGTAATGGTGACCAGTCGCATGGTGTGCGACTCTTTATCACGCCAGCTTTCGCGGCACATTGGCCATACCAGGAAGGCAATCAGCAGCAGGTTGAAGAAAATCATCGCCTGCCCCAGCACATCATCCATCAGATGCAGCGGGGAAAGTTCTGCCACCACAGACCAGAAATGGATAGGCAGCAACGCGAGACTGATGCGGACAATTTGCCGACGCCAGTGGCTGGTCTGCTGTTCCGGCATGCCGAAGTGACGCACGGCAACGCCGTTCTTCTCCAGCACTTTCCAGCACAGGCCAAACACCAGCCAGAAAATCGCCAGTTTTTTGCTGAACGACCATAGCAGTTCGCTGATGTTGAGCTGCATGGTCAACAGAATCAGGCCAACCGCGAGAATAATCAGGCACACCGGCAGTGCACGGATCAGGTCGATAAGGATCGCTTTTGGTGTGTTGAGCTGGCTGTCGTTACGCAGGGAACCCACAGCGGAAGCCAGTTTTTGTTGATACGCTTTCAGCCACCCCAGACGCCAGTGGATCAGCCCGGCAATCAACAGCAGCGGCAAACCAGCGAGGAAAGCGATAAAAACGGCGGGCCAGGCTTTTTCCCAGTTAACCGTAATTTTCATCGACTTAAATTCATCTTTCAGGCTTTGCGGGAACGCTTTGATCCAGTCCCAGTCCATTGGACGGTTACTGTTCACCCAAAAGATTTGCTGAGTCAGGATGGATTTCAGGTTTTTCGACACACTCATTAACTGCTGCTGGTTGATTTGCAGGTTAATGGCCATCATCAGCTGGTTACCCAACTGTTTGTTGAGTTGATCCAGCAATTCGCGACGCATATCAACCACTTGCAATAACGCATCGTGAACTTCGCTGTTGACTTCGTTGGTGTGACCTTCTTCCAGTTTGTTGACGAACGCATCGCTCTGGAAGAGTGCATCACGCTGCTGGTTAACTTCAAACTGTTCGAGACGCAAATCCGCGATGCGGTTGGTCATGTTTTCCAGTTCATCCGCCGAGGGCAGCGTTTGTTGTTGCTGGTAAAGGATACGAGACAACAGCAGGCTGCCCTTCAGGACGGCAATCTGCTCTTTAATATTGCGTTCCGATTGCAGCGCCCGCTCCAGCCAGTTTTTGACTTTAATGTTTTGCTGCATCAACTGATTACCGTTTTCAGTCGCGGTAATCAGACGCTGACTTAACTGCTGGTTAATTTCCAGTTCCTGCTTCACCAGCGGATTAGCCTGAATACGCGCGGCTTCATCCGGGGAGACAGCTTCCTGCGCCGTTTTTTCGGTTAAAGTCAGGCGCTTGCTGTTTACCGCTTCTTGCAACAGCTGCAACTGGTGCTCCAGACGGGCGCTGTTCGCCGTCACGTAATCACGTTGCTTTTGCAAGGTATCCTGCAAGACGGTATTCCCTTCCAGGCTTTTACGCTGCTGGTCAATCTCCGCATTCAGCAACGCCTGCTGAGCCTGCATTAACACTTTCTGGCTGGGACGTAAGGCAGTCTCGCCGACATCAGTCCCATCCAGACGACTGCGAATTTGTTGCAGCTGCTGCGAAGCGTTATACATCGCATTTTGCACGCGTTCGGGCTGCGTCTGTAACGAAACCAGCTGGCTGTTATAAGACGCCAGATCGTTTTGTGCGTTTTGCAAATCGTCCAGCGCCTGGGCAACGCGAGTTTCCAGCTGGCGCAACGAAAGCGTGCTCAGAATTTTGCGCGTTTCTTCGTCGTTATCGACATCGCTAAGTGCTGTTAACGCCGCGGTCGCCTGGCGCATTTTTTCCGGCGCTTCAGCGACTTTTTGCCGTAGCTGAACGGTCTCTTCTTTTACGCGATCGATTTTATCGAGGGTGGCTAATGTATCTGTCAGATCCTGCTGCACCAGTTTGTCCTGAGCAGAAAGATCTTTTTGTTTATTTAATGAGTCAAGTTGCGCCTGCAGGTCCGCTTTTGTCGGCAGATCACCATTCGATGACGCCCGCGCAAACGCCGTGTTCTGGCATAACAAGACAAAAACAAAAGCAATAAATGCTGAAAAAACAAAATGCCGTGATCGTTTGTAATACTGGAACATAGTCATGATGAATGAAGGTTTCTGAACCTGAAGAACGACCTGAAAAAGTCAAACCGCAAGAATATCACGACGCAGTGAACCAGAATAGCAACGACGAAAATGTCCAGGAAAAATCCTGGAGTCAGATTCAGGGTTATTCGTTAGTGGCAGGATTACGAAGCGTGGGGCACAGGAGATACATCTCCAGTAAGATGGCAACGTAATCGCGGGCTTCTTTTTTAAGATCAAAAGATTGCGGGGCAAAGAGCCAGTTTTCCATCAGGCCGGAAATATAGCCGCGCATAATAATTGCTGCGCGACGCGTCATTAAATCCGCAGGCAACATTTTCGCTTCAATACAATGTTTTAACGTTTGTTCTATACGGTCATAACTTTCCAGACAGAGATTACGTTGTGCCTGTTGCACAACAGCCATTTCTCCGACAAATTCGCATTTGTGGAATATAATCTCCATCAATAATCGACGCCGTTCTTCTGTCACCGTGGATTCAAGAACATGAATTAATATCTCTCTTAATACTGAGAGTGGATCGCCAGGGAATTTTGCCTGATACTCAAGCTCTAGTTCACCAATATTGGATTCTGACAGTTCCCAGATCTCACTGAACAAATCCGACTTGTCTTTAAAATGCCAGTAGATTGCACCGCGCGTAACGCCAGCTGCTTTTGCAATCTCGCCCAGCGAGGTGGATGATACCCCCTGCTGTGAGAAAAGACGTAGAGCCACATCGAGGATGTGTTGGCGCGTTTCTTGCGCTTCTTGTTTGGTTTTTCGTGCCATATGTTCGTGAATTTACAGGCGTTAGATTTACATACATTTGTGAATGTATGTACCATAGCACGACGATAATATAAACGCAGCAATGGGTTTATTAACTTTTGACCATTGACCAATTTGAAATCGGACACTCGAGGTTTACATATGAACAAAAACAGAGGGTTTACGCCTCTGGCGGTCGTTCTGATGCTCTCAGGCAGCTTAGCCCTAACAGGATGTGACGACAAACAGGCCCAACAAGGTGGCCAGCAGATGCCCGCCGTTGGCGTAGTAACAGTCAAAACTGAACCTCTGCAGATCACAACCGAGCTTCCGGGTCGCACCAGTGCCTACCGGATCGCAGAAGTTCGTCCTCAAGTTAGCGGGATTATCCTGAAGCGTAATTTCAAAGAAGGTAGCGACATCGAAGCAGGTGTCTCTCTCTATCAGATTGATCCTGCGACCTATCAGGCGACATACGACAGTGCGAAAGGTGATCTGGCGAAAGCCCAGGCTGCAGCCAATATCGCGCAATTGACGGTGAATCGTTATCAGAAACTGCTCGGTACTCAGTACATCAGTAAGCAAGAGTACGATCAGGCTCTGGCTGATGCACAACAGGCGAATGCTGCGGTAACTGCGGCGAAAGCTGCTGTTGAAACTGCGCGGATCAATCTGGCTTACACCAAAGTCACCTCTCCGATTAGCGGTCGCATTGGTAAGTCTAACGTGACGGAAGGCGCATTGGTACAGAACGGTCAGGCGACTGCGCTGGCAACCGTGCAGCAACTTGATCCGATCTACGTTGATGTGACCCAGTCCAGCAACGACTTCCTGCGCCTGAAACAGGAACTGGCGAATGGCACGCTGAAACAAGAGAACGGCAAAGCCAAAGTGTCGCTGATCACCAGTGACGGCATTAAGTTCCCGCAGGACGGTACGCTGGAATTCTCTGACGTTACCGTTGATCAGACCACTGGGTCTATCACCCTACGCGCTATCTTCCCGAACCCGGATCACACTCTGCTGCCGGGTATGTTCGTGCGCGCACGTCTGGAAGAAGGGCTTAATCCAAACGCTATTTTAGTCCCGCAACAGGGCGTAACCCGTACGCCGCGTGGCGATGCCACCGTACTGGTAGTTGGCGCGGATGACAAAGTGGAAACCCGTCCGATCGTTGCAAGCCAGGCTATTGGCGATAAGTGGCTGGTGACAGAAGGTCTGAAAGCAGGCGATCGCGTAGTAATAAGTGGGCTGCAGAAAGTGCGTCCTGGTGTCCAGGTAAAAGCACAAGAAGTTACCGCTGATAATAACCAGCAAGCCGCAAGCGGTGCTCAGCCTGAACAGTCCAAGTCTTAACTTAAACAGGAGCCGTTAAGACATGCCTAATTTCTTTATCGATCGCCCGATTTTTGCGTGGGTGATCGCCATTATCATCATGTTGGCAGGGGGGCTGGCGATCCTCAAACTGCCGGTGGCGCAATATCCTACGATTGCACCGCCGGCAGTAACGATCTCCGCCTCCTACCCCGGCGCTGATGCGAAAACAGTGCAGGACACGGTGACACAGGTTATCGAACAGAATATGAACGGTATCGATAACCTGATGTACATGTCCTCTAACAGTGACTCCACGGGTACCGTGCAGATCACCCTGACCTTTGAGTCTGGTACTGATGCGGATATCGCGCAGGTTCAGGTGCAGAACAAACTGCAGCTGGCGATGCCGTTGCTGCCGCAAGAAGTTCAGCAGCAAGGGGTGAGCGTTGAGAAATCATCCAGCAGCTTCCTGATGGTTGTCGGCGTTATCAACACCGATGGCACCATGACGCAGGAGGATATCTCCGACTACGTGGCGGCGAATATGAAAGATGCCATCAGCCGTACGTCGGGCGTGGGTGACGTTCAGTTGTTCGGTTCACAGTACGCGATGCGTATCTGGATGAACCCGAATGAACTAAACAAATTCCAGCTAACACCGGTTGATGTCATTACCGCCATCAAAGCGCAGAACGCCCAGGTTGCGGCGGGTCAGCTCGGTGGTACACCGCCGGTGAAAGGCCAACAGCTTAACGCCTCTATTATTGCTCAGACGCGTCTGACCTCTACTGAAGAGTTCGGCAAAATCCTGCTGAAAGTGAATCAGGATGGTTCCCGCGTACTGCTGCGTGATGTGGCGAAGATTGAGCTGGGTGGTGAGAACTACGACATCATCGCAGAGTTTAACGGCCAACCGGCTTCCGGTCTGGGGATCAAGCTGGCGACCGGTGCAAACGCGCTGGATACCGCTGCGGCAATCCGTGCTGAACTGGCGAAGATGGAACCGTTCTTCCCGTCGGGTCTGAAAATTGTTTACCCGTACGACACCACGCCGTTCGTGAAAATCTCTATTCACGAAGTGGTTAAAACGCTGGTCGAAGCGATCATCCTCGTGTTCCTGGTTATGTATCTGTTCCTGCAGAACTTCCGCGCGACGTTGATTCCGACCATTGCCGTACCGGTGGTATTGCTCGGGACCTTTGCCGTCCTTGCCGCCTTTGGCTTCTCGATAAACACGCTAACAATGTTCGGGATGGTGCTCGCCATCGGCCTGTTGGTGGATGACGCTATCGTTGTGGTAGAAAACGTTGAGCGTGTGATGGCGGAAGAAGGTTTGCCGCCAAAAGAAGCCACCCGTAAGTCGATGGGGCAGATTCAGGGCGCTCTGGTCGGTATCGCGATGGTACTGTCGGCGGTATTCGTACCGATGGCCTTCTTTGGCGGTTCTACTGGTGCTATCTATCGTCAGTTCTCTATTACCATTGTTTCAGCAATGGCGCTGTCGGTACTGGTGGCGTTGATCCTGACTCCAGCTCTTTGTGCCACCATGCTGAAACCGATTGCCAAAGGCGATCACGGGGAAGGTAAAAAAGGCTTCTTCGGCTGGTTTAACCGCATGTTCGAGAAGAGCACGCACCACTACACCGACAGCGTAGGCGGTATTCTGCGCAGTACGGGGCGTTACCTGGTGCTGTATCTGATCATCGTGGTCGGCATGGCCTATCTGTTCGTGCGTCTGCCAAGCTCCTTCTTGCCAGATGAGGACCAGGGCGTGTTTATGACCATGGTTCAGCTGCCAGCAGGTGCAACGCAGGAACGTACACAGAAAGTGCTCAATGAGGTAACGCATTACTATCTGACCAAAGAAAAGAACAACGTTGAGTCGGTGTTCGCCGTTAACGGCTTCGGCTTTGCGGGACGTGGTCAGAATACCGGTATTGCGTTCGTTTCCTTGAAGGACTGGGCCGATCGTCCGGGTGAAGAAAACAAAGTTGAAGCGATTACCATGCGTGCAACACGCGCTTTCTCGCAAATCAAAGATGCGATGGTTTTCGCCTTTAACCTGCCCGCAATCGTGGAACTGGGTACTGCAACCGGCTTTGACTTTGAGCTGATTGACCAGGCTGGCCTTGGTCACGAAAAACTGACTCAGGCGCGTAACCAGCTGCTTGCAGAAGCAGCGAAGCACCCTGATATGTTGACCAGCGTACGTCCAAACGGTCTGGAAGATACCCCGCAGTTTAAGATTGATATCGACCAGGAAAAAGCGCAGGCGCTGGGTGTTTCTATCAACGACATTAACACCACTCTGGGCGCTGCATGGGGCGGTAGCTATGTGAACGACTTTATCGACCGCGGTCGTGTGAAGAAAGTTTACGTCATGTCAGAAGCGAAATACCGTATGCTGCCGGATGATATCGGCGACTGGTATGTTCGTGCTGCTGATGGTCAGATGGTGCCGTTCTCGGCGTTCTCCTCTTCTCGTTGGGAGTACGGTTCGCCGCGTCTGGAACGTTACAACGGCCTGCCATCCATGGAAATCTTAGGCCAGGCGGCACCGGGTAAAAGTACCGGTGAAGCAATGGAGCTGATGGAACAACTGGCGAGCAAACTGCCTACCGGTGTTGGCTATGACTGGACGGGGATGTCCTATCAGGAACGTCTCTCCGGCAACCAGGCACCTTCACTGTACGCGATTTCGTTGATTGTCGTGTTCCTGTGTCTGGCGGCGCTGTACGAGAGCTGGTCGATTCCGTTCTCCGTTATGCTGGTCGTTCCGCTGGGGGTTATCGGTGCGTTGCTGGCTGCCACCTTCCGTGGCCTGACCAATGACGTTTACTTCCAGGTAGGCCTGCTCACAACCATTGGGTTGTCGGCGAAGAACGCGATCCTTATCGTCGAATTCGCCAAAGACTTGATGGATAAAGAAGGTAAAGGTCTGATTGAAGCGACGCTTGATGCGGTGCGGATGCGTTTACGTCCGATCCTGATGACCTCGCTGGCGTTTATCCTCGGCGTTATGCCGCTGGTTATCAGTACTGGTGCTGGTTCCGGCGCGCAGAACGCAGTAGGTACCGGTGTAATGGGCGGGATGGTGACCGCAACGGTACTGGCAATCTTCTTCGTTCCGGTATTCTTTGTGGTGGTTCGCCGCCGCTTTAGCCGCAAGAATGAAGATATCGAGCACAGCCATACTGTCGATCATCATTGATACAACGTGTAATCACTAAGGCCGCGTAAGCGGCCTTTTTTATGCATAACCTACGAACATTAAGGAGTAATTGAACCACCAACTCAGGATCTCATACGAAAACCAGTATTAACCACGGATAAAATTCATAAAAAATACTGATTGTTAGTTAATTTATATTAAGTAGCGCTAATAGATTTAATAATCCATAATCATTTAGAGGCTATTCTTAATTATTTGCGGTAATTCTTTATTCATTCCTCGGTTATTACGTCATATTCAGAGCAATCCTGGTATTAGTGTCACCAATTTCATCTGGCGATAATCCTGAAATGTTATGAATAGTTCGAGCAAACTGCTTTTACCTGCTGCGGGTTAGTGCTAGTATGAAAAAGTGAGCCCTGTCCCGCTTCCTTCCTAATTGTAATTTTTCGTAATAATGCGATGAAAACCTGCAAAGAGTGGCTTATAGTTAAGCTAACAAACGAGAGGGCAAGTCCAGGTCAGTAAGTTTTTTCCATCCCGAAAGGTGTCCGTTAGTTCAACCGCTAAGAAGGGGACGCGTTATGGATGAATACTCACCCAAAAGACATGATATCGCACAGCTTAAGTTTCTCTGTGAAACCCTGTATCATGACTGCCTTGCAAACCTTGAAGAAAGCAATCATGGCTGGGTAAACGACCCAACCTCGGCGATCAACCTCCAGTTGAATGAACTGATTGAGCATATTGCGACCTTCGCACTTAATTACAAAATTAAGTATAATGAAGACAATAAGCTCATTGAGCAGATCGACGAATATCTGGATGACACCTTTATGTTGTTCAGCAGTTATGGTATTAATATGCAGGATCTTCAGAAATGGCGGAAGTCAGGTAATCGACTATTCCGTTGTTTTGTCAATGCGACGAAAGAGAATCCTGCGAGTTTATCTTGTTAGAATTATTACAACCATGGGTAGAAGTATGTCCGAAAAACCTTTAACGAAAACCGATTATTTAATGCGTTTACGTCGTTGCCAGACAATTGACACGCTGGAGCGTGTTATCGAGAAAAATAAATACGAATTATCAGATAATGAACTGGCGGTATTTTACTCAGCCGCAGATCACCGCCTCGCCGAATTGACCATGAATAAACTGTACGACAAGATCCCTTCCTCAGTATGGAAATTTATTCGCTAATAAATAATTCGCTTTCGGAGCTATAACCGGCTGTTTATTAAGAATTTTATACTTTTTCGCCATGAAGACATACCCTATGTGATCTTTATCACACAGATGTAATGGGAACGTTCTCTTCACTGACTTTTCGTCTTACTGTGTTGCCGCATTTTCAGCAACCGGAGGTCAGTAATGAGCACAGAAAAAGAAAAGATGATTGCTGGTGAGTTGTATCGCTCGGCAGATGAGACGTTATCTCGCGATCGCCTGCGCGCTCGTCAGCTTATTCACCGATACAATCATTCCCTGGCGGAAGAGCACACATTACGCCAGCAAATTCTCGCTGATCTATTCGGTCAGGTGACAGAGGCTTATATTGAGCCAACGTTTCGCTGTGACTATGGCTATAACATTTTTCTCGGTAATAATTTTTTCGCCAACTTCGATTGCGTGATGCTTGATGTCTGCCCTATTCGCATCGGTGATAACTGTATGTTGGCACCAGGCGTTCATATCTACACGGCAACACATCCCATCGACCCTGTAGCACGTAATAGCGGTGCTGAACTGGGGAAACCCGTCACCATCGGTAATAACGTCTGGATTGGCGGACGCGCGGTCATTAACCCTGGTGTGACCATTGGTGATAACGTCGTGGTAGCCTCAGGTGCAGTTGTCACAAAAGATGTCCCGGACAACGTTGTCGTGGGCGGTAATCCAGCCAGAATAATTAAAAAATTGTAATCGGTTTTTCGCAACTGTTATGCAAAATTGTGGTAAATCTGTTACTTTCCCTCTACTATTCCCACGTTAAAATAGGGTGTTCCCTGGAAAGTTGCAGATACCACGAAGGCAAACGATGACCGAAATACAACGCCTGCTGACCGAAACGATTGAGTCTCTGAATACCCGCGAAAAACGCGACAACAAACCCCGCTTTAGTATCAGTTTTATCCGTAAACATCCGGGGCTGTTTATCGGTATGTACGTTGCTTTTTTTGCCACCCTGGCGGTGATGTTGCAGTCCGAAACGCTTTCAGGCTCTGTCTGGCTACTGGTTGTATTATTTATCCTGCTTAATGGTTTCTTCTTTTTCGATGTCTACCCACGCTACCGCTATGAAGATATCGACGTGTTGGATTTCCGCGTTTGCTATAACGGCGAATGGTACAACACGCGCTTTGTACCTGCCGCGCTGGTTGAAGCCATCTTGAACTCTCCGCGTGTCGCGGATGTTCATAAGGAACAACTGCAAAAAATGATCGTCCGTAAAGGTGAATTGTCTTTTTACGATATTTTTACCCTCGCTCGCGCCGAATCAACATCTTAAGTTAGGATTACATACCAGGCGTAAAGCTCTGCGCCTGGTCAAATGACAACGATCGTTTCCACCCATCACTTCATGAAATACCAGCTCTACCTCCTTATCTCCTGCCAGCCTTTTTCCACAATCAGATATACTTTCCCTACACTGTGTTAATAAGGATATGCTGGTGAGAACACGACATCTGGTCGGCCTTATTTCGGGAGTACTGATTCTTTCAGTATTGCTGCCTGTCGGCTTAAGCATCTGGCTGGCCCATCAGCAGGTAGAAACATCGTTTATTGAAGAGCTGGATACCTATTCCTCCCGCGTCGCTATTCGGGCCAATAAGGTGGCGACACAAGGGAAAGATGCGCTGCAGGAGCTGGAAAGATGGCAAGGCGCTGCCTGTAGCGAAGCCCATCTCATGGAAATGCGTCGGGTATCTTACAGTTATCGCTATATTCAGGAAGTGGTTTATATCGATAACAACGTTCCCCAGTGTTCGTCTCTGGAGCATGAAAGTCCGCCCGATACCTTCCCCGAGCCAGGTAAAATTTCGAAAGATGGTTATCGTGTCTGGTTAACATCGCATAACGATTTAGGCATTATCCGTTATATGGTCGCCATGGGAACGGCACATTATGTCGTCATGATCGACCCCGCTTCCTTTATTGATGTCATTCCCTATAGCTCATGGCAAATTGATGCCGCCATTATTGGCAATGCCCATAACGTTGTCATAACCAGCAGCGATGAAATTGCTCAGGGAATTATTACCAGGCTACAAAAAACACCCGGTGAGCATATCGAAAATAATGGAATCATTTACGATATCCTGCCCTTCCCGGAGATGAATATTTCGATCATCACCTGGGCTTCAACGAAAATGTTGCAGAAAGGCTGGCATCGGCAAGTCTTTATTTGGTTACCGCTCGGGTTGGTGATTGGCCTGCTGGCAGCGATGTTTGTGCTGCGTATTTTGCGCCGTATCCAATCACCGCATCATCGGCTGCAGGATGCTATCGAAAATCGTGATATTTGCGTGCACTATCAGCCGATTGTCTCCTTAGGCAATGGCAAAATTGTCGGTGCTGAGGCACTGGCGCGCTGGCCGCAGACAGACGGTAGTTGGTTGTCACCAGATAGTTTTATTCCGCTGGCACAGCAAACGGGCCTTTCTGAGCCATTGACGCTACTGATTATAAGAAGCGTCTTTGAAGATATGGGCGACTGGCTGCGTCAGCATCCGCAGCAGCATATTTCGATCAATCTTGAATCCACCGTGCTCACCTCGGAAAAAATCCCGCAATTGCTGCGTGAAATGATCAATCACTATCAGGTTAATCCCAGACAGATCGCGCTTGAACTCACTGAACGCGAGTTTGCCGATCCGAAAACCAGCGCCCCGATAATTTCTCGCTACCGGGAGGCGGGCCATGAAATTTATCTTGATGATTTTGGTACGGGGTATTCAAGTTTAAGTTATTTACAGGATCTGGATGTCGACATTCTGAAGATCGATAAATCTTTCGTTGATGCGCTGGAATATAAAAATGTCACGCCGCATATCATCGAAATGGCAAAAACACTGAAACTGAAAATGGTAGCGGAGGGAATCGAAACCAGTAAACAAGAAGAGTGGCTACGCCAGCATGGCGTGCACTACGGTCAGGGCTGGCTCTACAGCAAGGCATTACCGAAAGAAGATTTCTTACGCTGGGCCGAGCAACATTTGTGAATTTTTGGGCTGACGGCACGCCGCACAGCCCGTCACGCTACCTATTCGTCGATGATTGACTCGAATCCGCCATAGATCATTCGCTTGCCGTCAAACGGCATGGACTCGCCGAACTCTTTCATCCGTGGGTCCGACATCATCTTTTGATTAGCTGCGTCGCGGACCTCTTTTGAAGGGTATTCAATCCAGCTAAAGACAACCTCTTCATTCTCTTCCGCTTTCACCGCCATACGAAAATCGGTCACTTTGCCATCCGGCACATCGCTGGCCCAGCATTCGACAATACGAAGCGCGCCAAACTCTTTAAACAATGGCGCGGCCTTAGCGGCCATTTCCCGATAGGCATCCTTTTTATCGGCAGGAACGGCAACCACAAAACCATCAACATACTTCATCAGACATACCTCCGAAGCGTACTGCGCAGCCAGACAATTCTTGCGACGTCAGTTGTGGTTAAAGTTTAGTCACGCTGGGATTTTTTGACGAAACGGTGGGAGGCAGAAATGGGTGGGGGCCCTGCCAGCTACATCCCGGCACACGCGTCATCTGCCTTGGCTGCTTCCTTCCGGACCTGACCTGGTAAACAGAGTAGCGTTGCGGGAGAACCAACAGAGCCCCCATTGAGAGCGTTGAGAACCAACGCGCAGGCGCATTATCACTGCTGCCCCGGCTAATTGCAACCCATTGCGTGCCAGATGCTGGTTTCTTGCACAATGCGGCTTCACTCGGGCGTTTTTCCAGATTATGCTGAAAAATTACCTCAGGAAGAAAAGATGGAAAAAGAAGATTCATTTCCCCAACGCGTCTGGCAAATCGTCGCCGCTATTCCCGAAGGCTATGTCACCACTTACGGTGATGTGGCGAAACTGGCGGGATCGCCCCGCGCCGCGCGCCAGGTGGGCGGTGTGTTAAAGCATCTCCCTGAAGGCAGCACCTTACCCTGGCACCGGGTGGTTAATCGCCACGGCACAATTTCGCTAACCGGACCGGATTTACAGCGTCAGCGACAGGCATTACTGGCAGAAGGTGTGATGGTATCGGGAAGCGGGCAAATCGACTTGCAGCGTTATCGCTGGAACTACTAACCCTCTCCGGGCGGAGAGGGTTAACGTCGCTTAATATTGCGTAGGAGCTGGAACTGCCGAAGACGGATTCACCTGAGTTGGTGAAGTCGAAGGTACGGTAGTCGTTGCGCCACCGCTGGCCTGAACCGGCACGGCGGTTTGCTGTACCGGCACCAATGTCAGGTCGGCTTTAGTTCCGCCCTGGTTGATCACCGGCTGAACGGTATCGGTGATAAATACCAGTTTGTCATTCACGGTAATCGCCGCACTCAACAGAATACGCGCGTTCGGCTGAACATCTGCCGGGTTAAATGGCAGAACAAAGCTGAATGGTGACTGTTTACCTTCAGTACGCACCGCTTTCTGCGCCAGCACTTTTGACGGTGCATCGGCTAACGACGCGTCAGAAAGTGTCACGGTCAGCACAGCATCAGGCGGCAGTGCGACTTTCTGACGGATCCAGACGGTACCGGAGACATTCGGTTGCTGGATAGCAGGTTGTTGTGTTGCTGAAATAGACGTATTTGCAGCCGGGGCTGGCGTCTGAATATCCGCGCTTTTATCTGCGCAAGCCGCCAACGCAATCGCAACCGCTAAACCACTGGCCATGTGCACGAGTTTCATTCATTTCTCCTTATTATCAATGCACCAGCGGGCTAACTTTCCTCGCCGGAAGAGTGGTTAACAAAATAGTAACGTCAACAAGTGTGGCACACATCACGCATTTCTGCCTGTAATTAGCCCGTAATTCAGACCATTGCACCCATCGGACCAGTAGCAAATTTGCGTTATACTCAACTCACTTTGGCTTGCTGCGGCAGCTTTGTTACTGGAGAGTTATATGAGTCAGGCGCTAAAAAATTTACTGACATTGTTAAATCTGGAAAAAATTGAGGAAGGACTCTTTCGCGGCCAGAGTGAAGATTTAGGTTTACGCCAGGTGTTTGGCGGCCAGGTCGTGGGTCAGGCCTTGTATGCCGCAAAAGAGACCGTCCCTGAAGAGCGGCTGGTACATTCGTTTCACAGCTACTTTCTTCGCCCTGGCGATAGTAAGAAGCCGATTATTTATGATGTCGAAACGCTGCGTGACGGTAACAGCTTCAGCGCCCGCCGGGTTGCTGCTATTCAAAACGGCAAACCGATTTTTTATATGACGGCCTCTTTCCAGGCACCAGAAGCGGGTTTCGAACATCAAAAAACAATGCCGTCCGCGCCAGCGCCTGATGGCCTGCCTTCGGAAACGCAAATCGCCCAGTCGCTGGCGCACCTGCTGCCGCCAGTGCTGAAAGATAAATTCATCTGCGATCGTCCGCTGGAAGTCCGTCCGGTGGAGTTTCATAACCCACTGAAAGGTCACGTCGCAGAACCACATCGTCAGGTGTGGATCCGCGCAAATGGTAGCGTGCCGGATGACCTGCGCGTTCATCAGTATCTGCTCGGTTACGCTTCTGATCTTAACTTCCTGCCGGTAGCTCTACAGCCGCACGGCATCGGTTTTCTCGAACCGGGGATTCAGATTGCCACCATTGACCATTCCATGTGGTTCCATCGCCCGTTTAATTTGAATGAATGGCTGCTGTATAGCGTGGAGAGCACCTCGGCGTCCAGCGCACGTGGCTTTGTGCGCGGTGAGTTTTATACCCAGGACGGCGTACTGGTTGCCTCGACCGTTCAGGAAGGGGTGATGCGTAATCACAATTAAAAAAATAGCCGGAGGTGAAAACCGTCCGGCTGTTTTTTGCAGTGCTTGTTACGCGTTATAGGCATTCTCGCCGTGACTGTTGACGTCCAGCCCTTCTCGCTCTTGTTCTTCCGGCACACGCAGGCCAACCGTCAGATCCGCCAGTTTGTAGCCAATAAATGCCACCACACCGGACCAGACGATCGTAATGGCAATGCTTTCCAACTGTACCAGCAACTGATGGCCCATCGTCACACCTTCAGCGAAGCCCACGCCGCCCAGCGAGCTGGCGGCAAAAATCCCGGTCATGATACAGCCGACAATGCCACAAACGCCGTGCACACCGAAGACATCGCAGGGATCATCCACCCGCAGCAAGCGTTTGAGCATGGTAACGCCCCACAAGCCCGCCAGACCAGCTACCACGCCGATAATCAACGCGCCGCCAACACCAATGTAGCCACAGGCTGGCGTCACGCCGACCAGACCGGCAATCGCGCCAGAACACGCCCCCAGCAGTGAAGGCTTACCACGCAGTGCCCATTCACCGAAGATCCAGCCAAGAATTGCCGCCGCCGTTGCGACCACAGTATTCACAAAAGCCAGTGCCGCGATTTCATTCGCCGTGCCCGCTGACCCGGCGTTAAAGCCAAACCAACCGATATAGAGAATGGCAGTCCCGGTGAAGACCATCGGCAGGTTGTGCGGTTTAAACGCCTCTTTACCGAAGCCCACGCGTTTTCCTATCAGATACGCGCCCACCAGACCGGCGATTGCGGCGTTAATGTGCACCACCGTGCCACCCGCGAAATCCAGCGCACCGTGAGAAGCCAGCAAACCACCGCCCCAGACCATATGCGCAATTGGAATGTAAGAGAGCGTCAGCCATACCACCACGAAAATCAACACAGCTGAGAAGCGGATTCGTTCCGCCAGCGCCCCAACTATCAAGCCTACGGTAATGCAGGCAAACGATCCCTGAAACGCTACGTGGATATACTGATAAATGCTGCCCATCACCGCCGTCAGTTCGATGTTTTTCAGCATCAACCAGTTAATGTTGCCGAAGAAGTTGTTTCCCTCACCAAACGCCAGCGAGTAACCGTAAACCACCCAGAGAATACAGACCAGTGCAAACGTCACCGTCACCTGCGTCAGCATCGACAGCACGTTTTTGCCGCGAATCAACCCACCGTAAAACAGGGCAATCCCCGGAATAGTCATAAACAGCACCAGCGCAGTACAAATCATCATAAACGCATTGTCGGCTTTATCGGCCACCGCAGGTGCAGCCATTACCAGTCCCGGCAGCATCGCCAGTGAAGCAAGCCCAGTTTTTATCGTCGCTATCTTCATTTTTCGTTCCTGTTGCTGTGTGCCAGAGATTACAGCGCCGCTTCGTCGGCTTCGCCGGTACGAATACGAATGACGCGTTGCAATTCAGCGACGAAGATTTTGCCGTCGCCAATTTTTCCGGTGTAAGCCGCCTTACTGACGATATCGATCACTTCATCGAGTTGGTCATCAGCAATCGCCACATCAATTTTTACTTTTGGCAGGAAGTTGACGCTGTATTCCGCCCCCCGGTACAGCTCGGCATGCCCTTTCTGACGCCCGAAACCTTTCACTTCGGTGACGGTCAGGCCCTGAATACCAATGGAAGATAACGCTTCACGAACGTCTTCCAGCTTGAATGGTTTGATTATCACGGTCACCAGCTTCATAGATCCCCTCCGGTCAGAATTCGGTAATGGTTCTGCTACACGAAGAAGGTATTGCAAGCGGTGTGCCAGAAATGAAAAACGAGAAAGAGAGCAGGAAGTTAAGAAGTTTGAAAATGAAAACGCACTATGACAGTGCACAGTGCGTTACATTTTTGCACCAACGATGAAATATTGCGCTATTCAGGCGCTCAATGATTCCTCTTCACGCACGCTTGCTGCCAGCTCTTCGCCCGCAAGTTGCAGTTGATACATCTGCCAGTAGCGTCCTTGGGCCGCCAGCAGTTGCTGGTGAGTGCCCTGCTCCACGGCTTGCCCACGATGAAGCACCAGAATGGTGTCGGCATCGACAATTGTCGATAAGCGGTGAGCAATCACCACCAGCGTGGTATGTTCACGCACCGCTGCCAGAGCATGTTGAATCGCCTGTTCAGTACCGGAGTCAATGCTGGCGGTTGCCTCATCAAGGATCAGGATTTGCGGCGTCTCCACCAACACGCGTGCCAGTGCCAGCAGTTGCTTTTGCCCGACAGAGAGATTATTCCCCTGCTCGCCCAGCGGCGTGTAAATACCGTCGCTCATGCTACGCGCCAGCTCCGCCAGTTGCACGGTTTCCAGCGCCTGCCAGACGCGTTCTTCGGAGATATCACGCCCCAGCGTCACGTTGGCGAGGAAGGTATCCGCCAGCACCACCGGATCTTGCTGCACCATTGCCACGCCCTGGCGCAGCGCGCTGTGACTTAGCGAACTTAATGGACGACCATCAAGGCGAATCTCACCTTCCGTTAGCGGGTAATAGCCCATCAATAAACTGGCGAGGGTACTTTTACCACTGCCGGTATGCCCGACCAGCGCCACAAAGTTACGCGAAGGCACAGAGAGATTAATGTTCTTTAGCACCAGATTGTCATCGCGATAAGCAAATGACACGTTATCGACTTCGATGGTGCCGCTCTGTAACGGGCGATCATCATTGCCATATTGCTGGCGCGGTCCGTCCATCAGCTCAAACACGCGCTCACCAGCAACAACAGCCTGTTGCAGCATCGCCTGCTGCGTGGTCAGTTCGATTAAGGGTTCGTTAAGTCGCCCAAGATAGCTGATAAACGCATACAACACGCCCACTTCAATGGTGCCGCTGGCGGAGAAGCCAAACAGCATCAACAAGCCACAGAGAATGAGCGATGAAAACAGACTCAGCAGCGGACGCAGCAGAAAACCGTCGAGGCGCAGGGTTTGCATCCTCGCCATATAGTGTGAACGACTGGCCTCACCCATGCGTTCGCCAAATCGCGCCTGCTGGCGGAACTGCTGGATAACGCTCATGCCATTGATGATTTCGTTAAAGCCGTCGTTGATATCCGCCAGATAGGCGCGCACACGACGGACAATCGGCGTGCTGTAACGCTGGTATATCACCATTACCACCAGCACCACCGGGAAAATCATTATCGCCACCAGCGCCATTCGCCAGTCGAGGCTGAACATCGCCACCAGCATCGCGCCCACCAGTGCGGCACTGCGCAGGACAGTTGCCACTACGGTAACGTAGAGATCGCGGATCACTTCAGTGTCATTAGTGACGCGGGAAATCACCTGCCCGACGGGTTGGGTATCAAACTCGCTTAATGGCTGGCGTAACGCAGCATCCATCACGTCGGTACGCAACTGTTGCACTACGCCTACTGCCGCCCGATTAAACAGCAGCGACTGCGCGTAATGTAGCCCGGCGGCAAACAGTTGTAGCCCAACATACGCCGCAGCCAGCCCTGCAACCACTTTCAACGGCAGGTTATTTTTCGCTACCATATTGTCGATAAAATAGCTGATAAGCAGCGGCCCACTGACTTCTGCCGCCGCCGCAACCCACATCATCAGGACCGCAATCCCCAGCGGTTTACGCCACGGTGAACCGTACGCTAACAGGCGCTTGAGAGTCGGCCACAGTTGGCTAAAACTACGCATCGACGGCCTCCTCGCGATTTTCCGGAGCGTCGTCGAGCGCCGCCTCCAGTTGTTGATAGCGATACATATCGCTATACCAGCCGCTTTGTTGTGCCAGCACATCATGATTGCCACGCTGGGCGATATGTCCGTGCTGCATCACAATAATTTCACTGGCTTCCGTCAGTGCAGAAAGGCGATGGGCACTGATTATTACCGTTCTTCCCTGTCCCCACTGACGCAGGTTATGCAGGATCTGGTGCTCTGTGCGTCCGTCCACCGCCGAAAGCGCATCATCAAGGATGAGGATTTCCGCGTTGACTAATAACGCACGAGCAATGGAGATACGCTGTTTTTGCCCGCCGGAAAGCATCACACCGCGCTCGCCCACCTCTGTATCGTAACCTTGCGGTAGACGCAAAATATCGTCATGTACGCTGGCTAACCGCGCGACATGCTCAATCTCTTGCTGGGTGGCATTCGGGCAACCCAGCGCGATGTTATTCGCCACGGTGTCAGAAAAAAGGAATGGCGTCTGGCTAACTACCGCCAGGCGGCTACGCCAGCTATCGAGTTGTAACTTCGTCAGAGGAATATCATGAAAGCGAATATCCCCCTCGCTGACGTCGAAATGACGCTGAATGAGCGACAACAGGGTACTTTTGCCGGAACCAGTCGGCCCGCAGATACCCAGCATCTGACCGGGTTTCAGGGCGAAATTGACGTTTTCCAGCGCAGGATGGTCAGTCTGCGGATACGTGAACTGGTGAATATTTACATCCAGTTCGCCACGCCCTTCCGGCACGGGTTCGCTACCATCGTTCACCACCGGCGCTTCCGCCAGCATCGCGCGAATACGGCTGTACGCAGCACTACCACGTTCCACAATGTTAAACATCCATGCCAGCGCCAGCATTGGCCAAATCATCAGACCTAAATACATCATAAAACTGGTGAGCTGGCCCAGCGTTAAACTGCCCTGCACCACCATCCAACTACCGCCGCCAATCGCCAGCAAGTTCGCCATACCAATCGCGATATAGATGGTCGGGTCGAAACGAGCATCAATACGCGCCACCCGCATGTTTTTTTTGCCGGTATCTTCGGCATCCGCGGCAAATAACGCCGACTGGCGATCTTCCAAACCAAAGGCTTTGATCATGCGGATACTGGTGAGGCTTTCCTGGGTGCGGTCATTAAGACTGGAAAACGCCGCCTGTGCCAGCTTAAAGCGTTCATGCAAAGCATCGCCGTTGCGCTTAATCATGATCGCCATCACTGGCATCGGTAACAGGGCAAATAAGGTCAACTGCCAGCTAATTTGCGTAGACATCATAATCAACACAGCGCAGCCCATTACCAGTGAATCCACCAGCGTCAGCACCCCTTCTCCGGCGGCAAACACGACGCGATCGACGTCATTAGTCGCACGAGCCATGAGGTCACCCGTGCGATGACGCAGGTAAAACTCAGGATGCTGCCGGCTTAGCTGACGGTAATAATCTTCACGCAGTTCAACAGCTAGTTGATAAGACGCACCAAACAGCAATACGCGCCAGACGTAACGCAGGAGATAAACCACAACGGCAATCAGCACCATGGTGGCGATCCACATCAGGATCTGCCCGGTAGTAAAGTGTTGTTCTGTTACGCCATCGACAACAATACCAACCACTTTTGGCGGAACCAGTTGCAGCATCGCGATAATGACAAGCAAGGCGACAGCCCCGAGATAGCGACGCCATTCCCGACGGAAATACCAGCTTAATTGAGCAAATAATCGCACGCGTTGTGTCCTGACCTGATTCTGGATATTTATTCGATGGGTAAAGAAGTGGTGTATTTAATCTGTTCCATCGCGAAGCTGGAAGTGACGTCCGACAGCCCCGGCACGCTGTTTACCAGACGCTTATAAAACTCGTCGTAGCGTTTCATGTCGGCAACCTGGACGCGCATCAGATAATCGTATTCACCAGCCATGCGCCAGAACCCCAGCACTTCTGGCATTTCGGTAACCACCGTGACAAAGCGGCAATACCATTCGCTGCTGTGATGTTGCGTTTTTATCAGCACAAAGGCGGTCAGGCCGAGGCCTATTTTTTCCGGATCCAGCAGGGCGACTTTGCCGATAAGGATACCGTCGTCCTCCAGCCGTTTCAGGCGCTTCCAGCAAGGGGTGGTTGTCAGATTAACGGCTTCAGCCAGTGCCTGCAAAGAGAGGGTGCAATCCTGCTGCAGTAAGGCCAGCAGCTTACGGTCAATTTTATCTAACATAGCCCTTCCACAGAGAATTTTTTTCTCTTTTAATTTTATTTTAAAGGTGAAATCACGACAATTTATTCTGTGCGGTTTAAACACCACGGCACAAAATGACAAATTCAACGCAAAAAAAACCGGGCAATTGCCCGGTGCTGGAAGGGATCTCGTTATTCGGGGGAATAAGGTAGATGTGGATAGTCCAGCCAGTGCGTCAAATAGTGAGAGACAGCCTGATTTCGGCAATGTCCAATCACCGGTAAATGCGGGAGCTCCGCGCGCAGTTGCGGCATCGCATTGCCCATAATAAATCCGCTACCGACGCTGCCTAACATTTCGCGATCGTTCATCGCATCACCAAAGGCCATGCAATCGCGCAACGATAAACCTAAATGTTGGGTCAGTACCGTCAATGCAGCGCCTTTATTGCAGCCCACCGGCAGCACTTCGAGGCAATCCGTGGCGGAAAAACACAAATGTGCACGCTCGGATAATGCTTCGTGTAGCTGGATCTGCAAGCGTGTAAGATCGTCGTGATCGCCACAGAAGCAGATCTTGGTGACGCTGCCGAGTGGCATTTTTTTGACATCGATTATCTGATAACGAAAACCGCTATAGACAAATGCCTGCAACAACGCAGGGATCTCTTTCCCGGTAAACCAACCGTCGTCATTGAAGATATGCATGCTTGCTCGGGTATCCCATTGCTGATACAGCACCAGCTCCGCGACATCCGCAGGTAAATCATCACGATGTAAAAGTTCACCTTCCAGAGAATGCACGCGCGTTCCGTTGCCGGTAATCAAATACGCATCCAGCGATAGCGCCCCGAGAATATGCTGCATCTCCAGCGCATGACGCCCCGTGGCAAAAGTGAGGGTAATGTCGCGTTCACGCAGTCGCGCCAAAGTAGAGAGGGTTTTCTCACCTAAATGATGATCAGGCATCAATAAAGTGCCATCCATATCAAATGCTGCCAGACGAGCCATTTCTTTCTCCACTCTGTGACACGGTTAATGGTGATTGAGTATCACCTGATATATACGGAAGTAATAGTGAATAGTTAAATAATATTGTTCCGGGTTTATATGCGACTGCTCAACCGTCTTAACCAGTATCAACGTCTGTGGCAACCTTCCGCCGGAAAGCCGCAAACCGTCACCGTCAGCGAACTGGCCGAACGCTGTTTTTGCAGCGAACGCCATGTTCGTACGCTGTTGCGTCAGGCACAGGAGGCGGGATGGCTGGAGTGGCAGGCGCAGTCAGGACGCGGAAAGCGCGGACAATTACGCTTTCTGGTCACGCCAGAATCGCTACGCAATGCGATGATGGAAAAGGCACTGGAAACCGGAAAGCAGCAAGATGTGCTGGAGCTGGCACAACTGGCCCCAGGTGAGCTGCGCACTCTGTTACAGCCGTTTATGGGCGGACAATGGCAAAACGATACACCCACGTTGCGTATTCCCTACTATCGCCCGCTCGAACCGCTACAACCGGGCTTTTTGCCCGGCCGTGCCGAGCAGCATCTCGCCGGACAGATATTTTCCGGCCTGACCCGCTTCGATAATAATACCCAGCGCCCGATTGGCGATTTAGCGCATCACTGGGAAACCTCTGCTGACGGGTTACGCTGGGACTTTTATCTTCGTTCAACCCTACACTGGCATAACGGCGATGCAGTAAAAGCCTCACACTTACACCAGCGATTATTGATGCTGTTACAACTGCCAGCACTGGATCAATTATTTATTAGCGTGAAGCGTATTGAGGTCACCCATCCGCAGTGTCTGACCTTCTTTTTACATCGCCCCGATTACTGGCTTGCGCACCGGCTGGCGAGCTATTGCAGCCATCTGGCGCATCCGCAATTCCCACTGATTGGCACGGGTCCTTTTCGCTTAACACAATTCACAGCTGAACTGGTGCGCCTGGAAAGCCATGATTATTACCATTTACGTCATCCGCTGCTTAAAGCGGTTGAGTACTGGATAACTCCGCCGCTTTTCGAAAAAGATTTGGGAACCAGTTGTCGGCATCCCGTGCAAATCACCATCGGCAAACCGGAGGAGCTGCAACGGGTCAGCCAGGTCAGTAGTGGCATCAGTTTAGGTTTTTGCTATTTAACGTTGCGCAAAAGTCCCCGACTCTCCCTCTGGCAGGCGCGAAAAGTGATCTCCATTATTCATCAATCCGGTTTATTACAAACGTTAGAAGTCGGAGAAAACCTGATCACCGCCAGTCATGCATTACTGCCAGGCTGGACTATTCCGCATTGGCAAGTACCGGATGAAGTCAAACTACCGAAAACCTTGACGCTGGTTTATCACCTACCGATAGAACTTCATACCATGGCAGAACGCCTACAGGCGACACTGGCAGCGGAAGGCTGTGAACTCACAATTATTTTTCATAACGCAAAAAACTGGGACGACACGACCCTACTGGCACACGCAGACCTCATGATGGGCGACAGATTAATTGGCGAAGCACCGGAATATACTCTGGAGCAATGGCTGCGCTGCGATCCGCTGTGGCCACATGTTTTCGACGCTCCAGCATACGCACATCTACAATCGACACTGGATGCCGTGCAAATAATGCCTGATGAAGAAAACCGATTTAATGCCCTGAAAGCGGTTTTTAGCCAGTTAATGACAGATGCGACGCTGACGCCGCTGTTCAACTATCACTATCGCATTAGTGCCCCTCCCGGCGTGAACGGTGTGCGACTGACACCGCGCGGCTGGTTTGAATTTACCGAAGCCTGGCTTCCCGCGCCGTCGCAATGAATAGCTGGTCCGGGTTAATCGCAGGCGTTACCATAACGCTTTTATTGTTCAAGCAGGATTATCTATGAAACGTGCTGTCGTTGTGTTCAGTGGAGGCCAGGATTCCACCACCTGTCTGGTGCAGGCATTACAACAATATGATGAAGTCCATTGCGTGACGTTCGATTACGGTCAGCGCCATCGCGCAGAAATCGACGTGGCACGCGAACTGGCGCTGAAACTGGGGGCACGCGCGCATAAGGTTCTTGATGTAACGCTGCTCAACGAGCTGGCGGTCAGCAGCCTGACGCGTGACAGCATTCCGGTGCCTGATTATGAACCTGAAGCTGATGGCATCCCGAATACGTTTGTCCCAGGGCGTAATATTTTGTTCCTGACGCTGGCGGCAATATATGCGTATCAGGTAAAAGCAGAAGCCGTAATTACTGGCGTCTGCGAAACGGATTTCTCCGGCTACCCGGATTGCCGCGATGAGTTTGTGAAAGCACTAAACCATGCCGTCAGTTTGGGAATGGCGAAAGATATTCGTTTTGAAACGCCGCTGATGTGGATTGATAAAGCGGAAACCTGGGCGCTGGCAGATTATTACGGCAAACTGGATTTAGTCCGTAACGAAACGTTGACCTGCTATAACGGCATTAAAGGCGACGGTTGCGGTCATTGTGCGGCGTGTAATTTACGCGCCAACGGTTTGAATCATTATCTGGCCGATAAACCGACGGTGATGGCAGCGATGAAGCAGAAAACCGGGTTGAAGTAATTATTCCGGGTGTCGCCGGATGCGGCTTGAGCATCCGGCACCACAAAACGTTTACTTAACCATCTGCTCCAGCTTTTCGCGCAATTCCCCTTCCAGAGCTAATGCTTTCTGCGTTTTAAGATCAATACAAACAAACGTAATAAGCGCATCCGCTACCACCTGCCCTTCCGGCTCCAGTGTAATGACCTGGCTTAAGATGCCGCTTTTACCGTTTAATTGCTGCAACTGACTGGTAATAGTTAACAGGTCGCTTAATACCGCCGGACGACGATAGTTAATATTGATATTCACCACGACGAAGGCGATGTTATGGGCCGTCATCCAGTGAAAACTGTCGCTATTTTCCAACCCATCCCAGCGGGCTTCTTCGAGAAATTCAAGGTAGCGGGCGTTGTTGACGTGCTGGTAAACGTCGAGATGATATCCACGAACTTTGATTTGTGTTTGCATAGCGCAATAACCTTACGTTGTTTTTATAAAAACTGTTATAAGTACAGAGGTCATAACTGGTATGACCTCTTCAGTCTGGCAAAAAATTGCCACTATGCAAATTAATTACAGGGTTAATACCGCCAGATTACGTTCCACCAGCGAATTGCCCATCCCCGGCACCTGCTTTAGATCCTCCACCGTTTTAAACGGACCGTACTCTTCGCGATAACTGACAATCGCCTGCGCTTTCTTCAGGCCAACGCCATTCATCGCGCGGGCTAGCTCTTCCGCGCTGGCATTATTAATGCTGACCCGGGTGCCTTCTTCGTCACTGGCTTTCGCCGGTACTGCTGCTTTACTTTGTGCTGCAGGAGCTTCCGCTTTGGTTTCTACCGTTGTCGGTTTCGCCGCAGGAGCTGCCGCCAGCGCGCTATGAGACATTCCGGCACAAGCCAGAGACAGGGTAATGAGCAGTGCTTTAATTCCGTGTTTCATACTGTTTTCTCCTTGTTTGTTAACAGTGGAATCACCTTAACGGCAGTGAAAACAGTAAACAAATGGCAATGTTCAGAAATGGAAAAGGCCGCGAAAGCGACCTTTTCTTGTTACAGCTGCAAAGCATTTTTTTGCGAGGCGGCTTCAGGATTATTGCTGTTCCAACGCATCGCCAATTTTGATTTTCGCCTCTTTACGCAGGTTACTCATCAGAGCTTCAAAGACGATTTGTGCGTTGTTCTGGGTGATACCCTGCACCATCGCTTTTTTCTGATCTTCCGGCATTGAACCTTGTTTCACTTCATCCAGCGCCAGCAGAACCACATTACCTTGCATATCGGTCGCCATACCGTAGCTCGGTTTGTCTTTCGCTGGCAGTGGCAGTGCAAACGCCGCCTGGCTAATCGGGTCACGACCGGAACGGCTTAAGGTTTTCGGCTCGCCAAATTTCAGACCGGCAGCCTGCATAGCTTCCGCACCTTTGCCGGCTTTCAAATCAACCAGCAGTTTCTCAGCATCCACTTTCGCCTGTTGTTCAGCTTTGTTGTGCTGAACCAGTGCCTTAACTTGTTCCTGAACATCTGCCAACGGTTTCACCGCTTCCGGTTTGTGCTCGCTGATGCGCAGCACGAATGCGCGGTCGCCATCGACGGTGATGATGTCAGAGTTGATGCCCGGCGCGCCGTTTTCACCTACCAGACCGCCGTTAAAGATAGCGTCGGCAACCGGCTTGAAGTTCAACTCTTCCGGCAGGTTATCTTTGCTGAACCAACCCGTCTGAGTGGCTTTAACGCCGGCAGCTTGCTCTGCACCGGCCAGAGACTCGGTGTCGTTGCTTGCCGCATCGCTCACTTTCTGCTGCAGCGCGTAGTACGCATCGAGGGCTTTTTCGTGTTTCACTTTCGCCGCAATGTCGTCACGTACTTCGTCTAACGATTTCACTTTCGCTGGCTGAATGTCGTCCAGACGTACAATCAGGAAACCGACCGAAGATTTGATGACACCAGACAGTTGGCCTTTTTGTTTCAGACCAGCATTTTTCAGTTCATCCGGGATAGTGGCATCTTCTAACCAACCCATATCGCCGCCGTTACGAGCAGAGATAATATCGGCAGATTTTTCTTTGGCTAATGCAGCAAAATCACCGCCTTTATTCAGCTCATCAAGTACCGCTTTCGCTTCATCTTCAGTTTTGGTCTGGATGATGCTGTAGCGGGTACGCTGCGGCTGGGTGAATTGATCCTGATGCTGGTCGTAGTAGCTCTGGATATCCGCATCGCTAACCGGTTGCTGCATCGTTGCGGCATCCAGCTTGATGTAACTCACGCGGAATTGTTCCGGCGTCATGAAATTATTTTTGTTTTGTTCGTAGTAGCTGGCAATCTCCTGTTCGGTCACAGGCTGCTTCGCCGCCAGCGCGTTAACATCGATAGTCGCTTCACGTACCACGCGTTGTTGAGCGACCAGTGCCGCCAGCTCGTCGGTTTCACCTTTCAGCATAAAATCGGTACCGGCAACGCCGTTAATCAGCTGTTGGGTAGTGAGCTGGTTACGCAGCGCCTGGGCGTACTGATCGGCGGTCATCCCCATCTGGTTGAGGATACCGTTATAGCGGCTGTTATCAAATTTGCCGTCAACCTGGAAGGCTGGGGTCGCGAAAATCGCCTGTTTAACCTGCTCATCGCTGATACCCAGTTTCAGCTCACGTGCGTACTGATCCAGCAGCGCCTCGTCGATCAGACGATTCAGCATCTGTTGACGCAGGGTTTTCATATAGCCTTCGTTCGCTGCCAGCTCGGAGTATTGATCGCCCAACTGTTGCTGCATGCGATTACGCTCGCTGTTGAAGGCGTTCTCGAATTGCCCACGGCTGATTTCCTGGTCATTCACTTTTGCGGCGTAGTTATTGCCTCCGCCAATCAGGTAACCACTCACGCCGGTCAATATGAACGACACGATAATGATACCGAAAATAATCTTGAGCACGAGACTGTTTGCAGCCGTGCGTAAGCTGTCCATCATGGTGTAACAACACTCCGCTGTAGATGACTGTGTACCTCACGCAACGTATCGATGCGCGCAAAGGCCTATTGTGACAAGAAACGGGGGCAATTGTCAGCCCACAAGACGCAGAAAGTCACCGAATACAAATAAAAAAGGCACATCAGTAGATGCGCCCTTGAACTTCGTCACATCCCCACTGGGGACAACGCTTAGTTTACCGCGTCTTTCAGTGCTTTACCTGCACGGAAGCTCGGTACTTTAGCGGCAGCGATGGTGATCTCTTTACCGGTCTGCGGGTTGCGGCCAGTACGGGCAGCACGCTCTTTAACGGCAAAAGTACCAAAACCTACCAGTGCTACATCATCCCCTTCTTTCAGAGATTCAGTTACGGAAGCAATAATAGCATCTAACGCACGGCCAGCCGCAGCTTTAGAGATATCAGCCCCTGCAGCAATCTTGTCGATCAATTGAGATTTATTCACTCTTCTCTTCCTCTTTATAATTTATATCGCACTTGAATCCTTCAAGGTACGAACGCGCAGCAGTTATATCAGGCCAGCCATCCCCTTACAACACCCCTTAATAAGGGCAAGCCCGATCCGCCATCTAACTTAGCGAGACAAAAAAAGGCTGGCAAGCCCGAATTAGCCTGCCAGCCCTGTTTTTATTAGTGCATTTTGCGCGAGGTCACTATTTTGCAGTCACAACCTGCATGCCAGACGGTTCATTTTGCAGCGCCAGAGTCAGAACTTCCTCAATGCGCTTCACAGGATGAATGTCCAGATCGGCAATTACGTTGTCAGGAATCTCTTCCAGATCGCGTTTATTTTCGAACGGAATTAACACTGTTTTAATCCCGCCGCGATGCGCTGCCAGTAGTTTTTCTTTCAAACCACCGATCGGCAGTACCTGCCCACGCAGAGTGATCTCACCGGTCATTGCCACATCGGCACGAACCGGGTTACCGGTCAGGCAAGAAACCAGCGCGGTGCACATAGCAATACCAGCACTCGGACCATCTTTCGGCGTCGCACCTTCCGGTACGTGGACGTGGATGTCGCGTTTTTCGTAAAAATCAGGGTTGATCCCCAGTTTTTCCGCACGCGCACGAACCACCGTTAACGCCGCCTGAATGGACTCCTGCATCACTTCACCGAGCGAACCGGTATAGGTCAGTTTGCCTTTCCCCGGAACGCACGCGGTTTCAATGGTCAGCAAGTCACCGCCCACTTCCGTCCACGCCAGACCGGTTACCTGACCGACACGGTTTTCGTTATCCGCGCGTCCATAGTCGAAACGCTGAACACCAAGGTAGTCATGCAGGTTGTCGCCGTTAATTTCGATATGTTTTAATGACTTATCGAGCAGTAACTGCTTAACCGCTTTACGGCACAGCTTGGAGATTTCACGCTCCAGACCACGCACGCCCGCCTCACGGGTGTAGTAACGAATAATGCCGATAATGGCGCTATCGTCGACGGTCAGCTCACCTTTTTTCAGTGCATTACGTTCAATCTGCTTCGGCAGCAGGTGACGTTTGGCGATGTTCAGTTTTTCATCTTCGGTATAACCGGAGAGGCGAATCACTTCCATACGATCCAGCAGCGGTGCCGGAATGTTCATGGAGTTCGACGTCGCGACAAACATCACGTCGCTGAGATCGTAATCCACTTCCAGGTAGTGGTCGCTGAACGCTACGTTCTGCTCTGGATCGAGCACTTCAAGCAGTGCGGAAGCCGGATCGCCACGCATGTCAGAAGACATTTTGTCGATCTCATCGAGCAGAAACAGCGGGTTTTTAACGCCCACTTTCGCCATTTTCTGGATCAATTTACCCGGCATAGAACCGATGTAAGTACGGCGGTGACCACGGATTTCCGCTTCATCACGCACGCCGCCCAGCGCCATACGGACATATTTACGCCCGGTGGCTTTGGCAATGGACTGACCAAGAGAGGTTTTACCTACCCCCGGCGGCCCTACCAGGCAGAGGATCGGTCCCTTGATTTTGTTGACACGGCTTTGAACCGCGAGGTACTCAAGGATTCGATCTTTCACGCGCTCCAGACCATAATGGTCGGTATCAAGGATTTCCTGCGCCTGACGCAGGTCTTTTTTGACCTTGCTGCGCGCATTCCACGGTACCTGTACCATCCAGTCGATATAACCACGCACTACGGTCGCTTCTGCCGACATCGGAGACATCATTTTCAGCTTCTGCAACTCTGCTTCCGCTTTCTCTTTTGCCTCTTTCGGCATCTTCGCCGCGTCGATTTTGCGCTTCAGGGCTTCGTTTTCGTCCGGCGCGTCGTCCATTTCACCGAGTTCTTTCTGAATAGCTTTCATTTGCTCGTTCAGATAGTACTCACGCTGGGATTTCTCCATCTGCTTTTTAACGCGGTTGCGAATGCGTTTCTCAACCTGCAGCAGATCGATTTCCGATTCCATCATTGCCATCAGATATTCCAGACGTTCGTTAACGTCGGACATCTCCAGAACGGACTGTTTGTCAGCCAGTTTCAGCGGCATATGTGCAGCAATGGTATCCGCCAGACGCGCCGGATCGTCGATGCTATTCAGCGACGTCAGCACTTCTGGTGGGATTTTTTTGTTCAGCTTGATGTAGCCTTCGAACTGGCTGATTGCAGTACGCACCAGCACTTCCTGTTCTCGCTCATCAATGGTCGGCGACTCCAGATACTCCGCCTTCGCAGAAAAGTGTTCGCCATTGTCAGAGAGCGCAGAAATACGCGCGCGCTGTAACCCCTCGACCAGCACTTTGACGGTGCCGTCAGGCAGTTTCAGCATCTGCAATATAGAGGCCACGGTCCCGACGGTGAAAAGATCGTTTACACCCGGCTCATCCGTTGAAGCTTCTTTCTGCGCGACCAGCATAATTTTTTTATCATGGTCCATCGCCGCTTCCAGACAACGGATAGATTTTTCCCGCCCGACAAATAAGGGGATGACCATGTGCGGATAAACCACCACATCGCGCAGCGGCAATACGGGGATTTCAATGCGTTCAGAACGCTCAGGATTCATAGAGCTCTCTCTTAGTTTAATTTCCGCCAGGTAATCAGATGACACGACTGTGCTTCACGCCATCTATTAACATGTACGTCAGTATATGGGGATGTTTCCCCCACATTCAACGCCGAGAATAGAGGAAAAATTAAAGGGGAGATAAAATCCCCCCTTTTTGGTTAACTAATTGTATGGGAATGGTTAATTATTCACCAGATGCCTGTTGCGCTTCCGGCTTGCCATAAATCAGCAACGGTTTGCTTTGACCATCAATTACCGACTCGTCGATAACCACTTTTTCGACATCTTCCATGGACGGCAGATCGTACATGGTATCGAGCAGTGCGGCTTCTACGATGGAACGCAGGCCACGGGCACCGGTTTTACGCGCCATCGCTTTCTTAGCGATAGCATCCAGCGCCTCGTCACGGAATTCCAGATCCACGCCTTCCAGATTAAACAGCGCCTGATACTGCTTGGTCAGGGCGTTTTTCGGCTCTTTGAGGATCTGAATCAGAGCTTCTTCGCTCAGTTCATTCAACGTTGCGACAACCGGCAGACGACCAATAAACTCAGGGATAAGACCAAACTTGATCAGATCTTCCGGTTCAACCTGCGCCAGCAGCTCGCCTTCGCTTGCTTTGTCGGACTTCGCTTTTACCGTCGCGCCAAAACCAATGCCGGAGCCGGTTTCTACACGATGGGAAATCACTTTATCCAGACCGGCAAACGCACCGCCACAAATAAACAGGATCTTAGAGGTATCAACCTGCAAGAATTCCTGCTGCGGATGTTTACGCCCACCTTGCGGTGGAACAGCAGCTACCGTACCTTCGATCAGTTTCAACAGTGCCTGCTGTACGCCTTCACCGGAAACGTCACGGGTAATAGACGGGTTGTCTGACTTACGAGAAATCTTGTCGATTTCATCGATGTAGACAATCCCGCGCTGCGCTTTCTGTACGTCGTAATCGCACTTTTGCAACAGCTTCTGAATGATGTTTTCAACGTCTTCGCCCACATAACCGGCTTCGGTCAGCGTGGTTGCGTCGGCCATGGTGAACGGGACGTCCAGCAGGCGCGCCAGCGTTTCAGCCAGCAGCGTTTTACCGGAACCGGTCGGACCGATCAGCAGAATGTTACTTTTGCCCAACTCGACGCCATTGCTGGTATCGCCGTTGCGCAGACGTTTGTAGTGGTTGTATACCGCGACCGCCAGCACTTTTTTCGCCTGTTCCTGGCCGATAACGTAATCGTCCAGGTGGTTACGAATTTCATGCGGCGTCGGTAGCGCACTGCGTTCACGATGCGGTGCAACTTCTTTAATCTCTTCGCGAATGATGTCGTTACATAAATCAACACATTCGTCGCAGATATACACGGATGGACCGGCAATCAGCTTGCGCACTTCATGCTGGCTTTTGCCGCAAAAAGAGCAATACAGCAATTTGCCTGAGCCATCTTTGCGTTTATCTGTCATGGGTCAAAACCTCTTCTTTGTTCTTTGTGCCGCACACGACGACGCAAATGCCATTCTCAGGCGCAAGCCGCTTACAGCGTTGTGCCGCCCTGGATAAGTATAGCGGCACAGTTGCGCCTCTGGCATCAATTACGATGGGTCAGAATCGAATCGACCAGACCGTATTCCACCGCTTCAGGGGCGGAAAGGAAGCGATCGCGCTCGGTATCACGTTCAATCTGTTCTAATGATTGACCCGTATGAAGCGCCATAAGTTCATTCATACGCCCTTTAACTTTCAGAATTTCACGGGCATGAATTTCGATATCGGTCGCCTGGCCCTGGTAGCCGCCCAACGGTTGGTGAATCATCACGCGCGAATTCGGCAGGCAAAAACGTTTACCTTTTGCCCCTGCGGTCAGCAAGAAAGCGCCCATCGAGGCCGCCTGGCCCATACAGATGGTGCTGACATCAGGCTTGATAAACTGCATGGTGTCATAGATAGACATCCCGGCAGTGATCACCCCGCCTGGGGAGTTAATGTACAGATAGATATCTTTTTCTGGGTTTTCTGCTTCCAGGAACAGCATCTGCGCCACAATCAGGTTAGCCATGTGGTCTTCAACCTGGCCAGTCAGAAAAATGACGCGTTCCTTAAGTAGACGAGAATAGATATCAAAAGAGCGCTCACCACGTGAGGTCTGTTCAATGACCATCGGCACCAGCGCCATATGGGGTGCAAAGTTATCTCGTTCGCCGCTGTATGACATTTCCGTCTCCTGGATAAAATTGAAAAAACCTGCTGTACCGATTGTAACCTTATGGACGGATTATCAGCTAGTCCCTGTGTTATGGGTACGGCATCACCATATTTCAAGCATAACAATCTTTTGTTGTTACGCTAACACCGAAAGAGGCTTTTCGCACGGTTCCATGCAAAATTCATGACAAAAAAAAGCCCACCACCTGGCGGTGACGGGCCTTTGTGCGAATTTAGCGCGTTATGCTGCGTAAATTACGCCTGCTGGTTCATCAGCTCGTTGAAAGTGGTTTCTTTTTCAGTCACTTTCGCTTTCGCCAGTACAGCTTCAACAGCCTGTTCTTCCAGAGCAACATTGCGCATGTTGTCCATCAGTTCTTTGTTTTTGCTGTAGAACTCGATAACTTCTTTCGGATCTTCGTACGCAGAAGCCATCTCTTCGATCAGGCCTTTCACGCGCTCTTCGTCAGCTTTCAGCTCGTTGGTGCGGATAACTTCGCCCAGCAGCAGGCCAACAACTACGCGGCGTTTAGCCTGTTCTTCGAACAGTTCGCGCGGCAGTTCCAGAGCTTGTTTTTCGTTGCCACCGAAACGCTGTGCAGCCTGGCGACGCAGAACGTCGATTTCGCTGTCAATCAGCGCAGCCGGTACGTCGATGTCGTTAGCTTTTACCAGACCTTCGATCGCCTGAGACTTAACGCGGTTACGGATGGCGCTCTTCAGCTCGCGCTCCATGTTTTTACGCACTTCAGCGCGCAGACCTTCTACGGAACCATCTTCAACGCCGAAACGTTTGATGAATTCTGCAGTCAGTTCCGGCAGTTCACGCTCTTCAACTTTCTTCAGGTTGATAGCGAATTTCGCTGCTTTACCTTTCAGGTTTTCTGCGTGGTATTCTTCCGGGAAGGTCACGTCGATGGTGAACTCTTCGCCAGCTTTGTGGCCTTTGATACCGTCTTCAAAGCCCGGGATCATACGACCCTGGCCCATCGCCAGTACGAAATCAGACGCTTTACCGCCTTCGAACTCTTCGCCGTCTACAGAACCGGTGAAGTCGATGGTTACGCGGTCTTCTGCTTCAACAGCGCCGTCTTTTTCTTTCCAGGTCGCCTGCTGTTTACGCAGAGTATCCAGCATGCCGTCAACGTCAGCGTCGGTCACTTCAACGATCGGTTTTTCAACTTCGATCGCTTCCAGACCCTGCAGTTCAACTTCCGGATAAACTTCAAACTCTACAGAGTAGGTGAAGTCTTCACCCAGCTTGTATTCGCCCGGAACATAAGTCGGTGCGCCAGCCGGATTGATTTTTTCTTTAATGATGGCGTCAATGAAGTTACGGCTCATCAGGTCACCCAGAACGTCCTGGCGTACAGACGCGCCATAACGCTGAGCAACGATATTCATTGGCACTTTGCCTTTGCGGAAGCCGTCAATACGTACTTTTTTCGCAACGTTGACCAGCTCGCTTTTAACAGCGGTCTCGATGCTGTCAGCAGCGATAGTAATCGTTACACGGCGGCCAAGGCCTTGAGTGGTTTCAACTGAAACTTGCATCTTGTTACCTCAAAAAATCACAGTGCTCGGTCAACTCTTACCCCGCAAGCACAGGTTGTTGGCTTCGCGGAACCGGGATGTTCTTATAATCAATCACATTCCCTGTTACCAGAATCATCCCGAAAGCATTCAAATAGGACGCGGCATTATAGCGGCATCACTTTTATGAGTCGAGAACGGTTATTGCGCGCTGTCGCGTATTTTTTCACAATTCCCGGGCAATTTTCGTCTGAATGCTGGGCAAAAAGCGCAAAATCCAGACAAAACAAAACGGCCCGCAGGCCGTTTTTCATAAAATCTTTAGCAACATACTGGAAAAGCGCCGACAGTTGCAAATGCGTTTTTACGCGATGCTTCCTGCTCCACGACAGGGAGGAGAGGCAAAGACGGTGTCCTGCAACCCTTCCCACTCCTTAATAGTGTAAGTATGCAGAGCCAGCGCATGAACGGTAGTAGAGAGTTCCTCCGCTAAAGTACTGTAAATCATTCGATGACGATTCAGAAAACGTTCACCCGTAAAACGATCGCTGACCAGCACAACTTTAAAATGGCTTTCAGAGCCGGCTGGGACATTGTGACGATAGCTTTCATCCACTACTTCGAGGAATACGGGTTGGAACGCCGCCCTTAATTTTTCTTCTATCCGCTCACGTATCATCATGAAATATCTCCTCCGACAACGCTGAGATGTCATCCATCCCTTTAAATACTAGCCGCTTTTACCGTTTCCATTGCAGCTTAACAACAAATATTTAGGTTTCGTCCTGGTTTTTCCGTCAAGCGTATGAAGTTTACTGATTTAAAGATTGAAACACAGGCCTCGCATCAGCGTTTCTTTTACCAGGGGCGATTATTTCGTCAACATGATGAATTTACATGCCTTACCTACTTCCCCTCGCCGTTGGCAATGTTATGATGGCGGGAATTTTTACCAAACACGCTTAAGAGTCTCTGAGAGCCCGAACATGTTCAAAAAAATCCTCTTCCCGTTAGTTGCTCTGTTTATGCTTGCAGGATGCGCAAAACCGCCAACAACTATTGAAGTTTCCCCGACGATTACACTGCCACAGCAGGATCCAAGCCTGATGGGCGTCACCGTAAGCATTAATGGTGCCGATCAGCGTACCGATCAGGCGCTGGCAAAAGTCACCCGCGATAATCAAATCGTTACCCTGACCGCCTCCCGCGATCTGCGTTTCCTGCTGCAAGAAGTGCTGGAAAAACAGATGACCGCGCGTGGTTACATGGTTGGTCCGAATGGCCCGGTTAATCTGCAAATCATCGTTAGCCAACTGTATGCTGACGTGTCCCAGGGCAACGTGCGCTACAACATCGCTACCAAAGCGGATATCGCCATCATCGCTACCGCGCAGAATGGCAACAAAATGACCAAAAACTATCGTGCCAGCTACAACGTTGAAGGTGCGTTCCAGGCCTCCAACAAAAATATCGCCGATGCGGTTAACAGTGTGCTGACCGATACCATCGCTGATATGTCTCAGGACACCAGCATTCACGAATTCATCAAGCAGAACGCGCGTTAATTTCTGCCCTCTGGCCCGGTGCAAGCCGGGCCTGTAGACGCCCATGTCCAGTCAATATTTACGTATTTTTCAACAGCCGCGTTCAGCCATATTGCTGATCCTGGGTTTTGCTTCCGGGCTACCGCTCGCCCTGACATCCGGCACCTTACAGGCCTGGATGACGGTCGAGAATATCGATCTCAAAACCATTGGTTTCTTCTCTCTGGTAGGCCAGGCTTACGTTTTTAAATTCCTCTGGTCACCGCTGATGGACCGCTACACGCCCCCATTTTTTGGGCGGCGGCGCGGTTGGCTGCTCGCCACGCAAATCCTGTTATTAGTCGCCATTGCGGCGATGGGTTTTCTCGAACCAGGCACCCAACTCCGCTGGATGGCGGCGCTGGCGGTGGTGATCGCTTTTTGCTCTGCCTCCCAGGATATTGTCTTCGATGCGTGGAAAACCGATGTGCTCCCGGCAGAAGAACGTGGTGCGGGCGCGGCAATCAGCGTGCTGGGTTACCGTTTAGGGATGTTGGTTTCCGGCGGCCTAGCCCTGTGGCTGGCAGATAAATGGCTGGGCTGGCAGGGCATGTACTGGTTGATGGCGGCGCTGTTGATCCCCTGTATTATCGCGACGTTGCTTGCACCAGAACCAACCGACACCATTCCTGTGCCCAAAACGCTGGAACAAGCGGTTGTTGCACCTCTGCGAGATTTCTTTGGTCGCAATAATGCCTGGCTTATTTTGCTTCTTATCGTGCTGTATAAGCTGGGCGACGCATTCGCCATGAGCCTGACAACCACGTTTTTGATTCGCGGCGTCGGGTTTGATGCGGGTGAAGTAGGCGTGGTTAACAAAACACTGGGCTTACTGGCGACCATTGTTGGCGCATTGTACGGTGGGATTTTGATGCAGCGCCTGTCACTGTTCCGGGCACTGCTGATTTTCGGCATTTTACAAGGTGCGTCTAACGCTGGTTACTGGCTGCTGTCGATTACTGATAAGCATCTCTACAGCATGGGCGCAGCCGTCTTTTTCGAAAACCTCTGTGGCGGGATGGGCACATCAGCCTTTGTCGCGCTGTTAATGACACTATGTAATAAGTCATTTTCCGCTACTCAATTTGCCCTGCTCTCAGCGCTTTCTGCTGTAGGGCGAGTTTATGTCGGCCCCGTGGCGGGTTGGTTTGTTGAAGCACACGGCTGGTCGACATTCTATCTATTCTCCGTCGCCGCTGCCGTACCAGGGCTTATTTTGCTGCTGGTTTGCCGCCAGACGCTTGAATATACACGAGTAAATGACAACTTTATCTCCCGTACCGCATATCCGACAGGTTATGCCCTTGCCATGTGGACACTGGCGGCGGGCGTCAGCCTGTTGGCCGTGTGGTTACTGCTGTTGACGATGGACGCGCTGGATTTGACGCACTTCTCTTTCCTGCCTGCTCTGCTGGAAGTCGGGGTTTTAGTCGCCCTTTCTGGCGTCGTGCTTGGTGGTTTGCTGGATTATCTGGCGCTACGAAAAACGCATCTGACGTAATCTGTAAATATTATTTAGCTGTAGTAATCACTCGCCGTAATTATTACGGCTAAATAAACATCAGCATCGCTTATTAATATTTGTTCTTTTGTGCGGCTTAGCGTTTGGAAATTATTGGCGCCATTTATAAATTCTATTTTTCTTACACGATTCAGCTAATGAGTCTTTATTTTCTCACCCCCCCAGTTGTCACTCCAATGATAATTATTTGTTAAATAATTGTTTTATTTCGCATTGGTTATACCAATTGCCCGCCCAGACTCCTTCTGCACTCCCCTTTTGTTATAACGCCCTTTTGCAACAGCTTCTTAAAATCAACCTGATATGTTTTGCAACATATGTGACCTGACAGCCAAATCCAAGTAACAGGAATTTAATCATGTTTACAGTAATGTAACCTTCCCGTAAAATGCCCACACACTTTAAACGCCACCAGATCCCGTGGAATTGAGGTCGTTAAATGAGACTCAGGAAATACAATAAAAGTTTGGGATGGTTGTCATTATTTGCAGGCACTGTATTGCTCAGTGGCTGTAATTCTGCGCTGTTAGATCCCAAAGGACAGATTGGTCTGGAGCAACGTTCACTGATACTGACGGCATTTGGCCTGATGTTGATTGTCGTTATTCCCGCAATCTTGATGGCTGTTGGTTTCGCCTGGAAGTACCGTGCGAGCAATAAAGATGCTAAGTACAGCCCGAACTGGTCACACTCCAATAAAGTGGAAGCTGTGGTCTGGACGGTACCTATCTTAATCATCATCTTCCTTGCGGTACTGACCTGGAAAACCACTCACGCTCTTGAGCCTAGCAAGCCGCTGGCACACGACGAGAAGCCCATTACCATCGAAGTGGTTTCCATGGACTGGAAATGGTTCTTCATCTACCCGGAACAGGGCATTGCTACCGTGAATGAAATCGCTTTCCCGGCGAACACTCCGGTGTACTTCAAAGTGACCTCCAACTCCGTGATGAACTCCTTCTTCATTCCGCGTCTGGGTAGCCAGATTTATGCCATGGCCGGTATGCAGACTCGCCTGCATCTGATCGCCAACGAACCCGGCACTTATGACGGTATCTCCGCCAGCTACAGCGGCCCGGGCTTCTCAGGCATGAAGTTCAAAGCTATTGCAACACCGGATCGCGCCGCATTCGACCAATGGGTCGCAAAAGCGAAACAGTCGCCGAACTCCATGTCTGACATGGCAGCGTTCGAAAAACTGGCCGCGCCTAGCGAATACAACCAGGTGGAATATTTCTCCAACGTGAAACCAGACTTGTTTGCTGATGTGATTAACAAGTTTATGGCTCACGGTAAGAGCATGGACATGACCCAGCCAGAAGGTGAGCACAGTGCACACGAAGGTATGGAAGGCATGGACATGAGCCACGCGGAATCCGCCCATTAAAGGGGTTGAGGAAGAATAAAGATGTTCGGAAAATTATCACTTGATGCAGTCCCGTTCCATGAACCTATCGTCATGGTTACGATCGCTGGCATTATTTTGGGAGGTCTGGCGCTCGTTGGCCTGATCACTTACTTCGGTAAGTGGACCTACCTGTGGAAAGAGTGGCTGACCTCCGTCGACCATAAACGCCTCGGTATCATGTATATCATCGTGGCGATTGTGATGTTGCTGCGTGGTTTTGCTGACGCCATTATGATGCGTAGCCAGCAGGCTCTTGCCTCGGCGGGCGAAGCGGGCTTCCTGCCACCTCACCACTACGATCAGATCTTTACCGCGCACGGCGTGATTATGATCTTCTTCGTGGCGATGCCTTTCGTTATCGGTCTGATGAACCTGGTGGTTCCGCTGCAGATCGGCGCGCGTGACGTTGCGTTCCCGTTCCTCAACAACTTAAGCTTCTGGTTTACCGTTGTTGGTGTGATTCTGGTAAACGTTTCTCTCGGCGTGGGCGAATTTGCGCAGACCGGCTGGCTGGCCTATCCACCGCTATCGGGAATAGAGTACAGTCCGGGAGTCGGTGTCGATTACTGGATATGGAGTCTCCAGCTATCCGGTATAGGTACGACGCTAACCGGTATCAACTTCTTCGTTACCATTCTGAAGATGCGCGCACCGGGCATGACCATGTTCAAGATGCCAGTATTTACCTGGGCATCACTGTGCGCGAACGTACTGATTATTGCTTCCTTCCCAATTCTGACGGTTACCGTCGCGTTGTTGACCCTGGATCGCTATCTGGGCACCCATTTCTTTACCAACGATATGGGTGGCAACATGATGATGTATATCAACCTGATTTGGGCCTGGGGCCACCCGGAAGTTTACATCCTGATCCTGCCTGTTTTCGGTGTGTTCTCCGAAATTGCGGCAACCTTCTCGCGTAAACGTCTGTTTGGTTATACCTCGTTGGTATGGGCAACCGTCTGTATCACCGTGCTGTCGTTCATCGTTTGGCTGCACCACTTCTTTACGATGGGTGCGGGCGCGAACGTAAACGCCTTCTTTGGTATCACCACAATGATTATCGCCATCCCGACCGGGGTGAAGATCTTCAACTGGCTGTTCACCATGTATCAGGGCCGCATCGTGTTCCATTCTGCGATGCTGTGGACTATCGGTTTTATCGTCACCTTCTCGGTGGGCGGTATGACTGGCGTGCTGCTGGCAGTACCGGGCGCGGACTTCGTTCTACATAACAGCCTGTTCCTGATTGCGCACTTCCATAACGTGATCATCGGCGGCGTGGTCTTCGGCTGCTTCGCAGGGATGACCTACTGGTGGCCTAAAGCGTTCGGTTTCAAACTGAACGAAACCTGGGGTAAACGCGCGTTCTGGTTCTGGATCATCGGCTTCTTCGTTGCCTTTATGCCACTGTACGCGCTGGGCTTCATGGGCATGACCCGTCGTTTGAGCCAGCAGATTGACCCGCAGTTCCACACCATGCTGATGATTGCAGCCAGCGGTGCAGTACTGATTGCGCTAGGTATTCTCTGCCTCGTTATTCAGATGTACGTTTCTATTCGTGACCGCGACCAGAACCGTGACCTGACTGGCGACCCGTGGGGTGGCCGTACGCTGGAGTGGGCAACCTCTTCCCCGCCTCCGTTCTATAACTTTGCCGTTGTGCCGCACGTTCACGAGCGTGATGCATTCTGGGAAATGAAAGAGAAAGGCGAAGCGTATAAAAAGCCTGACCACTATGAAGAAATTCATATGCCGAAAAACAGCGGTGCAGGTATCGTCATTGCAGCTTTCTCCACCATCTTCGGTTTCGCCATGATCTGGCATATCTGGTGGCTGGCGATTGTTGGCTTCGCAGGCATGATCATCACCTGGATCGTGAAAAGCTTCGACGAGGACGTGGATTACTACGTGCCGGTGGCAGAAATCGAAAAACTGGAAAACCAGCATTTCGATGAGATTACTAAGGCAGGGCTGAAAAATGGCAACTGATACTTTGACGCACGCGACTGCCCACGCGCACGAACACGGGCACCACGATGCAGGCGGAACCAAAATCTTCGGATTTTGGATCTACCTGATGAGCGACTGCATTCTGTTCTCTATCTTGTTTGCTACCTATGCCGTTCTGGTGAACGGCACCGCAGGCGGCCCGACAGGTAAGGACATTTTCGAACTGCCGTTCGTTCTGGTTGAAACTTTCTTGCTGTTGTTCAGCTCCATCACCTACGGCATGGCGGCTATCGCCATGTACAAAAACAACAAAAGCCAGGTTATCTCCTGGCTGGCGTTGACCTGGTTGTTTGGCGCCGGATTTATCGGGATGGAAATCTATGAATTCCATCACCTGATTGTTAACGGCATGGGCCCGGATCGCAGCGGCTTCCTGTCAGCGTTCTTTGCGCTGGTCGGCACGCACGGTCTGCACGTCACTTCCGGTCTTATCTGGATGGCGGTGCTGATGGTACAAATCGCTCGTCGCGGCCTGACCAGCACTAACCGTACCCGCATCATGTGCCTGAGCCTGTTCTGGCACTTCCTGGATGTGGTTTGGATCTGTGTGTTCACTGTTGTTTATCTGATGGGGGCGATGTAATGAGTCATTCTACCGATCACAGCGGCGCGTCCCATGGCAGCGTAAAAACCTACATGACAGGCTTTATCCTGTCGATCATTCTGACGGTGATTCCGTTCTGGATGGTGATGACAGGGGCTGCCTCTCCGGCCGTAATTCTGGGAACAATCCTGGCAATGGCAGTGGTACAGGTTCTGGTGCATCTGGTGTGCTTCCTGCACATGAATACCAAATCAGATGAAGGCTGGAACATGACGGCGTTTGTCTTCACCGTGCTAATCATCGCTATCCTGGTTGTAGGCTCCATCTGGATTATGTGGAACCTCAACTACAACATGATGATGCACTAAGAGCGGCGGTTATGATGTTTAAGCAATACCTGCAAGTAACGAAACCAGGCATCATCTTTGGCAACCTGATCTCGGTGATTGGGGGATTCCTGCTGGCCTCAAAGGGCAGCATTGATTATCCCCTGTTTATCTACACGCTGGTTGGGGTGTCACTGGTTGTGGCGTCGGGTTGTGTGTTTAACAACTACATCGACAGGGATATCGACAGAAAGATGGAAAGGACGAAGAATCGGGTGCTGGTTAAAGGCCTGATCTCTCCTGCTGTCTCGCTGGTGTACGCCACCTTGCTGGGTATTGCTGGCTTTATGCTGCTGTGGTTTGGCGCGAATCCGCTGGCCTGCTGGCTGGGGGTGATGGGCTTTGTGGTTTATGTCGGCGTTTATAGCCTGTACATGAAACGCCACTCAGTCTACGGCACATTGATTGGTTCGCTCTCCGGCGCTGCGCCGCCGGTGATTGGCTACTGTGCAGTAACCGGCGAGTTCGATAGCGGCGCAGCGATCCTGCTGGCTATCTTCAGCCTGTGGCAGATGCCTCACTCCTATGCCATCGCCATTTTCCGCTTTAAGGATTACCAGGCGGCAAACATTCCGGTATTGCCAGTGGTAAAAGGCATTTCGGTGGCGAAGAATCACATCACGCTGTATATCATCGCCTTTGCCGTTGCCACGCTGATGCTCTCTCTTGGCGGTTACGCTGGGTATAAATATCTGGTGGTCGCCGCGGCGGTTAGCGTCTGGTGGTTAGGTATGGCTCTGCGCGGTTATAAAGTTGCTGATGACAGAATCTGGGCGCGCAAGCTGTTCGGCTTCTCTATCATCGCCATCACTGCCCTCTCGGTGATGATGTCCGTTGATTTTATGGTACCGGACTCGCATACGCTGCTGGCTGCTGTGTGGTAACAAAACCTCTCTATTAAAAAGGTGCTACGGCACCTTTTTTCTTAGCATTAGAAACATATCCCTCTCGAAATATTTACTAAAAAATCCGCATGTTTACCCCATTCGTTTGCCGCTTTACACTAGTCGCGAATTTAAAACAGAGGTGGTAATGAACGATTATAAAATGACGCCAGGTGAGCGGCGCGCGACCTGGGGTTTAGGGACCGTATTCTCGTTGCGCATGCTGGGCATGTTCATGGTTCTGCCGGTTCTGACCACGTACGGCATGGCTCTGCAAGGTGCCAGCGAAGCATTAATCGGTATTGCCATTGGTATTTATGGTCTGACTCAGGCCGTTTTTCAGATTCCGTTTGGCCTGCTTTCCGACCGCATTGGTCGCAAACCATTAATTGTCGGTGGGCTGGCAGTGTTTGCCGCCGGTAGCGTTATCGCTGCGCTCTCTGACTCCATCTGGGGAATTATTCTGGGTCGGGCGCTACAAGGCTCCGGTGCGATTGCCGCTGCCGTTATGGCGCTGCTTTCCGATCTCACGCGCGAACAAAACCGCACCAAAGCAATGGCGTTTATCGGCGTGAGCTTTGGCATTACCTTTGCCATTGCGATGGTGCTTGGCCCGATCATCACTCACAAACTTGGGCTGCACGCGCTGTTCTGGATGATCGCTATTCTGGCAACGACCGGCATTGCGTTGACCATTTGGGTTGTGCCCAACAGTAGCACTCACGTACTTAATCGTGAGTCCGGAATGGTGAAAGGCAGTTTCAGCAAAGTGCTGGCGGAACCGCGGCTGCTGAAACTCAACTTTGGCATTATGTGTCTGCATATTTTGCTGATGTCGACCTTTGTTGCTCTGCCTGGGCAACTGGCTGATGCGGGGTTCCCGGCGGCTGAACACTGGAAGGTCTATCTGGCGACAATGCTAATCGCCTTTGGCTCGGTCGTGCCTTTCATTATCTACGCTGAAGTTAAGCGCAAAATGAAGCAAGTCTTTGTCTTCTGCGTCGGGTTGATCGTGGTTGCGGAAATTGTGTTGTGGAACGCGCAAACGCAGTTCTGGCAACTGGTGGTCGGCGTGCAGCTTTTCTTTGTGGCGTTTAATTTGATGGAAGCCCTCCTGCCCTCACTTATCAGTAAAGAGTCGCCAGCAGGTTACAAAGGTACGGCGATGGGTGTTTACTCCACCAGCCAGTTTCTTGGCGTGGCGATTGGCGGTTCACTGGGCGGCTGGATTGACGGCATGTTTGACGGTCAGGGCGTATTTCTCGCTGGCGCAATGCTGGCCGCAGTGTGGCTGGCAGTCGCCAGTACCATGAAAGAACCGCCGTATGTCAGCAGCTTGCGCATTGAAATCCCGGCGAACATTGCCGCAAACGAGGCGTTAAAAGTGCGTTTGCTAGAAACTGAAGGCATCAAAGAAGTGTTGATTGCAGAAGAAGAACATTCAGCTTATGTGAAAATCGACAGCAAAGTGACAAATCGCTTTGAGGTTGAACAGGCAATTCGCCAGGCATAAAAGCGAGGCGAAATTGCCTGCTGCACTACGCTTATCAGGCCTACTAAGTTCCTGAGTTACAAAGCTTTGTAGGCCGAATCAGGCGTTCATGCCGCATCTGACATGAACAAAGCGCAGGTTGTCGCGATTAATCGCGGAAGTTTTTGAACTGGAACGGCTGACCCAGATCGCCACCGCGCACCATCGCCATGACAGCCTGCAAATCATCACGAGATTTGCCAGTCACGCGGATCTCATCGCCCTGAATTTGCGCCTGCACTTTCAGTTTGCTGTCTTTGATCATCTTGACGATTTTCTTCTGGGTCGCGCTCTCAATGCCCTGTTTCAGTTTCGCTTCCACAAACCAGGTTTTACCGCTATGAACGATATTTTCCGGTACATCCAGCGAACTGCCTTCAATGCCGCGCTTCAGCAGCTTGGCACGCAAAATATCCAGCAACTGATTGACCTGGAAATCGGACTCGCTCAACACTTTGATGGTTTTGCTGGCGTCGTTCAGCTCAAATGAGGCTTCAACGTTACGGAAGTCAAAACGGGACTCCACTTCGCGGCTCGCGTTATCGACCGCGTTACGTGCTTCCTGAAGATCAACTTCAGAGACAATATCGAAAGATGGCATCTTTTCCTCTCCCTTCATTTTTGATGCGAAGCATAATACCTGCAAAGTTAAATAACCAACAGTCCTGCACCAGGACGTATCCCTTAATTGTGCATAGTCGCAACAGCATGCACAATTAAGGGATAGCCTTATTGAACACCCGGAGTGGTTGCGGGTGAGGAGGAACAATGAAAATTACCGTATTGGGATGCGGTGCCTTAGGGCAATTATGGCTTACAGCACTTTGTAAACAGGGTCACGAAGTTCAGGGCTGGCTGCGCGTACCGCAACCTTATTGTAGTGTGAATCTGGTTGAGACTGATGGTTCGATATTTAACGAATCGCTGACCGCCAACGATCCCGATTTTCTTGCCACCAGCGATCTGCTCCTGGTGACGCTGAAAGCATGGCAGGTTTCCGATGCCGTCAAAAGCCTCGCGTCCACACTGCCTGTAACTACGCCAATACTGTTAATTCACAACGGCATGGGCACCATCGAAGAATTGCAAAACATTCAGCAGCCATTACTGATGGGCACCACCACCCATGCCGCCCGCCGCGACGGCAATGTCATTATTCATGTGGCAAACGGTATCACGCATATTGGTCCAGCACGGCAACAGGACGGCGATTACAGTTATCTGGCGGATATTTTGCAAACCGTGTTGCCTGACGTTGCCTGGCATAACAATATTCGCGCCGAGCTGTGGCGCAAGCTGGCAGTCAACTGTGTGATTAATCCACTGACTGCCATCTGGAATTGCCCGAACGGTGAATTACGTCATCATCCGCAAGAAATTACGCAAATATGCGAAGAAGTCGCGGCAGTGATCGAACGCGAAGGGCATCATACTTCAGCGGAAGATTTACGTGATTACGTGATGCAGGTGATTGATGCCACAGCGGAAAATATCTCGTCGATGTTGCAGGATATCCGCGCGCTGCGCCACACCGAAATCGACTATATCAATGGTTTTCTCTTACGCCGCGCCCGCGCGCATGGGATTGCCGTACCGGAAAACACCCGCCTGTTTGAAATGGTAAAAAGAAAGGAGAGTGAATATGAGCGCATCGGCACTGGTTTGCCTCGCCCCTGGTAGTGAAGAGACTGAAGCCGTCACCACGATCGACCTCTTGGTTCGCGGCGGTATCAAAGTCACCACTGCCAGCGTAGCCAGCGATGGCAACCTGGCGATTACCTGCTCGCGCGGCGTTAAGCTGCTGGCGGATGCGCCGCTGGTCGAAGTGGCTGATGGCGAATATGACGTGATCGTGCTGCCTGGTGGCATTAAAGGCGCGGAGTGTTTTCGCGATAGCACCCTGCTGGTTGAAACCGTTAAACAGTTCCACCGTTCCGGGCGTATCGTCGCGGCTATTTGCGCCGCGCCAGCCACCGTGCTGGTGCCGCACGATATCTTCCCGATTGGCAATATGACCGGCTTCCCAACGCTGAAAGACAAAATTCCCGCCGAACAATGGCAGGACAAACGCGTCGTCTGGGATGCACGGGTAAAATTGCTGACCAGCCAGGGGCCGGGTACAGCTATCGACTTTGGTCTGAAAATTATCGACCTGTTGGTTGGGCGCGAGAAAGCCCATGAAGTGGCATCACAACTGGTGATGGCGGCAGGGATTTATAATTATTACGAGTAGTGTCGGATGCGGTAAGCGTCGCATCTGACCAGATGCGACGTTACAACCACAAATTACGGGCGATATACCTTCACATTGTTAAAGCCCTGCTCGCGCAGATAGAGCGCCTGCAGACGGCTCATCACCCCGCGCTCACACCACAACAGCCAGGTTTTACTCTGGTCGAGATCGCCAAATTTGGTGCTCAGTTTATAGAACGGCAGAGAAACCACATCAACCCCTTCGACTTTCAGTGGCTTATCTTCTTGTTCATCGATAGAACGGATATCGAGGATGACGTCATTCGGGCCGAAGCCATTGACAGTTTCCACTTCCACCACTTCCTGCTCGGTCTGCTGGGCGATTTCGCGGATATCAACGTTATTCGCTTCCTCAACCACTTTATCGAGAATGCTGAAGTCGAACTTCTCTTCTTCCGCTTCAATCTTCGATTTAACCGCTTTCACCGTCGGGCTTTTGGAGATCACACCGCAGTATTCCGGCATCGTGCGAGCAAAGTCTTCGGTGCCAATCTGGCGAGCCAGGTTGATGATGTGCTCTTTGTCGTAAGAGATCAGCGGACGCAGGATCAGCGTATCAGAGACGTTATCAATCAGGCGCAGGTTGGTCAGCGTCTGACTGGACACCTGGCCGAGCGCTTCGCCGGTGACCAGCGCCTGTACGCCGTAACGTTCAGCCACTTTAGACGCGGCACGCACCATCATACGTTTGAGGATAACGCCCATCTGACCGTCGTCGATTTTCTCGAGAATTTCCCCGACGACCGGCTCGAAATTAATAGCGACAAAACGCACGCGGTGGGAGCTGCCAAAGCGGTTCCACAGATAATGCGCCACCTGACGTACGCCAATTTCATGCGCCGCGCCGCCGAGGTTAAAGAAGCAGTAATGCACGCGGCAGCCGCGACGCATCAACATATAACTGGAAACACCGGAGTCGAAACCACCGGAAATGAGCGACAGCACATCTTCCTGGGTGCCGATCGGGAAACCGCCAATACCTTCGTAGCGGCCTTTAATCAGCAGGAGACGATCGTCTTCCACTTCCAGATGGACAGTCACATCCGGATTGGTCAGCTTCACGCGCGCGGATTCAATATGCTGATTTAAACCGCCGCCGACGTAACGTTCCACATCAATCGAGCTAAAATCATGTTTGCCACGGCGCTTCACGCGTACGCAGAAGGTTTTCCCTTCGAGCTGATCGCGATACTGAACCAACGCTTTCTCGAAAATATCGTGCATGTCGGTAAACGGCACGTCTTCGACTTCGAGAATATGGTGGATACCAGGAATACGGGTCAGGGCGTCGCGAATAGTCAGACGCTGGTTTTCATCTTTCGCGCGAACTTCGATGTTATCCCAGTGGCGGACGACAGCGAGCGTCTCATCATAGTGCTTTAAAACGTTACGAATGTTCCCGGTAAGGATTTTTATAAAGCGCAAGCGCACAGATTGGCTTTTGATGGTGATTTCCGGGAACAATTTAATGATAAACTTCATGGCGGCAATGGTTCGTTGGCAAGCCTTAAGCGACTTGTATAGGGAAAAATACAGCAGCCCACACCTGCGGCTGCATCCAGGCGCGGAAGTATACCACTAACATCGCTTTGCTGCGCACATCACCTTACCATTGCGCGTTATTTGCTATTTGCCCTGAGTCCGTTACCATGACGGGGCGAAAAATATTGAGAGTCAGACATTCATTATGCCGAAGAAAAATGAGGCGCCCGCCAGCTTTGAAAAGGCGCTGAGCGAGCTGGAACAGATTGTAACCCGTCTGGAAAGTGGCGACCTGCCGCTGGAAGAGGCGCTGAACGAGTTCGAACGCGGCGTGCAGCTGGCACGTCAGGGGCAGGCCAAATTACAACAAGCCGAACAGCGCGTACAAATTCTGCTGTCTGACAATGAAGACGCCTCTCTAACCCCTTTTACACCGGACAATGAGTAATGGACTTTCCGCAGCAACTCGAAGCCTGCGTTAAGCAGGCCAACCAGGCGCTGAGCCGTTTTATCGCCCCACTGCCCTTTCAGAACACTCCCGTGGTCGAAACCATGCAGTATGGCGCATTATTAGGTGGTAAGCGCCTGCGACCTTTTCTGGTTTATGCCACCGGTCATATGTTCGGCGTTAGCACAAACACGCTGGACGCACCCGCTGCCGCCGTTGAGTGTATCCACGCTTACTCATTAATTCATGATGATTTACCGGCGATGGATGATGACGATCTGCGTCGCGGTTTGCCGACCTGCCATGTGAAGTTTGGCGAAGCGAACGCGATTCTCGCTGGCGATGCTTTACAAACGCTGGCGTTCTCGATTCTAAGCGATGCCGATATGCCGGAAGTGTCGGATCGCGACAGAATTTCGATGATTTCTGAACTGGCGAGCGCCAGCGGTATTGCCGGAATGTGCGGTGGTCAGGCATTAGATTTAGACGCGGAAGGCAAACATGTACCTCTGGACGCACTCGAGCGTATTCATCGTCATAAAACCGGCGCATTGATTCGCGCCGCCGTTCGCCTTGGTGCATTAAGCGCCGGAGATAAAGGGCGTCGTGCTCTGCCAGTACTCGACAAGTACGCAGAGAGCATCGGCCTTGCCTTCCAGGTTCAGGATGACATCCTGGATGTGGTAGGAGATACTGCAACGTTGGGAAAACGCCAGGGTGCCGATCAGCAACTTGGTAAAAGTACCTACCCTGCACTTCTGGGTCTTGAGCAAGCCCGGAAGAAAGCCCGGGATCTGATCGACGATGCCCGTCAGTCGCTGAAACAACTGGCTGAACAGTCACTCGATACCTCGGCACTGGAAGCGCTAGCGGACTACATCATCCAGCGTAATAAATAAACAATAAGTATTAATAGGCCCCTGATGAGTTTTGATATTGCCAAATACCCGACCCTGGCACTGGTCGACTCCACCCAGGAGTTACGACTGTTGCCGAAAGAGAGTTTACCGAAACTCTGCGACGAACTGCGCCGCTATTTACTCGACAGCGTGAGCCGTTCCAGCGGGCACTTCGCCTCCGGGCTGGGCACGGTCGAGCTGACCGTGGCGCTGCACTACGTCTATAACACCCCGTTTGACCAATTGATTTGGGATGTGGGGCATCAGGCTTATCCGCATAAAATTTTGACCGGACGCCGCGACAAAATCGGCACCATCCGTCAGAAAGGCGGTCTGCACCCGTTCCCGTGGCGCGGCGAAAGCGAATATGACGTATTAAGCGTCGGGCATTCATCAACCTCCATCAGTGCCGGAATTGGTATTGCGGTTGCTGCCGAGAAAGAAGGCAAAAATCGCCGTACCGTCTGTGTCATTGGCGATGGCGCTATTACCGCTGGCATGGCGTTTGAAGCGATGAATCACGCGGGCGATATCCGTCCTGATATGCTGGTGGTTCTCAACGACAATGAAATGTCGATTTCCGAAAATGTCGGTGCGCTCAACAACCATCTGGCGCAGCTGCTTTCCGGTAAGCTTTACTCTTCGCTGCGCGAAGGCGGGAAAAAAGTTTTCTCTGGCGTTCCGCCAATTAAAGAGCTGCTCAAACGTACCGAAGAACATATTAAAGGCATGGTAGTGCCTGGCACGTTGTTTGAAGAGCTGGGCTTTAACTACATCGGCCCGGTTGACGGTCACGATGTGCTGGGGCTTATCACCACGCTTAAGAACATGCGCGACCTGAAAGGCCCGCAGTTCCTGCATATCATGACCAAAAAAGGTCGTGGTTATGAACCGGCAGAAAAAGACCCAATCACCTTCCACGCCGTGCCTAAATTTGATCCCTCCAGCGGTTGTTTGCCGAAAAGTAGCGGTGGTTTGCCGAGCTATTCAAAAATCTTTGGCGACTGGTTGTGCGAAACGGCAGCGAAAGATAACAAGCTGATGGCGATTACTCCGGCGATGCGTGAAGGTTCCGGCATGGTCGAGTTTTCACGTAAATTCCCGGATCGCTACTTCGATGTGGCAATTGCCGAGCAACACGCGGTGACCTTTGCCGCCGGTCTGGCCATTGGTGGGTACAAACCCATTGTCGCGATTTACTCCACTTTCCTGCAACGCGCCTATGATCAGGTGTTGCATGACGTGGCGATTCAAAAGCTTCCGGTCCTGTTCGCCATCGACCGTGCGGGCATTGTTGGTGCTGACGGTCAAACCCATCAGGGCGCTTTTGATCTCTCTTACCTGCGCTGCATACCGGAAATGGTCATTATGACTCCGAGCGATGAAAACGAATGTCGCCTGATGCTCTATACCGGCTATCACTATAACGATGGCCCGTCCGCGGTGCGCTACCCGCGCGGCAACGCGGTTGGCGTGGAACTGACGCCGCTGGAAAAACTACCAATTGGCAAAGGCATTGTGAAGCGTCGTGGCGAGAAACTGGCGATCCTTAACTTTGGTACGCTGATGCCAGAAGCGGCGAAAGTCGCCGAATCGCTGAACGCCACGCTGGTCGATATGCGTTTTGTGAAACCGCTTGATGAAACGTTAATTCTGGAAATGGCCGCCAGTCATGAAGCACTGGTTACCGTAGAAGAAAACGCCATTATGGGCGGTGCAGGCAGCGGAGTGAACGAAGTGCTGATGGCCCATCGTAAACCAGTACCCGTGCTGAACATTGGTCTGCCGGACTTCTTTATTCCGCAAGGAACTCAGGAAGAAATGCGCGCCGAACTCGGCCTCGATGCCGCCGGTATGGAAGCCAAAATCAAGGCCTGGCTGGCATAATCCCTACTCCACTCCTGCTATGCTTAAGAAATTATTCATGGCAGGAGTGGCAGCATGCAATACAACCCCTTAGGAAAAACCGACCTTCGCGTTTCCCGACTTTGCCTCGGCTGTATGACCTTTGGCGAGCCAGATCGTGGTAATCACGCATGGACACTGCCGGAAGAGAGCAGCCGTCCCATAATTAAACGCGCGCTGGAAGGCGGCATAAATTTCTTTGATACCGCCAATAGCTATTCCGATGGCAGCAGCGAAGAGATCGTTGGTCGCGCACTGCGGGATTTCGCCCGTCGTGAAGACGTGGTCGTTGCCACCAAAGTATTCCATCGCGTTGGTGATTTGCCGGAAGGATTATCCCGTGCGCAAATATTGCGCTCTATCGACGACAGCCTGCGCCGTCTCGGCATGGATTATGTCGATATCCTGCAAATTCATCGCTGGGATTACAACACGCCGATCGAAGAGACGCTGGAAGCCCTCAACGACGTGGTAAAAGCCGGGAAAGCGCGTTATATCGGCGCGTCATCAATGCACGCTTCGCAGTTTGCTCAGGCACTGGAACTCCAAAAACAGCACGGCTGGGCGCAGTTTGTCAGTATGCAGGATCACTACAATCTGATTTATCGCGAAGAAGAGCGCGAAATGCTGCCGCTGTGTTATCAGGAAGGCGTGGCGGTGATTCCGTGGAGCCCGCTGGCGCGGGGCCGTCTGACGCGTCCGTGGGGAGAAACTACCGCACGCCTGGTGTCTGATGAGGTGGGGAAAAATCTCTATAAAGAAAGCGATGAAAATGACGCGCAGATCGCAGAGCGATTAACGGGCGTCAGTGAAGAACTCGGTGCAACACGAGCACAAGTTGCGCTGGCCTGGTTGTTGAGTAAACCGGGCATTGCCGCACCGATTATCGGTACATCGCGGGAAGAACAGCTTGATGAGCTGCTGAACGCGGTGGATATCACTTTGAAGCCAGAACAGATTGCCGAACTGGAAACGCCGTATAAACCGCATCCGGTCGTAGGATTTAAGTAAATTTCGCTTTTCACCCATTTTATCTGCTGAATTCCCCATCGTCTGCGATGATGGGGACAACATACGTCTCATCACCTTCTGTAACCATAATCCACCTCTGCAAGAGAAATTCTTCGTGAATGAGTTTGCAGCTATTCATCATCTTCATCCCTTTGAGCGATTTTTGATAGTTTCTCCAGGTAATATCCACTAAAAATGTCTTATTTAGTCAATGTAAGAGGATTACAATCATGATGAAAACCATCACCAAACAACCGATACTGTTTACTGATGTACCGGTTGCAGATTTAAGAAACTCAATGAAGCAAGATTTAAATCAAAATCTTATTGAAAGGCTATGGAACAAAATTCGTGATTTTTTTCTGGACAGTGATAAACAAAAGGCATTTAAATCGATTCATAAATACATCAATACATTGTCAGTTCTAAATTATAATTCAGCGTCATCTCCAGATCCCAAGTTTAATATAGATGCAACGTCAGATTTAGACTCATATTTAAAGCTGGATTTTGATAGCCTCTCGCCCAAACAAAAGCAGACCACGCTTTGTTGTTTTTGGAATAAAATTGCATCCTCATTTCCAGAGCCATACAACAGTACCATCACACATAACATTATTTTTTATATAGACAAAGAAAATCTGATGATGCGTGGAACTATCTCTATTGTTGACGAGGTAGTAAAGACTTATTCACTCCCAATAGAAAAGGATGACAATGGACATTACGATTTCAGCGGTCTATATCTAGCACACAGCAATATTTCCGGTAAAGATCCCAATAAAGATGCCGATAAAGATTTCGGTATAGATATGGGAAACTGTAACTGCTCAAATGTCAACTTCGAACATACTTATTTTGATGGCGTCAAGTTTACAAATGCGAATTGTACAAATGCTAATTTTAACAATTGTAGATTTAAGAAATGCGACCTAACAAATATGAATTGCACTGGTGCAATTCTTGATAATGCGATGATATATGGTAAAGAACCTGAGATGCAACGTCCAGAAAAAGATCAAATAATAACTTATCAGAAATCACTTGGAAATGAAACGAAAGGGATGATTCTAACTAACTGCTCCTGTGTTAAAACCACTTTCAATTGGGCAGATTTATCAGAAAGTGATTGCCAAAAGGTGGACTTTAGCGAGGCTAATCTTTCAAACACTATTCTTCCTGACATCGTCATGATGAAAGACACGAAACTTTACCGTACCGACCTTTTTAATCCGATATTAAAAGCAGAAGCAGAATCAACAGAAGAAAAAGACATTAGCCCATTAGCAAAAATTATTCTTGACTATATTGAATCAGATAAAAACCCTGAGTCATTAAAATTTGATGAAAAATCAACAACCACTAAAATAATACAAGATATCGATAATTTTATTTTCTATAATCAGCATTTAAAGAGCATATTCAATCAAGCAATGAATCTTGAAGGAAAAATAAGCAGAAAAAAATACAATGAGATTTTTAACTATAAACAAGAACAAGCCAGACAATATTTCATCGACCAGTATAAAATAACAAAAAATGATTATTTAAAGAAAATACCTTTAACTGCACAATTAATTGCAAAATACAAAATGGATGATCAATTGGACCAACTTTTGGTTACCCGTAAAATTCAAGATGAAATAAAATCAAAGATTCAAGATAAAATAGATGAACTTTCTAAAAATTTATTCAACACTATAAACAAAACCATTAAGGATAATTTTGATGATATTTTTCGGCAACAGTCAGAATATATGAGTAATTATTATGAGTTCGTCGACTGACGATATTTCAGTGTCATTGAATTATGAGTGACAAAGTTACACCTTGAAATATCTCCGCATAATATATTCGATGATGTCGGATTTTACTTTAACAGAGTGCCCCAAAATTGGGGCACTGTTCATTTATAAATCAAACCGGGTGGTCTGGAATCGCCTACACCTCCCGGTCAATGGCATTTAAAGAATACCCAGCGGCCAGTGATGACCGATAAAGTACAGGATGCCTGCGGAAATCACCCCGGCGACAATATCATCGATCATGATCCCCATGCCGCCATGTACATTGCGATCAAACCAGCGGATCGGCCACGGCTTCCACATATCCAGAATACGGAAAATCACAAACCCGGCGGCGACCCACTGCCAGTCATTGGTCGGCAGCGCCATCAGGGTGATCCACATGCCAATAAACTCATCCCAGACGATGCTACCGTGATCGTGCACACCCATGTCTTTCGCCGTTTGATGACAAAGATAGACGCCGATACAGATCCCCAACATCACCACCAGCGAGTAGAGCTGCCAGGGCAAAAAGGTCATCAGATACCAGAACGGAATCGCCGCCAGCGATCCCATCGTGCCAGGAACGATTGGGCTTAATCCACTTCCGAATCCGACAGCAAGCAGATGCCACGGATTACTCATCTTCAGGCGACTTTTCGCGACATCTTTATGGCGTGGCAAAATGGTCATATCCTTTCCAGTCTAACGTGACAGGTTCGCCGTCACGAATAAAACAAAGCCCTTCGATATCGGCGGTCATTTGCCCGATACAGGTAAACGGTACGCCCAGATGACCGAGAGCCACATCCAGCGCGCCACGGTTCAGTTCCGGCACCGTGAAACACAACTCGTAATCTTCACCGCCAGAGAGCGCCCAGCGCAGCGCCTGTTCCGGTACAACATGGCGAGAAAGCGCATCAGAAAACGGCAGCAATGCCAGGTCAATACGTGCGCCGCAGTCGCTGGCTTTCACGATATGCCCGAGATCGGAAATCAGACCGTCAGAGAGATCGATAGCTGAATTTGCCAGATCGCGCAGTGCCTGCCCCTGTAAAATACGCGGCGATGGACGGAGATGACGTTTGATCAAGTAGTCCGCATCTTTAGCATCGGCAACCTGCAAACGGTTTTGCAAAATCGCCAGCCCGGCGGCGCTATCGCCCGGTGTACCGGTCACATAGATCCAGTCACCCGGTTTCGCCCCAGAGCGCGTTAAGGCTCGTCCCATCGGAACAAAGCCGTGGATACCCAACGTCATTGATAATGGCCCACGCGTGGTATCGCCGCCAATGAGTTGCATATCGTAATAATTGAGAAGATCAAACAAACTGTCGCTGAAGGACTCAAGCCACGATTCGTCGACGTCCGGTAAGGTTAATGCCAGCGTCAGCCAGGCCGGATCGGCGCCCATCGCTGCCAGATCGCTTAGGTTTACCGCCAGTGCTTTATATGCCAGATCCGCAGGATCGATATCAGGGAGGAAGTGGTTGCCCGCCACCAGCGTATCAGTGCTGATCGCCAGGGTCTGTTTCTCGGGGATATTGAGAAGAGCGCAATCGTCGCCGATGCCCAGTTCGACATCAAGACGAGAACTTCTTACACGGTCAAAATAACGGGCAATCAGGGAGAACTCGCCACATGCCATACGTTATGCCTCAGCAGGTAAAAAAGAAAAGGCCGGCGATCGCGGAACAGTCTTCCGTGAATCTACCGGCCTGGATATTACTTTTTGTTAGGGCGAATCACAGGTGCTGCTTTATCGAGTACGCCGTTGACGAACTTATGGCTGTCTTCTGCGCCGAACGATTTCGCCAGTTCGATCGCTTCGTTAATGGCCACTTTGTATGGCACATCGCTACGTTTAGACAGTTCGTACAGCGCAATGCGCAGTACTGCTTTTTCTACCTGTCCCAGTTCTTCCAGCAGGCGGGACAGGTATGGCTTCATCAGTCCGTCGAGGTATGCGGTATTAGTCGCCACCCCGGCCAGCAGCTCACGGAAGTACAGGACGTCAACGTCTTTTACATCCTGTTCAGCCAGGAACTGGTATTCAACATCAGCGATGTCGTTCTGGGACAACTGCCAGGAGTAGAGCGCCTGGACGGCACACTCACGAGCGCGGCGACGAGCAGCAGGTTTCACGGATTTCCCCTTACTAATTTCAGGCCTTGATGGCTTTCAATACATTAATCATTTCAAGCGCGGTCAGTGCAGCTTCTGCACCTTTGTTGCCAGCTTTGGTGCCAGCACGTTCGATCGCTTGTTCAATGCTTTCAGTGGTCAGAACCCCAAAAGCAACCGGAATTTCGCTGTCCTGGGCAACATGCGCCAGGCCGTTGCTTGCACCACCAGCGACATATTCAAAGTGGGCAGTGCCACCACGAATAACCGTACCCAGCGCAATCACCGCGTCGTATTTACCGGTTTTAGCCAGTGCACCCGCCGCCAGCGGCAGCTCATAGGCACCAGGCACCCAAACAACGGTAATGTTTTCATCTTTTACCTGACCGATACGTTTCAGTGCGTCAATTGCACCTTCCAGCAGGCTGTCATTGATAAAGTTGTTGAAACGCGCGATGGTGATGGCGACGCGAGCGTCCGGGGTAGCAACGTTAGCTTCAATAATGTTCATTTTCTTCCTTCGGGTTCGAGTATGGCCCCGCAGGGGGGCGGATTTTAGCATAATATTTCGTGCGCTGCTTCCCTTTCGAGCCGGGAGATCATGCACCCACTAAATGCAGGCAAACATCCGGGCCTACATGACGTATCTCTTTGAATTTAAATTGGGGGGCGTCGGCTAATTTCTCAAGCCCTGGCAGCGAGCATAATCCACGGGCGTCGCTGCCTAATAGTTTAGGTGCGATATAGACAATCAGCTCATCGACTAAACCCGCCTGCAGCAATGCGCCAGCGAGCGTTGGCCCCGCTTCCACCCAGATGCTGTTAATCTGCTGTTTACCCAGTTGCATCATCAGTACAACCAGATCCAGATGACCTTTATGCTCTGGAATCAGCAAGGTACGCACCGTTTCCGGCCACTCACGAGAATCTTCCTGCGTACGCGCGAACCAGGTTTCGCCGGGCTGCTGCACAATGCGATGTACCGGCGTCACGCGATTTTGGCTATCAATCACAATACGTATCGGCTGACGGAGATTTTGTTGCGGATAGAGCGCCTGAGTTTGTTCATCCAGTTCAGACCAACGCACCGTTAAGGCAGGATCATCCGCCAGCACCGTGGCGCTGCTGGTTAAAATGGCATGACTTTGTGCGCGCAGTCGTTGTACGTCGCGCCGCGCCTGAGGCGAAGTGATCCACTGGCTTTCGCCGCTCGCCATCGCCGTGCGACCATCAAGCGATGCGCCAAGTTTTAACTGAATATAAGGAAAGCCGGTGCGCATCCGCTTGAGAAAGCCTTTATTCAATTGCTCGGCTTCACTCATCATCAGGCCGTGGCTGACGTCAATGCCAGCCTGTTGCAGACGGTAAAGTCCACGCCCAGCGACCTGCGGGTTAGGATCTTGCATCGCGGCAACCACGCGCGCTACGCCAGCGGCGATGAGTGCGTCACAGCACGGTGGCGTACGACCATGATGGCTACAGGGTTCGAGTGTGACATAGGCGGTCGCACCTTTGGCTTTTTCACCCGCCATACGCAACGCGTGTACTTCGGCATGTGGTTCACCCGCTCGTTGGTGGTAACCTTCACCGACAATTTCGCCATCTTTGGCAATGACGCACCCGACATTCGGGTTGGGATGCGTGGTAAAACGTCCTCGTTGCGCCAGCTTTAGCGCCCGCGCCATGTAATACTCGTCCTGCACGGCTTAGTCCTCCAGGCGCGCGATCTCTTCGCCAAATTCTTTGATATCTTCGAAACTGCGGTAGACAGAGGCAAAACGGATATAGGCGACTTTATCGAGCTTTTTCAATTGCTCCATCACCAGATTGCCAATCATCTTGCTCGGCACTTCGCGCTCACCGGTGGCGCGCAGCTGCGATTTAATATGATTGATTGCCATTTCGACGTCATCGGAACTCACCGGACGTTTTTCCAGCGCCCGCAGCATTCCGCTACGTAATTTTTCTTCATTAAACGGTTCACGCACGTCGTTGCTTTTTACAACACGCGGCATAACCAGCTCCGCCACTTCAAAGGTGGTGAAACGTTCATTACACACCAGACACTGCCGACGGCGGCGTACGGATGAACCCTCGCCCACGAGACGAGAGTCAATTACCTTAGTGTCCACGGCGAAACAGAATGGGCAATGCATACGGCGTCCTGACCAGGTGGTTAACAGAAATCTATTTTACCCTGAACTGACGATACAACAAAGGCGCAACGCTTTTGAGATAAAGGATCGATGCTTTCGCTGCTTTTACCCTCTACCATTAGGCTAATTGCGACGAGAAAGGGACCACCTATGAATATTAACGTTTTTCGACTGATCCTGCTGGGAAGCCTATTCAGCCTTAGCGCCTGTGTGCAGCAAAGCGAAGTGCGACAGATGAAACACAGCGTCAGCACGCTGAACCAGGAGATGACGCAACTCAATCAAGAAACAGTCAAAATCACTCAGCAAAACAGGCTGAATGCAAAATCCAGCAGTGGGGTTTACCTTCTGCCTGGAGCGAAAACACCGGCAAGACTGGAAAGCCAGATCGGTACTTTACGTATGTCGCTGGTGAATATTACGCCTGATACAGATGGCACCACCCTGACACTACGTATTCAGGGTGAGTCGAATGATCCCTTGCCCGCATTCAGCGGAACTGTTGAATATGGGCAAATTCAGGGAACAATAGACAACTTTCAGGAAATCAATGTACAGAATCAATTGATTAATGCCCCTGCCAGCGTCCTCGCCCCCAGCGATGTTGATATTCCGTTACAGTTAAAGGGGATTTCTGTGGATCAGTTAGGCTTTGTACGTATCCACGACATTCAACCTGTTATGCAGTAAACTTATAGCGGGGCGATTTTGTGCGTCCCGCAACATCCTTCCCCATCATTTTGTTACTCCGCTTACATAACCCAGATTGATAGTAAAAGTTTGCAACAAGGGCGAAAGTCAGTACAATCCCCGCCCGAATGTGTGTAAACGTGAACGCAATCGATTACGTAAATGATAGAACTGTGAAACGAAACATATTTTTGTGAGCAATGATTTTTATAATAGGCTCCTCTGTATACGAAATATTTAGAAACGCAATTTGCGCCTTTTTCACTCCCGCAAGGGATTTTCAAACAGTGGCATACATATGAAAAAAACATTACTGGCAGCCGGTGCGGTACTGGCGCTCTCTTCGTCTTTTACTGTCAACGCAGCTGAAAACGACAAACCGCAGTATCTTTCCGACTGGTGGCACCAGAGCGTTAACGTTGTCGGAAGCTATCACACCCGTTTCGGACCGCAGATCCGCAACGATACCTACCTTGAGTACGAAGCATTCGCTAAAAAAGACTGGTTCGACTTCTATGGTTATGCGGATGCGCCGGTATTCTTCGGCGGTAACTCCGATGCAAAAGGTATCTGGAACCACGGTTCTCCGCTGTTTATGGAAATCGAACCACGTTTCTCCATCGACAAGCTGACCAATACTGACCTTAGCTTCGGTCCGTTCAAGGAGTGGTACTTCGCGAACAACTACATTTACGACATGGGTCGTAATAAAGATGGTCGCCAGAGCACCTGGTACATGGGTCTGGGTACCGATATCGACACTGGCCTGCCGATGAGCCTGTCCATGAACGTCTATGCGAAATACCAGTGGCAGAACTATGGCGCAGCGAACGAAAACGAGTGGGACGGTTACCGTTTCAAAATTAAATACTTTGTGCCGATTACCGATCTGTGGGGCGGTCAGCTGAGCTACATCGGCTTCACCAACTTCGACTGGGGTTCCGATTTAGGGGATGACAGCGGTAACGCAATCAACGGTATTAAGACCCGTACTAATAACTCTATCGCTTCCAGCCATATTCTGGCTCTGAACTACGATCACTGGCACTACTCTGTCGTAGCTCGTTACTGGCACGACGGTGGTCAGTGGAACGACGATGCAGAACTGAACTTCGGCAACGGCAACTTCAACGTTCGCTCTACCGGCTGGGGTGGTTACCTGGTAGTAGGTTACAACTTCTGATTATGAAAATGCCGGGATTTATTCCCGGCATTTCAGATTGTTAACAACGTGCGCTTTGTTCATGCCGGATGCGGCGTAAACGCTTTGTCCGGCCCACAAAAGCACGTAAATTCAATATATTGCTGAAATAACGTAGGCCTGATAAGCGTAGCGCATCAGGCAATTTTACGTTTTAATCACTTCTTCTTGTTCATCATCGCTTTCAGGTCAGCGAATGGGTTGTACTTCGCTTCACCGACATCTTTCTGCGCATCTTCCCCTGCGATAACGGTCGTACCATACTGATCCGCTTCGGTATATTTCGAATGCTCATGATCGTGGCAATAGAGACAAAGCAATTCCCAGTTACTGCCATCTTCCGGGTTATTGGTATGGTCGTGATCAATGTGGTGAACGGTAAGTTCACGCAGGTTGGAATAAACAAACTCGCGGGAACAGCGACCGCAGACCCACGGATAGATTTTTAATGCTTTTTCGCGATAGCCGCTTTCTAACCGCGCATAGTTTTTTGGGATGATAGCCATGAAAAGTTACCTGGATGAAATGTAGGGTTACGCGCAGTTTCCCAAGATGCGGGGATTTTCGCAATCCTGAGTCAAGAAATTCTCACATTACCAGTGACGGCGAGGTTCCATCAGCTGATGAAGAATGCGCGCAATGAGAATGTCATCGACTCTTATAACGTAATAAACAGTGTGAAACCTAAATGCGATCTTCTTTACCTCTGGAATCGCATCATAGTCTTGCCCTATCTCGGGCATTTGAGAGAGTGTATCCAGAAAAATGCCGAGAGAGTCGGTATAGCGATCCGCCTGCTCCTCACCAAACTTTCCCAGCGTGTAGTCATAGACCCCTCTGAAATCTTCAACAGCTTTTCCGCTAAGCTTATACACGATGTTTTTGCTTCCTTTCTGCTACGATATCACGAAGCGTCATCGAACTTTCACCGCTCTCAAGACCTTCAATAACAGCATTTCTGACAGCTTCATCCCTGGATTCTTGTAGTTCCAATAGACGAAGCGCTGAACGCATTACTTCACTGGCCGAGCCATAACGACCAGACTGGACCATCCGGGTAATAAAACTATCTAATTGTTCGCCAACGCTTACTGAGGTAATTTTGCGCATAAGCGATCTCCATGTATTAACTATTAATACAAAGTATATGTCAGAACTCTTTCTACAACCAAACCGTATTCAGTTGCCTGTGAAACAGGCAAAAAAAACCGTAGCGCAAATACGCTACGGTTTTTTTAACAGAACGGATTTAAAACACCATTACGGCAGAATTGACGGCTGATCCGCCCCTTCTTTTTCCACTTTCTGCTGCAACATGTGTTCGCGCTTCATACCCAGTTTCAGAGCCAACGCAGATGCCACATAGATGGAAGATGCAGTACCGATGGAAACACCGATAAGCATGGTCAGCGAGAAGCCTTCCAGTACCGGACCACCGAAGAGATACAGCATCAGGATAACCATCAAGGTAGTACCGGATGTGATCAAGGTACGGTGCAGCGTCTGGGTCAAGGACACGTTAAAGATTTCGTAAGGCGTACCGCGACGGATCTTGCGGAAGTTTTCACGAATTCGGTCCGATACCACGATACTGTCGTTAAGCGAGTAACCGATAACCGACATCAACGATGCCACAATGGTCAGGTCAATCTCGATATGGAATAACGACAAAATACCCAGCGTAATGATAACGTCGTGCGCCAGCGCAATAACCACCCCTGCCGCCAGTCGCCACTCAAAGCGGAAACCTACGTACACGAGGATAGACAGCAGCGCTGCCATCAACGCCATCGCACCGGTTTGCGCAAGGTCTGCCCCCACGCTCGGACCGACGAACTCAATACGCTTCACTGCTGCATTCTGATTGGTGGATTCGTTAATCACCTTCAGAACCTGGCTGCCCAGCACCTGACCGCCGGTTTCGCCTTCAGCAGGCGGCATACGGACCATGATGTCGTGGCTGCTACCAAAGTTTTGCAGCATTGGCTCTTCAAAACCGGCTTTTTGCAATGCATCACGCATTACGTCAATTTCAGCCGGTTTTTCGAGCGTAATTTCGATAACCGTACCACCGGTGAAATCCAGCCCCCAGTTAAAGCCGCGCACGCCCATAATAACGATAGCAGCGATTAACAGCAGACCAGAGATGCCGAAAGCCCAGTAGTCCCAGCGCATAAAGTCATAGACTTTACGGCCGTGGTTTAGTTGTTCAACAGTATATTCCTGTGCCACATCGCACTCCTCAGATTGACAGCTTCTTGACGCGCTTGCCGCCATATAGCAGGTTTACGATGGCACGCGTACCGACAATCGCGGTAAACATCGACGTCGCCACACCGATACCGGTAGTAATCGCGAACCCTTTAATTGCCCCGGTACCCACTGCGTACAGGATGATGACTTTAATCAGCGTGGTGATGTTCGCATCGAAGATAGAACTGAATGCGCCACGATAACCTTCATCAATTGCCTGTTGAACAGTACGTCCGTTGCTCAACTCTTCTTTAATACGTTCGTTGATCAGTACGTTCGCATCGACCGCTACCGCAAGGGTTAAGACGATACCCGCGATACCTGGCATACTCAGTGTTGCGCCTGGCAACAGCGACATAATACCGACGATCAAGATCAAGTTGGCAATCAGAGCACTGGTCGCAATCAGACCAAACTTCTTATAGAAGATGATCATGAACAGAATAGAAACCAGCAGACCGGCAAGGCAAGCCTCCAGCCCCTGCTCAATGTTCTGCATACCCAGGGTCGGGCCAATTGTACGTTCTTCAACAATCTGAATCGGCGCGATCAACGCACCGGCACGCAGCAGCAGTGACAGCTGACGGGCTTCGTTCGGGTTGTTGATGCCGGTGATACGGAAGCTGTTACCCAGACGAGACTGGATGTTGGCGATGTTAATCACCTCTTCCTGTTTCACCAGAACCGCACGACCATTTGCATCTTTCTTACCGCTGTCTTTGTACTCCACAAACAGAGTTGCCATCGGTTTGCCGATGTTGTCCTTGGTGAAGTTAGACATGATGTTACCACCAGCGCTATCGAGCGAGATGTTAACCTGCGGCTGGTTGTATTCGTCCTGGCTGGAAGTGGAGTCGGTGATATGGTCACCGGTAAGAATTACGCGTTTGTACAGCACAACCGGCTGACCTTCGCGGGTCTGTTTCACTTCAGAGTCGCCCGGTACGCGACCGGATGCCGCAGCGGCCTGATCAACGTTGGTGTTTACCAGACGGAATTCCAGCGTTGCCGTCGCACCCAGAATCTCTTTCGCACGCGCAGTGTCCTGAATACCTGGCAGTTCAACAACGATACGGTCAGCACCCTGACGCTGAACCACCGGCTCCGCCACGCCAAGTTGGTTTACACGGTTACGCAGGATATTGATGTTCTGCTGCACCGCATATTCACGCGCTTCACTCAGACGAGCATCGCTCATTACCGCACGCAGCTGGTTGCTGCCCTGACTGCTAATCACCAGGTCCGGATGACGCTTGCTCAGATACGCAATGGCTTCATCACGAGCTTTAGCATCGCGGAAAGTGATGCTCAGGCCGTAGTTATTTTCTTTACGAACGGTGGTATACGGGATGCCTTTTTCGCGCAGGTCGCTGCGCAGGCTATCGATATTTTGTTCCTGGAGTTTGCCAAGCGCGGTGTCCATATCCACTTCCATCAGGAAGTGAACGCCGCCACGCAGGTCAAGGCCGAGCTTCATCGGCTCAGCGTGAATAGCTGCCAGCCAGCGCGGCGTTGCCGGGGCAAGGTTAAGCGCCACGACGTATTTGTCACCCATAACGCCCATTAATGCTTCACGAGCGCGCAGCTGGGTGTCAGTGGAGTCGAAGCGCGCAAGAATAGCGCCCTCTTCCAGTGCCACAGACTTAGCAGTTATTTTTTCTTCTTGTAACGTTTTCTGGACCTGGATCAGCGTTTGCTCACTGGCGGCGACTCCGCGCGCACCAGTGATCTGAACAGCCGGATCCTCACCAAACAGGTTGGGAAGCGCATACAGCAGACCGATGACAATCACCACGATCAGCATGACGTACTTCCACAAAGGATAACGGTTTAACACGGCAATTCCCTTAGGGAAAAATTTTAATTACAGCGCCTTCATGGTGCCTTTCGGCAGGACGGCAGCTACGAAGTCACGTTTAATAACTACTTCAGTGGTGTCATTCAGCGCGATAGCAATGTAGCCGTTTTCCGCTACTTTGGTTACGCGACCAACCAGGCCACCGTTCGTCAGAACTTCATCACCTTTGGCAATGGAGTCCATCAGCTTTTTGTGTTCTTTGGTGCGCTTCTGCTGTGGACGCAGGATCATGAAATAGAAAATCAGACCGAATACCACCAGCATCAAAATCAAAGACATCGGGCTACCTTGCGCCGGTGCACCCGTTGCCGCTACCGCATCTGAAATAAAAAAGCTCATTAAATTTCCCTCATTATTAATATTAATCAACGTTCAAAGGTGGTACTTCTCGCCCCTGACGCTGGTAAAAATCAGTTACGAAGCTCTCTAATTTACCCTCTTCAATAGCCTTGCGTAAACCCGCCATCAAACGCTGGTAGTAACGAAGGTTATGAATGGTATTGAGTCGCGCGCCTAATATTTCGTTGCAACGGTCAAGATGATGCAAGTAAGCGCGTGAATAATTGCGACAGGTGTAGCAATCACACTCAGGATCGAGTGGGCCAGTATCGCTCTTATACTTCGCATTGCGGATTTTCACCACGCCATCGGTCACGAACAAATGACCATTTCGGGCGTTGCGGGTTGGCATTACGCAGTCAAACATATCGATACCGCGACGTACGCCTTCAACCAGGTCTTCTGGTTTACCAACGCCCATCAGGTAACGCGGTTTGTCTGCCGGAATTTGCGGGCATACATGCTCCAGAATGCGGTGCATATCTGCTTTCGGCTCACCCACAGCCAGACCGCCGACAGCGTAGCCATCAAAACCGATATCTACCAGACCTTTAACAGAAATATCACGTAAATCTTCGTAAACGCTGCCCTGAATGATACCAAACAGCGCATTTTTGTTTCCGAGACTGTCAAAACGCTCACGGCTACGCTTCGCCCAACGCAGAGACATCTCCATGGAGCGTTTTGCGTAATCCCAGTCAGCAGGATACGGCGTACACTCATCAAAGATCATGACGATATCCGAACCAAGATCGTACTGAATCTCCATCGACTTTTCCGGGTCGAGGAAAATCGGGTCGCCGTTGATCGGGTTACGGAAGTGCACGCCCTGTTCGGTGATTTTACGAATATCGCCAAGGCTGAAGACCTGGAAGCCGCCGGAGTCGGTGAGGATCGGTCCCTTCCACTGCATAAAATCGTGCAGATCGCCGTGCAGTTTCATGATTTCCTGGCCCGGGCGCAGCCACAGGTGGAAGGTGTTGCCGAGGATAATTTGCGCGCCAGTGGCTTCAACTTCTTCCGGCGTCATCCCTTTTACGGTGCCGTAGGTGCCAACAGGCATAAAACAAGGCGTTTCCACTACGCCACGATCAAAGACCAGGCGGCCACGGCGTGCGCGACCGTCGGTGGTGTCCAGTTCAAATTTCATTTTTTCTCCACTACGTCAGAAAAACAGTCCAACGTTTTAAACCAGCGCCGCGGAATTACTCCCCGACGCGCTCATTAATTGCCTGCGGATTGTACGTGATAAACATCGCATCACCGTAACTAAAAAAGCGATATTTCTCTTCTACCGCTGCTTTATAGGCGTTCATGGTGTGTTGATAACCGGCAAAGGCCGAAACCAGCATAATCAGCGTCGACTCTGGCAAGTGGAAGTTTGTCACCAGCGCATCGACCACTTTGTACTGGAAGCCCGGATAGATAAAGATTTGGGTATCGTCAAAGAACGGTTCGATGAGATCGTTTTTCGCCGCCTGAGCCGCGCTTTCCAGCGAACGTACTGAGGTAGTGCCAACCGCAATCACCCGGTTACCGCGCGCTTTCGCCGCCAGTACCGCGTCTACCACATCCTGCGGTACTTCAGCGTATTCCGAGTGCATGATGTGATCTTCAATGGTGTCGACGCGTACCGGCTGGAAGGTGCCCGCACCAACGTGCAGGGTGACGAACGCCATCTCCACGCCTTTGGCGCGTAATTTTTCCAGCAAAGGTTCGTCAAAATGCAGACCAGCGGTCGGGGCTGCAACCGCGCCCGGTTTTTCGCTATAAACGGTTTGATAAAGTTCGCGGTCAGCGTCTTCGTCCGGACGGTCGATATACGGCGGCAGCGGCATATGGCCGATGCTGTTGAGAATATCCAGCACCGAACGCTCATCATTAAATTCGACTTCAAACAGTGCGCCGTGGCGCGCGGTCATTGTTGCGTTAATACTTTCGTCATCGCCCAGCAGCAGTTCTGCGCCAGGTTTTGGCGCTTTCGAGGCGCGAATATGCGCAAGAATGCGTTTGTCGTCGAGCATCCGTTCAACCAGCACTTCAATCTTGCCGCCGCTGGCTTTACGCCCAAACAGGCGCGCCGGGATCACCCGGGTATTATTAAAAACCAGAAGATCGCCGGGGTTGAGCTTATCGAGTAAATCGGTGAAAGTACCGTGCGTCAGCGCGCCCGTCGGCCCGTCCAGCGACAGTAAACGACAGCTACTGCGTTCAGGCATCGGATAGTGGGCAATCAGGGATTCGGGCAATTCAAAGGAGAAATCGGTAACGCGCATGACACTGACTCAGACTAAAATAAGAGGCGGGTAGTCTAGTGCCGGGGCGCTCTCCCTGCAACCTTTACCCCCCTTTGGATAGAATATAATCGATGAATTTTTTAGCTCACCTGCATTTAGCCCATCTCGCGGAAAGCTCGCTTTCCGGCAATTTGCTGGCTGATTTCGTACGCGGAAATCCTGAAGAAAGTTTTCCGCCCGACGTCGTGGCTGGCATTCATATGCATCGACGTATCGACGTATTGACTGACAATCTGCCGGAAGTCCGCGAAGCACGGGAGTGGTTTCGTAGTGAAACTCGCCGCGTTGCGCCTATTACGCTGGATGTCATGTGGGATCACTTTCTTTCCCGTCACTGGTCGCAGCTGTCGCCGGACTTTCCGCTACAGGAATTTGTTTGTTATGCCCGCGAGCAAGTGATGACAATTTTGCCGGACTCACCGCCACGCTTTATCAACCTGAACAACTACTTATGGTCAGAGCAGTGGCTGGTGCGCTATCGCGATATGGATTTCATCCAGAACGTGTTAAACGGCATGGCAAGCCGTCGCCCACGTCTGGATGCCCTGCGTGACTCCTGGTACGATTTAGACGCCCATTATGCCGCCCTCGAAACCCGCTTCTGGCAGTTTTATCCACGGATGATGGCGCAGGCGTCACGCAAGGCGCTCTGAAACTTCAAACTCCGGCGTCACTATTTTTTAGCATTCGCATCCAGCGGGGCGGCATAACAACGGTAAGAAAAACATTCGCTGGAATGATTGGCGATATCTTTAAAGTTGCTTTCAGCAACCCCCTCGAACATGAGTACCGTTCTGGACAACTCTCCGTTTTCATTTATATGTGGAAAATCAAATTGGCTACTGAATCGCCATACATCTGTCTTTTCTGGCTCGCTCTTCACAGAGATATGTCGATGGAGGACCCCTCCTGTAAACGTGCGCCAGAACAATTGTTGATCAAAATCTTGTAATTTCTCAGAGTTGGATCCTATTTGCTCTATTAAATCTGCATACCGCGGACTGCCATCACGAGAAATATTATGCAACTCCTGACAAAAAGCATCAAACAAACAATCCATGTGAGCACTTTGGAAAAAGGGTCTTAATATGATTTGTTGCTCATCGCTGTAATCCAGGAGCAGGGCATGGATTACTTCCTCTGGTAGTTCAAATCCCTGATCAGTGGTATAATTTTTTTCTCGCATGCATTTTACATGAATAATATCAGCTAGATGCCTCCGGGTTTTTAATTCTAAACTAACACCATTGATATCAACCGGAGTGTTAGCCAGATCTCTCTGCGCGTCTTTCAAATTTAACTCATAGAGTTTGGGCAGTTTATCTGCAGATACGTATCCGGATGAAGAAATCTGGTGTGTACGCAGGGGCGGCTGTTCACAAAGCATCGAGGTTATATCGTCTTTAAACTCTTTTACATTAAACTTCTCGGCATTAACCTTCCCTGTTATAAACCCCGCTTTGGCAATTTTCTTCTCTAATTGTTTTGTACGTTTAGAATAATAAGCGTTGTTATCATAAAACTTTTCAAGAAGGGCCCACTCCTCAAGTTGCTTTATGTGATTTTTCAACTGTTGATGATCTATTTTATATTCATGTGTACTAGAATCATTTTGGTTGCAGGAGTTACAGATTTTTAAGCATAATTTTCCATCAGATTTATTATCTATGGTATCAGTGAAAATATAGGACACTTCAATACTCTGCCCGTACTTATCAGTCATCTCATATGACCATTGCCCCGTTCGTTTCGCATTCTTAATGAATTCGATGGACTCTGCAGGACAACCATGAAGAATAGGCAGAATTTTATCAGGATGCTTAATGAGTAAAATTATTATATTTACAATGTTTGAAAAGAAATTTTTGCTATTTTTTATTTCATCGATTTTTTCCGCTGAAATGTTTACTAAGTTTTCATTTCCGGAAATGAAAAGCGATTTGCCATGGGGGCTTTTTTTAAATTGTTCTTCTGTTTTAGAAAAGACATCATCCTTAAAAGGTAGCAACTTAGAACCAGTAATAAACGGTTTTAATAAATTCGAATTTGAAATTGTCATATCTTTGCTCCACTACAGGGTTATCCTGGAGCATGTTGTACATAACATCATGGGCAAACAATACCAAAAATCGCTCATATCGATCGGGACAAATATTTAACAAATTCAGCCCTGACATTGAGCAGCTTTTTTGCGCTGCGTAGTGTCAGGGCTGGTGACTAACGACGTAACAAATAAAACAGATGCTTTAGTTCATCCACACCGTAGCCGAAATGGCAGGCAAAGCCAGAATCCCGTCTGTCAGTTGCCCATGGCCTTCTTTGCGTTGCCATTGCACGACATTAAGAAACGGTGACGCGGGTAGCTCCACTTCACAGGCTTCGCCACGGTTAATTGCCACCAGTACACGCTGCTGATTCAGCACGCGGACAAATACCACCACGTTATCTTCCGCATACAGCACCTGACAGCCGCCACGACGCAGCGCCTGACTTTTCTTACGCAGCACAATCATTCGCTGGTACAGCGCGAATAACGCCGTATCCTGCTTTTCCACCTGCCAGGGAAACGGTTTACGGCAAAACGGATCGTTTTTACCATCCAGTCCCACTTCATCACCGTAATAAATGCACGGTACACCAGGCCAGGTGAACAGCCAGACCACCGCCAGGGGCAGGCGCGCAACATCCCGACCGAGCAGCGTTTTAAATCGCGCAGTATCGTGGCTGTCGAGCTGATTAAACATACGTAATTGCTGTTGATGAGAAAGCCCTGAGCGGTAATTATCCATCCAGGCCATACAGGTTTGAGCGTCAATTTGCTGCGGATCGTAAGAGATGTCGGTATTGGCAAGAAATCCCCACAACGGGAATGTGAAGCCGCGATAGTTCATGGCGGCATCTTCCACATCGGCCTGTAACCATTGCCGTGCATCGCCAAAATGCTCTCCAACTATATACGCTTCTGGCTGGGTTTCTTTCGCCGCTTCGGTGATCCCGGCAACGTGCTGCAAATTATTGCGCGCCCCACCCGCCTCCCCCAGCATATGCACCACATCCAGCCGCCAGCCGTCCATATTCCACGGCGCTTTCAGCCAGTGGCGGACAATACTGTCTTCCCCGCGATAAATTTCATTCACCAGACTTTCCGACTGATAATCCAGCTTCGGCAAGCTGGCATAGCCCAGCCAGTCAAGCGCCGTGCCATCGTCACTAAACGAGTACCAGTCGCGCCAGGGCGATTCGGGGTTGTGACAAGCCCCCCCCGTGCCACGATTGTGCCTGTCAAACCAGGCATGGGAATCGCCACTGTGGTTAAACACGCCGTCCAACACCAGCCGCATTCCCAGCTGCTGCGTATTGTGTCGCAAACGCAGCAACGCCCCATCACCGCCAAACTGCGGATCGACATGGCGATAATCCTCGGTATCGTATTTATGTACGCTGGGAGCTTTAAACACCGGATTGAGATACAGCGCCGTCACGCCAAGTTTTTTCAGATACGGCAGTTTTTCGCTTATCCCGTCCAGATCGCCGCCATAGAACGTTGATCCGCCCGCCTGCGCCGTGACCGGTTCATCCCAGTCACGCAATATGATCTCTTGTCCGGCTGCGTGATGGTAATAGACATGATCCTGTTCAGCTTCACGAGGAAGACTACGGGCGAAACGATCAGGGAAGATCTGATAAAAAATCTGATCCGCTGCCCATTGTGGGCCGATATCCGGTACATCGATGGCAAACTGCTCCAGTCGTGCCGGCGGCATTCGGCTGAAGCCCTGCGGTGTAAACCAACGCTGGCGATCGTGCCACAGCAATTTGAAACTATAACGCCGCCGGGGTTGTCCGCTGGAGAGATCGATCGCCGCCCGCCATGCGGTGACACCAGGCTGCGGCTGACTGCGCTGCTTATGCATCGGTACTGACATTTCTTCGTTATCGTGTTCTGTACGCAGCATAATGCGCTGCGGTGGGTCTTCGCCCGTCAGCCACAGTGTAATGAGCAGTTGATCTTTGCTTTGTTTAACAAATGGGGGCACCGGCAGGTGCCATGCATTTAACATCATAATTCCCCTGTGATGAAAATCTGATCACCTTGCCATAGCCTAATGCAGGATCACTCATCATCTGAAGGATATTTGGGGGAGGAGGACGGGGGCGGATAACTTTCGGAATAGCCGGATCAGGATTTCCTCCTGAACCGGCTTACAGAACGCAAGTATTACTGGTTTTCAGCCAGCTGACGATCGTGGCGGCGTTTAAACATCCAGCCAATCAACAGCACAACAATCCACGCGAAACCGACATACAGCGAGATACGCGTATCCGGGTGATAACCAATCAACCCGATAATAAAGAGCAGGAAAATCAGCCCGCCGATGGTCGTTGCTACCCCACCCGGCACTTTAAATTTCAGCGCCTTAACTTCTTCTGGCGGCAAACGGCGACGGAAGGCAATTTGCGACAGCAGGATCATAATCCACACCCACACCGTGGCGAAGGTTGCCAGCGAAGCGATCACCAGGAAGACGTTTTCCGGCATGATGTAGTTCAGATACACCGCAAACAGCAGCGCGGTAGTCATCACCAGCACCGTAACCCACGGAATACCGCGACGCGACGTTTTGCTGAAAATTTTCGGTGCGCTGCCCTGCTCTGCCATACCGTGGAGCATACGGCCTACGCCAAATACGTCACTGTTAATTGCCGACAGCGAAGCAGTCAGCACAACAAAGTTAAGAATGCTGGCGGCAAAGGTAATGCCCATATGCTGGAACGTCAGCACGAACGGGCTACCGGCAGTGCCAACCTGATTCCACGGGTAGATAGACATAATGACGAACAGCGTACCGACGTAGAACACCAGAATACGCATCGGCACGGAGTTAATCGCACGCGGTATCGATTTCTCAGGATCTTTCGCTTCACCGGCGGTAATCCCGATAATTTCGATCCCACCGTAAGCAAACATCACCATTTGCAACGACATCACCATCCCAAGCCAGCCGTTACTGAAGAAGCCGCCGTTGCTCCACAGGTTATGAATACCGGTCGGTTGCCCGCCGTTGCCAATCCCCCAGATGATGATGCCGAAACCAGCGACAATCATGATGATGATGGTGGCGACTTTAAAGAACGAGAACCAGAATTCCAGCTCACCGAATACCTTCACGCTCATCAGGTTTACGGCGCAAATGATCAGCACCACGCTCAGTACCCAAATCCAGTGCGGCACCGTCGGGAACCAGACACCCATATAGATACCAAAAGCGGTCACATCGGCGATGGCGACAATTAGGATTTCAAAGCAGTAGGTCCAGCCGGTAATGTAACCTGCCAGCGGGCCGAGGTTTTCCTGCGCATAACGCGAGAAAGAGCTGGCGGCCGGGTTATGTACCGACATTTCCCCCAGCGCACGCATAATGATATACGCCGCGATACCACCGATAATATAGGCCAACAACACGCTCGGACCGGCCATTTTGATGGCGTCTGCCGAACCGTAAAACAGCCCGGTGCCAATTGCTGAACCCAGTGCCATAAAGCGTATGTGGCGGGTACTTAGCCCACGCTTTAGCTTGTTCTTACTTTCCATCAATTCCTAACCCATCAACACAATAAAAAACCACGGGGCATCGCAGCCCCGTGGTTAAAACAAATGTTCAGTGATTTAGTGAGCGCTGGAGGTCACCTGACGACCTGCCGCGCGATCCCAGATAATGGCCAGAACCACCATCACCACTGTTGGCATTAACCACGCCAGACCTTGTTCGGCCAGCGGTAAACGCTGCGCCCAGGACGGTAAGATATCGCTGAATGCAGATGCTTTGATCCCGTCGAGAATACCAAAAAGCAGGCTGATAAACATCGGCGGAGCAATCACGCGGGACGAATTATGCCACCATGAGCGTGTAAAACTTAATACAACCAGTGCGATACACGGCGGATAAATAGCGGTCAGCACCGGTACGGAGATCTGGATCAGCTGGCTTAAGCCGAGGTTAGAAACCACCATCGAGAAGCCGCCGAGGATAAACACCAGCGTACGATAAGAGAGCGGTACGTACTGGGCAAAGAATTCTGCACAAGCACAGGTCAGGCCAACTGCCGTTACCAGGCAGGCGATGAAGATTAACGCCGCCAGCAGGAAGCTACCGCCGCCGCCAAAGGTGTGCTGAACGTAAGCATGCAGAATAGCAGCGCCGTTTGCAGACTGATCGACCAGCGACGCGCTGTCTGAACCCAGACGGAACAGCGCAAGGTACAGCAGAGTCAGACCAACACCCGCCATCAGGCCAGCCCAGACGGTATAACGGGTCAGCAGACGCGCTTCGGTAACGCCACGAGAACGCGCCGCGTTAACAATAACGATACCAAACACCATTGCGCCCAGCGTATCCATGGTCAGATAGCCGTTAACGAAGCCGTTAGAAAACGCAGCGTTTTGATAAGCCTCAGTCGCCGTGCTGATAGAACCCGCCGGCCAGACAATCGCGGCAACAGACAGGATGACCAGCGCGATAATTTTCAGCGGCGCAAGGAAGTTGCCCACGGTATCCAGCAGCTTGCCCGGATAGAGCGAAACCAGAATAACGATAGCGAAATAGACCAGGCTGTAGATAAACAGCGGCAGCGCGGAATCACCCGTCAGCGGCGCAATCCCCACTTCAAAGGAAACGGTAGCTGTACGCGGCGTAGCGAAAAGCGGCCCCACCGCCAGGTAACAAACCGTTGCCAGCAGTACGCCAGCGACTTTACCGATTGGCGTGCTGAGGCTGTCAACACCGCCGCCAACTTTTGCCAGCGCCACTACCGTTAATACCGGCAGACCAACGGCAGTAATAAGGAAGCCGAATGCCGCAGTCCAGACGTGTTCGCCTGCCTGTAAGCCGACCATTGGAGGAAAAATAATGTTACCTGCGCCGACGAACAACGCAAATGTCATAAAGCCCAGAGCGATGATATCGCGCGATCTTAATTGATGGGTCATAAATCATACTGCCTGTGGATGTGGTGTTGTAACGTTAAATTTTTGTGCCAATCCCTGGGGATGATACAGCGGTATATTTAAACAATTTTAGCGGGAAATACTCCCAACCAGGCGCGGCGAAGAATAGTTTTTCGATTTACCGCGTTAATGCAGTCAGTATGACAGCACCTGAAGCGCAATTTAAACGCTTATAACGTTTTAAAGCAAGGAGGGATCTAAAAACCAGAGGTATATAGCGATAAGAAATCACCAACCAGTATAAAACACTATTTCCGTGAAAAAGACATGGCTAATCATGCGAACAAAAAATCACCAACCGTTGTAAAATCTAACGCCCGTATTTTGACTGCAAAGAAAATAAGCCAGCATTGGCTGGCTTATGGCAATAAAAGATGACAAAGGCGGATTAATCGCTGTTTTTGGCAATTAAACGTTCCGGGATAACAAAGCTGAAACGTGTTCCTTTTCCTACTGTACTCTCAATATTCAGGCGACTTTCGTGATGATTCACCGCATGTTTCACGATCGCTAACCCTAATCCGCTACCGCCGGTTTGCCGGGAACGCGCTTTATCAACGCGATAAAAACGCTCGGTCAGGCGCGGAATATGCTCCGGTGCAATGCCCGGTCCGTTATCTTCAACGCTAAATTCGGCACCGTGCGGCACTCGCTGCCAGCGTACGGTGATATGCGTGCCTTCTGGAGTATGATTCACGGCGTTATAGACCAGGTTCGAAATCGCACTGCGTAGCTGATCTTCGTTGCCAGACACTTTGAGGCCGTTATCTATCTCAAAGGTAAATGTCTGTTTTTTCTGACTCAGAGTCTGAGCCTCACGCTCAACAACGCGCAGCATCATCGGCACATCAACCTTTTCATTGAGCAAATGCGTCGGTGCGGCTTCTATTTTCGACAGCGTCAGCAATTGCTTCACCAGCCCTTCCATCCGCTGGGTCTGCTCGCGCATGGTGTGCAACGCTTTTTCGCGTACCGCGCCTTCCAGCGGCTGCTCATCCATCATCTCCAGGTAACCCTGTAACACGGTCAATGGCGTGCGTAACTCATGGCTTACGTTGGCGAAAAAGTTGCGCCGCGCCCCTTCCAGTTGATGCATTTGCGTGACATCACGCGCCACCATCAGCAACTGTTTGTGGGTATAAGGCATGACGCGAATTTCCAGATGCCGCCCGGTGTTGAGCACCAGATTGAGCGGGCGAGAAAAATCACGCGTTTTCAGATATTGCGTAAACTCCGGGTAACGCAGCAGGTTAAGGATGTTCTGCCCGTTATCTTCCGGCCAGCGCAAACCAAGAATCTGTTGCGCCAGACCGTTACACCAGAAAATACCGCCCTCTTCCGTGGTCAGCACCACTGCGTCGGGCAGCGACTCCGCGCCGCTACGAAAGCGTTTAATCAGATTGCCCAGTTCACGGCGGCGTTTTTTATTTCGCAGCTGCATCTGGTGTAAGCCGTATAGTAGCGGTTCCCAGCTACCACGCCCCGGTGGCGGGGTCATACTACGATCCACCCACAGCCACCATGAAAGGCGCAATAAATTCCAGAAATGCCAGATAAGCAGTCCCGTTACCGATGCCAGCAAAAACCAGGGCAGGTAACCAAAAAATGCACCCAGGATGAAAGCCGGGAGGCAGCAAAGTAGCAGCTCCAGCACCAGCCTTTTCCACGACAGCCGTTCCAGCACGTAAGATACTCCAGTTAAGAAATCATAAGCCCTGCTCTGCGTCCGATGAGCAAGGCGTTAAAAGCGGGTTGAAAAACGATATCCTGTACCGCGCACGGTCTGCACCATGCGGTCATGCCCGCCGGGCTCCAGTGCTTTACGCAGGCGACGAATGTGGACATCGACCGTGCGGTCTTCCACATACACGTTAGTTCCCCAGACGTGGTTTAACAGCTGCTCGCGGCTATACACGCGCTCAGGATGCGTCATAAAAAAGTGCAGCAGTTTAAATTCTGTCGGCCCCATCTCCAGCGGCTCTTCGCCCGCCATCACCCGGTGAGATGTCGGGTCGAGACTTAATCCCTGCATCTCAATCACCTCTTCCACCGCCATTGGCGAAATACGGCGCATTACCGCTTTGATTCGCGCCACCAGCTCCTTCGGCGAAAACGGCTTGGTGATATAGTCATCCGCGCCGGTTTCAAGGCCGCGCACGCGATCTTCTTCTTCCCCTCTGGCGGTCAACATCACCACTGGAATATCCCGGGTCATCGACTCGCGCTTGAGGTGTTTGATGAACTGGATACCGGAGCCGCCAGGTAACATCCAGTCAAGGAGAATTAAATCCGGCCAGGGTTCATTCAGTTGATTCACAGCACTGTCATAATCTTCCGCTTCGACCGGCTGAAAGCCATTTTGTTCGAGCACGAAGCAGACCATTTCGCGAATTGGAGCTTCATCTTCTACGACCAGAATACGTCTCGCCATGATTTGCCCTGTTGTAATAAATAGGTTGCGATCATTAATGCGACGTCATTATGCGTCAGATTTATGACAGATTTATGAAAAGCTCGTCGCACATATCTTCAGGTTATTGATTTCCGTGGCGCAGAAAAAAGCAAATGGCACATCTGTTTGGGTATAATCGCGCCCATGCTTTTTCGCCAGGGAACCGTTATGCGCATCCTTCACACCTCAGACTGGCATCTCGGCCAGAACTTCTATAGTAAAAGCCGCGAAGCTGAACATCAGGCTTTTCTTGACTGGCTGCTGGAAACAGCACAAACCCATCAGGTGGATGCGATTATTGTTGCCGGTGATGTTTTCGATACCGGCTCGCCGCCCAGTTACGCCCGCACGTTATACAACCGTTTTGTTGTCAATTTACAGCAAACTGGCTGTCATCTGGTGGTACTGGCAGGAAACCATGACTCGGTCGCCACGCTGAATGAATCGCGCGATATCATGGCGTTCCTCAATACTACCGTGGTCGCCAGCGCCGGACATGCGCCGCAAATCTTGCCTCGTCGCGACGGGACGCCAGGCGCAGTGCTGTGCCCCATTCCGTTTTTACGTCCGCGTGACATTATTACCAGCCAGGCGGGGCTTAACGGTATTGAAAAACAGCGGCATTTACTGGCAGCGATTACCGATTATTACCAACAACACTATGCCGATGCCTGCAAACTGCGCGGCGATCAGCCTCTGCCCATCATCGCCACGGGACATTTAACGACCGTGGGGGCCAGTAAAAGTGACGCCGTGCGTGACATTTATATTGGCACGCTGGACGCGTTTCCGGCACAAAACTTTCCACCAGCCGACTACATCGCGCTCGGGCATATTCACCGCGCACAGATTATTGGCGGCATGGAACATGTTCGCTATTGCGGCTCCCCCATTCCACTGAGTTTTGATGAATGCGGAAAGAGTAAATATGTCCATCTGGTGACATTTTCAAACGGCAAATTAGAGAGCGTGGAAAACCTGAACGTACCGGTAACGCAACCCATGGCGGTTCTGAAAGGCGATCTGGCGTCGATTACCGCACAGCTGGAACAGTGGCGCGATGTATCACAGGAGCCGCCTGTCTGGCTGGATATCGAAATCACTACTGATGAGTATCTGCATGATATTCAGCGCAAAATCCAGGCATTAACCGAATCATTGCCTGTTGAAGTATTGCTGGTACGCCGGAGTCGTGAACAGCGCGAGCGTGTGTTAGCCAGCCAACAGCGTGAAACCCTCAGCGAACTCAGCGTCGAAGAGGTGTTCAATCGCCGTCTGGCACTGGAAGAACTGGAGGAATCGCAGCAGCAACGTCTGCAGCATCTTTTCACCACGACGTTGCATACCCTCGCCGGAGAACACGAAGCATGAAAATTCTCAGCCTGCGCCTGAAAAACCTGAACTCATTAAAAGGCGAATGGAAGATTGATTTCACCCGCGAGCCGTTCGCCAGCAACGGGCTGTTTGCCATTACCGGCCCAACCGGTGCGGGGAAAACCACCCTGCTGGACGCCATTTGTCTGGCGCTGTATCACGAAACTCCGCGTCTCTCTAACGTTTCACAATCGCAAAATGATCTCATGACCCGCGATACCGCCGAATGTCTGGCGGAGGTGGAGTTTGAAGTGAAAGGTGAAGCGTATCGCGCGTTCTGGAGCCAGAATCGGGCGCGTAACCAACCCGACGGTAATTTGCAGGTGCCACGCGTAGAGCTGGCGCGCTGCGCCGACGGCAAAATTCTCGCCGACAAAGTGAAAGATAAGCTGGAACTGACAGCGACGTTAACCGGGCTGGATTACGGGCGCTTCACCCGTTCGATGCTGCTTTCGCAGGGGCAATTTGCTGCCTTCCTGAATGCCAAACCCAAAGAACGCGCGGAATTGCTCGAGGAGTTAACCGGCACTGAAATCTACGGGCAAATCTCGGCGATGGTTTTTGAGCAGCACAAATCGGCCCGCACTGAGCTGGAGAAGCTGCAAGCGCAGGCCAGCGGCGTCGCGTTGCTCACGCCGGAACAAGTGCAATCGCTGACAGCGAGTTTGCAGGTACTTACTGACGAAGAAAAACAGTTACTTACCGCGCAGCAGCAAGAACAACAATCACTAAACTGGTTAACGCGTCTGGACGAATTGCAGCAAGAAGCCAGCCGCCGTCAGCAGGCCTTGCAACAGGCGTTAGCCGAAGAAGAAAAAGCGCAACCTCAACTGGCGGCGCTCAGTCTGGCACAACCGGCACGAAATCTTCGTCCGCACTGGGAACGCATCGCAGAACACAGCGCGGCGCTGGCGCATACTCGCCAGCAGATTGAAGAAGTAAATACTCGCTTACAGAGCACAATGGCGCTTCGCGCGAGCATTCGCCACCACGCGGCGAAGCAGTCAGCAGAATTACAGCAGCAGCAACAAAGCCTGAATACCTGGTTACAGGAACACGACCGCTTCCGTCAGTGGAACAACGAACTGGCGGGTTGGCGTGCGCAGTTCTCCCAACAAACCAGCGATCGCGAGCATCTGCGGCAATGGCAGCAACAGTTAACCCATGCTGAGCAAAAACTTAATACGCTTGCGGCGATCACGTTGACGTTAACCGCCGATGAAGTTGCTAGCGCCCTGGCGCAACATGCCGAGCAACGCCCACTGCGTCAGCGCCTGGTCGCGCTGCATGGGCAGATTGTTCCCCAACAAAAACGTCTGGCGCAGTTAATGGTCACTATCCAGAATGTCACTCTGGAACAGACGCAACGTAATGCCGCACTTAACGAAATGCGCCAGCGTTATAAAGAAAAGACGCAGCAACTTGCCGATGTCAAAACCATTTGCGAGCAGGAAGCGCGCATCAAAACGCTGGAAGCTCAACGTGCACAGTTACAGGCGGGTCAGCCTTGCCCACTTTGTGGTTCCACCAGCCACCCGGCGGTCGAGGCGTATCAGGCGCTGGAGCCTGGTGTTAATCAGTCTCGATTACTGGCGCTGGAAAACGAAGTTAAAAAGCTCGGTGAAGAAGGTGCGACGCTACGTGGGCAACTGGACGCCTTAACAAAGCAGCTTCAGCGTGATGAAAACGAAGCGCAAAGCCTCCGACAAGATGAGCAAGCACTTACTCAACAATGGCAAGCCGTCACGACCAGCCTCAATATCACCTTGCAGCCACAGGACGATATTCAACCGTGGCTGGATGCACAAGATGAGCACGAACGCCAGCTGCGGTTACTCAGCCAACGACATGAATTACAAGGGCAGATTGCCGCGCATAATCAGCAAATTATCCAGTATCAACAGCAAATTGAACAACGCCAGCAGCAGCTCTTAACGGCATTGGCGGGTTATGCACTGACAGTGCCACAGGAAGATGAAGAAGAGAGCTGGTTGGCGACACGTCAGCAAGAAGCGCAGAGCTGGCAGCAACACCAGAACGAATTAACCGCGCTGCAAAACCGTATTCAGCAGCTGACGCCGATTCTGGAAACGTTGCCGCAAAGTGATGAACTCCCGCACTGCGAAGAAACTGTGGTATTGGAAAACTGGCGGCAGGTACATGAACAATGTCTCGCATTACACAGCCAGCAGCAGACGTTACAGCAACAGGATGTTCTGGCGGCGCAAAGTCTGCAAAAAGCCCAGGCGCAGTTTGACACCGCGCTACAGGCCAGCGTCTTTGACGATCAGCAGGCGTTCCTTGCGGCGCTAGTGGATGAACAAACACTAACGCAGCTGGAACAGCTCAAGCAGAATCTGGAAAACCAGCGCCGTCAGGCGCAAACGCTGGTCACTCAGACAGCAGAAACGCTGGCACAGCATCAGCAACACCGACCTGGCGGGTTGGCTCTCACTGTGACGGTGGAGCAGATTCAGCAAGAGTTAGCGCAAACTCACCAAAAATTGCGTGAGAACACCACGAGTCAAGGCGAGATTCGCCAGCAGCTGAAGCAGGATGCAGATAACCGTCAGCAACAACAAACCTTAATGCAGCAAATTGCTCAAATGACGCAGCAGGTTGAGGACTGGGGATATCTGAATTCGCTAATAGGTTCCAAAGAGGGCGATAAATTCCGCAAATTTGCCCAGGGGCTGACGCTGGATAATTTAGTCCATCTCGCTAATCAGCAACTTACCCGGCTGCACGGGCGCTATCTGTTACAGCGCAAAGCCAGCGAGGCGCTGGAAGTCGAGGTTGTTGATACCTGGCAGGCAGATGCGGTACGCGATACCCGTACCCTTTCCGGCGGCGAAAGTTTCCTCGTCAGTCTGGCGCTGGCACTGGCGCTTTCAGATCTGGTCAGCCATAAAACACGTATTGACTCGCTGTTCCTTGATGAAGGTTTTGGCACGCTGGATAGCGAAACGCTGGATACCGCCCTTGATGCGCTGGATGCCCTGAACGCCAGTGGCAAAACCATCGGTGTGATTAGCCACGTAGAAGCGATGAAAGAGCGTATTCCGGTGCAGATCAAAGTGAAAAAGATCAATGGACTGGGCTACAGCAAACTGGAAAGTACGTTTGCAGTGAAATAACTATTCAGCAGGATAATGAATACAGAGGGGCGAATTATCTCTTGGCCTTGCTGGTCGTTATCCTGCAAGCTATCACTTTATTGGCTACGGTGATTGGTAGCCGTTCTGGTGGTTGTGATGGTGGTATGAAAAAAGTCATTTTATCTTTGGCTCTGGGCACGTTTGGTTTGGGGATGGCCGAATTTGGCATTATGGGCGTGCTCACGGAGCTGGCGCATAACGTAGGAATTTCGATTCCTGCTGCCGGGCATATGATCTCGTATTATGCGCTGGGGGTGGTGGTCGGTGCGCCAATAATCGCACTCTTTTCCAGCCGCTACTCACTCAAACATATCTTGTTGTTTCTGGTGGCGTTGTGCGTCATTGGCAACGCCATGTTCACGCTCTCTTCGTCTTACCTGATGCTTGCCATTGGTCGCCTGGTTTCCGGCTTTCCGCATGGCGCATTTTTTGGCGTCGGAGCGATCGTGTTATCAAAAATTATCAAACCCGGAAAAGTCACCGCCGCCGTGGCGGGGATGGTTTCCGGGATGACAGTCGCCAATTTGCTGGGCATTCCGCTGGGAACGTATTTAAGTCAGGAATTTAGCTGGCGTTACACCTTTTTATTGATCGCTGTTTTTAATATTGCGGTGATGGCATCGGTCTATTTTTGGGTGCCGGATATTCGCGACGAGGCGAAAGGAAAGCTGCGCGAACAATTTCACTTTTTGCGCAGCCCGGCCCCGTGGTTAATTTTCGCCGCCACCATGTTTGGCAACGCAGGTGTGTTTGCCTGGTTCAGCTACGTAAAGCCATACATGATGTTTATTTCCGGTTTTTCGGAAACGGCGATGACCTTTATTATGATGTTAGTTGGGCTAGGGATGGTGCTGGGAAATATGCTAAGTGGCAGGATTTCAGGACGTTATTCACCACTGCGCATTGCAGCAGTGACTGACTTTATAATTGTACTGGCACTGCTGATGCTCTTTTTCTGCGGCGGTATGAAAACAACGTCGCTTATTTTTGCTTTTATTTGTTGCGCGGGATTATTTGCCCTTTCAGCACCTCTGCAAATATTGTTACTGCAAAACGCCAAAGGCGGAGAGTTATTAGGTGCCGCAGGTGGGCAAATAGCCTTTAACCTCGGTAGCGCCGTCGGCGCATATTGCGGAGGTATGATGCTGACGCTGGGGCTGGCATATAATTACGTGGCGCTGCCTGCCGCCCTGCTTTCGTTTGCTGCGATGTCATCGTTGCTGCTGTATGGTCGCTATAAGCGCCAGCAAGCGGCGGATACTCCGGTGCTGGCGAAACCTCTGGGGTAGATTGCAGTCACGGAGCACGTTGCTTATTGCCGGATGCGGCGTGAACGCCTTACGCGGTTCTGGCACATTTTGTAGGCCTGATAAGACGCGGCAAGCGTCGCATCAGGCATGATGCGCCAATTGCCTGGGTTTTTTACTCTTGTGGCCATAACCACGCAGCGCCGCGCACGCCGCTGGAATCACCATGCTTCGCCTTACGCACCGGCGTTTCACATTCGCCGCCGAAGACAAATTGTTTAATCAACTGCGGAACCGTTTGATATAAACGGTCTACATTGCTCATCCCGCCTCCCAGGACAATCACATCCGGATCGAGAATATTCACGACATGTGCCAGCGATTTTGCCAGCCGCAGCTCGTAGCGACGCAATGCCAGTTCCGCTACCGGATCGCTTTCTTCAACCAGGCGGATAATTTCACTGCCTTTCAGCGCATGTCCGCTCAAACGACGATAATCCGTCGCGAATCCCGTGCCCGAAATAAAGGTTTCAATACAACCTTGTTTACCGCAATAACAAGGGACTTCCTCGCGATAACGCAGTTCGTCTTCGTCCATCCACGGTAGCGGATTGTGTCCCCACTCACCTGCCGTGCCATTGCCGCCGATATGCGCCCGCCCATTGAATGCCACGCCCGCGCCGCATCCCGTGCCGATAATCACGGCAAATACCGTCTGCGCTCCCGCTGCCGCGCCATCTACCGCTTCTGAAACCGCCAGACAGTTGGCGTCATTTGCCAGCCGCACTTCCCGCTGCAACCTCGCGCTTAAGTCTTTATCGAATGGCTGACCGTTGAGCCAGGTTGAATTGGCATTCTTCACCACACCGGTGTAAGGAGAAATTGAGCCAGGAATGCCCATACCTACCGTTCCGCGCTGCCCCGTCGCCTGCTCCGCCATATCAACCAACGTGGCGATCGTTTCAATAGTCTGCCGGTAATCATCACGCGGCGTGGGCAGACGATGGCGGTACAACTGCTCCCCTGCATCGCCCAGTGCAATCACTTCAGTTTTGGTGCCGCCTAAATCGATACCTATACGCACGGTACTCTCCTTATTTTTTTCAATATCAATAGCGTAGAGACGGACAACCGGATTGGCAATGCAAGGCCGCCGACAATTCGTTATCATGCCCGCTAAATTTAACGACAAGGCCGTGGAAATTATCATGCTGTGGTTCAAAAATTTAATGGTTTACCGTCTTAGCCGCGAGATTTCGCTGCGTGCAGAAGAGATGGAAAAACAGCTAGCCTCGATGGCATTTACCCCATGCGGCAGCCAGGACATGGCGAAGATGGGCTGGGTTCCTCCGATGGGATCGCACAGCGATGCGTTTACGCACGTTGCCAATGGTCAAATTGTTATCTGCGCGCGCAAAGAAGAAAAAATCCTCCCGTCTCCGGTGATTAAACAGGCGCTGGAAGCGAAAATCGCCAAACTGGAAGCGGAACAGGCGCGTAAGCTGAAGAAAACCGAAAAAGATTCGCTGAAAGACGAAGTGCTGCACTCTCTGTTGCCGCGTGCTTTCAGCCGTTTTAGCCAGACAATGATGTGGATCGACACGGTTAACGGTTTGATTATGGTGGACTGCGCCAGTGCCAAAAAAGCGGAAGATACGCTGGCACTGCTGCGTAAAAGCCTGGGGTCGTTACCGGTTGTACCATTGAGCATGGAAAACCCGATTGAACTGACGCTGACCGAATGGGTACGTTCCGGTAATGCGGCACAGGGCTTCCAGCTGCTTGATGAAGCCGAGCTGAAATCGTTGCTGGAAGATGGCGGAGTGATCCGCGCGAAGAAACAAGATCTGACCAGCGAAGAGATCACCAATCACATTGAAGCCGGAAAAGTGGTGACTAAACTGGCGCTCGACTGGCAGCAGCGCATTCAGTTTGTGATGTGCGACGATGGTTCGCTCAAGCGTCTGAAGTTCTGCGACGAGCTGCGCGATCAAAACGAAGATATCGACCGTGAAGATTTCGCCCAGCGTTTTGATGCCGATTTCATCCTGATGACTGGTGAACTGGCAGCGTTAATTCAAAACCTGATTGAAGGATTAGGTGGCGAAGCACAACGTTAATTGCTGATTTTCCTTTAATGCCGGATGCGACGCCTGCCGCGTCTTATCCGGCGTACGAAGCCACACCAGGCATATAATTATTCGCTACGGCGGGCAATAATTTTTAGCGCAGCAATATTATGCGTTTTACGCCGTAACTGATCTAATCGCCTCATCCCTATTCGCCTGTCAGCAGCACGCAGAATATTCACTAACCCCCATTTATCGCTGGTAAATTGTTTTGTTAACAGCTCCGCTTTTGGGGTGTCAATATATTCACGCAATAAATCAGAAATTGAACAAATATCCGTCAGGTAAGGATACCAGCAAGTTTCACCGTGAAAATTACGCACTCCACCGTTACCTGCAATAAAGTCTTTCGGGTAATCCCAGATCACGTTTTTATCCAACGTGATCCAATAACGCGGTAAATCGGTGCTTCCACCATTTTGGCTGCGCATGGGATAACGGGTACAGTGAATTTGCAGGTTGATCGTTGGCGTCAGTAAGTCATAGATCTCCCGCTGTAACTTGCTCCATGGGCGCTGTGTCATTGTTTTTCCTCAAGCCGGTGACGCGCTTCACTGCGAATTTTCCGCGTTGCCCCGGTTTTCACTAAATCACGTAACAGCGAAAGATCGGGTTGTTCGACAAATAAGAGTAATGATGGATCCTCTTTTAACCACGCCGTTTTCACATCGGCAGCCAGCTGTGGATTATTAATAGCCAGCGACCGATCCTGAGGCTCAGTCAATGTCGTTAACAACGACGCCGGGGTATGTGCGTTGCGTAATGCCGTTTGGCGCAAATGATCATTGCGACTTTGCAGCAATGCACGCCACCATTCATCATCTGATTTATCTTTTATCGTCGCCAGTTCCGCAAAAATATCGCTATCCTCATGGTTCCAGCGGTGTAATCCTCTTTCACTTTGTCTACGGGTGCTATTTTTCATACTGACAACAGCCAGCGCCCAGTCAGAGTTGAAGCGATACTGTTGATCGAGTTTGTTGATAATTCTGGAAGGTAATTCTTTATTATCAAATAATTGGTTACGCATTCGATAGCGGTATTCAGCGGGTAAATCAACCAGTAAATCAATGGCATTATTTAACATCTCTTCGTCAACAACACCATTATCAATCAGCGCCAGCTGTACTTCGTAGGCTTGCTCTTGATCTTCTTGCCGTTTGCTCATCATTAAATTTAATGTGCGTTGCCATAACTGTTTCTTATATTCCAGCGGCAATAATTTATCGCGTGCCAGCTCATCCCAGACGGTGGGAACATCATGCTGAGTCAGTAGATAACTAATCACTTCCTTCGATGTCAGATAACGCGTACCTTCGCGTAAATTGCGCACATCTTCTTTTGCCAGAGACAGTTGACGCATCTCCGGCAACGCTATCAATAACGCTTTTACGATATTTTTATTTTCTTTATTATCCAGATACATTTGTTCTGCGATACGTTCAATATCCTCTGTACGCAGGGTTGCTGACAGTTGGGTAATTTTTAATTCAGTAAGCGTCCGGGCTAATGCTTCACGAACTTTCAGTGATTTATCTTTACTCAACAGCACGGCTTGTTGTGCGGTTAAATCTGCTCCGGTAATTCTTTCGCGTAACTCCGGATCTTCGCTATTTATCAACTCATCGGCCACTGCTGTCGGAACCAGCCAGGCGTAATCGTAATGGCTGAGTAATGTCTTGCGTACATTGAGAAAGGGGCTATGACTTAACGACGCAACAATATCTGGAGAAAGATTATCCTGTCTGGCCTGCTCCAGCTGTACGCTCTCGACGGGTACAGACATTAATTTTTTATTCACATCGGCGGAAATATTACTGTTTTTAACCAGCCCTCTGGCAACAGCCTCATCTTTAATTAATTCATCGGTAAGCAAATGCATCTGTTGAGCGGGCCAGGACTGCGCCATCGATTCACGCGTCTGGTCATCGGGGTGCTGTAACAGTTGCAGCATAACGGCGGGTGATAAACTCTCTGTATGAGTCAGAAAACGTGCCACCAGTGGATCTTGATGCTTTATTTTATTCGCTGGGAAATTATCGAGTTTCCCCGTTTCAATCCATTTTAATTTCTCATTAATTTCAGGAGCGGCTTTATCTCGAAAAAGCGGTAAACCCTGAACGATGTTGTCTGCGACGCTATCATAGTCAGGATACGCATTGGAAATGTTATCGGTTTCGATTTCAGTGTGATCATAAAGATCGGCAGTCACCAGTGAATAGGCTTTTTGAATATTCTCATCCCAGTTATATCCTTCACCACTTCCATCTTCATTGATATAAAATTCAGCTTTAATGACTTCAAATTGCGTTGCTTTATCGGAAACAATAATGCCTCGCGCACTAATTCCCTTCATCACTTCAAAGTTATGATCATTGTAATCAGCATAAACTAAACCTTTCGCTGTCATCTGTCCTTTGACATACGCGAAATCATGATTAATAAAGTTATCGACAATAACATTACCTAATACAATCAGATGACTATTACCTGACAGATAATCATCATAATCGCCGGAAATCGTTAATTTACCGTTCACCACCAGTTTATTTTGATTGCTGAAGTTAGCGGGTAATGATAGGTTACCATTATGATAATACCAGCGGATATTATCTTTTAGCATATAAGCAGCTTCCATACTATCGTCGGTTGCCGCTTTAACCACGTTGCGCTCATCTGCCGTCATAAGATGAAAGTCAGAGGTGATAAGGTCCTCGCTACTGATCCACTCTGTGGCACATGCATAGCCAGTCATAAAAAATAAGACCATACAGATGACCAATATATTAATTCTATTCATAATCTTCAATGATATTTATATCAACCTTGATGAATTATGAATATATCGGAAATTGAAAAAATCGCAGCAAAGGAAATATTATTATGGGTTAAAGAGAGGATATTTCAGAAAAATGCCCTCCCGTTCAAGGGGAAGGCGAGGAATTACAGATAGCGGCACAGATAAGAGGTGGGTTCGGCAACTTGCAGATGAAACTCACTGTGACCGGGAACATTAAACACCGAACCGGCTTCATACACTTGCCAGTCGGTCGCGTCAGGCAGTAACACATTCAGCGCGCCACTGATTACCGTCATCTCTTCCGGCTCAGCGGTGCTGAAGGTGTATTCGCCTTCAACCATAACACCCACGCTGGCGCGACCAGTGCTGCTGCTGGAAAAGCCGATCGATTTCACTTTGCCGGAAAAGTACTCATTACTTTGAAGCATAAACTGGCCCTGTCTGGTAGTTGAACATCTACTTCACTATAGGGGCCAGAGGCGCTGGCTGTCACGCAAAATTACACCAGTAATTCCGCAGCCAACCGTGCAATCAATACGTTAGAGAGCAAGACAGGAACATCGAGCTGTTTTTGCAGTAAATCGCGATGACGCTGGTTAAATCCCAAACAATCCAGCATGATGACATCTGCGCCTTTCGCCAGTAATTCTTTCCCGGCATCAATGATTTTTTGTTCTGAATCATGAATGGGGTTACCCAATGAAAATACCGGCGGTTTCTGCAAAATTTGCCATTTTTGCGCCTGAACGGTCAGCAACTCCTCAACCGGTACGATAACCCCCACCTGATGATCTTCAACAATAGAGGAAACCAGCGGTGGCAATATCCGCGACGGCTCAAGAAAGATCGTATTACGCGCAGTCATACTACTAATGTTTGCCGTACTCATTAATATAATGACGTCGTAGCCCTGATTATCGAGCACTTCAACCACACCTTGCAGGTCACGCTCTACTTTGCGACGCGAAACATGGGCCAGATGGTTGTCATTTAATAATGTGAGAATTGTGTCTTCGCCTGCTTCTGGCGCGTACTCCGCCATCACTTCTTCGCGGCTTAACTTCCCCAGCAGGCTATGATGGGAAATATTATCTTCGTCAATGTATTCTGTCAGGAGCGGCAAAACTTCCTGCATAGGTACAATGCCGATGGTTAGAATCGCCAACGACGCACTCATTGTTCTTCCACCTTACTTTTATTTCGTCGTTAATTACCGGGCAAGTGTTAAGCACCACTGCTGACACTTACTTGTGCTACAAATGACAAAAAGCGTAGCAGCAGACGTGCACGGCATAATGTAAAGATTCCAAATGATTCCAGTAATGGATTGTTATTGTTTAATATTCTAATTATTTGAAAAACATGAATTATGAAAAATGTGACGCAGATCCCTTGTAGTGGCACTCAGAATCCCTTCCGAGCAGTCTGATGCGGTCACTCTTTGTCAGGGTCCTCATAGCGTTTTTTCGCATCCATCGCTTCCTGAGCGGTAGGATGTTCACTGATCAACGAGTCTGGTTTAGGATGATCGGCTCTGAGTTGGTACCAGGTTACCGTCTGTCCTGGTTTTCCTTTTTCAATCGTCACTATATATGCTTCACGAGGATAAGGCGGTTTCGTTGGCATCGTTCTTCCTTATTTCACGGGATGAACGTTAAGTATAGGCGCTCTAAAATCAACAATTGATCGTCTGTGCCAGGGCGCTACGAATTTCAGAAATCACCTGGCTGGGTTCGTTTGTTGCGTCGATGATAATATGCGCAACTTCGCGATATAGCGCATCGCGTTCTTCCAGCACTTCCTGAACTTCTTCGCTCAGCGGTTTTCCCGTTAAGGTTGGCCGTAAATCTTCTTCCGGTGCAGCTTGCAGTCGGTTAACCAGGACTGAAACTGGCGCACACAAATAAACCACGATTCCGTTATTTTGCATGAAGCGACGATTAAATTCCGTCAGAATAATGCCGCCGCCTGTAGCGATAACGGTGGATGGCGCAGTTACCGCTTCCAGCGCCGCCGTTTCTCTGGCGCGAAATCCCGCCCACTCTTCCCTTTCGACGATCTCCGCGACCGTCATATTGAGCTGTGATTGCAACCACTGATCGGTATCGACAAACCGACGGTTAAGCGAATCGGCAAGGGCCATTCCGACCGTTGTTTTACCACAGCCCCGAGGCCCGATCAGAAAAAGAGGTTGTGTCATCGTGGGTTTTCCCCAATAGGTCGCAATGCGGCGAAAGCCGGTGTCATGAGAATAGCGATCATACCATCAAACTAGTACAATTTCGATTGTAAAGAAAAAATTCCACTTAAAGTGAAAATCTCAATACATCCCTTACTATACCAATAAATATTCAAGAATGAAGTGTAAATAATAAATTACATTTAGCCACAACTACGTTGCACTTCCAGCCACCACTTCTCCAGCTCCGCGGCAAAGGCCTGGCGGTCACGTTGTGAAAGGCTATCTGGTCCGCCGGTCTGGATCCCACTGGCACGTAAGGTATCCATAAAATCGCGCATCGTCAGGCGCTCACGAATGGTCGCTGGCGTGTAACGTTCACCGCGCGGATTAAGCGCCGCAGCGCCTTTCTCGATGGCTTCAGCAGCCAAAGGTATATCTGCGGTGATCACCAAATCGCCCGCTTCACACTGCCGGACAATTTCGTTATCGGCAACGTCGAAACCTGCCGCGACGCGCAGCGTACGAATAAATCGCGATGGCGGCACGCGTAAACTCTGGTTTGCTACCAGTACCAGCGGCATCTGCATACGTTCCGCCGCGCGATACAAAATCTCTTTAATTACATTGGGACACGCGTCGGCATCCACCCAAATTGTCATAAAGTCATCCTTTGTTGGGTAATCCTCTATTGTGTCGCGCTTTTGCCTTCCGGCATAGTTCTGTTTATGCTTCTGCCAGCGATTATCAAAACAATGAATTTCACGGCAGGAGTGAGGCAATGGAAAAGAAAATCGGTTTTATTGGCTGTGGCAATATGGGAAAAGCCATTCTCGGCGGTCTGATTGCCAGCGGTCAGGTGCTTCCAGGGCAAATCTGGGTATACACCCCCTCCCCGGATAAAGTCGCCGCCCTGCATGACCAGTTCGGCATCAACGCCGCAGAATCGGCGCAAGAAGTGGCGCAAATCGCCGACATCATTTTTGCTGCCGTTAAACCTGGCATCATGATTAAAGTGCTTAGCGAAATCACCTCCAGCCTGAATAAAGACTCTCTGGTCGTTTCTATTGCTGCAGGTGTCACGCTCGACCAACTTGCCCGCGCGCTGGGCCATGACCGGAAAATTATCCGCGCCATGCCGAACACTCCCGCGCTGGTTAATGCCGGGATGACCTCCGTAACGCCAAACGCGCTGGTAACCCCAGAAGATACCGCTGATGTGCTGAATATTTTCCGCTGCTTTGGCGAAGCGGAAGTAATTGCTGAGCCGATGATCCACCCGGTGGTCGGTGTGAGCGGTTCTTCGCCAGCCTACGTCTTTATGTTTATCGAAGCGATGGCCGACGCCGCCGTGCTGGGCGGGATGCCACGTGCCCAGGCGTATAAATTTGCCGCTCAGGCGGTAATGGGTTCCGCAAAAATGGTGCTGGAAACGGGAGAACATCCAGGGGCACTGAAAGATATGGTCTGCTCACCGGGAGGCACCACCATTGAAGCGGTACGCGTACTGGAAGAGAAAGGCTTCCGTGCCGCAGTGATCGAAGCGATGACGAAGTGTATGGAAAAATCAGAAAAACTCAGCAAATCCTGATGACTTTCGCCGGACGTCAGGCCGCCACTTCGGTGCGGTTACGTCCGGCTTTCTTTGCTTTGTAGAGCGCCAAATCTGCCGATTTCAACCACTCACGATAGTGACTCATTTGTGGGTTCAGCGGCGCAACCCCCACACTAATCCGTAACATCACCTGCGGCGTATTCGGCAGGCGTAACGTATTTAATCCTTCATGCACTCGTAACATGGCGGTAATGGCGCTCTCAGCTGGCGTACCGGACATGATTACCGCAAACTCATCGCCGCCAAACCGACCAATCACATCGCTACCGCGCAGGGTAATTTGTAACTGTCGGGTAAGCGCCACAATCGCTTCATCGCCCACATCATGGCCCCAGGTATCGTTGATGCTCTTGAAATGGTCGATATCGATAATCAGTAACGTTGCATCGCGATTATGCCGCCGACAGTTATCAAATTCATTGCGTAACATAGTTTCCCAATGACGTCGGTTATACACGCCCGTCATGCCGTCGCGGGTACTCATGACCTGCAACCTGCGTTTATGTTCCGCCAGTTTAATCGCAGTCTGGTAGCTGACCCAGCCAAACAGCAGAGGATAAATGACAATAATGGGAAGGGAGAGCCACCATTCCAGCGGCGCACTATTGAACGACACGGTGATGCCCGTCAGCTCGAGGGTGACAAGGCAGGAAACCACCATCAACACCAGACCCGCGACAAACAGACGGGGGCCGCCTGCCCCCATCAAATTCAGACACATAATCATCAACATCGCGGTGGAAGGCAGCACGTTTACGCCCATTACGCCTACCCACATTCCCGCTAATACTGCATCGGTTTTTAAGTTGTAAATTTCCCGGCTAAGCGGATCGACGGCCCTGCTCGCTATCTGCCAGGCTAAATGCGGCCAGACGAACGCCCAGCCGACCAACACCAGCCACCACCAGCCCGGCGGCGGGTGTGAAACCAGCGTTGAAGCAATCGGTAAGAACATGCCAGCCAGGCCAACCGCACGGGGTAGTCTGACGCGACGGGCGAAGCGCAGCCCGGACCGCTGATGTTCGTTTTGAGGAGTTAAAGGAGGTTCCTCCCCGTGCGCCGCCGCTTTTTTGAAAAAGTTTTCATCATTCATTATTTTTGGGAACATTCAGAAACAATTTTCCCAAATTATAGAGACGGGGCTAAAGGCAGAAGTATGAAATTTCGGGTGAGCCATTTTAGTAGCTCACCCGTTAGCACTATCAGGTATCAGGCGGCTTTCTTGAGGCAGGCGCTCATAAACTTATTACGATCATCACCTTTCAGTGATTGTTGCGTTGCTTGATTATTACATTCGCGCATCTTTTGCTGCTGTGGCGTCAAACTTTTTTCACCAGGCGCAGACTTGCTGTTCTTCAGGCAATCACTCATGTAGGTCTTACGAGCATCCCCTTTCAACGCCTGTGCCGTCGCCTGCTGATTACAGGAGGTCATACGCTGTTGTTGTGGGGTTAAGGTTCTCTCGGCAGCGCCGACGGTGGTTAAAAAAACCAGACCGAAAAGCAAGGTAACCAGTAATGTAATTTTCATAGCACCATCCCTCTTCATGTTTTAACCATGAGCGTATGCGCCCGTGATCTGCCATTAAGTCTGGTTGCTAACAGCAAAAAAACCACCCGGCAGCGAAAATTCACTGCCGGGAGCGGTTTTATTTCAGCCCCAGAGCGGCTTTCATGGTGTAGAAGAGATCGGTCTGGTCGGTCAGTCCAACGACATTGGCGGCATGCGGGCCATACGCCGCAATACGCAACTGACTGCCGGTATGTTCTTGTGAATCCTCTTCGGAGTTCCCGTAACTCATCACCATCACTGCGCCATCTTTGGTATTTAGCGCCTGGGTGAGGCCCGGAGCTTTGGTATCCGGCGCAACAATCTGGCTGGCGTGGGCGTGATCAGCGGTGACTATGACCAGCGTGTTACCATCCTTTTTGGCGAATTCCAGCGCCCGTTGTACGGCTTCATCGAGATCGACCGTCTCGCCAATTTGCCCACAAGGATTCGCAGCATGATCCTGTTTATCGATTGACGCACCTTCAACTTGCAGGAAAAAGCCTTTCTCATTTTTACTCAACAATTCAATGGCTTTGTCGGTCATCTGTGCCAGGGTCGGTACACTGTCATTACGTTGCGGATTAGGCGTACAGGTGACTGCGGGCTTATCGATATTACCGTGGTACGTTGCTTTCGGTCCTAGCCAGCGCACTGGCATATTGCCGTCAGCAAACAGGCCAAGCAGGGGTTTTTGCTGATTCGCTTCCGTCACCGAATTCAGTGAGGCAGCATCGCTCACCAACTGATAACCACGCGCCTGTGCCTGTTCACGCAGCGTTTTTCCCTGCCATTCACCAGCGGTTGCCGTTTCAGCAAAGGTTTTTGCGCCGCCGCCAAGCGTAACGTCGGCACGAGCGTTAAGCAGCTGTTCGGTAATCGATCCTTTTCCGCCTTTTTCCAGAGCGTTACCCGGACATTTTTCACTGGTCGCGCCCGGACCGTAGCATTTGCGCGAGGTCACATGTGCCACCAGCGCGGCGGGCGTGGCATCCTGCAACTCTGCGGTAGAAACGTTACCGGTCGCCAGACCTGCGGCTTTTGCCATTTCCAGAATCGTTGGGTGATCTTTTTCGTGAATATCGACGCCCAGCGCACCGTTATAGGTTTTGACACCGGTTGACCAGGCGGTTGCTGATGCAGCCGAGTCGGTGACGTAGTCCGGTTTGCCGGTTTTTTTATTCAGCGCATAGTGAGTGTATTGCCCGGTAAGCGGTAAGGCATCGATACCTTTAAAAAAGCCGCCCGCACCTTCGGCATAATTACGTGCGGCAGTAATTTCCGAATCCCCCATCCCATCGCCAATCAGCAAAATAATATTTTTTGCAGGTTTATCGCTAAGAGAATCACGCAGAGCGGCGGTCTGATCCCCCGTTAAACGGCGAGCACCGCCGGGTGCAGTAATATCGCCCTGAGCAGCCCGGTTTTCCAGAACAGGCATTTCTGGTGTCCGGGCTTTTGTCACAGGGGTAAACAGTAACGGTAAGAGTGCCAGTGCAATAGTGCTTTGTTTCACTTTATTTTCTCCATGTACAAATACATTAAAAAATAAAAACAAAGCGACTATAAGTCTCGGCCGTGACAACTTTATGACAGCTGTTGAAAAGATTAACTTTTTACTGACGAGGATGCTTCAATAACTTCTTTACGTAATCGCGCAGCAGCTCCGTATCGTCGTCAGGAATGCTGGCATCGGGCTTTACCGCGTACAGCGCCCCCTCTACCTGATCAATCAACCGTTGTTGGTCATTTTGCGCCATATTGCGAAGCATTGCAGTGACGATAATCTCCAAAGCTTCTACCTGCGCACACAGTTCTTTCGACTCTTCTTCTTTTTGGGCAAGCTTAAATAACAACTCAGCAATGAGATTTTTCATGTCTGTATTTCCTTATCCAAAGTATGGAGAAGTTAACATTATGTTTCACAACTTCATAGTGTCTGGAAGTATTATTTTTATGACAAAGGAAATACTTTGCGCAAATATTTTTTGTTTGATTACCAGCGAAACGTTTCTCTTATTTAAATAATTACCCACACAAAATATAGGCTTTTAATTATCAACCTTTATTATAAATAAAAGTTATGAAATATATTCTCTTCGTTAACTTATAATTAAGAGAAAAAAACTCACCGTATGGCCATTTAAGCCAGGAATAAATTAGCTTCCCGTTCATCATTTTTGTGATCTTGCGCACATCTTTGAGATAACGCACTTTCTTCACCAGTACGTTGCACGCTTTGTCAGCAGAAGATTGCAACAATCTTTCAGAAGGCCGCGAATCCCCCGTTTTGTCGTGGTAATGTATGCACTTTGTGTTAGACGGGATAGGTTTTTAAGATGGAAAAACTGCGGGTAGGAATCGTTTTTGGTGGTAAATCAGCGGAACATGAAGTGTCTCTGCAATCGGCAAAAAACATTGTCGATGCCATTGATAAAAGTCGCTTCGACGTTGTGCTGCTGGGCATTGATAAACAAGGGCAATGGCACGTCAGCGATGCCAGCAATTATCTGCTAAATGCAGACGATCCTGCCCATATTGCGTTGCGCCCTTCGGCGACCAGCCTCGCCCAGGTGCCAGGTAAACATGAGCATCAGCTTATCGACGCGCAAAACGGTCAGCCGTTGCCGACGGTGGATGTCATTTTCCCGATTGTCCACGGTACGCTGGGCGAAGATGGTTCCTTGCAGGGAATGCTGCGGGTCGCCAATTTACCGTTTGTAGGTTCTGATGTTCTGGCTTCAGCAGCCTGTATGGATAAAGATGTCACCAAACGTCTGCTACGCGATGCCGGGCTGAACATTGCGCCATTTATTACCCTGACGCGCGCTAATCGTCACAACATCAGTTTTACCGAAGTGGAGTCTAAACTGGGGTTACCACTGTTTGTAAAACCGGCTAATCAGGGCTCTTCTGTTGGTGTCAGCAAAGTAACCAGTGAAGAACAGTACGCAATTGCCGTCGATCTGGCGTTCGAGTTCGATCATAAAGTGATCGTTGAGCAAGGGATCAAAGGTCGTGAGATCGAATGCGCAGTTCTGGGCAACGACAATCCGCAAGCCAGCACCTGTGGCGAGATCGTACTCACCAGCGATTTCTATGCCTACGACACCAAGTACATTGACGAAGATGGCGCGAAAGTGGTAGTTCCGGCAGCCATTGCGCCAGAAATCAACGATAAGATCCGGGCGATTGCCGTTCAGGCTTATCAGACGTTGGGATGCGCAGGCATGGCGCGTGTAGACGTGTTTTTAACCCCAGAGAACGAAGTGGTGATCAACGAGATCAACACACTGCCTGGCTTCACCAACATCAGTATGTATCCGAAGCTGTGGCAAGCCAGCGGTCTGGGTTACACCGATCTGATCACACGTTTGATTGAGCTGGCGCTGGAGCGTCACGCTGCGGATAACGCATTGAAAACCACAATGTAATATTTTAACGCCCGATAATATTCTTATTGGGCGTTTTCAGTTTCTTCATCGCGACGACGAATAATCAACCCCGCCAGCCAGAAACTAATCACCCACGTCACCAGACCGACGGCATAGGTCTGCCAACCTTTTGCTTCAAATCCCAGTAACCCCACCACGCCATTAAGAATGAATATAAGGCCAATGGCGAACGCATAGTAGTGCCAGTCACGGCGGATTTTTACAGGCAGATTCATGGCAGCTCCGTTAACGAAAAACAACATCCTTGCATATTCTGCAACAACCGTCTGTGGTGTAGACAACATTTTCGCAATTGTTAATAAATTTAACTTAAAGTTGCTATTTTGTGACTCGCAGCGAAGATTCACGCTTCGGGAATATTCCCAACATCAATTTACCATGATTCTGATATTGACAATCTAAATGACCTGTCAGACTTGCCATAAGCCGCTGGTATCACACCAGAAGAGAAGCAGATGACTTCCGGAGGTTTTTATGGCTGATTTCACCCTGTCAAAATCGCTGTTTAGCGGAAAATATCGCAATGCCTCTTCAACGCCTGGCAACATTGCCTATGCGTTGTTTGTGCTGTTTTGCTTTTGGGCTGGGGCGCAATTGCTGAACCTGTTAGTGCATGCGCCCGGCGTCTATGAGCGTTTAATGCAGGTCCAGGAAACAGGTCGCCCACGGGTGGAAATTGGTTTAGGTGTCGGCACCATTTTCGGGCTGATCCCGTTTTTAGTAGGCTGCCTCATTTTTGCAGTGGTGGCGCTATGGCTGCACTGGCGACATCGCCGCCAGTAAGATTTACGTTGCCAGATACGGCCTAAAACGCCTTATCTGGCATGACATTCCTGTTTGATCACTGTTTCATACAACGCGCCCGCCGTTCGTCTACGCGCTTCGCAAACCAGGCCGTAGTCAGGTTGCGGGTGATTTTCGGGCTTTCCAGTTGAATGCCAGGCAACATTTCGCGGGGGAGTGATTTACCCGTTTTCGCTTCGGCAAGTTGATAAACTTTCTTGTACAGCGCCGTCTCCTCAAAAGAGAAGCTGTCACCTTTCTCTAGCTGACGACGAATTTCGCTGTCGCTCATCCCCAGTTTTGCCGCCAGTTTGCGCGTTGCCAGTTCGGTTTTCCCGGGTTCTTTACTGTCGTAACGAATTAAATCACCGTCCAGTGCCAGCTTCACGCCGCTGGCCTTACTGACCGCGTTCTGAAACGCGGCATTACGGCTGGCGTACCAGCCAGCGTTAAAATCAGCAAAACGGTATATCGGTGCGCTATAACTGGCGGGATAATTCAGTAAATGGTAAGTACCAAACCACAACCCGCCGCGGCGACTAAAGACTTCCTGACGGACTGTACCGTCCATTTTCCACGGATACCCTTTGGTATGCTGTTCGGCAAAAGCAATGCTGACCTGCATCGGCCCACCGGTGCGCACCGGATTAAGCGAACCAAACAGCGTCTGCCCCATTGGCACCATGCTGATCAGATCGTCAAAAATCGCGCTCAATTGCTTTTCTGTACGCACCGAATCTAACCGTTCGCTATAACTTTTGCCGTTTGGCGATTTGATTTTTAGCGCGGTATGAACCAGAAAAGGAGGAATGTGCATCCGTTCAGCACGACGGTCAATCTCTTGCCAGGCGATTTTGCTTAAGCCCGGAACGGCCGGATCTGCCTGATAATTTGACTCCTGCTGCGCCACCGCCAGCACCGAGCAGACGTTTTCCAGCGTCGGTGCCAGCCCCTGACTTTCAAAGGTGGTGGCGAGATCTTTTGCCCAGGCATCACGGTCTTTCACGTTCGCAGGCATCTTCTGCCGCACGACGCTCGCCACATCTATCGCTTTTTCGCCCTTTTTCAACGGTTGCGGAGCCTGACTACTGCACCCCGCTAAAACCAGAACCGCCAACAATGACAGCGAAGATAGAGGATTGACGCGCGACATTACTTCTCCTTTTTAGCTCAAGGTATGGGTTACTTCCTGAATTTTGTCACCATCCAGCTCATGTTCAAAGCTGCGCAGACGTTTGTAGATAGACATCAACTCAACCAGTGTGGTCCATGAGTTAATCAGGTACTGGAAAGCACCGCGAACCTGACCAAAAACGTTGGTAATCTGCGTCATCAGGCCGAGCGTAATCGTACCGGCAACAATTGACGGAAACAGCAAGAACAAACCGAAAACGTTATCGACCTGCAAATAGAGAATGCGAGCGATGTTGAAATACATATAGTGAAAATAGAGGCGGAAATAGTTTTTCCGTACGGCGCTAAACAGCTCGCGTACCGTTGGCGGCGTCGCGCGCGTGGCATCGTCTTCACCATAAACCAGCTCTTTACGGTAGGCAGCCTCTACACGCTGGTTTTTAAACTCCAGCCCCGGCAGTTTGATCCCTACCACTGCCAGCAATCCGGTCCCCATCAGCGACCAGACGATAGCGGCAATCACCAGACCATACGGAATGTGCCCGATAATCGGCAGCTCCGGCACATGCGCGGAGAGCGTTACCAGCACCGGCAGGAAGGCGATCAACGTCATGATGGCGTTGATAAAACTGACGCCCATATTCTCCAGCGTTGAAGCAAAACGCATGGTGTCTTCCTGCACACGCTGTGCGGCGCCTTCGATATGACGCAGTTGTTGCCAGTTCGCCATGTAATATTCGTTCATCGCCGTACGCCAGCGGAACACGTAGTGACTGACAAAGAAGTTATTCAGCACACTGATCACTACCGCGATCAGCGCAATCCCCAGAAAGACGCCCACTTCGCGGTAAAATTGTTCGATAGTGACTTTATGCGGCGAACTTAGCGCGGTTTGAATCAGATCATAGAACGGTGCATACCAGGCGTTGACGGCAACCCCGACTTCCACCAAAAACCAGGTGACGAAGATGATCAGTGCAGTACCGAGTATTGACCAGTATTGCCAACGGTGCGGGCTGTAGATAAACCAGAACAATGCAAAAAGTCCTACGCAAACAATGTAGTAAGCGTAAAAAATCAGGAAATCCAACGACCAGAAACGCGCGGCGCTAATCGGGATCTGCCCGGAAGCTCCGGTGATACGCGCCACCCAGTCACCCCCACCGGCTTGCCAGAAGATAACGGCAATCAATGCCCAAACAAAGGCCGAGAGAAAAAACGTTCCCGGCTTTGGGAAAAAAGACTTAAACATATGCACTCCTGCTAACTTCTTATCGTTTTAACAACTGCTGTGTATTAACCGCATGACCGCTACAAAGCGTCAGCCAAATGAAACCGCCCATTGTGACCCATAGCAAGGCGCTTAGTTCGCCAGCCTGACCATAAGAATTGTTTCGACGGATTTCACAAACCAAAGATTGTTTACATAAGCGGATTAACACGCGCAGGATCACAAATGCAGGCATTGGTGAGCAGGAAAAAGATCGTGTTTACGCGCCGTTACGTTTTTAACACTATTATTGCACTAATTCGCCCTTTGCAATCCATCAATGAGTAGTATAAATACGCTCAGTTACCTTCATTCAATTTATGGACACCACCGTTGAAACGTAGTCTGCTTTTTTCTGCCGTGCTGTGTGCGGCGTCATTGACCTCCGTCCATGCGGCGCAGCCGATCACTGAACCGGAGTTTGCCTCTGATATTGTCGATCGTTATGCCGATCATATTTTTTACGGCAGCGGTGCCACGGGGATGGCGCTGGTTGTTATCGACGGTAACCAGCGCGTCTTTCGCAGTTATGGCGAAACGCGACCTGGTAATAACGTTCGCCCGCAGCTGGATTCGGTCGTGCGTATTGCTTCCCTCACCAAGCTAATGACCAGTGAGATGCTGGTGAAATTGCTCGACCAGGGGACCGTGAAGTTAAACGATCCGCTAAGTAAATATGCTCCGCCAGGCGCACGCGTGCCAACCTACAATGGGACGCCCATTACGCTGGTCAATCTGGCAACCCATACCAGCGCCCTGCCCCGTGAACAGCCCGGTGGCGCGGCACATCGTCCGGTGTTTGTCTGGCCAACGCGCGAGCAACGCTGGAAATACCTTTCTACGGCGAAGCTGAAAGCCGCGCCAGGCAGTCAGGCGGCGTACTCTAACCTTGCGTTCGACCTGCTGGCAGATGCACTGGCGAATGCGTCCGGCAAGCCTTATACCCAGTTGTTTGAAGAGCAGATTACCCGTCCGTTGGGGATGAAAGACACCACCTACACCCCATCGCCAGACCAGTGCCGCCGTTTAATGGTTGCAGAGCGCGGTGCCAGTCCATGCAATAACACGCTGGCGGCAATTGGCAGCGGCGGCGTCTATTCCACGCCTGGCGATATGATGCGCTGGATGCAGCAGTATTTGTCATCTGATTTTTATCAGCGCAGTAACCAGGCAGATCGCATGCAGACGTTGATTTATCAGCGCGCGCAGTTTACGAAAGTGATTGGCATGGATGTCCCCGGCAAAGCGGATGCGCTTGGTTTAGGCTGGGTATATATGGCCCCGAAAGAGGGTCGTCCGGGGATTATTCAGAAGACAGGCGGTGGTGGCGGTTTCATTACCTATATGGCGATGATCCCGCAGAAGAATATTGGCGCATTTGTGGTGGTCACTCGTTCGCCGTTGACGCGCTTTAAAAATATGAGCGATGGCATCAATGATCTGGTGACCGAGCTAAGCGGGAATAAACCGTTGGTTATCCCCGCATCCTGATTAATACTCTGAAGGCAAACGGTTGATAGCGACCAGTTTGCCTTTATTCATTTCGATATAGCCGCCTTTACGCAAAGCAGCGAGAACTTCTGCGACGACAGAACGCGATATGCGTGTACGTTGATGGATATAATTCATCACACCAATACGTGATCGCAATTCTTCATTCCAGTCAATCATTGATAATAATGTTGCGCGGATTTGTTCGTAGGAATTATGCCCAATGAGCTGCACGTCGCGTAATTCCAGAATTCTATTTTGCCAGGCTAACCAGTAAAAAGCGTCTCGCCAGAGTTGATTTTGTTCAATAAGCGTAATGGTTTGTTTGGCTGGTAGATGATATCCCGTACAATTTCCTTCTGATATTAATTTGTATGGTATATCGTTTTTCATTAAACCATCAGCCAGCCCCATAATATAAGGAGCCTGGGTAATACCGATAAGTACGTTTTCTTCTCTACGCAGAGAGATAACTCCCTCTAAAATAACGAAAGTATCTTCGTTATTGACATCACTGGAAAATATAACTTGCTTTTCATTATTAAACTCGAAGCGCGTACCGTATCTGGACAAACATTTATCGAGCTTACCAAATTCCTGAAGAGGTTTAACTACAGATAACATTTGCGCGTCCTTTGCAGTAATGCCCGTCAAATCCTTGACGGGCATTATTTAGATTAAATTACCAGTATTTCTTCGGAGTGAAGAATATTACCAGGTATATTTAACACCCACGTTCGCGGACCAGTCTTGATCTACGTCACCACCACCGAGGTAGTTAGCATCGGTATAGGCGCTGAAGTTCTTGGTGAAGCTGAACTGAGTACCCAGACCAACACGTACCGCAGACCCTTCAGTACCGTTATCGATGGAATCACCGTTCACATCGTTATCGTTGTTAGAGTCGTCGTAGACGTAAGCCAGTTTGAAGTACGGAGTCAGAGCCTGGTCTTCGCTGTAGGTGAAGGTATAACCTGCATCTACACCCAGTTCATAACGCATGCTGTCGTAAGACTGACCGTCAACTTTCATGTCGTTGCTCAGCTGGTAGTCATCACCAGACTGGAACAGACCAGAAATGCTGCCGTAAGGAGTCACGTAACCAGCATCACCCAGTTTGAAGTCGTAACCGGCTTTCAAACCGAAGCCCCATGCGTCAGAGTTGGTGCTACCGTCAACGTAAGTACCGTTGCTCATGGTTGCAGACAGGTCGTTGTTGAAGTGAGAGTAGCTCAAGCTACCATCAACAAAGACGTTGTTCGCGAAGTGAGCAGAAGAGTAGATGTAGGCAGTCTGGCTGTCTTGATCCACCTGACCAGAACGGTCATTCATGTCACCTTTAGCGAAGCCTGCAGCCGCACCGACGATCCACTTAGCGTTGTTACCGTCAATTTTGGTATCAACACCGACCATGATGCCGTTAACATCCTGATCATAGTTGATGGTGCCGTTGTCGCCGTTGAAGTTACCACCGAAGTAGCTTACCCATGCGCCGCCGTTATCAGCCAGGCCATGACGAGAGTTGGTCAAACGAGTACCAACGGTGTCTTGTTCCAGGTTCCAGATATTGGTGTTCGCAGACGGGATGCTCAGCGCCATGTTAGCGTAGTCAGTCAGCTCCATCTGTTGCAGAACAACGGTGTTACCGCGCTGTTCAGCCTGATAGGTGTATGCACCCAGGTCAGCTTTGTTAGCAGCAGAGAAGGTCGCGTTGGTTTTGGTATCATCGATATAGATGAGCTGCTTACCTGCGTAATCAGCAATCGCACCAGCGCCAGTGGAGTTGTCGATACGAACTTTGTAGTTACCGGTTGCAGCTACAACGTTGTCTGCAGAGCTGTTGTCAACTTCGTCGCCATTGTTAATGTCGTTGTTACCATTAACGGTCAAGTGACCATCAGAGTTCATCGCAATAACACCATAACCGTAGTTAGCTTTGCTGGTGTCGTTGGTACGATCGTTGACGAGGTCTGCATTCAGGATGTAATCATTACTATGAATGTCAAACACACCTGCGTAAACGTTGCCGTTGTTATCTTTAACGTTACCGCTGGTCAGTTCCAGAGTATCAGTTGCAAATACGCTGGAGATGTCATTCATATTGGTGTTTACATCCAGCACACCACCGTTAGTAACGGTAATAGTGTTGGCGTACAGCGGTGCTGATATCCAAGCTGAAGCAGTATCTTCACCGAAGTTAACGGTTGAGAAGGTATCAATGGTCAGGTGATCGGTGTTAACTTCACCGTTGACTTCCATTGAAGAACCACCGTTCAGGGTGATGGTGTCAGAAGTCAGGGAAGACTCTGCACTCACGTTAACCTGAGAACCGCTGTTGATAGCCAGGGTATCGATCAGAGAATCTTTCGTGGTTTCCCAATCAGAACCGTTGTTCAGGACAACATCGAATACGCCGCTCTGGAATGCATTAGCGTTATCAACACGGTTCCAGCCATCTTCAGAGTAAGAAGCATACGGGTTCAGGCTGTTTGGAGCAACGTCGTAGAAGGCTTCGTCAGCAACAACAACGTCATAATCAATATTCGCAGAACCAACCCATTTGGTGTTGTTCAGAGTCAGGTTCAGGTGATCGACGTTCTGATCGTCAGTAGCCCAACCGCCATGAGTGTAAGCAGTGGTGGAGTTGTCAATCAGGTGACCCGTCGCGTCAAAGTTAGCGTTCCAGGTGCTGTCAAATACAACGTCGCCAAGCAACTGAGAGTTGTTGAATGTAACGTTGTTGACCATACGATAATCAGAAGTTGCATCATCAATGAAGGCTAACGCAACATCATCAGCAGCAGATGCGCCATTGCCGTAGTCACTTGGTTCAACAGAGTTCCCAAAATGACCACGTTCTGACTGCTCATCTTCAGTTAATGAACCAGAAGTTACAGTAGAGTCATTAACAACGATGTTGTTATCCCACTGATGGCCTTCGGTATTGTAAGTCGCATTACCCAGGTCGTTTTGAACCAGAGTAATACCTGCAACATGGGAGTTGTTGCTGATGTTGATGTTACTTTCAACATCCAGAGTCACAGCGGTACCAAGACCAGCAGTTACCAAACGATCATAATCTGTCTTAGAGGTTTTACCGTCTGCATCCAGATAAGTATCGGTGAAGTAGAAGGCGTCAAAATCATCGTCAATAGTAGAATTAGCGATGTTCAGCGTGAAGATGTCGCCATCAACCCAGTCGTGGCCGGTATAGTCGCTACCGTTGGTCCAGATATAGTCACCGTAACCAACCTGATATGAGGTGACCATGCCATGAACATTTGAATTGGTAATGTTCAGGGTATTGCCAGTATCTGTACCGTAATCATGGTTCAGATAATAGGTAGAAATTACACCGTTTACAGTGTCGCCGCTGAAAGTGGTATCAAAGTAACCATCAGCTGCGTGGTCATATACATAACCACCATAAGTCAGATAATCGTGATCGGTTGTATCATCCCAACCAAAAACAGTGGCTGCGTCGTCATGATATCCGAAGGTATCATAAGTAGTAGCATTTGCCTGAGAGGCGATTGCCAAAGTGCAAGCCAATGCTAATTGTGATACTACAAGTTTCTTTTTCCAGGAGTGCATTTGTCATCCCTCCTCAGGGACGTAATAAGTTGATCCATCAATTATCAATGCATAGAAAACATATTATGTTTCGCGCTAACGATTATGCTGCGTTACAGACGAATGGTTCAATTATTCTTTCCCCTAAGTCCGAATTTGGACATATATAATTTATGGAGAAAAACACGCGTCAAATTCGTAAAAGCACAGCATTTCAACATGTTACTGATAATTTTGTTTTTGAAGCATACGCATAATAAATATCACAGACACAAACCAGACAAATATCCTATGAATATGCAACAAAGTTTTAATTATTCAATTTATAGCAGCGCAACCAAACTCCCCAAATAATAACCAAGAGCTATTAATAAAGATTAAAAATATTTTCAGTGAATATAAAATTATTGCTGTTTCTATTACAAAGATGTCCTGGGCTCTCTTTCATTCTCTTCTTGTCAACATCGCGACAACTTTCGTAAAACATCCCCACCCTGCTTCAGGTATACTATGCCCCTCGATTCCACAAACATCAGGCAGACCATGACAGACTTAATCCAACGCCCTCGTCGCCTGCGCAAATCTCCTGCGCTGCGCGCTATGTTTGAAGAGACAACACTTAGCCTTAACGACCTGGTGTTGCCGATCTTTGTTGAAGAAGAAATTGACGACTACAAAGCCGTTGAAGCCATGCCAGGCGTGATGCGCATTCCAGAGAAACATCTGGCACGCGAAATTGAACGCATCGCCAACGCCGGTATTCGTTCCGTGATGACTTTCGGCATCTCTCACCATACCGATGAAACCGGCAGCGATGCCTGGCGGGAAGATGGACTGGTGGCGCGTATGTCGCGCATCTGCAAGCAGACAGTGCCAGAAATGATTGTCATGTCAGACACCTGCTTCTGTGAATACACTTCTCACGGTCACTGCGGTGTGCTGTGCGAGCATGGCGTCGACAACGACGCGACTCTGGAAAATTTAGGCAAGCAAGCCGTGGTTGCAGCTGCTGCAGGTGCAGACTTCATCGCCCCTTCCGCCGCGATGGATGGCCAGGTACAGGCGATTCGCCAGGCGCTGGACGCTGCTGGCTTTAAAGATACGGCGATTATGTCGTATTCGACCAAGTTCGCCTCCTCCTTTTATGGTCCGTTCCGTGAAGCTGCCGGAAGCGCATTAAAAGGCGACCGCAAAAGCTATCAGATGAACCCAATGAACCGTCGTGAGGCGATTCGTGAGTCACTGCTGGATGAAGCCCAGGGCGCAGACTGCCTGATGGTTAAACCTGCTGGAGCGTACCTCGACATCGTGCGTGAGCTGCGTGAACGTACTGAATTGCCGATTGGCGCGTATCAGGTGAGCGGTGAGTACGCGATGATTAAGTTCGCCGCGCTGGCGGGTGCTATAGATGAAGAGAAAGTGGTGCTCGAAAGCTTAGGTTCGATTAAGCGTGCAGGTGCGGATCTGATTTTCAGCTACTTTGCGCTGGATTTGGCTGAGAAGAAGATACTGCGTTAGTTCTGTTTTCTCTCAGAAAGGGGGAAGTAACCTGTTGAAAGTACGGTGAACTCCCCCTCACCCTAACCCTCTCCCCAAAGGGGCGAGGGGACCGTCCACTCTCGTATTACCCCGCCCGATAAAACGGTTTATCCCCAAGAATCGTCGCCCGATGCATTATCCGTCGCTGTGGCAGGTAATCGGCATTGGCATAGTGCTGGGTCACGCGGTTATCCCAAATCGCAATATCATTTGGCTGCCAGCGCCAACGCACCTGAAACTCCGGTTTGGTGATATGGGCAAACAAAAAACCTAGCAAGGATTCGCTCTCTTTCTCGCTCACATCAACAATTCGCGTAGTAAAGCCTTCATTCACAAACAGCGCCTGTTTACCGCTCACCGGATGCGTTCGCACCACCGGATGTAGCAACGGCGGATTTTTCGCGACCGCCTCGCGCCAGCGTTGATGTTCCTCCTCGGTTTTGCGGTATTTGTATTCCGGGAACGATTTACGAAAATCATGCTCCGCACGCAGCCCGCTCAGCAGCTGGCGGAAGGGAACAGAGAGCGCCTCATAGGCCGCAATACCGCTGGTCCAGAGCGTATCGCCGCCGGTCGAAGGTAACTCTTTCGCTGCCAGAATCGCCCCTGCGGGTGGCGTTTCAATAAATGTCACATCGGTATGCCAGTTGTCGTTATCTGGCGGATTATCGTTATGGGTATCCAGCACGATGATCTCGTCAACCCCTTCGGCATGAGGGTAAACAGGGTGAATATGCAGTTCGCCAAAACGCTGGGCCAGCGCGCGTTGCTGCTGCGGCGTAATGGCTTGATCGCGCAGAAACACCACCTGATGGCGCAGTACCGCATGGTAAAGTTGTTCAAACTGATTATCGCTTAACGGGCGCGTCAGGTCGGCACCCGAAATTTGTGCTCCGATATACGGCCCCAGCGGGGTAATGCTCAGACGTTCACTCATTGTACTTCTCCATGCCAGGGCGTCAGTCGGCGCTGTAACGCGCGCAAACCCAGTTCTAAAAGAAAGGCGATAATCGCAATCACCGCGATCCCCGCCAGCACCACGTCAGTCGCGAGAAATTCACCCGCTGACTGAACCATAAATCCTAAACCGCGCGTCGCGGCAATCAGCTCCGCCGCCACCAGCGTAGACCAGCCCACCCCCAGACCAATGCGTAATCCGGTGAGGATTTCCGGCAGCGCGCCGGGCAAAATGACAAACCACAGCACCTGCGCACGGCTGGCACCCAGCGACTGGGCGGCACGAATGCGAACCTGCTGCGCGCTTTTCACCCCCGCCAGCGCCGACATCGCCACCGGTGCAAAAATCGCTAAATAGATCAGTAAGATCTTCGAGGTTTCACCAATACCAAACCAGATCACCATCAGCGGCAAATAAGCCAGCGGCGGCACCGGACGATAAAGCTCGATTATCGGATCCAGAATGCCGCGCACCGTCGGGCTTAGCCCCATGGCGATCCCGACCGGAATACCGATCAACACCGCCGCGAGTAGCGCCAGCACAATGCGCGTCAGGCTGGCTGCCAGATGCTGCCACAGCGTGGCGTCCATAAATCCCTGCGGTCCGGCAATGGTGAGCAGTTTTGCCAGTACTTGTTGCGGCGGCGGCAAAAACAGCGGGCTAATCAGTTGCAGCGCCGCCACCGTCCACCATACAGTGAGTAAAACCGCTAACGTGCCAATGCTTAAGGTCACCTGACGCGAGAGCGGCCAGCGCCATTTAAGCCGATGCGAATGCAGTTTTTCATTAATGAGCACACTCATGAGAACGCCTCCCGCTGCTCAAATACGCGGCTTAAAACATATTCGCGCATGGCGATGAATTGTGGATCGGACTTGATGCTGCGGCTCGACTCTCCCGCAACAAAGCGGCGAGCAAAGTTGAGCTGCAGCCGCTCCAGCACACGGCCAGGACCGGATGAAAGCAGAACCAGTTCAGTCGCCATAAACACCGCTTCTTCTATATCGTGGGTAATCAACAGCACCTGCTTGCCCGTCTCCTGCCAGAGTTTCAGCAGCAGGGTTTGCATCTGGTCGCGGGTGAAGGCGTCCAGCGCACCAAACGGTTCGTCGAGTAATAACAGCTGGGGATTCGCCGCCAGCGCGCGGGCAATCCCCACCCGCTGACGTTGACCACCGGAAAGCTGCCAGATGTAGCGTTTTTCTGCGCCTTCCAGCCCCACTTTTTTCAGCATCTGGTGCGCGATTTCCAGTCGCTGCATTTTCTCTATACCTGCCAATTGCAGGCCGAACGCCACGTTGTCCTGTACATTGCGCCACGGTAGTAGCCCTTCATTCTGAAAAACTACGCCACGCTCTGCTCCCGGTCCCTCAATACGCTTACCCGCCAGTTGAATGCTGCCATGCTGATAAGGCACAAAACCGGCAATCAGATTCAGCAGGGTGGTTTTACCGCAGCCGGACGGCCCCAGCACCACCAGTAGCTCGCCGCTTTCCAGCGTCAGGTTGATATCTTCCAGTGCCGGTTTGCCGCCATAATCGGCGTAAAGATGAGAGATTTGCAGCATCTGCGCCTCCTTTTATTGCACGAAGCGCGAGGTAACGTACTGGCTGTAATCATTCGCTACAGCCGGGACCTTGCCCTGCTCTTTCAAAAACTGCGCGGTGTCGATGATCGCTTTGTTCACCGGTCCGGTCAGTTCTGCCGTTTGTTGCTGCGGCGTCAGATAGGTATTCCCCTTCACCAGCCCCGGAACGTCACCTTCAGGCACGCCGCTTAAACGCGCCAGTTTGCTGATGTTTTCCGGCTGTTTCAGCCACGCGTCTGGGTTAGCAATGTACGGTTGCTGAGCATCGATGGCGCTTTTAGCGAACGCTTTCACGACCTCAGGATGTTTCTCGGCAAAATCTTTGCGCACCACCCAGACGTCCAGCGTTGGCGCGCCCCACTGCCCGACCTGTTCAGAATCGGTCAACACCTTGCCGTCTTTTTCCAGGGCGTTAACCGCCGGTGCCCAGACATAAGCACCATCAATATCTCCCCGCTGCCAGGCAGCGATAATCGCGGGCGGCTGCAGGTTCACAATCTCCACTTGCCCGGGTTTAATGCCCCAGTGTTTCAGCGCCGCCAGCAGGCTGTAGTGGGTGGTGGAGATAAACGGCACGGCGATGCGTTTGCCAATCAGATCTTCCGGTTTGCTGATAGTTTTCTTTACCACCAGCGCTTCGGAGTTACCCAGTTTTGACGCCAGCAAGAAGACTTCAATCGGCACCTGTTGGCTGGCTGCAACCGCTAATGGGCTGGAACCGAGGTTGCCGATTTGCACGTCGCCAGAAGCCAGCGCCCGCACGATGCTGGCTCCGCTGTCAAACTTACGCCAGTCCACGGTTGCTCCGCTTTCTTTAGCAAAGGTGTTGTCGGCCTGAGCCACTTTCGCCGGTTCGGCTGAGGTTTGATACGCCACGGTGACGTTCACTGCCTGCGTCTGAAAAGCGATGAATGCCAGTGCGGCAAGAAGAGTGTTACGCGATGAAATTGCCATGATTGTCTGCTCCCCTGTCTTGTTATGGGAGCAGTATTTCGTTGCGGGTCAGTTTGATAAAGGAATTAAAAGGTCTTGTTAAGAACAAAGCGTTTTTAGAAAAAAATCGGCAATGGTTAGCGAGTTTGCGCATTTTGCGGTTTTGGCGAACGTATCCCGCCGGTTCACAAGCCAGATAAGATGTGCGCGCTCCGGCAAATTATTGCCATTTTGTTACATCCATTCCATATCTGTCGCTGGTTGATTGCCAGCGCCGCGCCGTGATGCATGATAGGAGATTTAGATAATAAGAGAAGAAAAGTATGATTCGGGTAGTGCTGGTGGATGACCATGTGGTGGTGCGCTCTGGCTTCGCACAATTACTCTCTCTGGAAGACGATCTGGAGGTCATTGGTCAGTACAGTAGTGCCGCGCAGGCATGGTCGGCATTAATCCGTGATGACGTCAATGTTGCCGTCATTGATATTGCCATGCCGGACGAAAACGGCCTCAGTTTGCTTAAGCGCCTGCGTGCACAAAAACCGCAATTTCGCGCCATTATTCTTAGCATTTATGACGCGCCAACCTTTGTGCAAAGCGCGCTGGATGCCGGTGCCAGCGGGTATTTAACCAAACGCTGTGGGCCGGAAGAGTTAGTACAGGCGGTGCGCTCGGTCGGGCTGGGCGGGCATTATCTCTGTGCCGATGCGATTCGGGCTTTACGCGGCGGCGGGCAACCCGCCCAGGCGCTGGAAATTCTCACCCCACGAGAACGTGAAGTGTTTGATTTACTGGTCAAAGGAGACAGCGTTAAAGAGATCGCCTTTAAACTCGAACTCAGTCATAAAACGGTACATGTGCATCGCGCCAATGTGCTGGGAAAACTGAACTGCCATAGCACCATTGAACTGGTACATTTTGCGCTCGACCACCATCTGCTGGCGGGGCATTAATGTCGCGCAATCTTCGTCATTGGGTGATTTCGCTGTTTATTGTGCTGGCCTGGGGAACCGGCTGGCTGATGCTGTGGACGCTCAGCTTTTATCTGACCAATAACGGTCAACAGGCGGTGTTGTTTCTCCCGCAGGGAGTTTATCTCGCCCTTGTTATTTTGCTCTCTCGCCGCTACTGGCCTGCGTTGGTGCTCCCCCCTTTGCTGATGATGTTCTGGCTCCATAGTGAACAGCTATTGAACGGTTATCTCATGCTGGCAACGCCGGTTATTAGCCTGTTTCCTGTCCTCCTTGCGCAAAACTTCTGGCACCGTTTTCCACTTTACTGGCAGCGTCTGACGTTGCTGTTAGCCACTGTCACGGCAGCTTCATTGTTGAATACCGCCCTGCTCTCCCCTTTTATGTCAGGCCCAATAATGCTGCCGGGTTTGACCTCATTTACCGGCGGCGTATTACTGACGCCGTTTGTCTATCTTATCTTTGAGTTTCTGCGCCAGCAGCATCGCTACCAGCTCCTGGGACTCGATACGCATAATCCCCCCTTGCGTACCTCTTTAATCATCTGGTGTAGCCTGTTTTTTATTATTGGTATCGGCACTCAGATGGTGCTGTCACCTGAAATTGAACGTCTGCTGTTGATCGTGGTCTTTTTGCCCAATGTGGTGATGGCGTGGAAATTTGGCTGGCAAGGTGGCGTACTCTCCGGGCTTTTGGGCAGCATGATGATCACCATCGCCCGCCAGATTGGCGTGGGCTTTAGTAACCTGGTGGAGCTGGAGATTTTCCTCGCGACCCAGGCCTTGCTGGGAATTGGCCTGGGCATTGCCATCAGTCGCCAGCAACATCTGGCGCTAAACCTGCACCATTACCGACAACGGCTGGAGGCCGAGCTGGCAGCGCGGCGGGCATTGGCGGAAAAGCTGATCCACACCGAGGAGGACACGCGAAAAAACCTGGCGCGAGAGCTGCACGACGAAATCGGTCAGAACATCACCGCCATTCAGATCCAGTCGCAACTGGTGAAGCGGGCGCGTGATCCGGCGCAAATTCAATCCGCAGCCAGCCAAATCAATGAGCTCGCCCGCCGCATTCATCTCTCCACCCGCCAATTGCTGCGCCAGTTGCGGCCTCCCGCGCTTGATGAACTGACATTTCGCGAAGCGTTGTTGCATCTGATTAATGAATTTGCCTTTAGTGAACGCGGCATTCATTGCCAGTTTGCCTATCAACTGAACTCCACACCAGAAAACGAAACGGTGCGCTTTACCTTGTATCGGTTATTACAGGAGTTGCTCAATAACGTCTGTAAACACGCCGAAGCCAGCGAAGTGACGATTATCCTGCGCCAGCAGGGAGAGGTATTGCATCTGGAAGTCAGCGACAACGGTGTGGGGATCGCCAGCGGGAAAATGGCCGGATTTGGCATTCAGGGGATGCGTGAGCGCGTCAGCGCCCTGGGCGGCGACTTAACGCTCGAAAAACAGCACGGCACGCGGGTAATTGTTAACTTGCCCACATTTTTGCAACAAATCGCCGGATAACCAGGAAAAAGTCTTAGGTATCCCGGATTTTCTCTCATCCCCTTTCACTTTCATTTTCATATAGTCAGCAACATGGAGACAACCATGCACGCGCGTTCAGCGAGAGAAATTAATCAATGCTACCGGACATTACGTCCGCGATTGCTGATGTGCATGATTATTGGCTACGCCGCATTTTATCTGACGCGAAAAAGCGTGAATTACGTCCTTCCGGCGCTACAAACCGACCTCGGACTGGATAAAGGCGACATTGGCCTGCTGGGTTCGCTGTTTTATCTCAGCTACGGATTGTCGAAATTTACCGCCGGACTGTGGCATGACAGCCACGGACAACGCGGTTTTATGGGCGTCGGCTTGTTCGCCACCGGGTTATTGAACGTGGTGTTTGCCTTTGGCGAATCACTTACGCTTCTGCTTGTGGTCTGGACACTGAACGGTTTTTTTCAGGGCTGGGGATGGCCACCGTGTGCCCGCTTGCTGACCCACTGGTACTCACGCAATGAGCGCGGTTTCTGGTGGGGCTGCTGGAATATGTCGATCAACATTGGCGGAGCGATTATTCCGCTGATTAGCGCCTTTGCCGCCCACTGGTGGGGCTGGCAGGCCGCGATGCTGACACCGGGGATAATCAGCATGGCATTAGGGATCTGGTTAACGCTACAACTCAAAGGCACGCCCCAGGAAGAGGGATTACCGACAGTTGGTCACTGGCGTCACGATCCGCTGGAGTTACGTCAGGAACAACAAAGTCCGCCGATGGGGCTGTGGCAAATGTTGCGCACCACCATGCTGCAAAATCCGCTGATCTGGCTACTGGGCGTCTCTTATGTACTGGTTTATGTGATCCGGATTGCGCTTAACGACTGGGGCAATATCTGGCTGACGGAAAGCCACGGTGTCAACCTGCTCAGCGCCAACGCCACGGTAATGCTGTTTGAAGTGGGCGGCTTACTCGGCGCGTTATTTGCCGGATGGGGATCGGATTTGCTGTTTAGCGGGCAACGAGCGCCAATGATTTTGCTGTTCACGTTGGGGTTGATGGTGTCAGTCGCCGCACTGTGGCTGGCACCGGTTCATCACTACGCTCTGCTGGCAGTGTGCTTTTTTACCGTGGGCTTTTTCGTCTTTGGCCCACAAATGCTGATTGGACTTGCGGCGGTGGAGTGTGGGCACAAAGCTGCGGCGGGTTCAATCACCGGATTTCTCGGCCTGTTCGCTTACCTTGGCGCAGCGCTGGCAGGCTGGCCGCTGTCGCTGGTCATCGAACGCTACGGCTGGCCGGGAATGTTCAGTTTACTCTCGGTCGCCGCAGTACTTATGGGTTTACTGCTGATGCCGTTACTGATGGCGGGCATCACCACCACTCACGCTCGAAGGATAAAACAATGAAAATGACCTTTACCTCTACTCTGATTGCTTCTGCCGTTGCGCTGGCGACTTTAACGGGTGCCGCGCAGGCAAAAGGCCGGCTGGTGGTCTATTGCAGCGCCACCAATGAAATGTGTGAGGCCGAAACCAAAGCGTTTGGCGAGAAATATGATGTAAAAACCTCGTTTATCCGCAACGGTTCCGGAAGCACCCTGGCAAAAGTCGATGCTGAAAAGAAAAACCCCCAGGCTGACGTCTGGTACGGCGGCACTTTAGACCCGCAATCGCAGGCTGGCGAGATGGGCCTGCTACAGGCGTATAAATCCCCTAACCTTGAGCAGATCATGGAGAAATTCCGCGATCCGGCAAAAGTGAAAGGGAATCTGTCCTCTGCCGTTTATGTGGGGATCCTCGGTTTTGGCGTAAACACCGATCGTCTGAAAGAGAAAAACCTGCCGGTGCCGAAGTGCTGGAAAGATCTCACCAAACCGGAATATAAAGGCGAAATTCAAATTGCCGATCCGCAAAGTTCCGGTACTGCCTACACCGCCCTGGCTACTTTTGCGCAGCTGTGGGGGGAAGATCAGGCCTTTGATTATCTAAAACAACTGAACGCCAACGTCTCTCAGTACACCAAATCAGGCATAGCCCCGGCACGTAACGCCGCCCGTGGCGAAACGGCGATTGGTATTGGCTTCCTGCATGACTACTCGCTGGAAAAAGAACAGGGCGCGCCGCTGGAGTTGATTTCCCCGTGTGAAGGTACAGGCTACGAAATTGGCGGCGTCAGCATTCTGAAAGGCGCGCGCAACCTCGACAACGCCAAACTGTTTGTGGACTGGGTATTATCAAAAGAAGCGCAGGAACTGGCGTGGAAGAAAGGGAAGTCTTATCAGATCCTGACCAATACCACCGCCGAAACGTCACCAAACTCACTGAAGCTCGACGACCTGAAATTAATCAACTACGACATGGACAAATACGGTTCCACGGATGTTCGTAAGGCATTGATTAATAAATGGGTTAGCGAAGTAAAAATGGGTAAATAAACCCGCATTAGGCGCATTTGCCGGGTGCAGCGCAGACGCCTGCCCCGGCCAACCATACCGGAACTGCTATGTCACAGACACTTGCACTCCATCCCGTGAAAAAGCGGGATGCGATTTTCCTTTGGGTTTTGCTGGGCTGGCTGGCATTTATACTGTTGCCGAGCTGGAGCCTCGATTATGGCCTGCTGGAGTCCACGAGTGATGAGATCCTCGAGGCTTATGGCTGGTCGCATTTTAATATCAGCTGGCTGTGGTATTTACTCCCGAGCCTGTTGCTGGTCCGCCCGTTTAGTGAGGCCACGCGCGAACAACGTAGCCGTCATTATTTCGATGCCGGCTGGGCATTGCTCTGTATGGCGTTTATCGTCATCAGCGCCACCGTGGTTGGACGCGGTTTAGGCTACGCCGCCATCGTGCTGTTTGTCGAACTAGGCGCGATTATGACGCTGGCCTTAACCCGCCTCGAATGGCTGGGTGGCGACCGCTTCGTGATCGGCTCACTGATTGCGATTGTGGCGCTGATTGGCATTTTTATCGTCTGGCCGAGCATCGCCATTTTTATCCCGATGTTCACCAACGACGCGGGAGAGTTCGCCCCGCTGGCGTTTATGACCGTGCTCTCGCAGGCACATATTGTTCAGGTGATCGTCAACTCTATCGTCTTGTCGATAGCGGTGGGGATAGGCTGTACTTTCTTCGGCCTGGTGCTGGCGATTTATACCACGCGCATCGCTAAACGCAGCGCCATTATTGGTCGCATCTTTTCCATTTTGCCCATCGTTACGCCACCGTTTGTGGTCGGCTTAGGCGTGACGCTCATGATGGGGCGTTCCGGCTATGTTACGGAATTTATGGTGGAGTGGTTTGGGCTGACCAACACCAACTGGCTGTACGGTTTTACCGGGATCTGGCTGGCACAGGTTCTGGCATTCACGCCAATGGCATTTATGATCCTCGACGGGGCCATTAAAACCATTCATCCCTCGCTGGAAGAGGCCTCCTACACCCTGCGCGCCAGCCGCTGGCAAACCTTTAACGGCGTGTTTGTGCCGTTGTTGAAGCCCGCGCTCGCCAATGCCTTTTTAATCGTCGTGGTACAGTCACTGGCTGATTTCAGTAACCCGCTGGTACTTGGCGGTAACTTCGACGTACTGGCGACGCAAATTTACTTCTATATTACCGGCTCGCAGCTGGATTATCAGGCCGCCAGCACCCTTGGCGCTTTCCTGCTGCTGTTCTCGCTGCTGGTGTTCTGCATCCAGTATATGTGGATTGGTAAACGCTCTTACGTCACGGTTTCCGGCAAATCCTACCGTGGCGACGTCCAGCCGCTACCGGTCACCCTGGTGTGGAGCGTGGTCGCCATACTTGCGATATGGATTGCCTTTAACGCCCTGCTCTACGGCAGCATTTTCTACGGCAGCTTCACGGTGAACTGGGGCGTGGACTACACCCTGACGCTGGATAACTTTATCAAGCTATTTGGTCAGGGAATGAGCGACGGCGCGTGGCCTTCACTGCTGGATACCCTGCTCTACGCCGGGATTGCCGCTCCCATTACCGCTATCTTTGGCCTGCTCATCGCCTGGGTGGTGGTGCGTCAACAATTCAAAGGCAAAAAGACCATCGAGTTCACCACCATGCTGTGCTTTGCCGTACCGGGTACGGTGGCGGGCGTCTCGTATATTCTCGCCTTTAACAGCGCTCCGGTTTATCTCACCGGAACGGCGGCAATTGTGATTATCTCGATGGTGATGCGTAACGTTCCGGTGGGTATTCGCGCCGGGATTGCGGGTCTGGGGCAGATCGACAAATCGCTGGATGAAGCCTCACTCAGCCTGCGCGCGGGTTCCTTGCGAACCATAACCCACATTTTACTGCCGCTGCTGCGTCCGGCCATTCTCTCGGCCCTGATCTACAGCTTTGTGCGGGCCATCACGACGGTCAGCGCCATCGTCTTTCTCGTCACGCCGGACACCCGCGTGGCAACCGCCTACATTCTTAACCGCGTTGAAGACGGCGAATATGGCGTAGCCATCGCCTATGGTTCGATTCTGATCGTGGTGATGCTGGCGATTATTTTCCTCTTTGACTGGCTGATCGGAGAAGCTCGTATCTCCCGTTCTAAAGCCAAAAACCAGGCGTAATGGAGCGCACTATGAGTCAGAAAAATTTTGTTGAACTGCGCAACGTCACTAAACGATTCGGCAGTAATACGGTTATCGACAATATCAATCTCACCATTCCACAAGGGCAAATGGTGACGCTGCTCGGTCCTTCCGGCTGTGGCAAAACCACCATTTTGCGTCTGGTTGCCGGGCTGGAAAAACCGAGCGAAGGGCAAATTTTTATTGATGGCGAAGATGTCACGCATCGTTCCATTCAACAGCGCGATATCTGCATGGTGTTTCAGTCATACGCTCTGTTCCCGCATATGTCGCTGGGTGAAAACGTTGGCTACGGGCTGAAGATGCTTGGCGTGTCGCGTAGCGAAGTGAAACAGCGGGTGAAGGAGGCGCTGGCAATGGTGGATCTGGAAGGCTTCGAGGACCGCTATGTCGATCAGATTTCCGGTGGTCAGCAACAGCGTGTGGCATTGGCCCGCGCGTTGATCCTCAAGCCAAAGGTGCTGCTGTTTGATGAGCCGTTAAGTAACCTCGATGCCAACCTGCGCCGCAGTATGCGCGATAAGATCCGCGAGCTGCAAAAGCAGTTTAATATCACGTCGCTCTACGTCACTCACGATCAAAGTGAAGCTTTCGCGGTGTCCGACACTGTGCTGGTGATGAATAAAGGTCACATCATGCAGATTGGCTCACCGCAGGATCTCTATCGTCAGCCAGCCTCCCGATTTATGGCAAGTTTTATGGGCGACGCCAACCTGTTCCCGGCGAACTTTAGCGAAGAGTATGTCGATATCTACGGTTATCGCCTGCCGCGCGCGGCGCATTTCCCGGCGCAAGGTAGCGGCACCGTCGGCGTTCGCCCGGAAGCCATCACCTTAAGCAATCACGGCGAAGAGAGTCAGCGTTGTGTTATTCGCCATGTCGCCTACATGGGGCCGCAGTACGAAGTGACCGTAGAGTGGCATGGACAGGAGATTTTATTACAAGTAAACGCCACCCGTTTACAGCCCGATATTGGTGAGCACTATTACCTCGAAATCCATCCTTACGGGATGTTTGTTTTAGCGGATGCGGCATAAAAATAGCACATAAACGGTCCCCATCTGTCTTGAGGGACCGTTCACCTGGTTAGGCTTCGGACAACAATTATTCTCCAGTGTTATATACTATAGGGGGGTATGTATTGACATATAGCATACCCCCCTATAGTATATTGCGTGCAGATGATGAGGTGCGAAATGCCCAGTACTCCGGAAGAGAAGAAAAAGGTCCTTACTCGAGTTCGTCGTATTCGGGGGCAGATTGATGCTCTGGAACGGTCGCTGGAGGGTGATGCCGAATGCCGTGCCATACTCCAACAGATCGCTGCCGTTCGGGGCGCGGCTAATGGGCTGATGGCAGAAGTGCTTGAAAGCCATATCCGGGAAACGTTTGACCGAAATGACTGCTACAGCCGCGAAGTCAGCCAATCCGTTGACGACACTATTGAACTGGTTCGTGCCTATCTTAAATAGCTGAATCTATTACCATATTGAGGAAGAGCGAGAGATGAAATCACGTGCTGCCGTTGCATTTGCTCCCGGTAAACCGCTGGAAATCGTTGAAATTGACGTTGCACCACCGAAAAAAGGTGAAGTGCTGATTAAAGTCACCCATACCGGCGTTTGCCATACCGACGCATTTACCCTCTCCGGCGATGACCCGGAAGGTGTATTCCCGGTGGTTCTCGGTCACGAAGGGGCTGGCGTTGTGGTTGAAGTCGGTGAAGGCGTAACCAGCGTCAAACCAGGCGACCATGTGATCCCGCTTTACACCGCAGAGTGCGGCGAGTGTGAGTTCTGTCGTTCTGGCAAAACTAACCTCTGTGTTGCGGTTCGCGAAACCCAGGGTAAAGGCCTGATGCCAGACGGCACCACCCGTTTTTCTTACAACGGGCAGCCGCTTTATCACTACATGGGGTGCTCTACATTCAGTGAATACACCGTGGTCGCGGAAGTGTCTCTGGCCAAAATTAATCCAGAAGCAAACCATGAACACGTCTGCCTGCTGGGCTGTGGCGTGACCACCGGTATTGGCGCGGTACACAACACAGCTAAAGTCCAGCCAGGTGATTCTGTTGCCGTATTTGGTCTTGGCGCGATTGGTCTGGCAGTGGTTCAGGGCGCGCGTCAGGCGAAAGCGGGACGGATTATCGCTATCGATACCAACCCGAAGAAATTCGATCTGGCGCGTCGCTTCGGTGCCACCGACTGCATTAACCCGAATGACTACGACAAACCGATTAAAGATGTCCTGCTGGATATCAACAAATGGGGTATCGACCATACCTTTGAATGCATCGGTAATGTCAACGTGATGCGTGCGGCGCTGGAAAGTGCGCACCGCGGCTGGGGTCAGTCGGTGATCATCGGGGTCGCGGGTTCCGGTCAGGAAATCTCCACCCGTCCATTCCAGTTGGTCACTGGTCGCGTATGGAAAGGTTCCGCGTTTGGCGGCGTGAAAGGTCGTTCCCAGTTACCGGGTATGGTTGAAGATGCGATGAAAGGTGATATCGATCTGGAACCGTTTGTCACGCATACCATGAGCCTGGATGAAATTAATGACGCCTTCGACCTGATGCATGAAGGCAAATCCATTCGAACCGTAATTCGTTACTGATTTCCCGCTGGTTTACCCCGTCCACTTCATACGGGGTTCTTAATACTCTCCCCGGGCAGCCGTCCGGGGGATTAACCGTGAGATAATGACTGATGGAACTCATTGAAAAACATGCCAGCTTTGGCGGCTGGCAAAATGTGTATCGGCATTATTCCGCATCACTGAAATGTGAAATGAATGTCGGCGTCTATCTCCCACCAAAAGCTGCAGGTGAAAAATTACCGGTGCTGTACTGGCTTTCGGGCCTGACCTGCAATGAGCAGAATTTCATTACTAAATCGGGGATGCAGCGTTACGCGGCTGAGCACAACATTATTATTGTTGCGCCGGACACCAGTCCGCGAGGCAGTCATGTCGCAGATGCCGACCGTTACGATCTCGGGCAAGGTGCCGGATTTTACCTGAACGCGACGCAAGCGCCGTGGAATGAACATTACAAAATGTATGACTATATCCGCAACGAGCTGCCGGATTTAGTGATGCAACATTTTCCGGCAACGACCAGAAAGTCTATCTCAGGTCATTCTATGGGCGGGCTGGGCGCGCTGGTGTTGGCGTTACGTAACCCAGATGAATATGTCAGCGTCTCGGCGTTTTCGCCCATTGTCTCCCCATCGCAAGTACCGTGGGGACAGCAAGCCTTTGCCGCATATCTTGGTGAAAATAAAGATGCCTGGTTGGATTACGATCCGGTGAGTCTTATTTCACAAGGTCAACGCGTTGCGGAAATCATGGTTGATCAGGGGTTGAGTGATGATTTTTACGCGGAACAGCTGCGGACTCAAAATCTTGAAAAGATCTGTCAGGAGATGAATATCAAGGCGTTAATCCGTTATCACGAAGGTTATGATCACAGCTATTATTTTGTCTCCAGTTTTATTGGCGAGCATATTGCCTACCACGCCAATAAACTGAATATGCGTTAATAATAGTGCACGACTGCCGGATGCGGCGTGAACGCCTTATCCGCCTACATTTCGCCCGCAGGCCGTAGGCATGATAAGACGCGCATAGCGTCGCATCAGGCATCTGCGCACGACTGCCGGATGCGGCGTGAACACCTTATCCGGCCAACATTTCGCCCGTAAACCGTAGGCCTGATAAGACGCGCAAGCGTCGCATCAGGCATCTGCGCTCAACTGCCGGATGCGGCGTAAACGCCTTATCCGGCCTACATTTCGCCCGTCAACCGTAGGCCTGATAAGACACGCATAGCGTCGCATCAGGCATCTGCGCACGACTTATCTATGTTTACCACATCAAATCATCAGGCACTTTGAAGTCGGCATACGGATCGTCTTCATCCTGCTCTTCGGCACTGAGCGCGCTGTGCAACACAATACTGCTGGCATCACGCTGAGCAATTTTATCGGCAACGCTGGCGGGAATAATTGCGTATTCACCTTCGCTATTGTTATCGACCAACAAGCGGGCAATCGCCAGACGACCATTAATCAACTGCGCCTGTGTGAGCTTATCGACAAAAATCTTCTTAATCAGATTGCCGTCAGTGAAGTTAAAACCAATATCGCCATTGGCAATGGTGATCCGGTTCATTTCAATAAGCTGCTTCACCTGAGCTTTATATTCTTTCGCCAACGCCGCTTGTTTTTGCTGTTCGCTAAGCTGTTTATCACGCTCAAGCTGTGCCTTTTTATTTTCTTCTACCGCAGCCCGAGCTTCACGCGCCTGAACTCGCGATTTTTTCGCCGTTCTCTCGACCTTCGCCGCTTTTTTGCTGGTGACTAATCCTGCTTTGAGCAACTGCTCTTGTAAGGTAAGTTTTGCCATCTTTGTTTCCAAACCCGCTGAATAATTTTTAGCGAGTATACCTGTAAACGCCGTGGGTGTATTGGGGGCAAGTCCCTTTCGCCCCTGCTTAATAAGGCGCGTCAGGCATCGGCACACGGCTGCATTCTTGATCTCCGACTCATCAAAATAAACACCGCCACCCCTGCAACAAGAATACCCGGTGCAGAAGCGGCCATTACGCCGACCGTGCCAGTGCCTAATGCCAGCATTTTCCCGGCCAGTAACGGACCGCTCATAGCCCCCAGACGCCCTACCGCCACGGCTGTTCCCACACCTGTTGCGCGGATCTGCGAACTGTAAAACAACGGTGCCAGGGCATACAAAACGCTTTGCCCACCTGTCGCAAACAACCCCGCGACAAATCCCGCCAGCAACATACCGTTAAATGACGACACCGTTCCAAGCGCCAGTAGCGAAGCTAACATGCCGCTATAAATCAGTAGCGACATGGTTACTGGACGCAGCTTATCCATCAATGCGCCCAACATTAACGTCCCGCTCGCCGCACCCATTTGCAGTGCAAACATCACCCCTGCCGCCTGCGATGGCTGGAATCCTTGCTCTACCAAAAGCAGCGGTAGCCAGTTGATCAACATGTAAACCACCAGCAGAGTGAAGAAATAACACAGCCACAGCAGCAGCGTCGCGGTTGCCGTTTCTGGCGCAAATAACGCACGCAGTGGTGGCGCAGCCTGTTTTTCGCCAGCGAAAACCGCCGACTCCGGCAGCCAGCGCATTAATAGCGGCACCAGAATCAACGGCACCACACCACCTACCCAAAACACCGTTTGCCATGCTAAGTTTGCCCCCGCGAAACCCAGTGTCGCCGCCAGCGCCGCGCCAATGGGAACACCGCAATACATCAGGCTCACTGCCGTCCCACGAAAACGTGGACCCGCGGCTTCAGACGTCAGGGCGATAAGATTCGGCAACGCCGCCCCCAGCCCGACACCGGTCATCAGCCGCGCAAAGACCAGTGAGGGGAAATCCCAGGCAATCGCCGTTGCCAGCGAGAACAAACCAAACAGCGCAACTGAGCCAATCAAAATGCGCTTGCGACCATAACGGTCCGCCAGCATTCCTCCAACCAACGCGCCGGGTAGTAAACCGAGTATTCCGGCGCTGAATATCCAGCCCATTTGCATTTTATCGAGTGCGAAAGCCTGGGCGATGCCACCCGCCGCAATGCCAGCCGCCTGAAGATCCAGCCCTTCCATCAGAGCGACCAAAAAACAAAGCCCGATAGTCAGCATCAGGCGGGATGAAGATGATGAAGGGGTACGAGTCGACATAAGATGAACCTCGTTGCGAGTGCAGGTGAATCGCGACTGATACATTGCCAGCCGCGTAATCAGAACTATTTAATGACTGCCTACGGGCGAAATGTAGGCCGGATAAGGCGTTCACGCCGCATCCGGCAGTCGTGTGCAGATGCCTGATGCGACGCTTGCGCGTCTTATCAGGCCTACAAATTCCCGCGCCATCCGTAGGCCGGATAAGGCGTTCACGCCGCATCCGGCAGTCGTGCTGGGATGGGCATACAAAATGCACGTTCTCGGCAGTCAATATTATTTGTTGTTGCGCAGATCCAGCGCCACGTCGACGATCATATCCTCCTGGCCGCCAACCATCCGGCGTTTGCCCAGCTCAACGAGAATATCCACCGCGCTTAAGCCATAACGCGCCGCCGCCGTTTCACAGTGACGCAGGAAGCTGGAGTAAACACCAGCGTATCCCAGCGCCAGCGTTTCGCGATCGACTCGTACCGGACGATCCTGCAACGGACGCACCAGGTCGTCAGCGGCATCCATTAACGCATAGAGATCGGCCCCATGCTGCCAACCCAGTTTATCCACGGCGGCAATAAATACTTCCAGCGGCGCGTTACCTGCGCCCGCGCCCATTCCCGCGAGGCTGGCGTCGATTCGGTCGCAGCCCTCTTCCACCGCCGCGATAGAGTTCGCCACGCCAAGACTCAGGTTATGGTGAGCGTGCATGCCGGTTTGCGTTTCTGGTTTCAGCACTGCTTTCAGGGCGCGGAAACGGTCACGGATATCGCTCATGTTCATCGCACCGCCAGAATCCACCACATAAATGCAGGTCGCACCGTAGCCTTCCATCAGCTTTGCCTGCTTGGCGAGATTCTCCGGCGTGGTCATATGGCTCATCATCAGAAAACCAACGGTGTCCATTCCGAGCTCGCGGGCATACTGAATATGCTGGGCGGAAACATCAGCTTCGGTACAGTGCGTTGCCACACGAACCACCCGCGCGCCAGCCTGCCAGGCATTTTTCAGATCGTGAATAGTGCCGATTCCTGGCAGCAACAACGTCGCGATTTTGGCGTGCTTCACCACATCCGCCGCTGCTTCAATCCATTCAAGGTCGCTATGTGCGCCGAAACCATAGTTAAAGCTGGAACCCTGCAAACCGTCGCCGTGGGCCACTTCAATCGAATCCACGCGGGCATCGTCCAGTGCTTTGGCAATCTGGCGAACGTTTTCCAGCGAATACTGATGACGAATGGCGTGCATACCGTCACGCAACGTGACGTCCGAGATATAAAGTTTTTTACCGTTCATGCCGCTTCTCCTGCCTTGCGCGCCAGTGACTGGGCCATTTTTTCCGCTGTCGCCAGCGCACTGGAAGTCATAATGTCGAGGTTGCCCGCATAGGCAGGCAGATAATGCGCTGCGCCTTCGACTTCCAGCCAGACCGCTGTTTTCAGTCCGGAGAATTGCCCCACGCCCGGTAAATTGACCGGTTTATCCTGCGGGATAACTTCAAACTGCACGCGCTGTTTCAGGCGATAACCCGGTACGTAAGCCTGCACCGCCTCAGCCATTTCATTGATTGAGGCTTCGATATCATCTTGTGAAGCTTCGTCGCTCAATACATACACCGTGTCACGCATCATCAACGGTGGCTCTGCTGGGTTAAGCACAATAATCGCCTTCCCTTTTGCCGCGCCGCCCACCACTTCAATGGCTCGGGAAGTGGTTTCCGTAAATTCATCGATATTGGCACGCGTGCCAGGTCCGGCAGATTTACTGGCGATAGAAGCGATAATTTCGGCGTAATGAACACGCACCACGCGTGAAACTGCCGCCACCATTGGAATGGTGGCCTGGCCGCCGCAGGTGACCATGTTGACGTTCAGTTGATCGACGTTCGTCTCGAGGTTAACCACCGGCACGCAGTAAGGGCCGATGGCAGCAGGCGTCAGGTCAATTAAGCGAATATCCGGTTTCGCTTCGCGTAAAGCGGCATCGTTTTTCACATGCGCGCCCGCGCTGGTCGCATCAAATACAATGTCGATATCAGCAAATTCAGGCATGTTCATCAGCCCGATCACCCCTTCATGGGTGGTGGCGACGCCCATACGTCTGGCACGCGCCAGACCGTCGGACTGAGAATCAATACCGACCATCACCGCCATCTCCAGATGCTGACCGTGACGCAAAATTTTAATCATCAGATCGGTGCCAATGTTGCCAGAACCGATAATGGCGACTTTACGCTTACTCATGACAGACTTCCTTTTGGGGCTGCGCTTGAAAATGTCGCAGCAACTGAACCTATGCCTTCAATATGGGCTTCAAAACGATCGCCCGCATTCACCGCCACCATCGGACCTAATGCCCCGGTAAGAATGATATCTCCGGCGCGCAGCGGTTCACCCAGACTGGCCATTTTGCGTGCCAGCCAGACGGCGGCATTAAGCGGATGTCCCAGGCATTCGCTGCCGCGCCCGCTGGAAACCTCTTCGTTATTACGCGTCATCTTCATGGCGCAGTTTTTCAGGTCTAACCCCGCCGGACGTTGCGCCGGACCGCCGATGACATACACCCCGCAGGAAGCGTTATCTGCCACGGTATCGACAAACTGAATCGACCAGTCGCGAATGCGGCTCCCCACCACCTCCAGCGCCGGAAGTACCCATTCAATGGCGTTATACAATTCGTCGAAGGTGATATCGGTTGCGGGCAAATCGCGGTTCAACACCAGTGCGATCTCCGCTTCAATGCGGGGTTGCAGAACACGGGAAAAAGGAATGGTTTCGTTATCGCCATAACACATGTCGGCAAATAACGTCCCGAAATCCGGTTGATCAACGCCCAGTTGTTGCTGCACTTTCGGATGTGTCAGGCCCACTTTACGCCCCACCACGCGACGCCCCTGCGCAACGTCATATTGCACATTTATGTGCTGAATGGCGTAGGCCGCTTCAGCGTTATCGATACCAATCAGATCGCGCAGCGGCGCAATCGCTTCGCCCTGCTCTGCGGCGCGGCGTAAATCCGCCGCCAGTTGCTCAAGAGTATGCTTCGTCATGACCGTTCCTTAAGCACGTGCGAGGAAATTCAGCACCAGTTGATTGAAAGCGTCGGCATGTTCCCACTGCGCCCAGTGACCACAGTCGCGGAAGATATGCAGTTCAGAACCAGCAATGCCGGACAGTAGACGCAGCCCCGCATCCATCGGCACAAAGCGGTCGTTGCGCCCCCAGACAATCAGGGTTTGCGCTTTGATTTCCGCCAGACGTGGGCCAAAATCCGGGAACTGTTTCGGATTAGCTTCCAGGCTCTTAACGAAGTTTTCCAGGTGATCGCGGCGCGACAGCATATTATTCAGGCGCGCTTCAAACAGGGCGTCGGTCAAATCGCTGGTATCAAAAACGAAGATATCCATCATCAGCTTCAGGTTTTCGATAGTCGGCTGACGATAAAGCTGATTCAGTCGCTTAATACCTTCGGTTGGCATCGGCGTAAACAAACTCATGCCGCCCGTACCGCCGCCCATCAGCACCAGTTTGCCGACGCGCTCCGGCCAGTTAAGGGTGAACGCCACAGAACTATGGCCACCCATTGAGTTGCCCAGCAGGTGGATTTTGGCGATATCCAGTTGATCCACCACGCTTTTCAGGATTCGTGCATTAAGATCCGATCGCGAACCACTATTAACGATCGAATCGCTCTTACCCCAACCCGGACAATCCAGCAGGATCACCCGATAGCCCGCCTCTACCAGCGGATCGATATTGCGGCTGAAGTTCGCCCAGCCAGTAGCACCCGGGCCGGAACCATGCAGCAGGACAACGGTTTCGTCGCCTTGTCCGCAGTCATTAAAATGGATGCGCAGCGTTTTACCCGCTTCTTCTACATTCAGAAAACGGCTGGTGGCGGCTTCGGTTTGTGGCTGATAACTCATCATCTTCTCCTGCATATTCAGTTCTCTGTTCTGGCGCTTAACGAGCCAAATCCGGCAATCCACTCCGGGATTGGGCGGTAATAACGCCCTTCGCTACGCCAGTTGCCAAATGCAGAAATAGCGGCAAAAGCGGCGACCCAGGTTTTGATTTCATGTGTCGACTTTCCGGCAATGGCGGAAAGCTCTTCGTTACTGACGGCATCCAGTTCCTGTATGCGTCCCTGCTCCAGCAAAGTCATGAACTGGTTATCCCAAATCGGGTTGAGCGGATGCAGAGTTCTCTGATCCTCAACAAACTTCTCAGCGGCGCTAATCACCCGTTGCTGACGCAATTCGCGCTCACTGGCGGGTAAATCTTTCCCGCTCCCCAACAGACGGTCGCGCATATGGGCATCGGCTTTCGCCAGTTCGGGCACCGGCGGCTGATGGGAAAGCCCACCGGAACCCAGGAACAGCACGCGTTTATTGAGAGTGCTGGTGAAACGTCCAATGGCTTCACCCAACATGCGGGTACGCTGGAAACCGGGCAGCGGCGTGGCGACACCGTTGATGAACACAGGCAGAACTGGCACCTTATCCAGCCCACCGAGCAGGAACTCCAGCGGCTGGGCGAACCCGTGGTCCACCTGCATACAGTAAGAAACGGCAAGATCGATCCCGCTCTTCATGACGGCATGCGCACAGGCCTCCGCCAGCTCCACAGGCACTGGCAGCTCTCCTGCCGCACTGCCGAAATCACCAATTGCCGTCGCTCCAACGCCTAAACAGAACGGTGGCATCACGTCATAGAAAAAGCCGTTGTAGTGATCTGGCGCAAACAGCACCACCAGTTCAGGGGAGAAAGCCGCAATACGCTCGCGGGCGCTGGCAATCACGCCATTGACCTCATCGAGTACCTCTTGTGCCGGGTCGACATACCCCACCAGCGGCGAGTGGGAAAGACAATGAAGATAAGCGTGCATATCAGGCTACCTTTTCGACAGAAACGTCGGCATCAGGGCGGGTCAGCGTCATCACCGACGCCAGTTTATTCAGGGTCTTGCCCAGGGTTTGCGGAATGGCGGTGGCGGCAACAAAGCGATCCGGGCGCATCACCACCAGCGAAGCATTGTGTTGCGCGAACCAGCTACGCAGGCGACCTTGCGTATCCCCCACGCGTAGTACGCCGTCGTGGTTATCCTGTGCGGTATGAATTTGCACTTCCGGCACCACCTGAATGAAGCGTGTGCCCAACGCGCGCCACTGCTGGATTTGCTCGTCGCTCATCCCCCACAGTGGATTGCATCCCCAGCCAATTACCGCGAAGTTCGCGCCGATCGCGTTATCGAGCAGCGTCACGTCGCCGTTTTCCAGCGTGACTTTCGGCTGAATAAACATCTTGCCGACCGGAGAGTGCTTCGCTTCGCCCTCACGCACCAGCGCACCGCCGTAATATTGCGGCATCGGCTTGAAGCGCATTTCGAGGAAGTAGCGTTTTACTGGCGGCAGATAATTCAGCAGCCAGGAAACGCCGTCACGTAACGTACCCTGCCAGCGTTTCGGCGGAGCCAGCACGTTGCCCGCCGTCACGGACAGGTCAATCATCGCTTTGGCGTGATCGCGACGTTCTTGTTGATAGGTATCGAGCAGCGCATCGCGGGCTTTCCCCTGGATAACCAACGCCAGTTTCCATGCGAGGTTAAAGGCGTCGCGCATGCCACTGTTATAGCCCTGCCCCTGCCATACCGGCATGATGTGCGCGGCATCGCCCGCCAGCAGTACGCGATCAATACGGAAACGTTGCGCCAGTCGCGCGTTGTGGGTGTAGACACGCTGGCGAATCAATTCAACATTGTCCGGATTAGGCAGCACTTTGCTTAACAGCTTGCGCATATTTTGCGGCTCACGCAGCTGTTCTTCGGTTTCTCCCGGCATCACCATAAATTCAAAGCGACGTACCGCATGAGGCAGCGCGGCAGAAACATACGGGCGCACCGGATCGCAACACAAATAGATATGCGGCGTACTTAACGGATCGTTGGCGATATCTACCACAATCCACTGATTTGGCGCAGTTTTACCTTCAAACGGCACATTCAGGGTGCGACGGACAAAACTTGCCCCACCATCACAGGCCACCAGCCACTGGGCTTTGACTATTTCCCGCTGCCCTTCTGCCGTTTTCAGGTGCAAGGTCACTTCGTCATCTTGCTGACTGAAGGCCTCCAGCTCGCGGGAAAACAAGCAGCGCACATTCGGAAAACGCGACACCCCTTCCAGCATCACCGCATCGACCTGCGGCTGAATAAAGGCGTTACGGCGCGGCCAGCCAAATTCATCGGTCATTGGCTGAATATCAGCAAAACAGCGGCCCTTCGGGGTGAGAAAACGCATCGCGTGCCACGGCGTAGTATGCGGCAGAACATTATCGACCAGGCCGACCGACTGCATGGTGCGCAGCGCCTCGTCATCAATACCAATCGCACGCGGGTAGTCGATCAACTTATCGAGTTTCTCCACCACCAGCACGTCAATGCCCATCTGGCCGAGATAGTTCGCCATCATCAGCCCGACCGGACCGGCACCAGCGATCGCCACCTGAACGCTATGGTTAACAGCAGGCTGGATGTCAGGGTGTTGTATTGCCATTTCAGTACCTCACGACTCGGACAAAATGCCGTTGCGCGCACAGTACGGCGCAACTTATTTTGTTAAAAACATGTAAATGATTTTTTATTGTGCGCTCAGTATAGGAAGGGTATTTTCGGCTACAATCAAAACATGCCCGAATGTGCACCAGGTGCACAACGTTGTTTTAACTATAGAAATGTCAATTAATATGCAGAACAATGAGCAGACGGAATACAAAACCGTGCGCGGCTTAACCCGCGGTCTAATGTTATTAAATATGTTAAATAAACTTGACGGCGGTGCCAGCGTCGGGCTGCTGGCGGAACTCAGCGGCCTGCATCGCACCACTGTGCGGCGACTGCTGGAGACGCTGCAGGAAGAGGGATATGTCCGGCGTAGTCCCTCCGATGATAGTTTTCGTCTGACCATCAAAGTGCGGCAATTAAGCGAAGGATTTCGTGACGAACAGTGGATTTCTGCACTGGCGGCCCCACTGCTGGGCGATCTGTTACGCGAAGTGGTATGGCCGACAGATGTGTCCACGCTGGATGTTGATGCAATGGTGGTACGCGAAACCACCCACCGTTTCAGCCGCTTATCCTTTCACCGGGCAATGGTCGGGCGACGTTTGCCGCTTCTGAAAACCGCCTCGGGCCTGACCTGGCTGGCCTTTTGCCCGGAACAAGAACGCAAGGAATTAATCGAAATGTTAGCCTCCCGCCCCGGTGATGACTATCAACTGGCACGAGAACCGTTAAAGCTGCAAGCCATTCTGGCGCGCGCGCGCAAAGAGGGTTACGGACAGAACTACCGCGGCTGGGATCAGGAGGAGAAGATCGCCTCTATCGCCGTACCGCTGCGCAGTGAACAACGGGTGATTGGCTGTTTGAATCTGGTGTATATGGCGAGCGCAATGACCATCGAACAGGCAGCGGAAAAGCATCTTCCGGCACTACAACGGGTAGCAAAACAGATCGAAGAAGGGGTTGAATCGCAGGCTATTCTGGTGGCCGGACGGCGAAGCGGCGTGCATTTACGCTAGTTACGCCAATGTGTAATTTGGCCCATTCTCATCGTTATTCGCCCATTTGCCCACATGCACAGTACGGGCTGCACGCTACGCTAATGACATCAATACTGTGATGTGGAGCAAATCATGAAAATTACGCAAATTCGTAATGCCACCCAAATTATCCAATACGCTGGCAAAACATTTCTTATCGACCCGTTACTCGCGCCTAAAGGAAGTTATCCGGGTTTTGCCGGAACGGCACGCGCAGAAATCCGCAATCCAACGGTAGAATTACCGTGCGATTTAACAACGTTACTCAACGTTGACGCCCTAATCGTGACTCATTTACATGAAGATCACTGGGACGAAACAGCCTCCCGCGTCGTCCCTAAAAATAAACTGATTTATGTGCAAAATGAGCAAGATGCTGAATCACTGCATAAACAAGGATTTACACATCTTACCGTACTTACCGATGAGACTAAATTTGGCGATATTACTCTGCATAAAACGACAGGGCAGCACGGCTCCGATCGCACCTATGCAGACCCGGCGATGGCGAAGCGTTTAGGCGCAGCCTGCGGCGTTGTTTTCCAGCACCCGACAGAGAAAACGCTCTATCTGGCTGGCGATACCCTCTGGCGTGACGACGTCGAGGTTACAATGCTAACTTTCCAACCAGAAGTGGTTGTGTTGAATGCCGGATTTGCGCATGTTCTGGGGCATGGCGCGATAATTATGGGAGCAGAAGATATTCTCAAAACACATTTTACCCTGCCAGAAGCGCAAATTGTCGCGACACATATGGAGGCCGTAAACCACTGTTTGCTGACGCGTGATGCGCTCAAGGAATACGCCAGAGATAATCAAATTATCGAATTTGTGAACGTACCAGAAGATGGTGAAACGTTGACATTCTAATTCGGAGAAAAAGAGTGTTATGCGCCCGCTAACTGTTGCCATTATCGCCGTTGCCGGTTTTAGTCCTTTTCACCTTTCCGTACCGTTTATCGTATTTAGCGAAAAAATGGCGGAGAAAAAACACTTTCACGTAATTATCTGCGCTGAAAAGCCGGGAAACGTGGACTCTGCCGATGGGTTTTCCGTAACCGCCACCCATGACTATACCGCAGTCATCCAGGCGGATATTGTGATAATTCCTTACTGGGGAACAATTACACAAAAACCGCCACAAAAACTGCTGGAAGCCTTAACGACCGCACGGGATAACGGCGCACAGATTGTCGGGCTTTGCCTGGGCACGTTTGTGCTCGGCTATGCAGGTTTACTGAAAAATAAGCGTGCCGCCACACACTGGGAGTTCGAGCGTGAATTTCAGGCACGTTTTCCACAAACACATCTGGATATTAACGCGTTGTACGTAGACGATGACGGCATTATTACCTCTGCCGGTACTGCCGCGGCGCTGGATTGCTGTTTGTATATTGTTCGGCAACATTTTGGCAGCGACTATGCTAACCATATTGCCCGACGGATGGTCGTACCGCCATATCGCACCGGCGGTCAGGCGCAGTTTATTGAGCAACCAGTGCCGAAAAATACCCATGATGAACGCATTAATCTCCTGCTGGATTACCTGCGGCAAAACATTGCGCAACAGCATGATCTCGACTCGCTGGCGCAGCGAGTAATGATGAGTCGCCGCACATTAACTCGCCATTTTATGAAAGCGACCGGTTCGAGTATCGCCGAATGGCTTATTACTGAACGCTTACGCCGTAGCCAGGAACTGTTGGGATCCAGTCAATTGCCCGTTGAGCGGATAGCAGCTGAGGTGGGTTTTCTCTCACCTGTGACCTGGCGTCAGCATTTTAAATCTCACTTCGGCGTCAGCCCCGCCGAATGGCGCAAAACCTTTCGCGGTATGGCATGATAGCGCCCGGAAGAGAGTCAATTCAGGGTGGTGAATGTGAAACCAGTAACGCTATACGATGTCGCAGAGTATGCCGGTGTCTCTTATCAGACCGTTTCCCGCGTGGTGAATCAGGCCAGCCACGTTTCTGCGAAAACGCGGGAAAAAGTGGAAGCGGCGATGGCGGAGCTGAATTACATACCCAACCGCGTGGCACAACAACTGGCGGGCAAACAGTCGTTGCTGATTGGCGTTGCCACCTCCAGTCTGGCCCTGCACGCGCCGTCGCAAATTGTCGCGGCGATTAAATCTCGCGCCGATCAACTGGGTGCCAGCGTGGTGGTGTCGATGGTAGAACGAAGCGGCGTCGAAGCCTGTAAAGCGGCGGTGCACAATCTTCTCGCGCAACGCGTCAGTGGGCTGATCATTAACTATCCGCTGGATGACCAGGATGCCATTACTGTGGAAGCTGCCTGCGCTAATGTTCCGGCGTTATTTCTTGATGTCTCTGACCAGACTCCCATCAACAGTATTATTTTCTCCCATGAAGACGGTACGCGACTGGGCGTGGAGCATCTGGTCGCATTGGGTCACCAGCAAATCGCGCTGTTAGCGGGCCCATTAAGTTCTGTCTCGGCGCGTCTGCGTCTGGCGGGCTGGCATAAATATCTCACTCGCAATCAAATTCAGCCGATAGCGGAACGGGAGGGCGACTGGAGTGCCATGTCCGGTTTTCAACAAACCATGCAAATGCTAAATGAGGGCATCGTTCCCACTGCGATGCTGGTTGCCAACGATCAGATGGCGCTGGGCGCAATGCGCGCCATTACCGAGTCCGGGTTACGCGTTGGTGCGGATATCTCGGTAGTGGGATACGACGATACCGAAGACAGCTCGTGTTATATCCCGCCGTTAACCACCATCAAACAGGATTTTCGCCTGCTGGGGCAAACCAGCGTGGACCGCTTGCTGCAACTCTCTCAGGGCCAGGCGGTGAAGGGCAATCAGCTGTTGCCCGTCTCACTGGTGAAAAGAAAAACCACCCTGGCGCCCAAGACGCAAACCGCCTCTCCCCGCGCGTTGGCCGATTCATTAATGCAGCTGGCACGACAAGTTTCCCGACTGGAAAGCGGGCAGTGAGCGCAACGCAATTAATGTGAGTCAGCTCACTCATTAGGCACCCCAGGCTTTACACTTTATGCGTCCGGCTCGTATGTTGTGTGAAATTGTGAGCGGATAACAATTTCACGCAGGATACAGCTATGACTATGATTACGGATTCACTGGCCGTCGTATTACAACGTCGTGACTGGGAAAACCCTGGCGTTACCCAACTTAATCGCCTTGCAGCACATCCCCCTTTCGCCAGCTGGCGTAATAGCGAAGAGGCCCGCACCAATCGCCCTTCCCAACAGTTGCGCAGCCTGAATGGTGAGTGGCAATTTGTCTGGTTTTCGGCACCAGAAGCGGTTCCGGAAAGCTGGCTGGAGTGCGATCTTCCTGTCGCCGATACTGTCGTCGTCCCCTCAAACTGGCAGATGCACGGTTACGACGCGCCCATCTACACCAACGTGACCTATCCCATTACGGTCAATCCGCCATTTGTTCCCACGGAGAATCCGACGGGTTGTTACTCGCTCACATTTAATGTTGATGAAAGCTGGCTACAGGAAGGCCAGACGCGAATTATTTTTGATGGCGTTAACTCGGCGTTTCATCTGTGGTGCAACGGGCGCTGGGTCGGTTACGGCCAGGACAGTCGTTTGCCGTCTGAATTTGACCTGAGCGCATTTTTACGCGCCGGAGAAAACCGCCTCGCGGTGATGGTGCTGCGCTGGAGTGACGGCAGTTATCTGGAAGATCAGGATATGTGGCGGATGAGCGGCATTTTCCGTGACGTCTCGTTGCTGCACAAACCGACCACACAAATCAGCGATTTCCATGTTGCCACTCGCTTTAATGATGATTTCAGCCGCGCGGTTCTGGAGGCAGAAGTTCAGATGTACGGCGAGCTGCGCGATGAGCTGCGGGTGACGGTTTCTTTGTGGCAGGGTGAAACGCAGGTCGCCAGCGGCACCGCGCCTTTCGGCGGTGAAATTATCGATGAGCGTGGCGGTTATGCCGATCGCGTCACACTAGGTCTGAACGTCGAAAACCCGAAACTGTGGAGCGCCGAAATCCCGAATATCTATCGTGCGGTGGTTGAACTGCACACCGCCGACGGCACGCTGATTGAAGCAGAAGCCTGCGATGTCGGTTTCCGCGAGGTACGGATTGAAAATGGCCTGCTGCTGCTGAACGGCAAGCCGTTGCTGATTCGCGGCGTTAACCGTCACGAGCATCATCCTCTGCATGGTCAGGTCATGGATGAGCAGACGATGGTGCAGGATATCCTGCTGATGAAGCAGAACAACTTTAACGCCGTGCGCTGTTCGCATTATCCGAACCATCCGCTGTGGTACACCCTGTGCGACCGCTACGGCCTGTATGTGGTGGATGAAGCCAATATTGAAACCCACGGCATGGTGCCAATGAATCGTCTGACCGATGATCCGCGCTGGCTACCCGCGATGAGCGAACGCGTAACGCGAATGGTGCAGCGCGATCGTAATCACCCGAGTGTGATCATCTGGTCGCTGGGGAATGAGTCAGGCCACGGCGCTAATCACGACGCACTCTATCGCTGGATTAAATCTGTCGATCCATCCCGCCCGGTGCAGTATGAAGGCGGCGGAGCCGACACCTCCGCAACCGATATTATTTGCCCGATGTACGCGCGCGTGGATGAAGACCAGCCCTTCCCGGCTGTGCCGAAATGGTCCATCAAAAAATGGCTTTCGTTGCCTGGAGAGACGCGCCCGCTGATCCTTTGCGAATACGCCCACGCGATGGGTAACAGTCTTGGCGGCTTCGCTAAATACTGGCAGGCGTTTCGTCAGTACCCCCGTTTACAGGGCGGCTTCGTCTGGGACTGGGTGGATCAGTCGCTGATTAAATATGATGAAAATGGCAATCCGTGGTCGGCTTACGGCGGTGATTTTGGCGATACGCCGAATGATCGCCAGTTCTGCATGAACGGTCTGGTCTTTGCCGACCGCACGCCGCATCCGGCGCTGACGGAAGCAAAACACCAGCAGCAGTTTTTCCAGTTCCGTTTATCCGGGCGAACCATCGAAGTGACCAGCGAATACCTGTTCCGTCATAGCGATAACGAGCTCCTGCACTGGATGGTGGCGCTGGATGGCAAGCCGCTGGCAAGCGGTGAAGTGCCTCTGGATGTCGCTCCACAAGGTAAACAGGTAATTGAACTGCCTGAACTACCGCAGCCGGAGAGCACCGGGCAACTCTGGCTAACGGTACACGTAGTGCAACCGAACGCGACCGCATGGTCAGAAGCCGGACACATCAGCGCCTGGCAGCAGTGGCGTCTGGCGGAAAACCTCAGCGTGACACTCCCCTCCGCGCCCCACGCCATCCCGCATCTGACCACCAGCGAAATGGATTTTTGCATCGAGCTGGGTAATAAGCGTTGGCAATTTAACCGCCAGTCAGGCTTTCTTTCACAGATGTGGATTGGCGATAAAAAACAACTGCTGACGCCGCTGCGCGATCAGTTCACCCGCGCACCGCTGGATAACGACATTGGCGTAAGTGAAGCGACCCGCATTGACCCTAACGCCTGGGTCGAACGCTGGAAGGCGGCGGGCCATTACCAGGCCGAAGCGGCGTTGTTGCAGTGCACGGCAGATACACTTGCCGACGCGGTGCTGATTACCACTGTCCACGCATGGCAGCATCAGGGAAAAACCTTATTTATTAGCCGGAAAACCTACCGGATTGATGGTAGTGGTCAAATGGCGATTACCGTTGATGTTGAAGTAGCGAGCGATACACCGCATCCGGCACGGATTGGCCTGACCTGCCAGCTGGCGCAGGTAGCAGAGCGGGTAAACTGGCTCGGATTAGGGCCGCAAGAAAACTATCCCGACCGCCTTACTGCCGCCTGTTTTGACCGCTGGGATCTGCCATTGTCAGACATGTATACCCCGTACGTCTTCCCGAGCGAAAACGGTCTGCGCTGCGGGACGCGCGAATTGAATTATGGCCCACACCAGTGGCGCGGCGACTTCCAGTTCAACATCAGCCGCTACAGCCAACAACAACTGATGGAAACCAGCCATCGCCATCTGCTGCACGCGGAAGAAGGCACATGGCTGAATATCGACGGTTTCCATATGGGGATTGGTGGCGACGACTCCTGGAGCCCGTCAGTGTCGGCGGAATTCCAGCTGAGCGCCGGTCGCTACCATTACCAGTTGGTCTGGTGTCAAAAATAATAATAACCGGGCAGGCCATGTCTGCCCGTATTTCGCGTAAGGAAATCCATTATGTACTATTTAAAAAACACAAACTTTTGGATGTTCGGTTTATTCTTTTTCTTTTACTTTTTTATCATGGGAGCCTACTTCCCGTTTTTCCCGATTTGGCTACATGACATCAACCATATCAGCAAAAGTGATACGGGTATTATTTTTGCCGCTATTTCTCTGTTCTCGCTATTATTCCAACCGCTGTTTGGTCTGCTTTCTGACAAACTCGGGCTGCGCAAATACCTGCTGTGGATTATTACCGGCATGTTAGTGATGTTTGCGCCGTTCTTTATTTTTATCTTCGGGCCACTGTTACAATACAACATTTTAGTAGGATCGATTGTTGGTGGTATTTATCTTGGCTTTTGTTTTAACGCCGGTGCGCCCGCAGTAGAGGCATTTATCGAGAAAGTCAGCCGTCGCAGTAATTTCGAATTTGGTCGCGCGCGGATGTTTGGCTGTGTTGGCTGGGCGCTGTGTGCCTCAATTGTCGGCATCATGTTCACCATCAATAATCAGTTCGTTTTCTGGCTGGGTTCTGGCTGTGCACTCATCCTCGCCATTTTACTCTTTTTCGCCAAAACGGATGCGCCCTCTTCCGCCACGGTTGCCAATGCGGTAGGTGCCAACCATTCGGCATTTAGCCTTAAACTGGCGCTGGAACTGTTCAGACAGCCAAAACTGTGGTTTTTGTCACTGTATGTTATTGGCGTTTCCTGCACCTACGATGTTTTTGACCAACAGTTTGCTAATTTCTTTACTTCGTTCTTTGCTACCGGTGAACAGGGTACGCGGGTATTTGGCTACGTAACGACAATGGGCGAATTACTTAACGCCTCGATTATGTTCTTTGCGCCACTGATCATTAATCGCATCGGTGGGAAAAACGCCCTGCTGCTGGCTGGCACTATTATGTCTGTACGTATTATTGGCTCATCGTTCGCCACCTCAGCGCTGGAAGTGGTTATTCTGAAAACGCTGCATATGTTTGAAGTACCGTTCCTGCTGGTGGGCTGCTTTAAATATATTACCAGCCAGTTTGAAGTGCGTTTTTCAGCGACGATTTATCTGGTCTGTTTCTGCTTCTTTAAGCAACTGGCGATGATTTTTATGTCTGTACTGGCGGGTAATATGTATGAAAGCATCGGTTTCCAGGGCGCTTATCTGGTGCTGGGTCTGGTGGCGCTGGGCTTCACCTTAATTTCCGTGTTCACGCTTAGCGGCCCCGGCCCGCTTTCTCTACTGCGTCGTCAGGTGAATGAAGTCGCTTAAGCAATCAATGTCGGATGCGGCGCGAGCGCCTTATCCGACCAACATATCAGGACGGAATGATCGCAATGAACATGTCGATGACAGAAAGAATAAAAGCAGGCAAGCTATTTACCGATATGTGCGAAGGCTTACCTGAAAAAAGACTTCGTGGGAAAACGTTAATGTATGAGTTTAATCACTCGCATCCATCAGAAGTTGAAAAAAGAGAAAGCCTGATTAAAGAAATGTTTGCCACGGTAGGGGAAAACGCCTGGATAGAACCACCTGTCTATTTCTCTTACGGTTCCAACATCCATATAGGCCGCAATTTTTATGCAAATTTCAATTTAACCATTGTCGACGACTACACGGTAACGATCGGTGATAACGTATTGATTGCACCCAATGTTACTCTTTCCGTTACGGGACACCCTGTACACCATGAATTGAGAAAAAACGGTGAGATGTACTCTTTTCCGATAACGATTGGCAATAACGTCTGGATCGGAAGTCATGTGGTTATTAATCCAGGCGTCACCATCGGGGATAATTCTGTTATTGGCGCGGGTAGTGTCGTCATAAAAGACATTCCACCAAACGTCGTGGCTGCTGGCGTTCCTTGCCGGGTTATTCGCGAAATAAACGACCGGGATAAGCAATATTATTTCAGAGATTACAAAGTTGAATCGTCAGTTTAAATTATAAAAATTGCCTGATGCGCTCCGCTTATCAGGCCTACAAGTTCAGTGATCTACATTAGCCGCATCCGGCATGAACAAAGCGCAGGAACAAGCGTCGCATCATGCCTCTTTGACCCACAGCTGCGGAAAACGTGCTGGTGCAAAACGCAGGGTTATGATCATCAGCCCAACGACGCACAGCGCATGAAATGCCCAGTCCATCAGGTAATTGCCGCTGATACTACGCAGCACACCAGAAAACCACGGGGCAAGCCCGGCGATGATAAAACCGATCCCCTGCATAAACGCCACCAGCTTGCCAGCAATAGCCGGTTGCGCAGAGTGATCGAGCGCCAGCAGCAAACAGAGCGGAAACGCGCCGCCCAGACCTAACCCACACACCATCGCCCACAATACCGGCAATTGCAGCGGCAGCCAGATAAAGCCGCAGAAACCCACCAGTTGTAACGCCAGTGCCAACAGCAAAAGTTTGCGCCGATCCTGATGGCGAGCCATAGCAGGCATCAGCAAAGCTCCTGCGGCTTGCCCAAGCGTCATCAATGCCAGCAAGGAACCGCTGTACTGCGCGCTGGCACCAATCTCAATATAGAAGGCGGGTAACCAGGCAATCAGGCTGGCGTAACCACCGTTAATCAGACCGAAGTAAACACCCAGCGTCCACGCGCGAGGAGTGAAAACCACGCGAACCGGAGTGGTTGTTGTCTTGTGGGAAGAGGCGACCTCGCGGGTGCTTTGCCACCACCAGGCAAAGAGCGCAACAACGGCAGGCAGCGCCCACCAGGCGAGTGTTTGATACCAGGTTTCGCTATGTTGAACTAACCAGGGTGTCAGGGCGGCACCAAGCCCACCGCCGCCCATCAGAGCCGCGGACCACAGCCCCATCACCAGTGGCGTGCGCTGCTGAAACCGCCGTTTAATCACCGAAGGCATCACCGCCTGAATGATGCCGATCCCCACCCCACCGAGCAGTGCGCTGCTAAGCAGCAGCGCACTTTGGGGGTAAAGCTCACGCATCAATGCACCGACGGCAATCAGTAACAAACTGATGGCGACGCTGCGACGTTCGCTGACATGCTGATGAAGCCAGCTTCCGGCCAGCGCCAGCCCGCCCATGGTAACCACCGGCAGAGCGGTCAACAGGGCAGCCACGCTAAAGCTCATTCCGCTTGCCTGGCGCAATTGCGGTAGCAGTGGCCCGACGGAGGTGAGCAGTGGTCGCATATTAAGACCAATCAGCACCAGAACCAGCAGTATCGTGAACGTCTTTTGATGGTTACGCATGGCTGTCAGAACGGTTTGGTTGGCAGATATTTACCATCTAAGGTGATGACCGCACGTTCGCCACCTTCCGGGTCCGCCACTTTCTTAACGTCGAGTTTGAAGTTAATCGCGCTGATAATGCCATCTCCAAACTTCTCATGAACCAACGCTTTCAGGGTTGTGCCGTACACCTGCAACATTTCATAGAAACGATACATCGTTGGGTCGGTTGGAATACGGTCATCAATGCAGCCACGCAGTGGAATCATCTGCAACAGTAGAATGGCGTCTTCGTCGAGATCCAGCTTCGCCCCGACCAGGCGGGCGGCGTCGGCAGGAAGCGCCTGCTGACCCAGCAAAGCAGCGGTTACAAAGGCTTCTGCCAGACCGGTGCCGTCGGCAATCTCGGCAAATGAGAGATCTTTTTTAGCTTTGCTGAGCAAAATGGCATCGGCAAGATCAAGACGAATATTGCGGTTAATTTGTGACTGAATCATGGTGGAACTCCTGATGGTTTAAAAATAAGGTTACGCTGCGGTCGGTTGGCGTAGCGGTATGGCACAAACGCGAGGATTAGCGGCCAGTGGCACAAACTGGCGGGTTGCGCCGTCAAAAGCTGCGATGCTGCCGCTTTCAATGTCGTAGACCCAGCCGTGCAGGGCGATCCGCCCCTCTTCGAGCGCCAGGCGCACCGATGGATGAGTTTGCAAATTAGCCAACTGAGCAATGACGTTTTCACGTACCATCGCAGCAGCTTTTGACGGTAAATCGGGATGCGGGCGCACCTCATTAACGACGCGGGCTGAATCGGCATAACGCAGCCAGTGGGAGACGGCAGGCATATGGTCCATGCACTGACAGCTGGCAATGGCGGTCATCGCGCCACAGTTGGAATGACCGCAAATCACAATGTCAGATACCCGAAGCGCAGCGACGGCATACTCCACCGAAGCAGAAACGCCACCGGGTTCCGGCCCGTAGGAAGGGACGATATTGCCCGCATTGCGAATAACGAACAGATCGCCAGGCTCACGTTGCGTCACCAGCTCAGGGACCAGACGGCTGTCGGAGCAGGAGATAAAAAGTGTGCGCGGGCTTTGGTGTGTCGCCAGCTGTTTAAACAAGGCTTCCCGCTTCGGAAATGCCTCGCGCTGGAATTTAAGGAATCCATCAATAATCTCTTTCACCGTTAACCTCTGTCTGTCTCTGGAATGAGAGGCAGACTACTCGCCGATTGTCATAAGGTAAAAGTCTCATTTATGATGAGTTCTATTGGATTTACTTATAGGTTGGCGAATGCTCTCTCGACATATCAATTATTTTCTTGCCGTGGCTGAACATGGCAGCTTCACCCGTGCCGCCAGTGCGTTGCACGTCTCTCAGCCTGCGCTTTCCCAGCAGATTCGCCAGTTAGAGGAGAGTTTAGGCGTGCCGCTGTTTGACCGTAGCGGGCGAACGATTCGTCTCACTGATGCAGGAGAAGTCTGGCGACAGTACGCCAGCCGGGCGTTACAGGAACTGGGGGCGGGTAAACGGGCGATTCATGATGTTGCCGATCTGACGCGAGGATCGCTGCGTATCGCCGTCACCCCCACCTTTACGAGCTACTTTATCGGCCCCTTAATGGCGGATTTCTATGCGCGCTACCCCGGCATCACGCTCCAGCTACAGGAAATGTCGCAGGAGAAAATCGAAGATATGCTTTGCCGCGACGAGTTGGACGTTGGGATTGCCTTCGCGGCTGTGCATTCGCCGGAGCTGGAGGCAATTCCTTTACTGAAAGAAAGTTTAGCGTTAGTCGTGGCGCAACATCATCCGCTGGCTGCCTGTGAACAGGTGGCGTTGAGTCGCTTGCATGATGAAAAACTGGTCCTGCTCAGCGCGGAATTTGCCACCAGAGAGCAAATTGACCACTACTGCGAGAAAGCGGGGCTGCATCCACAGGTGGTCATTGAGGCGAACTCAATTAGCGCGGTTCTGGAGCTGATTCGCCGCACTTCCCTTTCCACATTGTTACCAGCAGCGATTGCCACACAACATGACGGGCTTAAAGCTATTTCTCTTGCCCCGCCACTACTGGAGAGAACGGCGGTTTTGTTGCGGCGGAAAAATAGCTGGCAGACTGCCGCCGCGAAGGCATTTTTGCAAATGGCGTTGGATAAATGCGCGGTTGTTGGCGGAAATGAATCGCGGTAACCACTGACACAATTGCCTGATGCGCTACGCTTATCAGGCCTACGAGTTCAGTGCTCTACGTAGGCCGGATAAGGCGTTCACGCCGCATCCGGCATAAACTACGCTCGCTTTGTCAACACACAGCCCAGCCGATCACCGTTTGTAATCGATGGCTTCTGGCTGCTCCAGATATACGGTGGTTTGTGCCGGTTGTGTGCTGGCAATCACCTTGCCGCCACGTACCGAATAACGTACCGGAACCTGACGGCGCAGCGCATCAAATCCATTTTCAGCCGGCAGGATAATCAGGTTGGCGCTGTTTCCGGCGGCAATGCCGTAATCCTGCAAATTCAACGTTCTGGCACTGTGGTGGGTGATTAAATTCAGGCCATCGTTAATCTGTCCGTAGCCCATCAGCTGGCAAACATGCAGCCCCATATGCAGCACTTGCAGCATATTCGCCGTTCCCAGCGGATACCACGGATCGAAGACATCATCGTGACCAAAGCAGACGTTAATGCCGGACTCCAGCATCTCTTTAACGCGCGTGATGCCGCGACGTTTTGGATACGTATCGAATCGTCCTTGCAGATGAATATTGACCAGCGGGTTGGCGACAAAGTTAATACCGGACATTTTCAGCAAGCGGAACAGGCGTGAGGTATACGCCCCGTTATAGGAGTGCATTGCCGTGGTGTGACTGGCGGTGACTCGCGCGCCCATGCCTTCACGGTGCGCCAGGGCAGCAACGGTTTCGACAAAGCGCGACTGCTCGTCATCGATCTCATCACAGTGAACGTCGATGAGACGGTCGTATTTTTGCGCCAGGGCGAAGGTTTTATGCAGCGACTCCACGCCGTATTCACGGGTAAATTCAAAATGCGGAATCGCCCCCACTACATCTGCCCCTAAGCGTAACGCCTCTTCCAACAACGCTTCACCGTTGGGATACGACAAAATCCCTTCCTGAGGGAAGGCGACGATTTGCAGATCAATCCACGGCGCGACTTCCTGCTTCACTTCCAGCATTGCTTTCAGCGCAGTTAGCGTTGCATCCGAAACATCGACATGGGTACGCACATGCTGAATGCCGTTGGCAATCTGCCATTTCAGCGTTTGCCATGCGCGTTGTTTCACATCGTCATGGGTTAATAACGCTTTGCGCTCGGCCCAGCGTTCAATGCCTTCAAACAGCGTGCCGGACTGATTCCAGTTCGGTTGTCCGGCGGTTTGCGTGGTGTCCAGGTGAATATGTGGCTCCACAAACGGCGGTATAACTAAACCTTGTTCGGCATCCAGGCTGTTTTCAGTTATGGGCATCACGCCGGATTGCGCATCAATGGCGCTGATTTTTCCGTCCTGCAGATGAATCTGCCACAGCCCCTCTTTGCCTGGTAACCGGGCGTTAATAATTGTTTGTAAAGCGTTATTCGACACTGTTAGCCTCCACATGCGTCATTGCTGCTGTCGTTTTACGATTCAAAATCGGGTTAAGGATCAGATAGCTCAGCGCGCCACCTAATACCGCGTTGACCGGAACAATTCCCGGTAACCAGTGGCCTGCAGCAATCCCCAGGGCGACCGCCAGAATCGCCACCCAATTGACACTCATCATACGCGTGGTCGCAAAGTGCTCATAGCGGCGACGGTTCATCAGATAGTCGGCAATGATCACGCCACCCACTGGAGGAATAGCTGCCGAAAGGAAGGTCAACCAGCCGACAAAATTGTTATACAGCCATAATGCACAGACCGTACCGATAATACCGTTGATTACCGAAAGGGTTTTGCTCGACATCCCGGTAATGTTGGCGAAACCTAAACCCGACGCATAGAGCGCGTTATCGTTGGTGGTCCAGATATTTAGCCCCAGCACCACAATCGCAGGCAACAGCAGGCCCTGAGCAATCATCACATCAGAGATATCCGCCATGCCCAGTGCCGCAGCGCCCGCTGCACCGAAAATAAACATCAACGAGTTGCCGAGGAAAAAGGCCACCATCGCCACCAGTACCGCCAGTTTGGCATTGCGACCAAAGCGGACAAAGTCAGCGGTGAGCGTGCCCGCGCTGATAAATGACCCCACAACCAGCGCCAGCGCGACATTGAAATCTAACGGTTGTGCGGGAACGACCGCTTTTAATGCGTCCAGGCCGCCCATGCCGTTAACAGCCAGCCACACGGAATAACCGCCAAGGCAGGCGATAGCCGGAACCGCAATCACCGAAAGAACTGTCAGCGCCGAAATGCCAAAGAAGACGGTGACGGTCATCAGTAAACCGGAAACGGCAATCAGCAAATTAATATCCAGCCCGGTTGCCTTGCCCACCGGAATAGCAAACATCGCCACACCGACGCCAAACCAGCCAACCTGGGTGCCGCCCAGCAGCAGTGAAGGCAGCCATGAGCCTTTAACACCAAACGAGAAGCGAGCAAGAAGATGAGTGGTCAGGCCGGTTTTTGCGCCAATGTAACCGAGAAATGAAGTGTAAATACCGAGGAGAAGATTGCCGATGAGAACTGCGAGGAAGAAATCATGATAGCTAAGACCGGTTCCGAGAGTGCCGCCAGTCCACATACTGGCGGAAAAGAAGGTTAATCCCAGCATGACGAACGTCAATGCCAATACCCCTTTCCGCGCCGACTGCGGGACTGGCCCCTGGCTAAAGTTGTTATCTTGCGACACGAAATTCCCCCTTTTTGCTGTTTGAAACCCAAAAAATCCGCCGCATTCTATTCATCTGAAGATAAAAAGCAATCGTTTTCGTGGGGAAATATATTTTTTATATGAATGAGTGCAAAAAGGTGGGGGAAAAATTATCGGTGTAAAAACAGTGGGTAGGCCTGATAAGACGCGTCAGCGTCGCATCAGGCAACTGCGCATGGTGTCGGATGCGGCGCGAGCGCCTTATCCGACCTACGGTTCAGGCCTGTAGGCATGATAAGACGCGTCAGCGTCGCATCAGGCATCTGCGCATGGTGTCGGATGCGGCGCGAGCGCCTTATCCGACCCACGGTTCAGGCCTGTAGGCATGATAAGACGCATCAGCGTCGCATCAGGCATCGGCACACGGTGTCGGATGCGGCGCGAGCGCCTTATCCGACCCACGGTTCAGGTCCGTAGGCATGATAAGACGCGCCTGCGTCGCATCAGGCATCGGCGCATGGTGCCGGATGCGCCACGCGACGCATCCGACAATACCTTACTCTTCCATCGCCTGGCGGATCTGATCCAACGACGCAGGATCATCAATGGTCGTCAGATCCCCAGGATCGCGTCCTTCGCAAATCGCCTGGATCGTGCGGCGCAGCATTTTTCCGGATCGGGTTTTTGGCAATTGCGAGACAAACCAGACGTGCGCCGGGCGGCCAAAGTTGCCAATCTGGCTGTCCACCAGCGCCATAATCGCCTTCTCTTGCGAATGCGCCACATCACGATCTTCCAGACTGTCGCTCTCTTTCGGAATGACAAACGCCACCGCCACCTGCCCTTTCAGCGCATCTTTCACCCCAACCACCGCCACTTCGGCAACGCCCGGATGACTGGAGATACTCTCTTCAATCTCGCGCGTCCCCAGCCGATGCCCGGCAACGTTAATTACATCGTCAGTGCGCCCGAGAATAAAGTAATAACCGTCAGCATCGCGGATGCCCCAGTCAAAGGTGGCGTACACCGGGCGGGAAAACAGCGACCAGTACGTCTTCACAAAGCGGTCGTCGTCGCCCCAGATGGTCTGAATACACCCCGGCGGCAGCGGCCCTTCCACCACCAGCATCCCTTTCTCGTTAACGCCACACGGTTCGCCGGTGACTTCATTAAGCAACTGCACGTTATAGCCATACATCGGCACGCCGGGGCTTCCCAGACGCGTCGGCCTGTCGTCCAGACCGCGAGCAATCGCCATAATCGGCCAGCCGGATTCGGTCTGCCAGTAGTTGTCGATGACCGGCACATCCAGCGTATTGCTCACCCAACTGGCGGTCGGCTCGTCCAGCGGTTCTCCAGCCAGATAGAGCACTTCCAGCGACGAGAGATCGTGTTTGCGAATTTCAGCGGTAGGGAATTTTTTCAGCACGCGAATGGCGGTCGGCGCTGAAAACATCCGGCTAACCTGATATTTCTCGACGATTTTCCACCACACGCCGCAGTCCGGCCAGGTCGGTAATCCTTCGTAAACGATAGTCGCCATCCCCGCCAGCAGCGGCGCGTAGACGATATACGAATGCCCCACCACCCAGCCGATATCCGAAGCACAAAAGAACACACCGCCCGCTTTGCCGCCAAAAATGGTGTCCATCGAGGTCGCCAGCGCCACCGCATATCCGCCGACGTCACGCTGCACGCCTTTAGGTTTGCCGGTCGTGCCGGAGGTGTAGAGAATGCAGGAGGTTTCGTTGGATTCCAGCCACGCCACCGGTACCCGCGCGCCGATGTGTTGATGGCGCAACGACGCGAAATCGACATCCCGCCCGCTAACGCGCGCCATTTTCGCCAGCCCACGATCTACCAGCAAAACATGGCGCGGCTGATGCTGCGCCTGACTTATCGCATCGTCGAGCAATTTTTTATAGGGAATGATTTTGCCACCGCGCGCTCCGGCATCTGCCGAGACAATCAGCACCGGTTTAGCGTCATCAATTCGCGCCGCCACACTGTGCGAGGCGAATCCCCCAAACACCACCGAGTGAATAGCGCCAATGCGCGCGCAGGCCAGCAGGGTAATATGCGCTTCGGCAATCATCGGCATATACACCAGCACCCGATCGCCACGCTGCACGCCCAGTGAGCGCAGCATTGACGCCACCGCGTTCACTTCGTCATGCAGCTGGCGAAAGGTAAAGGTGCGCTCTTCTTCTGTTTCCGAAGAGACGGCAATCAATGCCAGCGCCTCTGGCTGTTTCTCCAGCCAGCGGTCGATAGCGTTGTGGCACAAGTTGGTTCGGCCTTCACAAAACCAACGGGCAAACGGCGGATTGCTGTGATCGAGCGTTTGCGTAAAGGGCGTCTGCCAGTCAATACGCCGGGCCTGCTCGGCCCAGAACTGCTCCGGTTCGTTAATCGAACGCTGATAAAATTCGCTAAAAGACATAATGCTCTCCTGTTGAACTTACGCCTTACCGCCGTTTACTTAAATGACGTACAGGTCGAGATACTCATTGACCGGCATCTGTTCCAGGCGAGCTCTGTCGAGAGAAACCTCCAGAATGCGCTGCTGCTGGCGAGTCGGGAACTGGCGCGCGAGATTGATTTTGAATTTATCTACCAGCTTCGGAATGCCATCCTGACGGCGGCGAGCATGACCAATTGGGTACTCCACCACCACTTCTTCAAAGCGCGTGCCGTCGGTGAACTCAAGGGTTATGGCATTGGCAATAGCGCGTTTTTCCGGGTCGTGGTAGTCAGCGGTAAATGACGGATCTTCAAAGCAATTGATCTTCTCGCGCAGGGTGTCGATGCGTTTATCTTGCGCAACGTTGTCCTCGTAATCTGCCGCCGTTAAGCGCCCGAACAACAGCGGGATCGCCACCATGTATTGAATGCAGTGGTCGCGGTCAGCCGGGTTATTGAGCGGCCCTTTTTTGTCGATGATGCGAATACAGGCTTCGTGGGTGCGAATGGTCACTTTTTCGATATCCGCCGCCGTTTTGCCTGCTGCTTGCATCTGTTCATAGAGCGTCATCGCCGCTTCAACTGCCGTCTGGGAGTGGAACTCCGCCGGGAAGGAGATTTTGAACAGCACATTTTCCATCACGTAAGAACCGTACGGACGCTGGAAGCGGAACGATTCACCTTTAAAGGAGACGTCGTAGAAGCCCCATACCGGCGCGGTCAGGGCTGACGGGTAACCCATTTCGCCCGTTTTCGCCATCAGTGCCAGACGTACCGCGCGGGAGGTAGCATCGCCCGCCGCCCAGGATTTACGCGTGCCGGTGTTCGGCGCATGACGATAGGTGCGCAACGACTGACCGTCTACCCACGCCAGCGAAACGGCATTGAGTATTTCCTCGCGAGTCAGGCCGAGCATTTCAGCAACCACAGCGGTGGAAGCCACTTTCACTAACAGAACGTGGTCGAGGCCGACGCGGTTAAAGGAGTTTTCCAGCGCGATGCAGCCCTGAATTTCATGGGCTTTAATCATTCCGGTCAGCACCTGTTTCATGGTCAACGGCGCTTTGCCGCTGGCGACCGCGTTGCGCGAAAGCCAGTCCGCCGTTGCCAGAATGCCGCCGAGATTGTCGGAAGGATGGCCCCACTCTGCCGCAAGCCAGGTATCGTTGAAATCGAGCCAGCGGATCATCGCGCCGATGTTAAATGCCGCCTGGACGGGGTCGAGCTGGAACTGAGTTCCGGGGACGCGCACGCCGTTGGGTACGACGGTGCCCGGAACAATTGGCCCCAGCAGTTTTTTACAGGCCGGGTATTCGAGAGCTTCCAGACCGCAGCCGAGCGTGTCGAGCAGGCAGTAATGTGCGGTGTCGTAGGCCACTTTAGAGCTGATTTCGTAGTTCATGACGTAATCGACGATATCAACGATTTCACGATCAAATTCCGGGCGGATGTTGTTGATTTGAGCTGACATTGGGTACGTTTCCTTATTGTTATTCGTAGAGGTTTACTGGCGCTTATCCAGCGCGACAAACTGGCGGTCTTCCGGTCCAACATAATTGGCGGAAGGACGGATAATTTTGTTGTCCTGACGTTGTTCGATAATGTGCGCCGCCCAGCCGGTGACGCGGGCGATAACAAACAGTGGTGTGAACATCTCGGTGGGAACGCCCATCATGTTGTAGGAAACAGCGGAGAACCAGTCGAGATTGGGGAACATCTTTTTGCTCTCCCACATCACCGTTTCCAGACGATCGGCGATGTTGTACATCTTCAGCGAGCCGCCTTCCTGCGAGAGCTGCTTCGCCACACGTTTGATCACCTGATGACGCGGGTCGGCGATGGTATAAACCGGATGACCAAAACCAATGACCACTTCTTTGTTTTCCACCCGCTTGCGGATATCGGCTTCGGCTTCGTCTGGCGTTTCGTAGCGTTGCTGGATCTCCAGCGACACTTCATTCGCCCCGCCGTGTTTTGGCCCGCGTAGTGCGCCAATCGCGCCAATAATCGCGGAATACATATCAGAGCCGGTGCCCGCAATCACCCGACTGGTAAAGGTGGAGGCGTTAAACTCGTGTTCGGCGTACAGCACCAGCGAAATATGCATCGCCTTTTCCCAGCTTTGCGATGGCTTTTCGCCATGCAGCAGATGCAGGAAGTGACCGCCGATGGAGTCGTCATCGGTTTCCGGCTGGATACGTTCGCCGTTATGGCTGTAGTGATACCAATAAAGGAGAATCGAGCTAAGTGATGCCAGCAGTTTGTCGGCAATATCCCGCGCGCCAGAGACGGTATGCCCCTCTTTTTCTGGCAGCGTGCAGCCGAGCGCGGAAACGCCGGTGCGCATAACATCCATCGGGTGTGACGCCGCCGGTAAGGCTTCCAGCACGGTACGCACGTTAGCCGGTAAACCGCGCAGGGCTTTCAGTTTCGTTTTGTAGGCGGCGAGTTCGTCACGGGTCGGCAGTTTGCCGTGGATCAGCAGATGCGCCACTTCTTCAAATTCGCAATGTTCCGCCAGATCAAGAATATCGTAGCCACGGTAATGCAAGTCATTGCCACTTTTACCCACGGTGCAGAGCGCCGTATTGCCCGCCGGAACGCCAGAAAGCGCCACAGATTTTTTCGGTTTAATGACATGGGTACTGTTTTGCAGGATCGTTGTGTCGCTCATATTGTCCTCGTCATTGTTATCATTTGTAGGGTCGAGATTGTTGTCGGATGCGACGCCATGCGTCTTATCCGAACTACAGTTCAGTACACCCGTAGGCCTGATAAGTCGCGTCAGCGGCGCATCAGGCATCGGTTGTCGGATGCGACGCCATGCGTCTTATCCGACCTACAGTTCAGTACACCCCGTAGGCCTGATAAGTCGCGTCAGCGGCGCATCAGGCATCGGTTGTCGAATACAACCAACGGGCGTTTTTTATTTCGCCTGGCTACGGGCAAACAGGTCGTCGAGCTTCGCTTCGTACTGGTAGTAGTTGATGCTTTCGTACAGCTCGTTGCGGGTCTGCATGGTGTCGATGACACTTTTCTGCGTGCCTTCCTGACGCAGGACGTTGTAGACATGCTCAGCGGCGCGGTTCATGGCGCGGAACGCTGAAAGCGGGTACAGCGCCATTGCGACATGGGCGCTGCGTAATTCGTCGATGGTAAACAGCGGCGTGGCACCAAACTCGGTAATGTTGGCGAGGATTGGCACCTGCACCGCATCGGCAAACTGGCGGTACATGGCGAGTTCGGTAATCGCCTCCGGGAACAACATCTCGGCACCCGCTTCAACATAGGCCTGCGCACGCTCGATCGCCGCATCCAGCCCCTCTACCGCCAGCGCATCGGTGCGCGCCATGATCACAAAATCAGGATCGGTTTTCGCATCCACCGCCGCGCGGATCCGATCCACCATCTCCTCTTTCGAGACGATCGCTTTATTCGGACGATGACCGCAGCGTTTCGCACCAACCTGATCTTCAATATGCAATCCTGCCGCACCAGCTTTAATCATCGATTTCACGGTGCGCGCCACGTTAAAGGCCGAAGAACCAAAACCGATATCCGCATCCACCAGCAGCGGCAGCGAACAAACGTCGGTGATACGGCGAATGTCGGTCAGCACATCATCAAGGGTAGAAATACCGAGATCGGGCAGCCCCAGCGACCCTGCCGCCACGCCACCGCCGGAGAGATAAATTGCCTGATATCCGGCACGCTGCGCCAGCAGCGCATGGTTGGCGTTAATGGTGCCAACAATCTGCAATGGATTTTCTTTAGTCAGTGCAGCGCGAAACACTTTACCTGGGGAGTGTAGAGACATAGCCCATCCTTTGTTATCAACTTGTTATTTGCGTTGATAAACACAAAGCAAGGGGTGTGCCACAATTGCCTTAATAAAATTAAATCTTTAATTTCAATTTGTTAGAGATAAAGTCATGAACTAATCCGCAAATATGCGTTTCAGTTAACGTTTCAGGCAATGTTTCACCGCGTTTCATTGCAACAATTATGAAACAAGACTAAACCCAATATTCGGTTTCTTAACTTTGCGGTGCGCTATGGCACATCCACCACGGCTGAATGACGACAAACCGGTTATCTGGACGGTATCTGTAACGCGCCTGTTCGAGCTGTTTCGCGATATCAGCCTCGAGTTTGATCACCTGGCGAACATTACCCCTATTCAGCTTGGCTTTGAAAAAGCAGTGACCTACATCCGCAAGAAACTGGCAAACGAACGCTGTGACGCCATCATCGCTGCTGGCTCTAACGGCGCGTACCTGAAAAGCCGCCTGTCAGTGCCAGTTATTTTGATTAAACCGAGCGGCTACGATGTGTTACAGGCACTGGCAAAAGCCGGAAAGCTCACCTCTTCTATCGGCGTTGTCACTTATCAGGAAACTATTCCGGCACTGGTGGCGTTTCAAAAAACCTTTAATTTGCGCCTCGATCAACGTAGCTACATTACCGAGGAAGACGCACGCGGGCAGATTAACGAGCTAAAAGCTAACGGCACCGAAGCGGTGGTCGGTGCGGGGCTGATTACCGATCTGGCAGAAGAAGCCGGAATGACCGGAATTTTTATCTATTCCGCCGCCACCGTGCGCCAGGCGTTCAGCGATGCGCTGGATATGACGCGCATGTCGTTACGCCATAACACTCACGATGCCACCCGCAACGCCCTGAGAACTCGTTACGTGCTGGGCGATATGCTCGGTCAATCACCACAGATGGAACAAGTACGGCAGACTATTTTGCTGTATGCCCGCTCCAGTGCAGCGGTGTTGATTGAGGGGGAAACGGGGACGGGCAAAGAGCTGGCGGCCCAGGCAATTCATCGGGAATATTTTGCCCGCCACGATGCGCGACAGGGCAAAAAGTCGCATCCGTTTGTTGCCGTCAACTGCGGGGCGATTGCCGAATCGCTGCTGGAAGCGGAGCTGTTTGGCTATGAGGAAGGGGCGTTTACCGGCTCGCGACGCGGAGGTCGTGCCGGGCTGTTTGAAATCGCCCACGGTGGCACGCTGTTTTTGGATGAGATTGGCGAAATGCCGCTACCTTTGCAGACTCGCCTGTTACGGGTGCTGGAAGAAAAAGAGGTCACCCGCGTCGGCGGGCATCAGCCTGTTCCGGTAGATGTACGGGTCATTAGCGCCACTCACTGCAATCTGGAAGAAGATATGCAGCAAGGACGTTTTCGCCGTGATCTGTTTTATCGGCTGAGTATTTTGCGTCTGCAATTGCCACCACTCCGCGAGCGGGTGGCGGATATTCTTCCGCTGGCGGAAAGCTTTTTGAAAGTGTCTCTGGCGGCGCTCTCCGCCCCGTTTTCTGCCGCATTACGCCAGGGATTACAGGCAAGCGAAACCGTGCTGATGCACTACGACTGGCCGGGCAATATTCGTGAACTGCGCAATATGATGGAGCGACTGGCGCTATTTTTAAGTGTGGAACCGACGCCGGATTTAACGCCGCAGTTTTTGCAGCTGCTACTGCCGGAACTGGCACGCGAGTCGGCGAAAATTCCCGCTCCACGCTTACTGACACCACAACAGGCACTGGAGAAATTTAAAGGCGATAAAACAGCAGCGGCGAATTATTTAGGCATCAGCCGGACGACGTTCTGGCGGCGGCTGAAAAACTGAACTGCCGAATGCAGCGCGAACGCTTTATCCGGCATAAATTTCAATAGATGATGATCACCGATAAACTTACGCATCGGGGATGTTTACATAGGGTTCAGAATTACTTCTTCTTATAAATATTTGCCGTGCCGTGGATCTTATTGTCAGTTTGACCGGAGGTCAGTACCAACACATCAGCCCCTTTTTCATCCGCTTTTTTGATCAAATCCTCTTTCGCATCTGCGGTCGACATTTCATTACTGGTTGAAATATCACCTATTTTTTCATATTGCGATTCGACTTTTTCAAATTCCGCTTTAGTCATCAATTCAGCGGCATAGACATTGGTAACGGCAAACGCTAACGCACCGACTAACATTTTAGAGATTATTTTCATATTACGGCTCCAGAGTTGTTATCACACTATCACCCACCCACATTATTGGGTTGATTAATAATTAGTTCAGTCAGGGCATAAACGCCAGTAACCGGAAATAAGACACTTTGTGATCTCTCTCGCACCCGATTATTTTTGGTAGAAATATGATGCAGTTAGTTCACTTATTTATGGATGAAATCACTATGGATCCTTTGCATGCCGTTTACCTGACCGTAGGACTGTTCGTGATTACTTTTTTTAATCCGGGAGCCAATCTTTTTGTGGTAGTACAAACCAGCCTGGCTTCCGGTCGACGCGCAGGAGTGCTGACCGGACTGGGCGTGGCGCTGGGCGATGCATTTTATTCCGGGTTGGGTTTGTTTGGTCTTGCAACGCTAATTACGCAGTGTGAGGAGATTTTTTCGCTTATCAGAATCGTCGGCGGCGCTTATCTCTTATGGTTTGCGTGGTGCAGCATGCGCCGCCAGTCAACACCGCAAATGAGCACACTACAACAACCGATTAACGCCCCCTGGTATGTCTTTTTTCGCCGCGGATTAATTACCGATCTCTCTAACCCGCAAACCGTTTTATTTTTTATTAGTATTTTCTCAGTAACATTAAATGCCGAAACACCAACATGGGCACGTTTAATGGCCTGGTCGGGGATTGTGCTCGCATCAATTATCTGGCGAGTCTTTCTTAGTCAGGCGTTTTCTTTGCCCGCTGTGCGTCGTGCTTATGGGCGTATGCAACGCGTTGCCAGTCGGGTTATTGGTGCAATTATTGGTGTATTCGCGCTACGCCTGATTTACGAAGGGGTGACGCAGCGGTGAGCAGATAATTTACTCTCTACGTAATCAACCTGATTTGCCGAATCCCGACCATCGGCGATGATAGCCCCCGTAATGCGTGGTCCTTATTTCCGATAAGTTTACTTGAGTCTTTAGCTTCCCATTTCAGCCCACTCTCCCCTGTGTGGGCTTTTTTCATTGGTCTGACCCGTCCTGAATAGCCAAACAATGGCAATGTTCCACTTTGCAGGGATGATAATAAGGGGATCTGATTCAGAAGAGTTTTGAAAAGTTGGACCGCCATCGAGGCCTCGAACCCCGTACCATACAACAATCCTGGTTGTCGTCTGCTCTTCCTGATGAGCTAATGGCGGTTTTTGATATGAGCCTTACAGCATATTTTCTGTCAGGCTTGAGTGCGATGCGTAAGATACAGAAAAGACCCCACACAAACATGATGGAATTATGATTTTTTTCATATGAATGTCAACCCACACATTCACAAAACATCTGCATGAGATCATTTTTTTTTATACACCGCATGGCTGCGAAACCACTACTGGTGCTTTTTTAAGCGAAGTGTCGCCGATCACAACAAAATATCGGCGAAAAAAGAGATGGAATGCCAGTTGGCATACAGATATACAGATGAAATGATTACCTGCATTGCGATTCACTCTCAGGTGGAATAACAACTTGCAGGTGGAACCCTTTCTGAACTAAAGAGTGTAACGGATTTTAACGTGCTTATTTACAGGATAATATCTGTCACCTAATTCCTGGACTCTATTAGATATCCATTCATTTAATCGTGCATCATCTCTGTATGTTTTTACGTCCAGAACAGAGAGCAATAACATCACCAGTGATTCAGGAAAAACAGGGTAGATATTTTTTAAGTGTAATAATAATCCATGCGCAAGCGCCTGCTTAATGGGCGCGTCTGTCTCCGGAATAGACGACATTTCGCGAAGCCATTTTTCCACATGCATACACTCTTTCCCTTTAGGGAAAAGTCTCAGCAAAGGCATATGGTGTTCAAGAAGAATACATTTGCAATCTGTTCGCACTGAATTGATAAACTGCACTAATTTCTTAAGCCCGGTAAAGCGTCCAGCCTGCACATTTGCTTTAATATCAAGAAACGCATCATCCTGGTCATATACCCAAACTGTCCCTTTTTGATTTTCAAGTATGCGAAAAATAAACTTAACCGGGTGATCAGGGTAATCCATCCAGTCATAAAATCCAGGGAAATCATTAAACTGCACATTTATGGTGAGTGCGTTATCGTCTGACCACTCACAGTCTCGTACGGCAGCCATGAGATGAATGAGTTTGTCGTCATCGACTAAATCATCACGACAATCATAAGGATAATCATAATATTGTTTAATCAAAACCTTGAATATATCGACACAGGAAACCAGGGAGCTTTTGATATCCTCTGGTAACTGATTGTTTTTAACCGTATTAAGTATGCTTTGTTGCGTATATGGCATCAAATTATTGTGCGGAGCTTTTAATGATATCATCGCGATCTCTCTTAAATAAAAATAAACGTCGCAGATAATAAAGCTCTGATTAAACCAGACACTATCAGAAATCGCTCATAACTAACGTGTGAAGTATTAGGTACTGGAGGGAGTTAATTTAACAATTTGAATTTACGTTATAGGTTTTACTGCTACTTTGATATTATTTCGCTCTCCTTAACTAAAAAGTTAAGTGGAGAGCGAAGTTAATATGTTAAACCACAGCGTATTTATTAATTTTTTCAGTCTGTTAGTGTGCGATTATCGATAACAAAACGATATTTCACATCACCGCGCAGCATTCGCTCATAGGCTTCATTAATTTGATCGGCCCGAATCATCTCTATATCAGCCACGATGCCATGTTCGGCGCAAAAATCGAGCATCTCCTGAGTTTCTGGAATGCCGCCAATCATAGAACCGGCTATCGCACGGCGTTTCATGATCAGGTTGAAAACTTCCGGCGATTTATGCGGTGTCGCAGGCGCACCAACCAGCGTCATGGTGCCATCACGCTTCAGCAAGGTGGTAAAATCGTCGAGATTATGTGGCGCAGCTACTGTATTCAAAATGAAATCGAAACTCTTCACATGAGCCGCCATCTCATCGGCATTGCGTGAGTTAACAACTTCATCGGCCCCCAGGGCTTTTGCCGCTTCGCGTTTTGCCTCAGAAGTGGTAAATGCCACCACATGTGCCCCCATCGCGTGGGCCAGCTTAATCCCCATATGTCCCAGACCGCCGATGCCGACCACGCCCACTTTTTTACCCGGCCCGGCCTGCCAGTGACGTAGCGGCGAATACGTGGTGATCCCTGCACACAACAAAGGAGCCACCGCCGCCAGCTGCTCTTGCGGGTGACGAATACGCAGAACATATCGCTCATGAACGACGATCTGTTGTGAGTAGCCGCCCAGAGTATGGCCCGGTTCGTCCGGCGTTGGCGAGTTATAGGTGCCGGTCATGTGATCACAGTAGTTTTCCAGCCCGTCTTCACACTCTTCGCAATGTTTACAACTGTCGACAATGCAGCCGACACCGACCAGATCGCCCGGCGCATGTTTTTCAACCTGATCACCAACGGCTACCACACGCCCCACAATTTCATGACCCGGTACGCAGGGGTAAACCGTCCCCGCCCACTCGGAACGGACCTGGTGGAGATCGGAATGGCAGACGCCACAGTAAGCGATTTCGATTTTGACATCATTCGGTCCCGGTTCACGCCGTGTGATATCCATCGGTTCAAGTGGTTGTTTAGCGGAATATGCACCAACAGCTTTGATCTTCATTGTGTTTACTCCTGATTAGCTATGTGTATTTGGCGATACCTGATATGTCATCGCGGCAAAACGCGTCCATTGAATATAGCCAATATTTAAACCACCCGATCCAGCCCCAACATGCCGCGAGCCTGAATGAAACAGAGCAGCAACGTTCCCCATAAGGCCATCGTCAGGTAGGGGCTTATACCGAGAATATTGAAGCCGCTTTCAATAATTTGCAGAAGAAACAGCGCCAGCACCATACCAATTATCCGCCCGCTGCCGCCGTCCGGATTAACCCCGCCGAGTACTGCCGCGAGGATTGACACCAGCAAGTACGATTCGCCATAAGAAGCCTTAGCCGAGTTGAGTTTCGACATCATCAAAAATGCCGCTACCGCACAAAGCAAGGCGGAAATGACATAAACCCAAATCAGCACCCGACGAGTGTTAATGCCGGAGTAAAGTGTTGCTCGTTCGTTAGACCCAATCAGGTAAATGGCTTTACCGAGCGGCGTTTTCTCCAGCAATATCCACAGCCCCAGTGCCACTGCGGCAAACAACCACATCGGTAGCGGAATACCGAACCATTGCGCATGATTCAACCACAGCACCCATGAGGGATAATTGGCAATGGCGCTACCACCTGTCACCAGAATATTTATCCCTTTGAGCAACGTCATCATCCCAAGCGTTGCAAGAATTGGCGACACTCGAATACCAGCAATCAATACGCCGTTACATAAACCGATTATCACCGCCGCGCCAGCGCCCGCCAGTAACGTAGCGACAACCGTAGCAATACCCGGTGGATACTGAGTCGCCACCCACGCCATCACCAGTGAACAGGCGTTAGCAGTGGCTATAATTGACAAGTTAATGCCACCGCAAAGCATGGTCACCGCCATAGCCAACGCCAGAATGCCCAGCACGGGCATTTGCGAAGCGACGGACTGGAAATTACTTATCGACCAGAAAATCTCCGGCATAGTAATGCTGAAGGCTGCAACAGTTAGCACCAGCAGGCCGATCAAGTAAAACTCAACGTTGTTACGCCACGATTTTTTCATAGCAGACTCCGGTTCTGATGCTGACTCCACGCCGTGGCACTAATGCTGGCAACGATGATGATGCCGGTGATCAATGTTTGCCAGTAAGACGAGACTCCCAATAAATTTAGCCCGTTTTGCATCACTGCCAACAACACCACGCCGAGCAAAGTACCGGTTAACGTGCCGCGCCCGCCGAGCAAACTAGTGCCGCCAAGCACCACCGCAGCCAGTACTGTCAGCTCATAACCCAGAAGAGAATCGGGGGCGACAGTCATCACCGTCCACGACTGCACTACACCCGCAGCGCCAGACATCAATCCCATATAGCCATAGACGAAAAGTTGCAGTTTCAGCACGCTAAAGCCGATGCGACTGGCTGATTCGCGGTTCCCGCCAAGGGCATAAATTTTGCGCCCTACACTGGTGAAATTCATGATAAACGCTGTTAGCAGCACCACCGTAATCATGGCGATCAGCGGCAGACCAAGGCCATAGTCATAGCCATCAGCATCGGTGTACTTGAACAACATAACCCCCTGCTCAAACCACGGCGGAAAGTCGTACAGCCACACACCTTTACTCAACCATAACAGCAGGCCATAGAAAATATTCAGCGTCGAGATAGTGATGATGATAGAAGGCACCCGTAGGCGATTAACCAGTAAGGCGTTAATTAAGCCAAGTAAAATGCCGATGCAGCCTGCCAGTGCAAACGCGACAGCGAAGTTGCCACCAATTTTTTGCAGCAACAGCACCATGCCGTATTGCGCAATGATGGTCATTGCTGGAAACGAAATATCAATTCCACCGGAAATCAACACCACAAACAAACCACAGGCGAGAATAGTCAACATGGCATAGTTATTGGCGAGATCGTACAAATTACCGAATGTCAGAAACTCGTCGCTGCGCCAGGCAAGGCCAACAAACAGCACCACAATCAGTAATGCCAGCCAGAATTCATGGCGTTTTTTCAGTTCAGCCATTTACCACCTCCGCAATCCTGGCCTGAGAACTGCTGTCAGGCAGGAAGCTATGGGTGATCTGACCTTTTTGCATTACCAAAATCCGGTGGCTTTGATACCACGCTTCTTCAATTTCATCGCAGATCATCAATACCGCAATGCCATGAGCCGCCAGATCGCTGATAATGCCGTATATTCCTGCTTTGTTGGCGATATCAACACCGACTGTCGGGCTATCGAGAATCAACAGTCGTGGCCCAATCGCCAGCCATTTGGCGATCGATACTCGCTGCGCGTTACCACCAGAAAGCGTATTCACCGGGAGATGAGGATCAGAGACTTTGATGGTCAATGCCTTGATTAGCCTGTCCACCAGGTCACGCACTTTAGCTTCACTCAGAAATCCGAAGCGATCTTTTACCTTGTGAAAAACAGTGCTAATGATGTTGTCTTCAATAGATTGCGCCATCACCAAACCGCGCGACATGCGATCTTCCGAAACATAACCAATACCGTGGCGGATGGCGTCCTGGTTACTATGCAGTGTAACCGGCTGGCCGTTGATGAGGATCTCGCCAGCATCCGGTCGGGTCATACCAAACAGACTCAGACATAATTCCGTGCGCCCCGCACCAAGCAGGCCAACAATCGATACCACTTCGCCCGCTTCCACCCGCAAGTTAATATTTAGATATTCCCCATGACGACTTAAATTACGCACCTCCAGCACCGGGGTGCTGGATTTTCCCTGCCACAACTCTCGCACCTGATATTCAAACTCCTGGCCGGTCATCAGAAAACTGAGTTGTTTTGTGGTCATCTCTGCAGCCGGAAAAGTCCCGACCAGCTCACCATCTTTCAGCACTGAAATACGGTCGGAAACTTCCATCACTTCTTCCAGACGATGACTGACAAAGACCACGCAGATCCCGCGTTCACGCAATTGATGCACCACCTGTAATAACCCTTGCACTTCCTGATGGGTCAGCGAAGCGGTTGGTTCATCCATCACGATCAACCGTGCGTCCTGCGCCAGTGCACGGCAAATTGCCACCAGCTGACAGCGGGCAATTGAAAGCTCAGAAACGAGCGTATCCAGTGGCAATGTGACGTTAATACTAGTCATTGCCGCCTGCGCCACCTCACGCAGACGACGGCGGTTAACAAACAGACCGTGGTGATAGTGATTCACGGCGATATTCTCCCAGACACTCAGGTTAGGAAATAAAGAGAGGTCCTGATAAATCACCTGAATCCCCTGCGCCACCGAAGCGGCTGGTGTCAGCTTTGACCAGTTTTTCCCACCAAGCGTAATTTCCGCTCCCTCATCCGGGCGATAAACACCGGACATAATTTTAATCAACGTCGATTTACCACAGCCGTTTTGCCCGGCAAGGCAGTGCACTTCACCCGACATAAAGTCGAGAGAAACATCGCGCAGCGCTCGCGTGGCATGAAACGTTTTGTTGATATGACGAAGGGAAAGGAAGGTTTCCATAACATCCCCTGGCAATAAGAATCGGGGCTTTCGCCCCGAAGAAATGGATTAATAAAGTGAGTCGATATTGTCTTTGTTGACCAGTAATACCTTATGGAAACGGATAATTCGCTTATCCATATCTACGTCGGCCTTACCCAGATTCTGCATTTCTAATCCAGGCTTGATCTCTTCACCCTTCAGCAACGTGCTGGCGACGGCTGCGAGTGCGTAACCTGCAGAGGCCGGATCGTAAGTAATCCCTTCGGTGATATCACCACTTTTAATCAGTGATGCCGCCTGTGAAGGGATCATCATGCCATAGACTGCGACTTTATTTTTCGCCCGTTTCTCTTTCACCGCACGTCCCGCGCCAATCGGACCGTTTGAACCAAAGGAGACAACCGCTTTCAAGTCAGGATAGGTTTTCATCAGGTCCAGTGTAGTACGACGTGAGTCATCCACACTCTCGGCAACCGGCATGCGGCGGGTAACTTCATGCATATCCGGGTAATGCTCTTTCTGGTATTTCACCAGCAAGTCAGCCCATAAGTTATGCTGCGGCACGGTCAAACTACCCACGTAAATCACATAGCCGCCCTTGCCACCCATGCGTTTCGCCATATGCTCAACATATTCAGCGGCAAATTTTTCGTTATCAATGATTTCGATATCCCAGTTAGCACTTGGCTGACCGGGGGATTCGTTGGTCAGAACCACAATTCCGGCATCTCGCGCTTTTTTGAATACCGGTTCCAGCACGTTGGCATCGTTTGGCACGATAGTAATTGCATTAACCTTACGGGCGATTAAATCCTCAATAATTTTAACTTGTTGCGGAGCATCAGTACTTGAAGGCCCCACCTGTGAGGCATTAACACCAAAGGCTTTACCCGCCTCAACCACACCTTCGCCCATGCGATTAAACCACGGCATACCATCGACTTTAGAAATATTCACCACGACTTTTTCCGCTGCCTGGAGCGGCGCAGAAATTAGCGCAGCGCCTAATAACAGCGAAGACACCATATTGATAACAAAACGTTTATTCATCATTTCAGCCTCATTGCAGGGTAGTCAGGAAGTGTTCGCCCAAATTAGCGCGCTGGAGAGAATGAGAATTTTCGAATATTTTTATGCAGAATAAACAGCTCTATTTCAGGCAGCTATTAAAAATATGGTTATAAATATGGACAAAACGGGCAGCAATAATAAGTGTGACATTCATCACGTAAAAAATAGCAAAATAAACAAAATTAGCGATATTTTATGTTTGTGAGCTTATTTCGTGTAGATAAATAGTTATCTACACAACGTCAATAAGGGCATATTCTTCAAAGATAACGTCCATTTCTGGTGAATAGCTTCCTTCTGCCTGGAAAAAACGACGGTGTTCATTACGCCAATATTCAAGACTGAGGTCACCTTCACCTTCCTTACGGGCAAGCTCCGCGGTGACATCAGAAAAGCGCAGTAAATGCAGGCCAATCACTCTGATAACACATACAGGCTCACCACGGCTATTTTCTACAATCTTATACTCACCAATCATCGGAAATGCGTTGTCTTCAATACATCCCGCCAGCGAACCACAGGAAGCTGTTTTAACACCAGTCGCAATCAACGTTGCGAGGTGATCGGCCAACGCGGCTGAATCGCCAAAAGTACAAAAGGAAGCATGGGGATATTTTTGTGAGAATTTTTCTTTTATGGTCATGGCAATATTTTTGCGATTACGGAAAAACAAATCACATCTTAATTACTGTTGGTAACCATCAGCAAGAGTATCATTGGTTTTTCGATACTGAATCTTTTTTATCCGAAGCAGGTCACATTTATGGCCTGATAAATACCTTTGTTAAAACTCACTTTTGTGTATTTCTCTCAAATAATCCCCTGGAAATTATGCCGGGAGATTATAAAGTTCAGGATCATTCATTAGCAAACCATTCCCGCCCCACTCCCTGGGGCTTAAATCTCTTACTATTCACCGTTGCAGGCGTTTCAAATGCGCATCAACCTGCCACACTCCCCCACACCAGTTGCCCTTTATGGAACGTTGCGGTTCTCGGCGAGATACGCGCCACCGCCTCGGCGGAACAGGAGGCGTCCACCAGCACAAAGCTGGCGTCATCCTGCGCTTTTGGCCATACACGCTCGCCTTTTTCATTCAGCGGCAATACATCGCCAGTGGCTAGAAACAGCGAACGGGAGAGGTTCTGTTCGTTAGGACGAATATAGAGCTGCGCGTAGAGATTGGCTTTTTCCAGCATGTCGCCCAGACCATAAGGCGACCAGTGGTCGATAACGCTGTCAGTGCCAGTCATCACTTTTACGCCTTTGTCGTGCAACTGTTTGAGCGGCATATGCAGCGTGCCAATCGGCACTGTCGAGGCGATAGAAATTTGCTGCACCGCCATCCGGTGCGCCAGTTCATCTACCTGTTGTTCGTTGAGCGTTGCCAGCGCAAAGGCGTGACTGATGGTCAGCTTGCCCTTCAGCTGTGGCGTTTTCTCTACCGTTTCAACCATATAATTGATGGCTGCCACGCCCGACGGAGTGGTTTCGTGCAGGTGAATATCGACGCCTTTGTCGTAGTCCAGCGCAATCTGGAACATGGTATCGAGGGATTTTTCCATCGCGCCATCGACACTGGTCGGGTCCAGCCCGCCGACGTAATGCGCACCCGCCTGCATTGCTTCACGCATTAAGGGTTCCGATTTCGACAGCAGCAAACCGTGCTGCGGGAAGGCGACGATTTCACACTCAAAGCCCGCCTGACGTCGCGCCAGCACCGCCTGCAAATTTTGCAGATTTTTCAGGCCGGAAACCGGTTCGATATTGCAGTGGCTGCGGGCAATGGTGGTGCCTTTCGACTGCAATAAATCAATCAGTTTTTCTGCCCGCTCCTGAGTGTACGGTTGCAGCTCCGGCAGCATTTTCTGCTCGAGTTTGATCATGTCCTGGATGGTGGTGCCTGCCGGGCGATTGAGCGAGCGCCACGGCCCGCCGTAAAAGGTTTTGTCGAGATGAATATGCATGTCGCGGGTGGTGGGCAGCATCAGCTTATCGCCAGCGTCATAGTGCGGCAGCGTGGCATCCGGGTGCTGCTTATTCTCGCGCAGCGCGACAATTTTGCCGTTCTGAATCTCCACGGTCTGGCGCGCCGTGCGGGTCTGCACCGCCACGCCATTTTCGTAGTCAAATCCAGTTTCCAGCAGCACGTTGTCGAGATAGTAATGCGGGTCAGTGATTTTCATGGTGTTATTCGCGTCGCAGTGGGTTGTGCCAGAGACTGCCGCATGGGCGAGCGGCACAGACGTACCAAACAGCGCGGCGGCGGTGACCATCTTACCGCTCTGGCTCAGAAATTCACGGCGGCTATTGCTTTCTTTCATCTTACGTCCTTACGTTTTAATAATATGGGTGCCCGTTTCGCCACGCAGCGCCGCGGGCAGGCATTCCGGCGTGGTGATAATCACTTCTTTACCGCCCTGTTCCAGGAACGTCAGGCTGGCGATGATTTTTGGCAACATGCTGCCGGGCGGGAAATGTCCTTCCTGCATATAGCGAGTCATGGTGGCAATATCCACCCGATCGAGCGCCTGCTGCTCGGGTTTGCCAAAATGAATACACACTTTTTCCACGCCGGTGGTGATCACCAGAATGTCGGCGTGAATTTCACGGGCCAGCAGCGCGGTAGAGAGATCTTTGTCGATAACCGCGTCCACGCTTTGGTAATCTCCCGCGTCAGTACGCACCACAGGAATTCCGCCGCCGCCCGCGCCAATCACCACAAAGCCTTGTTGGATCAGCGCCTTAATGGCAGGTGCTTCGACAATACGTTTCGGTTCCGGCGAGGCGACCACGCGGCGATAGCCCCGTCCGGCATCTTCAACAAAACGCCAGTCAGGGTTTGCCTTTTGTAGTTCGTCACGCTGGCTGTCACTAAAGAATGCGCCGATGGGCTTGGTGGGATGGGCAAATCCCGGATCGTTTTTATCCACTTCCACCTGAGTCACCACGGTGACGGCTTTTTTCTCGCCGTGACGCGCCAGCCGGTTATTCAGCGCCTGTTGGATCAGATAGCCGATGCCGCCCTGCGTATCTGCCACACAGTTCGCCAGCGGCGTTAAGGGCAGCCCTTCGCGCTCGTGGGCAATCTCCGCACGGCGTAAATCCAGCCCGACCTGCGGCCCGTTACCGTGGGTCAGCACAATGTCGTAATCGGAAGCCAGCATTTCCAGCACCGTATCGGCGACGGCTTTCACCGCCTCCGCCTGATGCTCAATCGACTGGCTGGCGTTATCTTTGATAATGCTGTTGCCACCAATGGCAACGACCACAAGCTCTTTCATGTTGTTATGTCCGCTACAGAGGGTGATGGGGTTATGACCAACGCCAGACTGCCTGATGCGCTACGCTTATCAGGCCTACAATTCTCGCGCCACTCGTAGGCCGGATAAGGCGTCCACGCCGCATCCGGCAATGGTGACAAATGCCTGATGCGCTACGCTTATCAGGCCTACAAATTCTTGCGCCACTTGTAGGCCGGATAAGGCGTTCACGCCGCATCCGGCATGAACATGTAGGTCAGACGCCGTAACGTTCGCACCAGCCAAGAATGGCTTTCTCGAAGCAGGCGAAAGGTGGATGCACAATGCCCGCGCCAATCATGCCGACGCCCGCATCTTTATGGGCGATGGCGGTGTTGATCACCGGCAAAATGCCGCTGCTACCCACGCGGGTGATGTCGATTGCCGACGGCACGCCCATAAAACCGAGCAGCGGAATGGTGACGTTGGGGTTTTCGCCAAGGGTGATTTCGCGCATCTGACGGGAGAAATCGATAGCCTCTTCCACCGTGCCACCCACCAGCGCGACGATTGCAGGTGCGGTCGCCATGGCAAACCCGCCAATACCGTAGGTTTCTGTGATGGCGCTGTCGCCGATATCCAGCCCCGAATCTTCCGGCTTATAACCGGCAAACATCGGGCCGATCACCTGCTGCGCTGGGCCGGTAAACCAATGCCCCGGCAGGCCGCTGACCCGCAGGCCGAACTCGACGCCGTTACGCGCCATGGTGGTAACGACGGTGCTGTATTCGATGCCGTGCGCCGCATCCATCGCCGCTTTACACATCGCCATCCACGTCGGGCCGGAGAAGTAGTCGCTGCTGGCGACAAACTCAAACACTTCGCGCTGTTGCTCGACGGAGTAGCCCGCCTGAATAATCCCCGGCGTCAGCGCCTGAATCAGCAGCGTCGTCCCGGCGTTATTGCGGTTATGGCACTCATCGCCCATATGCAGCGCCTGCGCCAGCATTAAGCGCAGATCGATTTCGCCGATAATTTTCATCGCGTCGCGCAGTATTGGCCCCTGCACATCGCGCATCCAGTTGAGGCGGTCAATCACGCTCTGATCGTTGGCACCCATACGCAAAATCTTCGCCATCTGCTCGCTCATGTTGGTGTAAGCGATGTTGCCGTAGGTTTTGTTTTTCACGATGTGCATAAACATCGAGGCAGAGGTGACGCCCGCCATCGAACCCACGCAGTCATGTTCGTGGCACGGCGAGAAGGTGATCTCTCCGGAAGCCGCCAGGTCAGCCGCCTCGTCGAGATCTTTCGCCAGCCCTTCGAACACCAGCGCCCCGGTGACCGCGCCTTTCATCGCGCCGCACATTTTTTCCCAGGTGACCGGCGGCCCGGCGTGAAGAATGGTTTTCGGCGTCATGCCCGGCACCACGTTAATCGCCTGATCAAAACCAATCAGCACCGGATGCGACTGGATAATACGCTCCAGCGCCTGCTGGTTAGCGGCGGCGATTTTGTCTGCCAGCGGCGAATCGGCAATGTTATCCAGCGCCTGCACCACCTGCATATTGCCCTGCCCCGGCGGCGTCCAGTCGAGTTGAGTCACTTCTACATGCTGCTTTTTCAGGTCATCGCTAAACATGGCGATGCCGACGTTAATAACGTTCAATGGTTGGCTAAACAGTGACTGGCTCATCAGGCTTCCTCCCCTTTGCAGATAAATTCACGCGCCAGCAATCCGGTATTGGTGCTGCTGCTCGCCAGAATTACCCCGGCATCAAGCAGCATCTGGCTTTGTTGTTCTAACGATGGCGTATCGAGATCGGTGCCCAGCACATAGGCGAGAATGATCAACTCGCGCCCTCCGGCTGCGGCGATCGCTTTTGCTTCTTTGATCGCATCGATGGTGGAACCAACCGGATCTTCGTGCGATCCAAATCCGAGCACAAAATCCATCACGATCACCGCCACTTCTGGATCGCGCGCTTCTTCGATCAAGCGACTGATGCGGTTGGTGGGGTCAATCATTGGATGCGGCTTGCCGTTGGTGAAGTCGTCATCGCCAAAGTCGAGGAAGGTGTGTTTGATGCTGCGGTTGATATCTTTCAGGCGGAATTCCGGATCGGGCTGAATGTTGCTGTAGACATCGCCATGTTTTTCCATCACCGCGAACATGGTTTCGTCGCACAACGTGCCGCCGCAGAACAGGCCACGAATGTATTTCTGCTGCGGTTGCAGACGCGCACGCACATCCGCAATCAACGGCTGGTTAAGCGTATGCAGGTCGAGATTTTCCTGTTTCACGCCGGAGAGCATCACCGCTTTTAGCGCCGCTTCTTTGCTGCCGCGAGCAAACTGTAGCCCCTGCTCGTCAACCGGCGTTTCGCCACGACCGAGGAAGCAGACCACCACCGGCTTGCGGCAGGCGCGGGCGCGTTCCAGCACTTTACGGGCCACCGCAGGCGCGGGAGGTTTTGAAATCAGCGCGATAATTTCAGTTTGCGGATCGTTTTCCAGCATCCCGATGGCGTCGAGCATCATCAGGCCGCCGATTTTCTCGCTCAGGTCGCGCCCGCCGGTGCCGATGAGTTGCGAAACGCCGCCACCAAATTCATGAATGCGGACGCTCAGCTCCTGGCTGCCGGTGCCGGATGCGCCAACAATACCGATGTTGCCGCGACGCACGGCGTTACCAAAACAGAGCGCCGCGCCGTTGATAATCGCCGTGCCACAGTCTGGCCCCATCATCAGCAGCCCTTTTTCGTGGGCCAACTGTTTGAGCGCCAGTTCATCTTCAACCGAGACGTTATCGGAAAACAGCATCACGTTAAGATCGTTTTGCAGCGCCTGACGCGCTTCGCGCGCGGCAAACAGACCGTTGACCGAAATCACCGCCAGGTTACTTTCCGGGATATGCTTTTTGGCGCTGGCAATAGTGGCGTAACGCGCCTCGTGCGAGCCGCTTTGCGCTTTGGTGTTGAACAGTTCTTCAATCTCCACCAGCAACTGCTCGTTGTCCGCCCCCGATTTACCATTGATGACAATCATCAGGTCGCCGTTTTTCGCCTGCTCCAGCTCCGGCGTCAGCAGTCCTAAATTTTTCAGCACACCTTTGTTTATTTCGGTCGCCATCGCCACAAATGCCTGCTCGACGCCGTCGAGTTTATTTGCACGCGTGGAGATAGACATCAGCGAGACAGAATCAAAATAGGTATTCGGTTTAATGACTATTTTAACTGACATAATTCCCTCCGTAGGTTTGGCTCAGCGCACAACCATCGGCCATGCCATACAGCATGTCGCAGCCGGAACTGGAGCCAATATGTTTAATTTTTTCTATTGCCTGAGTTGCGTTCCCAGGGATGTCATAAATAATGTTGTGAATAAAACGATGAATATTTTCCCGGCAGCGTTGTTGTAATGCGGCTTCCAGCGTTATGGCACTTAATAACGTGGTATTATTTCTGCCGCGTTGCAAGCCGAGATAAAATTCCTCTTTGTATTTTCCCGCCGGATGCCCGGAAATAAATAAAATAAGTGCCAGACCTGTTAAATAATCATCGGCTGATGGCGTAAGGCCAATCCCTAAGCCCATCATACTGGCGACCGCTGAGGCGATATTTTGTTTATCGATTACTGCCTGTATAACTGCCCGTCGTTTAATATGTAATTCTTTATTTAACGCCTGATAAAACGGATTATCGCCGCGATAATTAAACAGGGTTTCATTTTCCCCCAGGTGCTGATGAATGATGTCGTGCCACTGTTGCCAGGCGATAAGGCGAAAATTCACAGCGGTCATTTGCAAGGTTGGGGACAGCCAACGCCGACAACGACTCATCTCTATATGAAGATGTTGACCAACCGTAATACCTTGATCGTCAAACTGAACCTTATCACCATGCCGGAACAGACCATCAAAGTGAGTGAGTGCCAACCGACAACTGTTTGGCGCATTGTCGTACTCTTCACAAAGCAGCGTCAGCAACTGCTGGCGAGCCGGGAGTGCGATATTTACCGCTCTGGCAAAGACCTGTTCAACCTGTCCTTGCCCCCGCTGCGCCAGAAAATCCGCATCCGCAGTTAGCGCCCACACACACCGTTTTTCAGGTGTGTTGATAGCAAGCCTCCCGGTTTATGCACCTGCGGCAATCAGTAACTGCGCAATCTCTTCAAAGCCCCGTTCCCGCGCCAGTTCCAGCGGCGTTTTGCCATATTTATCCGTCATGTGCGGGCTGGCCCCGTGTTCCAGCAATAACTGGACAATCGCCTGCTGTTTAATCCCGCCATCATTAAGCACAATCGCTTCCAGCAGCGGCGTCCAGCCTACATGGTTGGTCTGGTTAACGTTAATTTCCGTATGCGCCAAAAGCTCTTTTACAATACTTAAATGGCCTTTTTCACAGGCAGGCGTCAGGCCGACACCGCCAAAACGGGTTACGCAATTAAGATCGGGTTTAGCCGGTAAAATAATTCGTAGTAGCGTTAAATCATCGTTCAGACAGCTAATTAAAAAAGGATTTAAACAGGTATGATCTTGCTTATTAATATCCGCTCCGGCGTCAATTAATGCCTGAACGCAAGCATATTGCTGATATAAACTTGCCAGCGTAATTGCCGTTTTCCCCTGACGATCGCAGGTATTAATATCGACACCCAGCGCAAGGCAGGTTTTTACTTTATCGATATCACCCTGTTGTGCAGCCAATAAATAGTCGGCAGGTAGATTTTTTATACTCATTCACATTCCCCTGGTTTTTGTGGCTGTTTTCGATGAATTGAGAATAGCAACGATAATCTGATAAAAGAACCCGCTTAAATTTAATTCGCCGTATTTCGCCTTTTTGTTGAATGATGTTCAACAATCTTTTCGCAGTGTGCGGTAGTGCAATATTTGTTTCTTTGACCCGATACCCTTTCACTCAATCAGGTTTTATTTCTCTATAGTCTGCACATGTAAGAGTAGCTTTCGTCCATGTCTAACCAGAGGGGAACAAGATGAACGGACTCACGGCAACGGGTGTCACCGTCGGTATTTGTGCAGGGCTTTGGCAGTTAGTGTCTTCACATGTCGGGCTCTCTCAGGGATGGGAATTATTAGGAACCATTGGCTTCGTCGCCTTTTGCAGTTTTTATGCCGCAGGCGGCGGTAAATCGGGGTTTATCAGAAGTCTGGCGGTTAATTATTCCGGGATGGTGTGGGCGTTTTTCGCCGCGCTGACTGCTGGTTGGCTGGCCTCTGTAAGTGGACTGTCCGCGTTCTGGGCGAGCGTAATTACTACCGTACCCTTCTCGGCGGTGGTGGTCTGGCAAGGGCGTTTCTGGTTACTGTCATTTATTCCCGGTGGCTTTCTCGGCATGACGCTGTTTTTTGCCAGCGGGATGAACTGGACGGTGACATTACTGGGTTTTCTGGCGGGTAACTGCGTGGGGATAATTTCAGAATATGGTGGACAAAAATTAAGCGAAGCGACGACTAAACGCGACGGGTATTAAAAGTTATTCAAAAATGATTATCTATCTTTAACCGATACCTCTACAGTCATAGCTGGAGAAATTCATATTAGATAATGGCGGGAATGGTTTAATGAACTCAATTTTTACCGAAGAGAATCTGTTGGCATTTACTACCGCTGCGCGTTTTGGCAGCTTCAGTAAAGCCGCAGAAGAGTTGGGTTTAACCACTTCCGCCATTAGCTACACCATCAAGCGAATGGAAACAGGGCTGGATGTGGTGCTGTTCACTCGCAGTACCCGCAGCATTGAGTTAACGGAGTCCGGGCGTTATTTTTTCCGCAAAGCTACCGACCTGCTGAATGATTTTCACGCCATCAAACGCAGCATCGATACTATTTCGCAGGGCATAGAAGCGCGTGTGCGCATTTGTATTAATCAGTTGCTTTATACGCCCAAACACACCGCACGCTTATTACAGGTGCTGAAAAAGCAGTTTCCTACCTGCCAGATTACCGTCACCACCGAAGTGTATAACGGCGTCTGGGATGCGATTATTAATAATCAGGCAAATATCGCTATCGGCGCACCCGACACGCTGCTGGACGGCGGCGGTATTGATTACACTGAAATTGGCGCGATTCGCTGGGCTTTTGCTATCGCCCCGGATCACCCGTTAGCCTTTGTGCCGGAACCCATCGCCGAAAGCCAACTGCGTCTCTACCCTAATATTATGGTGGAGGACACCGCGCATACGATTAATAAAAAAGTGGGCTGGTTGCTGCACGGGCAGGAGTCAATTCTGGTGCCAGATTTCAACACCAAATGTCAGTGCCAGATTTTAGGTGAAGGGATTGGTTTTTTGCCAGATTACATGGTCCGTGAGGCGATGGCGCAATCCCTGCTGGTTACCCGACAAATCCATAACCCGCGCCAGGATTCACGCATGTTACTGGCGACTCAGCATTCTGCTACGGGTCAGGTGACGCAGTGGATTAAAAAACAATTTGCGCCAAATGGCATATTAACGGGGATCTATCAGGATTTACTGCATCGGGAGAATTAATCGCTGCCAACCTCCCGATGCGCTGTGAATAGCGGTTTACATCAACCACCTGCTTTCATTACCCATTCAGAGATAAATTTATTACCCGGTACTGGCGGAGAGTACAAATAGCCCTGCAAAAAGTGAACGCCTTTACCGATCATTAAATCCGCCTGCTCCTGGGTTTCTACCCCTTCCGCCACGATACTCAGACCAGGCTTACGCGCCAGTTCGACAATATTGTCCACAATATGACCGGATATTTCGTCGACACTCGCCATTTGCACAAATGACTTATCGATCTTAATAAAATCGACCGGAAACGCCTGCAGATAACGATAGGTCGCATAACCCGTACCAAAGTCATCCAGCGCAAAGGTAATGTTGTGCTGATGAAGGCTGTCAAATATCGCTCTGGCTTCTGGCGTTACCGGAATAGGGTTACGTTCCGTTAGCTCGAGAACCAGTTTGATTTTATCGTTTCCTAATTTCTTGACCAGGTTCAGGCATTCTTTTTCAAATCCCGCGGCCAAAAAACAACCCGCCGAGACGTTGATACCAATATGGAAATTATCCGGCAGCAAATGTTTTACCGGCATCAGAATATCCGCAGTCTGTTTCATCAGTTGGCGGGTCATTATGACAATAAGACCGGATGACTCCGCCAGAGGAATAAACTGATCCGGTGGGATAATTCCCGTTTGTGGATGTTCCCAGCGGACAAGCACCTCACAGCCCGTCAGTACCCCAGTCTGCGCGCAGAAAACCGGTTGGATCCACGGTTTGAATTCGTGGTTTTCCAACGCCAGACTGATGGCTTCAGGCGTGACGATATGGTGACAACGGTTATCAGGGATATAAAAATTATTTTTATTTCCCGTGCCACTGATGACATGCGGATGATATTGAAAAAAGATATCCCGCCAGAAGGTAATATCACTCTGGATGCCTAGTTTTTCATACAGCTGCTTCTTTTGATGTGAAATTGTCTTTGCACTGCGATTTCTGTACTGTGAGATTTCTGTAACCGACATTCCCTCCATTAGCAGCTTGAGTAAAAGCCGTTCTTTTTCGGACACGATACCAGGCAACGTCAAATTCACCGTTGCCCCGAACTCTTCCAAAAAAACACTCAAATCATGCGAAGCCATTGAACACACCTTGATTAAATCTTGTGCGCCAGCTAAAAATCTGCGAGTCTTCACTCTGACGGATAAAGCTGGCTGCAAGAAAATGACACAGAGAGCCGAATTATCTCCCGTTCGGCTCTCTCTCCTTTTACTCATTATTCAGATCAGAATTGCCACTTAATGCCAACCATTGCAGAGGTGTCATTATATCCCCTATCGGCAACCTGAACGCCCACATTCCCCCAGACATTCAGGTTGGCATTTAGCTGTCCTTCCACCCCGGTTTTTATCTCAGCAATATTTCGGGCTCCATCCTGAGTGACGGAGACGCCATCCATACTGGTGCTGAAATCCTTACTGTTATGCAGCCAGTTCACTTCTACAAACGGCTGGAACTCGCGGGATTTACCGTCATCCATTTTATGGTGGCTCTTCAGCCAGGTTTTTACGCCAAGTCGGGTTTGAACATTGCCATCACCGTTGCTATGAACGAGGGTTCCGTTGCTTTCGCGGTGCTTATCGGCTTTGACTCCCATCCAGGTAACCTGTGCTTGCGGCTGAACATACCATTCATTACGCGTTCCCTGGCTGCCATTAAATTCAGCTAATTTGTGTTTGTATCCAGCTTCCAGTGAAGCGGTAAGTCCTTTTGATTTATAGGATTCACTTTGTAAGTCATCCCCTTTCACTGTGTTATCAAACCAGCTGTACTGCGCCCAACTGTCGAGATACGCGCCATTACGCGACTCGTCATCGGCATACCAGGTGGCATAGAGGCCTGTGCTATATCCGTTCACACTCGCTTTTGCACGATAACCGGTTCGCGAGGAAATGGTTTTGCTGTCGCTGTTGCCATATCCCGCCATGACCCCAACATGCCAGCGGTCGCTGCCGTTTTGGCTCCACTGCGCGACATCGCCTCCCAGTTGCAGAACATAGCGATTGCTTTGGGTTTTCAGCTGGCCGCTGCCATCACGCCATTTATTATGACCACCTTCATGGCGCATCCACATAGTGGTTTGTTTCTGCTCACCCGTCACCATGTCGGTATAGTACGTATTACCCAGACGCTCATGCAGACGCGTGGTGAACATGGTATTCGCTGCTGCAAGGTTCGCAATGTAGCTACCCGCCTCCGGTCGCAGGTCATTATCCACATTCAGATCCGGACCCGGCGTAGGTGTCGGGTTAGGGTTCGGCTCTGGATTCGGGTTTGGCTCTGGATTCGGCATCGGGTCTGGCTCCGGCTGCAGTTCAGGATAATCACTGCCGCTGGTCAGATACCAGTTACCACTATTTGCCCCTTGTCCACGCGCGAGAGTGTAGTCATACGCCCCCGCAACGATACGACCAGCCTGAACAAATTCGCCCTCAGACTTACCGTCTACATGGATAAGTTCGATACCGTTAAGGGTTTTCGCACCTGTACCGCCAGCGTTATTCACCGTAACGGCAGTCGTGCCGCTGGTATCGCCCTCGACAACCAATTTATCGGTTACTGAGTCATCGCCATTCAGTACCGTATTCATTACTAGTTGACCGTTATTACCGTGGTAGTTCCCCTTCACCACTAACACATTGCCAGCTTGCTGTCCTGACATTCCGGTCATCAGCGTACCGTTGTTGGTCAGATTGCCGCCCAGGGTGTAATTCACAGACGCAGCCGCTCTTTTTTCAGCGCTATTATTCAACGCCAGGGTACCGTTGTTCTCAACGTTTGCGCTACCCAATCCCTGCGCATGACTTACCAGGACATTAGCCGAATTAGCAATGTTCACATTCGCCGTCAGGTTGCTGTTATCGCCCGCGATGTCCAGCGTGCCGCCCTGAATATTCAGCTCTCCGCTCCCCGTTAACGAACCGGTTGAAGTGCCCCCGTTGGTAACCGTCAGACTGCCGCCATTTAAGCTCAGCAGTGAATCGGCGCTGCCATTGAGCGTGCCCACGGTCTGGCTGTGACCATTCATATCCAGTTCAGTCTCTGCCGCCAGACGCAGTTCATGGGTATTACCCAACACGTTATCGTTATTCAACAAAAGCGTCCCACTGCGCAGATCGGTAACACCGGTATAGTCGTTGTCTTTGTTAGAAAGCGATACGGTCTGACCCTTCTGGCTGCTGAATGCCAGGTCACCACTGCCGGTAATCTTTGCGCTGAGATCGGCGGCATTCTCGCTTTTACCGTTAGAGCTCAGCACCAGAGCATCGCTGTCGGTAGCGTGTAAATCAAGCTGGGTCAGGCCGTAACCGATATACAGACCGTCATTGTTTACCCCACTCGTCAGACGATAGTCGTAAGTGCCGACGGCCGCTTTTTGCCCATTCTGCTGAATATCACGTTGGGCGCTGCTGGAGAGGATTTGCCCATTTTTATCCTGCAATTGCAGATTGCCCGCATCGCCCAGAACTTCCGCACCTTGCGCATCAACCAACTTAATGGTGCTGTTACCATCATCGACTTCAGTGAGCGATAACGCAGAGTCAATATCACGAGATACTGAGCTTACAACGTCACTGTCAGAAACCTGAATCACACCCTCGCCGCGCAAATCCAGCGTTTTACTAACGTTGACCGTCCCTTCTGTCATCTGTGCACCTGCTGTCAGGGCACCAAAATCAACGGTTCCGCCGGAGAATCCCAAAGTGCTAATAGAATGAGCGCCCTTACCCACTGTTACCTGGCTTCCCTGACCCGCAGTGATCCCACCTTTCTGCAGAAACTCAGCATTCTTTTCCAGGTTAAATGTCGTGTTCTGGAACGCCAGTGAACCCTGGAACCAGTCTGTATAAGCAAACTCATCAAAGGAGAATTCGTGATTCCCCATGTTTATTTCAACAATGCCTTTACCTTCAAGATCGTTATCAAATACCCAATCTTTGTTGGCATTAATTTGCAATTTGCCATCAACATCCAGCACTGCACGACCGATATTCTTGTCTTCAGAAATAACAGCGACAGCACCAGAAGCAACATCAATATATCCGCTGAAGGCATAGTTATTGCCGGTCAACTCCACCGTCCCACTGTCGATACTTATTGTACCGTTGCCGGAAATCTTATTGGCAAAGGTCATGCTATCGTCAGCCTTCAGGTGTAATTTCCCGCGGTTGTTGATCTCTGCTGTACCTATATTTTGGGTGATCCCTAAAGCGCCATTTTGCTCAATTTTGACTTTACCACTAAAGGCAGAGTTATCACCGGTTAAGTAAGTCGTGCCATTGAGCGCATTGATATAGCCCAGGCCCTCGCTGCCACTGACAATATCCGCGGAAATAGTCGCGTCTTTATCCGTGTGGTTTAAGGTGATTTTCTTCTCGGATGTCTTTGCCCACACAAACTCAATTTTTTCGGCATCAATAATCCCTGCAGCCTTCGCTGCGCTTCCTTCCTGTGCACCTAACGCTAACTCAGAGTTGGTGCTTAAACTAATAGTCGGCGCAGAGATTTTACCACCTTCCGAAACAGCAAGTGTTGTATCGGAGTTTTGATCATAATAACCCAGGCTAATTTTCTCACTGGCATTAACTTCACCGCCGTTATTAACTGACAGGTACTGATTACCACCGTAACTGCCGTAAACGCCCATAAAGAAGGTTTTAGAATTTACCTGGCTGCCTTCACCGCTGACATTTCCCTGCAAATAGGTCAGACGGCTGGTGCCCTTAACATGGATTTTGCCGCCGTTGGAGACATTAAAATAGCCGCGATCGTGTCTCATGCCTGAGTTTGACTCATACAAATCATCAGCATATAACTCACTACCGGCATTGGAGACGTTCAGAAATCCCGTCCCTTTTAGCAAAAAGTTAAGCGAGCCATTGATATGCACCTTCCCTCCGGTGATATCCAGCCCACCACCAGAAGCAAGAGTCAGACGTGGACGAGAAGAATCTGTCGCATCGATTACCAGATTGGCATTGTCGGTCACTGAAATACGGTAATCAATAGTCTGGTTATCTTTACCGAATACAGCTGTGTGATCTTCACTTACAGTAACATCTTTAGACAGTGCCAGAGATGAATATAAACTTATCGCGCTAATTAAAACAGCCCGGGACTTTTTTCCTTTTACTCTGCTCCCCAGCTCCGAGCAGACGCTCCAACAGTTACGGGACCTGTTCCACTTTAGCCGATATATTTTATTCATCACAATCTCCAGCAATACATCCAAATAAAACCAAGATTGCATAAACAGCAACGCATTAAATGCCATTCCGGTTACTGTTCATCGCATATAAAAATTCAAAAATTTTGCATAGCATTGGCAACCACATATCTGAGTATGTAGTTCAGAGGGTAATAAAATAGCAAGTTACTACTGAAAACTTATTTTAAGTTAACACTCTTAACTTTATCATTACATTCCCCCCCAGTCTCTAATACCTGCGCATTATATGTATCCAGAAACTCAAATCAACTCAAAATATAAACAAAAGCAGGAGAAATACATTTAATATACAGCCGGTAAAAGTGGTAACTCTTATTAGGTATCCAAATATAAGAATCGTCTTATTAATAAATATATAACCCTATAGGACTGAATCCATTCAGCTAATACAAAATAAAATCGTTAATTAATAAAATATAAAATCATGAAGTGATACAAGAGGAATTTCAGGATATGACATGACAATCATATATAATATATGCATAATTTTTTACAGCGAGTCAATGATTCCCGCGCCATATGCAGACATGGCGCGGTTTTATGCAATAACAATCACGCGTCCGGGAACATCACGCTATGGCCCGGCGCTTCACGATGGAGATGAATAAAGTTAAGGTGCCGCTCGTACTGGTCAAGAATATCGGTGATCACCTGCTCTTTGCTATAGTCCATCAGGTCGTTGCCCTGGCTGCCTTCTAACAGGAAAGTTTCCAGCCGGTAGTAAGTCGATTTACCGCTACGTGCGCGGTAGGTAAAGCCCGGCACCGAATATTGCTGCGGCCAAATCTGATAGACAAAGTTTTGCTCTTCGCCCATATGCACCAACAAATCCAGATGCCCCAACTGTTGTCCCTCTTCCGGCGGCAGGCTTTTTAGCTCCACGTACGCGCCGCGCAACCGCAACTCCTGCGCCACTTCTTCCATTGCCGGGTAACAGACCGTCTCCATCATCTGTTTAGTGTAACGCGTGCCCGGATAATTCATCAGGCGCGAGAGACGTTTTTTCCAGCTCAGGCGATCCTGAAGCCCCAGCGGTCGCGGTGCGGTATCGCGGTTGGCACTTTCACGGCGGTAATCTTCTACCTTCAGAGATTTATACAACCCCGCCATCACGAAGAAGATCACAAAGCTGAACGGCAGCCCCATAATCACCGTGGTGTTTTGCAGCGCGGATATCCCGTTGGTCATCAGCATGCCGAGCGTCAGCAGGCCAATCGCCACCGACCAGAAGACGCGCAGCCAGCCGGGGGCGTCGCTGTTGATATCTTTAAGCTGCGAGGTGAAATTCCCCAGCACCAGCGCCCCGGAGTCCGCCGAGGTCACATAAAACAGCAGGCCAGTAATGGTGGCGACGGAGGCGCTAAAGGTAAACGCCGGATACTGCGCCAGCAGGCTGTAGAAGCCGCGCTCCGGATGGACCATCGCTTCCTCGGCAAATGCCGCGCCGCCGTGGATGATTTCATACAGCGCGCTATTGCCGAACACCGAGAGCCATAACAGCGTGAAGGTAAACGGAATAATCAACGTGCCCAGCACGAACTGGCGAATGGTACGCCCACGCGAGATACGCGCCAGGAACAAGCCGACAAACGGCGACCATGCCACCCACCATGCCCAGAAGAAGAGCGTCCAGTTATTCATCCACTCAACCGGGCGGTCGAAGGCAAAACTGTTGAGCGTCATGCCCATAAAGCGATTCACATAGTCGCCAACATTCAGCACCAGTGCATTAAGCAGGAACGAAGTGTCGCCCATAAACAACACGAACAGGATCAATCCCAGCGCCAGCGCGACATTAAGCTCCGATAACACGCGAATGCCCTTATCGACACCGGATGTCACCGAGATAGTGGCGATTATCACCGACAAGGCGATCAGTGCCGCTTTTGCCGCCATCGAATCGGGAATATCAAACAGTACGCTCAAGCCATAGTTAAGCTGCACCACACCGATACCGAGCGTAGTGGCAATACCGAAGATAGTGCCGATCACCGCTGCAATATCCACTGAGTGACCTATCGGCCCGTTAATCCGTTTACCGAAGATCGGGTACAGCGCCGAGCGGATGGTGAGCGGCAAATTATAACGATAGCTAAAGTATCCGAGCGCCATGCCCATCAGCGCATACATCGACCAGCCGGTTAAGCCGTAGTGAAACAGCGTCCAGACCATCGCCTGACGCGCGGCCTCAATCGTCTGTCCCGCGCCTTCCGGCGGCTGCATATACTGCGTTACCGGTTCGGCTACGGAAAAGAACATCAGATCGATACCGATCCCGGCAGCAAACAGCATCGCCGCCCAACTCAGCAGGCTGAATTCCGGTTTGGATTGTTCTGGCCCGAGCTTCACCGAACCAAAACGCGAACAAGCGATACAGACCACAAAGACAATATAGAGCGTTGCCGCCAGCAGATAGTACCAACCGAAGGTTTTAGAAACCCAGTCCAACGTGCGGCCAATCCACAGGGCCGAGAAGTCGCGAAACAGGATCGTTGTCAGGGAAAACAACAAAATCAGTCCGGCGGAGGTGTAAAACACCACCGGATTGATTTTGTCCTTTTCCCTGCTGTGTGAAAGGTCTGTCATCCAGTATCCCCACTGTTATTGTTACCATTTAAAATCAAATTCGTAACAATTAAGACACATTTTATATTGAACGTCCAATCAATAACCGCTTTAATAGATAAACAACGCTGATGAATGGAGTGGCGAAAATGCCCAAATTGGGGATGCAGTCGATCCGGCGCAGACAACTGATCGACGCCACACTGGAAGCAATAAATGAAGTGGGCATGCACGATGCAACGATCGCGCAGATCGCCCGCCGTGCAGGCGTTTCTACGGGGATCATCAGCCACTATTTCAGGGACAAAAATGGTCTGCTGGAAGCAACCATGCGCGATATCACCAGTCAGCTGCGTGACGCGGTTTTGAATCGATTACATGCACTTCCGCAGGGCAGTGCAGAGCAGCGATTACAGGCGATTGTTGGCGGAAACTTCGATGAAACGCAGGTGAGCAGTGCGGCGATGAAAGCCTGGCTGGCGTTCTGGGCCAGCAGTATGCATCAGCCGATGCTCTATCGTTTACAGCAGGTCAGCAGCCGCCGCTTGCTGTCGAATCTGGTGAGCGAGTTTCGCCGCGAATTGCCGCGCCACCAGGCACAGGAAGCGGGCTACGGCCTTGCCGCGCTGATTGACGGATTATGGCTGCGCGCGGCACTGAGCGGCAAACCGCTGGATAAACCTCTCGCACACTCGCTGACCCGTCACTTTATTACTCAGCATTTACCCACCGATTAACCGAGGAGACGTGATGTCCCGAATGGCAGAACAGCAGCTTTATATACATGGTGGTTATACCTCCGCCACCAGCGGTCGCACCTTCGAGACCATTAACCCGGCCAACGGTAACGTGCTGGCGACCGTGCAGGCCGCCGGGCGTGAGGATGTCGATCGCGCCGTGAAGAGTGCCCAACAGGGGCAAAAAATCTGGGCGGCGATGACCGCTATGGAACGCTCGCGTATTCTGCGTCGGGCCGTTGATATTCTGCGTGAACGCAATGACGAACTCGCAAAACTGGAAACCCTCGACACCGGAAAAGCATATTCGGAAACCTCAACCGTCGATATCGTTACCGGTGCGGACGTGCTGGAGTACTACGCTGGGCTGATCCCGGCGCTGGAAGGCAGCCAGATCCCGTTGCGTGAGACGTCATTTGTTTATACCCGCCGCGAACCGCTGGGCGTGGTGGCGGGGATTGGCGCATGGAACTACCCGATCCAGATTGCCCTGTGGAAATCCGCCCCGGCGCTGGCGGCAGGCAACGCAATGATTTTCAAACCGAGCGAAGTCACCCCGCTTACCGCGTTAAAGCTGGCTGAAATTTACAGCGAAGCGGGCCTGCCGGACGGCGTATTTAACGTGTTGCCGGGCGTGGGCGAGGAGACCGGGCAATATCTGACCGAGCATCCGGGCATTGCCAAAGTGTCATTTACCGGCGGTGTCGCCAGCGGCAAAAAAGTGATGGCTAACTCGGCGGCCTCTTCCCTGAAAGAAGTGACCATGGAACTGGGCGGTAAATCACCGCTGATCGTTTTCGATGATGCGGATCTCGATCTCGCCGCCGATATCGCCATGATGGCAAACTTCTTCAGCTCCGGTCAGGTGTGTACCAATGGCACCCGCGTCTTCGTTCCGGCGAAATGCAAAGCCGCATTTGAGCAGAAAATTCTGGCGCGCGTTGAGCGCATTCGCGCGGGCGACGTTTTCGATCCGCAAACTAACTTCGGCCCGCTGGTCAGCTTCCCGCATCGCGATAACGTGCTGCGCTATATCGCCAAAGGCAAAGAGGAAGGCGCGCGCGTACTGTGCGGCAGCGATGTACTGAAAGGCGATGGCCTCGATAACGGCGCATGGGTTGCACCGACCGTGTTCACCGATTGCAGCGACGAGATGACCATCGTGCGTGAAGAGATCTTCGGGCCGGTGATGTCCATTCTGACCTACGAGTCGGAAGACGAAGTCATTCGCCGCGCCAATGATACCGACTACGGTCTGGCGGCGGGTATCGTGACGACGGACCTGAACCGCGCGCATCGCGTCATTCATCAGCTGGAAGCGGGTATTTGCTGGATCAACACCTGGGGCGAATCCCCGGCAGAGATGCCCGTTGGCGGCTACAAACACTCCGGTATTGGCCGCGAGAACGGCGTGATGACGCTCCAGAGTTACACCCAGGTGAAGTCCATCCAGGTTGAGATGGCTAAATTCCAGTCCATATTCTAACCAGGAGGTTTATTTGCAATTTGACTACATCATTATTGGTGCCGGCTCGGCTGGCAACGTTCTCGCTACCCGTCTGACTGAAGATCCGAATACCTCCGTGCTGCTGCTTGAAGCGGGCGGCCCGGACTATCGCTTTGACTTCCGCACCCAGATGCCCGCTGCCCTGGCATTCCCGCTACAGGGTAAACGCTACAACTGGGCCTATGAAACGGAACCTGAACCGTTTATGAATAACCGCCGCATGGAGTGCGGACGCGGTAAAGGCCTGGGTGGATCGTCGCTGATCAACGGCATGTGCTACATCCGTGGCAATGCGCTGGATCTCGATAACTGGGCGCAAGAACCCGGTCTGGAGAACTGGAGTTATCTCGACTGCCTGCCCTACTACCGCAAGGCCGAGACTCGCGATATGGGTGAAAACGACTACCACGGCGGCGACGGCCCGGTGAGCGTCACCACCTCCAAACCCGGCGTCAATCCGCTGTTTGAAGCGATGATTGAAGCGGGCGTGCAGGCGGGCTACCCGCGCACGGACGATCTCAACGGTTATCAGCAAGAAGGTTTCGGCCCGATGGATCGCACCGTCACGCCGCAGGGCCGTCGCGCCAGCACCGCGCGCGGCTATCTCGATCAGGCCAAATCGCGCCCGAACCTGACCATTCGTACTCACGCTATGACCGATCACATCATTTTTGACGGCAAACGCGCGGTAGGCGTCGAGTGGCTGGAAGGCGATAGCACCATTCCAACCCGCGCGACAGCGAATAAAGAGGTGCTGTTATGTGCAGGTGCGATCGCCTCTCCGCAGATCCTGCAACGTTCCGGCGTGGGTAGCACTGAACTGCTGGCGGAGTTTGATATTCCGCTGGTGCATGATTTACCCGGCGTCGGCGAAAATCTTCAGGATCACCTGGAGATGTATCTGCAATATGAGTGCAAAGAACCGGTTTCCCTCTACCCTGCCCTGCAGTGGTGGAATCAGCCGAAAATCGGTGCGGAGTGGCTGTTTGGCGGCACCGGCGTTGGTGCCAGCAACCACTTTGAAGCAGGCGGATTTATTCGCAGCCGAGAGGAATTTGCGTGGCCGAATATTCAGTACCATTTCCTGCCAGTAGCGATTAACTATAACGGCTCGAATGCAGTGAAAGAGCACGGCTTCCAGTGCCACGTCGGATCGATGCGCTCGCCAAGCCGTGGGCATGTGCGGATTAAATCCCGCGACCCGCACCAGCATCCGGCGATTCTGTTTAACTACATGTCGCACGAGCAGGACTGGCAGGAGTTCCGCGACGCAATTCGCATCACCCGCGAGATCATGCATCAACCGGCGCTGGATCAGTATCGTGGCCGCGAAATCAGCCCCGGCACGGAATGTCAGACGGATGAGCAGCTCGATGAGTTCGTGCGTAATCACGCCGAAACCGCCTTCCACCCGTGCGGTACCTGCAAAATGGGTTATGACGAGATGGCAGTGGTTGACGGCGAAGGCCGCGTGCATGGGCTGGAAGGCCTGCGCGTGGTGGATGCGTCAATTATGCCGCAGATTATCACCGGGAATTTGAACGCCACGACAATTATGATTGGCGAGAAAATAGCGGACATGATTCGCGGGCAAGAATCGCTGCCGAGGAGCACGGCGGGATATTTTGTGGCGAATGGGATGCCGGTGAGAGCGAAAAAAATGAGTCGTGATTTGAACTGACTCAGGAACCGATCAGATTGAGAGTTACCGTTCCAGGTATGGGGACCGAATCGTTATATAAAACATAGGGGTAACTCTCATGCTTCATAGTGACAACCTCGCCAGCAAATTCTAAGCTGACTCGTTCAATCTCGCTGATGAAGGTACTATGAATGCACTGATAAACCGCAGGTGAAATGCCACTCAGCTTAAGAATTACGCCGCTAGTGTTCCTGGCTATGGTGACTTGTTCACTCCCGCTCACTGTTAGCATATACGAAAAGGGTTCTTGTAACGAGGACAAAAATAAGTCAGACCAAAACAACGTGGAGCTTTAAACACAATTCGTATAATTTATTAGCAGTGATTTATTTTTACTCTTCTTTAATTAATCATCATGCTTAAATATTTTTTAGCACAAGATTATCGCTTCGCTAACATTTTAGTTTACATTGATTTCCAATTGATAATAAAAAGTTGTTAATAAGTTTATGCGAAAAATAAAAATTGTTGAAATACTCTCCAGTAAATGAATCAAAAATAAACAAATTGATATTTACAAAAAGCAAAAAACTATTTAAGAGAAAATCTTTAATTTATTAGCAGAACCCATAAATAATGATTTACTTACGACTAAAAAATATCTTACAACAATGTGTTATTGTAAATTAACGGGAATAATATTAAATTTTTATTTTCTACACAATAACTTCATTGAACGACAAAATGCATATAAAATCAATAAGATAAATAATAAAAACAACCTTATAAGAAATAACGTCAAATATCTCAAAACTACTAAACATCACTAAAACATTAGACGTAACACACATCCCCCACGCCCTGTAATTCATAGCTTTTATATTTATTTTTTCACATCAATGTAGATAAAAACACGCATTAAAAATGGCTTGTAGAAAAGCAGCACAATAAATAGTTCATATTTAGTCTATTGCGTAGAACTACTATTCAAAAAATCTTATTAATGAGATAATGAGATTACATCGATAACGTTCTGATTGCAGGCATACTTATCTGGGTGTGTCTCTCTTTTTTACAACTGTACACGGTGGCGTATGACGAGAAAATATCTCACACAGGATGAAGTCTACAGGCTGATGGATGCAGCCCAGAGCATGTCCTTTCCTGAAAGAAATCGCTGTCTAATTATGATGGCTTTCATTCACGGTTTTAGGGCCAGTGAACTTCTTGATTTACGTTTATCCGATATTGATGCATCAGGAAAACAACTTAATATTCGGCGGATTAAAAATGGTTTCTCGACAACACATCCTCTTCTTCCTGATGAATATAATTTGATCAAGTTGTGGCTTAAGCAGAGGAAGTTAATTGAAAACGGAGTTGAAGGAGACTGGCTTTTTCTCTCCCGGAAACGCCGCCCTATCAGCAGACAACATTTTTTTTCTATCATTCGTGAGGCTGGAAGACGTGCAGGATTAGCTGTAAAAGCACATCCTCATATGTTACGTCATGCCTGTGGTTTTGCTCTGGCTGACAATGGTGTCGATACCCGACTACTTCAGGATTATCTGGGTCATCGAAATATCCAGCATACTGTCAGATACACAGCCAGTAATGCTGCTCGATTTAAAGGGGTGTGGAAAAAAAAGCCTCGTTAAAACAGTACCTTCTGATTCAAAATGTCAGATTCCTACGTTTTCCTCAATTCTTCCATAAAAAAACAGCCCATTCAATTCAATAAAACACATAACATGTTGATATTTCTCGCTAAAGTAAAATAACCCCATGATTTGAAATGATTAACCGCCAAGGTCATACCAGTGATTAACTTTCACTCATGTCGTTAAATGCAACCAAATTAAAAACAATAAAAATCAAACAAATTAGATTTATATTCCAAGAAAATTAAATATTCAGGCAATTAAACCAAACCTGACATTTTGAATCAAAATGTCAGGTTTTGTAGCTATGGCGTGGACGAGTCTGAATGAAGAAGCCTCTGGTTATTATCAGTGCCTGTCAGTTTACCAGGCTGGCACTGGAGTCTCTCATCCCAGCGGACAGGTATATCGTGCGGGTGTACAGCAACGTCACGACAGAGGTTGAATTCGTTTTAAAGACCTCCTGTGGCTATCTGTTGGCTGATATCCCTTCGCTTCCTTCGGGGGAGTTAGTTCTTCTGGCTTGTCTTGTCCGCTTGCGGAGTGATGCCGGGCAATGGCAGGTCTGCCTGACCGGTGACTCCGACTGGTTCGATAATGCTCCTGCTGCAAGTCTGTATAACGGCTTCCCACGCATCGGCACCATGCTGACAGCGAGTCGTTATCAGAATCAAATTATCCGCTGGTTACTACGTCCTTTGCCCGGCGATATGAGCGATTTCTGGCTCCTGACTGCACGGGAGTTGAGCGTGCTTAAGATTCTGATGGAGGGCATGAGTTTCAGTGAGATTGCCCGTTATGAACAACGCAGTTCAAAGACCCTGCATGCGATTGCCACACGGGCATTAATGAAACTTGGACTGGGAACTCTGAGCGATTTCAGGCTGCTCTATACGGGATGCGGTGACAGCAGAGTGAAACGGAATATACGGCTACATGCAAGATATGTCGGACAACATTCCGCTCATCGACTCACTCAGTATGTGCAGAACATGGTATCCGGAATTCTTTATCCAGAGAAAGTTGCCGTTGGTGAATCAATAAATTCTGACGCCATATCCGGAAAAGTACTTTCCGGACAAAGAAAAAATATGTCTAAAAAAAGACCAGGATTGTTATGACACAGCAGCGTTGTTACTACCCCCCACTGCGGCGCATACGGACTCGCTACAGTGTAGGAGCCAAAATATTTCTACTGCTCTGGGCTGCAGGATTGGGAGGCACGCTGTACAGCCTGTACAGCGTGCTGGCGTACTGACATCTGTGAGGGAAGGATGCGTTTCGTTCTTTTCTGTCCCTCAGGAATCGTACCAGCGCAGTTCGTAGCTCTATCAACCGGTTCTGTCGGCAATGTTACCTGCATCAAAACAGAAGAGGAGTTACGCAATAAATTGCGGCACAGGCCACAGAGTGTCGTGATATCGGCAGGGCGACCTGCCGAATGCGCTGAAATGTGGTTCCGATTTTATCGGGATCACTCATTCGTGGTGGTGTTGTGCGTCGCGCCCTTTTTTCTGCCACCGGATGTGAGTATTTCTGGCGTTCTCAAAAACCTGAGGTTACTGAAACCAGGAATGTCAGTAGAGCATGTCATCAGTATTGCAAATACCTCTGGTGGGTTTTCAGGGCTGAAACATGCAGAAATTTTGCCAGTTATGGACAGTTACTCTGTCTTTATGAAAGAGGTGAATAACCGCACAAAGACAATCGTCATGTCAGAACGCTTCCCGGAAAAGCAAAAGAAGGTGTTGTCGTTGCTTCTTGCCGGACACAGCTGGGAATACAGTGCGCAGTTTCTCAAAACGGGGATAAGACAGATATGGCTTGCCGAGCAGTCGCTAAAAAAGCGTTGGGGAATACCGGACAGCATGTCATTGCGGGAAGCCCTGCTGCTGAGCAGCAATAAATTTCACGGCGATGGAAATGCATTGGAAAAAACGAATGCCATGACATTGCGTGAAAACGGAAATACCAACAGGTATTCCGTGGTGGTAAATGCAGGGACGCAGGCTTTATCTCTGCATAAATATAAATAAGTGGGAAATTGAAATTAGTTACCAGAATGGAGAATTTCTTCATGAAAAACAGTAAGGCATTTTACCGCAGCGCATTAGCGACAGCTATTGTTATGGCTCTTTCTGCACCAGCATTCGCTGCTGATAACGCGGTATCAACTACACCGGTTACATTGGATAAAGATAAGACAACTCTGGATCAAGATGTTGTTATTAGCAATACAGCAGACCAACAGATTACAGCCGTAACAATTAATGCGACAGATAAAGACCTTAATGTTACTTTTGGCGGTCATGATATTACTGCTGAATCAACGGCAGACAAAAAATTCGTTGAAGGTGTAAAAGTTAGCGGTAACAAAAATGTTGTGATTAATGCTACAGGCTCCACCATCACAGCTCAAGGTGAAGGCACCTATGTCCGGACTGCAATGGTCATTGATTCAACTGGCGATGTTGTTGTTAATGGCGGTAATTTCGTTGCAAAAAATGAAAAAGGTAGTGCGACAGGGATATCTCTGGAAGGGACCAAGGGAAATAATGTCACGCTTAATGGCACAACCATAAATGCTCAAGGTAATAAGAGTTCCAGCAACGCCTCCACGGCAATTTTTGCTCAAAAGGGTAGCTTATTGAATGGTTTTAACGGTGATGCAACAGACAACATTACCCTTGCTGGCTCAAATATTATTAATGGTCGGATTGAAACAATACTTATTGCTCAGGAGAATAAGGGTACTCATACAGTCAACCTGAATATTAAGGATGGCTCAGTAATTGGGGCGGCTAATAATAAACAAACAATTTATGCCTCTGCTTCGGCACAAGGCACAGGTTCAGCAACGCAAAATTTAAATTTGTCTGTTGCTGATTCAACCATCAACTCTGATGTCCTGGCCCTTTCTGAAAGCGAGAATTCAGCCGCTACCACAACAAATGTAAACATGAACGTTGCCCGCTCTTACTGGGAAGGTAATGCTTATACCTTCAATAGCGGCGATAAAGCGGGTAGTAATCTGGATATAAATCTTTCCGATAGTTCAGTCTGGAAAGGCAAAGTTTCAGGGGCAGGAGATGCCAACGTATCTCTGCAAAACGAGTCTGTCTGGAATGTTACGGGATCCTCAACTGTTGATGCTCTGGCAGTAAAAGACAGTACGGTTAATATCACGAAGGCTACAGTCAATACTGGCACGTTTGCTTCTCAAAACGGCACTCTGATTGTTGATGCCTCTTCTGAAAACACCCTGGATATCAGCGGTAAAGCGAGCGGTGACTTGCGTGTTTACAGTGCGGGTTCATTGGATCTTATCAATGAACAAACGGCATTTATTTCTACCGGCAAAGACAGCACTCTAAAAGCCACAGGCACAACGGAAGGTGGTCTGTATCAATATGACCTGACACAGGGAGCTGATGGTAACTTTTATTTCGTAAAAAACACGCATAAAGCATCCAACGCCAGCTCCGTGATTCAGGCAATGGCAGCTGCTCCGGCTAACGTCGCTAATCTGCAGGCTGACACGCTCTCAGCCCGTCAGGATGCTGTCCGTCTGAGCGAAAATGACAAGGGCGGCGTATGGATTCAGTACTTTGGCGGTAAACAGAAACATACCACCGCGGGAAATGCATCCTATGACCTGGATGTAAACGGTGTAATGCTGGGTGGTGATACCCGCTTCATGACTGAAGATGGTAGCTGGCTGGCCGGTGTGGCGATGTCTTCTGCGAAAGGTGACATGACCACCATGCAGAGCAAAGGCGACACTGAAGGTTACAGCTTCCACGCTTACCTGAGCCGCCAGTATAACAACGGTATCTTCATTGATACTGCTGCACAGTTTGGTCACTACAGCAACACGGCAGATGTTCGCCTGATGAATGGTGGCGGTACCATCAAAGCTGACTTTAACACCAATGGTTTCGGTGCGATGGTTAAAGGCGGTTACACATGGAAAGACGGTAATGGCCTGTTTATTCAGCCATATGCCAAACTGTCTGCGCTGACTCTGGAAGGTGTGGATTATCAACTCAACGGCGTGGACGTTCATTCTGACAGCTATAACTCTGTGCTGGGTGAGGCCGGTACGCGCGTGGGTTATGACTTCGCTGTGGGCAACGCGACCGTTAAACCTTATCTGAATCTGGCCGCACTGAACGAATTCTCTGATGGCAACAAAGTCCGTCTGGGTGATGAGTCTGTCAATGCCAGCATTGACGGTGCAGCATTCCGCGTGGGTGCAGGTGTACAGGCTGATATCACCAAAAACATGGGAGCATATGCAAGCCTTGACTACACCAAAGGTGACGACATTGAGAATCCGCTACAGGGTGTAGTTGGTATCAATGTGACCTGGTAAGAATAAAGCAGTCGGTTCCCCTGTCGACTGTTATACCCCCTGCAGGCAGCAGTATGCTGCCTGCAGGCTATAAATATCCAGTATTCATGATGCTGGCTTTTTGCTGATATTTAACCCGAACATTCCTGATACAGACTATTAATTCATTTATCTGCGGCAGATTTTATTTTCTGGATATATTATGAGTGAACAAATCAAACAGGATATCGATCTGATTGAGATTTTATTTTATCTGAAGAAAAAGATTCGTGTTATCCTTTTTATTATAGCTATCTGTATGGCAATGGTGCTTTTATTTCTGTATATCAATAAAGATAATATAAAAGTGAGTTACAGCCTAAAAATAAATCAGACAACACCAGGCATACTTGTTAACTGTGATAGCAATAATAACTTTGCCTGTCAGACCACAATGACTGAAGATGTTATTCAGCGAATTACTACATTTTTTCACACCAGCCCAGATGTCAAGAACAGAGAAATAAAGCTGGAATGGTCAGGAGATAAGAGAGATTTACCAACTGCTGAAGCGGAAATATCTCGCGTGCAGGCGTCTATTATCAATTGGTATGCGTCAGAATACCATAATGGCAGGCAAGTTCTCGATGAGATACAAACACCTTCAGCAATTAACAGTGAGCTTTATACAAAAATGATATACCTGACCAGGAACTGGTCATTGTATCCGAACGGTGATGGCTGTGTAACTATAAGCTCACCAGAAATAAAAAATAAATACCCTGCTGCCATTTGCCTGGCTCTGGGATTTTTTCTAAGCATTGTGATTTCTGTAATGTTTTGCCTTGTCAAAAAAATGGTAGATGAATACCAACAAAACTCTGGGCAGTAATAAACAGCATTCTGATAGAGAGTGCCTGTATAAAGCTGAAGTGACAATGACCGGGAAGGGAACCCGTTTTCAGGAATGGATGCCTGTCTTTTTCACTGTAAATATCCTGGCATTACTAATGCCAGGATATTTACAGAAGAGGAGCATAACCATGACGAAACGGGGTTAAGTCAGGTTGTCCTTAACGCTATTCACAACCTCGTATGCCGCCTTCAGGTTTATGTCCAGACTTCATATCTCTCTCAGCAATCCTCAATAATCAGATACACCGCTTTCACCGGGCCATGAACCCCGACGACTTTGATAAGCTCAATATCCGCCGTTGAACTAGGGCCGCTAATGATGTTAATGCAGGACGGCATGCGTTCACCGGCCTGCGCTTTCTGATGCAATTTTTCTGCGAGTTGCGCTACACGCGGCAGGATTGTGCTTTTACGCAGGATAAAAAGAGAAGATTCCGGGAGCAGGCTCAATGAACGCCCGCGCTCGGCGGCGGAAAAAAGAACCACGCCTCCCGATTCGGTTAAACCATATTCAGCATACACGACACCCACTTTAGCCTGCTCTGCCTGCGAGATATTCTCGGCACCTTTCGCCGGATCCCAAACAACGGCATTGCATTCCTGCTGCAAACGTTCGCTAATCCCCAATTCCTCCAGCCTCGTGTCACCGCTAATCACGACCGACTGATCTCCCAGCTCTTTACACAGACGTATTGCAGCTTCTGCCGCCTTCGCCTCGCTGGTCAGCTCACAGCGCGTCAACATAACATCGCTGGCAAACTGAATAAACGCGTCACAGCGCTGCTGTTGGTTAAGTGCGGTAAGCCGCTCGTTAGCATAGTTGTTAAGCGGCGCATCTTCTGCTTGCGGTTCAAGTCGCAACGGGCGACCCAGTGCCTGAGCAACGTTATTCAAAAATTCGCTCCGATTATCCATTCTTTTTCTCCTGCGCCTGATGTTTCTTAAACCAACTACGGAAACTCTCTCCGTCAGCTTCAGGAAGATCGCGTGCTTCCATCCAGTCGCTAATCGCGCCAAATTTGAGTGGTGTTTTGCCGCCATTGATAAACCAGCTTGCCGCATGAGCACCGGCCATCATCCCGACTTTCCACAATCCTGGATGACTATTGGCATAAGCGAACATTTTTATCGCCCGTTGCTCTGCTTTTGCGGTGATCCCTTTTTCAGCCATCACCCGACGATGACGCAAAATCAGTTTTGACAGCGGAATACGCACCGGACACACGCTGTCACAAGCAGTGCATAAAGAGCAGGCGTAGGGTAAATCTTTAAAATCTTTATAGCCGCCAAGTAGCGGAGAAATCACCGCACCAATTGGCCCTGGATAAATAGAGCCATATCCATGACCGCCAATATGGCGATATGCCGGACAAGTATTCATACAAGCCCCACAGCGAATACAGCGCAGCACATCCCGAAATTCAGAGGCCAGCACCTCAGAACGCCCGTTATCGACAATAACCAGATGAAACTCTTCAGGACCATCAACGTGCCCCGCTTCGCGCGGTCCTGTCAGCCAGGTGTTGTATCCCGTCAAACGTGCACCAACGGCACTGCGCGCCAGCATGGTGATCAATACATCTACCTCGGCAAACGTGGGGGCAATACGCTCCATTCCCATCACTGCAATATGCGTTTTAGGCAGCGTGGTACACATTCGCGCATTACCTTCATTGGTCACCAGGCATACCGAACCTGTCTCTGCCACCGCGAAATTACAGCCGGTAATACCTATTTCAGCACTGAGGAAATCTTCGCGGATTTTTTGCCGGATGAATAAGGTCATCGCTTCAGGCGTTTCCGGCCCCTCATAGCCCAGACGTTCGTGTAGCACTCGACGGATCTGATGGCGATCTTTATGAATTGCCGGGACCACAACATGAGAGGGCGGATCTTGATCCAGCTGGAGAATATATTCACCCAGATCGGTTTCAATCACCTGAATGCCAGCATCCTGCAACACATGATTGACACCAATCTCTTCGGTCACCATCGATTTAGATTTCACCACCTTCCGGGCATTTTTGCGTTGGGCAACCTGTAAAATGTAGCGGGTAGCGTCTTCTTTGGTTTTTGCAAAATAGACGTGACCGCCGTTTTGCGTCACTTTTTCTGAGAGCTGGTACAGATAAGCGTCGAGATTACTCAGAACATGATCACGTATCTGGGCGGCCCGATCGCGCCACTCCTCCCAGTGCCCCAATTCATCGACCATTTTTTGCCGATTTGCCCCAATACGCTGCTGCGCGTTTGCCACCGCTTTGCGCATGATCGGATCTTCAATTTGCTGACGGATGCGTGTCTTAAAATCTGTATTACTGGTTTTGATCGACATCTTTATATCCTCAGCGGCTCATCAACACTTCAGCAATATGCATCACTTTGACTTTCTGCCCTTCCCGTTGTAATCGCCCACTGATGTTCAGCAGGCAACTCACGTCAGCACCAATTAAATACTCAGGGCGGACTTCCATCAGGTGCGCAACCTTTTCTTTCACCATCTCGCCGGATATTTCGGCCATTTTGACCGAGAACGTGCCGCCAAATCCGCAGCAGGTATCCTGTTCAGCAAAGGTCAACAGCTCCAGTCCACGCACATTTTTCAGCAGCGTAAGTGGCTCGTCCTTCACCCCCAGCTTACGGGCCAGGCTACAAGATGGGTGATACACCGCTCTCCCTTGCAAACTGGCACCGACATCGACTACCCCTAATTTATTAACAATAAAAGAGGTGAGATCCTGCATACGCGCGGCAACCTTTGCGGCACGTGATGCCCATTCAGGTTCATCCGCCAGATACATCGGGTAACTTTTTACGGCATAGGTGCAGGAGCCAGCCGGTGAAATAATGGGATCATCGTTATCCTCCAGTGCGGTGATCAGATTTTTCATCCCTGGAATCGCTTCTTTGATATAACCGCTATTGATCGCAGGCTGACCGCAGCATCCCTGTTTCTCCGGGAAATTTACGCGACAGCCGAGTTTTTCCAGTAGCAGCACGGAGTCTCGTGCCATTCTTGATTTCAGGGCGTCACCAATACAGGTGACAAAGAAATTGACATTCACAACTAATACTCCATTACTTCATGCCCATTTATGCCCGATGTTTCCCCCCCACCGGGGGATCAAACATCAATAAATATGGCGTTCTTTTTTAATTGGCTAGCAACATACCACCCCCTCATTTGTATGACAAATGATAATCTTTCATCCAAACTTCAAATGCAATAACTAATTTTATTTCTTTCGGCATCGCTCACATTTTATGGGGAAATCGACGATCATTTTTGGCATAAGAAATCCATTTTAAAATGGCTACATCCCTTATACCTATTCAGAGCTACTTATTCAGGGGTTATTGAGATATACACTGATGGTGTACAAAAAAATCACCGACAATAATCACGTATCAAGTAATAGTCGGGATTTTATTTAATTGAAGCAATTTAGTTTGCATTTTTATTTAAAAACTGAGCTAGAGTCCATCAGAAAAAAATATATAAAGCCCAAACCACCGTTGGAAATAGAAATAGTTGAAAGGCTCACAACTCCCGGAATGCGGATTATCTTTGCCCTGATTTCTGGCGGTTTTATTCAGGGTGCAAGCTGTCTGACCCTTTCCCGATATTCTCCCGGAGTACAACCAAACTCGCGGACAAACGCCTTGTGAAAAGATGATTCACTAGCATAGCCTACTGACTCAGCGATCACCACAACAGGGAGCATTTCCCGGGAAAACATCTGGGCCGCTATTTGTAGACGCAACTTTGTTAATACAGCCAGCGGCGTGGTTCCGGCAACATCACGGAAAAGCTGGGCAAAACTTGCCCGGGACATGTGGGCGATGCTGGCCAGTGATTCGACGGTCCAGGCGTGTCCTGGCATTTCCAGCATTTGCTGTATTACCGCACCAAGACGTGGATGCAGAAGCAAACTGAGAATGTTTTTCTCAGTATTAACCTGTGCAATCCACTCACGCACCGCGAGGGTAAAGAATGTAGCGCAGATCTGGCTACACAGTGCATCCACTCCCGGCATTGCCAATCTGGATTCCTGTTGTAAAAACGGGATCGCCTCCCTCAGCCAGTTATATTCTACGCTGTGGTTAACCGGTGCTAAAAACAGCGTTTCCGGCAAAGACGTTAAAAAATAACGCGCCGAATGTTGCAACCGAAGAGTGCCGCAGACAATACAGGTTGATTCATTATCGACATGACTCAGGCGATGGGCTGAATTTTGTGGTAGCAGGACCACATTTCCCGGGCGTAATGTAAAAATCTCCCCCGTCGGCATTTCCAGCTTCGCCGCTCCTTGCGTTAACGCATGCCAACGAATAACCGATAATTCCCCGGCACCATGTGGAAGCTGCCAGTCACTTCCTAACACGCAATTCTTATCGATCGTTCCTTGTGGAGCGTTAAGCATCAACAAACGGCTAAGGGCATCCATATCAGACTCCTGAGTGGTTTTTGATTACAAACACCAACAATCTTAGTAAATAACTAATCTAATACCATCAAATAGTTAATCATGATTTTTGTTTTGTGATTCTGATTAAGAAAAAGAAAATACCAGACGATAAGACAAAATATCAAGCGTTGTGAAGAAATGTTATTTGCTCTTTTGCGTCTATAGTCATGATGTCAAATGAACGCGTTTCGACAGGAAATCATCATGAATAAATATCAGGCAGTGATTATTGGTTTTGGCAAGGCTGGAAAAACATTAGCCGTCACGCTGGCAAAAGCAGGTTGGCGAGTGGCTCTCATCGAACAATCAAATGCAATGTATGGCGGGACCTGTATTAATATCGGCTGCATCCCAACCAAAACATTGGTTCATGACGCACAGCAGCACACAGATTTTGTCCGTGCCATACAGCGTAAAAATGAAGTGGTTAATTTTTTACGTAATAAGAATTTTCATAATCTTGCGAATATGCCCAATATCGACGTGATCGACGGCCAGGCGGAGTTTATCAATAATCATAGCCTGCGTGTTCATCGGCCTGAGGGAAATCTGGAAATTCATGGCGAGAAAATTTTTATTAATACCGGTGCACAAACCGTGGTTCCGCCAATTCCTGGAATTACCACCACGCCTGGTGTATATGACAGCACCGGATTACTTAATCTAAAAGAATTGCCTGGGCATTTAGGTATTTTGGGCGGCGGATATATTGGCGTTGAGTTCGCCTCTATGTTCGCTAATTTTGGCAGCAAGGTAACCATTTTAGAAGCAGCTTCGCTGTTTTTGCCTCGGGAAGATCGGGATATTGCTGATAATATCGCGACGATTTTACGCGATCAGGGCGTCGATATTATCCTCAATGCCCATGTGGAGCGAATCAGTCACCATGAAAATCAAGTGCAAGTGCATAGCGAGCACGCCCAACTGGCGGTGGATGCACTGTTAATAGCTTCCGGTCGTCAACCGGCTACCGCTTCGTTACATCCAGAAAATGCCGGTATCGCAGTAAACGAGCGCGGGGCAATTGTCGTTGACAAGCGATTACATACCACCGCAGACAATATTTGGGCGATGGGAGATGTTACCGGCGGGCTGCAATTTACTTACATATCACTGGATGATTACCGCATTGTACGTGATGAGTTACTGGGTGAAGGCAAACGTAGTACTGATGATCGGAAAAATGTGCCTTATTCCGTATTTATGACACCGCCCCTGTCCAGGGTTGGTATGACAGAAGAACAAGCCAGAGAGAGTGGTGCTGATATTCAGGTGGTGACATTGCCTGTAGCTGCAATTCCGCGCGCCAGAGTGATGAACGATACCCGTGGGGTATTAAAAGCGATTGTTGATAATAAAACCCAACGTATATTAGGGGCATCACTGCTGTGTGTTGACTCCCACGAGATGATTAATATAGTGAAAATGGTGATGGATGCCGGGCTGCCTTATAGCATATTACGCGATCAGATATTTACTCATCCGTCGATGAGCGAATCACTCAATGATCTATTTTCATTAGTCAAATAAACTCAAAATCAGACGCCAGAACAAATATTCTGGCGTCTCAGAGAAAAGAATCTTATTAATTCCCTGTTACTCTATAACTTCTTAATCACTTCATTGATGGTATTTTATATGTTTAAAAAATCCGTTTTATTTGCAACACTATTATCTGGCGTTATGGCATTTTCCACCAATGCAGATGATAAAATAATTCTGAAACATATCAGCGTCTCGTCAGTATCAGCATCACCGACAGTTCTGGAGGATGCCATTGCTGATATAGCCAGAAAATATAATGCTTCATCCTGGAAAGTCACATCGATGCGAATTGATAATAATTCAACCGCAACAGCAGTATTGTATAAATAAGGATGTTCACAATGGAAAAATACCTGCACCTGTTAAGTCGGGGAGATAAAATTGGCCTGACATTGATTCGTCTGAGTATTGCGATTGTTTTTATGTGGATTGGGTTATTAAAGTTTGTCCCTTACGAGGCAGACAGCATTACACCATTCGTCGCAAACAGTCCAGTAATGTCGTTCTTTTATGAACACCCGGAAGACTATAAACAGTATCTGACTCACGAAGGCGAATACAAACCAGAAGCAAGGGCATGGCAAACGGCCAATAATACCTATGGTTTTTCCAACGGTCTTGGCGTCGTGGAGGTGATTATTGCTCTGCTGGTTTTGGCTAATCCGGTCAATCGCTGGTTAGGTTTATTGGGAGGGCTGATGGCATTTACCACACCGTTGGTAACACTCTCATTTTTAATCACCACCCCGGAGGCATGGGTACCCGCATTGGGTGACGCTCATCATGGTTTCCCTTATTTATCCGGTGCTGGTCGCTTGGTATTGAAAGATACTCTGATGCTGGCAGGTGCTGTCATGATAATGGCAGATTCGGCGCGGGAAATTCTTAAACAACGCAGTAATGAATCCAGTTCAACGTTAAAAACTGAATATTGATAATCCGAACACTGTCTGTTGTTCACTTTTTCAGGCGTCAGGCCCCCTTTCTGATGATGAAGCCTGACGCCATATTACCGGAGATATGACAGAGTGAAGATCAATATCACTCCCCTGTTAAAAGATTCTTGTCGTCTCAGGTAAAATACATGATTAATATCAATCATGTATTTTTACAGCAAGACAACCACGAACAAATTCAGGATTAAAATGTTTTACCGACTCCCCAACATAACCCAAATCAAGCGAACTAATTTGTGCCATTTCTTTCTCTGTCAGTGAGAAATCCCAGATAGCAAAATTTTCTTCGATACGCTGTTGATGTGTCGATTTCGGAATAACGACCACTCCCCGTTGAATATTCCAACGCAGAATGACTTGAGAAATCGATTTTTGATGGGCATCTGCAATACTCTGAAGCAGATTATTTTCAAAGGGTTTATGTCGTCCACCACCTAACGGAGCCCATGCTTCAGGCTGCACGTTATAATACTTCATGGTTGCCAGCGCCTCTGGTTGGGCAAAATAGGGATGCAACTCGACCTGGTTGACCATCGGTTTAACTCTTACCGTTTCACAAAAGTTCGCCAGAACATGAGGATAGAAATTGGAAACCCCAATCGCTTTTAATTTGCCCTCTTCATAGGCATCTTCGAGTGCACGCCACGCACTGAAATAATCGCGCATAGCCTGATGCAATAAATAGAGGTCGAAGTATTCTAGTCCCGATTTTTTTAATGATGCTTCAATACCTGCTGCTGCCGTATCCTGATTCAACATATCCTGCACCCACAATTTAGACGTTAAAAATAACTCTTCTCGGGTACATAAACCTTCGGATATAGCTTCACGAACGGCTTCACCGACGGCATCTTCATTACCGTATACCGCTGCAGTGTCGATGAGTCGATACCCCGTGCGGATAGCGTTCAACACTGACTGTTTGCACACGTTTTTATCGGTAACCTGAAAAACACCAAATCCCATCATCGGCATTTTCAGATTGTTACTTAATACGGAAAATTCCACTGTCAGTCCCTCCATTAGGCATGAACAATGAGTCTACGTTAAAACGTAACCTCAAATTAGTATGTGGATTTTGATATCACTTATGCAAAAAATTCATTAATAATGTAGGACTGAAACCTCTCTATTTTCGGGGCAACGAAGCAGACGCTACCAGTGCTTTTGCCTTGGGCCTTGCTGTTTTTGATACACTTAGGGCCCAGGGCATAACGAAAATGTGCGATATGACAAAGAATTAACGGAGAATGTGATGATCAGGCAGAAGATTCTACAGCAGCTCCTGGAGTGGATTGAGTGCAATCTTGAGCACCCTATTTCAATCGAAGATATCGCACAGAAATCTGGCTACAGCAGACGCAACATCCAGCTTCTGTTCCGAAATTTCATGCATGTGCCTTTGGGAGAATACATTCGCAAACGAAGGCTTTGTCGTGCCGCCATTCTTGTCCGGCTCACCGCGAAATCTATGCTTGATATTGCACTCTCTTTGCATTTTGATTCACAGCAGTCATTCAGCCGCGAATTTAAAAAGTTATTCGGCTGCTCTCCCCGTGTATACCGCCACCGTGATTATTGGGATCTCGTAAATATCTTCCCTTCTTTTTTAATACGTCAACAGCAAAAGACGGAGTGTAGATTAGTCAACTTTCCTGAGACACCTATTTTTGGCAATTCATTTAAATATGATATTGAAGTGTCGAATAAATCACCGGATGAAGAAGTCAAATTGCGACGTCATCATTTAGCCAAGTGTATGAAGGATTTTAAGACGGATATCTATTTCGTCTCCACGTTTAAACCATCAACAAAGTCGGTCGATTTACTCACAGTTGAAACCTTTGCTGGTACGGTATGTGAATATGCTGACATGCCAAAAGAGTGGACAACGACCCGAGGACTTTATGCCTCTTTCCGTTATGAAGGAAACTGGGAAAATTATCCTGACTGGGTGCGTAACATCTATCTGATAGAGTTGCCTACCAGGGGGTTAGCCAGAGTGAACGGCAGCGATATTGAGCGCTTTTATTACAATGAAGATTTCGTAGAAAAGGATGGCAATGATGTTGTTTGCGAAATTTTTATTCCCGTTCGTCCGGTTTAGTTGGTCACTATCTCTTATTGAGTTTTATCCTTGCCTGATACTATTTAATCAGTATCAGGCAAGGTATTCAGTGAATAATGGCGTTGAATATTTCAACACCATTATTCTTTATTAGATCGTAACTTTCATACTATTCAAATTATGGCATCTCCTCCTCGCCATTTTCAGTCTCTGCAGCAACGGCGTTAATTGTCACCTTCACAGGTGTCATTTCGTACCCGCCATACGTCAGTGCGTTGAATGTGAACGTATAGACACCTGGCTTGCTGGTACTAAATGTACGCGTGATTTTCCCACCTGAGAAATGGTCAGCCTTCGACGGCAGGAATTGATAATCCTTCTCCGTCACTCCTTCCGGAGCCTCAATGTCGACCCACATACTTCCTCCTACGGGATTGACTCCCGCCATCAGGGTAACCGTCATTGTTGCAGTAGTCTTCCCGTCCGCCACCAGAGAATCTACACGTTCTGGAGATGCGGCGAGCACCGCGTTTTTATCATCCGCGACGAATTTAGATTCAGCAGTTTTCGTCGATACCTGACCGTTGGCCTGTTCCACTTTCGCCGTGAGTGTATATGTCGCTGCGATAGTGGTAGAGCCGGTGAAAACAGCCTGTCCTTGCTCATTAGTTTTCGCCGTCCCTTTAGGATCCAGAACTAAATTTTCCGAGCTGGCAGTCAGCGTCACGTCGCTATCCTTCAACAGGTTGTTATTGGCATCAGTCACCGTAACTTTATACGTCTGTTTGGTTTTGCCATCCGCCACTGCACGGTTGCCAATCACCTCAATACTGGAGATGGTCGCCGTAGTCTTATCGGCCACAAACGTTACAGACTGCGCATTCGAAGGCTGGTCATTTCCTGCCGACGCCGTGATCTCATACGTTCCGGCAGTCACGGAGACCACTTTCAGTTCCGCTTTACCCTCCTTGTCGGCGTTCACCATGATATTACCGTCTGCAAGCGGTTTGACGCCCCGAGGCAGATTAAAGACGACCACAGCGCCAGGCAGAAGGTTGCCGTATTGATCCTTAACCGTTGCCGTCAGCGTAAAGGCATCATTGTCGTTTGCCACTTTTGGCGTGCTGCCATCAACCTCCAGGGTCGCCTGACCGGTACTGAAATCCGCCTTGAATTTCACCGTAACCGTCTTCTGAGCATTATTCACTGAGGCCGTGATGCTGTGTTCCCCGGCAACCGTTGACATAAGCTCAATGTCCACTTTCCCTGCCGCATTAGTTGTTACTGTATTCCCCGTCTTGCTGGTCACACCCTGCGGTAAAGTCAGCGTAACTTCCTGCCCCTGCAACGGGTTACCATAGGTGTCCACAACGGTCAGGGTTACCTGGTTAGCAGACTGTCCATTTGCCAGCTGGTTATCAACCTTCACCGTCATATCACGAATCTCAGCCTTAGATGCGTCACCAGCAACATTCAGCACCAGTGGCTGAGCAACGGCATTTTGGCCGTTCACTCGCGGCATCACAGACAACTGACCCGCGGCAGATCCCAGAGTTAAGGTCGCCACGTAGACCCCATTACTTGTTTCTGTCCAGTCTCCTGCTGAAGGTCGCTCTGTCCCCGTGCTGGCGGCACCACTAAACTGCGGTGCATCTGGCTTCAGCCCGGTGACCGGGTTCCCGTACGCATCCTTCACGGTGAAGGTGAGTTCCGTCGTCGTTTTGACGATCGGAGCCTTATTGTCCGCAACAAGCGTAGAGTTCGCTGATGACATCTCTCCGGCGATGACCGTCAACTGCGCGGCTTCGGTGGCTGCTGGCTGACCGTTGAAGAGCGGCATGACACGAAGCTCGCCCATCTTTCCGCCTGTAGTCAACGTAGCAACATAGGAACCGTTACCTTTTTCGGTCCAACTGGAAATGGTCGCCCCTTCAGAGGCGGTCCCCGTCAAACTTGCCGACAACGAAAGACCACTGATAGCGTTGCCATGTGCATCTTTTGCAATAAGCGTCACGGTTGTGCTTTCGCCGGCTTTTACGTGATCTTCTGCGACAGAGACTTTCGACTGGTTTGAAGATAACGCATCAGCCACCACGGTTACTTTTGCCGCATTTGCTGCCGCATCCTGTCCATTTAGCTTCGGCATAACTTCTAATTCACCCGCCGTAGAGCCGAGAGTAATCTGCGCAGTCCACGTCCCATCACCATTATTTGTCCAGCCCGATGCCGTAGAACCTACAGCAGCGGCACCCGCTAATGACGGCGCTTCCGGCGTGAGGCTGGTCACAGGGTTGTCATAGGCATCTTTTGCCGTCCAGATTGCCGTAACTGTACCGCCAACCACCGGTTTATCAGGATTCAGGGTGATGGACGAATGTGCTGCATCAAGCGACCCGGCAACAAACTTCAGCGTTTGTTGTAATGTGCCCAGCTGATACTGCTCGCTGAAGGCGCGCACAACAACGTTTCCGGCACGGGTCGAAGAAACCGTGGCGCTGTAAACCCCTGGTTCTATTTCCGAAATGGCACCAACGGTTACACCATTAGTGTCTTGCGGAACAAATCGCAAGCGGCTGGCTTCTCCCGTCACCGGATTACCCTCGGAGTCCACCGCAGTCAACGTCAACGTATAGGCTTGCTGACCATCAGCAACCACGTCACCTGACGGCTCGTTAGCGCTCAGGGTGGAGTTTGCCACATCCATCATCGTGGCCCGCAGTTCTGCAGTGACGGTTTTGCTCATGCCATCAACGCTAACAGTAATCGTTGCCTCACCTGACTGCGTTCCGGTAGTAAAGACAGACTGATACACCCCTGCTTCAGTTTCGGTGAACTCACCCAGTGTTGGCTTTGCCTGTGATTTAGTGGCCTTCAGGGAACGAGTCACAATATTTCCAGCCGGTTTGAAAGTTAGTTCAGTCTTGATCTGATCTTTCATGCCCGTGACTGGCTGGCCCTCGGCGTCGCGCAGAGACAGCACCAGCGGTTTTTGCTCATTACCGTTAGCAAGCATTTGAATACGGCTCTGACCGTCAAGCGTTAACGCCGTGCGATCGGCGCTCATACCAGCTCCGGTAATGACCACCTCTGTCTGCACGCGTTTTGAGGCATTGCCTTTGTTATCGTAGGCAACTGCTGAAATCGCATAATAATTGTCTTTACCTGGACGATAAGCCGGAAGCGTTACTTGCCACTGACTACCCTGACCGGTAATTTTGCCACCTTCAGCCAGTAATGACGGCGCTTCCCACTGCACATTTTTCAGTCCGTGAGTTGCTTTGCTGACCACAAGCCCCAGGGAAAGTGTCTGACCGCCCTTACCTTCAATACGCTCAGGCAGAGCAATACGGATCACTTCAGATTTGCGGTACTCAAGAACGATGTTGTTATTACGCTCAACCAGGTCATAGCGGCTGCCTGCCAGTACCCGACGCTCGCGAATGCTATCCGTATCGAGTTGTTTCGCCAAAGGTTCGCCAATTCGGTAGTTAACTTCCAGGCCAAAGCGAGTGTCATTCTCACCGCTCTTGCCCTGCTTATGCCCGGCGCTCAGTGTCAGAAGAGGCACTGGCGTATAGGTCACCTCGGCAGAAATCGCATGCGGGTCTTTCTGGCGCTTATCTTTACCAAACAGCCCGACTTCATCGCCATAATACTGTTCATACATCAGGCTTGCGCCAAGCTGCGGCCAGGCAGGTAAATAGCCCTCTGCGCGGATATCCCAACCATTCGCCGGGCGTTCCTGATAATCCTCAATATCCGGCGATTTTTTCCAGCCAGAAGCCCGAATATAACCATTGGCGCTCAGTTTCAAATAATCACGCCAGTATTCCGCACCAACACCAATGCGGGTATGACTACGGGATAAATCATGGTCGATAAAGGTGTTCACCCCCGCCATCCAGTCATTTCCTGAAAAATGACGCCAGCCAAAACCAATATTTGACTGAGTACGATCGTCGGTACGATGTATTGCTCCCTGAGTGAACAACATATTTGTTGGCGTATCATAAATCGGATAAAGCATTTCCAGCGAAGAATCCTTCAGCGAGAAATCTTTATCGACATTCAGTTTGACGCGCGCTGTACCATATTTCCCGAGCCACTCCTGTATTTCCTGGTTAGCTTTAGCGGTGGCCATTCCGGTAATAAAATTACGTGTCGCATCGCTATCTGGCTGACTGCTTAAAAATGTCCCGGCATTTGCGGCAAACGACGCGACATTTTTCTCCACGTTATTATCAGCAGTTACCGTAGTATTTCCCATGCTCAACCGTGGCTGAACCGCATGCTGCGCACGTGCCGCCATTACTGGGGTAAAGGTGACAGCGAGTGGAAAAAGAACCTGAACAGAGATATTTGCCCACGCCACGCAGCGGGCCAGAACTGAATAACGAAATCGTGGTTGTTTATGACCTGTTTTATAACGTGACATTGAGATAATTTCCTGATGAACGAATTAACGAACATAGGCAGACACAAATAATGGCGTCTGCTTGTCAGAAAAACCGGGGATTTCCCGGTTTCCTTTTCCGCAGAAAAGGAAATACCTTTATGTAAGAAAGTACACCGCCACCTAATATATCCAGTGCCTGTAGCCACTCATCAGGTGGTTGGGCGCGGGATTATATTTTTATTTATGGGTGAAAATTTAGCTTTTTGTGCAAGTCATTAAATAGATACTTAAGTTATATTTCTTACTCTGTGGACAGTGAATAATTCATTATTCAGAGTGAATAATAATGACCTACCTTTAATTAGCAACTATTGGAAATACGTCGAAGTAGGTATATACGCCAGGATAAACCGATATATTTTTTATGGATATTCATTTTCCTTCATCGGACTGTAAATTGCGGAGATATCGAACTTGCACTACCCATCGCAACACTCAAACAGATTTATGAATTTCGTTCATAACCCCTGACAAATCCTGCCGTCTAATCGAGCTTTTCCCTTTACGTTATGCTTCTCATGAACGAGAACGGAAGGATAACACCATGCAAAAAGTAAAACTGAACAACGGTATTGAAATGCCCCTGTTGGGCTTTGGTGTATTTCAGATGACCGATGCCGCTGAATGCGAAAGAGCGGTCATTGACGCTATTAACACCGGTTATCGACTGATTGACACCGCCGCCTCCTATCAAAATGAAACCCAGGTCGGGAACGCACTGAAACAAAGCGGTATCGCCCGTAACGAACTCTTTGTCACCACGAAACTCTGGTTGCAGGATACCAGTTACGAAGGGGCCAAAGCCCAGTTCGAACGCTCTCTGAATCGACTGCAACTTGATTACGTTGACCTGTATTTGATTCATCAGCCTTACGGTGATGTCCACGGTGCCTGGCGTGCCATGGAGGAGCTGCAACAGGCCGGTAAAATTCGCGCTATTGGCGTCAGTAACTTCCATCCTGACCGACTGGCTGACCTTATCGCCTTTAATAACGTCGTTCCAGCGGTAAACCAGGTTGAAGTTAACCCTTTCAATCAGCAGCTACACGCCGTTCCGTGGATGCAAAGCCGTGGTATTCAGCCAGAAGCCTGGGCACCGTTTGCGGAAGGGAAAAATGGTCTGTTCCAGCATCCTGTTCTCACGGCAATTGGAGAGAAGTATGGCAAAAGCGTAGGCCAGGTTGTTCTGCGCTGGATCTACCAACGAGGCATTGTTTCGCTTGCAAAATCAGTACGCAAAGAACGCATGGAAGAGAACATCAACATTCTCGATTTTGAACTCAGTCCTGAAGATATGCTGCAAATTACCGCCCTGGATACCGCAACCAGCGCGTTCTTCTCTCACCGCGATCCCGCAATGGTGGAATGGCTGACTGGCCGCAAACTTGATGTTTAAGCCGCGATAAAAGAGGTATTCATTCAATGCAAAAACGTTATCTGGGTAAATCCGGACTCGAAGTTTCCGCCCTTGGGCTCGGTTGCATGGGCTTAAGCCACGGCTACGGCCCGGCGACCGATACCCGTCAGGCTATCGAACTTATTCGTGCTGCGGTTGAACGTGGCGTCACCTTCTTCGATACCGCCGAAGTGTATGGTCCGTATCTGAATGAAGAAGTGGTCGGCGAAGCCTTAAAACCGTTTCGTGACCGCGTGGTGATCGCCACTAAATTCGGTTTTACCTTCGGCGATGATAATAAGCAGCAGATTTTAAACAGCCGTCCGGAACATATCCGTGAAGCCGTTGAAGGATCATTACGTCGTCTGAAGACAGATGTTATTGACCTGCTGTACCAACACCGTGTTGATCCGGATGTTCCTATTGAAGATGTTGCAGGAACGGTGAAAGACCTCATCGCAGAAGGTAAGGTCAAACATTTCGGTCTGTCCGAGGCTGGCGCACAAACCATTCGTCGTGCGCATGCGGTACAACCTGTCACCGCCCTGCAAAGCGAATATTCCATGTGGTGGCGTGAGCCTGAACAGGAAATTCTGCCGTTGCTGGAGGAACTGGGGATTGGTTTTGTCCCCTTCAGCCCACTAGGTAAAGGTTTCCTGACCGGGTCGATTAAGCCGGGAACCACTTTCGGCAAAGATGATTACCGCAGCACCGTACCGCGTTTCGCAGCACAAGCCATTGAAGCTAATGAAAAACTGGTCACCTTGTTAGGTGAACTGGCTGCGGAGAAAGGGGTAACGTCTGCACAAATCGCACTGGCATGGCTGTTAGCACAAAAGCCTTGGATTGTTCCCATCCCTGGCACCACTAAACTGCACCGGCTGGAAGAAAACCTGGCCGCTGCTGACATTGTTCTTTCGCAGAAAGATACGCAGCAGATAACCGAGGCGCTGGAAACAATTAAAATCGTCGGTGAACGTTACTCGCCTGAACACCAGGCACGCGTAGGCCGCTAATACCCACACGGGTCCTGGACAAAGGACCCGTTATTCGGTGTAGCGAAGCGCATCGATCAACAGCGCAAAAGCAGGCGGATGCTGCTTGCGGCTGGGGTAGTAGAGATAATATCCGGGAAAAGTTGGACACCACTCCTGTAACACCTGAATAAGCTTGCCTGACTTTATATACTCCTGAACCATGTCTTCAGGGACACAAGCGATCCCAAACCCTGATAACGCGGCATCAATTCTTTCTGGCAATGGACTACACGTCAGCTGCCCATCAACCTTAACGCGAAGCGCTTTCCCTTCTCGCTCGAATTCCCAGTGGTAAAGTCCACCGGCAGTTGGCAAACGTATGTTGATGCAGCGATGGTTTTGTAGCTCGTGAGGCGTTTCAGGCGCAGGGTTTGCAGCAAAATACGCCGGTGCCCCCACCACAGCCATCCGCATATCTGGTCCAATTCTGACCGCAACCATATCTTTATCAACATTTTCACCCAGTCGTATCCCGGCATCAAAACGGCCTTCAACAATATCGACAAAACCGTTATCCACCACCAGTTCGACACTGATTTCGGGATACTTTCTGAGAAAAGGTTTTAGCTTCGGCCAGACCAGACTTCGCGCGGCATGTTCCCCGGCAGATAAACGAATATTCCCGGAGGGCGTGCCGTTCTGTTGAATAAGTGACTCCAGTTCCTGTTCAAGCTCGTCAATACGCGGTTCAAGGCAGGCAATGATTCTCTCCCCCGCTTCTGTGGGAGCCACACTGCGGGTAGTCCGTGTCAGGAGGCGGATATTGAGCCTTTCCTCCAGAGCCTTCATTGCATGGCTAAGTGCAGACTGAGAGACGCCGAGTTTGCCCGCTGCTTTGGTAAAACTTCGCTCTCTTGCCACCACAAGAAAGATTTGCAGTTCGTTGAAGTTTTCTTTGAGCATTGGCGATTTCCTTGTAGAAACATCCTCTTCACAGACACTCATGAAGGGGGGGCATAGATGCTATTATTTTAGCCACATTATTAGTAACAATGATAATCTGGCTGTATCGAAAATAATTCTAAACTTTCAGAAGATTTATTATGAATAAACGTATCCTCACGATTGTGCCATTCTTCTTACCGATATTCTGACACATATCATCAATTTTCGAGTTTTACTCTTTTCTCCACCATAAAATCAATAAAAGCACGAACTTTAGAGGGCATTCTCACCCGTGATGAAACATAAATATAAAATCCAGGAAATGAAACAGCCCAATCCTCAAGAATCGGCTGTAACTTGCCCGCATTGATATGTTCAGCGATTGCAAAATCCAGATGTTGAATGATACCCGTTCCATTCAGCGCCATTCGTATCATGCTTTCGTCATCATTAGAAATATACTTACCTGAAACCTCTATTTCGAACTCTTCATTACCCCCCACAACATTAGAAAACTCCCATGCAGAGAGTGCACCGCTACTTTTATGCCGCAACCGAAGGCAATTATGGTTACTCAGTTCCTGAGGCGTTTCAGGAATACCGTGTTCTTTTAAATAATCTGGCGATGCCACAGTAACCAGTTTAATAAGCGGAGAAACAGGAACGGCAGTCATATGCTCATCCAGTCCTTGCTCAAGACGTATGCCCACATCACAGCCGTCCGCAATAATGTTAGATAAACCGTCATCCATAATGAGTTCTATCTTTGTTTTGGGGTAACGAGTAAGAAACTCGCCAATATGAGGCTCAACAAGCATCCGTGCTGCAACACGGGAGGAATTTATTCTCAACAGGCCTGTAGGTTCAAGTTGGGTATCACCAACATCTTTCAAAGCATCATCAATTTGCCCCAAAGCCGACACCAGCACTTCATACAGACGCTGTCCTTCCTCAGTAAGCGACATATTGCGGGTCGTACGGTATATCAGCTTGGTGTTAAGACGTTCCTCAAGAGATTTTAAATTCTGGGACAATGCGGCCCGCGTAATACCCATTTCAGAAGCGGCTCTGGAAAAACTGCCGGCACGAACAATCAGCGCAAACCAGGCAAGAGAAGGCAAAATTGAAGGCTCTATTTTCATCATTGTAAACCTTAACTTAACACTGTGATAGATATTAGACCATTGATGATAACCAATACAAGTCATACTATTACGCCGTTCTCGATATGAACACGAATGCCAGTTGCGGATAATAGAAATGATATTTAAATCTGTTTAGGCAAATCCCCGGAGCTTGAAATGAAAACTGTTTCGATAAAACACACTTACTGGGATATAGCTGCTGATATCTATTTCCCTGACGATTTTAATAGTGAAAAAAAGTATCCTGCCATTATCAGCGCCCATCCAATTGGAAGCTGCAAAGAACAGACATCGGGTAGTGTGTATGGTGCCGCCCTGGCAAAAGCTGGCTTTATCGTCATTGCTTTTGATGCCAGTTTTCAGGGAAGCAGCGGTGGGGAACCGCGTTATCTGGAAGATCCAACAATGCGAGTAAAAGACTTCAGCATTGTCGTTGATTACCTTACCAGCTTACCTTACGTTGATGCCGGGCGTATTGGTGTACTGGGTATTTGTGGTGGAGGTGGATATGCCATTAATGCCGCAATGACAGAACGTCGAATTAAAGCTATTGGTACTGTCACGGGTGCAAACTACGGGCGTCTTATGCGTGAGGGATTTACAGCGTTTAATCCTATCGGAGCACTCGAAGCAATGGCGCAACAAAGAACAGACGAAGCTAACGGCGCAAAACTTCGCGTAGATGATTTACTCCCCTCTTCTCCGGATGCAGCTCTTGAAGCGGGATTAACAGAAATAGACCTTTTTGAAGCCACAGAATATTATCGTTCGCCACGAGGCTGTGCACCTAATGGGGTAAATCGTTCGCTATTCTCACATCAGACTGTTGCCGTGGGTTGGGATGCATTTCATCTTGCAGAAGTGCTGTTAACTCAACCAATAATGGTTGTGGTGGGCGATAGAGTGGGCGCATTTGGTGCCTACCGTGACGGCTGCGAAATTATTGGCCGCGCTGCCTCAAAACATAAAGAGCTGGTCGTGGTTGAAGGTTATTCACATTACGACCTGTATGATAAGCCAGAACCTGTGAAACAGGCACTCGATAAATTAATTCCTTTTTATAAAACACATTTGTAATAATCTTACAGGGAGATCCCTTATCTCCCTGACATTTATCCTTTATTGACTACACAACAATAATAAAATTACTCAAAAAGAAATTTCATTAAAAAACAAAAAAGCAGCAACTCAATTATTAAGATTATTAGAAACCCTTTAAAGGGATTATAAATAAAGCCAGAACTCTTGGTTCCAAAGCTGGCAACAACTAACCAGTTAAAACATACGCATCAAAATCAGATAAACATTTGAGGTATTGTTATGACAAATAAACACCCATCATTGTTTTCTCCTTTTATGCTGACAGAAAAAATAAAGCTACGTAATCGTATCGTTATGGCTCCTATGACGACCTGGTCAGCGAATCCTGATGGAACCATCTCTGAGCAAGAACTCGAATTTTATAAACGTCGCTCACAAAATGTTGGTTTAGTAATAACAGGATGTACCTATGTCACGCCAAGCGGCATTGGGTTTACTCATGAATTTGCCGCGTATGACGACCGTTTCATTAACAGCCTTGAAAAGTTAGCAGCGGCAGCCAAAAGTGGGGGTGCTCCGGCTATTTTGCAGGTTTTCCACGCCGGTAATAAAGCCATCCCGGAGCTTGTACCAAATAACGATGTTATTAGTGCCAGCGCATCAAGCGTAAAATCTGGTGACTTTATGAAGAGAGTGGTACAAAGCAGGGAAATGACTGAAAACGAAATTCAGGAAACCATTAGAGCATTCGGAGATGTCACAAAAAGGGCGATTAAAGCAGGTTTTGATGGCATTGAACTTCATGGTGCGCACGGATTCCTTCTACAGAATTTCTTCTCCCCACTATTTAACCAGCGTAATGACCGATGGGGAGGAGATCTCGAAGGACGTATGCGCTTCCCGCTGGCCGTATTACAGGAAGTAAAAAATGTAGTCTATGAATATGCGACAAAGCCCTTTGCCATCGGTTACAGAATATCTCCTGAAGAATCTGCAACAGGGGGGCTGCGGATAGAGGATACTTATAAACTCCTTGATCGGCTCATTTCATCCGGTATTTCGTATATACATACCTCGCTGGTCAGTATTAACGATAGCTACCCTGTTGAGTCGCCAAATGGCCCCCGAACTATTGAATTGATTTTAAATCATATTGCAGGCAGAGTGCCGGTAATCGCTGCAGGTAAAATACGCACACCGTCTCAGGCTCAAGAAGCAATTTCCACTGGCCTGCCACTTGTTGCGATCGGTAAAGGGCTGGTGATAAATCCAGAATGGGTGACTTTAGCTGAATCAGGTAGAGGCCATGAAATTCAAACAACCCTTAATCCACAACTTGTTCCTGAATTAACCATTCCGGATAAACTATGGGATCAAATTCAGGCATCGAAAGGAACTGGCTGGTTTCCGTTAATGGATTAAATATCTATTACTCTCCCGAGAGTAAAACTATCAAATCAATGAGTAACCGATACAGCCTCACAAATTCTTTCAGATAATTAACCCGTCACTGCGGCACGTTCTCTCATAAGGCGTGCCTGCAGTGTAATCCAGTATGTATCCGGCATAGTTGACGGTTTAATAGAGCTCAATTCCTCGCCCAGGTTACCAACAACGATATCTTGTATAACACCCCAGGAGATACGACATTATGATGAGATGCGATATGCTCCTCAGCGCCAATCAACGCCAGGACTGGGCCAGTCTTGAGATCAGACTCATTCCCGGAACTGACTTCAGGCGACATATATCAATGACGTTGGTGCAATAAAAGATAGCCGATGTAATACATCTATTCAAATTTGTGATACATGTCAAAAAATTGGTTGACCAAACTCGTTATTTATATAAGGGCACTTACGAAGTGCACTCTTTTTTAAAGCGAGGAAGTACCAATGAAAGAGAATAAAGTACAACAAATCAGTCATAAACTGATTAATATCGTTGTTTTTGTCGCAATTGTAGAATACGCCTATTTATTTCTCCATTTCTATTAATAACGGCAATAAACTGTTCACTTCAGTGATATTTAAAATATGCATCCTCTCCCTTTTTGTAAGTAATTATTATATCCGTGGGAGAGGAATACACGCTGTCAGGTAATCAATCATACTGCGATAAATCATCGGCCAGTAAAGTGGAGATAACCTCCATTCTCGAAAAATCCATACTCTCAGCGAAACTATCATCAATCACTCATCCAGGCGTTTATGGGAGCGTCGCCAATGGCTGTTAACAATGCCAGAGTTCCCCGTTGAGGAAATTCCACATACCACTAATGGTCACAGGGATTGGGTGTTGAAATGATCCGGATGAGCATGTATCTTTATGGTTATGTTATAACATAACATGTAAAAATGATGAAGCCCAATATCCATCCTGAGTATCGTACTGTGGTGTTCCACGACACCAGTGTTGATGAGTACTTTAAAATCGGCTCGACTATCAAAACAGACCGTGAGATTGAGCTGGATGGCGTAACGTATCCGTACGTAACAATTGATGTCTCTTCGAAATCGCACCCGTTCTATACAGGGAAGCTGAGAACAGTGGCATCAGAAGGAAATGTTGCACGATTCACCCAACGTTTTGGTCGTTTTGTTAGCACGAAAAAGGGGGCGTGATGAAAGTCCTTAACTCTCTGCGTACCGCAAAAGAACGCCATCCAGACTGTCAGATTGTGAAGCGAAAAGGACGGCTATATGTGATTTGTAAATCTAATCCACGCTTTAAGGCCGTTCAGGGTCGTAAGAAAAAACGTTGATTTAAAATTCGACGAATTAACGATATTTGTCTGATTAATAATCAGACCGGATTAATGTTGGTGTATTTATTACACCAGCATTAATTTTCCTGGGGATGTATCTTCCTGTTCATTTAAGGTCAACTGCCTGACGTTTCTCTCCGAATATTCCATTATATTAATGTTGACTTGTTGACCAGCTTCGCCCCTGTATGCTGGCATCAACCCTCTTTTAGACTGAACACGCCACTCAGTTTCCTCCCTTTGCGACGCAGCCTGCATTTACACTCAAACTGTTAAGATGATAAATGTGGTAAATCTGTTGGTACTGACATAAAAACGTTTACGCCACAGGAACGGCCTGATCCACCGGTAACCCCGTCGCCGACGTTCGAGTGCCAGTTAGAGTAACGCGCACAGATGACTGAATGCAGTGCCCTGGCAAAGAGGCCATCGTTCCGGTGACAACTGGCAGTCTTCGTTTAACTTCACTTAATCTGGCTCTTAGGGGGCTTACCGGACAGATGACGTACTTACACCTGTTTAATTTTTCATCACTTATTGGGATGAACACCCATAACCATTTTGTGCGGCATGTTAATCCATTAAAACACCTTACTGATTGGCAAATCATCTTTAATTATGACTCATGATAGTTTTATATTCTATTTCTTATCATTTAGACTTGTTTTTTTACTAGTCCATTACACAACACATTAAGACTATTCCTAACACCTCAGGGCAAAGTTCCTGGCTAATATAAAATGCAAGTAAGAATTGAACGTTATATTGCCAATAACCTTATGAAACTGAATGTCTTTTTCTTCTTATCAAAAAAGCAATATTTTCATTTTTTGTAAATATTGACTTAACCATGGAATTCATTTTCTGTTCACATATTGACACTCATCAGGAAAAAAACATAAATTTAAACCTAATCGAAATAATTAAAACTTAATCTCGTTTAACCTATATTGATATGTGCTACGTATCTTATTTACTTCCGATTTACTAAAGAAACTGAATGTACCTGTAAAAATTACAGGTTTGGAAAGTAGTGACATGGCAAAATGATTACAGCAGGGACTATGAGGTTAAAAACCATATGGAATGTCAAAACCGTTCTGATAAATACATCTGGTCTCCCCATGACGCCTACTTCTATAAAGGACTATCTGAACTGATTGTGGATATCGACAGATTAATTTATCTATCGCTGGAGAAAATCAGAAAAGATTTCGTGTTTATCAATCTCAATACGGATTCTTTAACTGAATTTATAAACCGTGATAATGAGTGGTTATCCGCGGTAAAGGGGAAACAGGTCGTATTGATTGCGGCCAGAAAGTCAGAAGCCTTAGCAAATTATTGGTATTACAACAGCAATATTAGGGGCGTGGTATACGCTGGACTGAGTCGTGATATTAGAAAAGAACTGGCCTATGTGATTAATGGCAGGTTCCTGAGAAAAGATATTAAGAAAGATAAAATCACTGACCGGGAAATGGAAATTATCCGCATGACGGCTCAGGGAATGCTGCCTAAATCGATTGCCAGAATTGAAAATTGTAGTGTAAAGACAGTGTATACCCATCGGCGTAATGCAGAGGCCAAGCTGTACTCAAAATTATATAAGTTGGTTCAGTAAACTCCAGGCAAGTTAGTTTTAAAAAAATGACTCACTGGGACATCACGTCCTCAATTCAACTCGGGAAGAAATACAATGAAAAAAAAGGTTCTGGCAATAGCTCTGGTAACGGTGTTTACCGGCATGGGTGTGGCGCAGGCTGCTGACGTAACAGCTCAGGCTGTAGCGACCTGGTCGGCAACAGCCAAAAAAGACACCACCAGTAAGCTGGTTGTGACGCCACTCGGTAGCCTGGCGTTCCAGTATGCCGAAGGCATTAAAGGTTTTAACTCACAGAAAGGTCTATTTGACGTGGCTATCGAGGGTGACTCAACGGCTACCGCCTTTAAACTGACCTCACGTCTTATCACCAACACATTAACCCAGTTGGATACCTCAGCTTCCACACTGAATGTGGGCGTGGATTATAACGGCGCGGCAGTCGAAAAAACTGGCGATACCGTGATGATCGATACCGCCAACGGCGTACTGGGCGGCAACCTTAGCCCGCTGGCAAACGGTTACAATGCCAGCAATCGTACCACCGCACAGGATGGTTTCACTTTCTCCATCATCAGCGGCACCACCAATGGTACCACCGCAGTAACCGATTACAGCACTCTACCGGAAGGCATCTGGAGCGGCGACGTTAGCGTACAGTTCGACGCGACCTGGACCAGTTAATCTCTCTGATGTACCAGCAGGGGTAGCCCCCCTGCTTTATTCCTGGACGGAATTGTTATGAAAAAGCACCTTCTGCTTCTCGCTCTGCTGTTATCCGGAATATTTCCGGCCCAGGCGCTGGATGTCGGCGATATATCATCGTTTATGAACAGTGACAGCAGCACGCTGAGCAAAACGATCAAAAACAGTACCGACAGTGGTCGCCTTATCAATATCCGTCTCGAACGGCTCTCTTCACCGCTTGACGACGGGCAGGTTATCTCAATGGACAAGCCGGACGAGTTGCTACTCACTCCCGCCAGCTTGCTGCTACCCGCCCAAGCCAGCGAAGTGATCCGCTTCTTCTATAAGGGACCAGCAGATGAAAAAGAGCGCTACTACCGCATTGTCTGGTTTGATCAGGCCCTCAGTGATGCGCAGCGCGATAATGCCAACCGCAGCGCTGTGGCCACTGCTTCCGCCCGCATCGGCACCATTCTGGTCGTCGCCCCCCGCCAGGCAAACTACCACTTTCAGTACGCCAACGGCACCCTGACAAATACAGGAAATGCGACGCTGCGGATCCTCGCCTACGGCCCCTGCCTGAAAGCCGCCAATGGTAAAGAGTGTAAAGAGAATTACTACCTGATGCCGGGCAAGTCGCGTCGTTTTACCCGCGTGGACACGGCGGATAACAAAGGACGGGTTGCACTTTGGCAGGGTGATAAGTTCATTCCCGTGAAATAGATAGCTGTGCAGATGGATAACGACAATGCCTTTACGACGGTTCTCCCCAGGACTGAAAGCCCAGTTTGCCTTCGGCATGGTCTTTTTGTTCGTTCAGCCCGATGCCAGCGCTGCTGACATAAGTGCGCAGCAAATAGGTGGGGTGATTATTCCGCAGGCCTTCAGTCAGGCGCTCCAGGACGGCATGAGCGTCCCGCTTTATATTCATCTCGCCGGTAGCCAGGGTCGCCAGGACGATCAGCGAATCGGCAGCGCTTTTATCTGGTTGGATGATGGACAGCTACGCATCCGGAAAATACAGCTGGAAGAGAGTGAAGATAACGCCAGTGTCAGCGAACAAACTCGACAGCAGCTGATGGCTCTGGCGAACGCCCCGTTCAATGAGGCCCTTACCATCCCCCTGACTGACAACGCGCAGCTGGATCTCAGCTTGCGCCAACTGCTGCTGCAGCTGGTGGTCAAGCGCGAAGCGCTGGGCACCGTACTACGCTCACGTAGCGAAGACATCGGGCAGTCTAGTGTTAACACCCTCAGCAGTAATCTGAGCTATAACTTCGGCGTCTATAACAACCAGTTGCGTAACGGCGGGAGCAACACATCCAGCTATCTGTCGCTGAATAACGTTACTGCGCTGCGCGAACATCATGTGGTGCTCGACGGCTCGCTGTACGGGATCGGTAGCGGTCAACAGGACAGTGAATTATATAAAGCGATGTATGAACGCGATTTTGCCGGTCACCGATTTGCCGGTGGAACGCTCGACACCTGGAACTTGCAGTCCTTAGGGCCGATGACCGCCATTTCAGCAGGGAAGATTTACGGCCTTTCCTGGGGAAACCAGGCCAGCTCCACCATCTTCGACAGCAGCCAGTCAGCCACGCCAGTGATCGCCTTTTTACCGGCGGCGGGTGAAGTACATCTCACCCGTGATGGGCGGTTACTAAGCGTTCAGAACTTCACCATGGGCAATCATGAAGTGGATACCCGGGGTCTACCATACGGTATTTACGATGTGGAAGTTGAGGTGATCGTTAACGGTCGCGTGATCAGCAAACGCACCCAGCGGGTCAATAAGCTGTTTAGCCGGGGGCGCGGCGTCGGTGCACCACTGGCGTGGCAGGTATGGGGCGGTAGCTTTCATATGGATCGCTGGTCGGAAAACGGGAAAAAGACGCGACCAGCTAAAGAGAGTTGGCTGGCAGGTGCCTCGACCTCCGGCTCACTGAGTACGCTTAGCTGGGCGGCAACGGGATATGGATACGATAATCAGGCGGTGGGTGAAACCCGTCTGACGCTGCCGCTTGGGGGAGCGATCAACGTTAACCTGCAAAATATGCTGGCCAGTGACAGCTCATGGAGCAGCATCGGCAGCATCAGCGCCACTCTACCGGGAGGCTTTAGTTCGCTGTGGGTTAATCAGGAAAAAACCCGCATTGGCAATCAATTGCGACGTAGCGATGCCGACAACCGTGCTATCGGCGGCACACTCAACCTGAACTCACTGTGGTCGAAGCTGGGCACATTCAGCATCAGCTACAATGATGACCGCCGTTACAACAGCCATTATTACACGGCAGATTACTATCAAAATGTCTACAGCGGTACCTTTGGTTCGCTTGGCCTGCGGGCCGGTATTCAGCGCTATAACAACGGCGACAGCAACGCCAATACAGGGAAATATATCGCTCTCGATCTCTCGCTACCACTGGGCAACTGGTTTAGCGCAGGGATGACTCATCAAAACGGCTACACCATGGCAAACCTGTCAGCACGCAAGCAGTTTGATGAAGGGACCATTCGCACTGTTGGTGCCAATCTGTCACGAGCCATCTCCGGCGATACCGGTGATGACAAAACTCTCAGTGGTGGGGCGTATGCACAGTTCGACGCTCGCTACGCCAGCGGAACGCTGAACGTCAATAGCGCGGCGGACGGCTACGTCAATACCAATTTAACCGCCAATGGCAGCGTCGGCTGGCAGGGTAAAAACATTGCTGCCAGCGGGCGGACTGATGGCAACGCTGGGGTGATATTCAACACCGGGCTGGAGGACGACGGTCAGATCAGCGCCAAAATCAACGGGCGGATTTTCCCGCTTAACGGCAAGCGTAACTATCTCCCGCTCTCTCCCTATGGAAGATATGAGGTGGAGTTACAGAACAGCAAAAACTCACTCGACAGTTACGATATCGTCAGCGGTCGCAAAAGTCATCTGACTCTCTATCCAGGCAATGTCGCTGTCATTGAGCCAGAGGTGAAGCAGATGGTTACCGTCTCCGGTCGTATCCGTGCGGAAGACGGCACACTGCTGGCTAACGCACGGATTAACAACCATATCGGCCGAACCCGAACCGATGAAAACGGCGAGTTTGTCATGGACGTGGATAAGAAATACCCCACTATCGATTTTCGCTACAGTGGCAATAAAACCTGCGAAGTGGCACTGGAACTCAACCAGGCGCGCGGTGCCGTCTGGGTCGGTGATGTGGTCTGCAGCGGCCTTTCATCGTGGGCGGCGGTGACGCAGACAGGAGAAGAGAATGAGAGTTAACCTACTGATAGCGATGATAATCTTCGCGCTAATCTGGCCTGCAACCGCGCTCAGAGCTGCAGTGAGCAAAACAACCTGGGCGGATGCACCGGCACGCGAGTTTGTGTTTGTCGAAAACAACTCAGACGACAACTTTTTCGTCACTCCTGGCGGGGCGCTGGATCCGCGCCTGACCGGTGCCAACCGCTGGACCGGTTTAAAATACAATGGTTCAGGAACCATCTATCAGCAAAGCCTCGGCTACATTGATAACGGTTACAACACCGGCCTTTATACCAACTGGAAGTTTGATATGTGGCTGGAAAATTCACCAGTTTCATCTCCTTTAACTGGCTTGCGCTGCATCAACTGGTACGCTGGGTGTAATATGACCACCAGTCTTATCCTGCCGCAAACCACCGACGCCAGTGGATTTTATGGCGCGACGGTGACCAGCGGCGGCGCGAAGTGGATGCACGGCATGTTGTCAGACGCGTTTTACCAGTATCTGCAACAAATGCCCGTCGGCAGCAGCTTTACAATGACCATCAATGCCTGCCAGACCTCTGTGAACTATGACGCCAGCAGCGGCGCACGCTGTAAGGATCAGGCCTCCGGCAACTGGTATGTTCGCAACGTCACCCATACGAAAGCAGCAAATCTACGGTTGATAAATACCCACTCGCTGGCGGAAGTATTTATCAACAGCGACGGAGTACCGACTCTGGGCGAAGGGAACGCCGACTGCCGGACGCAAACCATCGGCAGCCGTTCAGGATTAAGTTGTAAGATGGTTAACTATACCCTGCAAACAAACGGACTCAGCAACACCTCAATCCATATATTCCCGGCGATCGCCAACTCGTCGTTAGCCTCGGCCGTCGGGGCGTACGATATGCAGTTCAGTCTGAATGGCAGTTCATGGAAACCGGTGAGCAATACTGCCTATTACTACACCTTCAACGAGATGAAGAGCGCAGACTCGATCTATGTTTTCTTCTCGAGCAACTTCTTTAAGCAGATGGTGAACCAGGGAATCAGCGATATCAACACCAAAGATCTATTCAACTTTCGCTTTCAGAACACCACATCACCGGAGTCTGGCTGGTATGAATTTTCTACCTCCAACACGCTGATTATCAAACCCCGTGATTTCAGCATCAGTATTATCTCCGATGAATATACTCAGACACCGTCGCGGGAGGGATATGTCGGCAGCGGCGAGTCGGCACTCGATTTCGGCTATATCGTAACCACCAGCGGTAAAACAGCTGCCGACGAAGTGCTGATCAAGGTGACCGGACCCGCGCAGGTGATTGGCGGGCGCTCCTATTGTGTCTTCAGCTCCGATGACGGTAAGGCGAAAGTACCGTTCCCGGCGACGCTTTCCTTTATTACCCGCAACGGAGCTACAAAAACCTACGATGCCGGGTGCGATGATAGCTGGCGGGATATGACCGATGCGCTGTGGTTGACCACACCGTGGACTGATATCTCTGGCGAAGTGGGGCAGATGGATAAGACCACAGTCAAATTTTCGATTCCAATGGATAACGCCATTTCTCTGCGTACGGTAGATGATAACGGCTGGTTTGGCGAAGTCAGCGCTTCAGGAGAAATTCATGTTCAGGCGACGTGGCGTAACATTAACTAAGGCCCTGCTGACAGCGGTCTGTATGCTGGCGGCACCTTTGACACAGGCGATTTCGGTCGGCAATCTGACTTTTTCACTGCCGTCCGAGACTGACTTTGTCAGCAAACGTGTAGTGAATAACAACAAAAGCGCGCGGATATACCGTATTGCCATCAGTGCTATCGATAGCCCGGGCAGCAGTGAATTACGCACCCGACCGGTGGATGGTGAACTGCTTTTCGCCCCCCGCCAGCTGGCGTTGCAGGCTGGTGAGAGCGAGTATTTTAAATTTTACTATCATGGTCCACAGGATAACCGCGAGCGCTACTACCGGGTCTCATTTCGCGAGGTCCCCACTCGTAACCAGACAAGACGCAGCCCAACCGGCGGCGAGGTCAGCACGGAGCCGGTGGTGGTGATGGATACCATTCTGGTAGTACGACCACGTCAGGTTCAGTTTAAATGGTCCTTCGATCGGGTGACCGGAACGGTAAGTAACACCGGCAACACGTGGTTTAAGCTACTGATTAAGCCAGGATGTGATTCGACCGAAGAGGAAGGCGATGCCTGGTATCTACGTCCGGGAGACGTGGTTCATCAGCCTGAGTTACGTCAGCCGGGGAATCATTATCTGGTCTATAACGACAAATTCATTAAGATTAGCGATTCCTGTCCGGCTAAGCCCCCTTCGGCGGACTGATACTTATCCATCGGTCGAGGGAAGAATTCCACCTCAGAGACTCAAAAAACGTTTAAATGATGTGGAAGCGATCGTCAATGTCACCTGTAACGATGGGCTTTCTCATATGCACACCATAGTGTTCAGGAGACACAGAAAGGTATCAGGCTGCCTGCTAACGAGTGGTTTATTCACGAAATAGTACGTAAAATCGGTAACGGCTGGAAATCATTCAATACTCACACTATCGAAAGTACACCAGCCAACCGCGGTACGTTCTTACATACGATGTACCGCTGTTCTCTTTACGATTTATAGCTGTACTGGTGAATTATGAGCAATCTGAATCCATGCATGACGTGTGGTGCCTGTTGTGCATTTTTCCGCGTCTCTTTTTACTGGGCCGAAGCCGACGATGCTGGCGGTACCATTCCCGCCAGGCTCACTGAACAAATATCCCCTTTTCACCGATGCATGAGCGGTACCAATCAGAAAAACCCCCGATGTATTGCCCTTGCAGGAACCCCAGGCAAAAATGCCTGCTGCACGATATATAAAAATCGATCGTCCACGTGCAGAGAATTCGCCATGTCTGGTGAGAACGGAGAAGTCAATGAGGCTTGCAATCGTGCAAGGGCTAAATACGGGCTGACACCGTTATAAATATACAATAATTAATTGCACTGCCCCGCCAGCGATAATAGCGGGGCTTCGTTTTCAGGGACAACAAAACCCGAAACTTATTGTATTTGCCTGCAACAATGCCTCTCTTCTGTAGCGTTCTTCGGATCTACATCATCCTGAAATAGCACGATATACTCACTGACTATCTGAATCAGAATATAAAAAGCAATGTTTTTAACCTATAAAAATGGCGCTGTATTTGCGCCATTTTTATCATTCAATGCATTATCTGTTTGAGCCTAAAGGGATCTCAGGGTCTGGCTCATGAGTAATTCTGTTTCGTAAATCTCTGCGAATAATTTCAATGGACCAGAACCAGACTAAATGTCCAAAAATTTCAGAAACATTCTCATACCACGGGAGATCAAACAGAGGTGGTGTCAGTCCCATGAGAGGGAATGAAATCATATGAACAAAAAGTTGGGCTAAAGCACCTGCCAGTAAGCCCTGCCAGAGTTTAATTTTTGGAAATACTTCAGCGACCACACAATAACCAACAGCAAACACTATCGAAAAGATAATGTGCGTAACACCAACCCAGTTAAAGACATGCCCGGCAAAGGTATAAACAGCCGCATTGGGATCTGTCAGCCCCAGCCAGTCTCGAAGAAAAATATACGGAGGATTGAGAAAATTACGCGAGCAATCAATTTGCCCAGCAGCCCTGATTAAGGATTCCGGGCCACACGCTGCATTAAACATATCCACCGGGCTACGTGGCGGCAATGGAACTTCAGCCCCCCACTTCACAAATGCGGAAACAACGCCAGCAATCAGCCCAATGAATGCAGCAAGACCATAACGTCTGCGGTTAGGTGGAGTTTGTTCAAATATATTCATATCTACCCTGCTTGTACCATTATGTTATACACCTCTTTAGGAGTATTCATAAAACAAGGCAAATGTAAAGAACTGTATTGTTTTGTATAAAATGATGGTTGCCTAATCGCCAATGAATATAAGCACCATCATTTCTCCCTATTTTTATATTAGAAGTGACATAGATTTGCAGGGTGATGCAGAGCTGACAATCACAGGTTTCCTTATCGGTTTTGCATCGTACAACTAAAGCAATAAAACAGCTCCCATCCTCATCAACATCCCGGCGAACATGAATTTATTAGCCGGACTCATAGCTGCATTCGCGTTTTAAGAATAATCCTCCTGCTGTCGCCGACTATGCTTAACGTTTAAAAAAGCATCAGCACTCTCGCAACGCACTCTTATTTTCCCCTTTAGAATACCGGAGGCCTGGTATGAGCAACCAAGGCGAATACCCCGAAGATAATCGGGTTGGGAAGCACGAGCCGCACGATTTTAGTTTGACCCGTCGCGATCTGATTAAAGTGAGCGCCGCAACGGCAGCGACCGCCGTGGTTTATCCTCATTCTACGCTTGCGGCAAGCGTTCCGGCAGCTACACCCGCGCCAGAGATAATGCCCCTGACACTTAAGGTGAACGGCAAAACGGAGCAGCTTGAGGTGGATACCCGAACCACGCTACTGGACGCTTTGCGTGAAAATCTGCATTTGATCGGTACCAAGAAAGGTTGCGATCACGGACAGTGCGGAGCCTGTACCGTGCTGGTCAATGGTCGCAGGCTTAATGCCTGCCTGACGCTTGCAGTCATGCATCAGGGGGCCGAGATCACCACCATTGAAGGCCTGGGTTCACCAGATAATCTTCACCCCATGCAGGCGGCCTTTATCAAGCATGATGGCTTCCAGTGCGGCTACTGCACCTCCGGGCAAATTTGCTCATCAGTAGCGGTGCTAAAAGAGATTCAGGACGGCATTCCCAGTCACGTCACGGTCGATTTGGTTTCCCCTCCAGAAAGAACTGCCGATGAGATCCGTGAACGTATGAGCGGCAACATCTGTCGCTGTGGTGCATACGCTAACATCCTTGCCGCCATTGAAGACGCTGCGGGGGAGATAAAATCATGAAGGCGTTTACCTATGAACGAGTGAACACCCCGGCCGAGGCGGCACTTAGCGCTCAGCGCGTACCCGGCGCAAAATTTATCGCGGGCGGGACCAATCTGCTGGACCTGATGAAGCTGGAAATTGAAACGCCCACCCACCTTATCGATGTGAACGGGCTCGGGCTCGATAAGATTGAAGTGACCGACGCGGGTGGGCTGCGCATCGGCGCACTGGTACGGAACACCGACCTGGCGGCTCACGAGCGCGTGCGTCGTGATTACGCGATACTCTCCCGCGCCCTGCTCGCTGGCGCGTCTGGTCAGTTACGCAATCAGGCAACCACCGCAGGTAATCTGCTCCAGCGCACGCGCTGCCCCTATTTTTACGACACCAATCAGCCCTGCAATAAGCGCCTGCCCGGGAGCGGCTGCGCGGCGCTTGAAGGCTTTAGCCGTCAGCACGCGGTGGTAGGCGTAAGCGAAGCCTGCATTGCCACCCATCCGAGCGATATGGCGGTCGCAATGCGGTTGCTGGATGCGGTGGTGGAAACCATCACGCCGGAGGGAAAGACTCGCAGTATCACACTGGCTGATTTTTATCACCCACCGGGGAAAACGCCGCACATTGAAACCGCCCTGCTTCCCGGTGAGCTTATCGTTGCGGTGACGTTACCTCCGCCGCTCGGCGGAAAACATATTTACCGTAAGGTGCGCGATCGCGCCTCCTACGCCTTTGCCCTGGTATCGGTCGCGGCGATTATTCAGCCTGACGGCAGCGGGCGCGTCGCGCTGGGCGGAGTAGCACATAAGCCCTGGCGCATTGAGGCTGCGGATGCTCAGCTATCCCAGGGGGCGCAGGCCGTATATGACGCGCTGTTCGCCAGCGCCCATCCCACCGCTGAAAACACCTTTAAACTCCTGTTGGCGAAGCGAACGCTTGCCTCCGTACTGGCTGAAGCGAGGGCACAAGCATGAAATTTGATAAACCCGCAGGGGAAAACCCGATCGATCAGCTGAAGGTTGTCGGTCGTCCCTATGACCGCATCGACGGACCGCTGAAAACTACCGGCACGGCACGCTACGCCTACGAATGGCATGAAGAATCCCCCAACGCCGCCTATGGCTATATCGTCGGTTCCGCCATTGCCAAAGGACGCCTCACCGCCCTTGATACGGACGCCGCGCAAAAAGCGCCGGGCGTACTGGCTGTCATTACCGCCAGTAACGCCGGGGCACTCGGCAAAGGCGACAAAAACACCGCCAGGCTGTTAGGCGGCCCCACTATTGAGCACTATCATCAGGCCATTGCGCTGGTAGTGGCCGAGACCTTCGAACAGGCACGAGCGGCGGCCTCGCTGGTGCAGGCGCACTATCGCCGTAATAAAGGAGCTTACTCCCTGGCGGACGAAAAACAGGCCGTCAGTCAGCCGCCGGAAGACACGCCCGACAAAAACGTCGGTGACTTTGACGGGGCTTTCACCTCCGCTGCGGTGAAGATTGATGCTACCTACACGACCCCGGACCAGAGCCATATGGCGATGGAGCCGCATGCCTCGATGGCCGTCTGGGATGGAAATAAGCTTACTCTCTGGACCTCAAATCAGATGATTGACTGGTGCCGCACCGATCTGGCAAAAACGCTAAAAGTGCCCGTGGAGAATGTGCGTATTATCTCCCCGTATATCGGCGGAGGGTTTGGCGGCAAGCTGTTCCTGAGAAGCGATGCACTGCTGGCAGCCCTCGCCGCCCGAGCGGTGAAACGTCCGGTTAAAGTGATGCTCCCCCGCCCCACTATTCCCAATAACACCACGCACCGCCCCGCCACCCTTCAGCACTTGCGTATCGGTGCCGACCAGAGCGGGAAAATCACCGCTATCTCACATGAAAGCTGGTCCGGAAACCTGCCCGGCGGCACGCCGGAAACGGCGGTACAGCAAAGCGAATTACTCTACGCCGGGGCAAACCGTCATACCGGCCTGCGGCTCGCCACGCTTGATTTGCCGGAAGGGAACGCCATGCGTGCGCCCGGCGAAGCCCCCGGTCTGATGGCGCTCGAAATCGCGATCGACGAACTGGCGGAAAAAGCGGGCATCGATCCCGTCGAGTTTCGCATCCTGAATGACACTCAGGTTGACCCCGCCGACCCGACGCGCCGCTTCTCTCGCCGTCAGCTTATCGAGTGCTTGCGCACCGGAGCGGATAAATTTGGCTGGAAGCAGCGCAACTCCACACCCGGACAGGTGCGCGACGGGGAGTGGCTAGTCGGCCACGGCGTAGCGGCGGGCTTTCGCAATAATCTGCTGGAAAAATCGGGGGCTCGGGTTCACCTCGAACAAAACGGCACCGTTGCCGTGGAAACGGACATGACCGACATTGGCACCGGCAGCTACACCATTCTGGCCCAGACGGCAGCGGAAATGCTTGGCGTACCGCTGGAGCAGGTTGCGGTTCACCTCGGCGATTCCAGCTTCCCGGTTTCTGCGGGTTCTGGTGGACAATGGGGCGCGAATACCTCCACCTCCGGCGTTTACGCCGCCTGTGTGAAGCTTCGCGAAATGATTGCCTCGGCAGTCGGGTTTGATCCTGAGCAGTCGCAGTTTGCCGACGGCAAGATTACCAACGGTACCCGAAGCGCCATGCTACATGAGGCCACCGCAGGCGGCAGACTGACAGCGGAAGAGAGCATTGAATTCGGAACACTGAGCAAGGAGTACCAGCAGTCGACCTTTGCCGGGCATTTTGTGGAGGTCGGCGTGCATAGCGCGACGGGAGAAGTTCGGGTCCGGCGTATGCTCGCTGTGTGTGCTGCAGGACGCATCCTGAATCCGAAAACTGCACGCAGCCAGGTCATTGGCGCAATGACTATGGGCATGGGCGCGGCACTGATGGAGGAGCTGGCGGTGGATGACCGTTTGGGCTACTTCGTTAATCACGATATGGCGGGATATGAGGTGCCGGTCCATGCGGATATCCCAAAACAGGAAGTGATTTTCCTGGATGATACCGACCCCATATCCTCCCCGATGAAGGCCAAAGGTGTCGGTGAGCTGGGCCTGTGTGGTGTGAGCGCGGCTATCGCCAACGCGGTGTATAACGCCACCGGTATTCGGGTACGGGATTATCCCATCACTCTGGATAAGCTGCTCGATAAGCTGCCGGATGTGGTTTAAGGAGGAACAATGTCATACCCGCTTTTTGATAAAGACGAACACTGGCATAAGCCAGAGCAGGCGTTTCTCACCGATGACCACCGGACCATTCTGCGCTTCGCCGTAGAGGCGCTAATGTCCGGTAAAGGAGCGGTGCTGGTGACGCTGGTGGAGATACGCGGCGGCGCGGCGCGCCCGCTCGGGGCGCAGATGGTGGTGCGCGAAGATGGTCGTTACTGCGGTTTTGTCTCTGGCGGCTGCGTGGAGGCCGCTGCCGCTTTTGAAGCGCTGGAGATGATGGGCTCAGGCTGCGATCGCGAAATTCGCTATGGCGAAGGTTCGCCGTGGTTTGACATCGTTCTGCCCTGCGGCGGTGGGATCACGCTGACGCTCCATAAACTACGCTCGGCACAGCCTCTGCTCGCCGTGCTGAACCGCCTGGAACAGAGAAAACCGGCGGGGCTGCGCTACGATCCGCAAGCACAATCGTTGGTGTGCCTGCCCACGCAAACCCGAACGGGCTGGAATCTCAATGGCTTTGAGGTGGGGTTCAGGCCATGCGTCAGGCTGATGATTTACGGACGTTCTCTTGAGGCGCAGGCAACCGCGAGTCTTGCAGCAGCCACAGGCTATGACAGCCATATCTTCGATCTTTTTCCGGCCTCAGCCAGCGCTCAGATCGATACCGATACGGCGGTCATTTTGCTGTGCCATGATCTCAACCGGGAGCTGCCAGTGTTGCAGGCCGCGCGAGAGGCAAAACCCTTTTATCTCGGCGCATTGGGCAGCTATCGAACCCACACTTTACGTCTGCAAAAGCTCCACGAGCGGGGATGGTCCAGGGAGGAGACAGCGCAAATCCGGGCACCCGTCGGGATATTCCCCAAAGCCCGGGATGCGCATACTCTGGCACTCTCCGTGCTGGCAGAAGTCGCCTCTGTACGTCTCCATCAGGAGGAGGATTCATGCCTGCCCCCGTCGTCCTGATCCTTGCGGCCGGGCGTGGAAAGCGCTTTCTCACCTCCGGGGGAAATACCATAAATTAAGAGAAAAATCTGCAGTAGCCGTTTTAGAAAATCACCTAAATCGTTTAAAAGAGCGCCCTACCCATAGTGGGTGCTCATCGCCTTGTGTAACTTATTCAGCAACGCGCGCCCTCGCCGGACTAAAGCGCACCGGCCTTCTGGCGTGCGGTAACAAAGGTCAGTACGCCCGCGCAAAGGAGCAGCACACTACTCATGGCAAACGTACTCTGCCAGCCAAGGCGGTCAAACACGATGCCTCCTGCCGTTGATCCAAGGGCGATTGAGAGCTGAATCACCGCGACCATGAGCTCGCCTCCGGCTTCGGCGTTGTCAGGCAACGTACGCGCAATCCATGTCCACCATCCGGTTGGCGCGGCGGTGGCCAGCATGCCCCAGAGTCCTAACAGCAGCGAGACCGTCCAGACGTGATGCCCGGTAAGCATCAGACCGATGGCAATGACGGCCATCAGTCCGGGTATGGCCATCAGCGTGGGGTAGAATTTTCTGTTGAGAAATGTCGAAACAACCAGCGTGCCAATAAAACCGGCCACGCCGATAATCAGCAAAATCAACGACAAGCCTAAGGAATTAACCCGTGTCACCGACTCCAGAAACGGGCGCACATAGGTGAATAGCGCAAACTGCCCCATGAAAAACAGGCCACAAGCTATCATGCCGACCACAACCATGCGGCGGCTAAATAAGCGGAATACCGCGCCACATGACGTGTGGCTTTTATTCGCATCCATGCTGGGCAGACTAATGCACTGCCAGATAAAGGCGACAACCGCCATGGGCACCAGGCACAAGAAAGCGCCTCGCCATCCGACCGTAGCCCCCAGATAGCTTCCCAGCGGCGCGGCCACGACCGTCGCCAGCGCATTACCGGCGTTGAAAATCGCCAGCGCACGCGTGACCTGATGCTGCGGCACCAGACGAATCGCCGTTGCCGCTGACATCGACCAGAATCCGCCAATGGCCACACCAATCATCGCACGACCGACCATATACATCAGATAACTGGTAGCCAGCGCAATAATAAGCCCCGATACGGCCATCAGAACCGTCATCCCCAGCAGCAGGAACTTACGATTCATCTTTCCAGCTAGCGTTGAAAGCGTCAGGCTGGTCAGAACCGCCAGCGCACCGGAGATAGCAATCCCCCGCCCTGCCAGCCCCTCCGTCACGCCCAGGTCACGGGCAATCGGCGTGAGCAGGCTGACGGGCATAAATTCAGAAGCAATCAGCACAAACACGCACAGGGTCATGGCAAAAATACCGCCCCAGTATGCGTGCTGATGATGAGGTGATGGTGTTTGGCTTAGTGTCGACATAGTGAAATTTCACAAAGATCAGGATAAAAGCCACCGGCCATAGACCGGTGGCTTTGCATCAATTCAGGAGAGGTTTTATTTCAGTTTGGTCTGGAAAAATTGTTCGAACTTCGCGAAAGGTATTTTTCCGGCCACGTTATCGTACAGGTCCACGTGATTTGCCCCTGGTACCACCACCAGCTCTTTGTCGTTACTGCCAACCGCCTTGTAAGCATCTTCAGCAAAATAGCGTGAATGCGCTTTCTCACCGGTCACAATCAGCGTCGGGATGGTGATTTCACTGGCGTAGCTCAGCAGCGGCATATTCATAAATGACAGCGGCATCGTTGCCGTCCACGCCCCGGTAGAGTTAACGGAACGTTCGTGGAAGCCGCGCGGCATGCGATAGTAGTCAAAGAACTCTTTCAGTACCGGATGAGGATTTGCCGGCAGCGTTTCTGGCAGAATGCGCTCGCCCGCACTGACCTTGCCGTTGCTATCGACATTAATATCATGACCACCGTGAGCGAACGTTCCGCTCTGCGCATCCTTCCAGCGCTGTTCATTCAGATATTGCAGAACAGCACGACGGTCGGCGGTAGAATAACGGTCTTCGCCATCCCCCACACCATGGCCCATCGCCCGGCTCATGTCATACATCACGCTGGTAGCAACCGCTTTAACGCGGGTATCCATCGCCGCGTCGTTCAGCGCCATGCCGCCCCAGCCACAAATACCGAGCAGCCCGATACGGTTGCGATCTACCTCTTTTTGCAGCCCTAAGAAATCCACCGCCGCGCTGAAATCTTCAGTGTTGATATCCGGTGAGGCGACGTTTCGCGGATAGCCGCCGCTTTCCCCGGTGTAAGAAGGATCGAACGCCAGGGTAACAAACCCTCGTTCCGCCAGCGTCTGCGCATACAAGCCGCTGGATTGCTCTTTCACCGCGCCAAATGGCCCACTGACCGCAATCGCCGCCAGCTTGCGATCGCCACGGTCTTTAGGCAGGTAAAGATCGCCCACTAAGGTGATGCCATATCGGTTCGGGAACGATACTTTACGATGATCGACTTTCTGGCTCTCGGCGAACGTTTTATCCCATTTATCTGTCATGGACACAGGGGCATTAGGATTGGTTGAATCAGCATAACTCATTGTCGTGACTCCACTTAATGATGCGAAAAGCAGCATGGCCGGCATCGCGGTTTTTAGCGTTCGGGTGAAGGCTTTCATAAAAATCCCCATAAAAAACAACAGAGAGATACAGGTTTCCGACGGACAACGCTGCGGTGCTTTACTTTGATGGGGTCATTATAGTGAGCAGAATTAGTGCTGATTAGGGGGCGATTAATGCTAAGATTAATACCATATTGTTATAAATTAATGCTGAGATTGCCGGCATGAAGGGGAATGTTTCAATGGCAAAAAGGGAGAACTACAACGAGCTATACCTGTTTATGCAGGTGGTGCGGGAAGGCAGCTTTACCGCAGCGGCTAAGCGGCTGGGTCTTGCTCAGTCAGGAGTCAGCCGTTCTGTTCGCGAGCTTGAAGAAAGGCTGGGCGTCCAGCTGCTGGTGCGCACCACGCGTAAACTGTCTCTGACGCAAGCAGGCGAGCAGCTCTACCAGAAGACGGCATCTGGATTTGAAATGTTAGATCTTGGGCTTGCCACGCTGGCGCACTATCGAGAGACGCCCTCCGGCACGGTGCGTATCAATGCCAGCCAGCACGCGATTGATAAATGCCTGCTGCCAAAGCTGGCGGTATTTAAACAGCGATATCCTGATATCCGGCTTGAACTGATAAATGAGAGCCGGTTCGTCGATATCATCGAGGAAAGATTCGATGCAGGTGTCCGCCTGGGGCCTGAAGTCGGCCAGGGTATGGTCGCGGTACGCATCACGCCCGATATGGAGATGGCAATTGTGGGGACTCCGGAACATTTTCGTCGCTATGGTTTTCCGCAAACTCCGGCGGATTTAAAGGCGCATCCCTGTATCGCCTATCAGTTTGCCGACGGCAGCGTATACCAGTGGGAACTCAATCAGGATGATAAAAAAATCACTCATCAACCCGAAGGACAATGGGCCTTTTCCGACAGCTATATGGAAGCAGAAGCCGCCCGGCTGGGCCTCGGGTTGGCCTATGTTCCTGTTGAACTGGTCGCGGATGATTTAGAACACGGTAAGCTTATCAGAGTGTTGCAGCGTTACAGCCTGCGAATGGAGGGATTGTTTCTCTATTACCCTCATCGCAACGTCTCCCCCGCTCTGCGGATGGTCATTGATACATTGAAAATCTGAACGTTAACAACGACCGACTCTTCACGGTGCAATATTGTGTCAGGTAGTCACTCTGCGTTCAATTCCAGGGTCTGCTTTGAGCGAGAAAGAGCAGACTTATCTGTACAAGGGGACTATCCAGCAATGGAGATCATCCAAAAGAAAAAACCACCTGGCTCCCCTCGACAACCTTAATCCGGGCATTTAGCCTCAATCAACATTTTCATATCTGTCAGGTTACTCCATTATGAAAACCGATCAATATCGTTGTTTTTGTTGCAACAGTAGAATACGCGTATTTATCCCTCCATTTCTATTAATAACGGCAATAAACTGTTCATTTCACTGATATTTAAAATATGCATCCTTTTCAAGCTGTTCAGCGGCGTAAGAAAACGTATTAAATATGAATTCGACGATTTAACCATTTCTGTCTGATTGGTAATCATCTGTGATTAATGCTGGTCTATTGATTACGCCAGCATTAACCGCTTAGGGATGTATTCTTCCTGTTCATATACAGCCCTCGAAAAAGAGAGAAAATAAAACTGTGTCCAATATTACTTTACTACTCCAGACCGAAGCATCGGTAGAATTAGCAGAACGACTGGTACAATAGATTGGGATAGCGTCATTTGTCAGGTATTCCATTGCCTGACAAATGACAATTTTGAGTCAATAGACGTGCTTCTTGATCATGTCTTAAAAATTATACCATGAGCCTTATGAAGCATCATTTTTACTGACTGGTGTTAACTTTGCTATCATATAAACTCTGTTCTTAAAAAACGCGCCCAGAATTTTATATGATTTCCCTTGTTTTTCTGCCCGTAAAGAAATTTCTTTTTCAGTGCTGTTAATGGTTGAACCGACGGCAGTAATCGTTTTGGCGACGCTACTGAATGATAATAAAGACAGTGCAACCACAACAATTAAAGAACAGATAGTATTCATGTTAATTCTCCTGACAATTGAGAGGATGAGTTTTATATACATAGGTATTAAACATGAGTCATATTTACTCCAAGAGAAAATACTCCTTCTGTAATTAAACCTTCATCTCCTTCGGGGTGAGCAATACATAATGCATCTTGCTATGAAAAACACAGGGATATATAAATCTTCCTTCTGACCTATTTAATAAAACGTGAATGTAATAGTTATTCTTCAGTTTGCAGATGCAGTGGGTCTGATGGTAATTTCGGTTGTATCAACGCTTTCGGGAGATTCAATAATATGCCTTACCGCACGGGCAATATCCGCAGGTTGAAGTGCAACAGAACGGTAGGCGTCCATTGCCTTCATGGTTTCCACATGGGTAATGGTTGAAGCCAGTTCACTTTCGACAACGCCAGGATTTACGCAGGTCACACGGATTTTCGAGCTTTCCTGCCGTAAGCCATCAGAAATAGCCCGTACTGCAAATCAGGCAGCGTGAAATGGTCGTTGCCTCTCCCTCCTATCTCGCAGCCAACAGCACACCTGTTCATCCGCGTGAACTTGTGAATCATAAGTGTATCGGCTGGCGTCAGTCCCCGGAGGTTGCGCCTTATCGCTGGCCATTTGAAGAAAACGGGAGAGCTTTCGACCTTGCGATTGAACCGCAGATTACGACTAATGATCTGCGTCTGATGTTGCGGCTGGCTCTTGCCGGTGGAGGAATAACAATTGCCACTCAGGAAACTTTCAGGCCGTATATTGAAAGCGGTAAGCTTGTATCTCTGCTTGATGACTTTCTTCCACAATTTCCGGGCTTCTATCTGTATTTCCCACAGCGTCGCAATATTGCACCAAAGCTCCGCGCCCTGATTGACCACGTCAAGGAATGGCGGCAGCAATTGGCTTAAATGTCTGCACCTGCATTGCCTGATGTCAGAACAGTATTTTGATTAATTGCCAGGGTTACAATGGCACAAATACGGCACAGCAGGAAAAGGTGGTGTATTTAAATATGGAGTAACTACTTGATTTAAATGGTGCCGATAATAGGAGTCGAACCTACGACCTTCGCATTACGAATGCGCTGCTCTACCAACTGAGCTATATCGGCCCTGAAAGGACATGTTCACGAACGTGAATCACGGTGGACAAGGTTAAAACTAACCGGGCGATGCGTCAATGGCCTTGTGAATCAAATGGCTACTTTTGCATCACCCGGTTTTATTTACGCACGAATGGTGTAATCACCAATGCCGATCCACTTGTAAGTGGTCAGTGCTTCCAGCCCCATTGGGCCACGCGCGTGGAGTTTTTGTGTGCTTACCGCCACTTCCGCACCCAGACCAAACTGGCCGCCGTCGGTAAAACGCGTAGAGGCGTTAACGTAAACAGCGGACGAATCCACTTCGTTAACAAAACGCTGGGCGTTGCGCATATCGCGGGTCAGGATCGCATCGGAGTGTTGTGTGCCGTGTTCACGAATATGGGCGATGGCATCGTCAAGATCGCTGACGATTTTGACGTTCAAATCTAATGACAGAAACTCATCGTCATACTCTTCCGCTTTAACAGTCACCACCTTCGCGGGGCCTGCCTGCAACTGTGTCAGCGCAGCTGCATCTGCGTGTAATGTCACGCCGCTTTCCGCCATTTGTTTGCTTAATACGGGCAGGAAGCTATCGGCGATGTTTTTATTCACCAGCAACGTTTCTACCGTATTACATGTGCTCGGACGCTGAGTTTTGGCGTTGACAATCACTTTTAATGCTTCAGCGATCTCTGCACTTTCATCAACGTAAATATGGCATACGCCTATACCACCTGTGATCACCGGGATCGTCGACTGTTCGCGGCACAGTTTATGCAAACCAGCCCCGCCGCGCGGGATCAGCATGTCGATGTATTTATCCATACGCAGCATTTCACTGACCAGCGCACGGTCAGGATTATCAATCGCCTGCACGGCACCAGCCGGTAAGCTACAGGATTTCAGGGCGTCCTGAATCACCGCCACCGTTGCCGCGTTAGTGCGACAGGTTTCTTTGCCACCACGCAGGATCACCGCATTACCGGTTTTCAGGCACAGCGAAGCGACATCAACCGTCACGTTCGGGCGCGCTTCATAAATCACGCCAATAACCCCCAGCGGTACGCGACGACGCTCAAGACGCAGGCCGCTGTCCAGTACGCCGCCATCGATTACCTGCCCCACCGGGTCGGCGAGGTTGCACACCTGACGTACATCGTCGGCAATGCCTTTCAGCCGTGCGGGCGTCAGTGCCAGACGGTCAAGCATCGCTTCGCTAAGGCCATTGGCTCGCGCGTCAGCAACATCCTGGGCGTTAGCGTTGAGGATGATTTCGCTTTGTGCTTCCAGTTCATCGGCGATTTTTTCCAGCACGCGATTTTTTTCGCGGCTGGAGAGTTGCGCTAATTTATACGAGGCTTGCTTCGCGGCAATGCCCATTTGTTCCAGCATCGGCCAGCTCCTTAACGGGTAATCATGTCATCACGGTGAACGGCAACCGGGCCGTATTCATATCCCAGTATTGCATCAATTTCTTGCGAGTGGTGTCCGGCAATACGGCGTAATGCATCGCTGTTGTAACGACTGACACCGTGGGCGATATCGCGACCTTCGAGGTTGCAAATGCGGATGACTTCACCACGCGAGAAATTGCCAGTCACGCTTTTAATGCCTTTCGGCAACAGGGAGCTGCCGCGTTCAAGAATGGCGGCGGTTGCCCCTTCATCTACCGTGATTTCACCCGCAGGCGGCGCACCGAAAATCCAGCGTTTACGGTTTTCAAGCGGAGTCGCCTGGGCATGGAACAGCGTACCGACGGAAATGCCTTCCATCACATCACCAATAACGCCCGGCTTGCTGCCCGCGGCAATAATGGTGTCGATACCCGCACGGCAAGCCACGTCCGCGGCCTGCAATTTGGTACTCATGCCGCCAGTTCCGAGGCCTGAAACGCTGTCACCGGCTATCGCGCGCAATGCGTCATCAATACCGTAAACATCTTTAATCAATTCTGCCTGCGGATTACTGCGCGGGTCAGCGGTATACAAACCTTTTTGATCGGTCAGTAACAACAGTTTATCGGCACCCGCCAGAATCGCCGCCAGTGCAGAAAGGTTGTCGTTATCGCCGACTTTAATCTCTGCCGTAGCGACAGCATCGTTCTCATTGATTACCGGAACGATATTGTTATCGAGCAACGCACGCAGGGTGTCGCGGGCGTTCAGGAAGCGTTCACGGTCTTCCATATCAGCACGAGTCAGCAGCATTTGCCCGACGTGAATGCCATAAATCGAAAACAGCTGTTCCCACAGTTGAATCAGTCGACTCTGCCCTACCGCCGCCAGCAGTTGTTTCGAGGCGATAGTCGCTGGCAGTTCCGGGTAACCCAGGTGCTCACGTCCGGCGGCGATCGCGCCCGACGTCACAATAACAATCCGATGCCCGGCGGCATGTAACTGCGCGCACTGGCGAACAAGTTCAACGATATGGGCACGGTTCAGGCGGCGCGATCCGCCTGTTAGCACACTGGTGCCGAGTTTTACCACCAGCGTCTGGCTGTCACTCATGATTCTCTGCCATTCAATTTTAGGAAAAATGATATCAAACGAACGTTTTAGCAGGACTGTCGTCGGTTGCCAACCATCTGCGAGCAAAGCATGGTGTTTTGTTGCGCGGGATCAGCAAGCGTAGCGGCAGTTGTTTACGCTTTTATTACAGATTTACTAAATTACCACATTTTAAGAATATCATTAATCTGTAATATATCTTTAACAATCTCAGGTTAAAAACTTTCCTGTTTTCAACGGGGCTCTCCCGCTGAATATTCGCGCGTTAATTAAAATCAGGAATGAAAATGAAAAAGAGCACTCTGGCATTAGTGGTGATGGGCATTGTGGCATCTGCATCCGTACAGGCCGCAGAAATATATAACAAAGACGGTAATAAACTGGATGTCTATGGCAAAGTTAAAGCCATGCATTATATGAGTGATAACGACAGTAAAGATGGCGACCAGAGTTATATCCGTTTTGGTTTTAAAGGCGAAACACAAATTAACGATCAACTGACTGGTTATGGTCGTTGGGAAGCAGAGTTTGCCGGTAATAAAGCAGAGAGTGATACTGCACAGCAAAAAACGCGTCTCGCTTTTGCCGGGTTGAAATATAAAGATTTGGGTTCTTTCGATTATGGTCGTAACCTGGGCGCGTTGTATGACGTGGAAGCCTGGACCGATATGTTCCCGGAATTTGGTGGCGACTCCTCGGCGCAGACCGACAACTTTATGACCAAACGCGCCAGCGGTCTGGCGACGTATCGGAACACCGACTTCTTCGGCGTTATCGATGGCCTGAACTTAACCCTGCAATATCAAGGGAAAAACGAAAACCGCGACGTTAAAAAGCAAAACGGCGATGGCTTCGGCACGTCATTGACATATGACTTTGGCGGCAGCGATTTCGCCATTAGTGGGGCCTATACCAACTCAGATCGCACCAACGAGCAGAACCTGCAAAGCCGTGGCACAGGCAAGCGTGCAGAAGCGTGGGCAACAGGTCTGAAATACGATGCCAATAATATTTATCTGGCAACTTTTTATTCTGAAACACGCAAAATGACGCCAATAACTGGCGGCTTTGCCAATAAGACACAGAACTTTGAAGCGGTCGCTCAATACCAGTTTGATTTTGGTCTGCGTCCATCGCTGGGTTATGTCTTATCGAAAGGGAAAGATATTGAAGGTATCGGTGATGAAGATCTGGTCAATTATATCGATGTCGGGGCTACATATTATTTCAACAAAAATATGTCAGCGTTTGTTGATTATAAAATCAACCAACTGGATAGCGATAACAAATTGAATATTAATAATGATGATATTGTCGCGGTTGGCATGACCTATCAGTTTTAATGATTATTGCCGGATGTGATGCATCCGGCACATTTCACTCACGCCGTTAACTTCACCGGCTCGTCACGAAAATCATCCGCCGGTTCCAGCTTCAGATTCAGCGTCGTCAGCAGTTCACGCAGTTTCTCGTGAAACTCACGCAGGGTGTGCTCCAGTCGTTCAACCACTTCAGTGTCTTTTACCGGAACGCTCTTCCAGTCGCCTGCTTTATCGAACAGACCAAACTGGTAACTGTAGGTAAAACGGGATTCCTGCGCTTCAAGCTCCATCCACCAGCCCCAGAACTCACGCACTTCCGGTGCCGGTTTCACGTTGACGCATACAGCCAGACAATCGAAAAAGAATCGATTATCTTCGCACTTACCTTCACGAATATACGGGCCTAGTGCGGTAAATTTTTTGATCAATCTGCTCTTCGGGTGTCCACTCGGTAACGTCATTGCTATCTCCTGTTGTGATGCAACTGTTTTACCAAATTGGCAAAATTTAGCAAATTTTTAACACAAGCGTTTTTCGATCCAGTCGGTGATTTCCTGAAGACCTTTGTCAAAATTCCGATACACCGGGTTAAATGGGATCTCTAATAATTTACCGTCAGCAGATGATGAGGTGATTAAGCGTGAGTCCTCTTCCGGGCTGAACGGATCGTTCTTCCAGTAGCCTGATAACATTGGCGTTGGGCAGCGACGTCCCAGCAATCCTTGCACTTTTAATGAATAGCGATTCAGCTCCACGCGCAACGCTTCATCGGAAGCATCATGCATCCCCAAACGACTCGCCAGAACGTCAAGATACATTTCCGGCACCTGTTGCTGGCACTTAAAATCACTCAACAGGGTATGAACTACCGGACCAAGACAGGCAACCGCTTTCAGACGCGGCGATTCAAGATATGCCAGACGCACGGCAACGTTAGCGCCGAAACGGAAACCAAAGGCCGCGACGCGAGTGTGATCCACCCACGGTACGTTAGGCAGCGCCTTTAAGACGTGCTGATGCAACAGGCTGGAGTCCTGGGTGAGCTTCCATTTTGATGAAAAGCCCACCGACGGCATATCAATAGTCAGCATCGCAATGCCGCGCGGCGCAAAATAACGTTCATACAGGCTGTAATAGTCCGTCTGCATCGCATCCAGACCACCACACATTAATACTGTCGGGAACGGGCCATCGCCTTTCGGCATATGCAAAAAGCCGGTGATGGGCGCACCGCCAGGTACGGTAAACTCCATCTGCCGCATCGTGCCCGGTAGACGCTGAGCGGCCTCTTCATAGGCGCGGTTTGACAAAGCCTGCGCTTGCTCAGCCAGGTCATCTCCTTTCAGATGAGGATAGGCGGCAATGTTGTACAACGTAGCCGCATGCAGCCAGTGTCGACCACTGAGTTGCGGATCTTCTTCCGCACAGGCTTTTTGTTGCCACACCATCGCCTGGGTGGCCCACTCATAAATCCAGTTGCCGCCGCGGTAGCCAATCACCGTATCGTATAAATCATCGTCGGTACGTTCGGCATCGCTCATCACAATACGTGCCTGGACGTCGAGGATTTCACGTGGGTCAATGCCGCGCCAGATCCACATCAGACGGTTAATCATGCGATACCAGTGAGGGATGGTTTTACCATCAAGGGCCGACTGCACAGGCGGTTGTGCGCCGTGATTAAAGCGGCGGACTAGCGTCGAGGTTTCAGGATGTTTAAAGCGGGGTTTGAACAGGGTTTCGCTCAGGTTTGCCTGTGTCATGGATGCAGCCTCCAGAATACTTACTGGAAACTATTGTAACCCGCCTGAAGTTAAAAAGAACAACGCCCGGCAGTGCCAGGCGTTGAAAAGATTAGCGACCGGAGATTGGCGGGACGAATACGACGCCCATATCCCACGGCTGTTCGATCCAGGTATCTTGCGGGATATCAACAACATAATCATCAACCAGCGGACGACCAGCCGGTTTTGCAAAGATGGTGACAAAGTGCGCTTTTGGATACATTTCACGAATCGCAACCGCAGTACCACCGGTATCCACCAGGTCATCAATAACGATGAAGCCTTCGCCATCGCCTTCTGCGCGTTTCAGCACTTTAAGCTCGCGCTGGTTGTCGTGATCGTAGCTGGAAATACAAACGGTATCGACATGACGAATACCCAGTTCACGCGCCAGTAACGCACCCGGTACCAGACCGCCACGGCTTACGGCAATAATGCCTTTCCATTGTTCAGAAGGCATCAGTCGGCTTGCGAGTTTACGTGCATGGATCTGCAACATGTCCCAGGTGACGATGTATTTTTCGCTCATGTGAAGTGTCCCAGCCTGTTTATCTACGGCTTAAAAAGTGTTCGAGGGGAAAATAGGTTGCGCGAGATTATAGAGATCTGGCGCACTAAAAACCAGTATTTCACATGAGTCCGCGTCTTTTTACGCACTGCCTCTCCCTGACGCGGGATAAAGTGGTATTCTCAAACATATCTCGCAAGCCTGTCTTGTGTTGACAACATTTTCTGCTAACCCTGTGACCTGCAATACTGTTTTGCGGGTGATCGACAAGGAGACTTAACGTGTCTGAACTGTCTCAATTATCTCCACAGCCGCTGTGGGATATTTTTGCCAAAATCTGTTCTATTCCTCACCCGTCCTATCATGAAGAGCAACTCGCTGAATACATTGTTGGTTGGGCAAAAGAGAAAGGTTTCCATGTCGAACGCGATCAGGTAGGTAATATCCTGATTCGTAAACCTGCTACCGCAGGTATGGAAAATCGTAAACCGGTCGTCTTACAGGCCCACCTCGATATGGTGCCGCAGAAAAATAACGACACCGTGCATGACTTCACGAAAGATCCTATCCAGCCTTATATTGATGGCGAATGGGTTAAAGCGCGCGGCACCACGCTGGGTGCAGATAACGGCATTGGTATGGCGTCTGCGCTGGCGGTTCTGGCTGACGAAAACGTGGTTCACGGCCCGCTGGAAGTGCTGCTGACCATGACCGAAGAAGCCGGTATGGACGGTGCGTTCGGCTTACAGAGCAACTGGTTGCAGGCTGATATTCTGATTAACACCGACTCCGAAGAAGAAGGTGAAATCTACATGGGTTGTGCGGGGGGTATCGACTTCACGTCCAACCTGCATTTAGATCGTGAAGCGGTTCCAGCTGGTTTTGAAACCTTCAAGTTAACCTTAAAAGGTCTGAAAGGCGGTCACTCCGGCGGTGAAATCCACGTTGGCCTGGGTAATGCCAACAAACTGCTGGTGCGCTTCCTGGCGGGTCATGCGGAAGAACTGGATCTGCGCCTTATCGATTTCAACGGCGGCACACTGCGTAACGCCATCCCGCGTGAAGCCTTTGCGACCATTGCTGTCGCAGTTGATAAAGTCGACGCACTGAAATCTCTGGTGAATACCTATCAGGAGATCCTGAAAAACGAGCTGGCAGAGAAAGAGAAAAATCTGGCCTTGTTGCTGGACTCTGTAGCGAACGATAAAGCTGCCCTGATTGCGAAATCTCGCGATACCTTTATTCGTCTGCTGAACGCCACCCCGAACGGTGTGATCCGCAACTCCGACGTGGCAAAAGGTGTGGTCGAAACCTCCCTGAACGTCGGTGTGGTGACCATGACTGACAATAACGTAGAAATTCACTGTCTGATCCGTTCTCTGATCGACAGCGGTAAAGACTACGTGGTGAGCATGCTGGATTCGCTGGGTAAACTGGCTGGCGCGAAAACCGAAGCGAAAGGCGCATATCCTGGCTGGCAGCCGGACGCTAATTCTCCGGTGATGCATCTGGTACGTGAAACCTATCAGCGCCTGTTCAACAAGACGCCGAACATCCAGATTATCCACGCGGGCCTGGAATGTGGTCTGTTCAAAAAACCGTATCCGGAAATGGACATGGTTTCTATCGGGCCAACAATCACCGGTCCACACTCTCCGGATGAGCAAGTTCACATCGAAAGCGTAGGTCATTACTGGACACTGCTGACTGAACTGCTGAAAGAAATTCCGGCGAAGTAATTATTTGATTTGCTGCCGGATGGCGTTTAATCGCCTTCCGGCTGTTTCATCCTTCATTATCCTTCGATAAAAGCCATCCCTGTGAACGTTCGTCGCGGGTTGCCACGTTCAATCTGGTGATGGAACATTCGCCGCTGCGATTTCAGCGCCGCGCTATTTTCCTGTTGCTGCTGCCCCAGCTTCCAGGCAATCAGCAATCGCGCCAGCCGTTTGTTAGCATGCTGGCTGCGCTCTGACTGAACCTTCACGCTAATACCGGATGCCAGATGCGTGGCGCGTACCGCCAAGTCGGTTTTATTGACATGTTGACCGCCCGGCCCCGACGAACGCAGCGTGTCAGGATAACGCCCGGCTTCGGTTTCCAGCACCGTTACCGCGACGTCTTGCCGGGTAAAAACGACCAACAGAGAAGAACGCTGCGCCAATCGGGTAGCCGCGTCCGGGGTGTAAATCTGGCATCCCCACTACGCGCTGCATGTTGGGTAAATTTGCCGTGGTGTGTAATTGTTGGATCGCTAAACTCTCGATCCACAGGTCATCAGATGCGATGGTAAATACCGCATCGGATAAGGGACGAATATATTTGCCCATGTACCATTCCATTTATACTCGTCATACTTCAAGTTGCATGAACTGCGACTGCGTTCGTTCACCCCAGTCACTTACTTATGTAAGCTCCTGGCGATTCACTCGCTTGTCGCCTTCCTGCAACTCGAATTATTTAGAGTATATAAATATAAAAATCAGGAAATGGCAGACGAATCCAGGGCAAGAAAAAAAGAATTAATCCTGGAAAGGTCTGCAAAGAGTCATTGATAAAGGATTTGTCATGATTTACCTCCTTGCAGTTTGTGGAATCAGAAAACGCGCACATACCAGGCGGGCGTTATTTTCATTGCAAGCTGGATTTAATGTTGCGGTTTATATCGCATATAAAAATTAGTAAACCACGCTCCCCGGCATTCAACGCGCTGCTGCTTAACTGTCTGAAAACCATAACGTTCAAAAAAGGGTTTTGCGGTTATGCTGGCGTCCACCGTAAGTTCGGATTCAGACTTAATCCAAGGTTTTAACAAAGCACTGGCAACCCCACGGCGGGTGTATTCAGGGTCAACAAATAACATATCGATATAATGTTCAATGCGGGAAATAAAACCAACCGGTTGTGCATTAATGACTGCAACCCGCACTTGTGATTTCGCGAGTTTCTCCTTCCAGCGAGATTCGTCAATCTGCGCCCAGGCAGCAATTTGTTGTGGTGAATAATGCTGACTGGCGGTCATCGTAACCGCTCTAAGGAAAATAGCGCATAGTTGCTGAAAATCGCCAGGCTGATAGTTTCTTATTTGTATGTTATTCATAATCCCAGCACCAGTTGTCTTTCCATTTGCGGATCCAGTAACGTCACGTGCAGCCCCACCAGACGCACACCTCGCCCGCCGCGGCGTTCATCCCAGGTTTTACGCGCGGTGGCGATTAAGTCAGCTTTATTCAGCCGCGGCCAGACGTGCTCCTGAGTGGTTTGCTGAAAATCGTCGAACTTTAATTTCACTCCCTGGCGAGCAATCAGTAAATCAGGTTTTACCTTTGCCAGACGGCGTTCAAGTTCCGGATACAGCCGCTCGATAATCGCTTCACATTCAGACCAGTGATGAATATCTTCCGCCATCGTGCGTTCCACGCCGACGGATTTTCGTAACCGTTCGCTGTTAACGTCGCGCTCGTCAATCCCCTGACTACGCTCCCACAAAATGCGGCCAAATTTGCCAAAGCGTTTAAGCAGAATCACCAGATCACACTTTTGTACATCACCGCAGGTCCGCAGCCCCATCGCTTCCAGTTTTGCCGCCGAGACTTTGCCGACGCCGGGGATTTTTGCCAGTGGTAAGGTTTGTAAAAATGTCGGAACTTCTGCCGGCGTAATCACAAACTGGCCGTTGGGTTTATTCATGTCGGAGGCGATTTTGGCGAGAAACTTTACTGGTGCCACGCCCGCAGACGCCGTCAGTTGCAGCTCGCTGAAAATCGTCTGGCGGATTTCCTGGGCAATGAGGGTCGCAGAACCGTGGCAATGGACGCTGTCGGTGACATCGAGATAAGCCTCATCCAGTGACAACGGCTCAATGCGAGAGGTGTAGCGCGAGAAGATTTCACGGATATGATTTGAGGCTTCTTTGTAGGCGTCAAAGCGCCCCGGAAGCAAGGTGAGATGTGGGCATAATTTGAGCGCCATCCCTGTCGGCATAGCGCTACGTACGCCAAATTTACGCGCGGGATAATTGGCGGTGCTGATCACCCCCCGACGTTCGCGGCTACCGCCAATAGCAATAGGGATATCGCGCAGGGCGGGATTGTCGCGCATCTCCACCGCTGCGAAAAAGCAGTCCATATCCACATGAATGATTTTACGCATTGCTCACCTCTCAACACTGGTAAAGTATACAGTGATTTCAGGGTTTGAGAAATGCGTAAAGATTCAGCATCTAGCGCGTTCGCTGTGAAAGCACCTGCTGCTTATCCAGCTTTTGCACCAGCGGCTGCACCACTTTATCCCCATGCTGACCAAAGTATTGATACAGCGTATCGGACGCACTTTTGGTCAGCACCATAATCTCAATGCGTCGGTTGCCCGCGCTTTGCGGATTTTTCGCGTCCAGCAGCATCTGGTCCGCCATCGCGCTCACCTGCATCACTTTATCTTCCGGCATTCCGGCCTCTTCCAGCACCCGACGAGCCGAAAGCGCGCGATCGCCCGAAAGGTTCCAGTTGTTGTAGATATTGTTTTTGTAGGTCATCGCATCGGTATGCCCGGTAATAATAATTTTGTTATCGAGCGAGTCGAACACTGGCGCGAGCTCCACCAGCAGCGTTTTAAAGAACGGCATAATCTGCGCGCTGCCGCGTTCAAACATATTGCGGTTCTGGTCATCTTTAATCAGCACGCGCAATCCCTGGGGAACAATCTCCATCTCCAGATTCGCTTCCATATGCGCATCACGGGCAATGGTGTTGATACTGGTTGCCAACTCGCCAAGCTCGGTGGCGGATTTCTTCTTCAGCAGCGCCGTTTTCTCGTTGACGTCGCGCGCTTTTTTCTCCGTCTCTTCCGGCACCGCCACGGTGGCAGGTTTTGGCGGATGAGACGGGCTGATTTTATTTAACGGCGACAGCCCACCACCGTTAAAAATCGACTGCCCGTGCAGCGCGGCGATAATGCTTTCACGCTCGGATTTACTGACGCTGTTGACAATCAACTTTATCGTCGTCACCAAAGGGGCCGAGCGTATTTCCGAGGTTTCTGCCCGCTTTACCCTGGACGCGATGCCCGGCAAACAGATGGCGATTGACGCCGACCTTAACGCCGGGTTGATCAACCAGGCGCAGGCGCAAACCCGGCGTAAAGATGTCGCCAGCGAGGCCGATTTCTACGGCGCGATGGACGGGGCGTCAAAGTTTGTGCGCGGGGATGCCATCGCCGGGATGATGATTCTGGCAATCAACCTGATCGGCGGCGTCTGTATCGGGATCTTCAAATACAACCTGAGCGCCGACGCCGCCTTCCAGCAATATGTGCTGATGACCATCGGCGATGGGCTGGTGGCGCAGATCCCTTCCCTCCTGCTCTCCACCGCAGCGGCGATTATCGTCACCCGCGTCAGCGACAACGGCGATATCGCCCATGACGTGCGCCACCAGCTGCTGGCAAGCCCGTCGGTGCTCTACACCGCCACCGGGATTATGTTTGTGCTGGCGGTGGTGCCGGGAATGCCGCACCTGCCGTTTTTGCTGTTCAGCGCCCTGCTTGGCTTTACCGGCTGGCGAATGAGCAAGCGCCCGCAGGCGGCGGAGGCGGAAGAAAAAAGCCTCGAAACGCTGACCCGCACCATCACCGAAACCAGCGAGCAACAGGTCAGTTGGGAAACCATTCCGCTGATCGAGCCCATCAGCTTAAGCCTCGGCTACAAACTGGTGGCGCTGGTGGACAAAGCGCAGGGCAACCCGCTCACCCAGCGTATTCGCGGCGTACGGCAGGTGATATCCGACGGTAACGGCGTGCTGCTGCCGGAGATCCGCATTCGGGAAAACTTCCGCCTTAAGCCGAGCCAGTACGCCATTTTCATCAACGGTATTAAGGCCGATGAAGCGGATATTCCGGCGGATAAACTGATGGCCCTGCCCTCCAGCGAAACCTACGGCGAGATTGACGGCGTGCTGGGGAACGACCCGGCGTACGGGATGCCAGTGACCTGGATCCAGGCGGCGCAGAAAGCGAAGGCGCTGAATATGGGGTATCAGGTGATCGACAGCGCCAGCGTGATTGCCACCCATGTGAACAAGATTGTCCGCAGCTATATTCCTGATTTGTTTAACTATGATGACATCACGCAGTTGCATAACCGTTTGTCGTCGATGGCACCGCGCCTGGCGGAGGATTTAAGCGCGGCGCTCAATTACAGCCAATTGCTGAAAGTGTACCGGGCGCTGCTGACCGAAGGCGTTTCCCTGCGCGATATCGTCACCATCGCCACCGTGCTGGTCGCAAGTAGCACGGTGACCAAAGATCATATTCTGCTGGCAGCTGATGTGCGCCTGGCACTGCGGCGCAGCATTACCCATCCGTTCGTTCGCAAGCAGGAGCTGACGGTGTATACCCTGAATAATGAGCTGGAAAATCTGCTGACTAACGTAGTGAATCAGGCGCAACAGGGCGGTAAAGTGATGCTCGACAGCGTGCCAGTGGACCCGAATATGCTCAACCAGTTCCAGAGTACGATGCCGCAGGTAAAAGAGCAGATGAAAGCGGCGGGGAAAGACCCGGTGCTGCTGGTGCCGCCGCAGCTTCGCCCTTTGCTGGCGCGCTATGCGAGATTGTTTGCGCCGGGGCTGCATGTGCTGTCGTATAACGAAGTGCCGGATGAGCTGGAGTTGAAGATTATGGGGGCGTTGATGTAGGCATGATAAGACGCGTCAGCGTCGCATCAGGCATCGGTGCATAACCGCCGGATGCGGCGTGAACGCCTTATCCGGCCTACCGTTCAGGCGCAGGTTTGTAGGCATGATAAGATGTGCCAGCGTCGCATCAGGCATCCGCGCACAATTGCCGGATGCGGCACAAGTTTGTAGGCATGATAAGACGCGCTAGCGTCGCATCAGGCATCCGCGCACAATTATGAAATGATACGCTCCCCGGCACTAAAATCCGTTATGTTACCCGCCCAATCAATGGGATATAACCCTCGCGCCACATCGCGATGGAACGTTGAGAATGGCCAATCACTCACTTGCTTTACCCAGCCATGTTTTACTGGATTTATATAAATATAATCAACATGATGGCGATAGTCTTTGGTATTGCGGATGGTGTGCTCCCAAAAACGTGGTTGCCAGATATTTTTCAATCCACAAGCATGGGTGAATTGCTTTTTAATCTCCCGCCAGCGAGAGGAAAAATCATCATCGCTTTCAGGTAATGTCCAGATACAGTGCATATGCTCCGGCAAAACTACCCAGGCATTAATTTCAAAAGGTCTGGCTCGCTTAACTTTAATAATGGCGTTACGGAGCGTCTGGTACTGGGTAGTCAAAAGTTGGCTTCGACGATTCCGTAAATTCACCGTGAAAAACCAGCTTCCCCCCTTGAGGTAATAACGACGATATTCAGACATAGCGACTCCTTTTTCTCAACGGTAAGAAGAAAAGGAAAGGTTGGCAATGAGGTTGTTTTATATCGGGAAAGCGGCTCGCAAATATTCGCGGGCTCGTAGGCATGATAAGACGCGCCAGCGTCGCATCAGGCATCGGTGCACAACTGCCGGATGCGGCGTAAACGCCTTATCCGTCCTACAAAATCGTCTCTTCCGTCAAAATCCGGCGCGCGCCTAAAAAGTGATCCTGCCAGAAAGGTTCAGCTAACCGACTTACCCGAATGGTTTCCCCGGTGCGCGGTGACTCAATAAACTGACCGTCGCCCAGATACACCCCCATATGGTCGGCAATCTCACGGCTGTGGATATGGAAAAACAGCAAATCTCCCCGGCGCAGGTCGTTATTCGCCACAATCGTTGCCCGGCGGTAGTGATACATCTCATTGGCCGTGCGCGGGAGCTTCGCCTCAAGGATCTTGTTGTAGGCATAAAAAACCAACCCGCTACAGTCGAAGCCTTTATCGGGCCGCGTGCCGCCCCAGACGTAAGGCTTGCCAAGCTGCTGCTCCAGGCGGTGAATCGCCACTTCGGTGATGTTATGCAGGTGATCGCTGCTTAAAAAGTGGTTGTTTTCCGCCAGCGCCTGCCAGCGTCTGTCACTCGCCTTGAGCGGCGCAGGAAACCATTCTGGATGCTGTTTTATCTGCTCCCGGTTGTGCTGGCGTAGCGCCCTTCTGCTTTCGGCATTGCCTTCCACAATATAGCTGGCCTGTTTTTTCAGATGGGTTTGGTACTGTTTTAATAAACGCGCACGGTTTTGCATCCGCTGGCGGGCGGCGTAGCTGAAAGAGATATGTGATGTGGTGGCGCTGGCAAATGAAGAAAACGGCAAACAAATCAACAGTAATCCCGACAATACAAAGGATGGAATCGACGGCAAGGACATACTCAATAATGGCTGGTCATGCTTTAATGTTGCAGTGTATCCCGGATCGTTTCTGAACAAACTTAATAAACCATTATTATAAAATTAACATATATATTTCAGTGAATTATGTAAATACATCAGTTTATTGAATTGCTCATGAATTGCCGCTGTTGCTCAATTGAGCTACAATTCAAGCTGAATATATATACAGCACAGGAGATACCCCAATGGCTGCAAATGCATTTGTTCGCGCCCGAATCGATGAAGATCTGAAGAATCAGGCGGCGGACGTACTGGCCGGGATGGGGCTGACCATCTCTGACCTGGTTCGCATAACCCTCACAAAGGTCGCGCGTGAAAAGGCATTGCCGTTTGATTTACGCGAGCCTAATCAATTAACCATTCAATCAATCAAAAACAGCGAAGCTGGCGTTGATGTTCATAAGGCCAAAGACGCCGATGATTTATTTGATAAATTAGGAATTTAAATATGATTCAAAGGGATATTGAATACTCGGGACAATTTTCAAAGGATGTAAAACTTGCACAAAAGCGTCATAATGATATGAATAAATTGAAATATCTTATGACGCTTCTTATCAATAATACTTTACCGCTTCCAGCTGTTTATAAAGACCACCCGCTGCAAGGTTCATGGAAAGGTTATCGCGATGCTCATGTCGAACCGGACTGGATCCTGATTTACAAACTTACCGATAAACTTTTATGATTTGAGAGAACTGGAACTCACGCGGCGCTCTTTGGGTAAAGCCCGCTGCCGATGAAATTTGTAAACCCTGCGCCGACAGGCTTGCGTAAAACTCTTTTGGTGATAATGTGAGCCTTCCAAATCCAGACTATTCCGATTTGGGATCCATTTTGCCGTCCTGGCGTGTGTAACCGTTTTATCAAGGAATAAGCAGTATGCGTAAAATCGCATTAATTCTTGCGATGTTGTTGATCCCGTGCGTTTCGTTTGCCGGTTTGCTGGGCAGCAGTAGCTCGACCACGCCAGTGAGCAAAGAGTATAAGCAGCAGTTGATGGGATCCCCTGTCTACATCCAGATCTTCAAGGAAGAACGTACGCTCGATCTCTACGTCAAAATGGGCGAGCAATATCAACTGCTCGACAGCTATAAAATCTGTAAATATTCCGGCGGCTTAGGGCCAAAACAGCGTCAGGGCGATTTCAAAAGCCCGGAAGGGTTTTATAGCGTCCAGCGTAATCAGTTAAAACCAGACAGCCGTTACTACAAAGCGATTAATATTGGTTTCCCCAATGCCTATGACCGTGCGCATGGTTATGAAGGGAAATACCTGATGATCCACGGCGATTGTGTTTCCATCGGCTGCTACGCAATGACCAATCAGGGTATTGATGAGATCTTCCAGTTCGTTACTGGTGCGCTGGTGTTTGGTCAGCCGAGCGTGCAAGTGAGTATTTACCCGTTCCGCATGACCGACGCTAATATGAAGCGCCATAAATATTCCAACTTTAAGGACTTCTGGGAGCAGCTGAAGCCGGGCTACGACTACTTTGAGCAAACCCGTAAGCCACCGACCGTTTCTGTGGTCAATGGCCGTTACGTGGTCAGCAAGCCGTTAAGCCACGAAGTGGTGCAGCCACAACTGGCATCAAACTACACGCTCCCCGAGGCAAAATAAGCGCCATTCGCCTGGCATAATTTTTTGCCAGGTTTCATTGCCCGTCAGCGGCTGTGTCGCAATCACCGTGACCACATCATTCGGTGTGGTCTGCGAGCTGAAGTCGATTTCTACATCCTGATCCAGCAACGTTGCCACGCCAAACGGCGCGCGGCGGGTGATCCAGTGTAAATTAGTCGAGCAATACGCCATTACATAGCGCCCGTCAGAAAGCAGCATGTTGAAAACGCCCTTCTGCCGCAGTTCATCCGCCAGTGAGGCGATATATTTAAATACCGCCGCCATGTTGCCCGGTGTGCGCGGGTAACGCTGCGTTAATTTATGCAGGAGCCAGCAGAAGGCTTTTTCGCTGTCGGTTTCGCCTACCGGGCGGAAGTTGCCGGTTTCCAGTGATTTGTAGCCCGTCAGTTGTCCGTTATGGGCATAAGTCCAGTTACGCCCCCATAACTCGCGGGTAAATGGGTGAGTATTTTCCAGCGCCACCTCGCCCCGATTAGCCTGGCGAATATGAGCCACCACCGAACAGGATTTTATCGGGTAGTCCTGGACCAGTTTGGCGATAGGTGAGTTAAAGCTGGGTTGCGGATCTTTAAATGTGCGACAGCCTTTACCTTCGTAAAAGGTAATGCCCCAGCCATCTTTATGTGGCCCGGTTCCACCACCACGCTGCACCAGACCGGTGAAACTAAAGCAGATATCGGTAGGGACGTTGGCGCTCATCCCGAGCAATTCGCACATGGGTAACCTCCACAACAGCGGGAGCGCATGGCCCCCGGCGAAGATTGATTTAAGAATTTTCAGGTCGGATGCGGCGTGAACGCATTATTCGGCCTACGGTTCGCGTACAGATTTGTAGGCATGATAAGACGCGTCAGCGTCGCATCAGGCATCAGCGCACAAATGCCGGATGCGGCGTAAACGTCTTATCCGGCCTACGCCAGACTTACTTAACCATCTCTTTTTCAATCAACTGGATCAGGATATGGATCACTTTAATGTGAATCTCCTGAATGCGGTCGGCATAACCAAAGTGCGGTACGCGAATTTCGATATCCGCCGTGCCAGCCATTTTGCCGCCGTCTTTACCGGTCAGGGTGATCACTTTCATCCCCTTCTCACGCGCCGCTGCGATCGCTTTGATCACGTTTGCAGAGTTACCGGAGGTGGAGATCCCCAGCAGTACATCGCCTTCGCGACCTACAGCTTCAACGTAGCGGGAGAAAATATCATTGAAACCGAAATCATTACCGACGCAGGAAATATGACTAACGTCAGAAATGGCAATCGCCGGGTAGCCCGGACGGTTTTCACGGTAGCGACCGGTCAACTCTTCGGCAAAGTGCATAGCGTCGCAATGGGAACCGCCGTTGCCGCAGGAAAGCACTTTGCCACCGGCTTTAAAGCTGTCTGCTAACAGGACCGCCGCGCGCTGAATGGCGTGAATATTGGCGTCATCTTTTAAAAAGTTAGCCAGCGTTTCCGCCGCTTCGTTCAGTTCGTTACGAATAAGATCCTGGTACATGAGGATATCCTTCAGCATAAATGTAATAGACAAAATGCAGTGTACCGGATACCGCCAAAAGCGAGAAGTACGGGCAGGTGCTATGACCAGGACTTTTTGACCTGAAGTGCGGATAAAAACAGCAACAATGTGAGCTTTGTTGTAATTATATTGTAAACACATTGCTAAATATTTTTACATCCACTACAACCATATCATCACAAGTGGTCAGACCTCCTACAAGTAAGGGGCTTTTCGTTATGATGATTTTGAGTATTCTCGCTACGGTTGTCCTGCTCGGCGCGTTGTTCTATCACCGCGTGAGCTTATTTATCAGCAGTCTGATTTTGCTCGCCTGGACAGCCGCCCTCGGCGTTGCTGGTCTGTGGTCGGCGTGGGTACTGGTGCCTCTGGCCATTATCCTCGTGCCATTTAACTTTGCGCCTATGCGTAAGTCGATGATTTCCGCGCCGGTATTTCGCGGTTTCCGTAAGGTGATGCCGCCGATGTCGCGCACTGAGAAAGAAGCGATTGATGCGGGCACCACCTGGTGGGAGGGCGACTTGTTCCAGGGCAAGCCGGACTGGAAAAAGCTGCATAACTATACGCAGCCGCGCCTGACCTCAGAAGAGCAAGCGTTTCTCGACGGTCCGGTAGAAGAAGCCTGCCGGATGGCGAATGATTTCCAGATCACCCATGAGCTGGCTGATTTGCCGCCGGAGTTGTGGGCGTACCTTAAAGAGCATCGTTTCTTCGCGATGATCATCAAAAAAGAGTACGGCGGGCTGGAGTTCTCGGCTTATGCCCAGTCTCGTGTGCTGCAAAAACTCTCCGGCGTGAGCGGGATCCTGGCGATTACCGTCGGCGTGCCGAACTCATTAGGCCCGGGCGAGCTGCTGCAACATTACGGCACTGACGAGCAGAAAGATCACTATCTGCCGCGTCTGGCGCGTGGTCAGGAAATCCCTTGCTTTGCACTAACCAGCCCGGAAGCGGGTTCCGATGCGGGCGCGATTCCGGATACCGGGATTGTCTGCATGGGTGAATGGCAGGGCCAGCAGGTGCTGGGCATGCGACTGACCTGGAACAAACGCTACATTACGCTGGCACCGATTGCGACCGTGCTGGGTCTGGCATTTAAACTCTCCGACCCGGAAAAATTGCTGGGTGGCGCAGAAGATTTAGGTATTACCTGTGCGCTGATCCCGACCACCACGCCGGGCGTGGAAATTGGTCGTCGCCACTTCCCGCTGAACGTACCGTTCCAGAACGGACCGACGCGCGGTAAAGATGTCTTCGTGCCGATCGATTACATCATCGGCGGGCCGAAAATGGCCGGGCAAGGCTGGCGGATGCTGGTGGAGTGCCTCTCGGTAGGCCGCGGCATCACACTGCCTTCCAACTCAACCGGCGGCGTGAAATCGGTAGCGCTGGCAACCGGCGCGTATGCTCACATTCGCCGTCAGTTCAAAATCTCTATCGGTAAGATGGAAGGGATTGAAGAGCCGCTGGCGCGTATTGCCGGGAACGCTTATGTAATGGATGCTGCGGCATCGCTGATTACCTACGGCATTATGCTCGGCGAAAAACCTGCCGTGCTGTCGGCTATCGTTAAGTATCACTGTACCCACCGCGGGCAGCAGTCGATTATTGATGCGATGGATATTACCGGCGGTAAAGGCATTATGCTCGGGCAAAGCAACTTCCTGGCGCGTGCTTACCAGGGCGCACCGATTGCCATCACCGTTGAAGGGGCTAACATTCTGACCCGCAGCATGATGATCTTCGGACAAGGAGCGATTCGTTGCCATCCGTACGTGCTGGAAGAGATGGAAGCGGCGAAGAACAATGACGTCAACGCGTTCGATAAACTGTTGTTCAAACATATCGGTCACGTCGGTAGCAACAAAGTTCGCAGCTTCTGGCTGGGCCTGACGCGCGGTTTAACCAGCAGCACGCCAACCGGCGATGCCACTAAACGCTACTATCAGCATCTTAACCGCCTGAGCGCCAACCTCGCCCTGCTTTCTGATGTCTCGATGGCAGTGCTGGGCGGCAGCCTGAAACGTCGTGAGCGTATCTCGGCACGTCTGGGGGATATTTTAAGCCAGCTTTACCTCGCCTCTGCCGTTCTGAAGCGTTATGACGACGAAGGCCGTAATGAAGCCGATCTGCCGCTGGTGCACTGGGGCGTACAGGATGCGCTGTATCAGGCAGAACAGGCGATGGACGATTTACTGCAAAACTTCCCGAACCGCGTGGTTGCCGGGCTGCTGAATGTGGTGATCTTCCCGACCGGACGTCATTATCTGGCACCGTCTGACAAGCTGGATCATAAAGTGGCGAAGATTTTACAAGTGCCGAACGCCACTCGTTCACGTATTGGTCGCGGTCAGTACCTGACGCCAAGCGAGCATAACCCGGTTGGTTTACTGGAAGAGGCGTTGGTGGATGTGATTGCCGCCGACCCGATTCATCAGCGGATCTGTAAAGAGCTGGGTAAAAATCTGCCATTTACCCGTCTGGATGAACTGGCGCACAACGCGCTGGCGAAGGGGCTGATTGATAAAGATGAAGCCGCTATTCTGGTGAAAGCGGAAGAAAGCCGTCTGCGCAGTATTAACGTTGATGATTTTGATCCGGAAGAGCTGGCGACGAAGCCGGTAAAGTTGCCGGAGAAAGTGCGGAAAGTTGAAGCCGCGTAATTGAATAACGGAGCCGAAAGGCTCCGTTTCTTTATCCGCTAATTATTTAAAATTAAAGCCATCCGGATGGTTTTCCAGGCTGCCGGTCAACGCCGCGAACAGCACCGTTTTACCATCAATCGAAAGCGCATCGTTCACATTCAACCAGGTGAGTTTCTCTTGCGACGTTTTCTCATCAATAGTCGAGAACAGCCCCGTCATCTGATTAGATTTCTCGGACCACATCACAGCGATACGTTGCGAGCCACAGTCATGCGGTTTGCACGCGCTCATCACCTGATACGTCTCATCTCCCAATGTCACGGTTTGTGCAGGGGTATAAGTACCGCCTTTCATCACCCAGGCAGGCAGCTTATGCCCTTGCACCATCTGATTAAATGCAGCTTTGGTGGTTTCGCCCTTTGCAAGGCTGCTAATGGTTAAATCATCCTGCGCCATTGCACTGGTGGCGATGACCAGTGCGGCGACTGTCGTTATTGCCTTAAACATCATTCCTCCCGAGCTTATCCTGCCCATGTAATTAACCTCCTAAAGCCTGGCGATAACACGATAATTTGCAAATCAGATATTTCCAATATCAGCATTTGTTATCAATTTATTCTGCGCTAAGGCAACTGCCTGATAAGGTGTTAAAGTTATAAAACCCTTCGCATAAAGGAGTTGTACACCGTGCCTGGTTTGAAGATTACGCTTTTGCAGCAACCACTGGTGTGGATGGATGGTCCTGCCAACCTGCGTCATTTTGATCGTCAACTGGAAGGTATTACCGGGCGCGATGTGATCGTTCTACCGGAGATGTTTACCAGCGGCTTTGCCATGGAAGCGGCAGCTTCGTCGCTAGCGCAAGATGACGTAGTGAACTGGATGACAGCTAAAGCGCAGCAGTGCAATGCGCTGATTGCAGGCAGTGTTGCATTACAAACGGAGTCTGGTTCGGTTAACCGCTTTTTGCTGGTTGAGCCGGGCGGCACGGTACATTTTTATGACAAGCGTCATCTGTTCCGAATGGCAGATGAGCATCTGCATTATAAAGCGGGCAATGCGCGAGTGATTGTGGAATGGCGCGGCTGGCGTATTTTGCCGCTGGTGTGCTACGACTTACGTTTTCCGGTGTGGTCGCGCAATCTCAACGATTACGACCTCGCCCTGTACGTCGCCAACTGGCCTGCTCCGCGCTCTCTGCACTGGCAGGCATTGCTGACGGCCCGCGCGATTGAGAATCAGGCGTATGTGGCGGGATGTAATCGCGTCGGCAGCGATGGCAACGGCTGCCATTATCGCGGTGACAGCCGGGTGATTAATCCACAGGGCGAGATTATCGCTACTGCCGACGCGCATCAGGCAACGCGCATTGATGCGGAGCTGTCGATGATGGCATTGCGGGAATATAGAGAAAAGTTTCCGGCATGGCAGGATGCGGATGAGTTTAGGTTACGGTGAGTAGGTGCTGTGTTTAGGGCGGGGAATTCAGAAAGGGATGTTTAGTATGCTGAGCGAGAGTTAAATAATAAAAAGCTGGGAAGATTTAATAATCATCCCGGTTTTTATTTTATGATTTTTTATTAATTTCACTTATCCATATTTTAAATTCCTTTACTAAATAAGGATTTTCATTCTTTGATAATATTTCTTGTAGATATCGACAAGTCTCTTTATTTCCCATATCAAGTACGTATAAAGCAATCGAATCAACGATATCATTCTCAAAAGAATCAATAGCAGCACAATATATGTTTATTAAATCTCGCAAACCATCATTAACATCTACTTCCAGCTTATTTAAAGCTTCATTATATTGATGTCGGATACTCATAAAACCTCACATTAGTTATATAGGAGCCGCCCCGAAAACAGGGCAAGATTACGAAAGCCCGCACCCCGCAAGGACTGACGCGAGGTAGTTTCTGTCCATGGCTGCTTTTCTCATCTTACGTCTTAGCCCTGCCTTGAATACCTTATCATTCGTCAAAATATTAATAGTGATATGCCTTATCCCTGAAAATAATTCTGCTGCATTTCCTCTTCTTATTCTGCAGTCGTCTTCATTCATTATCACGTCCAGGCGCCAGTGCAGCTTATTTTCCACGTGCCAGTGATTCCGGATCGCTGTGGCGAACTTCTCTGCAGTTAAATCAGCAGAGCTGATATAATATCTGACCGTCATTTCGGGCTCTTTCTTTTGTTCTGCTATTATTGACCGAAAGGAGACTGCCATGCATAATTTTTTTAGTCCTTTCCATTCAAACGTGAAATCAATAAGTTCATCAGGGACATCGCAAACAATATGAAGACGGGTTTCTTCTCTGCCGTGACTCTTTTCACTTATTTCGTAACTGTCATGCTTTGGATTATTTAATTCTTTCAGCGGGAATTTTTCCTCAAAGGCTTTATTTAGTCGCCCCTGATTTCCCTTTACAGCGAATAAATAATCACCTCCCTGTTTTTGTATCTTTTCTGCAATATCTTTCTGGCAACCCATCGCATCAGTTGTGATGATTTTTCCTTTAATATCCATCATGTTAAGAAGTTCAGGAATAGCTGTAATCTCATTGGATTTCTCATCCGTCTTGATCTGCCCGAGGACCAGACTGTGCATAGTTGAGAACGCACTAATGACATGAATCGCTCCCCTGCAGCGACTCTTGTCATAAGAGTGCCGGAGCGTTGTTCCATCAATTGCAATAACGTCTTTATCATTTGAGGAATGGCGGTCACGCATTCAGTTAATAAAGCACTCGTGAAATTTTGTAGGACTGATACAGGATACAACTCTGGCAATGGTATCGTGAACAGGAATACCATTTTCAA